>Ga0308156_1000003_pt1 | contig 1141103 bp, 1086 predicted proteins | sample PhyAR2_FD_201041 | JGI IMG/M metagenome (GOLD analysis project Ga0308156, IMG submission 201041) | Phyllosphere microbial communities from UC Gill Tract Community Farm, Albany, California, United States - DLSL A.R2 | ecosystem: Host-associated > Plants > Phyllosphere > Unclassified | place...
ACTTTGTACACCAGATGCGTCCGTCACTCGATATCGACAAAGTCGCGACCGGCGAGCACTGGTATGGCCGACAGGCGATCGCGTTAAATCTTATCGACGATATCATCACCAGCGACGAGCTGATCATTAGCCAGATGGATCGCTTTAATGTGCTGGGCGTTCACTATGCGCGCCGCCGCAAGATGATCGACCGCGTGACCCACAGCGCCGGCTCGGTGGCAGAACGCCTGCTGATGAAGTGGTGGCAGCGCGGCGAGAAACCGCTGCTTTAGCAGGTTGTCAGGCTGACGCGCGCGGACTCCCGCAGGCAGGGAGACGGCGTTGGCCGCTGTGCCATCGGGGCCAGCCATCGCGCAGCCCCCTCCCGCTAAACCAACCCGGCTGACGCCGGGTTTTTTATGCCAGGTGATAGCGCGACGAGAGGGTCAGCGCCAGGTATTTAAAGACGTTAAACACCGCTGTGGTTTTCGCCGTCGGCAGCCCTTCGTCATCAAGAAAAAAGGGGCCGCGAAACACCAGCACGTCGCCCTGCTGAATCACCTCGTCAGCTTCCATCCCGGCAAAATAATCGTCATGTTCGCGGATAAGCGAATTGGCTTTTTCCAGTAGCGCCTGGCGTGAAATGGGTTGGGTATTTTTCTGCATTAATTATCGCCTTTTTGACATGCTCAAAATCCTTTCTATATTACGTGCCGAAAGCGCTGCGCGGCAAATCAGCAAAACGTCTGAAAATCTGGCGCAAAATTCAACTGAGTGCTAATTAAGTTGCGTAACGAATTTTATCAGGTAGAGTGTGGGCGATTCAGATTTCAGGGAGATCACACCGGGATGTGTGATTGTGTCAGATGAAAAAGTCGCTCTTATTCATACCCTTGCATAAACATATGCCAGCTGGCCCGAGATTGACCCCGCAGCCTTGAAAAGCAAAAGAGGCGCAACAATATTGAACCCAATGGGTTTCTGGGCATCAAATCCTCTCCCGTTTATCAGGACGTTTTCATTAGGTAAAGGTACATATGGGTAAAGCACTCGTCATCGTTGAGTCCCCGGCAAAGGCCAAAACAATCAATAAATACCTCGGTAGTGACTACGTGGTGAAATCCAGCGTCGGTCATATCCGTGATTTGCCGACCAGTGGTTCAACCGCGAAAAAGAGTGCTGACGGGGCCGGCGACAAAAAAGCGAAAAAAGTTAAAAAAGATGAAAAGGCTGCGCTGGTCAGCCGCATGGGCGTCGACCCGTATCACGGCTGGAAGGCGGATTATCAAATCCTGCCCGGCAAGGAAAAAGTCGTCTCTGAACTGAAAGCGCTGGCGCAGAATGCCGACCACATCTATCTCGCAACCGACCTTGACCGCGAAGGGGAAGCCATCGCCTGGCACCTGCGGGAAGTGATCGGCGGCGACGACAAGCGCTTCAGCCGCGTAGTGTTTAACGAAATCACCAAAAATGCGATTCGTCAGGCGTTCGAAACGCCGGGCGAACTTAATATCGACCGCGTCAACGCCCAGCAGGCGCGCCGCTTTATGGACCGCGTCGTCGGCTATATGGTTTCGCCGCTGCTGTGGAAGAAAATCGCACGCGGTCTCTCAGCCGGCCGCGTGCAGTCCGTCGCGGTGCGTCTGGTGGTTGAGCGCGAGCGCGAGATCAAAGCGTTCGTGCCGGAAGAGTACTGGGAGCTGAACGCCGATCTGCATACGGCGAAAGGCGATCTGCTGGCGATGTCCGTCACGCACCAGAACGACAGCCCGTTCCGTCCGGTCAACGGCGAACAGACGCAGGCCGCCGTCGCGCTGCTGGAAAATGCGCGCTATGAAGTCGTGGATCGCGAAGATAAACCGACCAGCAGCAAGCCTGGCGCGCCGTTTATTACCTCGACGCTGCAGCAGGCGGCAAGTACGCGACTCGGCTTCGGCGTGAAGAAAACCATGATGATGGCGCAGCGCCTGTATGAAGCGGGCCACATCACCTACATGCGTACCGACTCCACCAACCTGAGCCAGGATGCGCTGGCGATGGCGCGCGGCTATATCGACAAAAACTTCGGCAAAAAGTATCTGCCGGAGACGGCGAACACCTACGCCAGCAAAGATAACTCGCAGGAAGCGCACGAAGCGATCCGTCCTTCTGACGTCAACGTAGTGGCGGAAAAGCTCAAGGATATGGAAGCGGACGCGCAGAAGCTCTATCAGCTGATCTGGCGTCAGTTCGTCGCCTGTCAGATGATGCCGGCGCAGTACGACTCTACCACGCTTACCGTTGCCGCCGGCGACTTCAGGCTGAAGGCAAAAGGGCGCACGCTGCGCTTTGACGGCTGGACCCGCGTAATGCCAGCGCTGCGCAAAAATGATGAAGACCGCACGCTGCCGCACGTAGCCAAAGGCGAGACGCTGGATCTGCAGCAGCTGATGCCAAGCCAGCACTTTACCAAGCCGCCGGCGCGCTTCAGCGAAGCTTCTCTGGTGCGCGAGCTGGAAAAGCGCGGCATTGGCCGTCCGTCTACCTACGCCGCTATTATCTCGACCATTCAGGACCGCGGCTACGTGCGCGTTGAGAACCGCCGTTTCTACGCCGAGAAGATGGGCGAGATCGTCACCGATCGCCTGGAAGAGAACTTCCGCGATCTGATGAACTACGACTTTACCGCCACCATGGAAGACAGCCTCGACCGCGTCGCCAATAACCAGGCGGAGTGGAAAGGGGTGCTGGATAACTTCTTTAGCGACTTTACGCAGCAACTGGACAAAGCTGAGAAGGATCCGGAAGAGGGCGGCATGCAGCCGAACCAGATGGTGCTTACCTCTATCGACTGTCCTGCCTGCGGACGCAAGATGGGCATCCGCACCGCCAGCACCGGCGTATTCCTCGGCTGTTCGGGCTATGCGCTGCCGCCGAAAGAGCGCTGCAAGCAGACCATCAACCTGATCCCGGAAAACGAAGTGCTGAACGTGCTGGAAGGCGACGACGCCGAAACCAACGCGTTGCGCGCGCGCCGCCGCTGCCAGAAGTGCGGCACGGCGATGGACAGCTACCTGATCGATCCGCAGCGCAAGCTGCACGTCTGCGGTAACAACCCGGAGTGTGACGGTTACGAGATCGAGCAGGGCGAATTCCGCATCAAAGGCTACGACGGCCCGGTGGTGGAGTGTGAGAAGTGCGGGTCGGAAATGCACCTGAAGATGGGGCGTTTCGGTAAGTATATGGCTTGCACCAACGACGACTGTAAGAACACGCGTAAAATCCTGCGTAACGGCGAGGTCGCGCCGCCGAAAGAAGATCCGGTGCCGCTGCCAGAACTGCCGTGTGAGAAATCGGATGCCTATTTCGTGCTGCGTGACGGGGCAGCCGGCGTCTTCCTCGCCGCCAACACCTTCCCGAAATCGCGCGAAACCCGCGCGCCGCTGGTGGAAGAGCTGCAGCGCTTTAAAGATCGTCTGCCCGAGAAGCTGCGTTACCTGGCTGATGCGCCGGCGACCGATGCCGACGGCAATAAGACCATGGTGCGCTTTAGCCGCAAAACGAAACAGCAGTATGTCGCCTCTGAAAAAGAGGGGAAAGCGACGGGCTGGTCTGCGTTTTACATCGACGGCAAATGGCAGGAAGCGAAAAAGTAATCTCCTCCCTCCTTATCTAAGGCCAGCAATGCTGGCCTTTTTCTTAGCCTTATATCAAAACGTTCTACATTCTTTCCTGCGATGATATAGTGGTTATAGCATTTCCGACACTTCCTGTGATTTGCCTCTTTTCTCACCGATCCGGCGAAAATATGTCAATCGGGATGCCGCTCTGTAGCTTACTGGGATGGAACAGATATGAAATTGCAGCAGTTGCGCTATATCGTCGAAGTGGTTAATCACAACCTGAACGTCTCTTCGACAGCAGAAGGGCTTTACACTTCTCAGCCGGGCATCAGTAAGCAGGTGCGCATGCTGGAGGATGAACTGGGCGTGCAGATCTTTGCGCGCAGCGGCAAGCATTTAACCCAGGTCACGCCAGCGGGCGAAGAGATCATTCGCATCGCCCGCGAGGTCCTGTCCAAAGTCGATGCGATAAAGTCGGTGGCGGGTGAGCATACCTGGCCGGATAAAGGCTCGCTCTACGTGGCGACCACCCATACTCAGGCGCGTTACGCTTTGCCTGGCGTAATCAAGGGCTTTATCGAGCGCTATCCGCGCGTCTCGCTGCATATGCATCAGGGGTCGCCAACGCAAATCGCCGAGGCGGTCTCTAAAGGCAACGCCGATTTCGCTATCGCCACCGAAGCGCTGCATCTCTATGACGATTTAATCATGCTGCCGTGCTACCACTGGAATCGCGCTATCGTGGTGACGCCCGATCATCCGCTAGCGGGCAAGGGCCAGGTCTCAATCGAAGAGCTGGCGGAATATCCGCTGGTGACCTACACCTTCGGCTTTACCGGGCGCTCAGAGCTGGACACCGCCTTCAACCGCGCAGGACTGACGCCGCGAATCGTTTTCACCGCCACCGACGCAGACGTCATCAAAACCTATGTGCGCTTAGGGCTGGGCGTGGGCGTCATCGCCAGCATGGCGGTCGATCCCATCGCCGATCCTGACCTGGTGCGCATCGAAGCGGCGGAGATTTTTACCAACAGCACCACCAAAATCGGCTTCCGGCGCAGCACCTTTTTGCGTAGCTATATGTATGATTTTATTCAGCGCTTTGCGCCGCACCTGACGCGCGACGTGGTGGATGCGGCGGTGGCGCTACGCTCTAACGAAGATATCGAGGCGATGTTTAAAGACATCAAACTGCCGTTTAAGTAAGTCCGCGTTTCGTTTAGCATTTTTAAAGGCTGCCCCGGGCAGCCTTTTTTGTGCGTAGTCGTTAGCGCCACCTCAATGTCGAAAAATTTTATTATTTTTTTGTAAATGAAACATCGATCACATGTTTTCTTGTTTGCATTACTTAAATGAGAAACAGTACACAAATTTTACTTTGCCGCTTTGCGCACTGCCAGGATAATTCCCATACTCCAGTTAAGACCTGATGTGAAAGCGCTTTTTATCAGGACTTATAAAGTTAACTCAAGAATAAGTTGGCCCTAATCGCAATTTAACTCAAATTTGCAATGTAATAATTCAATTAAGGAAATGTGTCGCGGTTCATTATTTCTTAAGTTTGCAGGCCACGTTGATTAATAGTCTTAATCGTTGTGCTCAATAAAAATAACTGGATTTTCGGCCTTAATGAGTTTAGGATTCGTCCTAAATCTTAATCGATGTTATCAATCGTTTTATTGAGAGTGATTATCAAAAACTATGGATACGAGACTGACTGTACAACCGGACTTCCGGGCAAAAAGCACCAAGGTTGAGCGTTCTGGTAACATCCGTCGCAAAGCCTGGTTAACCGTAATAGCTGCTTCTGCGCTGTTCTGGGTGGTTGTAGCATTGATGATCTGGCGTATATGGGGCTAAACCATGTGGGCGAACACACTCAGCCGTAAACAGTCGTTATCCGCGCCACAGCTGCAGGCTACAGGTTGCAAAAGCAAAGAGAGCAGCGTGACGGAACACAAAGTGACTATCCCGGATAGCTGGGAACTGAGTGAAAATCAGCGTCACTTCATCGAGTCTTTCATGGACACGAAAGCCAAATAATCAGCAGGCGCTACTGGCTTCGCCAGTGTAATACCTCTTTCCGGTTATCCGGCGAGCAAATTAAAAGCTCAATCTTTACACTCAGCATATAAAAAGGGTGTCATCACATAACGGATGACAGCAGGACTTTTTTACGCCCGAATTCGGGAGGAGTGACGTATGAATATGACTATCAATACCATCAAAATCTCCTGGCTGAGCGCATATGCATTCTCGTTTGCATTCTGGGCTGCGGCCGTCTGGATTGCTGTATAAACTGAAAGCGGTATTTCTCCTTATTCTTTTCGCCAGCGCCCCGCAGAGTCTGCGGGGCGTTTTCGTTTGTCTGCACAATGGTGTAGCATTTCGTGTTGTAATCAAAACGTTAAAGAAAATGTAGTCTATCTTTAACATAAACCTTGTTCTCTCTGAGGTTAACGCGATCACGATAAGAAAGAAAAGGAGGAGCTATGTCGGACACCCTACGCCAGCAGAGTCAGGACACGCTGCAGGTCGACAAACAGCAGTATCATATTTTCAGTCTGCCCCGCGCCGCCCAACACCTCGGTAACATTGACCGCCTTCCCAAATCGTTAAAAGTGCTGCTGGAGAATCTCCTGCGCTGGCAGGATGGCGATTCCGTTACGGAAGAAGATATTCAGGCGCTGGTTGGCTGGCAGCAAAATGCCCATGCCGATCGAGAAATCGCCTATCGCCCTGCGCGCGTGCTGATGCAGGACTTTACTGGCGTGCCGGCTGTGGTGGATCTGGCTGCGATGCGCGAGGCGGTGAAGCGCCTCGGCGGCGATGTGGCAAAAGTTAATCCGCTCTCGCCGGTGGATCTGGTTATCGACCACTCCGTAACTGTGGACCGCTTCGGCGACGACAGCGCCTTTGAAGAGAATGTCGAGCTGGAGATGGCGCGCAACCACGAGCGCTATGTTTTTTTACGCTGGGGCCAGAAAGCCTTTAATAAATTCCGCGTCGTGCCGCCGGGCACCGGTATCTGTCACCAGGTGAACCTGGAGTATCTGGGTAAGTCGGTCTGGCATGAGCAGATCGACGGCAAACAGTTCGCCTGGCCGGACACTCTGGTCGGCACTGACTCCCATACCACCATGATTAACGCGCTCGGCGTGCTGGGCTGGGGCGTCGGCGGCATCGAAGCGGAAGCGGCCATGCTCGGCCAGCCGGTCTCTATGCTGATCCCGGACGTGGTTGGCTTTAAGCTGACCGGCAAGCTGCGCCCAGGAATTACCGCTACCGATTTAGTGCTGACCGTGACCCAGATGCTGCGCAAGCATGGGGTGGTTGGCAAATTCGTCGAGTTTTACGGCGACGGGCTGGCGGATCTGCCGCTGGCCGATCGCGCCACTATCGCTAATATGGCACCGGAATATGGCGCGACCTGCGGATTCTTCCCGATTGACGACGTGACGCTGGGCTACCTGACGCTGACCGGGCGCGATGCCGAACAGGTCGCCCTGGTGGAAGCCTACGCGAAGACGCAGGGCCTGTGGCGCAACCCGGGCGACGAGCCGATCTTCACCAGCTCGCTGGCGCTGGATATGGACAGCGTGGAATCGAGCATCGCCGGACCGAAACGCCCGCAGGATCGCGTCTCCCTCGGCGACGTGCCCGCCGCGTTCAACGCCAGCAACGAGCTGGAGGTGAATCATACTCAGCCAGCCCATAAAACCGTCACCTATACCGACAGCCGCACCGGCCTCAGCCATGAGATTGAAGATGGCGCCGTGGTGATCAGCGCCATTACCTCCTGCACCAACACCTCTAACCCGAGCGTGCTGATGGCGGCGGGGCTGCTGGCGAAAAAAGCAGTGGAGCGCGGTCTGAAGCGTCAGCCCTGGGTGAAAGCTTCGCTGGCACCCGGTTCAAAAGTGGTCTCCGACTATCTGGCGGTGGCGCAGCTGACGCCCTACCTCGACAAGCTCGGCTTTAACCTGGTGGGCTACGGCTGTACTACCTGCATCGGTAACTCCGGGCCGCTGCCCGACGAAATTGAAGCCGCAATTAAACAGGGCGACTTGACCGTCGGCGCGGTGCTCTCCGGCAACCGCAACTTCGAGGGCCGTATCCATCCGCTGGTGAAAACCAACTGGCTGGCGTCGCCGCCGCTGGTGGTCGCCTATGCGCTGGCGGGCAATATGAAGATCAATCTGCAGACCGACCCGCTGGGTCAGGATGCGCAGGGCAGGGATGTTTACCTGAAGGATATCTGGCCGTCGCCGGAAGAGATCGCCACCGCGGTGCAGCAGGTGACCAGCGATATGTTCCATAAAGAGTACGCCGAGGTGTTCTACGGCACCAAAGAGTGGCAGCAGATCAAAGTGAGTGAAGCGGCCACCTACGCGTGGGACGAAGGCTCTACCTATATTCGCCTGTCGCCCTTCTTTGACGATATGGAACGGGAGCCGAAACCGGTCGAGGATATCAAAGGGGCGCGCGTGCTGGCGATGCTGGGCGACTCCGTAACCACCGACCATATCTCTCCCGCCGGCAGCATCAAGGCTGATAGCCCGGCGGGACGCTATCTGCAGTCCCACGGCGTCGACAGCGCCGACTTTAACTCCTATGGCTCACGACGCGGCAACCATGAAGTTATGATGCGCGGCACCTTCGCCAATATTCGTATTCGTAACGAGATGGTGCCGGGAGTGGAAGGCGGCTATACCCGTCATATTCCGAGCGGCGAGCAGCTGGCCATTTACGACGCGGCGATGAAGTATCAGCAAGAGGGAACGCCGCTGGCGGTGATTGCCGGTAAAGAGTATGGCTCAGGTTCAAGCCGCGACTGGGCGGCGAAAGGGCCGCGCCTGCAGGGCGTACGCGTGGTGATCGCCGAATCGTTCGAGCGAATTCACCGCTCTAACCTGATCGGTATGGGTATTCTGCCGCTGGAGTTCGCCCCTGGCGTAACGCGTAAAACGCTGCAGCTGACTGGCGAAGAGCTGTTCGACATCGAAAATCTGTCGCAGCTCCAGCCGGGTTGCAAGGTGCAGGTGACGATGACGCGCCCGGATGGTACGCAGGAGACGCTGGAGACGCGCTGCCGCATCGATACCGGCAACGAGCTAACCTATTACCGTAACGATGGCATTTTGCACTATGTGATCCGCAATATGCTCAACTAAGCGCAACGCCGGGGTCGCCCGGCGTACTGCGGCACGGCGCTCACGCGGGCGGCCGTGCCCGACCGCAAAAAAGAAGGCAGCTGGCCTGCGCTATTTATAGCGCAGGCCGCTTTGATCTTCGGCCTTGGCTGCCGCCTCTCTGTACTGACGATGGGTGAGTAAGAAGGTGAGGGCGGTTATTCCGGTTTTGACAGCAGATGGCCCATCTTTTCCGCTTTGGTATCCAGATAGTGCGCGTTCTTTGGGTTGCGACCGACGATCAGCGGCACGCGCTCGACGATATTGATGCCCGCTTCGCTGAGGATCTCTACCTTACGCGGATTGTTAGTCAGCAAACGCACCTCGTTTACCCCCAGCAGCTTGAACATATCGGCGCACAGCGTGAAGTCGCGCTCGTCGGCGGCAAAGCCGAGCTGGTGGTTGGCCTCAACGGTGTCATAGCCTTTATCCTGCAGCGCATAGGCGCGGATCTTATTCAGCAGGCCGATATTACGTCCTTCCTGGCGGTGATAGAGCAGTACGCCGCGGCCCTCTTCGGCAATGGCGTTCAGCGCCGCTTCCAGTTGAAAACCACAATCGCAGCGTAAGCTGAACAGCGCGTCGCCGGTCAGGCATTCCGAATGAACGCGTGCCAGCACGGGCGTGTTATCGCTGATGTCGCCAAATACCAGCGCGACGTGATCGTGACCGGTTGCCAGTTCTTCAAAACCGACCATGAGGAAATCGCCCCAGGGCGTGGGCAGTTTGGCTTCTGCCACCCGTTTAAGCTGCATGTGACTCTCCAGAACCTTCAGAGGATGCGCTATTCTAAAACAGCGCACAGGCCAGTATGGCCTGAAAAAATTGGCAATATTGTGCCACAACGTGAAGTTGGGCTGCTAATTTGTCAGAGCGATTGTAGTGATAAAGCACGAATATCCAATGCGCAACAAGTTATGTTATTATTTTTTAAGATAAAGTTATTTGCAAGCGGCAGAAAGAGGCCGCATCAGAGGAGAAAGGATGCTGCAGATTTTGCGTCGCACTACGGCAGGCATGCTGCTGCTGATGATCATTCCGCTCGTGGTCTGGGCGACCGGCTGGCGCTGGCAGCCGGGCGAAAGCGATGCGCTGCTGCGCGTCCTCTACTGGATGACCGAAACCGTCACGCGCCCTTGGGGCATGCTGACCAGTCTGCTGCTCAGCCTGTGGGTGCTCTGGTGTCTGCGCTTTCGCCTTAAGCCCGCGCTGCTGCTGCTGCTGATCATGAACGCGACGATTCTCACCGGGCAATACAGCAAGTCCTATATCAAAGATCAGGTTCAGGAGCCGCGTCCTTATGTGGTCTGGCTGGAGCATAACCACGGTCTGGACGCGCGCGAGTTCTACAGCATGACGCGCAAAGAGCGCGGCCAGCGCGTCGATCAGCTGCTCGCTAGCGACCAGATGCTGCCGGGCTGGCTAAAGCGCCACTGGGCATTTGAAACCGGCTTCGCCTTTCCTTCCGGCCATACGATGTTTGCCGCCAGCTGGGCGCTGCTGGCGCTGAGCCTGCTCTGGCCGCGTCGCCGCTATATCACCATCGCGGCGATTGGCGTCTGGGCCGGTGCGGTGATGGCCAGCCGTCTGCTGCTCGGCATGCACTGGCCGGGCGATCTGGCGGTGGCGGTGGCCTTCTCCTGGCTGCTGGTCACCTTCGCCACCTGGCTGGCGCAGCGCTTTTGCGGCCCGCTCACGCTACCGCCGGAAGAGCGAAAGGAAGTGGCGCAGAGGGAAAACGGATTGTAATTGCGATCTTTATCCCCATATTATTGATTGCGCTTGCCTAAAAGCCACGCGCCTGGCGCCGCAGGGAGCAGCAATGTTGCCGCTTTTTTGGCATACTTCTACCAGATAACCTCACAACAGGATGCACTGTGAAATATTTGCTGATTTTCTTAGTGGTATTGGTCATTTTTATCATTTCCGTCACCTTAGGCGCGCATAACGACCAGGTCATCACCTTTAACTATCTGCTGGCGCAGGGCGAATTCCGTATCTCTACGCTGCTGGCTTCGCTGTTCGGCGCGGGGTTTGTGCTGGGCTGGGCCATCTGCGGTCTCTTCTGGCTGCGCGTTCGCGTTTCCCTGGCGCATGCGCAGCGCAAAATCAAACGTATGCAGACCCAGCTGGATAAAAGCGCGCCGCCTGCTGCCGCATCGACTGCCGTCACGGGTCGGGAATAGTCCTCCATGCATGAATTGCTGTTTCTGTTACTGCCCGTCGCCGCGGCTTACGGCTGGTATATGGGGCGACGCAGCGCGCAACAGGACAAGCAACAGGAAGCGAGTCGCCTGTCGCGGGATTACGTTGCAGGCGTTAACTTTCTGCTCTCCAACCAGCAGGATAAAGCGGTCGATCTCTTTCTCGATATGCTGAAAGAGGACAGCGGCACGGTGGAGGCGCACCTGACGCTGGGTAACCTGTTCCGCTCGCGAGGTGAGGTGGATCGCGCGATACGCATTCATCAGTCACTGATGGAGAGCGCCTCGCTTAACTACGACCAGCGCCTGCTGGCGATACAGCAGCTGGGCCGCGACTATATGGCCGCCGGGCTGTACGATCGCGCCGAAGATATGTTCAAGCAGCTGACGGATGAGACCGATTTTCGCATCAGCGCGCTGCAGCAGCTGCTGCTGATCCATCAGGCGACCAGCGACTGGCATCAGGCGATCGACGTCGCCGAGCGCCTGGTGAAGCTGGGTAAAGATAAGCAGAAAGGGGAGATCGCTCACTTCTACTGCGAGCTGGCGCTGCAGGCGATGAGCAGCGACGATCTCGATCGCGCGATGAGCCTGCTGAAAAAGGGCGAGGCGGCCGATCGCCAGAGCGCGCGCGTCTCAATCATGATGGGACGCATCCTGATCGAAAAAGGCGAATACGCCAAAGCAATCGACCATCTGCAGCGCGTGCTGGATCAGGATAAAGAGCTGGTGAGCGAAACCCTGCCGATGCTGGAGACCTGCTATCAGCGATTAAATCAGCCCGACGCCTGGGCGGCGTTTCTGCAGCGCTGCGTGGACGAGAACACTGGCGCGGCGGCCGAGCTCTATATGTCCGATATCCTCGAGCGTCAGGAAGGGCCGGAATCGGCGCAGCTCTATATCAATCGCCAGCTGCAGCGTCATCCTACCATGCGCGTTTTCCATCGCCTGATGGACTTCCACCTGCACGAAGCGGAGGACGGGCGCGCAAAAGAGAGTCTGATGGTGCTGCGTGATATGGTGGGCGAGCAGATCCGCACCAAGCCGCGCTACCGCTGCCAGAAATGCGGTTTTACCGCTCATGCGCTCTACTGGCACTGTCCCTCCTGCCGCACCTGGTCCTCGGTGAAACCGATACGCGGACTCGACGGTCAGTAATCTTGACCGTCGCGGTCTGACTTACCGCAACGCTATTAGTTACAACATGCTAATAGGGGTGATACTCGCACCCATGCAGCAATGTGCAACTTCTCGCCACGCAGGCGGCGAGGGCGCCGCAAACGTTGTCCCTGGCATAAGGCGCGGGTAGAATGCTTGCCGTTTGTCCCCTTTGCCTGCCGCCGTCAACTACGAGGAAATGCCATGCCTTTATCGTCAACCGTGACCACGTCGCCCATTCTGGTGGCGCTCGACTATCACGACCTCAACAGCGCATTGCGTTTTGTCGGCCAGATTGATCCGCAGAGCTGTCGCTTAAAAGTCGGCAAAGAGATGTTTACCCTGTTTGGCCCCGCGCTGGTAAAAGATCTGCAGCAGCGCGGCTTCGAGGTCTTTCTGGACCTGAAATTCCACGATATTCCCAATACCACCGCCCATGCGGTTGCCGCAGCGGCGGATCTGGGCGTCTGGATGGTGAACGTACACGCCAGCGGCGGCGCGCGCATGATGAACGCCGCGCGCGAAGCGCTGCTGCCGTTCGGCAAGGATGCACCGCTACTGATTGCCGTCACGGTATTAACCAGCATGGACGCCGACGATCTGCGCGGCCTGGGCATTACCCTGTCGCCCGCCGAGCAGGCGGAGCGCCTGGCGAAGCTGACCCGCGAGTGCGGCCTCGACGGCGTGGTCTGCTCCGCGCACGAAGCCACGCGTTTTAAAACCGCTATCGGCGCCGATTTTGCGCTGGTCACGCCGGGCATCCGTCCGGCAGGCAGCGACGCCGGCGATCAGCGCCGCATTATGACGCCGCAGCAGGCGCAGCAGGCGGGTGTAGACTATATGGTGATCGGGCGTCCGATTACCCAGTCGGCCGATCCCGCCGCCACGCTGTCAGCTATTTTAACCTCGCTTAAGGAGTCCGCATGAGCCGCGACAATCCGCTGGTTTACTCAACCGACGCAGGCCGCATCGCGCCGCCGCAGGAGAAGGTCGAACGTCCAAAAGGGGACGGCATCGTGCGCATTCAGCGCCAGACCAGCGGCCGCAAAGGCAAAGGCGTCTGCCTGATTACCGGGCTCGATCTTGACGACGAGGCTCTGAATAAGCTGGGCGCGGAGCTGAAGAAAAAATGCGGCTGCGGCGGCTCGGTAAAAGAGGGCGTTATTGAGATTCAGGGCGACAAGCGCGATCTGCTTAAGCAGCTGCTGGAAGCCAAAGGCCTGAAGGTAAAACTGGCGGGCGGGTAAATAAAAATCGGGCTACGTCTGTAGCCCGATGGTTAGATTAATACGCTGTGTAGCCTTTATTATTAAATTTGCCTTTCGGTCATTAATCGATCTGATGGCCGATGACACCGCCGACTGCCGCGCCGCCCAGGGTGCCGAGCGCGCTGCCGTGCGTTAACACCGAACCACCGATTGCGCCGGCGCCGGCGCCGATAGCGGTGTTACGATCGCGTTTTGACCAGTTTGAACAGCCGCTCAGCGCGACAACTAAAGTGGTAGCCAATACAGCTGCGGTAATACGTTTCATATTTGTTGTCATAAACTTCTCCTTGGTTGTGCTCACAGAGGCAACACCCTAAGTATAGGTGGTTTTTTCCTCTGTTATTATCTCTACCCGTATTACGCCATCGCTTCTTCCCTGAAGATGCCGATATGCCTTTCACTATGGACAATGTTGTCTCGGGCAGATAAATGCAGTCGGCAAACAGATCCGCCCATTGCATGAGTGAATTCTAAGCCTTATGCAAATTTTCCGAAGATGGAAGATTCCTAATTCACGCCACATTTTTCATTTATCAGCCGTTTTCCGCCGCTTTTCCAGCCACTCTCTCCATAACCTTTTTAGCCAGCGCCTGCACAATTCAGAGATCAATCTGAGCAGGAGAAAACAATGCTGGAACAACTCAAACAGCAGGTTCTGGAAGCGAACCTGGATTTGCCGCGCTACAACCTCGTCACCTTTACCTGGGGCAACGTCAGCGCGGTGGATCGCGAGCAGGGCCTGCTGGTGATCAAGCCTTCAGGCGTCAGCTACGCCAGCATGCAGCGCGACGATATGGTGGTGGTGGATCTCGCCAGCGGTGCGGTTATAGAGGGCGACAAGCGCCCGTCGTCCGATACCGCTACCCACCGCGCGCTCTATCTGGCGTGGCCAGAGGTCGGCGGCATCGTACACACCCATTCGCGTCATGCCACCATCTGGGCGCAGGCGGGGCGGGCAATTCCAGCCTGGGGCACGACGCACGCAGACGATTTTTACGGTGAGATCCCCTGTACCCGCGCCATGCGCGACGACGAAATTCAGCACGACTACGAATGGAATACCGGCGGCGTGATTATCGAGACCTTCGCCCAGCGCGATCTCTCTCCCAGCGCCATACCGGCGGTGCTGGTGAACTCGCACGGGCCTTTCGCCTGGGGAAGCGACGCCCACGCGGCGGTACACAGCGCCGTGGTGCTGGAGGAGGTGGCTTATATGGGGCTGTTCAGCCAGCAGCTGCGCGCCGATTTGCCCCCCATCAATCAGACGCTGCTCGATCTGCACTACCTGCGCAAACACGGCAAAAACGCCTGGTACGGGCAAAAAGCGTAACCCGCCGCGCCCGCGCGCCTGAAAACACGCCAGCTTCATTAACGCAGGCGGCACGATCGAAAAGCAAAGCGTCCCGCGCCAGAGAAGCGCAGACAGCATTGCTATCGGTTATGCCGCCTGCGTTCGCATCGGATCCAGCGCAGCGGACGAAGCCAATCCCTCTGGTATGGCGACGGCGGTCAAAATAACGAAACATACCCACAACAAAAAATAAAACAGCGTTTCAATTTTGTGGGGAGATCACTGTTTTCCTTCGCCGCCCCCCGTACTTTGCTGTCACGCCCTCGGGCATAAAAACGCACCTCCCTCTGGACAGCAAAGGTGATCCCTTATGCATATCAAACGTGCTATCGATAAAATCCCTGGCGGCATGATGCTTATTCCGCTCTTTCTCGGCGCGCTTTGCCACACCCTGACGCCGGGCGCGGGCAAATACCTCGGCTCTTTCAGCAATGGCCTGATGACCGGCACGGTGCCGATCCTCGCCATCTGGTTCTTCTGCATGGGCGCCTCCATCAGGCTCAGCGCCACCGGCGCGGTCCTGCGCAAGTCGGGCACGCTGGTCATCACCAAAATCGCGGTGGCGTGGGTTGTTGCGGCGATCGCCGCGCGCGTGGTGCCAGAGAACGGCGTCGAGGTTGGCATGTTCGCTGGCCTCTCGACGCTGGCGCTGGTCGCCGCGATGGATATGACCAACGGCGGCCTGTACGCTTCGATCATGCAGCAGTACGGCAGCAAGGAAGAGGCGGGTGCCTTTGTGCTGATGTCGCTGGAGTCGGGGCCGCTGATGACGATGGTGATCCTCGGCACGGCCGGCATCGCCTCCTTTGAACCGCACGTCTTCGTCGGCGCGGTTCTGCCGTTTCTGATCGGCTTTGCGCTGGGCAATCTGGATCCAGAACTGCGGGAATTTTTCGCTAAAGCGGTACATACGCTGATTCCTTTCTTCGCCTTCGCGCTGGGTAACACCATCGATCTCACGGTTATCGCTCAAACCGGCCTGCTGGGTATCCTGCTGGGCGTGGCGGTAATTATCGTCACCGGTATTCCGCTGATTATCGCCGACCGCCTGATTGGCGGCGGCGACGGCACGGCAGGCATCGCCGCGTCGAGCACGGCGGGAGCAGCGGTGGCGACGCCGGTGCTGATAGCGGAAATGCTGCCGCAGTTTAAACCGGTCGCGCCAGCCGCCACTGCGCTGGTGGCGACATCGGTGATTGTTACCTCGGTGCTGGTGCCAGTGATAACTGCTGTCTATTCAAAACGCATTAAGCGTTCGCGCGTTGCGGTTGGCCAGCGCGCGGCGATTAAGTAAGCCCGCTTAAACATCCCCGGCCACTAAGTCGGGGATATCTCTGGATTTTACTTTATAAATCAATCTCTCATTTGGTCTGGCCTCTCTCTGCATTACGCTGATGTGGCGTTTAACGCATCAAATAAACAGAGGATGAGACGATGACAGTAATTAACCAACCAACCTGCCGACTGTTCACCGAAGTGGGACAGACTACTCAACTTGCCGCGTACTACGAAGAGGGCCGCCGCACCATGTGGATGATGCTGCGGGCGCAGCCGCGCCCCAGCTTTAACCACGAATTAATCGAGGAGATCATGAACCTGAGCTATGCGGCACAGCGTTCCGGTCTGCCGATCGATTTCTGGGTCACCGGCTCGCTGGTGCCGCAGATGTTCAACGCGGGCGGCGATCTGCGCTTCTTCGTCGAGTGCATTCGCAACAACCGCCGCGAAGCGCTGCGCGCCTATGCCCGGGCCTGCGTCGACTGCATTCACTCGGCGGCGCGCGGTTTTGACACCGGCGCGGTGACGCTGGCGATGATTGAGGGCAGCGCGCTGGGCGGCGGCTTTGAAGCCGCGCTGGCGCACCACTTTATCCTGGCGCAAAACAACGCCCGGCTCGGCTTCCCGGAAATCGCTTTTAACCTGTTCCCCGGCATGGGCGGCTACTCTCTGGTGGCGCGTCGGGCCGGTATGAAGCTGGCGGAAGAGCTGATATGCGAAGGGGAGTCGCACAGCGCAGAATGGTATGAAACGCGCGGCCTGGTGGACAAGGTGTTCCAGCCCGGCGAAAGCTACCGCTGCACGCGCACCTTTATCGATACGCTGCGGCCGAAGCTCAACGGCGTGCGCGCCATGCTGAAAGCGCGCCAGCGCGTGCTGCAGCTGTCGCGCGCCGAGCTGATGGATATCACTGAGGACTGGGTCGATTATGCCTTTACGCTGGAGCCGAAAGATATCGCCTATATGGAACGACTGGTGCAGTTACAAAACCGCCATAGCGCATCCTTGCGTAAAGCGGGTTAATAACGCGGAGTTTTAAACGCGGGCAGGATGCTTAGCCAGCCAATGCCCAAACTGTTCCGCGGGCATTGGTTTTGCGTAGAAGTAGCCCTGACGCCCGTCTACGCCGTTGAGGAGGACAAACTCTTCTTCCGCTTTCGTCTCGATGCCTTCGGCGATCACCTCCAGCGTCAGCGCCTTGGCGACGGCAACGATGGCGCGCACCAGCGACTGGGAAACCGGCTGCTCATTAATATTACGAATAAAACTTTGATCAAGCTTGATGGCGTTGATCGGCACGCGCGCGAGCTGCGACAGCGAAGAGTAGCCCGTGCCGAAATCGTCAAGATGCACCTGCGCGCCCAGCTCCTGGAACTGCTTCATCAGGGTCAGCGCCTGCGCTTCGTTCTCAATCAGGCAGCTTTCGGTGAGCTCGATATCGATCGGGCACTCCGTCAGGCCGCTGTCCATCAGCGCCAGCTTGAGATCGCTGTAGATGCTCTGGTCAATCAGCTGTCGCGCCGAGACGTTGACCGCCACGCGCAGGTTAATGCCCTGTTCGCGCCAGGCCAGAATCTGCCGCAGCACGGTCAGCATCACCCAGCGGCCGAGCGGCACAATCAGCCCTGACTCTTCGGCATAGGGAATAAAATCGGCGGGCGAAACCATGCCGCGCTCCGGCGAATTCCAGCGCACCAGCGCTTCCGCGCTGCGCACCGCGCCGTCGCGATCGAGCTTCGGCTGATAGAACACCGTCAGGTGATCCTGTTCGAGCGCCTTGCGCAGGTTGGTGTCGAGCCAGAGATACTCAAACACGCGCTGGTTCATCTCCGCAGCGAAAACGCAGAACTTGCCGCGCCCGTTCTCTTTGGCGTGATACATCGCGGTGTCGGCGTTGCGGATCAGGCTCTCGCGGTCCTCGCCGTGCAGCGGCGCCAGCGCGATGCCAATAGAACAGCCGCTGTAGACTTCAATCAGGCCGATACGGAAGGGCTGGCGCAGGCGTTCGAGAATGCGCGACGCCATCGCCTCCAGCGCCGCCTGGCTGGTGTGCTCTGCCAGCACCACGAACTCGTCGCCGCCGAGGCGCGCCAGCGTCTGGTCTTTGCCCAGGCAGCTGAGGATCGCCAGCGACACCGCCTGCAGCAGCTGATCGCCGAACATATGACCGTAGGCGTCGTTTACCTTCTTGAAATTATCGAGATCGAGGTAGACCACGCCGGTCTCATCCTCTTTCGCCAGCTCCAGCGCCAGGCTAATTTGCTGGTGGATCGCGTTGCGATTGGGCAAACCGGTCACGGTATCGGTGTTTGCCATCACCCGCAGGCGCTCCTGCGCCCGTCGCTCCTCGGTTATGTCCGTTCCGGAACAGATGAGGAAAATTTCATTTTTGCCGCTGCCGCTGTGAACGAACTTATTACGAAACAGAAAGAGTCGCTGGCCCTTACGGGTCTTCACCCAGCGTTCCACCTCATAGGAATTGCCGTCGCGGAAGAAGCCGGCGATATTGCGGCGCGAGGCGGCCGCCTCCTGTTTGGTCATAAACAGCTGAAACACGTTGCGGCCGATAACTTCGTGCTCGTTAAGGCCGGTGTACTCCTCGCTGAGGCGGTTAAAGCGCTGAATATTGCCGCGCTGATCGACAATCACAATCACCGAGTTGGCTTCAGATACCACCTGTTCGGCGAAAGAGAGGCCCTGCGTCAGATCGCGCGCGACGGCGGAGGTATCGCCCCAGGCGGAGGCGGTGCCGGCCCAGCTCGACTGGTTTACCTTGCGGCCGACAAAGTGCATCGGCACCGGCGTGCCGTGCAGCGGCAGCGTCAGGTTCACGCTGGAGGTGATTACCGTCATGGCGCGCAGCAGGCTGGCCTGCGCGGGCGTCAGCGCAACGGCGATATTAGTGTGCGCGTTTTCATCCTCTGCGAAATGCAGGGCATCGCTGTCGGTGGTCAGGCGCCAATGAGGGCTGGTCGTGCCAAACAAGGTATACAGCAACGTTTGCCCTTGTTCATCGGTCATGGAAAGGTCCTCCGGGGGAGTGCTCTGCTGGCGTTATCTCATTATTTTATCAACAGTATTCGGCATCTCACTTCAGTACAAGATGCCAGCCAAATATATTTTCCAGTCTGGTAACCAATGGCACAAAAAAGCCCCGCGTCGCGGGGCTAAATTACCGGCTTAACAAGGACATTTACCCAGCTTGCCGGCCTGACTGGGGAACCGGGCATCAAGACAGTAGCGGTGAAAATCGCGCTCGCTCATTGGGGAAAGATCCGGGTGCTGACGCTGCATATGCTGAAGATAATTTTGATAATCCTGCACCCCGACCATCAGACGAAAACTTTGCTGCAGGCCGCGCCACAGCGTCCGCCAGCGAAAGCGCCGGGGGGCGTCGAGCGGGCGGCAGCGGTGAATGGCCTCAAGGCGCGCCGGACGGGCGGCGCGATGAATTGCATCAGACATGGCGTACCTCCTTGCGCAGCGACGGCTCCGCCTCGTGCGTGGTTGGCACGCTGCTGCGCAGGGCGCGGCGAATCACAAAGAAGGCGGCGATCAGCATGGTGACCGCCACCAGCATAAAGAAGCCGCACAGCACGGCGTTGATCTGGTTGCTGAAGACGATGGTCTGCATATCCGCCACGCTCTTCGCCGGGGCGATAATGACCCCCTCGTCGATCCCCTTGCGGAACTTATTCGCCTGTGCCAGGAAGCCGATTGAGGGCTTCTCATGGAAAATCTTCTGCCAGCCCGCCGTCATCGAGGTGATAAACAGCCAGGCGGTCGGCAGAATCGTTACCCAGGCGTAGCGCTGCTTCTTCATCTTGAACAGCACCACGGTGCCAAGGATCAGCGCCATAGAGGCGAGCATCTGGTTGCCGATGCCGAACAGCGGCCACAGGGTATTGATGCCGCCCAGCGGATCGACCACGCCCTGGTAGACAAAGAAGCCCCAGCCGGCCACCGCGACCGCCGTGCCCGCCATATTGCCCGCCCACGAGCGGTTATTCGCCAGCGACGGCACCACCGTGCCAACCAGGTCCTGCACCATAAAGCGACAGGCGCGCGTGCCGGCATCCACCGCGGTGAGAATAAACAGCGCTTCGAACAGGATAGCGAAGTGATACCAGAAGGCCATCATCGCCCGGCTGTTAAAGACGTCGGTAATGATATGCGCCATGCCCACCGCAAAGGTCGGCGCGCCGCCGGCGCGTGACAATACCGACGCCTCGCCGACGTCGCGCGCAATGCCGGAGAGCATTTCAGGCGTCACCACAAAGCCCCAGCCGTTAATCACCTGCGAAGCGTTCTCTACCGTGGTGCCGATCAGCGCCGCCGGGGAGTTCATGGCAAAGTAGACGCCGGGATCGATGACCGAGGCGCAGATCAGCGCCATGATGGCGACGAAAGATTCCATCAGCATAGCGCCGTAGCCGATAAAGCGAATATGGCTCTCGCGCTCTACCAGCTTCGGCGTGGTGCCGCTGGAGACCAGTGCGTGAAAGCCAGAGATGGCACCGCAGGCGATAGTGATAAACAGGAAGGGGAAGAGCTGGCCGGAGAAGACCGGGCCGCTGCCGTCGATAAAGCGCGTCACCGCTGGCATCTTCATTTCCGGCATGGCGAACAGAATGCCGATTGCCAGCCCGACGATCACGCCGATTTTCAGGAAGGTGGAAAGATAGTCGCGCGGCGCCAGCAGCAGCCAGACCGGCAGCACCGAGGCGACAAAGCCGTAGATCACCAGCACCCAGGTCAGCGAGGTGCCTTTCAGGGTAAAGAAGGGGCCCCAGTAAGGATCCTGCGCCACGTTGCCGCCGTAGATAATCGCCGCCATCATCAGCACAAAGCCGATCAGCGACACCTCCGCTATCTTGCCGGGGCGGATAAAGCGCATATAGACGCCCATCAGCAGCGCGATGGGAATGGTCGCGGCGATGGTAAAGAGTCCCCACGGCGAGTTAGCCAGCGCTTTCACCACCACCAATGCCAGCGCGGAGAGGATGATAATCATCACGCCGAGCGCGCCGAGCATGGTAATCACGCCCGCAAAGGCACCCAGCTCCTGACGCGCCATTTCGCCCAGCGAACGGCCGTCGCGGCGGGTAGAGATAAACAGCACGAGGAAATCCTGCACCGCGCCCGCCAGCATTACGCCGACAAGGATCCAGATGGTGCCTGGCAGAAAGCCCATCTGCGCCGCGAGGATCGGCCCGACCAGCGGCCCGGCGCCGGCGATAGCGGCAAAATGGTGGCCGAACAGCACCCATTTGTTGGTCGGTACATAGTCGAGGCCGTCGTTGAAACGCTCGGCGGGCGTACGGCGACGATCGTCCAGCTCGAAAATATTGCGGGCGATAAACAGGCTGTAAAAGCGATAAGCGATGCTGTAGCAGGCGACCGCGGCCACCACCAGCCAGACGGCGTTAACGTGCTCGCCGCGATTTAACGCCAGCATGGCGAATGCGCCCGCGCCGGCTAACGCCACTGCTAACCAGATGACGCTGGTTTTGACGTTCTTCATGACCTCACTCCTTGTATGAACCGAAAGGGACGTTCAAAGACAACGAGTCAAAGGTAATGTAATGGAATGTAAGTGAAAGTTAATGTGTTAAGAAGTGTGAAGCGGGGAACAAATATAACATTTGTGTAAAGAGAGAAGTGAAAATGCGGGATAACGGCGATTATCCCGCAGGGTTTGATGCTTAGACGGCCGGGCGCGCCACGACGCTGCGCGTTTCCATGCGCACTTCGGCGATGGTCACCTCAATAACGTCGGTCACGCGGAAGGCAACTTCGCCTTTGATCTGCACGGTGCCGTTCTCCTGGCTGCACACCAGTTCGTCGCGTACCGCGTGGATAAAGGGCGCCGGAATAAAGGCAACCGCGCCGTTCTCCAGCAGGCGCACGCGCATGCCACCGCGGGAGACGTCGATAATCTCAGCGCTGAACTTGCGGTCGGTACCGGCGTGCGGCGCCAGCCAGCGGGCATAGAGCCAGTCGCCCACGTCGCGCTCCGCCATGCGGTTCAGGCGACGACGCTCGCTCATAATGGTGGTTAACGCCTCATCCGGACGCGCGCCTTGCTCGCCGCGAATAATCGCTTTCAGCAGACGATGGTTGATCATATCGCCCGATTTACGGATCGGTGAGGTCCAGGTGGCGTACGCCTCCAGACCCAGACCAAAGTGCGGGCCCGGCTCGGTGCTGATCTCTGCGAAGGACTGGAAGCGACGGATACGGCTGTCGAGGAACTGCGTCGGCTGGGCATCCAGCTCGCGGCGCAGCTGGCGGAAGCCCTCCAGCGTGGTAATGGCGGTGGCGTCAACGGTGATGCCGTGGCTGGCCAGCACGGCGGCGGCCTGTTCGGCATTGGTGGTGTCGAAGCCGGTATGCACGTTGTAGACGCCGAAGCCCAGCTTCTCGCGCAGCACCTTACCGGCGCAGACGTTGGCGAGGATCATCGCCTCTTCTACCATACGGTTGGCGATGCGGCGCGGCTCGGCGACGATATCCAGCACTTCGCCTTTCTCGCCGAGGACAAAACGGTAATCCGGGCGATCCTTAAACACCAGCGCATGGTTCTGACGCCACTCGCTGCGCGCCAGGCAGATGCGGTGCAGCAGACGGATCTGCTGAGCAATCGCCTCGCTCTGCGGCTGCCAGTCGCCGCTGTTTTCCAGCCAGTCAGAGACCTGGTCATATACCAGTTTGGCTTTCGATTCGATCCAGGCGGCAAAGAAGTGAACGTCGTCGCCCAGCGAGCCATCCTGCGCCACGGTAACGCGGCAGACCAGCGCGGGGCGGCGCTCGTTGGGACGCAGCGAGCAGACGTCGTCAGAAAGCTCGCGCGGCAGCATCGGGATATTAAAGCCCGGCAGGTAGTTGGTAAAGGCGCGCTGCGCCGCCAGCTTATCCAGTTCACTGCCTTCAGGCACGTAGGCGGTAGGATCGGCAATGGCAATGGTCAGGCTCAGCGTGCCGTCGGCGTTCTCTTCGACGTAGAGCGCGTCATCCATATCTTCGGTGCTGGCGCTGTCGATGGTAACGAAGTCAAGCGCGGTAAGATCTTCGCGCGTCAGCTGTTCGTCCAGCATCTCGCCAAAGCCGACCTGCGGCGCTTCGCGCTCGAGGTTATGGCGCGACAGGGTAACCCACCACGGCGCCAGATGATCGTCGGCTTTAACGATAAATTCGGTCAGTTCGGCATAGAAGCCGCGGTCGCCTTTCAGCGGATGGCGGCGCATTTCCGCGACGGCCCAGTCGCCCGCCTGGAAATCATGGCTCAGGCCACGCACCGGACGGCAGGGGATGGCGTCTTTTAACAGCGGATGGTCCGGGACGATGGAAAGACGGTCATCTTTCTTCTGCACGCGGCCGACAAAACGGCTGAGAAAGGGTTCGATCAGCGTTTCAGGCTCGGCGCTTTCACGATCCTTGTCGCTGTGGATGATGGCGGAGACACGGTCGCCGTGCATCACTTTCTTCATCTGCGGCGGCGGAATGAAATAGCTTTTCTGCGCGTCGACTTCAAGGAAGCCGAAACCTTTTTCGGTGCCTTTAACAACACCTTCTGCGCGGGGAGTCTGCGCGTGGAGCTTCTCTTTAAGCTGCGCGAGCAGCGGATTATCCTGGAACATAGTCAGTTTAGTTTCGTGGCCTAAGAGCGGCTGCTAGTTTTACGCGAATCAGGGGCGCGCGGCAAGGCAAAAAGGGGTAAAAAAGCCGGATTAACCGGCTTTTAACTAAGGAAACTCTGCGCTTACGCGATGCGCTGAGTCGGCAGGGAAACCGACAGTTCCAGCTTCACCGGAACCGATTTTGAGGTGGGGGTGCCGCTGATATCGCCAAAGCTGTTCAGCGGGACCAGCGGGTTGGTTTCCGGATAATAGGCCGCGAGGTTGCCGCGCGGAATATTGTAGGGCACCAGTTTGAAACCGCTGACGCGACGCGAAATATTGTCGTTCCACAGGGTCTCAATATCCACCAGCTGACCTTCGGTAAAGCCGAGCGCCTGCATATCTTCCGGGTTGATAAACACCACTTCGCGCTGGCCGTAAACGCCGCGGTAACGGTCGTCGAGGCCGTAGATTGTGGTGTTGTACTGGTCATGGGAGCGCAGGGTTTGCAGGGTAAAGGGCACTTCCGCGACGTCCTGCGGGAAGAGCGAGGCCGGCAGCGCCGCGCTGCTGAACTCCGCTTTCTGGGTCGGGGTGTTGAAGCGCAGCTCTGCTGCCGCGTTGCCGAGATAGAAACCGCCCGGCAGATCGCACTTCTCGTTAAAGTCGGCGAAGCCCGGGATCGTGGCGGCGATATGGTCGCGGATCAGGTTGTAGTCGGCGGCCAGCTTCAGCCACTGCACCTTCTCATCGCCCAGCACCGCGTGCGCGATGCCCGCGACGATAGCGGTCTCAGAGCGCTGCGTCTCCGCCAGCGGAATGCCGATGCCTTCGGAGGCGTGCACCATGCTGAAGGAGTCTTCTACGGTGATGAACTGGTTGCCGGTCGCCTGGGTATCACGCTCGGTGCGGCCCAGGGTCGGCAGGATCAGGCTCTCCGCGCCCGGTACCAGATGGCTGCGGTTAAGCTTGGTGCTGATATGCACCGTCAGACCGCAGCGCTGCAGCGCCTCTTCGGTGCGCGGCGAATCGGGCGCCGCCGCGGCGAGGTTGCCGCCCAGCGCGATCAGCACTTTGATCTCGTCACGCAGCATGGCGTTCAGCGCGTCAACGGTGTTATGGCCGTGCTCGCGCGGCGGCTCGAAGTTGAAGTGGCTGCCGAGCGCGTCGAGGAAGGCTTTGCTCGGCTTCTCGTCGATACCCATGGTGCGGTTGCCCTGCACGTTGCTGTGGCCGCGCACCGGGCAGAGGCCTGCGCCTTTCTTGCCGAGCTGGCCGAACAGCAACTGCAGGTTGACGATCTCGCGTACCGTGTCCACCGAGTGTTTGTGCTGCGTGATGCCCATCGCCCAGGTAACGATAACGCGATCGGCGCTCTGGTAAATCGCCGCCGCTTCGCGGATCTGCGCTTCACTCAGGCCAGACTGCTGTACAATCTGCATCCAGTCGGTGCTGTCGACCGCGTCAAAATAGGCTTCGACGCCGTGCGTGGTGGCGTTAATAAAGGTTTCGTCGAACAGGCCTTTTTCGCCCGCCGCGACGCGCGCGCGATGGGTCTCCAGCAGCGCTTTCACCATGCCGCGCACCGCCGCCATATCGCCGCCGAGATTCGGCTGATAATAGGCGGAGCTGATGGTGCCCGCTTTAGACGTGACCACTTCCAGCGGCTTCTGCGGATCGGCGAAGCGCTCGAGGCCGCGCTCGCGCAGGGTGTTGAAGGTAACGATTTTCGCGCCGTGATCGGCAGCATGACGCAGGCTGTGCAGCATACGCGGGTGGTTGGTACCCGGGTTCTGGCCGAAAACGAAGATGGCGTCAGCATGGTCGAAGTCGTCGAGGCGAATAGTGCCTTTGCCGACGCCGATGCTGCGCTTCAGACCGGCGCCGCTCGCTTCGTGACACATATTGGAGCAGTCCGGGAAGTTGTTGGTGCCCGCCAGGCGGCCAAACAGCTGATAGAGCCAGGAGGCCTCGTTGCTGGCGCGCCCTGAGGTGTAAAGCTCCATCTGGTTCGGGTTATCCATCGCCTTGATGTGCTTTGCGATCAGCGCAAAGGCGTCGTCCCAGCCGATCGGCTCATAATGATCGGTCTCGGCGTTATAGCGCATCGGGTGGGTCAGACGGCCCTGATATTCGAGGAAGTAGTCGCTCTGCGCATAGAGTTTAGTCACGCTGTGCTGGGCGAAGAAGTCGCTATCGACCACGCGACGCGTCGCTTCCCAGGTCACCGCTTTGGCGCCGTTTTCACAGAAACTAAAGGTGCTTTTGTTATCGTCGCCCCAGGCGCAGCCGGGGCAGTCGAAGCCGCGCGCTTTGTTCATACGCATCAGGTTGCGCATATTTTTCAGGGCGGCTTTGCTGTCAAAAACGAAACGGGTGGTGGCTTCCAGCGAACCCCAGCCGCCCGCCGCAGCGCGGTAAGGCTTAATTTTACGTTTGAATTTCATGGTGAGTGCAGGCTTATGTTTTTTGTAGGAAGTTTGTTATCAGGATATATCCTGACGGTGAGGGAAGTGTGCGACTGCAATCATAAGTTGTCTAATTGATTGACTTAATGGTGCGATAGCCGGCGTTTATCGCGCGAGACGGAAAAATGTGATGCTGTTCAAATTTTACTCTCTGGCAACCTGTTGATAACGGGAGTTACTGGCGCATCGGGTCAATACTTGCACCTTCACTTCTGAAAGGGCGCACCCCATGAAACAGCTCACCAGCCAGATCCATGCGTTTGGCAAAGCGTTGATGATGCCGATTTCGGTGATTGCGGCGGCGGGGATCTTCCTCGGCCTCGCGGCCGCGTTGCAGAACCCGGCGATTACCGGCGACGCCTTTGCTCAGATGCAGGTGCCGCAGCTGATTATCGGCTTTATCCGCAAAGTGGCGGGCGCGCTCTTCGCCAACCTGCCGGTCTTTTTTGCCGTGGCGAGCGCCATCGGCCTGGCGAAGGCGGAAAAGCCGACGGCGGCCTTCGCCGCGGTGATCGGCTATATCTCGATGAACGTCGGCATCAGCGCCACGCTGGCGGCGAAGGGGCTTACGGCGGCGACTACCACCCCGGCCGCGCTGCAGCAGGCGGGGATGGACCAGACCACGGCGATGATGACCTCGGCGGAATATATCCAGATGCTCGGTATCTTTACCTACAACATGAGCGTGCTGGGCGGCGTAATCGCCGGTCTGCTGACGGTGCTGCTGCACAATCGCTTCTATACGCAGCAGCTGCCGACCGCCATTAGCTTCTTTGGCGGACGCCGCTTCGTACCGATCGTCACCGTGGTTTTCCTGCCGCTGGTGGGCGTGCTGCTGGCGCTGATCTGGCCGACGCTGGGCGCGGGCATCGCCTGGGTGGGCGAGATGATCGGCAAAAGCGGGCAGTACGGCGCCTTTCTGCTCGGCACGGCGGAACGCATCCTGATCCCGACCGGGCTGCACCATATCCTTAATGAAACCGTGCGCTTTACGCCGATTGGCGGCATCGCCACCGTGGACGGGCAAATGCTGGTGGGCGCGCTGAATATCTTCAACGCCTCGCTGACGCATCCCGGCTCGGTGCCTGACGACGCCCTGCGCAACGCCACCCAGTTTCTCGCCCAGGGCAAAATCCCGGTGATGATGTTCGGCCTGCCGGCCGCCGCGCTGGCGATCTACCACACCGCGCGTCCTGAACATAAGCAGCGGGTCAAGGCGCTGATGATGGCGGGCGCGCTGACCTCGTTCACCACCGGCATCACCGAGCCGCTGGAGTTCTGCTTTATCTTTGTATCGCCGGTGCTCTATCTGCTGCATGCGCTGCTGACCGGTCTCTCCTTTATGCTGATGTCGATGCTGCACCTGATGATCGGCAACGTGCAGGGCGGCATTATCGATCTGGTGGTGTTTGGCATTCTCGGCGGCAGTAAAACCCACTGGTGGTGGACGCTGGTGCTCGGCGTGATTTATGCGCCGCTCTACTACTACGCCTTCCGCTTTATTATCACCCGCATGGGCGTCGAAACGCCGGGGCGCGAATCAGAGGATGAGAAGCCGCAGCAGGTAGCGGCGGATGAGCGCACCAAAGTGATTATCAGCGGCCTCGGCGGAGAGGCCAATATCGAGGATGTTGACTGCTGCTTTACCCGTCTGCGCGTCAGAGTAAAAGATATGAAAGAGGTGGTGGATCAGACGCTGCTCACCACCGGCGCCAACGGCATTAACCGCGTCAGCGAGCACGATATCCAGGTTATCTATGGTCCGCAGGTCGAGAAGATCGCTAATGAGGTAAAAAGCGCGCTCGGCGTAGCCTGAAGGATTTACGTCTACACTTAACAGACTGGAAGCGAACGAGGAGACGGAAATGTTTAAACATAAAACCAACGAAGAACGTAAACAGGAAGGGGACGTCAGCAAGAGCGCTCCCGAAAGCACGCCGCACGTTCACAACGCCTATGAAGAGGACGATCATCCGGCGGCCGATGCGCCCGCTGAACACGGTGAGATCCCGCGCACCCGTGACGATCACAATGATGACAAAAAAGATCCCTACGAGGATCGCGAGAAGAAATAGCTCCGCGCCGCATTCCCACCTTGCTGAGTCAGTAAGTGAAGGTGGGAATCACCCCATCATGACTGCAGGGAGAATTGCCAGGAACCGATCGCTTTACGTTCCAGCACCATCGTCGTTTCTTTGCCGTCGATAACCACAAAATATTGCTCTTTAACCTTCAGGCGCTTAGGAAAGTTTTCGTTTCCTTCATAGCGGACCCGAAGCTTATTGCCAAATATCTCCACGTCGGCGCTGATATCGAACTGCGGAAGATAAATTTTACTTTTCACCACTTTCTCCTTTGGATGCTCAATGCATAGTTGTAGCCGGGTGCAGGACGCCGTAAAGAGTGTAACAGCAAAGCTGTAGCACGGTGGTGCGAAAGCATTTGCGCTCCGCTTTACCGATTTGCTTATGCGTTCAGGAGCCGCAAAAGCGATAGCGCTCCGCTTTTTTACTCGCTTGCAATTGCGGTCGATGCATGCGTTAATGACCGCCTGGTCTGATCAGCAGACAACCTCATCCTTCGCTCCTGTCGTATCTCTCATTTACGTTAGTGCCGCTCCTGAGCCTGCCTGTTTGAGTTTTATCTCAATCGTACCGATGTGTCGCTGCAATTCAGCTATAGTTATTAACAGGCTTGAAGTAACGGGACGTTATCTCTCATAACATGCCCGGCACGGCTAAAGGTTAACGCAGAAAAGGCTTCGGCTATATTTCGCCAGTAGATGGCCGCAAGAATGTGTTCATGCACCTTTTTGCTATCGAAGGCAACGATTTCCGCACTCCAGACAGGAGGCAGAAAGTAGAATTCACCGTGCAGGATGGCCCAAAAAGGTCCGTCAGCTGCCAACGTCACAGGACGCAAAAAAATTATCTTAGCTACTATTTATCTTCGCTGCCCGCACTGTCAGGGCTCGCAATATCGCCGCTCCGTTTATGACATCAACGTCAAAAACCCGCTTGGCGCTAAATGTATTTTTTGTAAATCGGCCATGATTCAAATAAACCCGCAGCCGATGGCTGCCTGATGTTCTTTTGTTCATCCGAACCTCTCCCCATTCAAGGCTGCCTCCGGGTAGCCTTTTTACGTTTCTGGTTAAACACTCAGCCTGCCGCTTAAAAGCGGGCTGGACTCACCGCTAACCACCTCCGTTCAGTTTTGAGCAAAGAGCCTGAAAGTTATGCGAGAAAAGCACTCGTTTCGCTGTCCGCGTACTGGAAAGGGGGAGAGCCTCTCAGGACATTACCTTTTTGCCGGTAAACAGCGGCGCGCTGCCCCAGGGGGCTATCCGGCTCTGAAGCGAAGGCGGCTCGTGATAAACGGCTCACAATCAGGTGCGTTTATAAGCACGTTCTTGATGTTCTCCTCGACGTTCTGCCAGGCACACCCTAAAAGCTGCGCGGGTTCGCCCTGCGTAACCGCTGCACTGGCGGCTTCACCTGAAGACGTTATCGGTTTTCAGAATGTTGATATTTCCGGCGCGAAATCACGCTTATATGATGGTCTCTTTGCAGGGAGAAAAGCCATGAAGAACGTTGTACTGAGTATGCTTGCCAAAATTTCTCAAATAGATGCGAGCACGAAACAACTCACAGCACGCGTTGAGGCACAGTCTCTGTTGATCAGTGCACTGGTGCTGGCCGTAAGCAAACAGGGCGGCGTAACCGAGATGATCGAGGGCGCCAACAAGGCCATTAATACGGTTATTGATTCTGCCGATTCAGACGAAGTGCTTAAGTCAGATGCTGCACTCCTGTTAAGCGAGCTTCAGGATTTGCTTATTATTTCGCGTGCTGTAGATAGCGCTGATGAAAAAATAAACCATGAGGGGCTTAATGAGCTTGCTGGGGTCAGTAAACCGGCAGACCAATTGCAGTCAGACAATAATTAACGCATCTCATCGGGCCCGCAGCCTGCGGGCCTTTAACGTTACGATTATTTATGCAGCCATCTGTCGGCACTGTTCAGCGCAATGATGGCAGGCTTTCGCACATTCCTGACAGTGGTCGTGTTGATGCTTCCTGCACTCATCACCACACTTCTGGCAAATATCTGCACAAATCTGACAAATCGCGCTGGCTGACTCACTTTTTAACGCCATAAATTGCGCCGCGAGTCGGCATATATTTGCGCATTGCATATCCATTTTGATGCACTGGCGCATCATTTCCAGATTTTCTTCTTCGAGGCACGATGCCGCACAGTTATCACAAGCCGCTGCGCACAGGTAACAGGCTTCGATGCATTTTTTGTACTCTTCTGACATATTTCCTCCTGGGCTTAAGTCACCTGTTAAGCCTGGAAAACCTGGCTGATTATGCAAATGCAGAATGCGTAAATAAGTTTTTCAGCGCTTCGTCTACTCAACAATCCGCATAATGTCTTATTAGCGACGACAATGTGGGTGGGTTCGGTGTCGCCATAGATGCGTTCTTTTATGGATTTTTGGCAATAAAAAACCTGCCTCAGCAGGTTTAATTAATTTATCAGCTTTTGCTGACTGGCTTGTCCAGGGGTGTAGTTTTAATCCACCCTCTATCTCCGCAATCGAAGCAAACCCAGTTACCCGTCTTTACTCCAGCGGGGCCTCTTTGCTCTTCTGGATGAGCTGAGCCGCAATCAGGGCATGCATTTGGAATTCCTGCTGGCACTATTAGCCGCTTCCGCTTCCCGTGAACCTCATCGACTATTAGCTGTAAGAGTTTAACGATCCCTTCTGAAATCAACCCATTCTTCCCAGCATTTTTCTGGATTGATATCACGATACCCACGGTTTTCAACAAGAGCCAGTGCGCTATTGGCATCAACCACAATAGCTGTGGCGTTATCTCGAATAGTGTTCACCTCTTCCTCAGTCAGGGGAAATCCTTTCTCAATCTCTTTACTGAGCAGCACGGCAATAAGAGGAGGCACAAAAATTATGCTCATTTATCAGTGTCCTTTTCTGAACAGGTTTTGACCTTAAAGATAATCCGCCGATGCGGGAGTGAAAGACTATTTAAAGTCACCCTGACAAATAGGGAGATTAGTGTAACCCGGTTGACTTGCCATCGCCAAAGGTGAACAGGTTGGTAGAGTATTCTGGCTTGCCTGTTGAGGCTGTAGCTGATCCTGATAATTACTGGATGTTGAGCTTCTGGCAGCCTGGTGTCCTTTCTCGCGCACATAAGAAGTCGTGTAATTATGTGCCTGGTAAACCCCATACCCAACGGCACCAACAACAGCATACTTAGCCGAACGCCGGGGTTTTGAAGATCTCTTTTTAGCTACTGGCGTAGAAGCATGATATGAGTAGCCAGAACTATGACTGTAACTTCTATGACCGCCCCCGCCTCGGTGACCGCGAGCATCTGCTGTGAAAGACGTTACTACTACTGAGACCATCAGCATCCCTAAAAACATCTTTTTCATTGCTTCCTCTGCTTTTATGGTTTTTGCTAATCGCTATTTTCGACGAAAAGCGCAACTTCTTTAGCAAAAAAACTTCTCTTTGAATGAATTTAGTTTATGAATATATGAGCATTACCGGCAGTAAAAAACGTTTTTAGCCGAGTTATTTAGCCGTAATATTAAAGACGTTACAAAGGAAGAGGTCGAAGATGAAGTTGAAAACAAGATTTGAAGATTACACCGAAGCGGAATTCACTCAGTTAGTCAGTGAGATTTGTAGCGCTGAAGGTGGTGAAGCCTACCAGGATGAATTACTGGAAAACTTTATTGCAGTAACTGAGCACCCTGAAGGTTCTGACCTGATTTACTACAGCGATGATGATGATGCAACGCCTGAGAAAGTCATTGCGACTGTCAGGGAGTGGCGAAAAGGTGAAGGGCTGCCTGATTTCAAGGGATGATCATCGCAGAGCGCATTCAGGCATTGCGCATGATGATGGCTGCCATACCATATCCTGTGTCACGGTTAGCTACGCACAGGAGGGCTATATGACTAAGTTAACAGTTGAAAGAACGCTTGTTTATCGTAGTGAAGACGGCAGCCTCACACGCTATGAAATACGCAGAAATGACGGAAGCTCAGCCAATAACATCGACGCCGTTCTCGATAATATTTCATTTGATCACCTCGGCATCCCATCTGGCAATAGAGGAATTCAGACCTGTTATAAGATGGGAGCTAGCAGGGATCTATCCTCAGCAATAGATGAGTGCAGTAAGCACTGGTCTGCGCACTATGCATAACCGCCTCCGGGCGGTTTCTACTGCCATATAAACTGTGTCTTTCGCGGATCGAAGATTATTGTGGCCTGGCTCCAGTTTCTTTTGTTAAGAATCTTCTCAATGCAATGTGTGGCGTAAAGGTCATCTGGTAAACCTTCTAACATACAACCGGTAGCCCACTAGAGGAGTGCTGACTGATCATGAAATCAGAGTCCTGTATAAGGCTTTTGAAAAGACCTCAATGCGCCGGAAACACGTGTTGCTGATGCAGCTGTTGCTGCTGTTCGATTGCCGATCGGGTGAGATGATCCGAAGCAAAAGAGCGCATTTTGATTTTGATGAGGGGGTCTGGACGGTTCCACCTGAGAACTATAAGACCGGCAACAAAGGAAAGCCGATCAGGCGCCCGATAATATATGCTGCGAGAGAAATGCTGAAAGAGGTAATGGCGCTCAGTGAGCATCCTGAATCCCTGTTTCAGAGCACACTGGCTAAAGATAAGGGAAGGGCACTAAATAGCGCTACCGCGCTCGGACTGCCCAAAACCATAATTCATTATTACCAGCGAACCAGAGGGGAAATCATGCCTCATTGGTCAATGCACGACCTGAGACGTACGGCGAGGACGCGGTGGTCGTCAATAGCGCCACCACATGTGTGTGAGGTGATGATGGGCCATACACTGCCGGGAGTCTGGGCGGTGTATGACCACAACGACTATTTAGATGAGCAAAGGAAGGTATACACTGCCTGGTGGGCGATAGTGATGAAGATCGTTAACGGCGAAAGCAACGTGAGATCAATCGTCACCATGTAGCTTTCCAAAGCTTTCAATATCGCGCCTCAGGAACAGGCCGTGATGCGCTGGGTCAAGGAAGCCGCACATACGCTTCTGACCTGTTTTGCGATCGCGACTGTTCCAGTTGCGGATGGTTTTCACTGAACGGCGGAAAAATGCCGCCGTCTCTTCAAAAGTCATATATGGCGATTCCATATTTACTCCTTTGGTGGCCATAGCCAGGCCAGCACGATATAAATAAAAAGGTCCAGATTAGTGATAATCCAGCCCGTGTCGGCTTCTTTCTTGTGGCTGTCATGCGGCGTGCTCATCGGCGGGTTCACGATCGGACAATAACTTCCTGCCTGTCGCCATCAGCGTATCGCGTGAGACATACCCGGTAATGTCAAAATCAGAGGTGAACGGTTCAAGCTCAGCAGCATCGATCCCTTATTGTTGCCGCTGACCGGCTTGCCGGTATCAGTGCGAATAAACGAGAGGCGGCCATCGATAATGAAGCGCACCTCCGTGCATGAATTCCGCGCCAGACTAAACCAGCCGACCGAGGTGTCAGCGGGAACAAGCATCACGGTGCCCATCCCTTTACGGCATTCTTCTGCGGCTTTCTTCACCCAAGGAGAAATGTCGCTATAGGGCGGATTGCACCAGGTGCTCCCCAGTGGCAGATGTCCGGCCCAGTCCTGCGTCAGCGCATCATCCTTTTCGGTGAAGTAAACCGGAAGCAGGTGGTTGTGCTCGCTCGCGGCGACATCCGCCACAAAACGGAAATCACGGTTCAGTGCTGCGAATATTTCCGGTGGCGTCTGCCAGCTGTCGCGGTGTTCGGGCGGAGTAGTGCTGCCGCCATAGTCATTAACGATATTCACTGGCGTATCTCCTTATCAACCTGCCGCACATAGAAGGACAGCCAGCGCTTTGCCGGGAATGTGCCAGGCGGGAGGCATTGAACGGTGTTGGCATGCTTATCGAGAAGGGTGGTTATGATGCGATCGTGTTCCGAGCGCGGCTTTCCCTTAGTCGCGATCAAAATGTCGGCGCGGCATTTACGCGCCACCAAGCGAAGCGCATTTTCTGCTTCAGGGGTCATGTGAACTCCATTAAACGAGAAAGGTCACGGGTGCCGGTAATCACGGTTGCGGCCATGGTAGTGCGCCGGGTAATAATTTCGACCTGATAGTGTTTGCTGCGATAGGCGATGGAATAGGTGATGTGATGGTGCTTATTGCCCTCGCCATACCTGGCTTTATGTACTTCCAGTGCCTTATTGGCGACGACGATGTGGGCTGGTTCGCTGTCGCCGTAGATGCGTTCTTTCATAGGTTTCAGGCGTAAAAAAACCGCCTCATTGGGCGGTTGTAATGTTAGGTGGTAGCTATGGTAGGATCTGGAATATGCCTTGGGTTGCTTATAGATAGAAAAGTTTGGGCGTCACGATATTGTTGTCTAAGCACATCGTTGCTTAACGCGCTTTTGACATCAAGCAATGCATCAATCTGTGATATTTCAAATGGAATTGCGGGTCTTAAGTGCCTTGAAAAAAGATCTTTCAGACTTTCTTTGTCTTCTGGTGTTAGGCCGGAATCCTCAATAGCCATGCGAGCAACGGTTAAAGCAGTAGCTATCTCCATTAGGCTGGCAAAATTTCGCTTAACTAATGACTCTTCATTTATGGCAGAGTTACACCTTTCGGACAGACGAACAAGCTCATCTATTAGTTGAGCCAATTTCGCTTGGCGAGTAGTTTCTAGGATGCTTTCCTTTGAAATTTCAGTTGACTGCTTTGAGAGTTCCGTTGATTTTTTTGCTTGCCATGTAGCATATGCTGCAAAAGCAGCCGAAGCCGCACCCCCAATAGCTGAAAGTAAATCAATATAATCGCCATGATGCCAGCTCACTCCTTGCTCTCCTTCAGATAAACCGGGTCCGTTCCCCGTGAAAACTTCATCGACTCTTCACGATAAAACTTTAGGCGCTCCTGAAAGTAGGAGGGGAGGCGCTTCAGGCTGTTGCATTCCGAACTCATAAATGACCACTGGGCACAGGCCCATTTGGGAGGCTGCATTCGAAGCGCCGCGCTTTGGTTGTAGGTGAAACAGGACATACTAAAAATAGTATCTTGCAAACTAGATTTCGTGTCCCAGCTATAGAGCATAGTATCCTTAGGACAAGGTGGCCTATCTATTTGGCTTAAATAATTTACTTATAGCACAACAATGATTGACGCTAAATAAATGTGCTCGCTACATCACGTTACTTTTAGATTTTAGTCGAAACTTTGATTTTGCTTTCATTTTTCAATTGATTTTAGTAGGTGATTTTTTGTAAATTTGAAGGGTATAAATCCATCCACCCTACTTAAGGCATAAAATGACTTCTAGAACAACAGCATCTAAAGATGCTTCAACTGATAGAGAAGAAAATTTTTTAGAAAAAATTAAAGTTGGCTATGTCATGCCAATAGCGAAAACTGAAGGTTATCCAGACACTCATTGGAATGATGTCATGAGCATTTTGGATGATACTCTTTCAAGTATGGGCATTGAGAAGGGAAGGATTGTTAGTGATGGAGGTGAAATTACTACTATACACTCCCGCATTGTTAATAATCTTAATGATGATGATATTATCATATGCGATGTAAGCTCAAGAAATCCAAATGTAATGTTCGAATTAGGCATGAGGATTGCTTTCGATAAACCGGTCATCATAATAAAGGATGACGTTACAGATTACTGCTTTGACTCTGGAACGATTGAACACCTCGGATACCCTAAGGATCTCAGGCATGGCTTAATAAATAAATTTAAGTTAAAGCTTGCCGATAAAATTAAATCTACCTTTGATGCCTATTTAAAAATCAAGCAGCCTAATTTAAGTCCAATCCTGAAGAATTTTGGCTCTTTTGATAAAAGGGACATTCAACTTGACGAGTTGAGCGCAAATGAGGCTCTTATACAAGATATTCAATCGATAAAAAATACTTTAGTGCGGTTACAGATGTCTTCCATCCCAGGACCTAACTCATCTAGAGGATTCACCTCTAGTCGTAATAATTTGAATGTTACCTGGGTGGGTAATAATGCCAACGTCAAGACAAGTCACTTTGATACATCGCAGAAAAAAGCACTAATGTCATGGATTGAAAAAAAAGGATTAGATTTCATTATTGAAGATGATATGCGTGAACTAAATATAAAAGTTGATAATTCTGCGCTCGCTGATGAGTTGATAAGGTTTGTTGAAGTGCTCCGTTCAACAAAGTGATCACATGAAGAGCCCATTGCTTAGGGCTCAATTAGAGAATTCAACCAGGATTAAATGGCATAGTAGAAGATTTTATGCATATCCTTCTGCCCATATAAAGTTTTAGCGCCCATAAATCATCTCATGAACGGCCCGCAGCTGTCCGGCGAACTCTTCTGCATCGAGCATCAAACGCTCAATCATCCGAACCGCAGCGGCTTGCCAAAATCCTACCTCAAGATTACTGTTTTTATATACAGTTATTTATAAGGTGGTTTTATGCCACGCGATTATGAAATCACCGCGGCTTTCAAAGATGCGATCAAGCTGAACGCTAAAAACCGGCGGTTAGTGACAACAAATGACTTTCGCTTAGCGCTCAAAAAGTACAACCATCACTCGCCTCTGAAGGAGTGCAACCGTTGGATGAAGCGGTATCAGACGTTCTTTTTCGAGCTCGTCACGGACGGCGGAGATAACAAGACGTGGGCCCTGCGCAATATGGGGTATGTGAGATAAACGCGCCCTATAAAGAAGAGACCTTCGAGCCTCCATCTTCAAACGCGTTCCGCATCCAGAAGCCTGACGGGTCTGTCATCCTTGACCACTGCGTAAAGATGACGCAAGACCACGAGGTGGCGTTCCAGTACGACGGTTATCCAATGGTGGGCAAGCTGTTCGCTTCCGGGCTGATAACGCACTACGACGCAACCATCCCCGGGGAAGGGCTGAAAGGAATCATCGTGCAGGGTAAAGTTACTGCCACGATGGTCGATGATAATAGTAAGTTCCGGCCGACGATCTGAGTGCAGCAACTTCGATTCTCATTTTGGGCTTCACGTTGACAAGCCGCCAGCGCTACCTGAAGATTAATCCTAAATAACAGCCATTTTTATTGAGTACATCCGCGAGTACATCATTTTAATTGCACACAGAAATCGTTTTTACGTTATTAACAGGTAATCAAAATAGACATAAAGCAACTCATCTACCTCTGCAACCTCGAGCGAGAGCGCCATTTCGGCCGGGCGGCTGAAGCCAGCTTCGTCAGCCAGCCGACGCTCTCTATGCGTCTGAAAAACCTCGAGCGTGAACTCGGCCTGTCGCTAATCAACCGCAGCAATAACTTTGTCGGCTTTACGCCGGAAGGGGATCGGGTGCTGGCGTGGGCGCGGGAGATCGTATCGGTCTATCAGGGCCTGAAGCTGGAAGTGGAGTCGTTAAAGCATGGCGTTAACGGCACGCTGCGCATCGGCGTCATGCCGCAGTGCAGCGTGGCGCTGCCCGATCTGCTGAAAAAAGTGCAGAGCCGCTACCCGCAGCTTAACTACCGCATCGCCGCACTGAGCGCCGATCAGCTGCTGGAGGCGCTCAACAGCCATACGGTCGACGTCGGCATCGGCTTTTTCGAGCTGGCGACGCTGCGCGAACTGCACTTTCAGACGGCGTTTCTGCCTGAGCGCGGCGTCGAAGCGATATTCGATCCGGCGCAGTTCCCTGAACTGCTGGGCGACGAGCCGCTGTCGCTCGCCGCGCTGGCCGCCTTGCCGCTCTGCCTCTCCGAGCCGACCCGCTATTTTCGCCGCTATCTGGATATGGCCTTCCGCGAGGCGGGGCTGACGCCGCAGGTGATGGTGGAGAGCGCAGCGATCCTTGAACTGGTGCAGAGCGCCCAGGTGGGGCTGGGGGTGCTGGTGTCGCCTGTCGGCCACCTGCTACCGTCAATGCTGCAGGGCATGGCGCAGCGGCCGATAGCCATCACCACTATGGCGCGCCAGGCGGCGCTGGTCATTGCCGAACCGGGTCGCGCCTCGCCGCTGTCACAGCACTTCTTCGACGAGGCGCGCAGCCACCTTGAGGGCTACGCCGCTTCGCCCATGGCGTAAAACAGTCGACTGTTCCAGTTGCCGATCGCCACCGCCTGGATCAGGGCGAACAGCGCATCCGGCTGCCAGCCTTCGTTAACCAGCGGCTGCAGATGCGCGGCGCTGAAACGCTCCGGCGAACGGGTCAGCTGCGCCGCCAGCGCAACGATGCGGCCCTGGGTCGTCGGCTGGTCGGCGGCGTCATCTACCGACGCCAGCAGCACCTCGCGAACCTCATCCGGGAAAAACTGAAACGCCCAGCGGCTGCCGAGCGCGCGCGCGCAGGTCGCCTCCGCCAGCGGGGTAAAGGCGGTCGGGGCGATGCGCTGGCGCAGGGTTTGCCAGCCGTAGAGCGCGGCAGGGTCGTGCGCCAGCAGCCAGACCGCATCGGCGAGATCGGGACGCGGCTGGCAGAAGGTCACGGCAGCCAGCTGCTCGGCGCTGGCATAGCGCAGCTCCAGCGGTTTAACGCCCGGTTTCCACAGGTGCTTTTCCGCAAACCCGTCGCGGTCGGCATCAGGCGGCGGCGTCACCCCCGGCAACCAGCGAACCGGCAGCGCCAGCAGCGCCTGTAAACCGGCCACCACGCGCGCCTGATAGCTGACGAAGCCGACGATCTGATTCAGCGTCACGATATCCGGCTCGGTCAGGCCAACGGCATCGAGCGCCCTGAGCGCCGCCGCGTTAATCAGCTCGGGCTGCATCGCCAGCTGGCGCGCATATTGCGTCAGCTGGGTCAGGCGGTTATTGCTTTCGCGCGACGAGTCGGGGCCGGGCAGCGGATTAAGCCGCGCCGAGTAGTGATTGCACAACCGCTGCACTCCCGCGACCTGCGCCACGGTCAGCGCGGTGCTGAGGCGATCGTAAAGGGTAAGTGTATGGGTCAGCGTCGCCGTCAGGCGATCGGGGAACAGCAGCTGGCAGAGATCGCGGGAGGCCAGCAGCATCGGCTGGCTGGCCTGCAACAGCGGCTGAAGCGCATTCGCCTCCTGCTGCAGGCCGAGCAAAAAACGGTCGTTAATAAGGGCTGCTTCGGGAACCAGCGGCTCGGCCTGAATGGCGTGCGGGCTGGTCTGGCTCTCGTAAAACCAGTGGTTGTGGCCAGGGTAGCGGCGTTGTTCCATGGTTATTCCTTTTGCAAATAACTGGCACGTCGCGCATGGCGTGAATCCGAAACCGTGACGCGCGCCGGGGGCTGGCTTATCGTCGCTTAACGGCAGAGAAGGGCAAAAGACCGATCGGTGATAATTAATAGCGCGTAGCTATAAGGCGGGAAAAACAGGCAAAAAAAAGGGCGAGCCAGGCTCGCCCTTGAAACTTATTTCAGTTCCAGCTCGTTCATCGCGGCGATGCTGAAGCCGCCATCTACGTGAACGATCTCGCCGGTGATGCCGCCGGCCAGGTCAGAACAGAGGAACGCCGCCGAGTTGCCGACGTCTTCGATGGTGACGGTACGGCGAATCGGGGTAACCGCTTCGCAGTGTGCCAGCATCTTGCGGAAATCCTTGATGCCTGACGCCGCCAGAGTACGGATCGGACCGGCGGATACGGCATTGACGCGCACGCCTTCCGGACCCATCGCGTTCGCCATATAGCGCACGTTGGCTTCCAGCGACGCTTTGGCCAGACCCATAACATTGTAGTTCGGGATCGCGCGCTCTGCGCCCAGGTAGGAGAGCGTCAGCAGGGCTGAATTCGGGTTCAGCATCTCGCGGCACTCTTTCGCCATCGCCACAAAGCTGTAGGCGCTGATGTCGTGCGCGATTTTAAAGCCTTCGCGGGTAACGGCGTTCACATAGTCGCCATCCAGCTGGTCGCCCGGGGCGAAGCCGATTGAGTGAACGAAACCGTCAAATTTTGGCCAGGTTTTTGCCAGCTCAGTAAACAGCGATTTGATGCTCTCGTCTTCAGCCACATCGCACGGCAGAACAATGTCTGAACCCAGTTCTTTAGCAAACTCTTCCACACGACCTTTCAGTTTGTCGTTCTGGTAGGTGAAAGCCAGTTCTGCGCCCTGCTTGTGCATCGCCTGCGCAATTCCGTAGGCAATAGAGAGTTTACTGGCAACGCCAGTAATCAGAATGCGCTTACCGGAAAGAAAACCCATAGCTGTAATCCTTATGGTCATTGTTGTTGGCGGTCGCATTGGTTAAAAAAAAGACGACCGACGTTAATCGACGTGCGGATTCTAGCACGTCTCAGGTAAATGGGGTAAACCAACCTGAATCAGGACTCGCGCCGCCAGGCTTCTGCGGTCAGCGCTTCGCCAAAGTGGCTGGTAATCAGTCGCTTAGTCAGATCGTGCAGCGGCGAAGCCAGCACGTCGGCGGTGCCGCCGCGCTCGACGACCTCTCCCTGATGCATCACCAGCACCTGATCGCTGATGTGCTTCATCATGCCGAGATGCTGCGTCACATAAATATAGGTGATGCCGTGCTGCTCCTGTAGCTCCAGCATCAGATTGACCAGCTGAGAGCGCATTGTCATATCGAGCGAGGCGAGGGCCTCGTCGGCGATAATCACCTTCGGCTGCAGGATCAGCGCGCGCGCCAGGCCGAGGCGCTGCTTCTGTCCCGGCGCCAGCATATGGGGATAGTAGCCGGCGTGATCGCGCAGCAGTCCCACCTGGCGCAGCGTGGCGATGATGCGCTTCTCGCGCGCTTCCGGCGTCAGATCGCTGTTCAGGCGCAGCGGCAGGTCGAGGATCTGGCTGACGCGCTGGCGTGGATTAAGCGACGTTGAGGGATCCTGAAAAATCATGCGGATGCGCTGGCTGCGGTAGCCGTAGTCGCCAAACTCCAGCGGATGATCGTTAATCACAATTTCACCGGTGGTGGGTGCCACCATGCCGCTCAGCATTTTTGCCAGCGTCGATTTGCCGGAGCCGTTTTCGCCGATAATCGCCAGCGTCTGCTTCTCGCGCAGAATAAAGCTCACCGACTTCACCGCCTCGACGTGCTGGCGGCGAAAAAGTCCGGTGCGATAGCGGAAGGTTTTGCTCAGATTGCGCACTTCAAGCAGCGTCTCCATCTACTGCTCCTCCATATTCAGCGGAAAATGGCAGGCAAAAAGGTGCGTCTTGCTGCCGCTCAGGCGCGGGGTTTCCACGCATTTGCGCTGCGCATAGGGGCAGCGCGGGCCGAGCCGACAGCCTATCGGCAGGCTCTCCAGCGACGGAATAGCGCCGGAGAGGGTATTAAGACGGCTCTTGTGCGGCAGCGCGCGGCCAAAATCGGGCATCGCGCGGATCAGCGCCTGAGTATAAGGATGATGCGGCGTGGCGATCAGATCGTCGCTGCCGGCGGTTTCAACGGTCTGCCCGCAGTACATCACGTTAATGCGATCCGCCCACTGGCTCATGGTGCGCAGGTCGTGGCTAATCAGCAGGATCGTGGTGTTGTTGTTCTGGTTAAGGCGGCTCAGCAGGCGAAAAATTTGCGCCTGGGTCGTTGGCTCCATGGCGTTGGTGGGTTCGTCGGCGATCAGCAGCCGCGGCTGGTTGGCCAGCGCGATGGCGATCATCACCTTCTGGCATTCGCCTTCGGTCAGCTCATAGGGGAAGCTGCGCATAATATCTTTATGATCTTTAATGCCGACGCGGTGCAGCAGCTCAATGGCGCGCGTTTTGCGCCAGAACCAGAAGCGTCCCATCCACGCACCTTTATAAGTCCAGCGCGGAATCGCCTGCATCAGCTGGCGGCCGATGCGCTCAGAGGGATCGAGACAGGACTGCGGCTCCTGAAAAATCATCGACACGTTATGGCCGACGATGCGACGACGCTCGCGCGGCGACAGGCGCAGCAGGTCAATATCGTCGAACACCATGCGATCGGCAGTGACGCGCCAGTTATCTTTGGTCACGCCGCAGATCGCCTTCGCCACCAGGCTCTTGCCCGATCCCGACTCGCCCACTAACCCACGAACTTCGCCTTCCATCAGCGTCAGGTTGATGCGGTCAACCGCCTTTACGGGACCGTCGGCGGTCATAAATTCAATGGTCAGATTACGAATATCGAGTAACGGCATTATTCCACTCCCGCCTCTACAGCGCGGCGAATACCGTCGCCCAGCAGGTTAACGATTAATACGCTGATCATCAGCGCGACGCCCGGCAGCATCACGGTCCAGGGCGCGACATAAACCAGCTCCAGCGAATCGCCGAGCATCGCGCCCCATTCGGGCGAGGGCAGCTGCGCGCCGAGATCGAGAAAGCCGAGCGCGGCGATATCGAGAATCGCCAGCGACAGCGAGCGCGTCACTTCGCTGATCAGCATCGGCAGCACGTTGGGCAGAATCGCATGGCGCAGAATATCGACGTTGCTGGCACCGTCGAGACGGGCCGCCACCACATACTCTTTTTCCAGCTCGTCATGCACCGCGCTGTAGGTGGCGCGCACCATACGCGGCAACAGCGCCAGCCAGACCGCCAGCAGCGCGTGCTCAAGGCGCGGGCCAAGAAACGCCACCACGATAATCGCCAGCAGCAGCGTGGGGATCGACAACAGGGTATCCAGCACGTGATTCATAATGGCCGAGCGCAAGCCGTGCGTAATGCCCGCCAGCACGCCGAGCGCCAGTCCGCACAGCGTAACCAGAAGCGTCACAAGAATCGCCGAACCCACGGTCGGTGCCACGCCGCTCAGCAGGCGGCTCAGCACGTCGCGCCCCAGATCGTCGGTGCCAAGGAAAAACGAAACGTCGCCGTAGCGCGACCAGGAGGGCGGCAGCAGCTGATAGCCGAGGAACTGCTGATCGATGCCGTAGGGCGCCAGCAGTCCGCCGAACAGGCAGAGAAACAGCAGCACGCCAAAGCCGTAAAGCCCAATCATGGCGGTGGTGTTGCGATAGAAATGGTGCCAGCTGCGGCGAAACGCGCCGGGCAGCCGTTTTTCGGCGTAGACGTTATCGTAGGCCATACGCCACCGCCTCAAGGGAAATCAGCGTAAAGTGCAGCGCTTTACATTTTTCACTCATATCAATGCGTTGCCTAAATTTTCAGCGTTATTGCGTCGGGCTGCGCCTTAGCAGAGTCAGCGTGACGAAGTCATCAGGGGATTATCCGTCGATAACCCGCTTGCAGGCAAGGAAAGGGCGGCAGCAATTTCGTTCGGGGCTGACGGACGCTCAGGATTTGCGCCGATAGATCGACAATCACCACGCGGTCAGACAGGCTGAATGGTAGGCGCAAAAGTCGTTCAATAATTTTGTGGTTTAAAAGCAAATATCTCAGCTTTTAAAGCAGGGTGAGCAGGCGCATTATCTCTCCATCGAGGCAGAACGCCTCACCAACTGAAAACATACTTAAGGAAATGACCGTGAAAACCATCAAAACTTTCGTTGTAGTTGCTGCTCTCTCACTCGTCTCATTTGGCAGTTTCGCTCAGAGCGTGACCGCTTCAGCCCCGACGCTCGACGCGGCGGAAGCGCAGATCGCCGCACAGGCGCATCAGGCTGGCGCATCTTACAAAATCACCGGGGCTCGCTTTGATAACGGCGCCTACGTTTCAGCGGAACTGATCAAATAGCGCTGTAATATCGGTTTCAGAGGCCGCGTAATGCGGCCTTTGGCATGTCTGACGCGTCGGGTCCGCTACACTCTGTTAAGAGATTAACGGAGAGGAGAGACCATGACGGAGAGTAAGCCCACCTCAGAGCCACGCCCAGCAAAGGTTACGCACAGGCAGGTATTGCAGAGCGGAAGCGCCTGGAACGGCCAGCCGTATCACGCCTATCCAGCCGGCAAACCGCAAATTTCGGTGATGCGCATGTCATTACCCGCCCACAGCGAACTTCCCTGGCATACCCATCCCATGCCCAATACCGCCTATATTCTTTCCGGCCGGTTGACCATTGAAGATAAAAACAGCGGTGAACGCTACCACGCAGGCGCGGGAGAGGCCCTCAACGAAACTATCGACAGCGCGCACCGAGGCTACACGACCGACGAGCCGACGGAGTTAGTGATTTTCTACGCGGGCGTCGAAGGTCAGCCGCTTTCTGAGTCGCTGCTGGGCGAGGAGGCGGAGTTCTAGCCATAACGTCAGCATGGCCAGCAGCGAGGGGTCGCTATTTAACGCCTCAGGCTGCTGGCGATAAGAACCCTTTTAAACCTAAACCGATGATAAACAATTGCAGCATCGCAGTAAAAAAAAGACCCGCCTGTCTGCTTTATTTTCCCTCCCAACCTGTTACCTGGCTCTAATTGCCGCATAATATTCACGCTGACTTTTTGTTTGCCTGAATAAGGCGGAACGCCTCGGTTACGCTTATTATCCGCCCGTTTGTTTATTGCTGTCAGCCAGCGGGCAAAACGTTTAGCAGAATGTTTTCTGATGGCGGGTAGATTGTTTCTGGCGAGAAAAATAAAATTCATAGTGTGGAGTTTTAATTTATCATATTGTTTTTTATGGGTATTATATTTATTTGCACGCTAATCATCAGGCGATTAATAACAGAAAAATAGGCGGGGAACTTCAGCTTACTGCATCATTTTGCCGATCTGACTGAAGCTGGATACAGGCTCCAGCTGCACGATTGCCGCATAAATAATAAAAGCAAAATGCGATGCGTTTAATAGCCTTAACCCTCTTGCCTGCTTCTGAATTCCCTCCCGCGCCAGATGAAAAAAAGCGCCAGCCTGATTAAGGCTGTCTTAAGGTTTCGCCAGCATTATTTTCTCAATCCTTTTCTGAGGCAGAAAGGCTGGCGAGATTCATCAAAGTTACGTCTAAAGGAAACAATTGCTTCATCTTTGTAAGAATTATTTCTTCAGGCGGCGCGTGAGCATTTTTTATTTTAGACATCTTGAACGGATGGAATTTAACTATGTCATTTCTCTCTTTTTCGCGGCCTTCGTTGGGTGAAGATGAGCTGGCGGCGGTCAAAGCGGTGTTTGAATCGGGGTGGATCACGACTGGCCCGCAAAATGCGGCGCTGGAGCAGGCGTTCTGCCAGCTGACTGGCAATCAGCACGCCATCGCCGTCAGCTCGGCAACCGCTGGAATGCACGTTGCGCTGCTGGCATTAGATATTCAGCCTGGCGATGAGATCATTACGCCGTCGCTGACGTGGGTTTCCACCCTGAATATCATCACGCTGCTGGGTGCTACGCCGGTGATGATCGATATCGACCGCGATACGCTGATGGTCACGCCAGAACAGATCGAAGCCGCCATCACGCCGCGCACCCGCGCCATTATTCCGGTGCACTACGCCGGCGCGCCTGCGGATATCGATGCGATCCGCGCCCTCGGCGAACGCTACGCCATTCCGGTGATTGAAGATGCCGCCCACGCGGCGGGCTGCTATTACCAGGGACGTCATATCGGCAGCGCGGGCACCGCAATTTTCTCGTTTCACGCCATTAAAAATATGACCTGCGCCGAAGGCGGCCTGATCGTCACCGACGACGCGCAGCTGGCGGATCGCATGCGCAGCCTGAAATTCCACGGGCTGGGGGTCGACGCCTACGATCGTCATACTCACTGCCGCAAGCCGCAGGCGGAAGTGGTGATGCCCGGCTTCAAGTACAACCTGCCCGATATCAGCGCGGCCATTGCGCTGGTGCAGCTGGAGAAACTCTCCGCCTTTAACGCGCGCCGCGCCGCCATCGCCCAGCGCTATCTGCGCGAGCTGGCCGACACGCCGTTTCTGCCGCTGGCGCAGCCGGCCTGGCCCCATCAGCACGCCTGGCATCTGTTTATTATTCGCGTCGACGAGGCGGCATGCGGCATCAGCCGCGACGGGCTCATGGAGGCGCTGAAGGCGCAGGATATCGGCACCGGCCTCCATTTTCGCGCCGCGCACACCCATAAATATTACCGCGAACGCTACCCGCAGCTCTCGCTGCCCAACACCGAGTGGAACAGCGAGCGCATCTGCTCGCTACCGCTGTTCCCGGATATGCGCGATGACGACGTTACCCGCGTTATCAGCGCGTTGCGTCAGCTGGCAGGAGGCTGAGATGCAGCAGGAAAAAGCGATTCGCAAAGTTTCCGTGGTCATTCCGGTCTACAACGAAGAGGAGAGCCTGGCGGAGCTGGTGCGCCGTACCGACGCCGCCTGCGCCACGCTGGGGCTGCAGTATGAAATTCTGCTGGTGGATGACGGCAGCGCCGACCGTTCCGCCCAGATGATCGACGACGCCGCCGATATGCCCGGCAGCCATGTGGTCGGCGTGTTGCTGAACCGCAACTATGGTCAGCACTCGGCGATTATGGCCGGGTTCAGCCATGTCTCTGGCGATCTGATCGTCACGCTGGACGCCGATCTGCAAAACCCGCCGGAGGAGATCCCGAACCTGGTGCGCGCGGCGCAGCAGGGCTATGACGTGGTGGGCACCGTGCGCCAGAACCGCCAGGACAGCTGGTTCCGCCGTCGCGCCTCGCGCACCATCAACCATCTGATCCAGCGCGTTACCGGAAAAGCGATGGGGGACTACGGCTGCATGCTGCGCGCCTACCGCCGCCATATCGTTGATGCAATGCTTAACTGCCACGAGCGCAGCACCTTTATTCCGATCCTCGCCAACACCTTTGCGCGCCGCACTATCGAACTGCCGGTGGCCCATGCCGAGCGGGAATTTGGCGACTCCAAATACAGCGTTATGAAGCTGATTAACCTGATGTACGACCTGGTCACCTGCCTGACCACCACGCCGCTGCGTCTGCTGAGCATCGTCGGCAGCCTGATCGCGCTGGCCGGTTTCGCCTTCTCGCTGGTGTTAATGGCGCTGCGCCTGTTCCTCGGTGCCAGCTGGGCGGGCGACGGCGTCTTTGTGCTGTTCGCCATCCTGTTTATTTTTGTCGGCGCGCAGTTTATCGGCATGGGCCTGCTTGGCGAATATATCGGCCGTATCTACAACGACGTGCGCGCGCGGCCTCGCTACTTTATCCAGCGTGTCATCCACCCCCAGCAAAAAGCCTCTTCTGTACAGGAATCTGAGCAATGAAAACCATCGTCTTCGCCTACGCCGAAATGGGCTGTACGGGCATCAGCGCGCTGCTGAACGCCGGTTATGAAATCAGCGCCATCTTCACCCATGCCGATACCTCGCCGGAGAGCCACGCCTTTCCTTCCGTGGCGCGTCTGGCGGCAGAGCAGGGCATTCCGGTATACGCGCCGGAGGATGCCAGTCATCCGCTGTGGGTCGATCGCATCAAAGCGATGCAGCCGGACATTATCTTCTCTTTCTACTACCGCGCGCTGCTGAGCGATAACATTTTGCGCAGCGCCCGCATCGGTGCTTTTAATCTGCACGGTTCGCTGCTGCCGAAATACCGTGGCCGCGCGCCGCTCAACTGGGTGCTGGTCAACGGCGAAACAGAGACCGGCGTGACGCTGCACCGCATGGTGAAGCGCGCCGACGCCGGCGATATCGTGGCGCAGCAGCGCGTGGCGATCGATGCCCAGGATAACGCCCTGACGCTGCACCGCAAGCTGGTTGCCTGCGCAGCCGAACTGCTGGAGGGCACGCTGCCGGCGATGAAGCGCGGCGAGATCGCCGCGCGGCCGCAGAACAACAGCGAAGCAACCATGGTCGGCCGCCGCACGCCGGAGGATGGGCGCATCAACTGGGAATGGCCGGCGCAGCGGGTGAACAATCTGGTGCGCGCCGTTACCGATCCCTGGCCAGGGGCCTTTGCCTGGGCCGGAACGCTCAAGTTCGTGGTATGGAAAGGGCGCGTACACGCGGACGCGCCGCAGGCGAAGCCCGGTACGGTGCTGTCGGTCGATCCCTTTCTGATCGCCTGCGGCGAAGGGGCGCTGGAGGTGCTGACCGGCCAGAGCGATAACGGCGTCTATATGAACGGCAGCCAGCTGGCGCAAAGCCTGGGCATGGTGCCGGGCGCGCTGCTCTATTCGCAGCCGGTCGCGGCGGTAAAGCGCCGCACCCGCGTGCTGATCCTCGGCGTTAACGGCTTTATCGGCAACCACCTGACCGAGCGGCTGCTGCAGGATGATAACTTTGAGGTCTACGGGCTGGATATCGGCTCCGACGCCATCAGCCGCTTTCTCGCCCAGCCGCGTTTCCACTTTGTCGAAGGCGATATCAGCATTCACTCCGAGTGGATTGAATATCACATCAAGAAGTGCGACGTCGTGCTGCCGCTGGTAGCGATCGCCACGCCGATCGAGTACACCCGCAATCCGCTGCGCGTGTTCGAACTCGACTTTGAAGAGAACCTGAAGATTATCCGCGACTGCGTGAAGTACAAAAAGCGCATCATCTTCCCCTCGACCTCCGAAGTCTACGGCATGTGCACCGACAAGCACTTCGACGAGGATCACTCCAGCCTGGTGGTCGGCCCGATCAACAAGCAGCGCTGGATCTACTCGGTGTCGAAACAGCTGCTCGACCGCGTTATCTGGGCCTACGGCGAAAAAGAGGGTTTGCGCTTTACCCTGTTCCGGCCCTTTAACTGGATGGGGCCGCGCCTCGATAACCTGAACGCCGCCCGTATCGGCAGCTCGCGCGCCATCACCCAGCTGATCCTCAACCTGGTGGAAGGCTCGCCAATCAAGCTGATTGACGGCGGCGCGCAGAAGCGCTGCTTTACCGATATTCGCGACGGCATTGAAGCGCTGTTCCGCATTATTGAAAACAAAAACGGCAACTGCGACGGCCAGATCGTCAACATCGGCAATCCCGACAACGAGGCCAGCATCAAAGAGCTGGCGGAGCGCCTGCTGGCGAGCTTTGAGCGCCATCCGCTGCGCGACCGCTTCCCGCCGTTCGCCGGTTTCCGCGAGGTGGAAAGCAGCAGCTACTACGGTAAGGGCTATCAGGATGTCGAACACCGCAAACCGGCGATCAAAAACGCGCGCCGCCTGCTGGACTGGACGCCGACGGTGGCGATGGACACCACCATCGACAATACGCTCGATTTCTTCCTGCGCACCGTCGAGCTTCAGGAGAAGCCATGAAGAGAGTAGGACTGCGCGTTGATGTCGACACCTGGCGCGGCACAAAGCTGGGGGTGCCGGCGCTGCTGGAGCAGTTCAGCCTGCATCAGCTGCAGGCGAGCTTCTTTTTCAGCGTCGGGCCGGACAATATGGGACGCCACCTGTGGCGGCTGATAAAGCCGCGCTTTCTGTGGAAGATGCTGCGCTCGCGCGCGGCATCGCTCTACGGCTGGGAGATCCTGCTGGCGGGCACCGCCTGGCCGGGGCGGGATATCGGACGCGGGCTGGCCGACACCATTCGCGCCGCGGCGGAGCATCACGAAATCGGCCTGCACGCCTGGGATCACTTCGCCTGGCAAACCTGGGCGGGCGTCTGGCCACAGCAGAAGCTGACTGAGCAGATCGCGCGCGGCAAAGCGGCGCTGGAGGCGATTTTAGGTGACAGTGTCACATGCTCCGCCGTGGCGGGCTGGCGCGCCGATACGCGCGTTATCGCCGCCAAAGAGGCGTTTGGCTTCCGCTACAACAGCGACTGCCGCGGCAGCGGGCCTTTTGTTCCGCTTCTGGCCGACGGCAGCCCGGCGACGGTGCAAATTCCGGTGACCCTGCCGACCTGGGACGAAGTGGTCGGACAGCAGGTCAGCGCGGCGCAGTTCAACGACTACATCCTCGAACAGATGCAGGCTGCCAGCGGATCGCCGGTTTACACCATTCACGCCGAGGTGGAGGGCATTGTGGGACTGGCTGCTTTCCGCGATCTGCTGAGGCGCGCGGCGCGGCTGGGCATTCATTTTTGTCCCCTCAGCGAGCTGCTGCCTGAGGACGCCGCGACGCTGCCGCAGGGCAAGGTGGTACGCGGCGAGATCGCCGGGCGCGAAGGGTGGCTGGGCTGCCAGCGCTAACTCAAAACAGGACGCTTCTCTATGTGGACACCGCTGCGCGCGGGGACAAAGACGGCGCTGCTGCTGGCGCTTTTCGTCCTCTACTATCTGATACCTATTGAATTCCGCAGCCTGTGGCAGCCGGATGAAACCCGCTACGCCGAGATCAGCCGCGAAATGGTGGCGGGCGGCAACTGGGTGGTGCCGCACTTTTTTGGCCTGCGCTACTTTGAAAAACCGATCGCCGGCTACTGGGTCAATAATATCGGCCAGCTTCTCTTCGGCCATACCCTGTTCGGCGTGCGCGCCGGGGCGATTTTCAGCACCGCGCTCAGCGCGCTGCTGCTCTACTGGCTCGGCGCGCGCCTGTTCGCCAGCCGCACCGTCGCGCTGACCGGCAGCGTAATTTTTCTGACCTCGCTGCTGGTGTATGGTATCGGCACCTATGCGGTGCTCGATCCCATTCTGCTGCTGTGGCTGGTGGCGGCGATGTGCAGCTACTGGCTGGCGGCGCAGGCGGGCAGCCGGCGGCAGCGGCTCGGCGGCTATCTGCTGCTCGGCGTCGCCTGCGGCTTTGGCTTTATGACTAAAGGCTTTCTGGCGCTGGCGGTGCCGGTGCTGGCAATTACGCCCTGGGCTATCTGGCAGCGGCGCTTCGGCGAGCTGCTGCGCTGGGGGACGCTGTCCGTCGTCACGGCGCTGGCTATTAGCGCGCCCTGGGCGCTGGCGATCGCCCGGCAGGAAGGGGACTTCTGGCACTACTTCTTCTGGGTCGAACATATCCAGCGCTTCGCCGAAGCGGACGCGCAGCACAAAGCGCCGTTCTGGTACTACCTGCCGGTCTTGCTGGCGGGCGCGCTGCCCTGGCTGGCGCTGCTGCCCGGCGCGCTGGCCACGGCGTGGCGGCAGCGCGCAGAGCAGGCCGGCGCGGCCTACTTACTGAGCTGGGTGCTGCTGCCGCTGCTGTTTTTCAGCATCGCCAAAGGCAAGCTGCCTACCTATATCCTGCCGTGCTTCGCGCCGCTGGCGCTGCTGATGGCGCACTACGCCCACGGCGGCGGCGTGCGGCTCGGCAGGGTGTTTCGCATCAACGGCGCAATTAACCTGCTGTTCGGGCTGATTGCTGCCGCGGCGGTGGTGGTGTTCCTTGCGCCCTGGGGGCTGGCGCGCCATCCGCTTTACGCGAGCGATGAAGCGCTGCGCGCAGCGGCGGCGGCGGCGGCCTTTGCCGGCTGGGGGGTTGCGGGCTGGCTGAGCCTGCGGCCGGGGGGCAGCCGCTGGCAGCGGGCGGCGCTCTGTCCGCTGGCGCTGGCGCTGCTGGTGGGGTTTGCCATTCCGCAGAAGGTGCGCGATGCGAAGCAGCCGCTGAATTTCGTCAGCGCGGTGCGTGAGCGGCTGGCGGGCAGCCGCTATCTGCTGGCTGACAATCCCGGCGTCGCCTCGGCGATCGCCTGGTCGCTGCGGCGCAGCGACATTACCCTTTATGACGCCAAAGGCGAGGTGCAGTACGGTCTGAGCTACCCCGATGCGCAGGCGCGCTACGTCGACGGCGCGGCCTTCGCTGACTGGCTGCGGGCGCATCGTCGCCAGGGGCGCGTATCGGTCGTTATGATGCTCAATTCAGACGAGAACGCGCCGGATGCGCATCTGCCAACGCCGGACGATCGCTATCAGCAGGGGCGGCTGGTCTACTACGGCTATGACGCCACGCCATGAGCCTGCTACTGATTGCGCTGGTTAGCCTGCTGAGCTGCATCGCACAGCTCTGCCAGAAGCAGGCGGCCAACCTCGGCCGCCGTCGGGGCAACATCCACCTGACAGGGTGGATTGCCCTGAGCCTGCTGCTGCTGGGCCTGGCGATGCTGCTCTGGCTGTGGGTGCTGCGGCTGGTGCCGGTTAGCGTCGCCTATCCCATGCTCAGCATTAATTTTGTGCTGGTGGCGATCGCCGCGCAGGTGATCTGGCAGGAAAGCTATACGCTGCGGCAGTGGCTCGGCACGCTGGCCATCGTAGCGGGCGTGGCGCTGATGGGGAGTCATCTGTGAAAGGCTGGGTGCTGGCGCTCGGATCGGTGCTGCTGGTGACGCTGGCGCAGCTGGCACTGCGCCTGGCGATGCGCGATTTTCCACCCGTCTCGGCGTGGACAGGCGTTGACTGGGTGCAGCACAGCAGCACACTGCTGCCGCTCGCCGTCGGGCTGCTGGCCTATGCGTTCTCAATGCTCTGCTGGATGCTGGCGCTGCGCCATCTGCCGCTCAACCGACTCTATCCGCTGCTGAGCCTGAGCTACGTGCTGGTGTGGCTGGCGGCGGTGCTGCTGCCCATCTTCGGCGAGCCGTTTCGCTGGAGCGGCCTGGCGGGCGTGCTGCTGATTCTGCTCGGGCTGCTGGCCATCGCCGTTCCGCCACGGCGGACGAGACTATAGCAGGCAGAGGCCATCGCTACCGGCGATGCAGTTGCGTCCCGCCTTTTTAGCCATATAGAGCGCCTGGTCGGCGGCGAGCTTGAGCGCGTCAGGCGTCTCGCCGGGAGGCGAGGCGCTGATGCCGGCGCTCAGGGTAACGATTTTCTCCGGCAGCTCGCTCGCCTCATGCGGCAGCGCCGCGCGGCGAATCGCTTCCAGCGCCCGGTGGGCCACTTTCTCTGCGTCGCGGGCGTGGGTGCCCGGCAGAATAATCGCGAACTCTTCGCCGCCGTAGCGGGTGACCCGGTCGGTGCTGCGCAGCGGCAGGTGCTTCAGCACGGCGGCCACCTCCTGCAGACAGCGGTCGCCGGCAATATGACCATACTCATCGTTGTAGCGCTTGAAGTAGTCCACATCGAACATAATCAGCGACACGGGCGAGGCCGCGCCGCGCAGGCTCATCTCCAGATAAAAATCGAACTGCCGCCGGTTGCCCAGCCCGGTCAGGCCATCCAGCATCGCCAGATCGCTGAGCGTGCCGTTCAGCCGCGTCAGCTCATCCTGCGTGTGCATCAGCGCCTGCTGGCTGCGCTGGCTGGCGCGCAGCTGGCGCAGCACCAGAAAGCCGAACAGCAGCACCAGCAGCCAGGTGAAGATATTGATGCTGATGCCGGTAATATTGCTCTTCCACCAGGCGTAGCGCATCGCCTGCGTCTCATAGCCGACCGCCGTCACCAGCGGATAGCGTTCCAGCCGGGCGTAGCCAAAAAGACGCTCCTCGCCGTCGAGGCGACTCTCCCAGGTGGAGCTGCCGATGCGCGACTGGCTGAGCAGGCGGGTAAAGAGCGGGCTGGAGGAGAGGCTGCGGTTAAGCACGCTATCGGGGAAAGGGCGGGCGTAAAGCAGAATGCCCTCGGTATTCATCAGCGCCAGCATATCGCCAGGGCTCTGTTCATACCAGCCGTAAAACTGACGGAAAAAGGCGACTTTTACCGAGCCGAGCGCCACGCCGCGAAAATTTCCCTCTGCATCGTTTAGCCGCAGGGAGACCGGGATCACCAGCTCCTCGGCGCTGCGGCTGCGGATCACCTGGCCGATATGTACGCCCGGATCGGCATGGTCGCGGTGCCAGATAAAAGAGTCGCGGTCGGCGTTGTTCATCTGCTTAAACGCCATGTCGCGCGAGGTGGCGAGCCAGTTGCCCTCTTTGTCATAAACGTAGAGGCCGGCCAGCTGGGGCAGCGGCAGCGAAAGCCCCGCCAGTATGCCGTGCCTGCCGCTGTAGGCCTCGGGGCGGCTATAGACCGCGTCAGCCTGGCGGGCGATTTCATCCAGCGCGATACTGACCTGAAGAAAGGTATCCTGCGCCTGGCGGGAGAGCGAGAGCGCCTGGTTGCGCGCCTGCACCGAGACATCCTGTAACCGGTGCTGCCAGGACTGCCACAGCGCCCAGCTGCACGCCGTTACGATAAACAGGCTAATAAAAAGCAGAAACAGCAGCACAAGGCGCTCTGTTTTCCTGGCGCGGGGCAATGGCAAATTCTCTCTCCGATAAAACAACGGGTTATCAGTAAAAGGTAGCAGTTAAAAACGGCCCTGCGGGCAGGGGGAAGAAAGAGAGGCGTAGCGCGGGCAAGCAAGCGCAGCGGCAGCGCGGACCGCGCCGCCGCGGAAACAGGCCCGGAAGAGGGCGACAGCCCGCCGCCACGGGGTTACAGCGTGGTAACGTCGGGAGTGTTTTTTAACAGGTTCACCGCCTGGGCAATATCGGGTGCCAGCCAGCGATCCTGCTGCCAGTTTGCCACCACCGCGCGCAGGCTCTGTAAGGCTCGCCGCGTGCCCGAGGCGAGCGCCGCGTCGCCGTGAAAGTCGAGCGCCTGCGCCGCCAGCAGATATTCGATAGCCAGAATATGCCAGACGTTTTCCAGCAGCTTCAGCAGCTTGAGCGCCGCGCCGGTGCCCAGGCTGAGGTGATCCTCCTGCAGCCCCGAGGTGACATAGTTATCCAGCACCGCCGGCTGCGCCAGCTGGCGATTCTCCGCGCAGAGCGACGCCGCGACATATTGCGCGATCATCATGCCGGAGTTAACCCCCGGCTGCGCCACCAGAAAGGGCGGCAGGCCGCTCACCAGCGGATTGACCAGCCGGTCGAGGCGCCGCTCGGCGATGCTGCCCGTCTCCGCCATGGCGATCGCCAGCAGATCCGCCGCCATCGCCACCGACTCACCGTGCGGATTGGCCTGCGACACCACGCGCCACGCTTCCGGCGTGCCAAGCACCAGCGGGTTGTCGGTGCAGGCGTTGAGTTCGGTGTCGATCTGACGCGCGGCGTGGGCAAACTGATCCCGGCTGGCGCCGTGCACCTGCGGCATTGAGCGCAGGCTGAGGGCATCCTGAGTGCGAATGCCGACGCTGGCGGCCAGCAGCGGACTGTCGCTCAGCAGCTGACGCAGCCGCTGGCCGCTGATCTGCATGCCGGGACTCGCCTTCAGCGCCAGCACCTCGGCGTCGAACGCCGCCAGCTGGCCGCGCAGCGCCTCGAAGCTCATTGCGCCGGTGACATCCGCCCAGTCCAGCAGGCGTGCGGCATCGTCCAGCGCCAGGCAGGCGAGCCCGGTCATGCAGGGCGTGCCGTTTACCAGGCTTAACCCCTCTTTGGCGCCGGGACGCCAGGGTTCCAGGCCAGCCAGCGCCAGCGCCTGCGCAGCGGGTATGCGCTGGTGTTGATACTCCACCTCGCCGACGCCGATCAGCGCCAGACCGATGTGGGCCATGTGGCTCAGGTAGCCCACCGATCCCTGCGACGGCACCTGCGGCGTGATCTGGTGATTCACCAGCGCCAGCATATGCTGCACCAGTCCCGTCGAGACGCCCGACCGGCCGTGGCTGAAGTTGGCGATCGCCGCACACAGAATGGCGCGCGCCTGCTCGCGCGTCAGCAGCGGACCGACCCCGCAGGCATGACTAAGCAGGGTATTGCGCGACAGCTGGCTAAGCTGCTCGTCCGCCAGCGTGATATTGCACAGCGCGCCGAGGCCGGTATTGACGCCGTAGGCGATTTGCCCGCTGGCAACGATCTTATCGACAATGGCGCGCCCCTGGGCGATACGCTGCCAGGCGCTGGCGCTTAAGCTCAACGACGCGTTATGCCGCGCCACCGCGACCAGCTCCTGCCACGTTATCGGCTTATCGCCCCAGATAACGGTCATGATGGCTGCTCCGCGCCGTGGTGGCTGGAGATAAACTGTTTAAAGCGCTGCGATCCCTGCTGGCCGAACATCGCCTCTGGGTCGCCCTGACAGTCGATGGTGCCCTGATGCATAAACACCACGCGGTTAGAGACGTTGCGCGCAAAGCCCATTTCGTGCGTCACCACCAGCATGGTGCGTCCCTCTTCCGCCAGGCTGCGCATCACCTTCAGCACTTCGCCCACCAGTTCGGGATCGAGCGCAGAGGTCGGCTCGTCGAACAGCATCACCTCGGGATCCATCGCCAGCGCGCGGGCGATCGCCACGCGCTGCTGCTGGCCGCCGGAGAGCTGCGCCGGATAGAAATCTTTGCGGTTAAGCAGGCCAACGCGATCCAGCAGCTGCTCCGCCTGGGCGATGCAGCTTTTCCTGTCGCGCTTCAGCACGTAGTGCGGCCCTTCAATAACGTTCTGCAGCACCGTCATATGCGACCAGAGATTAAAGCTCTGGAACACCATGCCGAGTCGGGCGCGCAGGCGCTCAATCTGACGGGGGTTGGCCGCCAGCTGATGACCGCGCGCGTGGCGCTTCATCTCGATGGTTTCGCCGCCGACGCTGACCACGCCGGCATCGGGCGTTTCCAGCAGGTTGATACAGCGCAGCAGGGTACTTTTACCCGAGCCGCTGGCGCCAAGAATCGAAATCACATCGCCTTTATGCGCCTGCAGCGAAATACCTTTCAGCACTTCCATCGCGCCGAAGGATTTATGAATATCCGTGGCGGACAGGGTAACGGGGGAGGTGGAATGCATATTATTCTCCGACAAGCGGTTTAGCGGCGGACAACGGCTTTTTTGCCGTGCGGTGCACCGGGGTCAGACGACGTTCCAGCAGCGCGTAGAGCTGGACGATAATAAAATTAAGCAGCAGGTAGATAACGGCGGCGCAGAGAAACACCTCCATGGTGCGGTAGGTGCGCTGGATGATCTGCTGCGCGACGCCGGTAACGTCCCAGACGGTAACGAGGCTGGCCAGGGCGGTGGACTTCACCAGCAGAATCGCCTCGGTAGAGTAGGCGGGCAGCGCATAGCGCAGCATTACCGGCGCGATAATGCGGCGCAGCAGCAGCCAGCGCGACATGCCGCAGGCGAGACCAGCCTCAACCTGTCCGGCGGGCACGGCGAGCAGCGCCCCGCGCAGGATCTCCGCGGTATAGGCCGCGGTGCAGAGCGACAGCGCCAGCACCGCGCAAACAAAGGGTTCACGCAGGAGCGGCCAGACGATGCTGTGGCGGATCACGCCGAACTGCCCAAGCCCGTAGTAGATCAGAAACAGCTGGATCATTAGCGGCGAGCCGCGGAACACCAGAATGTAGCTGCGCGCGAAGGCGCTCAGCAGCCGCCAGCGGCTCATGCGCAGCGCCAGGATGCCGATTGCCAGCGCGCCACCGCACAGAAAGGCGCTGATAAACAGGCCGAGGGTCACCGGCAGGGCGGCGCTCAGCTTAAGAAAGGTGTCGGTGAGAAAGGCGACGTCAATCATGCTGCTGCTCCTTAATGCTGCGCCGCGGTGCGGCTCTGCCACGCCCGTCCGAGGCGCGACTCCGCCCGACGAAACGCCTGATTAGAGAGCAGCGTCAGCGCCAGATAGCAGGCGCCGCCGACCAGATAGAAGGTGAAGTAGTCGCGGGTGGAGCCGGCGGCGACCTGGCTGGCGCGCATCAGTTCGACAATGCCGGTCACCGAGACCAGCGCCGAATCCTTGAGGCTCATCTGCCAGACGTTCGACATGCCGGGCAGCGCGTAGCGCATCACCTGCGGCAACAGAATGCGCTGGGCGATGCGCCAGCGCGGCATGCCGATCGCCACCGCCGCTTCCACTTCGCCATTGGCCAGCGCCAGACGCGCCGCGCGATAGACCTCCCCCTGATAGGAGCCAGAGATGAGCCCGATCGCCAGCGCGCCAATCAGGAACGGCGGCGCCTCGATAAAGCCGTCCGCGCCGAACAGCTGGCCCACCAGGGTAATCAGGCCGGATCCGCCGAAATAAAACAGGTAGATCACCAGCAGTTCGGGGATACCGCGAAACACCACCGAATAGCTCTCGCCCAGCCAGCGCAGCCAGCGCTGAGAGGAGAGCCGGGCGGCCGCCACGCCGGAGCCGACGACGGCCCCGATAATTAGCGCCGCCAGCGACAGCAGCAGCGTGGTGCAGGCGGCGCTCAGGATCAGACGGCCCCAGCCGTCCGCGCCAAAACTCAGCAGGCTCATCATCTTTTACCTCTCTTACGGGGTTACGTCGGTTTTAAACCACTTTTCGCTCAGCTTTTTCACCGTGCCGTCGGCCAGCGCCGCATGAATCGCCTCGTCGAGTTTGGCTTTAAGGTCGTTATCCGCCATGCGCACGCCCATCGCTTCGCCTTCACCCCAGATCGGCCCGCCCAGCTGCGGGCCGCTGAAGGTCAGACCGGCGTTCTCTTTGCGCGCCAGCATCGACTGGGCAAAGGTGACGTCGTCAAATACCGCGTCGATGCGGCCCGATTGCAGATCGAGAATGGCGTCCGCCGATGAGGTGTATTCGCGCACCTCGGTGTCGCCTTTAAAATATTTGTCGATAAAGGGGGTGTAGACGGTGCCGGAGGCGATGCCGATGGTTTTGCCTTTCAGCGCCGCCTTGAGCGGGGCGATCGCCGCGTTGATCGCCGCCTCGTCATCGTGCAGCTTAATAATGTTGCTGTCGGCCGGCAGCAGCGGGTTCTCTTTGCTGGTAATAAAGGTGGCGGGCGTTGAGGCGTAAGGCGTGGTGAAGTTGACCACTTTTTTACGATCCGGCGTAATGACAATCGCATCCATGATCACATCATATTTGCCGGCATTCAGCCCGGCGATCATGCCGTCCCAGTTCTGCACCACCAGCTTGCACTGCGTGCCCATGCGCTTGCAGAGATCCTCCATCAGCTCAGGCTCAAAGCCGCCCAGCTTGCCGCCCGGCAGCGTCAGGTTCCAGGGTTCATAGCTTCCTTCAGTTGCTATGGTGATCGATTTCCACTCTTTCGCCTGCGCGGCCGCGCCGGTCAGCAGCAGCGTGGCGAAAAGGGTGGTGAGGCAAAAACGGCGAATAGGGGCGCGTTGCGTCATGCGGCTTCTCCTGGTCAGTAATCGATATAGACCATCTGGTGGTGAAAAGGGTGAAATGACATTTCATGTATATACAAGTAAATCTGAGCTGATACACCGTTGATCTGCTCGGTTTGTGAGCATCACTTGATAAAATTTTGTTAAATGCAGCAGGGGATTAACTTGTACATACAAGCTGCAAGAGTTGTGCCAGTTCACAATCAGTTGAAAGCGGGGAAACAGGCTTAAAATCCGGCGTCACCTTTTGCTTCTGCACCGAAAAAGCGCATCGCTGCGTAAAAAGAGTGCGAGAGAGTCCAGGCTGCAGGCGCCAGCAGATATTTATTTTCATCTTAAGGTCAGGTTAATAGTGACGATAAAACCGAATATTCAGGCAGGGATGGGTGGCATTGCCTGGGTTTATAATGTTTTACGTAAAACTGATAGCAAAATATGCTGGATTGAGTTGATAGGGCAAGCCTTTCCCAGCGATAGGTTTGGCTGATGTATCAATCTGTTTCAGGATATTGAATATTGTATTGACGACAGCTTTTTTTAACCGGCCATCATGACAAACAGCTTTTATTACCTCACCCTGGAATGCGACGCCACAGGCTGCTTTATTCTGCATACCAAAGCCTGTAACAGGCTGCCCGCGATACCGCTCCGCATGTTTATCGGCACCTTTTATCATCCGCGCGATGCCCTGATGACGGCGAAACAACGAAAGGTTAATTCAAAACCCTGCCGCGAGTGCCTGACGGCAATCTGTCGCTAAAGGCGAAAGATGACGCTGGCGGGCAGGAGAGTTTTTGAGGCGAGGCAGATGACGCCGCGCAACCAGCGAAGAAAGCGTAGCAGCGCGGCGCTCAGTTCGTCAGGTGGCTCTTCCGCCACAGGATGGCCGCGGTTAATCGCGTAACCACGCCCATCCGGCGCAGCCAGATCGCGCCTCTATCGCCGTAAGGCGCTATTCCTGCGTGAATAAATCCTTCAAAGATGGTTTTTCCTTGCTGGCGAGTGGTGCATATTACAGACGGCAGCGATCTGTCAGGAGCATAAAGAGAGGTGGCTATGGAATTTCAGCATATGCGTATCGCCAGGCCGGTGAGCCTGCTGAGCGATAGCGCTCAGATCTACGTCAGCGGACTGGATCTGCAGATCATCGGCGAATTTCGCGATCACGGTGGTTTCAGCGGCTGTATGTTAGGGCGCGATGATTTGCCCTGGCATCTTGAATTCACCCAGTGTCACTTTCATCCGGTTACGCCCTCTCCGTCGGCCGAAGATCTGCTGGTTCTCTACGTGCCTGACCAGCAGAGCTGGGAGATGCGCTGCGCAAAGATGGATCGGGCTGGCTTTGTCCGAGTGGAATCGTTTAATCCCTACTGGGAGAGAAGGGGCGTGACATTTAAAGATGGCGATGGCTATCGGGTCGTGATTCAGCATATGCGCTGGGGCGAGCGCTGATGCGGCGCGACACCGACGGGCGAGATAACCAACCAACAAAGAAAGCGACAGCTCGCCTCTACCCCTAATGCGCAAAGGTTTTATGAGCGCCACGGCTTTCGCTTTGTGCAGGAAAATCTCTACCCCTCCAGGCTTGCTCAGGCAGAGCTGCGCTGCATCGATATGGTTATTGCGCTTTAGCCGCGATAACGGCGCTTTACCGCCGGGCCTGCGTTAGAGCATCGGCCCGGCAAGCTAACGAAGATTAAATTTCGCTCTGTTTGATATTGGCCACCGGCGACAGCACATTCTCCGGCAGCGCGCGCAGCGGTGCGTTTTCCGCGACGCGCGTCGGCCAGTCGTGATTGGCCAGCGCCGCCTTGCCGATCGCCACAAAATCGGCACCCTGTTCAAGCTGCTCTTCTGCCAGTTCACCGGTATCGAGACCGCCGTTAACAATAAGCACGGTATCCGGCGCCGCCTCGCGGGCGATAGCGGCAAAGGTCTGTTCGCCGTCGCTAAAGGCGGGTTTCCACGCCTGATATTCCGTTACGTGGATATAATCCACGCCCGCCTCCTGCAGCAGAGCAAACACTTTCGCCGCGCCCGCTTTGCCTTCTTTCCACTTGTGATGGAAATCGTTGACCTTGCCCTGAGAGATGCGCACGCCCAGCATGGCATCAGGCCCGATTTGCGCCCGCACCGCCTTAATCACCGCCAGCGTCAGGCTGAGGCGCGCTTCGATATCGCCGCCCCAGCGGTCGGTGCGCTGATTGGTGTAGTCGGTCAGAAACTGATCGAGCAGATAGCCATTGGCTGAATGGATCTCGACGCCGTCAAAACCCGCCGCGTTGACCGCACGCGCCGCGCTGGCGGCAAAGGCGTCAATCGCCTGCTGGATCTGCGCCTCGCTCATCGCCTCCGGCAGCGCATAATCGCCCTGACCGTGATAGAAGCCGAGCTGCTGACCGACCGGCTGCACTGCCGAAGGGGCGACGGTGGAGCGGTGATAGATATTGGCCTGCGACAGCGCGCCGCCATGGATCAGCTGCGCGATAAAGACGGCACCCTGGCTTTTCACGGCATCAACCACCTTGCGCCAGCCCTCTACCTGCTCATCGGTTACAATACCGGGCTGAAAAGCGTAGGTCTGCGACCAGGCCTGGTCGACATAGAGCCCCTCTGAAATCACGCCGCCGAAGCCGCCGCGCGCAAAGCTGGCGTAGTAGCGCTGCATCAGCTCGCCCGGCACGCCAGCTTCCGAGGCGGAGATGCGGGTCATCGGCGCCACCATGGCGCGGTTGGTAAAGTGCGTGCCCTTGATGGTGGCGGCAGTGAAAAGTCGTTTAGTCATAGTGCAGCATCCCCTGAATCATTATCTGATTAAACTATTGTAATGCAGCCTCCTGCGGCGAATAATCGCCAAAATCGACAAGCTGTATAACGGATATCGTTACAATGGACTTAAAAAACGTTGAGATTTTCTGCAGCATTGCCGACACCGGCAATCTTACCGAGACGGCCAGGCGCATTAACGCAACGGCGATGACCATCTCCCGACGGTTAGCGCAGCTGGAGAGCGAGCTGGGGGTGCGCCTGTTTCAGCGCACCACGCGCGCGGTGTCGTTAACCAGCGAAGGGGAGGCGTTTCTGCCCTATGCGCGCCTGATGCTGGAGGCGGAAGAAACCGCCAGGAGTCTGTTTACCTCCGCAGCGCAGGGCGCCAGCGGGCTGCTGCGCGTTACCGCGGCGTCGGAATTCGGCAAGCGTCATCTGCTGCCGCTGCTCCCTGCAATAATGGAGGCGAACCCCGCGCTGCAGGTCGATCTCAACCTGAGCGACAGCCTGGTCGATATCGTCGGGCAGGGCTATGACATGGCGCTGCGGCTGGCGCCGCTGAAGGACTCAACGCTGATCGCCCACCGGCTCGCCGATAATCCGCGGATACTCTGCGCCGCGCCCGGCTATCTGGCGCGCTATGGCCAGCCGGCCAGCCTCAGCGATCTGCAGCAGCATCGCTGCCTGAAAATATCCGGGGTGGCGCACTGGATGTTCGAGCAGCACGGCCAGGTGGTGAACTGCCCGATCGCCGCACGCTTCAGCTGCAGCAGCGTCGAGGGGGTGCGGGAGATGTGCGTGGCCGGTATCGGCATCGCGCAGCTGACCTTTCTTGATGTTCGTGACGAGCTGCATCGGGGAGAGCTGGTGGAAATTGCGCTGGCGGATGCCAGTCGACACGCGCTGGCGGTCTGGGCGCTGCTGCCGACCCGACAGTATATGCCTTACCGAACGACGCTGCTGTTAAAGGCGCTGAAAGCGGCGCTGCAGCCCTTCGATGCCGGGCAAAACGGTAAAGATCCCCTTTAGCCGCTGTGGTAAAAGGGGCGTCGATACCGTCGCGGGCTGATTTCAGACCGAGGGGAGAGCCACTCTTCTGTATAAGGCGCTGTAGCGACGCCTGCATTATTTATCAGTTACGTTTACGATCTAATTAACAGCGCGAATAACGTTAATCAGTAATATCAGCCTGCCGCCAGATTATTTATGCGTTAATAGTCAGCGCCATCTTTAATGCTTTTAATTTGAGTTAATTAATCATTTAACGCCTTGCTGTATTAAATCAGCGGGAAATTGTTTTTTTCTGCATTTAACCGGAACTTTCCCATTGTTTTGGTGATATTCTGTGTCGCAGGGAAGGGACGACGATTATAATTAACTTAACTTAAGTTTTTAATAATGGCTAAATCAGGGATGTTACTGGCGCTGTGCGTCAGCTTATTTGCAACTTCAGCTATTGCGGCGCCGTTAAATCCTGCCGACCGCGATTATATTCAAAATCAGCAGCAGCAGCGGCTGAATCAGGATCGGCAGCAGCGCGATGCCCTCTGGAACGCCGTGTCGACTGAACGCGCGCCCGCTGCGGCCTCCTCGCAAACCGGCCCCTGTTTTCCGGTTCACGCCATCGATATTCGCAACGCCTCGCTGCTCTCTGCGCGCCAGCGGGAAAGAATTACCGCGCCCTATATTCATCGCTGCCTTAACTTATCAGAAATTAACGCGCTGGTGCATGGCATTTCCGACTGGTATATGCAGCGCGGCTATATTACCAGCAGGGCGTTCCTGACCGAACAGGATTTATCCAGCGGCGAGCTGATTATTCCGGTGCTGGAGGGGAGGCTGGATGAAATACGGCTTGAGGGCGAGCATCCGCGCGTCCTGGCGATGGCTTTTCCCGGACTGGAAGGCAACATCCTCAACCTGCGTGATATTGAGCAGGGTATGGAGCAAATTAACCGGGTGCGCAGCACGCCGGTGCAGATCGATATTCAGCCGTCACCCAAAGCGGGCTATTCCGTGGTTAATCTCACCGCGAAGCCGGAATTTCCCCTGAGCGCCGCTGTGGGCGTTGACAACAGCGGGCAGAAAAGCACCGGCGTCGGCCAGCTCAGCGCTTCGCTCACCGGCAATAACCTGCTCGGGCTGGCGGACCGCTGGTTTATCAGCGGCGGACGCAGCAGCGGCTTTAGCGACTGGCGCGACGCGCAGAACCTGCAGGCGGGCGTCAGCGTGCCGTACGGCTACGGACTGCTCGACTACAGCTACAGCTGGAGCAGCTATCACAGCAGCTTCGTCAACAACGGCTTTACCTGGCTGAGCAACGGCGACAACGTTGCGCACCGCCTGAATGGCTCGTGGGTCCTGTTCCGCAACGGCGATATCAAAACCGGCGCGCAGCTCGGCCTGAACCACTACACCAGCCATAACTTCCTCAACCATACGCTGCTCGCTGGCAGCAGCCGCAAAATCACCAGCCTGCAGCTGGGGCTCAACCACACGCAAAAAATGTTCGGCGGGGTGGCCACGCTGAACCCGACCTTCAGCCGCGGCATGCCCTGGTTTGATGCCGAAAGCGACGCGGGCAAAAGCGACCAACTGCCCAAGGCGCAGTTCCGCAAGTGGAGCGTAGGCGGCAGCTTCCAGCGCCCCCTGGCAAAGGATCTCTGGTGGCTCAGCAGCCTCTATGGTCAGTGGTCGCCCGATCGGCTTTACGGCAGCGAGCGCCTGACGCTCGGTGGCGAAAGCTCGGTGCGCGGCTTTAAAGAGCAGTATCTCTCCGGCGACGTCGGCGGCTACCTGCGTAACGAACTCAGCTACCGCCTGTTCACGCTGCCGGTCATGGGCGAGGTGAGCGCGCTGGCCGCGGTGGACGGCGGCTGGCTGAAAAGCGACGCGCAGAACCGGGAAGCGACCGGCACGCTGTGGGGCAGCGCCATCGGACTCGGCACGCGCGGCCGCTATTTTTACACCCAGTACACCCTCGGCATTCCCCTCAGCTATCCTGGCTATCTGCAGCCGGATCGCGTCAGCATTTACGCCCGCGTCGGGCTGGTTTTCTAAGAGGCAAAGATTATGGACGATCGTCAACCTGTTTCCCTTGCCCGCCGCGCGCTGAGCTACCTTATCTGTTATCTGGTGGCCGTGCAGCCGATGCTGCCCGCGGCGGCGGCGCAGATTACTCCGGTTACCCCCGGCACGCAGTTGGATGCCGCGGGCAACGGCGTGCCGGTGGTCAATATCGCCACGCCCAACGGCGCAGGCGTTTCGCATAACCAGTACCAGCAGTACAACGTCGGACAGGAAGGGCTGATCCTCAATAATGCCACCGGCCAGCTTAATCAGACGCAGCTGGGCGGCCTGATCCAGAACAACCCCAACCTGAAAGCCGGGCAGGAAGCGCGGGCGATCATCAACGAAGTGACAGGCGCCAACCGCTCCCAGCTGCAGGGCTACACCGAAGTGGCGGGCAAAGCCGCCAGCGTGATGGTCGCCAACCCGTACGGCATTACCTGCAACGGCTGCGGCTTTATTAACACGCCGAACGTCACGCTCACCACCGGCAGGCCGCAGCTGGATGCGAACGGCAACCTCGCCGCGCTGGAAGTGAGCAAAGGCGCGGTGATCGTCGAGGGCAAGGGGCTGGACGGCAGCAGCGCGGATGCGGTGTCGATCGTCGCGCGCGCCACGGAAATCAATGCTGGTATCCATGCGAAAGATCTCTCGGTGACGCTGGGCGCGAACCGCGTCGGTGCAGATGGCTCGGTCACGCCAATCGCCGGCGAAGGGGCCGCGCCGTCGGTGGCGGTGGATACCGGCGCGCTGGGCGGCATGTACGCCAACCGCATTCGCCTTGTCTCAAGTGAAAAGGGTGTAGGCGTTAACCTCGGCAACCTGGTGGCGAAACAGGGCGATATCCAGCTCGACAGCAGCGGACAGCTGACGCTGAATACCAGCCTGAGCAGCGGAGCGCTGACGGCAAAAGGTGCGTCGGTCGCGCTAGGCGGCGATAACAAAGCGGCCGGGCAGATTGCGGTTAACGCGCAGCAGGATGTCGCCATCGGGCCGGGTGCGCTGGTGAGCGATGCCGACATCACCGTGTCGGCCAGCGGCAATCTCACCACGCAAGGCGCAAATCTCACGGCGGGGCGGGATATTCGCTTAAGCGGCGGCACGCTGTCGGCAGACCAGGCCAGCCGGGGAAATGCGGGGGAGACGATTCAGCTGCAGGCGGCTAAGCAGCTGAGCCATGCCGGGCAATTTACCGCTGGCAAAACGCTCTCTGCCACCGCGCAGCAGCTCGATAACCACGGTTCGCTTGCCGCGATCGCGACCACGCTCAGCACGGGCACTTTAACCAACCACAGCGGCGCGACCCTCGCCGGCAGCGGCAGCCTTGCGGTGCGCAGCGATTATCTGCTCAACCAGGGCGTGCTCTCCGCACCCGTGCTGACCCTCGACAGCGTGCAAACCGACAACAGCGGCCTGCTGCAGGGCGCGGATGCGCTCAGCTTCAGCGGCGGTCAGCTCAACAACCTGGCGGGCGGCACCCTCAGCTCAAATAACGGCTTCTCGCTCTTTTTCCAGAATCTGGATAACGGCGGGCTTATCAGCAGCGGCGCGACGCTGACGCTGGGCGGCCGCAGCCTGACCAACAGCGGAGAAATTAACGCCGCGAACCTGACGGCGCGCAATGAGACGATCGTCAACGGGGGTGGCTCGCTGCTGGCGGAGCACCGCCTGCAGCTGAACAACGACACCCTGGACAATAGCGGAAAAATTGCCGCCGAACAGCTGGCCATTAACAGCGGCAAGGTAAGCAACAGCGGGACGCTGCAGGCGAAGCAGACGCTGGAGACGCAGGGCCAGCAGCTCGACAACCGCGGAACGCTGCTGAGCGACGGGCAGCTAACCCTCAAGGCCGACGTGCTCAGTAACGCAGGCGCGCTGCAGGGACAGCAGTTAACCATCACGGCAAGCAGCGGGCTGAACAGCGGCAAGGTGCTGAGCCTGGGAGATGCGTCGCTTACGCTGGATCACCTCAACAACAGCGGCACTCTTCTCAGCCAGCAGGCGCTGCGGCTCAGCAGCGGGGAAACCGACAATAACGGGCTGATTCAGGGCACCCGTGCGCTCAGCCTGACGGGACAACGCTTCACTAACCTGGCGCAAGGCACGGTCAGCTCGGAGAACAGCTTTGGCCTCCATCTGCCCGAGCTAAACAACCTTGGCCTTATCACCAGCGGCGGCACCCTGACGCTGGCCGGTGCCAGCCTGACCAACGGCGGCGAGATCAACGCGGCGGATATTGTTGCTAATAACGACAGCTTCAGCAACCAGCAGGGCGCGCGGCTGCTGGCGGATAACGCCCTGCAGCTCAATAACGCCAGCCTGACCAACGGCGGAGAGATCGCCGCCAGCCAGCTGAATATCGACGGCGCAACCCTGATAAACAGCGGCACCCTGCAGGGCAAACAGGCGCTGCTCGCGGCAGATCAGCGGCTCACCAACAGCGGCACCCTGCTGAGCGGCGGCGAGCTGAAGCTGAATGCTGGCCAGCTTGAAAACAGCGGCCTGATGCAGGGCCAGCAGCTGAACCTGACGGCCGCCGACTGGCAAAATCGCGGCAACGCGCTCAGCGTCGGCGACGCGCAGCTTAAGGCTCACCGTCTGAACAACAGCGGCAAAATCCTGGGGCAGCAGGGCGTGCAGCTGCAGGCGGGCAAGACAGACAATAGCGGCTGGCTGCTGGCGCAGGTGCTGACGTTGCAGAGCGATCTGCTAAACAGCGGGCTGATGCAGGGCGCGGACGCGCTGACGCTCCAGGGCAACCAGCTCAGCAACCAGACGAGCGGTCAGCTTCTCAGCGGTGGAACGCTGGGGGTGCAGGGGGATAATCTCACTAACCAGGGCAGCCTGCAGGGTGATCGGATCGATCTGCGGGTAAACAGCTGGCAGAACCCAGGCAGCGCGCGCGCTGCCTCGCAGCTCAGCGCAGAGGTCAGCGGCCTGCTGAATAACGGCGGCACGCTGCTGAGCGAAAAGGGTTTTGACCTGACAAGCGGCGAGACGCGCAACGCCGGTACGCTGGCGGCGGACCAGCTTCATGTCACAACAGCGAATCTCTTTAACGCAGGACTGCTGCAGGGCAACAGCGCGCTTACCCTCAGCGGCGCGACTATTGCCAATGCGGTCGGCGGCCAGCTTATCAGCGGCTCTTCGCTGTCGCTCTCGCCGGCGACGCTGACCAACGCCGGACTGCTGCAGATTTCTGGCGATTTCGACTTAAACGGACGCGACTTCAGCAACAGCGGACGGGTCACGGCGGACAACATCACCACCCGACTGACCGGCACGCTGAGCAACGGCGATGCCGGGGTGCTGCTGGCGCGCCAGCAGGCAACGCTGCAGGCCGCGACGCTGGATAACGCCGGTACCCTGGCTGCGCAGCAGCTCACGGCGACGGGCGACCGCTTAGCGAATCGCGGTCTTATGCAGGGCGACGCAGCGCTGTCGGCCGCTTTTGGTCAGCTCAACAACCTGAGCGCGGGCACCTTACTGAGCGGCGGCGATCTCGGCCTGCAGGCAACCAGCGGCAGCAATGCTGGCGCGATGCAGGGCAGCGATCTGCACTATCAGTTCGGCGAGCTGACCAACAGCGGCACGTTGAACGGCACTGCGACGCTGACCGGCACCACGGCCGGGCTGCTCGACAACAGCGGTACGATGGTAACAAAAGGCAGCGCCAGCCTGACGGCGGGCCGTCTGGACAACCGCGGCAGGCTGATGGCGGATAGCCTGTTGCTGCGCGGCGATACGCTCAGCAACAGCGGACTGTGGCAAGGCAGCACGCTGCTGGACGCGCAGGCGACGAACGCCGTCACGCAGATATCGTACGGTAAGGCCCTGAGCGGCGGCGATCTGCTGCTCAGTGCGCGCGATCTGAACAGCGACGGCACGCTGCAGGGCAACCGCGTGCAGATCGATGCTGAGAGCTGGCAGCATCAGGGCTCGCTGCTGAGCAGCGGCAATCTTACGGCGTCGATCAGCGGCGCGCTGCGCAACGGCGGCGCGGTGATGTCGCAGGGTACGTCGCTGATTACCGCGCAGGATGCAGAGAACAGCGGCTCGCTGCTGTCAGAAAAAGCGATGACGCTGCGGGGTGGTGTGCTTAACAACGGCGGCACCGTGCAGGGCGCGACGCTGACTGTTACGCCCGCCAGCGTCACCAATCAGGGCAGCCTGATCGGCCTGCAGTTGCTGACGCTGGGCCCGGCCGCAGCGGTTCGCGGCCTGCGCCTGCTGGCGGTACAGGCTCAGCCAGCGCGCGTCCTGATCAACAATCCCGGCGGACAGCTGCTGACGCAGGGCACGCTGAGCATTACCGGCGATACCGTCACCAATAACGGAACGTGGCAGGGGCAGCAGATCCTGCTGAACGCCGCGAGCCTCGCCAACGGCGGCGCGATCCAGAGCGCCGACGCCATGCAGCTCAACCTGCGCGACCGGCTCTCATCCTCGGCAGGCAGTAAAATTACCGCCAACGGCACCGCCGCGCTCAGCGCGCTCAGCCTCAGCAATCAGGGACAGTGGATAGCGAAAAACCTGACGCTGAACGGCACCACCTTAGATAACGGCGGAGAGATTTCCGGTGTTAACGGGCTAACGACCCTGCTCGGCAATACGCTGACGCAGCAGCAGAACGGCTCGCTGCTGAGCGGCGGCCGGCTGGAGCTGCAGGCCGCCGCCGTTAATAACGCCGGACGGGTGCAGGGGGCGGATCTGGCCATGACCACCGGCACCGTCGCCAACAGCGGGCGCCTGCAGGGCGACAGCAACCTGCTGCTCACCGCCAGCGGCCGCGTAACCAACGAGGGCAGCGGTACGCTGCTCAGCCAGAGCGGACTGACGCTTACCACGCCGGAGCTCTATAACTACGGCCTGATTCAGGGGGCGAACAGCCGCCTCACCGCCAACAGTTCGGCAACCAATACCGGCAGAGTACTGTCGGCCGGTGAGCTGACGCTGAACGCGCCGCAGCTGACCAACAGCGGCTGGCTGCAGGCGACGCAGCTGACGCTGAATGCGGCAAACGCCAGCAACAGCGGCACGCTGCTGGCCGACGGGCAGGGCACGCTGACCGGCGCGCAGTTGCAAAACCAGGGCACCGCGCAGGGCGGCAGCCTGACGGTGAACTATGCGCAGCTCACCAACAATGGAACGCTGCTGGGCATTAGTCAGCTTAACGTGAAGGCGTCGCAGGTGACGCAGCAGGCGACCGGCAGACTCTTCAGCGGCGGCAACCTGCTGCTGGAGAGCGGCGGCTTCGACCAGCTGGGTCAGGTGGTGGCGCTCGGCGACGCCGCCCTGAACCTGATTAACGGCTTTACCGCCCGCAACGCGCTGGCGGCGGGCAATCGGCTCAGCATCAGCAGCAACGGCGCGATCGATAATCAGAGCACCCTGCAGGGCCAGGCGCTGACGCTGAGCGCGGGCGGCGATTTGACCAATAACGGCCAGATCACCATCGGGAGCGGCGACAGCAGCCTGAGCGGCAACCGTATCGCCATGAACGGCAGCGGCACCTTACAGGGCGGCGGCAACATCAGCCTGAACAGCCGTAGCGACATCACGGTTAATGGTTTTACCGGTACGCTGGGTAGTCTGACCCTTAGCTCTCCGGGCAGCATCGTCAACGCTGCGCTGCTCTATGCTGGGCAAAACCTGGCGCTCTATGCGAACAGCATCCGCAACCAGCGCGGGGATATGCTGGCGGGCAACAGCCTGTGGATGCAGGGCGATGCGGCGGGGAGTGCGAATGGTGAGGTGATCAATACGTCGGGCACTATTGAGTCGCAGAATGGCGATATCAATATTAAGACCGGGCATCTGCTGAATACGCGGGATGGGCTAAGTACCCATGATGAGGTCACTCAGTTAGCAACCCCGTCATGGGCCAATGGTACCAATGTCAGGATCCCGTTCTCGTGGTTTAAGTCCAGCGATTACAGCCAATACGTTAGTGGCACTCAATACCATCACGGTCATGGGGATGACTGGGAAACCCATACATACAGCTACAGACCAAACGCTGATGTTCAGGTGCAAAAGGTGGCGTATCAGTCCATTGCGGTGACCGCTACTGCAAATGGAGGAGCGGGACGTATCGCGGCGGGCCGAGACCTGAATGTGCAGGCCGCACAGCTGGACAATTTCGCGTCCACTCTGCTTGCGCGTAACAATATGGCGCTGTCAGGCGATGAGCTGAATAACCAGAGCTGGACGGATGGCACGACAACGGTTTACCAGATCTACCGTTATAACGGTGGCGCGTCCTCAAGCTCATTTGGCTACACGCTTGATGGCAGCCCGGTATATGAAACCACCGGCAGTGGTAACGTCTACCGCAGCGTCATTCAGGCGGGAAATACCATCAATGCTGACTTCCGTCAGAACATCAGTAACACCTCCACCGATCCGCATGTTAGCGGAAGCGTAAACACGCTTAACGCACCGGTATTAAACACGCTGACTCAGCAGACGATAGGGGGAACGGCTCAGAAGCAATCACTTAGCACAGCAGACAAAGTCGCGGTGAATTCACCTGCGTGGAAAGACCAGGTTCAGAACGCACTGCTACAGATCAACGGCGCTGGTGCGCTGGCAGCGGAAAGCAATGATACTAAAGCCCTAGCTGACCGGTCCGTCAGCCAGAAAGGCCGCGCCAGTTTTGGTGTGTCAAATGCCCTGAAAGATGCCGGGTCTGACGCCAAAGGAACCACGCTGAAAAACTTTCAGGGTAAAGCGGTTGATATTAGCGCGTATCCGATACCCGTCAGTGACAACGGCTATTTTGTTGTCTCCGCCAGCTCTTCAAGTCCCTATCTCATTACGGTTAACCCGAAGCTGGATGGGATGGGGCAGCTGGACACTCGTCTGTTTAGCGATCTCAATACGCTGCTGGGCAAGCAGCCTGGCAGCGCACCAAAGGAAAATCGCCAGCAGTATACGGATGCAAATGCTTTCCTTGGCTCGTCATACCTGCTCGACCGCCTCAATCTGAAACCTGAGCGAGACTATCGATTCCTTGGCGATGCGGCTTTTGATACCCGCTACGTCAGCAATGTGGTGCTGAACCAGACCGGCAGCCAGTATCTGAATGGCATCGGGTCGGATCTGGAGCAGATGCAGTATTTGATGGATAACGCCGCGGCGGCTAAAGAGGCGCTGGGGCTGCAGTTTGGCGTATCACTTTCCGCCGCTCAGATTGCCTCTCTCGACCATAGCATTCTCTGGTGGGAGTCCACGACCATTAACGGCGAAACCGTAATGGTGCCTAAACTCTACCTTTCAGCCAAAGATACAGCCGTTAATAACGGTAGCGTGATTGCAGCCAGGAATGTCAATGTCACCGGCGGCTCAATAACCAACAGCGGTAGTACGCTGCTGGCATCAGACTCCTTATCTCTCGATAGCCAGAACAGTATCAGTAACCTTAATGACGGGCTTGTTAAAGCGGGCAACAGTCTGAACCTCAGCGCAATTGCTGATATCAACAATGTCAGCAGCGCCCTTCAGGGCAAAGCCGTCGCACTGGAAACGCTGAATGGCAGCATCAACAACATCACGTTGTCTAACCCCTTTGGGATAGCCACCACCCGTCTGAAAAACATACAGACTGGCAGCATTGCCGCCATCACTGCAGACCAATCCTTAACACTTAATGCGGGTAAAAATATCACGCTTGATGGGGCATCGCTCTCATCTGGCAGCAATCTGCTTATGAGCGCCTGGGGCGACATTGCCCTGAATGCTAATCAGCTTGCCACAACATCTGGCGGCGTTGGTAACCATCCTGTCCAGAATGACAAGGTCTCCTATCAGGGAAGCCGGGTCAGTGCAGGCGGTAATCTTCTTATTGAGGCCGGACACGATGTGGCGATCACGGCCAGTGATGTCACTGCCAAAGGGAATGCCACCCTCAGCGCGGCAAACAATCTGCAGCTTAACGCCGCGCAAACCCGTGAGAGCAGCAAGCAGAGCAAGGGAAATAAGGAAACGCACAGCTCTGATTCAGACCGCACAACAATTTCTTCTGGTGGCAATCTGGTGCTGGCGGCAGGTCAGGATCTCACCAGCCAGGCAGCAGCAATCGTTGCAGACGGCGATGTCGGACTGCAGGCCGGACGGGATATCAACCTGAACGCGGAAGAGAGCCGAACCGGCAACAGCGAACGCGGCAGCAAGAAAACCGTTATCAATGAAACGGTACGTCAGCAGGGCACTGAGATTGTCAGCGGCGGCAGCGCTACGCTGGTGGCTGGAAACGATATTACCAGCCAGGCAAGCTCCCTCACCGCGAACAACGATCTGGCGCTGCAGGCCGGACACGATGTGAACATCACGACCGCCACGGAGAGCGATTACGCCTACAAAGAGGAGACAAAAACCAAAAAAGGCCTGTTCAGCAAAAAGACCACCCACACCATCAGTGAAGAGAGCGCCACCGCTGAAAAAGCTTCGCAGCTGAGCGGCGATCGCGTTTCAATTATCGCGGGCAATGACCTGACGGTGAAAGGATCCTCGGTTATTGGCGCAGGCGATGTGGGCCTGAAAGCCGGGAACGATCTCACCATCGCGGCGGCTACCGATACCCAGACCAGCTATCGCCTGAGCGAAACCAAAAAGAGCGGCATGTTTAGCGGCGGCGGCATTGGCGTGACCTTTGGCAGCGCCTCCTCGAAACAGCAGCTGAAGCAGGACGGTACCACCCAGAGCCAGAGCGCCAGCACCATCGGCAGCACCGGCGGTAACGTGACGCTGGTTGCCGGTCAGGATGCGCGCGTAGCGGGTTCCGACGTGATCGCGAAGCAGAATATCAGCTTTGTTGGTGGATCGGTTACTATCGATCCGGGCAACGACACGCTGACGCGACGTCAGAGCTATGAGCAGAAGCAGAGCGGCCTGACGCTGCAGCTCACCAGCCCGATTACCGACGCGCTGCTGAGCCTGGGCTCGCAGGCGAAAGAGGCCAGCCAGGCGGGGGACGATCGCCTGAAGGCGCTTAACGCCGTGAAGATGCTGGAAAGCGGCTGGGCGATGTCGGGCGCGGCAAAAGATTCTGCGCTGGCGCTGGCAAATGGCAAAATAGACGATGTCGGCATTAAAATCGAGCTTAACGTCGGGTCCAGCAAGAGCAAATCCTCATCGGAATACAGCAGCAATACCGTCAGCGGCAGTTCGCTCAGCGGGGGCGGTAGCGTCGCTGTTGTCGCCACCGGCGCGAACGGCACCAGCGGCGATCTAACGCTGGCAGGCAGCGGTATCACTGGCAAAGATGTGACGCTGGCCGCCGCGCACGACCTGAACCTGGTCGCCGCCAGCAACCATACCGAACAGAAGAGCAGCAACAAATCGTCCGGCTGGAGCGCCGGGGTGCATGCCGCCATCGGTAAGCAAACCGGCTTCGGCGTACAGGCCAACGGCTATATGGCCAGCGGCGGTGAGAACGGCGACAGCACGACCAACGTCAACAGCCGCGTTAACGCGAAGGATAACCTGACGCTCAGCAGCGGCAACGACATGCTGCTCTCCGGCGCCCAGGCGCTGGGCGACAGCATCAGCGCCAACGCAGGCAATAACCTCACGCTCACCAGCCTGCAGGACACCGATAACTATCAGAGCAAACAGCAGAGCGCCAGCGGCGGCTTCAGCTTCACCTGGGGCACGGGCGGTTCGGCCGGGTTAAGCCTCAGCAAAAGCAAAATAAACAGCGAGTACGCCAGCGTCGGCGACCAGAGCGGGCTGTTTGCGGGTGACGGCGGCTATGACATCTTTGTCGGCAACCATACGCAGCTTAACGGCGCGGTCATCGCCTCTACTGCGGATGCGGCGAATAACCGCCTGTCTACCGGCACGCTGGGCTGGGACAGCATTGGTAATCACGCCTCCTATAGTGCCAGCAGCGCCTCCTTCGGCATCAGCGGCGGCTATAAAAGCGAGAATGCGCCGGGCCAGCAGTTTGCGGGCGGCGCGCTCCCACCGACCTTTGTGAATATGAGCGGCAGCGCTTCCGGCACCACGCGTTCGGCGGTGGCGGACGGTGCGATCACGGTGCGCGACGCTCAGCACCAGGCGCAGGACGTGACGGGCCTCAGCCGCGACACTGAAAACGCCAACGGCCGTATCGACAAGATTTTCGACAAGGATAAAGTCAACAACCAGATGGCTTTTGCGCAGGGCGTCCAGCAGCTGGCAGGAAACGTTGTCGGCGACGTGAAAGCGTGGAAGCTGGATGCGGCAGCGAAAGAGACCTCAGAGCGCCTGCTCAAAGAGCATCCTGACTATGCCCGCCTCTCTCAGGCCCAGTTCAATGAGCATGTGCAGAGCGACCCGGGCTACAAAGCGGTGGCGGCGCAGTGGGGCACAGGCGGCACCTATTCGATGGTGGCGACCGCAGTGGCGGGCGCGCTGGGCGGGCTGAGCGCCAGCAACCTGGGCGCCGCAGCGGGCGGCGCGATGGCGCCGTACCTCGCTAACGCAATCAAGAAGGCCACGACAACCTATGACGCCCAGGGTAACCCGCACACCGACGTGCTGGCGAACACCATGGCGCACGCGGTCGCGGGCGCGGTGCTGGCGCAGATAGCGGGCGGCAGCGCGGCGGCAGGCGCAGCGGGTGCGGCAGGCGGAGAGCTGGCGGCGAAAGCCATCGTGAAGGTGATGTATCCGGACACGGATATCCGCGACCTGACGGAGAGCCAGAAGCAGACGGTGAGCGCGCTGAGCCAGATGGCGGCAGGGCTGGCGGGTGGGATCGCATCGGACTCGGCTCTGGGAGGCGGGACCGGAGCGGGGGCCGGGAAGAATGCGGTTGAGAATAACTCGCTGAGTGCTGTTTTTCAGGCGGGTAAAATAGCTGTTCAAGGATGTGCGGAAATTGGCCCTTGTCGTAATGCGCTGGTTGAAAAAGGGCTGGGTGCGTTGTTGGGTATAGGCGTGGCTAAGACGGCGCTGGATAACCTGTCTTCCGAAGAGCAACGATACGTTCTAGGGGTGGCGATATCTGGCCGGGCTGACCTGATAGATAAACTGACGCCGGAAGAGCATGCAGCTTATGACTATCTTATTGAGCAGGATAAAAAGGGGACATTCTCGTTAATTTCTGCTCAACAGAATACTTTAGAAGATAAGTCTTCCTCAAAACCTAATCTTGGTAAGGAGCTGGCTGATGCAGAGAAAAGCGAGATAGGCGGAGCTGGATCAGGTACTGGTACACCACCACCGCCAGAAAATGATCCTCAGCAGCAGAGTAATAAACCTGTACAGAAACTAAATCAGAAGCAGGAAAGTTCAATCAAAAAGATTGATAATCTAATCAAAAATTCGGTTAAAGACCACGATATCACTGGAACACTAAAAGATATGGATGGTAACCCAATAATAAAAACTGATGGCAGTGGAAAATATTGGAATCATATGAAAGAAATGCAAGATACTCTTAACGGATTGAGGAATCATGCAAATACGCTGAAAAATGTTAACAACCCTGAAGCACAGGCTGCTTATGGAAGAGCAACCGATGCTATTAATAAACTTGAATCAGCAATAAAGGGGTATGGGATATGACTACGTTTAGAGAACTCTTACTTATCAATGAGGTTGATTATAAAAAAAATCAACGTTCATCTTTAGATGAGTGGTTTGACGGAGTTTTGGATATTTCTCTCGATAAATTAGATGTTGGTGATGTTGCCAGAGCAATAAGGCAAGAGCTGTTTTTGAAAGAGGTTTTGCCAAGGGCTGAAGCTATTCTAAGGCAAGATCCGTTAGCTGGAGAAGATTACGAGGGGCAATTAATATCTTCTATAGCTTCATTAAATAGTAATGAGGCAAGAACTGTGTTGCCTAACCTCCTGCGCATTGTTTCTTATTTAAATCAATTGGATAAATCAACGTTTGATAGTCAGGTTATTAAGGATATAGAAAAAATAGACAAACTTTCCATTACTTAAAAATGCATCCCGAACCTTGCAGATGAGACTTTTACCTTATGGCCAGCTACTTACTTCTGTTTGTCTTCTACCATTCTACCGTTCCCGAATATATCAGGGCTTGGTCCTCAACGAGCCATTGTCTGACAAAATGACAAGGATTGTTATAAAAATAATCTTTATAAGGCGTTCATATAAATTAGGTGATGATAAGGTGGGGTGTTTAAATTTGCAAAAAAAAACAGTATTTTATAATTGTGGTGAGGTGTTTCTAGCGAGGGGGGATCCTACCATCGCTAATACTGATAGTGACTAAAATCTCTTTATTACTTACTGTGGTTTTGTGGGTATCCTGCTCTCGGCTGGAACTCTCTCTATGATTGTTTGCGTGATCTGGACTGAATTCATGAATATAAGCTGATGATTGTGCATGAGTCATTATAGTGCATTCCTGATGCTGATCTGTATATATTTAGAAATATTAAAAGATTCTCTCCTGGATTGGCTCAACGATGAAAGGCATCAGCTAGAAGTTGTTTTTCATGAAAAAGATAAAGAAACAATCGACAGGTTTTTATCATTTTGCTAGTACTATTGACTCAATGAGCGATGCCAGCTTACGCCGGATTGCTGCTTTTAAGTCCTGTCAGGTGGTAGCCAACAGCGTCAGGACGCTGATGGAAAGTGAAAGCTTGTCAGCAATAATTACACGCCTGGCGTGGGCAGTTCTTTAAACCTGCCCGAACCATTTGATGCGCCCGTATGTGAACAATCTGCTTACGACGTGAATCTCGTATGGACAAGCATACAAGAGAAGCACCGCCACCCCACATTCCCTACCGCAACGCATACCACTCTTTATGCTTCAGCGGATTCAACGCCGCGCCAATAATATCGGAAACCACGTTCACCAGAATCACCAGCCCGCCAACCACCATCACGCCTGCGGAAATCGCCGCGTAATCCTGCTGACGAATCGCATTAATAAGCCAGCGGCCCAGTCCAGGCCAGTTGAACACCATCTCGGTAATCATCGCCAGCGTGAGCATGGTGGAAAACTGCAGGCCCAGACGCGGGATCACCGGCGGCAGCGCATTATGTAGCACATGGCGGCGGATCACGGTAAAACGAGACAGCCCGCGCGTGGCGGCCGCCTTCACGTAGTTTTTATCCATCACCTCGCTGGTGCTGGCGCGCAGCAGGCGGATCACTTCGGTAGCGGGGGCGACCGCCAGCACAATCACCGGCAGGATCATATGCGTCACTACGCTGACCAGCATCTCGTGACGCCACGGCGACGGGCTCAGCCAGGCGTCAACCAGCGCAAGCCCGGTAATATTTTGCACCGGATAGAGCAGGTCAAAGCGGCCGGACACCGGCAGCCAGCCGAGCGTCAGCGAAAAGAACAGCGTAAACAGCAGCGCCAGCCAGAATACCGGCATCGAAAAGCCGAGCAGCGCCAGCGCGCTGATTACCTTGTCCTGCCACTTATTGCGCGTCACGCCAGCGCAGATGCCGAGCGGAATCCCGGTCAGCAGCGCCAGCACAAATGCCAGCACGCACAGCTCCAGCGTGGCGGGGAACACCTCGCGCAGCTGCTGGCCGATCTCCTGGCCGTTGGTGCTGGAGACGCCGAAATCAAACTGCAGCATGCCGCTAAACCAGAACCACCAGGCGTCGAACAGCGAAGCGCCCTCCAGCGGCGCGTTGGGCGTAAAATAGCTCAGGCTAAAGCCCACCAGCGACAGCAGGAACAGGGTAATCACCAGCAATAACAGGCGACGCAACATATAGATGATCACTTACGGCTCCTCGCGCTCATCACGGTAAACTCCGGCAAAAGAGGCGTTGCCGAACGGGCTTAACACCAGGCCTTTAATATCGTGGCGGTAGGCCTGCAACCGCAGCGAAGAGGCGAGCGGCAGCACCGGCAGATCGCGCGCCAGCATCTGCTGCGCCAGATGATAGTTCTCAATGCGGCCCGCCAGCTGCTGCGACAGCAGCGCCTTCTGCAGGGTCTCATCGAAGCCTGGCGAGCACCAGTGCGCATAGTTGGTCTGCGAGCGAATCGCCGCGCAGCTCAGCAGCGGACGGAAAAAACTGTCGGGATCGTTACTGTCGGTCGCCCAGCCGGTCAGAGTGAGATCGTGATTCATCGCCATCAGCTGCGCTTCCTGAAAGCGGCCCTCTACGGGGGCAATGCTCACCTTAACGCCTACCTGCGCCAGATCGGCCTGCAGCAGCTCCGCCGTTTTCAGCGGGCTGGGGTTCCATGCCTGTGAAGCGGACGGCACCACCAGACGCAGATGCAAATCGGTAATACCCAGCGACGCCAGCATCGCGCGCGCTTTTTTCGGATCATATTCAGTGACGCGCGCTTCGTTATCGTAAGCCCATGAGGCGCGCGGCAGCACCGAAGCGGCGGTTTCCGCCGTTCCGTAGTAGATCGACTCCATCAGCCGTTCGTTATTGATCGCCAGCGCCAGCGCGTGGCGTACTTCAGGACGGTCCAGCGGCGCTTTGCGGGTGTTAAATGCCAGGTAGGCGATGTTCATGCCGGGCCGCAGCGTCATGCGCAGGCGGGGATCGTCGCGCAGGATAGAGATCTGACTGGCGGCGGGATAGGCCAGCACGTCGCACTCGCCCGTCAGCAGCTTAGACAGGCGGCCTGTTCCGCCCGCGCCCATATCGATCACCGCCTGCTGCAGGCGCGGCACGCCTTTCCAGTAGGCGGGATTGCGCGCCAGCCGGATATACTGTCCGGCGCGATATTCGCTGAGCTGATAGGGGCCAGTGCCCACCGGCTGGCGATCGAGCTGCTCCTGTCGGCCGCTGCGGGTCAGTTGGTCAGCATATTCCGCTGACAGCACCGGCGCATAGTGGGTTGCCAGATGCCAGAGAAACGAGGCGTCCGGGCTGTTAAGCCGGATCTCAACGGTATTGCCGTTGAGCTTTTTAACGCTCTGCACCGAATCAGCAAACTGCAGGCTGTCGAAGTAGGGGTAGTTGCCGCCGTTAACGTTGTGCCACGGATGGTTGCGATCGAACATGCGGGCAAAGCTGAACACCACATCATCGGCGTTCATCGCGCGCGTCGGCGTGAACCAGGAGGTACGCTGGAAAGAGACCTTGCTACGCAGGTGGAAGCGGTAGGTTGCGCCGTTATCGCGCACTTCCCATGAAGATGCCAGGTCGGGCACCAGGCGATAGGTGTAGGGATCGACATCCAGTAAACGGTCGTAGAGCTGCGCGGCAAGGGTATCCACGGCGAGGCCGCTGCTCGCCATCTGCGGATTAAAGGTGTTAAGCGTGCCGTTGACGCAGTAAACAAAGCCGCTGTGGCGAATATCGCGGCTTTCTGCCGACCAGGCAGAGGCGCTTAATACGCTGAGGATAAGCATCAGCGACGAAATTAGTTTTGACATAGAACTCAACGGTGTTCGGGCAATAGGCTGAGTGTATCGCAAAGGCGGCGATGTCCCAAAACATGGTGAAGCGGCTGGGGGGATTTTCGCCAGAGGGCGGGGTATAGACACACCCTTGCTGTGGTAATGAGAAAAATTCTCAATTAGAGCTTTACAAGTGAGAACAAGAATGATTATTATTTCATTGCGCTTCAGCGGTGGCTCTACCGGTGAAGAGCACGACATTGCTCACATTGCTTCCAGTATTGTTGCCCGCGCAAGCGGGCTTTTTTTTCCCGTCATCTTTTGCGCTGCTGCTGCGTTGGCTGCGCTCGGCTACCCCGGTCACATACTGATGTATGCTCCCGGCGATATCCTCGCTTGCCGCCTTGCTTCAGCACAAAAGCTTTAGGGAAAACGGGCCGTCATCTTTTACGCTGCTGCTGCGTTGGCTGCGCTCGTCTACCCCGGTCACATACTAATGTATGCTCCCGGCGATATCCTCGCTTGCCGCCTTGCTTCAGCACAAAAGCTTTAGGGAAACGGGCCGTCATCTTTTGCGCTGCTGCTGCGTTGGCTGCGCTCGGCTACCCCGGTCACATACTGATGTATGCTCCCGGCGATATCCTCGCTTGCCGCCTTGCTTCAGCACAAAAGCTTTAGGGAAAGCGGTCCACCAACTTTTGCGCGACTGCTGAGGCTGCTCCAGCCATGCCAAAATCACGCCTCGTCGCGCGCCTGAATACCGTGCTTCTTCACCATCGCCCGCAGCTGATGATAGGTCACACCCAGCAGATCGGCGGCGCGACGCTGGTTATATTTCGCCTGCTGCAGGCTGGCCTCCACCAGCGCGCGCTCCTGCTGGTTCTGCCACAGGCGTAAATCGAGCGGCAAAGTGGGCAGGGCGTTGGCGGAAGACTCCGGCGCGGCGGTCGCTGGCTGCGCGCGCGGCGCAAAGGGATTAATAATGATGCGATCCAGCGGCTCGTCGCTGCTGTGATGACGGTAAACCGAACGCTCCACCACGTTTTTTAGCTCGCGCACGTTGCCCGGCCACTGATACGCCAGCAGCGTCTCCTGCGCCTCGGGCGTAAAGCCCGGAAACAGCGGCAGCCCCAGCTCGCGGCACATCTGAATAGCGAAATGCTCCGCCATCACCAGAATGTCGCTGCGCCGCTCGCGCAGAGGCGGCAGCTGCACCACGTCAAAGGCGAGACGGTCGAGCAGGTCGGCGCGGAATTTCCCTGCCGCCGCCAGCGCGGGCAGATCCTCGTTGGTGGCGCACACCAGCCGCACGTTAACCTGCAGCGCGTGATTGCCGCCGACGCGCTCCAGCTGGCCATACTCGATGACGCGCAGCAGCTTCTCCTGCACCAGCATCGGGGCGGTCGCCAGCTCGTCGAGAAACAGCGTGCCGCCGTCCGCCCGCTCGAAGCGGCCCAGATGGCGCTTCTGCGCGCCGGTAAAGGCGCCCGCTTCATGGCCGAACAGCTCGGAGTCGAGCAGGTTTTCATTTAGCGCGGCGCAGTTAAGGGAAATAAAGGGGCCCTGCCAGCGGTCGGAGAGGTAGTGCAGGCGGCTGGCGATCAGCTCTTTGCCGGTGCCGCGCTCGCCGACGACCAGCACCGGCTTCTCCAGCGGCGCCAGCATGGAAACCTGCTCGAGGACTTCAAGAAAGTTATTGGACTCGCCTAACAGGTTATCGTTGCTATCAGCCATGATGAAATTCACCACCTCTTAATCAATTTAACTACCTTACGCCACGCGGGCTTCCCTGTAAAAAATAAATATCTATAAAAATCAGTAACATAAAAATTGGCACGCCTTTTGAATATAACAATCAGCGCAAGGCGCACCAACATAAACAAAGAGGAACATCATTATGGGTATTTTTTCTCGTTTCGCCGACATCGTTAACGCCAACATCAATTCGCTGCTGGAGCGTGCGGAAGATCCGCAGAAACTGGTACGCCTGATGATTCAGGAGATGGAAGACACGCTGATTGAAGTGCGCTCTACCTCGGCGCGCGCGCTGGCTGAGAAAAAACAGCTGAACCGCCGCATTGAACAGGCGGAAATCCAGCAGGCCGAATGGCAGGAAAAAGCGGAGCTGGCGCTGCGCAAAGAGAAAGACGATCTGGCGCGTGCGGCGCTGATCGAAAAACAGAAGCTGACCGAACTGATCGCCTCGCTGCAGCAGGAAGTGACTCACGTCGATGAGACGCTGGAGCGCATGAAAGGCGAAATCGGCGAGCTGGAGAAAAAGCTGAGCGAAACCCGTGCCCGTCAGCAGGCGCTGACGCTGCGTCATCAGGCCGCCTCCAACTCGCGCGATGCGCGTCGCCAGCTCGACAGCGGCAAGCTGGATGAAGCGATGGCGCGTTTTGAATCTTTTGAGCGCCGCATCGACCATATGGAAGCAGAAGCGGAAAGTCAGCGTTTCGGCAAGTCGAAGTCGCTGGACGCGCAGTTCGCCGATCTGCAGGCCGATGACGAAATCAGCCAGCAGCTGGAAGCGCTGAAAGCCAAAATGAACCGTAGCGAATAACACTATTTGATCTGCGAGAGTGATTAAGGAGAGTCAATGAGCGCACTTTTTCTCGCTATACCGCTGACCATATTCGTGCTGTTTGTTGCGCCAATCTGGTTATGGCTGCACTACAGCAATCGCCGCAGCGGCAACGAACTGTCGGCAGGCGATCTTCAGCGCCTGCAGCAGCTGACGCAGGATGCGGAACGTATGCGCGACCGCATTCATGCGCTGGAATCTATTCTGGATGCCGAGCATCCCAACTGGAGACAGCCATGATTAAACGTAAGCTGTGGCGTAAACCGGACGAAGGGAAGCTGATGGGCGTCTGCGCCGGCGTGGCTGAGTACCTGGATATCCCGGTGCGGCTGCTGCGCGTGATCGTGGTGCTGTCGCTGTTCTTCGGCCTGTTCGCGATTACTATCTGCGCCTACTTTATTCTGGGGTTTGTGCTAGACGTCAAACCGGCAGATGCCGAAGAGGGCGCAGCAAAGCCCAACGCTGGCGAACTGCTCGACCGGCTGGAAAGCGCGCTGCGGCGCGATGAGTACAGCGTGCGCGAGATTGAACGCTACGTTACGTCTGAAACGTTCAGCGTGCGCAGCCGCTTTCGCCAGCTCTGACTTTCCCTGAACGGGGCCGCCACGGCCCCGTTATACCCGTCAACCGGAGGTTTACTTTGTTATATTCACGCACGTCCTCTTTTCGCCGCCGCGCGACCCCCGCGTTGAAGTCGGTCGGGAAATTCATCATTATCAATGCCGTGAGCTATGGACCGGCCGGACTGACCGGCTGGGCGGTAAAATCAGTTGCGCGTCGCCCGCTGCGCATTCTGCTTTCCCTGGCGCTGGAGCCGTTGCTGCAGCGCGTAATGAAGCGGGCGGCGGCGCGCTTCATCAGGGAAAAAGATGATAAACAAGTCTGAACTACTGTCACTACTCAACCGCGGCGCGGATCGTCATCTGCGCCTGGCGGTTACTGGCCTGAGCCGCAGCGGCAAAACCGCCTTTATCACCTCATTAGTTAACCAGCTGCTTAACGTGCACAGCGGCGCGCGGCTGCCGCTCTTTTCCGTGGTGCGCGACGAGCGGCTGCTGGGCGTCAAGCGCATTCCGCAGCGCGATATGGGCACGGCGCGCTTCCCCTACGACGAAGGGCTGGCGCAGCTCTACGGCACGCCGCCCGCCTGGCCGACCCCAACGCGCGGCGTCAGCGAAATGCGGCTGGCGCTGCGCTACCGCTCGCAGGATTCGCTGCTGCGTCATTTCAAAGAGAGCGCCACGCTCTATCTGGAAATCGTCGACTATCCCGGCGAATGGCTGCTCGACCTGCCGATGCTGGCGCAGGATTATGTCGACTGGTCGCGGCAGATGGTGGGGCTGTTGCAGGGCGATCGCGCGCAGTGGGCGCAGCCGTGGCGCGAACTCTGCGCCTCGCTCGATCCCTTTGCGCCCGCCGACGAAAACCGACTGGCCGCCATCGCCGCCGCCTGGACCGACTATCTGCACCGCTGCAAAGCGGAAGGGCTGCACTTTATCCAGCCGGGGCGCTTTGTGCTGCCGGGCGACATGGCGGGCGCGCCCGCGCTGCAGTTCTTTCCCTGGCCGCTAGCGGACGAGTCTGCGCGCGGCAAACTGGCGCAGGCTGACAAAGGCAGCAACTTCGCCATGCTGCAGCAGCGCTTTCGCTACTACTGCCAGCATGTGGTGAAGGACTTCTACCGCAACCACTTCCTGCGCTTCGACCGTCAGATCGTGCTGGTGGACTGCCTGCAGCCGCTAAACAGCGGCCCGCAGGCCTTTAACGATATGCGGCTGGCGCTGACCCAGCTGATGCAGAGCTTTCACTATGGGCAGCGCACCCTGTTCCGCCGCCTCTTTTCGCCGGTGATCGACAAGCTGCTGTTTGCCGCCACCAAAGCGGACCATATCACCGCCGATCAGCACGGCAATATGGTGTCGCTGCTGCAGCAGCTGGTGCAGGACGCGTGGCAAAACGCCGCCTTCGAGGGCATCAGCATGGACTGCATCGGTCTGGCGTCGGTGCAGGCGACCCAGAGCGGGCTGGTGCACCATCGCGGCGAAAAGATCCCGGCGCTGCGCGGCGAGCGGCTGGCAGACGGCGAGGCGCTGACCTTCTATCCGGGCGAAGTGCCGCCGCGCCTGCCGGGCCACGCCTTCTGGCAGCAGCAGGGATTTCAGTTTGAACAGTTCCGGCCGCAGCCGCTCGATATCGATCGACCGCTGCCCCATATCCGCATGGATGCCGCGCTGGAATTTTTATTAGGAGACAAGCTGCGATGAACGATGAACAACTCAAGCCGCGTATCGATTTTGCCCGGCCGCTGGATGGGCCGCGCGAGCCCGCGCTGCGCCCGGCGCAGGCGTTCGAGGGTGAGGCGCAGCAGGCGTTTCTCGCCGTCGATGAGCAGGCCGACGAGGTGGTAGAAGAGGGCGCGGGAGAGCGGGCGGTAGAGCAGGCGCTGCGGCCGAAGCGCAGCCTGTGGCGTCGGCTGGTGGGCGCGGGCGTGGCGCTGTTCGCCGCCAGCGTCGCGGCGCAGAGCGTGCAGTGGATGCACGACGCCTGGCTGACGCGCGACTGGTTTGCCCTTGGCAGCGGCGCAGCGGGCGCTTTAATTGTGATTGCCGGCGTCGGCGCCCTCACCAGCGAGTGGCGTCGCCTCTATAAGCTGCGCGCACGCGCCGAAACGCGCGACGTTGGACGCGAACTGCTGCACAGCCACAGCGTTGGCAAAGGGCGCGCCTTCTGCGAAAAGCTGGCGCAGCAGGCGGGTCTCGATCAGGCGCATCCGGCGCTGCAGCGCTGGCACGCCTCGCTGCATGAAAGCCAGAACGATCGCGAAACCGTTACGCTCTATGCGCAGCTGGTGCAGCCGGTGCAGGATCGTCAGGCGCGACGCGAAATCGGCCGCCACGCCGCCGAGTCGACGTTGATGATCGCGGTAAGCCCGCTGGCGCTGGTGGATATGGCGCTTATCGCGTGGCGCAACCTGCGGCTGGTAAACCGCATCGCCGCTATCTACGGCATTGAGCTTGGTTATTTCAGCCGGCTGCGGCTGTTTCGCCTGGTGCTGCTGAATATGGCGTTTGCCGGCGCGTCTGAGCTGGTGCGCGAAGTGGGCATGGACTGGATGTCGCAGGATATCGCCGCCCGGCTCTCCGCGCGCGCCGCGCAGGGCATCGGCGCCGGTCTGCTTACCGCGCGGCTCGGCATCAAGGCGATGGAGCTTTGCCGTCCGCTGCCCTGGCTGGAAGAGGATAAGCCGCGCCTGGGCGATTTCCGCCGCGATCTTATTAGCCAGCTTAAAGAGACGCTGCCCAAAAGCGGCGCGAAGCGCGAAGGCTAAGCGCCTCCTTCTGCGGTGCGCTGCCCTCAGCGCGATGCGCACCGCAGACTGAACAGAACTGTCAACTTTTGCTTCCACGCCTCTTCAGACCTGCCGCAAGTTAGCGTATTATCTCCCGATTCTTCACCTGACTAAGGCCATCGCAATGCGTCTTGAAGTCTTCTGCCAGGACCGCATCGGTCTGGCGCGCGAGCTGCTCGATCTGTTAGTCGCCCGTAACATCGATTTACGCGGCATAGAAATCGCGGCGCTCGGCCGTATTTACCTTAACTTCTCTGCGCTTGAATTTGACCAGTTCAGCAGCCTGATGGCGGAAATCCGCCGCACGCCGGGCGTAACCGACGTGCGCACCGTCGCCTATATGCCTTCGGAGCGGGAACATCGCGCCCTGAGCGCGCTGCTGGTCGCCATGCCGGAGCCGGTTTTTTCCATCGACCTGAAAAGCAAAGTGGAGCTGGCGAACCCGGCTGCGCAGCAGCTGTTCGACCTCGACGAGCAAAAAATTCGCAACCACAGCGCCGGCAACCTGATTAGCGGCTTTAACTTCCAGCGCTGGCTGGAGAGCGACCGCGTCGAGGCGCAGGCGCAGCATGTGGTGATCGACGGCCGCGACTTCCTGATGGAGGCGCGTCCTATCTACCTGACCGCCGATGAGGGCACGGGCGACCAGCCGGTTGGCGCCATGGTGATGCTGAAATCCACCGCGCGCATGGGGCGTCAGCTGCAAAACCTGGTGGTAACCGACGAGTCGGAGTTTGACCATATCATCGCGGTGACGCCGAAGATGCGTCAGGTGATCGACCAGGCACGCAAGCTGGCGATGCACGACGCGCCGCTGCTGATCGTCGGGGATACCGGCACCGGCAAAGATATGCTGGCGCGCGCCTGCCACCTGCGCAGCGCGCGCGGCAAGAAGCCGTTCCTGGCGCTAAACTGCGCCTCGCTGCCGGACGACGTTGCGGAGAGCGAACTTTTCGGCCATGCCGCCGGCGCCTATCCCAACGCGCTGGAGGGGAAAAAAGGCTTTTTCGAGCAGGCCAACGGCGGCTCGGTGCTGCTGGATGAGATTGGCGAAATGTCGCCGCGTATGCAGACCAAGCTGCTGCGCTTCCTGAACGACGGCACCTTCCGCCGCGTCGGGGAAGAGCATGAGGTGCATGTCGACGTGCGCGTTATCTGCGCCACGCAGAAGAACCTGATTGAGCTGGTGCAGCGCGGCGAGTTCCGCGAAGATCTCTTTTATCGCCTGAACGTGTTAACGCTGCATCTGCCGCCGCTGCGCGAGCGTCCGCTGGATATTTTGCCGCTTACCGAGATGTTTGTGGCGCGCTTTGCCGACGAGCAGGGCATCCCGCGTCCACGCCTCTCGCCGCAGCTTAACGGGCTGCTGACGCGCTACAACTGGCCGGGCAACGTGCGCCAGCTCAAGAACGCGCTCTACCGAGCGCTGACCCAGCTCGAGGGGCATGAACTGCGTCCGCAGGATATCGTGCTGCCTGAACAGGCGCTGGACGCCTCGCTGGGGGATGAGGCGATGGAGGGCACCCTTGATGAGATCACCAGCCGCTTTGAGCGCTCCGTGCTCACCCGCCTTTATCTCTCCTATCCCAGCACGCGAAAGCTGGCGAAACGCCTTGGCGTTTCCCATACGGCTATCGCCAACAAGCTGCGTGAATATGGGTTAGGGCAGAGGCGCGGCGAGCAGGAGGAGAAAAACGGCGGCTGACAGCCGCCGGGGTAAAAGCTACTTCAGTACGGCCAGCGCCGCGTCGTAATCGGGTTCCGTGGTGATCTCGTCTACCAGCTGGCTGTACAGCACTTTGTCATGCTCATCCAGCACCACCACCGCGCGCGCCGTCAGGCCCGCCAGCGCCCCTGCAGAAATTTCCACGCCATAATCCTGTTTGAACTCAGCGCCGCGCAGCGTCGAGAGCGTGACGACGTTATTCAGGTTGTCGGCACCGCAAAAGCGCGACTGCGCAAACGGCAGATCGGCGGAGACGCACAGCACTACCGTGTTGGTCAGCTCGCTGGCCAGCTGGTTGAAGCGGCGCACCGAGGCAGCACAGACGCCGGTATCGACGCTGGGAAAAATATTCAGAACCTTGCGTTTTCCTGCATACTCAGAGAGCGACACGTCGGAGAGATTTTTCGCCACCAGCGAAAAGGCTTTAGCCTGCTCGCCCGGCTGGGGAAAGTGACCAGCAACCTCAACCGGGTTGCCCTGAAAATGTACAGTATGAGACATAGTAATTCCTTAAACGTCAGAAAAAAGCGTGACTGGCTACAGGTAAGTATGGTTTGAAAAAAGATTTATGACATATCTATAAAAGGCTTACGAGCCTTAAACGCAGATTATCCGAGACGACGCGCATTTATCGAATGACATGGAGAGAGTATGAGAACGGTAAAAAGCTATCCCGAGTCCTGGCCGCTGCATACCCCTTTCGTCATCGCTCGGGGTAGCCGCACCGAAGCAAAAGTGGTGGTAGTGGAGATCGAGGAGGATGGCGTCAAAGGCACCGGCGAGGCGACCCCCTATGCGCGCTACGGCGAAACGGAAGCGTCGGTGCTGGCGCAGATTGCGGAGATTCTGCCGGGGCTGCAGCAGGGCATGACGCGCGACGCCCTTCAGCTGGCGATGCCGGCCGGCGCGGCGCGTAACGCCATCGACAGCGCGCTGTGGGATCTGCAGAGCCGCCAGCAGCGTCGGGATCTCTGGGCGCTGAACGGCGTCAACCCGCCTGCAGAGGTGGTGACGGCGCAGACCATCAGCATCGATACCCCCGAAGCGATGGCGAGCAGCGCCCGCGCGCTCTGGCAGCACGGCGCAACCCTGCTGAAAATCAAACTGGACGATACCTTTATTACCGAGCGGCTGGTGGCGATCCGCGCGGCGGTGCCGCAGGCGACGCTGATTGTCGACGCCAACGAGTCCTGGCAGGCTGAAGGGCTGGCGGCGCGCTGCCAGCTGCTGGCGGATCTGGACGTAGCGATGCTGGAGCAGCCGCTGCCAGCCGGTCAGGATGCGGCGCTGGCAAACTTTATCCATCCGCTGCCCATCTGCGCCGATGAAAGCTGCCATACCCGCGACAGCCTGCCGGCGCTCAAGGGACGCTATGAGATGGTCAATATCAAGCTGGATAAAGCGGGCGGCCTGACCGAGGCGCTGGCGCTGGCCGCAGAAGCGAAGGCGCTCGGCCTTGAGGTGATGCTTGGCTGCATGATCTGCACCTCGCGGGCGATCCATGCCGCGCTGCCGCTGGTGCCAGCGGCGCGCTTCGCCGATCTGGACGGGCCGACCTGGCTGGCGGTGGATGTTGAACCCGCCATTCAGGTCAGCGCCGGTCGGGTAGTTATCGCTGCCAGCGCAGCAGGTTGATCATCGCCTCAAGATAGCGCTCCGTGGCTTCATCAACCGAAATAGCCGGCATCTCGGCGGTAATGCAGGGCAGGCCGAGATCGTTGCACCAGCTGCCGAACGAGCCGGGCGTATCGTAGCCGACGCTGCTGACGACCGGCAGCGCGGTCTGCTGCGCCAGCCAGCGGCCAAGCTCGCTGTCGCGCGGATCGTCGATGCAGGCCAGCGGCTCATGCCAGGAGACCACCCAGCGCGGCTTCAGCCCGTGGATCAGCTCGCACAGCGCCTGCGTCTCCGGCTCGGAGCCGGGGCGATCTCCGGTTGAGAGCAGCACGTCGCGCGTCTCCGCGACGCTGTTCCAGCGATAGACCGTGTCGCCGCTCTGCCAGTTGGCTGCCGGAAAGTTGCGGTTAAGATCGACGCCGTGCGCGTTGGCGCGCAGCCCCAGCTGACAGCCGTCTGGATTGACCGCCAGCACCACGTGGTGCCGACGCAGCCGGTCCGGCAGCGTGCGCATCGCGGCGGAAAGGGTGGCGATAGCGGCGTTTTCATCTCCGTGGGTGCCCGCCAGGATGAGCCCGCTGTCGCTATCGGCGGCCGGTGCGGGAAACCAGAGCAGCGGCGCGCCCAGCACGCTGTCGCCGTAGCGCTGATACGGGATCTCAAGTTTTCCGCGTCGTGGTCGCGGGTGTAACACCGTCATCGGCTTTCTCCTCAGTTACCCTCTGCAGACAAAGTAGCGGAAAAGCCGCGCGCGGAAAATCGCTATTTATCCTTCAGGCATTTGCGCTACAGTGCCGGGGTCATGCTGCGCCCGGTAGTGCGTTGCGCAGCGCTTCATTAGGGTAAGGGAGTGAAGATGAAAAGCACATTTCGCCACACGCTGACGGCGCTGATCCTCGCCGGCATCGCCAGTCCGGTGCTGGCGGCGCAGCTGCCGCCCGGTGCGCAGCTGGCCGCGAAGCAAGAGATTGTCCGCCATATCAAAGATGAGCCCGCCTCGCTCGATCCGATGAAAGCCGTGGGGCTGCCGGAAATCCAGGTGATCCGCGATCTCTTCGAGGGGCTGACCAGTCAGGATGCGCAGGGCAATATCGTGCCGGGCGTCGCCGAAAGCTGGAGCAGCAGCGACAATAAAACCTGGATTTTCACGCTGCGCGGCAATGCGAAATGGTCGAACGGCGAGCCGGTGACGGCGCAGGATTTCGTCTACAGCTGGCAGCGCCTGGTCGAGCCGAAAAACAGCTCGCCCTTTGCCTGGTTTGCCGGGCTGGCAGGCATCAGCAACGCGGGCGCGATAACCAAAGGCGAGCTGCCGGCGGATCGGCTCGGCGTCAGCGCCGTGGACGCGCAGCACCTGAAAGTGACGCTGGACCGGCCCGTGCCCTGGTTCCCGGCGCTGGCGGCCAACGTCGCGCTGTTCCCGGTGCCGCAGCGCGTTATCGCCAGCGCAGGCGACGGCTGGACCGCGCCGGGCACGCTGGTGGGCAACGGCGCTTATCAGCTGGCGTCGCGCGTGGTGAATGAGAAGATCGTGCTGGTGCGCAATCCCGCCTACTGGGATGACGCGCACTCGGTGCTGACCAGAGTGACCTTTATTCCCATTAACGAAGAGTCGAGCGCCACCAAGCGCTACCGCGCGGGCGATATCGACATCACCGAATCTTTCCCGAAAAACATGTATGCGCAGCTGAAAAAGACGCTGCCGGGCGAGGTTTATACGCCTGACCAGCTCGGCACCTACTACTACGCCTTCAACACACAAAAGGGCGCGACGGCGGATGCGCGCGTGCGCAAGGCGCTGTCGTGGAGCATCGACCGCCGCATTATCGCAGAGAAGGTGCTGGGCACCGGCGAGAAGCCCGCCTGGCGTTTTACCCCCGACGTGACCGCAGGCTTCAGGCCAGTACAGTCCTATATTGAGCAGCACAGCCAGCAGGAGCTTAACGCCCAGGCGAAAGCGCTGCTGACCGCCGCAGGATATGGGCCTGGCCGCCCGCTGCATCTGACGCTGCTCTACAACACCTCGGAAAGCCATCAGAAAATCGCCATCGCGGTGGCGTCGATGTGGAAGAAGAATCTCGGCGTTCAGGTCACCCTGCAAAATCAGGAGTGGAAGACCTATATCGACAGCCGCAACAGCGGCAATTTCGACGTTATTCGCGCCTCCTGGGTCGGTGACTACAACGAGCCCTCCACCTTTCTTAGCCTGCTGACCAGCGGCAACAGCAGCAATATCGCGCGCTTCAGCAACGCCGATTACGATGCGGTTCTCGCCCGGGCGCGCGGCGAAACCCAGGCTGATGCGCGTAACAGCGACTATAACAAAGCAGAGCAGATTCTCGCTGAACAGGCGCCGATTGCGCCAGTCTATCAGTACACCAACGGTCGTCTCATCAAGCCGTGGGTGAAGGGCTATCCCATCAATAACCCTGAAGATGTCGCCTACAGCCGCGAGCTGTGGATCGAGAAGCACTAAGCCCGATGCGGCCTGCCCGGCAGGCCGCCTGCGGACACCTTTGCTCACAGCCTGAGGATTGCAACTCAACCGCGCCGCGCTAGACTGTATCGTATTGATTTTTTTAGTGAGGCAAGTGAGTGAACGTCATTGAAGGCAAAGCGTTACAGGTATCCGACGCCATTATCGCCTGTCAGCTGGATGGCAAGGGCGGCCTGATCCCGATTGAAGATAAGGACGTTATCCACTGTGAACGTCCCTGCTGGCTGCATCTTAACTATACCCATCGGCAAAGCGCCGAATGGCTGCAGTCTACGCCGCTGATCCCCGATACGGTGCGCGACGCGCTGGCGGGCGACAGCATGCGGCCGCGCGTCAGCCGTCTTGGCGACGGGTTTATGATCGTGCTGCGCAGCGTCAACCACAACGCCGACTCCCGGCCGGAACAGCTGGTGGCGATGCGGGTCTTTATCAACGACAAGCTGATTGTGTCAACGCGTCGCCGCAAGGTTTATGCGGTGGATGCGGTGCTGACCGATCTGCAGAACGGCAACGGGCCGGAAGATGGCGGCAGCTGGCTGGTGGACATTTGCGACGCGCTGACCGATCACGCCAGCGAATTTATCGAAGAGCTGCATGACAAAATCATTGTGCTGGAAGATGCGCTGCTGGACCAGCGCGTGCCGGCGCGCGGCGAGCTGTCACTGCTGCGCAAGCAGCTGATCGTTATGCGCCGCTATATGACGCCGCAGCGCGACGTCTATTCACGCCTCGCCAGCGAGAAGCTGCCGTGGATGGATGACAGCGACCGCCGTCGCATGCAGGAGGTCTCAGACAGGCTGGGGCGCGGGCTTGACGATCTCGATGCTGGCGTGGCGCGCACCGCCGTGCTGGCCGATGAGGTCGCCTCGCAGATGGCGGAGGCGATGAACCGCCGCACCTACACCATGTCGCTGCTGGCGATGATCTTCCTGCCAACAACCTTTCTTACCGGGCTGTTCGGCGTCAACCTCGGCGGCATGCCGGGTGCCAGCTCGCATTTTGGCTTTAGTATCTTCTGCCTGCTGCTGCTGCTTATGATTGTCGGCGTCGCCTGGTGGCTGAAGCGGCGGCGCTGGCTGTGACAATAATGTAATCAAAAGGTTGTAAAAGTTAACGGCAGGGCAATAATCCGTCGCAGCGGGCAAAAAAGGAAGGAAAGCTGATCGAGGTCAATAACCCTGTCGTGCAACAGCGGCAGAATCTGTTCCGCAGGTGAATGCAACGTCAAGCGATGGGCGTTGCGCTCCATATTGTCTTACTTCCTTTTTTAGAATTACTGCATAGCACATATTTAATTCGATACGCCGGCCTTATCCGCCGGCTTTTTTTTGCCCCTGCGGCTGAGTTATACCTATGCTTAAAGGACAACGACCACAGAGGAGCAGGGTATGACATCCATTATCGCCAGCGATCCGATTCCTACCGATCCCGTCCCGATCCCCGATCCAATACCGCAGCCGCCGCCGAGCCCGCAGCCCGATCCGCAGCCAGAGCCAGGCTATCCGCCGATCCTCGATCCGCTGCCGCATCAGTAAAAAAAAGGGCGCGCTGATTCAACAGCGCGCCCTTTTTTACTGGCTGCGGCTTACGGCAGCTGCAGCACGTCGAGGCGAACCGCCGGCGCGGCTTCCTCCTCTTCCTGCCAGCCGGCAGGCTGCATCGGCAGCGTTTCGCGGTCAAAGGCGAGATCGCCGCCGTCCACCACCGCATCGCCGTGCTGAATGTTTTTAAAATCGAACAGGCTGGTATCCGCCAGGTGCGACGGCACGACGTTCTGCATTGCGCTGAACATCGTCTCCAGTCGGCCCGGATAGCGTTTATCCCAGTCGCGCAGCATATCGCCAATCACCTGGCGCTGCAGGTTCGGCTGCGATCCGCAAAGGTTGCAAGGAATAATCGGGAACTTGCGCGCCTCGGAGAAGCGCACGATATCTTTTTCGCGGCAGTAGGCCAGCGGACGGATCACGATATGCTTGCCGTCGTCGCTCATCAGCTTCGGCGGCATTCCTTTCATTTTTCCGCCGTAGAACATGTTGAGAAACAGCGTCTGCATAATGTCGTCGCGGTGGTGGCCCAGCGCGATTTTGGTGCAGCCCAGTTCGGTGGCGGTTCGGTAGAGAATGCCGCGGCGCAGACGTGAGCAGAGCGAACAGGTGGTTTTGCCTTCCGGGATCTTCTCTTTAACGATGGAGTAGGTGTCTTCCTCGACGATTTTGTATTCGACGCCCAGCGACTCCAGATATTCCGGCAGGATATGCCCTGGAAAACCCGGCTGCTTCTGGTCGAGGTTAACCGCCACCAGCGAGAAATTAACCGGCGCGCTCTGCTGCAGATTGCGCAGGATCTCCAGCAGCGTATAGCTGTCTTTACCGCCCGACAGGCAGACCATGATGCGGTCGCCTTCTTCAATCATATTGTAATCGGCGATAGCGGCGCCGACGTTACGACGCAGACGCTTCTGGAGTTTATTGAGGTTGTACTGTTCTTTCTTGTCAACCGTCTGATTTTCGTGCATTTTTCTTTGTCTCTGAAAACAAAAGGGGCAGATAAGCGGCAACATCTTTCTGCACGTTTTTTTGCCCCATCTGACTGGCTATAAAAGAGGGGGTGGCGCCAGCTGACAACAATCAGCAGGCAAAAGCATGCCGCGTATGGTACGGATTACGGCGCCGAATGCCAGCACGTTTTACTGCGGCGTCCCAGCGTTATCTTGTGCTGGAGAGAGACCAGGGCTTCTGTGCGCCTTTCAGGGCGTGCGGATGCGTGCGGCGGCGGCTTTACTCAGTGGCGACGCCATTAGTTAATGGTTATCAGCCTGAAGTTAAATGCATAGTGCTGACTTAAATCAATCCCTGCCGGGGAATAGCGCTTTAATCTCCCCGGCTGCTTTGGCTTTTAATTTTGAAATCACCCCATCCAGCATCGGTAAGTTACAATGTCTGTATTTATCATTGAGAATCTATAATGTGGTATTTTCTTGCGGCTTCACTCCTTTCCCTCAGGGTTAATAAAATTATATCTGGCTTTTTACTGGCGGTGGCCGTGGGACTGGGTTACGTTAATCAGGTGATTGATTATCACGCGCTGTTTTTACTTTTAGTCGTTGTTGGCAACTATCTTTTAATGATATCCGTCGGGGAAAAGAGCAGAAAAATAAAAGAGGGGCTTAGCTGCATCAATTTGTTAATCGCCCTGGCCCTGGCGCTACACCTTATTCCGGGGTTTGATAACCCGAAGGTGCTGGATTCAGTTATTGCGGGTTCACAAAGTGCCCCCTTTACGATGTATTATAATTTTGATAAAGCCCTTATTCCTTTCGTTCTTCTGATTAGCATGAAAACGCTATTTGTGGCGAAACCCGCTAAACAATCGGGCGTGCTGGGCTGGGCGTTATTAATTGTCTCCGTTCCCGCGCTGTTGCTGTTGGGGGTTGCACTGGGTGGTCTGAGGATTGAACCGCATTTGCCAGCCTGGTTTGCTCAGTTTGCTCTTGCCAATCTGTTTTTTGTCTCCCTGGCTGAAGAGGCCTTGTTCAGGGGCTATGTGCAGCAGCGGTTAACGCAATTTATCTCGCCTGTTCTGGCGCTACTCATTACATCAGCGCTATTTGGTGTGATGCACTATGCGGGGGGATGGCTGCTGGTGTTTTTTGCAGGCTTGTCCGGGATTATTTATGGGCTTGCATGGATGTGGAGCGGGAGATTGTGGGTTGCAGTGATGTTTCATTTCGGTTTGAACTGCATTCATTTATTATTCTTCACTTATCCCTTCTATAGTCGGCATTAAGCAGGAACAACCAATAGCGCTGAGAGAGGGTGAATAAATAACGTCAGGCATTACAGCTTTGGTTAATCGGTAATGCCACCTTCGTTGATCCAGCACCCGGAATAACCCCTAAAAACTGATATAAAATGCTGCCTCTGCGGTGAATCCCCCTGTGCGGAGGGGCTAAGCCAGCTTAATGCACTGCTAAGTATGCATGGCGGGTCAGGTTCTGGCTTTTCTGACTCACCGGGAGGCACCCGGCACCGCAGCTGTTGCACGCGTCCCGGGCTGTCTGGCCTGCGCCCGGGACAGGCCTTTTCCGCGTTTCCCGCGCGTCGTTCAGGCCGGCAAAGCGCAGGTTCTGCAGGCCCGCGCCGTCAGTTCCCTGTGGCGCAGGCCGGAATAAAGGGTAACCTGCCTAGGTTTCAGATCGGGCCTGGGGCAGGTCTTCTGGCACTTCGTTATGCGTTAAGGTGTGTCAGCGCTATTGCTTTTCCACCGGATCAGCGCGCCTGTTCAGCCTGCGCAGCGTCTGATACCTCTTTGCTTCCGATTTTTACAGGTCATAACCTGAATACCTCAATCATTGTGCGCAGAGAATGGGCTTGCTCTGAGAGCGACTGGGAGGCGGAGGATGATTCCTCGACCAGCGCCGCATTGTTCTGCGTGACTCCATCCATCTGGCTGACGGCGATGCTGACCTGAGATATGCCCTGCATCTGTTCGGAGGAGGAAAATGAAAGGTTGTCCATTGATTCGGCCAGTTCGCCAACCATCCCGACAATTTTAAGGATGCTCTGCCCGGCTTCTGTCGCTGCTGCCACTCCGCTATCCACAACGCTTACCGCTTCCGCCATCAGTCGCTTAATATCAGACGCGGCGTTTGCGCTGCGCTGGGCAAGCGTTCTGACTTCACCCGCCACAACCGCAAAGCCACGACCATCCTCACCGGCACGCGCGGCCTCGACGGCAGCATTAAGCGCCAGGATGTTGGTCTGGAAGGCGATGCTTTCAATAACGGAGGTAATTTCCTGTACTTTTGCTGCGCTCACGGATATCGCATTCATCGTTTCCGACATGCGCTGAACGTCTCTCTCGCCTGAACGAGCAAGCTGTGCCGTTTCACGCGCGGAGCCGGCCGTCTGCTGTGCTCCCTCAGTATTACTTTTCACCGTTGCCGTAAGCTGTTCCATGCTTGCAGCCGTTTCCTGCAGCGCAGCGGCCTGCTGTTCGGTGCGCGAGGAGAGCTCCGTATTGCCCTGCGAAATCTCGTCGGCGGCCAGCGCCACGGAGGCAGACGCATCCCTGATCTGGGACACCAGACCTCGCAGATTTGCCTTCATGCCATCAAGCGATGCCAGCAGGCTGCTTGTGTCGTTGCGCCGCAGTATAACCGGCACCGTCAGGTCGCCCGCTGCGATGGCGGCGGCCAGCGCCTGAGCCTGTGCCGGCTCGCCGCCCAGCTGGCGCATCAGTATGCGGCAGATAACGATGCAAACTGACACCGCCGTTATAACGGAAAACAGGCAGAGCAGGGCGAGCATCAGCCTGGCGTTAGCCACGGTGTCGCTTAGCTCATGCACCCTGTCATTACTCAGCTGCTTCTGAATATCAGCCAGTTCATTCAGGCCCTTCAGCAGTCGCTGCTGGGCGGGACGCACCGTTTTCAGCAGATAAGCGGTGGTCTCCTGATCGTTATTCTGCAGAGCCATCTTTCCGGCGTTGATCAGCGTCTTTAGCGCGTCATCCTCAGCGGCCAGCACTTCTTCAAGCACAGCCTTGCCGTTAGCGGTGACGTTTTGCGACATGTTTTTAACCAGCAGCTCCCGCTCTTTGATATATTTATCACGCTGCGTTTCCAGCCGCTGCCACTCAGGCTGCATCTCTTCGGGCGAGCTCATCAGTGCCATATTGCGCACAGCAATAGCCATATCCCGCACATTGCCCCGCATATCCAGGGCAAGAGTAAGCCGCTTCATCCTGTTGTTGACTACGTCGTCCATGCCTCGTTGCGCTTGCGTTAGTCCATTGAATGCAACTCCTGTACAGATAATCAGGAGCAGTACAAGTAATCCAAATCCAGTTCCGATACGGGTAGAAACTTTCATCATACTTCCCTTTGTTTAATATCACCGACCGTTACTATCGGCTTCACAGGCGGTTGCTTCATAGCCTTTACAAAATAAATTGGCATCAATCTAATCGAGAGCGACTTATGTGCTTAACGGGATGGGAAAGACTGCGATGCGCGTGTCTGCTGGCTTCCCGACGCGGGGTGCAGCATGCAGCAGAGAGCCGCTTGCCGATCTCGCTGGCGCGGCGGCTGACGTCATTGCAGGATGAAGTGGCGAGGGAATAGGGCTGACATACCGGCAGTGAGGCCAGCATAACGCGACCATCAGCCGGGCCGATGTTTGCTTCGGCGAAAAGCGAACCTGTACTGAACTGGCCCGATCAGAGTCGGGTCAGGAACTGATCTATATCGTTACGGCTGGACAGCCTTATCTGACGACTATGACTGACTTTAGAAAAAACAGAGAGATGACCTTGATAACTGCTCATTCCGGTTCGTTTTTCATATAAGGAGGCCCATTCCAGCAAGGCTTTAAACGCTTCAACTGATCCACTGTTTCTGATCCCGCGGGCTGTAATGTTTTCAACACATTCCGTTGGCTCAGGCGTTAGCCATATAACATGTGAAGCATACGCGGCGACTTTCTCTGCAATCCAGCCATAGACGCCCTCTATAATCCAGCGCTCACTCTCTGCGATCGCCAGAACATCCTTTAGCACATCGGCTTTAGCCCGGGCTCTGCCGTAGCCTCCTTGCTGCCAGTTGAGCGTATCCAGATCTGTAACAGGCAGCTTATTAAATGCAGACAGACGTGCAGCCAGCCAGCTTTTACCTGAACCGCTGTTTCCCATAATTAGCACACGCTGTAAGTCATTACGCATATTCAATTTCTTATCGGAGTCGTTGCTGGCTGCCAATGATATACAGAAACAACAGCATGAAAACCTGTTTCTCTACACCTGGCGGCTTCAGGGGGGCATGCCTTCTCCGCGCGTTGGAGTTATAGAGGCCACTGCTGGCACAAAGCGGGCAGGTTGCCGCCTGCTGTTATTATCTGTTCTCCAGGCAAAGCAAGCCGGAATAACCCCTGTTATTCCGGGGCGGGGAGATCAAGAAGCGTTAGCAACAGCGTCAGTGAGGCTGGGGCATCGCCATATCTGCACTCACCGGCAACGGAATCCCACGGCATCGCATCGTCGAGGCAGAAATCACCGGCGCACGTCATTTCCGTGCGGGTATCCAGCAGGCCTGCGGGGATCCATACCCACGGGGAGTTACGCAAAGTATTAGGCACCGTGCTGCCACAGGATCGGCAGAAGTCGTTGCGATACCCCTGAGGACGCTGCCACGTAGCGATCGCTTCTGCGGCGCCTTCCGCCCAGGCAAAATCTTTGGCGCTGACCAGTGTCGCCAGGTTATGCCCGGTCCCGCTCTGCTTTCGGCAAAGCGAACAGTGGCAGCGATAATATTTTCGCGGCAGAGTGTAGAGCTGAAACGCCACCTTGCCACAAAGGCAGGTTCCTTTTGCAACAGCGTCATTCATCGCATATTTCCCTGGTTAGCGGAGGCTGTGAGTCTCTGTCCCGCCACAGTACGGCGGGGTTGCAGCTGGTGATCCCCGGATAGAGCGGAAGTTATACTCTCATAAAAATAAACTGAGTCTGCGCCACCCGATAGCGTGTTTTTAGCACCTTGAGAGCAAATCATGAAAAAATCGATAGTACCTGAAGAATTTCAACACTATTTCACCGACTGGCACTTCTCTCCTGCTATCGAGGCAGATGGCACCCTCTATCTTTCAGGCGTTACCGCAGCCCGCAAGGATAAACCTGTCAGCAAGCATCCTGAAGAACAGTTTCATGATGCCTTTTATAAGCTCGGGATTTATTTACAAGCCGCCGGTTTAAGCTATGAGCACATCCTTGAGATGACCACTTTTCATATTGATTTAAAAAAACATATAGCGGTGTTTTCGAAAGTAAAAGACGAGTATATAAAGGCACCATACCCGGCCTGGTCCGCCATCGGGGTAGCAGAATTTATCCCCGAAAATGCGCTTGTTGAAATGCGGATTGTAGCAAAAAGACCATGATAAGCGCCGGCTCGAAAAGCGTAATCATCGCCACTTTAAGCAAAGCGGATAGTCACCGGCAGCTAAAGAGCCTGAAAGCACGGCGCTATAGCACGTATAACCAATGCCAGCTGCAATGCAGCGGCCGCCAGACACCGGCGTTCAGCGCAAAAGCGGCAGGGCATTTTATGACTCCAGATGGATTAAAGCCGCCATCGCTGGCGGCCTTAATCCATCTTATCGTGCAGGCGCCGATAGCCGAAGAGCCAGCGGCGCGGCTGTATTAACTTGCCGTCGCGCTCTTTATCGCCGGACGCTGCGGCAGCAGCCAGAGAAAAGCGATAATAATCAGCGCCAGGGTCAGCGAGGCGCTATAGCGGCTCAGCGCAAGGCCGCCCGAGGCGACAGGCTTATCCAGGAAGTCGCCGACCACTGCGCCCAGCGGTCGGGTCAGGATAAACGCAGCCCAGAACAGCGCCGTACGCGAAAGCGTGGTAAAGCGGCTGGCGGCCCAGATAATGGCCAGCGCGCCCACAAACAGCAGGATCCCGCCGTCGTAGCCCAGCCCTTCGCTGTCTGCGGTCCAGTCGCCTAATGCCGTGCCCAGCGTTTGCGAAAACATAATGGTGACCCAGTAAAAGCACTCGGTTACGCCGTTGTTTACAGAGTTCACGGCGATGGTGCCGCAGGTAATGCGCCAGATAAACAGAGAAAGAATCAGCAGCGTGCTCAGCAGCAGCGTGCCGCCCAGATAGCCTATCCCCAGGGAGCGATCGGCAAAGTCCGCCAGCGTCGTGCCGACGGTGGTGGTGGCGACCACGGTAAACCAGTAAATCCACTTATTAAAGCTGTGGCGTTTAATCTGCACCACGACAGCGATTAAAAAGATAATGGCGAAAATCAGCGTACCGGTAAGGTAGCCCAGATCCATTGACATGGTCACCGCATCGCCGCCGGTTTCACCCAGCGTGGTGGCAGCGATTTTCGTTAGCCAGAAAGCCAGGGTAACGGCAGGCACTTTGCTGAGGGAGTGAGATTCTGTAATCTTATTTTGCATAGGGACAGGCTCCGGAAAAGCCCGAATCGGGCCAGGGAAGCCTTTACTCTATAGGATTATTCTTAAGCGAAGATTAAGTGCTGTAAAGCTGTTTGCGAGAAGGCGCGCGCAAAGTCAGGGCGGTGAACAGCGGAATAACGGCTTTTCCGGCGGGCTGCGCGTAGTCGTCATCGTGAGCGGCGGTGGTTCCGGCGGGTAACTATAAAGCGCCTCTGCTGAAAGCTACGCCCGCGGGCGGCAGCCGCTGGTGTAAAACGACCACAAAGCGACAACGCCCGGTACAATGACAGGCGAAACGCTAATATTAAACCCGGCAAAATCTCACTATGCCCTTAGCGACCAGAAACACCTTAGCGGCGTGCAATCAAACCGGCAGGAGACCCTGATGAAAAATGACCAACGCAGTGCCGCCTCGCTGATAATGCTATCAGGCTTTAGCGGGGTCGTAGGGGTAGTGCTGCTTTCGCTCTTCGCCCGGCACTGGGGGGAGTTTGTGCAGTACTGTCTCACCCTGCAGATCTCACTGCATCGCTATCTGGTGCAGTACCTGCTTTTGCAGCGCGATCATCATATTAAAGGCGGACTGATGCTGATAGCTGGCAGCTTTGCCTACGGTTTCTTGCATTCGGTTGGCCCCGGCCACGGCAAGTTTGTGATTACAACCTGGCTTGCTACCCACAGGGAAAAACTCACCGCCAGCCGCATGATTACCCTGGCTGGCAGCCTGATGCAGGGGATCGTCGCGGTGCTTTTTGTACTGCTCCTTGCGGTCTCCCTCAATCTCTCGATGGGCGATCTGAGCCTGAGCCGCTACTGGATGGAGAAAGCAAGCGCGTTGCTGATTGCCGGTTTTGGCCTCGCGCTGATCGCGCGGGCGGCGGGTATCGATCGTCTGCTGAGGCGCGCGATCAGACCGTCGCATCATCAGCATGATGCGACGTGCGGCTGCGGACATAAGCACCAGCCCAGCGCTGATGAACTCACCGGCGGCTGGCGCAATGCGGCCTGGGTTATTGCCGGTATTGGCATCCGGCCCTGTAGCGGGGCGCTAATGATCCTGCTCTTTGCCAATGCCGTGGGCATGTTCAGCTGGGGCGTCGCGGCGGTGATGGCGATGTCGCTGGGCACGACGGCCTCTATTATGATCCTGGCCACCTGGGTGCATCACTTCCGGGAGTGGATGCTGGCCGCGAAACCGCCCCTTGTGGTGCGCTACGCGGGCACGCTGGGCAGGGTGGCATTAGTCGCAGGCGGAATGGCGCTTATCCTTTTTGCAGTGGTGCTGTTTTCAACCGTAATTCCAGTGAGCAGCAACGGCGATTTTATTACCGCAGGCTGCTAGCGGGCTTACGCAGCGACGCGACGCCAGGCTATCGCATATCTGCTTGCTTTCTCGCTCTCTTGCCGCGGCGGTACTCTTCAAAGTAAGGCAGCATTTCCAAAAGAAAAATAGCGGAAAGCACAAAGGCGATGTAGCCCGACGGCAGGGGATCTGACCTGAGCATCAGTTCATATTTCGCGGCTTCGCTACCGAAACCAAATAGTGCCTGAAACTGCGACCAGTGCCTGGAAATAACCAGCAGTAACGCCATCAGCGGCACCATCTCAAGAAAGCTGTGCACATGCTGCTCAACCGGCGAGACTTTCCTGGCCGTCACCGCATAGCTCACATCCCAGAGCGCAGTCGCCTCGTGACAAAAAAACATAGCGATCATAAAACCGATAACCAGCGCGTTAACCTCCAGAAACAGAGCGGAGAGAAGCGGGAGGCCCATTTCCACAAACATTAAAATATGGATCCAGGTCTCCTTTAGCCCGGTTGTGGTTTCGATATTCGTTGCCCGGTGGCAAATCCAGTCAGCAAATCCCGCTATCAGCCAGACGGGCAAGACAAAATAGAGCAGAAGCAGCATTTGGGGATCGAGATGACTCATCGTGAATGACCGCAGTTTTTAGATGATGAAAGCATAGAGCATAGACTGTTGCAGTCCGGCTGCAGCCTGCCGGGCGTACCGCCGACGTCGCTGCGCCGCTATTTAACCGGCGAGTGAAAAAGCTGTACAACATGGCGTTTACAGGGCGCGCAGGCCTCTGGCGAACAAAGAGCCTGTCAGGGAGAAGAGGCTTCTTTACACGCCCGAAAAGGGTGCTGCCTGCCGCTGTTAGAGAGTAATTGCTCCCGCTTTTGCGCGTAGCCGTACCAGATATTTATTCAATTTCGCAGAGCCGCGCACTGATATAAAAAGAGGAAGTTGTTAGCAGCCTTAAATATTCTGGCCCTAAAGCGAGGTCAGTTATTGAAACTGGCGCAGCGTTTTGCTTATCGCTGCGCTTTAATAAAGACAGAAAAGTTGACTTCTTCTTTATATCTGTCTGTTAAGACAGTGATACTGCCAATATTTTATCTGGCATGTTTGGGTTGCTATTACAGCGCAGCGGCAGAGGATTGCTGCCGCCATCCTTGTGATCTAGATCAATTCTCAGCATTTTTTGCAAAACTGTACATTAAAAAAATAGTTGTACAAATGAGCTTCTTTATCCTTTTTTAATTAGCTAATTATGAATGCCGATCGGCTTAAATAAGTTTTAAGCGTAGCGGTAGCTTTTTACTAAAAGTGTTTTCGCATATTGAATTTTCCTGGCGTTAATTCCATAGTTCATATGTTTACCGCAGTAATCTTATGAAACATATCGCTTGTACTTATATGAGGTGATGAGATGCAACAACGTCGAGGTGGTGCAGGTAATTTTGCGGAAAATCCAGAGCGTGCTCGTGAGGCGGGGCGTAAAGGGGGTAAGATGAGCAGCGGTAATTTTAAATACAACCGTGAACGCGCGGTAGAAGCGGGACGCGCTGGCGGAAAGTTAAGCCGACGAACAACCGGTAATACAGGTGAGTAGAAGGGTAACTCTTAAAAGGCCCCTTGTTTCTTTCAGTTGAAAAGCAATGGGTTATAGATACATCGTTGCTGACTGCGGCTCAAACAGGCAGTTGTAATGCTCAACACAGTCTGGAGAAATGTTTTTTTAATTCATTCAGTCGGGATTCGTATGCATGATAACAGTACCAGCACGTTAATGCGTTCTTTGAAAGACAAGCAACCTGAGGAAGCAGATATAAAGGCTTTTATTATAGGCTCGATCGTTTATGAGCTTATGAACTCAGAAAGAATGATTAATCGCAAAGCGATCTGTTGTAAATTGCTGAGAAGGCTGGAATGTTGTGAGTCTCCTGAGGAAGAGCGATTATATCATCAGCTGATTAAATTACTGTTCGGCGGAAACAGGCGGATGCGCAGCGGTGATTAAAGATACAGCCGCGATACATGTACAAACCCTGGTTCAGTGCCTGATAAAAGCTGTCCTTTATATATACAAGCCCTTTATTCTGGGCGGCCCGATTTATCGGGCTTTTTTTATTGGTAGGTAAGCTTCTTTCGGGGGCGGTGTTTAATGCCCTGTTGGAGTGCAAATAATTTCCGCATAGCAAAAGAAGCGTATCGATAAATATTTATGCGTTCCGTTGCCACGGACGTGGAGCCGGTATAAATACCCTCATCCTTTTATTGTATATCGCGCCAGTCCCTCTGTTCATCGCCCTGAAGAGCGCGGCTTTTTTACCGATCTTTTTCTGACCAGGACGGCCAGCCGTTAGAGCTCGCCATCGCTGCATGACACCCCTGGCCAGCCACCGGCAGCTAACCACAAAACCTTTACTCAATTTTTATTCCCACCCCTCTCATTAATACAAAATTTTTATACGCCTGATGGTTGAATCCTGTTGAGTTTTTACTCCGTCTTTTACCCCCACGCCGCCCGGCAAAAGCCGGGCGCATAACAGGATGCTTCCATGTCGGGCTTAATTCTGGTTTCACATAACTACTCCCAGCACTCCACGCTCTCGGCGCTGTACGACGCTATCCTGTCGCGCCGCGGCGGACTCTGGATTAGCTGGAACGGAAAATGCGAAGCGATCGCGCCGGAAACGCCGCGCACGCTCGCTTTCCGCCACGGCACTAAGTTTGACACCCTGACGTTTCCGCTAACGCAGGAGGAGGCGGAAGCGGGGTACCACGGCTACGTGCATCAGGGATTGTGGCCCGTTTTTCACCAGCGTCCCGATCTGGCGCGCTTTACCCGCCAGAGTCGACGTCACTATCAGAAGATCAACGAAGCCTATGCGCGGGCCATCAGCGAATATGCGATGCCGGACGACCAGCTGTGGATCCAGGATTATCATCTTATTCCCTGCGTCAAACTGCTGCGCGAGGCGGGACTGCTCAACCGCACCGCCTTTTTCTTTCACCAGCCGTTTCCTTCCGGACAGGGATTCGAGGCGATTCCGGACTGGCAGTGGCTGGCCGAGTCGCTGTTATGCTGCGATCTGATCGGCTTTCAGACGCTTCAGGACAGGAATAACTTTTTGCTGTGGATCGAAAGCGAATACCGCACCGAGCGTCTCAGCGCCACCAGCGTGCGCGTTCATGGCCGCATTATCGCCACCGGTGTCTTTCCGGTAGGCATCGACCTGGAGGATGTGGAGTACCTGAAAGAGAGCAACAGCTGTCGCCTGACGGAGCAGCAGTGCCGCGATACGCTGCCGGAGCATACCGTGCTCAGCGGCGGCCATCTGGATAGCAGCGCCGGGCTGCCGTATCGCCTCAGCGCTATGGAGGTGCTGCTCCGCGCCCATCCAGAGCATGAGGGATCGATTCGTCTGCTGCAGCTCGCCTCTCCGGCGGCTGGCCATCTTCCCCGCGCCAGAGAGGTCACGCAGGATCTGGAAAGCCTGTGCGGCGAAATGAACGGCGCGCACGGCCTGTTTGGCTGGTATCCGGTTAGCTGCCTGACGCACACCTACAGTCGGGAAGAGCAGGCGGGCATCTACCGCGCCTCGCGCGTCGCGCTGGTGACGCCGCTGATGGCCGGCATGAGCCTGATGGCGAAAATGTATGTGGCGCTGCAGGACCGGGCCAATCCCGGCGTGCTTATCCTGTCGCAGTTCGCGGGCGCGTCGGAGCATATGGACGGTGCGATTATCGTCAATCCCTATGATCCCGACGCCATTGCCGACGCCATCCATACCGCGCTGCGGCTGCCGCTGAAAGAGCGGCAGCACCGCCACGCCAGGCTGATGAAAGGCATCCGCCGCCTCGACTGCCACTGGTGGGCCGACAGCATGATCGCCAGCCTGAGCGACACCGAGGGCGATCCTTTTCGGGCCGCAACGGAGAGCAGCCTGTACGCGGCGGCCCCTAACGGGCGCATCCGCTACTAGCAGACCTCCCCACTGCGGCTGGCGCACGCCGCCGCACTAGCCTGGCCGAGGGCGCGCCTCCCGCATGGCGCGCCGGTAGCGGCCTGGCGGCATGCCATACTGGCGGCTGAACGCCCGGGTAAGCGTCTGCTGCGACTCAAACTGATAGCTGACGGCAATATCGACTATGGGGCGATCGCTGTTAATCAGTTCGCTGGCTATCGCTTTCATTCTTTCCAGACGAATAAACGCGCCGAGGCTAAGGCCGTGATAGTGCATAAAACGTCGGTTTAAGTACCACTGCGAATAGCCAAACCGGGCGGCAATATCCCGCAGCAAAAGGCGGTGAGCAATATTTTCTTTTATCCAGCGCGCCAGTTCGGCGTAGAGCTGCTGTTCTGGCAACATAGCGTAATTCCCCGCAGCGGGCGGCGCAGTATCATAAGAGACAGTGCGTCCAGGCCAGCAGATAGATCGCCACGCATGCTGGACACGCGACGGCGAGCATGAGCCGATTCTTCGGTAAACGGAACATTTACAAGCTCCAGGTCAGGTCAGGTCAGGGCAGGCGTGCCTGTGCCTTCGCCGCCGCAGCGCAGGAAAACAGTGCCAGTCTGGCCATGTACAGCGCCGTTTTTCTGGTTATCATCAAGCCTCCTCGTCATCCGATTGTTTCCGCCCCTTATCGGGCTCTGGTATCGCCTGCCGCCACTATCGGGCAGTCGTGTCAATAAACGGCCAGGGATTTATGAAGAAAGTGTCAAGGTGAGCCATGCAGAATAAAAAGATCCTGATTATCGAAGACGACGCCAGCGTGGCGGAGGTACTGGAAGCCTATCTGCGCCGGGAAAATTACCTGGTCAGGGTGGCGGCGGATGGCGTGGCCGGTCTGAAGCAGGCCGAGCGCTGGCGTCCCGATCTGGTGCTGCTCGACGTTATGCTGCCCGGCCTGAACGGCACCGAGGTGCTGGCGAAGATCCGACGCGGCAGCGACGTGCCGGTCATCATGGTGACGGCAATGGGCGACACGCCGGATCGCATCGGCGCGCTGCGCTACGGAGCGGATGACTACGTGGTCAAGCCTTATCATCCCGGCGAGGTGGTGGCGCGCGTGCAGGCGGTATTACGGCGCAGCCACCCCAGGGCACCAGAGGAAGAGGTGCTGCGCTGGGGGGCGCTGGAGGTCAATACCGCGGCTATGACGGTCACGGTGGAGCAGGAAGAGTCGGGCATCACCAGCCTCGATATCACCCCCACGGAGTTCTCACTGCTGACCACCCTGATGCGCGCGCCGGTTCGCGCCCTGAGCCGCCAGTATCTGCTGGAGCAGTGCCTGCCCGAAAGCGACGCGCTGGAGCGCGTGGTCGATACGCACATCTATAATCTGCGGCGCAAGCTGGAGGCGGCGGGCATCAATGAGGTGCTGCTAAACGTACGCGGCATCGGCTACCGGTTCCGCCAGCCATGAAAAAAACGCCTCCGCAAACCCTGTGGCGCTGGCTCTGCGTACGCATCCTGACCCTGGCGATCGGCACCGTGGTGCTGATCGCGCTCTGCATGTGGCTGCGCTTCACGGTGCAGTATCTCTGGATCACCTGGCATATGCCGCCTGAGGTGCTGAAGACCTTTTTGATCCTGCGCGAAAATCCGCAGCGCGATCCGGCGCGTTTTCACCAGATTGTCGATAGCTGGTGGGGCATCCGCTATTCCGATCCCTCTATCGCCTCGTCCGACTGGATCACCGTCGGCATTCTGGTGCTGGTGACCATTCCCTTTATCGCCTATTTCGGGCTGCGCCATGCCCGGCCACTCTCTGCGCAGTTCAGCCAGCTGAGCCGCGCGGCGGAAAGCGTGGCAGAAGGCGATTTCGGCGCCCAGGCCGCGCTGACGCCAGGGGCGCCGGCAGAGCTGTCGCAGCTGGCGCAGAACTTCAACGCCATGACGCGGCAGCTGGCGCGCTATGACAAAGAGCTGCGCGCCTCGCACGTCGCCATGGCCCATGAGCTGCGTTCGCCGCTGACGGCGGCAATGGTGCGGCTGCAGGCGCTGATTGACGGGGTCTTCACGGCGGATCGGCGGCAGCATACGCTGATCATGGAGCAGTTAAGCTGCCTGCGCAGGCTGATTGATGAACTGCATCTGCTCTCGCTGGCCGACGCGGGACAGCTCAGCCTGGAGATGAAGCCCTGCAATCCGGCGGCGCTGCTGCATGAGCGCCTGCTGTGGATTAAACCGCAGCTCGACGAGGCGGGCATGCGCGTGGAGGTTGCCATAGCGGAGAGTGCCGTGCTGCCTGTCGATCCGTTCCGGCTGGGGCAGGTGTTGACCATCCTGATGGAAAACGCGCTGCGCTACGCCGGACCCGGCGGCAGCATGACGCTCAGCGCCCGCCGCTGCGGCGAGGGATACGAAATCAGCGTGCAGGATAGCGGGCCGGGCGTGCCGTCAGCGTTTCTGCCGGTGATGTTCGAGCGCTTTACGCGCGGCGAAGCCTCGCGGGCGCGTCACTCCGGCGGCAGCGGGCTGGGTCTCTCTATCGCGCAGGCGATCTGTGAGGCGCACGGCGGCACCATTGCGGCCTCGCTGCCGCCCGAAGGTGGCCTGCGGATGCGTATTCTGCTGCCCGAGCGCCGCCTGCCCCCCCCTTGATAACGGGCCTCTGTCCGCAAGATAACGCGGCCGCAACAGGTCGGCAGGCGGCCCGGCAGGCCGGGCTTTTAGAGAAGCGCCTCGCCTCTTTATGGTGGCGCACCGGGCCAGCGCCTTGATGCACGGAAGGGCGAGGCTGCTCAAGTCCTATTTTGACTGAGAGGATACCCGCGCCCGCAGGCCGTTGCGGCGCTCTTCAGGCTCGGCGATGCGTTTTACCTCGCCCACCAGCAGGATATAGGAGAGCGCGCCCATCAGCGCCACCGCCGCGATATAGATCAGCGCCGGGCCAAAACCGTAATCCTGTGCCAGATAGCCAATCGCCAGCGGAACGGTAATGCCGCCCAGCCCGCCGACAAAATTAAACACGCCGCCGGTCAGGCCAATCAGGCGCATCGGCGCCAGCGACGATACCAGCGACCAGGTAATGGACGCGAAGCCGTTGCCAAAGAAGGCGAGCGCCATCAGCACCATAATCCAGACCGGATCGTCGGTGTAGTTCGCCCCCATAATGCAGGTGGAGATCAGCAGCCCGCAGATAATCGGGGTTTTACGCGCCGCGCCGAGCGAATAGCCTTTTTTCACCAGCCTGTCCGCCAGCCAGCCGGAGAGCAGCACGCCGACGAAAGCGGCGAGAAACGGCACCGTGGTCATAAAGCCCGCCTTCAGCGCGGTGATGCCTTTTTCCTGGGTCAAATAGTTGGGGAACCAGGTCAGGAAAAACCACAGCGTTGAGGTGACGGCAAACTGCCCCAGATAGACCCCCAGCAGCTTGCGATGAAACACCAGCTTCCAGTCGGCCTTGCTCAACGGCTGGCGCGCCTCTCTCGCCGCGGGCGCATCGCCGTCAACCAGGCCGCCGCCGCGCTGAATATAGGCCAGCTCGGCCTGGCTGATGCTTTTGGTCAGACGCGGCGGCTGATAAACCCTGAACCAGATCAGCGACCAGAGAATGCCGATGCCGCCGGTGACGATAAAGACCCAGTGCCAGCTCAGCAGCTCCTGTATCCAGATTAGCAGCGGCGTCAGAAAGGCCAGGCCAACAAACTGCCCGGAGGTAAAGAACCCCACCGCGGAGGCGCGCTCCTGTTCCGGGAACCAGCTGGTGACCATGCGGTTATTGGTGGGAAAGGCGGGCGCTTCAAAGATGCCGGTCACGGCGCGCAGGGCGATAAGTGAGATCAGGCCGGTAGCGAAGCCCTGCAGCAGGGTCGCCACCGACCAGCCCAGAATGGCGATAAAATAGGTGAGCCGTGAACCGACGCGATCGAGAAACCAGCCGCCGGGGATCTGGCACAGGGTATAGAGCCAGGCGAATGCGGAAAAGACATAGCCCATTTCCGCTTTAGTGATGCCGAACTCCTGCTGAATATGCGCCGACGCCACGGCCAGATTCGCCCGGTCGACGTAACAGATCACCACGGTAATAAAGATCATCAACAGCGTCAGATAACGACGTCGCCCGGCTTTTGCATGCGTTACGGAAATATCCATCGCAATCTGTCTCCAGATTTTGGACATGGCAAAGCCATTCACCATGCCCTGTTAATTACAGAGGGTGTGTTTTCTCGTTATTTATTGTGAGCGCGCGTGAGGCTGAGCTAATTAACCCGCATCACCATTCTGCGACGGAGCCGTCCGCATGGCGCCACAGTGGATTACGCCAGTCTGGCGCCTGTTTGCTGCGTTCGATAACCTGCTCTTCGTCAATCTCCACGCCGAGACCCGGTTTCATCAGGGGCTTAAAGAAGCCGCCTTCCATGCAGAAGTCCGCCTTATTTTTCACAAAGTCGAGCAGCTCGGCGCCCTGATTGTAATGAATGCCCATGCTCTGCTCCTGGAAGACCGCATTGCGCGAGACGAAATCGACGTGCAGACAGGCGGCGAGGGCGACAGGGCCGAGCGGGCAGTGCGGGGCGAGGGCGACGTCGTAGGCTTCCGCCATCGCGGCGATTTTAACGCACTCGGTGATGCCGCCTGCGTGGGAGAGATCGGGCTGCAGGATCGCCACGCCGCCCGCCTCGAGCACGCGTTTGAACTCAAAGCGCGAGAACATGCGCTCGCCCGCCGCAATAGGGATAGCGGTCTGCGCCGCCAGCCGGGGATAATATTCCGCCTGCTCCGCCAGTACCGGCTCCTCGATAAACAGCGGACGGTAAGGCTCCAGCTCCTTGATCAGCACCTTCGCCATCGGCGCGCTCACGCGGCCGTGAAAGTCGAGGCCGAACTCAACCTTATCGCCGAAGGCGTCGCGAATTTGCGCGACGGTATTAATCGCGGCGTCCACTTTGCGCGAGTCATCGATTATGCCCAGCTCTTCGCAGCCGTTGAGCTTAAAGGTGTCGAAGCCGATTTCGCGTAATTTCTCGATGCCGGCGATCACCTCCGCCGGGCGATCGCCGCCAACCCAGCTATAGGCTTTGATTTTATCCCGCACCAGGCCGCCCATCAGCTGCCAGACCGGGGCGCCCAGCACCTTGCCTTTGATATCCCACAGCGCCTGATCGATACCGGCGATGGCACTCATCATAATCGGGCCGCCGCGGTAAAAACCGGCGCGGTACATTACCTGCCACAGATCGTTGATGCGTGCCGGATCCTGACCGATAAGATAGTCACCCAGTTCATGCACCGCGGCTTCGACGGTGCGTGCGCGCCCCTCAATAACGGGTTCTCCCCAGCCGACAACGCCTTCGTCGGTCTCGATCTTGAGAAACATCCAGCGCGGGGGTAAGCGGTAAGTGGTGAGCCGGGTTATCTTCATTTCACTGCCTCTCTGTATGCCTGAACAAATGCGGCCGCCTGCTGCGCGGTGTGCGCCACGGACTGCCCGGCGCGATAGAGATCGCTGCCGAGTCCGGCGCCTGTACAGCCTGCCTCCAGCCACTGCGCCAGGTTGGCCGGCGTGACGCCGCCCACCGCCAGCACCGGCACGTCGTCGGGCAGCACGGCTTTTAGCGCCTTGATATAGCCCGGACCGAACGCGGAGGCGGGGAAAATTTTGAGCGCCTGCGCGCCGGCATCCAGCGCGCTAAAGGCTTCGCTGGCCGTGGCGCAGCCGGGACAGACGGTCATGCCCAGGCTTACGGCGTGGCGGATCAGCGCCGGCTGAATATTGGGCGTTACGATCAGTTTGCTGCCCATCTCCGCCAGCCGGTCCACCTGTTCCGTTTTCAACACCGTTCCGGCACCCGTTAACGCCCTGTCGCCGTAGGCCTTCAGGATCAGCGGGATGCTGATCTCCCACTGCGGCGAGTTAAGCGGAATCTCCACCGCGTCGAAACCGGCGTCAATAACCGCGCCGACGTGCGCCACGACCTCATCGGGTGTGACCCCGCGCAGAATCGCGATAAGGGGAAGTTCAGTTTGCCATTGCATTAACGATGCTCCTTATGCCTGTCTGAAAGGCGGTATCGCCGGCTATCACGCTCGCCTGCAGGCCAGCGGCGGCCAGCGCCTGTTGATAACGGCGCGTCAGCATCTCCCCACCCACCAGCGCGACCGGCTGATGGCTAAAGCGTTCGCGCATCGTGGCGACCTCCGCGCCGATCAGCAGACCGGATAAAAACTCGCTGACCTCTTCAGGCGCCAGGCTACCGAGGAGATGGGCGGCGCGAATTTCAAACAGCTGCGCCAGCAGCGCCGGCGTGGCGAGTCCGCGCACCAGCCCGGCGTCAAACGCGGCCTGCGACGGCTGCTGTTCGGGTAAACCGACACCGACCAGCGAGTGGCGCAGCAGCAGCGCGTGAAGTTCGCCGGTCATCACGGTGTGAAAGTCGAGGATACGTTCGCTCTCGACCTGCACCCATTTACAGTGGGTGCCCGGCATCACGTAAACGGGCGAGGGCGCCAGCGCGTATGCGCCGAGCAGCTGCGTCTCTTCGCCGCGCATCACGTTATGGTGATCTTCGCGGCTGACGCATAAGCCGGGCACGATCCAGAGGTTATCGTCGATAAGCGTCAGCTGCTCGCCGATAGCCGATAAGGGGGCGGGAAGGGGCAAATAGGGTACGCTACGCCAGCCCACGCTGCTGCCCACCATGCCGGCCATCACCACCGGCGTTGCGGAGTCGCGCCAACCCTGGGTGATCTCATCTAATACCGCCTGCGGCCGCTTCCCGTTTAGCCGGGTGACGCCTGCTTCTGACTCTCTGCCTGCCTGACAGCGTTCGTTCTCAAAAAGCCAGGCGCGCAGGTTGGTGGAACCCCAGTCAACGGCGATATAGCGAGATCTCATGTGATGTCCTTTAACCTGTGTGTTGAGCTGGCGATCATGGTGTAGGCCGCCTGCTCGGCTGCGTCGCCGTTCTGCAGCCGTATGGCGTCGAACAGCGCTTTATGTTCCCTCAGCGTTTTCGGCATATTGGCCTCATCGCCTTGCCAGGTGCGCTCGAAGACGGCGCGCTGCAGCGAGCTGATCGCCACGCTAAGCTGCTCCAGCACCGGGTTATGTACCGCACGCAGCACCGCCTCGTGATAGCGAATATCCGCTTCGTTAAAGGCCTCCCGGTCCTGGTTGTGGGCGATCATGTCGTTGAGCGCCAGTTCAATCTGTGCCAGATCCTGCGACGTCGCGCGCTCCGCCGCCCAGCGGGCAATGGCGGGCTCTACCAGGTTACGCACTTCGCTCATGGCCGCGATCAGATGCGGATCGTCACTGTTTTCCAGCACCCACTGCAGCACGTCCGAATCCAGATAGTTCCACTGACCGCGCGGCGTAACGAAAGCGCCGTGATAGCGCTTGATCTCAATAAGCCGTTTCGCCGTCAGCGAGCGGAACACTTCGCGGATGATATTGCGCGAGGTAGCGAACTCGTCGCACAGCTCCGTCTCCGCCGGCAGCGGCGCGCCGGGCAGATATTTGCCGCTGACGATCTGTTTGCCCAGCGTGATAACGATGCGGTCGGTTTTGTTGAGGGTCATAGAAGCTCCTTGTGCCTGACTGTTTGCTTCTACTTTACCCCGAGCGCCTGGTTTCGCCTCCTGTTTGAAGTACAAACTGTTCGATATCAGCTGGCAGTGCGGGAGTATTGTAGTACGATAAAAGTTAGTTGTACTACAATGTGGATCACATAATCGCCATTTGGCGCTGTGGCCTTTTACCCTGGGCTGGAGGGCAGCCGCGAGCCGCTCGCGGCTGTGCTTAACAACTGTTTAATGTTGCGCGTCAGGATTAATGTTGGAATTAAAACGCTGTGATGCTAATTAACAAAATATCAGCGTTGCGTTTATAAAAAATAGCGGCACCGCTTAGAATGCTGGCGGCAGATTTAATACTCTCCGTCTGGGCGGGTGAGGCTATTATTGCCCCTAAAGATGAGCGTGCTATTAATATCGTCAGTAGACCAGTTATTAATAAAGAAACAGGCACCATCCTTATTTGGCCTGAACCTTTTGCGGCTTATAAAAAAACGGAGAGGCGCGTTACGGTCGCGCTATATTCACCCGCGATAACGCTGCGCTGTCGCCTGTTAAGCTCGCCAGCGGAGACTATGGCGGCCCGCCGCTGCCTACCCCGGGGAGGAGCAGTGGGCCGGCCCGCAGAGCAGGGCAAAAAAAAATCCCGCTCCGGGAGTCGTTGGCGACCGGTAGGTGAAGCGGGATAGCCAGAATGGCTGGCACCAGGGAAACGCATACCACATGCCTTACAGAATAATCCATCCATTTTATTTAGTTAAACAATTAACTGCCGATAGCTAATCTCGTTGATCTAAATCAAGCTTAACCGGTTAATTAAAGAAGTCTGGAGGGGTGTTTTTATTTGGCCTGCTGTCGTTTTTGCGCTGGTAATATATTTAAGTTCGCCCGATCGGTTGTGGGGTTATTAAAGAAGTATACGCAGTCAAATTGCAGCTGGAATAAAGCATTTAACTATTTGATCCCAGGCCTGATGCTGACTTTCCTGAGGACAGGCAGCAGCGCGTCTTATTATTCCTGCGCAAGGCAGCGCGGCGCAGCACAGGGGCCCGCCGCTAAAAAAATCTTTATCGCGGAGGCAGCAGGCCCGTTTAGCCCGGCCCCTCGCTGCCCGCCGCCAACAGCGGCACCAGAACGTCGCTGATGGGGGTCGCGATACCGTGCGCGCGGCCGTAACGCTGGATTACGCCGTTGCGAATCTCCCACTCCAGCGGGCGGTTTGCCTGCCGGTCGGCGAGGATTGAGGTGCCTAAATCCGCTGGCGCACGTTGAAACACTTCGAGGATGGTCTGCGGCACATCATCGTCAAGCTCCGCGCCCTGTGCCCGCGCGACCTCGGCACATTCGCGCAGGTAGCTCAGCGCCAGGGTGCTGATATCGGCGCGGGCAAACATGCCGGCGCGACGGTTAGCCAGCACCATCAGGCCCGCCACCGCGTTCTGCAGCAGTTTGCGCCAGGCGATCGAAACAAAGTCCGTCGAGAGCGCTACCGTGCAGCGCGTGCCGCTCAGCGCCTCGACCACCCGCTGCGCCTGCGGCAGGTCCGGCAGCGTCAGACGCGGCGCGGCGCGCAGCCAGACAGAGGCGTCTGGCTCGCGCTGCGCCGGAAACCATACCACCGCAGGCAGCACGTCGGCGCCATTTACCCAGGGCTGCAGCAGCGCCTGCTGCTCGACGCCGTTCTGCAGCGCGCAGACCACGCTGTTTTCGTCGCACAGCCGCGCCAGCCAGCGGGCGCTGTCGGCGATTTGGGTGGTTTTTACCGCCACGAAGACCAGGTCGAACGGGCGGTCAATGGCGGCCGGATCGGTCATGACCGGGCGGGGCACGACCACTTCACCCTCGTCGTGACGCAGGATCAGCTGCGGGTGCGCGGTGCGTCCGCACAATTGCGGCGTGCGGCCCGCTTCATGCAGCGCGGCGGCGATGGTGGTGCCAATCGCGCCCGGGCCAAGCAGCGCAATGGTAAAGCGATCTGTCATAGTAACTTCTCCTCGCTCAATGAATTCATCATAAAGGTGCCCGCGGCAATCACCGCACACGCCGCTATTTTCCTGCGCGTCAGGGGCTCGCCGGGAAACAGATAGCCCAGCACGGCGACAAACAGCACGCTGGTCTCGCGCAGGGCAGAAACCGCGCCCATCGGCGCAGAGGAGATCACATCAATAATAATGCCGCAGGCCAGCAGCGACACCAGCCCGCCAGCAGCGGCGACAGGCAGGCCCGGCCGCCAGCGCAGCGTGGCGTCAGGCGGGAGATACGCATCATGGGCTTGCTGTTGATAAGCTAATGCTCATCACACCCTAACGCCAGCGCCGCGTAAAAGAGAGCGCGGCGGTGCTGCTGCACGCAACCGCGCTTTGCCTTTAAACCGAAGGTCAGCGGGGCTTTCTGACTCTCAGGCGATCCGCCAGAGTCGCCAGCGCGGGCAAAATTCGCTACTATCCGCGCTCGCTCCCCAACTGGCCGCCTGATGTCTCTTATTGTCGATACCTTTATCGCCCCACCGTGCCCGGAAGAGATAGAGACGCTCTATCAGGATGCGCATCTGGTGCTGATCAACAAACCCGCCGGGCTGCTCAGCCTGTCGGGGAAAAATCCCCTTAACCTTGACTCGGTACACTATCGGCTGGCGGCGCTTTTTCCCGGCTCTACCCTGGTGCATCGGCTCGATTTCGGCACCTCTGGGCTAATGGTCATCGCGCGCAATAAAGCCATTAACGCCGCGCTCTGCCAGCAGTTCAGCCAGCGTACGGTGAACAAGGTCTACAGCGCGCTGCTGTGCGGACATGTTGAGGAGGAGAGTGGGATTATCGAGGCGCCGATTGCGAAAGATCCGGCGCGCTTCCCCCGGATGGCGATTTGCGCCGCGAGCGGCAAACCGGCGCGCTCTCGCTACCGGGTCGTCGAGCGCTTTTATCAGGCGGGAGAGGGCGGCGCGACGCTGCCGTTAACGCGCGTCGCGCTGACGCCGGAGACCGGGCGCACCCACCAGCTGCGTATCCACTGCCAGCTGCTGGGACATGCTATTTTGGGCTGCGACCTCTATGGCGGACGGCTGCTGCCGGGCACTGAACGCACCCCGCGACTGATGCTGCACGCCAGCGAGCTGCATTTCACCCACCCGGTAAGCGGAGAGCGGATCGCCGCGCGCCATGCCAGCCCGTTTTAGCCGCGTTTCAGCGGGCGCGTCGCCCGGCAGGGCGCGATAAGGCGGGTGTTACCACATCAGATCGTCAGGGACTTTAAAGTCGGCGTAGGGATCGTCTTCATCCTGCTCTTCCTGACTGAGCGCGCTGTTTAACACGATGCTGTTGGCGTCGCGCTGCGCAATCTTATCGGCGACGCTGGCTGGAATAATGGCGTACTCGCTTTCGCCGTTCTCCGCTGCCAGCCGCGCGATGGCGAGTCGGCCGCTAATCAGCTGCGCCTGGGTCGCCTTATCCACCTCTATTTTTTTGATCAGATTATTGTCGGTGAAGTTAAACCCAATATTGCCGCGCGAAATCTCGATGCGGTTCATTTCAATCAGCTGCTTGATCTGCGCTTTGTACTCTCTGGACAAAACCGCCTGTTTCTGCTGCTCGTTCAGCAGCTTATCGCGCTCCTGCTGGGCCTTTTTATTCTCTTCTACCGCCTGGCGCGCCTCGCGCGCCTGAACGCGCGATTTTTTGGCGGTGCGCTGCACCTTGTCCATTTTCTTGCTGCTGACCAGGCCAGCTTTGAGCATCTGCTCTTGTAAGGTAAGTTTCGTCATCGTGGTTTCTGAGCCGGTTAAAAAAGTGAGCTGATTATACCTGTAAAAGGAGTGGACGCCGAGGGGCGCGCCTCAGCCTGCCGCCGCGCGCTTAATAAAAAACCTCGCATTTGCGAGGTTTTTTCAGGGTGAACCGGCCGATCAGGCGAGTTTAAAGATTGCCGTAGCGCGGCTGAGCTGAGCCGCCTGATCTTCCAGCGACGCGGCGGCGGCGGCGGCCTGTTCCACCAGCGCGGCGTTTTGCTGGGTCACTTCATCCATCTGGGTGATGGCGATGCCGACGTGCTCGATGCCGTTAACCTGCTCGCCGGAGGCGGTGTAGATTTCCGCCATGATGGTCGATACGTCGCCGATCGCCGTTACGATGCCGGTCATGGTCTTGCCCGCCTGCGCCACCAGGTCGGTGCCTTCCGCTATGCGGTGATTCGAGGCTTCGATCAGCCCTTTGATCTCTCTCGCCGCGGTCGCGCTGCGCTGGGCGAGGGCGCGCACTTCGCTTGCTACCACAGCGAAGCCGCGACCCTGCTCGCCGGCGCGGGCCGCTTCTACCGCGGCGTTAAGGGCGAGGATATTGGTCTGGAAAGCGATGCTTTCAATGGTGCCGATAATATCGACCACGCTCTTTGAGCTGTCGAAAATAGCGGACATGGTGGTAACCACTTTATCCACGACCTCGCCGCCCTGCTGCGCCACCAGGGAAGCCTCAGACGCCAGGCCGCTGGCGTTTTGCGCGTTAGAGGCGTTTTGCCTGACGGTCGCCGTCAGCTGTTCCATGCTGGCTGAAGTCTCTTCCAGCGAGGCAGCCTGCTGCTCCGTGCGCGCAGAGAGATCGGTATTGCCCAGCGCGACCTCTTTAGAGGCGTTATCAATAGAGGCGGCAGCGGTCTGAATATCGGAAACCACCGTTTTAAGCTGCTCCTGCATAGCGGTGAAGGTGGCGATCAGAATACCGGTTTCATCTTTTGAGCGCGCCACCAGCCGGGTAGAGAGATCGCCGGCGGCAATGGCTTTAGCCGCTTTGACCGCCTCTTCCAGCGGGAGGGTAATCGAGCGGGCCAGAAGATAACCCAGGGCAGAGGCGATACTTAATCCCAGCAGCGCGCCGATAAACAGCATCAGTCGCGTCTGGGTCTCCACCGCATTGACCGATTTCTGGCGATCGTTGAGCAGGTGCTTTTCACCACTGACAATCTCATCGATGGTGCTGCGCATCTGATCCATCTGCGGCTTGCCGGAATTGGCTTCAAAGGCGGCATTGAAATCCAGCTGCGTCATCGACCCGGCGTTAAGCGCACGGCGGTGATCCAGCAGGGGCGCGACGAAGTGCGCCTGCCACGCCTCCTCCTGCGCGAGTAAATTATCCAGGCGCTGCTGCTGTGCAGGGTTATCTGCGGTTAAGCCTTTGGCCTCCTGCAAAAGCTTTACAAAATCCGCTTTGCCTGCCTTCCAGGGAGCCAGCATTTCCTCTTTGCCATTAATGGCATAGCCGCGCAGACCCGTTTCCATATTTACCAGGCTCAGGGTCAGGGCGCGGCTTTTATCCACCACGCGCCAGCTATGAATATTCCAGTCGTTGGTCTTAACGATGCTGGAAAAGTTATTGTAGAACGTTGCGCACAGCGCCAGCAGTAAAACCACAACGGCGCCAAAGGCAAAAAAGAACTTTTTCTTGATCGGTAAATTTCTGAACATTTATTTCTCATTCCACAGACGTTAACAGAACAGCACAGATAGCCGTAAAACCGATAAGTTATCGGCATGAGTCAGTACGGCTTGAATTAAAAGTTCTGCCACGTCAGGCGGCGAGAAATAAAACTGAAGTCGGTCGATTTATGTTTAATTTCAGTTTGATAGCCAGATATAAACGCAATAGGCACGACAGGATAAATAAGCGAAACGCTAGCGCGGCGCAAGGGTAAAATGGGGGTGTTTGCCAGCCAGCAGCAGAAGAAGTTCATATTCTCCCTGGCTGAGTAATCCGGGGTTGGATGTGGCCTCCTTAAGCTGCCAGCCGCGCAGGCTGAGATCGAAGCGTTCGGCGGCGCGCTCCTGGGTCAGGCCAGCGGCAATGCGCAGGGAGCGGACATCAGACTGGACAATTACGCCAGGTTTGAAGGATTTATTAGGCATCTTTTTTCTCTCTTATGTCGCCAGCTTTGCTCCAGCAAAGCGCGTTTGGCCTACACAAAACAATCAATAAAAGGGTGAACAGAGGTGAAGCATCACGGACGCTCACTTCTGTTGTGTTGGGTTGCGTTATCAGGTGCTGCGCACGCGTACGCGAAATAAACTTTCAGTTAGCGTAGCGGCTAATTCAGCGCGCTAGCCTGTTTTTAATGCTTTCAATGGTGCGCTGCCGGATTTAATGCAGCCTGCGCCACTCAGAACCCTCTCATAATTCCACGACAAAATCGTTTAGGGATAAATCCGCTTTATATCCTGAGCCAGACATTCAGGATGTGGTGCTTCACAAGATCTCTATTCTCCCGGCGTTCTGCTTTGCCGGTAATAAGGACACAAATATGAGAGACCCAATCGTTCGACGCGTTCCCGCCGATCTTTCCTGCGTGGAGGTCAGCGAACAGTGGCAAATCACCTTCTGGATGCTGACGCTGCACATTACTCAGGACCGGCTGATCCGGGCCGTTAAAGAAGCGGGCCCGGATGTGGAAAAGGTGCGCAGCTGGCTGAAAGAAAACCCGCCTCCGCGCCGTCCCTGTTCCTGATGGCGTCGGTCAGAGCACCGTGCCTGCCGTCAGCGGCGACGTAAAGATCGCAGCGCCGCTGGCCGCCGCGTGCCCGCGCGCCTCTTCCGATAAGTCGGTCGGCATTTTAAAGTGGCTGATAACGGCGGCGAGCGTTTCCGTGCGTCCGTTCAGGCTGCCCGCAGAGGCGGAAACCTGCTGAACCAGCGCGGCGTTCTGCTGCGTAACGCGATCCAGATCGGCGATAGCCAGCGTGACCTGCGAAATCCCTTTGCTCTGCTCCTCTGACGCCTGCGCGATTTGGCCGATAAGATCGTTTACCGCTGAAACGCGCTTTGTCACGCTGCCCATGGTTTCCCCGGCGCGTCCGGCCGCTGCGGCCCCTTCCTGCACGCGCGTCACCGCGCCGCCGATCAGGCCTTCAATCTCTTTGGCCGCCGCGGCGCTACGCTGGGCGAGGATACGCACCTCGGAGGCGACTACGGCGAAGCCGCGACCCTGCTCGCCGGCGCGCGCTGCCTCAACGGCCGCGTTTAGCGCCAGAATATTGGTCTGGAACGCGATGCTGTTGACCGTGGCGGTGAACTGACGAATTTTTTCCGCTTGCTCAGCGATGTCGCGCATCAGCGTTGATACCGACTGCACCAGCGCCTCGCCCTGCTGGGTGGTCTGCGCGGCCGAGCCTGCCAGTTCGCGCGCTTCCCGGGCGCTCAGCGCGTTGTTCTTCACCGTGGCGGTCAGCTCCTCCATGCTGGCGGCGGTCTGCTCAAGCGCTGCTGCCTGGCGGGTAGTGCGATCGGAGAGGTCGCTATTGCCGGCGGCGATCTCCGCCGCCTCGCGACGCAGTACGCCGCTGTTGTCGCGCACCGACTGCACCGTAGTAAGCAAACTTTGCTGCATAAGCCGGACCAGCGGAACCAGCTGACCGACGCAGTTACGTCCAAAATCCTGCGGCTCGCGCGCGAGATCGCCTGCGGCGATGCTTTTGAAGTGTTCGCGCATCACGCCCAGCGGTTTCACCAGATGGGTGACAAGAAAGCGATCGCAAAAGGCGAGCAGTCCCAGCGTCATCAGCGCGGCGACAAGGAAGGCGATCTGCAGATGCTGACGATCGCGGGCGGTTGCCGCCTGATCCGAGGCGAGCTGACGCTGCAGCCCGTTAAGCCGTTCGCCTGACGCGGCGGAAAAGAGGGCGGGCTGGTCGTTCAGGGCGGCATTGAGGCGCGCCCAGTCGGGGCCGGCGGGCGCTTCAGCCCGCAGCGCCGCTTTTTCCGCAGCGGAACCGGAAGCCATAACATTTCCGGCGCGCGTTAAAAAAAAGAGCTGCGCGTTGAGAGCGTCTCTTGCCTCGGCGCGCTGGTGCAGGTCGCGTAAAACAGCAGAACCATAGGCACCGGCCAGCGCCACGACCAGCAGTGCGGCCAGCAAAATAACCTGTACAACCCGACGAATAGTGAAGTTTCTGAGCCAGTGCATATCTGGTTCCCTGGTGTTGTTAATGCTGTGTAAAAGGTCAACAATTTGTTGTTATTTGCATAGCCTGCTATTAAATTGCACGCAATCTTATTGAGTTCTTCATTTTGGCAGCGAATCGGGAAAAAGGAAACGATCATTTTGCAATTTTTTTGTTTTTCGGACTTTTTGATATTGTTTAAGATAATTTATTATGCCGAAGCGGCAAAAAGCGCATAAGATTTCCTTTCAGCCAGAATCTGATAGTTTCCTTTGTACGCTGGTCAGCTTTTCCCGGTCTGCTTTTAAACATTTTATTTCCGTTCGTTCCAGATCTGGGGCGGACCGGAGGAACCATGCACACATCTTCCAGTGACGATGAGAGTCGGCAGCGCGCGCTAGACGCGCTGCGCGAGCCCGACGAGAGTCGCGATGGCGTTCTTGAAAAGTTCGTTCGGCTGGCGAGCCAGGCGCTGGGTATTCCCGGCTGCTTTATCTCCATCGTTGACGATGAATTTCAGTACGTCAGAGCGGCGCGCAACTTTGCGCTGAAATTCTCGACGCGTGAAGATTCGCTCTGCCGCTATGTGATTGACTCCGCGGCGCCGATGGTGGTGCCGGATACCTGGCAGGATGAGCGCTTCGTTAATCACAGGTTCGTTATCGGCGATCCCCATATTCGTTTCTATGCAGGCGTGCCGCTGAAAAGCCGCACCGGCCATATACTCGGCACGCTCTGCGTGACCGACGGCGAGCCGCATCTGCTGAGCGCCGATCAGTTAACCGCGCTGACGCTGATGGCCGCGCTGGTGATCTCCTTTCTTGAGGCCTGGCACTCCGCCGGGTTTGTCGATCCGGTAACCGGGCTGCCTAACCGCCAGCGCCTTATCCGCGATCTGCATTACCTTACGGCAAGCGGCGACACGCTGCCCCGACGGCTGATCCTTATTGACTGCATCGATATGCCGCGCGCCTACGAGCTGGCGCGCTCGATGGGAATGGTGCCGGTTGAGGGATTGCTTAAGGATGTCGCCACGCTTTTGCCGCTGCGCCTGCGCCTCGGGCAGGGCGATCTGCTCTACACCGTGGCCACCGGCCGGTTTGCGCTGCTGACCAGCGAGAGCAGCTTAATCAGCGCTGCCTGGGTGGCGAATCGCATGGAGGGCATCAGCGCGGATCTGGGAGAGGGGCTGTCGGTGACGCTGAATACCTTTACCGGCGAAGCGGACTTTACGGCCGTGGCGTCGTCGGCGCAGGAGATATTGCGTCGCGGCATCAGCGCGCTGCATGAGGCGATCGGCAGCGGCGTGCCGACCCGCACCTATAGCGCGGCGGAAGATGTGCGCCGCACGCGCGATTTTAACCTGATGTATGAACTCGCCTCGGCGTTGCGAAACGATGAGGGGCTCTATCTGGCCTACCAGCCTAAGATTTGCCTGCAGAGCGGCGCGCCGGTCGGGCTTGAGGCGCTGATCCGCTGGCGTCATCCGCAGCTGGGCGAGCTGTCGCCCTCGGCTTTTGTGCCGCTGGCGGAGCAGACCGAGCTGCTGTCCGAGCTGAACGCCTGGGTGATCGACCGCGTCATTGCCCGCATGGCCCGGCTGCGAAACCACTGCATTCAGCTGCCGATATCCGTTAACGTCAGCCTGCATGACTTCGCGCGCCCCGGTTTTGCCGACATGCTGGAAGATAAGATGCTGAAAGTCAGGCTGCCTAACGCGCTGCTGGGCGTGGAGTGCCTTGAAACTGAACGCCTGATTGAAAGCCCGGCCGCGCTGCGCGGCCTGGAGATGCTCAAGCTGCGCGGCTTCGGCATCTCGTTAGATGACTTTGGCACCGGCTACAGCAATATCAGCTATCTGCGCCGCATGCCGCTGGACGTGATTAAGCTGGACCGCTCGTTAATCAGCGGCCTCGCCTCCGACACGGCGTCACGCATTATCGCGCGCAATATCATCACCATGCTGAAAGAGCTGGACTATGTCGTGCTGGCGGAGGGCATAGAGAGTGAAGACGTGGCCGGGATGCTGAGCGACTACGGCTGCGACCAGGCGCAGGGCTATTTCTATGCCAGACCGCTGCCCGATCGCGAGCTGGATAGCTGGCTGGACTGGCGGCTGCGCAACAAATGTTGACAAGACCCCTCTGCGCGCTTGCGCTTCGCTAGCCGCCAGGGGCGGCGAAGTATTGGGCATAGCGATCCCGCGTTAATCTCGCCATTTTTGCTCGCTTCTTGCGGTTAAAACGATCTACATCAATAACGATAATTGTTCGCAATTGCATAGTTGCGCCACAGAAATATCGGAGATGAGATCATGCTGATAAAACCCGGGAGTCAATGGCGTATTACAGGGTTCAGGAACGACCTGTCCGAGCTTTTCCGTCGCAAATTTTTATCGCTGGGCTTGGTGCCTGGCGCGGTGATCGATATTGTCAGATTCGCGCCGCTGGGTGACCCGGCGGAAGTGCGCCTTCGCCACAGCAGCTATGCGCTACGTAAAGCCGACCTGGCGATGCTGCGCCTTGAGGCGGTTGACGGAGGCGAGCAGGCATGAAGCGTATCAGTGCCGTGCTGGCGGGCAATCCCAACGCCGGTAAAACCACGCTGTTCAATTTACTCACCGGGCTGCGCCAGCGCACCGGCAACTGGCCTGGCGTCACCGTTGAGCGCAAGCAGGGCACCTTTGCCACCGGCGAAGCCAGCGTGACCCTGATCGATCTGCCCGGTATCTACTCCCTCGAAAAGGTGCAGCCCGGAGATGGCCTCTCCGCCGACGAGCGCGTTACCTGCAGCTACGTGATGAGCGGCCAGGCGGACGTGCTGATCAATGTGGTTGACGCCTCTAGCCTGGAAAAGAGCCTCTGGCTTACCCTGCAGCTGCGCGAGCTGAACCTGCCGATGATTGTGGTGCTCAATATGGCCGACGTCGCCAGATCGTGCGGCGTCGCGCTGGACAGTGATGCGCTGGCCGCGCAGCTGGGTTGTCCGGTGGTGCTGATGTCCGCCTCGACCGCGGAAGGCGTGACGGCGCTGCTGGCGGCTATCGATAGCGTCGCCGCCGCGCCACCAGCGGATCTGCTGCTGAACCGAGCGGAGGTTGACGCGGAAGCGCGGCTGGCGCGTATCAGCGCCATCTGTCAGGCCGCCTGCGATCGTGGGTCGCATCGCGCCCATCGGCTGACGCGCGCGCTGGATAATCTGTTTCTCCATCGCTGGCTCGGTTTCCCCCTGTTTTTAGGGGTGATGTACCTGATGTTCTTCTTCTCTATCAATATCGGCGGCGCGCTGCAGCCGGTGTTTGACAAGGGCTCTGCGGCGCTGTTTGTTGACGGCACTGCGCAGCTCTGCGCGGCGCTTCACTTTCCCGACTCGCTCACCTCCTTTCTGGCGCAGGGCATCGGCGGCGGCATTACCACCGTTCTGCCGCTGGTTCCGCAGTTGGCGCTGATGTTCTTCTTTCTGACGCTGCTGGAGGAGTCGGGCTATATGGCGCGCGCCGCCTTTGTGGTCGATCGCCTGATGCGCTGGCTAGGGCTGCCGGGCAAATCTTTCGTGCCGCTCATCGTCGGCTTTGGCTGCAACGTGCCGGCGGTGATGGGCGCGCGCACGCTGGAAACCGAGCGCGAGCGGCTGATGACGATGCTGATGGCGCCCTTTATGTCCTGCGGCGCCCGGCTGGCGATATTCGCCGTTTTTTCCGGCGCCTTTTTCGGCAGTGCTGGCGCTGGGGCGATTTTTTCGCTCTATCTGCTCGGCATCGCGGCGGCGGTGCTCACCGGCCTGGTGCTGAAGCATACCCTGCTGAAGGGCGATTCATCCTGCGCGATTATGGAGCTGCCGCTCTGGCATGTGCCGGTGATGCGTAGCCTGCTGCTGCAGACCTGGTTTCGTCTGCACGCCTTCGTGATCCGCGCGGGTGCGGTGATCGTCGCCGCCTGCGTGGCAATTAGCCTGCTTTCTAACCTGACCGCCAGCGGCCATCTGGCGCAGCGCGTTGATGACTCCGTACTGGCCTCGGCCAGCCGCTACCTGACGCCGCTGTTTACGCCGATGGGGATTCAGCCCGACAACTGGCAGGCGACGGTGGGGCTGGTGTCTGGCGCCATGGCGAAAGAGAGCGTGGTCGGCACCCTGAATGCGCTCTATATGGCGGAGCCGCAAAATGCGCCAGACGCTGCGCCCGCGCCGGGCCTGACGGCAGTTTTCGCCTCGGCGCTGGATGAGACCTGGCAGAACCTGAAAGCGGCGCTCAGCCCGCAAACGCTCTTTAACCCGGTGGAGGCCAGCAAAGGAGACGGCGAGATGAGCCAGGGCGCGGTGGGCATTATGCAGACGATGTTCGGCAGCTCGCTGGCGGCCTATAGCTATCTGGTTTTTGTGCTGCTCTATGTGCCTTGCGTTTCGGTTATGGGCGCGCTGGCGAAGGAGGCGGGGCGACAGTGGATGTGGTTCGCGCTGATTTGGGGAACGCTGATGGCCTATGGCGCCGCAACGCTGATTTACCAGATCGGCACCTTTACCCAGCATCCCGGGTTTAGCCTGCTCTGCGTGGCGGCCATCGCCGCGACGGGCATGGCGGCGGTTACGCTGTTACGCCATCTGGGCATCAATTTGCAGCCCGCTCTGCAGCCGGTAAAAGAGGGCGGCTGCGGCGGATGTAAAGGCTGTGGGCACTGACTGGGCAGTAAAAGTGCGCACCGCCGCCGCGCTGCGCAAAGCAGGCAGCGTCGATTAAAAAAAATCGTGACATTGTCACTTATATGGCGGGTGACGCCGCAGCGCTGCCTGAGCAGGCGAGCCGCGCCAGAGAGGGCGGATAACCATCCTTAGCGCAGCGAAACAGGACTATTCTGCTTGCAAAGTCACAGAGAAAATTTTGTAAAAAGCTGTGTCGCCTCTCGACCGACCGCGATGCCTGTCTTATGCTTGAGCGGCCTTTAACCCTGACACTCCCGGAGTCCGACTGATGAAAGCAGCCACCTTTCTGCTGGCCGGTGCCGCGCTGCTGCTCTCGGCATGCAGCAGCAGCAGCGATAACGAACCGCCCCAACAGGCCACCGCAGCGCATATCCAGCCTCACGTCATTATGTCGTCGCTGGCGGAAAGCAACTGCGCCGGCGCAGGCGGCACGCTGGCATTTTCTCACCAGCTGGACGGCACGCGCATCGGCATGTGCCAGCTGGCAAACGGACGCCGCTGCGACGAACAGGCGCTAATAGGCGGCAACTGCGCCCGCTGATACCACAACAGGCGCTTTTAGTTGGCAACTGCGCCCGCTACTGGCACAGCAGGCGCTTCTCGACGGCAACGCCCGTCAGGCTGAGGCGGAGAGCTGATTCGGGCAGGTTTCGCCCTTTTCAAGCTGGCTGAGATTGGACAACGTCGTTTCCGAAATCGCCGTCAGCGCCTCAGCGGTCAGAAACGCCTGATGGCCGGTAAACAGCACGTTGTGGCAGGCGGAGAGCCGACGGAACACGTCGTCCTGAATCACGTCGTTAGACTTATCTTCAAAGAACAGATCGCGCTCATTCTCGTAGACGTCCATGCCGAGCGAGCCGATTTTCTGCTGTTTCAGCGCGTCAATCGCCGCCTGAGAATCGATCAGTCCGCCGCGGCTGGTGTTGATAATCATCACCCCGTCTTTCATCTGGCTAAAGGCGCTGGCGTTCAGCAGATGATGGTTCTCCGGCGTCAGCGGGCAGTGCAGCGTAATCACGTCAGATTCGGTGAACAGGGTTTTTAAATCGACATACTCTGCGCCCAGCTCCAGCGCCTGTGCGCTCGGGTAGGGATCGAACGTCAGCAGACGCATACCGAACCCTTTCAGAATACGCATCGTCGCCACACCGATCTTGCCGGTGCCGACCACGCCCGCGGTTTTGCCGTGCATATTAAAGCCGGTTAAGCCGTCGAGGGAAAAGTTGGCGTCGCGCGTGCGCTGATAAGCGCGATGAATGCGGCGGTTAAGCGTCATCATCATACCGACCGTATGTTCCGCCACCGCTTCCGGCGAATAGGCGGGCACGCGCACCACCTTCAGGCCCAGCTCCGCCGCCGCGGCTAAATCGACGTTGTTAAAACCGGCGCAGCGCAGCGCGATATACTTCACGCCCAGCGCCGCCAGCTCCTCCAGCACCGGACGGCTGGCGTCGTCGTTGACGAAAATGCAGACGGCGTCGCAGTCAACGGCGTTTTTCGCCGTCGCTTCCGTCAGTAAAAAGTCAAAGTACACCAGATCGAACCGGTAGCCTTCGTTAACGTGATCGAGATACTTCTGGTCATAGTGCTTCGTGCTGTAAACCGCGATTTTCATCGTTACGCTCCTGCATTCGGGTATCCACACAGCATAACGTTTTATTGTGAATTTTGCTGCCGTCAGCGGCGCGCCTTCAACTCTGGCCAATTACGTGCCATCATCTGCGTCAGGATTCTGTCAGGAAAAGGAATAGTGCTGCCATGCCGCGGAGTTTCCGCCGACTACTCGCTGCATTACTGGCGCTGACGCTGCTGGTGCTGGGGCTGCTGCTCACCGTTACCCAATGGCTGCCGCGACTGGCCGGCATCTGGCTGCCGGCGGACACGCGCATCGTGCTGGAAGGCGCGCCGCGCTGGCGCAACGGCGGCCTCTGGTTTCCTCAGGTGCGCTACCTGGCAGGCAACTGCGCGCTGGCGAGCGTCGAGCAGGCTTCGCTCGGCTGGCATGACCAGCGCTGGCACCTCGCCGCGCGCCAGGTGACCATCGACAGCGACTGCCTGCAGCAGCTGCCGCAAAGCGAGCAGCCCGGCACGCCGAAAAGCCTCGCGCAGTGGCAGCAGCTGTTACCCGGCGCCGATATCCAGCTCGATAACCTTACGATTGCGCCCTGGCAGCAGTATGCCGGACGCTTCGACCTCAGCCTCACCCCGGCTAAACAGACGCTGCGCTATCGCGGCGACAACCTCAATATCGACGCCAGCCTGCAGGGGCAGCAGCTCAGCGTAGAGCAGCTGACGCTGCGTCATAATGCGCTGCCGCAGCCCGTTACGCTTCATGGTCAGTTCGCGCTGCCCGAGTTCGCCAACGGGCTGCCGGTTGGCGGTCAGCTGGAGGGCGCGCTGCAATACGCCGGGGAACCGCTGCGGCTGACGCTCGACTGGCAGCAGCAGCAGGGCAAGCTCGAGCTCTACGCCACCGGCGACGGTCAGCCGCTGCTGATGCTGCCGTGGCAGGCAGACGCGCGGCAGATCCGCATCGTTAAAGGGCGCTACCGCTGGCCGACCGGCGAACAGACGCTCTCCGGCTTTCTCGATCTCAGCCTCGACAACTGGCGGCAAGGGCTGGAGGAGACGCAGATAACCGGCCGCCTCAACGTGCTGACGCAGGGGCGCGGCGGCAAAGGCAACGCGGTGCTGAATATTGGTCCAGGCAGGCTGAGCATGACCCGCAGCGCGCTGCCGCTGCGCCTTACCGGCGAAAGCAAGCTGGCGGCGATGCAGCTCTACGCCGCGCTGCCGGGCGATCTCAGCGGGCCGCTGCTCGACCCGCAGCTGAGCTTCCGCCCCGGCGCGCTGCTGCGCCTGCGCGGCCGCATCCTCTCCACGCTGGAGGTGGACGAGGCGCGCTGGCCGCTGGCGGGCGTGCGCCTCGCCTCGCAGGGGATCGACGGCCGTCTGCAGGCGATACTCAAGGCGCACGATCCGAGCTTTGGCCAGTTCCGGCTCCATCTCGACGGGCGTGCGAACGACTTCTGGCCCGATAAGGGCGAGTGGAAATGGCGCTACTGGGGTGCCGGCGAGATGCTGCCGCTTAACGCCGTCTGGACTATTCAGGGCGCGGGCGGCTGGCGCGATACCCTGATCCACCTCGACAGCCTTAACGCCGGATTCGATCAGATGCAGTACGGTATGGCGCAGGTGGTGCGGCCGCGCCTGACGCTGAGCGCGCCGGTTAACTGGCAGCGCGACGCGCAGCGGGCCGCCTTTAACGGCGGCTTCCGCATCGACGCGGGAGAGACGCGCTTCGATTTCGGCGGGCGGCTGCCCGCCTCCTCGCTGAGCTTTGAGGCAAAAGGTCAGGATCCCAGCCACTTTAGCTGGCGCGGATCGCTGCATGCGCAGGCGATCGGGCCGCTGCGCGTTCACGGCCGCTGGGACGGTGAGCGCCTGCGCGGCGAAGCCTGGTGGCCAACACAGTCTTTAACGGTATTTCAGCCGCTGCTTAATCCCGATCTGAAGATGAAAATCCGCGCCGGTGAGCTGCGTGCGCAGGTGGCGTTTTCCGCCGCCGCGAAAGAGGGATTTAGCGCCGGCGGCCACTGGACGGTGTCGCAGGGCAGCCTCTGGACGCCGGACAACCAGATTAACGGCGTCGACTTCTCGCTGCCGTTCCGCCTGAAAGATCAGCAGTGGCAGTTTGGCGTGCGCGGGCCGGTGCAGCTGCGCATCGGCGAAATCACCAACCAGTTCGCCATGCAGGATATTCGCGCCGATCTGCAGGGTTACTATCCCTGGAGCGAGGCGCAGCCGCTCACGCTGCAGGCGGTCAGCATGGCGCTGCTGGGAGGCGAGGTGACGCTGCCCGCGCTGCGCCTGCCGCAGCACGAGGTGGCGAAGATCGGCCTGCGCGATATCAGCCTGAGCAAGCTGGTCACCGCGCTCAAGCCTAAACAGTTCGCCATGTCCGGCAGGATCAACGGCGAGCTGCCGCTGTGGGTCAACAACCCGCGCTGGCTGGTGCAGAACGGCTGGATTGCCAACAGCGGATCGCTGACCTTCCGCATGGACAAAGATATGGCCGACGCGATTACCGCGGGCAACGTCGCGGCGGGCGCGGCGATGGACTGGCTGCGCTATATGGAGATCTCCCGCTCCTGGGCGACAATCGATCTCGACAACCTCGGCAACCTCGCCATGCAGGCGCAGGTGCAGGGGGTCAGTCGCTTCAGCAACCGCAAACAGACCGTGAATCTCAACTACCGCCATCAGCAGAACCTGTTTCAACTCTGGCGCAGCCTGCGTTTTGGCGATAATTTGCAATCCTGGGTGGAACAGAACGCCACTCTGCCGACCAAAAGGGATCAACAACCATGAGCCTCAGGGCGTTACTGGTGCTGGCCGTCGGGCTGCCGCTGACCGGCTGCGTGCCGCGCATCGAGGTGGCCGCGCCGAAGGAGCCGATCACCATCAATATGAATGTGAAGATCGAGCATGAAATTCATATCAAAGTGGACAAAGACGTGGAGGCGCTGCTGAAAAATCAGAGCGATCTGTTTTGATGCGCGCGCTCCGCAGGCCGCTGCTCGCCGCGCTGCTGCTGATGGGCGCGGCGCAGCCGGCGCTGGCGCTGACGCTTGATGAGGCGCGCCTTCAGGGCCGGGTCGGGGAAACCTTTAGCGGCTATATCGCCGCGCGTCAGTCGGACGCAGAGACCCTGGCGCTGGTAAAGCGCATCAATGCCGGACGCAGCCTGGAGTATCAGCGCATCGCGCAGCAAAATAATCTCACCACCGATCAGGTGGCGCGTATCGCTGGCGGAAAGCTGGTCGAGCGCGCGGGCGCGGGCGAGTACGTACGCGGCCTGAACGGCCTGTGGATGCAGAAATAAAAAAAAGCCAGGCATCATGCCTGGCAAGCGAAACACAGTATGAATAATAATAATGATTAGGCAGAAACAATCTGTTTGATAGCGTTTTTCGCGTCGTCGGTCGCTTTGGTCGCGACTTCCGGGCCGTAGGCAATGCCTTCGGCGAAAACGAATTCAACGTCGGTGATGCCGATAAAGCCCAGGAAGAGCTTCACGTACGGCGTCAGCAGATCGCTCGGGGTGTCTTTGTGAATGCCGCCGCGACTGGAGAGAATGACCGCACGCTTGCCTTTCACCAGACCTTCCGGGCCCGCTTCGGTGTAGCGGAAGGTGACGCCGGCGCGAGCAACCAGGTCAAAATAGTTTTTCAGCTGGGTCGGGATGTTGAAGTTGTACATCGGTGCGGCGATGACGACTACGTCGTGCGCCTGCAGCTCTTCGATCAGCGCGTTGGAGAGATCCAGCGCTTCCTGCTGACGCGGAGAGAGCGGGGCGTCTGACGGGCGCAGCGCGCCGACCAGTTCGCCGTCCAGTACCGGAATCGGATCCGCAGCCAGGTCGCGAACGGTAACCTGATCGCCTTTGGCTTTCGCTTCTTCAGCATAGAAATCGGCCAGCTGGCTTGACTGTGAGTAACCTGCGAGGATGCTGGATTTCAGAACTAATACTTTGCTCATTGCTGTTTCCTGTTTGTTACGCGGAAGGCTTCCCGCTCAATGGGTTACACTCTACGGTCATTAACGACGCGGTAAAAGCGCAATATTTCGAGAGCTATGTTCGAATTTCTTGAATAAGCATGCCATGGAAGGCGCAGCCGGGCGTGTTAAAATGTGTTACTCTTTGCTCAATACAATTTTTAGAATCAGTCGGTTAACCCGGCTACCGGACGCTGCGATGTGCAGCGGCTCCGTCTGAGAAGGTACTCCATTACTATGTCATCACCGGTTTCCTCTCCTCTCGCGCCGCTGTGGTCGCGACTCGACAATCTGATGCTGCGCGACCGCCAGCGTCTCCAGCGCCGCCTGCGCGGCGCCGGCAAAGTCGCTAACCCCGCTGCGCTGCAGGGCATCGCTGACGAAATCAGCCAGGAGATCGCGACGGCGGAGCAGCGCGTTGCCGCCCGTACCGCCGCGACGCCAAAAATTACCTTTCCCGATAATCTGCCCGTCAGTCAGAAACAGCAGCAGATTGCCGAGGCGATCCGCGATCATCAGGTGGTGATCGTTGCCGGCGAAACCGGCTCAGGCAAAACCACCCAGCTGCCGAAAATCTGTCTGGCGCTCGGCCGCGGGGTCAAAGGGCTGATCGGCCATACCCAGCCGCGCCGTCTGGCGGCGCGTACCGTCGCCAACCGCATCGCCGACGAGCTGGAAACCTCGCTCGGCGGCTGCATCGGCTATAAAGTGCGCTTTAACGATCAGGTCAGCGACACCACCCAAGTGAAGCTGATGACCGACGGTATTCTGCTGGCGGAAATCCAGCAGGATCGTCTGCTGCTGCAGTATGACACCATCATTATCGATGAGGCGCACGAGCGCAGCCTGAATATTGATTTCCTGCTCGGCTACCTGCGCGAGCTGCTGCCGCGTCGTCCCGACCTGAAAATCATCATCACCTCGGCGACCATCGATCCGCAGCGCTTTTCACGCCACTTCCATAATGCGCCGGTGATTGAGGTCTCGGGCCGCACCTTCCCGGTGGAAGTACGCTACCGGCCGGTGGTAGAAGAGGCGGACGACAGCGAGCGCGATCAGCTGCAGGCGATCTTCGACGCGGTAGACGAGCTGAGCGACGAAGGGCGCGGCGATATTCTGATCTTTATGAGCGGCGAACGCGAAATTCGCGACACCGCCGACGCGCTGGCGAAGCGCGATCTGCCGCATACCGAAATCTTGCCCCTCTACGCGCGTTTATCGAACGCCGAGCAGAACCGGGTTTTCCAGTCCCACAGCGGACGCCGCATTGTGCTGGCCACCAACGTGGCGGAAACCTCGCTTACCGTGCCCGGCATTAAATATGTGATCGACCCCGGCACCGCGCGCATCAGCCGCTACAGCTATCGTACGAAAGTGCAGCGCCTGCCAATCGAGCCCATTTCCCAGGCCTCGGCCAACCAGCGTAAAGGGCGCTGCGGCCGCGTCTCTGACGGTATCTGTATCCGTCTCTATTCGGAAGATGACTTCCTCAGCCGCCCGGCGTTTACCGACCCGGAGATCCTGCGCACCAACCTGGCGTCGGTGATCCTGCAGATGACGGCGCTGGGGCTGGGCGATATCGCCGCGTTTCCCTTCGTCGAGGCGCCCGATAAGCGCAATATTCAGGATGGCGTGCGACTGCTGGAGGAGCTGGGCGCGCTCACCCTGAATGAGGAGAGCGGTCACTACAAGCTGACCGCGTCGGGCCGTCAGATGGCTCAGCTGCCGGTGGATCCGCGCCTGGCGCGCATGGTGCTGGAGGCGCAGAAGTTCGGCTGCGTGCGCGAGGTAATGATTATCGCCTCGGCACTGTCGATCCAGGATCCGCGCGAGCGGCCGGTCGAGAAACAGCAGGCTGCCGATGAGAAACATCGCCGCTTCGCCGACAAAGAGTCTGACTTCCTCGCCTTCGTTAACCTGTGGAACTACCTGAGCGAGCAGCAGAAGGCGCTGTCGGGCAATCAGTTCCGCCGCCAGTGTAAAGGGGATTACCTTAACTATCTGCGCGTGCGCGAATGGCAGGATATCTATACCCAGCTGCGCCAGGTGGTGCGAGAGCTGGGGATCCCGGTCAACAGCGAGCCGGCTGGCTTCCGCGAGGTACACTGCGCGCTGCTGACCGGCCTGCTGTCGCATATCGGCATGAAAGACGCCGAGAAGCAGGAGTTTACCGGCGCGCGCAACGCGCGCTTCGCTATCTTCCCCGGCTCCGGGCTGTTTAAAAAGCCGCCCAAATGGACCATGGTGGCCGAACTGGTGGAAACCAGCCGCCTGTGGGGACGCATCGCGGCGCGTATCGATCCTGAGTGGATCGAGCCGCTGGCGCAGCACCTAATCAAACGCAGCTACAGCGAGCCGCACTGGGAAAAAGGTCAGGGCGCGGTAATGGCGCAGGAGAAGGTCACGCTTTACGGCCTGCCCATCGTCGCCGCGCGCAAGGTCAACTACGGCAGCATCGATCCCACGCTGAGCCGCGAGCTGTTTATCCGTCATGCGCTGGTGGAAGGCGACTGGCAGACTCGCCACGCCTTCTTCCGCAACAACCAAAAGCTGCGCAGCGAAGTCGAAGATCTTGAACATAAATCGCGCCGCCGCGACATCCTGGTGGATGACGAAACCCTGTTCAACTTCTATGACCAGCGCGTCGGCCAGCAGGTGGTATCGGCGAAGCATTTCGACAGCTGGTGGAAGCAGGCGAGCCGCGACACCCCCGATCTGCTCAGCTTCGACAAGCAGATGCTGATCAAAGAGGGCGCGGATAAGGTCAGCCAGCTCGACTACCCCAACTTCTGGCATCAGGGCAACCTCAAGCTGAAGCTCAGCTATCAGTTTGAGCCGGGCGCGGACGCCGACGGCGTCACGGTGCATATTCCGCTGCCGCTGCTTAATCAGGTTGAGGACCAGGGCTTTGAGTGGCAGATCCCTGGCGTGCGCCGCGAGCTGATTATCGCGCTGATCAAGTCGCTGCCGAAGCCGCTGCGCCGTAATCTGGTGCCTGCACCCAATTACGCTGACGCCTTTCTGGGCCGCGTCACCGCGATGGAGATGCCGCTGCTCGACGCGCTGGCGAAAGAGTTTCGCCGCATGACCGGCGTCACGCTGGAGCGCGAAAGCTGGCAGTGGGAACAGGTGCCCGATCATCTGAAAATGACTTTCCGCGTGGTGGATGAACATAACCGCAAGCTGAAAGAGGGCAAAGATCTCAGCGCGCTGAAAGCGGAACTGAAAGAAAAGGTGCAGGAGACGCTGTCGAAGGTGGCGGATGACGGGCTGGAGCAGAACGGTCTGCATATCTGGAGCTTCGGCGATCTGCCGCGCAGCTACGAGCAGAAGCGCGGCGGCTATCAGGTCAAGGCCTGGCCAGCGCTGGTCGATGAAAAAGAGAGCGTGGCAATCCGCCTGTTCGACAGCGAACAGGAGCAGCAGAAAATGATGTGGCGCGGCCAGCGTCGCCTGCTGCTGCTCAATATTCCCTCGCCGATAAAATATCTGCATGAGAAGCTGCCGAACAAAGCCAAGCTGGGGCTCTACTTCAACCCCTACGGTAAGGTGCTGGATCTGATCGACGACTGTATCGCCTGCGGCGTCGATAAGCTGATGGCGGAAGCGGGCGGCCCGGCCTGGCAGCAGCAGAACTTTGAGCAGCTGCACGAGAAGGTGCGCGCCGAGCTGAACGATACGGTGGTGGAGATCGCTAAACAGGTTGAGCAGATCCTCACCGCCGTGTTCAACATCAACAAGCGGCTGAAAGGGCGCGTCGATATGACCATGGCGCTGGCGCTCTCCGATATCAAGGCGCAGATAGGCGGCCTGGTTTATCGCGGCTTTGTTACCGGCAACGGCTGGAAGCGCCTGGGCGACACGCTGCGCTATCTGCACGGCATTGAGCGGCGGCTGGAAAAACTGCCGGCCGATCCGCACAGCGACCGCGCGCGCATGCTGAAGGTGCAGGCGGTGGAGCAGGCCTGGCAGACGTGGCGCAACAAGCTGCCGCCGCAGCGTCAGGATGATGAAGATGTGCGCGACATCCGCTGGATGATCGAGGAGCTGCGCATCAGCTACTTTGCCCAGCAGCTTGGTACGCCCTATCCGGTTTCCGACAAGCGTATTCTGCAGACAATGGAGCAGTTCGCGGCGTAATTACCTGGCGCTCTGCTAAGCCGCAGCATAACAGGCTGCGGCTTTTTTTTGGGCCACTATCTTCTGCGCCAGTAATTTATTTACTCGCGTGATTAAAACGGAGGAAATTGTCACGCAGGCATCGACCCTGGCCGCATTTTTTGGTTAGAATCAGCGGCGGCGCCAGATGCGCGCTGGATGATTGAATTTAATTAAGGAAGATAAATATGAAAAAGTCTGTTTTAGCCACGCTTGTTATGGTCTCTCTGGGAATACACGCAAACGCCTCTGCCGATCAGCAGACTGTTACCCTCGGCTATGCACAAAGTAAAGTGCAGGATTTCAAGAATATCCGCGGGATTAACCTTAAGTATCGCTATGAGTGGGATTCGCCGCTAAGCCTGATCAGCTCGCTGACCTATATGAGCGGCAGCGGCAGCTATAACCCCCAGACCGACTCGATGGATATATTCGAGAGTGATGCGAAAGTAAAATATTATTCGCTCTCGGTCGGCCCGGCGTGGCGCGTTAACCAATATATCAGCCTCTATGGCCTGCTCGGCCTTAATTATAATAAAGTCGACTACCGTGAGAGTTGGTATAACTACGAAGGAAGCTACGTATATATGGGCGACCGCTCGCTCAGCGAGAAGAAAACGTCGCTGATGTATGGCGCAGGCGTGCAGATCAATCCGGCAAAAAATCTGGCGATTGATATCGGCTATGAGGGATCGCGTCTCGACGTGGCCGACAAGGATATGTCGATTAACGGCTTTGTTCTCAACCTGGGCTACACCTTCTGACCCTGACGTTGAGCAATAGAAAAGGCGCGCTGGCAAAGCCTGCGCGCCTTTTCTTTTCTGCTGGTTTTATTGCGCCAGCGCTTCCAGCCTGTCGCGGAACGACGTGACCGCGATAGCGCGGTTATCCGCAAGGTAGCGATCTTTCGCCGCCGGTGCCGAGCTCTGCACCGCAATCAGCTGCCAGCCATTCTCGTTTTTCAACAGCAGCGGCGAGCCGCTGTCGCCCGGCAGCGTGTCGCACTGATGCGACAGCACGGCGCGCTGCGCCCAGCCGGTAATCAGGCAGTCACTGTGGGAGTAGAGGGTATCGAGGTGATCTTCGGGATAGCCCGCCTGAGTGACTTTCCGGCCCGCCTCTTTAAGCGCGGCGGTGAGATCGCTGCGCGAACCGTCGAACAGCGGAATCGGGTTAATCGCGGAAGGGGGATTGCGCAGGATCACCAGGCCGTAGTCAAACGGCGCGGCGTCGCTGGGGACAATCCAGCCTTCGCCGTCCGCCTTCAGCTTGCGCGCCAGCGACGGCTCGACGCGCGCGTCGATATCGTGGATCTCATAGCGCCAGCCGCTGTCGCTCGCCATAAAGCGCAGCGCCACCGGCTTATCGAATTTGCCCGGCGGCGTCAGCAGGCAGTGTCCCGCCGTCAGCGCCAGATGGGCGGAGATCAGCGTAGCGGTGCAGAGATTGCCGCTTTCGGTTTCCAGCTGGCCAATGGCGTCCCAGGGCGCGGCAGTGATATCGCCGATCGCCTTGCGGTGATCTTTGCCAAAGAAAAGCATTTTGATTTCATCGGGATTCGGCGCATCGTCATCATCGTCGGCGTGGGCCAGAGTGGTGAAACAGAACAATCCAGTCAACAGCAAAATAGCCAGGCGCATAGGTCTCTCAATGGCGAGATTTAAGAAGAGGTTATTGTCATCACGCTTGCGCAATAACTATAGTCGGTGAGCGGTAAAAAAGGGAGATTTATTGGAATAATCAGCACGCTACAACGACTAAATAAAGAAGAAGGCCGCGATGACGCCGCAGAGGATCATCACCAGCAGGATAATTTCAAAACGATAGCGACGCACCATTTCCGCAACTCCAGTAACGAAACACCCGGCAGAACCGGGTGTTTTTATTAGTCAACGCTTCTTAAGGCGCAGGTGCGCAACCTTAATTATTTCGCAGCGGCTTTCTTCACGGCTTTATGGTGCTTTTTAGCAGCCTGGGCTTTCTGCGGAGCAGCCGCTTTTTTGGTTGCTTTGTGATGCTTTTTAGCAGCCTGAGCTTTCTGCGGAGCAGCGGCTTTCTTCGCTACTTTGTGGTGTTTTTTTGCAGCCTGTGCTTTCTGTGCAGTTTCTGACTTAGTGGCTTTCTTGTGGTGCTTTTTAGCGGCCTGCGCTTTCTGCGCAGTCTCTTTTTTCACTGCTTTTTTGTGGTGCTTTTTAGCAGCCTGAGCTTTCTGAGCGGCTTTGTGTTTTTTGTGCGCGGTTTTGTGAACGGTTTTAGCCGGCGCAGCGGAGGTCGTGGTGCTGGTCGCAGCAGGAGCTGCAGCCGGTGCCGCGGTGGTTTCAGCAGCGAAAGCAACAGAAGAGAGACCCATAGCAGCGGCGATGACCAGTGCAAACAATTTTTTCATTGCAAATTCCTCGAGCATTTTTTTCATGTGTAGCCCACTGCGGGGCCGGTGAAATGACTATATAAAATGCGAGGGGCGGTTTCCGTGGGTGTTTGGTATCGGCGTGTAACCGATTGTACAAAGCGGGAAAAGGGCGGCCGCGAGGGCCGCACAGACTAACGATTCAGGTAGCGTTGTTCAAGATGCTGGCGGAAAAAGCGCGGATTCAGCGCTTCGCCGGTGGCGTTAATCAGCAGCTGCTCGGTCGGGAAACGGCTGCCGTGCTGCCAGATGTTCTGCTGCAGCCAGTCGAATACCGGCTGCAGTTCGCCGTGCTGCAGGCGTTCGCCTAAATCGGGCAGCGCTTTTTTCACCGCCTGGAACAGCTGCGCCGCATACATGGCGCCGAGCGTATAGGTGGGGAAGTAGCCGAAGGCGCCGTCGGTCCAGTGAATATCCTGCATGCAGCCGTCGCGGTAGTTGCCGCGCGTATCCAGCCCTAAAGAGTGCATCATCTTCTCATCCCACAGCGCCGGGATATCCTCGACCTCGATCTCGCCTTCAATCAGCGCGCGCTCAATCTCGAAACGCAGAATAACGTGCGCCGGATAGCTCAGCTCATCGGCGTCGACGCGGATCAGGCCGGGCCTGACGCGCTGCGTCAGGCGCACAAAGTTTTCCGCGTTCAGCGCCGGCTGCGCGCCGAGCTTGTCGCACACCTGCGGCAGAATACGCTGCAGGAACTCGCGGCTGCGGCCCAGCTGCATCTCCACAAACAGGCTTTGCGACTCGTGGATGGCGGTCGAGCGCGCCAGCCCCACCGGCTGATCGCGCCACTGCTGCGGCAGGCCCTGCTCGTAGCGCGCATGGCCAGTCTCATGGATCACGCCCATCAGCGCGCTGAGAAACTCATCCTGGTTATAGCGCGTGGTGATACGTACATCGTCCGGCACGCCGCCGCAGAAGGGATGGGCGCTGACGTCAAGGCGACCGTGGCGAAAATCGAAGCCCAGGGTCGCCATCACGCTGAGGCCGAGCTGGCGCTGCGCTTCGACAGCGAACGGCCCCTGCGGCAGTTCGACGCGCTCCTGCGCCTGCTTCTCCACCACGCGCTGCAGCAGATCGGGCAGCCAGCTTTTCAGCTCGCCGAAGGTGGCGTCCAGCTTCGCGCTGGTCATACCCGGCTCGTAGAGATCGAGCAGGGCGTCGTAGCGCGAGGTGCCGTTCGCGTCCGCGCGCAGCTGCGCCTCTTCGCGGCTCAGGCGCACCACCTCTTTCAGGTTGGCGGCAAAGCCCTGCCAGTCATTTGCCGGACGCTGTTCGCGCCACGCGTGCTCGCAGCGCGAACCGGCCAGCGATTTCGCCTCTACCAGCGAGGCGGGCAGCAGCGACGCCTGCTGCCATGCGCGCTGCATCTCGCGCAGGTTGGCGCGTTCGACGTCGTTAAGGTCGGCCTGTTCGGCCTCCTGAATTAGCTCGCCGACGCGGGGATCGGTCAGGATGCTATGGCGCAGCACGCCCATCTCCGCCAGCGCTTCGCCGCGCGCCTGGCTGCCGCCGGACGGCATCATGGTCTGCATGTCCCAGCCCGCGACCGCCATCAGGTGGCCGAAACGGGAGAGCCGCTGGAAAGTGGCACTAAGTTGTTGATAAGCAGTAGTCACCAGAAACTCCTTGTGAAGGTTTATCGCGCCGAAGGGTCACGCAAAGGTAGATCAACCGGCCAGCAAAAGCGAACGCTGGCGCCGCCAAGCGGGCTGCCCTCTATGCTGACCTGGCCGCCAAGCGCCTGCGCGATAGAGTGAACAATAGCGAGCCCAAGGCCGCAGCCGCCGGTGGCGCGGTCGCGGCTCGGATCGAGGCGAACAAAGGGCTCGAAGACGCGCTCGCGCTCCTCGGCCGGAATGCCTGGGCCGTCATCTTCCACCTGCAGACAGCCCCGTGCGCCGTCGAACCACAGGCTGACGCGCAGCCGATGGCTGGCGTAGCGCAGCGCGTTGTTGACCAGGTTGTCCAGCACGCGCTCCATCAGGCGCGTGTCGGAGACGCCGTGGTTCTCGCGCTGCGGCAGGTCGAGATCGATCTGCATCTGCGGGTTGAGGTCGCGCACGTCGTTGATGTGCTCGCGCAGCCAGTGCGCCAGGTCGAGCGAGGTGAGGTTGAGATCGACGCGCGGGCGATCGAGGCGCGCATAGGTCAGCAGCTCTTCAATCAAACTCTCCAGCTGGCCGATATCGCGGTTGATGGCGGCGGACTCGCCGGCGGTAAGGTTATCGCTCATCTCCAGCCGGTAGCGCAGGCGCACCAGCGGCGTACGTAGCTCGTGGGCGATGCCGTCGATCAGCTGCTTCTTGCTCGCCACCAGCGTATTGATATTCTCCGCCATCTGGTTAAAGGCGACCCCCAGGCGAAACAGGCTGGAGGTGTTGTCGAAGTGGGTGCGGACATCCAGCTCGCCGCGGCCAAAGCGCTGCGCCGCAATCTCCAGGCGCTGCATCTCTTTCCAGTGCGGCCGCATCCAGATAAAGACCGGCAGCGCCAGCGACATGCCGATAAACACCAGCAGCGCGATATCCAGCAGCCGCATCTGATGCAGGTAAAAAAGGTAGGGGATCGGGCCGACGGAGAGGACGTAATGGCTGCGCGGAATATGCTGCAAAAAGGTGTACTGATCGTCCAGCGCGACGATCTCGCCGGCGCGCAGCCGACGCATATCGGGCTCGTCGAGCTGATATTTGCTCATCGGCTCAATATGCAGGTCGAACGACAGGCCGAGATCGAGGCTCTTTATCGTTTTATTCCAGTCGCGCGGCGGGATTTCGCGCAGTTCACTGCGGATCAGATAGAGCGAGCTTGCCATCAGATCGTTCATCGACTGTCTGCCGGCGCGCTCGGCGGTGAATTTGTAGACCAGGCCGACCAGCAGCGCCATCACCAGGAAGCAGACGAAGAGCAGCAGATAGAACTGGATAAACAGTTTTCTCATGCCTGCGTATCCCACGCCTGCGGAGCGAACAGATAGCCCTTGTTGCGGATGGTTTTAATGCGGAAAGGCTCGGTGGCGCTGTCGTGCAGCTTTTTACGCAGGCGGGAAATCGCCACGTCGATGCTGCGATCCATGCCGTCGTAGCTGACGCCGCGCAGGGTTTTCAGCAGCGCGTCGCGATTCAGGATCTGTCCGGCGTGCGTGGCCAGCTCCCACAGCAGATCGAAGTCGGCGGTGGAGAGCACGATCTGCTCGCTGAACAGCGTCACTTCGCGATTGAGCGCATCGATGGTGAGCGAGCCAAAGCGCAGCAGCTTCTGTTTTTGCGCCGTGGCGGGGGCGGGCGCATCGTCGCCCTGGCCCTGCTGCGCCTGACGCAGATGCAGCCGTAGCCGCGCCAGCAGCACCGCGGGTGGGGTGGTTTTCAGAATATAGTCCTGCGCGCCCATCTCCAGCGCCAGAATATGGTTCATGTCGCTGTCGAGCGAGGTCAGCAGCACAATCGGGCCCTGCCACTGGCTGCGCAGATCGCGGCACAGCGTCATGCCGTCTTTGCCAGGCAGCATGATATCCAGCATAACGAGATCCGGCTGTTCGGCCGCAATAACGGCTTCGGCGCGGTCGCCGCGCGTCTCGACAATCACCTCGATATCGTGGCGGCCAAGGTAGGCTGCAATCAGCGAACCCACTTCCGGTTCGTCTTCAACAAAAACGATTTTATTCATAATCCACTGCGACAAATAAGCCTGGCGAGCAGCATAGCTTTTCCCGGTCCTGAGCACTATGCCACCGCACGAAATATCCCTGCGTGACTGGTATCTGCACGGCAAAATGTGCCATCATTACAGCGCATTTAAGCAAGGTTCTGAACCATAATGAAAAACAGAGGGAGAGAGAGGGTGTCTGATAAAGAGCTGGCTTCAGCCGTATACAGTGACCGCATCTGCCTAAACTACAGTGATTTTCTCTCCGCCTCCTGCAAAAAGCGCTGGAGTTTCGTTGACGCTATCTACGGCGTAATGCCCATTTTCGGCATGGTGACGCGTAAATCCTCGGCTCGCAGTGTACAGGCGAGCGATGAGCATCTGAAAGAATTAGCATTACAAATCATTTCGACCCAGGTCAGCGACGAAATCAATATTGCCCGCCTGATCACCCTTGCCGAACAGCAGCACATCAGCCGTTTCGATATCCAGCTGCCTTATCCGCTCTCCGCGCAGCAGCTGGACGCGATCCATCAGGAATACCGCAAGCCGCTCAGCCTCACACAGCAGGACGACCTGCTGTGCGTGGCGATCCCCGGTCAGCCGCACTAAACCAGCAGCTGCCACATCGCGGGCAGCGACGCCGCCATCAGTAAGCCAATAGCCACGCGCTCCAGCTGGGTCAGCGAGACGTCACCGCGTCCGCCGCGCCGGGCGAAGAGAAACAGCAGCAGACCTGGCGCATAAAGCACCACCGACATCAGCAGATGCAGCGGCCCGGAGGCGTAGAGCAGCCAGAGTCCGTAGAGGCTGGCGCCGATCCCTACCGCCAGCGCCAGCGGCTGCGCCTTGCCGCGCGTCAGCTTCACCAGGTAGAGGCCTACCAGCAGATAAGGCACCAGGATCATTTCTGAGGCGATGGTCAGCAGCGTGTTGTAGTCGGCGTGGGTCAGGGCGATCAGGATCAGGCAGATCTGCACGCTGCCGTTGGTCAACCACAGCGAGGCGGCAGGCGCGCCGCGCGGGTTCTGACGCGCAATGCTGCGCGGGAAGGCGCCCTGCTGCGCGGCGATCAACGGCACTTCCGCCGCCATAATAGTCCAGCTCAGGTAGGCGCCGCACACCGATACGATCAGGCCAGCGGCAATGACTGCGTCGCCCCAGTGGCCCATCAGGCGCGTCATCAGACCGGCCATGGAGGGGTTGCGCATCTGCGCCAGCTCGGCGCGCGGCACGATGCCGAGCGACAGCAGCGTCACCAGCAGATAGACCAGCAGCGCCGCCAGCACCGCCAGCAGGGTGGCGCGGCCAACATCCTTTTTATGGCGCGCGCGGGCAGAAACCACCACCGCGCCTTCCACGCCGATAAATACCCACAGGGTAATCAGCATGGTCTGCTTTACCTGCTCCCACAACGGCTTACCGAGCGTCAGGCCGGAAAAGTCGAACTGGAACCGATCGTAACTGAAGGCCGCTACCGCCAGCACCACGAACAGCAGCAGCGGCACCAGCTTACCGAGCGTCGCCAGCAAATTGATGCCAGCCGCGGTCTGCACGCCGCGCAGCACCAGGAAGTGCACCATCCACAGCAGCAGCGACGCGCCAAGCATCGCCTGCCAGGTATTGCCGTCGCCGAATATTACGCGGTCAGGCGTGTCGGTAAAAAAGCTGAGCGCGGAGAAGACGATCACCAGATAGGAGACGTTGGCGATCACGGCGCACAGCCAGTAGCCCCAGGCGGAGCAGAAGCCGAGCAGTTCGCCGAAGCCGGCGCGCGCATAGGTAAAGATACCGCCGTCGAGATCCGGCTTCAGCCGGGTTAACAGCAGCATCGCCAGCGACAGAAACAGGATGCCGACGCCGGTAATCAGCCAGCCGATCAGCAGGGCGGCCGGACCCGCCACCGCCGCCATATTCTGCGGCAAACTGAACACGCCCGCGCCGAGCATTGAGCTGAGCACCAGCGCGGTTAGCGCGCTGAGACCTAATTTTTTCTCCAAAATACCCTTCCCGCTAGCATAAGTGGCTGGATTATGTTCTGAGCAACGAATTTAACCGCGCTGTTTTGCTTTTACATGACGGATTCACCTAAAAGCAGGGCGCAGATTCTACGGAGTGCGAAAAGGGATGGCAATGCGTGGTTATGCAAAATTGTGAAGGGATAATGCAAACAGCAGGGCGGCGGGCGCCGCCCTGAAGCAAATTACTTGAAGAGGTCGGCGGTGACGGTGAGGTTGCCGCCGCTCTGGTTCTGCCACTGACGGGTCACGTGGTAGAACTTCGCCCCTTTGTCCGCAGCGCGTTTCGCCACTTCTTCCGAGATTTCGGTCGGCGTGCCGAAGTGGCCGGTAAAGGTTACGGTGTCAAACGGCTGCATCTGCGCGGCAGTGATGGCGTTGACTTCCTGAATCGACTTGCCGTTGGAAAGCTTCACGGTGTAGCGCTGACCGGTAGAGCTCTGGGTTTCGAAGAAACGGCCGACGCTGTTGCTCGGGGTTTCTGAAGAGGCGACGCCCGGGATCTCCACGCGCTTCGCCGCTTCGCCGCCGGCCGCCAGCGCCGCTTTGCCCGCCTCGGAATCCGCCGGGATCAGGTTCGGGCTCTGCACCTTACGCTCTTTCGCGTCGGCCTTATAGACATAGGCGGTTACATACTGATTGCCGCCGTTGTTGGCGTCCACCTGGCGCACGATAAAGAACGAGGCAGCGCCTTTCTCTTTCGCCGCTTTACTGATGGCGTCGTTAACGTCGGGCTGGCTGGCGAAGAAGCCGCTGACGCTCACGGTGTCGAACGGCTCCAGGCGGAAGGCTTCCGCTTTCGGCAGCTCTTTCACGCCGTTCATCACGCGGTAGGTGGTGGTGTTGCTCGCTTTTGGCGCGTCCGCTTTATAGAGGTCGGCCGTCACGCGCCAGTTGCCGCTGTTGCCGTTGCTGTCGTTGATGCCCTGAATGTAGTAAGAGGCGGCACCCAGCTCATCCGCACGTTTCGACACGGCGTCAGCCGCATCGTTAATCGCGTTAAAGCGGCCGGTGACGTTAATACGTTCGAATGGTTTCAGCTCGGCCGCTTTTTCCGGGGTCAGCTCCTGCGCGGCGAATGCGTTGCCCGCGAGCAGGGATAACAAGGTTGACGCCAGAATGGTGTTCTTCAGCTTCATAAAAATGATCCTTCGCCTTACGCAAAATGAGTACGAAAACGTGCTGGACTCTTGATGTATAACAGATTAGCCGACGATTATTGCATGTTATAAACAGGCTGTCGCAGCCAATTTATGCGACAAATCTCGGGAAATTGATAGCGAAATTCATCCTGACGTCACGCAAATTTGCTACGCGCGTTTTTTGTACTGATTATCAGTAAAGGTGGTAACGCTTAGTGCTGAAACAGTTAATGCATTGTTAAATAAAGGTTTTTGTTAACCGGATATTCGTCATGACACGATTCTGCTTAGCAGAATATATTTCAAACTTTTCAATTTGCAGTCGCAAAGCGCGGCTTTTCTCTTTTGACGCTGAATAATCGTATGAATGTCACTGGCAGAGGTTCTGATTGTAGATCGCTGTTCATATTTTCAGTAGGTTATAAATACTTTGATACAAGTGCATTTCGTTCATAAGCGCCTGAAACGCCCGTTTCAGGCGCTGTGTCGTTATGCAGTCAACAGGCCATCATCAATCGATGAAAGGGATGAATATGTTAATTGGAATACCCAAAGAGCGATTGCCCAATGAGGCGCGCGTGGCGGCGACGCCGAAAACCGTTGAGCAGCTTATTAAGCTGGGTTTTAGCGTCGCCGTTGAGCATGATGCCGGCAAGCGCGCCAGCTTTGATGACGAAAGTTTCGTGGCCGCCGGCGCAACCCTCTGCGACAGCCAGCAGATCTGGCAGTCCGATATCGTACTGAAGGTTAACGCGCCCGACGACGAGGAGATTGCGCTGACCCGTGCGGGAAGCACGCTGGTGAGCTTTGTCTGGCCGGCGCAGAACGCCGCGCTGCTGGAGAAACTGGCGGCGCGTCAGGTCACCGTAATGGCGATGGATGCCGTGCCGCGCATCTCGCGCGCACAGTCGCTGGACGCGCTCAGCTCGATGGCCAATATCGCCGGCTATCGCGCCATTGTTGAAGCGGCCCACGAGTTTGGCCGTTTCTTTACCGGGCAGATTACCGCGGCGGGGAAAGTGCCGCCGGCGAAAGTGATGGTGATCGGCGCGGGCGTTGCTGGCCTGGCGGCGATTGGCGCGGCGGGCAGCCTCGGCGCTATCGTGCGCGCCTTCGATACCCGCCCGGAAGTGAAAGAGCAGGTACAGAGCATGGGCGCCGAATTCCTCGAGCTCGACTTTGAAGAGGAGGCGGGCAGCGGCGACGGCTATGCGAAGGTGATGTCGGAAGCCTTTATCAAGGCGGAGATGGCGCTGTTCGCCGCGCAGGCAAAAGAGGTCGACATTATCGTCACCACCGCGCTGATACCGGGCAAACCGGCACCGAAGCTGATCACCGCCGAGATGGTCGCCAGCATGAAGCCGGGCAGCGTGATTGTCGATCTGGCGGCGCAAACCGGCGGCAACTGCGAGCTGACCGTCGCCGATCGCGTTACCGTCAGCGATAACGGCGTGAAGATCATCGGCTACACCGATCTGCCCAGCCGTTTGCCGACCCAGTCCTCACAGCTTTACGGCACCAACCTGGTGAACCTGATGAAGCTGCTGTGCAAAGAGAAAAACGGCGAAATCACCCTTGATTTCGATGATGTCGTGGTGCGCGGCGTGACCGTTATCCGCGATGGCGAAATTACCTGGCCCGCGCCGCCGATTCAGGTCTCTGCCGCGCCGAAAGCCGCGCCTGCGGCGGCGCAGCCGGTGGTCAGTGAGGCGGCGAAGCCTGCGCCGACCTGGCGTAAGTATCTGCTGCTGGCGCTGGCGATCGTGCTCTTTGCCTGCCTCGCCAACGTCGCTCCAGCAGAGTTCCTGTCGCACTTCACGGTGTTCGCGCTCGCCTGCGTGGTGGGCTACTACGTGGTCTGGAACGTCAGCCACGCGCTGCATACGCCGCTGATGTCGGTCACCAACGCCATCTCCGGCATTATCGTGGTCGGCGCGGTGCTGCAGATGGGGCACGGCGGCTGGGTCACGTTTATTTCGTTTATTGCGGTGCTGATTGCCAGCATCAATATTTTCGGCGGTTTTACCGTCACCCAGCGCATGCTGAAAATGTTTCGTAAGGGGTAACCGATGTCTGGCGGATTAGTAACTGCAGCATACATTGTTGCCGCGATTCTGTTTATTTTCAGCCTGGCGGGGCTTTCGAAGCATGAGACCTCAAAGCAGGGCAACCTGTTCGGCATCAGCGGGATGGCGCTGGCGCTGCTGGCGACTATTTTTGGTCCCGACAGCGGCAACGTCGCCTGGATTTTGCTGGCGATGGTGATCGGCGGCGCTATCGGCATCCGTCTGGCACAGAAGGTCGAGATGACCGAAATGCCGGAGCTGGTGGCGATCCTGCACAGCTTCGTCGGCCTGGCCGCAGTGCTGGTAGGTTTCAACAGCTTTATCGATCATGCGCCGGGCCTGCCTGCGGTGATGGAGAATATCCACCTGACCGAGGTCTTCCTTGGCATCTTTATCGGCGCGGTAACCTTTACCGGCTCGCTGGTGGCCTTTGGCAAGCTGCGCGGCAAGATTTCGTCGCGTCCGCTGATGCTGCCGCATCGCCATAAGCTCAACCTGCTGGCGCTGGTGGTCTCTTTCCTGCTGCTGCTGTGGTTTGTTCGCACCGAGAGCACCGGCGTGCAGGTCTTCGCGCTGCTGCTGATGACGCTGATCGCGCTCGCCTTCGGCTGGCATCTGGTGGCCTCTATCGGCGGTGCCGATATGCCGGTGGTAGTTTCGATGCTTAACTCCTACTCGGGCTGGGCGGCGGCGGCGGCGGGCTTTATGCTGAGCAACGACCTGCTGATCGTTACCGGTGCGCTGGTGGGCTCGTCGGGTGCCATTCTCTCTTACATTATGTGCAAGGCGATGAACCGCTCCTTTATCAGCGTGATTGCCGGCGGCTTCGGTACCGACAGCAGCGCGGGCGGCGAGAGCGAAGAGGCGGGCGAGCATCGCGAAATCAGCGTGGAAGAGACGGCCGAGCTGCTGAAGCACTCTTCATCGGTGATTATCACCCCAGGCTACGGCATGGCGGTGGCGCAGGCGCAGTACCCGGTGGCGGAGATTACCGAGAAGCTGCGCGCCCGCGGCGTTAAGGTGCGCTTCGGCATTCACCCGGTTGCCGGACGCCTGCCAGGCCATATGAACGTGCTGCTGGCCGAGGCGAAAGTGCCCTACGACGTGGTGCTGGAGATGGATGAGATAAACGACGACTTCTCCGACACCGATACGGTGCTGGTCATTGGCGCCAACGACACGGTTAACCCGGCGGCGCAAGACGATCCGCGTAGCCCAATCGCGGGCATGCCGGTGCTGGAAGTGTGGAAGGCGCAAAACGTCATCGTGTTTAAGCGTTCGATGAACACCGGCTATGCCGGCGTACAGAATCCGCTGTTCTTTAAAGAGAATACGCAGATGCTGTTCGGCGATGCCAAAGCGAGCGTGGAAGGGATACTGAAAGCGCTGTAACAAAAAGGGCGGCCATCTGGCCGCCCTTATTTTTAATCGTCATCATCCTCTTCATCGTCATCAAGCGACACGGGCGATGTGAAATCGTCAGGCTTGATCGCCAGCAGATCGCAGCGCAAATGGTCAATCACCTGTTCCGCCGTATTGCCGAGGAACGCCGCCGACAGGCCGGTGCGGCCAATGGTGCCGAGCACCACAATCCCGGCGCTGAGCTGACCTGCGATATCGGGGATCACCTCTTCAGGCAGCCCTTTGGCAACGTGAGTAAACTCTTCGCGAATGGAAAACTTCTGACGCAGCGCCTTCATCGCAACCAGATGCTGGCCGCGAATGGCGTCGTTATAGACGCTGGGGTCAAAGTCAGGCAGTTCGATAGCGATATTGATTGGCGTCACGGGATAGGCGCCCACCAGATGCACCTCAGTGTGGTTCACCATCTCCGCCAGCCGCGTGGTTTCACGGATCAGCTTCTGATTAAGCTCATCGTGATGCGGCTCTTCGCTGGCGAGATTAACCGCCACTACCGCTTTGCCGCCTTCCGGCCAGGGCTGATCTTTCACCATCCACACCGGGCAGGGGCACTTTCGCAGCAGATGCCAGTCGGTGGGGGTGAAAATCACCGCTTCCAGCCGGTCGTGCTGATGCGCCATTTTCAGCACCAGATCGTGCCCGTGCGTCAGCACCTCCTGGATAATGGCTTCATAGGGGCGGTTATGCCACACCACCTTGATCTCAATCTCCACGCCCGCCTCGAGATAGGCGTGCGCCTGCTCGCGGATCCACTCGGTGCGCTGGCTGATCACCCCTTGCCGCATGGACGCGCGCTCATCAGGCGACAGCAGCGTGGTCATCTCATAGGAGAAGTCATAAATCGGCAGGTAGGCTTTGATTTTGCCGCCGATACGCTGGTTGAGGTAAACCGCGCGGCGCAGCGCCGGCTGATCGTCTTGCTGAGGGTCGATAGCGACCAGCATATTTTGGTAGCGGGACATAGGGAATAACTCCTTAAACCAAGGCGAACTGGTTTAAAGATAGCCTAAGTTAACCGCGGGAAGAAGCGGAAAAGTTGCTGTGGGATCAATAAACTAACAAATATGCGGCGCTAATCAGAGTTGCAGAGGCGTTGCGCCCATACCTGCAACTCTAATCATTAGACGGCCAATTAATTAAGCAGCCTGAACGCTCTGACCTGCCAGTTCAGACAGCAGGTCATGATTTTCAATGGTAATATATTTGCCTTTGACCGCCAGCATGCCCGTTTTCTGAAAACGGCCCAGCAGGCGGCTGATGGTTTCAACGGTCAGGCCGAGGTAGTTGCCGATGTCGCCGCGCGTCATGGTCAGGCGAAATTCGCGCTGCGAGAAGCCGCGCTGGCCGAAACGACGGGAAAGATTCCAGATAAACGCGGCCAGGCGTTCTTCGGCGTTCTTCTTGGACAACAGCAGGATCATATCCTGGTCGCCTTTGATTTCGCCGCTCATCAGACGCATCATCTGCTGGCGCAGGGCCGGCATTTTGCCTGACAAATCGTCCAGCGTTTCGAATGGAATCTCACACACCATCGCCGTTTCCAGCGCCTGCGCGAAGCTGGGGTGGCTGCCGCTCATAATGGCGTCGAAGCCGACCAGATCGCCCGCGAGGTGGAAGCCGGTAATCTGCTCGTCGCCCTGTTCGGTGATGGTATAACTCTTGATGGTGCCGGAGCGGATAGCGTAAAGCGATTTCAGATCGTCACCCGCTTTAAACAGCGTCTGGCCTTTTTGAATCGGTTTTTTACGCTCGATAATATTGTCAAGCTGATCCAGCTCATGTTCATTCAGAGTGAACGGAATGCACAGCTGACTAATGCTGCAGTCCTGACAGTGGATGGCACAGCCACCTGACTGAATACGGCGAATGGTGCGTTTTTCAGTGATCATAATATACGCTCGACGATTATTGACTGGGGTCAATTTTAACATTTTTTGTGCTGAAGGGAACTCGTCCGAGCAGTTTTAGGCCCATAAAGAGTAGGGATGTCCGATGCGGCGCGGAGCCGCGCTGTGACAAGCCCTGCGCATCACACTTTTGCGATCTGGCACGAAAACTTTCCACTTTTTTGATCTCGATGCGCATTTTTCAAACGCCAGAATGGGGTGATCGAACGCTGGCGCACTGATTTTTGCGTTTGCTACTATTGCAATTGCAGAGGCGGAATTGATCTCTGTTCCCTTATAGACCTGGTATGAGAAATGACTATGAACCTGGACGATGAAGAGCTGTTTCGGGATGCCATGGGTGACGTCACGCCGTTAAAAAATAGCGCCAGCACCCTGTGGCTTAAATCGCCCTCGCCCAAAGCGCCGCGTCGGCCTGAGGCAGAGAAAGAGGAAGAGAACTTCCTGACGCGCGGCTACCTCGACATTATCCCCCTCGCTACGCCGCTGGAGTACAAGGCCGACGGCATCCAGCAGGGCGTTCTGGATAAGCTGCGTAAGGGAGAATATAAGATGGACGCCAGCCTGAATCTGCTGCGCCAGCCGGTAGAGACCTGTCGCCAGGCGGTGTTCAGCTTTATGCAGCAGGCGCGCAAAGATGGGTTGCGCAATTTGCTGATCATTCATGGCAAAGGGCGTGACAACGAATCCCACGCCAATATCGTGCGCAGTTACCTGGCGCGCTGGCTGCGCCAGTTCGACGACGTGCAGACCTTCTGTATCTCGCAGCCGCAGCATGGCGGCGCCGGTGCGCTCTATGTCGGCCTGCGTAAAACCGAAAAGGCGCGGCTGGATAACCGCGAGCGCCACGCGAAGCGGAGCCGTTAGTCGGGCGCCTTGCGGATGGTCGCCATCAGGATCTCCGCGCTAAGGCTCAGCGGATGGCCGGTTCGGGTAATAATGCCGACCGGCTCTCCGGGGCCCGAGGAGCTGATGGGCAGGGCGCACAGCGCATTGTGCGCCAGATCTTCTTTGATGGCGCCCGATGGCACAAACCATACGTAGTCATAACGCAGCGCCAGCTGGCGCGCCAGCGAGGTTGATGAGGTTTCGACGCAGGTGCTGGGCAGGGTGCAGCCCTGTTCATCAAGCATCTGCTGTGCAATACGGCGCGGGGCAGTGCCTTCAGGGGAGATCACCACCGGCCACTGCATCGCCCGAGAGAGAGTGACGTTGTCACTTAACAGCGGGTGTTCGGGACGTACCACCAGCTTGAGCGATTCCAGAAACAGCAGCTCATAGGTTAAGCCGGTCATCATTTCGCTGTCCGCCATGCGGCCGATACCGATCTCAAATTCGCCCGCGCGTAGCCCCGCCAGCAGCACGTTATTGTGCAGCGTGGCCACCTGCACGGTGGCGTGCGGCTGCTGCTGGTGAAAGCGGTCGAGAATTTGCGGCAGCATACCCATAGCCGCCGTGGTCAGCGCGCCGAGGCGGATCACTACCGGACGGGTCGAGATCGGCAGAGTAAGGCTCTGGCCCGCGTGATTAAGGGCATCCAGCACTTTTACCGCGTGAATAAGAAACTGTTCGCCCATAGTGGTGAGCTGCGCGCCGAGCCGGCCGCGTTCAAACAAGCGTACCCCCGTCAGCTCCTCCAGCTCGTTAAGGGTCTTTGAGAGCGCAGGCTGGCTCAGGCTCAGCGTTTCCGCCGCGCGGCCCAGGGTTCCCTGCTGCGCGACCGCAACAAAGGTATGAAGATGGCGCAAGCGAATGCGCTGATTGAAAAGGATATTTTTGTCCATCTCACAAACCTAATGAGTTTGGCCGCTCTACGGCAACCAGTAAAGTTGGGTTTTGTTAACTTTGCTGCAAAATAAAATTAACAAAAAGCGTCGCCTGACGCTACTTGTTGATAAAAAGAGAAAAACAGGCTCAGCCGCAAAGCGGACGACGCGTTAACCTCCTGCTCCCCTCAGCAATTTCAACAGGTTAACTGATTAATGTTGAATAATTCTCAATATCATATAAAAATCAGGCGTCTTATCGTTAACGATGGGCTATCATAGCTGCCGTTTTTTTTACCAAAACTGATGCATCAGGGGTGAGCGCAGTGAGGAGTTCGCAGTGACCAGCGTCGAGGCCGTGGACGTTCGCCAGTTAATCAATCAGTCAGAGCTTAGCCGCTGGCAAAAGCGTCTGATTGCGCTCTGCTTTATCGTGGTTGCCCTTGACGGCATGGATATCGCGCTGATGGGCTTTATCGCGCCGACGCTCAAGGCGGGATGGGGCGTTACTAACCATCAGCTCGGCCTGGTGATCAGCGCCGCGCTGGTCGGGCTGGCGCTCGGCGCGATGCTGGCGGGGCCACTGGCCGATCGCTATGGCCGACGTATGATGATTATCCTCAGCGTCTTTTTCTTCGGGCTCTGGACGCTCGCCACCGCGCTGGCAAACAACATCGAACAGATGATGCTGTTTCGCTTTTTTACCGGCCTGGGGCTGGGCGCGGCGATGCCCAACGTCGGCACGCTGGTGGCGGAGTACGCGCCGGAGCGCCGCCGCGCTTTTATCATCACCGTGGTGTTCTGCGGCTTTACCTTCGGCGCCGCCAGCGGCGGTTTCGCCGCCTCCTGGCTGCTGCCGCGCTATAGCTGGCATGCCGTGATGCTGCTGGGCGGCATTCTGCCGCTGGCGATCCTGCCATTTCTGGTTCGCGGCCTGCCGGAGTCGGTGCGCTTTCTGATTAGCCGCCGCGCGCCGGCGACGCGCATTCACGCCATTCTTGAGCGGATGCTGCCTGGCGCCACGCGTCCAGACAGCGCTTTTCACTCGCAGGAGCCGACGCCGCAGACCCAGGGCGCAATCGCTACCGTGGTGTCGCGCCGCTATCTGTTCGGCAGCCTGATGCTGTGGGGCGGCTATTTTATGGGGCTGTTTCTGGTCTATCTGATCGGCAGCTGGCTGCCGTCGCTGATCAATACGCTGGGCATGTCGGTCACCGAGGCGGCGATTATTACCGCCATGTATCAGGCGGGCGGCACCCTGGGATCGCTGTTCGCAGGCTGGCTAATGGATCGCTTCAACGCCACGCTGGCGCTGGCGGCCATCTATTTCTGCGGCGGGCTGGCGATCGTCTCGCTGGGCTTCTCTCCGGCGGAAGTCGGCATGATGAGCGGCATTGCCTTTCTTAGCGGCTTCTGTTTCAACGGTGCCAACACCGGCATGAACGCGCTTTCGGCCAGCTACTATCCCACGCACGCGCGCGCCACGGGCTCCAGCTGGATGCACGGCGTCGGCCGCGTCGGCGCCATCCTCAGCGCCTTTGTCGGCGCGGAGATGCTTTCGCTCGGCTGGTCGTTTAGCCTGATTTTTATGCTGCTGGCTATTCCCGCGCTGCTGACGACCCTGATGCTGGTGATGAAAAACCGCTTCGGCTTTAAGCCGATCACAAATCCGTAACTTTTTCGCCTGCCGACAGCGGGTTGCTCTACAGTAGCAGCAATCTCGATCATGTCAGGAGCAGGCACCATGAATGACTTCCTCAGCGCGGACGCTATCCGCACGCGCTTCTCACAGGCGATGTCCGCTATGTATCAGCAGGAGGTGCCGCAGTACGGCACGCTGATGACGCTGGTGCAGCAGGTCAACGCGCGCTGTTTAACCGATAGCCCGACGCTGAAAGCGCGGCTCAGCGCCGCGGACGAACTGGAGCGCCTTAACCTGGAGCGCCACGGTGCCATTCGCGTCGGCACGGCGCAGGAGCTGGCGACGCTGCGGCAGATGTTTGCGGTAATGGGCATGGAGCCGGTCGGCTATTACGATCTCTCGCAGGCGGGCGTGCCGGTACACTCCACCGCGTTTCGTCCGGTGAGCGATGAGGCGCTGCGGCGCAATCCCTTCCGCATCTTTACCTCGCTGCTGCGGCTGGAGCTGATTGACGACCTTGAGCTGCGGCAGAAGGCGGCGGCGATACTGGCGCAGCGTGATATTTTTACGCCGCGCTGCCGGGCGCTGATAGCGCAGCATCAGCAGCAGGGCGGCCTGGGCGAAGCTGATGCCGACGCCTTTGTCACTGAGGCGCTGGAGACCTTCCGCTGGCACGCGCTCAGCACCGTTGACCGCGCCACCTATCAGGCGCTCAGCCAGCAGCATCGGCTGGTCGCCGACGTGGTTTGCTTTCCGGGATGCCACATCAACCACCTGACGCCGCGCACGCTTGATATCGATCGAGTGCAGGCGCTGATGCCGGAATATGGCATCGATCCCAAGGCGCTGATAGAGGGACCGCCGCGGCGGAACGTGCCGATTTTGCTGCGTCAGACCAGCTTTAAAGCGCTGGAAGAGGTGGTGAGCTTTCAGCAGGGCGACAGCGGCACCCACACCGCGCGCTTTGGCGAAATCGAGCAGCGCGGGGCGGCGCTGACGCCAAAAGGCCGCGCGCTCTACGATCGCCTGCTGGCGGAAGCGGGCACCGGCGCTGATAATCAGCAGCACCAGCAGCGTCTGGCCGACGTGTTTCGCGCTTTTCCCGATGATGAGCGCAGCCTGCGCGAACAGGAGCTTGCCTGGTTCCACTACCGGCTGAGCGAACAGGGCGAGGCGCAGCCGCCTCAGGCGGGCGAATCCCTGGCGATGCTGATCGAGCAGGGCCGCATTATCGCCGATCCCCTGGTGTATGAGGATTTTTTGCCGGTGAGCGCGGCGGGCATTTTTCAGTCAAATCTGGGCGATCGGGCGCAGGGACGTTCCGCCGGCCACGCCAGCAGGGCCGATTTTGAACGGGCGCTCGGGGCGCCGGTGCACGATGAAATGCAGCTTTATCAGGCGCGCCAGCAGCAATCGCTGGCACGGTGTGGTTTTGCCGATGCGTAACGGCATCGATTCAGCATAATCTGCAAATGCACCAGACACATGGACAATATCTTAACGGCCTGTAGATAATGCCTTAACGCTTTATCAGGGAACAGGTAATGAAAAACAGACGACCTCTGCGCCTCAGCACAGCCGAAGGCGAGCTAAGAGGAAGTATGGATGACGATCTCTTTGTTTTTAAGGGTATTCCATATGCCGCCGCGCCGGTAGGCGCGCTGCGCTGGCGCGCGCCCCAGCCGGTTACGCCGTGGCAAGAGGTGCGCGACGCAACCGCTTTCGGCGCCGCCTGCTGGCAAAACCGCACCCTCTGTGCCGTCGCGGGCGGTGGCGATCCCGGCCCGCTCAGCGAAGACTGCCTCTATCTTAATGTCTGGACCCCCGACGTCGAGCCGGCACGACCGCTGCCGGTAATGGTGTGGCTGCACGGCGGCGGCTTTGTTATGGGATCGGGCGGGCTGCCGCCCTACAGCGGCAAGCCGCTGGCGGCGCGCGGTGCCGTGGTGGTAACGGTCAATTATCGCCTCGGCCACCTGGGATTCTTCGCTCATCCGGCGCTGGATGCGGAGTACCGCGACGGCGGCGTGGTAAACAATTTCGCCTTGCTCGACCAGATTGCCGCGCTGCAGTGGGTGCAGCGCAATATCCCCGCGTTTGGCGGCGATCGTGACAACGTCACCCTGTTCGGCGAATCTTCCGGCGCGCGCAGCGTGCTGTCGCTCTGCTGCTCGCCGCTGGCGGAGGGGTTGTTTCATAAAGCTATCGCCCAAAGCGCCTACAGCCTGCCGGACAAGCCGCGTAAAGCGGCGCTGCAGCAGGGTGAGCAGGTTGCGGCCCATTTTGGGCTGCCCAACGCCACCGCGCAGCAGCTGCGCGCGCTGCCTGCCGACGCCTTCTGGCCGCTGGAATCGCCGCTGTGGCACGGGCCGGTGCCCATAGCGGGCGACGCTGTGCTGCCCCAGCCGATGCTGAACACTTTTATGGCGGCGCGCCAGCACCGTATTCCGCTGATGGCAGGCAGTAACAGCGACGAAGCGAGCGTGCTGGAATACTTCAACGTCGACAGCGCAGAGGTGATGCGCCAGCTGCGCGTTGGCCGTCCGCTTAGCTATCGGCTGCTGAAGTGGCTGTATGATATTCACGACGATCGCCTGCTGGGACGCGCGGCGGCGCGCGATCTGGCCTTCAGCGTGATGCCGTGGATCCTGATGCGCGCCCAGCACAACGTCGGCATGCCGGGCTGGCGCTACTGGTTCGACTATGTCTCCGAGCAGTCGCGCGATCTCTATCCGCACGGCGCCTGGCACGGCAATGAGGTGCCCTATACGCTCAATACCCTGACGGCGATGCAGCCCGTCGACAGCCAGCGACCCTACACCGCCGCCGATCGCGCCTTTGCCCGGCGCATGGCGGACTACTGGTTCACCTTTGCGCGCGACGCCAGCGAATTCAGCCACCGGCTGGAGGGCGAGATAAGCTGGCCTGCCTGGCATCCCGGCGAAGACGTCACGCTTGCCTTTGGCGAAGGGGGAAAAGAGGCGCTGCTGCTAAAGCGCAATTTTTTACGCGCTCGCCTGAGGCTGTTTCGCCTGATGATGAAAAGCATGGTGAAGCTTTGACGACTAATTGTTAAGGCGGCAGCAAGGTTTATCACCCGGTGCCGCCTGAGTAAAAAATTATAAATCAATTATTTAGCCTTGCGCTGCGCGTGATAATTGAGCAATTTTATTGCTAACTAAAACCCTGTACCTTCCTCAATCCCTGCCGATAACGCCTGTATGCCCGAGATTATCGGGCCCCCTCGGTTTTCACCGTCAAGGACTTGGCTATGGGTATATTAAAAAATTTCACAATTCGCGCCGTTATGCTTTGGATTCTCGGCCTGTTTTGCCTGCTGTGGTGCGCGGTAGGCTGGTTTAGCGTGCATTCGCTCGGCGAGCTCAGCAAGGGCAATGAGGTCGATCGTCATCTGGTGGCTCAGATGACCATCTTAGGCAAGGGCAACGACCAGTATTTCCGCGTCATCACGCGCCTGTCGCGCGTGATGGAGATAAAAGCGGGCGGCGCGCAGCCCACCGACGCCGACTGGAAACCGGTCCAGCAGGCGCTGGACAATATGAAGCAGCAACTGGCGCAGTTTAAACAGATGGCGCCCGGCCCGATGGATCCGCAGATCGTCGATAAGGTCATCAGCAACTGGCAAAAACTGCTGGATGAGGGCGTCACGCCGCAGCTGGAGAAAGCGCGTCAGGCGTCGCTTGAGGCCTATCGCCAGCACGCCAGTACAATAACGCCGGCGCTAAGCCGCGCCTTCGGCGCCAGCGCAGAGGCCTTTAACCAGGCGGCGGCGGTCACGCTCGATCAGACCCGCGTCAACGTCGATCGTCTGACCGTGATGACCAAAATCACCCTGGTGGCGGCGGTCTTCGTAGGCCTGCTGATCCTGCTGTTTACCGATCGCTATCTGGTAACCATGCTGGTTAAACCACTGGATCGCATCCGCGAGCATTTCGCCGTGATCGCCACCGGCGACCTCAGCCAGACGGTGCAGCCTTTCGGCCGCAACTGCGTGGGCAAGCTGGTGCCGCTGCTGAGCGCCATGCAGGAGAGCCTGCGCGAAGCGGTGAGCGCCATTCGCAGCGGCACCGAGAATATTTCGCGCGGCGCGGCGGAGATTTCAGCCGGCAATAACGATCTCTCTTCCCGTACCGAAGAGCAGGCGGCGGCGCTGGAGCAGACCGCCGCCAGTATGGAGCAGCTGACCGCGACGGTGAAGTTCAACGCCGACAATGCGCGTCAGGCCAGCATGCTGGCGGAAACCGCCTCGTCGACGGCGCAGCAGGGCGGCCAGCTGGTGAGTGAAGTGGTCTCCACCATGAACGGCATCTCCGGCAGCTCGAAGAAGATCGCCGAGATCACCAACGTGATTAACGGCATCGCCTTCCAGACCAACATTCTGGCGCTGAACGCGGCGGTGGAAGCGGCGCGCGCCGGCGAGCAGGGTCGCGGCTTTGCGGTGGTCGCCAGCGAGGTGCGCAATCTGGCGCAGCGCAGCGCCGCCGCAGCGAAAGAGATCGCCGCGCTGATTGAGGATTCGGTGCAGCGCGTCGATAAAGGGGCGACGCTGGTGAGCAATACCGGCAGCACCATGAATAATATTCTCAAGTCGGTGCAGGACGTGGATGCCATCATGAAGCAGATCGCCGCCGCCTCGGAAGAGCAGAGCAAAGGCATCTCGCAGGTGGGCGTCGCCGTGACCGAGATGGACAGCGTCACGCAGCAGAACGCCTCGCTGGTGGAGGAGGTCTCCGCCGCCGCCGCCGCGCTGGCGCGTCAGACCGAATCGCTGGAGGCTTCAGTCTCCCGCTTCCGCCTGTCGTCGCAGACGCCGCTGGCCAGCGCGCCGTCTGGTCGCGACAGCGCGACGCCGCCCGCTGGAGGCACGCCACGCCTCAAAGCGGAGCAGAGCGCCGACTGGGTCACCTTTTAATCCCGCGACAGCCACGCCGCCAGATCCGCAAGGAAAGGCGGCGCATCCCTGACGGGGCGCTGCAGCAGGCTGTAGGCCGCCCCGGTTTTTACCCGGCTGGCGAACGGCGCTATGAGTCGACCGTTCGCCAGATCGCTCTCCACCAGATTAATATCCGCCACCGTTACGCCAAACCCCTGTATGGCCGCGCTAATCGCCAGATCCATGGTGCTGAAATGCTGATTACGCCCCATCGTCAGTCGGGTATTCTGGGCGCTGAGCCACAGCTGCCAGTCGCGGGTATCGCCGGTGGGATGCAGAAAGGTCATCGCCGCCAGCCCCGCGGGCAAGGCGGGCGGCGCGATATCAGCTGCCATCACCGGCGTAATCGCCTCGTCGAACAAGTGGATCGCCCCAGGCGGCGGCGTGCCGTACAGGATAGCGGCGTCGAACCCCTCCAGCTCGGCGTGATGCTCAAGCGTGGTGGTCAGCGCGACGTGCAGCTCCGGCCGCTGCTGCTCCAGTGCCACCAGCCGCGGCACCAGCCAGCGCATTGCGCAGGTCGGCGCCCTGAGGCGAATAACGCCATGCTGACGCATCGCCTTGTCCGTCGCGCCCGCCATCAGCTCAAATCCCTGCCGCAGCTCCGGCAGCAGCGCTGCGCCCTGCGAGGTCAGGCGCAGGCCGCGCGCGTGCCGTTCAAACAGCGCAAACCCCAGGTAGTGTTCAAGGGAGGCGATTTTTCGGCTTACCGCGCCCTGAGTGAGGCAGAGTTCGCCCGCCGCGTGCGTCAGGTTAAGATGCCGAGCGGTGACCAGGAAAGCGTGTATGGCGTTAAGCGGCAGAGAACGCGGCATTGTCACTCCAGCTATGCAAATTTGTCATGGCTATTATGACAACAATTCGCTTGTCGGCTCAAGCGCCGGGTCGTTGAATAGAAATTAACGAAAACAACATTTTTATGCAGCCGCGCAGGAGCACGCCCGATGAGAAGCAGCGTTAACGTCACGTCCAAACTGCCCGACGTAGGCACCACCATATTCAGCGTCATCGGTCAGCTCTCCGCGCAGCACCGCGCCATTAACCTGTCGCAGGGCGCGCCCAACTTCCCGTGCGATCCGGCGCTGGTGGAGGAGGTCAGCCGCGCCATGCGTGAAGGTCATAACCAGTATGCGCCCATGACCGGCTGGCCCGCGCTCAAAGAGGCGCTGGCGGCGAAGGTCGCCTCGCTCTACGGACAGCACTACGATCCAGCGACCGAAGTGCTGATCAGCGGTAGCGCCAGCCAGGGTATCTATATGGCGATTACCGCGCTGGTGAACCAGGGCGATGAGGTGATTTTCTTCGAGCCCGCCTTTGACAGCTACGCGCCGGTGGTGCGTTTGCAGGGCGGCATCCCGGTGGGTTTGAAGCTGCAGTTCCCCGACTATGCCATCGACTGGGAGGCGCTGCGCGCTGCGCTGACGCCGCGCACCCGCATGATCATTATTAATACGCCGCACAACCCGAGCGCGCAGGTGCTGACGCCCGCCGATCTGGCGCAGCTGGCAGCGCTAACGCGCGGCACCGATATTGTGGTGCTCTCCGATGAAGTCTATGAGCATATTCTGTTCGACGGCCGCGCCCACTGCGGTATGGCGACCCATCCGGAGCTGGCGCAGCGCAGCGTTATCGTCTCCTCATTCGGCAAAACCTTCCACGTAACCGGCTGGCGCGTCGGCTACTGTCTCGCCCCCGCCAGGCTGATGGAGGAGCTGGTTAAGGTGCATCAGTTTATGATGTACGCCGCCGATACGCCGATGCAGATCGGCTTTGCGCACTATCTGCAGCACGCCGGGAACTATCTCTCGCTCTCGGCCTTCTACCAGCAGAAGCGCGATCGCCTGGTGGCGCTGCTGCAGGCGTCGCCGTTTAAGCTGCTGCCGTGCGCCGGTTCGTTTTTTGTTTTGGCCAGCTACGGACATTTCAGTGACGAATCTGACAGCGAGATGGTAAAACGTCTTATCGTCGAACAGGGTGTGGCCACCATTCCGCTTTCGGCGTTTTATATGGACGGTACCGACAACAAGGTTATTCGGCTCTCATTTGCAAAAGACGACGTTACCCTGCAGCGCGGCGCGGAAGCGCTCTGTCGGGTGAAGGGTTAATCTCAGGGGAAAAAAATGAAAAAAGTGAACGCGATTTTTTTAGCGCTGGGCCTGATGAGTTCGGCGCACGCGCTGGCGGCGGAGACGCTGCGTTACGGCCTTGAATCGCAGTATGCGCCGTTTGAGAGCCGCAACGCGCAGGGCGAGCTGGAGGGGTTCGACATTGAGCTGGGCAAAGCCATTTGCGCGACCGGCAATTTTGACTGTCACTGGGTAGAGAGCAGTTTCGACGCGCTGATCCCGGCGCTGCAGGCGAAGAAGTTCGACGCCATTAACTCGGCGATGAATATCACCGAGGCGCGGGCGAAGAGCATCGACTTTACCAAGCCGATCTACCGCATTCCGAGCATGCTGATCGTGAAACAGGGCGAGAAGCTCCAGCCCACCGCTGAAGCGCTAAAGGGCAAGAATATTGGCGTGCTGCAGGGCTCCATTCAGGAAACCTACGCTAAAAAGCACTGGGAGAGCCAGGGCGTAACCGTCACCTCCTATCAGGATCAGAATCAGGTCTATAACGATATGGTTGCGGGCCGTCTGGACGGGACGCTGGTGATGTCCGCCGCCGGCCAGTCGGGCTTCCTCGATAAACCGCAGGGCAAAGGCTTTGCCTTCGCCGGCAAGGCGGTCGAGGATGACGCGATTCTCGGTTCCGGCATCGGTTTTGGTCTGCGTAAGGGCGATACGAAGCTGAAGCAGGCGCTGGATGCGGCGATTACCAAAATCCAGGATGACGGCACGGTGAAGAAGCTGGCGGAGAAATATTTCCCCGGCATCGACGTCAGCACGACAAAGTAAGAAGAAAGGGCGGCTAATAGCCGCCTTTTTTATCGCTGCCGCTGCCGGGGCGAACAGAGAAGAGATTAGCCCCTGTTATCCGAGCAGACTCTCCACGGTGACCGATGCTCCGCCGCACACGATCACCAGCACATTATCTGTCGGGCTAAAGCGGATCTTACGATCGTATAAGAGGGATAAAGAAACCCCGCATGCCGGCTCGGTCAGCACGCGGTGATCGTCCAGAAATCGCCGACAGGCTGAGGTGGCTTCCTCATCGGAAACCAGCAGGCTGGTCACATTGCCCCGGCACGCAACCTTAAAGGCATTTTCGCATACCTGACTGGCCGCCAGAGTGGTGGCAATCCCGCTGACGCTATCAAGACGCACAAGTCGGCCAGCATTGAGCGAGGCGTTGAGCGAGGCCGTGCCGTAAGTCTCAACGGCGTAGACGGGAATATGACTCAGCTGGTGCTTTTCCAGACCCTGGGCGAGGCCAGACAGCAGGCTTCCACCGCCCACGGAAAGAATCACCGCGTCCGGGCGAACGCCTTCGTTAATCACTTCATCCACGATTGTGCTGATCCCTTCCCAGAGCAGCGGGTTATCGAAGGGGTGAATATAAAAGATCTCATCCGTCGCCAGAGAGAGCGCGTAATCATTCGCCTCGCTCCACACCTTGCCGTGGACAACCAGCCGTGCGCCTTCCTGCTCAATCAGCTGTCGGGCTCTGGCAGAGGTGGTTTCGGGCACCACCACCGTAACCGGCACCCCTAGTTTGCGGCCGCTGTGCGCCACCGCGATACCGGCATTTCCGCCGGAGGAGCTGACAAATGCTTTCGCGTTCTGGCTGGCGTAATAACGGCAAATATGCGCGGCGCTGCGGAGCTTAAACGATCCGGTTGGCTGGGAGGACTCCATCTTCAGCCAGACAGAGCAGCCACTCTGCTGGCTTAATGGAAGAGAGTGGATCAGCGGGGTAGAGATGCTTATTGCCATTAATATCTGTCCTTATGAAAAAATATTATTATCTCGCCAGCGAGGGCGGCAGGCTGTTTCAGAAACCATCATAGAGTTAATACGCGGCAATACCAGCCTGGATTGAAAAACTTTCTTATTTATTGCGCTGCTTCTGAAACAGGGTGGCCCGGCGGCGCAGCCGCGTCTGCTGTCGACTGTGCTGCGGTGAGACGCCGGTTTATTGAGGCGTAAAGATTATCTGTTGTTCTCTGCGTGGTTTTATTGTGGCTCGCGATGAAGGTTAAGATAAAGGCCATTAATAAGCAGCCAGCGGGCAGCTGGTTAAATAAATAGTGATCACCAGTTATAACTGGGCGCGATATTACGCCCGTGACGTCATTAATCTGATTAATTAAAAAAGCGCTTCACTATTTTTATACAAGTGGCCACACTCTTTACCAGAAAAAATGGCGCCATCAGCCAGGCGCAGCGAAGAGGTTTGCTTATTCAATCAGGCGCAGAGCAGGTTGACATTCTCTGTTTATTGGCGGGAATTGCCCCCAGCGAGACGAGTTAAATGCGGCGCATTTTAGCGCCGTGCTGATGCGAGACAGAATATGTACTCTAATGCAATATGGATTATGCTGGAGAAGTCAATTAATATCATTGGGCTGTTGTATATTAATTCGCTGATGGCCAAATATATTGGGCCAGAGAATTTTGGTAAGATAAATATCACCACCTCGCTTTTTGTTTTTGTGCAAACCTTATCCTGGTTTGGCGGGCAGAACATCATTTTCAAACGGATGAGCGAAAAGGCCGCCTCCGGGATCGCGATGGCGATCCACACGCAAAATCAGCGGCGCTTTTTCTTTCTGCTGTCATCAGGTGCGGTGTTAATCGCGCTCTCGCTTTTTTCTGATCCCGTGGTGTTTGCGTTTGGCGTGGCTAACTGCATCGCTACCTATTTTATTGTGATGGATTTCTTCTCTGTCTATAACAACACCCAGCTAAAATCAAAGATCAACACGATAACAAACGTAATCGGGCTCTCTGTTGCGCTACTGATCCGGTTCCTGGTGTCGCACTTTAAGATGCCGGTTTATTACTTCACTATACCGATCGTTATTATTCCTCTTGTGCCCTATATTATGCGCCTTATCTATTTCCACTATACCACCGAAGTAAAAGCGCGCGCGAAAGGGGGAAAGATTTATAATCTGCACCTGCTTTACACGGGCGGGGCGTTGATTCTCTCAAGCCTGTCTGCCGATATCTATACGCAGGTTTCGAGCCTTTTTTTAGCGCGGATACTCACCTATTCAGACCTGGGCGTCTATAGCGTGGCGCTCACCCTGGGTGGCGCATGGTCATTTATTGTTTTAGCGCTGATTACCAGCTTCTTTTCGCGCATCTACAGTGAAAAAAATCCGCTGGTGGTCGAACGCCTGCTGGTTAACATTAATCGCCTGGTTATCCTGCTCTCTCTGGTGATGCTCGGCGGCTTTGCTGTTTTTGGTGATGACGTTATCCGCCTGCTTTATGGCGAAAGCTATAGCGACGCCGTGGCGATTATTCCCGTTATTATCATCGGCACGATGTTCTCTTCGCTCGGCACCATTTGCTACCGCTATATCATAAAGGAATCGGGCTACAGCTACCTGGCTAAAAAGATGTTTTTATGCTGTCTGTTCACCATTCCCTTATCCTGGCTAATGATCCATGCATTTGGCATTAAGGGAGCGGCATATTGCTTTTTGATTGTAGAGCTTTTGTCCTGCACGCTGCTTAATTACTTTTTTAAAGATAAAACCATTTTCAAAATGCATCTTGGCATCTTCAAATCAAGAGGGTCTGCTTAAATGATAAAACAAACGGTAAAGTCCGCCTTAAAGATAAGTGCAAATATCTTTCCTGAGTCATGTGCAAAGGCACACTATTTTATCAGGTTCAGGAAAAGGCTTAACCTGACCAATCCCACTAACCTTAATGAGAAGATTCAGTGGCTGAAGTTTAACGAACTCGACAACGATATTTACACGCTGTGCGCCGACAAATACAAGGTCAGGGAGTATGTCTCATCAAAAGGCTGCGGTGAGATCCTAAACGATCTCTACGGCGTTTATGATAACCCCCAGGATATCGACTACAGGGCGCTGCCCGAAAAGTTTGCGCTTAAATGCAACCATGGCGCAGGCTATAATATTATCTGTAGTGATAAAGCCCGGCTCGATATTGAGAAAACCAACCGGCAGCTCAACAGGTGGCTAAAAGAGGATTTCTCATCGCTTTTTGTCGAGCCGCAGTACAAAAAAATCGAAAGAAAAATTTTGTGCGAAAAGTTTATTGAGAATGCGCGCGGCGGTTTTCCCGATGATTACAAGTTTTACTGTTTTAACGGCAGACCCTATGCGGTAATGGTCTGTGTCGGACGCGAAAAGGGAAGGCCAAAGTTCTACTATTTTGATATGAACTGGCATCCTCTTCCTTTCGAAGATACTCTTGAGCTAATCAGCAAAAACGATTATCCCGCCATGCCTGATGGCTTTGATAAAATGAAACACTATGCGACGCAGTTAGCCTCCGACTTCAAGTTTGTACGCGCCGATTTTTATCTTATCGCGGGCAGGGTTATTTTTGGCGAACTGACCTTTACGCCGTCAGCCGGGCTGGATGTTACGTTACAGCAGGCGGATATCATTTTAGGCAGCCAGTTAACCCTGTAACCCGCCGCGCAATCCTCTGCCGATCCTCCCTCCCTTGCCAGCGATGGCGCAGGGGACCCCATTAGCGCCCGTGAGTCGACAGTTGAGCCGTCTGTCGATTCAGCTGCCGTTGTCTCGCCGGATGCTGACCGGCCCTGCAAATTAACAGGTCAGCGATGCAGCGACCGCACCGCCACCGATGGTCAGCTCTGCGCCGCCAGCAGGCAAAGCCTCTCCGCCACCTGATAAGATTTCACAAACGACGAGATGGGCAGAAATTCGAAGCGGGAGTGGAAGTTGTGCGCGCCGGTAAAAAAGTTTGGCGTCAGCAGCCCCTTCGCCGACAGCGCCGCCCCGTCGGTGCCGCCGCGCATGGGGATCACCTTCGGTTCAATATTGAGATCCGCCAGCGCGGCGAAGATCAGATCGATGGCGCGGCGATCCTCGCCTACGGCGTTGCTAATATTGCTGTAGATATCGCTGATGCTGATGGCGACGCTGCCGGTCGGGTAGCGTTGCGCAATCTGCGTCACCGCCTGCTGCAGCTGCGCCTTACGCGCGGCAAACTGCGCCAGATCGAAATCGCGAATCGAGGCCTTCAGCGTTGCCTGGCTGGCGCCCGCCTGCATCTCGTTAAACCAGATATAGCCTTCACGGCCCTCGGTATGCTCCGGCGTCTCCTGACGATCGAACAGGCTGATAAAGTCGTGCGCCATCAGCAGCGGATTGACCAGCACCCCTTTGGCCGACATCGGGTGCGCCGGCACGCCGGTAAAGGTGATTTCCGCTGAGGCGGCGTTAAAGTTCTCATAAACCACTTCCCCCAGCTCGCAGCAGTCGATGGTCCAGGCGAAATCGACGTTAAAACGCCGCTCCAGATCGAGCGCTTTGGCGCCGCGCAGGCCGATCTCCTCATCGGGCACAAAGGCCACCACGATATCGCCGTGATCGCCCTGCAAATTCTCCATCAGCGTCATCACCACCGTTACCGCCGCTTTATTGTCTGCGCCCAGCACGCTGGTGCCGTCGCTGAAAATAATCTCTTCGCCGAGATAGGGGGCGATCTCTGGATGCTCGTCGCGGCGCAGCCAGATATCTTCCCGCGCGTTAAGCAACAGATCCTCGCCCTGCCAGGTGAGGATCTGCGGATGGATATCGGGCGACAGCCCCACATCGACGGTATCGATATGGGTGATAAACCCGATGCGCGGCGCATCCTGCCGGTTGCCGCGCTTCACTGCGGTCACCGTGGCGCAGTCGTCGATAACGACCTCATCCAGCCCGAGAGCGGTCAGCTCCTGCGCCAGCAGCTGCGCCATGGCGTGCTGGGATGGCGTGCTTGGCAAAGTATTCGATTTAGCGTCGCTCTGGCTACTGACCGCCAGATAGCGGAAAAAACGTTGGGTTAACTGATTTGCAAGGGCTGTCATCACTGATCCTTATTTGTCTGCCAGCAGCAGGATTCGCTATGTTACGAAAACGTGGTATCCATAAAGCGCCTGGATCATTTAGGGAATCTGACCAACGGAAGTCAATAAAAAGTGAGGAAATGATGAAAGTGAAGATAGCGATGCTGGCGTTGCTGACCGCTACCCTGGCGCATAACGCCAGCGCGAAAACGCTGGTTTACTGTGCCGAAGGGTCGCCGGAAAACTTTAATCCGCAGCTCTACACCTCGGGAACCAGCGTGGACGCCAGCGCGGTTCCGGTCTTTAACCGGCTGGTTGATTTTAAATATGGCACCACCGAACTGGTGCCGAGCCTGGCGGAAAGCTGGGAGATCAGCCCGGACGGCAAGGTCTACACCTTCCACCTGCGTAAAAACGTCCCTTTTCAGAGCAACAAAGCCTTCAGGCCCAGCCGCGATTTCAACGCCGACGATGTTATCTTCTCTTTTATGCGGCAGATGGATAGCAAAAATCCCTACCACAACGTCTCGGGCGGCACCTACGCCAACTTTGACAGCCTGGAGTTGACCACGCTGATCAAGAGCATCGATCGCGTCGATGACCACACCGTGCGCTTTACCCTGAATCACGCGGAGTCGCCGTTCCTCGCCGATCTCGCCTGGTACTTCGCCTCGATTCACTCCGCCGAATATGCTGACCAGATGCTGAAGGCGGGCACGCCAGAGAAGGTCGATATGGATCCCATCGGCACCGGGCCGTTCCAGCTGGTGCAGTATCAGAAAGACTCGCGCATTCTCTATAAGGCATTTCCAGACTACTGGGGAGGCAAGGCGAAGCTGGACCGCATCGTCTTCAGCATTACGCCGGACGCGTCGGTTCGTCTCGCCAAACTGGAGAAGGGAGAGTGTCAGATTATGCCGTTCCCGAATCCCGCCGATCTGGAGAAGATGCGCAGCAACCCGGCGATTAACCTGATGCAAAAGGCGGGGCTGAATACTGGCTTCCTTGCCTTCAACACCACCAAAGCACCGCTGGATAAGGTTGAGGTGCGCCAGGCGCTGGCGATGGCGATTAATAAACCCGCCATCATCGACGCGATTTTCAAAGGCACCGGCACCGCGGCAAAAAATATTCTGCCGCCGGGCGTCTGGAGCGAAAACAACGCGCTGAAAGATTACGACTACAATCCTGAAAAGGCGAAGGCGCTGCTGCAACAGGCGGGTATTAAACCCGGTACCGAGATCGCGCTCTGGGCGATGCCGGTTTCCCGTCCCTATAACCCTAACGCGCGGCGTATGGCGGAGATGATCCAGGCGGACTGGGCGAAAGTCGGCATCAAGGCGACAATCGTTACCTACGAATGGGGCGAATATCTCAAGCGGGTGCGCAGCGGCGAGCATCAGGCGGCGCTGATGGGCTGGACCACCGCTACCGGCGATCCCGATAACTTCTTCGGCCCGCTCTACAGCTGTAAATCGTCCCAGGGCGGCTCAAACTCGTCGAAGTGGTGCTATCAGCCGTTTGAAAAGCTGATCGTCGCGGCGCGCGCCGAGCCGGATCAGGGCAAGCGTACCGCGCTCTACCTGCAGGCGCAGCAGATTATGCATGACCAGATGCCGGCGGTGATGATTGCCCACTCCACCATCTTCGAGCCGGTGCGCAAAGAGGTGAGCGGCTACGATATCGATCCGTTCGGCAAACACATCTTCTATCCGGTCGATATTAAAGAGTAATCAGGCCAGTCCGGCAGCGATGGCGTTCAGGCGCTGCTGGAGAAAGGCGAGAAAGGGCGACAGCGCCGCGTTGCGCTGTCGTCCCGACACCCGTTGCAGCTGCAGCGTGCGCTGGCTGAGCTGGTCGACCCCCATCTCGCGCAGCACCAGATGCTGGGTTTGGGTGGCGTTGAGCAGGGTAAAGGCGCTGCTGATGGTGATCGCCTCGGGGGTATGAAGCAGAAACTGGTAAAGCGTGGCGAAATAGTCGCAGGTGAGCACCGGCTCAATAACGCAGCCGCGCATCTGGCAGGCGAGGTCGAACAGCTGCCGCACCGTGGTGTTTTGCTCCGGCAGCGCCATCGGATAGTGGCTGAGCGCCTCCAGCGTCACCGGCTGCTGCGCCAGCGGATGATCCTTGTGCATTGCCAGCAGCACCGGGGCGGGCCAGGATCCCATCACCTCTACGCCGCGTTCTGGATGAAGGCTGAACTGTAGCGCCACGTCGCACTCCCCGGCGCGCACCCGTTCCGCTACGCCCTGCGCGCTCTCTACCTTTAAGGCGAAGTAGACGCCGGGATTCAGCGCGCGAAACTCCGCCAGCAGGCCGGGCAGCAGGCTGAACGCCATGCCGTCGGTGCAGGCGATGCGGATCAGCGTGCGGCGGATCGCCTTCAGTCCCTTAATCTCCGCCAGCGCATGCTCCATATCGAGCTGGCTTTGCCGCACCTGACGGGCAAAGATCTCGCCCGCCTCATTAAGCACCATGCCGCGCGCATGACGATCGAACAGCGGCGCGCCCACCTGCGCCTCCAGCCGCTGGATCTGGCGGCTGATGGCGGAGACCGCCACAAACAGCTGCTCGCTGGCGGCGCTCAGCGACCCGCTGTTAGCCACGGCGAGGAAATAACGGATTTCACTGCTCAGCATCATCTCACCTCTGCACCCCGGCGGTGCGTGCCTCTTTATCGGGCATTCTAGCTTTGCTCTTAAAGCAAGGCTATGTCGATAAATTGATAATTGTGGCAATGCCAGGCTTTTGGCAAAGATAGAGCGACGACACAATAAAAAAGACAGGGCAAACATGACGGAACAACAGGCGATTCAACAGGCGATGCGCTATTTCGATAGCGGGGAATTTCAGCGGCTTCTGGCACGTCGCGTGGCGTGCGTCACCGAAAGCCAGCGGGCGGATCGCGACGGCGAGCTTAATCACTATCTGCATCAGGAGATCGCGCCGCAGCTGACGGCGCTCGGCTTCAGTCTGCAGATTATCGACAACACCGTAGCGGAAAATCGCCCGTTTCTGGTGGCGACGCGCATCGAGGATGAGTCGCTGCCGACGCTGCTGGTCTACGGACATGGCGACGTGGTATTTGGCGACGATGAAAACTGGCGCGACGGCCTGGATCCCTGGCAGCTGACCGAAGAGGGCGACCGCTGGTATGGGCGCGGCAGCGCCGACAACAAAGGCCAGCACTGCATCAATCTGGCGGCGCTGGAGCAGGTCTACCAGGCGCGCGGCGGCCGGCTCGGCTTCAACTGTAAGATCCTGTTTGAAATGGGCGAAGAGATCGGCTCGCCGGGGCTGGCCGAGCTGTGTCAGCAGCAGCAGGCACTGCTGCGCGCCGATCTCTTTATCGCCTCCGACGGGCCGCGCGTTAGCGCGTCGCAACCGACGCTGTTCCTTGGCTCGCGCGGCGCGGTCAATTTTCGCCTTACTATCAGTGCGCGGGACAACGCCTATCACTCCGGCAACTGGGGCGGCCTGTTAAGCAATCCCGGCACCCAGCTGGCTAACGCCATCAGCACGCTGGTCAACGCGCGCGGCGTGTTGCAGGTTGAGGCGCTGAAGCCCGACTCGCTGAGCGCGGCGGTGCGCGCCATTCTCAGCGATATCGAGGTGGGCGGTATGCCGGGCGATCCGGCGCTGGACGCTGGCTGGGGTGAACCCGGCCTGACGGCGGCGGAGCGCCTCTACGGCTGGAACACGCTGGAGGTGCTGGCGTTTGAAACCGGCAATCCGGCGCGTCCCATGAACGCCATTCCCGGCGAGGCGACCGCGGTCTGTCAGCTGCGCTTTGTGGTGGGCACCGACTGGGAAAAGCTGGTGACGCACGTTGAAGCGCACCTGCGCGCCCACGGATTTGACTATGTGCAGGTTGAATTTCTGCGCGGCTCGCCCGCCACGCGCCTCGATCCGCAAAGCCCGCTGGTCGGCTGGGCGCTGGAGAGCCTGGCCGCCAGCAGCGGCAAAAAGCCGGCGCTGCTGCCTAACCTGGGCGGTTCGCTGCCAAACGAAGTCTTTTCCGATATTCTCGGCCTGCCGACCCTCTGGGTGCCGCACTCATATCCGGCCTGCGGCCAGCACGGCGTCAACGAGCATATGCTGAAGTCCGTCGCACGCGAAGGGCTGCAGATCATGACGGCACTGTTCTGGCAGCTGGGAGAAGAGGGCGAGGCGCTGCTGGCACGCCAGCAGGCTTCTACAGGAGCGCGCGTATGAGCAGCCTGACGCAAGCGCCGCCGCAGGTTCAGATCCGGCCGAGCCTGCATAAAACGCTGTTCGCCACCTGTATTGGCAACGCGCTGGAGTGGTTCGATATTGCGGTTTACGGCTTTTTCGCCAGCTATATCGCCCACGCCTTTTTCCCCACCAGCGACGCCTCCGTGTCGCTGCTGCTCACCTTTGGCAGCTTTGGCGTCTCTTTTCTTATTCGTCCGCTCGGCGCAGTGGTGCTGGGCAACTACGCCGATCGCCACGGGCGCAAAAAGGCACTGCTGCTCTCCATTAACCTGATGATGCTGGGCGGCGCGATCATTACCTTTATGCCGGAGTACGGCACCATCGGGCTGGCGGCACCGCTGCTGATCATGCTGGCGCGCCTGATTCAGGGCTTCTCGGCGGGCGGCGAGTTCGGCAGCTCAACGGCGTTTCTGGTGGAGCATTTTCCCGAGCGCAAAGCCTTTATCGCCAGCTGGCAGTTTGCGACGCAGGGCGCCAGCACGCTGATGGCCTCCGCCTTTGGCCTGGGGCTGACGCAGATCCTTAGCGAGGCGCAGATCCACTCCTGGGGCTGGCGCATTCCGTTTGCCTTCGGTCTGCTAATCGGCCCGCTGGGGATCTATATCCGCCGTCACGTTCATGAACCGGCCAGCTTCGCGCAGCAGGCGAAAACCACGGCGCCGCTGAAGCAGCTGTTCGGGCAGCAGAAAGAGCGGATGCTGCTGGCGATCGGACTGATGGTGATTTCAACGGCGGTTAACTACATGCTTAACTATGTGCCGACCTACGCCACCAAAACGCTGCATCTGCCGGGCAGCGTCGCGTTTAGCGCCACGCTGCTGGCGGGCGCCATTTTGACGCTGGTCACGCCGCTGATGGGGCTGTGGGCCGAGCGCGTAGGGCGCGTGCCGCTGATGTGGGGCTCGCTGCTGCTGCTGCTGGTGACGATCTATCCCGCCTTCAGCTATATGGTGGATCACACCTCGCCGCTGACGCTGATGCTGCTGGTGGGCTGGATGGCGCTGCTGAAATCGATCTACTTTTCCACCGTGCCGTCGGTGATGGCGGATCTCTTTCCGGTGAGCACGCGCGCCAGCGGCATGGCGATCGGCTATAACGTTGCGGTGACCCTCTTCGGCGGCTTTGCGCCGCTGGTCTGCACGCTGCTGATTAACGCCACCGGCAGCAGCCTCGCGCCGGGATACTATCTGATGGCGGTATCGCTGCTGAGCGCCGCGGCGCTGCTGCGCAGCCGGTCGCGCGTCGCCTGAACGCGTTTTAGAGAAGGGGTTGCGGGCGAGGAAGGGGCTTATCGTCTCGCGTCGCAAGGCGCGAGACGGCCTGTTACCGGGGCGGGACAACCGTACAGCTTCGCATAACTGCGGCTTTTACAGCCGGAAAGGCCGTCTCGAGGACGGCCTTCAGGTTGTGTGCTGACAGATTATTCAGCCTGAAAAGGGCTATTGCGCTGAAAACGCTGTCGAATAGCTGTTTTGCTCCAGGAGGCCCGTCTCAGCTTTATAAGGAGAACTGCAGATAGGCGACGTGCGTCTGCAGATATTCTTCCAGCCCATGCCGTCCGTCGGCACCGCCGATGCCCGATTTACGCCAGCCCGCATGGAAACCCTGCATCGCTTCAAAGTTTTCGCGGTTTACGTAGGTTTCGCCGAACTTCAGCTTGCGCAGCGCCACCATGGTGGTATTCAAATCCCGCGTATAAAGAGAGGAGGTCAGGCCGTACTCGCAGTCGTTAGCCAGCGCGATGGCTTCGTCCAGCGTTTTAAAGGTCATCACCGGCAGCACCGGGCCGAAGATCTCCTCGCGCATAATCTCCATATCCTGACGGACATCGGTGATAATGGTAGGCTGGAAAAAGAAGCCTTTCTCACCGGCGCGTTTGCCGCCCAGCACCACCTTGCCGCCCGCCGCCACCGCGTCCGCCACTTTCTTCTCGACGCGCGCCAGCGCGGCGGCGTTAATCAGCGGCCCCATATCCAGCTCGCGCTGCTCTGCCGGATCGCCGAAGGTCACGGCGTTAAACGCCTCGGTTAAGGCGCTCATAAAGCGGTCGTAAATGCCTTCCTGCACATAAACCCGCTCCGCGCAGTTACACACCTGCCCGCTGTTGATGACCCGGGAGCTGACGATCGCCTTTACCGCTAACTTCACATCGGCATCATCCATCACGATGGCGGGCGCCTTGCCGCCCAGCTCCAGCGACACTTTGGTCACGTTTTTTGCCGCCGCCGCCATGGTGGCGACCCCTGCGCCAACGCTGCCGGTCAGGCTGACCAGACCAACCTTCGCATTGGCGGCCAGCTCCTGACCAATCTCCGGGCCGTAGCCATAGACAAGATTAAACACGCCCGGCGGCAGGCCAATGCGATCAACGATCTCAGTAAAGATGCTGGCGTTAAGCGGCGTCAGCTCGCTGGGCTTGATCACAATGGTGTTGCCGGTAATCAGCGCGGGCGCAGCTTTGCGCGCGATCAAAAAGAAAGGGAAGTTCCACGGCAGGATCCCGGTGGTCACGCCGATCGCCTTTTTAAAGACAAAAATGTTTTCATTTGGGCGATCGCTGTTGACGATTTCGCCCTCATAGCGGCGCGCCCACTCGGCCATATATTCCAGATAATCGGCGGTGAACAGCACCTCGGTCTGCGCCAGCCCCTGCGTTTTCCCTCCTTCGGCGACGATAGTGGCGGTGAGTTCCGGCTCGCGGTCGCGGATCGCGGCCGCCAGCTTGCGCAGCCAGTTGCCGCGCTCAACGGCGGGCAGCGCCTCCCATGCCGGCTGTGCGCTTTCGGCGGCGTCAATCGCGCGGCTGGCGTCCTGCGCGCGACCTTCAGGTATGCGAGCCAGCAGCGCTTCGGTGGCCGGATTGATCACCTCAATCCATTTATCGCCGCTGTGCGCGACAAACTCACCGTTAATGTAATGTTTGAGTTCTGTTGTCATCTGCCGAATCTCCGATGTCGGGTACGTTAATAAAATGTTTTATAAATGCAGCGTGAAACAAAACCCAAAGCGACACCTTAGTCTCACTGCCATGTGCGGCGCGGCGCTGGCAAATATACGCAGATCGGGATGATAACGGCGGCAGAAGGTTGTATTGGTCGGCAGCGGCCCGCATATCTACCTGAGTTGCACAAAGCGGAATTTGGGCCAACACTTTCAGTAGGTATAAGGGGGATGTTATGGCTAGCGGATGGGCGTCAGACGGCGCCGTTCAGGAACAGATTGAAAGTACGGTAAATGATGAGATCGCGCGCGTGCGCGGCACCATGAGCAAAGGCGAAAGCGCCGAGTTTTGCGACGAGTGCGGCGAGCCGATCCCACAGGCGCGCCGTGAGGCGGTGCCCGGCGTGCGCTTCTGCCTGGCGTGCCAGCAGGAGCATGACAAGGCGCTAAAGGGCAGCGCGCTCTTCAACCGCCGCGGCAGTAAAGACAGCCAGCTGCGTTAGCTCAGGAGCCTGGCATGGCGAGGCCGCTGCCGATGAACCATGCCAGAAAGCCGACGCCAGCCGCGATAATCGCGATCGGAAACAGAATACCCACTCTCATTAAAACCTCGTTATCTCTATCTTTGCGTTAGGCGACCTGCATTACCGCGCGGTGCGTTTTCAGCATGCTAAACAGTTGAAACTGGGAGGCGTCGCTAACGTCGCGCAGCACTTCACCCTTTTTATAGGTAATGCGGTGTACCTGACCCAGCTGACGCCACACCACCAGCGCCGAGGCGATCAGCGCGCAGTTATCTTCCGCCTGCTGGCACTCCAGCGTGGCGTACTGCGCCTCTTCCAGTCCATTAATAAAAATCTTTAACGCGCTGGCGGGCAGTATGGCGCGCAGGTCGTCCAGCATGACGCGGCTGACCCCACGCGTTAAAAACAGCGTTAACCATTTTCCCGTCATCTCTATCCCGGCCATTGAAGATTTTTACCGTTTTATACGGTGTTAAGCGCCATTAGTGAAGCGATCTTTCTGTTGCTGCCAGCGGCGAGACAAAAGCGGCAGCCAGCTGATAAATGTGCTGCGCGGCACAGCATATTTCAAAAAAAACCTGAATAATAAGTTACTTAAAGGATGATCCCGCTGCCAGTCCGACAAAGTCGAAACTGTGATCCGCGTAGGGAGTAACTGGCGGATATTGCCATTCCGGCTTTGCAATCGGCAGCCATCCAAAGGCTGAGGCGTTCAGGCGCGCCGTAGACTGCCTGCTAATCAGGAACCCGGTTTCCTGTAGGCCTCAACCTTATGCAAGGAATAACAATGAACAGTGCCATTATTGCAGGTATCTTCTGGCATCTCGTCGGAGCTGCCAGCGCCGCGTGTTTTTACGCGCCGTTTAAACAGGTGAAAAAGTGGTCATGGGAAACGATGTGGTCGGTGGGCGGCTTTGTCTCCTGGCTGATCCTGCCGTGGGCGGTGAGCGCCGTGCTGCTGCCGAACTTCTGGGCTTACTACGGCAGCTTCAGCCTCTCTCAGCTGCTGCCGGTATTTCTGTTCGGCGCGATGTGGGGCATCGGCAACATTAACTACGGCCTGACGATGCGCTATCTCGGCATGTCGATGGGCATTGGCATTGCGATCGGCATTACGCTGGTGGTCGGCACCCTGATGACGCCGCTGATCCAGGGGCGCTTCGGCGAGCTGTTCGCCTCGACCGGTGGTCGTCTGACGCTGCTCGGCGTCGCCGTGGCGCTGGTAGGGGTCGCCATCGTTTCCCGCGCCGGCCTGCTGAAGGAGCGTGCGCTGGGGATCAACGCCGAGGAGTTCAACCTCAGAAAGGGGCTGGTGCTGGCGGTACTGTGCGGCATCTTCTCGGCCGGCATGTCGTTTGCTATGGATGCGGCTAAGCCGATGCATGAAGCGGCGGCGCAGCTGGGAATCGACCCGCTCTACGTCGCGCTGCCAAGCTATGTGGTGATTATGGGCGGCGGGGCGCTGGTCAATCTGGCGTTCTGTTTTATCCGCCTGGCGGTGAAGCCGGATCTGTCGCTGCGTCGCGATCTCGCCGTGGCCAGGCCGCTGCTGATTGCCAATATCGCCTTCGCGGTGCTGGGCGGCACGATGTGGTATCTGCAGTTTTTCTTCTACGCCTGGGGCCACGCCAGCATTCCGCCGCAGTATGACTACGTCAGCTGGATGCTGCATATGAGCCTGTACGTGCTGTGCGGCGGACTGGTCGGGCTGCTGCTGAAAGAGTGGAAGTCGGCCGGGCGCCGTCCGGTCAGCGTGCTCTCCATCGGCTGCGTGGTGATTATTATCGCCGCCAATATCGTCGGACTTGGTCTGGCCGCGTAAGCCTGCAGGAATAAGGTTTTAACGCAGAGATAAAGTGCCCGCACGGGCACTTTTTTGGCGCTGCCGGAGAGATAAACGGCTGATGCTTTTTTTCAGGACGGCGTTTTGTCCTGCGCTGAACTGCCCGACCGCTGCGGCACAAACTGCTGGCGCCAGGCGCTGGGGGTTAAGCCCGTGTCGCGGGTAAACACCACCGAAAAATAGTTGCTGTCGTCGAAACCGCAGCGTGCCGCCACTTCGCCAATCAGGCAATCCTGGGTGCGCAGCAGATGCTTCGCCTGACAGAGCTGCAGCTGGCGCAGGTAGTGGCCGACCGTCATGCCGGTCTGCTGACGAAACAGCTGCTTCAGTGCGCGCTCGTTCAGCGAATTCTGCTGGCAAAACGCCGCCAGATCGAAGGGGCGCGCCACCGCGCCCTGCAGCGCCGACATCAGCAGGTCGAGCTGTTCGCCCTCCGGCAGCGCCCAGGGGCGATCCGCCGCATAGCCGTGACGGCGCAGAATCAACGCCAGCTGTAAAAAGAGCGCTTCGGTGAGCTGAATCGAGAGGGGATCGCTCTTGCGGCTCTCGCGCTCCAGCTGGCTGATAACGCCGCGCGCCAGCGCCATACCGCGCGTGGTCAGCCGCCAGCAGCCGGGGGCGTCGCCCCCCTGTGGCGGCAGCAGTTGCCCCCAGTCGAGCGCCAGGCCGAAGCGGTCGCGGCAGTAAAGAATATTGTCCAGCACCAGATCGTTGACGCTGTCGTAGCTGTGGCAATCCCGATCGCGAATATAGAAGACGTCGCCGCAGGTAATCAGCCAGGGGCGATCGTTAAGAATATGCAGGCCGTTGCCGCGCCAGACGATAACAATTTCGCTGAACTCATGCTGGTGAGCGGGAAAAGAGGGCTGCGGCATCCGCTCCGCCACCGTAACCGGCAGGCCTGGGGCGGCAAAATAGTCGTCCCGACTCAGTATCAGCGTCATCGCTCACTCCTTTTACATCATCTGCTGGCGCTCCGCGCGTGGGGCGCAGCCAAATTCACGTCGAAACAGGGTGGAGAAATGGTTACTGTCGCCGAAGCCGCACTGAAAGGCGATATCGGTGATGCGCAGATCGCTGTGGCGCAGCAGGTGACGCGCCTGCAGCAGGCGCAGACGGTTCAGATAGCGCTGCGGCGTGCTGCCGGTCTGCTGCTTCATCTGACGGTGTAGCGTGCGCAGCGACAGCGAAAAGCGGTCGGCCAGCGCCTCCCACAAAATTTCTTCACTGTAGTGGTCGTTAAGCCAGTCGAGCAGGCGATGCAGGCGCGCTTCCTGATCCTGCGCCTGCTCGTTGCGGCACGCTTCGCGCAGCAATACCAGCAGTTGCAGAAAGAGCTGTTCCTGTCGCGCCTGCTTCTCCAGCGACCAGCCATCATCCTGCCGCATCTTCGCCACCACATCCAGCGCCTGCGTCATCACTTTGGTATTTATCCGCCAGTGTGAAGCGTAGTTGCCCTCGCGATCGTTCGGCAGCAGCGCCTGCAGACCCGACAGAAAGCGAAACGCGCCCGGACTGCGGTAGAGCACGTTGGTCAGGCAGAGATTATCCGTCTGCTCATAGAGGTGGCGATCGTGATCGCGCACGAAGCAGACGCAGCCGGCGCAGAGCGTCTGCGGCTGGCCGTTGAAGACGTGAATGCCTGAACCCTGTTCCACCAGCACGATTTCATGAAAATCGTGGTGGTGTTCGGGAAACGCCTGCTGCGGCACGCGCGGTTCGATAGCGATGGCGTAGTCGCCCGGCGGGAAGAAATCGGCACTGTGTAAAATCGTCATGGGAGCCTCGGTCATTTAACAAAAGCGTAACCGAGTCTACTCAGCGCCCGCGCGGCTCACCTTGAATTTTCAACCACGAAGCGCAGGAAATCTGCTTTTTATTCAAGATATTCCCGCCAGTTAACAGAATTGCGGCGAAGCTCACATCCATCGCCCTTGCGCCTCTGTGATCTCTCTCACGAACTTCTTTGCAAACCTGCCAGCGGCATTGCCGCGCTGGCAGTAAGGGGAAGGTGGCGGGCGCGCAAGGTTCCTACTCTGTCAGCATCATATCTAAGGAAGAGCGGACCATGAGTAAGCGAAATATCGTTGCGGTTGATTTGGGTGCATCCAGCGGACGCGTGATGCTCGCCCGGTGGGACGCCGCATCACAGCAGATCGATCTGCGCGAGGTACATCGTTTCACCAGCCGCCGCGAACGCCGTGCCGGCTATGACTGCTGGGATCTCGATCATCTGGAGCGTGAAATTCGCGCCGGGCTGGCGCGGCTGGATGAGGAGAATATTGTGCCGGACAGCATTGGCATCGACACCTGGGGCGTCGATATGGTGCTGCTCGACAAGGCGGGCAACCGCGTCGGCGAAGCGGTGAGCTATCGCGACAAGCGCACCCACGGCGTGATGGATCAGGCGCTGCGCGAGCTGGGAAAAGAGGCGATCTACGCGCGCACCGGCATCCAGTTTCTGCCCTTCAATACCCTTTATCAGTTCCGCGCCCTGAGCCAGCAGCAGCCCGACTGGAAAGAGAAGGTGGCCCACGCCCTGATGATCCCCGACTATCTGCACTATCGCCTGACGGGCAGGCTGAACTGGGAATATACCAACGCCACCACCACGCAGCTGCTGAATATCGAAAGCGGCGAATGGGATGCTGACCTGCTCAGCTGGGCCGGCGCGTCGCCCGCCTGGTTCGGCAAGCCGACCTCGCCGGGCAATGTGATCGGCTACTGGCAGAACGCCCGCGGCGTCGATATTCCGATAATCGCCGTCACCACGCACGACACCGCCAGCGCGGTGCTCGCCACGCCGCTGAAGCAGGACAACGCGGCCTATCTCAGCTCTGGCACCTGGTCGCTGATGGGATTTGAAAGCCTGCTGCCTTACGCCTCCGCAGACGCCCTCAGGGCCAACATCACCAATGAGGGCGGGGCGGAAGGCTATCGCGTGCTGAAAAACATCATGGGCCTCTGGCTGCTGCAGCGGGTCTGCGTCGAGCTGCAGATTGAGGATCTCTGCGCGCTGATCGCTGAGACCGAGCAGGAGCCCGCCTGCCGCGCCCTGATCAATCCTAACCACGCGCGCTTTATCAATCCCGAAAGCATGGTGAACGAAATCCAGAACGCCTGCGCCGAACAGCATATGGCGGTGCCGCAGTCCGCCGCCGCGCTGGCGCGCTGTATTTTCGACAGCCTCGCGCTGCTCTACCGTGAGGTAATCGACGAGCTGGGCAGGCTGCGCGGCAGCGCGTTTCAGCAGCTGCACGTGGTGGGCGGCGGCAGCCAGAACCAGCTGCTTAACCAGCTCTGCGCCGACGCCTGCGAAATACCGGTGCTGGCCGGGCCGGTCGAAGCCTCAACCCTGGGCAACGTCGGCTGCCAGCTTATCGCCTCAGGCGAACTGACCGACGTCGCGGATTTCCGCCGCTGCGTAGAAAAAAACTTCCCTCTGAAGACATTTGAACCGCTGACCAACAGCGCCTTTCGTGCCAGTCGGGCACGCTTTTCGGCGCTGAGTCAGCCTGCTAAGGAACTCGCATATGACAAAGCTGATTGAGCAAGCCTTTGAACTGGCTAAACAACGTTATGCCGATATCGGCGTGGATGTCGATGAAGCAATGGCGCGCCTGGATAGCGTTCCCGTCTCCATGCACTGCTGGCAGGGAGACGACGTGCGCGGCTTTGAGAATCCGCAGGGCGCGCTGACCGGCGGCATTCAGGCAACCGGCAACTATCCGGGCAAAGCGCGCAGCGCCGATGAGCTGCGCGCCGATCTGGAAAAAGCGATGTCGCTGATCCCCGGCCCTAAGCGTCTCAACCTGCACGCTATCTATCTGGAAAGCGAATCGCCGGTGGATCGCGACGCCATTGAGCCAAAGCACTTCGCTAACTGGGTAGCGTGGGCGAAGCAGCAGAAGCTGGGGCTCGATTTTAATCCGAGCTGCTTCTCGCATCCGCTGAGCGCCGACGGATTTACCCTGTCGCACGCCGACAAGGCGATTCGCCAGTTCTGGATCGATCACTGCAAGGCGAGCCGTCGCATATCGGCTTACTTCGGCGAGCAGCTCGGCACCCCGTCGGTAATGAATATCTGGGTGCCGGACGGGATGAAGGATCTCACCGTGGATCGGCTGGCGCCGCGTCAGCGTCTGCTGAGCGCGCTGGATGAGGTGATCGCCGAGAAGCTCAGCCCGCAGCACCATATCGACGCGGTCGAGAGCAAGCTGTTCGGCATCGGCGCGGAAAGCTACACCGTCGGCTCCAGCGAGTTCTTTATGGGCTATGCCACCAGCCGTCAGACCGCGCTGACGCTGGACGCCGGCCATTTTCATCCGACCGAGGTGATCTCCGACAAGATCTCCGCCGCCATGCTCTTTGTACCGCGCCTACTGCTGCACGTCAGCCGTCCGGTGCGCTGGGACAGCGACCATGTGGTGCTGCTTGACGATGAAACCCAGGCGATCGCCAGCGAGATCGTGCGCCACCAGCTGTTTGACAAGGTGCATATCGGCCTCGACTTCTTCGACGCCTCGATTAACCGCATCGCCGCCTGGGTCATCGGCACGCGCAACACCCGGAAAGCGCTGCTGCGCGCGCTGCTGGAGCCGACCGATCGCCTGCGTCAGGCCGAAGCCGCCGGGGATTACACCGCGCGTCTGGCGCTGCTGGAAGAGCAAAAATCGCTGCCGTGGCAGGCGGTATGGGAGGCCTGGTGCCTGCGCCATGACGTTCCCGCCGACGCCAGCTGGCTAAGCGATGTGCGTCACTATGAAAAACAAATTCTGAATCAACGTTAAGGGTTCACTATGCAAAGCATTCTTTCATCCTGGTTTGTACAGGGAATGGTGAAAGCCACCAGCGATATGTGGCTGAAGGGCTGGGACGAACGTAACGGCGGCAACGTCTCGCTGCGCTTGCTGGAAGAGGAGGTGAAGCCTTTTGCCAGCGACTTTTACGCCGAGCCGCGCTGCGTTGAGCTGACGAAACCGGCGCCCGAACTGGCCAACTGCTGGTTTCTCGTTACCGGCTCCGGCAAGTTTTTCCGCAACGTACAGCTCGACCCGGCCGACAGCCTGGCGCTGCTGAAGGTCGATGAGCAGGGCCTCTCCTTTAAAATTCACTGGGGGCTGAGCAACGGTGGGCTGCCCACCTCCGAGCTGGCGTCGCACTTCCAGTCCCACAGCGTGCGCAAAGCCGTTACCGGCGGCGCGGATCGCGTGATTATGCACTGCCACGCCACCCACTTTATGGCGCTGAGCTACGTGGTAGATCTCGATTCGGCGCGCTTTACCCGCCTGCTGTGGGAAGGCAGCACCGAGTGTCTGGTCGTGTTCCCGGATGGCGTCGGCATTCTGCCGTGGATGGTGCCGGGAACCGATGAAATCGGCCAGGCGACGGCTGAGAAGATGGCGTCTCACAGCATTGTGATGTGGCCGTTCCACGGCATCTTCGGCGCGGGGCCGACGCTGGACGAGGCCTTTGGCCTGATCGACACCGCAGAGAAATCCTCCGAGGTGATCGTGAAGGTGCTGTCGATGGGGGGCATCCGCCAGAGCATCACCACCGAACAGCTGGTGGCGCTGGGCCAGCGCTTCAACGTTAAGCCGTGGCAGGCGGCGCTTGATGCAGGGCCAGCCAATGCTTCGTAAAGCCTTTGTTATGCAGGTAAACGCCGATTGTCATCAGGAGTATGAGCGCCGTCATTCGCCCATCTGGCCGGAGCTGGCGGAAACGCTTAAGGCACACGGCGCGCACAACTATGCGATCTGGCTGGATGCCGAACGGCATCTGCTGTTCGCCAGCGTGGAAATCGAGTCGGAAGAGCGCTGGAACGCGGTGGCGCAGACAGAGGTGTGCCAGCGCTGGTGGGCGTCAATGAAAGAGCTGATGCCGAGCAATGCCGACAACAGTCCGGTTAGCCAGCCGCTGAAGCCGGTCTTTTTCCTCGAGTAAACTGCAGAAACGAGCAGGGCGGGATATCTCCCGCCCTGATTACTTCATAGCGCAAAAATATTCAGCGCGACTTCATGCACTGACCGGTCAGCGCCGGCCACATCGCCATCAGCGTGTCGATAATGTTATCGAGATCCGCTTTCGGTGCGCCTTCGCGCGCGCGCACCGACATACCCTGCAGCATACAGGCGAGATAGCGCGCCAGGGAGAGAATATCGACCTGTGCCGGAATATCGCCGCGCTGCTGACGCGCGGTGAGAAAATCGAGCAGCGTCTGCTGCTGCGCCTGGTGCTGCTGGCGCAGCATATGGGCGATCTCGCTCGATGATGAAGAGAGTGCGGTCGAGGTGCAGATAAAGAAACAGCCCGCCGGGGTGTCGCAGTGGGTGAAGCAGGCCGCCGTGGCGCGGAACCAGCCTTCAATCGCTTCGGCAACCGGCTTGCTCTCATCCTGCAGCGCGGCGTTGCGCTCGGCGCTAAAGCGCTCGATATAGCGTTCCATTGCCGCGCGGAACAGGCCCTCTTTATTCTCGAACTCGGCGTAAAGCGTCGGCGCTTTCGCACCGGTAGCGGCGACCAGATCGGAAAGCGACGTGCCTTCATAGCCGTGGGTCCAGAACAGCGTCAGCGCTTTGTCCAGCGCCGCGTCCCGGTCAAAGGTTTTGGGCCGGCCGCGACATTTTTTTACGGCTTCATCATGTTGCTGGCTCATAGATCCTCACGTCTGAAAAACATCCCATTAAATTACCGATCATTAAGAAAATATGCAAGCCAGCCCGCACGCCGCTGCAGGCAGGTTGGCATTTTGTGCGTTGACGCCTGTTTTTCACCCATATGGTTAAGTGTAAAAGGGCGCTGAAGCCCATACTCACGCCTCTTCTGCATTAAAATAACGATCGATAAATTAATGTTGACGTCACCCGGCAGGATGCTCTACTATTTATTTAACGATCGTTAATTAATTTAACGACATCTTTTACCTGACCGAATATGAGAGCCGATATCATGAAAACTACCAAACTGACCCTGGCCGCACTGGCCCTTACCACCCTGACTTTTGGCGCATTTGCTGCAGACCAGGTTGCCAGCGATCCGCTGCACCAGACGCCGGTAGGCACCATCTCCGCGCAGGGCGGCCCTAACCTGGATTCACTGGAAGCGCAGCTGAACGCGAAAGCGGATGCCGCAGGGGCGAAATCATTCCGCATCACCTCGACTTCCGGCCAGAACAACCTGCACGGCACCGCGGTAATTTATCAGTAAGAGAGCGGCGTCAGAGAGAAGGAGAGAGAGGATGAAAAGCGTGAAATATGTCGTGATGGCGGCGCTGCTCGGTACCATTTCCTTTGCCAGCGCAGCGGCCCAACCGCTTCAGGCCGCCCCCTGTTTCCAGACCGGGGCCGCAGCGGTTAACGTGAGCGGCAGCAGCAGCCTGATTTCCCTGGAGCAGCAGCTGTCGGGAAAGCAGGAGAGCGGTCGCGTAACCTCTTTCCCCATCGCTTCGACCTCTGGCGCGAGCAGGCTGTCTGGCACAGCCGCCAGCCTTAACTAAGAAAAAGGGGCTTCAGAATAGATTCTGAAGCCCCTTTTTTTATCCGTTGCTGCGCAACTGCGGGTATTTGCGGAAGATCGCGATACACCAGAACAGCGCAACCAGCCCCAGCAGCCCGCCAATATTTCCTACGTCGGCCATGCCTAAATGTTCGCTGACCTGATTGCCCAGCAGCGCGCCCGCGCCGATGCCGATATTATAGATGCCTGACATCAGCGACATCGCCACGTCGGTGGCATCCGGTGCCAGCGACAGCACGCGCACCTGCATCGCCAGACCGATCATCATCATCGCCATACCCCACAGAATACAGAGCGTTGAAATCGCCGCCGGACGGACCGCGGCGAAGATCAGCAGCCCCATGCAGAGCGTAATAATGGCTATCGCGGCGATCAGCAGCGCCGACGGAAACTTATTGCCCAGCGAGCTAAAGAGCAGGCTGCCGAGGATCCCGGCGGAGCCGAACAGCAGCAGCAGCAGCGTAGTAAAGTTCTCATCCGCACTGGCCACGAACTGCATAAAGGGTTCGATATAGCTGTAGGCGGTGTAATGGGCGGTGACCACCAGCGTTACCAGCAGATACATGCTGACCAGCGCGGGGCGGCGAAACAGCATCGGCACGCTGCTGAGCGAGCCGGTATGTTCGCTCGGCAGACGCGGCAGGATGCGCGCCAGCAGCACCATCAGCACCAGCGCCGAGACGCCAATCATGCCGAAGGTGGTGCGCCAGCCCAGATATTGTCCCACCACGCGGCCGATCGGCACGCCCAGCACCATCGCCAGCGCGGTACCGGTCGCCAGCATGCTTAACGCCTGGGTCTTTTTACCGGCGGGCGCGACGCGGATCGCCAGCGAGGCGGTGATCGACCAGAACACCGCATGCGCCAGCGCGATGCCGATGCGCGACAGCACCAGCGAGGCGAAGCTCCACGCGAAGGTTGAGAGCACATGGCTAACGATAAAGATCAGGAACAGCACCGACAGCAGAATGCGCCGCTCGATATTGCGCGTCAGCAGCATCAGCGGCAGCGAAAGCAGCGCCACCACCCAGGCATAAATCGTAAGCATAATGCCCACGTCAGCGCTTTTCATGCTGAAGCTGGCGCCGATATCGGAGAGCAGACCGACGGGGACAAATTCGGTGGTGTTGAAAACAAAGGCGGCGATAGCCAGCAGCACCACGCGTAGCCAGGCCGTTTTACGGGATACAGTAGTTGGTTGCATGAAAATAGATCAGTCAGAGCAGCAGCAAAAAAGATGCGGTTCACATCCACGAAAGTGACTTACGTCACAAATTATTGACTATTGTGGAGGAATTGCACGGCAAGGGGAACGATGAAACGCAGTTTTATCCTGAAAGTTTTTTATCGCCCGACCGGCGGGCGATAAAAGCGGTTATCCGCGCGGGGTTTTGCCTGGCATCATACGCCTGAGCGTATTGTCCTTAAGAAAATAGTGATGAAACAGCGCGCCTGCGGCATGCAGGCCAATCAGCCAGTATCCCAGCGGGGCCAGGGTTTCATGCCAGCCGATCAGGGTATCGGAAAGGTCGAAGTTGGGCTCGCCTGCCACCGGCATCGGTATGCCAAACAGCCACCAGTCGCGTCCGCGCAGATAGCGCGAGGTTATGCCCAGGATCGGCAGGGTGATAAACAGCGCATAGATCAGCGTATGCACCAGATGCGCCAGGCCGGTTTGCCAGCGGGCGGCAGGCGGCGTTATCGGCGGCGTGCGGTGGCGCTTGCGCAACAGCAGACGGGCCAGCATCAACAGCAGGACGGTAAAGCCTGCGCTGAAGTGGGTGATAATCATCGCGTAGCCCTGCCAGGAGCCGCGCTGGGCAAAGCCGCGCAGCTCGATGGTCGCGTAAGCCAGCGCGACCAACAGAAAGGTCAGCCAGTGAAGGGCAATTTGTGAAGCGGCATATTTTTCGCGCATAGTTTGCTCAGGCATCAGGAAGAAGAGCTCTACCTTACTGGAATAAGAGGCGAAATCTTAACAAACTGGCGCAACGGCGCAAACCCGCAGGCTGACCTCCTGAGCGAGGCCAGCATTATCAGAGTCAGGCGATATGCTTTAGTGCCACGCTATTCTGTATCCTCAGGTTTTTTTTTACCGGCAGCGGGCAGCACGCCTCGCAGCCCAGCGATCCGGGATAGTACTTGCGCGCCTGCTGAATAGCGGCGTTGGCGGTGTAAAAGGTGCCGAGAAACAGGCGGGCTTCAAGCGGGGGGAGATACTGGCAGCCAGCGGCGTGGACCACGTGATTATCGTTGTAGCCAGAAATTTTAGAAACGTAGTAGTAATGGCCCATTGGGACATCCTCATTGCTGAAAGAAAAGTACATTTATTGTTGGAGTGTGAGGAATTATAGCCGCTAACAGGGGCTTTGTTATTTTATGGATCTGAATAATAAGCATGCTCAGTATTAACAGGCTAAAAAGGACGCAGCCGCGTCCTGTTTAGCTAACGCCGCGCGGCGTCAGAGTCTTTTTTGCTGCAGGCGCCAGCCAACCAGCAGGGCAAGCAGCAGCAGCGCGGAGATAAAAAGGGTAATGCCCGGCCAGCCGTAGCTGTGCCAGAAGAGGCCACCGAGGGTGCCGGCTACGCTGGAACCCGCATAGTAGCTAAAGAGATAGAGCGACGACGCCTGACCTTTGGCACGACGCGCGCGCGGGCCTATCCAGCCGCTGGCGACCGCGTGGGCAGCGAAAAAACCGGCGGTAAACAGCATCATACCGATGAATATCCACCACACCGCGCTCAGGGCGGTCAGCAGCAGGCCCGCCAGCATCAGCGCCGTGGCGCCGAGCAGCACCGGGCCGCGTCCCAGCTTCATCGTCAGCGCGCCCGCCTTCGGCGAACTCCATGAGCCGGTCAGATAGACCACGGAAAGCAGGCCGACAACCGCCTGGCTGAGGTGGTAGGGTGCGCCGAGCAGACGGTAGCCGATATAGTTAAACAGGGTGACGAAGGCGCCCATCAGCAGAAAGCCTTCGGCAAACAGCAGCGGCAGCCCGGCGTCGCGCCAGTGGAGACGAAAGTTAATCATCAGGCTGCGCGGCTTCAGCGACGCCGGACGAAAGTGGCGCGACGCGGGCAGTATGCGCCAGAACATCAGCGCTGAGGCGAGGGCGCTGCAGCCAATCGCCGCGATGGCGACGCGCCAGGAGAAGAAATCGGTCAGCACGCCGCTCAGTAAGCGGCCGCTCATGCCGCCGATAGAGTTACCGCTGATATAGAGCCCCATAGAAAAAGCGATAACGCTGGGATGGATCTCCTCGCTGAGATAGGTCATGCCCACGGCGGCAACACCGCTGAGCGACAGCCCGGTCAGGGCGCGCATCAGCAAAATCCCCTGCCAGCTGTTCATGGCGGCGGAAATCAGGGTGCAGATTGCCGCCAGCATAAGCGCGGTGACCATCACGTTTTTGCGGCCGACGGCGTCAGAAAGCGGCCCGGTTACCAGCAGCCCTAGCGCCATCAGCCCGGTGGCGACAGAGAGTGAAATACTGCTCTGGGCGGGTGAGACGCCGAACTGCGCCGACAGCACCGGCAGAATAGGCTGCACGCAGTAGAGCAGCGCAAAGGTCGCCAGACCGGCGGAGAAGAGCGCCAGCGTGACGCGCATAAACTGCGGCGTGCCGCGTTTAATCCACACGGGCGAGGCCGCGGAAGAGAGTGCCGGCGAGTCGTCTGGCTCGCCGTCGTCGAGAGTAACCGCCTGAGAAGAGCGACGCACATTAATTCCTTAACTGAAAAAAGTCCCTCTACTCTAGGAAAGCGCTAATAGGTTGTCTAATATATTAATAATCTTAATTGATATGTTAAACCTATGAATATCGAACTGCGTCACCTGCGCTACTTTCTCGCGGTCGCGGAAGAGCTGCACTTTGGCCGCGCGGCGCAGCGACTCAATATCTCCCAGCCGCCGCTCAGCCAGCAGATTATGCAGCTGGAGCAGGCGATTGAGGCGAAGCTGCTTACCCGCACCAACCGCAGCGTCCAGCTTACCCCGGCGGGAAAGCAGTTCCTCAGCGATACGCGCGCGATTTTACAGCAGGTAGAGCAGGCAGCCGAGCGCGCCGCGCGGCTGGAACGCGGCGAGGAGGGGGAGCTGCGCATCGGTTTTACCTCTTCCGCGCCTTTTACCGGCCTGGTCTCCGACGCGCTCTATCAGTTTCGCCAGCGCTGGCCGCAGGTGCATATCCAGATTCAGGAGATCAACACCCGCCAGCAGCTTGCGCCGCTGCATGAGGGCAGGCTCGATCTGGGGGTGATGCGCAACACCGCGCTGCCGCCCGACCTGCGTTATCAGCTGCTGCTGCGTGAACCGCTGCGCGCGGTGGTGCACTGGGCGCATCCGCTGGCGGATGAGGAGACCATCTCTGTTCGCGCGCTGGCCAGCGAACCTTTCGTTTTCTTCGATCCGCAGGGCGGCACGGCGCTGCACGGCGAAATCCTCAGCCTGCTGCGGCGCTACCAGATCAAGCCCTACATTATGCAGGAGGTTGGCGAGGCGATGACGATTCTCGGGCTGGTGGCGACCGGCCTCGGCGTGTCAATTTTGCCCGCCTCCTTCGCCCGCGCGCGGCTGGCCGATGTGGTCTGGCTGCCGCTCAGGGAGGAGGATGCGCTGTCGGAGATATGGCTGGTCTGGTCGGCGGAGCGCGAGCCGTCGATGCAGATGCGCAATATGATGCGGCTGCTCTCGCCCGCAGCGGAAAAATAGGGGTCAGGCCTTCAGCAAAGTCTGGTTTTTATGTGCTGTAAATCACATTTCAAATCAAATATTTGACGCTAAGCCGCAATCTGCCTCACCATAGCTGCTGTTTATTTAGAAGCGCGAAAATAACCGGGAGCACAGGGCGTGAAGCTGGAGAGTCAGCCTGGCCATATTGACCAGATCAAACAGACTAATGCAGGCGTGGTTTATCGCCTGATCGATCTCTACGGTCCGATTTCGCGTATCGAACTTTCCCGACTGGCGCAGCTGGCGCCTGCCAGCATCACCAAAATCGTGCGTGAAATGCTCGATGCCCATCTGGTGCAGGAAACGGAATTTCAGGAGCCTGGCTCGCGCGGCCGCCCGGCCATCGGCCTGATCCTCGATACCCTCGCCTGGCACTATCTCGCGGTGCGCCTGCACCGCGGTGCGCTGACCCTGACGCTGCGCGATCTCAGCAGCCGCGCGCTGGTAGAGGAGTCGTTGCCGCTGCCTGACGAAGCGCAGCAGCCGCTGCTCACCTCGCTAATCGACTGCGTGGACGCCTTTTTTATGCGCCATCAGCGCAAACTGGAGCGGCTGACGGCGATAGCCATTACGCTGCCCGGGCTGATTAACGCCGCCTCGGGCGTGGTGCACCGGCTGCCGGGCTACGAGGCGCGCGATATCCCGCTGGGCGATACCCTGGCGCAGCGCACCGGCGTGCCGGTTTTCATGCAGCATGATATCTCCGCCTGGACGCTGGCGGAGGCGCTGTTCGGCGCCTCGCGCGGGGCGCAGGACGTTATCCAGATTGTGATTGACGACACGGTCGGCGCTGGCGTCATCAGCGGCGGCCAGCTGCTGCATAAAAGCGGCCGCGCGCTGGTGGAGATTGGGCATACCCAGATCGATCCCTATGGCCAGCAGTGCTACTGCGGCAATCACGGCTGTCTGGAAACGGTCGCCAGCACCGGCAGCCTGCTGGCGCTGGCAGCGCAGCGCATGGAGGCGCAGCCCGACAGCGTGCTGCACCAGCAGCCCTTAACGCTGGCGTCGCTCTGCCTGGCGGCCCAGCAGGGGGATCGGCTGGCGCGCGACGCCATCGCAGGGGTTGGGCATCACGTTGGCCGGATGCTGGCGATGATGGTCAATATTTTCAATCCGCAGCATATTTTAATCGGTTCGCCGCTCAACCAGGCCGCTGAGGTGCTGTTTCCCGCCGTCAGCAGCACCATTCGTCAGCAGGCGCTGCCCGCCTACAGCGAGGTGATCCAGCTCGCCCCGACGGCGTTCCGCGAGCCGGGCACCCTCGGCGCGGCGGCGCTGATCAAAGACGCTCTCTACAGCGGCTATCTGCTGGTGAAGCTGCTACAAGGTTAAGCGCGACTGAACTTTGCGCTAACGCAAGCTGCCCGCCGTCCGCACTCCTTACAATGGGTTTTACTTTTTTGTAAAACAAAACCGTTACGTTGAGGAGGAGTGGGGTGAAAAATCTGTTCATTACCGGCACTGATACCGCTGTAGGAAAGACCGTTGTTTCGCGCGCGCTTCTGCAGTATCTCGCTCATGCGGGCCTGAGCGCAGTCGGTTTCAAACCGGTGGCGCGCAACGCCGTACGGAGCGCAGAGGGCCTGCGCAGTAAAGATGCGCTGGTTTTGCAGAGCAGCTCGACGCTTACCCTGCCTTACGACGCGATTAACCCGTTAATTTACGAAGAAGACGAAGTCAGCATTCGCCCGCGCCGGCCAGTGGACTATCCGCTGCTGAGCCAAAGCCTGCAGCGGCTGGAGCAGCAGGCCGACTGCGTGGTGGTCGAAGGCACCGGCGGCTGGCGCAGCCTGATGAACGATGCGAAGCCGCTCTCTGGCTGGGTGGCGCAGCATCATATGCCGGTGGTGCTGGTGGTGGGCATCAAACAGGGCTGCCTCAGCCATGCGCTGCTGACCGCCGAGGCGATCGCGCGCGACGGGCTGCCGCTGGCAGGCTGGGTCGCGAACCGCATTAACCCTGGACTGGCGCACTATGCGGAGCTGATTGACGTGCTGCGCGACAGCATCGACGCGCCGCTGCTGGGAGAATTGCCCTATCTGCCGCGCGCCGAACAGCGCGATTTAGCCGGCTACCTCGATCTCTCTTCAATGGGCATCGCCGCGTTGCCCGATTCAGGTGCAAAGATCGCCTGACGGTGAAACATAATGCTTCAAAGCCGCTGCGGCTGAATCGATGGTTTCAGGATCCAGCCCAGCGCGCCTCTTTTTTAATTCCATTCTATTCAGCCAGTTAGCAATATTTTCTCTCGCTGCCTGCGCGCGTGGCGTGATTAATGCATTAACAGCGTTAATCACTAGACTGCCGGAGCACGATTATGTCGCATTCAGAAGAAAAAGCATTGCTGTACGGGCTGGACGAACGCATCAGGCCTGCGCCCGCTTTTTTCGCCGCGCTGCAGCACCTGCTGGCCAGCGTGGTCGGCATTATTACACCACCGCTGATCATTGGCTCGGTACTGGGGCTGCAGGCCTATATTCCCTATCTGATCAGCATGTCGCTGCTGGTCTCCGGCATGGGAACCTTTCTTCAGGCGCGGCGCGTGGCGGGAATTGGTGCGGGCATGATCTGTCTGCAGGGCACCAGCTTCGCCTTTCTCGGCGTGATCCTTTCCGGCGGGATGATCGTCAAAAGCCGCGGCGGATCGCCGGAGGATATTATGGCGATGATCTTCGGTTGCACGCTGGTCGCCGCGCTGATCCCGCTGCTGATTAGCCGCTGCGTCTCGCAGCTGCGCCGCGTTCTGACGCCGGTGGTGACCGGCACGGTGATCACGCTGATCGGCATCAGCCTGATTAAGGTGAGCATTACCGACTGGGCAGGCGGGCACAACGCCGTGAATTTCGGCGCGCCCGGCAATCTGGCGCTCGGCGCGCTGACGCTGCTGGTGATTATTGCGCTGAACCGCATGCGCAACCGCTGGGCGCGGCTGATTGCGGTTATCGCCGGTATTGCCGTCGGCTGCCTCGCCGCGGCGCTGAGCGGCATGCTGGTGCTGAAACCGCTGCCGGCGACGGGCTGGCTGACGCTGCCGGGCTTTTTCCGCTTCGGCTTCGCCTTCGACTGGACCATTTTCTTGCCGATTGCGCTGGTGTCGGTGATCTCGGTGATTGAGGCGGTGGGCGATCTTACCGCCAACTGTATGCTGTCGCAGCAGCCGATCAGCGGGCCGCAGTTTCAGCGTCGCCTGCAGGGCGGCATCTGCGCCGACGGCATCAGCTGCGTGCTGGCGGCGGTTTTCTCCGCTTTTCCTAACACCACCTTTGCGCAGAATAACGGCGTGATCCAGATGACCGGCGTGGCGAGCCGCTATGTCGGCATGGTAATGGGCGCGATGCTGGCGCTGCTCGGGCTGTTTCCCGCCGTTGGCGCGCTGATGCAGCAGATCCCGCCGCCGGTGCTGGGCGGCGCGACGCTGGTGATGTTCGGCAGCGTGGTGGCCGCCGGGATCCGCGTTATGACCCAAACCCCGCTGGGGCGGCGCGAGATGTTGATTGTGGCGGTCTCCTTTGGGCTGGGACTGGGCGTCGAGGCGGTGCCGGAAGCGCTGAAGCAGTTCCCGCCGCTGGTGGGGCAGATCTTTGGCCATGCGGTGACGACCGGCGGCGTGCTGGCGATCCTGCTCAATCTGGTGCTGCCCAGCGAGCCGCGTGCGGTGGTTTTGCCGCAGGGCGAAGCGGTGGAAAAAGGGCTGTAGAGAGGGATAACAGCTAATTTGGCCCAGGCGCGATAACATTTGCGCCTGGGCCTTTTGCCTGCGGGAGGGAGGCAACCTCTGAGGCGTTACGGATTAAGGCGGCGGCGGGTGCGCCCGGAGCTGAGGTAGTCGGCGATATAGTCCTGCGAAATTTCCCCGCTGTAGCGGCCATCCTCATCCACGATCGGCATCCAGACGGTGTTGTGCTCATACAGCTTTGAGAGCACCACGCGCAGGTTCTCTTCCGCCTTGCCGGTTACCCGGAAGGTGTGCAGCCGCTCTTCGCAGTAGCCGCTGGCGTCTCGTGCCTCGCGGCGCTTGACAAAGCCGAGCGGTTTACCGTCGTTATCCACCACCGTGACCGAACGCATATCGTTTTCATCCATCAGGGCGAACGCCTCCGCCAGCGGGGTGGCGCGCTTAACGGTGATAGTGGGCTGCTGATCGGTGACGTCGCCCGCCTGCACCAGCAGCAGGCGCTTCAGCGTGCGGTCCTGGCCGACGAAAGAGCCGACGAAGTCATTTTTCGGGCTGGCCAGCAGCTCATCCGGGCTGGCGCACTGCACGATTTTCCCCTGGCCAAACACCGCGATGCGGTCGCCGAGCTTGAGCGCTTCGTCAATATCGTGGCTCACCAGCATCACGGTTTTCTTCAGCTGCCGCTGCATATCAAGAAACTCGTTCTGGATCGCCTCGCGGTTAATCGGGTCGACCGCGCCGAAGGGTTCATCCATCAGCAGCACCGGCGGATCCGCCGCCAGCGCGCGGATCACCCCAATACGCTGCTGCTGGCCGCCCGACATCTCGCGCGGGTAGCGGTGCAGAAATTTGCGGGGATCGAGCGCCACCATGCTCATCAGCTCGGTGGCGCGTTCGCGGCAGCGCTTTTTGTCCCAGCCCAGCATGCGCGGCACCACGGTGATGTTCTCTTCAATGGTCATATTAGGGAAGAGGCCAATCTGCTGGATCACATAGCCGATATTGCGGCGCAGGGTCACGGTATCCTGGGTGCTGGTATCCTCGCCGTTGATCAAAATTTTGCCGCTGGTGCTGGGGATAAGGCGATTAATCATCTTCAGCGTGGTGGTCTTGCCGCAGCCCGAGGGGCCAAGCAGCACGCACATTTCTCCCTGCGGTACATGCAGGCTGACGTTATCGACGGCGGTGACGCTGGTGCCGTTTTTCTGGGTAAAGGTTTTCGTCAGGTTTTCCAGTTTTATCATTATCGAATCCCCTTAGGAGTCAGCGCCGACTGCAGACGATGCAGCAGCCAGTCAAGAATAATGGCCAGCAGGCAGATCATCAGCGCGCCGGCGATTAACATACGAATATCGCTGCCGCTGATGCCGTCGAGCAGCAGCAGGCCAAGCCCGCCAGCGCCGATAACCGCGGCGATGGCCATTACGCCGACGTTCATGACCACGGCGGTGCGAATGCCGCCGAAAATCACCGGCAGCGCCATAGGAATTTCCACCCAGCGCAGCCGCTGCCAGAAGGTCATGCCGATGCCGCGTCCCGCCTCGCGCAGGCCGTCAGGCAGGTTCTCCAGCGCGGTATGGGTATTGCGCACAATCGGCAGCAGCGAATAGAGAAACACCGCGGTAATCGCCGGCAGCGCGCCGATACCCTGGCCGATCAGCGAAAACAGCGGGATCATCAGGCCGAACAGGGCAATGGTCGGGATGGTAAGCACCACGGTGGCGATGCCCAGCACCGGCGCGGCCAGCCACCTGACGCGCACGATCAGCACCCCCAGCGGCACGCCAGCGACGATGGCGCAGCCAACCGCCACCAGCACCAGCCAGGTATGCTGCCAGGACAGCGCCAGCAGGCTGCTCCAGTTGTTGATAATGTAGTGAAAGGTATCCATAGGGCCGCCTTACAGCATGTTGTTGGCTGTGAGAAAGTCGCGCGCAACCTGCTCGGGCGACTGATGATCGATATCGACGCGCTTGTTCAGCTCGGTAATCGCCTCGCTGGTGAGCAGCGGCGAAAGCTGATTCAGCGCCGCCGCCAGGCCAGGATGGCTCTCCAGCACATCTTTACGCACCACCGGCGTGACGTTGTAGCTGGGGAAGAAGTGCCTGTCATCCTCCAGCACTTTGAGATCGAACCCCTTGACCCGTCCGTCGGTGGTATAGACCAGGCCTGCATCGACAAAGCCGTCACGCACCGCGTTATAGACCAGACCGGGATCCATCTGCCGAATCTGCGGCCGATCCAGCGTCAGGTTATAGGCGCTCTGCAGCGGCTTCATGCCGTCTGAGCGGCCGGAGAACTCCAGATCCAGCCCGAGCCGCCAGTTATGGTCGGGATCGCGCTGGCGCACCTGTTCAATTTTCGCCACCAGCTGCGACATGGTGCTGATGCCTTCTTTCTCGGCGCGCGCGCGCTGCATGGCGAAGGCGTAGGTGTTATTCATCGGGGCCGGGTTAAGCCATACCAGCCCCAGCTTGCCGTCGAGGGATTTCACCGTCTGGTACGCCTCGTCAGAGGACATCGGCTTTTTAATGTGGTTAAAGATGATCAGCGAGGTGCCGGTATACTCCCAGGTCATATCCACCTGTTTATTGAGCATGGCGTTACGGCCGATGGTGGTCGCGATATTGCGTTTGGCGATCACCTGAAAGCCTTTCTTCTGCAGCCACATCACCGTCATGGCGGAAAGGATATGCTGCTCGGTAAAACTTTTGGTCGCCATCACCAGCGGCGCGGCGGCCTGTGCCCCTTGGCTAAATGCCAGCGTTGCGGCGAGGGCCACGGCGGTGGCTCTTAACCAGCGCGTCAGCGTCGTCATAAAAATCTCCCTGTTAAGCCGCATGTGGGCTGAGAAAGCGACCCAGCGCCGCCAGCAGCATATCGAGCAGCAGCGCGAACATTGCCGTGGCGACCGCGCCGAGGATCAGCGTAGGAAAGTCGTTAAGATAGATGCCGGGGAAAATCAGTTCGCCGTAGCTGCTGGCGCCGATAAGAAACGCCAGCGGCGCGGTCCCGACGTTAATGGCGGTGGCGATGCGGATGCCCGCCAGCATGACCGGGTAGGCGTTGGGCAGCTCCACCTGGCGCAGGCGCTGGAATTTGGTCATCCCAATGCCGTTTGCGGCTTCAATCAGAGAGGGCGGCACCGCGCTCAGGCCGGAAAAGGTGTTGCGCACAATCGGCAGCAGCGAGGCGAGGAACAGGGCGAAGAGCGCCGGTTTTTCGCCAATGCCCAGTACCACCATCGCCAGCGCCAGCACCGCCAGCGGCGGCAGGGTATTGCCGACGTTGAAAACCTGCATCGCATATTCGGCCCAGCGGCGCGCAAAAGGGCGGCTCAGCAGAATGCCGCTGGGAATGCCGACCAGCAGCGCAAACAGCATCGACCAGAAGACCAGATAGAGATGCTGCTGGCCCAGGTAAATCAGGTCGACGCGCCGCGCGCGCAGCGTATCGATACCGATGCCCCAGACCAGCAGCGCCAGCACCCCCACAATAGCCAGCAGCCCGAGTCCGGCACGTCTGACCAGTGAACCATGTTGCATCATCAATTCCCCTGTTGGTTGTTGTGCGGGCCAGCAATGCACTGACCGCTAATTTTCAGGTTTTGTTAAAAAGCCTTTAAGCCTATAGCAGCATGAAACGGGTGAAGCCAGTTTTTATCGGAAAAATCAGACAGATAGAAATAGACAGAATAGCGGCCAGAGCCGCATGGTATCTGGTTTCGGCAGGAAATTATCTCTTTACGGCTCGCTAACGTGACGCCGTCACATCAGCGGCGCACGTCAGGCACACCGGCGACGCAAATTTAGGCTAGCCTTGCTGGATAACAAAAGGGAGATGTATGACTGAAAGCGCACACCTGCAGGTCAGCCACCGCGGCTGGATCCTCTTCGCCTGTATGCTGGCGATGTTTATGGCTGCCATTGAGGTGACCATCGTCGCCACGGCGATGCCGACAATCATTGCCGAGCTGGGCGGGTTTTCACAGTTTGGCTGGGTTTTCTCTGTCTATCTGCTGACGCAGGCGGTGAGCGTGCCGCTTTACGGCCGGCTGGCGGATATGTGGGGACGGCGCAAAATGTTTTTTATCGGCACCTCGCTGTTTCTGCTCGGCTCGATGCTCTGCGGCTTCGCCCACAGCATGCTGTGGCTTATCCTGTTTCGCGCCTTTCAGGGGCTGGGCGCAGGGGCGATTATGCCGCTCAGCTCTACCATCGTCGCCGATATCTACTCGCCGCGCGAGCGCGCCAGCGTTCAGGGCTGGCTCTCCAGCGTCTGGGGCGTGGCGGCAATCGTCGGTCCGCTTACCGGGGCCTGGCTGGTACAGCACTTTAGCTGGTCACTGATCTTCTGGGTTAATCTGCCGATAGGGCTTATCAGCATGGCGATGCTGGCGCGCTTCCTGCCTGCGCACTGCGCCGATGAGAAGCCGCAGCCGCTGAACGTAACGGGCAGCCTCTGGCTGACGATCTGCGTCAGCGCGCTGCTGATGGCGCTGCTGCAGGCGGAGTGGCTCGGCTACTGGCTACTCGCCTTTCTGCTGCTGGCGCTGTTCGCCGGCTGGCAGCTGAAAAAGCATGAGCAGCGCGCCGATGCACCGCTGTTTCCGCTGGAGATCTGGCGCAGCCGTTTGATTATCGCCGGTAACGCCGGCAACCTGATTATCGGCGCGGCGATGATGGGGATCAGCGCCTTTTTGCCCACCTGGATCCAGGGCATCACCGGCGGTACGCCGCTGCAGGCGGGCAGCGCCCTGGCGATGATGTCGATCGGCTGGCCGCTGGCCAGCACGCTGAGCGGGCGGCTGATGCTGCGCACCTCATACCGCTTCACCGCCCAGCTCGGCGCGCTGCTGCTGGTGGCGGGCAGCGCCTTGCTGCTGCTGCTGCGCGCGGAGAGCCCTGTCTGGCAGGCGGGGGCGACCGCCTTTGTCATCGGCACCGGCATGGGCATGACCAGCACCACCTTTCTGGTGTCGGTGCAGAACCATGCGCACTACGATATTCGCGGCATCTGCACCGCGTCGATTATGTTCAGCCGCATGATGGGGTCCGCTGTCGGCACCGCCCTGATGGGTGCCGTGCTGAACCTTAATCTGGCGCAGCGGCTGCCGCACGCTGAGGATCCGGTGCAGCAGGTTATGTCGGCGCCAACGCGCGACGCGCTCTCCAGCGAGAGGCTGCACCATATGGTGCAGGCGATCGCCGCCTCGCTGCACTGGGTGTTTGTGGTGGCGCTGATGATTGCGCTGTTAGCGCTGGGGGTCGCCTGGATGATGCCGCGGCAGCGGCCGGAACAGGCAGAATAGAAAAGGGCGACGGCGTCGCCCTTACTGGATGCCGACGCGGATAAGATGGCCTTTATCCGCGCCGCGTTGTCAGCGGATTAAGATTACTGCGCAGGCGCGTCCTGCGAGCTGCCTGCGCTGTCAGGCACGCTGCCTTCGTCGCCGCGGCCCACGCGCTTATAAACAATTTTCTGCGTGTCGTTTTCGCAATGGCCCACCACCTGACCGCCCGCCTGGTCGACCTGATCGTTAGGCACGATATCCAGCGAAAAACCCGATTCCGGGACGCCGTTCTGAATAATTTTCTGGCTGATGTCCGCTTTAACGGACTCGCAGGAGGCGTGCGCCAGCATCGGCAGCGCCAGTAAAGTTGCGATTAACATTCCGGTCTGTTTCTTCATCATCTTCTCCTTTTGCGTAGTGAACCTTACTGACTATAGCAGTCCGCGAAAAAAATCAGGGCGTGACCGGTCGGCCGGTGCGGCGATCGAGACAGCGCAGGGTATTGGCTTCCCAGTAGGCGTTGATGTTATAGCTCTTTTCGCAGGCGTCGCGGGTATCAAAGGCGCGGTCCGCTTTATCGAACTCTTTCTCTACGCGGCTGTTTACCTTATTGCGCAACTGCCGGGTGTCATTCCATTGCTCTTTGCTCTGACGCGCGGCTTCATTACTGGCGGCGTTGTTGCCATCTTCAATAATCAGGCGGCTGGTGTTGGCGCTGGCCGGCGCAGCGGTCAGCATCGCGCTGCCAGCCAGCAGCACGGCGAGCAGGGTCGGAAACAATTTGTTCATCATCTTTTCCTTCGGTTAACGCCTGGCGCGCAGGGATGGTTCCGGGTTGCGGCAGGCCGGGCTTAGTATATCATCGCGCTTTATTTGCTCACCAGTAGTGGGCGCTCTGTTTAACTTTCCGAGAGGGTTCCATGCTGATCAAAACCGCGCTGCTCTTTTTTCTTACCGCCATCGCGGAGATAGTCGGCTGCTTTTTACCCTGGCTGTGGCTGAAAAAAGGCGGCTCCGCCTGGCTGTTGCTGCCTGCCGCGCTGAGTCTGATGGCCTTTGTCTGGCTGCTCACGCTGCATCCTGCGGCGAGCGGGCGTGTCTATGCGGCCTACGGCGGCGTCTATGTGCTGACCGCGCTGCTCTGGCTGCGCGTGGTGGATGGCGTGAAGCTGAGCGCGTGGGACTGGAGCGGGGCGCTGGTGGCGTTTTGCGGCATGCTGATCATTGTGGCGGGCTGGGGACGCGCCTGAGCGGAGGAGGCCAGCGGCAGGCTGGCCTCGGGCGGCGTCAGGGCTTGTGTACTTTCAGGCCGGCCTGCGTCTGGCTTACCGGCATCATCTCAAGGGTATTGATATTGACGTGCTTCGGCAGCGTGGCGACCCAGTAAACCGCCTCGGTAACATCTTCCGCCGTCAGTGCCGTTGCGCCTTCGTAGACCTTATCCGCTTTCTCATCGTCGCCTTTGAAGCGCACGTTAGAGAACTCCGTGCCGCCAACCAGGCCGGGTTCGATATCGGTGACGCGCAGCGCGGTGCCGTGCAGATCGGTGCGCAGGTTAAGGCTGAACTGACGCACAAAGGCTTTGGTCGCGCCGTAGACGTTGCCGCCCGCGTAGGGCCAGCTGCCGGCGACAGAGCCGATATTGATAATATGGCCGACGTTGCGCTCCACCATATCCGGCAGCAGGGCGCGGGTCATAAAGACCAGGCCTTTGGTGTTGGTGTCGATCATATTTTCCCAGTCTTCGACGCTGGCGCGGTGCGCCGGCTCGATGCCGAGCGCCAGGCCGGCGTTATTGACCAGCACGTCGATGTTGCGCCACCCGGCGGGCAGCGAGGCGACCGCCTCTTCGATGGCGGCGCGGTTGCGCACGTCGAGCTGCAGGGGATAAAGGGTCTCGCCCAGCTCCTCCTTCAGCGCCTGCAGGCGCTCAGCGCGGCGGCCGCTGGCAATCACTTTGTGGCCAGCTGCAATGAACCGGCGGGTGATACTTTGACCAAAACCGGCCGTCGCGCCGGTAACAAAAATAATCATCTCACTGTTCCTTATACGTTTTCAGGTTGACCTGTTTTCACCATACCACTTCGGCAGCGCCGCTGCGCGGCAAATGCGCGCGCGGGCGGTCAAGGTCGTTTTCAGGGGAGGCGCTGCGCTATGGTGGCGCGCGCTGCACCACCGTCGGGCACAGCCCATGCAGGCTTTTTTTAGCCTTCTTTAGCCGCCAGAGAGGCAACCGGTTGCGCACACGATACCGTTTTTACCGCCGCGGCAAAAATGCCTTTTTCACATAACATCCTGATTAATCGTCTTGTTCTGGCATGCAGGTTGCAATTTATCGCATATTGACCGACGGCAAACCGCGCCCGGGCGCAGAATTAAGGAAAGAGTATGTCATCACCCCTCACGGCCATTCGCGCCAGCTTTTTTGACTTTACCGATGTCGCGCATCAGCCCGATGCGATCGCCTCGCAGGCGCGCTATATCGACGATGGCGTGCTGCTGCTGGAGGCAGGGCGTATTGTCGGACTGCATCGCTGGGAAACGCTCTCCCATGCGCCAGCCGATCTTATTGATCTGCGCGGCCGGCTGATTGTGCCGGGCTTTGTCGACACCCATATCCACTATCCGCAGACCGAGATGATTGGCGCCTTTGGCGAGCAGCTGCTGCAGTGGCTCAGCCACTATACCTTCCCGGTGGAAAGTCAGTACCACTGCGCCGACCACGCCGCCGCCATGTCCGCCTTTTTCCTGCAGCAGCTGCTGGCGAACGGCACCACCAGCGCGCTGGTATTCGGCACCGTGCATCCGCAGTCGGTCGAGGCGCTGTTCAGCGCCGCCGAAGCGATAGAGATGCGGCTGATTGCCGGCAAGGTAATGATGGATCGCCATGCGCCGGAAGCCCTGCTGGAAACGCCGGAGCAGAGCTATGCCGACACGCGGGCGCTGATTGAGCGCTGGCACGGGCGCGGTCGACTCAGCTATGCGCTGACGCCGCGCTTCGCCCCCACCTCGACGCCGGCGCTGCTGGAGAAGGTGCGGCAGCTGCGGCAAGAGTATCCCGACGTCTGGCTGCATACCCACCTGAGCGAAAACCCGCAGGAGGTTGCCTGGGTGAAGTCGCTGTTTCCGCAGCACGACGGCTATCTTGACGTTTATCATCAGCACCAGCTTACCGGACGACGCAGCCTGTTCGCGCACTGCCTGCATCTGGAGGATCACGAGTGGCAGTGTCTGCATCATACCGATTCCGCCATCGCCTTCTGCCCGACCTCGAACCTGTTCCTCGGCAGCGGGCTGTTCAACCTGAAGCGCAGCTGGCAGCAGGGGGTCAGGATCGGCATCGGCACCGACGTCGGGGCGGGCACCACCTTTAATATGCTGCAGACGCTGGGGGAAGCCTATAAGGTCGGCCAGCTGCAGCAGTATCGCCTCAGCGCGGCGGAGGCGTTCTACCACGCCACCCTCGGCGGCGCGCACGCCCTCGATCTGCATCACCATATCGGCAATTTCGCGCCCGGCAAAGAGGCGGACTTCGTGGTGCTGGACCCGGCGGTTTCGCCGCTTCAGCGGCTGCGCATCGGCAACAGTAAGGATATCTGGGAGCGGCTGTTCGTACTGATGACGCTGGGCGACGATCGCAATATCGCCGAGACCTGGGTTAACGGACGCCCGGTATGGCGGCGCGACGAGGCGGAAACGCAGCGCTGAGTTGTTGCGGGCGCGGCAACCTGCCAGGATAAACCTTTGCACGGTAATCAGGAGCGAGGCATGAACGTCAGACAAAATCCGTTTTTTCAGGTAAGCACGCTGCCCTGGCAGGCACCGCCGTTTGACCAGATTCAGGAAGAGGACTTTCTGCCCGCGCTGCAGGCGGGTATTGAAGAGAAGCGCAAGGAGGTGCAGGCGATTGCGCATAATCCCGATGCGCCCACCTTTGCCAACACCTTCGAGGCGCTGGAGCGCAGCGGACAGCTGCTCGAACGCGTTAATCTGGTTTTTAGCGCCATGACCTCGGCCAATACCAGCGATTACCTGCAGCAGGTGGATGAAGAGATCGCGCCGCAGCTGACCGCGCTTAACGACGAGATCGTCCTGAACGGCGCGCTCTTTGCCCGTCTTGACGCCGTCTACCAGCAGCGTGAGACGCTGGAACTCGATCCTGAATCGCTGCGGCTGGTGGAGGTGACCTGGCAGCACTTTCAGCTGTCAGGTGCCAGTCTGGAGGAGGAGGCCAAACAGAAGCTTAAGGCGCTTAATCAGCAGGCGGCGCGCCTCAGCACGCGCTTTACCAATAAGCTGCTGGCCGCCACCAAAGCGGGCGGGCTGGTGGTGCAGAACGCCGAGGCGCTGGCGGGGCTGAGTCCGGCGGATCTGGCGGTAGCGCAGGCGGCGGCACAGGCGCGCGGGCTGGAAAACGCCTGGCTGCTGGTGCTGCAGAACACCACCCAGCAGCCGGCTCTGCAGCTGTTGCGCACGCGCGCGACGCGTCAGGCGCTGTTCGACGCCTCGGTCAGCCGCAGCGAAAAGGGCGACGAGAACGATACCCGGGCGCTGGTGCTGGAGCTGGCACAGGTGCGCGCGCAGCAGGCGCAGCTGCTCGGCTTCGCCAGCTTCGCCGAATGGCAGCTGCAGGATCAGATGGCGAAAACCCCCGATGCGGCGTTCGCCTTTATGCGCCATATCGTTCCGGCGGCGCGGGCGCGTGCCGAACGCGAAGCGGCCGCCATCCAGCAGACCATCGATCGCCAGCAGGGCGACTTTACCCTGGCCGCCTGGGACTGGAGCTTCTACGCCGAGCAGGTGCGTAAAGCGCAGTACGATCTCGACGAAAGCGAGATCCGCCCCTATTTCGAACTCAACAACGTGCTGGAGAAAGGGGTTTTCTGGGCGGCGAATCAGCTTTACGGCATTCGCGTCACCGAGCGTCACGATCTGCCGGTCTACCATCCTGACGTGCGCGTCTATGAGATCTTTGATGTCGACGACTCGCCGCTGGCGCTGTTCTATACCGACTACTTCAAGCGCGACAATAAAGGCGGCGGGGCGTGGATGAGCAACCTCGTTAACCAGTCGCGGCTGCTGGCGACGCGTCCGGTGATCTACAACGTCTGCAACTATACCCGACCGCCGGAAGGCGAACCGGCGCTGCTCAGCTGGGATGAGGTGATTACGCTGTTCCATGAGTTCGGCCATACGCTGCACGGGCTGTTCGCCACCCAGCGCTATCCGAGCCTCTCCGGCACCGCCACGCCGCGCGACTTTGTCGAGTTTCCTTCGCAGTTCAACGAACACTGGGCGAGCGAGCCGCTGGTGTTCCTCAACTATGCGCGCCACTACCAGAGCGGTGAGGCGATGCCGGAAGCGCTGCACCAGAAAATCGTGCGCGCCAGCCGCTTTAACAAGGGCTATGACATGAGCGAGCTGCTGGCCGCTGCGCTGCTGGATCTGCACTGGCACAGCATCGGCACCGGCGAGACGCCGCAGTCGGTGGAGGGGTTTGAGCAGCAGGCGCTACAGAGCGACGGTCTGGCGCTGAAGGCCGTTCCGCCGCGCTATCGATCCAGCTATTTCCAGCATATCTGGGGCGGCGGCTACGCGGCGGGCTATTATGCCTATATCTGGACGCAGATGCTGGCGGACGACGGCTATCAGTGGTTTGTGGAGAATGGCGGCCTGTCGCGCGAGAACGGCGACCGCTTCCGCCAGATGATCCTGTCGCGCGGCAACAGCAGCGATCTGAAACAGCTCTATGAGAAGTGGCGCGGCGGCGAGCCGCAGCTGGAGCCGATGCTGAAAAATCGCGGCCTGGCCGACTAATATTAAGCGGGCGCAACGCCCGCTTTTTTTTATCCCAGCGGACCGCCCTCAATGGTCTCGCACATGCCGGCCAGCACGCGCTCGCCGGTCTCCTGACGCAGCTCCTGATACCAGGCCGCCGTCGCCGCGGGATCTTTGCCGTGGGTCACGTCGCAGCGCTTGCGCGCTTTCAGCACCAGATCGCGGGTACGGCTCACCCGGCGCGCCTCATAGCGCCGCAGCGCATCCTCAATGCCCAGCGAGTGGGCGGCGAGAGAGGTCGCCAGCACCAGCGCATCCTCCATCGCCGCGCAGCCGCCCTGGCCAATATCCGGCGTGGTGCTGTGCGCCGCATCGCCCAGCAGCGCGACGCGACCGCTGACAAAACGGCTAAAGGGATCGATATCGTGGATCTCGACGCGGTTGGTGGTCGCCGGATCGATGGCGTCGATAAGCCGCTGCACCGGCTGCGCCCAGCCCTGGAAGTAGCGGCGCAGATCCGCTTTGACCGTGCTGCGGTCTTCCGCCAGGCCTTTCGGCAATGGCACGTCAAAAAAGAAGTAGAAGCGGTTGCCGCTCACCGGCATCAGCGAGACGCGTTTGCCTTCGCCGACGAAGGTGGTCCACTGATCGGCGGGCGCCAGCGCGGCATCGATCTCCACCAGCCCGTTCCAGTTGACGTAGCCGGCGTAGCGGCGCTCGACCTTTTCCCCCAGCACGCTCTGCCGAATAACCGAATGCGCACCGTCGGCGGCGATCAGCAGATCCCCCTGCGCGGTGGTGCCATCTTCGAACAGGGCGGTGACGCCGTGCTCATGCTGTTCAACCTGCGCCACGCGCTTGCCGAAGCTGACGCGTTCGCGCCCGTAGCTGTCGATCAGCATCGCCTGCAGTTCAGCGCGCGCCACCGGAGAGGGATATTCTCCTACCTGGCGCACCAGCGGTTCCATACTGAAACGCGTCAGGGTCGCGCCGCTGGCGAAATCCTGATAGGCCATAAAGGCCATATTGCCGCTCAGGGCGCGCAGCTGCGCTTTCAGCCCCAGCGCGTTAAGGCATTTAACGCCGTTCGGCCAGACAGAGATGGCGGCGCCTACCGGCTTCATCTCTTTTACCGCTTCAAAAACTTCTGTTTCAATGCCCGCCTTCTCCAGCGCGAGCGCCGCGCTCATGCCGCCGATGCCGCCGCCAATTACAATCGCTTTCATAGATATCTCCTTGTCGATAACCTGAAGCTGCAACTTTTGTACCAACCCGGCAGCCCCCGTCTGGCGGGCTTTTACTGACAGCAGAGGGGCAGGGACGCGCCAGCAGCAGGCATAAGGAGAGAATAAATGCCTCTTTTTGGTGCTTTGTAGTTTGCCTGAATCTTTCGTTTCAGGCAGGCGGCGGAAGTGTGACCGCCTGGCGCTTTTCCGCGCGCGGCGCAGACGTTTGTCTGTTCACCAGCCATACTTAGCCGGTGTCGAACCCAGGGAGAGTAAAAATGAAAAGTCGTTACATCATACTGCTGCTCACCGCCTTACTGCTGGGGCAGAGTGCCATCGCTCAGCCGACGGCCTCGTCGACGCTGTTTAGCGGCCGGGCACCTGTGCCCCAGCTGACGCCCGTGGCGGCGAAGTGCGACCTCGCCAGCTGTCAGCAGAACTGCTACGTGGAGCGATCCCACTGCAATACGCGCGGCAACGGCTCCTGCAGCAGCCAGACGCAGATTTGCGTGCAGAACTGCGCCAGCCAGTGCAGATAACGCCATAAACGGCAAATCAGCAGGTTTGCCGTTTATAGATCGCGATCAAACCATCCTGCCGCCGTTTCCCTTTCCTGTGGGCCATCACCTAAAATAGGGCTTTTCTGCTGCCTGAACCGGGCTACTGGCGGACAAGTTCCGCCTCTTTTTAGGGATGTTATGACTTACCTTTATCTGTTTATCGCCATCGTGGCGGAAGTGATTGCAACCAGCAGCCTTAAGGCTTCGGAATCCTTTACCCGGCTCTGGCCTGTCGTGGTGTCGCTTGTTGGCTATAGCATCGCCTTCTATTTCCTGGCGCTGGTGCTGCGCACCATGCCCACCGGCATTGCCTATGCGATCTGGTCGGGCGTCGGCATCGTGCTGATTTCCGTCGTCGGCTGGGTGGTGTTTAAGCAAAAGCTCGATCTGCCCGCGATTATAGGCCTCGCGCTGATTATCGCCGGGGTGCTGGTAGTGAATCTTTTTTCTAAAACGGTAGGGCACTGAGGGAGTCTGGTTCACCTTATCCGCTACAACGCCTCCTGTGTCAGCAGCGACCCGCTTTTTATAACCCATGTCGCCACCGATCTGGACGTTGTTGATATGGCAGCAGACCAGGATAAGGTAATGGCCACCGGCTGGTTTACCCGCGCGGGAATGGGGCAGCTGAGCGCTGACGGCAAGATACCCGGCGGGCTGTCGCTGCTGATGCAGCCCTGTTATCAGGCCTGCTGCGCTGCGCGGTACTCCGCGATCAGCGTGTTAACCAGCTCCGCTGCCGCCATTTCCCGCGCCCGCATAACGCCCTGGCCCGCCCACTGCGCGTCAAAGCCGTGCTCGCCCTGCGACGTCGCGGCGGCGGCCAGCGCTTTGCCAAGGGAGTAGGTCAGGGGATAGGCAGGGATCGCCGCTGGCGGCAGGTCGCGCGTCGCACGGCAAAAGGCGTTGCTGAGGCAGCGCGCCGGACGACCGGAGATCGCGGCGGTCATTTCGGTTCCGGCGGCCGCGTCGTTTTTCAGCGCCGCGCGCCAGGCAGCATTCGCGGCTGACTCAGGGCAGAGCACAAACGCCGTGCCCAGCTGTACCCCTGCGGCTCCCAGCCTCATCATTGCGGCGATATCGCTGCCGTCCATAATGCCGCCTGCAGCGATAACGGGCAGGTCGCACGCCTTGAGTATCGCCTGCAGCAGCGTCCGGGTGCTCATCTGCGCATCCGCCTGTTCTGGATCGAAAATGCCGCGATGGCCGCCCGCCTCAAAACCTTGCGCCACCACGAAATCGATACCGGCGTCAGCGACCTGGCGCGCTTCATCGACCGAGGTGGCGCTTGCCAGAGTTACAATGCCTTGCTGTTTCAGCCGCTCAATAACCGCTTTTTCCGGCAGGCCGAAGTGAAAACTGACCGCGGCGGGCGCGGCATCGATCAGCAGCTCAAGCAGCGGGGAGTCGGCGTTGAACGTGGGGTAGATCTCGGTCAGCGTCGCGGGCGGCGGGACGTCATACTGCGCAAACAGCGGCGCAAAGCGCGCCAGCCAGGCGCGTTCGCGTTCGGCATCGCGCTGCGGTGGGGCGTGACAGAAGAGGTTTACGTTGACCGGGGCGGCGGTAAGCTGCCGCAGGCGGCTCAGCATAGCGCTGGCCTGCACCGGGGTAGAGGCACCCACGCTGATAGAGCCGAGCGCGCCCGCATTACTCACGGCGGCCGCCAGTTCGGGGGTAGAGACGCCCGCCATCGGCGCCTGAATCAAAGGAAAAGCGATCTGTAACGCGCGGCAGAGGGGATTGTCCATCTTCGCTCCTCCTGGTGGAATTAAGAGCGGGCAGCATCGCGTTGTGGGAGAGGAAACGCAACTCCGGTGTTCAACTCTGCGCGTCAGGCAGCAAAAAACCATACATCCGCAGCAGCCTCTGCGGCGGCGATAGATCCAGATGCAAGAGCGAGTGTAGAGAGTTAGATCATCACTTTATATTAGTTACAGCATACATTAGTCATATAGGTATAAATCATCATAACCTCCTGTGCAGATACATCTTGTCTTACAGATAAAAGGGCAGCTGGCTTAACCGTCCGGAAGCGCAAGGCTTCCGGATAGTTGCCGCCTGTCAGACGCCATGCTCCAGCCACGCCGTAATCTGCGTCACCATTGCCTGAGTCGAGATGCCATAGCGATCGTGTAGCGTTGGCAGCGCGCCCGCGTCGAGGAAGGCATCGGGCAGGGCGATTTGCCGGAAACGGGGCGTCACGCCGTGGCGCAGCAGCGTCGCCGCGATGGCTTCGCCCAGGCCGCCGGTAATCGAGTGGTTTTCCGCCGTAATGACCAGCCGTCCCGCGCTGACCGCTTCGCCGGCCTCGCGCAGTATCGTCGCCTCGTCCAGCGGCTTGATCACCGGAGAGTGCACCACAGCGACCTCAATGCCGCGGCTTTCCAGCTGTTCAGCCGCCTCCAGCGCGCGCATCGTCATTAAGCCGCTGCTGATAATCACCGCATGTTTGCCTGAGCGCAGCCGCTGCGCTTTGCCGTGCTGATAGCGATAGTCATACTTATCCAGCACCAGCGGCACCTTGCCGCGCAGCAGGCGCATATAGACCGGCCCCTGATGATCGACGATGGCGGGCACTACCTGGCTGATTTCCCGCGCATCGCAGGGATCGATAATCGTCAGGTTGGGCATACCGCGAAATATCGCCAGATCTTCGGTCGCCTGATGGCTTGGACCGTAGCCGGTGGTGAGACCGGGCAGGGCGCAGGCGATTTTCACGTTCAGATTCTCTTCGGCGATCGCCATGCAGATAAAGTCATAGGCGCGGCGCGAGGCGAACACCGCGTAGGTGGTGACAAAGGGGGTAAAGCCTTCGCGCGCCATGCCGGCGGCGGCGCTCATCAGCAGCTGCTCCGCCATCCCCATCTGAAAGAAACGGTCGGGGAAGGCGTCGGCAAAAAGGTGCAAATCGGTATATTTGCTCAGATCGGCGGTTAAGCCGACGATATCCTGACGCTGACGCGCCAGTTCGACCAGCGCATGGCCAAAGGGCGCGGCTTCCGTTGGCTGGCCCTCGGCGGCAATCGAGGCGATCATCGCCGAGGTCGTCAGGCGTTTTTTTAACGTTGAAGTGCTCATCTTATTCTCCCTGTTCCAGCGCAGTAAGGGCTTTATCCCACTCATCGGCGTCGACGCGGATAAAGTGGGTTTTCTCCCGGGTTTCCAGAAAAGGCACGCCTTTGCCCATTCGGGTATCACAAATAATTACGCGCGGCTGCGCTTGCGGCCAGTTGCGCGCGGCGTCAAAGGCGGCAACCAGCGCATCGATATCGTTGCCGTCCACCCGCTGCGCATACCAGCCGAAAGCCTGCCAGCGCTCGACGACAGGCTCGAACGCCAGAATCTCGCTGCTGTGGCCATCCGCCTGCTGGTTGTTGACGTCGATAATCGCGATCAGATTATCAAGCTGCCAGTGCGACGCCGACATGGCGGCCTCCCAGGTCGAGCCCTCATTCAGTTCCCCGTCGGAAAGCAGGTTATAGACCCGCGAGGTCGAGCCCTTACGCTTCAGCCCCAGGCAGGCACCAACCGCAATGCCCAGTCCGTGGCCGAGCGAGCCGCCGGTGATCTCCATACCGGGGGTATAGGCCGCCATGCCCGACATCGGCAGACGGCTCTCGTCGCTGCCGTAGGTTTCGCGTTCCGCCTCGGGGATCACGCCCGCTTCCAGTAGCGCCGCATAGAGGGCGATAGCGTAGTGGCCGATAGAGAGATAGAAACGATCGCGGCCTTCCCATTCGGGATCCTCGGCGCGATAGTTCAGCGCATGGAAATAGCTTACGGCGAGCAGATCGGCGGCACCCAGCGCCTGACCGATATAGCCCTGGCCCTGAACCTGGCCCATCAGCAACGCATGGCGACGAATGCGCGCGGCGCGCTGCCGCAGGGTCAGCGGCGCCGACGAAGTAAGAGTATGCATAGAACCTCCTGATTAACGATTAACGTCCGCTGCCCGAATACGCAGCACGCAGAGCGCGCCGAACAGCAGAACCGCAGCGATAAAGTACATGCCCGACGCGGGCGAACCGGTAAGCGTGGTAATCGATCCGATAAGCCAGGGCGAAAAGAATCCGGCGAGATTGGCGAGGCAGTTCACCGCCGCGATGCCCGCAGCGGCAGAGACGCCGCCCAGCAGATTGGTCGGCAGCATCCAGAACAGCGACGAGGCGGAAAGAATGCCCGCCGCCGCCAGGCAGAGGAAGAACAGCGACAGCGTGACGCTGTGGCCCAGCAAGGTCGCCATCGTCAGGCCCGCCATGCCGAGCACCATCGGCACGATAAGATGCCAGCGCCGTTCGCGATGGCGATCGCTGCTGCGGCCCGCCATCAGCATAAACACGATGGCGCACAGATAGGGCAGACTGGTGAGCAGGCCGATATGCAGCGGCTCGCGGATGCCGGCATTTCTTACCAGCGTCGGCAGCCAGAAGGTCAGGGCGTATTGACCCATCACCACGCAAAAGTAGATCGCCGCCAGCGTCCAGAGGCGTTTGTCCGCCACAAACTCTTTAATAGTGCCGTGATGCGACTTTTGCTGGTTATCCTCATCCAGTTCGGCGCGTACCATGCTTTTTTCGCCTTCATCGAGCCAGCTCGCCTGCTCGACGCGATCCTTCAGCACCAGCAGCACTACAAACCCCATCAGGATGGTGGGGATCGCCTCCAGCATGAACATCCACTGCCAGCCGGCCCAGCCGTGCGATCCGGCGAAAGTTTCCATAATCCAGCCGGATAGCGGGCCGCCGATCATGCCGGAGAGCGGAATGGCGACGAACCAGAGCACCGTCATGCGCGCCCGACGATGGGCGGGAAACCAGTAGGTGAGATAGAGCAGCAGCCCGGGCGCCAGTCCGGCTTCGGCAACGCCAAGCAGGAATCGCAGCAGATAGAACTGCCAGGCGGTCTCGACAAAGGCGAAGGCGCCGGAGATCAGGCCCCAGGTGATCATAATGCGGGCGATCCAGCGGCGCGCACCGACGCGATGCAGGATCAGATTGCTGGGTACCTCAAAGAGAAAGTAACCAAGAAAAAAGATCCCGGCGCCGAGGCCGTAGACCGTTTCGCTCAGTGAGAGATCGTCCATCATTTGCAGCTTGGCGAAGCCGACGTTGACGCGATCCAGATAGGCGCAGAGGTAACACAACATTAAGAACGGCATCAGGCGCCAGGCGATTTTGCGATAGGCGCCGTCGCGCGCAGCGACCGCCGCACCGATATTCAGCGTTGTCATGATTATCACTCCGGGAGTGAACCAGCAGCCAGGCTGCTGGAGAAAAGGGGGACGATCAGTGGATCAGCATGCCGCCGTTCACGTCTAAGGTGACGCCGGTAAGGTAGCTGGAGAGATCGCTGGCGAGAAACAGCGCCGCGTGCGCCACGTCGTCAGCTGCGCCAAGACGCCCGAGGGGGATCGAATCGATAATGGCGTGACGGCGCTCGTCGTGCAGCAGTCCGCCGGTGATATCGGTCTGGATCAGGCCGGGCGTCAGGGCATTGACGCGGATCTGATCCGGCCCGAACTCGCGCGCCATCGCTTTGGTCAGACCCAGAACGCCCGCCTTCGCGGCACTGTAGTGAGGACCGCCGAAAATGCCGCCGCCGCGCTGCGCCGATACCGACGAGAGACAGACGATGCTGCCACCGCCCTGACGCTGCATCGCAGGGATCACCGCCTGCGACATCAGCAGCGTGCCGCGCAGGTTGACATCCAGAATGCGGTTGTAGTCTTCGAGGCCGATCTCCAGCGTTTTCACCGGCTGCGTAATGCCAGCGTTATTCACCAGCACGTCGATGCGGCCGTATTCCTTCATGACCTCAGCGACGGCACGCTGAATCGCCTCGGCGTCGGTGACGTTGGCCGCAAGGCCCAGATGGCCGGATCCCAGCTCCAGCGCGGTGCGCTGCGCTGCCGATTCATCAAGATCGAGCACCACCACGCGCGCGCCATGGTGAGCGAAGCAGGCGGCCGTAGCGCGTCCAATACCGCGCTGAGACGCGGCGCCCGTAATAATCGCAACTTTCTCTTTCAGCAACATAACTGGCTCCAGATTCTTTTTTTATAGGGTTCGGTATTGCTACCGGCAGGGTTCATCCTCAGCATCAGAAATAGCGCGTAAAGTGGCAATGCAAAAAAATTCATTTGATGCTGAATGAAATTGTTGGTTTGATGCAGTTAACATTTTTCAATGTTTTAAACGGACATAAATCACAAAATCGCGAGCGGAAACAGTTATGGAAAAACCAGTCAGCCAGCTTCCTTCATTAAAATCACTGCGCGTCTTTGAAGAAGTGGCGCAGTCAGAAAATGTGGCTCGCGCGGCGGAAAAATTAAATATCACGCCGTCGGCGGCGAGCCACCAGCTGGCAAAACTGGAAAAGGAGCTGGGCTCGATTCTGTTTCACCGATCGGCAAAAGGGGTAGCGTTAACCCTGGCGGGCGAGCGCTATTTGGCGGAGATTCGTCCGCTGATCCTCAGCCTGACGCAGGCTACGGCGCGGCTGCGCAATGAGAAAGATCGCAGCGCGCTGCGCATTCACTGCGCCCCCAGCTTTGGACTGTTATGGCTGCTGCCGCGTATTCATCAGTTTCGCGAAGCGCACCCGGACATACAGGTTTCGCTCTCCTGCTCCTATGAGAACTTATCCTTCAGCCGCGATAATATCGATATTGCGGTACGCCACGGTTTTCCGGAATGGAAGGCGTTTGAAATAAAAACTATTCGCCATGAAAAAATGTCAGTGCTGGCGTCGCCCGACTATCTGGATAAATATCCGCTGCGTGCGCCGGACGAATTAAATAACCACGCGCTGATCCTTTCCGAATCGCCGTTAATTCAGTGGCCGCAGTGGTTCGCCACGCAGCAATTGCCGCAGCCGACTCAGGAGTGGCTGTTTCGCTTCGATCGCTCCTATATGAGCCTTGAGGCAGCGATGCTCGGCCACGGGCTGATTTTCGAAAGCGAACTGCTGGCTGCCGACTATCTTCGCAGCGGCAAACTGGTCAGGGTATTTGATGACGCCATGAGCCTGCCGGTCAGCGCCCATCACCTGGTTTATCCGCGCGGCTATGCGCAGTTCCCGCGCGTCAGTTACTTTTTGCAGTGGATTCAGGCGCAGCTGGACGCCTGATGGGAAAGCGCCAGTCGCGCTACTGTCACATTCACGCCAGACGGACTAGTTTTTATTGCTGGACGCGCGATGCTGATCTTCTCGACTATCTTTGTCGTGCTGGCGAGCCGCCGCGTTCGTCACCGACATAGCGTGCGCCAGCAATATTGTCGACTTAATTACCGCCGGGGCACGCGCCCTGGCTTTAACCGTTGCCGGAGACATCAGGTCATGCACAACCTTGATATGCAGGTATTGAACACAGGATTGCAGTGGGTTGACGCGCATGAGGTATGGCTCTGTACGGTGCTTTCAACCTACGGATCGTCGCCGCGACCGCCCGGCGCGATGATGATCATCCGCAAAGAGGGGCATCACTGCGGCTCGCTGTCAGGCGGCTGCGTTGAAGAGAGTTTTATTGAACATATCGATCGCAACGCTTTTCCGGCCGCCAGCCAGGTGGTGCGCTACGGTGAAGGCGGATTTGAGCCGGACAGGGCGCTGCCGTGCGGCGGCGTGCTCGATATTCTGGTGGAAAAGCTGCCGCCCGGCGCAGAGAGCCGCGCCTATTTGCAGCAAATGCACGATGCGCTGGTCGCCGCGACGGCGGTGAAAAAGAAAATTATTCTGCCGCATCCCTGTTATGCGCTGGAGCCGGCCGCCTATACCAGCAGCACGCTGACTTACCGCGACGGGGCGGCGATAACGCTGACGCTCTCGACCGCACCCAGGCTGGTTATCGGCGGGCTTTCCAGCGTCGCGGTGTTCTGCGCCAATTTTGCCGTTGCGCTCGGCTTTGAAACCATCGTCTGCGAACACCGCGACGAGGCGCTGGCGAATATGGCCTCGGCGCTGGACCCAAACGTCAGGCTGATCAAGCAGTTTCCCGCCGTTTATCTGGAGCGGGAGGGCTGCCATGCCGGGACGGCGATCCTGTCGCTTACCCACGATCCGCGCATTGACGATCTCACCATGATGGAGGCGGTAAATCTGCCTGCGTTCTATATCGGCGCGATGGGATCGAAAAAGAACAGCCTGAGAAGAAAAGAGCGGCTGGGCCAGTATGGCGACCTGGCACCCGATCAGATCAGCCGCATTCACGCGCCGGTCGGGCTCGATATCGGCAGTAAAACGCCATCGGAGATCGCGCTGTCGGTAATGGCGGACATTGTGCGCTACAAAAACGGCTGCGTAGCGGCGGCGCAGCCGAGGCTGGCAGAAGTGTGCGAGCAGGGAAGTTTGCTATGAGAATCGCCATTCTGGTGATGGCGGCCGGCTTTAGCCGCCGCTTTAAAGCGAGCGGCGGCGAGCATAAGCTGCTTGCCTCGCTCAACGGCAGGCCGGTTTTGCAGCACACGCTGGACCATGCCGTTGCTACCGGACTGGATGTTTTCGTGGTGACGCGGCCGGAAGACAGGGCAATCCATACGCTGATTCCTGCTGGCCGCGCGGTTATCTGCCGCAGCGCGGGTATCGGCGACTCTATCGCGGCGGGGGTAAAAGCCACAGCGAACTACGACGGCTGGCTGATTACGTTAGGTGATATGCCGTTTATCGCGGTGGAAAGCCTGCTGGCCGTGGCGGATGCGCTGCATCATGCACCGCTGGTTCGCGCGCAGGTTGAAGGCAAGCCAGGGCACCCGGTGGGATTTCAGCACGCGTTTTATTCCGCGCTAGCAGCCCTGACCGGCGACAGCGGCGCGCGTGGGGTGCTTAACAGCGCGCCATGTCGGGCGGTGGCGTTAACGGACAAGGGATGTCTGCTGGATATTGATACCCGTTCAGATCTTCAGCGTACTGTTGCGCTTTAGCGGCTCAGCCAGAGAGGTTTCCGGCTGAGAAGGGGGTTAAATAGTCACTCCGCCGGCAAGCAAGTTGAAATGCGCCCGCCGCCCGTTATTATCGGCATGACGGCGGCGGTCAAATAAAGGTCTGTTATGAAATCAACAGCTCTGCAAAGCATGTATCGTTCTGCAAGCGAGAACACGATCGCAGCCTGGGCGAAAAATGCAGGAATCGGGGACATCCGCGAGGGAAACTACTACGATCCCGTAAAACTCTCTCTTGCAGCAGGTATAAAGCCGCCTGTGTTCCCTGATGTCTCACGCCTTATGAGTGAATTGAAAGAGCTTACAAAAGACGATCCGCTTGCCGATACGTTGCCAACACACGGCTTTCATTTTACTTTCTTACCTCTGACTCTGCCGCTTTATAATCCTCACGAGCAACTGCCAGCGAAAGTAGAGCAATTGACCCGCATCTGGGGTGAGTTTCATGCAAAAAAAATTGTTATCAGGCATCTTCGGTTAGTTGCGCTGCCTGGCCAGCTGTTGCTTGCGGGCATTCCTGAGAGTCCTGCAATAGCTTTGCGCCAGTCATTCTGCGAGAAGGTGCTGAATTCCCACTGGAAAAATGAGCTGCTGATGCGCCACACCGGCAGCTCATTGCCGGCACCATTCTGGCACAGCACCGTTTTACGCTACAGCGCGACTTTTTTACCCGTGACCCTGCGTCAGTTCTTTTTTGAACGTCAGGGCATTAATTTCGGCGATGTGACTGGAGAGCTGATATTAGCGAGATGCAACTACAACTGGACAGAGTGTTATCCGCTGGCATGTTAACTGAGGCGAGGTAAGAGCCTGTGTTGCTGGCCGGGAAGTTAAACTCTGCAGATAACATCTCAGCGTTATGGCTGATTCGGCGCAGCAGCGTCATTACAAGGGAGAATGATGAAAAGATTCATTACGCATCACGAGTTACGGCAACAGCTTCTGCAAGATCCGGCGTTCCGGGCTGCTTACGAGGCTGAATGCCAGAATCCTGAACCGGATTATCAGATTATCCGCCATCACGATGATGGAACTGAAGAACTGGTGTATGACTCGCGGCAGGAGAAGCAGGACAGGCAGGCTATCAACGATTCTACTGAACGCGCCGATCGGATTGCCGATGATAAATAGAGCGAGCAGAACTGGGATAGTCGCAAAGATATGACCAGAGCAGTTACGGCCCCAAAACGGCAGTTTCCCGCTACCGGTACTTAGGTGCACATAATGTATATTATGTTAAATTAGATATCAGCTGCAGCAAACAGAGATCTCTCAGAGAGCCTTTATTCTCCCTCCTCTTCTCTTTTGACTCGAACCTTTCTATACAGTATGTCGCGGTGGCGCTCTCCAGCAATATCTGACTCTGTTCCTTCGGACGGTCAGCGCTGTAAACCTGCGAAACTATGTGGCTGGTCTGCGCCTCTGGTCTGAAAGGCTCCGTCGGACATTCGCTAAATGCTTTAACGCGCTGTTCAGCCTGCACCTGCGTCAGGCTGTTTGCCCGGTCTTTTTTATCCTGATTGTAAAACTGCCGCAGAAACGCCGTCATCCATCGATAATTATCCGCCCGGCGCGGACGCGTATTGGGATCGAAGTGAATGCTGGAGAGTTTCGCAACGGCATGGCTGGCGGTGTTAGTACGCGCCAGTTGCGTTAAGGTCGATAACTGGCAGGATGGCTACGTTACCGGCGTAAAAGAGATCTGAATTAGTAAACGAATAAATTCGGCCGGTTATCGTCACATTTACGTGCGAACCATAGCCGGTTATTCTGGCGCTGCCGGTGTCAGCAACCATAAAAGGCGTGCGCTTTTTAAGGTGCTCCCGCGGATTACCCTGTTGCTTTGTGTCCAAGTAATAACGATAAACATCCGAAACCGTTGCACCACCACCCTTGTACTTTGTTACGTACAAATACACCTCTGGCGTGATTTGCTGCTCTGAATAAAGCTCGTCGTCCGGTGGCAGTGATGCGTAATAGTGAATAGTCGCATATCCCACCACAATCAACAGAAGTACAGCAGTGAGCGCGCGGTGCAGCCACTTAATAACCGTGCTGTTTGGCATAAACTATTCCCTGTTTAATCCAGATTCCATTGATAACAGATGCGGGTAAATAATTACCCATTTAGCCTGTGGGTTCAATTGACACGCACCGCTTATGGCGTTAAAGGCGTTCTCTTTCTACGCCCTCTTCTCCTTTCGGCTTCTTATGCGCGCCACGCATCAAATCAGAGAACCTGAATGAAGCCACAGACAAGCGGTCTCCGTTTCCTCGGTACCGAGCCTGAATGCGGCTTTTATCAGGTGTTCAGCATTCAGGGTTTCAGAATCACTTTGGTCCACCCCTCGTCGCGGTTGTCAAAGTGCTTATACCCCTCGGGCGCTTCTGCCAGCTGCAGCCGGTGCGAAATAATTTGCGCCGGATTCGCCTTGCCCTGATGGATAAGTCTGGCAAGCTGACGGTTATAGGCCTTAACGTTGCACTGACCGGTCTTAATCGACTGACCTTTAAACCAGAAGTTGCCAAAATCGAAAAGCATCTTGCCCTGTTTAGCCAGTTCGCTTGCTGCACCGGGATCCTGCGGAACAAACACGCCTACCGCGCCAATGCCGCCCGTCGCTTTGGTTGATGCCACCAGACTGTTCATGGTAGCGGAGTTATCCTCATGGCCATGTTTATTACAGCACTGGTAGCCTACGCATTCGCAGCCGCAATCCGTGCCGCGCCCGTCGGTTAACTCAAGAATTTTATTTACCGCCTCATCGCCAACGCCATTGATGGCCACTGCGCCGATTTTCTCCGCTAGCGCCAGTCGATCGGGGTGCGTATCAACCACAAACACCTGTGATGCACCCTTAATGATGGCGGAATGCGCAGCCATCAAGCCGACCGGACCCGCACCATAAATGGCAACGCTTTCTCCTGGCCGCAACCCCGCCAGCTCGGTGGCATGCCAGCCGGTGGGAAAGATATCGGACAGCAGGACGTAGTCTTCCTCCTTTTCAACCGCATCCGGCGGCAGTACCAGACAGTTAAAATCAGCAAAGGGAACGCGCAGTAATTCCGCCTGACCGCCATCCCACGGCCCCATTTCGGCAAAGCCATAGGCCGCGCCGGCCGTTCCGGGGTTGGCCGTCAGGCAGTAGCCGGTTAACCCTTTTTCGCAGTTTTCACAGAATCCGCAGCCAACATTGAACGGCAGGCAGACATAATCACCCACTTTTATCCGCTCTACGGCGCCGCCGACCTCAATGACCTGCCCCATATTTTCATGACCAAATATGCGCCCCTGTTCAAAGCTGGTGCGCCCCTCGTACATATGCAGGTCAGAACCGCAGATGTTGGTGGTGGTGATACGGACAAGCACGTCGGTTGGCCGAACAATTCTGGCATCCGGAACATCTTTTACTGAAACATCGAAAGGCCCGTTGTAAACGACTGCTTTCATAATGTTCTCCTCTTATGAGTGATCGGTTTATGGCGGCGACTGCGGCTACTTGCTGTCGCCCCCATAGTGACACCGCCTCGTCAATCAAATATTTTGACTGACTTTTAAGTGTAGAACATCTTTTAGCTCATATTTTAATCAACCATGCCACTTTGTAACAGTGATTACTGGCTGCGCTTAGCCAGTTTTTTTGAACGAAGCGCGGGCCGGGATTACTGGATGCTGACAATAGCGACCCAGTTTGCATCCTTGCCAACGGGCGCTTCGGCAACCCGTTGCAGTTCGCCGCTCTCTTTAATGGCATAGCTGCCGATGACCGCACTCTTCTCGCCGCTGGCGATCAGCCAGCGCCCGTCTGGCGTAATGGCGATGCCGCGCGGCTGTTTTTCAACCCGCCAGCTGTTGATGAGCTGCAGCTTTCCATCCTGTGGGCTGACGCGGTAGCCGGTTACCGTGCTGCTGGTGCGCTCCGTCACGTAGAGAAAGTGCCCGTCTGGCGTAATGTGGATATCAGCTGCCCAGATGCGCGGCGTGGCGTCGCTGTAGCTGGCGGTGCGCTCCACGCCGTGCTGCAGCTGATATTTCTCCGCAACCGCGCTGGGATAGTCTGCCACCTTTGTCAGCGTGCCGTCGGGCTGCCGGACGAACTGCGTGATGGCACCGCTCATTTCGCCGACGTTATAAAGGAAGCGATTATCCGGCGACAGCGCCGAGTGACGCGGCCCGCTTTTCTCCGTCGTGGCGACGAAACCTGGCTCCAGCGGCGTCAGCTGGCCATCCGGATGCAGCGCGAGCTGCAGAACGCGATCGGTGCCCAGCACGCCGACGTAAGCTGAGCGATTAGTCGCATCCACAATGACCGAATGCGCGGCGTGACCGGTCTCTACCTCCGATATGAAGGGCGCCGCCAGCTTCCCGTCCGCGCCGAGACGATAAACATGCACCAGGCCGCTATCGTAGGAAGCCGCCAGCAAAAAGCGCCCTTGCCTGTCCAGGCTGATATAGGGATAGCTTGCGGCCGCCACGCACGCTGACGACGGCGTCAGCGCCCCGCTCTTACCGTTAACAGACCAGCTCGCCAGCCGCATCGGCTGGCTGCGCACGGCAGCATAGAGCGTCTTTTTATCGGGGCTGATTGCCATCGGCATCACCTTGCCGCCCGCTGGCGTATCGCCTAGGTGCTTCAGCGCGCCGGTCCGTTCATTCAGGGCGTAGCGCGCGATATTGCCATCCTCCGCCGCCGATACGTAGACAAAGGTCTGCGCCAGCAGTGAACCGCTAAAGGCCATGCCCAGCAGAAGAATCGACTGGCGCAGCGCCAGGGAGTTATTCATGTGTCACCTCAGTGGGTTAAGAGTTGCCGCTTCAGGTATACGCAGCCGGACGCGACCGGGTTATGTGTGGCTGCCAGAGGCCTGTTGGGGATTTGCCCAAAATGCCAGCGTATTCATATTGTTACATAGTTGTTATTTTTTATCATTTATTCAGAAATGTGTGCTGGCTCACTGCCGATTAGCCCGCTAATCCTCTGAAACGCAGCCGGTTGCCCGCAATGACCAATGCGGTTAAATCTCGCCTGCCCCGAACCTGCTACTCTTAGCCTCCACATCTGGAGGATCCATGAATTCACTAATTGATATTTTTACCAGCCATAAAAGCGAACGCAGTTTTACCGAGCAGCCGATTGATGACGCGATTCTGGATCGCATTATCAGCACCGCTTACCGCGCGCCGACCTCGGTTAACTCGCAGCAGGTCTCTGTGGTGGTAACCCGCGATGCGGCGAAGCGTCAGGCGATCTCGCAGATTGCCGGCGGCCAGCCGTGGATCGCTAAAGGGCCGGTATTTCTGACTTTTGTGCTGGATATGCATAAATCGCGCGTGGCGATGGAAGCGATCGGCCGCGAGCAGATCGCGCAGCAGAGTATTGAAAGCATCGTTTCCGGCGCCACCGATGTGGGCATCGCGCTGGGCTCGGTGATGGCTGCCGCGCGCGCGGAAGGCCTCGGCATCGTGCCGATTGGCGGCATCCGCCGCGACCCAGAGGCGCTGATTAGCCTGCTTGAGCTGCCGGAATATACCTTCCCGGTCGCGGGCGTGGTGATTGGCTATGTCGATGAGCCGTCGCACCAGAAACCGCGTCTGCCGCTGGAGACCTTCCGTCACGAAGAGGCCTACCGCACAGCGGGCCTGGAGGAGAAGATCGCCGCCTACAATCAGGAGATGGTGCAGCACTGGCAGAACATCGGCCGTTCCGATGGCGAAAGCTGGAGCGAAAGCGTCAGCGGCTATTATCAGAACATCTATTTCCCGCACGTGCTGGGCGCACTGAAAAAACAGGGTTTCGGCAACGATAAATAACCCCTGCCGCCGCGCTGGTCCGCGGGAGCGCTACCTCTTTAAGCCAGCGAGCTCGAAATCAGACTCAGCCGTTATGCACGGCAAAAAAAAGCGCCCGATCGGGCGCTTTTTTCTTTCTTTTTGCGCGAGGCGCATGGCTGGCGTTATTTCAGACGGAACGCCACCACGCTGTCGCCGCCTTTGGTGCCGAGCGACCCGTGGCCACCAGCGGCAATCACCACATACTGCTTGCCATCTTTCCCCATAAAGGTCGACGGCGTGGCCTGCGCGCCCGCACTCAGCTCGGTCTGCCACAGCAGCGCGCCGGTGGTGCTGTCATAGGCGCGGAAGAAATTATCCGCCGTCGCACCGTGAAACACCACATCGCCCGCCGTTACCAGCGGCCCGCCGTGCGCCACCATCCCCATCGGAAAGCCAATCGGGAAGCGGCCCGGCAGGAACGCCGTGTTGAGGTTTTTGGTGGTACCGACGCGGCGCAGCCATTCGGTCTTGCCGGTTTTCAGATCGACGCCCACCATACGACCCCACGGCGGCGCAATACAGGGTATGCCCAGCTCTGACGAGAACTGCTGAATATGGATAGCGTAATCGCCGTAGAAGTTTTCATTCCAGTAAGGCGAACCATCCTTAGTAAACAGACGCTCGGTGGCGGTGTCCGGCGTACGCTTGATCAGGTTGTACTTATAGGCCAGACGCACCGGGGCGGCGATCAGCAGCTGACGCTCAGGATCAACCGCTACCGAGCCCCAGTTAAACACGCCGAAATTGCCCGGGAAAATCAGCGAGCCCTTCTCGGTCGCCGGCGTCCACGGATTGCCGTCATAGCGCAGCTCGCGGAAGCCGATACGGCAGCTCATCTGGTCGAACGGCGAAATGCCCCACATCGCCTTTTCCGTCAGCGGCTGCGGAATAAAGTTCAGGCTGGAGACCGGCTGCGTGGCAGCGAACTTCTCGCCCGGGACGCCCCCTTCGGTCGACACCTTCACCTGATTAACCGGATAGATCGGCTGGCCGGTCAGACGGTTGAGCACAAACAGGTTGCCGGTTTTGGTCGGCAGGATCACCGCCGGCTGCGGGCTGCCCTGATAGTCGATATCCACCAGCGACGGCTGAGACGGGTTATCGCGGTCCCAGAGGTCGTGGCTGGCGCTCTGATAACGCCATTTAAAGGCGCCGGTTTTCAGATCCAGCGCCACCAGCGCATCGCGGAATTTCTCCGTGTTGCTGTTGGGATCGCGCTCGATGCCGACTTCATCCGGCGAAGCGTTGCCAAACGGCACGTAGACCAGGCCGTTTTTCAGGTCGGCGCTCAGCGTCGCCCAGGCAACCGGAGTGTCCTGAGGATAGGTTGCATCCGCCGCAATCGGCTGGGTCGCTTCTGGCTGAGCCGGATCGAAGTTCCACACCAGACGACCGGTGACGGCGTCCCAGGCGCGGATGACACCGGACGGGTTGCCGCGGTTAAAGCCGTTGTCCATCACCGAGCCGCCCACAATCACCAGATTGCCCGCCACCAGCGGCGCGGAGGTTTGCATCAGCGCATGCGGACGCACCTCGCCCATATTGACATGCAGGTCGACCACGCCGTTCTGACCGAAACCGGCGCACGGCTTGCCGCTGTCGGCGTCCAGCGCCACCAGCTTCGCATCGGTGGTCGCGTTATAAATACGTTTACGGCAGAGCGCAGGCTGCGAGCCGCTGTCTGCCCCCGCCGCGCTGCTGGCGTCGTAGAAAGCAACGCCGCGACAGGTCTGGTGCTGCTGCATATAGGAGCGATCCTGCGGCGGCGCATATTTCCACTTCACCGCGCCGGTTTCTGGATCGAGCGCGTGCACCTCATTATGCGGCGTACAGAAGTAGAGCATGCCGTTCACCTTCAGCGGCGTCGCCTCAAAGGTATACTCGGTCGCGTCATCGCTCCGGCGCAGGTCGCCGGTGTGGTAGGTCCAGGCTACCTCAAGATCTTTTACGTTCTCTTTGGTGATCTGATTCAGCGAGGAGAAGCGCAGCGCATTGGTGGAGCCGCCGTAGGCTGTCCAGTCATTGCCAGCGCCGGTGGAGGCGGACGGCGTGCGCGCAGTAGTAATGGTGCCCTGCTGCGGCAGCGGATCGTAAAAGCAGAGGCCGATCACCAGCGCGATCATCACCACCACCGTAGAACCGAGGAAAGGATGGAATTTGCGCTGGGTCAGCGGACGCACCACCCAGGGAAGCGCCAGCCAGACGCCAAGCAGGCCGAACAGGTCGCCGCGCGGGATCCACTGCCACTTGTCAAAGCCGACTTCCCAGATAGTCCAGAACAGCGTGATCCACATCAGCAGCGCGTAAAGCGAGAGCGCGCTGCGTTTATTCAGGAACAGCAGCAGTGCGGTAAGCAGCAAGCCTGCGGCCATCAGCGCATAAAAGGCGCTGCCCCCCAGCAGCAAAAGCTTCCCGCCCATATACAGCATCGCAACGGCGACAAGCGCCATCACGATACTGGTTAGCTTGTTAATCATGATCCTTCTCTTCCTCATTCCAGCGACGAAATAAAATAAATAAACATAACTTCAACGTTATTTTAACTTAGGTAAATTTTTCGTAAAAACACAATATCTTGCGAGCCTTTAGCGAGGCTAACGAATTAGCGACAGCAAAAAACGCGACAGGCTTGCTGTGCAGAGATACGACGCCAGAAGCTGCCCGTAATGGTCCGATACGGCTTATAAGTTACCGCGTTTTACCGCATCTTTTGTTCAAGCTGATGACAAATACGACACACAAAATTAACACAATAGCCCGCGATGCCCTTTTCGCCCCCGATCGCCACCGCCTGCATCGCTTTACTGCACCTTAATGATGCGCAGGCGAACCATTAGTCTGTTAATTTGATGCCTGTATCGCCTTCCCGGGGTGCCAGACGCCCGGCCAGCGCGGCAAACGCCATTCCGGCACCGTTCTTGCTTCTGCCTTGCAGACCCTATTCAGGCAGGAGAAGCACTATGCAGCCAAGTCGCTATCGTTACGTTATCTTTTCTCTTTTGTTCTTCGTGGCATTGATTAACTACATCGACCGCGGCGCACTGTCGTTTGCCGCTAACGCCATCTCGCAGGAGTATCAGTTCAGTAAAGTGCAGCTGGGCGCGGTGCTGGGCTATTTCGGTTTCGGCTATCTGTTCGGTTCGCTGTGCGGCGGCTTCCTCGCGGATCGGCTCGGCACCCGCAAGGTGTGGCTGATAGCGGGCGTGCTCTGGTCGCTGCTGGAGATTGCCACCGCCTGGGCCGGCGATTTAGGCATGGCGCTGTTCGGCGGCTCGGCGATTATGGGCTTCGCCGCCCTGCGCATTCTGTTCGGCTTCTCCGAGGGGCCGGCCTACGCGCTGATGAACAAAGCGATCGCCCACTGGGCGCCAGATAACGAGCGCGGCTTCGCGCTGAGCATCGGCCTGCTCTCCACGCAGGTAGGATCGCTGCTGACCGCGCCGATTGCGGTCGGTCTGCTGCTGCTGACCCACGACTGGCGCATGATGTTTATTCTGCTGGGCGTCTTCTCGCTGCTGGCGATGCTGCTGTTTGCGCGCACCTTCAGCGACACCCCGGCGCAGCACCCGGCGGCGAACGCGGCGGAACGGGCGCTGATCCGCGACGGACAGCATCAGGAGGCGCACGGCGATACGCCGCTGCCCTGGTGGCGCTTCTTCACCAGCCGCACGCTGGTGTGCAATGCGCTGGGCTACTTCTCCTTTCTCTATATCACCTTTACCCTGGTGACCTGGCTGCCGAAATATCTGCAGGACAGCTTCCATTACGATCTCCATTCCCTCTGGTACGTGGCGATGATCCCCTGGAGCGGCGCCTGCCTGACGGTGCTGCTCGGCGGCCGACTCGCCGATCGCCTGCTGGCGCGCTTCAGTAATCTGCGCGTTGCGCGTAATCTGTTTGCCGCCGTGACGCTGCTGGGCACCGCCTGCTGTTTTATGGCCATTCCCTGGGCCGGATCGGCGGCGGCGATTATTGCGCTGATGACGCTGGGCAACGCGCTCAACGCCATGGTGAATAACGTTTACTGGTCGGTGGTGATCGACGTGACGCCAAAAGCCTCTGTCGGCGCCTTTAGCGGCATGACGCTGGCCATCGCCAACCTCGCTGCCATTGTCTCGCCAATGCTGTGCGGCTGGCTGGCAGAGTATTACGGCTACAATGCGATGTTTACCGTCACCGCCCTGATTGCACTGGGCAGCATGCTGGCGATGACGCTGCTGCAGCCAGAAAAGCGTCTGCAGCCGCAGCCTGCGGCGGCCGTGGCGCAGCAGGCGCTGTAACCGTCGGGGGCGCACGACAGGCCGTAGCGCGCCCCTCCCTTGCCTGTACGCGCTGCGCCGTTCCCTCACCGCCTCGCGCGGCGGATCGAAGCCGTTTGCGGTACAGGTAACCGTTCCCTCCGCCGGGTACGCCGCAGAGCCTGAACCTGCGGCGCTGCCCTCAGCCGTGGCGTGCGCAGAAGCGCGCAATGTCACCCGACTGGAAATCAGCCAGGTTCGCCATCAGCTTTTCCAGCGGCCACTCCCACCAGGCGATCTGCTGCAGCCGTGCCGCAATCGCGGGCGTAAAGCGCATGCGGATCGGTTTCGCCGGCACGCCGCCCACGATACTGTAGGGGGCGACATCTTTGGTCACCACCGCGCCCGCCGCCAGCACCGCGCCGTCACCTACCGTGACGCCCGGCAGCACAATCACGCCGTGACCGATCCAGACGTCGTTGCCGATAATGACGCGTGCGGCGCGGCGGCTGGCGAAAAAGCCGCTGTCGCGCGTCGCGCGGGCGTCGTAGTACTCAGGACAGTAGGTAAAGCGATGCTGTGAGGCGCGATCCATGGGATGGTTTGGCGCGCCGAGGCGCACCTGGTTGGCGATAGCGGTAAAGCGGCCAATCTGCGCGTCCGCCACGCTGCAGTATTCGCCGAGATAGGAGAAGTCACCCAGCGTGCTGTATTCGAGACAGCTGTGCGCCAGGATTTCGCACTGCTGCCCGACGGTAGCGTCGCGCAGGCGTACGCTGTCGTGGATAAAGGTCTGCTGCAGTCGGGCGGAAGAGAGAGCGTGCAAAGACATAGTGGCCTCGTCTGGTCGGATGTCTGGATAAGCGGCGCGCGCGGCGCGGCGGAAACAGCGCTGACGGTAACGGGCGAAGATGACAGGCAGAAGACAGCGAGGTTGCGGCCGGGCAAGACGAGGACGGGACAAGGCGACGAAAAAGGCGGAGTGGTCAGCTCCGCCTTTATTCAAGTTCCGGCTAGTGATCCTGGCCGGTCAGTTGCAAAAGGGCAACGATGATCTGCAAGATGATCCGGATAAGATCCAGGATCAATCTAATCAGTTCCATCACTTTCCTTCTCCTTTAACAGGAGCGCGCTGTTCGGCTACCGAGGCTTTGACTCTACCCGCCGGGCGCCTAAGCACATCTTGTGGAGAGCGCTGAGCGGCACTCGTTGCTAAAGCCACAGGCCAGCACCACCTGATGCCTGCCGGGATTTTCAAAACCGTGCCCCTGGGAGCGGCCAGTCAGCAAGTCGGCTCAGCTACGCGCTCAACACCTGTATAACCATACAGTATTTTGGCGAAACTTGAAATATTTCTCCGCGCTATTTAGAATCGCAGGTGTGGAGAGTGCTGAGCACCTCGTTCGCGGCGCGGTCACCAGCCGTTAAGCGAACAAAAAAAGAAAGGATTTGGCCGTGACGCCAAATCCTTTTTTTATGCCCGCAGAAAGCTACTTCGCGCTGACGCGCCACACCGTGTTGCCGGCGTCATCCGCAATCAGCAGTCCGCCCTGACTATCGGCAGCCAGACCGACCGGCAAGCCTCGCACCTGCTTCTGATCGTCGGTCAGAAAGCCCGTCACCACCGGCTGCGGCAATCCGACCGGCTTACCGTTTTCAAATTTCACCCACACCACCTGATAGCCGTTAAGCGGCGTGCGGTTCCAGCTGCCGTGTTCGCTGACGAAGGCGCCGCCGCGATACTGCGGCATATTGTCCGCCTGGTAGAAGAGCAGCCCCAGCGGCGCAACGTGCGAGCTGAGCGCATAGTCTGGCTTAATCGCCTTCTCTACCAGGTCGGGACGCTGCGGCTGGGCGCGCGTATCCACATGCTGACCGAAATAGCTGTAGGGCCAGCCGTAGAATCCATTCTCCTGCACCGACGTCATATAGTCCGGCACCAGATCGGAGCCGATCTCGTCACGCTCGTTAACGATGGCCCACAGCCGGTTGCTCTGCGGCTCCCACTGCAGCCCGGTCGGGTTGCGCAGCCCGCTGGCGTAAACGCGCGTCGCGCCGCTGGCGGCGTCCACTTCCAGCACCGCCGCACGATGATATTCCGCGCCGATGCCGTTCTCGGTGATATTGCTGTTGGAGCCGATGCCAACATAGAGCTTGCTGCCGTCCGGGCTGGCGACCAGCGCTTTGGTCCAGTGATGGTTAATCGGCCCGCCCGGCAGATCGGTCACCCGCTGAGGCGGCGTGCGGATCTCCGTTTGCCCCTCCTGATAGGGGAACTTCACCAGGCTGTCGGCGTTGGCGACATAGAGCGTATTGCCGATCAGCTGCATACCAAAGGGGGAAAAGAGGTTGTCGATAAAGGTGTGCTGCTCCCATTTACCGTTGACGTTGCGCAGCAGCGTGATGCGGTTGCCGCCCTCGCCGCCTTTTCCTGACGCCTTCTGCACAATGCCCATAATCAGCTGCTTGGGTCGCGTGGTGGGTTTGGCCGGGCCGTTCGATTCCGCCACCAGCACATCGCCGTTAGGCAGCGTCAGCACCTGACGCGGATGCCTGAGGTTTTCCGCGATTTTTTCAATTTTCAGCCCCTGCGCCACCTTCGGCATCTCGCCCTGCTTCCACGGCACCCCTTCCGGCACCTGCATCGGCGGCATAAAGAAGTTTTTCGCTTCAGGCAGTTCCGGGTTCGGTCCGATCTGCTTTTGCGGATCGAGCTGGGCGCCGCTGTCGCAGCCTGCCAGCAGCGCGGTCAGCGCCACGGCGATAAGCGTTTGCTTTTTCATCGGTGCCTCTCCTTAAGCGATGCGCTGACGCAGCGCGAGTTGAACATTGGCGATCAGCATCAGCACCACCACACAGGTGGACAGCGTTACGCCGGACGGCACGACAGCGTAGGCGTCGCGGCTGTGAACGAAGGCGTTGACGATGGCCAGCACAATCGCCAGCAGCGTCAGCCAGAAATGGACCTTCTCCGCGCGGCTGCTGCCGCGGAACAGATCAATCAGGGCGATAAGACGCGGAATAATGGCGATAACCAGCCCGATGGCGATTAGCCAGCTGGCGGCGTGCGTCCACTCCACGACATAACTGTTAAGGTAAATAATGTCGAAGATCCATGCCGCCACAAAAAAGCCGAGCGGCACAGGTTCCAACAGCGTGTAAAGCGCCACGGCAAAAGCCGATCGTCCCGAGGGTCTGGTCATTCTCATCTCCATATCATTGAGCGTTACAGCACATAAAACGCGCTGCGCCTGTAAAATATTAGTAAATATGAAGAAAAGTGACGGAAAGATTCAGGATGTGATGCGGCGTCCCTGCCGCAAAACTGCGTCAGCCCTTGTCAGCGGGCAGCGTGACCCAGTAGCCGGGCTGGTAAGGCAGGGGTAAAAATTTCTCATGGAATTCGCGGAAGGTGGCATCCGGATCGAGATCGGCAAAGAGATCGGGATGCAGCCATTTCGCCAGCACCTGGATGGCGACAAACTGATAAGGACTGTCGTAGAACTGATGCCAGATGGCGTGCGCGTGGCCGTTGTGCGCCACCGGCAGGGTTTTAAAGGCGTCGCGCATCATCAGCATGTGCAGGCGCTTTTCCGCCTCTTTCGTGTCGGCGCCCGGTCCGACCCCAACCCATTTGCCGACGGTGTTGTAGTTCTTCCAGTTCGCGCCGGTCACCACCACCACGTCGGGACGGCTGGCGATAATTTGTTCCGGATTCAGGGTGCCGAAGGTGCCGGGAATAAGATCTTTCGCGATATTGTTGCCGCCCGCGATCTCCACCATCTGCCCGAAGTTTTCATTGCCGAACGACATGCAGCACTCGTCGGTATAGCCGCCTGCGCGGTCGATCATCACTTTCGGGCGCGGGCCGTGAAAATCTTTCAGCCGCGCGGTGACGCGCTCAATCTGCTGGCGGCGGAAGTCGATAATCGCCTGCGCGCGCGCCGGCTTATTCAGCAGCTCGCCCATAATGCGAATGCTTTTTTCCGCGTTGACCATCGGCGCTTCGCGGAAGTCGATAAACACCACCGGAATGCCAACCGCCTGCAGCTTCTCAATCAGTTTGCCTTCGTCGGTCGCCGCTTTCGACTCCAGATTCATCAGCACCAGATCGGGCTTCAGCGTCAGCGCCTGCTCAATATTGAAGGTGCCGTCTTTAGCGCCGCCGAAGGTCGGCAGCGTCTTAATTTGCGGATAGCGCTTTTCATATGCCTGATAGCCGTCCCAGTCAGCTTTGTGAAAGTCGTAACGCCACCCCACCACGCGCTGAAAGGGCGCGTCGGTGTCGAACGCCGCCAGCAGATAGATCTGCCGCCCCTCGCCCAGGATAATACGTTTCGACTCGGTGGCGACCTCAACCTGACGGCCCGCCACGTCGGTAATGGTTTTGGCCGCAGCCGTCCCCGCTATGCAGAACAACCCCAGCGCTAACATCCATCTTTTCATTGAATTAACCCATACAGATGATAATGATAATTATTTATGTAAAGCGCCGTTACTATCACGCAAAATGCGTTAAAGGAAAAGAGGCGGAGAAAAATCTTTTACCGGCTGTCGAGCAGGCCCAGCTCGCGCCGGTCATGGCTGCAAAACAGCGTCACCCGGGCGTCAGTTTGCAGAGAGAGCGCGCGCAGCCGCTGCTGGTTGGTGCGCCAGGCGTCGCGATCGCTGCACATCATCCACTGATAGAAGCGCAGGCCCGGCGTGCAGTGCCGCTCCGCCTGCCGCATCTCCTCGCGGAAAAACCAGGCGTCGCCGCCGTGCAGCAGCCAGCTGTCGCCCTGCCGCACCGCGACCCCCGCATGGCCGAGCGTGTGGCCCGGCAGCGGCACCAGCAGCACCTCGTCGTTAAGATCGTCAAGCGCCCTTACCGCATCGAAGCCGAACCAGCGTTCGCCGCCGGCGGCGTAGCCGCGCCAGCCGCTCTGGTTGCCCCACTGCTGGGGACGGAAACGCTGCCGCTGCAGCCAGCTCTGGCGCTGCGGCGCGGTATCCAGCTCCCGCTGCAGCAGATGCACCCGCGCCTGCGGAAAGTCGCTGATGCCACCCGCGTGGTCAAAGTCGAGGTGCGTCAGGATAATATGACGCACATCTTCCGGCTTAAAGCCGAGATCGACAATCTGCTGCCAGGCGCTCAGCCTGCGGTCGAACTGAATATTGTTGAACAGCCGGAAGAAGCCAGACAGGCGGTGGGCGGGATGCGCCATATCCTGCAGGCCGATGCCGGTATCCACCAGCACCAGGCCGTGGGCGTCCGTTTCCAGCAGCAGGCAGTGGCAGCTGAGGTGCGCCAGCGGCGAGCGGCTGAATCCGTCATAGAGCGCGCCGCCGAAGGGACACATACAGCCGCAGTTGAGATGATGAACGCGCATTGTTTCCTCCTTGCCTTTCGCCATAGCGGCCAAAAAGCCGGTTAATGATGAACGGGTTAATGAAACAATAATGGTCAGCCCTGCCGCATCTGCAAGCGTGAGCGGCACAATCGAAGAAAGCGGTGCGGGCGAGAGAGAAACAAAGGCGCGGCGATCGCCGCGCGCGGGATGCAGGTTACTGCGTGATCTGACGAACAAACTCGGCGATTTCCGGTACCTGCCCCTGCTCAAACAGGCAGTGCTGCAGACGCGGCCCGCTGAGGGCGGTGCGCACCAGCTCAGGATCGAGCGCGCGCAGCGTATCGAGATAGCTCTCTTTCAGCATGGCGGATTTCACCTGGTTAAGGATACCGGCGTTGCGTACCTGCGGCTCTTTACGCTCTGGCGGGTAGCCCATGCCTCGCTCGCCGCTAAAGGCTTTTTCAAAGATAAAGCGCAGGTTCAGCTCTGCGCCCCAGCCGAAGCCTTTGGCAAACGGCAGCGACAGCGCATTACCGTTGTTGATCTGCGCAAACAGGTAGGCATCCGCCGGATCGATGCAGTAGCCGCAGACCACTCCCGGATGCAGGTTAAGCGAGATCAGTGCCCCCTGGCCGGTGCCGCAGCCGGCCACGACAAAATCCACCGCTTTGCTGTTCAGCAGCACGCTGGCCATGATCCCCAGGTGAATATAGGTCAGATGGTGATCCTGTTCGTCGCTCATGCCAACGTTAAACACCTGATGGCCAGTCAGCTGCGCCACCTCTTCCAGCTCCTTGCGCACAATAGCGTTTTTGGCGGCCTGGCTGTTTTCCATCATTAATGCAATTTTCATGATCTGCCCTTAAGTATTTATGAAACACCGTTTCATTTTAATCAAAAGCAGCTAAAGTGCATGAGGTAATCACGCGCCACGGCGTGAGGCGAGTCACAAAAACGGCAGCCGACGGCGTGCCATAACGGCTATAAGCGAGGAGGTCCTGTGTTTATATATCGATCGCAGACGCAGCAGGAAGAGGCAGGCAATGGGGTGACGCGGCGCATACTGGCGCACGGCGGCACCATGATGGCGGTAGAAGTGACCTTTGAACAGGGCGCGGTCGGCCCGCTGCATCATCATCCTCACGAGCAGCTGACCTGCGTGCTCAGCGGACGTTTCGCCTTTACTATTGACGGCGTCACCCAGGAGGTAGGCGCGGGGGATACGCTCTATAAGGCGCCCAACGTGGTGCACGGCTGCCTCTGCCTTGAGGCGGGCACGCTGCTGGATATCTTTACCCCGCAGCGTGAAGACTTTCTGTCGCCAGCCTGAACTCAGGCATGTAAAAACCGTCCCGGAAAATCGGGCGTGACCGGATGCTGCTCCTCGTAGCGGCCAAACAGCCGGTAGCGATTTAACGCGATGCGGTTATAGAAAAAGTCGCTAATAAAAGGGGGGATCAGCAAGGCCGGCAGCGACAGCCATCCCCATGGAAAAGGAAGCAGCCGCATTACGCGCAAAATCGCCTGGGCGCGGATCCAGTGACGGTTACCGTCAATCAGCACAATGGTACGAATATTTTCATCCGGCAGGCCGGCAAAGCGCAGCAGCGCCTTACCCTCTTCGCTCTGAACGGCCGCAAAGCGGATGCGTTGAGGAAGTTTCAGGCGCAGCAGGAGATTGACCCAGCTATTACAAATTTTGCAGACGCCGTCATAGAGCACGACCTTTTCGCCGGGATTCAGAAAGGGTGGCTGTGACATAGTAGACTCCTTTAATGACGGTATGAATAATTAAGTACGGTCATTAATTGCTCATACGTCAAGCGGCTGGCGGAGATAAAAAGACCGGCCCTGCGGCCGGTATAAGATTAACGCTGCTGATACAGCGGCTTATCCGCCTCCCACGGACGCAGGCGCGGCGGCAATAATTGCGTGCTGAGCCAGCGTTCGGCGGCGTTGATACTGCTATCGCTGCCGTCGATACGCAGCACCGGGCCAACCCCCATGGGTTCCGCCTGCTCCGCCAGCCGTCGCAGCTCCGGCAGATACTCCGCGCCGGGGTGCCCCGGCATCCGCCGGGCGAGTCGCGCCTGATAGCGTGCCACCGCCTCGTCAGGTGAGATCGTCATCCACAGCTCCAGCACCCGGGTCACCCCCGCCGCCGCCAGCCCCTGCTCCAGCACCGCCTTCGGCTGAAAGCCAAACCAGGCGTCAATCAGGTAGACGCAGCCTGCCGGCGCCTGGCCGACGATGTTCCAGATCGCCTGATAGGCCGCACAGCCCAGCTGCCGGTTGCGCTGCCGATCCACCGGCGCGAAGCTCGCCATAAAGGGCTCTTTCAGGCTGTCGAGCGTCAGCACCGGCAGTGCGAGCCGCGCCGCGAGCGCCTGAGTCAGCGTGCTTTTGCCAGAGGCGGGAATGCCGTTGATCAGCACCACCTGCCTGTGTTGCGTTGTCAGCGTCATAGGATATCGATGACCTCCGCCACGCTGTTGGCCCGGCGCAGACGCGCCAGCGTTTCGTCATTGTCCAGCAGCGCCACGATGGCGCGAATGCCCTCTTCAATATGGGCGTTGCTGTCGCGTGCGCCGAACATAATCACAATGTCCGCTTTATCGCTGCCCTCGAAGGAGACGGGCTCCTCCAGCAGCAGCAAACTAAAGCAGTCTTTGACCACGCCGCTCTCTGGCCGCGCATGGGGAATGGCGATCCCCTCCTCAAAGACATAATAGGCACCGTGCGTCAGAGTATTGGCGATCACCGCCTCGGGATAAGAGGCGTCGATATAGCCGCCGCGCACCAGCGGCTGCGCCGCCAGCGCAATCGCCTGCCGCCAGTCGCTGACCCTGACGCCAATCTGAATGGCGTTAGCCTCCTGTAATACCTGTTTAATACTCATCAGGTCTCCTCAGATCGACTTGCGCATAATATTACGCAGCGCATCCATTTTAACGAACAGCGCATCCATTTCATCCCGGTGAAGGCGGCTTCTGGCAAACAAGCTCAGCGCCCGGTTATAGGCCACCATGAGCTGTTTTTGCGCCTCGCCGTCGCGCTCATTACTCGCCAGCCGCTGCTCCAGCGCCGCGATTTCCGCGCTGAGGCTGGCCGCCAGACGCTCGCTTTCTGCCTCATCCAGCCTGTTATCTGGCGTCGCCTTCTTCATAAATCCAAACATAGCCTCTCCTGCCCCCTGTCGCGCCGGGCAATAACGTCGTGAGTGGAAAAGGAATTAACGGAACAGCTGAATTTTTTCGACCAGCACATCGGTCACGGCGTCATTTGCCGGCACAAGGAAATTGCGAACGCTGTCGTTGACCCTGCCTTTTTCAAAGGTCTGCTTGCAGCGCGCGACCCACTGCACGTTCATCTCGGTGCCGACGTTGACCTTTTCGATGCCGCTACGCACCGCCAGCCGCATATCCTCATCGCTGACGCCGGTGCCGCCGTGCAACACCAGCGGCGTACCGGTCGCCCGGGTAATCTCCGCCAGCCGCTGATGCTGAATATGCGCTTTGCCGGTATAGAGGCCGTGCACGGTGCCAATGGAGATCGCCAGCATGTCGACGCCGGTCTCATGCACAAAGCGCTGCGCATCCTCTACGGTGGTAAACGCCGTCTCCTCCATTGCCACCTCCTTGCCATCCTCCGAGCCGCCTATCGCCCCCAGCTCCGCCTCTACCGACACCTTATGCGGGCGCGCCATATCGATAACGCGGCGCGTGTTGGCGATGTTCTCCTCAATCGGCAGGTGCGACCCGTCATACATCACCGAGCTGAATCCGGCATCAATGGCGGTCTGAATCGCCGCCAGGTCGGAGCAGTGATCGAGGTGCAGGCAGGTCGGCACGTTTTTACTGGCGGAGAGCGAACAGATGGCGTCAACCAGCAGCCGGTGGCCTAAATATTTTGCGGTGCCGGTTGAGATCTGGATCATTAACGGGCTGTTGGTTTGCTCTGCTGCCTTAAAAAAGGCGGGCAGCATCTCCAGACAGTGCAGGTTAAACGAGCCGAGCGCTTTAAAATCACGCTGTTTTGCCACCTGTAGCAGATCGGTAAAGTTATACAGATTCATGGATTTTTTCCTCACGGGGCTTAGTGGATTTTCCGTTAACAAACCAGGCGATCAGGGTAATAAAGAGCACAAACAGCGCGACAAACAGCCAGTTGCCCTGGAAGGCGTGGCCTAACACCAGGCCGGTGCTGATAACGTCAGCGTCGCTGAAGGTCACACCGGTGAAGCCGTAGCTTTCCAGCATCGGCACCAGAATGGCGGGTAAAAAGGTGATAAACAGGCCGTGTACCACGCCGCCGATCATCGCGCCGCGACGGCCGCCCAGGGCATTGCCAAACACCCCTGCCGCGCCGCCGGCAAAGAAGTTAGTGAGCAGGCCCGGCAGGATCATCGCCAGACCAAACATCGGAAAGACGATCATGCCAATCACCGAGCCGAGGGTGGTGGCGAGGAAGCCGACGATAACGGCGTTGGGGGCATAGGGAAACAGAACCGGGCAATCGAGCGCGGGCCGGGCGTCGGGCACGATGCGCATCGCTATACCGCGAAATGCCGGTACCAGCTCGTTGAGCAGCAGCCGCACGCCGCTGTAAAGCACAAACACCCCGGCCACAAACTGCATCGCCTGCATAAAGGCGTACATCAGGTAGTTCATGCCGTTGCTGTACTGGGCGATAAAGGCGGGCCCTGCCGCCAGCGCCGGGATGAGGTACATCGGCACCATCACAATGCCCATCGCCAGATAGGTGTCCTGGAGGAATTTAAAGTTATCCGGCAGCTTGAGATCTTCCGTTGAGCGCGAGCCTTTACCGACCACCTTCGCCACCGCCGCCTGCACCAGATAGCCGATGGTGCAGAAGTGACCCAGCGCAATATCGTCGGAGTCGGTAATGCGGCGCACCACCGGCTGCGCCAGCGCCGGCATCACCACCGCCATAATCCCGCCAAAGATGCCGCCGGTCAGGATCAGCGGCAGACCGGTCAGCCCCGCCTTGTAGCCGATAACGGCCCCGATGGTGGCCATCCACAGCAGCGCCTGCCCGGTGAGGAAGATATATTTAAACGGCGTAAGGCGGGCAATAATAATATTGACGATAAAGATCACCAGCAGCGTTAATGCCACCTCCGATCCCAGCTCGCGACTGGCCAGTCCGGCGATGGCCGCCACGTCGGTAATATAGCCCTGCATACCAAAGCCGTGGGTAAATATGGTGTTCAGAAAGGTTAAGGTGCCAACAATAATATTGATGCCGGCCATCATGATTAAAAAGCCGAGCAAGGTTTTAAACGTGCCTTCAATAACCTTACCGGCAGATTTACGTTGCAGCAGCAGACCAATCAGGGCAATAAAGGCGATCAATATTGACGCCTGCCCTAGCAGATCTTTGACCAGGAAACTGATTACGCTATTCATGACTGGCGACCTTCAGATTGCGCTCTTTGAGGAAGGCGACTATTTTCTCTTCGATTTCGCCTTTATCGGTCAGCCTGTTCAGCACAATAACGCGCTTCATCTCTTCCGGGCTGGCGTCGGCGTTTAATACATCAGCAAAGGCTTTCTGCGTTAAAATAATATCGGACTTAAAGGCGCTGGCTTCTGATATGGTGGTGTGATCGATATCAGCATCAATTTCCAGCTTCTTTAATACGGCTTTTGCGCTCATCTCGATGGCAAAGCTGGAGCCCAGCCCGCAGCCGCAGACACATAAAATTTTAAGCATGGCAATCTCCTCAGATTATATTGAGTTGTTTAGCGAGTTTGTAATAATGTCCTTCGGTATCGACAAGACGTTTTTTCATGCTAATTAAATCAATCGGAATAGGTTTATTGCTGCCGTTGATAATGACCGCTTTATTTCGCATTCCCGACTGAATACAACGCACCACTTCGGTCGCGATGATAGCCCCCTGATAGATCTCTTCGCAGGTGGGATCGCCGTTGCGCAGGCCATAACCAATAATGGTTTTGCGAACGCGTACGCCGATCAGGGGCTCCAGCTGTTTGATCAGGGTGTCGATGGCCCCCTGGAAGCCGGGTGAATATTCGCGCGTGTAGCCTTCTGAGCAGAGGATCACCACGCTGTTCTGCACCTCCAGCCGCGCGCGGATCCGCGCCGCCAGCAGCGTGACGGGGATCTGACACTCCGGGATCAGCGCAAAATCCGCGTTGCTTTTGATCGCCGACTGTAACGTCAGTTCGCCGCAAAAACCGCCCAGCAGCTCCGCCATAAACACGCGTCCGGTGAGCGCGCGGCCGGTATTGCGCAGCTTTGCCACCTCTTTCAGCACCTGCTCGCAGGCGGTGGAGAAACCGATGGTGTAATCGCTGCCGAACACGTCGTTATCGATGGTCATGCCGACGCCAAAACAGTTCACGCCAAATTCGCTCAGGGTATGGAGAAATTGCAGCGAGCCGTCGCCACCCGCCATAATTAATATCTCTACCCGCAGGATTTTTAGCTGACGCGCAATACGCTCATATTCGCTGCGAATTAATCTCTTTTCGGTGCGGCCCGACTGCATCAGCGGAATGGATGCCACGGAATAGTCAATTAAGTCGCGCCAGCTTATCTCCTGATGACGATTTTCAAGCAGGCCAGGGATGCCGCCGTTAAATAACACCATCTCTGCCTGCGCCAGCCGCGCTACCTGAAAGATAAAGTTATTTATTCCCGCGACGTCACCGCCGCTGATCACCATTCCGATCCGCATAATAAACCTCTCACCGCTTCATCAGCCTGAGGCTCATTGTTCCGGGAGAAAGGTGGATAATTTGCAACGGACATCACAGAATGCGCAGAGATAACAGCGAGGACAGGATTGACACAGCGATTTAAAGCGGGGTTTTTGCGACGCTCATCACAGTAAAGAAAACCGTCTGCGGCGCGCTTTTCTTTGTAATTTCATCTGCTTGAAGAAAAATAAACGGGGAGATTTAGCGGGTGATTTTTGCCGACAGAAACACAGGTTACCACAGTGCGGAATTGTGATTTTCGCCTCATTTTTATCGGTTAATAACCTGATTCAGGACAAAGATTAATTTTTCCGGCGATAGTCTGGCAGGCACCAGTCCGTCAGAATTTAACTGCAATTCAGGTCGGCGAAAGAAAAAAACAGAGCGGAATTGATAAGCAGGATTTAGGGATAAGACAAAACTCTCTCCCGCAGGCGGGAGAGAGTCTGGGCATTATTTCGCGTAGGCTTCGGTAGAAATAGTCAGCGTCACGTCGTCGCCAACGGCTGGAACATATTTATCCAGTTTGAAGTCAGAGCGCTTAATAGTACCGGTGGCATCAAAGCCGATCGCCTGCTTCTTCACCATCGGGTGTTCACCCTGCTTGTTCAGCGTGGCGTGCAGCGTGACAGGCTTAGTGATGCCTTTCAGCGTCAGGTTACCTTCAACATCAAACTTGTTGTCGCCCTTCGCTACCACTTTGGTGCTGTGGAAAGTTGCGTTCGGGTATTTGGCGGTGTCGAAGTACTCTGCGCCTTTAAACTCTTTGGTCAGCGCCGGAACGTGGCTGTCGATCTGGCTGACAGGCAGCGTAACGTTAACGCGCGACGCAGCAGGATTTTCGCTATCAAACACCAGCGTCCCTTTAGTGTCCGGAATATCCGCGGTCGGATGGGAGAAGCCGAAATGGGTCCAGGTCACGGTCACGGAGGTATGAGCCGGATCAAGCTCGTACTGCTGAGCAGCCGCCTGAGAGAACGGGACATAGAGAGCGGTGGCAGCCAGCAGCGGCAGTGCAAGACGTTTGATATTTTTCACGTTAGGTTCCTTTTAATCCAACTGAATCCAGATGAGTGTCGCCGAAACTTCCCTGCAATTATAGTGAAGAGTTTTGGCCTTAATTTTCAAATAAATTCAGCAATATCCTCGTGTGACTATTGCAATGGCAGTTAACGGGTTTGCAGTATGACGGCGCGCGGCCAGGCGTCCAGCAGCGCCGCCTGCGCCTGTTGCAGCGCGGCTGGCGTCAGCGCGGCCACCGCCGCCTCGCTGAGATCGTCTGACAGGCAGGCGCTGCGCAGCGCCTGCTGCAAGGCCAGCGCCGCCGACTGCGGCGGTGCCAGCTGCGCGGTCAGGCGCGCCCGGCATCTCTCCAGCTCTTCACCCGCCTGCGCGGTCTGAAGCTGCTGCAGGAAATGGTGGCACTGCGCCAGCAGCGCGTCAGGCGCGATATCCGGCGACTGAAGCGCAAACAGAATGCCGTCGCGATCGACGCAGCGATGATAGCGGCAGCTGACGACATAGCCGATCTGCTGCTCGACGCGCATGCGCTGGAAAAAGCGCGGCTCCATTATCAGCGCCACGGCGCGCAGCGCTGCCAGCGAGACCCCGGATGGACAGGGCAGAAACAGCAGCAGCGCGCTGTCGTGGCCGGGATGATCGACGATCAGCCGTTTACCCTGCGCGTCTGGCGCATTCGCCTTGCCGCTCGCGGTCACCACCGGCACCAGCCACCGCGCTATTGCGTCATACTGCTCTGCTGATCCGCCATAGAGCGCGGCGCGCCAGCTGCCGGTCTCCACTGCCGCGCTGACGGCCTGCGGCAGCTGGCGCAACAGCTCGCGGATCGCCACGTCGTCAGCCGGATCGGCGGCGTCACCGCTCCTCTCCAGGCGTAAGGCATCGGGCAGCGACGCCAGCCAGCTTTCCCCGCCGCGAGGGATCTGTAGCTCCAGCTGCCAGCTGCCCTGACTTTCCCGCCAGCTGGCCACGCCGCCCTGGTGGCGCAGCAGCGCAAAAAGCGGGCGCAGACGGCGATCCAGCGCGGTAACGGTTGCCGGGCGAAGCGACGTAAAGAAATCGGGGCGCAGCAGCAAGGTGGCGGGCGCATCGCCAGCGGCAAGATGCAGCAGCGGCGCACGCCCGGCAGGCGGCGTCAGTGCGGCGGCGTGCGCGCTTTGCGGATGGAACCGGATAACGGGCTGCGCCTCGTAACAGGCCATCGCACGCCAGGGCTGCAGATGAAGCCGGAAGCCCTGGCTCTCTGTCAGCTCTCCCTGCACCCCTGCATCACTCCACAGCCGCGCCCGCGGCGCGGCGCGCAGCTGCTGCAGCAGCGCCGGAAAACCTTCCGCGTGCGCAGGAGGAGGAAAACCAAACGCCCGTTCGCGCAGCTGATCGAGCGGCGTCAGCGCCGCGAACCGCTGCTGCGCCAGGCGAAGATAGTGGCGCTGCTGCCGGGATGAGGTATCTGCCAGCGCCTGCAGTGCATGATCGTACCAGGCGCACACCGCATCGGGCTGCGCGGTGTCAATCTGCAGCGCCAGCCAGCCCTGCTGCTTGTCCAGACTGAGCCATCGGGCCTCAAGCTGCTCTGCCCAGCCCCGCTGGCGCAGGCCCGCCATCGCGCCGCCCGGCGCCTCATCCTGCAAAAACTCCCGTAATAAAGTGACGTTGTCACGAATGCGATCGGGCTCGCCGCGCAAAATGGTGGTAATCCAGAGCTGGCCCGGCCCCGGCGTCTGCAGGGCGATATCCCCATCGGCGCCGAAACGCAGCGCGTCAGCCGGCCCGCTCAGCTCCCCCGCCTGGGGCAACCGCGCGGCGAAACGCAGCGCCAGCTGATGCAGCGCCTCCAGCGACTGCGGCCCTTGCAGCCACAGCTGCATCTGGCCGGGGTGAAAGAAACGCTGATGGAACTGATGCAGCGCCTGTTTTAGCGCTCCGCTATCCGCAAACGCCTGCTGACTGCCGATATGAAAACGCTGAAACGTGGCGGGCGCGACGACGCGGGTAAAGAGCGCCGCCTCGCGGCGCGAGGGCGTATGCTGCTGGATAAGCCGGTATTCGGCGTCGATTACCGCCGCTTCCTGCCCGATCGCCTCGGGCGTAAACTGCGGCGCGGCCAGCATATCCGCCAGGCGCGCCACGCCCTCGGCCAGCAGTCCGGCGTCGACCTCAAAAAACCAGGCGCTGCTGCGCGGCAGCGTGGTGGCGTTCAGCCGCCCGCCTGCTGCCTGCACCCAGGGCATCAGCCTGCTGCTGCCCTGATAGCTGGCGCTGTCGCTGAACAGCAGGTGCTCCAGCAGATGCGCCAGCCCCGGCCAGGCGTCAGGTTCGTCATGACTGCCCGCCGCCACCTGCGCCAGCGCGGCGGCCTGCTGCGCGTCCGGCTGATGGATCAGCGTGACGTGCAGGCCGTTCTGCAGCCGCAGCTGACGCGTCTCCACCATGATTAAAAGGTCCGGGTTTTGTAGATAAGCTGCGAATTGGTGCGGTTGCGGAACTGCAGCTGGCCGATTTTCACGTCGCTGCAGGCCGCTTCGCGTCGCGCCTCGAGGATCACATCGTGGTGCGGCGACTTGCTGCACACCGGATCCGTATTGTCTGCGTTACCGGTCAGCATAAAGGCCTGGCAGCGGCAGCCGCCGAAGTCCTTCTCTTTCTCATCGCACGAGCGGCAGGGTTCCGGCATCCAGTCGAAGCCGCGATAGCGGTTAAAGCCGAAAGAGCGATACCAGATATCTTCCAGCGACTGCTCCAGCACCGACGGGAACTGCACCGGCAGCTGACGCGCGCTGTGGCACGGCAGCGCGGTGCCTTCCGGCGTAACGCTGAGGAAAATCGATCCCCAGCCGCCCATACAGGGTTTGGGGCGCTCTTCATAGTAGTCCGGCGTTACAAACAGCAGGTTGGTGAGATTACCGCTGGCGCCCATTTTTTCGCGATAGCGGCTGACAACCGCTTCCGCCTGCGCGATCTGCTCGCGCGTCGGCAGCAGCCCCTGCCGGTTAAGCTGCGCCCAGCCGTAGAACTGGCAGGTGGCCAACTCGACGTCGTCCGCTTCCAGCTCGATGCAGAGGTCGATAATCTTGTCGATCTGATCGATATTGTGACGGTGTAACACAAAGTTGAGCACCATCGGATAGCCGTGCTTCTTCACCGCGCGCGCCATCTCCAGCTTCTGCTGAAAGGCTTTTTTCGAGCCCGCCAGCGCGGCGTTCAGCGTTTCGTCACTCGCCTGGAAGCTGATCTGGATATGGTCCAGGCCCGCCTCGGCGAAGGCGTCGAGCTTTTTCTCGGTCAGGCCGATACCCGAGGTGATCAGGTTGGTGTAGAAGCCGAGATCGCGCGCGGCGCGGATAAGCTCCGGCAGATCTTTACGCGTCAGGGGTTCACCGCCGGAAAAACCGAGCTGCACGCTGCCCATGGCGCGCGCCTGGCGAAACACCTCAATCCACTGCTCGGTAGTCAGCTCTTTCTCCTGCTGCGCAAAATCGAGCGGGTTGGAGCAGTAAGGACACTGCAGCGGGCAGCGATAGGTCAGCTCCGCCAGCAGCCAGAGCGGCGGATTGACGGCGGGTTTATTCTGGGTCACGAAACATTATCCACTTTTGTTCACAGGCCGCGCGCAGAAACTCTTTAACGTCTTCGCCGACGCCGCCCGCTTCCGGGAAGCGCGCGTCGAGGGCGGCGATAATGGCGCTAACGCTCTCTTTGCCGTTCACCTGTTCAAGGATCGCGGCGGCGGTTTCGTTCAGCTTCGCCATGCCTTCTGGATAGAGCACCACGTGACTATCCTGCGCGGCTTCCCACTGCATGCGATAGCCGCGGCGGAACGCGGGAATTAAATTGTCATTCATAGCGTTATACCAGTCTCGTCGTGTGCCAGGCCGCCTTGTCGGTGACCGTATGGTAAGGCGGACGCTTCAGCTCATAGGCCATGGTCATGGCGTCCAGCATGGTCCAGAGAATGTCGAGCTTGAACTGCAGGATCTCCAGCATCCGGTTCTGCTTCTCAACCGTATCGCAAAACTCTAGCGCCAGCGCCAGGCCGTGCTCAACGTCGCGGTTCGCCTGGCTCAGGCGGCTGCGGAAATAGAAGTAGCCCTCTTCCTTGATCCAGGGATAGTGCTGCGGCCAGCTGTCGAGGCGCGACTGGTGGATCTGCGGCGCGAACAGCTCGGTCAGCGAGCTGCAGGCTGCTTCCTGCCAGTTGGCGCGGCGTGCGAAGTTGACATAGGCGTCAACCGCGAAGCGCACGCCCGGCAGCACATGCTGCTCCGACAGCAGCGCGTCGCGCGTCAGGCCCACCGCTTCCCCGAGCTGAAGCCAGGCTTCGATGCCGCCGTCGCGGCCGTCGCTGCCGTCATGGTCGAGGATGCGCTGCACCCACTTGCGGCGCGTAGCGGGATCCGGGCAGTTCGCCATGATCGCCGCGTCTTTTAGCGGGATGCTGGTCTGGTAGTAGAAGCGGTTCGCCACCCAGCCCTGGATCTGCTCACGCGTCGCGTCGCCGTTATGCATCGCGATATGGTACGGATGATGAATATGGTAATAGGCGCCCTTATCGCGCAACGCCTGTTCGAACGCCTGCGGCGTCAGCGTCTCGGTGATTTGCATCACTCACTCCTGGAGATGAATCGCCATGCCGTCCCAGCTCACTTCAATGCCCTGCTGCGTTAGAAACTGACGCTGCGGCGACTGCTCGTTGAGGATCGGATTGGTGTTATTAATGTGGATCAAAATCTTGCGTTTTGCCGGCAGCGAGGCGAGCAGCGCCATCAGCCCCTGCTCTTCAGAGAGCGCCAGATGCCCCATCGCTTTGCCGGTATTGGTGCCGACGCCGGTGGCCTGCAGCTCGTCATCTTTCCAGACGGTGCCGTCAATCAGCAGGCAGTCCGCCTTCTGCAGCCAGGGCATAATCACCGCGTCCGGCTCGCCGAGGCCCGGCGCATAGAGCAGCGTCTGTTTGCTGGCGAGGTTTTCAATAAACAGCGCCACGTTATGTCCCGGCAGCGGACGATCGCGGTATGGCGAGTAAGGCGGCGCGTTGCTGAGGATCGGAATCGCGGTAAAGCGCAGGTTCGGGCAGACGTCGACGCTGAACGGCTCCAGTGGCGCAATGGGGCGATGCTGCAGCCCGCCGTTCCAGTGCTTCAGCATGGTGAAAATGGGAAAGCCGCTGGTAAGATCGGCGTGCACTTCCGGCGTGCACCACACCTGATGCGGGCAGCCTTCGCGCAGGCTGAGCAGGCCGGTGGTGTGATCGATCTGGCTGTCGGTAAGAATAATGGCGCCGATGGCAGTGCCGCGCAGCACGCCCTTTTTTATCAGTTCTGGCGTATGGGCGATCTGCTGGCTGATGTCCGGCGAGGCGTTGCATAACACCCAGTTTTCGCCGTCATCGCTGAGAATAATCGAGGACTGTGTACGCGCGCTGGCCTGAATCGTACCGTCGCGCACGCCCTGACAGTTGGCGCAGTTGCAGTTCCACTGAGGAAAACCGCCGCCAGCGGCGGATCCAAGGACTTTGATGAACATAGGAGAAACCCGGCGTTGAAACAAAATGCCCGCACAGCAGGCGGGCATGGAGATTAACGGTTGGAGATGTACAGCGTAACTTCCAGACCGAGACGTAAATCAACAAATTCAGGTTTTTTCCACATAATAGTCTTCCTCTAAGGTGAATGAACAAAGCGATACCTGTCAGGTATCATTACGTAAACAATCCAGTGATTATGCACGCAATTTTGAGCCGGCTGATGGTGCGCTAACGGCGCAGCGAGATCAACCGGCAAATGTTAAGAAAATGAATCAGCCCTGCCAGATCTGCCCCAGCACGCGCAGCCAGTTATCCGAGGCGAGCTTCTCCAGCCGATCCTGATCATAGCCCGCATCGCGCAATGCCGCGAACAGGCGCGGCAGTCCCGCCACATCTTTTAGCGCCTCTGGCACGGAGATGCCGTCAAAATCGGAGCCAAATCCTACACGATCGCTGCCCATGATCATTATGAGTCTTTCATAGTGCCTGACGATATCGCTTAGCGGGGTGTCGCTGTCGCGCTTGCCGTCGGCGCGCAGAAACGCATTGCCGAAGTTAATGCCGACCATGCCGCCGCTGTCGCGTATAGCGGCGAGCTGCGCATCGGTAAGGTTGCGCGGCTGGGCGCAAAGCGCATGGGCATTAGAGTGGGTCGCCACCAGCGGCGAGCGAGAGAGCGCGGCGGTATCCCAGAACGCTTTTTCGTTCATATGCGATACGTCGATCAGCATATTAAGCGCGTTGGCCTGTTTGATCAGCGCTTTGCCAGCGTCGGTCAGTCCCGGCCCGCTGTCCGGCGAGCCGGGAAAGCCGCCGGTCACGCCGACGCCGAAGCGGTTAGGCAGGTTCCAGAACGGGCCGATGCTGCGCACGCCCGCATCGTAAAACGCCTGCAGCTGTTCGCCCTCTTCATCCAGCGCATCTGCGCCTTCGATATGGGCCACCAGCGCCAGCACGCCTGCGTCACGGCAGAGGGCAATCTCGGCGGCGCTGCGGCACAGGCGCGCCCGGCCCTGCGACTGCTCAGCGATCTGCGTAAGAATAGCCAGCTGCTGCCACATAATCTCCAGCGGCTGCCAGGGCGCGTCGGCCAGATGCGGCGCCGTCTGGGCGATATAAGCCTGCGGCGGTACGAAGATAGCGAACAGGCCGCCGAAAAGGCCGCCCTGCTGCATGCGCGGAAAATCGAGTTGGCCGTGTTCAATGCCGTTAAAGAAGGCGTCGACCGGCGCGTCGCGGTGGTGCAGCCACAGCCTGAGCAGCAGATCGTTATGCCCATCAAAAGTTAACATCGGAGAAATAAGCGCTTAAAGAACTCAACATCGCGCTATGTTACGCGGCTGCGGGATAAACGCCAAATCAGAGGGCACGAATGGTCACTCTGACTGCGGCTTAACCAAGAATTGGTCAAAAATCTTATAGGTGGCGACGTCAAACAGCGAAACTGCCTCGACTTCCGCCATCGGGATCGGATGACGAAAATGCTGCAGGTTGAGCGGCTCGGGATCGGGGTGATGTTCTGCGCAAGGTAGAGTTCATAGTAGCGGTGCTGCTCGCAGAAGCGCAGCGTCTCTTTGTCGCGGTAGCCGCTGATATAGGGGATACGCCAGATGCGGGGTTTGCGTATAGCACGACCATGATGACCAGCGGCCCCATGGCGCCCCCTTAACCTTTTTGCGCCAGCTCTTCCATACGGGCGCGCATCGCTCTGCCTGCCTCCGGCTTATCCATATTCAGCCGGGCGTTGCCGTTAACGTCGAGGATCAGCTTGTTCTGACTGGTGTAATGCAAATCTTCATTGGTTAAGCCGCGCATAAACTTATCCGGCTCGGCGAACCATTTGCCCATCAGGGTTTTCAGCCTGTTCATCTCTGCTTCTCGCTTTTCCGCTGCGGTCATCTGTATATGGGGCGCTCAGGTGAGTAAACGCCAGGCGCAGCGAACATTCCTTGTTCAGTTTTCTGCGCCGTTCTGTTTTTGCGCGCAACTGCACGCGGCATTAACTGCCCTGCGCCACCTTTAGTCCGCGATAAAAGGTGGGCTGCACATCCAGGGTTTTCTGGATCAGGCCATATTTCTGATAAAAGTCGGCGGTCTCCTGCTGCTGGCGCACCGTATTGTCGTCGATGCTCTGCCAGTGCGACTGGCGGCGCGAAAAGGACTTTTCTGCCGCGGCGGCCGGGAAACCGATAATCTTCGCCAGCGTCTGCGCGTAGTCGCCAACGTGACTGTTCGCCCAGCGATCCGCCGCCGCCAGCCGGTTGACGTAATCCTGCAGTGCGGCGCGTTTTTCGCCATCGCTGATGGCGGCGTCGGTGGCGGCCAGAAAGCTGTTGCCGGTCGAGAGCCCGACGCCGTTGACCAGCACGCGGCCGCTCCGGGTCACTTCCGCCAGCGCGGTATAGGGATCCCAGGTTGCCCAGGCGTCTACCGCGCCGCTGGAGAGGGCAATACGCGCATCTGCAGGCTGTAAAAAGCGCCAGCTGACATCTTTATCGCTCAGACCCGCCTGCTCAAGGGTTTTTAGCGCCTGAAAATGGCCGATTGAGCCGCGTCCGGTAGCGATGCTTTTACCTTTCAAATCGGCGGCGGTTTTGATGGGCGAATCGGGCCGCACCAGCACCGCCAGTCCCGCGGGCACCGATTTACTGACCGCCACCGCTTTTACCTGCGAACCGGCGGCCAGCGAAAAGAGCAGCGGTGCGTCGCCGATAATGCCCGCATCCACCGCGCCCGCATTGAGCGCCTCCGCCAGCGGCGCGGCGGCGGGAAACTCCGCCCACTCGATGCGGTAGCTCAGATTGTCGAGCTGATGCGCCGCCGTCATCTCGGCGCGCATATTGCCTTTCTGATCGGCGATGCGCAGCGTGACGGCCTGCGCGGAGGGGACGCTGACCAGCGCAAGCACAATATAAAAAGCGGGATATTTCATCGGGTTTTCTCCTGGCGCAAAAACCCAGAGTAAACCGGGCGTTGAAAAACGCTGATGCCGATTCCGCATGAGGATAGCCGCGAGGCGCATAACGCTGTCGCCTTTGCGCCATCAGTTGTCACTTTTGCGCGCGCCGCAAGCGCGTGCGCCGCGGCAGACTGAACGGACTTAATCAGGAGGCTTTATGTTGACGCAACCCGCCGAGAAGTACCGTGCTTTTCCCGTTATCGCCCTGCCCGATCGCCAGTGGCCCAGCCGCCAGCTGACCGTCGCACCGCGCTGGCTTTCCACCGATTTACGCGACGGCAATCAGGCGCTGGCCGAACCGATGGACGCGGAACGCAAGCTGGCGTTCTGGGATCTGCTGCTGGCCTGCGGCTTTAAGGAGATTGAGGTTGCCTTTCCCGCCGCCTCGCAGACAGATTTTCAGTTTGTGCGCCAGCTAATCGAACAGCAGCGCATTCCCGGCGATGTCACCATTCAGGTGCTGACGCAGGCGCGCGAGGCGCTGATTAGCCGCACCTTTGAGGCGTTGCAGGATGCGCCGCGCGCGATCCTGCATCTCTACACCGCCACGGCACCGCTGTTTCGTGAACGGGTGTTCAACCAGAGCAAGGCGGAGATCGTTGCGCTGGCCTGCGCAGCCGCGCGTCAGATCCGTGACGGCTGTGAGGCGCGTCCGGAAACGCACTGGACCTTTGAATATTCGCCTGAAACCTTCTGCTTTACCGAGCCGGAGTTTGCGCTGGCAATCTGTGAGGCGGTGGCGGATATCTGGCGGCCCTGCGCCGCGCGCCCGATGATTATCAATTTGCCCGCCACCGTTGAGGTCAACACGCCCAACGTTTATGCCGATCAGATCGAATATTTTTGCCGTCATTTCAGCCGTCGCGATGCCGTCTGCATCAGCGTGCATCCGCATAACGATCGCGGCACCGGTACCGCCTGCGCGGAACTGGCGCTGCTGGCAGGCGCCGATCGCGTTGAAGGCTGTCTGTTTGGCAACGGCGAGCGCACCGGCAACGTCGATATTGTCACGCTGGCCCTTAATCTCTACAGCCAGGGCGTTGCGCCACAGCTCGATTTCAGCGATATCAACAGGGTGATCGAGGTGGTGACCCGCTGCAATCAGCTGCCGGTACACCCTCGCCATCCCTACGCCGGCGAGCTGGTGTTTACCGCCTTTTCCGGCTCGCATCAGGATGCGATTCGCAAAGGCTTTGCCATCCGCCAGCAGCAGCAGGAAAAGATCTGGCAAATGCCCTATCTGCCGCTCGATCCCGCCGATATTGGCTGTAGCTACGAGGCGGTTATCCGCGTCAACAGCCAGTCGGGTAAAAGCGGCGCCGCCTGGCTGCTGGAGCAGAATCACGGGCTGAGGCTGCCGCGCGCGCTGATGCAGGATTTCAGCCTGCATATTCAGCATGAAACGGACCGAGACGGCAAAGAGATGACGCAGCGCGCTGTCTGGCAGCGTTTTTGTCTGCACTACGGCGTAGAAGAGCCCAGGCTGAAGCTGATGAACGCAGAAAGCCACAGCGATGGCGATCTCACGCAGCTGGAGGTCAGCCTCTCTCTGAGCGTCGGCACACGCCGCCTGCGCGGCCGCGGCAACGGACTGCTGTCAGCGGCGATTGACGCGCTGCAGCATGCGCTGGGGCTAAGCCTGACCATTGAGGATTATCATGAGCATACCCTGGGCAAACGCAGCGATAGCCGATCGGTCGCCTATCTCTGCTGCCTGGACGCTCAGGGCAAGCGCGCCTGGGGCGTGAGCATCGACAGCGATATCGCCCGCGCCTCGCTCCAGGCGCTGTTTAACGCAGCGGCGGCTTTTCTTCCGCCGCAAACCAGGCTGCCGGGGCAACGCCCAGCAGACGACGAAACATCGCGCTAAAAGCGCTCGGGCTTTCATAGCCGAGATCGAGCGCCACGCTCAGCACCGGCTCGCCCTGCGCCAGCCGCGTCAGGGCGATAGCAAGCCGCGCGCGCCGTACCCAGTCGCTAAAATGCAGGCCGGTCTCGCGTAAAAAATGGCGCGCTAAGGTGCGACCCGAAAGGTTTAGCTGCCGCGCCGCGCCCTCCAGCGTCCAGCAGTCGCCCGGCGACTGCTGAATAGCGCGGCAGAGCTTTTGCAGACGCACACTCTGCGGCTCCGGCAGATTAAACGGCAGCACGTCCATGCAGCGCAGCTCATCCAGAATCAATTCATAGATGCGCTCGCTGCGGCTGCCGGGCAGATAATTTTCCGGCAGCTGCAGCGAACTCACAATCAGTTCGCGCAGCAGCGGTGAAATCTGCACAACCTGACAACCAGCGGGCAGATCGGCGCGCGCCAGCGGATCGACGAACAGCGTGCGTGCAGCGACCTTACCGGTTATCTGCAGCGCATGGCGGGTAAAGGCAGGCAGCCAGACGCCGCGGCTCGGCGGCACGATCCAGCTGCCCTGCGCGGTATCGACGCGCACGACGCCGCTCAGGGTGTGGATCAGCTGCGCGCAGCTATGATGGTGCCAGGGTTCGCTGTCACCGTGCGCGTAATCATGCGCATAAGGCACCAGCGGCCGGGTGGCAAAATCAAAAGTCAGCCGCGCCGACATCGTTACCCCTTCAGATAGTGATGAATCGACGCCAGATCTTTCTCGCCGTAGCCGGCGTCTACCGCCTGCTGCCAGAGTTCAGCGATCTGCTCCAGCGCGGGCAGCTTCGCGTCGCCCTTCGCCTCTAACGCCAGCTTCGCATCTTTCAGCGCCCATACCAGGCTCATCTGCGGGGTAAAATCTTCACTGGCGATCATCGCGAGCTTCCCTTTGGCGTAGGGCGCCGCCAGCGGACCGCCCTCCAGCACCTTCCAGAGATCGTCGGTGGTAAAGCCAAACTCCTCCGCCAGGCGCGTGCTCTCCGCCAGGCTCTGCATCAGGCCGATCAGCCAGCTGTTAACGACCAGCTTCATGCGCGACGATTTGCCCGCCTCGCCCAGCCACTGGGTGCCTTTGCCAATCGCGGCGAAGACCTTTTCCGCCGCCTGAGCGCGCGTCTGGTCGCCGCTGGCCATCACCAGGATCTGCGCATTTTCCGCTGGCGCTTTGGTGCCGGAAACCGGCGCGTCGACAAACAGCACGTCCGGGCGCGCTGATGCAAACCAGGCGATCAGGCCGTCAGTTTTCTCAACGCCGATAGTGCCCATCTGCGCCAGGGTCGCGCCCTGCTTCAGCGCCTCTTTCACCTGATGAAGCGTCTTTTCCGTGGTGTCGCCGTCGGAGAGCATGGCGATGACCACGTCAGCGGCCTGCACCGCCTCTGCCGGGCTGTCACACAGCGTCAGGCCGGAGGCGACCAGATCTTCGCCGCGCGCCCGCGTGCGGTTCCAGCCATAGACGGTGAAGCCCTTTTTCAGCAGGTTGGCGGCAAAAGCGTGCCCCATGGCACCTAAACCCAATACGGCGACGGCCGGTTGTTGACTCATACGCATTCCTCTGGTTATCCGTGAACTAAGCATTTAACACTGAAGGGAAAGTCACTAAAAATCCAGCCGGGAAAAACATTTTTCGACGCTGAATTTCGCATAGATCGACCTTATTATTTACGCTTTTCAAATAATCGTAAAAACCCGTAACATACGCGCACAATGTGCCATCTGGTTCATTTCATCTCTTTATGACGGTCTTTCATTTATGAAAATTGCATCACTGCGTCAGGCCAGCCTGCTGCTGCCTGCCATGCTGCCGCTGCCGCTGCTGGCGGCGAACGATACCGGCAGCGCGACCATGGTCGTCAGCGCCGCGCCGGCGCAAACCGGCCTCTCTGAACTCGATACGCCCGCTGCGGTCAGCGTGGTGACCGGCGAGGATATGCGGCAGGCGGCCCCGCGCGTCAATCTGTCGGAAAATCTCGGCAGCGTGCCCGGCCTGCAGATTCAGAACCGACAGAATTACGCACAGGATCTGCAGCTCTCGGTGCGCGGATTTGGTTCGCGCTCCACTTACGGCGTGCGCGGACTGCGCCTGTACGTCGACGGCATTCCTGCCACCATGCCCGACGGTCAGGGACAAACCTCCAATATCGATATCGGCTCGATCGACCATATCGAGGTGCTGCGCGGCCCCTTTTCCGCCCTCTACGGCAACGCCTCGGGCGGCGTGATTAACGTCGACACCCAGACGGGCCAGCAGCCGCCCACGCTGGAAGCAGGCAGCTGGTACGGCAGCTACGGCAGCTGGCGCAACAGCGTCAAGGCGAGCGGCGCGACCGGCGACGGCAGCCAGGCGGGTGACGTCAACTACACCGTTTCCGCCTCGCGCTTCACCACTCACGGCTACCGTGACCACAGCGAGGCGCAGAAGAACCTCGGCAACGCGAAGCTGGGGGTGCGCATCGACGACGTCAGCACCCTGACGCTGCTGTTCAACAGCGTGCATATTGACGCGCAAGATCCCGGCGGACTGACGCCGGATCAGTGGCGCGCCAACCCGCGCCAGGTGGTCAGCAACGTTACTCTCTACAACACGCGCAAAACTGTGGATCAGACCCAGGGCGGCCTGCACTATCAGCGTCAGATGGGCGAAAACGACGATCTCAGCGTGATGATGTACGCCGGGATGCGCGAAACCACCCAGTATCAGTCGATCCCGAAAAATGTCCAGCTCAGCGCGAAACATCCCGGCGGCGTGATCGACCTGACGCGCCACTATCAGGGCATCGACACGCGCTGGACCCACCGCGACAGCCTGTTCAGCGTGCCGGTGACGCTAACCGGCGGGCTCGACTATGAAACCATGACCGAGCGCCGCAAGGGTTTCGAAAACTTCAGCGGCAACGACCTGGGCGTTAAAGGTAATATCCGCCGCAACGAACGCAACCTGATGTGGAACCTGGATCCCTACCTGCAGACCGCCTGGCAGCTGACCGATAAATGGTCGCTGGACGCCGGGCTGCGCTACAGCACGGTCAGCTTCGACTCCAACGACCACTACATTACCGCCGTCAACGGCGACGACAGCGGCGACGCGCGCTACCACAAATGGCTGCCCGCCGCGTCGCTGAAGTACGCTATCGACAGCAGCTGGAACGCCTATCTCTCTGCAGGGCGCGGCTTTGAAACGCCGACCATCAACGAACTCTCCTATCGCGCCGACGGCGAGACGGGTCTGAATACCCAGCTGAAGCCAGCGACCAGCGACACGGTCGAACTGGGCACCAAAAAACGCATCGGCAACGGCCTGATCACCGCCGCGCTGTTCCAGACCGACACCCAAAACGAGATCGTCACCGATACCAGCCTCGGCGGCCGCACCACCTACAAAAACGCCGGGCAAACCCGTCGTCGCGGCCTGGAGCTGGGAGTGGATCAGCAGTTTGCCGCCGACTGGCGCGCGAAGGCGGCCTGGACGCTGCTCGACGCGCGCTATCGCAGCAACGCCTGCGGCGATACGAGCTGCGACGGCAACCGCATTCCCGGCATTGCGCGTAATATGCTCTACGCCAGCGTGGCGTACGCGCCGGAACAGGGCTTTTATGCGGGCGCGGAGATGCGCTATATGAGCGATATCGCCGCCGACGACGAGAACGACGTCAAGGCGCCCGCCTATACCGTGGCGGCGCTCAACAGCGGCTACAAATGGCTGGTGCAGAACTGGACGCTGGATCTTTTCGGCCGCGTCGATAACCTTTTCGACCGCCGCTACGTCGGCTCGGTCATAGTCAATGAAGGCAACGGACGCTACTTTGAACCGGCACCGGGACGGAACTACAGCGTCGGCCTGACGCTGAGCTACGCCTTCCAGTAAGCCCTGTCGCCCCGGCCAGCCGCCGGGGCTTTCTTATGGCGCGCGCCGCGCCATCCAGCGGGCGATCCAGCGCGATAAAATCGGACCGGTGAACATCACCACGATAAAGCGCCCGGTCTGCATCGCCATCACAAACGGCATATCGACGTTGCTCGACGCCGCGATAATTGCCACCGAGTCCGCCCCGCCCGGACTGGTCGCCAGATAGGCGGTCAGCGGATCGATACCGGCAAACTCCACCAGCAGAAAAGCGAACAGGCCGCAGATAGCGATCAGCGTCAGCACCGACAGCAGCACGCGCGGAAAGGCGTGCGCCGCATAGCGCAAAATATCGGCGCTGAAGCGCAGGCCGATGCCCCAGCCGACAAAGGCGTAGGCCAGCGCCAGCAGCCATTTAGGCAGGGTGATCGCGAGGCCGCCAAAATCCTGGAGCAGCGAGGCAACAATCAGCGTCATCAGCATCGGGCCGGCGGGAATGCGTAACAGACGCGCCGCCAGCAGCCCGGCGGCGATGGTCAGCAGCGTAAACAGAAAGGCGGTCGGCGCGAAAGGTGCGAAGAGGTGGAGTGCGGGCGAGGCGGCAGGCGCGCCACCCTCGTGGGTCCAGAGCCGCGTCACCAGGGTCGCGACCAGCGCCACCATCATCACGCGCAGATACTGCATAAAGGCGACGAGGCGCACGTCGGCGCCGAAACTCTCCGCCATCAGGGTCATGGCCGTCGCCGCGCCGGGCGACGATCCCCAGATGGCGGTCGAGCCCGGCAGCACGCGGAAGCGCGCCAGCAGGCCGCCCAGCGCCAGGCTGGCAATAATCACCGAACCGACGCAGAGCACAAACAGCGGCCAGTCGTCGGCGATTTCATGAAAAATCGTGGCGGGGATCGCTGCGGCGATCATGGCGCCCACCGTCGCCTGCGCGCCGTTAAACAGCGGCCGCGCGATTTTTAGCGTGCGGCCGGAGGCGGCGAAGCCGATGCCCGCAAACATCGGGCCAAGCAGCAGCGCGGCCGGAATATGCAGCCATTCCAGCAGCGCCACCAGCGCCGCCGAGCTGAGGATCAGCCCGGCCCAGCGCCCCAGGCCCGCCTGCGCCATCGTCATATCAGCGCGCGTCGACCAGCGCCAGCACCTCAGCAGCCGAGCCGGTTTCGCCGAGGCGCGGGAAGATCAGCTTAACGCTGTTGTTGTGGGTGTCGAGATTAAGATCGGTCATGGCGTCGGTGGCTAAAGTGACGTTGTAACCTAACTCATAGGCCTGACGCGCGGTGGATTCGACGCCGATGCTGGTGGCGATGCCGCACACCACCACCTGGGTGACGCCGCGCTTTTGCAGCTCCTCGTGCAGCGCCGTATTGTGAAACGCGCCCCAGGTCTTCTTGGTCACGGTAATATCGCCCGGCTGCGGCGTCATTTCCGGTACCAGCGTCGCCCAGTCGGCCGGCAGCTCGCCGCTGTGGCTGCCCTGCTCGTTTCGGCCCGGCGCGCCGCCGGCCACATTCACCAGCACCACCGGCAGCTGGCGGGCGCGAAAGCCGTCGGCGAGCTGCGCGCAGCGGTCGATTACCGGCTGCGGCTCATGCACCACCGGCAGGCGCACAATGCCGTGCTGCAGGTCGATAATGATGAGAGCGGTTTGGGGATCAAGGGTAGTCAGTGCCATAAAAAATCCTCTCAGGATGCGTGGTCGGCGAGTCGTTGCAGTAAGGGGATGGCACGCAGCAACAGCTGCTGCTCCTCGGCGCTGAGCTCGGTATCAATGGCGCGCACCAGCCAGTCGTCGCGCATCGCCCGGTTGGCGGTAAGCAGCGCACGGGCGGCAGGCGTGGCGGTATAGCGGGTTTTACGACCGTCGAGGGGATCGGCCTCTCCCTGCACCATCTCCGCCGCCAGCAGGCTGGCAACGGTAGCCCCCATCGACTGGGTGCGTACGCCCTCTGCCGCCGCCAGTTCGGTCACGGTCATCGCCCCGTCGCGCACCAGATAACCCAGCACGGAAACCTGCGACCAGGTGAGATCGCCGGGCGGCGCAGATTCGCGCAGCCGCCGACCCAGTCGACCAACCAGCATACGCAGCAGGGTGGCTGATTCGTTCAGTTCGCTCATCGCCCTTCTCCTTACGTTGCCTGAAGTATAGATATAGGAAGGCAAACTGTGTAGTTTACCTTCGTATCAATTTGTAAGGTCGGGACGCTGCAGATAGTGGATCAGGCTGTGAAAGCGCAGCGGCACGGCGAGCGGATTGCGGTAGCTGTGGGCCACATCGGCGGCGAACTGCAGCGCCTCGCCCGCCTGTAAACGCCGCCAGACGCCGTGCAGCCCCAGCAGCAGCTCTCCCTCAATCACCACCACCTGCTCGACGCAGCCTTGCTCGTGCGGCGAGGAGTCGCTCTGCGCGCCCGCCGCCAGCTCGACCGCCAGCAGGTCGAAACGCAGCTGCGCATCGTAAGGCAGCAGCGGCCGCACGGTCATCTGCGCGTTGGGCTGGCTAAAGCGCGCGCTGTCGCCGCTCTGCAGCCCGTTGCCCTGAATAAAAAAAGAGAAAGGAACGTTGAAACCGGTAGCGATTTTCCACAGCGTCGCCACCGTCGGACTGGACTCACCGCGCTCGATCTGGCCGAGCATCGCTTTGCTGACGCCGGTGCGCTCTGCGGCCAGCGTCAGGCTCCAGCCGTTCGCCTGGCGCAGCTGTTTCAGCGCCCCGCTGAGATGCTGATGCAGATTTTCCATAAGTTTCTCCTGAAATCCTGGCAGCAGTGTAACACTTGAGCGCTATAGCGCACACTGCTACGATGTGCGCTATAACGCACAGCGGAGGTTTTATGCAGAGCATTACGGCGCGATCCGCCTTTTCTTTTCCCATGCTGGTGTCGGGTTTCGTTGCCGTGCTGGTCGGCTACAGCAGCTCCGCGGCCATTATTTTTCAGGCCGCGCAGGCTGCCGGCGCTTCGCCGACGCAGATCGGCGGCTGGCTGTCGATGCTGGGTATCGCGATGGGCCTCTGTTCGCTGGGTCTGTCGCTCTGGACGCGCATGCCGATCCTCTGCGCCTGGTCCACCCCCGGGGCGGCGCTGCTGGCGACCAGCCTGCAGGGCCTTTCCATCAATGAGGCGGTCGGCGTGTTTATCTTCGCCAACGCGCTGATTGTGCTGAGCGGCGTGACCGGCCTGTTTGCGCGCCTGATGAAGGTGATCCCGCCCGCGCTGGCCTCCGCCATGCTCGCCGGGATCCTGCTGCGCTTCGGGCTGGAAGCCTTTACCGGCCTGCAGAACGATAGTGCGCTGTGCGGCGCGATGCTGCTGAGCTGGCTGCTGGCGCGGCGCTGGCTGGCGCGCTACGCCATTCTGGCGACGCTGGGGGTGGGCATCGCGGTGGCGCTTGCCCGGCACGAAATTCATTTTCCGGCGCAGTTAGCGAGCTTCGCGCTGCCGCAGGGCATCATGCCGCATTTTAGCCTGACCGCGCTGCTCGGCGTCGGCCTGCCCTTTTTTCTCGTTACCATGGCGTCGCAAAACGCGCCGGGCATCGCTACGCTGCAGGCGCACGGCTATCAGCCGCCGGTCTCGGCGCTGATGAGCTGGACCGGGCTGGTCGCCCTGCTGCTGTCGCCGTTCGGCGGGTTTTCCGTCTGTATCGCCGCCATTACCGCCGCTATCTGTATGGGCGATGAGGTTGACCCTGACCCGCGCCGCTGCTGGATGGCCGCCGCGCTGGCCGGCCTGTTTTATCTGCTGGCCGGGCTCTCGGGCGCGCTTATCGCCGCCCTGTTTGTGGCGCTGCCGTCGCCGCTTATCGCCACCCTCGCCGGACTGGCGCTGCTGTCGACCTTTAGCGGCAGCCTGACGCGCGCGCTGGCGCAGCCCGATACCCGCGACACCGCCGCCATTACCTTTCTGATCACCGCCTCCGGCCTCTCGCTGTCTGGCATTGGCGCGGCGTTCTGGGGGCTGGTCGGCGGCGTTGTGGCGCACGCCGTACTGACGCGCCGCGCACCATAACCGGCTGGGCGCGCTGTGCATTTTTTATCGCAGCGCGCGAAAAACGCCCTTAATTATCGTTTTTTCCGCCGTTTGATTTGCCGTAGCCCGGCGTAAAATCACTCCAATCGCCGATATCACACGATTTTCTGCCTTACACTTTGACCGATAAGGGCCCAACAGGTGGCAAAAACTTTTCTGCGCAGCGGCAATCTTGACGCGGTGCTGGCGCTGGGTGAAAACGGCCAGCCGGTTTACGCATCCGCGCTGCAAATTCGCGAAACGCTGCGGCTACGCCGTCAGACCGTGCTGGCCAACTGCCTGGCTATTCCTCAGCCTAATGCGCGTGGTGACCGTCTCGACTGGTACGCGCCCTTCAGCGGCAAGGTTAAATCCTGGCTGGGTGCCAGCGATCGCGAGCGCCGGCAGGCGCTGGAACAGCTGACGGCAACGCAGCAGGAGATGCAGGATCTCAGCGCGCGCGCGCGCGACGCGGAGAATCCGGCGATGCGCCTGTTCGGCGCGCTGCTGAGCAAAGCGCTGCAGTTTCCCGATCAGCAGTATGTCTACCTGGTGGACGGCAAGCCGGTGATCACCTTCTGGGGCTTTGTCGACGCTCAGTCGCGCACGCGCGACGACGCGCTCGCCTGCCTGCGCGATACGCTGGAGGCGTCGCTGCCGCCGCTGCTGCCGGAAGTCACCGTTACTGCACCGCAGCCGGCGATGGCAGAGATGCCGCTGATGGTCGCTGAGCCTGTGCCCGTGCCGGAACCCGTCGCCGACGCGGTGCCGGTCGCCGCGACGCCTCCTGTCGCGCCAGCCGCAGCGCCCGCTGTCGCGCCGGTCACAAAGCGCCGCGCCTTCCGCCTCTGGTATCTGACGCCGGTCGCGCTGGCCGTTGCCGGGGCCGCCGCGTTCTGGCTGCATCAGCCGGTGCAGGTCGCTGCGCCGCAGCTGGCCGCACCGGCGGCCACCGCTATCGCGCCGCCTGCCGCACTGGTCGCCGCACAAAAGCTCGCCGCTACCCTGCCGCAAACGCCAGCCAGCGTTGCCGCGCCCGCCGAAACGGCAGCGCCTTCCGCTACCCTTGCCAGCGTAGTGACGCCCGCCGTTCCCGCCGCGGGCGACGCGCTGAAAATGAGCGTGGAGGATGTGCGTACCGGCGCGATCAACGTCGTTGACGGCCGCTGGCGCGTGGTGATGCAAAATTCCCTGCCGGGGGGCGCATCGCCGGTGCTGCACTATGAGATCCGCGGCGGCAAAGGCAGCGCCACGGTCACCCAGGGCAATAACCTGCGCTGCAGCGCCGATGAAGTCTCCGCCGCCATGCTCGGCAGCGGTCAGCTCTCGGTGCGCAGCCGCTATACCGCTAAATGCAGCGACGGCTCGCGCTACCGCATGCCGCAGCTGATGTGTAAGCCGGGAGACGGCGCCGCCGTGTGCGAAGCGCTGTTCAGCGATGACAAATCCTTCCCGATGACGATTAAGCGTGAGAGTAAGTAACCATGTTGGCTCCCCTGATCGATGACAAACAAAAAATCACGCTGATTGAAGAGAGCGGCGTGCAGTTTCTGGATTTCGGCCTGCGCATCGCAGCAGGCCAGGCGCGCCGCCAGTTTGTGCGCCAGACCGCAAACGGTCCGCTGCTGCGCCTCAACGTCGACGGCAACAGCGGCAAGTTTCTGCTCTATCCGCAGGATGGCGGCGCGCCGGAAGTGGTGCGCCCGGAATCGGATGTGGCGCTGGCCGACTCGCTGACGCTGCTGGCGGACTGCTGGCTGCCCCTGCCGATGCTGCGCTGCGCCAGCGGCCGTCGCTTTATCGGCGGCCCGGAGAACTGGGCGCGCCTGCGCCTCACCGCGCTGGCGCAGCCCGATGCGGCGGGCAATACCCACCGCGTGACCCTGGCGTTCGATACCCGCTGCGTGGCGCAGGAGGATGGCGGCGAGCAGCTCGGCCTGACCGCCGCCGACGCGCAAAACGGCGTCACCTTCTCACTCGCCTGGCACAACTACGAGCTGGGCGAGTTTCTCGATCATATCTGGGTGGACGGCTGGCTGCGTGAGGCGTTCAGCGACCGCGTCGGCGACCGCCGCGAACAGGCAATCGCGCAGGCGCTGCGCGAGTTTGAATATCAGGCGCACTACCTGAACCTGCTGGAGCTGCTCGGCGAGCAGCTTAACCTGAACGATATCCATCTTCAGGCCGCCACCCAGCAAACGCCGGCGGTGAACGTCGATATTATTCTCGACGTCGGCAACTCGCACACCTGCGGCATCCTGGTAGAAGATCACCCGGAAGAGAGCAACGGCCTGAAGCAGACCTACGAACTCCAGCTGCGCGACCTTTCGCAGCCGCATCAGGTCTATAACGAACTGTTTGACAGCCGGCTGGAGTTTGCGGAAACGAACTTCGGCAAGGCGAGCTTTTCGCTGCAGAGCGGCCGCGAAAACGCCTTTATGTGGCCGTCGCTGACGCGCGTGGGCCGCGAGGCGAGCCGCCTGGCGCTGCAGCGCGCCGGCCTTGAGGGCAGCACCGGCATCTCCAGCCCGCGCCGCTATCTCTGGGACGAGGCGCGCTACCAGCCAGGCTGGCGCTTTAACCAGCCGCAGGGTGCAAACGAGCCGCAGGCCAACGCCGCGCCCTTCACCTTTCTGCTGAATGACGAAGGTGAGCCGCTGCACGCGCTCGCCGAGGACGATCGCCTGCCGGTCTTTTCCGCCCACTACAGCCGCAGCTCGCTGATGACCTTTATGCTGTGCGAACTGCTGGCGCAGGCGCTGATGCAGATGAACAGCGCCGCGCAGCGCCAGCGCATGCCGCAGAGCCACGCGCCGCGCCAGCTGCGCCACGTTATCCTGACCCTGCCGTCGGCGATGCCGAAGCCGGAGCGCGAGATTTTCCGCCGCCGCATGCAGCAGGCGATCGCGCTGGTGTGGAAAGCCGAGGGCTGGCACGCGGCCGACGAGCCGTTTGACGCCGCCACGCCGCCCACGTGCCGCAAGCCGGTGCCGGACGTGCAGATGGAGTGGGACGAGGCTACCTGTGGCCAGATGGTCTGGCTGTTCAACGAAACGCAGGTCAACTTCGCCGGACGCGCGCAGGACTTCTTTAGCAGCACCGCGCGCCCGGATCGTCCGCGCGAAGCGGACGAAGTGCCGGGCAAAAGCCTGCGCATCGCCTCGATCGATATCGGCGGCGGCACCACCGATCTGGCGATTACCCACTACCGTCTCGACGACGGCCAGGGCAATAACGTCAAAATTACCCCGCGCCTGCTGTTCCGCGAAGGCTTTAAAGTCGCGGGCGACGATATTCTGCTGGACGTTATCCAGCTCTGGATCCTGCCTGCGCTGCAGCAGAGCCTGCAAAAGGCGGGCCTGACGCTGGCCGAGCCGCTGCTGAACAAGCTGTTCGGCCACGACGGCCGCCTCGACGGGCAGGCTACGCTGCGCCAGCAGGCGACGCTGCAGCTGTTTATTCCGCTGGCGCAGGCGGTGCTGGAGCGCTACGAAAGCTGGGACCCGCTGGAGAGCCACGCGGAGATTAACGCCCTGTTCGGCGAACTGGTGGAGAGCCGTCCGGCCGACGCGGTGCTCGCCTTTATCAACGGCGAGATCCAGCGCGCCCTGGGTGCCGACAGCGGTTTCGATCTGCTGGAAGTGCCGCTGATCGTCAGCCTTGCGCAGCTGCACGCCGAGTTTATGCAGCACCGCATGGCGATTATTCCGGCGCTGCGCTCAATGTGCGAGGTGGTGTCGCTCTATCAGTGCGATGTGCTGCTGCTCACCGGCCGCCCGTCGCGCTTCCCCGGCATTCAGGCGCTGGTGCGCCATCTGCAGCCGCTGCCGGGCAGCCGCATTCTGTCGCTGGAGGGCTATCACACCAGCGACTGGTATCCGTTCAACAAACATGGCCGCATCGACAACCCGAAATCCACCGCGGCGGTAGGCGCGATGCTCTGCCTGCTGGCGCTGGATCTGCGCCTTAACAGCTTCTGGTTCCGCGCGGGCGATTTCGAGCCCTACTCGACGATCCGCTATCTTGGCGTGCTGGATGAAAATCAGGCGCTGACCGACGATAATCTCTGCTACGGCGATATCGATCTCGACGACCGGAGCTTCGCGCTGGACCGCAAAAGCAGCTTCCGCATTCGCGGCAACGTCTGCCTCGGCTTCCGCCAGCTCGACAACGATCGCTGGCCCGCGTCGCCGCTCTATAGCCTGACCCTGAACGACGCTCAGCTGGCGCGCAAGGTGGCCGGAGAGAGCGTGCTGCGCGTGAAGCTGGCGGTTGCGCCCGGCCCGACGCTGCCGGGGCCGGAGCGCCTGGTGCTGAGCGACGCCCGCCTTGACGATGGCACCCGCGTGCCGCTCGAGCAGCTGAGCCTGAAGCTCAACACCCTCTCGCCGACGGGCAACGCCAACGCCCAGTACTGGATTGACAGCGGAAGCCTTTGTAAACGATGAGAACTGTAAAACCGCGCCAGCCGCAGACGCTGGCAAAACGCCTTGGCCTGCTGCAGGAGGCGCTTAACGCCAGCCTGGGCTGGATCGCCGAACACCGCGACGCGTCGCCGCGCCTGGCGCTGGAGGCGGAAACCTTCACGCGCCAGCTGCGCCGCGCCCGCGTGCAGAGCGATGCGCTGGCCCAGCAGGTCGCCCGTCCGGTGACGCTGGCGCTGTTCGGCCAGTCGCAGGCGGGTAAAGCCTGGCTGCTGAGCGAAATGGTCGCCGACGCGCAGGGGCAGCTGCTGACGCGCCTCGGCGAAAAAAGCCTGAACGTCTTCCAGCAGATCAATCCCGGCAATCTCGACTTCGCTGCGGCGACCCGCTACTGCCATCAGCGTGACCCCCTTTCCGGTGAATGGCCGGTGGAGCTGCAGCTGCTGGGCGAGGCGGAAATTTTACGCCTGGTGCTGAGCTGCCGTCATACGGCGGCGCAGCCGGAAAGCGCCCAGCTCGACCAGCAGCTGCAGCGCCTGCAGCGCCAGCGGCTCAGCGCCCCGGTGGGCGGGCTCGACAGCGACGCGCTGGTCACGCTCTGGGCCTGGAGCCGTCGTCACCGCTGTCACGATCCGCGGCTCGACCGCCATTTCTGGCCGCAGGCGGTCGAACTGGCCCCGGCGCTCAGCGTGGACGACCGGGTGCAGCTCTTTGCGCTGCTGTGGCCGACGCAGCCGGAGCTGAGCGAGGCGCTGCGCGCGCTGCTGCATCTGCGCCATCAGCTGCGCAGTGCCAGCCGCGTGCTTGCGCCGCTTAGCCTGCTGACGGATGAGGCGCTGCTGCCGAGCGAACAGCTGATCGCGCCCGCCAGCGAGCAGGATCGGCAGATGAAGGTGGAAGTCTGCCCGCTGAACGGCAACCGCATCGGCAAGCCGCAGCAGGTGGCGCTCGGCTGGCTGGCGCTGCTGACCCTGGAGCTGACCATCCCCTTAAGCTCCACACCGCGCACCGCCCTGTTTGACGACGCCGATATGCTGGATCTGCCCGCGCCCGGCGCGCCCGCCGATGCGGCGGCGCTGGAGGAGCGTCAGCGTCTGGAGCAGCAGGATCCGCTGCTTGCCCGACTGCTGGAGCAGAAACGCGCCCTGCTGCCTGGCTTTTACGCCACGCGCCAGGGGATCGATTTAATGCTGGTCTGCACCGCCGCCAGCCAGCGCCAGGATGTCGATGTCGCCAGCCGCGCGCTGCGCGAATGGCAGCTGCATCAGCCGCCGCGCGAAAACGGCGAAAAGCCGCGCCTGATTTGGGCCATCACCCCTTATGACGCGCGCCATCAGCAGATTAACGTCGATGAGGCGGTACAGCGCCAGATCGGCCAGCCCGGTCAGCGCTGGGGATCGATGCTGGCGCTCGATCGCGCCGGCGTCGATCGCATGGCGGAGTGGCTGCAGGATGAGATGCAGCCCGATGCGCGCCGCGATCGGCTGCTGGCCGAGCTGCGCGCCCTGCAGCACAGCGTGCTGGAGCGTCGACTGCTGCCCTGGACCGATGCCGAAGCGAGCGCCGAACAGGCGGCGCGCAGGCAGACCATCGCCGATACGCTGCTGAAATGTCTGCAGCACCGCACCGGCCTGCACGGCGAACTGCTGGAGCGGCTGCAGCCGCCGCGCGAAACGCTGCGCCAGCTCTGGCTCAGCCAGCATGACGCGCCGACCACGGCCGCGGCGATCCGCGCTGAGGCGCCCGCGCAGCATTTCGGCGTCGGATTTGAATTCGATCTCTTTAGCGATACGCCGCTGGCCGAGCCGGTGGGCGCTCCGCATCAGGTCAGCGCCGTGGGACAGAGCTTTGCGCGCCAGGTGATGGCGCTGTGGCTCGATCATCTGCGCGAGCTGCCGGAGAACCGCAGCCTGCTGACGCTGCTGAATGTGGATCGCGGCACGCTGGAGTGGCTGGTAGAAGAGCTGATCGTTGCCAGCTTCCGCCTCGATATGCTGACGTCGCTGGAGCAGGCGCTGCACGAGCCGGAAAACCCCACCGTTACCCATGAGTCGCGCGCCGATCGTCAGGTTTCCCGCGCCATGACGGTGCTGGGGGATTTTGTCGCCTGGCTGGGCTTTTTACAGCGTGATGAAGCGGAACGGCCGCCGAGCCGCGTCAATCGCGGCCAGCCGATTTTTGCGCGTCCGCCCGCGCCGAGCGTCAGCTTCTCTGCCGGACAGCGGCTGACGCGCCTCTCCGCCGCGCCCGCCAACCACACCGCCTACTATATTTACGACTGGCTGGTCGGGCTCAATTCGGTGATCCTGGAGAACAACGGTCACGCCGGTGGACGCGACGTCACGCCCGCCGCGCGCGCCGCGCTGACCGCTATCCTCGCGACGCTGCGCAGCTAATCCCGCTTCAGGCGCAGGTCGCCCTCCAGCGCCTGCGCCGCCTCTTCCAGCAGCGCCAGCACGGCGGCAAACTCGTCGCGCTTTTCCGCCTCCGCCGCGTGGCGCAGATGAATACGCGCCGGCAGCGCCATGCCGCCGGTCAGCCAGTCCCACAGCGCGTCCAGATTATTGCCGAAGGCGAACGGGCAATGACTCTGCTGCGCCAGCGTCTGGTAGAGCGCATCGCGATCCGCCAGGCGACGAAAGTCGAGCGTAATGGTCAGCATCTTCAGGGCACCTGCTTAAAGCTGCGGTAGTGATCGGTGGTGATATAGACCAGGCCGTCAGAGGAGTAGACCAGCCGATCCGCCTCGCGATGGCCGCAGCGATAGTTGACGTCCGCTTCATACCAGAGGCGTCCGCTGCGCTGCGGCAGGCGCTTTTCACGATTGCCGAAGCGGTCACCGCCGATCGCTTTGCCCGGCAGCACCTCGCACAGATTGCCTTTGGCCGGATCCCAGCCGCGACGGCGCGCGTCATTTTTGCTGATGTAATATGAGGGTAGCTGCTGATGTTGCAGCAGGTAACGCGCCACGGTACGCGCATCGGTCAGCGAGCTGATATCGCCGGTTTCAGGCGTGGGTGAAACGTTCAGGTGGGGTTTAAGACCGGCCCATGCGGCCGCAAGCACGATGAACAGTGCGATCCAGAGTTTTTTTGACATGATGGCATCCCAGACAACAGGACGCTGATAATACCAGTTTTAGCAGGCAGATACAGCGCGGGCCAGCGAAGCTGGCCCTGCGGGGATCACTGCATGGCTTGCATCTGCGCCCCATGTCGACGCCAGGCGCCTGGCGCGACGCCGTACTGGCGTTTAAAGCTGCGGTTGAAAGACTGCTGCGAGTCGAAGCCCAGCGAAATCGCCACGTTGAGGATCGGCTCGTTGGTGGTCGTCAGACGATCCGCAGATTTCTTCAGCTTCTTGATGCGGATGTACTCACCCAGCGGATAGCCGGTGTGCTCTTTAAACATACGCTGCAGGTGCCATTTGGAATAGCCTGCGCGCTCCGATACGGTGTCCAGATCCAGACGTGCTTCGATGTTGTTATCGATCCAGTCGATTAGATCGTGAATAAATGCGTCGCTCATCATCCCATTTTCTCCCGTCGCCGTTGCGAACAGTATCAGTATCAGTTGCAATTACACTTTAAGGGTGACTGACTTTGCCATTTAATGCAAGTTGAATTGATACATTAAATGCCGCACTCGCCGTAAGGTCATTCTCTGCCCCGCTACGCCTGTGCATCGCCCCCAGCAAAACCGCACATAAAGTGTATCAGATATTCTTGCAGTTGCAGGATACCCGAGCCTACACTCCTCGCAATAAATTGCAATCTTAAAAGTTGCAAATATTGGCCCGCCTTTGTGGGCTCTTTTTTTAACGCTATGCGGAATAACAATAATGAACAGACAAACGAAGTGGGTTCGTCAGGGTTCAACCCTTCTGGGCGCGGTGCTGCTCAGCAGCATACTCAGCGGATGCGACAGAGGCGTGGCGCAAAACGCCCCGCCGCCCCCTCCTCAGGTCAGCGTCGCCGACGTGGTGGTGAAACCCGTCAGCCAGTGGGACAGCTTTAATGGCCGCATCGAGGCGGTGCAGAGCGTGCAGCTGCGCCCGCGCGTCTCTGGCTATATCGACGCGGTGAACTACCGCGAAGGCGACGAAGTGAAAAAGGGTCAGGTCCTGTTCACCATCGACGACCGCACCTACCGCGCCGCGCTGGAGCAGGCGAAGGCCGAACTGGCGCGCGCACGCAGTCAGGCGGCGCTGGCGCGCAGCGAGTCGGCGCGCACCGAGAAGCTGATCGGCACTCAGGCGGTGTCGCGCGAGCAGTGGGAACAGCGTCGCTCCGCCGCCAGCCAGGCGCAGGCGGACGTGCTCTCTGCTGAAGCGGCCGTGGATATGGCGCAGCTCAATCTTGACTTTACCCGCGTGACCGCGCCGATCGACGGACGCGCCAGCCGCGCCATGATCACCACCGGCAACCTGGTGACCGCCGGCGACAGCGCCAGCGTACTCACCTCGCTGGTGTCGCAGGATCGCATGTATGTCTACTTCGACGTTGATGAAGCCACCTTCCTGCACTACCAGGCGATGGCGCGTCAGGGCCAGCAGCGCGGCTCGCTGCCGGTGGAAATCGGCCTGGCGGGCGAAAGCGGCTATCCGCATCGCGGCACCGTTGACTTCACCGACAACCAGCTGACCGCCAGTACCGGCACTATCCGCATGCGCGCCCAGCTCGACAACCGCCAGCGCCAGTTTACGCCCGGCCTTTTCTCCCGCGTACGCCTGCCCGGCAGCGCGGAGTTCCAGGCGCTGCTGATTGACGACAAGGCGGTGCTGACCGACCAGGATCGCAAATATGTCTATGTGGTGGACAAAGAGGGCAAAGCGCAGCGCCGCGACATCCAGCCCGGTGCGATGGCCGAGGGTCTGCGCATTGTGAAAAGCGGGCTGCAGTCGGGCGATCGGGTGATTGTCGACGGGCTGCAAAAAGTGTTTATGCCCGGAATGCCGGTAACGGCCCAGCAGGTCGCGATGCGCGCGGCTAACGCCAACTAACTGAGGCTACTGCCGCTATGGACTTTTCCCGCTTTTTTATCGACCGGCCGATATTCGCCGCCGTTTTGTCGATTTTAATTTTCGTGACCGGCCTGATCGCCATTCCGCTGCTGCCGATCAGTGAATACCCGGACGTGGTACCGCCCAGCGTGCAGGTGCGCGCCGAATATCCCGGTGCCAACCCGAAGGTGATTGCCGACTCGGTGGCTACGCCGCTGGAAGAGGCGATCAACGGCGTTGAAAATATGATGTATATGAAATCGGTGGCCGGTTCCGACGGCGTGCTGGTGACTACCGTCACCTTCCGCCCGGGCACCGATCCCGATCAGGCGCAGGTGCAGGTGCAAAACCGCGTCGCCCAGGCGGAAGCGCGCCTGCCGGAAGATGTGCGCCGCCTCGGCATCACCACCCAGAAGATGTCGCCAACGCTGACGCTGGTTGTGCATATGTTCTCGCCGCACGGCAAGTACGACTCGCTCTACCTGCGCAACTACGCCACGCTGAAGGTGAAAGATGAGCTGGCGCGCCTGCCTGGCGTGGGCCAGATTCAGATCTTCGGCGCGGGCGAATATGCGATGCGCGTCTGGCTCGATCCCAACAAAGTGGCTGCGCGCGGCCTGACCGCCGCCGACGTGGTGACGGCGATGCAGGAGCAGAACGTGCAGGTGTCAGCCGGCCAGCTGGGTGCCGAGCCGCTGAAGAAGCAGTCCGATTTTCTGCTCTCTATCAACACCGCTGGCCGCCTTGAAAACGAGCAGCAGTTCGGCAACATCATCCTGAAAACCTCGGATGACGGCTCGCTGGTACGCCTGCGCGACGTGGCGCGTATCGAGATGGGCTCTGGCAGCTATGCCCTGCGTTCGCAGCTCAACAATAAGGACGCGGTCGGCATCGGTATCTTCCAGGCGCCGGGGGCCAACGCTATCGATCTCTCCAACGCGGTGCGCGCTAAGATGAACGAGCTGGCAACGCGCTTCCCGGACGATGTGAAGTGGGCTGCCCCTTACGACCCTACCGTGTTCGTGCGCGACTCTATCAGCGCGGTGGTGCATACGCTGCTGGAGGCGGTTGCCCTGGTGGTTCTGGTGGTGATCCTGTTCCTGCAGACCTGGCGCGCCTCGATCATTCCGCTGCTGGCGGTGCCGGTTTCGGTCGTCGGGACGTTCAGCGTGCTCTACCTGCTCGGCTTCTCGCTGAATACCCTGAGCCTGTTCGGGCTGGTGCTGGCGATCGGCATCGTGGTGGATGACGCCATCGTGGTGGTGGAGAACGTCGAGCGTAATATCGCGCTGGGCCTTTCACCGCAGGCGGCGGCGCATCAGGCGATGCGCGAGGTCTCCGGGCCGATTATCGCTATTGCGCTGGTGCTGTGCGCCGTGTTCGTGCCGATGGCATTTCTCTCCGGCGTGACCGGCCAGTTCTATAAGCAGTTCGCGGTGACTATCGCCATTTCCACGGTGATCTCCGCCATCAACTCGCTGACCCTGTCTCCTGCGCTGGCGGCGAAGCTGCTAAAAGATCACCATGCGCCGAAAGATATTCCGACGCGCATTATCGATCGCCTGCTCGGCTGGTTGTTCCGTCCGTTCAACCGCTTCTTTAACAGCAGCGCGCACGGCTACGAAGGCCTGGTAGGCAAAACGCTGCGCCGCCGCGGCGCGGTGTTCGGCGTCTATGTGCTGCTGCTGGCGGGCGCGGGCTTTATGTTCCACGCCGTGCCGGGCGGCTTTATCCCGACGCAGGACAAACTCTATCTGATCGGCGGCGTGAAGATGCCGGAAGGCTCTTCGCTGGAGCGTACCGACGAGATGATCCGCAAGATGAGCGAAATCGGCATGAATACCGAAGGCGTCGCCTATTCTGTCGCCTTCCCCGGCCTGAATGCGCTGCAGTTCACTAACACGCCCAATACCGGCACGGTGTTCTTCGGTCTGAAGCCCTTTAGCGAGCGTAAGCACAGTGCGGCAGAGATTAACGCGGAGATCAATGCGAAGATTTCTCAGCTGCAGCAGGGGTTCGGCTTCTCCATTATGCCGCCCCCTATCCTCGGTCTGGGCCAGGGTTCCGGCTATTCGCTCTACGTGCAGGACCGCGCGGGGCTGGGCTACGGCGCACTGCAGACGGCGATTAACACCCTCTCCGGCGCGGTGATGCAGACGCCAGGGATGCACTATCCTATTTCGTCCTACCAGGCGAATGTGCCCCAGCTCGACGTGCAGGTGGATCGCGATAAAGCCAAGGCGCAGGGCGTATCGCTGACCGATCTCTTCAGCACGCTGCAAACCTATCTCGGTTCGTCATACGTCAACGACTTCAACCGTTTCGGCCGCACCTGGCGCGTGATGGCGCAGGCGGATGGCGAGTTCCGCGACAGCGTTGAGGATATCGCCAACCTGCGCACCCGCAACGATCGCGGCGAGATGGTGCCTGTCGGCAGCATGGTGCATATCACCACCACCTACGGGCCCGACCCGGTGATCCGCTATAACGGCTATCCGGCGGCGGACCTGATTGGCGATGCCGATCCGCGTATCCTCTCGTCCGCGCAGGCGATGACCCAGCTGGAAGCGATGTCCGGTCAGCTTTTGCCTAACGGCATGAATATTGAGTGGACCGACCTGAGCTATCAGCAGGCGACGCAGGGTAATACTGCCTTTATCGTCTTCCCGGTGGCGGTGCTGCTGGCGTTCCTGGTACTGGCCGCGCTCTATGAGAGCTGGACGCTGCCGCTGGCGGTGATCCTGATCGTACCGGTGACCATGCTGTCGGCGCTGGTCGGCGTCTGGCTGACGGGCGGCGATAACAACGTCTTTGTGCAGGTCGGCCTGGTGGTGCTGATGGGGCTGGCGTGTAAGAACGCCATTCTTATTGTGGAGTTCGCCCGCGAGCTGGAGATGCAGGGCAAAGGCATTGTGGAAGCGGCGCTGGAGGCCTGTCGCCTGCGTCTGCGTCCCATCGTGATGACTTCTATCGCCTTTATCGCCGGTACCGTGCCGCTGATTCTGGGCGAAGGCGCGGGCGCAGAAGTGCGCGGCGTTACCGGTATTACCGTGTTCGCCGGGATGCTGGGCGTCACGCTGTTCGGTCTGTTCCTGACCCCGGTGTTCTACGTCACGCTGCGTAAGCTGGTGACGCGCAAGGCACCGCAAGAAACGATGCAGACGGTGTAAAGATTAAGGGCGGTCAGTGACCGCCCTTTTTTATTTATATAATTAACGCTAAATATGAAAATTGCGTACCGCTACGCAATTGTGGCCAGGCGAAATAATTGACAGGGAAAAGCTTCCAGGTTAATTTCCCTACGGCAATGCCGCAAAGGATCAACTGTTCACGTGAAACAATAAAGGCTATTCAAGGAGACCATATGATTAAATTAAGAGACGAATTTGACGGATTCTGAGCAGACGTATAATAGCTAAGGCGGGAAAGCGCCCCGCCTTTTTCATGGATGAAAAATATGACACTAAACCTGACCATCTGGCCATTCATCAGTAACGCTATCCTCCTGCTCGGCGTTGTCGTCGCAACTTGCGCAATCTTCTATAACGTGCGCACAGCCAAAAAAAAAGAGACTGCTCACTTTTTATTTGAAAGCCGCCAGGATACGGCTTACACGGAATCGCTACACGTTCTTAAAAAAGTAAATAGTTCAGGTAAGTCTTTTCGTTCATATATTTTCCCGCGCGAAGGAAAAATCATAACGGAGAAAGAGAGAGTTGAGCGGCGCAAGTTACAATATATTCTTAACTTCTATGAGAGAGTCGCCGTCGCTATTCGTGAAGGGATATATGATGAGCAGATGATTAAGAGAACCTCTTTTACTACCGTTATTCAGGCCTGGGATATTGCGGAGCCCCTTATTAAAGCGATCAGAGAGCATATTCACTCTGAGACCACGTATCAGGAGTTTCAGTGGCTGGTGATGCGCTGGAAGCAGAACCCTTTACAGAAAAAATAGCCCGGCGTGAAATGGCTACTGGAAGCATACTCACCATAATAAAGCCGCGGTTAGCGGCTTTTGATATTCATAACACGTTGCAAAAGACCCTGTCAGGCTTTGGGACGCGTCAGAAAAACCAGCGTGCCGATAATGATATCGCCCACGACCCAGAGGATCCCCAGCATCATCGCGCCCATGCCTGCGCCCAGCGCTGCTCCAGCGCGTTCTGCATCGGAAGCGGCGTTGTTGATGACGTCTCCGCTCGCGCCCATGCCGGCGAAGATGGAATAGATCATCAGCAGGTTAAAAAGGATAAACACGATCTTCACGATTTTCCCAAACAGCGTTCGCTTCGGTTTTTTTACCTGATGTCCACATGAGGGACATTTAAAAGCGGAATCGCTGATGTCCGCTTTGCATTCCGGACAGTTGATTAAGGCCATTTCTCTCTCCATAGATACAAAATAATCAGACGGAAAAATACGCTTTTTCTGCGTTATCAATCGGATAAAAACACCCTCATTTCGCGGGGTAATTTTGCTATAGCGAGAAACTGGCAGGATTTGACGGCAGGAGAGGCGAGAAAACGTTCAGCAAAGGCGCAAAACTCAGCTATAAAAAAAGCCGCATTTAGCGGCTTTTTTTACACAGGTCCTCGATCGCATCCGGTTCCAGCACCGGGGCGCACTCGGTTTCGTTGCCTTTCTTCAGCTCTTCGAGCGCGTCGGCAACGGTGCGTTTTTCCAGCACTTCCAGCGAGGCCTGCTCGGCTTCATCGGCAATCGATTTAAAGTACCAGCAGAGATTGGCGCTGACCAGGCAGCGAGGCGCAACGTCTGGACGCGACGCCCAGAGCTTTTTGTCCTCAATCACCGAGGTGTAGATATCGCGCAGCGTGATTTCGCTGGCCGGACGCCCCAGATGGATCGAGCCGGTGCGGCCAAGCGTCGAGACGATAATGCCGTCGCGAGTGAGCGGAACCATCAGCTTGCGGATGAAGCTGGGATTCGCCTCAAGGCCGTATGCCAGAATGGCACTGGTCGAGCGTTTACCCATTTGCTCCGCCATCGCTACGCTAAGAACCATTTGCAAAGCTGTCGGGAAGCGGTAATCAAGCATTTATTTATCCTGAGTTGCGGTGGATCTTATTGTTTTATTGCCGCGTAAGTGAACATTCAGTGAGCAATAAATATAACAAACACTGTTGCTTTTTAGAAGCAAGGCGACTGCGCCAGGGCACGTATTCATTAAAACCTGGCAGCCAACAGCACAAGCTGTTCAGCCCGCGGCGCCACTGCTTTCGCCCTGCCCTTAAACTGCCGCTGGCGGCGTCGAAGGCAGCCGCTTTTTCAGCAGCAGCACCAGCGCGACGTTAAGCAGCGCCAGCGCGCAAAGCAGCCACAGCGTAGCGGAAGCGCCGAGGGTTTCAAACAGATATCCCCCTGCCAGCGGCGTCAGCGCCTGACCGATAAGCGCCGGACGCGCCATCCGCCCAACCACGACGGCATACGCCTCTGGTTTGACCATCGCCAGCGGTAAAGTTCCCCGTACAATGGCGCGCAGACCATTTCCCGCACCGTAAAACACCATGCTGAGCAGCGCAAGCTGAGGAAACAGCGCCAGCAACAGCAGGCCAAGCGCCACCAGACCGACCGAGAAAAAAGCGGTCCAGATGGGATGGCCGCGTTTAAACAGGATATCGACGATGCGTGAGCCCACCTGACACGGCCCCAGAATGGCGCTGAGCCCTAGCGCGGCAGCCAGGGTATAGCCGCTCGCCTGCAGCAAGGCGATCAGCTGTACCGACATCGCCGTCATAATCACCGAGGCCAGCGTAAAGATGGCGCACAGCAGCCAGAACAGCGACGGCGCAATATCGCTCCGCGGCGCGGGAGCTGATGTCGCTTTCGCCTTCACGGCCACTGCGTTATTCGGCAGCGCGTAAACAGAGGCGGGCAACACCAGCAACAGCAGCATCGCCGCGATAGCGAAACAGGCGCCGCGCCAGCCCAGCAGATGAATCAGCAGCGCAGTGCCTGGCCATACCAGCGTGGTGCAAAAGCCGGAGATCAGGGTAATGCTGGTGATGGCGCTGCGCGCCTGCCCGCCGTAGCACGTGCCCAGCGTAGCGAACAGCGCGTCATAAAGCCCCATCGCCATACCCGCGCCGATAATCACCCAGGCACCCAGAAACAGCGGCAGCGAGTGGCTTAATCCCATCACCACCAGCCCGGCCGCCATCACCGCCCCGCTCAGCGCCAGCAGCATTCGGCCGCCGGTGCGCGCGATAATGCGTCCGCAAAGCGGCGCCAGCAGGCCGGACACCAGGATGCCGAGCGACAGCGCGCCGTAGACCCACTGCTGCGACCAGCCGGTTTCCGCGACAATGGGTGCCGCCATCACCGCCATCAGATAGAAGGAGCCGCCCCAGGAGAGTATTTGTACCAGGCCCAGCACCACAACCGCCGACACGCTGGGTTTATTCCGTTGATTCACATCCGTCACCCTTTTGTACAGGTAGCGCCTTTTATAACATGCCAGAGAATAAGGAAAAAACCGAAACGCACGCAGCGCCTCGCTTTGCCTGTTCAGCAGGCAGGCCGCACGATTTTGTATCGTAATTTATATGTATGTTGTAACTAATAGAGCGGATTGCACACAGAGCCTCTCTCTGTCAGAGTAAGGAATGTTGTAACTATGGAGAGTAATGATGCGTTACGATCTGATTTCCGACCTGCATGACTGCGCCAACAGCCTTGAACGGGCGCTGGCCGAGTTACGCGAAATGATTATGGCGCAGCCGCTGCTGATCGCGCGGGTGTTCTCACTGCCCCCGGTTGAAAAAGGCCATGAGCATGACGCGGTGACCGAAATTGCCGTCGAGCAGCACCTGGGCGAAGCGGCGCGCGAAATGGCGCTGGCGCACTTCTGCCGCCTCTTTATGCAGCACCAGTCAGAAAAGCTCAGCACCAAAGCGGCCGTTCGCCTGCCCGGCGCCCTCTGTATTGAGGCTGAGGGCGAACGTGAAACCGCCCTTATCGACCAGATCGCGCAGGTGAATCACTATAAAGCGCGACTGGAGCAGATTATTACCGTGGAGTCGGGGCTGCCGAGCGAGGCGCGCTTTGAGTTCGTTCACCAGCATCTGCGCGGCCTGATTACGCTGAACGCCTACCGCTCCATTACCCTGCTGCAGGCGCCAGACAGCCTGCGCTTCGGCTGGGCCAATAAGCACGTCATCAAAAACGTGAAGCGCGAGGAGATTATCGCGCAGCTGGAGAAGAGCCTGAGCGCAAACCGCGCGCAGGCGCCCTGGACGCGCGAGCAGTGGGCAGAAAAAGTACAGGATGAGCTGGAGAGCGTACGCGCCCTGCCCGCCACCGCCAGGCTGAAGATAAAGCGTCCGGTAAAGGTGCAGCCGATTGCGCGCGTCTGGCGCGCCGACGAGAAAAAGCAGACCCAGCTCGCCTGCCCGTCGCCGATTATCGTGCTGTGCCGCGACCGCACCCAGGTGCCGGTGCTGGGCGAACTGCTGAACTACAACGCCGATAACGTGCAGCATCGCTACAAGCCGGCGGCGCAGCCGCTCAACCTGCTGATCCCGCGGCTGCACCTGTGGGTCGACTGCCCGATATAACGCAAAAAGGCCAGCAGCGCTGGCCTTTTATAACGGCGGCGGTTACGACTTCATGCTGCCAACCATATCTTCCGGGCGCACCCAGGCGTCAAACTCCTCTTCGGTGAGATAGCCCAGCTTCAGTGCCGAGCCTTTCAGCGTCAGCCCCTCTTTATGCGCCTTCTTGGCGATTTCAGCCGCTTTGTCGTAGCCGATATGGGTATTGAGCGCGGTCACCAGCATCAGCGACTCATTAAGCAGCTGCGAAATACGGTCGCGGTTCGGCTCGATGCCGACGGCGCAGTGATGGTTAAAGCTGTCGATGCCGTCAGCCAGCAGGCGCACCGACTGCAGGAAGTTGTGGATCACCATCGGCCGGTAGACGTTCAGCTCGAAGTTGCCCGACGCGCCGCCGATATTGATCGCCACGTCATTGCCCATCACCTGACAGCAGAGCATGGTCATCGCTTCACACTGGGTCGGGTTGACCTTGCCCGGCATAATAGAGCTGCCCGGCTCGTTTTCCGGGATAGAGAGCTCGCCGATGCCGCAGCGCGGGCCTGAGGCCAGCCAGCGCACGTCGTTGGCGATTTTCATCAGCGAGGCAGCCAGCCCTTTCAGCGCACCGTGCGCATGCACCAGCGCATCGGTGGTCGCCAGCGCCTCAAATTTATTCGGCGCGGTAACGAACGGCTGTCCGGTCAGCTCGGCCAGCGCTTTCGCCACGCGCTCCGCATATTCCGGGTGGGTATTCAGCCCGGTGCCAACGGCGGTGCCGCCCAGCGCCAGTTCAGCGACGTGAGGAATACTCTGCTCGATATGGCGGAGATTATGCTCCAGCATCGCCACCCAGCCGGAGATCTCCTGGCCCAGGGTCAGCGGCGTCGCATCCTGCAGATGGGTACGGCCAATCTTGACGATATCTTTAAAGGCGCTGGACTTCTCGCTCAGCGTTTTTTTCAGCGTTTCAATCTGCGGGATCAGCTTTTCACGCAGCGCGATAACCGCCGCGACATGCATTGCGGTCGGGAACACATCGTTAGAGCTCTGGCTTTTATTGACGTCGTCGTTGGGATGCACCAGGCGCGACATGCCGCGTTCGCCGCCGAGGATCTCGCTGGCGCGGTTGGCCAGCACCTCGTTCATATTCATATTGGTCTGGGTGCCGGAGCCGGTTTGCCAGATCGCCAGCGGGAATTCGCCGCTGTGGCGATCGGCCAGCACCTCGTCGGCGGCTTTGACAATCGCATCGGCACGTTCAGCAGGCAGCAGGCCGAGATCGCGGTTAACGGTCGCGGCGGCGCGCTTGGTCTGCGCCAGCGCATAGACCAGCTCGGTGGGCATTTTTTCTGTCGAAATACGGAAGTGTTCCAGCGAGCGCTGCGTTTGCGCGCCCCATAACTTGTCTGCGGGTACATCAATGGGCCCCATTGAATCTTTTTCAATGCGCGTGGCTGCCATGTCTACGTCTCCTTTAGCACAGGTTGTGGTGATTGGTCGCCCGACGCGGGAAGCACGCCGGACGCGCAGAAATCTTACATACAAGAATTTAACATTATGCGAGCCATAAGCGCTGTTTGCACTTGATATGTATTATCCGCACCATTTTCTGCTTTAATAGGCGCAATAACTTCCCGTGATTAAAGGGTTAATCATGCAAAAGATGGTCAATTCGCTGCAAAATTACGCGTGGGGCAGCAAAACCGCCTTAACGGATCTCTACGGCATCGCCAACCCTGCCGGCGCGCCGATGGCGGAGCTGTGGATGGGGGCGCATCCTAAAAGTCCTTCACAGGTTGAGGTAGGGGGCGAGCCCTGTTCCCTGCGCGAGGTCATCGCCCCCGCGCCCGAGGAGATGCTGGGCTATGCGGTGGCGAAACGCTTTGGCGAACTGCCCTTTCTGTTTAAGGTGCTGTGCGCCGATCGCCCGCTGTCGATTCAGGTTCATCCCAGCAAAAGCGCGGCAGAAGAGGGTTTCGCGCGCGAGAATGCGGCGGGCATTCCGCTTAACGCGGCGGAGCGCAACTATAAAGACGCCAACCACAAGCCGGAGCTGGTGTATGCGCTGACCCCTTTTCAGGCGATGAACGGCTTCCGCGAGCTGCCGGAGATCGCCTCGCTGCTGCAGCCGGTCGCTGGCGCGCATCCGCAGATCGCCCACTTTTTGCAGCATCCTGACAGCGAGAATCTGGCGACGCTGTTTACCACCCTGCTGTCGCTGCAGGGAGACGCAAAGTCGCTGGCGCTCGGCGTGCTGAAAGCCGCGCTCAACGCGCGCGACGGCCAGCCGTGGCAGACCATTAAGGCGATTGCGGCGGACTATCCGGACGACAGCGGGCTCTTTTCGCCGCTGCTGCTGAACGTGATTACGCTGCAGCCGGGCGAAGCGATGTTCCTTTACGCCGAGACGCCGCACGCCTATCTCAACGGCGTGGCGCTGGAGGTGATGGCCAATTCCGACAACGTGCTGCGCGCCGGCCTGACGCCGAAATATATCGATATTCCCGAGCTGCTCGCCAATGTGAAGTTTGAGCCAAAGCCGGCGTCGCAGCTGCTTACCCAGCCGCAGCGCCAGCAGCGCGCGCTGAACTTCCCCATTCCGGTAGAGGATTTCGCGTTCGCCATTCACGCGCTGGACGGCGAACCGCAGACGCTCACGCAGGAGAGCGCGGCGATCCTGTTCTGCATTGAAGGCGAAGCGACCCTGACGCTGGGCCAGCAGCAGCTGCATCTGCAGCCGGGAGAGTCCTGCTTTGTGCCCGCCAGCGACGGCGCGCTAAAAGCCACCGGCAGCGGCCGCCTGGCGCGCGTTTTTAACGCATTGCGCTGATCTGGCTGACGGAACTGACCCTAACTGCTATTATTTCAATCTATTAGCGAAAAACGCCTGCGGGCGTTTTTCTTCCCTCGCCGGACGTCGGACAGCGGCGTAAGCGGACACAAGGATAAGGACGACTCAGCAATGAAAAAGACCAACGTTGCCGTAGGTGTGATTATCGCCCTGGGCGTAATCTGGACCGGCGCGGCATGGTTTACCGGTAAGCAGCTGGAAAGCCATATGGATGAGCTGGTGCAGAACGCCAATACCCAGCTTAACGCATACGCGCCGGACAGCCGCCTGAAGCTCAGCTATCAGAATTACCAGCGCGGCGTGTTCAGCAGTTCAGCGAAGCTGGTACTGCAGGCAAACTCGCAAACCGAAGATAACGCTTTCCTGAAGCCAGGGCAGAGCATCGTCTTTAACGAAACTATCGATCACGGTCCCTTCCCGTTCGCCCAGCTGCGCCGCTTTACGCTGATCCCGAGCATGGCGTCGGTACACACTGAGCTGGAAAACACCGAGGCGCTGAAAAATCTGTTCGCCCTGACCGACAATAAGTCGCCGATAAATGCGGACACCCGCGTCGGCTACAGCGGCGCGACCGATACCGCCCTGCACTTTTTGCCGGTTAATTACCAGAATGCGCAGACCGGCCAGCGCGTGGCGACCAACGGTGGCACGCTGAACGTCAGCGCGGACAGCAAAGGCGATAAAGTGTCGATGGATAGCGATATCGACAGCATCGCCATCACCAGCAAAAACGAGCTGGGCATGCCGGTGCTGTTTACCGCCAACGGCGTGAAGCTCAGCGGTAATACGCATCTGACGCCGGAAGGCGTGCGCATCGGCGATCAAAAAGTGGCGCTGGAGAAATTTAACGCCAGCGTTAACGGCAAAGATGCCCTGACGCTGCAAAAGCTCAACGGCACCTCATCGTTTGACAACAAAGCGGGCAAAATCAGCGGCGATATCGACTATCGCGTCGATAACGTCCACCTGCAGAACAACGATTTCGGCGAAGCGAAGCTCAGCATGAAGCTGGCGCAGTTTGACGCCCAGGCGGTGAAAACGTTCTCCGACAACTACCAGGCGCAGATGCAGGATCTGCTGAATCAGCCGGGCCTCGCCAGCGATCCGATTCGCTATCAGGCGGGCGTAAACACCATTCTGATGAACAATCTGCCGACGCTGCTGAAAGGCGCGCCGATGGTAAGCATTGCGCCGCTGAGCTGGAAAAACAGCAAAGGCGAAAGCACCTTTAACCTCACCGCCAACTTCAACGATCCCGCCACCGTGACCGGCGAGCCGCAAAACCTGGCCGGCATAGTGGACCGCGTGCTGAAGAGCTTATCGGCTAAACTGGTGATCAATATGCCGATGGCGACCGAAGTGATGCGCAACGTTGGCCTGGCTGAAGGCTACACCGGCGACGACGCGCAGAAGCTGGCGGATCAGCAGGTGAAAGGCCTGGCGGCGATGGGCCAGATGTTCCGTCTCACCCAGCAGCAGGACAACAATATCGTTACCAGCCTGCAGTACAGCGCCGGCGGCCAGGTGAACATGAACGGCAACACCATGACGCTGGAGCAGTTTATGTCGCGCTATATGCTCGGCCTGCCCACCAGCGAAGGTATGCCGCAGTAAGCCTGCGCGAAACGAGAACAAAAGCGACCTGCGGGTCGCTTTTTTATTTCCTGTCGCCGTCGATAAGGCTCGGCGTCAAAATCATATGCTGGCTGGCGGTCTCCGGCGCGCTGAGCCGCAGCAGAATGCGCGCCGCCGCGGCGCGGCCCATCTCGCGCGCCGGGCTGCAGACAAAGGTAAGCGGCGGATCGCTCAGGTTCGCCTGCGGCTCGTCGCTAAAGCCCACCAGCGCTATCTGCTGCGCGTAGTAGCTGTCAACCGCGCCCTGGCCCAGGGTGCGCCCGCTGCGCAGCAGCGCGAAGTAGCTGCCCAGCGCGGTGGCGGCGTTGGCGGCGATAATGGCCGTCAGGCGCGGATGGCGCTGCAGCAGCTGCGCGGTGGCGTCGGCTGCCGCCTTCTGATTCTCTTCGCATTCAATAATCCACTCCGGCTTAAAGGGTAAGCCGTACTGCAGCAGGGTGGCGCAGTAGCCGCCGATACGCTCGGCGCGCGTCAGCGAGGCACCGCTGCCGCCCAGCCAGGCGATATGCTGATGCCCCTGGCGGATCAGATACTCCGTTGCCATGCGCGCGCCCAGCGCGTTATCTGGCCGCAGGCTGTCACTCCCCTCCAGATAGCTGGCGCGTGAGGCGCAGATCAGCGGCAGGCCGAGCCCGGCGGCGCGCGCCGCCAGCGCTGCGCCGTTGCCCGCATCGCCGCCCAGCACCACGCCGTCGACGCCCTGCGCCACCAGCGACTCGAAACAGCGCGTCAGATGCTGCCCCTGCGCGCCGCTCTGGGTCAGCACCAGCATCTTATCCTGCGCCTCCAGCGCCTCGCTAAGCCCGGCGGTCATTTCAGCATAAAAGCGCTGACTCAGATCCCTGACGATCAATCCGATCACCCCACTGGTGCCGCCGCGCAGCGCGGCCGCCGTTCGGTTACGCACATAGCCGGACTGTTCGATCGCCTCGTTAACCCGCGCCACCGTGGCGGGCGAGATGCGGCCTTTGCCGGAGAGCACCAGCGAAACGGTGGTAACAGAGACGCCAGCCGCCTCGGCGACGTCGTTAATGGTAATTTTTTGCTGCGTCATAGTGCGCGCCTGGGGAGAGCTATTACGTGGCTCCATCATATAGGTAAAACGTTAAACCTGCCGAAAAAACTTAACCTCCCGGCGCTCACCTGGATTGTGACAGGCCGCTCAAAACGTAGTGGTAAAACGTTTTATCCTGAATTTCACCTAACCGCTGCCCGCTTTCTTTTCAGGAGAAAATATGTCCGCTTCATTTCCGCGTCTGACGCTCTGGGAGTTTTTTCAGAGCCTCGGCAAGACCTTTATGCTGCCCGTCGCCCTGCTTTCCTTTTGCGGCATTATGCTCGGCATCGGCAGTTCGCTCAGCAGCCGCGACGTGCTGACGCTGATCCCGCTGCTGGACCAGCCGCTGCTGCAGCATCTGTTTGTCTGGATGGCGACTACCGGCGCCTTCGCCTTTCGCTTTCTGCCGGTAATGTTCGCCATCGCCATACCGCTCGGCATGGCGCGCGAAAATAAAGGGGTCGCGGCCTTCGCCGGTTTTGTCGGCTACACGGTAATGAATCTCAGCACCAACTTCTGGCTCACCGTTAAAGGCATCTTGCCCAGCGGCGACGCGGCGCTGCTGAAGGCGAACAACGTGCAGTCGGTGCTGGGCATCCAGGCGATCGACACCGGCATTCTCGGCGCAGTAATCACGGGTGTGGTGGTGTTCTGGCTGCATGAGCGCTTCCACACTATCCGGCTGCCGGACGCGCTCGCCTTTTTCGGCGGCACGCGCTTTGTTCCCATTATCACCCTGCTGGTCACCGGCCTGCTCGGCCTGGTAGTGCCGCTGATATGGCCATTTTTCGCGCGCGGCATCGCGGCCCTTGGCTGGATGATTAACGGCGCGGGCGACCTTGGCCCGATGCTGTTCGGCACCGGCGAACGCCTGCTGCTGCCGTTTGGTTTGCAGCATATTCTGGTGGCGATTATTCGCTTTACCGACGCGGGCGGCACCCTGGAGGTGTGCGGCAAAAGCGTCAGCGGCGCGCTGACCATTTTCCAGGCGCAGCTTGCCTGCCCGGAAGTGAAAGGCTTCTCGGAAAGCGCCACCCGTTTTCTCTCGCAGGGCAAAATGCCCGCCTTCCTCGGCGGCCTGCCCGGCGCGGCGCTCGCCATCTACCACTGCGCGCGGCCGGAGAATCGCCACAAAATCAAGGGGCTGCTGATTTCCGGGGTGGTGGCCTGTGTGGTTGGCGGCACCACCGAGCCGATCGAGTTTCTGTTTCTGTTTGTCGCGCCGGCGCTCTATCTGCTGCACGCGCTGCTCACCGGGCTGGGCTTCACGCTGATGGCGGTGCTGGGGGTGACCATCGGCAATACCGACGGCAACATTATCGACTTTGTGGTGTTTGGCATCCTGCACGGCCTCGCCACCAAATGGTACTGGGTGCCGGTCGCCGCCGCGCTGTGGTTTACGGGCTACTATGCGCTGTTCCGCTTTGCCATCACCCGCTTTAATATCGCTACGCCCGGGCGTGAAAAAGAGAGCGGCGTCGAGCAGCAGGTCAGCCGCGCCGGGGCAGGCAAGTCGGGCTATAACGCACCCGCTATCCTCGACGCGCTGGGCGGCGTAGAGAATATTACCTCGCTGGATAACTGTCTGACCCGCCTGCGCCTGCGTATCGTCGATATGAGCAAAGTAAGCGACGCCGCGCTCAAGGCCAACGGCGCCATCGGCGTGGTGCATCTCAGCCCGGTCACGCTGCAGGTGGTGATTGGGCCGCAGGTGCAGTCGGTTAAGGAAGAGCTGGCGTCGCTGATGAATGTGACGGTGTAACGAATATGAGCGATCAGTTTAACTTTGACCAGCCCATCGATCGACGCGGCAGCTACTGCACCCAGTGGGATTTTGTCGCCGACCGCTTCGGCGTGCCGGATCTGCTGCCCTTCACGATTTCCGATATGGATTTCGCCGTCGCGCCCGCTATCCGCGCGGCGCTGCAGCAGCGGCTCGACCACGGTGTGTTCGGCTACAGCCGCTGGCAGCATAACGACTTTCTCTCGGCGGTCGGCAACTGGATGCAGAGGCGATTTAACGCCAAGCTGGATGCGCGCGCGCTGGTTTACGCGCCTTCGGTAATCTATATGGTGGCGCAGATGGTGCGGCTCTGGAGCGATCCGGGCGACGAAGTGCTGATCCATACGCCCGCCTATGACGCCTTTTATGCCTTGTTGACTTCCAGTCAACGGCGTGTCCTGACGCAGCCGCTGCAGCGCGACGGCCACGGCTGGCGCTGTGATATGCAGGCGCTGGCGCAGCAGCTGGCGCGCCCCGGCTGCAAAGTAATGCTGCTCTGCAGCCCGCACAACCCCACCGGCAAGGTCTGGACGCGCGAGGAGCTGACGCAGATGGCGGCGCTCTGCGCGCGCTATCAGGTGCGCGTTATCAGCGATGAGATCCATATGGATATGGTTATGCCGGATGTTGTGCATTTGCCCTGGAGCGAGGTGGCGCGCAGCGACTGGGCGCTGTTCACCTCGGCATCAAAGAGCTTTAACGTGCCGGCGTTAACCGGCGCATGGGGGATTATTCCCGATGCCGGGGATCGCCAGGCGTTTTTGCGGCAGATAAAGGCGGCGGACGGCCTCTCTTCCCCTGCGGTTCTCGCCGTCGCGGCGCATATCGCCGCCTATCGCCACGGCGCGCCCTGGCTCGACGCGCTGCGCCGCTATTTGCAGGCGAATATGCAGTGGATAGCGGAGCGTCTTAACGGCGCCTTCCCGCAGCTTAGCTGGCAGCCGCCGCAGGCGACCTACCTGGCGTGGATCGATCTTAACCCGCTCGGCATCGACGAGGCGGCGCTGCAGCAACAGCTTATCCATCAGCAGAAAGTGGCGATGATGCCCGGCTCCACCTACGGCGAAGCGGGCCGTGGCTATTTGCGCCTTAACGCCGGCTGTCCGCGCAGCAAGCTGGAGGAAGGCGTCAGCCGCCTGATCGCGGCGCTGCACGCGCTCGGCGTCTGACATCGGGCGGTGAATCGCCGCCCTTTCGCTTACTATCCCAGCAGTTGCGGCGTGGGTTGCGCAAAGGACTCGCTATGTTGCGCAAGATGTTTCTATAATGGTCTGCACTTTTATTCCTGTCAGAGAGTGCAGCATGTTCGATTCCAGCCTTCCCGTTACCGATATCCATCGCCATCTTGACGGCAACATCCGCGCGCAAACCATTCTGGATTTAGGCCGCCAGTTTAACCTCGCCCTGCCCGCCACCACGCTGGAAGCGCTGCGTCCCCACGTTCAGGTCGTGGAGAACCAGCCCGATCTGGTGAGCTTCCTGAATAAGCTCGACTGGGGCGTCAAAGTGCTGGGCGATCTCGACGCCTGCCGCCGCATCGCGCTGGAGAACGTTGAAGATGCGGCGCGCGCCGGCATTCACTACGCCGAACTGCGCTTTTCGCCGGGCTATATGGCGATGAACCATAACCTGCCGGTGGCGGGCGTGGTGGAAGCGGTTATCGACGGGATTAAGGCGGGCTGCCAGAAATATAACGTCGACGTGCGCCTGATCGGCATTATGAGCCGCACCTTCGGCGACGAAGCCTGCCTGCGCGAGCTGGAAGGCTTGCTGGCGCACCGCGATCACATCACCGCTGTCGATCTGGCGGGTGACGAGCTGGGCTTTCCAGGCAGCGAGTTTCTGAGCCACTTTACCCGGGCGCGCGACGCCGGCTTCCGCGTGACGGTGCATGCGGGCGAAGCGGCCGGCCCGGAGAGCATCTGGCAGGCGATCCGCGAGCTGGGCGCCGAGCGCATCGGCCACGGCGTGAAAGCGATTGAAGATCGCGCGCTAATGGACTTTCTCGCCGAGCACCGCATCGGCATCGAGTCCTGCCTGACCTCCAATATCCAGACCAGCACCGTCTCCTCGCTGGCGCACCACCCGCTGAAGCAGTTTCTGGAGCACGGCATCCTGGCGACGCTAAACACCGACGATCCGGCGGTTCAGGGTATTGAGCTGGCGCACGAGTATCAGCACGCCGCGCCCGCTGCCGGGCTGAGCGCCGCGCAGATCCGCCAGGCGCAGGAGAATGGTCTGACCATCGCCTTCCTGAGCGACGCCGAGAAAACCGCTATCCGCAATAAAGTGCAGGCGTAAAAAAGGCCGCGGATGCGGCCTTTGTGAGTAAGTAATGTGCTGACAAGGCACCTCATCTCTGAGGTGCCCCATCGCTGGGCCAGCGCTTTACTCTTTGGCCCGGTTATCCGCGTTTTACGTTTCCAGCGGGCTGAGATCGGGCAACGGCGTGAACAGCGCCGTTAACCTTTGCCTGTTACTTCAGCGAGAGCGTCTGCCGCTTCTCTGCCGACTGCAGCCCCAGCTCGATCAGCTCCATCACCTGAATCGCCTCTTCCGCCGTCACCGGGTTGCTGCCGCGTCCGCTAATCGCGTCGCGCACTGCCGCATAGTAGGCGGGATAGTTGCCCGGCTGCGTCATCAGCGTCTCTTCCTTGACCCCTTCGCCGTCGGCCAGCGTCAGGACGCCGTCGCGCATATCGTAGCCCCACTCTTCGCCCGGCGGAAAATCGCCCGCCTTCAGCCGATCCTCCTGCGGGTCGAGACCATATTTCACGTAGCTGCCGCGCAGGCCGTGCACCACGTAACGCGGTGACTCCGCCGCCACCAGCATGCTGGCGTGCAGCACCACGCGGCGCTGCGGATAGGTCAGCGTGGCGTGGAAGTAGTCGGTGGTCTGCGCCCCTGGGCGCATCTCCGCCATATCGACGTTAATGGCCACCGGCGCGCCAAACAGCTGCAGCGCCTGATCGAGCAGGTGCGGCCCCAGATCGTACCAGATGCCGCTACCGGCACCTTTCATCTCGCGCCAGCGCTGACGGACTTCCGGGCGGAAACGGTCGAAGTGCGATTCAAAATAGCGCACCTCACCCAGCGTGCCCTCATTCAGCAGCTGCTTAAGCGTCAGGAAGTCGCTGTCCCAGCGGCGGTTGTGGAACACCGAGAGCAGCAGGCCTTTAGCCTTCGCCAGCGCCTCCAGCTCGCGCGCCTGTGACAACGTCACGGTAAAGGGTTTATCCACCACCACATGCTTACCGGCGTTCAGCGCCGCCTTGGCCAGCGGAAAGTGGGTATCGTTGGGCGTCGGGATCACGATCAGCTGCAGCGACGGGTCCTCTAACAGCGCCTGAGGATCGGCCACCACTTTTACCTGCGGCCAGTCGGCGTGCACTTTCGCTTCGTCGCTACTGGAGATAGCGGCCAGCTCGACGTCCGGCGTGCCCGCAATCAGCGGCGCGTGAAACGTCTTGCTCGCAAAGCCGTATCCCATCAATCCAACACGAAGTTTATCGCTCATTATTACTCCTCTTATTCGTATACCCGACTGATTTAAGACCATAGCATCGGTTAGAACAAGCAGGATTCTCCCGAAAAATCAGGATATAGCACGCTGCGCCATCGGCCAGGGCGTTTCGGCAAGCAGGCTATCCTGCGCATCCTGATTGCGACGACGAAAATCGCTGGGGCTGACGCCGACCCGCTTGCGGAAAACGCGTGAGAAGTAGAGCTGGTCGTCGTAACCCACTTCGCGCCCGACGCTGGCGATCGGCTCCTGCGTGGTTTGCAGCAGCAGCTTGGCGCGGATCACGCGCTGGTCCTCGCGCCAGCGCAGCAGGTTAACGCCCATCTGCTCGCGGAACAGGTGGGCCAGCCGCGACGGCGACAGGCAGACGTGGCGCGCCACCTCTTCAATTTTGACTTCACTGGCGAGATGGTTGGTGACGTACTGGCAGGCTTCGATAATGCGCGGATCGCGCACCTGCTGATGGCTGCGCGGATCCTCCTCTACCGCGCGCAGCAGCAGGCGCTCCAGCAGGTTCATCGCCAGCTCCTCGGCGAAACGGCGGCCGGAGTTATGGGTCTGCTCGATGCTGGCGAACAGCCGGTCGAACTCGGCGCGCAGCGTTTCGTTGAGATGGAGCCGCCCGACGCCTTCGCGCGCGTCCTGCCACTGCAGCCAGTCGTTCCAGTAGGCGCGCGGACGGAAGTAGACCCAGCGGTGATGCCATTCCGGGCTGTCGGAGGCGCGCCCGTAGTAGTGCGGCGTTTTCGGCTGGAACAGCAGCATATCGCCCGGCAGGCAGTCAAAGCCGTTTTCACCGTCGAATACGCGGCCTTTGCCCTTAATGGTGAGGTTAAGAATAAAGCCTTTCATGCCGTGCGGGCGGTCAATAAAGAAATCGAGCGGCCCGTCGGCCGTGATTGGCGTCAGCCCGGCCACCAGCCAGGCGTTGAAGGGATAACCGGGCAACAGAGGATTTTGCTGCGCCGCTGTGGATTCACGGTGGTACATAACGTCCTCACTCAGTCAGGATTAAGCCGCGCGCGGCGCCAGGGCGCCGCGTCTTTGTGCCGTCAGGCTTTATGCTTTTGTTTATAGCGGTCAAAAATCACCGCAGCTAACAGTATCAGACCACGCACTACGTACTGTGAGAATGGCGAGATATTCAGTAAATTCATCGCATTCTCTACGGTGCCGAGGATCAGGACGCCTGCAACCACGTAGGAGATTTTGCCGATGCCGCCCTTCAGCGAGACGCCGCCCAGCACGCAGGCGGAGATCACCACCAGCTCGTAGCCCAGCGACGTCATCGGCTGGCCGCTGGTCATGCGCGAGGCGAGAATAATGCCCGCCGCCGCCGACACCAGGCCGGAGAGAATAAAGATGATGATGCGGGTGCGCACCACCGGCACGCCCGCCAGCCGCGCCGCCTCTTCGTTGCCGCCGATCGCCAGCGTGTTGCGGCCAAAGGTGGTTTTGTTAAGCAGGAAGCCGAAAATCAGCATGGTGGCGATAGTGAGCCAGATCGGCGCGGGCACGCCGAGCCAGTTGGCGAAGCCGAGGGTAAAGAAGCGCTCATCTTCGATGCCGACCGCCTTGCCGTCGGAGAAGATATAGGCCAGGCCGCGCACGATTTGCATCGTCGCCAGCGTGGTGATCAGGGCGTTGATTTTCAGGCGCGCAATCACAAAGCCGTTAATAAAGCCGGTGGCGACGCCGATCAGCAGGCCGGCAAAGACGCCGAGCCACAGGCTCTCGGTCATATTGATCACCACCGCAGTAACCACCCCCGCGCAGGCGATCACCGAGGCGACCGACAGGTCGAAATCGCCGGAAGCGAGGCAGAACAGCATGCCGCACGCCACCATTCCCGACATCGACATCGCCAGGCCCAGCCCTTTCATATTAATAAAGGAGCCGAAGTTAGGCACGAACACGGCGCAGGCGACAAACAGCAGCGCAAACACCACCAGCATGCCGAAGTTATCCCAGATACGCCCAAAGCGCATGCCGCTGCGCTGCTGCACCGGCGGCGTACCTGAAGTTGTGGATGAAGACATAATTTTTTCCTCTGTCAGGCCACGGCGGCCGCTTGGGTGGTTTTAGGCATCGCCAGGCTCAGCGTCTGCTGCTCCGTGGCGGCGTCATGCAGCAGTTCGCCGGCGATAGCGCCTTCGCGCATCACCACGATGCGGTCGGCCAGGCCCATCACTTCCGGCAGGTCGCTGGAGGCGAACAGCACCGCAATGCCTTTGCTCGCCAGCTGATAGATCAGGTTGTAGATCTCATGTTTCGCGCCGACGTCGATGCCGCGCGTCGGCTCGTCCAGCAGGATCACCTTCATCTCTTCCGACAGCCAGCGGCCGAGAATCGCCTTCTGCTGGTTGCCGCCCGAGAGGTTCATGATCAGCTGCTCGGCGTGAGGCGTTTTAATATTGAGCGAGCGGATATGGCTGTCGGCGTTGCGGGTCTCCCACTGATTTTTAATCAGGCAGCCGGCGGTCAGATTATGACGGCGCGCGCTGATATTGATGTTGTCGCGCACCGAGTGAACAGGAATGATCCCCTCGGCTTTGCGGTCTTCCGGGCAGAGCATCACGCCGGCACGAATAGCGTCGATTGGCTCGCGCAGCTTCAGCACCTCGCCATCCAGCAGAATGCGCCCGCCGCGCAGCCGGGTCGCGCCGAAGATGCCCTTCATCAGCTCGCTGCGTCCGGCACCCACCAGCCCAAACAGGCCGACGATTTCACCGGCGCGCACCTCAAGCGAGATGGGCTCGCGCACCCCTTTCGCCTCGACCTTCTCCAGCACCAGCCGCACCGGCCCGTGCGGACGCGGCGTATAGCCGTAGATATCGCCGAGGTTGCGTCCCACCATCGCCTGCACCAGATCGTCATGATGGGTATTGGCCATATCGGTAAAGGTGCGCACGTAGCGGCCATCTTTAAAGACGGTAATGGCGTCGCTGAGCGCAAAGATCTCTTCCATGCGGTGCGACACGTAGAGCACTACCCGGCCCTCTGCGCGCAGCTGGCGGATAACGCGGAACAGGTTCTCGATTTCGCGCGCCGACAGCGAGCTGGTTGGCTCGTCAAACGCGATAATGCGCGCGTTGCGCGCCAGCGCCTTGGCGATCTCCACCATCTGCCACTGGCCGAGAGAGAGATATTTCAGCGGCATATCGGGATCGATATCCATACCGAGATTTTTCAGCTGCAGCCCCGCTTCGTAGCGCAGCAGCTTGCGGTTCACCAGGCCGCGCTTGTGCGGGATCTGACCGAGGTAGATGTTCTCCGCCACGCTCATCTCCGGCACCAGATGCAGCTCCTGATAGATAATGGCGACGCCAGCATCCAGCGCCTCGCTGGTGTGCTGAAAACTGACCGGCTCGCCTTTGATGCGGATTTCACCGCCGCTGGGCTGATAGCTGCCGCTGAGAATTTTCAGCAGCGTCGATTTGCCCGCGCCGTTCTCGCCCATCAGGGCGTGTACTTCGCCGCCGCGACAGTCAAACGAGATATCCTGCAGCGCTTTAACGCCGGGAAAGGTCTTGCTGATGCCATGAAACGACAGAAAGGTTGGCTCGCTATTCATGGTAACTCCTCTGGTTTACCGTAAAGGTGCCGTCGCGCAGGCGACGGCACGGTACGCGGGTTTACATCAACCCTTTCTTCGCCAGTTCGGTTTTGAAGTTGTCGCGGGTAATCAGCACGACGTCGGTGACTTCGGTGAATTTCGGCGGCTCCGCCCCTTTGCTCACCCACTCATAGAGCATCTGGCTGCTCTTGTAGCCGTGGACGTCAGGGCTGGGCAGCAGCGAGCCGTAGAAGCCGGTCGCTTTGTCTTTCGACAGTTCGCTGATGGCGTCGACGCCGTTGATGCCGATGCCGATCACGTCCGCCGCCTTAAAGCCCTGGCCTTCGGTGGCGCGCACGCCGCCCAGCACGGTGTTGTCGTTCATGCCGACGATGAGCCAGTGTTTCACTTCCGGATGCTGCACCAGCAGCGAGTTGCCGGCGTCAAACGCGCCAGGGATATCGTTGGATTTGGTCGGCACCTGATAGATCTGCGCCGCCGGGAAGCCGGCCGCTTTCAGCGCATCCATCGAGCCGCCGGTGCGGCGACGCGCGGTATCCAGCTCGTTAGCGGTAATCGCCATCACGCCGGTCTCTTTGACGTTCCAGCCGCGCTTCTGCATCTCTTTATAGAGCTCCTGCCCCTGACGCTCGCCGATTTTGGTGGCGGCCATCATTACCAGCGGCACGCTATCCATCGGCTTGCCTTTGGCGTTAACGAACTGATCGTCGACGGCGATCACCTTCAGATCGTAGCCGCGCGCCTTGGCAACGATAGCGGAGCCGAGTTTGGGGTCAGGGGTACAGATCACGAAGCCCTTCGCGCCGCTGGCGGCCAGGCTGTCGATGGCGTTAAGGGTCTTTTCGCCGTCGGGAATGGCGATTTTGATCACTTCAAAGCCTAAATCCTTGCCGGCTTTGTCCGCGAATTTCCATTCGGTCTGGAACCAGGGTTCTTCAGGCTGCTTGACAAGAAAACCCAGCTTCATGGTTTCGGCGATAGCGGAATGTGACATAACCGCTGCCAGGCCGATGGCCGCGAACGCTTTAGTGAATTTATGCATGATGCTCTCCGGAGCCAGGGTGTTTTTCCCTGCTGTTAACGAATCGGTGTAAACGCTACCAGTCAGTTTTCTTTTTTGGGTACAGATGAAAATCAGCGCGTTAGACCGGCGAATGAGTAAAGCCTGTGCAAACGCTGGGCTAGTTGTAGCGGGAAAGACGATGAAAAATGTAGAGCGGTATCACACCCTGAAATCACGGCAAAATGTTCCATATATTCAGCAATTTTAACCGACCGGCAACTTTTGTCGGCGATCACAAAATCGCTGCCCATGACAGAAAAGTGCATATTCTCAGCCATCGGGGAATAACGTTTCCTGCGCCGCCGCCACAGGATAAGGGACGATTATTCATAACAGGAGATAAGCGATGCGTGCTGGAGCCATCACTCTGGGCCTCGACTTTGGCAGTGATTCGGTACGTGCGCTGGCGGTTGACTGCGACAGCGGCAGCGAGCTGAAGAGCGCCGTAGTGAACTATTCGCGCTGGCAACAGGGTATGTACAGCGATCCCCATACCAACCGCTTTCGTCACCATCCGCTGGACTATATCGAGGCGATGGAGCAGGCATTGCTGGGGGTGCTCGACGCGCTGACGCCGGATCAACGTGACAGCGTCACGGGTATCGGCGTTGACACCACCGGCTCGACGCCCGCCCCCATTGACCGCGACGGCAATGTGCTGGCGCTGCGTCCCGACTTCGCCGACAACCCCAACGCCATGTTTGTGCTGTGGAAAGATCACACCGCTATTGAAGAGGCGGAAGCCATTAACCAGCTCTGCCGCAGCGGGCGCTTTACCGACTACAGCCGCTATATTGGCGGGATCTACTCCTCTGAATGGTTCTGGGCAAAAATTCTGCACGTCTCTCGCGCTGACGCCGCGGTGCGCGACGCAGCCGTATCATGGGTCGAGCTGTGCGACTGGGTGCCAGCGCTGCTGAGCGGCACCACCGCGCCCGCCAGCCTGCGGCGCAGCCGCTGCGCCGCCGGGCATAAGGCACTGTGGCATCCCGACTGGCAGGGTTTGCCCGACCCCGACTTCCTTAACGCGCTCGATCCGCTGCTGACGCAGCAGCTCGACTCACCGCTGTTTAGCGACACCTGGACCGCCGATATTCCGGTCGGCACGCTGAGCGCCGAATGGGCGCAGCGACTTGGCCTGCACCAACCCGTCACTATCGCCGGCGGCGCGTTCGACTGCCATATGGGCGCCGTCGGCGCAGGCGCACAGCCCTATACGCTGGTCAAGGTGATCGGCACCTCAACCTGCGACATTCTGATCGCCGATGCAGACCAGGTGGGCGATTGCGCCATCAAAGGCATCTGCGGCCAGGTCGACGGCAGCGTTATGCCGGGCGCTATCGGCTGTGAAGCGGGTCAGTCGGCGTTCGGTGATATTTACGCCTGGTTCAGCCGCCTGCTCGGCTGGCCGCTGCAGCAGGCGGCAGCGCAGCACCCTGAGCTACAGCCGCAGCTGGCTGAACTGCAGCGCAGTCTGATCCGCCAGCTCACCGAAGCCTGGGCCGCCGATCCGCAGCTGGATCACCTGCCGGTGGTGCTCGACTGGTTCAACGGACGCCGCACCCCCAACGCTAACCAGCGCCTGAAAGGCGTGATCACCGATCTCAATCTCGGCACCGACGCCCCCGCGCTGTTCGGCGGCCTGATCGCCGCCACCGCCTTCGGCGCGCGCGCCATTATGGAGTGCTTCGAACAGCAGCAGATCCCGGTAGAGAACATCCTGACGCTGGGCGGCATCGCGCGCAAATCGCCCGCCATTATGCAGGCGTGCTGCGACGTGATGAACCGCCCGCTGGACATCGTCGCCTCGGATGAGTGCTGCGCATTAGGCGCGGCGATCTTCGCTGCCGTTGCCGCGGGCGTTTACCCCTCGGTGCCTGAGGCGCAAAAAGCCATGGCCAGCCCTATTGCCGTCACGTTACAGCCCGACGCCACGCGTGTCGCGCGCTATCAGCAGCTTTACGAACGTTATCAATTCTGGTGCGCGGCGGCTGAGCCGCAGTATGCGTCGCGCCCCGCCAACGCTAATTGAGGAGTGGTTTTATGGATCAGTACAACGCGCACAGCGTATGGTTTGTGATCGGCACCCAGCACCTTTACGGCGCGGAGACCCTGCGTCAGGTGGAAGAGCACGCGCGCCGGGTGGTTGAAGGGCTGAACGCCTCTTCCGCCTTGCCGCTAAAGCTTATCGCCAAACCGCTGGTGAAATCGCCGGATGAAGCGCTGGCGCTCTGCCGCGACGCCAGCCATGACGACAGCTGCGTCGGCATCATCACCTGGCTGCACACCTTCTCGCCCGCCAAAATGTGGATTGGCGGGCTCAGCGTGCTCAACAAGCCGCTGCTGCAGTTCCATACCCAGTTCAACGCGGAGATCCCGTGGGACGGCATCGATATGGACTTTATGAACCTCAACCAGACCGCGCATGGCGGCCGCGAGTTCGGCTTTATCGGCGCGCGCATGGGGCTGCAGCACAGCGTGATCACCGGCCACTGGCAGGATGCGGCGAGCCAGCAGCGCATCGGCAACTGGATGCGCGCCGCCTTCGCGAAGCAGAGCAGCCAGCAGCTGAAGGTGGCGCGCTTCGGCGACAATATGCGCGAAGTGGCAGTGACCGAAGGGGATAAAGTCGCGGCGCAGATCCAGTTCGGCTACGCGGTCAACGGCTGGGGCGTCGGCGATCTGGTCGAGGTGATTAATCAGGTAAGCGACGGCGAGGTTAACGCGCTGATCGATGAGTATGAGAGCCTCTACCGCTTTAGCGACGTGGCGGCCAGCGGCGGCGAGAAGCGCCAGAACGTGCTCGACGCGGCGCGTATCGAGATCGGCATCAAGCGCTTCCTTGACGACGAAGGCTGTAAAGCCTTTACCACCAACTTCCAGACGCTGCACGGCATGACGCAGCTTCCCGGTCTGGCGGTGCAGCGCCTGATGGGCCAGGGCTACGGTTTCGCCGGCGAAGGCGACTGGAAAACCGCTGCGCTGCTGCGCATTTTCAAAGTGCTGGCAGGGGATCGCCCCGGCGGCACCTCCTTTATGGAGGATTACACCTACCACTTCTCGCCCGGCAACGATCTGGTATTAGGCTCGCATATGCTGGAAGTCTGCCCCTCTATCGCCAAAGAGGAGAAGCCGCTGATCGATGTGCAGTTCCTCGGCATCGGCGGCAAAGCCGATCCGGCGCGCCTGATTTTCTCTACGCCAGCCGGTCGCGCGATCAACGCCAGCGTGATTGATATGGGCGACCGTTTCCGCCTGCTGGTGAACGTGGTGGATGCGATTGAGCAGCCGAAGCCGCTGCCGAAGCTGCCGGTCGCGCGCGCGCTGTGGCGCGCCCAGCCGTCGCTGGCCACCGCGTCGGAGGCCTGGATTCTGGGCGGCGGCGCGCACCATACGGTGTTCAGCCAGGCGCTGACGCTGGAGGATATGTATCTCTACGGCGAGATGAACGATATTGAAGTGCTGGTGATTGATGAGCATACGCGGCTGCCGGCGTTCAAGGACGCGCTGCGCTGGAACGAGGTGTATTACCGCTCGAAACGCTAGGCTGTGGTTTGAGAGAGATACGCGCCGACTTTTACAGTCGGCGTTTTCTTTATTCAAGCCGAGCTGCCCGGTCGGGAAGATGGGCAGTTCTGTGAAGTCGGTTTAAAAACATTCGTGGAGCCTCGGCCTCGCCTTACTCGTCCTGTCCTGGAATCGCCCGCAAGCGGGCCAATGCTATGCATCGTTCAAAAACGCTCACGCCGTTTTTGTCCATGGCTCGGACGCTTCACTCCACTGCCCATCCTCCCTCCTTTATGAATCTCTGTGCGATTTGTTCCAGCGCTATTCACACAGCGATACCCTGGCCCGCAAGAGAAAGGGGTATTGCCCGGATGGCAAAACCGATGCGTTATTAAGCGCTGAGTGTTATTCACACAGCGATACCGTAGCCAGCAAGGAAAGGCGGTATTGCCCGAATGGCAAAACCGATGCGTTATTAAGCGCTGAGTGTTATTCACACAGCGATACCGTAGCCAGCAAGAGAAAGGGGGTATTGCCCGGATGGCAAGACCGATGCGTTATTAAGCACTGAGTGTTATTCACACAGCGATACCGTAGCCAGCAAGGGAAAGGGGGTATTGCCCGAAGAGCAAAGCGTCCGAGCCAGGATGGCGAGGCCGATCCGCATGGATGCGGGCATTCTTTGCGATCGGGCAATACCCCCTTTCACACGGCATAACATCACAGCCATGACGTTATCTCCCTTTGCACACAACAAAAAAGCCGCCCGCAGGCGGCTCAAATCCCCTCTTGTAACTCAGGTCGCAATCCGCTTCACCGGCGCATTCTTCTGCCGATCCCATATCACCGTCAGCAGACGCTGCAGCGCGATAAAGGCAAACAGCAAAATACCAATCGCGATCTTGGTCCACCAGGAGCTCAGCGTACCGTCAAAATTAATCCAGGTCTGAATCAGCCCCTGAATCAACACCCCGAACAGCGTGCCCAGCACCGTCCCGACGCCGCCGGACAGCAGCGTACCGCCGATCACCACCGAGGCGATGGCATCCAGCTCGACCCCCAGCCCCGCCAGCGCATAGCCCGCTGAGGTATAAACAGAAAACACAATGCCCGCCAGCGTCGCCAGCGTGGTCGACAACATATAGATGCGGATAGTTGTCGCGCGCGTGGAAATCCCCATCAGCTGCGCCGAGGTAACGTTGCCGCCGATAGCGTAAACCTGATTGCCAAAGCGCGTGCGGTGCGCCAGCAAAATGCCGCCCGCCACCACCAGCAGCATCACCAGCGCCAGCAAACTCAGCCGCCCGCCACCCGGCACCTTCCACGCCATGCTGGAAAGCGTGGCATACAGCGGATGATCGATGGGAATTGAATTCTCCGACACCAGATAGCTGCAGCCGCGCAGAAAAAACATCCCCGCCAGGGTAATAATAAACGCCGGGATCTTCAGCGCGTCGATCAGCCAGCCCATCATGGCGCCGAACAGCGCGCCCGCCACCAGAATAATGGCAAACGCCAGCAGCGGATGAATATGCAGATCGCCGATGGCGCGCGCCAGAAACACGCCGGTAAAAGCGATCACCGCGCCCACCGACAGATCGATACCGCCGGAGAGAATGACAAAGGTCATGCCCACGGCAATAATGCCCAGAAAAGCGTTATCGGTCAGGATATTGCAAATTACGCGCGTCGAGGCGAAGCCGGGAAACTGGCTCAGACAGAACAGATAGCCAGCAACAAACACCAGCAGCGTAATCATCAGGGGAAGATGACGTTTAATCATTGGGGCCGTCTCCGTTTCAACATCGCCAGAAAGCGCGGCGACTGCAGCAGCAGTACGCACATCACCACCACCGCCTTCACCACCTGATTCAGCTCCGGCGGAAAACCGGAAAGCAAAATGCCGGTATTCATCGCCTGAATAATCAGCGCGCCGATCAGCGACAGCACCAGATTAAAACGACCGCCCATCAGCGAGGCGCCGCCAATCACCACCGCGAGGATCGCATCCAGCTCCAGCCACAGGCCGGCGTTATTGGCGTCCGCGCCGCGAATATCGGCGGTCACAATCAGACCCGCCACCGCCGCGCACAGCCCGCTGATCGCATAGGTGGACATCACCACCAGCCAGCCGGTCACGCCCGCGTTGCGCGCCGCGCGCAGGTTAATGCCCACCGCCTCGATAAACAGCCCGAGCGCGGTCTTGCGCGTCAGCAGCCAGACCAGCAGCGCCGCCGCCAGGGTAATCCACACCGGCACCGGCAGCAGCCAGAGCGAACCGCTGCCCAGCCAGCCCAGCGTCGCGCTGTCAAAGGTAACGATCTGCCCCTGGGTAATCAGCTGCGCGATGCCGCGCCCCGCCACCATCAAAATCAGCGTGGCGACAAACGGCTGAATGCGCAGCAGCGCCACCAGCACGCCATTCCATAACCCGCACAGCAGGCCGGCACCCAGCGCGGAAAAAATAACCGTCGTCAGGCTGTGGCCCGCCACCGTCAGGGTGGCGGCGGTGGCGCCCGCTATCGCCATCACCGCGCCCACCGAGAGATCGATGCCGCCGGTGGCGATCACCAGCGTCATGCCGATCGCCAGCAGCGCCACCGGCGCGGCGCGGTTAAGAATATCGATCGGGCTGCCGAACAGACGGCCGTCCTGCAGATGGACGGCGAAAAAATTATTCGCCACCAGGCTATCCACCAGCAGCACCAGAATCAGCGCGGCGATCTGCGGCAGGCCCGGCGGCAGGCGAAACTTACGGCGTTCTGGCTTCGTCATATGGGATTCAAGCATGTTGTGCCCCTCCATCCGCGATGGCGTTCACAATCGACGCCACCGAAAGCTGCTCAAGCGGGATCTCCGCCACCTGCTTCAGGTCGCGCATAATCACTACGCGATCGGCGTAGCCCACCAGCTCCTCCAGCTCGGAAGAGATCACCAGCAGCGCCAGCCCATCAGCGCACAGGGACTCGATCAGGCGAATGATTTCGGCGTGGGCGCCGACGTCGATGCCGCGCGTGGGTTCGTCCAGGATCAGGAACTGCGGTTTGGTCACCAGCCAGCGCGACAGCAGCACCTTCTGCTGATTGCCGCCGGAAAGCAGCTCTACCGGCTGCTCGGCGTGCGGCGTGCGAATGCCGAGACGCTTGATAAAGCGATCCGCAATCGCCTGCTGCTCGCGCCGCTTAATTGGTCGCAGCCAGCCGCGCTGCGCCTGCAGCGCGAGGATAATATTTTCGCGCACCGAGGCGGCGCCGATAATGCCGTCGGTTTTGCGATCCTCCGGGCAAAAGCCGATGCCGAGGCGCGACGCCTGCGCCGGGGAGCGGATAGTCTGAGGCTTGCCTTTAATGGTTGCCGTGCCGCGATCGGGCCGGCGAATGCCAAACAGCACCTCGGCGGTCTCGGTGCGGCCAGAGCCGAGCAGCCCGGCCAGCCCCACCACTTCGCCCGGGCGCACCTCCAGATCGAAAGGTTCAATGGTGCCCTTCTTGCCGTAGTCGCGAAACGACGCCACCGGCTGATCGCTGCGCAGCGTGCTGCCCTGGCGCTGCAGCGCGGTCTCCAGCAGCTCGCGCCCCAGCATCAGCTTGATCAGCTCAATCTGTGGCAGCGTCGCGGTGTCGCGCGTGGCGATAAACTGGCCGTTGCGCAGCACCGTGATGCGGTCGGTAATGCGGTAGACCTGATCGAGAAAGTGAGTCACGAAGATCAGGCTCATCCCTTTGGCTTTCAGCTGCGCCATCAGGGTAAAGAGCATCTCGACTTCGCTGGCGTCAAGGCTGGCGGTCGGTTCGTCGAGGATCAGCACCTGCGCCGAAAGATCCACCGCGCGGCAGATAGCGATAATCTGCTGCATCGCCACCGAGTAGTGTCCCAGCGGGCGCGTCACGTCGAGAATAAAACCGTAGTTGCGCATCAGCGCGTCGGCGTCGCGCACCATTTTGCGGCGGTCAACCATGCCAAAGCGGCGCGGCTCGCGCCCGATAAACAGATTGTCGGCCACCGTCATATTCGGCAGCAGGTTAACCTCCTGATAAACGGTGCCGATACCCATCTTTTGCGCATCGGCGGTGCTGCGCGGCGCAATGGTCTGCCCGTTCAGCGTCAGCGTGCCCGCGTCGCGGCTGTAAACCCCGGTCAGCACCTTAATCAGCGTCGACTTGCCCGCGCCGTTCTCGCCCAGCAGCGCCATAATCTCGCCTTTGCGCACGCTAAACGACACGTTATCCAGCGCCTTCACGCCGGGAAACCCTTTGCTGACGCCGCTGATGGTGAGCAGCGTATCGTCATTGTGCCTAATCATCTTGTCAGCTCCGCCTCAACAGATAAAAAGCCGCTCCGTAGAGCGGCTCGCGGCTCAGTAACCCATGCCTTTTTTCCGATCCAGCTGCGCCTGCGCGTCGGCAGGCAGATAGAGCCGGGATTCGGTTTTGGTGATCTTCGGCGGCAACGTGCCATCTTTTTTAAACTTCTCCAGCGCGTCGAACGCCGGGCCAGCCATATTCGGCGTCAGCTCGACGTTGGCGTTAGCCTCGCCTGCCAGCATCGCCTTATAGATATCGGGCACGCCGTCGATAGAGCCGGTGAGGATATCTTTGCCGGGCTTCAGCCCCGCCTCTTTGATCGCCTGAATCGCACCGATCGCCATATCATCATTGTGGGCGTAAACCATGCAGATGTTCTTGCCGTTGTTCTCCGCCTTAATAAAGCTCTCCATCACCTCTTTACCCTTGCTGCGGGTAAAGTCGCCCGACTGCGAACGCGTCAGCTTGATATTAGGGTGTCCGGCGATCGCCTCGGCAAAGCCTTTTTTACGGTCAATGGCGACGCTGGCGCCGACGGTGCCCTGCAGCTCAACCACGTTGCACGGCTTGTCGCCGACGGTCTTCACCAGCCAGTCGCCAATCAGCTTGCCTTCCAGCACGTTGTCGGCGGTCACCACCGTCATATAGAGCGACTTATCTTTCACGACGATGGCGCGGTCCAGCAGGAATACCGGGATTTTGGCGTCTTTGGCTTCTTCCAGCACCGGCTCCCAGCCGGTCTGCACAACCGGCGCGATGAAAATCGCATCCACGCCCTGAGCGATAAATGAGCGCACCGCCTTGATCTGGTTCTCTTGTTTCTGCTGGCCGTCGGCGATTTTCAGCGTGATGCCGCGCTTCGCCGCTTCACTTTTCGCCACGTTGGTTTCTGCTGAGCGCCACCCCGATTCGGAGCCGACCTGCGAGAAGCCGACGGTCAGGTCGGCCGCCATTACCGGCGCGGCTAACGCGGCGCTGACCAGGCTGGTCAAAAGTAAACGTTTCCACATAGTTTGCATTCCTCTGAAGGGCTTTTGCGAGTAAGGGTAAAGAGCCCGTTTAGCCTGGCGTAAATCGGGCTGAATAAGGGCGACGCGCTTCACAAATCAGTTCAAATTAAAGGGGTTACGTGCAGGTATGGCAGTCTGGCGCAGGCGGGTGCATGGACAAAATAACTGAGTTATTTAAAAAGGCTGGTTAAATAAATGTAATAAACAGAATCGCTTATGAAATCTGCCTCTGAAAGCGATTACAATAATACGTACACTTTGGTCGCCGACCGGGGCGCGGGCGAGATAACGATTTTGTGATTTCCCGCACAGTCGCGGGGGGAAATTGGCTCGACGCCGCCTCGCTAGCGTCAGCGCAGAAAGCGCGTCCTGCTCAGGAAAAAAGAGGCTATTACCCGCCTCTGTTTCATCGTCAGTGCGGGCGCGTAAATCATTATGCTTTCTTGCTGTAAGCGAAGCGGATCTCCCCTGAAAAATTGGAAATAAAGCGCGCGATCGAATGCATTGCGGTCGGCGCGATAGCGGACCTTAAGGCTGACCGGCTATGCTTTAGCCGTTTCGCTTTCTTGACGCGCGGCTGACAGAAAGTGCTGTTTTTGGCGCATTGATTAACTAAAGTAAATAATTTGTCTCTTTTTCAGCATAAGGCGCTGGACAGCCTGCGCCTGCTCCCTATACTGGCCTCTTCTCTGTTCTCTTCATCTATGGCAATCATGACTGCGCAAGATTACCTGCTCAAATTCCGCAAAGTAAATAATCTGGAAAGTCTGGAAAAACTCTACGATCACCTTAACTACTCGCTCACCGATGACAGCGAGATTATCAGCATGTACCGGGCGGCGGATCACCGGCGCGCGGAGCTGGCATCGGGCGGTCGGCTGTTTGACCTGGGCCGCGTGCCGAAAACGGTGTGGCGCTACGTAGTCTGATAAAGGGAGTCAGGCCTGCCGACGCCGCATCGCTTCTGCGCGGGCAGGCCCTGTTTAGACGTGTTATCCTCTCCTGCTTTCCTTGCCGCAACAGGATCACCTCAATGAATCAACTGGTAACCGCGCCGCGTCTCGGCGGCTGGCTGCTTGTGCCGCTCGCCTGGCTGATTATGATGATGCTTACCAGCGCCATGGTGCTGGCGATGTACCTTAGTCCGCTGTTTAATCCAGTCTGGCGCGCGACGCTCTTTTCGCACGGTGGCATGCTGGTGACTAACTGGGCGGTCTCGCTGCTCACCGCGCTCGCCGTCTGGCTTTACAGCCTGTGGGTCTGCTGGATCTTCTGCAAACGCTCGCGCCGCCTGCCGCGCCACTACATTATCTGGCTGCTGGTGACGCTGCTGCTGGCGCTGAAGACCTTCGCCTTTACGCCGGTCTCCGACGGCAAGGCTGCTCAGACGCTGCTGCTCGCCCTGCTCGCCGCGGCGGTTTTCGTGCCCTATTTCAAACGCTCGCAGCGGGTAAAATCGACCTTTATCCAGCCGTAACGCCGTGAGTTTCGTCAACAATTTAATTCTGAGTGCGAAACAGCGCGCGGCCATTCGTGCAGTGGTTGAGATAGCGGCACAGATCACAGATAATGGGCCGCTTTCCGAATCAATGGCGAAAAAATGACCGATTATCTGCTGCTGTTTGTAGGCACTGTGCTGGTGAACAACTTCGTTCTGGTGAAATTTCTTGGCCTCTGCCCCTTTATGGGCGTTTCCAAAAAACTGGAAACGGCGATTGGCATGGGCCTGGCGACCACCTTCGTCATCACCCTGGCGTCGATTTGCGCCTGGCTGGTGAACCACCTGATTCTGGTGCCGCTCGATCTCGTTTATCTGCGTACCATGGCCTATATCCTGGTGATCGCCGTTGTGGTGCAGTTCACCGAAATGGTGGTGCGCAAAACCAGCCCGTCGCTCTATCGGCTGCTCGGCATCTTCCTGCCGCTGATCACCACTAACTGCGCGGTGCTCGGCGTGCCGCTGCTCAGCGTCAACCTGAACCATACCTTTCTGCAGGCGGCGCTTTACGGCTTTAGCGCCTCGCTCGGCTTCTCGCTGGTGATGGTGCTGTTCGCCGGCATGCGCGAGCGTCTGGTGCTGGCTAACGTGCCCGCGCCTTTTAAAGGCTCCTCTATTGCGCTGGTGACCGCTGGCCTGATGGCGCTGGCGTTTATGGGCTTTACCGGTCTGGTGAAATTCTGATGACTGCGATCTGGATTGCCATTATCGTTCTGAGCGCGCTGAGCCTGGTGTTTGGCGCCCTGCTGGGCTACGCCTCGCGCCGCTTTGAGGTTGAAGAAGATCCCATCGTCGAGCAGATTGACGAGCTGCTGCCGCAAAGCCAGTGCGGCCAGTGCGGCTATCCCGGCTGCCGTCCCTATGCGGACGCGGTGGGCAACAACGGCGAGGCGATCAACAAGTGCGCGCCAGGCGGCGAGCAGACGATGCTCAAGCTGGCGGCGCTGCTGAACGTCGAGCCTCAGCCGATCGACGGCGATGAAACAGCGAAAGAGCCGGTGCGCACCGTCGCCTGGATCGATGAAGCGAACTGCATCGGCTGCACCAAATGTATCCAGGCCTGTCCGGTCGACGCCATTGTCGGCGCGACGCGCGCCATGCACACCGTGCTGAGCGACGTCTGCACCGGCTGCGATCTCTGCGTCGCGCCCTGTCCTACCGACTGCATCGAGATGCGTCCAGTGGCCACGACCACCGCCAACTGGAAGTGGGATCTTGAAACCATTCCTGTACGGGTGATCCCGGTAGAAAGTCATGCTTAATCTGTTGAATATCTTTCGTAAAGAAAAGCTCTGGGATTTCGAGGGCGGCATTCATCCGCCGGAGATGAAAACCCAGTCGAACGGCACGCCGCTGAGCCAGCTGCCGCTGCCGAACCATTTTATTATTCCGCTGAAGCAGCATATCGGTCATGAAGGCGAGATTTGCGTTGCGCCGGGCGATCGCGTGCTGCGTGGCCAGCCGCTGACCTTCGGCACCGGCCGCATGCTGCCGGTGCATGCGCCGACCTCCGGCACCATCGACGCCATTGGCCAGCATATGACCGCGCATCCCTCTGGGCTGTCGGAGCTGTGCATTTTTATGTCGCCGGACGGCGAGGATCGTTGGGCACGTCTGGAGCCGATGGCGGACTACCGCCAGCGCGAACGCGCCGCTATTGTGCAGCGCATTCATGACGCGGGCGTCGCCGGTCTTGGCGGCGCGGGCTTCCCCACCGGCACTAAACTGCGCGGCGGGCTGCGCGGCGTAAAGACCCTGATTATCAACGCCGCCGAGTGCGAGCCCTATATCACCGCCGACGATCGCCTGATGCAGGACTACGCCGCCGAGGTGCTGGAAGGCTGCCGTATCCTCGCCTGGTTGTTGCAGGCCGAGCGCGTGCTGATCGGCATTGAAGATAACAAGCCGGAAGCGATCGCCGCGCTCAAACAGGCGCTGGGCGGCGAGCGCGATCTGCACATCCGCGTGATCCCCACCAAATATCCCTCCGGTGGTGCGAAGCAGCTGACCAAAATTCTTACCGGGATGGAAGTGCCGCACGGCGGACGCTCTACCGATATCGGCGTGCTGATGCAGAACGTCGGCACCGCCTGGGCGGTGAAGCGCGCGGTGATTGACGGCGAGCCGCTGACCGAGCGCGTTGTAACCCTGACCGGCGAGGCGATTGCGCAGCCGCGCAACGTCTGGAGCCGCATCGGCACCCCGATCAGCCATCTGCTGCACCAGGTCGGCTTTACCCCCGCGCCGCGTCAGATGGTGATTATGGGTGGCCCGCTGATGGGCTTTACCCTGCCGTCCCTTGACGTGCCGGTGGTGAAGATCACCAACTGCATTCTCGCCCCATCCGCCAGCGAAATGGGCAACAACGACGAGGAGCAGTCCTGTATTCGCTGCTCCGCGTGCGCCGACGCCTGCCCGGCCAATCTGCTGCCGCAGCAGCTCTACTGGTACAGCCAGGGCGGCGATCACGATAAAGCGCGCGCCCACCATGTTGACGACTGCATTGAGTGCGGCGCCTGCGCCTGGGTCTGCCCGAGCAATATTCCGCTGGTGCAGTACTACCGCCAGGAGAAGGCGGAACTGCGCGCCATCGATCTTGAGGCGAAGCGCACCGCCGAGGCGAAAGCGCGCTTCGAGGCGCGCCAGGCGCGACTGGAACGTGAGAAGCTGGCGCGCGAAGCGAAGCATGAACAGGCGAAGCAGCGCGTTGCGCGCAGCGACGAAGGCGAACTGGCCGCTGCCCGCGAACGCGTTATGGCGAAGCGGCAGGCGGCAGGCGAAGTCGATCCGGCGGTAGAAGAAGCGCAGCGTCAGGCGCGTCATGCACAGGCGCGTCTGCGCCAGGCAGAAGCGCAGGCGGAAACCCAGCCGGTGACGCGTCAGACCGACGACCCGCGCAAGGCGGCGGTGGAAGCGGCTATCGCCCGCGCCAGAGCGAAGAAAGCTGCCGAGGCGCAGGCATCAGCCGGCACGCCAACCGAGGAAACTAAGTCGGTCGAAGATACATCCTCAGTCGACCCGCGCAAGGCGGCGGTAGAGGCCGCTATCGCCCGCGCCAGAGCGAAGAAAGCTGCCGAGGCGCAGGCATCAGCCGGCACGCCAACCGAGGAAACTAAGTCGGTCGAAGATACATCCTCAGTCGACCCGCGCAAGGCGGCGGTAGAGGCCGCTATCGCCCGCGCCAGAGCGAAGAAAGCCGCTGCGGCACAGGCATCAGCGGGCACGCCGACTGAGGAAACTAAGTCGGTCGAAGATACACCCTCAGTCGACCCGCGCAAGGCGGCGGTAGAGGCCGCCATCGCCCGCGCTAAAGCGAAGAAAGCTGAGGCAGCACAGGCGGCAGCCGGCACGCCCACCGAAGAGGTTCAGCCGGTCGATGATGTACCGCCGGCTGATCCGCGCAAGGCGGCGGTAGAAGCTGCCATCGCCCGCGCTAAAGCGAAGAAAGCTGAGGCGGCGCATGCATCAGCCGGCACGCCCACCGAAGAGGTTCAGCCGGTCGACGATGCACCGCCGGCTGATCCGCGCAAGGCGGCGGTAGAAGCTGCCATCGCCCGCGCCAAAGCGAAGAAAGCCGCTGCGGCACAGGCATCAGAAAAGGACGTCGTGACCCTCGACGTTGCAAACAGTGATGCGCGTCCGTCGGAAGACGCGCGCAAGGCAGCCGTCGCTGCCGCTATCGCCCGGGCAAAAGCGCGTAAAGCGCAGCCGCCGTCGACGTTTGAGGAATAAATGGCTTTTCGTATCGCAAGTTCTCCTTATACCCATAACCACCGCAGCACCGGCAATATTATGTTGCTGGTGGTGCTGGCGGCCGTACCCGGCTTCGCCGCGCAGTGGTATTTCTTCGGCTACGGCAGCGTACTGCAGGTGCTGCTGGCGGTGCTGACCGCATGGCTGGCGGAAGCGGCCATTCTGCGCCTGCGCAAGGCGCCAGTCGGTCCCAGCCTCGCGGATAACTCTGCGCTGCTTACCGCCGTGCTGATCGGCATCAGCCTGCCGCCGCTCGCCCCCTGGTGGCTGGTGGTAATCGGCACCCTGTTCGCTATTGTGATCGCCAAGCAGCTTTACGGCGGTTTAGGACAGAACCCCTTTAATCCGGCGATGGTCGGCTATGTGGTGCTGCTGATCTCCTTCCCGGTGCAGATGACCAGCTGGCTGCCGCCCGACGCGCTTCAGGTGGTGAAACCCGGCCTGCTCGATTCGCTGAGCATGATCTTTACCGGCCATACCCTGGCGGGCGATACCATGCAGCAGCTGCAGCTCGGCGTCGACGGCGTCAGCCAGGCGACGCCGCTGGATAACTTTAAAACTGGCCTGCGCGCCGGGCACAGCGCAGAGCAGCTGCTGGCGCAGCCGATCTATAGCGGCGTGCTGGCGGGTCTCGGCTGGCAGTGGATTAACCTCGGCTATCTGGCTGGCGGCCTGTTTCTGCTGTGGAAGAACGCCATTCGCTGGCATATTCCGGCGGCGATGCTGCTGTCGCTGGCATTCTGTGCCACCCTGGGCTGGCTCATCTCGCCTGAGAGCCTGAACACGCCGCTGATTCACCTCTTTTCCGGCGCGACCATGCTCGGGGCGTTTTTTATCGCCACCGACCCGGTTACCGCCTCCACCACCAACCGCGGGCGCCTGCTCTACGGCGCGCTGATTGGTCTGCTGGTGTGGCTGATCCGCAGCTTTGGCGGCTATCCCGACGGCGTCGCCTTTGCCGTGCTGCTGGCGAATATCTGCGTGCCGCTGATCGATTACTACACGCAGCCGCGCGTTTACGGCCATCGCAAGGAGTGATCGATGCTTGAGACTATCCGTAAAAACGCCGTCACCCTGGCACTCTTCGCGGTGTTTACCACCGGCCTGACCGCCGTGGTGAACTACGTGACCAAACCGACCATTAGCCATCAGACGGCGCTGAACCAGAAAAACCTGCTGGATCAGGTGGTGCCGGTGGATCTGTACGATAATCAGATCCAGCGCGAATGTTACCTTGTCACCGACCCCGCGCTGGGCAGCACCGCCCCGCACCATCTCTATCTGGCGCGCAAAGGCGATACGCCGGTGGCGGCTGCGCTTGAGACCACCGCGCCGGACGGCTATTCTGGCGCGATACAGATGCTGGTCGGCGCCGATTTTCACGGCAAGGTGCTGGGCGTGCGCGTTATTGAACATCACGAAACCCCCGGCCTGGGCGACAAGATCGAGCTGCGGATTTCAGACTGGATCAACAGCTTTAACGGCAAAGTGGTGCACGGCGCCGATGACAAAGCCTTTGCGGTGAAGAAAGATGGCGGCGAGTTCGACCAGTTTACCGGCGCCACCATTACGCCACGCGCGGTGGTCAACGCCACTAAGCGCACCGCGCTACTGATTGAAACGCTGAGCGGCAAGGTCTCGTCGCTGCCCGAATGTGGAGACGCAAATGAGTGAAGCCAAAAACCTGCTGGTAGGCGGCCTGTGGAAAAACAACTCGGCGCTGGTGCAGCTGCTGGGGCTCTGTCCACTGCTGGCCGTCACCTCGACGGCGACCAACGCGCTGGGCCTCGGTCTGGCGACCACGCTGGTGCTGACCATTACCAACAGCGCCATTTCCGCCTCGCGCCGCTGGGTGCCGTCAGAAATCCGCATCCCGATCTACGTCATGATTATCGCCTCGGTGGTGAGCTGCGTGCAGATGCTGATCAACGCCTACGCCTATGGCCTTTATGAGTCGCTCGGCATCTTTATTCCGCTGATCGTCACCAACTGTATCGTGGTCGGCCGCGCCGAGGCGGTCGCCTCGAAGAGCAGCATTCCCCTTGCCGCGCTGGATGGCTTCGCGATTGGCATGGGTGCCACCTGCGCCATGGTCACGCTCGGCTCGATTCGCGAGCTGATCGGCAGCGGCACGCTGTTTAACGGCGCGGATCAGCTGCTCGGCCCCTGGGCCAGGGCGCTGCGCATTGAGGTGGTACACTTCGACTCGCCGATGCTGCTGGCGATGCTGCCGCCGGGCGCCTTTATCGGACTCGGTATGCTGCTGGCCGCAAAATACCTGATCGATCAGAAAATGAAACAGCGCGCCGCGCGCCGCGCCGCTGAAGCCGCGGCCGCCGAGCCGCACGCGCCAGCCGGGAAAGCAGTGTGAATCAGGCGAAGCGCAGAGAGATCCTCAGCCGGCTGCGGGACAATAACCCGCACCCCACCACCGAGCTCAATTTCACCTCGCCGTTTGAGCTGCTGATCGCCGTGCTGCTGTCGGCGCAGGCGACTGACGTCAGCGTCAACAAGGCGACCGCGAAGCTCTATCCGGTCGCCAGTACGCCCGCCGCGATGCTGGCGCTGGGCGTAGAGGGGGTGAAGGAACATATCAAAACCATCGGCCTCTATAACAGCAAAGCTGAGAATGTGATTAAGACCTGCCGCATTCTGCTGGAGCAGCACGGCGGCGAAGTGCCAGAAGATCGCGCCGCGCTGGAGGCGCTGCCCGGTGTCGGGCGTAAGACCGCCAACGTGGTGCTGAACACCGCCTTCGGCTGGCCGACCATCGCCGTGGACACCCATATTTTCCGCGTCAGCAACCGCACCCGCTTCGCGCCAGGGAAAAACGTGGAAGAGGTCGAGGCGAAGCTGCTGAAGGTGGTGCCCGCCGAATTTAAGGTGGATTGCCACCACTGGCTGATCCTGCATGGCCGCTACACCTGCGTTGCGCGCAAGCCGCGCTGCGGTGCCTGCCTGATTGAAGATCTGTGCGAGTTTCCTGAGAAGACAGAAATTTAACGGGCGCGGGCGCGCCCCATGATAAATCAGCCAGAAGACGAACGCTTTGCCGGTGATTTAACGGGCGCGCCCGTGATAAATCTGCCAGAAGGCGAACGCTCTGCCGACGATGTAACGGGCGCGAACGCGCCCGTAATGCCTTAGCGCCCTGCCAGCGCCGCCTGCAGCCAGGCGATCGCCAGCGGCGAATCTTTTTTCTGCAGCGCGGCCCGCTCCGACTGAAACAGGGTTGCGACAAAGAAAGGATGATCGATCAGCTCTATGCCGCGCACATCCCCTGCAGCATCCCATGAGGTAATACGCAAATTCTGCCCTTCCAGCGCCTCGCTAAATGCCGGATTGACGCCGAAATTACAGTGGTAGCCCTCATCGCTTGACTGCGCGCCATAGGCTTCGGCGATGCGCGATCCCGGCGCAAACCTGACTTCGCCCCGCTGCTCTACCAGCGAACAGCTAAGCGGCGCGATCACCATGCGGCCGCCCTCGTCGGTCTCGGCGTGGTTCGCATCCTGCCAGCCCAGCACGTTGCGGGCATACTCGATCACCGCATACTGAAATCCCCCACAGGATCCGAGAAACGGCTGACGCTGCTCCCGCGCCCAGCGAATGGTTTCAAAGACCTTCTCATCGTCTTGATAGGGGCTGCCCGGTACGACCCAGACGGCGTCGCAGCGGCGCACGGCGCTCAGATCGCCGAGCCGATCGGTAGCAAGCCAGCGAAAGCTGACCTCAGTGCCCAGACGGGCGGCGGCGCGTTCAATAGCCAGAGGAATGGCCTGATGCGCTACGGCGCTGGCGCGATAGTCACCCACCAGCGCCAGCTGTAAAGAAGCTGCCATATTTACGTCCTGTAGATGGAAATTTCGAGGTTAGCGGATCGTTAAATTGATGTCGAGACGGTAAAATTCGCATTTTTATCTTCGCCGTTGCCGCCTGCAAAAACCCTTTCTTCTTTTACCTTATGAATTAATTGGCGATTCTGTGCGGAGGATCAACTTTTGCCCGTCCACTTTCATTAATGTAAGCCCTGGTGGTGGTTTGTTGCTCCAGTTAGCTGATAAATAGACCGTATCCAACATAATAAGCTGGTTGATTATCGAACTGCGGCACCTTAGCCTGTGAAATCATCCGCAAGCAGCTTATACGGTTATTGTGGTCCGCTGCCGGTGAATAACAAACGTTTATTCTGGTAGAATTAACACAGCTGAAATTAAAACCCAACTAACCACGGTCAATCGGTTTTTAAAGCTCACATAGCCCGGGCTTTTCAGCATTCAAAAAATTCTTGCCCTGATGCGCGTTATCAGCCACATTAGGCGCCGCTTTTCCCTACTAATAACAATGTCGCGCATGGAATCCTGACATGACGCGGACTTATTTCCTGTCGTAAAACAGGGTACGCGAAAAACTGAGGTACACGTGTCAACTGCAAACAAACACACCGATGAGGCCGTTAGCCTCAATGCGTTCAAACAGCCGAAGGCCTTCTACCTGATCTTCTCGATTGAGTTATGGGAGCGCTTCGGTTTCTACGGCCTGCAGGCCATCATGGCTGTTTATCTGGTTAAACAGCTGGGCATGACGGAAGCGGATTCCATTACCCTCTTCGCCTCGTTTAGCGCGCTGGTTTATGGCCTGGTGGCTATCGGCGGCTGGCTGGGGGACAAGGTGCTGGGCACCAAGCGCGTTATCGTGCTGGGGGTTATTGTGCTGGCGCTGGGCTACGCGCTGGTGGCCTTTTCTGGCCATCACGTCGGCATGGTCTATGTCGGCATGGCCACCATCGCGGTGGGCAGCGGGCTGTTTAAAGCGAACCCGTCATCGCTGCTCTCTACCTGCTATGAGAAAGATGACCCGCGCCTCGACGGCGCCTTCACCATGTTTTACATGTCAATCAACGTCGGCTCGCTTTTCTCCATGATGCTGACCCCCTGGCTGGCGGCGAAATATGGCTGGAGCGTGGCGTTTTCCCTGTCGGTTATCGGCCTGGTGATCACCCTGCTTAACTTCCTGTTCTGCAAAGGCCTGGTTAAAAACTACGGCTCAAAGCCGGACTTCGCGCCCCTTAACGTCAGCAAGCTGCTGATGACGCTGGTGGGCGTCGTGGTGCTGGTCGCCATCGCCACCTGGCTGCTGCACCACCAGACTATCGCGCGCATCACCCTGGGCGTGGTCGCACTGGGCATTATCCTGATCTTCGCCAAAGAAGCCTTCTCGCTGCAGGGTGCGGCGCGTCGCAAAATGATCGTGGCGTTTCTGCTGATGGTCGAGGCGATCGTCTTCTTCGTGCTCTATATGCAGATGCCGACCTCGCTTAACTTCTTTGCGATCCGTAACGTTGAGCACACCATTCTGGGCATCACCTTCGAACCAGAGCAGTTCCAGGCGCTTAACCCGTTCTGGATTATGCTGGCGAGTCCGCTGCTGGCGGCGGTCTACAACAAACTGGGCGACCGACTGCCAATGCCGTTTAAGTTCGCTATCGGTATGGTGCTCTGCTCGGCCGCCTTCCTGGTGCTGCCGCTGGGCGCGAAATTCGCCTCGGACGCCGGTATCGTCTCGGTTAACTGGCTGATCCTCAGCTATGCGCTGCAGAGCATCGGCGAGCTGATGATCTCGGGTCTCGGCCTGGCGATGGTGGCGCAGCTGGTGCCGCAGCGTCTGATGGGCTTTATCATGGGCTCCTGGTTCCTTACTACCGCCGGCGCGGCGATGATCGCCGGTAAAGTGGCGGGCATGATGGCGGTGCCGAAAGACGTCACCAATCCGCTCGCCTCGCTGGATATCTACAGCAGCGTCTTCCAGCAGATCGGCATCGTCACCGGCGTCATCGCCGTGCTGATGCTGCTGACCGCACCGCTGCTGAACCGTATGGTGCAGACGCCGCAGGCGGAGCTGAAAAAAGCGCAGGCCTGATCGTTCAGGTGATTTGCAGCCGGGCCATGCGCCCGGCTTTTTTTTATCCCTGTTCGGGCCGGGCGCAACGCTTGATCGCGGTCACTGGCAATTCGGTGACGAGGCATTAAGCTGCAATGATCCTGTCGCAATCCGGAGGTCCGAGATGAAACTGTTCTGTAAGGCTGGCGCCTGCTCGCTCTCGCCGCATATCGTGCTGCGCGAGTGCGGGCTCGACTTCACGCAGGTTAATGTCGATCTGGTAAAAAAAGTCACCGAATGCAGCGAAGATTACTGGCAAATCAATCCCAAAGGCCAGGTACCGGCGCTGGAGCTGGATGACGGCACCCTGCTGACCGAAGGCGTGGCGATTGTGCAATACCTGGCGGACCTGAAGCCCGATCGCCAGCTGCTGGCCCCGGTCGGCAGCCTGACGCGCTATCACACGCTGGAGTGGCTCAGCTTTATCAGCAGCGAGCTGCATAAAACCTTTACGCCGCTGTTTAAGCCCGATACGCCCGACGGCTACAAGCCCTTGCTGCGCGCCCGGCTGGAGCAGCAGTTTCGCTTCGTCGACAAGGCGCTGCAGGACAAGCAGTGGCTGATGGGGCTGCGCTTCAGCGTGGCGGACGCTTATCTGTATGTGATGGTGCGCTGGGCGCGCGCGCTGAAGCTGGAGCTGGATGGGCTGTCGGCGCTGGAAGCCTGGTTTGAGCGGGCGTCTCAGCGGCCTGCGGTGCAGGCGGCACTGAAGGCGGAAGGCCTGGCGTAACTGTCGGGGCCGATGCGATATCGGCCCCGCGCGTTTAGAGCGCCTCGGCGGCGAAATGGTGGGTCGGCTGGGCGATAGCGTCCTGCGCCGCCACCAGCTGCAGCTCATATTCGCCCATCGCGTGCGTGGTCAGCATCACCTCATACACCGCGGCGGTCACGTGCTCCAGCGCCTGCTTCAGATCCTTGCCGTGCAGCAGATTGACCAGCAGCAGGCCGCTGGTCAGGTCGCCGACGCCGACCGGCTGACGTACGCCGAAGTCCACCAGCGGACGGCTGATATGCCAGGCCTCTTCCGCGGTGACCAGCAGCATTTCAAAGCGGTCGCTGCGGCGTCCGGCGCGCGCCAGATGTTTCACCAGCACCACGCGCGGGCCCTGCGCAATCAGCGCGCGCGCCGCCGCAATCGCCTCTTCTACGCTGGTCACGCTGCGCTCGCTGAGCATCTCCAGCTCCAGCAGATTCGGCGCGATAATGTCGCTGGCGGGCATGGCGTATTTACAGTGATACTCCGCCACGCCGGGCGCGACGATGCACCCTTTCTCAGGATGTCCCATCACCGGATCGCAAAAGAACCAGGCGTCCGGGTTGGCCGCTTTCACCATGCGGACGATCTCCAGGATCTGTTCGCCCTGCTCAGCCGAGCCCAGATAGCCGCTCAGCACCGCGTCGCAGGTTTTTAGCCGGTCAATATCGCTGATGCCTTTGACGATCTCCGTCAGGTGCGTCGCGGGCATTACCGTGCCCGTCCAGTGACCATACTGGGTGTGGTTAGAGAACTGTACGGTGTTGAGCGGCCAGACGTTGGCCCCCATGCGCCGCATCGGAAATTCGGCGGCGGCGTTGCCGGCGTGGCCGAATACCACATGCGACTGAATTGCGAGAATGTTTTTCATTATGTTCTGAACTGCCTTGCCCTTGCCTGCCATAAAAAAGGGCCGGAGACCGGCCCTGAAGCGCTTACTGCCAGACGATCAGGCAGTAGTGTTTTTTCCCGCGACGCAGCAGCGTATAGCGGCCAAACAGCTTGTCGCTGTCGCTGAAGCGGTATTCCGCATTTGACTGCTTCTCGCCGTTAATGGTCACGGCGTTGGAGCCGATCATGGTGCGTGCCTGACCGCGTGACGGTACCAGCTCGGCATTCACCAGCGCCTGCTGCAGGTCATCTTCTGCGCTCAGCTGCACGGTCGGCATGCCGTCCTGCGCCAGCTGCTCAAAGTCCGCTTCGGTCATATCGCTCAGCGCGCCGGAGAAGAGGCTTTCGGTAATGCGCTTCGCTGCCGCCAGACCCGCTTCGCCATGCACCATACGGGTGACGTTTTCCGCAAGCACATACTGCGCACGCGGCGCTTTACCGCTGTTTTTGTCTTCTTCTTCCAGCGCGTTGATCTCGTCAAGGCTGAGGAAGGTGAAGAACTTCAGGAAGCGGTAGACGTCGGCGTCCGCCGTATTGATCCAGAACTGGTAGAACTTGTAAGGGCTGGTTTTCTTAGCATCGAGCCACACCGCGCCGCCTTCGGTTTTACCAAACTTGGTGCCGTCCGATTTGGTGATTAGGGGCACCGTCAGGCCAAAGACCTGGTTCTGATAGAGACGACGCGTCAGGTCGATACCGGAGGTGATATTGCCCCACTGATCGGACCCGCCAATCTGCAGCGACACGCCGTAACGCTTGTTCAGCTCGGCGAAGTCGTAGCCCTGCAGCAGGTTGTAGGAGAACTCGGTAAAGGAGATCCCCTGGTCGTCGCGGTTCAGGCGCTGTTTGACCGCTTCTTTGTTAATCATCTGATTGACAGAGAAGTGCTTGCCGATATCGCGCAGGAAGGTCAGCACGTTCATGCCGCCGAACCAGTCGTAGTTGTTTGCGGCGATAGCGCTGTTGTCACCGCAGTCAAAATCGAGGAAGGGCGCGACCTGCCTGCGGATCTTCTCTACCCACTCGCCCACGGTTTCGCTGGTGTTGAGTTTACGTTCTGCTGCTTTAAAGCTGGGATCGCCGATCAGACCGGTGGCACCACCCACCAGCGCGACCGGCTTGTGTCCGGCATCCTGAAAACGTTTCAGGCAGAGCAGCGGCACCAGATGGCCCAAATGCAAGCTGTCCGCGGTCGGATCGAAGCCGCAATAGAGGGAGACAGGCCCTTGCGCCAGTCGCTCTGCTAACGCTTCCTCATCCGTTACCTGGGCGATTAAGCCCCGTTCCTGCAATTGTTGTATCAGGTTACTGCTGGTCATCACTGACTCCAAATTGATCAGACTGCACCTATGCTGGTACACAGCTTTCCGCTGAGTGCGGAAGAAAAAAAGAGGGCTATAGCATAAAGCGCTGGCGACTTCTGTGCCAGCGCTGAGAGAGGAGAAAAACGCTGTTTTACGGGGCTAAGCGGTCGATTTTCCAGCCGTTGTCGTCGCGCTGGTAGAGGAAACGGTCGTGCAGGCGATGCTCGCCGCCCTGCCAGAACTCCATGGTGTCAAATTTTACCCGGTAGCCGCCCCAGAAGCTCGGCAGCGGCACCTCGCCCTGCTGGAACTTCTGCTTCAGCTCGAGGAATTTCCCCTCCAGCACGCCGCGCGCCGAAATCCGGCTCGACTGGCGCGAAACCCAGGCGCCAATCTGGCTGTCGCGCGGACGGCTGTGAAAATATTTCAGTACCTCCAGCGACGACAGCTTTTCAACTTCGCCCAGCACCATCACCTGACGCTCAAGGAAGTGCCACGGGAAGTGCAGCGAAATGCGCGGGTTGTTGGCCAGCTGCTGCGCCTTGCGGCTGCCGAGATTGGTATAGAACACCAGGCCGCTGCTGTCGTAGTGCTTGAGCAGCACAATGCGCTGGTAAGGCTGCCCCTGCTCGTCCACCGTCGCCACGGTCATGGCGGTGGGATCGGGCAGCTGCGCCTCACACGCCTGGCGCAGCCAGGTTTCAAACAGCGCCAGCGGCTGGTCTGGCAGATCTTTGCGACGCAGCCCACCGCGCGTATATTCACGGCGCAGGCTGGCGATATCTTGCAGAGTAAAAGGAGTGCTCATAGCGGTTACTCAACATGTACAGGCTGGCTGGCAGGCTGCAATTCACAGTCGTTAACGACGATTTTATCGTCGCGTTCGATAAAGGCGGTGTCGCCTTTGCTCCAGAATACATATTTTCCGTCGCTATAGCGCGCGCCCGAGGCGGAGCTTGCCTGCTTCAGCGTTAAAGGCTGCCCGTCCATGATAAAGCTGACCTGCTCGCTGGCGTTGTCGAGCGTGACGGTCAGCGGCAGGGTGCCGCAGCGGTAGTGCAGCGTTTGCGGCGCTTCTGCCTGTTTGTGCAGCAGGCCGCAGCCGCTCAGCAGCAGCGCGGCGGCCAGCGTTAACCCCTGTTTCATCGTAATTCTCCTTACTGTCAGTAAAACGGATTAGCCGGATAGATAGCGCCGAGCACGCTTTTTTCAGCCGCGCCGGTTACGGCGGGCAGATTACCGGGCAGGCCGGAGAGCGTGCGGCTGGCAAGCCAGGCGAATGCCAGCGCCTCCATATCGTCGCCGCGAATGCCCGCGGCGTCGGTGGTGGTCACTTCGGTTCCCGCCAGCAGCGCGGCGAGGCGCGCCATCAGCAGCGGATTGCGGCCGCCGCCGCCGCACACCAGCAGCCGGTCGCAGCCGTCGTTGAGCTGCACCTGATGGGCGATGGTCACGGCGCTCAGCTCGGTCAGGGTCGCCTGCACATCCTGCGGTGCCAGGCCGGGGAACCTTTGTAGCTGACGCTCAACCCAGCCGAGATTGAAATATTCACGGCCGGTGCTTTTCGGCGGCGGCAGCGCAAACCAGGGATCGCGCAGCATCTGCTCCAGCAGCGCGGGCACCACTTTGCCGCTGCGCGCCCAGCACGCATCCTGGTCGAACGGCTTGCCCTGATGGCGCCAGATCCAGGCGTCGATCAGCATGTTGCCGGGACCGGTATCGAAGCCGCGCACCGGCTGTCCGGGGATCAGCAGCGACAGATTAGCGATGCCGCCGATATTGAGCACCATGCGGCGCTCGACCGCATCCATCAGCAGCGCCTGATGAAACGCGGGTACCAGCGGCGCGCCCTGCCCGCCCAGCGCCATATCGCGGCGGCGGAAATCGCCGACCACGGTAATGCCGGTCGCTGCGACTATCTGATTATTATCGCCGATTTGCAGCGTGTTCGGCGCCTCGCTTTGCGGTTCATGCCAGACGGTCTGCCCGTGACAGCCGATGGCGACGATATCGCTCGGCTCCAGCGCTTCGCGCCGCATCAGGGTATTGACCGCGTCGGCGAACAGCCGGCCAAGGCGCGTATCGAGCTGGCCGAGCTGCGACAGCGTCAGCGACTGCCCCTGGCAGATCGCCAGGATCTGCTGACGCAGCTCGCCCGGCATCGGATGGCAGTAGCTCGCCTGCTGCGCCACCATATGCTCGTCGATGGCGGCCAGCACCACGTCTACGCCGTCAAGACTGGTACCTGACATAACGCCGATATAACGTCCTGATTTCATTCCTGGTCCTTACTGAGTGGCGGAAGTGCGATTCTACGCCCTCAGTCTGGCAAATTCTCGCGTCTGATTCGACGACTACCTGCTATTTCCACCGACTTTAGGCAACAAATAACATTGCGCAACTTTTTTTGCCGTCAGGTTGAATTTTTGTTGATCGCCAATAGTCTATGCTTGGCTTCACCAGGTTTTACTCAGACTAAGATTAATTTGCTTTGTGTCTTATACTGTTTGCAGGATTTCGCGATACACATGGCGCATTGCTTAAGAAAGGAGTTACAAATGATCAAGCGTTTCGTTGCGGTCGCACTGGCTGGCATTACGCTGGCTGGCTGCACAAATACCAGTTCTCTGTCAGGCGATACCTACAGTGCCAGTGAGGCCAAACAGGTTCAGAGCGTGTCTTACGGCACGCTGGTGTCGGTCCGTCCGGTCAAGATTCAGGGCGGCGATGACAACAACGTGATCGGCGCTATCGGCGGCGCGGTGCTGGGCGGCTTTCTTGGCAATACCATCGGCGGCGGCACCGGACGCAGCCTGGCCACCGCAGGCGGCGCTATCGCCGGCGGCCTGGCGGGCCAGGGCGTTCAGGGTGCAGTGAATAAAACCGACGGCGTCGAGCTGGAAATTCGTAAGGACGATGGCAATACCATCATGGTGGTGCAGAAGCAGGCGGCCAGCCGCTACTCTGTTGGTCAGCGCGTGGCGCTGGCGTCCAACGGCAGCCAGATCACCGTTTCGCCGCGCTGATCGCTGCAGCCAAAAAAAACCGACGCCGCGGCGTCGGTTTTTTTATTTTTCCCGATGCTGCAGCTCGAGAATGTTTTTCTCCAAGCGGGCGATAAGCGTCACCACCTGGTTAATCTCTTCGCGGCTGATGCCGGCAAGAATATCATCGCGCGTCGCGTCGATAACGCTCTCTACCTGTTCGATAATCGGCTCTGCCTGACGCGTCAGCTTGATGCGCTTCGCGCGACGGTCGTTTGCGCAGGTCGAACGGGTAATCAATCCTTTCTCTTCCAGCTGATCCAGCGTACGCACCAGCGACGGCTGCTCAATGCCGATCGCCTTCGCCAGCTGAATCTGCGACTGTTCCGGGGGCAGCTGATGAATGTTATGTAGCGTGACCCAGTGCGTCTGCGTCAGTTCAAGCGGCTTCAGGCGCTGATCGATCAACGCGCGCCAGATGCGCACCAGGCGAGACAAATCCGTTCCAAGGGTCGTATCCATTTCATCTCCTTATAATTAGCTTGCTAGCTATCAAGCCTGATTTTACACTATTCTGCGAGTTTAAAGGACAAATTACAAACCCCAGGCGAAGCGGCAGCGCTTCATCGCCGTTTTTTGAGACCGGTATCTGGGTGATATCAGAAGGACGATGCGTGGCTATTTCTCTCTTTCATGCGGCTGGCCCCCTGACCGATCTGGTGTTCGGCGCCTCGCTGTTTTTTCCGCCGCTGTTTAAAGCGGTCCTGCTCGGCTTCTTCTTCTGGCTGATTCTTCATCCGCTGCTGCGCGGCTGGATTTACTCGGGCGAAATCTGGCACCCGACGCTGCTGGATCTCTCGCTTTTCGTGCTGTGCGTCGCCGCCGCGCTTTTTCTGCTGGGACAGGGATAATCCTATGAAATTCAATGCATTGAAATACTTTTCCACGCTAATCGTCTTCGCAGCCGCTCTGCTGGCGGGCTGGTGGATGTGGAACTACTACATGCAGTCGCCCTGGACGCGAGACGGCAAAGTTCGCGCCGAGCTGGCGCAGGTCACCCCGCAGATATCGGCGCGCATCGTCTCGCTGGCGGTAAAAGATAATCAGTTTGTGCATCAGGGGCAGACGCTATTGACGCTGGATAGCGTGCCCTGGCAGATCGCGCTGGACAACGCCGAGGCGCAGCTGGCGAAAGCCCAGGCCGATCTGGCGAAGGCGCAGCACGAGGCCCGCCGCCGCGCCAGCCTGCCGCGCAATATTATTTCGGCCGAAGATCTCGACGCCGCGCAGCTGAACGCCGCCGCGATGGCGGCCAGCGCCAAAGCGGCGCAGGCGGCGCTGGATCAGGCGCGCTGGAACCTGCAGCAGACCACCGTAACGGCGCCGACCGACGGCTGGGTCAGCAACCTGACGCTGCGCGTCGGCGACTACGCCACCGCAGGAACGCCGCTCTTCGCGCTGGTGGACAGCCACTCCTACTACGTGATGGGCTATTTCGAAGAGACCAAGCTGCGCCATATTCGTCCCGGCGCGCCGGCGCAGATCGTGCTCTACAGCAACGGCGCGCGGCTGCAGGGCGAGGTAGAAAGCATCGGCCGCGCTATTTACGACCAGAGTATCGACAGCGACAGCGGGCTGGTGCCCGATATCAAACCAAATGTGCCCTGGGTGCGGCTGGCGCAGATACCGGATAACCTGCCGCTGGTGGCGGGCACCACCTGCTCGGTCTCCATTCAGCCGTGAGCGCGTCATGAATCTGCACTGGCTGGCGTGGGACCAGCTGCCCTGGCTCAGGGCGAACGCGAACCAGTGGCGCTACGCGCTGCGTAACGCCATCGCGATGTGCCTGGCGCTCAGCATCGCCTACGCGCTCGATCTGGATGAGCCTTACTGGGCGATGACCTCGGCGGCGGTGGTAGGCTTCCCCACCGTCGGCGGCGCGATAAGCAAGAGCCTGGGTCGCATCGTCGGCAGCCTGATGGGCGCCGGCGCCGCGCTGCTGATCGCCGGCCATACCCTTAACGACCCCTGGCTGTTCACCTTTTTTATCGCCGGCTGGCTGGCGTTCTGCACCGGCATCGCCAACCACTATCAGAACAACGTGGCCTACGCCTTTTCGCTGGCGGGCTACACCGCGGCGATTATTGTCTTCAGCAGCGTCAACCTTACCGATGCGACGGATCTCTGGAACCTGACGCAGGCGCGCGTCTGCGAGGTGATTTCAGGCATTCTGTGCGCTGGCTTTATGATGATGGTGCTGCCGAGCACCTCAGACGGCGAGGCGCTGATCGACTCGCTGCAAAAAATGCATACGCGCCTGCTGGAGCACGCCGGCCTGCTGCTGCAGCCTGCCGAAATGGACAACGTGCGCGCCGCCCATGAAGCGGTTATCAGCCAGATTCTCACCATGAACCTGCTGCGCATTCAGGCGTTCTGGAGCCACTATCGCTTTCGTCGCCAGAACAATGTGTTGAACTACGTGCTGCACCAGCAGCTACGCCTGACCAGCGTGCTCTCCAGCCTGCGGCGCATGCTGCTTAACTGGCCTGACGCGCCGCAGCCGCTTTACGACGCCATCGAGGCGCTGATGCAGGAGCTGGCCAGCGCACAGTGCGATAAGTACCGGCTGGCGCAGATTCTGCGCAGTATCACGCCCGCTGCCGACGGCGATTACCGCCAGCGTGCCTTTTGCCAGCGCCTGCGCGGCTTCTGCTGGATCTATCTCGACGTCAGCCGCTGGATCCGCCTGCTCGCTCGCGCCGACGCCGATACCCGCTTTCAGCCGCCGCGCGTGCCCTCGCTGGCGCGGGAGAGCGACAGCGCCGAAGCGGGCTGGAGCGCGCTGCGCACCTTTTGCGCCATCGTGACGGGCTGCGCTTTCTGGATCGCTACCCAGTGGTCAGCCGGCGCGGCGGCGCTGACGCTGACCGCCATCGCCTGCGTGCTCTACTCCTCTGCGCCGTCGCCCAGCGGTAGCGTCACGCTGCTGCTGAAGACCCTGCTCTGGCTGTCGCTGTTCAGCTTTGTGATGAAGTTCGGGCTGATGGTGCAGATCTCCCAGCTGTGGCAGTTTCTGCTGTTTCTGTTCCCGCTGCTGCTGACGCTGCAGCTGTTTAAGCTGCAGCAAAAGCAGCGCGCCGCGCTCTGGGGCCAGTTTATCGTTTTTATGGGCTCATTTATCGCGGTGACCAATCCGCCGGTCTGGGACTATGCCGACTTCCTTAACGACAATATCGCCAGGGTATGCGGCGTGATGCTCGCCTGGCTGGCGTTTCAGCTCCTGCGTCCCAGCTCCGACGCGCGCCGCAGCCGCCGCCATATCCGGGCGCTGCGCATGGCCTTTCTCGACCAGCTGCGCCGCCGTCCCCGCCTGAGCGAAAGCCGTTTTGAATCGCAAATCTATCACCGCATCAGCCAGCTGAGCAGCAGCCGCGACGAGCAGGCGCGCGTCTGGCTGCTGCGCTGGGGCGTGGTGCTGCTGAACTGTTCGCATATCGTCTGGCAGCTGCGTGACTGGCAGCCCGCCTCGGCCACGCTGGCGCAGATGCGTGAGGCGAGCCTGCAGGATTTGCAGCGCATTATGAGCGCGCGCGGCGTGCGGCACAGCTCGCTCGATCAAACGCTGACGACGCTGGAGGAGATGATCCGCCAGCTGGTGGCGGAGGGCGACGTGGAGGCCAGTACGCTGGCGGGGATATTATGGCGCCTGCGCTGTTCGCTGGCGCAGCTGCAACAGGCGGTGCCGGAATAGCTATTTGCAGTACTGCAGCTGCTGGCGTTCGAAATCAGCCTGCAGCTGCGCCAGAGTCTTACGCTGCTCAAAGCGGGTTTTATCGTTGGCAGACATCGGCTCAATGACCAGCTCGCGCTCTTCCGGCGAGTAGATAAAACGCCGCCGGATTTCGCTGCCGGTAAAGCTTTTGCCGATAATGCTGCCGCACACCATGGTCATGCTGGTGCGGTAGACCGCCGTTTGCTCGAAGTTGGTTTCGGTGGCGCTGCGCAAGATATACTCACAGCCCTTCTCTTCAAGCCGTTTCCGCGTACTACGGCTCAGCCACTCGCGTCCTTTCGCGATATCTTCGCACTCGGCGCGCGCCGGACTGGCGTCGATGGTGCGCTGAAGCTGACGTCCTGCTTCAGTCCTGAGCTGGGTTTCATTGGGTTGATCGCAGCCCCCCAGCAGCAGACAGAGCAGCAGTGCGCCCGTTTTCTTCATTCCTTTTCTCCTTTGATCGCGCCAGATGAAAGTGTCCAGAATCAGTATCATAGGCGGTAAATCATCAGGAGAACATAGCCGGGAACTAAACTAAATGATAATAAAACGGCTCCCGTCAGGAGCCGTGGGTGAACGGGCGATCAGATCACGCCGCAGGCGTAGCGCCCGCCGCCGCCGCCAAGCGGCTGTGGATGGTCGCTGTGGTTGTCGCCGCCGACATGCACCATTAACGCCTTGCCCTTGATCTCATCCAGAGATTTCAGCCGCGGCGCCAGCACTGGCCAGGCGGCGCTGCCTTTCTCATCGACGTAGATCGCCGGCAGATCGCCGAGATGGCCCTCGCCGTAGGGACCGAGATGCTTGCCGGTTTTTTGCGGATCGAGATGGCCGCCCGCCGCGCCCGCCGCGACCTTTTTGCCTTCAGATTCGCCCGGCTCGCAGCTACCGTTGGCGTGTACGTGAAAGCCGTGCACGCCGGGTGCCAGGCCGCTCAGCTTCGGCGTAAACAGCAGGCCATATTTCGTCTGCTCAATATCGACCGTGCCGATCGCCTCGCCGATGCCCTCGGCGCTCACTTTATGCAGGGTGACCTCTTGCGCCAGCGCACTGCCGGCCAGGCCGCCGCTTATCGCTAACAGCCACGCTAAGACCGATTTTTTCATTATCGCTTGCCTCTTATCTCCCACAGGGTGTGATAAGCCTGGCCGCAATTCTCCATTCCCGCTTCTGTTTGACACAGCTTTACGCTTCAGGGCACATCGTAACCCAGCGCCGCTTTGCGGATGCGGAACCACTGCTGGCGATCCAGCGTGACGCCGAGCGCCGCCACCGCTTCGCTGACGCGTTCAGGGTTGCCGGAGCCGATAATCGGCAGCGGCTGGCTCGGCAGCGCCAGCACCCAGGCGTAAACTACCTGCGCCAGGCTGGCGGCACCGGTTTCGCGGCGCACCTGTTCCAGTTCGTCGCGCAGCGGCTGATAGTGCGGATCCTGAAACAGCTCGCCGCCGCCCAGACAGGACCACGCCATCGGCCGCAGGCGCAGCTGCTGACACTGATCGAGCGTACCGTCCAGCAGAACGTTTTGCTGAATCGGCGAAATCTCTACCTGATTGGTGACCAGCGTAAAGGGCAGCCGCGACTGCAGCAATGCGAACTGCGATGGCGTAAAGTTTGAGACGCCAAAGTGCAGCACCTTGCCGCTCTGGTGCAGCGCCAGAAACGCCTCGGCCACCGCGTCGGCGTTCATCAGCGGATCGGGGCGATGGATCAGCAGCAGATCGAGCCGGTCGGAGGCAAAATGGCGCAGCGAGTTCTCCGCGCTCTGCACGATATGGGCTTTGTCGGTGATGTAGTGTCCGATCTGATGCTCTGGCTTCGCGCGCGTGGCGATGCCGCATTTAGTGACGATCTGCAGGCGATCGCGCAAGCCGGGCGATAGCCGCAGCGCCTCGCCAAAGGCGGCTTCGCAGCGGTAATCGCCATAGATATCGGCGTGATCCACCGTGGTAATGCCTAGCGAGAGATGATGTTCGATAAAGCTGACGCGCTGCTGCGGGCTCATTCCCCACTCCATCAGGCGCCAGTAGCCCATTATCAGCGGAGAGAAAGCGGGCCCCTGCGGCGAAATCTGTTGCGCTTGTAGCATAGTGAATCCCTGTGTTTACCCTTTCAGTCAGTGTCAGGGAGTATAACGAAAAGCGGTCAGAACAGGGATGGCTGCTGCGGTTCGGCATCATCCTCCGGCTTCTGCTGGCGCAGCAGACGCAGGCGACGCTGATAGCAGAGGCGCAGCACGTCGCGCTTCTGGGCGTCGCTAAATTTCATCCAGTTAAAACGTTCATCGCGGCTGCGCAGGCAGCCGATGCAGTAGCCGCGCGCATCCACCTGGCAGATGCCGCGACAGGGACTGGGTACCGGGAAAAACTCAAGTTGCTCCGCCACAGGATCTCCGCATCGCTCAATCTCTCTGTTAAAGATAGCTCAAGACGCCGGCGTTTCTCACTGTCGTCAGCGCCGCAGGTCACTAAATGTAACTAATTAGTTTGGTTAATATTGAAATACCGCGCATAGTGTTGAGCCTTTGTTAAGGTTTCCCCAGGTTATTACCTTTAACCTGTGTTAGCGATCATTTGTTTTTTACTGGAAGCTCATACGGTTGAAAAAGTTACGCTGTCACGAAAGCACCTTTAATCTGGCTATTTCCCTTTTCTTTGCACTGGTCCTGAACGGCTTATTTCTGTTCCGCGCCTGGGAACGTATTCCTTATACATCTCTTCACGATTACTTTTTTGCCGCCAGCCTGCCTGTGGTGCTGACGGCAGCGTTCGGCCTGATCTTTAACCTGATCGCCTGGCCTTATATGCGCAAGCCGCTGCTCGCCCTGCTGATCCTGACGAGCGCGGCGGCTAACTATTTTATGTTTAGCTTCGGCACCGTTATCGATACCAATATGGTACAGAACGTTTTCGAAACCGATCTGCAGGAGTCCACCGCGCTGCTCAGCCGCAACGCCGTTATCTGGGTGCTGCTGATGGGCGTCGTGCCGACCATCATCATGCTTATGACGCGTTTCAAGCGCCGCGACTGCTGGTGGATGAATCTCGCCTGGCGCGCGCTGTTTATGGCGGTGTCGCTCGGGATCATCCTGCTGATGGCGCTGCTTTTTTATAAAGATTACGCCTCGCTGATCCGCAACAACAAAGGGCTGATCAAAATGGTGACGCCAGCCAATATCGTCAGCGGCACCGGTCACTACGTTAACAATCGCTGGATGAAAGGGAGTCAGGCCTGGGTGCATATCGGGCAGGACGCGCATAAAGGGCCGACCATCTCGGCCGGGCAGAAAAAAACGCTGGTGGTGCTGGTGGTGGGAGAAACCGCCCGCGCCGAGAACTTTTCGCTCGGCGGCTACGCGCGCGAAACCAACCCGCAGCTGAAAAAGCAGAAGGTCATTTACTATCCGCAGGCGACCTCCTGCGGCACGGAAACGGCTATCTCCGTGCCCTGCATGTTCTCTGATATGCCGCGCGCCCACTACGACGCGAATCTGGCGCACCACCAGGATGGCGTGCTGGATATCCTGGGTCACGCGGGCGTCAGCGTGCTGTGGCGCGAAAATGACGGCGGCTGCAAAGGCGCCTGCGATCGCGTGCCGCACAGCGATATGACGCTGTGGAAGCTGAACGCCTGGTGTCAGGACAACGCCTGCCTGGACGAGGTGCTGCTGCACCGGCTGGATAACTACGCCCACGGCCTGAATAACGACGGTATCATCGTGCTGCATCAGATGGGCAGCCACGGCCCCGCCTACTATCGTCGCTATCCGCCGCAGTTCCGCCAGTTTACCCCGACCTGCGACAGCAAACAGATTCAGGACTGCGACCCTCAGGCGCTGATAAATACCTACGATAACTCCCTGCTCTACAGCGACGATATGCTCAGCCGCACCATCGATATGCTGAAGGGGCTGAGCGACCGCTTTAACGTGGCGCTGGTCTATCTCTCCGATCACGGCGAATCGCTCGGCGAGCACGGCATGTATCTGCACGGCGCGCCCTATCTGTTTGCGCCCTCTCAGCAGACGCATATTCCTCTGCTGCTGTGGATGTCGGACGATTACGCCAAAACCTACCGCATTAATCAGGCCTGTTTGCGCCAGCAGGCGCCGACGGCGGCGGTGTCGCAGGACAACCTGTTTCATACGCTGCTGGGGATGTTCGACGTGCAGACCCGCGAATATCAGCCGCAGCTCGACATGATCAGAACGTGCCGAAACGCGGCGTAAGCGTTGCATCTGACCGACTGGTCTACTACCTTAAGCGCCATGAACAAGACGCTGCAACGCAATGAAACCCGTGAACATCTGCTCGCTACCGGCGAGCAGCTCTGTCTGCAGCGCGGTTTCACCGGAATGGGACTCAGCGAGCTGCTGACGCTGGCGGAGGTGCCGAAAGGCTCTTTCTACTACTATTTCCGCTCGAAAGAGGCGTTTGGCGTGGCGCTGCTGGAGCGCTACTTTATCCAGCTGCATCAGCAGGTGGAGGCGCAGCTGCAGCACGGCGAAGGTACGCCGCGCGAGCGGCTGCTGGCACATTTCCGTCAGGCTGAGCAGCTCTTCAGCCAACAGGGGCATATCGTCGGCTGCCTGGCGGTAAAGCTCTCTGCTGAAGTCTGCGATCTCTCTGAGCCGATGCGCAACGCCCTGCAGCACGGCGCCAGCCGCATTATTGCGGCTTATGCGCAAACGCTGGAAGCGGCGCTGCAGCAGGAGACGATGAAGCTGCCCCACAAGCCGCAAGAGATGGCGGAAGTGATCTATATTCTCTGGCTGGGCGCCAGCCTGCAAAGCAAGCTTTCACGCGAGCCGCAGCCGCTGCGCCTGGCGTTAAGCACCCTTGAACAGTGGCTGCAAACCCACTGATTTTAAAAACGCCGTTTTATAGCAGACCGGTCTACTACAGGAGTTGTTATGGCAAGTACCCAGCTGTTTAGCCCGCTTAAAGTGGGTGCGATTACCGTACCGAACCGCGTATTTATGGCCCCGTTGACGCGCCTGCGCAGTATTGAACCCGGCGATATTCCTACGCCGCTGATGGGCGAATATTATCGTCAGCGCGCCAGCGCCGGCCTGATCATCACCGAGGCGACGCAGGTCTCTTTCCAGGCGAAAGGCTACGCCGGCGCGCCGGGGCTGCACACCCAGCCGCAGATTGCCGCCTGGAAAGCGATTAACGCAGGCATTCACCAGGCGGGCGGCCACAGCGCCGTTCAGCTGTGGCACACCGGCCGTATTTCTCACAACAGCGTGCAGCCTGATGGCAAAGCGCCTGTGGCGCCCTCCGCTATCGCCGCCGGCACGCGCACCTCGCTGCGCGCAGAAGATGGCAGCGTCTATCGCGAAGAGACCTCGACGCCGCGCGAGCTCACCGTTGCCGAAATCAGGCAGATTGTGGCGGATTTCGGCCAGGCGGCCGCCAACGCGCGCGAGGCGGATTTCGATCTGCTGGAGCTGCACTCGGCGCACGGCTACCTGATGCATCAGTTCCTTGCGCCCGACTCCAACCGTCGCACCGACGAATATGGCGGCAGCATTGAAAAACGCGGCCGCTTCGCGCTGGAAGTGGTCGACGCCGCCATCGCTAACTGGTCCGCCGACCGCATCGGCATTCGCATTTCGCCGATCGGCAGCTTCCAGAATCTGGACAATGGCCCTGAAGAAGAGAAAGCGGCGCTGTGGTATATCGGCGAGCTGGCGAAGCGCAACATCGCCTACCTGCACCTTTCCGAGCCGGACTGGGCAGGCGGCAAGCCCTACAGCGACGCCTTCCGCGAAAAAGTGCGCGCGCGCTTCCCCGGCGTCATCATCGGCGCGGGCGCCTATACCGTGGAGAAAGCGGACGATCTGATCGCCCGCGGCCTGATCGATGCCGTGGCCTTTGGCCGCGACTTTATCGCTAACCCCGATCTGGTGGCACGTCTGCAGCAGGACGCTCCGCTCAACCCGCAGCGTCCGGAGAGCTTCTACGGCGGCGGCGCGGAAGGCTATACCGACTACCCGACGCTATAAGCGCGCCGCTGGCGTGACGGCGGTTATGCCAGCGGCCGTTTTTTGCTATTTTCACCGCTATACTTAGCGTTTGAGTCATCAGAAGATGACGATTTAATAAAAGAGGATGTTATGCGTTTACTTCACACCATGCTGCGCGTTGGCGATCTGCAACGTTCTATCGACTTCTACACCCGCGTTCTCGGCATGCGCGTGCTGCGTCAGAGTGAGAACACGGAATATAAATATACGCTGGCATTCGTTGGCTATACCGAAGAGAGCGAAGGCGCGGTTATCGAACTGACCTACAACTGGGGCGTAGAGAGCTACGATCTCGGCAACGCCTACGGCCATGTCGCGCTGGGCGTGGATGATGTGGCAGCGACCTGCGACCGCATCCGCAACGCGGGCGGCAAGGTGACGCGCGAAGCGGGCCCGGTAAAAGGCGGCTCCACCATTATCGCTTTCGTCGAAGATCCAGACGGCTACAAAATTGAGCTGATCGAAAATAAACACGCCGGTAACGGCCTGGGCAACTAAGTTTGCCGCTTCAGCCCGCGCAGTGCGGCGGGCTGAAGCTTTCCCTTCTGCTGCACCCTCCTCTTTTTTTTGCCATAATGCGCGCTGCCTATTTTCTGCTATGAGATGCTGATGTCTGAAACGAACTCCCTGAACGCGCTAAATCAACGTTTCCGAGGTTTCTATCCTGTGGTGATCGATGTCGAAACCGCAGGCTTTAACGCGCAGACCGATGCGCTGCTGGAGATCGCCGCCACCACGCTGAAAATGGACGAAGATGGCTGGCTGCACCGCGACCAGACGCTGCATTTCCACGTCGAGCCTTTTGAAGGTGCGCTGCTGCATCCAGAGGCGCTGGCCTTTACCGGCATCGACCCCAGCAACCCGCTGCGCGGCGCAATTAGCGAATATGAGGCGCTGCACGCCATCTTCAAGATGGTGCGCAAAGGCATCAAGGATCACCACTGCAATCGCGCCATTATGGTGGCGCACAACGCAACCTTCGATCTCAATTTTATGATGGCCGCCGCGGGACGCGCCGGGCTGAAGCGCAACCCGTTCCATCCGTTCGCCACCTTCGACACCGCCGCGCTGAGCGGGCTGGTGCTGGGGCAGACGGTGCTGGCGAAAGCCTGTAAAGCGGCGGGCATGGATTTTGACAGCACGCAGGCGCACTCCGCCCTCTACGATACCGAACAGACGGCCACGCTGTTTTGCGAGCTGGTAAACCGCTGGAAACGGCTGGGGGGCTGGCCGCTGCCGATGGCGGCGAGCGACGACGCTGACGCAACGCCGGAACAGGCATAAAAAAAGGCCGACTTGCGTCGGCCTTTTCTATTCTGCTGCTGTTATTCCGCTTCTTTGTGCTTCTCTGCCGTCTCTTTGATCAGGGACTGCAGTTCGCCGCGCTGGAACATCTCCACGATAATATCGCAGCCGCCGACCAGCTCGCCGTCAACCCACAGCTGCGGGAAGGTCGGCCAGTTGGCGTATTTCGGCAGCTCGGCGCGAATATCTGGGTTCTGCAGAATATCCACGTAAGCAAAGCGCTCACCGCAGGCAGAAAGCGCCTGCACCGCCTGCGCAGAGAAACCGCAGCTTGGCAGTTTCGGCGAGCCTTTCATATACAGCAGGACTGGGTTTTCTGCGATCTGGCGCTGAATTTTTTCTACAGTACTCATAATTGCCTTCCTTAATTCCTTACTTCGTGTTTGTTTATTGTAGCGACTTCGCCCCATCCCTGAAAACGACATTTTCTCGCTTGCCGGACGAAACCGCCATGTTTGTTAAGTTCTTGCGTAAAGTTCTGACTTTTTCTGACGATAATCAAAACTTAAGCCATTCATAACTGGTAATAACTTTGCTGCTATAACCTGCTGAAATCGCTCATTTATGAGTCAGATGCAACCCTGTAACAGTTTAATAGAAAAATGGCTTAACTTTTGAAAAAAACCTGGCTTAGAATGGCCCCGGCGCTGATCTCCGATCAGATTTTTCTAACCTCGTTACGGCCTGTTGTCGTAACCGCTAACCCTGTAACCGGACTATGCGATTACTGATTACGCTCTTGATATTAGCTTTCGCGCAGCTTTTCATGAACATCGCTTCGGCCTCGCCGCAAGCGCCGGTTAAAGCCAGCCTGCATAAGGCAGAGAAAAAAAGCGCGCGCGAAGATGAGCGACGCAAACGGCGACCGGTTAAAACCAGCGCGAAAAAAACGCGCCCTTCTACTGCGCAAAAACTCAAACTGAAAAAGCAGAAGAAAATCGAAACGGCCGCCCTTTCTCATTCCGCCGGCGAAACGAAAAAATCCCTGAAGTCTTCCCGTAAGCAGCGCTATGGCCACCAGCGCACGCTGAGCAGCGCCAAAGTTGCAACTTCTTCGCTGCTGGACGCCGATGACGGCGGCACCATCAAAATGAGCAAGTCCCACCGCCTGCGCTACCAGAAAGCGCGCGAAACGGCGATGACCAAGCTGATGGGTCAGCTGGGCAAGCCTTATCAATGGGGCGGCACGTCGCCGCACACCGGTTTCGACTGCAGCGGCCTTGTCTGGTACGCCTATAAAGATCTGGTGAAGTTCAGAATTCCGCGCACTGCCAACGAAATGTATCACCTGCGTGACGCCGCGCCGGTGAAGCGCGAGTCGCTGGAGAAAGGCGATCTGGTCTTTTTCCGTATCAACGGTCGCGGCACCGCCGATCACGTGGGGGTCTACCTCGGCAACGGTAAATTTATTCAGTCGCCGCGCACCGGAAAAGATATTCAGATCAGCGGGCTTTCAGACGATTACTGGCAGCGTCACTATATCGGGGCGCGCCGCATGATGACGCCGAAAACCATTCGCTAAACGCCATAAAAAAACCGGGATTTTCCCGGTTTTTTTATCGCTGTCGTTAGTGCATGACGGCGGTAAAGCTAAAGGCCACAATCATCAGCAGCGCCGCGCCGGTGGTCATCAATGCCAGTTTTAAATCAGTGCTCATTACCTCTCCTTATCCACACAGTTTTCAGGGTCTTCAGGGATTTTCCCATAGTTACCGGTAAAAATCTCGTTTTATCCCGCAAGCCTTGTTAGAATCCCCGGCTTTGTTGCGCAACTGACGCAACGCTAATGCCGTTCGCACGCAACAGCCCCTGTTTTGTCCTGCCCAGTGAGTATTTCACCGACAAAAACTGTAGCGAATTAACAGAAATCTCGCTTAGCGGACGCAAACGTTTAACATTATGCTTATCAGTGAGTTATTGGTAAGCCTGGAGTCTCTTTTTAATGGCAACAATTAAAGATGTCGCGAAGCGCGCGGGTGTCTCCACCACCACCGTTTCCCACGTGATCAACAAAACGCGCTTCGTTGCGGAAGAGACGCGCAACGCCGTCTGGCAGGCGATTCAGGAATTACACTATTCGCCCAGCGCCGTGGCGCGCAGCCTGAAGGTCAATCACACTAAAACGCTGGGGCTGCTCGCCACCTCCAGCGAAGCGCCCTATTTTGCGGAAATCATCGAAGCGGTCGAGCATCACTGCTTCGAACGCGGCTACACCCTGATCCTCGGTAACGCCCATAACGATCTGCAGAAGCAGCGCGCCTACCTGTCAATGATGGCGCAGAAGCGCGTCGACGGCCTGCTGGTGATGTGCTCCGAGTATCCGGACGATCTGCTGAAGATGCTGGAAGAGAACCGCAATATTCCGATGGTGGTGATGGACTGGGGCGAATCGCGCGGCGACTTTACCGATACCGTGCTCGATAACGCCTTCCAGGGCGGCTATCTGGCGGGCCGCTATCTGATCGAACGCGGCCATCGTGATATCGGCGCGATCCCCGGCCAGCTGGAGCGTAACACCGGCGGCGGCCGCCATGCGGGATTTTTGAAAGCGCTGGAGGAAGCGGGCATCTCGGTGCGTCCCGAGTGGATCGTGCAGGGCGATTTCGAGCCGGAATCGGGCTATCAGGCGATGCAGCAAATCCTGCAGCAGAAGCAGCGCCCGACGGCGATCTTCTGCGGCGGCGATATTATGGCGATGGGCGCGATCTGCGCTGCCGACGAGATGGGGCTGCGCGTGCCGCAGGATATTTCGGTGATCGGCTATGACAACGTGCGCAACGCGCGCTACTTTACCCCGGCGCTCACCACCGTGCATCAGCCGAAAGCCCAGCTCGGCGAAAAAGCGCTGGAGATGCTGCTGGATCGCATCACCAGCAAACGCGAAGTGTCGCAGACCATTGAAGTGCATCCCACGCTGATTGAGCGTCGTTCAGTCGGCGACGGTCCGTTCCGCGACTACCGCCGTTAATCTTCGCTTAACCACTCCTGATTGAGCGTTTGCGCATCGCCGAGATAGCTGAGCAGCCAGCTGAGCGCCGGCGATGCGCCCGCTTCCGACCAGCTCACGCAGCAGGGACTTTCCGGAAAGGCGGTCGGCAGCGTCAGCTCAACCAGCTCCCCCTTATCCAGCAGCGGGCGCGCCACATGGCCCGGCATCATCGCCACGCATAACCCATCCAGCACGCAGGCCAGCCCCGCCTGCCAGTCCGGCACCACCAGACGCCGCTGGTTGTCCAGCGTCCAGGTCATGCGGCGCGGCAGCGCGCGCGAGGTATCCTCCAGCACCAGCGAGGGCCAGGCGCGCAGTGCGTCATCGTCGAGCTGCGGCTGCTGCGTCAGCGGATGCTGGCGCGCCACCACGCAGCGCCAGTTCAGCGCGCCCATATCGCGAAAGGAAAAGCGCCCGCCCACCGGGATCGCCTGGGTGGCGCCGATCGCCACATCGACGCGCCCGTCCGCCAGCGCGTCCCAGACGCCGTTAAATACCTCATAGCTGATGTGCAGCTCCATATCGGGAAAGTGGCGATAGAAGTCAGTAACCAGCTGGCGGCTGCGCGGCAGCTTCACGATACAATCAACCGCGATGCTGAGCTTGCCGCGCCAGCCGTTCGCCAGCTGCTGACACTGCCTGCGGGTGGCGAGCATTTTTTTGATAACCTCGCGTCCTTCACGCACGAAATGCTCGCCTGCAGGGGTGAGGGCCACGTCGCGATGCTGCCGTTCGAACAGCGGCACCGCCAGCCAGCTTTCCAGCTGGCGCACCGTATAGCTGACGGCAGAGGGCACGCGGTGCAGCTCCTGCGCGGCGGCGCTGAAACTGCCGGTGCGCGCGACGGCATCAACAACTTCAAGCGCATATTCAGACCACATGCTTTTTCCTTTCAAAAATTTTCACAGCACTCTGCAAATATTAACGTTTCACAGCGGCGGGCGCACCCTTTTACACTTTGCCGCGTTCAACCTGCCTGACGAAAGATGAGATAAACACCATGCTGTCCTCAAAAGGATTTATGCCCTACCTCGCCCTGCTCAGTATGCTGGGCTTTCTGGCGACCGATATGTACCTGCCCGCCTTTGGCGCGATGCAGATGAGCTTCAATACCTCGCCCGGCATCATCAGCGCCAGTATGAGCCTGTTCCTGGCAGGCTTTGCCATCGGCCAGCTCTTCTGGGGCCCGCTCTCTGACCGCATCGGTCGAAAACCGGTGCTGCTGATGGGGCTGGGGCTGTTCGCGCTCGGCTGCGCCGGCATGCTGTGGGTGGAAAACGCGGCGCTGATGCTGGCGCTGCGCTTTATTCAGGCGATCGGCGTCTGCGCCGCGGCGGTGAGCTGGCAGGCGCTGGTGGTGGATCGCTATCCGCGCGCGCGCGCCAATAAGGTGTTCGCCACCATTATGCCGCTGGTGGCGCTTTCCCCGGCGCTGGCACCGCTGCTGGGCGCCTGGCTGGTTAGCCATTTTCACTGGCGTTCAATTTTTCTGGTGCTGACGCTGACCGGCGTCGCGCTGATGCTGGTGACGCTGCGTCTGCCCACCACCCGTCCGACGGCGAAGGCGACGGGGGATCAGCCGGGCTTTTTCTCGCTGCTGCGCTCCGGCGTCTATAGCGGCAACGTATTGATCTACGCCGCCTGCTCCGCCAGCTTTTTCGCCTGGCTGACCGGATCGCCCTTTATTCTCGCCGATGCGGGCCTGACGCCGGCGGACATCGGCCTGAGCTATATTCCGCAAACCATCGCCTTCCTGCTGGGCGGATTCGGCTGCCGCGCGCTGCTTAACCGCTATGCCGGTGCACAACTGCTCCCCTGGCTGCTGGCCCTCTACAGCCTGAGCGTGGCGTCACTGTTCGGCGTGGCGCTCACCGGCAGCCATAACCTGATCGCCCTGCTGCTGCCCTTCTGCGGCATGGCGCTGGCGAACGGCGCGATCTACCCGGTGGTGGTGTCAAACGCGCTGCTGCCTTTCCCCCACGCCACCGGTAAAGCCGCCGCGCTGCAAAATACGCTGCAGCTCGGCCTCTGCTTCCTCGCCAGCCTGGCGGTCTCTGCAGGTTTACAACAGCCGCTGCTGATGACTACGCTCATTATGGTGACCACTATTGCTCTGGCGCTAGCGGGCTACGTCTGGCAGCGACGCGCCAGCGCACAAACGGATATTGTCCACGCGACGACTCCCTGCCAGGATAATCACTAAGGCAACTTTTATAGTTAGCGCCCTAACAATAAGTCGTTGAATACTGACCTGGTTGAGCATATACTCGATCAGGTCAATAAATCTGCAACAAATCAATAACATAATTGTTCTATTATTAGGCGAAGCTTATCGCCCGGATGGTGTCTGCGCGCGCTTTCTGCTGCGTCAGACAACGGTTTTCAGATCCAATCCTCTGTAAAACGTCGGATATCAGGCGCACGGAGCAATCCGTGACATTTCTCACAGGCCTTGAGAAATTGACTATTCTTTTTCTCAGGTTCAACGCGGACAGGTGATGGAGTAGCTATGAGTTCATCGTTAATAGAAGAAGTGAGCCTTGAAGAAAACCACTGGTATCGCATTGTCCATGAAATGCTGGAAAAGGCGGACATCGAAATCAACGGCAGTCGCTCCTGGGATATTCAGGTTAAGCATCCTGACTTTTTTAAGCGGGTGATTCAGGAAGGCTCACTTGGTCTTGGCGAAGCTTATATGGATGGCTGGTGGGAGTGCGAACGGCTGGATATGTTTTTTCACCGCGTGCTAAAGCACAAGCTGGACCAGCAGTTGCCGCACCACTTCAAAGATACGCTGCGCGTCGCCGCCGCGCGCCTCACCAACCTGCAGTCAAAAAAACGCGCATGGATCGTCGGTAAAGAGCACTACGATCTGGGGAACGACCTCTTCTCGCTGATGCTCGATCCCTATATGCAATACTCCTGCGCCTACTGGAAAGAGGCCGCGACCCTGGAGCAGGCGCAGGAAGCGAAGCTGGATATGATCTGCCGCAAACTGCAGCTGGAACCCGGTATGACGCTGCTGGATATCGGCTGCGGCTGGGGCGGGCTGGCCGAGTATGCTGCCCGCCACTACGGCGCGGTGGTGCACGGCGTGACCATCTCGGCAGAGCAGCAGAAGCTGGCGCAGCAGCGCTGCGAAGGACTCGACGTCACTATTCTGCTGCAGGATTATCGCGATCTTAACCAGCAGTTTGATCGCATCGTTTCGGTGGGTATGTTTGAACACGTTGGCCCGAAAAACTACGCCACCTACTTCGACGTGGTGGACCGCAACCTCAAGCCGGACGGCCTGTTCCTGCTGCATACCATCGGCGCAATCCGCACCGATATGAATGTCGATCCCTGGATTGATAAGTATATTTTCCCCAACGGCTGCCTGCCGTCGGTGCGCCATATCGCCGACGCCAGCGAGTCTCACTTTATCCTCGAAGACTGGCATAATTTCGGCGCAGATTACGACACCACGCTGATGGCCTGGTATGCGCGTTTTCTTGAGGCCTGGCCGCAGCTGGCCGAGAAGTACGGCGAACGCTTTAAGCGCATGTTTAGCTACTACCTTAACGCCTGCGCCGGCGCCTTTCGCGCCCGCGATATTCAGCTGTGGCAGGTGGTCTTTAGCCGTGGCGTAGAGGGCGGCCTGCGCGTCGCGCGCTAAACCGCAAAAATGAATAAGGCGCATGAAGCGCCTTTTTTATGCTTATTCGACGTCAGGGCGCAGGGCGGCGGCTTCGCGCTGCGCCAGTACGCGCTCGACGGTATCGACGATCGCCTGGGTGTGCGGATCGATCTCAATATTGACGCGGTGTCCCAGCTTCTTCGCGCCAAGCGTGGTGCGCTCGAGGGTTTCCGGGATTAAATAGACGCAAAATTTGCTTTTGGTCACTTCGCCCACGGTCAGGCTAATGCCGTCAATACCGACAAAACCTTTATGCAGAATATATTTCATCTGCGCCGGGTCCTGAATTTTAAACCAGACTTCGCGGTTATTTTCTGACTGGATAATTTTGCAGATTTCCGCAGTGGTCATAATATGGCCAGACATCAGGTGGCCGCCGATCTCATCGCTGAATTTCGCCGCGCGCTCAATATTGACCACGTCGCCTTCCTGCAGATCGCCTAAATTGGTAACGCGCAGCGTTTCTTTAATCAGATCGAAACTGACGCGGTTACCCTCAATCGCGGTAACGGTCAGGCAGCAGCCGTTGTGCGCCACCGATGCGCCCAGCGCCAGCCCCGGCAGCAGCTCTTCCGGCAGCTCTGCGATATGGGTGCGAAACAGATCTTTTTCTTCAATGGACACAATCTTTGCGGTGCCCTGCACAATTCCGGTAAACATAGTTTTGGCCTCTGCGAAGTTTGCCCTAGCTTATCACAGCTTAGCGCGCGGATATTATTTCCGCGTCGCGTCCGCTTTACAGCCGCAATATAACGCACAGCGTGACAAAACTTGGTGAATCTTGTTAATGCCGCTACACTAACCGCGCATTTCTCTGGGATCACTCCCCTTTTCTTATTAAACAGGTGTTAACGTGCAGAAGTATTTAACAGAAGCGCGTCAATTGCTTGCCCTTGCGATTCCGGTCATCCTTGCTCAGGTGGCGCAGACCGCAATGGGATTTGTAGATACCATCATGGCCGGCGCGGTTAGCGCCACGGATATGGCCGCCGTTGCAGTCGGCACCTCTATCTGGCTTCCCGCCATTTTATTCGGCCATGGTCTTCTGCTTGCATTGACGCCAACCGTTGCGCAACTCAACGGCTCCGGCCGCCGCGAACGTATCGCTGAACAGGTGCGTCAGGCCTACTGGCTGGCCTTTTTCGTCGCCATTCTGATTATGGTGTTGCTGTGGAACGCCGGTTACCTGATTCGCGCCATGCAGGATATTGACGAACAGCTGGCGCTAAAGGCGGAAGGCTATCTCCACGCCCTGCTGTGGGGGGCGCCCGGCTATCTCTTCTTCCAGGTGATGCGCAACCAGTGCGAAGGCCTGTCGAAAACCAAACCCGGCATGGTGATGGGCTTTATCGGCCTGCTGGTCAATATCCCGCTGAACTGGATCTTTATCTACGGCCACTTCGGTATGCCGGCGCTGGGCGGCGTCGGCTGCGGCGTGGCGACCGGGTCGGTTTACTGGGTGATGTTCCTGGTGATGCGCCTGTGGGTGCGCCGCATGGGCGCCATGCGCGATATTCGCATGGCCTCTCGCTGGTCGCCGCCGTCGCGCGCCGTGCTGCAGCGCCTCTTTTCGCTCGGCCTGCCGGTGGCGCTGGCGCTCTTTTTTGAGGTCACGCTGTTCGCGGTGGTAGCGCTGATGGTGTCGCCGCTGGGCATTGTGGACGTCGCGGGCCACCAGATCGCGCTGAACTTTAGCTCGCTGATGTTCGTGCTGCCGCTGTCGCTGGGGGTCGCCACCACGATCCGCGTCGGCTACCGGCTGGGCCAGGGCTCGGCGGAGCAGGCGCGCGTCGCGGCCTGGACCGCGCAGGGCGTCGGCGTTTGCATGGTGGCGATAACCGCGCTGTTCACCGTGATCTTCCGCCATCAGATCGCCCTGCTCTATAACGACAATCCGGAAGTGGTCGCACTGGCGGCGCAGCTGATGCTGCTGGCGGCGATCTATCAGTTCTCCGATTCGATTCAGGTGATCGGCAGCGGCATTCTGCGCGGCTATAAAGATACGCGTTCTATCTTCTTTATTACCTTTATCGCCTACTGGCTGCTGGGGCTGCCCAGCGGCTATACGCTGGCGATGACCGACTGGGTGGTGCCGCGCATGGGCCCGGCAGGCTTCTGGTGCGGGTTTATTATCGGCCTGACCTCGGCGGCGGTCATGATGCTGTGGCGCATTCGCCGTCTGCAACAGCTGCCTGCGCAGGTCATCCTTGCGCGCGCGGCGCGCTGAGGCGTGTCGCCAGGAGAGACGAGCGGGCTGCGGCCCGTCGCTCTTCTGCGGGGGTACCTGGCCCTGGAAAGCGCCTGTAACGTCCCGCCGCGCCTAAAAAAACGACGCATAGCGCAGTTGCTGGTCAGTCAGCACGAAAAAAGCGTTTTTCCCCTTGCCAGCGTTGCGGCGTGTCGTTAATATTCGTCCCCGCTGTCGCCCTGACAGCGTGTTGCGCTCTTAGCTCAGTTGGTTAGAGCACCACCTTGACATGGTGGGGGTCGATGGTTCGAGTCCATTAGAGCGCACCAAGTGCGTCCGTAGCTCAGTTGGTTAGAGCACCACCTTGACATGGTGGGGGTCGGTGGTTCGAGTCCACTCGGACGCACCAGTTTTTCTTAATGCGTTCTTAGCTCAGTTGGTTAGAGCACCACCTTGACATGGTGGGGGTCGATGGTTCGAGTCCATTAGAACGCACCACTCTTGCTTTTTTCCTCCCTTGCGCAACTTCACTTTTTCTTGATCTCCATCGTTTCCTTCTCTGCTTTTTAATTGGTTTTCGTATACTTAGCGACTATACTATCCCGCGTTGTTCCACTTGAAAGGTTTCAGCGCGGCGTGCCTATGGCGATAACTCTTACTCTTTGCGCAACACGCTCTTGTCGGTTTCCTGACGTAACCGCACAACTTCCCTGCACGCTCAGCCTTCGTCACCTATTCTTACGTTGTACTGTCCGTTTCGTTATCAACCAGAATTCTCATTTCGATGCGTCGTCATCGAATCCCAACCTTCATTATCCATCACAACTTACAGATAACCTGTCATGAAAAAGACCAAGATCGTTTGTACTATCGGCCCGAAAACCGAATCAGAAGAGATGCTGACCCAGCTGCTTGAAGCCGGCATGAACGTTATGCGCCTCAACTTCTCCCACGGCGATTACGCCGAGCACGGTCAGCGCATCGCCAACATGCGCGCGGTTATGCAGAAAACCGGCCGCAAGGCCGCTATCCTGCTCGACACCAAAGGGCCGGAAATCCGCACCATGAAACTGGAAGGCGGTAACGACGTCTCGCTGAAAGCGGGACAGACCTTTACCTTTACCACCGACCAGAGCGTGATCGGTAACAGCGAGCGCGTCGCCGTCACCTACGCTGGTTTCACTGAAGATCTGAAAATCGGCAACACCGTACTGGTAGACGATGGTTTGATCGGCATGGAAGTAAAAGAAGTGACGGAAAACACCGTGGTGTGCACCGTGCTGAACAACGGCGACCTGGGCGAGAACAAAGGCGTTAACCTGCCGGGCGTCTCTATCCAGCTGCCTGCGCTGGCGGAAAAAGACAAGCGCGACCTGATTTTCGGCTGTGAGCAAGGCGTTGACTTCGTTGCTGCCTCCTTTATCCGTAAGCGTTCCGACGTGCTGGAGATCCGCGAGCATCTGAAAGCCCACGGCGGCGAACACATTCAGATCATCTCCAAGATCGAAAACCAGGAAGGCCTGAACAACTTCGACGAAATCCTGGACGCCTCTGACGGCATCATGGTGGCGCGTGGCGACCTGGGCGTAGAGATCCCGGTAGAAGAAGTTATCTTTGCGCAGAAGATGATGATCAAAAAGTGCAACAAGGCGCGCAAGGTCGTTATCACTGCAACCCAGATGCTCGACTCTATGATCAAAAACCCGCGCCCTACCCGTGCGGAAGCGGGCGACGTGGCGAACGCCATCCTCGACGGCACCGATGCGGTTATGCTCTCCGGCGAGAGCGCCAAAGGGAAATACCCGCTGGAGTCAGTGACCATCATGGCCACCATCTGCGAACGTACCGACCGCGTGATGAAATCGCGCATCGACTCGCTGGAAGACTCACGCAAGCTGCGCATCACGGAAGCGGTGTGTCGCGGTGCGGTAGAAACCGCTGAGAAACTGGAAGCGCCGCTGATTGTCGTGGCGACCGAAGGCGGCAAATCGGCCAAGTCAGTGCGCAAATACTTCCCGGATGCCACTATCCTTGCGCTGACCACCAACGAGACCACCGCGCGCCAGCTGATCCTGAGCAAAGGCGTTGAAACGCGTCTGGTGACCGAGATCGCTTCTACCGATGATTTCTACCGCATCGGCAAAGAAGCCGCTCTGGAAAGCGGCTACGCGCAGAAAGGCGACGTCGTGGTAATGGTTTCTGGCGCATTAGTACCAAGCGGTACCACAAATACGGCATCTGTACACGTCATTTAATGTTCGTGAGCATTTATTTTAAAGCGCCTTTAGGGGCGCTTTTTTTATTCCGTCACTAATACAAAACCGGGAAATTTCCAATCGATAATAACTATTCAATATCCTCCGAAATTAAGGTTAATCCGATTAAATCTCTCTGTTTTCGCTAAATATTTTTATCATGTGCGGTCAGGCGCTGCTTCTTTGAGCGAACGATCAAGTTTAAGCATGTTCTCATCAAAAATTTATTCTCAACTTAAAAAGCTTTGTGTAATACTTGTAACGCTACATGGAGATTAACTCAATCTAGAGGGTATAAAGAATGAATCGTACTAAACTGGTACTGGGCGCGGTAATCCTGGGTTCAACTCTGCTGGCTGGCTGCTCAAGCAACGCTAAAATCGACCAGCTGTCTTCAGACGTTCAGACTCTGAACGCTAAAGTTGACCAGCTGAGCAACGACGTGAACGCAATCCGTTCTGACGTGCAGGCTGCTAAAGATGACGCAGCTCGCGCTAACCAGCGTCTGGACAACCAGGCTCACTCTTACCGTAAGTAAGAGTTCTGGTATTAAAAATGGCGCCCATGTGGCGCCATTTTTTTTTGCTCTGATTTTGCCGCCACAGCGTGGCGGCGGCTGTCTGATTCAGGGATTCGCCTGCGCGCTCTGCGTCTGCTCTGACGCTGCCTCAGACGGCTGCGTTACCGCCTCACCGCTCGATACCAGCACCGGCATACCAGAACGACGCTCCAGGGCCGCTTTAATCAGCGCGCTGTCGCTCTGCGGACTCTTTATAAACTTCTTCAGCGCAGGGTTAAGCGCTATCGGCATCGTCTGCGGGTCGTCTTTATCGCTGTGCGACAGCGGCTGGTGTACCTCGATGTAGCGCTTTCCGTCCGGCTCGACGGCATACTTCACCGGCTGGTTGATTACCTGCACGCGCGTCCCCTTCGGCACGCTGTTGAACAGCGCCTCGATATCCTGCGGACGCAGACGAATGCAGCCGGAGCTGACGCGCATCCCGATGCCGAAATCGGCGTTGGTGCCGTGGATCAGATAATTGCCGCTACCGCGCGCCAGACGCAGCGCAAACAGCCCCATGGGGTTTTCCGGGCCGGCTGGCACCACTGCCGGCAGCGTCACGCCCTCTTTGGCGTAGCGCTTGCGAATATTAGGGGTGGGTGTCCAGGTGGGATTAGGGATCTTCTGGCTGATACTGGTCACCATTACCGGCGTCGCCGCGCCCAGCTGGCCGATGCCGATGGGGTAGACAATGACCTTATCCTCGCCTTTGGGGTAGTAATAGAGGCGCAGCTCGGCGAGATTTACCACAATCCCCTCGCGCGGCGTATCTGGCAGCAGCATCTGCTGCGGCACCACCAGCTGCGTGCCAGCCTTTGGCAGCCAGGGATCGGTGCCGGGATTGGCCTCCAGCATGCTCAGCAGCCCAATCTGGTACTTTGCCGCAATCGCTTCAAGGGGACGCTTATCGTCGGGAACGGTGGTTAACTGGTTTTCGCCGATAAGGCGGCTGTCGGCGGAAGGAAGCGGATATTCCGTGGAGAAAGCCGGGGCAGCGAGTCCAACGCTTAGCAGCAGCGCACCGGCAAAACGTAAGGCTGATTTCATGCAATCTTCTCTTTCAGATAAAAAAACAGACGCCTGTTGGCGTCTGCTAGTTTAACTCAGAGGAGATTTTGAGCGTTATGGCGAATTGCCCGAATCATCGCCTCAAGGCCCTGCGACCGCGAAGGCGTCAGATGCTGGGTCAGCGCCAGCTCGGCGAACCAGTGGCGCACGTCCAGCGCGACGATATCGGCCGCCGTCAGGTTTTGATAGAGGCTAAACACCACTGCAATCAAGCCCTTAACGATAGCCGCGTCGCTGTCCCCTTCAAACGCCAGGGTGCCGTCGGGCTGCGGCGTCATCTTGATCCACACCTGGCTCTGACAGCCGGAGATGACGTTTTCCGGCTGATGCAGGCTTTCAGATGATTCTGGAAGTTTCCCGCCCAGCTCAATGATGTAGAGGTACTTCTCTTCCCAGTTGGCGCAACGGTTAAAGTTGCGCACCAGTTTCTCTTTATCTGGCAACGTAGCCATCACTTACTCCTGAACTCTGCTCAACCGCCCAGCAGACGATGAATACGGGTCAAACCAGCCGCCAGACGATCCGCCTCTTCTTCGCTGTTATAGAAGGCGAAGGAGGCGCGGCACATAGCCGGTACGGCGTAATGGCGCATCAGCGGCATAGCGCAGTGATGGCCGGTGCGAATAGCGATACCGTATTGATCGAGGAAGCTGCCGACGTCGTAGGCGTGATGCTTGCCGAGGTTAAAGGCGATTACCCCTGCGCGCGCCTGCGGGCCATAAATGACCAGATCGGGCACCGAGGCGAGCTTGTCGAGGGCGTAGCGCATCAGCGCCTGCTCGCGCTGCTGGATAGCGTCAAGACCGATCTCTTCTACATAGCGCAGCGCCGCGCCGAAGCCGATAATACCGCCGGTATTGGGCGTGCCCGCTTCGAAACGCCAGGGTGCTTTGTTCCAGGTAGTGCCGACGGGCAGCACTACCTGATCGATCATTGAGCCACCGCCTTCCCAGGGCGGCATCTCGTCGAGCAGCGCTTTGCGCCCGTAGAGAATGCCGACGCCGTTAGGGCCATAAATTTTATGGCTGGAGAAGACGTAGAAATCGCAGTCGATATCCTGCACGTCGACCTTGCCATGCATCACCGCCTGGGCGCCATCCACCAGCGTCACCAGCCCGGCGGCTTTCGCCTGCGCCACCAGCGCTTTGACCGGGTTAACGGTGCCGAGCACGTTGGAGACGTGCGTAACCGCCAGCAACCGCGTACGGCTGTCAATCAGCCCCGCCAGCGCGTCGATCGCCAGCTCACCGCTGCTGTTAAGCGGCAGTACGCGGATCTCCGCGCCGGTGCGCTGCGCCACCATCTGCCAGGGCACGATATTGGCGTGGTGCTCCATCTCGGTCACGATCAGGTTATCGCCGGCCTGCAGCTGGCTTGCGCCCCAGCTGTTCGCCACCAGGTTAATCCCCTCGGTGGTGCCTTTAACAAATACGATCTCTTCCGGTGAGGAGGCGTTAAGAAAACGCGCCGCCTGCAGGCGGACGCTTTCCATATCGGTGGTGGCCTGCGCGCTCAGGCTGTGAATGCCGCGATGCACGGCCGCGTAGCCGTGCTGATAGAAATGGCTTTCGGCGTTAATCACCGCCAGCGGACGCTGGGCGCTGGCCGCGCTGTCAAGGTAGGCCAGCGGATGACCGTTGACCTCACGCTTCAGGATCGGGAAGTCGGCCCTGATACGTTCGAGATCGAAGTTCATCATGAGGCATCTCCAGGGAAACGCGCCGCGATGCGTTGCAGAACCGCCTGACGCAGCGTCTCATCATCCAGCGCTTCGGTCAGTTCGGCCGCGAAGGCGTGAATAATCATCTGCTGCGCCGCCTCTTCTGCGATGCCGCGCGAGCGCAGGTAGAACATCTGCTCATCATCAATGCGACCGATGGTGGCACCGTGGCTGCACTTCACGTCGTCAGCGTAGATTTCCAGCTGCGGCTTGGTGTCCACTTCCGCCAGACGACCGAGCAACAGGTTGTTGTTGGTCATCTGCCCGTCGGTTTTCAGCGCGTGCTGCGCCACTTTGATGTGGCCGTTAAACACCGCGCGCCCTTTGTCACGCGAGATAGTCTTATGCAGCTGACGGCTCAGGCAGTAGCCTTTGTTATGCTCCAGATAGCTACGGGTATCCGCGACTTCTGAATTCATCGGCAGCACCAGGCTGTTCAGCGACAGCTGGGTGTTTTCGCCGTTGAGCTGCACGCTGGTGTTGTGACGAGAGAGGCCTGCGCCCAGCAGGAAGCTGGTGCTGCTCACCTGCGCATCGCGACCGATAACGATGTCGTTATGGGCGAAGTGGTAGCTGCTGCTCTCTTCAAACGCCAGCTTGATATGGTTCAGCTGGGCATTGTCGCCGACTGCAAAGGTAAAGCGCGCGCCGGTAAAGTGCTGCGCCCCGTCCAGCGTGACGTAGTGCTCGATAACCTGCGCCTGCGCGCTCTCTTCCAGCTCAAGATGGTGGCGATGATGCACGGTGTTGAGCGCATCCGCCTGGCCGCTGGTGATATGCAGCAGGTAGAGCGGACGTGCCGCCGCCTTGCCGCGCGCCAGACGAATCGAGGTCACCTCTTCCGCCAGGCTTTCGGTCAGGTGCAGAAACACTTCTGGCTGAACCGGTGCCGGCAGCGGGCGGCGCTCGGCGGCGCGGCTGTGCTGAACGGTATAGAGTTCGGTATCGGCCGCGCTCAGCGCTGGCTGAAACTGACCATCAACGAATACCAGTCGAATCGCATCCAGCGGCAGCGCCAGCGCGTCGACCTGCGCCTGATCCAGGCTCTTCGCCTGCGGCAGCGCGAACTGGTGGGCAAACAGCCCGTCCAGCGCGGTATATTTCCAGTTTTCATGCTTACGCGTCGGCAGACCGACGCGCATCAGCTGTTGCCAGTGCTGCTGAGCCTGCAGCGAGCGTGACTCGCCGCGCGATTCGAACAGATGATGCCACTGCTGCAGGGCGTTATCACTCTTCGTCGGTAAGCCAGCCATAGCCTTGCTCCTCCAGCTGTTTCACCAGCGTAAAGTCGCCCGATTTGACGATCTTACCTTTGTACAGCACGTGCACGAAGTCTGGCTTGATGTAGTCCAGAATACGCTGATAGTGGGTGACGATGATAAAGGCGCGCTTCTCGTCGCGCAGGCTGTTAACGCCTTCCGCAACGATTTTCAGCGCATCGATATCGAGGCCGGAATCGGTTTCATCAAGGATGCACAGCTCAGGCTCCAGCGCCGCCATCTGCAGGATGTCGTTGCGTTTCTTTTCGCCGCCGGAGAAGCCGACGTTGACCGAACGGGTCAGCAGATCTTCTGGCATCTTCAGCAGATGGATTTTGTCTTCGATAAAGTCCTGGAAGTCAAAACGGTCCAGCTCTTCTTTGCCGCGATACTTGCGCACCGCGTTAACCGCGGTCTGCAGGAAGAACTGGTTGCTGACGCCCGGGATCTCAACCGGATACTGAAACGCCATAAAGATGCCTTCGCCCGCGCGATCTTCCGGGTCAAGCTCCAGCAGATCTTTGCCTTTGAAGCTCACGGAACCGCCGGTGATTTCGTAATCTTCGCGGCCAGCCAGCGTTGCAGAGAGCGTACTTTTGCCTGAGCCGTTCGGGCCCATAATGGCGTGTACTTCGCCCGGTTTCACTTCGAGGTTAAGACCGCGCAGAATCTCTTTGTCTTCAACGCTAACCTGTAAATCTTTAATGCTTAACATACTTATTCCTTCACATTGCTTCCGGCAACGCGTGTGACGGCATCAGCCCACACTGTGCTCAAGGCTGATGGCTAACAGTTTTTGCGCTTCCACGGCGAATTCCAGTGGCAGCTCAGAGAACACGTCTTTACAGAAGCCGTTGACGATCATTGAGATCGCATCTTCTTCGCTGATACCGCGCTGCAGGCAGTAGAACAGCTGGTCTTCGCCGATGCGCGAGGTGGTCGCCTCATGCTCCAGCTGAGCGGTATTGTTGCGGGTTTCCACATACGGGAAGGTATGCGCGCCGCAATCGGGGCCGATCAGCATCGAGTCGCACTGGGTAAAGTTACGCGCGTTAGTCGCGGTCGGCATGATTTTCACCAGGCCGCGATAGGTATTCTGGCTCTTACCGGCGGAGATACCTTTAGAGATGATGGTCGATTTGGTGTTTTTACCAATGTGGATCATCTTGGTGCCGGTATCTGCCTGCTGGCGACCGCTGGTCAGCGCCACCGAGTAGAACTCACCGATGGAGTTGTCGCCGCGCAGAATGCAGCTCGGGTATTTCCAGGTAATAGCGGAGCCGGTCTCGGACTGGGTCCAGGACATTTTGCTGTTCTCGCCTTCGCACAGCGCACGCTTGGTAACGAAGTTCAGAATGCCGCCTTCGCCTTCACCGCCCGGGAACCAGTTCTGTACGGTGGAGTACTTCACTTCCGCGTTTTTGTGGATGATAACTTCCACAACCGCGGCGTGCAGCTGATAGGTATCGCGCACCGGCGCGGAACAGCCTTCGATGTAGCTGACGTAGCTGTCTTCGTCCGCAATCAGGATGGTGCGTTCAAACTGACCGGTTTTCGCCGCGTTAATACGGAAATAGGTCGACAGCTCCATCGGGCAGCGCACCCCTTTCGGGATATAAACGAAGGTGCCGTCAGAGGCGACCGCCGAGTTCAGCGCCGCAAAGAAGTTATCGTTGGCCGGCACCACGGTGCCGAGATACTTCTGCACCAGCTCAGGGTGTTCCTGAATCGCTTCGCCGAACGAGCAGAAGATAATGCCCTGCTCCGCCAGCTTGCCGCGGTAGGTTGTGGCGACGGAGACCGAGTCGAAAATCGCATCGACCGCCACTTCGCGGCCTTCACGCACCGGCACGCCAAGCTGATCGAACGCCTTCTCAACTTCCTGCGTCAGGTAGTTGTTGGTCTCTTCGATCCCCGAAGACTGCAGCGCGCCCGGCTCAGAAGCGCAGCTGTCGTCGCAGTTGCCGCATGAGGGTGCCGAGTAGTAGCTGTAATCCTGATAATCCAGTTTATCGTAATGCGCTTTCAGCCAGTGCGGCTCTTCCATTTCAAGCCAGGCGCGAAAGGCTTTAAGACGAAACTCCAGCATCCACTCTGGCTCGTTACGTTTAGCCGAGATCGCGCGCACCACATCTTCGTTGATGCCGTGCGCCATTTCGTCGGTTTGCAACTGGGTAAAGAAGCCCTCTTTGTAGTTGAGCTTGCCTTCCCACATTTGTACATCGTCAGATGTTTCGCTGTGTCGTGACATATTTCACTTACTCGACGCCAAAGCTTTCACCGCACCCGCAGGCGTGTTGAGCTTTAGGGTTATTGAATTTAAAAATCTGATTCAGGCCTTCGCGGACATAATCCACTTCCGTGCCGTCGATAAACGGCATCGCCTGAAGCGGCACGTAGAGCGTTGCGCCGTTATGGGTAAACTGCAGATCGTCATCGGCAGGCTCTTTCACCAGATCCATGACGTAGCCGAAACCGGCGCAGCCGGATTGTTTCACGCCCAGATGGAGACCTTTAACCTCAGGATCTTGTGCCACCAGGCTAAGAATTTGCTTTGCCGCGGAATCAGTCAGCGTGACCCCTTTCCAGACGAAATCATCAGGAGAGAACGTTGCTGCATTTACAGATGCCATGTTGTTACCTCGTAAGTCCGGACCTTTTCAGGCTATCCCCCTATGGTAAGGATCTGGACGATCACTTCAACCTCTTGTTTTGCAGGGATAATCATCTTGTGCTCTTTTTAATCGCTGCTTTATTAAGCATAGCTGCTTCGCAGGTCTTTGCGGCGAGAGCCCACGCGCCTAAATCAGCGGCCTAACCTGTTAAAATTACGTAAAATTTTTTTCAGCTAGTTATTAATAATTTCTTATTGATAGGTTACGCCTTTATCGCTTACACAAAAATTGTTCTTGCCGATTTTATTAACAGGCTAAGTAAATCGTGAAAATTTTCGCGCTGCGCAATTGCAATCTGCCCCGAGTTGAATATGATAATTATTATCATTCAACCTTTGAGGTGGTGCCATGACGCCTTCCGTCTCTGCCTGGCTGCAGGGCAAAATCGACGATTATCAGTTCGCCATGCGCGATATTACCGTTGACTTCTACCTGGCACAGGCAAAGCTTAACCGGGCCGACTGTACCATTCATCAGCTTCGTCAGTTCAACGATACCTGTCTCGATATGGCCGAAATCTGCCAAATCAACGGAGACGATCAAAGCTATCTGCACGCTCTGGGCAAACTGCACCATCGGCTGGTGCAGGAGATGGGCAACAGCGAGCGCGACAGGCTGTTCCGCATCCAGGCCTGGCAGCTGGCGCGCTTCTCCCTTACCCGGCTGTGCCATCAGCTGGCGCTGGTCGGTGAATGGGAGAAAGCCACTGCGCTGCAGAGCGACTTCGTGCGTCACGCGGGCTGGATATTCTAATCCAGCCGCGTCGTGACGTCGCGCACAATTTCGTTACATCAATGCCAGAAGTGCCTGCAGCGGATGGCGCATGCCGTTGCCTTCCAGCCTTTTCACCTGGCTGCGGCAGGAGAAGCCGGTCGCCAGGCAGCGCTGGCGCGGCAGCTTCTGCAGCTGCGGATGCCACGAAAGGCCATAGATCCCCAGCGAGTTGTCGAGGTTTTTGGTTTCGTGACCGTAGGTGCCCGCCATGCCGCAGCAGCCGACGTTGATATTCTCCAGCCGCGCGCCGAAGCGCGAGAAGATCTCTCGCCACTGATTCGGCGTATTGGGCAGCGCCGTGACTTCGGTGCAGTGCGCAAACAGGTACCAGCTTTCGCCGCTGCCCGGCACCGCTTCGCGCGTGCTGACCACCTCACTCAGCCACTCATGCACCAGCTGGACATGAAAGTCGCCGCGCTTTTCGCCCAGCGTTTGCTTATATTCATCGCGATAGCAGAGCACCGTCGCCGGATCGACGCCAACCATCGGCATGCCGAGCATCGCCACCCGATTCAGGAAGTCAGCGGTTTTGCTGGCAGTGCGCGCAAAGCGCTGCAGAAAGCCCTTAACGTGCTGCGCCTTGCCGTTCGGCATAAAGGGCAGCAGCACCGGCCGCAGACCCAGCTTCTCGATCAGGCGAATAAAGTCGGCAATCAGCTGCGCCTCGTAGAAGCTGGTAAAGGGGTCCTGCACCACCAGCACCGTCTCGGCACGCTGCTCGGGGCTTAGCGCCTCCAGCTTCTCCAGCGTCATGCTCATCGCCGGATGGCCGCTCAGCTCCTGCTTCAGCGAAGGGGACGAGAGCAGCGGCAGATCCACCATGCCGATATGGTTTTTGCTCAGCTCGCGCATCCAGGGCTGACGCAGAAAGAAGTTAAACGCCTTCGGCGCTTTCGCCATTAGCGGCGCATAGCTCTCGACCGCCGACACCAGATGGTCGCTTACCGGACGCAGGTAGCGCGTATGGTAGAGCTGCAAAAAGCGGGCGCGGAAATCGGGCACGTCGATTTTGATCGGACACTGGGTCGAGCAGGCTTTACAGGCGAGGCAGCCCGACATCGCCTCATGAACCTCATGGGAGAAGTCATACTCGCCCTTGCTGGCGTGCCAGCTGTTGCGCACGCGGCCAATCAGGGCGCGAAGCGACAGGCTGCTTTCCGGCAGCTGCTTCTCGAGCTGCTGCGGATCGACCCCCTGCTCCGCCAGCAGGCGCAGCCATTCGCGCGTCAGGGTGGCGCGCCCTTTCGGCGAGTGGATGCGGTTGCGGGTGATCTTCATCGAGGGGCACATCGGGCTGCGTGCATCAAAGTTAAAGCAGAGGCCGTTGCCGTTGCACTCCATCGCGCCGCGCCAGTCGCTGCGCACCGTCAGCGGGATCTGGCGGTCATAGCTGCCGCGCTTGGTCGCGTCGACCTGCATCATCGGCTCGTTGCTGTCGATGGGGGTACAGATCTTGCCGGGGTTCATGCGGTTATCGGGATCGAACGCCGCCTTGATGCGGCGCAGCTCGTTAAACAGCGTTTCGCCGAAAAACGCCGGGCTGTACTGCGCGCGGAACCCTTTGCCGTGCTCGCCCCACAGCAGTCCGCCGTAGCGCGCGGTCAGCGCCACCACCTCGTCCGACAGGGTTTTCATCAGCATCTCCTGCTGCGGGTCGCACATGTCCAGCGCCGGACGCACGTGCAGCACGCCTGCGTCGACGTGGCCGAACATGCCGTAGCTCAGGCCGTGGCTGTCGAGCAGCGCGCGGAACTCAACGATATAGTCGGCGAGGTGCTCCGGCGGCACGGCGGTATCTTCCACAAAGGGGATAGGCTTGGCGCGCCCTTTGGCATTGCCCAGCAGCCCCACCGCCTTTTTGCGCATGTTATAGATACGCTCGATACCCTCAAGATCCTCGCAGAGCTGATAGCCGATAACGCCGCCCTCGCGCTGCGCCATCAGGCGATCCAGCCGGGCGCAGAGCGAAGAGACCTGCTGATCGATCAGCGCGCCGTCGTCGCCAGCGAACTCGACGATATTGAGGCCAAGCATCTCTTTGTCCGGCACGTCGGTAATCAGCTCGCGCACCGAATGCCAGACGATATCTTCTCGCGCCAGGTTAAGCACTTTGGAGTCCACGGTCTCCACCGACAGCGCCTTCGCCTCAACCATAAAGGGGGCGTTGCGCAGCGCGGAGTCGAAAGAGTCATATTTGATATTCACCAGCCGACGCACTTTGGGAATCGGCGTGATATCGAGCCGCGCCTCGGTGATAAAGGCCAGCGTGCCCTCGGCGCCGCACAGAATGCGCGTCAGGTCGAAGGTTTGCATGTCGTCGCTAAAGACGTGGCGCAGATCGTAGCCGGTGAGGAAGCGGTTCAGCTTCGGAAACTTCTCCAGAATCAGCGCGCGCTGTTCGCGGCATCGCGTCAGCACCTGCTGATAGATGCGCCCTTCTGGCGTCGCGGTCTGCGCCAGCGTCTCCGCCAGCGCGGCGGCCATCGGCCGGGTATCGAGAATATCGCCGCCGAGCAGCACCGCGCGCAGGCCCAGCACATGATCGGAGGTTTTACCGTAGACCAGCGATCCCTGGCCTGAGGCGTCAGTATTGATCATGCCGCCCAGCGTCGCGCGGTTGCTGGTAGAGAGCTCCGGCGAGAAGAAAAAGCCGTAGGGCTTAAGCCAGGCGTTAAGCTGATCCTTGACCACGCCCGCTTCGACGCGCACCCAGCCCTGCTCAGGATTGATCTCCAGAATGCGGTTCATATGGCGCGACATGTCGACCACGATGCCCTGATTCAGCGACTGCCCGTTGGTGCCGGTGCCGCCACCGCGCGGCGTAAAGGTGAGATCGTTAAAGCGCGCCTCGCCCGCCACGCGCGCAATCAGCGCCACGTCGGCGGTAGAGCGCGGAAAAAGCACCGCGTCCGGCAGCAGCTGGTAGATGCTGTTGTCGGTGGACATTAACAGACGATCGGCGTAGCTGGTGGCGGTATCGCCGGTGAAGCCCTGCGCCTTCAGCGCGTCGAGGAATGTCAGCACCCGTTGAACGAGGCCGGGCGCCTGAGAAATCTGTGGGATCATTATTGAGAGACCAGATGTTGTAATCGTGTGTGTTGCTTGTTTTGTCTGAACGCTCCGTTTTAACACATTTTTTTCGCGCTCGCCTTTTTTTCCGGCGCGGGTAAAAGCCGCGCTTTCGCCTCTGTTTAAAGCCGCCAAAATAGCTCATCATTAAGCCGGGCCTGATTGCCCCCTAATGAAGGATTATTTGAGGTCGTTGTCTCTTATGAAAAACCTGCACCGCACCACGGATATGCCGCAGAGGCTCTTTACGCTGCTCTTTATCCTGCTGATGATCGTCGCCTGTATCTGGATAGTTCAGCCTTTTATACTGGGTTTTGCCTGGGCAAGCATGGTGGTGATCGCCACCTGGCCGCTGATGCTGCGCGTGCAGCGGCTGCTGTGGAACCGGCGTTCGCTGGCGGTCATCGTGATGACGCTGCTCTTGCTGCTGCTGTTTATTATTCCCATTGCGCTGCTGGTCAACAGCCTGATCGACAACAGCGCGCCCGTTATCGCCTGGGCGACGCAGGGTCATATGGAGATGCCGTCGCTGCTGTGGCTGAATGATATCCCGGCCATCGGCGAAAAACTCTTTTCCAGCTACCACAAGCTGGTGGCGGGCGGCGGCTCGGCTATTATGGCGAAACTGCAGCCCTACGTCGGTCGCACCACCGGCTTCTTTGTCGCTCAGGCGGGTCATTTTGGCCGGCTGATGATCCATCTCGGCGTGATGCTGCTGTTCAGCGCCCTGCTGTTCTGGCGCGGCGAACAGGCGGCGCAGGGCATTCGTCACTTCGCGTTTCGTATGGCAGGCCGTCGCGGCGACGCCACGGTGCTGCTGGCGGGTCAGGCGATCCGCGCCGTGGCGCTCGGTGTGGTGGTGACCGCGCTGGTGCAGGGCGTGCTGGGCGGCATCGGCCTCGCGCTCTCCGGCATCCCCTACGCCACGCTGCTGACCGTGCTGATGATCCTCTGCTGTCTGGTGCAGATCGGCCCGCTGCTGGTGCTGGTGCCCGCCATTATCTGGCTTTACTGGAGCGGCGACACCACCTGGGGCACGGTGCTGCTGATCTGGAGCTGCGTAGTCGGCACGCTGGATAACGTGCTGCGCCCGGTGCTGATCCGTATGGGCGCCGATTTACCGATGATCCTTATCCTCTCCGGCGTTATCGGCGGGCTGGTGGCCTTCGGCCTGATTGGTCTGTTTATCGGTCCGGTGGTGCTGGCGGTCTCCTACCGGCTGGTGTCCGTATGGATGCATGAGGCACCGCCGCCGCCAGAGGGCGACCTCGCCAGCGTGGTCGAGATCCTGTCCGATCATGAAGAAGAGCATCTGCCCTCCTGAGACCGGGCTCAGGGCGGTTAACCGCCCTGACTCATTTGCGTCACGTTAACATTTTTTTCCATTAGCGGTTTTTAAGAAAAAACGCAGTTTTCGGCCATGAGGCCGCATATCAGCGTTGAATAGTTTATTTTTCGCACTGGTTCACCCCAATTTCGCCCCTAAACAGGTGACAAAAGTTTATTGGCTTTAAACTAATAAGAGGATTCTTAAAGACTCAGAAGCGCGCGATGAATAACATGATTCCTAAGTTTGAAATCAACCTACTGATTTTTAAACAACCTTTTTCCCCTGAGTAAAGTGAAGAATTGCTGTGTGTAGTCTTTGCCCATCCCCTGTGATGGGCTTTTTTTTGGCCCAAAGAAAGCAAAAAGGCCAGCAAAGCTGGCCTTTTTACGGCAAATTAGCCTATCTAATCATGTACTTTTGCCTAACTCAGCCAGCGACAGCCAGGTTTCCACCACAGTGTCTGGATTGAGCGACAGGCTGTCGATACCCTCTTCCATTAGCCAGGCCGCAAAGTCCTGATGGTCGGACGGCCCCTGCCCGCAGATGCCGACATATTTGCCCTGCTTTTTCGCCGCCTGAATCGCCATCGACAGCAGCGCTTTCACCGCCTCATTGCGCTCGTCAAACAGCGCCGACACCACGCCCGAATCGCGATCCAGCCCCAGCGCCAGCTGCGTCATATCGTTCGAGCCGATAGAGAAGCCGTCGAAGTGCTCAAGGAACTGCTCGGCCAGCAGGGCGTTGGAGGGGATTTCGCACATCATAATGATTTTCAGGCCGTTCTCGCCGCGCTTCAGGCCCTGACGGCCCAGCTCCTCCACCACCGCCTGCGCCTGCGCGACGGTGCGCACAAAGGGCACCATGATTTCGACGTTGGTCAGGCCCATCTCATTACGCACGCGCTTCACCGCCTCGCACTCCAGCGCGAAACAGTCGCGGAAGCTGTCCGCCACGTAGCGTCCGGCGCCGCGGAAGCCCAGCATCGGGTTCTCCTCTTCCGGCTCGTAGCGCTCGCCGCCCACCAGGTTGGCGTACTCATTCGATTTAAAGTCCGACAGGCGCACAATCACCCGCTTCGGCGCAAACGCGGCTCCCAGCGTGGCGATCCCTTCGGTCAGGCGAGCAATATAGAACTCAACCGGGCTGTCGAAACCTTTCATCATGCCGCGGATCTGCTGCTGGAGTTCCGGCGTCTGCTGGTCAAACTCCAGCAGCGCTTTCGGGTGCACGCCAATCATGCGGTTGATAATGAACTCCAGACGCGCAAGACCTACCCCTTCATTCGGCAGGCAGGCAAAGTCAAAGGCGCGATCGGGGTTACCGACGTTCATCATGATCTTCAGCGGCAGCGCCGGCATCTCGTCTACCTGCGAACTGGTGACTTCGAAATCGATCAGATCGCTATAGACATAGCCGGTGTCGCCTTCAGCGCAGGAGACGGTGACTTTGTTGCCGTCCTGCAGGCGGTCGGTGGCGTCGCCGCAGCCCACTACCGCCGGGATGCCCAGCTCGCGCGCGATAATCGCCGCGTGACAGGTGCGCCCGCCGCGGTTGGTGACGATCGCTGAGGCTTTCTTCATGATCGGCTCCCAGTCCGGGTCGGTCATATCGGTGACCAGCACATCGCCTTTTTCTATGCGGTTCATCTCGCTGATGTCGTGGATCACTTTAACTTCGCCAGCGCCGATGCGATGGCCGATGGCACGGCCTTCCACCACCACGCTGCCGGTGCCCTGCAGGTTATAGCGCTCCATCACCTGACCGTTGGAGCGCACGGTTTCCGGGCGCGCCTGCACGATAAAGAGCTTGCCGGTATGGCCATCTTTCGCCCACTCGATATCCATCGGACGCTTGTAGTGCTGCTCGATCTGCACCGCCTGACGCGCCAGCGCCTGCACCTCTTCATCGGTAAGGGAGAAGCGGTCGCGCTCGCTTTCCGGCACCTCTTCGATGCGCACCTGCTCGCCGTGCGACTGCGAATCGGCATAGACCATACGCACCTTTTTCGAGCCCATATTGCGGCGCACGATGGCGGGACGGTTGGCGGCCAGCGTCGGCTTGTGCACATAGAACTCATCTGGATTGACCGCGCCCTGCACCACCATCTCGCCCAGGCCGAAAGCGGAGGTAATAAACACCACCTGATCGAAGCCCGATTCGGTATCGATGGTAAACATCACGCCCGATGAGGCGAGATCGGAGCGCACCATACGCTGCACGCCCGCCGACAGCGCCACGCCGCGATGGTCGTAGCCCTGATGCACGCGATAGGAGATGGCGCGATCGTTAAACAGCGAGGCGTAAACGTGCTTCACGGCGATGATTACCGCGTCATAGCCCTGCACGTTAAGGAAAGTCTCCTGCTGGCCGGCGAAGGAGGCGTCCGGCATATCTTCTGCCGTAGCGGAAGAGCGCACGGCGAACGACGCCTCGGCATCGTCTGCTGAGAGCTGCTCGTATGCCTCGCGAATAGCCGTTTCCAGTTCAGGCTGAAACGGGGTATCCACGACCCACTGACGGATCTGCTTACCGGCTTTCGCCAGCTCGTCGATATCGTCGATATCGGTCTTGTCCAGTAAATCGTAAATGCGCTGGTTGAGGCCACTCTGATCGAGGAACTGATTAAACGCGTAAGATGTGGTCGCATATCCGTTGGGCACGGAGACGCCCAGCGACGACAGGTTCATAATCATTTCACCCAGAGAGGCGTTTTTGCCTCCCACGCGATCGACATCATGCATGCCAAGCTGGTTATACCAGAGCACTAACGGCTGTTCGCCTGTAATGGACATCGAGATTATCCTTTTAAGAATGAATGGGCACATGGAAAATTTAGCTATTCGCAAAATTAGCCTGGCACAATGCGCAATTAATGACTAAGTGTTGAATCGTTAAAGCGCGCAAGATTAAGTAATTTAGGAATTATTCCGATAATTGCGTCACGTTGCGCAAACCCGTTATTTTTCGCTAAGGCTATGATGTTAATGGTTTTCGCTATTTTTCATCGGCTTAGCGCCGCTTTCCGTTGCGCAACCGCGTCCCGCTTTATTTCCCGGTAGCCCGCTTTTATGGCGAGATCGGGGAAGTTAAAACATCATTTCAATATTTAGCCCCGTCCGCTTCGACGCTCTCAGGCGAGAAAAAACGAAAAGTTCACAAATTTTAAACATGGATTTTTTATTTTGTTCTGACCGCTATTTAAAGCTGCTAACCTGACCCTATCTCTCTACGCATAAGGTAAAGGCCATGAGCAGCGAAAGAAGCGTTTTCTATATTTCCGACGGCACCGCGATTACCGCAGAGGTGCTGGGCCACGCGGTGCTGTCGCAGTTTCCGGTGGGCTTTAACAGCCTGACGCTGCCCTTTGTTGAAAACGTGCAGCGCGCCCAGGCGGTGAAGGCGCAGATCAACGCGCTCTATCAGAAAAGCGGCGTGCGCCCGCTGGTGTTTTTCTCTATCGTCACGCCGGAAGTGCGCGACATCATCACGCAGAGCGAAGGCTTCTGTCAGGATATCGTGCAGGCGCTGGTGGCGCCGCTGCAGGAAGAGCTGGGCATGGCTCCCGCGCCGGTGGCACATCGCACCCACGGCCTTGACGCCAGCAACCTCGGCAAGTACGACGCGCGCATCGCCGCGATCGACTATACCCTGGCGCACGACGACGGCATCTCGCTGCGCGGCCTGGAAGATGCGCAGGTGATCCTGCTGGGCGTGTCGCGCTGCGGCAAAACGCCCACCAGCCTCTATCTGGCGATGCAGTTCGGCATCCGTGCCGCCAACTACCCCTTTATCGCCGACGATATGGACAACCTTAAGCTGCCGGCCGCCCTGCGTCCGTTTCAAAACAAGCTGTTTGGTCTGACTATCGATCCCGAGCGGCTCGCCGCCATTCGCCAGGAGCGGGCAGAAAATACCCGCTACGCCTCGATGCGCCAGTGCCGGCTTGAAGTCGGCGAGGTGGAGGCGCTGTTTCGCACCCACCAGATCCGCTACCTCAACAGCACCAACTATTCGGTAGAAGAGATCGCGACCAAAATCCTCGACATTATGGGTCTGACGCGCCGCATGTACTGAGACGCCAGCGGCGACGCCTTGTAAAGCGCCGCTGCCGTCCTGTAAAAAATCATTTCAGTTTATAGGCTTGCATTCGCAAACTAATAATTTATTGTGATCATCATCACTTCCCGGTATGTCACCGCTGCGAAGAAAAAGCTTTCGAGATACTCATGAATAAAACTGATGAACTGCGTACGGCACGCATCGGCAGCCTGATCACGCCTGCCGCGTTAGCCGCTCAACACCCTCTTTCCGCCGACGTGGCGGATAGCGTCACGCGCGCGCGCCAGCGCATCGCCCGCATTCTGACCGGCGAGGATCCCCGCCTGCTGGTGATTATCGGGCCCTGCTCGCTGCACGACCCGCGTGCGGCGCTCGACTACGCCCAGCGGCTGAATGCGCTGCGTGAGCGCTATGCCGACCGCCTGGAAATCGTGATGCGCACCTACTTTGAAAAACCGCGCACCGTGGTGGGCTGGAAAGGGTTGATCTCCGATCCCGATCTCGACGGCAGCTTCAACGTCAACCGCGGCATCGGCCTGGCGCGTCAGCTCCTGCTCGACATTAATCGCCTGGGGCTGCCTACCGCGACGGAATTTCTCGATATGGTCACGGGCCAGTTTATCGCCGACCTGATTAGCTGGGGCGCCATTGGCGCGCGCACCACCGAGAGTCAAATCCACCGCGAAATGGCCTCCGCGCTCTCCTGTCCGGTAGGCTTCAAGAACGGCACCGACGGCAACGTGCGCATCGCGGTGGACGCCATCCGCGCCTCGCGCGCCAGCCATATGTTTCTGTCGCCCGATAAAGATGGGCAGATGACGATTTACCAGACCAGCGGCAATCCGCACGGCCACGTAATTTTGCGCGGCGGTAAAGTGCCGAACTATCACGCCGACGACGTGGCCGCCGCTGCCGCCAGCCTGCGCGAGTTCAGCCTGCCGGAGCAGCTGGTGATCGATTTCAGCCACGGCAACTGCCTGAAGCAGCATCGCCGTCAGAAAGAGGTGGCGGCCGAAGTGGCGCAGCAGATCCGCGCCGGCTCGCGCGCGGTTGCCGGCGTAATGATTGAAAGCTTTATCGAAGAGGGAAATCAGAAAGTCACGGGCGAACCGCTGGTTTACGGCCAGTCGATTACCGATCCCTGCCTCGGCTGGCAGGACAGCGAAGCGGTGCTGTCGCTGCTGGCCGAGGCGGTGAACAGCCGCTTCTGAGCCGTTAGCTGGAGCAGCTTACCTCCAGCGATTTTCCCCAGTCCGGCGGCCGCTGACGATATTCAGCGGCCGTTGCGTCACTAAAGGGCTGCTGCAGCGCCTGATGCAGCCGCGCCAGCGCCTCGCTCTCGCCCTTCTCTGCTCCATCGATCGCCTGCTGCGCCAGGTAGTTGCGTAAAACCAGCGCCGGATTCGCGGCCTTCATCTGCTGCTGGCGCGTCGCATCGTCTACCCCTTCCTGCAGCAGACGTGCGCGATAGCGCTGATACCAGCGGTCAAAAGCGTCGCGATCCATAAATTCGTCGCGCAGCGGCGAGCGCGCCTCCTGCTGCTGCGTTTCGCTCAGCAGGCGGAACGTCAGGGTGTAATCGCTGCGCTCCTGCGCCATTAGCGACAGCAGCTCCACCAGCAGCGTGTTATCGCCGTCATCAGACTGGGTAAAGCCCAGTTTCGCCCGCATCCGTTCGCCCCAGACACGCATCAGCTCCGGCTCGTAGCGGCTCAGCGCCTGCTTAAGCTGCTCGACGCTCAGCAGCCCGGAAAGCGCATGCGCCAGCCGGTTAAGATTCCACAGGCCGATCGTCGGCTGATTTTCAAAGCTGTAGCGCCCCTGGTAATCGCTGTGGTTGCAGATAAAGCCGGGCTGATAGTCATCAAGGAAACCGTAAGGGCCATAGTCGATGGTCAGCCCCAGCAGCGACATGTTATCGGTGTTCATCACGCCGTGCGCAAAACCTACGCTTTGCCACTGGGCGATCAGGCGCGCGGTGCGCTCGACGACGTCGGTAAACCACAGCAGGTATTTATCCGCTTCGTCGACCAGCTGCGGCCAGTGGTGGCGCAGCGCATAGTCCGCCAGCTGCTCGACCTTGTCCTGCTGCTGGCTGTAGAAGAAGTGCTCAAAGTGGCCGAAGCGCAGATGGCTTTCCGCAATGCGCATCAGGGTCGCGCCGCGCTCGGGGGATTCGCGATAGACCGGCTCGTCGCTGATGGCGATAGCGAGCGCGCGCGTGGTGGGAATGCCCAGATGGTGCAGCGCTTCCGAGGCGAGAAATTCACGCACCGTGGAGCGGACCACCGCGCGTCCGTCGCCCATACGCGAATAAGGAGTAAGCCCGGCCCCTTTCAGGTGCCAGTCAACCTTGCCGCCCGCGTCGAGGCGCTGCTCGCCCAGCAGAATGCCGCGCCCGTCGCCAAGCTGTCCAGCCCAGACGCCGAACTGATGTCCGCTGTAGACCTGCGCCAGCGGCTGCATGCCCGGCAGCAGCGCGGCGCCGTGCCAGACGCCATGGCCTTCGCCGGCGAAAAGCGCGGCATCCACGCCCAGCTCCTGCGCCAGCGGCGCATTGTGATAAAACAGGCGTCCGCCCCTGAGCGGCGTCGGCGCCTGAGCGGTATAGAAACCCGGCAGCTCACGCTGCCAGCTGTTATCAAACAACATAGACTCTCCCGAGCGGCAGCCCGGCAGAGCCAGAGCCGCCGTCGCTGTGAATAACCGGATATCGGGCCGTCTCGCCGTGGACGCGGCCGCGCGAGACACCGCAAGTATAGTGGCGGGAAATCAAATACAACAGGCGGGCTTAATCAGGCGCGCAGTACTGACTGGTAATAAGCCGCGGCAGCGCCTCCGCTTTGACCGGCGGGAACAGCGCGCCCTGCAGCACGGCGTCCTGCAGCGTGGCGGTTTTGTCGAGCAGCGTTCTGTCATCGATGCCGCAAATAATCATCATCTGCGCGTGGCTGCGGAAGTTATCGATAATGCTTTGAATAAACGGCAGGAATGAGGCGCGTTTCGCCAGCGACTGAATAAATTGTTTATCCAGTTTGATGCAGTCGAACAGATTATCATAGACCGCGCGGGTCGAAGATTTACCCGCACCGAAATGGGATAATGATAAACGGAACTGTTGTTTTAGCGCAAAAATAAGAGGGTCATTAATTCCGTTTAAAAGCTGCTGAAACGTTTCGCTGATGTCGAGTAATAAAAACGGAAGCTGTTTAATTTTACGGATCAGCAATTCACTCGCCAGCAGCGTGCGCGCCATGTTTTCATCAATACGCATTAATGCCAGTACATGATTTTTAACGAAGAAGTCGCGGTACTGTTCCAGCACGGCTACCTGCCGCTGCAGCAGGCGCAGCCTCTGCATCTCATCGAGCTGCGGCAACAGCAGATCCTGCGGCAGAGTAACAGGCGCACTGCTGTGGACGAACTGACTTACCAGCTCGACGGCCGCCAGCTGCCCGCTAATTGTGCAGGCAGGATAAAACCAAATTTCCGACTGATAGTCGGCAGATAAATGAACTTTCATTTTTACAGCCAGATAAAGTGGCGACTGGCGCATCGTATATCATCGAAATCGGGCAGGCAATAGTACCAAACGTGGGAAGAGATGGACATCTTTGCCGTTAAATTTCGCTTTGCCCGCTGCGCCAGATCCCTAAGCCAAATAACGGTAGCGTTTAATACCCTTTACCAGAAAATTAACTCTCTGCCTTATTGATATAATTATTTCCCGGCAGCGTAAAGTGCCATTTAAAATAAGAGTTATAAAATGACCGTTTCCCCGGCGCTATTTTTTCTGCAATTCGCGCGCGCGCCGATTGGGGCGATTATTAATTTGCCTTAAATGCGGCGCGCCTGCCAGAAGGCTTTGCGCCAGTAGACGTTGTCGAGCGAGGAGCGGATCACCCCCTGGCTGGTAGAGGCGTGAATAAAGGCGTTGTCGCTGTCGTAGATGCCGACGTGCAGGCCGTTTTCACCGCGGCCGGTTTTGAAAAATACCAGGTCGCCCGGCTGCAGCTCATCCTTGCTGATGCGCGTGCCGATATCGCTCTGCGCCCGCGTGCTGCGCGGCAGCTGCAGATCGAACCGGTCGCGCATGGTGAGATAGACGAAGCCCGAGCAGTCGACGCCGCCGCGGCTCATGCCGCCGTAGCGATAGGGCGTGCCGCGCCACTCTCCCAGCTGCTCGTTGAGCTGCGCCACTACCATAATTGAATCCGCCAGCCGGCCGTTCACCGGCGGCGCGCGATGGCTGCTGCATCCCGCCAGTATCAGCACCAGTAAAATCACCCCCATCCGCATTCGCGCGCATCTCCTTTAATCGCAACGGCCTCACTCTAGCGTCAGGCGCGCAGCGTGGCAAGATGCGGCGCTCAGGGCTGTACGGTCAGCAGGGGCAGCCCGTCCAGCTCCAGCTGACGAAACGGAATCGCGTAGAGATCGCTGAGGCGCTCAGGAGTGAGGATTGCCGCAGCCGCACCCTGCGCCACCACGCTGCCCTGCGCCATCAGCCAGACGCGGTCGGCATGGCGCAGCGTATGGTTAAGATCGTGGCTGCTGGCGATAACGCAGACCCCGGCGCGCAGCAGCCCGATAATCAGATTATGTACGGCGTTTTGCTGGGCGATATCCAGCCCGGTCATCGGCTCGTCCAGCAGCAGCAGGCGCCCTTGTGGATTAAGCGCGGGATCGATCTGAGCGAAGGCGGCCGCCAGCCTGACGCGCTGCCACTCGCCGCCCGACAGCTGCGTCAGCGGCCGCGCCAGCTTATCCTGCAGCCGCAGCGTCTCCAGCAGGCCGCTCAGGGCCGCTGGCGACCGCGCGTCGCTGAGGTGCAGGCGCAAATAGTGATAGACCGGCATCAGGCCCGGCGCTGCCTGCTGCGGCAGCCAGGCGCGCACCCGCGCCAGCGCCGGCGCGCGCCATTCGCGCAGCGGGCGCTGCAGAAGCTGGATCTCCCCTTCGCCCGACAGCATGCCCGCCATCAGCGCCAGCAGGCTGCTTTTGCCCGCGCCGTTAGGCCCGACCAGGTGCAGCAGCGTGCCTTTTTCCACCTCGGCGGAAAAAGGCGCCAGCCGGCCAGGCACGGCGGCACCTTTCAGGCTCAGAACCATTTACTGCGCCAGCGCCTGCTGAATGCTCTGCTGGATAACGGCGTCGTCCGGCGTCATATCCGGCGCGAAACGCTTCACTACCTCGCCCTGACGGTTAATCAGGAATTTTTCGAAGTTCCACAGAATATCGCCAGGCGCTTTGGGCGCGCGGCCTTTGCTCGCCATGCGCTCGTAGAAGCCGCTGCCTTCCGGGCGCACCGCCTCCGGCTGCGCCGCGATCAGCTGCGTATAGAGCGAATGGCGCGCCGGACCGTTGACCTCCCCTTTGGCCAGCATGGGAAAGGTGACGCCGTAGGTGGTGCTGCAAAACGTTTTGATCTCTTCGTTGCTGCCCGGCTCCTGCTCAAGAAACTGATTGCAGGGAAAGCCGAGCACGCTGAAGCCCTGCGCCTGATACTGCTGCTGCAGCGCTTCCAGCTGCTCATACTGCGGCGTAAGGCCGCACTTCGACGCCACGTTAACCACCAGCAGCACCTTGCCCTGCCACTTTTCCAGCGTGGTTTTCTCACCGTCGATGGTCATCAGTTCAGTTTGATAAAGGCTCATAAAAGTCTCCTGTAGAGGAAGCAGAAAGCCAGCCGAAGCTAGCGCGAAGATTTGACTAACAGCGCGATAAACAGCGGCGCACCGAGCGTGGCGGTCACGACCCCTATCGGCAGCTCCGCCGCGGTAAGCGCCAGGCGCGCAATAATGTCGGCGGCGAGCAGCACCGCCGCGCCCGCCAGCGCTGACGCAGGCAGCAGATAGCGATGGTCGCTGATGCCGCTAAGGCGCAGCAGGTGCGGGATCACCAGGCCGACAAAGCCGATAGCGCCCGCCATCGCGACGCTGACGCCCACCAGCCACCCCATCGCCAGCACCAGCGCATTGCGCCAGAAAAAGAGCGACAGGCCTAGCTGCTGCGCCGAGGTTTCGCCAAGCGCCAGCAAATTAAGCACGCGCGCCGTGGCGAGCAGCCCAGCGGTAACCGGCAGCAGCGCCAGCATCATCCAGCCGTAGCGCCAGTCGATGCCGCTAAAGCCGCCCATCATCCAGTACATCAGCTGACGCAGATCGAGACTGGTGCTGAAGTAGACCGCCCAGGTCATAATGGCGCTGCAGATAATGCCGAGCGCCACGCCGGTAAGCAGCAGCCGGGTGACGGAGAGCTGTCGGTGCGCGAAATGCAGCAGGATCAGGGTAATAAGCAGCGCGCCCGCCATCGCCGCCAGGCTCAGGCTCCAGAGTGAGCCGCTGCCGAACAGCACGCCCAGCACCAGCCCGATGCCGGCGCCGTTAGAGACGCCGAGCAGGCCCGGTTCCGCCAGCGGATTGGTAAACAGCGCCTGCATCACTACGCCGCAGACCGCCAGCGCCGCGCCGACCAGCACCACCGCCAGGGTGCGCGGCAGGCGCAGCTGCCAGACGAACAGCCGGCCGCTGTCGCCTGACCACTGGGCTGGCGCGATCCAGCTGTCGCCCGCACAGAGGCTAAGCACCATTAACGCCAGCAGAACAAGACCGAGCGCCGTAAGCACGCGACGACTGCGGCGATCCGCCTGATAAGCAAGCTGATCCAGCAGGGACATAATTTGGGGATTCGCTGAGAAAACAGAGATTTGATTGTAGAGAGATTGGCGGAAAAAGAAAGGCTGACGTAGGCGGCGCCCACGGGCGCCGCAGAGAGGGTTAGCTGTGGTCCGGACGCGGCGGCAGCGGCTCGCCGTGCGGCTGACGGCTGTTGTGCGACGCATTATCGCGCTTTGCCGTCGCCCTGCCGTGCCCGGGGCGCTGCGCCTGCCAGCCGTTACCGTTCCAGTAGCCGTGCGGCCCTTTTAGTCCGACGCTGCGGCCGTGGTGCGCCTGCCACCATTTCGCGGTACGCCAGCTGTAGCCGTCCCAGTAGTTGCCGCGATGGTCGCGATCGCCAATATGGGCGCTGACGCCCGGCGCAGTATCAGGGTGCGGCGCATTCGCGCTCGCCAGCAGCGGCATCCCCAGCAGGAGGCTTAAAAGCAGTGCGGTTTTTTTCATTACGGGACTCTCTTGTTGTCTGTCGCCGCAGTTATAGCAAAAGCGTCCTGGCCGTCACTATCGGCGCAGGCGGATTTTCAGCTTATTTCCCGTAAGCTTACAGAATGCTGACACAGTGAAGGGATTCGGCAGAAAGAGGAGAAGACGCGCGGCGCAGCGGTGAAAGGCAATGAAAAAGGCCGCATAAGCGGCCTTTTTAGAACACTGAAATCGGTCAGTCGTTATCTTTCGGAGAAGCGTTTTCGACGCGGCTTTTCAGCTTCTGACCCGGGCGGAACGTTACCACGCGGCGCGCGGTAATTGGAATATCTTCCCCCGTTTTTGGATTCCTGCCTGGACGCTGATTTTTATCGCGCAGGTCGAAATTACCAAACCCAGACAGTTTTACCTGTTCACCATTCTCCAGAGCGCGGCGAACCTCTTCAAAAAACAGCTCCACTAGCTCTTTTGCGTCGCGTTTGCTCAGCCCAAGCTTCTCAAACAGGTACTCTGACATTTCAGCTTTTGTAAGCGCCATAGGTTCAATCCCTCAAGGTTGCCTGGAATCGCTCTTTTAATGCCGCAACGCATTTGCCAACGGTCGCGGCAATCTCCTCTTCTTCGAGTGTCCGGCTGGTATCCTGCAAAATCAGGCTGATGGCGAGGCTCTTGAAACCCTCTTCAACGCCCTTACCGCGGTACACGTCAAACAAGTTTACGCCAACTACCTGATTTACGCCAACTTTCTTACACTCGGCGATGATATCTGCTGCAGGGACGTTTTCAGCCACGACCACAGCGATATCGCGACGGTTCGCCGGGAAGCGTGAAATCTCGCGCGCTTCAGGCAGGACGCGGTCTGCGACCTTATTCCAAAGCAGTTCAAAGACTAAGGTGCGGCCGTTGAGATCCAGCTTACGTTCCAGCTCGGGATGAACTACTCCGATAAATCCGATTCGTTCATCATGCAAATAAATCGCCGCGCTCTGCCCCGGATGCAGCGCCGGATTCGCTTCGGCACGGAAGCGAATCTCGTCCAGCTTGCCGGTTAAATCGAGCAGCGATTCTAAATCGCCTTTCAAATCATAGAAGTCAACCGCCTGACGCGCCAGATCCCAGTGCTCTTCATTGCGGTTACCGCTCAGCACGCCCGCCAGCATAAGATCCTGACGGATACCTAAATTCGCCTGGGTATCAGGCACAAAGCGTAAACCGCTCTCAAACAGGCGTACGCGGCCCTGCTGGCGGTTCTGGTTGTAGACCACCGCGCTCAGCAGGCCGGTCCACAGCGACAGGCGCATCGCCGACATATCGCTGGAGATCGGGCTTGGCAGGATCAGCGCCTCTTCGCCCGGATGCAGCAGCTGCTGGATTTTCGGGTCGACAAAGCTGTAGGTGATCGCTTCCTGGTAGCCTTTATCCACCAGCAGGGTTTTGGCACGCTTCAGCGACAGATCCGCCTCGCGGTGCTGCGTCATCACCAGAGCTGCCTGCACCGGCACGTCCGGGATATTGTTATAGCCGTAGACGCGCGCGACCTCTTCAATCAGATCCTCTTCGATCGCCATGTCGAAGCGCCAGCCTGGTGCCACCGCTTTCCACTCCCCCTGACCTGCCGTCACGTCACAGCCAAGACGCGTCAGGATGTCGGTGACCTGCTCATCGGCAACGGCGTGCCCAATCAGGCGATCCAGCTTCTCGCGGCGCAGCGTGATGGTGGCACGCTGCGGCAGCGCGGCCTCGTGCGTCTGGTCGATAACCGGGCCAGCCTCACCGCCACAAATTTCCAGCAGCAGCTGGGTCGCGCGCTCGATAGCCTGATACTGCATCGTCGGATCAACGCCGCGCTCGTAGCGGTGTGAGGCGTCGGTGTGCAGGCCGTGACGGCGCGCGCGGCCGACAATCGCCAGCGGATCGAACCAGGCGCACTCAAACAGAATGTTCTGCGTCTCCTCGTTCACGCCGGAATGCTCGCCGCCGAAGATACCGCCCATCGCCAGCGCTTTATGGTGATCGGCGATCACCAGCGTGTCGCTGCTGAGTTTTGCTTCGCTACCGTCGAGCAGCGTCAGGGTTTCACCCTCTTCCGCCATGCGCACCACGATGCCGCCGTCGATGCGGTCGAGATCGAAGGCGTGCATCGGCTGGCCCAGCTCAAGCAGCACGTAGTTGGTGATATCCACCACCGGATCGATAGAGCGAATGCCGCAGCGGCGCAGCTTTTCACGCATCCAGAGCGGCGTAGCGGCTTTGACATTGATGCCTTTCACCACGCGGCCCAGGTAGCGCGGGCAGGCGTTGGTCGCGTCAACGCGGATCGGGAAGGTGTCGCCAATGGTGGCGGCTACCGGCTCGATCGCCGGCGCGGTGAGCGGCAGGCTGTTCAGCACCGCCACATCACGCGCGATGCCGATAATGCCCAGGCAGTCGGCGCGGTTCGGCGTGACGCTGATCTCAATGGTGTTGTCGTTCAGCTTCAGGTAGTCGCGGATATCGCTGCCTACCGGCGCATCGCCCGGCAGCTCGATAATGCCGTTGTGATCGTCGGAAATGCCCAGCTCGGAGAAAGAGCAGAGCATGCCCTCCGACGGCTCGCCGCGCAGCTTAGCCGCTTTGATCTTAAAGTCGCCCGGCAGCACCGCGCCCACGGTGGCGACCGCCACCTTGAGACCCTGACGGCAGTTCGGCGCGCCGCAGACGATATCCAGCAGGCGATCGCCGCCGACGTTGACCTTGGTGACGCGCAGCTTGTCGGCGTTAGGATGCTGACCGCACTCCACAACTTCGCCGACCACTACGCCGTGAAACGCGCCGGCAACCGGCTCAACGCCGTCCACTTCCAGACCGGCCATGGTGATCTGTTCAGAAAGGGCAGCGCTGTCCAGAGCCGGGTTTACCCATTCGCGTAACCAGAGTTCACTGAATTTCATTGGATAACCTGCCCTTATTTAAATTGTTTGAGGAAACGTAAGTCATTTTCGAAGAAGGCGCGCAAGTCGGTGACGCCGTAGCGCAGCATGGTGAGACGCTCCATGCCCATGCCGAAGGCGAAGCCAGAGTAGATTTCCGGATCGATGCCGACGTTGCGTAATACGTTCGGATGCACCATGCCGCAGCCCAGCACTTCCAGCCATTTGCCGTTTTTGCCCATCACGTCCACTTCCGCCGAAGGTTCGGTGAACGGGAAGTAGGAAGGACGGAAACGAATCTGCAAATCTTCCTCAAAGAAGTTGCGCAGGAAGTCGTGCAGCGTGCCCTTCAGGTTGGTGAAGCTGATGTTCTTGTCGACGATCAGCCCTTCCATCTGATGGAACATCGGGGTATGCGTCTGGTCGTAGTCGTTGCGATAGACGCGGCCCGGCGCAATGATGCGAATCGGCGGCTGCTGGTTTTTCATGGTGCGGATCTGCACGCCAGAGGTCTGAGTGCGCAGCAGGCGCGTGGCGTCGAACCAGAAGGTGTCGTGATCGGCGCGCGCCGGGTGGTGGCCCGGAATATTCAGCGCGTCGAAGTTGTGATAGTCATCCTCGATCTCCGGGCCGGTCACCACCGCAAAGCCCAGTTCGCCGAAGAAGGTTTCGATGCGATCGATGGTGCGCGTGACCGGATGCAGCCCACCGTTTTCCATGCGGCGTCCCGGTAGCGAAACGTCGATAGTCTCAGCGGCCAGGCGGGCGTTGAGCGCGGCGGACTCCAGCGACTCTTTGCGCGCGTTAAGGCGCTCCTGCACCTGCTGCTTGGCCTCATTGATCACCGCGCCCGCAGCCGGACGCTCTTCCGGCGGCAGCTCGCGCAGCGTCGTCATCAGCTGCGTCAGGTGGCCTTTTTTACCGGTATATTCGACGCGCACCGCGTCAAGGGTGGCGATATCTGTCGCCTCGTCGATAGCGGCTGTGGCGCGAGCCACCAGTTCTGCGAGTTGGGACATGGTTTCCTCTTCTTCCAGGCGGGCTGGTCTGTTCTCGTTGGGACGTTGCCGTCATGCTTCGCCAGAAACACGAAAGCCTCCACGAGGGAGGCTTTCGGCGCGATTTTTCGTTTCTTTTCTATGCGCAAAAGCCCCTGAGTTTCAGGTGCTAAAGTAAAAAAAGAAACGGAAAATAGCAGCGTTCATGCTTGCGTTACCTTGCTGTGACTCTGAGGGCACTATTGAAAAGCCCTGCGGTGAAAATGTCAATCTTTTGCTTGAGTTACAGGCAATAAAAAAGGGAGCAAGCTCCCTTTTTCATCTGACTTACGCCAGAGCTGATTTTGCTTTTTCGACCAGTGCGGTGAACGCCACTTTGTCGAATACAGCGATGTCAGCCAGGATTTTACGGTCAATTTCAATGGACGCTTTTTTCAGGCCATTGATGAAACGGCTGTAAGAGATGCCGTTCTGACGCGCTGCAGCGTTGATACGCGCAATCCACAGTTGACGGAACTGACGCTTACGTTGACGACGGTCGCGGTAAGCATACTGACCAGCTTTGATAACAGCCTGGAAGGCAACGCGGTAAACACGTGAACGTGCACCATAGTAGCCTTTAGCTTGTTTTAAGATTTTTTTGTGACGTGCGCGAGCAATTACACCACGTTTTACGCGAGCCATGTGAGCTCTCCTGTATCAATATTCTGTGATGCCTGTATTCCCTGCCGGCCTGGGGCCGTAATGCAGAAACGTCGAGGCAGATTTATAAAAAAGTTAACTTATGCGTACGGCAGGCAGGCAACAACCAGACCCAGATCGCCTTTAGACACCATGCCTTTCGGGCGCAGGTGACGTTTACGCTTAGTTGATTTTTTAGTCAGAATATGACGCAGGTTTGCGTGCTTACGCTTGAAGCCGCCAGAAGCGGTCTTCTTGAAGCGCTTAGCCGCGCCACGTACAGTTTTAATCTTTGGCATTTTAAAAATATCCACTTCGCATTGTTAATAAAACGAATCAGACAGGCGAACAAAGATCCGCACAGCGCGAACGCTGCGCGGTCAATGTTACTTGAAAGCCTACTGTTTCTTCTTGGGAGCGAGCACCATAATCATCTGGCGGCCTTCGATCTTCGATGGGAAGGATTCGACTACTGCCAGTTCTGTCAGATCTTCTTTCACGCGGTTAAGCACTTCAATACCGATCTGTTGGTGCGCCATCTCACGACCGCGGAAACGCAGCGTGATTTTGGCTTTATCGCCTTCTTCCAGAAAACGAATCAGGCTGCGGAGTTTTACCTGATAGTCGCCTTCATCTGTGCCAGGACGGAATTTGATTTCCTTAACCTGGATAACTTTCTGCTTCTTCTTCTGTTCCTTAGAAGATTTGCTTTTTTCATAAAGGAACTTGCCGTAATCCATAATACGGCACACCGGCGGTTCGGCGTTGGGGCTGATTTCTACTAAATCAACGCCCGCTTCTTCAGCTTTTTCAATAGCTTCGCGAAGGCTGACAATACCAATCTGTTCGCCATCCACGCCAGTCAAGCGTACTTCAGTGGCACGGATTTCACCGTTGATTCGATTCGGACGCGTCGGTTGTACTCGTTTTCCGCCTTTAATAACCTTATTCCTCTAATTGGTGAAGATTGCGGCTGCGAATCTCTTGTTGCAGCTTCTCAACAAACACATCGACATCCATCGTCCCGAGGTCTTTACCGCGGCGGGTGCGAACGGCTACTTTGCCTGCTTCCACCTCTTTGTCACCGCAAACCAGCATATAAGGGACGCGACGTAATGTGTGCTCGCGGATTTTAAAGCCTATCTTCTCGTTTCTCAAGTCTGCTTTCACACGAATGCCAGCATTCTGCAATTTGCGTGTCAACATGTCGACATATTCTGCCTGCGCATCGGTGATATTCATTACCACCGCCTGCATTGGCGCCAGCCAGGTCGGGAAGAACCCAGCGAACTCTTCGGTCAGAATACCGATAAAGCGCTCCATCGAGCCAAGAATGGCGCGATGAATCATTACCGGCGTCTGACGGTCGTTGTTTTCGCCCACATAGGTGGCGTCCAGACGTTTTGGCAGGGAAAAGTCTAGCTGAACTGTGCCGCACTGCCAGGCGCGATCGAGACAGTCATACAACGTAAATTCGATTTTCGGACCGTAGAATGCACCTTCTCCGGGCTGGAATTCAAACGGAATGTCGTTTTCATTCAGCGCAGCGGCTAAATCTTCTTCCGCGCGGTCCCACATTTCATCAGTGCCGATACGCTTCTCAGGACGCGTGGAGAGCTTCACCACGATCTTTTCAAAGCCGAAGGTGCTGTACATGTCATAGACCATGCGAATACAGCTGTTCACTTCGTCGCGCACCTGATCTTCAGTACAGAAGACGTGGGCGTCATCCTGAGTGAAGCCGCGAACGCGCATCAGGCCATGCAGCGCGCCAGACGGCTCGTTGCGGTGACAGCTGCCGAACTCCGCCATGCGCAGCGGCAAATCGCGGTAGGACTTCAGACCCTGATTAAAGATCTGCACGTGCCCCGGACAGTTCATCGGTTTGATGCAGTATTCACGGTTTTCTGAAGAGGTCGTGAACATCGCCTCTTTGTAGTTTTCCCAGTGCCCGGTTTTTTCCCACAGCACGCGGTCCATCATAAAGGGACCTTTCACTTCCTGGTACTGGTACTCTTTCAGCTTGCTGCGCACGAACACTTCCAGCTCGCGGAAGATGGTCCAGCCGTCATTATGCCAGAAAACCATACCCGGCGCCTCTTCCTGCATATGGTAGAGGTCGAGCTGCTTGCCGATCTTACGGTGGTCGCGCTTCGCCGCCTCTTCCAGACGCTGCAGGTAGGCGTTGAGCTGCTTCTTGTCTGCCCAGGCGGTGCCGTAGATGCGCTGCAGCATTTTATTGTTGCTGTCGCCGCGCCAGTAGGCACCCGCGATTTTCTGCAGCTTGAAGTGGTGGCAAAAACGCATATTCGGCACGTGCGGACCGCGGCACATGTCGATATATTCTTCGTGATGATAGAGGCCCGGCTGGTCGTCGTGGCTGATGTTCTCATCCAGAATAGCCATCTTATAGCTCTCGCCGCGCTCGGCGAACACGTCGCGCGCCTGCTGCCAGCTAACGACCTTTTTCACCACGTCGTAGTTGGTTTCAGCCAGCTGGTGCATGCGTTTTTCCAGCGCGTCGATATCTTCCTGCGTCAGGGTATGATCGAGATCAACGTCATAATAGAAGCCGTTGTCGATAACCGGACCGATCGCCATTTTCGTATTGGGCCACAGCTGTTTGATAGCGTGCCCCAGCAGATGCGCGCAGGAGTGGCGAATAATTTCCAGACCCGCTTCATCTTTAGCGGTAATGATGGCGACGGAGGCATCTTCGGTGATGGGATCGACCGCATCCACCAGCTGCCCGTTAACGCGTCCGGCAATGCAGGCTTTCGCCAGGCCAGGACCGATGTCCAGCGCAATATCCATCACGCTTACCGCGCGGTCATAGCTGCGCTGGCTGCCATCAGGAAGAGTAATTACAGGCATTTAATATCCTTAATTGCAGTGGTAAGCCACACGAAAGCTTACATACAACATTGAGTAGAAGTGATTGCCCGGCGCGATGTCAGACCCACATTGTCGGAATGACGCCGGGAATTGTAGTGCGCCGCAGATGATAACAGCTTTGCGCGGTGAGCAAAACCCGTCCCCCTGCGGCTAAGTTGAGGAACAGACGAAAAAAAACCGCAGCCAGGCTGCGGTCAGGAAGCGATGACGCCGCGAATTACATCGCGTAGGTCAGCATAATGCTGGTTTTGGTATCGGTGCGATCGGGCGCGGACTCTGGCGGGTTGTTATTCCAGGTCACGTTGTACGCCAGCTTCAGCGCGAAGTGATCGTTGATGCCAACCTGCAGGCCGGTTTCCGAGTTGACGGTGGTGTCTTCGCCGAAGCTGCTCAGCACCGACACGCCCTGAATAAATTTGGTGTTGTCGGTGAGCTGCCACTGGTAGCTCAGCGCGCCGTAGCCCAGCGCTTTGGTTTCGCTGCCGCCGTCGTGGAAATCGTCATAGCGCACGCCCGGACCAAATTCCGCACGCAGCGAATGGATCGGCCCGCTCAGGATCTGACGACCGTAACCGGCGGTAAGCACATCGCGCGAATCGTAGCCGTTAAAGCGGTCGCTCAGCCAGCTCGCCTGACCAAACAGGTAGTCGAAGCTGTTGAGGTTGTAGCGCGAACGGCCGCCGATGCTGTAGGTTTCAGATGAGCGCTCGTCGTTAGAGGAGGTGTTCGCCGCGTTGCCCCACAGGCTGTAAGCCATGGCGCTCTGATACCACGTCATATTGGTTTGCGCCGTCAGCGAGGAGCTGGTGGTGTTACCAGTCTGCGCCAGATAGCCTGCGGAGGCGCTGCCGTCGAACGGCTTTTTCGCCGTTGAAGGATCGTCCATCGCGGTGAAAACGGTGTTGTCAGCCAATGCCTGATGGCAAAACGCGCCGGCTGAAAGCAAAAGAACAGCTGAGAGCTTATGAAGCACTTTCATTTATATGTGACCCGTACGACAGTTTAAAAAAGAGTGAGTGTGAAGCGTTTTGCCGGCCAATCAATGCAATTTACGGTAAGTATTGTAAAAAAGTATTAACCAGCCCGAAACATGCATTTTCCCCGCGATCCCGCCTGATTATTGGGACTTTTCTGATTAACGAGGCGCATTACAAATCGGGATCGAACAAAACGCAGCAGAGATACTACAAGATTTTTCTGAACGGCGCGTCAGCGGCTTTACCCAGGTTTACTTTTATGTCTGTCCTGAATAACGGCTTTATCCTGTTCATTATTCGCGCAATTTTTCACTATGGTCTACGCTGTGCACAGTCATGCCGCACAGAGATGAAACATGAGCGACGATCTCAAGCGTTACATTGTCACATTTCACTATCAGGAATCGGGCCTGGGCGATATTCAGGCGCTTAACAGCGCCATGATCGCCGCGGGCTTCAGCACCACGCTTAACGATGACCAGGGCCACCCGCACGAGCTGGGCACCAACAGCTTTGGCCTGGTCAGCGCCCTGTCGCCAGAGGATCTGCAGCGTCAGGCCGTCGCCGCAGGCGAAAGCGTGCTGCACCAGCAGCCCGAGGTCGCCGTCACGACGCTGGAGGCGTTTTTACGCGACGCAACGCCCTGACCGCGCTCGCCATCCGTTCCGGTAAGCTGTGCGCAAGCGCGGGTTTTCAGCGATAAAGAGACGGTACAATCGTTTTTATGTCGCAGACCACTCTGACTGACATCGCAGCCTGACAGGTTAAAAGAGGATCGCCCAATGTGGAACGCTATTAGTCGTTTGTTAAGCGAACAGTTTGGCCATGCCGAAATTACCGAACGCCATGAACTCCCCGGCGGAGATGTGCATCCCGCCTGGCGTCTTCGCTATGGCGAGCATGACGTCTTTATGAAGTGCAACAGCCGTGACATGCTCACCCTTTTCACCTGGGAAGCCGATCAGCTGGCGCTGCTGGCGCGCACCCAAAGCGTCCGCGTGCCGGCGGTTTACGGCGTCGGGCACCATCGCGATCAGAGCTTTCTGCTACTGGAATATATTGCGCCGCAGCCGCTGGATGCGGAGAACGCCTTCCAGCTGGGCCAGCAGCTGGCGCGGCTGCACCAGTGGAGCGAACAGGCGCAGTTCGGCCTCGACTTCGATAACAATATTACCACCACGCCGCAGCCCAACAGCTGGCTGCGCCGCTGGTCGTTTTTCTTTGCGGAACAGCGCATCGGCTGGCAGCTTCAGCTGGCAGAAGAGAAAGGCATCGCCTACGGCAATACGGAAGAGATTGTTAACTGCGTGCAGCGCGCGCTGGCCACGCACCAGCCGCAGCCTTCCCTGCTGCATGGCGATCTCTGGCCGGCCAACTGCGCCGGCAGCGCCAGCGGCCCGTGGCTGTTCGATCCCGCCTGTTACTGGGGCGACCGCGAATGCGATCTGGCGATGCTCGGCTGGTTTCCCGATCTGCCGCGTCAAATTTATGAAGGCTATCAGTCGGTCTGGCCGCTGCCCGACGGCTTCTCACAGCGCCAGCCGGTCTATCAGCTCTACTACCTGCTTAACCGCGCCAACGTTTTTGGCGGCAGCTGGCTCAGCGAGGCGCGGTTTGCGGTTGCGCGCCTGCTGGAAGAGGATGCGCTGGCGCAGCGTCAGGCCAGACCGGCCTGACCCGTTACAGAAAGCCGAGCAGCGACAGCGCGAAATAGCCGGCGACGGCGATCACCACCGGCAGGATATAGAGCGGAAAAATCTGCAGGAAAATCGTGTGGTGCGGCACGCGGATTTTCTCTTCCAGCTGCTGGCGCGTACGGGCGGCGTCGCCGCGCGCCTGCTCCAGAATCAGCTGATCTTCGATTCCTTCTTTAATATGACGCACCTGACGCGCCATGCGCGAACCGGACGCTTCCAGCGCCAGACCAACGAATATCAGAATATAGATAATCCAGAAGCCGATATTCATCTGGCCGTTAAACTCCGGCACCGGCGAGTTACGCCAGAAGAAGCCGAGGAACGGCGTATTAAAGCGGATCATATCGACAATCACATGGACAAAGTCGAGCATAACGGCGTCGATGCCCGGCTGTTTTTCACTGTGCCTGAACATAAAGCCCAGCACTGAAATCACGGTCGACAACAGCGCGAGCAAAAAAATCGCCCAGCCAGCCACTCGCTTAAGGATGGCGATGCGGCCAGCCTGTTGATAAGTCATGGTATCTCCTGTACCTGAATCCAGTTTGCAGCCAGTCTACCTGCCTGTGGTTTTTATTTCCCGTAAAAAGCGCCGCCTGCACCACTTTCGCGGCGGGCGCCGCCCCATGATAAGGTAGCGCAAATTCGCTAAGGAGCCAGCCGATGAGTTATACCCGCCCCGTTTATGCCGCCCTGTTCGATATGGATGGCCTGATAATCGACTCCGAACCGCTGTGGGATCGGGCAGAACTGGATATTTTCGCCACGCTGAACGTCGACCTGTCGCGCCGCAGCGAGCTGCCTGACACGCTGGGCCTGCGCATCGATCAGGTGGTGCGCATGTGGTATGAAATTCTGCCCTGGTCAGGCCCGGATCGGCAGACGGTCACGGCGCGCATTATCGCCCGCGCGCTGGCGCTGATTGAGGAGCAGCGGCCGCTGCTGCCCGGGGTGAAGCAGGCGCTGCAGCTCTGTCGGGAGCGCGGCCTGAAAACCGGTCTGGTCTCAGCCTCGCCGCTGATGATGCTGGAGCGCGTGCTGGCGCTGTTTGATCTGCGCGACTATTTTGACGTGCTGGTCTCCGCTGAAGCGCTGCCCTACAGCAAGCCCCATCCGCAGGTCTATCTCGACGCTGCCGCACAGCTAGGCATCGATCCCCTTAACTGCGTCACGCTGGAGGATTCGGTTAACGGCATGATCGCCACCAAAGCGGCGCGGATGCGCTCCGTAGTGGTGCCGCCCGCTGCGCTGCGTGAGGATGGGCGCTGGTCGCTGGCAGACGTCAAGCTGGACGACCTGACCCAGTTAACCGCCGCGCACCTGCTGGGCGACGTTGCCCGCTAGCGGACGCGCGCCGACAGGCCGATGCCCCCTCTCTACTCTGACCCGCCTTCGGCGGGTTTTTTCTGACGGCATGATCCCCATCGCAATAAATAAAACAGCGTTTCATTTTTATTGAATTGCTTGCCCACTCCTCATAAGATGCCCTGAGACGCCCTGCGGGGCACATCGACCTGTTTCGCCAGAGGGGACCAGAATGGACGTTCGTCAAAGTATTCATAGCGAGCATGCCCGCCAGCTCGACACCGCCGCGCTGCGCCGCGAATTTTTAATTGAGAAAATTTTCGAAGCCGACCGCTATACGCTCACCTACAGCCATATCGACCGCATTATTATCGGCGGCGTGATGCCGGTCGCCGACGGCGTTACCTTCGGCAACGAGATGGGCAAGCAGCTCGGCGTCAGCTATTTTCTGGAGCGCCGCGAGCTGGGCGTCATCAATATCGGCGGGCCGGGCACCATCGAGGTAGACGGCAAACTCTGGGAGATTGGCCCGGAAGAGGCGCTTTACGTCGGCAAAGGCGCGCAGACGCTGCGCTTTTGCAGCAGCGACGCCTCTCGACCGGCCAAATTTTATTTCAACAGCGCGCCCGCCCACAGCCGCTTTCCCGATAAAAAAGTCGGCAAAGAGGAGGCGGTTCGCACCACGCTGGGCGATGCGGCCACCTCAAACCGCCGCACCATCAATAAATATCTGGTGCCGGACGTGCTGCCGACCTGCCAGCTCACCATGGGGCTGACCCGCCTGGACGAAGGCAACCTGTGGAACACCATGCCGTGCCACACCCACGAACGCCGGATGGAGGTCTATTTCTACTTCGATATGAACCCGGACAGCGCGGTGTTTCATATGATGGGCCAGCCGCAGGAGACGCGTCATCTGCTGGTGCATAACGAACAGGCGGTTATCTCTCCCAGCTGGTCGATTCACGCCGGCGTCGGCACCGAACGCTACACCTTTATCTGGGGCATGGTCGGCGAGAACCAGGTATTCGACGACATGGATCATGTCAACATCCGCGATCTGCGCTAATAAAGGAGGCGCTCATATGATACTCAACGCATTTAATCTGGAAGGTAAAATCGCGCTGGTTACCGGCTGCAACACCGGGCTCGGCCAGGGCATGGCGCTGGGGCTGGCGCAGGCCGGCTGCGACATCATTGGCGTCAACCGCGAAGACCCGATGGACACCCAGCAGCGCGTTGAAGCGCTTGGCCGCCGCTTCTGGTCGCTGCAGGCGGATCTTATCCGCAGCGAGCAGGTGGCAGGCGTAGTGGAAAAAGCGGTCGCCGCCGCGGGTAGAATCGACATTCTGGTCAATAACGCCGGCATTATCCGGCGCGAAGATGCGCTGAACTTTAGCGAGCAGGACTGGGACGACGTTATGAACATCAACAGCAAAAGCGTCTTTTTCCTGTCGCAGCAGGTGGCGCGCCAGTTTATCGCGCAGGGCCAGGGCGGCAAGATTATTAATATCGCCTCAATGCTCTCGTTCCAGGGCGGCATTCGCGTTCCCTCCTACACGGCGTCGAAAAGCGCGGTGATGGGGCTGACGCGGCTGCTGGCGAACGAGTGGGCGAAACACGGCATCAACGTTAACGCTATTGCGCCGGGCTATATGGCGACCAACAATACCGAGCAGCTGCGCAGCGACGAAGGCCGCAGCGCCGAGATCCTCGGGCGTATCCCCGCCGCGCGCTGGGGCGTGCCGGACGATATGATGGGCCCGGTGGTTTTCCTCGCCTCTTCAGCTTCTGACTATGTTAACGGCTATACGCTGGCGGTCGACGGCGGCTGGCTGGCGCGCTAGTTCCGGCTGGCGCAGAAGAGGTTAACCAGGAGCGATCTCCCCCTGTCGGGGAGAAAACCGACGAAACGGCGGCGCGAAGTCGCCGTCTCGCTAAAAAATTCACGCTTCGTTACAGCGTCACAACTTCTCATTCACTGGATAAATCCCTATACTGGATGCATCGACAGTTTGCAGCCAGGTTTTATCATGACGGGCGAAGGCCACGTAATTTTTGCTATTGCCACCGCTATTTTTGCCAAGCGCGCGGAGCTGACGCCCGTGCTGGCGCAGGCCGACTGGTGGCACCTTATTTCCGCCTCGCTGCTCACCTGTCTGCTGCCCGATATCGATCACCCAAAATCCCTGCTCGGCCAGCGGCTGAAGTGGCTCTCCTACCCGATCGCCCGCGCCTTTGGCCACCGCGGCTTCACCCATAGCCTGCTGGCGGTGGCCGCCAGCCTCTGGCTGTTTCAGATAAACGTACCTGACGACTGGCTGCTGCCCGCCGACGTGCTGCAGGGCATGACGCTGGGCTATCTCAGCCATATCGTCGCGGATATGCTGACCCCCGCCGGCGTGCCGCTGCTGTGGCCGTGCCGCTGGCGCTTTCGTCTGCCGATCCTCAGAAGCCAGAAAGGCAATCAGCTGGAGCGCACCCTTTGCCTGGTGCTGGTAGGCTACGCGCTCTGGTTCCCCCCCGGCTCGCCCTCTTTTGGTGCGAACGGCTGGCCGACTCAGCTGTTTGATACGCTACAAAATGGCGTCTCTCGCCTGATTTCTACGCAAAAAGCGCATTAAAGCAGCAGAAAACGCTGTCTGGTTATAAGGCATTCCATTTGGATATAAGTCGACGCTCAGGTGAGCTGGTAACATACCGCCACTTAATTCGTGCGTCACATTATCTGGCGCGCCGGCGTCATGCTGTCGCCGGATGTGTCTTTCGGGAGCCAACATGGATCTACCTCTGATTCTTAATCTTGCAGCCTTCGTCGCGCTGCTGCTGCTGCTGTCGCGCCTCGGCCGTGATAGCTGGAGCCTGTCGAAAAAGGTACTGGTCGGTCTGGTGATCGGCGTGCTGTTCGGCCTGGCGCTGCAGACCATTTACGGCGCGCAGAGCGAGGTGCTGAAAACCTCAATCAGCTGGTTCAATATCGTGGGCAACGGCTACGTGCAGCTGCTGCAAATGATTGTGATGCCGCTGGTGTTCGCCTCGATCCTCAGCGCCGTCGCGCGCCTGCACAACGCCTCTTCGCTGGGCAAAATCAGCCTGCTGACCATTGGCGTGCTGCTGTTTACCACCGCGATCTCCGCGCTGGTTGGCGTGCTGGTCACCGGCCTGTTCCACCTCAGCGCCGAGGGTCTGGTTCAGGGCGCGCAGGAGAGCGCGCGTCTTGCCGCGATTCAGAGCAACTACGCGGGCAAAGTAGCGGACCTCACCGTGCCGCAGCTGCTGCTCTCTTTTGTGCCGAAAAATCCGTTCGCCGATCTGACCGGCGCCAGCCCGACCTCAATCATCAGCGTCGTTATCTTCGCCGCCTTCCTCGGCGTAGCGGCACTGCAGCTGCTGAAAGATGACCAGGCCAAAGGCCAGCGCGTGCTGGTGGCGATCGATACCCTGCAGTCCTGGGTGATGAAGCTGGTTCGTCTGATCATGAAGCTGACGCCCTACGGCGTGCTGGCGCTGATGACCAAAGTGGTCGCCGGCTCCAACCTGCAGGATATTCTTAAGCTGGGCGGCTTCGTTGTCGCCTCCTACCTGGGCCTGGCGATTATGTTCGGCGTGCACGCGCTGCTGCTGTCGATCAACGGCATCAACCCAATGCGCTTCTTCCGCAAGGTCTGGCCGGTCATCACCTTCGCCTTTACCAGCCGCTCCAGCGCCGCGAGTATTCCGCTTAACGTGGAAACCCAGACTCGTCGCCTGGGCGTGCCGGAGTCGATCGCCAGCTTCTCCGCCTCTTTCGGCGCGACTATCGGCCAGAATGGCTGCGCAGGCCTCTATCCGACCATGCTGGCGGTAATGGTTGCGCCGACCGTGGGCATCAACCCGTTCGATCCGGTCTGGATCGCCACGCTGGTCGGTATCGTCACGCTGAGCTCGGCTGGCGTGGCGGGCGTAGGCGGCGGCGCCACTTTCGCCGCGCTGATCGTGCTGCCGGCAATGGGCCTGCCGGTCACGCTGGTCGCCCTGCTGATTTCGATCGAACCGCTGATCGATATGGGCCGCACCGCGCTGAACGTTAACGGCTCAATGACCGCGGGCTCCCTTACCAGCCGCTGGCTCGGTATGACCGATAAAGCGGTGCTGGAGAGCGACGAACAGGCAGAGCTGGCGCACCGCTAAGCGCAGATTCTGCGGCATAAAACCGGGCTATCGCGCCCGGTTTTTTTATGCCTGCGCTTCACAATCCGCCGCCTTTATGGCGACGTCGTTAAGAAAGCGTTAAGCGTAGTAAAGAGAGGCAAAAGTCACGCCCCGGCGCTTGTTTTCGCAGCGGAAAAGGAGAATGCTTCAGGCAGTTATCGCAGGAGAAAATCCATGAAAAAAGTTATCGCCTCACTGCTGGCGTTAACGCTGTTATCGCCAGCGCTCGTCTCTGCTCACCCCGGCGGCTGGGGCCCCGGCCCGCACTGGGACGGCCACGGTCGCGGCTGGGGCGGTCCAGGCCCGCTGCGCTTTCTGCCTGAAGCGGCAACCGCCGTGCTGATCGGCGGTCTGACCTACTACATGCTCAACGGCGCATACTATCAGCGTCAGGGCGAAAATTACGTGGTGGTGCAGCCGCCAGCCGAACCAGACGGTGGGATGCGCGTGCTCGACTTTAACGGCCGTCGTTTTTACGTGCAGGCGGGTCACTACTACCAGCGCGAGATCAACGGCGACTATATTGAGGTGCCGCGCCCTGCGGGACTTTAATCCGACCAAACGAAAAACGGCCCGTCACTGACGGGCCGTTTGCTTTGCTAATCTGTTGTGCGCGGCTTATTTAGCAGCCTGCGGATCGGTATCGTACTCTTCACAGCTCTGGAAGCCGTAGTTCATCACGCGGCCGGTATCGCTGTAGCTCACAAAGTAGGTCTGCGGCTTGCCGTTACGCTCGCCCAGCACATAGGTCTGACAGGTGCCGCGCGCGTGGACCATGGTGATCTCAGTAGAGGCCGGACCCGCAATCTGGCGTACCTGATCGCGCGTCATCCCTTTTTTCACATCCTTAACTACGGGCTTGCTTACGTAGCTCTCAGCACGATCGTAAGCCGTACAACCAGACAGTGCGGCCAGCGTCAGCGCCGCAGCGATACATCCCATTGCTTTATTCATCTTGTTGTTCCTCGTTGTATTGTCCATGTAAGCTTAAGCCTGGAACAGAAATGCAGATTAATCAACTTTATGGCGCGTTTTTAAGTTGAGTCTGAATCGTCAGGTTAGCGTAAAAAAACTGTTCTTAAGGCGATCGCCCCGTATAATCCGCCGCGAGAATAAGCACTCTCGAAACTACTTTGCGGAGGCAGGATGAACAAACAGCGAGAAGCGCGCGACGCGCGACATCGCACGCGCCAGGATGAGATCATCGCGGCGGCGCGCCGCTGTTTTCGCTCGTCAGGCTTCCACGGCGCCAGCATGGCGCAGATCGCCAGCGCCGCCAGCCTGAGCGTCGGGCAAATCTATCGCTACTTTCCCAGCAAAGATGCGCTGATTGAAGAGATGGTGAAGCGCATCGTCGATGGCCGGGTGGCGGCGATGAGCGCGCAGAGCGACGCCAGCCATATCGCCGATATGATCGCCCGCCGCGACAGCCTGAACGACGAGGATGAGATGCTGATGCTGGAGGTCGCCGCCGAGGCGAGCCGCAATGCGCGCGTCAGCGATATCCTGCAAAACGCCGAGGCGCGCCTGTTCCACAACGCCTGTGAAAAAATGCGCGCGAACTACCCTTACCTTACCGAGCCGCAGCGCGCCGCCTGCGTCGAGGTGCTGGCGGTGCTGATAGAAGGCACCGCTTTTCGCCGCCTGACGACGCAGAAAGCGTCGGCGGAACTGCTCTATACCCTCTACACACAAATGATCCATAACTTAGTCAACCCCTCAGAGGACAAATGACACCTGCACGCAATAACCGACTGGTCTACGCCATCACGCTGGGCCTGCTGGCGGCGCTCGGCCCGCTCTGTATCGATCTCTACCTGCCTGCGCTGCCTGAACTGGCGCGCGATCTGCAAACTTCAACCGCGACGGCGCAGCTCAGCCTCACCGCCGGCCTGCTCGGCCTGGGTGCCGGACAGCTGCTGTTTGGGCCGATGAGCGATAAGTTCGGCCGCCTGCGCCCGCTTACCCTGTCGCTGGTGCTGCTGTTTATCGCCTCTGTCGGCTGCGCGCTGGCACAGGATATCCACCAGCTGCTGCTGGCCCGCCTGTTCGAAGGGCTGGCGGGCGCGGGCGGCGCGGTGCTGTCGCGTGCGGTGGCGCGCGATATGTACAGCGGGCATGAGCTGACGCGCTTCTTTGCGCTGTTGATGCTGGTAAACGGCCTGGCGCCGATTGGCGCGCCGGTGCTGGGGGGCGCGCTAATGACGCTGCTTAACTGGCGCGGCATCTTCCTGGTGCTGGGCGCGACGGCGCTGCTGCTGATCCTGCTGGCGCGCTGGAAGCTGCACGAAACCCTGCCGCCCGAGCGCCGCAGCCAGGGCTCGGTCTTCTCCGCCTGGGCGGCGCTGGGCCAGGTGGTCACTCATCGTCCCTTTATGGGCTTCTGCCTGACGCAGGCGTTTATGATGTCCGGCATGTTCGCCTATATCGGCGCGTCGCCTTTCGTGCTGCAGCAGATTTACGGCCTGTCGCCGCAGGCGTTCAGCTTCTGCTTCGCCGCTAACGGCATCGGGCTGGTGATCGCCTCCCAGACCAGCGCGCGTCTCTGTCCGCTCTGGGGCGAATACCGGGTGCTGAAGGGCGGCCTGACGCTGGCGTTTGTCGCCTCCAGCCTGCTGCTGCTGGCGGGTCTCACCGCCGCGCCGCTGCCGCTGGTGCTGGTCGCGCTCTTTTTCACCATTGCGAGCAACGGGGTGATCGCCACCACCGCCTCGTCGCTGGCGATGCAGAGCCAGGGCCATCGCGCCGGCAGCGCTTCGGCGGTGATCGGCGTCTGCATGTTCTCCTTCGGCGCGGTGTCGGTGCCGATCACCGGGCTGGGTGGCACCTCGCTGCTTAGCATGACCGGCACCATCTTCGGCTGCTTTATGCTGGCGATTCTGATGTTTATCTTCCTGGCGCAGAAACCGGCGCCGCGGGGGTAAACTGCCTGATATCGCAACAGTTAACCGGAAACAACTGGCGCTTTGGCTTGTTGTTTTCGCCGATGCGCGTTAGCTTTAATAGATGGTTCGCACGGGCCGACAGGCCACTGTCTTGAGGAGAGATTCATGTCACTGCAGCAGGAAATCATCACAGCACTTGGCGTTAGCCCGGTTATCGACCCACAGCAGCAAATCCGCCGCAGCGTCGATTTCCTCAAAAGCTACCTGAAGCGCAATCCGTTTCTGAAGACGCTGGTGCTGGGCATCAGCGGCGGTCAGGACTCGACGCTGGCGGGCAAACTGTCGCAGCTGGCCATCAGCGAACTGCGCGAAGAGAGCGGCGACAGCGCCTATGCCTTTATCGCCGTGCGCCTGCCCTACGGCGTGCAGGCGGACGAGCAGGATTGTCAGGACGCGCTGGCGTTTATCCAGCCCGATCGCTCGCTGGTGGTCAATATCAAAGAGTCGGTGCTGGCCAGCGAACGCGCCCTGAGAGAGGCGGGCGTCGAGCTTTCTGACTTCGTGCGCGGCAACGAGAAGGCGCGCGAACGCATGAAGGCGCAGTACAGCATCGCCGGCATGACAAAAGGCCTGGTGGTGGGCACCGACCACGCGGCGGAGGCGGTTACCGGCTTCTTCACCAAATATGGCGACGGCGGCACCGACATCAACCCGCTGTTCCGCCTGAACAAGCGTCAGGGCAAACTGCTGCTGAAAACCCTGGGCTGTCCGGAGCACCTCTACCTGAAACGCCCGACGGCGGATCTGGAAGACGATCGTCCCGGCCTGGAGGATGAAGTGGCGCTTGGCGTTACCTACGAGATGATCGACGACTATCTGGAAGGCAAAAGCGTCGCCCCGGAAACGGCGAAGATTATCGAAAACTGGTATCTGAAGACCGAGCACAAGCGTCGTCCGCCGATTACGGTGTTTGACGACTTCTGGAAATAACGCCCTTTTCCCCTGCTGCCCGGCAGGGGAAATTTTTCCCGCCCCGATGTTCACCGATTAACCCGCTGGCGAAAGCCTGTACAGACTGATATGCTGTATGAATACACAGTTACAGGAGTCTGTCTTGGTTCGACGTGCCGCCACGCACCGCCTCGAGTTCGACGCGGCTGCCATCTACGAATATCCCGAACACCTGCGCGAATGGCTGGAAGGATTGCCCAATCAGCCGGGCGTCTACACCTTTCACGGTGAGAGCGAGACGCTGCCGCTCTATATCGGGAAAAGCATCAACCTGCGCTCGCGCGTAATGTCCCATTTCCGCACGCCGGAAGAGGCGCGCATGCTGCGCCAGGCGCGCCGCGTCAGCTGGATCCCCACCGCGGGCGATCTCGGCGCGCTGCTGCTCGAGGCGCAGATGATTAAGACCCAGCAGCCGCTGTTTAACAAGCGCCTGCGCAAAAATCGTCAGCTCTGTTCGATTCGGATCGCCGAAGGCAAGCCTGAGGTGGTCTACGCGCGCGACGTTGACTTTTCGCACTCACCCAACCTGTTCGGCCTCTATCGCAGCCGCCATAAGGCGCTGGAGACGCTGAAGTATCTCGCCGACGAGCATCAGCTCTGTCACGGGCTGCTGGGGCTGGAGAAGCTGAGCGCTAACCGCGCCTGTTTCCGCGCCGCCCTGCGCCGCTGCGCCGGTGCCTGCTGCGGCCGCGAGACGCTGGATGACCATCAGGCGCGGCTGCTGGAAGCGCTGGAGAGCGTGCGGGTGATCTGCTGGCCGTGGCAGGGCCCGGTGGCGCTGATCGAGGAAGGGAAGCTGATGACGCAGATCCACGTGATTGACCACTGGTTCTATCTGGGATCGGTCAACGATATGGACGAGGCGCGTCGGCTGAAGCGCGCGCCGAGCGGCTTCGACCATGACGGCTATAAAATTTTGTGTCGGCCGCTGCTCTCTGGCCACTACCCCATCGAACCGCTATAAAAAAACCGCCGACGCTGCCCAGACTTTCTGCTTATCTGGACAACGTCGGCGGTCTTACTGCCTTATCTCAGCCGATTATTCAGCGTCTGGGGCGGGTGCCGGAGCGGGCGCTGCTGCCGGGGCCGGGGCTGCGGCTGGTGCCGGCGGCGCTGGCGGCGCCATTCTCTCTTCGCGCGGACCTTTCTCGGTCAGACGTTTTTCAAAGTTAGCGTTGTACTGCTTTTTCTGCTCTGGAGTCAGTACGTTATAAAGTTTGTTCTCCGTTTCCAGCATCGTCAGCGCACGCGCTTTCGCATCGGCGGCCATTTTCTCCGCCTGCGCTTCTGCTTTTGCACGCTCGAAGGTGTCAGAGGCGATAATGGCGTGGCCGGCGCGACGCTCTTCCAGCGACGGACGTTTAAAGTCTTTATGGCTCTCTTTCATGATGTCGCGAATCTGAGTTTTCTGCGCCTCGGTCAGATCCAGGCCTCTGAACATCATGTGCATGCCGTGGGGCATTGGCGGCTTAGGCATCGCTTTTTCACCACCGGCCGGCGGCGGCGTCAGGTTGTCAGCCGCTGCATGGACCACGCTTGCTGCACCAAATGCCAGGGTAGAAGCCAGAAACAGAGAAGTCAGTTTACGCATAATGGTTGTCCTTATCATTCAGTTAATAACGACAGCAACCTGTCGCGTCTTCGAGAACAAGATTACGCTGCTGAATGTCAAGCTCTCAGAGCGTGAGTAAAGCCCTGCAAGCATAAAAGACAAAAATCAAGCGATCATGAAGAGAATAAGAAGAAGCAGGTGAGAAATTGCAAAAGAATATGAATTCAAAGCGGATTTAGCAGGAATCATGGAGGAGTGTAAGGGTTCCGGCAGCAAAGCGGAAGGAAAATTATCCGCTCAGCCGCCGGACAGGCTGTCAGGCGGGCGCCTCCTCCTCTACCAGCATCAGACCGGCGCGCAGCCCCAGCGCCACGGCGGGATTAGGGAACAGCACATATTCGCGCGCCTGCTGCACCACGTAGCGCGTTGCGCCATCCTCGGCCAGCAGCGCCCCCTGAGGAAAGGGGGTGAAGTTAAGGGTTCCGTCGTCCATATGCAGCCGGAACTGCTCGCTAAGGCGGGTTATCTGCTGGGTGACCCGGAAGCGACGCGGCGTGTCGCGCGCCACCGGCAGCGGCTCACCGCTCAGCAGCGCCGCCAGCGCCTGTTGCGCGGCGGCGAACTGCGTCAGGTCGTTGGCGCCGAACGGCAGAGCCTTGCCCAGCTCCAGCGTACAGCTGGCGGCGTGAAAGTTCGCGCAGCTGAAGTGGGTAAAGGTCCCCCCCGGCGCGGTGTGGAACACCAGCGCCTCCAGCCCCGCCGCCGCCAGCCAGTCGAGGAACGGCGCTGGCCAGGGCTGTGGGTTGAGCGGCAGCACGCCAAAGCGGGTATGCCAGGAGCCGCGGATCGCCGTATGCAAATCAAGATGCCAGCGCGGCCGATCCGCTTTACACGCCTGTAGCCAGAAAGCCTCTGTCGCCTGCTCCAGCCGCAGCGCGCGCCGCGCCTCGTCGCAGTCGTCGATCTGCTGCCAGCGGCCACCGAACAGGCGATTGAGGTCATGGCGCAGATAGCGCTTTCCGGCGCGCAGGGCCGCCGGGTTGCCAAGAATTGCCAGCACGCGATGCCGCAGCGGCATCTCGCCGCGCAGCAGCGCGCTGATAAGCGTATTCATCATCTCTACCGGCGCGGTTTCATTACCATGAATACCGGCGGAGATCACCAGCGCCTGCTGCGGTTCGCCGAGCGGGTCGAGCTGTAAAATACCCTGATCGATCCAGCGCCAGCGCAGCCAGGGCGTTTCGCCGCACAGCCTCTGCGGCGCCTCGCCTGACAGCGTCTGCTGAAGAAAATCGTGCATGCTTACTCCTTTCTGAAACAGAAAAGCCCTTCCCGCTACTGCTGAAACGCGTAGACGTTGCCTAAGTCCAGCAGCCGGGTCAGCTCGTCCAGCGCGTCGCGCCCCTCTCTTAACAGCTGCGGATCTGCCAGATCCGCCTGCGTCAGGCGATCGCGATAGTGGCGATCCACCCAGGCGTTAAGGGTGGCGAACAGCCGATCGTTCATTATCACCGCCGGATTCAACGCCTGCCGCTCCTGCGGCGTCAGCACGACGCGCAGCCGCAGGCAGGCGGGGCCGCCGCCGTTTTGCATGCTTTCACGCAGGTCGAAGCTCACCAGCTCGCGCACCGGGCCGCCCTGCTCCACCAGCTCGCTCAGGTAGCCCCAGACCCCGGGATGCTGGCGCGACTCTTCCGGCAGCACCAGCAGCATCGTGCCATCTTCGCGGCTCAGCAGCTGGCTGTTGAACAGATAGGTGCTGACCGCGTCCGCCACCGAAACGCGGCTGTCGGGCACCTCGATGGCGGTGAAGCCAGGCACGCGGCGCTGCAGCGTCTCCAGCAGCGCCGGCTGATCGACAAACGCCCGCTGATGGCAGAACAGCACTTCACGGTTGCTTACCGCGATGACGTCGTTATGAAACACCCCCTGATCGATCACCTGCGGGTTCTGCTGGACAAAGATCCTGTGGTGCTCGTCGAGCTGATGCAGCCTGGCCACCGCCTGGCTCGCCTGTAGCGTCTGGCGTGCGGGATAGCGTCCCGGCGCGATACCGCCGTTGTCGTCGCGTCCGTAAACGAAGAGCTGCAGGCTGCGTTCGCCATACTGCGCGCCGAGGCGGTTATGGTTCGCGGCCCCTTCGTCACCGAACAGCGCCACCTGCGGCAGCGCGTCGTGCACCTCGAAGTGCTGCGGATCGCGGAAAATGGCGCGCAGCAGCCGGGTGGTCTGCGGCGCCTCCATGGCGCGATGGAATTTATTGTTCAGGTTGGCGACGGTGAAGTGTACGCGCCCGTCGGCGCTGTCGGCCGAGGGCGACACCGTTGCCGCGTTGGCGACCCACATCGCCGAGGCGGAGCTGACCGCCGACAGCAGCCCGGGCGAGGCCTTCGCCGCCTGCGCCAGCACCTGTTCGTCGCTGCCGCGAAAGCCGAGCTGTCGCAGCAGCGGCAGGTTCGGCCGCTCGTGCGGCGGGATCACGCCCTGCACAAAGCCCCTGTCCGCCAGCGCCTTCATCTTCAGCAGCCCCTGCTTCGCCGCCAGGCGCGGATTCGACGGCTGATGCTGGTGGCGCGTCGAGGCTTCGTTGCCGAAGGAGAGTCCGGCATAGTGGTGCGTCAGGCCGACCAGCCCGTCAAAGTTCGCTTCTGTTGCTTTCATGCCTGCTCCTCCTGGACGGAGAAATCGAGTCCCGGCGAGAGCGCGGCGGGCAGCGTCAGGTCGGGCGTCTCCAGCGACGCCATCGGCCAGGCGCAGTAGTCCGCCGCATACCAGGCGCTGGCGCGGTGGTTACCCGACGCACCGATACCGCCAAACGGCGCGCTGCTCGCCGCCCCGGTCAGCGGCTTGTTCCAGTTGACGATCCCGGCGCGTGCCTCCAGCAGCAGCTGGTCAAACTGCGCGCGCGACGGCGAGATCAAGCCGCACGACAGGCCGTAGCGCGTGTCGTTGGCGAGGCGGATCGCCTCATCGAAGCTCTCATAGCGAATAACGTTAAGCAGCGGGCCGAACACCTCTTCGTCCGGCAGCCCGCTCACCTGCGTAACGTCGATAATGCCTGGCGTCAGCAGCGCGCTGCTGCGCTGCGGCCAGCGCATCTCCAGCAGCGGCGTGCCGCCGAGCGCGACGCGCTGCTGCCACGCCTGATAGATCTTTTCCGCCGCGTCGATGGAGATAACGCTGCCCATAAAGGGCTGCGGCTCGGCGTTCCACGCGCCCGGCTGCAGCCGCGCACTCACCGCCAGCAGCCGCTGCAGGAAGGCGTCTCCCGCCGCGCCGCGCTTCACCAGCAGACGGCGCGCGCAGGTGCAGCGCTGTCCGGCGGTAATAAAGGCGGACTGAATAGCGATATGCACCGCCGCGTCGATATCGGCTGGCTCCTCAACGATCAGCGCATTGTTGCCGCCCATCTCCAGCGCCAGCATTTTCTCCGGCTGGCCGGCGAACTGGCGGTGCAGCTGGTAGCCGGTTCCCGCGCTGCCGGTAAAGAGTACGCCGTCGATCTGCGCCTCCGCCGCCAGCGCCTGCCCGGTGGCGCGCGCCCCCTGCAGCAGCGCCAGCACGCCGCGCGGCAGCCCCGCCTCCAGCCAGAGGCGCACGGTTTTTTCCGCCGTCAGCGGCGTCAGCTCGCTCGGCTTGAACAGCACGCAGTTACCCGCCAGCAGCGCCGGCACGATATGGCCGTTAGGCAGATGGCCGGGAAAGTTATAGGGGCCAAACACCGCCAGCACGCCGTGTGGCCGATGGCGCAGCGAGCTTTCGCCCTCATGCTGTTCGCCGGTGCGTGCGTGAAAGGCTTTTACCGAGATAGCGATTTTATTGATCATCGCCTGCACTTCGGTCAGCGCCTCCCAGCGCGGCTTGCCGGTTTCGGCGGCGATGGTTTCCGCCAGCTCGATTTTATGGCTCTCCAGCAGCGCGGCGAAACGTTCGGCCAGCGCCTGACGCTCGGCAAATGGCCGACGCGCCCAGCCGGGAAACGCCGCGCGGGCGGCGGCGGCGGCCTGGGCGATCTGCTCCGCCGTGGCGGCCTCGCCCTGCCACAGCGTCTCGCCGAACACCGGGTCGACTTTACGCAAGGCGTCGCCGCGGCCCGGCTGCCACTCGCCGTTAATCATCTGCGTCATGCTTTTTTCTCCTCACCGCCCAGCGTTACCACGCGCAGGCTGTCGCCTGGCTCAACGTGCAACGCCCTGAGCTGATTTTCGTTAAGTACCACGTCGTGCTGCTCGATGCGCGCAGGCAGCAGCGCGACGCGGAAACGGTGATAGTCCAGATTTGCCACCAGGCAGAGCGGCGCATGCTCGTCCGGCTCGCCGAGCGCGGCGCTGCGCACATGGCTTTTGCGGATGGCGCGAATGTCGTCGATTTCGCACTCCAGCGTCGGGCCGCCGTCGAAGATGTCGATATAGTTGCGGTAGCGGAACCCTTCCGCCTCCAGCACCGCGCGCGCGGGGGCGGTCTTCTCATGCACCTGGCCGATCACCGCCCGCGCCTCTGGCGACAGGTAGTCGATATAGAGCGGATGCTTCGGCATCAGCTCGGCGATAAACGCCTTCTGGCCGGTGCCGCTGAGGAAGTCAGCCTTGCGAAACTCCATAGAGAAAAAGCGGCTGCCGACGCTCTCCCAGAAGGGAGAATGGCCCGCGTCATCGCTGACGCCGCGCATCTCCGCCACCACGCGATCCATAAACTGATGGCGAAAGTTGGCCATAAACAGAAAGCGCGACTTCGAGAGCAGATAGCCGTTTTTACCGTCGCGGTAGTCAGGGTCGAGAAACAGCGTGCAGAGTTCGCTGCTGCCGGTATGGTCATTGCTCAGCGAGAGCGTCGGCAGCGCCGCATAGACATTCAGCTCTTTCGAGGCGTGCACCTGGGTGCCGACGCGAAAGTTATACCAGGGCTCCTGCAGCCCCACCGCCACCTCAATGGCGCAGATGCCCACGGCGCGATTATCGTCGCTGTCCGCCAGCACAAATACGTAGCCCTGTTCGGCGCGCGGCAGCGCGCCCTGCCAGGTTTGCAGCGAGCGCTCGATGCGCGCCTGCAAGGTGGGGCTGTCAACCGGCAGCGAGGTCAGCCCGCCGCCGGTTTTGCCCGCCAGCGCCAGCAGCTGCGGCAGGTCGTCATGTTCAACAGGGCGAATCACCATCATGATGTCGATCCTCGCGCCAGATGTTCGCAAGCGACGGCGAAGCGTGCCATGCCGGTTTTCACTTCCTCTTCGCTGATATTGAGCGCCGGCGCGAAGCGCACCACGTTAGCGCCAGCGATCAGCACCATAACGCCCTGCTCGGCGGCCGCCAGGTTAAACTGCTTCGCTTTTCCGGCATAGTCTTCGTTCAGCACCGCGCCGATGAGCAGGCCCAGGCCGCGCACCTCTTTAAACAGATGCAGCCGCTGGTTAATCGCCTCCAGCGCTTCAACAATCCATTGATGACGCGCCGCGACGCCCGCCATGGTTTCAGGCTGGTTGATCAGCTCCAGCACCTTGCCCGCCACCGCGCCCGCCAGCGGATTGCCGCCGTAGGTGGTGCCGTGGGTGCCAACATTCATCACCTGCGCCAGATCTTCGCGCGTCAGCATCGCGCCGATAGGGAAACCGCCGCCCAGCGCCTTGGCGGTGGTGAGCACGTCCGGCGTCACGCCGTAGTGCATATAGGCGTAGAGCGAACCGGTGCGGCCCACGCCGCTCTGCACTTCGTCAAAAATCAGCAGCGCCTGATGCTGGTCGCACAGCGCGCGCAGGCCGCGCAAAAAGGCGGGATCGGCGGGCAGCACGCCGCCTTCGCCCTGAATGGGCTCGACGATTACCGCACAGGTGTTGTCATCGATCAGCTGCGCTGCCGCTTCCAGATCGTTAAACGGCGTATGGCGGATATCAGGCGGCAGCGGCGCGAAATCTTTTGAATAGGCGGGCTGACCGCCTGCAGAAACGGTAAACAGCGTGCGGCCGTGAAAGGCGTTATTAAAGGCGACAATGCCGCTTTTATGGCTGCCGAAGCGATCGTGCGCCACTTTACGCGCCAGCTTCAGCGCCGCCTCGTTGGCTTCAGCGCCGGAGTTGCAGAAGAAGACGCGGTCAGCGAAGGTGGCGTCGATCAGCTGCTTCGCCAGGCGCAAAATCGGCTCGTTGGTATAGCCGTTGCCGGTATGCCACAGGCGTGACGCCTGCTCAGTCAGCGCCTGCTGCAGCGCCGGATGCGCATGTCCCAGCGCGTTGACCGCAATGCCGCCGGCAAAGTCGATATACTCTTTGCCGTTTTGATCCCAGAGGGTCGAACCCGATGCGCGTACCGGTACAAAGTTCGCTGGCGCATAAACCGGCACCATCCATTGATCGAAATCGTGACGCGAAACCTGCAGTGACATAACTGTTTCTCCTGCTTCCCCTGCCCGGCGCGCCGGTCAGTAAAGCGAATGTTTTAAATTTGTGAAATTCGGGTAAACACAGCCCTACTGTAAAGTGCAGCTTGCGTGCCAGCCAGAGGAATAAATGCATAAAATCAGCATGACAACGAAATATCAATAACTTAAGCAATGCCGCTATTCACTTAAATTGCATATATAGTGAATAATTTTGAGCGCGCCGCGCCTGCGCCGCATAATCGGTAGCGGATTTATGCAGTTACCGGAGTAAATGTTGCTTTTGTGATCCCTCCTGACTTTTATGTTCAAATTCAGGCAAAACGCGCACCTTATCGGTGCTTCGCGCCCCGTTTCAGGGCAGATCGGCAGAGGAAAACAGGCCGCCGCAAGGGGCCGCTATGGAGAATAAGCCTGGGGAGACTAAGGAAATAGTAGTGAGCGCAAATAACAACGGTTATTTATTAGGCTGCTGCTGATAATTAAATCATGAGAGATACAATAATTATTGCTGACGTTATTATTAATGCAGAAATAAGAATAAGTGATAGCAGGGAAATATGTAAGCAAGCTAATTATTAGAGACTTACCTTCAACCCTTTATTTGCACTTTTCCGGCGAAGCTTAATTTTTATTTGGGATTAGCTGGCTAATCAGCGCGCCGTAGGTGTACGTAAGCAGGTCGTCGAAAAATGAATAAAAACAGTTTAAAATCATATAAATAACAAAACAACCCCCCTTTTGTAATTCGACCAGAAATTAATTACTGCCAGCCTGAAAAGAACAAAAAACAGACAGTCAAAATATCAAAACCGCATCAGAAAAATTTAGTTACACTTATTACACTAGGTCATTTTATCCTTTTGTGTCATTTTCCTTTCACCCCAGATAACGGGGGAATAATAACTTACAAAGACAGGGTAAATATAAATGATGAAGCGCGCTTTAGCGGCGGCAGTGGTGTCGTCTCTGCTCGGAATATCTGCCGGTCAGGCAGCGGAAATTTATAATAAAGATGGCAATAAACTCGACTTAGTGGGAAAAATTAACGTCTCGCACCTCTTTTCCAGCGACAGCAGTAACGACGGCGATACCTCTTCCTACACCCGCCTGGGCTTTAAGGGCGAAACCAAAATCACCGACCAGCTTACCGGCTATGGCTTCTGGCAGTATCAGTACAGCCTGCGCAATTCGGAAGGCAGCGATGCGCAGAACGGCAACCGCACCCGTCTCGGCTATGCCGGTCTGAAGTTTGGCAACGCCGGTTCGCTGGACTACGGCCGCAACTACGGGCTGGTTTACGACGCGCTCGCCTATACCGATATGCTGCCCTTCTTCGGCGGTGATTCAGGCTATACCGACGCTTTCCTGGCGGGACGCTCTACCGGCCTGCTCACCTGGCGCAATAAAGATTTCTTCGGCCTGGTCAAGGGGCTGAACCTGGCGGCGCAGTATGAAGGCAAAAACGATCGCGCCGGCAACACCGACGGCGTGCGCCGCTCCAACGGCGACGGCTACGCTCTTTCCGCCAGCTACGCCTTCGATTTCGGCCTGAGCTTCACCGGCGCATTCGCCAGCCTCGACCGCACCGAGACGCAAAACGCGGCGGCGCGCGGCGACGGCGACAAGGCGCAAAACTGGGCGACGGCGGTGAAATATGACGCCAACCAGATCTATCTGGCGGCGATGTATGGCGAAACCCTGAACGCCACGCCGATCAGCGGCGGCTTTGCCAACAAAGCGCAGAACTTCGAAGCGGTGGCGCAGTATCAGTTCCTGAACGGCCTGCGTCCGTCGATTGGCTACGTCTCCTCGAAGGGCAAAGAGATCGAGAACATTGGCGACGCCGACATCGTCAAATATGTTGCAGTGGGCACCACCTACTACTTCAACAAGAACATGTCTACCTACGTGGAGTACAAGATCAACCTGCTCGACGACAATAACCCGCTCGGTCTGAAGACCGACGATATCACCGCCGTTGGCCTGATTTACCAGTTCTGATCGGCTTTACCCTCAGGCTGCGCCCGGTCTGTGTCAGCCGGGCGCGCAGGGCCGCGCAGGCGGCCTTTTTCTTTGCTGCCTGCTGAACTCTGCGCGCCGCCGACGCTAGGTTAACCGGTAGTAGGCGTCCGGGCGCAGCGGCGTCGGCAGCGTCTCCTCTTCCCCCGCCATTTCTCGCAGGCTGATCTCGATATTGGTGCAAATCGCATCCATCGGCAGATGGTTGTTCTGATAGCCGAAAGGCATCTCCAGCTCTTCCGCCAGCGTATCGAGCGACAAAAAGGTGTAGGCGATAAACATCGACACCAGCGGCGTCATATAGTGCAGATCGGGCGCCAGCGCGAACGGCAGCAGCGTGCAGAAGAGATAGACGGTACGGTGCAGCAGCAGCCCATAGGCGAAGGGCACCGGCATGCTCGCCAGCCGCTCGCAGCCGCCGAGCACCGCCGCCAGCTGATTCAGGCTTTCGTCGATATTGCCCCACACCAGGTCGCTGATTTTCCCCTGACGACGCTGATCTGCCAGCCAGTGCGACAGCTGAAGGTGCAGCATATTGGTTGGCGAGCGGCGCGACAGCACCCACTCGGCATCTTCGCCCAGCAGCCGCTGCAGATCGGCGCGCGCGTCGCTGCGGCGCAGCTGATGCTTCAGGCTGTAGCAGAAGGCGAGCAGCAGCGCCTGAATACGCGGCGCATCCTCAGGAAAGAGCGCCAGCACCTGACGCTGCAGGGTGCGGCAGGCGATAAGCAGCGCGCCAAAAAAATGGCGCGCCTCGCTGAAGCGGGCAAAGCAGACGCTGTTGCGGAAGCCGAGAAACACCGCGATAGAGACGCCGAGCAGGCTGAATGGCGCCAGCGTCAGCTTAATGCCCAGCGTCTCATACCAGTTGAGCAGCGCGAGCGCGAGCAGCGACATCAGCAAATTGAGCAATAAACGAAACGAAATATCAGGCAGCACGGAGCCGTGCCAGGCGAACAAACGAACGAACCAGTGGCGATGGGGACGAACGATCATGATAAGCAGGTGACAAGGGATTTTGCGGCGATTCTGCGACTTTCCCGGCCGGCTGACCAGCGATAAATTGTGACAATTGTCACAATTTAATCCTGACCCCGCCCCTGCTGTCAGGGCGCCATAATATCGAAGCGATCTGACCCCTGCGCGGCATCGGCCTGCATCGGCGGCTGCACCGTCAGGGTGATCCAGTTCGAGGTAACGCGCTGCTGCTTATCATCCTCCAGCGTCACCGACAGATGATACTCGTTGCTGGCACCCGGCGAGTCGTCCCAGGCGGGCACAATCAGGCTCCAGCCCTGCGGCTGGCTGTTATCCGCCGGCGGCGTCAGGCTCAGCGCCTGGGTATCGCCCTGCCAGCTCACCGCCTTGATCGGGTTGCTGTGGCGGATCTGCAGCTTCAGCGGCAGGCTTTCGCCCGGCGTCAGCTGCCACGGCGGCGTGGCGAGAAACACCGACAGGGTTTTGCGCTGGCGGAAATTGAGCACCGGCGTGTCGGAACGGGTGACGCGGTCGTAGCGGCTGCCGCGCAGCGAACGCGCCTCGGCGACGTTGCCTGGCTCCAGCTGCTTGCTCAGCGCCACGCCGAAGCGATAGTTAAGCTTCAGGCCCAGCTGATCCTGCGTTTCGCCCGCGCTGCTGGTTTTGTGGCTGGCTGAAAGGGTTACCAGCGGCACCGGCGTATAGGAGAGACCAAGCGACAGCGCGTAGGGATTATGATAGCGGTTGCCGCTGTGAAACAGATCGACGTTGTCACCGAAATATTGCTCCCAGCTCAGGGAAACGCCGAGCTGGCGATAGAATGGCAGATAGCTCTGGGTGGTGATGTCATAGCCGCGCGCCATGCGCTGCTGCTGGGTTTCGCCGCTGTTCTTCCAGCCGCCCAGCGGGTGATAGTAGTTGGCGGAGAAGCGCAGATTCTCATTCCAGGCTTCGGTGCCGAGCGAGGCGCGCTGCTGGCCGATATCAAAGCTGCGATCGAGAAAGGCGTTATAGCCTAGCAGCCAGTTTGGCGTCACCCAGCGCTGGCCCAGCCCGACGTTGCCCACCAGCCCGTCGCTGGTATCGCGCACCCCGACCTGGCTAAAGGTAAGATAGCTGCGCTCGTCCGCCAGCGCGCTGAAGAGATCGCCGCCGGTGCCGGTAAAGTTGCCCTGCATATCCACCATCAGATCGAGCTGGGCGTTGCCGTAGGGCGACAGCAGCGACTGCCCTTCGCTCTCAACGCGGCTCGCCACCTCGTCGCGGAAATGGTTAAAGGCCCAGACGCCCGCCTGCTGGCCGAAACTGGTATCGCTGTCGCCGTTCTGGCTCGCTTCGCCGATATCTTTGGCGATAGCGGCGAGCCGCTTATTCCACTCGTCGTCGCTCTGCGCGTTGCCCAGCGACGGCAGCGCCGCCAGCTGCTGGTTAAAGCGCGCCGGGTCCTCGAAGGGCGTCTCCGCTACCGAGGCGGAAGAGGTGAAAGCCTGAGCAGCAGGCACAGCGGAAAGGATCGCCACGGCGAGAGGCGAAGAGGCAAAAAACAAGCGGGCAAAGCGGTGAAAAAACATAGCGTCTTATCGGATTTTTCGGCTAATTAACGAGACCTGTCTCACAAAATGGACTAAGTCTACTTTAACACATCATGATGAATTTGCAGAGAAAGGCGGGGAAAAGCGGGTAAACCAGGGGAAAAGCTGGATAAACTCAGATTTATCCAGCCTGTAATCGTCGTCAGGAGAAGATTAGCCCGCCATCGACGTTGATGGTCTGGCCGGTAATGTAGCGCGCGTCGTCAGAGGCGAGAAAGGCCACCAGCCCGGCGACATCTTCCGGCTGGCCCGCGCGCTTCAGCGGAATATTCTCTACCCACTCCGCCATCAGCTCGCCCTTGCCATAGGTTTTCTGCTCGCTGCTGAGGATCTCGCCCCAGACGCGATCGTTGTAGTCCCACATCTCGCTTTCGATAATGCCGGGACAGAAGGCGTTGACGGTGATATGCCAGGGCGCCAGCTCCAGCGCCAGGCTCTGGGTAATGCCGATCACCCCCATCTTGCTCGCCGCGTAGTGCGGCGTGTAGATAAACCCCTGCCGCCCCTGACCCGATGAGGTATTGATCAGGCTGCCGCCGTTCTGCCGGACCATATACTTCGCCGCCTCGCGGCAGCAGAGCCAGACGCCGGTGGTGTTCACCGCCAGCACCTTGTCAAAATCCGCTTTCGGCATGGCGTCGAAGCGGTCGATGGTGATGACGCCCGCATTCTGGATCGACACGTCGATGCGGCCAAAGCGGTCGGACGCCTGCTGATAGAGCTGCTGAACCGCGGCTTCGTCGGTAACGTCCACCTGCAGCGCCAGAATATCGCTGCCGTACGCCTGCTTCAGCGCCTCGGCGGTGCTAAACACCCGCTCGGCGTTGGAAACCATCACCAGATTTGCGCCGTCGCGCGCGAAGCGCGCCGCGATGCCTGCCCCAATGCCGCGGCAGGCGCCGGTGATCACCACGGTTTGTCCCTGGAAATTACGCGTCATATTGCCCTCCCCTTATCCATGACTGACTTCAGATACCGATGTCGACTGCTGCTTTTTTTCATGGCGACGCAGCAGCACCACTTTGCTTTGCAACCGCTGCTGGAACTGGTCGATCACCACGGCGGTAACGATCACCAGCCCCTTGATCACCATCTGCCAGAAGTCGCTGACGCCCATCATCACCATGCCGTCGGCGAGGAAGACGATCACGAACGCGCCGATAATCGAGCCGGATACGCGCCCGCGACCGCCTGCCAGCGCCGTACCGCCCAGCACCGTGGCGCCGATGGCGTCCATCTCAAACATATTGCCGGTCATGGGATGAGCGGTTTGCAGCTGCGACGCCACCACCAGCCCCACCAGCCCGGCGCAGAGGCCAGAGAAGGCGTAGACGAAAATCTTCACCTTTACGATCGGCACCCCCGCCAGCCGCGCGGCCGACTCATTGCCGCCGGTGGCGTAGATATAGCGTCCCAGCGGCGTTTTGCGCGTCAGATAGAGGCCGAGCAGCAGAAAGCCCACCATCAGCCAGATTGGCAGATAGACGCCAAGCAGGGTGCCGGAGCCGAGAAAGGCGAAGCCGGTATTGCCGAGCGCCGGCAGGCCCACCAGGTTGGCGTAGGTGCTGCCGTCGTTAAACAGCAGCGCCGCGCCGCGCGCCACGTACATCATGCCGAGAGTGCAGATAAAGGGCGCGACGCCCAGCCGGGTAATTACCGCGCCGTTGATCAGCCCGATCAGCACGCCAAACAGCGCCACAGTGAGGATCACCTCCGGCACGTTAAGGAACAGGGTATTGCCGTGCCACAGCGGCACGCCGCTGGTGAGCAGCGCCCCCGCCACCATGCCGCAGATGCCCGCCACCGCGCCCACCGAGAGATCGATGCCGCCGGTAAGGATCACCAGCGTCATGCCGATCGCCAGCAGCCCGGTAATGGCGACGTGCTGGGTCATAATCAGCAGGTTTGACGGCGTGAGAAAGTTGGGCACCATCACGCTGAAAAAGCCGATAACGATCAGCAGCGCGATAAAGGTGCGCGCCTTCAGCAGGTACATATAGAGCAGGTATTTTTGGTTCATCATCTCTCCTGCGGGCGATCGGACTCGCCCGTCATGCCCGGTAAACCGGCGGCTTAGTCATGCGGCGTCGAGGCCGTAATCAGTTTCTCGCGCGTCGCGTCGGCGCGGGGTAAATCGGCGGTGATACGCCCGTCGGCCATCACCAGCACGCGGTCCGCCAGCGCCATCACCTCGTCCAGTTCGGATGAGGAGAACATCACCGCCAGCCCCTGCTGCGCCAGCGTGCCGATCAGGTGATAGACGTCGGTTTTCGCGCCGACGTCGATGCCGCGCGTCGGCTCATCCAGCAGTACCACCTGCGGCCCGGTCATCAGCGCCTTGCCCAGCACCACCTTCTGCTGGTTGCCGCCGCTCAGCGAGGTGATCGGCAGCTCGGGATCGCTGACCTTAATCGCCAGATGCTGGATCATCTCGTCGACGCGCCGCTTCTCTTTTGCCGGGTGCAGCAGACGCAGCGCGCGGCGGAAGCCGCGCAGGCTGAGGTCGGTGAGCGTCATATTGGCGGCGATCGACATCAGCTGCACCACGCCTTCGCCCTGGCGATCCTCCGGCACCAGCGTAATGCCGCGCTTTAGCCGCTGCTGAAAGCTGCTGCGCTCCAGCGCGCTGCCCGCCAGCCGCACCCTGCCCGACTGGCACGCCATCAGGCCGATCAGCCCCTTGAACAGCTCGGTGCGCCCGGCCCCCAGCAGGCCGTAGATGCCGATCACTTCCCCTTTGCGCAGCGAGAAGCTGACGTCGTTAAGCCGGTAGCCGCCGTTCTGATGCAGGGCGGTCAGCCCCTCCACCTCCAGCACGGTTTCGCCCTGCGGCGCCGCCTGATAGTCAAAATGCTTTTTCTTGTCGCCGACCATCTGTTCGATAATCCAGGGCACGCTGGCATCACGCACCTCGCGCTCGCTGATAAAGCGGCCGTCGCGGAAAATGGTGATGTGATCGCCAATCTCCATCAGCTCCTCCAGCCGGTGCGAGATATAGATAATGGTGACGCCGCGCCGCTTCAGCTGCTCGATGACGTTGAACAGCACCCTGACCTCTGACTGGCTGAGCGCGCTGGTCGGCTCATCCATAATCAGCACCCGCGTATCTTTGGAAAGCGCCCGCGCAATCTCCACCAGCTGCTGATGGCCAATACCCAGCTCGCCCAGCGGCGCCCAGGGATCCACATCCAGCTCCAGCCGCTCCAGCAGCGACTTCGCCAGCGCATACTGGTACTTTTCGTTAATCACCCCGCGCTGAAAGAACTCGTTGGCGATAAAGATGTTGTCCATCACGTTCATATTGGGAAAAAGGTTCAGCTCCTGAAAGATAATGCTGATGCCCTGTTTTTCCGCCTGCTGCGTCGAGGAGAGCGATACCGGCTGGCCGTCGAGCAGGATTTCGCCGCTGGAGGGGGTCTCAACCCCCGCCAGCATCTTCATCATGGTGGATTTGCCCGCGCCGTTTTCGCCGATCAGCACGTTGACCTTATTGCGATAGACGCGGTAGTTGACCTGATCGAGGGCGGTGACGCCGGGATAGATGCGCGACAGGCCGCGCGTCTCGATAATCACCTCGCTGGCCGCCTCTGCTTGTGAATGCTGCATAGCCGCTCCTTACTGCCGCGCGATGGCGACAGGCGTCACGTTCGGGATCTGCTGCGGCACATCCCAGCTGCTGAATACGCCCGTCAGCTGCACCTTGTCGCCCACTTTCGGCTTAAAGGCGGTCATCATGCTGGAGGCCTGCTGATTGATGGCGCGGCCGTAGTCGCCAAACAGCACCTGGTCGTTAAAGTCCTGATAGCTTGCCCCTTTATAGGCGTCGCGCAGCGCGGTGCCGGGAATAATCGGCCCGGTTTGCACCGTGACGGTGGTGCCAGAAGCCTGTTTCACCGTCATACGGCCGCTGCGCGAGGTGGTATTGACCGCTGTTACCTCGCCGCTGAGGCTGACGCTGAACACGCAGGGGTTCTCCGCCTGGCTGCGGTAGCCCAGCGTGCTGCAGGCGCTGTCGAAATCTTTCGCCGCCTGCAGCGCCTTCAGCAGTTCGTCTGCCGGTTTCGCGTCGCGCTGCACCTGTGGCACCAGCTGTTCGCGCCAGGTCCGGTCGATATTGGCCATCTTCGGATTAGGCGGATTTTTCAGATCCGCCAGCTCCTGCTGCGACACAATGCGGCACCCGCTGAGCACAACCAGAGGAAGCAGAAGCCAGAGTCGTCTTTCCATGGGGTTCTCCTGACGCCCGTCTGCAACGGGCGCCGCTGCGAGGGGTTACGACTTAAAGTTGAAGTCCTGCACGCCGCTGGCGTTGTCCGGCGTAATCAGGATGCCGCGGAACATCACGCGCTGCTTCGCCGGCTTAACGCCCTTCTGAATAAAGTTATCCAGATCGGTGACGCCCTGCGCGGCGATCGCCTGCGCCTGCAGCATCACCGTGGCTTTCAGCGTGCCCGCCTTCACCGCGTCGCGCTCGTCGTTGCTGCCGTCGATGCCCACCACGGTCACGTCGTCGCGGCCCGCCGCCTTCAGGGCGGCGATGGCGCCCAGCGCCACCGGCCCGTTGCCGCAGATTACCCCTTTCACATCGGGATGCGCCTGCAGAATGCTGTCCATAATGCGCTTGCCGTCGATCAGGGTACCTTTCGCATCCTGGCGCGCCACGCTCTGCATATCGGGGTACTGGTCCAGCACCTGATGGAAGGATTTCGATCGCGTTACGCAGTTGTTGTCAGCCAGGTTACAGGTCAGCTCGGCATATTTGCCCTTCTCGCCCATCTTCTCGACGAACACGGTGGCCACGTCGGAACCGGCCTGGAAGTTGTTATGGGTGATCTGCTCCAGCGCCACGTCGTCCACCGGGATTTCACGGTTGATCAGCACCACCGGAATACCGGCGTCTTTGGCCTTTTTAATCGCCGCGACGCTGGCGGTGGAGTCGGCGTTATCGAGAATGATGCCCTGCACTTTTTTGCCGATGGCAGCGTCGATCAGCTCGCTCTGCTTCTTCACATCTTCGCCGTGCGACAGCACCGAGGTTTTGTAGCCCAGCGCTTGCGCCTTGAGGTTGGCGCCTTTGGCTTCCGAGGCGTAATAGGGATTATCCAGCGAGTTAACGAGGATCATAATGGTGCCTTTCTCCGCCGCGAAGCCGGCACTGGAGAAGAGGCTGGCGGCGATAGCACTGCACAGCAGGGAGCGGATTTTCATGGCGATATTCTCTCTTCTGTTTATAGGGTGGTGAGGCGTCAGGCTGGTGCTGCATTACCAGATGGTGAAACCGCCATCGATCATCAGATCGGCGCCGGTAATCATGTCGCTGCCGTTGCTGGCGAAAAAGAGCACGGCGGCGGCGATTTCGTCGGTATAGGCGAAGCGGCCTAAGGGGATCAGCTTTTTCATCTGTTCGCCCTTTTCGCCGCGCCAGGCCTTTTCGCCCATCGGCGTCAGCACCACGGTGGGCGACAGGGTATTGACGTTGATGCGGTGCGGTGCGAACTCCTTCGCCATCACTTTGGTCATGCCGAGCAGGCCCGCCTTCGCGGAGGTGTAGGCGACGTGGTTGTCGATGGCGATGGAGGCGGCCTGCGAGGCGATATTGATAATCTTGCCGCCGTTGCCCGCGGCGATCATCCGCCGTCCCGCCGCCTGGGCGCAGAGAAACGGCCCGGTCAGGTTGACGGCAATCTGCTTCTGCCATTCGGCAAAATCGGTTTCCAGCACCGGCTGTAGCATCACGTAGCCAGCGCAGTTAACCAGAATATCGATCTGGCCATAGTGCTGCGCCACCTCGTTAAACGCTCTCTCCACCGAGCCAGGATCGGTGACGTCGCACTGCACAAACTGCACGCTGTCGGCGTCGAAGGCGTCGCGCAGGCTGGCGACCTTGTCCGCTTCGAAAGGAGGATAGAGCAGCGCCAGCCGCGCCCCTTTCGCCAGCAGCATCTCGTTGCTCGCCATGGCGATGCCGCCAAGCCCGCCGGTCACCACCGCCACCTTGCCGCCAAGATCCATCGTGCTGTCGACGCCGTAGCGCAGATTTACGTCATATTCGCTGCTCATCTGTTCCTCACTTGTATCGTTGCCGGCGGCCGCTCCAGTTAAAAACGGATTTTTTCCGGGCTTACGGGATAATTGATTTTCGAACAAAAATATAAGCTATCGAAACGCAATGGTATGTGGGTGAGATCAAATTTCATACACCTGACAGAAATTATTTTTATCCCCTTGTTTTCCCGTGATATAGCGTAAACAGCCGCTAACAGGCATGGATAAAGGCGCTAAGCGACCCCTGCACTTTCAAAGAGATGGGCGAAATGCATTTTCGTTCGAAAACATATGGCGCAGCAGGCCACCTCGCATTCGCCAAAAGTGCGGGGTAAACTCAGCGACAGGCATCAGTTCGCCGGATATAACCGTGATTGAGAAGAGGGAGCGTTTCGATTGAAAAGCAAAAGTGAGCAGCTTGCCGATATGCAGCAGCGCCGCGAAAAGATTCTGGAGATGATCCGCGAAGACGGCACGGTGACGGTAAAGGCGCTGACGGAGGCGTTCGGCCTGACGGAGGCGACCATCCGCACCGACCTGAGAATGCTGCAAAAGCAGGGCTTTGTGCAGCGCTATCACGGCGGCGCGACCCTGATGACCGGCAAGCAGAACACCGGCGCGCTGCTGCTGGAGCGGCAGACCCATCTGGAGGAAAAAGAGGCGATTGGCCGGCTGGCGGCGCAGCATATCGAAAACGGCGACACGGTGATTTTCGATTCGGGCACCACCACCACCGCCATCGCCGAGGCGATCGGTCATATCCGCCGCCTGTCGGTGGTGACCACGGCAGTGAATATCGCCCTCAAGCTGGGCGGCGAGCCGGGCATCAACATTCTGCTTACCGGAGGCACCTTTAAATTCCCGACGCTCTCTACCTCCGGCGAAAAGGCGGCGAGCTTCTTTGAAAACGTGCTGGCGCAGAAGCTGTTTCTCGCCACCGCCTGCATCTCACCGCGCCTCGGCCTCAGCTTTCCCAGCGAAACCGATATCAAGGTGAAGATGGCGATGATCAACTCCGCCAGCACGGTTTATGTGGTGGCGGACTCAAGCAAAATCGACAAGGTGTCGATGTTCGCGCTGCCCTGCGACTGGAGCCATATTCACTATCTGATCACCGATGACGGCATCAGCGCGGCGCAGATTGCCGCCTTTGAGGCGCTCGGCGTTAACGTGCTGGTAGCCTCGCTGCCGCAGGCGCAGCGGCGTGCGGTTTAAGCCTGCGCGGCGGCGGCCTGCTGCGCCGCCGTCGCGTAGCGCACCACCTCACCAACGATCAGCAGCGAGGGTGAAACCGGCTGCTGCTGCGCCACCGTCTGCGCCAGCCCGGCCAGCGACGTGATAAGCACCCGCTGATCCGCGCGCGTGCCGTTCTCGACGATCGCCACCGGCGTCTCCCCTGCGCGGCCCTGCGCCTGCAGCTGGGCGGCGATCGAGGCGCTCCAGCGCAGCCCCATATAGAACACCAGGGTTTCGCGCGGGTCGCCATAGCTGCGATCCGCCAGCTGCGGCTCGCCCAGCCTGCCGTGGCCGGTGATAAGGCGCAGCGACTGCGCGCAGTCGCGGTGCGTCAGCGGAATGTTGCTGGCGGCGGCGCAGCCCACGGCGGCGGTTATCCCTGGCACCACCTCGCAGCGCACCTGCGCCTGCTGCAGAAACGCCAGCTCTTCGCCGCCGCGCCCGAAAATAAAGGGATCGCCACCCTTCAGCCGCACCACCTCGCGTCCGCCGCGCGCCAGATCCGCCAGCAGCTGGTTGATCTCGCCCTGCTTCAGGCCGTGGCGGCCGGGCTGCTTGCCAACGTCGATGCAGAGCGCCGAGGCCGGCACCTCCGCCATGACCGCTTCGCTCACCAGCCGGTCATACACCACCACCTCCGCCTGATGCAGCAGCCGCAGCGCTTTGACCGTCAGTAGCTCAACGTCGCCCGGGCCTGCGCCAACCAGCCAGACGCGGCCCTCCCGGTCGCCGGTGGACAGCAGTTTGTTCAGTGAATCAATTGCGTGGGTCACAGGCCTCTCCGTTACGCCGTTGCAGGCGTGAGTAGCAGTTGTTTAAGTTCAGGAATGCAGGAGCCACAGTTGGTGCCGCACTTCAGCGCGGCCCCCAGCGCCGCAGGCGAGTCGCAGCCCTCCTCTATCGCCCGGCGGATCGCCGTTTCGCCGACGCCGAAACAGCTGCAGATGATGCGCCCCGCGTCGTTGCCCTGTGCGCTGCTGCCCGCCAGCAGCGCAAAGCGTCCGGCGGCGTCGGCGGGCGGCGCGCAGAAAGCAGCGCTAATCAGCCCGTGGTCAAGCGTCGGCAGACGCGGCGCGGCGTAGAACGCCAGCTGCAGCTCGCCTTCGCGCCACGCCAGCAGCCGGTACTCACCCGCGGCACCCGTCGCCTGCTGCAGCTGCATGTTCTGCGTCGCCAGCTGCGCCTGCGCCCAGTCGCTGGCGGCGCCGTCGCCCGCCAGCGTCAGCCGCTGCGCGCCTGCCTGCGGCGCGCGTGCCCAGTAGCGCAGCCCGGCGGGTGGGTGGATATCGCGCTGCCACAGCCAGCCCTGCCAGTCGGTGCGCAGCGGCTGGAGACGCACCGCCGTCTGCTTCAGCGCCGGCTGGCCCGACGCGGGACAGCAGCGCGCCGTCACCAGCGCGCCGACGCTGCTCTGCAGGGCGAACTGGCGGTTCCAGTGCATCGGCGCAAACAGCTCGTCAGGCCGCATGCCGCTGTCGATCCGCACCCGCGCCACCATCCAGCCGCGCGTCGACTGCACCCGCGCCAGGTCGCCGTCGGCGAGGCCCCAGCGCTTCGCCGTCACCGGATGCAGCGCGATAAAGGGCTCGTCGATATGCTGCATCAGACGCGGCACCGCGCCAGTGCGCGTCATGGTGTGCCACTGATCGCGGATGCGTCCGCTGTTCATCAGCAGCGGACAGGCTTCGTCAGCCGCCAGCGCCAGCGGCGCGGCGCAGGGCAGCAGCCGCGCCTTGCCGTCGGCATGGAAAAAGCGGCGATCGCCAAACAGCCGGGCACAGCCGTGGGGAAAGCGCGCGTTGACCGGCCACTGTACCGGCTTCAGCCGATCCCAGCTCTCATCGCTGAGCTGCGCCAGGGCGCTGATGTCGAAAGCGCGCTGGCCCTGGTTTTCAAAGCCGGAGAGCGCAGCGTGCTCGCGAAAAATCTCCGCCGGATGCTGCCAGGCGAAGGCGTCGCCAAAGCCGAGCCGCTGCGCCACCTGCGCCAGCAGCCACCAGTCTGGCTTCGCCTCGCCGGGCGGCGGCACAAAGGCGCGCTGGCGCGAGATGCGCCGCTCGGAGTTGGTAACGGTGCCGTTTTTTTCGCCCCAGCCGAGCGCGGGCAGCAGAATATCGGCGAACGCCGTGGTGTCGGTCTGCGCCATCACGTCGGAGACGATCACCAGCGGACATCTCGCCAGCGCCTGCGCCACGCGGTTGCCTTCCGGCATTGACGCCGCCGGATTGGTGCCGAGGATCCACACCGCCTTTACCTCGCCGCGCGCCACCGCCTCGAACAGCGCCACGGCGGTAAGGCCTGGCCGCCGCGCCACCGTCGGGCTGCGCCAGAAGCGCTGCAGCCGGTCGCACTCGGCGTCGCTGAAGCCCATATGCGCCGCCAGCTGGTTCGCCAGTCCGCCCACTTCGCGTCCGCCCATGGCGTTAGGCTGCCCGGTCAGCGAAAAGGGGCCGCAGCCCGCGCGGCCCAGCTTGCCGCTCAGCAGATGGACGTTAAGAATGGCGTTATTATGGTCGCTGCCGGCGACCGACTGGTTAATGCCCATGCACCAGAGCGTCAGCACGCGATCGCTGCCGCTAAAGAGCTGGTAGAACTGCGCCAGCAGATCGCTATCCAGCTCGCAGGCCGCCGCCGTGCGCACCAGCGTCCAGGGCTGCGCCGCCGCCAGCGTCTCCTCTACGCCGTTCAGGTGGGGCAGCATGCTGCTGTCGATGCCGCTATGCTGCGCCAGCCAGTTGAGCAGGCCAGCGTACAGCGCGCCGTCGCTGCCCGGCCGCAGCGGCAGATGCAGATCCGCCAGATCGGCGCTCGCGGTGCGGCGCGGATCGATCACCACCACCCGCATCGCCGGGCGCTGCTGCTTCGCCTGCACCAGCTGCTGATAAGCCACCGGATGCGTCCAGGCGGCGTTGGACCCCACCAGCACTACCAGATCCGCCTCGGCGAAATCGGCATAGCAGCAGGGCACCGCGTCGGCGCCGAAGGCGCGCTTGTAGCCCACCACCGCCGAGGCCATGCAGAGCCGCGAATTGGTATCGATATTGGCCGCGCCGATATATCCCTTCATCAGCTTATTGGCGACGTAATAGTCCTCGGTGAGCAGCTGGCCGGAGGCGTAGATCGCCACCGCCTCCGGGCCGTGCCGGTCAATAATGGCGCGCAGTCGCGCGGCGGCACTCTCCAGCGCCCTCTCCAGGGCCACCGGTTCGCCGTCGACCCGCGCCCGCAACAGCCGCCCGCTGGCATGCAGGGTGTCGCCCAGCGCCGCGCCTTTCACGCACAGGCGACCGTGGCTGGCCGGATGGCTGGGGTCGCCGGTGACGACGCCGCTGGCGCTCACGCTGACGCCGCAGCCGACGCCGCAGTAGGGACAGGTGCTCTTCATGAGGCTTCCGCCATCAGGTTCAGCGGCCGGTTCGCCACCCAGATCTGCCCCGCTTCCAGCTTCACCGGCCAGCAGCGCAGCCGCTGCTGTGGATCGTCGAGGCTCTGCCCGTCGCGCAGCCGCACGCGCTGTTTATAGAGCGGCGAGATCACCACCGGCTCCCCCGCCACGTCGCCGAGGATGCCGCGCGACAGCACGCTGACCTCGCTGCCCGGCTCGCGATCCTCCAGCGCATAGAGGGCGTCGCCGAAGCGGAACAGCGCAATGCGCTCGCTGCCGAGACGCGCGCCGATGCCCGCCTGCGGCGGCACCGCCGCAAGATCGCACAGCGCGCTCCAGGGCTCGGCGGGCAGCTCGCGCAGCGGGATGCGCGCCTGCGTTGCGGGCTGACGCTGGTCGCGCACCCGATGGTAAGGCGGCGCCTCGTCCGGCCCGTCGCCGTTAACCGCGGTGGTAAAGAGCGCGCGCCGCGAGGGATCCGCCAGCGTGGTTCGCCATTCGCACTGGTAGCTGTCGACCACGCGCTGCATCTCCGCCTCCAGCGTCGCCGCAATGCCGAGGCTGTCCTCGATTACCACCTGGCGCAGGTAGTCAAGCCCCCCTTCAAGGTTATCCATCCAGACGCTGGTGCGCTGCAGCCGGTCGGCGGTGCGCACGTAGAACATCAGGATGCGGTCGACGTAGCGGATCAGCGTTTCGTCGTCGAGGTCGCTGGCGAAGAGATCGGCGTGGCGCGGCTTCATGCCGCCGTTGCCGCAGACGTAGAGATTCCAGCCTTTCTCGGTGGCGATAACGCCGATATCTTTGCTCTGCGCCTCGGCGCACTCGCGGGTGCAGCCCGACACCGCCATTTTGATCTTGTGCGGCGCGCGCAGCCCTTTGTAGCGGTGCTCCAGCGCGATGGCGAAGGCGGTCGAATCCTGCACGCCGTAGCGGCACCAGCTGGAGCCGACGCAGGACTTCACCGTGCGCAGCGATTTGCCGTAGGCGTGGCCGGTCTCAAAGCCTGCTGCCAGCAGCGCCTCCCAGATAGCGGGCAGCTGATCGAGCCGCGCGCCGAAAAGATCGATACGCTGGCCGCCCGTAATTTTGGTGTAGAGATCGTAGCGCGCCGCCACCTCGCCGATGGCGATCAGCCCCTGCGGGGTGATCTCACCGCCCGCCACGCGCGGCACCACCGAGTAGCTGCCATCTTTCTGGATATTGGCGAAGTAGCGATCGTTGGTCTCCTGCAGCGGCAGGTGCGCCGGCTTCAGCAGGTAGTCGTTCCAGCAGGAGGCGAGCAGCGACGCCGCCAGCGGTTTGCACACCTCGCAGCCGTGGCCGCGCCCGTGCGCCGCCAGCAGCGCCTCCCAGCTTTTCAGCTCGCCGACGCGCATCAGGTGATAAAGCTCCTGGCGTGACCAGGGGAAGTGCTCGCAGATATCTTTTTTTACCACGACGCCCAGATTCGCCAGCTGGTGCTCCATCACCTGCTTTACCAGCTCCGAACAGCCGCCGCAGCCGGTGGCCGCGCGGGTACACTGCTTCACTGCCGCCATATCGCCGCAGCCCGCCTGCACCGCGGCGCAGATATCGCCCTTGCTGACGCTGTGGCAGGAGCAGACCTGCGCACTTTCCGGCAGGGCCGCCACGCCCGATGCCCGGCCCGGCGATGCCGCCAGTGCGGGCAGGATCAGGCTCTCCGGCGCGGCGGGCAGCGCCATCTGGTTAAGCATCATCTGCAGCAGCGTGCTGTAGTCGCTGCTGTCTCCCACCAGCACGCCCCCCAGCAGGGTTTTGCCCTCGCCGCACACCACGATCTTTCTGTAAATCCCCTTCGGCTCGTCGGTCCAGTAGAGGCTCTGGCTGCCCGGCGTGCGGCCGTGCGCGTCGCCGAACGAGGCGACCTCAACGCCGAGCAGCTTGAGTTTCGTGCTCATATCCGCGCCGCTGAAGGTGCTGGCCTCGCCGGCGAGCTGCCCGGCCAGCACCCGCGCCATCTGATAGCCGGGCGCCACCAGGCCGAAGATCTGCCCGTTCCACAGCGCGCATTCGCCGATGGCAAACACCGCCTCGTCGCTGGTCTGGCAGCGATCGTTAATAGCGATGCCGCCGCGCGCCCCCAGGCTCAGCCCCGCCTCCCGTGCCAGCTCGTCGCGCGGACGAATGCCCACCGAAAAGAGCACCATATCGGTGTTGAGCCTCTCGCCGTCGGCAAACTGCAGCGTCAGGCTGCCGTCCGCTTCGCGCGCGAGGGTTTGCGTCTCCTTCGCAGTATGTACCTGCACGCCGAGCGCCTCGATTTTACGCCGCAGCATCTGCGCGCCGCCCTCGTCGAGCTGTACCCCCATCAGGCGCGGCGCGAACTCAACCACATGGGTCTCCAGCCCGAGCTGACGCAGCGCATTGGCCGCCTCCAGCCCCAGCAGGCCGCCGCCGATCACCACCCCGCGCTGGCTGCGGCGCGCGCAGGCGGCGATGGCGTCGAGATCGTCCAGCGTGCGGTAGACGAAGCAGCGGGCGTCGTCATGGCCGGGAATGGGCGGCACAAAAGGACGCGAGCCGGTGGCGAGCACCAGCTTATCCCACGCCAGCTCGTCGCCGCGGCTGTCGCGCAGGCTGCGCTGCTGGCGATCGATGGCGACCACCCGACAGCTGCTGCGCAGCTCGATACCGTGCGCCGCAAAGAAATCCTCGCCGACCAGCGACAGGTCGGCGGCGCTTTTGCCCTCGAACCAGGATGAGAGATGGACGCGATCATAGGCGGGCAGCCGCTCTTCGCCGTAGACCACGATGTGATAGCGCTGGTGCAGCGCGCGCGCCACCAGCTGTTCGAGGAAATAGTGGCTAACCATGCCGTGACCGACCACGGCTAATACCGGTTTACTCATCATCGGGCTTCCTGCAGCCTGCGGCTGCGATTCGGGTGGAGTGTCAAAAAGGGTGTGCAGCGCGGCGGGTTCGCCCGCCTGCAGCTTTGCCAGCAGCGGCGCGGCCTGCCGACAGTCGCCGTAGAGCAGCACCCCTGTCAGGCGGCCGTCGCGCAAAAACAGACGGCGGTAGTCGCCAGAGAGCGGGTCGAAGCTGATGCAGCTCTCCGCCTCGCGAATATCCCCGCAGCTGAACAGCGAAATGCCGCTGACCTTGAGGCGGGTGCCGCTTTCCTGATGGTGAAAATCCGCAGCCGGCTGCCCGGCCAGCTGCGCCGCCAGCACCGCCGCCTGCGCCTGACCGGGCGCCGCCAGGCCGAAGGTTTCGCCGTCGATTTCGCAGCACTCGCCGAGCGCGTAGACGCCGGGCACTGCGCTACGCAGCTGGCGATTCACCAGGATGCCGCGCCCACAGGGGACGCCCGCCGCCGCCGCAACGGCGATCTCCGGCTCAATACCGATGGCGATCACCACCTGCGCGGCCGGCAGCGCACGGCCGTCGGCGAGCAGTACGCCGCTTTCCGTCACTGCCGCCAGCCCGCTGTTAAGCGCTACCCGTAGCCCGCGTGAACGCAGCTGCGCCTCCAGCAGCGCGCCCGCCTGGGCATCCAGCTGGCGATCCAGCAGCCAGCGCTTAGGGTGCAGCAGCGTGACCTCGCGTCCCCTGGCGCACAGCGCGGCGGCGGCCTCAATGCCGAGGAAGCCGCCGCCCAGCACCACCACCGGCCCCTTCCCGGCCAGCAGCGCGTCGACATCCGCCCTGGTGCGAAAGCCACAGACCTGCGGCCGGTCAACGCCGGGTATAGCGGGCAGCCGCGGGCGCGATCCGGTGGCGAACACCAGCCGATCCCACTGCAGCGCGCGGCGGTCGGTTTCCAGCCGCCGCGCCGCAAGGTCGACGCGCTGCACCGTTTCGCCCGCCAGCAGCGTGACGCCCTGTTGCTGATACCACGCCGGCGTGTGGATCAGCGTTTCTTCAAAGGATGTCTCGCCCGCCAGCACCGGCGACAGCAGCACGCGGTTATAATTGCCGTGCGGCTCACGCCCGATCACCGTAATGGCGTAGCGATCCGGGGCGAGCCGCAGCAGGCACTCAACCATGCGCATCCCCGCCATACCGTTGCCCACCACCAGCAGCCGTTGCTTCATATGCCGCTCCTCAGGCTGCGGTCTGTTTTTCATACAGAAAGTGCAGGATCTGCTGGCGCAGCTGGTGATAGCACGCGTCGTCCGCCAGCGCCACCCGCGATCGCGGCCTGGGGAGATCGACGGCGAGGATCTCGCCCACTTTCGCCGCCGGGCCGTTGGTCATCATCAGCACCCGGTCGGAGAGCAGCACCGCCTCGTCGACGTCGTGGGTGATCAGCACGATGGTGGTGTTCAGCTCCTGCTGGATGCGCATCACGCTATCCTGCAAGTGGGCGCGCGTCAGCGCATCGAGCGCGCCGAACGGCTCGTCAAGCAGCAGCACGCGCGGCTTCATCGCCAGCGCACGCGCAATGCCGACGCGCTGCTTCATGCCGCCCGATATCTCGCCGGGACGCTTGTGCATCGCATGGCTCATCTGCACGCGATTGAGGTTGTGCTCCACCCACTCGCCCATCTCCGCCTTGCTCATGCGTCCCTTAAAGACCTGGCGCACCGCCAGCTCGACGTTCTGCCAGGCGGTCAGCCAGGGCAGCAGCGAGTGGTTCTGAAACACCACCGCGCGTTCCGGGCCTGGCCCGGCGATTTCGCGGTTGTCGCACAGCAGCACGCCGCTGCTCGGCGCGCTCAGCCCGGCGATCAGGTTGAGCAGCGTCGATTTGCCGCAGCCGGAGTGGCCAATCAGGCTAAGGGTTTCCCCTTCGTGAATATCGAACGAGACGTTGTCCAGGGCGAGAAAGTCGCCGCCCGCCGTGGTGAAACGCTGGCTGACCTGCTGAACGCGAATAATCGGTGACATAGCGACTCCTTATTTATCCCAGCTAAAACGACGCGCCAGCAGCATCAGGCCCTGCTCCAGCAGCAGGCCCACCACGCCGATAAGCAGAATGGCGATGAGGATGTTCTCGACGTTAAGGTTGTTCCACTCGTTCCAGATCCAGAAGCCGATGCCGAGCCCGCCGGTAAGCATTTCGGCGGCGACAATCACCAGCCAGGCGATGCCGATAGAGAGCCGCACGCCGGTAAGCACCGCCGGCAGCACGGCGGGAAACAGGATGCGGCGCAGGATCGTCCACTCGGAAAGCTGCAGCACGCGCGCCACGTTGAGGTAGTCCTGTGGGATGCGCTGCACCCCTTCGGCGGTGTTGATCACCATCGGCCAGACAGAGCAGATAAAAATGGTCCAGCTGGAGGCGGGTTCGGCGCGCTGAAACAGCAGCAGGCCAATAGGCAGCCAGGCGAGCGGGCTGACCGGGCGCAGCAGCGCGATAATCGGGCTGAACATGCGCGACACAAAGGTAAAGCGCCCGATCAGAAAGCCAGCGGGAATGCCCACCAGCGCCGCCAGGCCGAAGCCGACGGCGACGCGCTGCAGCGAGGCGAGCACGTTCCAGCCGATGCCCTGATCGTTTGGTCCGGCGTTATAGAAGGGATCGGCGAACAGCGTCAGCGCCGCCTGCCAGGTGGCGTAGGGCGTGGGAAAGCCGCTGCTCCACAGCGCGGCGATCTGCCACACCAGCAGCATCAGCAGCAGGCCGCACAGCGCCGGAATAAGGCGCTGCATCAGCGGACGCAGGCGCGCCGGGCGGGCCGCGCTTTTCGGTTTCAGATTCAGGGTGATAACGGTGCCGGGTTCGACCGCCGCCGGGGCGCTGATCTGCGCGACTTTTTTCATTTCTGCCTCTCTTAGCGTTTCAGGGCGAAGCTGGCGGCGTAAGCGGCGGGATGCGTGCCGTCCCATACCTTGCCGTCCATCAGGGTGCTGCTGCGCAGCTCGCTTTGCGGCAGCGCAACGTTGCCGACGGCGCTGGCCGCCTGTTTGTAGATATCGATGCGGTTAACCTGGCGCGCCACCGCCAGATAGTCGGGATCGGCGCTGAGCATGCCCCAGCGCTTCAGCTGCGTCAGGAACCACATGCCGTCGGAGAGCCAGGGAAAGCTCACCGCGCCGTCGCGGAAAAAGCGCATCGGATGCGCGTCCTGCCAGCTTTTGCCGAGGCCGTTCTGGTACTGACCGAGCATGCGCCCTTCCAGCGTCTCGACTCTGGTATTGATCCAGGCGCGCTGCGCCAGCACCGCCGCGGTTTCACGGCGGTTATCGTCAGAGGCGTCGATCCAGCGCGCCGCCTCCAGCACCGCGGCGGTAAGCGCGCGGGCGCTGTTGGGATTGTTTTTCACCCACTCGGCGCGGGTGGCGAGGATCTTCTCCGGGTGATCGGGCCAGATCTGCTGCGAGGTCGCGGCGGTAAAGCCGATGTTGTCGCTGATGGCGCGCTGGTTCCACGGCTCGCCGACGCAGAAGCCGCTCATATTGCCGATCTTCATATTCATCACCATCTGCGGCGGCGGCACGACAAGGGTGCGAACGTCGTTAAACGGATGAATGCCCGCCTCGGCGAGCCAGTAGTAGAGCCACATCGCGTGGGTGCTGGTTGGAAAGGTGTGGGCGAAGCTAAAGGTGCCTTTTGGCTGCGCCGCGACCGCCTGCTTCAGGCTGGCGGCGTCGGTGACGCCCTGCGCTTTCAGCTGGCTGGAGAGCGTAATCGCCTGGCCGTTGTTGTTAAGGGTCATCAGGTTGGCCATGTCGTGCTGCGGCCCCGCCACGCCCAGCTGCAGGCCGTAGATCATGCCGTAGAGCGCATGGGCGGCGTCCAGCTCGCCGGCGGTGAGCTTGTCGCGTACTGCCGCCCAGCTCGCCTCTTTGCTCGGCTGCAGCGTCAGGCCGTACTTTTTATCGAAGCCCTTGACCGCCGCCATCACCACCGGCGCGCAGTCGGTCAGCGGAATAAACCCGACGCGCAGGCTCGCCTTCTCCGGCGCGTCGGAACCGGCGGCCCAGACGGCGTTACGCAGCCCCGGCAGCAGATATGCGCCGCCGACAGCGGCGCCGGCGAGTAACAACTTGCGCCGTGAGGCGGAAAAAGAGGAGTGGCTCATCGCTCGCTTCCTGAAAAAAGGGAATAAAAAAAGGCGTCCGACCGACATGCCTGCGCATGCGGATGGACGCCTTTATCCAAAGCACTGTTTCGCCGCCGTTGGCGAAAGAAGTGCGAATACCCTGTAAGTCCAGCAAGGAGCGTGCCAGGTTAATGAACCCGCCGCGCCGCGGCTCCCGGCGCGGCCAGGCCAGAGGGATGCACTTTGTTAACGCGGCCTGCGCACAGCGGTTGTGCATCTACCTCTGCAGAGGTAGCTGCCCCTTACGGCTGCGCGGGGGGCTGCGCCATCGCGGCCACCGCCAGCACCGCCTGGGCGATATCAATAATGCGTTTATTCTGGTTCATGGCGCTTTTGCGCAGCGCCTGCCACGCCGCCGGCTCGTCGTAACCGTGCTGCTGCATCAGCCAGGCCTTCGCCTGATCGATAGTTCGCCGCTCCTCTAAGGTGGCGCGCATGGTCGCCAGCTCATCCGCCTGGCGCTGCAGACGCTGCGCCTGCTCGCGCACCAGCGACAGCACCGAGCGGCCAAGCTGATGCGCCAGCCCGTCGCTGTGCAGGCGGGTCTGATCCTCCGGCAGCCAGTCGGCGCCGGCGATATAGAGGCTAAAGCTCTGGTCCGCCGCCGGGACCGGCTGGGCGGCTTCGCTCTGCGCGGTCTGAATCGCCTGGCGACAGCGCGTCATCAGCGTGGCGGTAAGGTGATCCTCCAGCGTTTTCATCTGATCGATGCGGGCGCTGAGCAGCGAGAACCAGCGCAGGGTGCCTGACTCTTCCGCCTGGCCGAGGGTGCAGGCGATGCGACGCAGCCGCTCTACCTCGCGGCTGGCGGAGGCCAGCGGACGCCAGCGGGCCAGCGCGTCGGCGTCGGCGAACTGGCTGAAGGTGGCAAAACTCTGCTCCTGCGCCGCGATCAGCGCCACCATACGCTGACGCTGCTCTTCGCTGAAGCGGCCGGCGGCGAAGCCGGCCGATCCGGTGGCGCGCTCCTGCCCTGCCAGCTCTTTGCCCTGCATAAAGCTGAACAGCGCAATCAGCGCGCGGGAGATATCGGGATGGCTGGCGGTATCCGCCGCCTCAAATACCAGGGTCAGCAGGGTACGGATCACCTCGTTGAACGCCTGCATCGCCTGCGCCTGATCGCGCTCGCCCGCCAGCATCTGCGTGCGCAGCCCCGGCAGCGCCGCCAGCGCCTGCAGCGCGGCGGCGATCAGATTGCAGAAGCGGCTGTCGCCGGGATGGGCCGCCGCGGGCGGCAGCGCCCGGGTAAAGCGCCTGATCGCCTCGCCTACCTCACCCTCGCGCGCCAGGCGCTCCTGGCTAAACAGCCGCCCCTGCGAACAGATCCAGATATTGCTGGCGCCGCGCTCGCGCTGCAGCTGGTGGATCAGCTCGCTCAGCGCCGCAATCAGCTGGCCGGTGTGCAGCAGCCGTTGCAGGCTGGCGATGTCGCTGTCGCGCGATGCCTGGAGGTATGCCAGCGCGTCGGTCATAGGGGTCACCTTTTACTCAGAGTCGCCTTGTCTGGGCAATACGAAGCAAAAGCCATGCCGCTTTACAAAAAAAAGGCGATCCCCCTCACCCGGATATTCTGAAAATAGCGGGCGTCCAGCCGAGCCTGGCGACGTGGCAAAAAGTGGAAGCAATTAAAAAAATTTAATAATTTCCTATTCCTGGTGGCCCATGACAAAATAAGCTGCTTCATAATTCATCGCGTTACGTCATTCATTAGTTAAACGGGTTTAACTGAACTGCCCAGCGACGTTTTTCGGCATTTTTGCGCGCCGCGCGCCTGCCCGGCTAGCATGACTTTAGCGACAGCGCAATAGTTTGAAATCTCAAAAGTCTTAGGTAGACTGGTCGCAGTACTATCCTGATGTAATTTGTCTGTTTTTTTAGCTGATGCTGTGAAGGCATGATGCAGCGCGCAGGTCGTCACCAGGATGACGATGGCGGCGTATTATGCAGTTACTCTGATGAAATCGAGGAACATGGTGAAAAAGAGTCTTGCGTTAATGCTGCTGGCGACGTTGACCCTGGCGGGCTGTAAAGCGCCGCCCCCGCCGGTCACTGATGACACGCTGGTCACCAGCGAAGTCAATGGCGTTAAGTTAGTGCATCGTCATGCGGTGGTCGCGCCTGCCGAATTTACCCCGGTGAATGAGACCTGGCGCGCGCTCTATGCCGCCTCGGTGATGACCACGCCCGACTACGGCGGCAAAGTGGTACGTTACCTTGAAACCGGCAAGCCGTTTGAGGTACTGGGCAGCGTCGAAAACCACTGGCTGGCGATCGCCGACCAGGCCGACGGCCCGCTGATCGGCTATGTTCCGCTGAAAGCGGGCGTAGAGAGCAGCCGCTACGACGCGACGCTGCGCAGCGATCGCCCGCGCCCGCGCGGTAAGAATAAGCAGGTCTGCGTCGATGTTGGCGGCGCCAGCAAGGCGTGTCGCACCAACGATACCGCGACCTGGATCTTAGACTGATAATGAAATCCGGCGCATATTGCCAGTTTGTTATCCCTGAGCTCGCCACTCAGGGATCTGTTCTTGTCTGGAAGAATCCCCGTTAATGACACAAGAATCGCAGGCCGCAGAGGCAAACGCCTCGGGCAACGATAATCTTTTACTTCAGGCTGCGGCGCCGCTGCTGAACGCCGTGGTGCAGCTACGCCAGGCGGTGACGCACGACGACCCCGCCGGCCTGCGTCAGTCGCTGATCGATGAAATTCGCCAGTTCGAGCAGCGCTGCAAACAGGCCGGGCTGCCGTTCGAGATGATTATCGGCGCGCGCTACTGCCTGTGCAGCGCGCTGGACGAGGCGGCGGCGCAAACCCCGTGGGGCACGCGCGGCGTCTGGTCCGGCAACGGCATGCTGGTCACTTTCCACAACGAAAGCTGGGGCGGCGAAAAATTTTTCCAGCTGCTGTCGCGCATTTCGCAGAGTCCGGCCCAGCACCTCTGGCTGCTGGAGGTGGTGCACTACTGCCTGCTGCTCGGCTACGAAGGCCGCTACCGCGGCAGCGACAGCGGACGGGTGCAGTGCGACGCCATTCGCAAGCGCCTTGCGAAGCTGATCGAAGAAACGCGCCAGCCGCAAAGCGAGAGCGCCAGGCCGCTGGTCGAGGTACATCCGCTGGTCAGCAGCATCTCGCGCCCGATGATCCCGCTCTGGGCCTGCGCCACCGTCGCCGCGCTGCTCGCCTGCCTGCTCTACAGCGCCCTTAACTGGCGGCTCGGCAACGACGCCGAACCGCTGCTGCGCGCGATTTATCAGACGCCGCTGCCGCAGATCACCGTCGGCCGCCGCCCCTCTTCGCCGCAGGCGCTGCTCGATCTGCGCCAGCGCCTCAACGACGTTATCGCCGCCGGTCAGCTCGAAGTCAGCGACGGCGCGTTCGGCAGCAAGGTAATTATCCCCGCTGACAAGCTGTTCGCCGAACAGGGCACCGCCATCAATCCGGTGGGTCGCGCGCTGCTGGCCCGCGTCGCCACGGCGATGAAGAACGTTAAAGGCACGGTGCTGGTGTCGGTCTTTACCGACAATCGTCCGGTGGATAACAGCCGCTTCGCCTCCAGCTATGAATTCTCTTTCGCCCGCGCCCGCGCCGTGACCCAGCTGCTGCAGTCGCAGCTCGCCGACGGCCATGCTATCCGCTCTGAAGGGCGCGGCGACAGCGATCCGCTGCTGCCCAACGACAGCAACGAAAACCGCACGCGCAACCGCCGCGTCGAAATCACGCTGTTCGCCGCGCCGGAAACGCTCAGTAATCATCAGGAAACCCAGTAATGCGCGCATCATTACGCCCTGCTCTCACCCATCGTCTGCTGTGGAGCTTTATTGGCGTGACGGCGCTGAGCTGTCTCGTCTGGATCCTCGGCCCCTTCTGGAGCTGGGGAGAAACCCGGCCGCTGGAGCCGGCGCTGCCGCGCCAGCTGACGGTGGGCCTGCTCTTTTTCATCTGGATTTTGTTTCAGTTTATCCCCTCGCTCTATCGCGCCTGGTTCAACAGCAAGCTGCTCACTAATTTGCAGCAGGCGGGCGCGGAGGATCTCTCCGACCGTCAGGCGACCGAAGAGCTGCTCACCCAGCGCTTCAGCGAAGCGGTGATGCAGCTAAAACGCATGCCCTTCAGCCGCAAAAGCAACAGCCGCTGGCTGGCGCGCATGCAGTCGGGCTATCTCTACCAGCTGCCGTGGTATCTGGTGATCGGCGCGCCCGGCGCGGGCAAAACCACCGCGCTGCTCAACGCCGGTCTCGACTTTCCGCTGACCGACAGCGTCGGCAAGACCGCCATCCGCGGCGTAGGCGGCACCCGCCACTGCGACTGGTGGTTTACCGACCAGGCGGTGCTGATCGACACTGCCGGGCGCTATACCCTGCAGGAGAGCCAGCGCGCGCGCGACGCCAGCGAGTGGAACAGCTTTATCAATTTGCTGAAGCGCTACCGCACCCGCCAGCCGATCAACGGCGTGATCATGACGCTCAGCGTGGCGGATCTGCTGAGCGAGTCGGCCGAGACGCGCTATGCCCAGGCGAGCGCCATGCGCAACCGCCTGAAAGAGCTGCACCAGCAGACCGGCATTCACTTCCCGGTCTATGTGATGGTAACCAAAACCGATCTGCTGAAAGGCTTTATGGGCTATTTCGGCGCGCTGGAGAAGCGCCAGCGCGACGCCGTCTGGGGCTTTACCTTCCCCTGGGAGCCGGGCAAGCCGCATAAAGATGACTGGCACCGCAGCTTTCATCAGCAATTCCACCGTCTCGAACAGCAGCTGCTGCAGCAGCTGGGTCACAAGATGGCGCAGGAGCGCGATCTCAGCCAGCGCGCCGACTGTTTCCTCTTTCCGCAGGAGTTCGCCTCGCTGCGCCCGCTGCTGAGCGAATACCTTGACGTGGTCTTCTCCGACCAGCAGGAGTCGATCGCCTGGAGCGCCCGCGGGCTCTTCTTTACCAGCGGCACGCAGGAAGGCCTGCCCTTCGACCGCATTATGGGCGAGCTGAGCCGCAAGCTGCAGCTGCCGCAGGCGGGCGGTCAGACCATCGCCGCCTGGGACAGCGTCAACCGCAACAGCCCTATTCCCGGCAACAAGGGACAGAGCTTTTTTATTCGCGATCTGCTTAGCGACCTGGTGTTCCGCGAGAGCGGCCTCGCCGGCAGCAACCGCCACTGGGAGCACCGCAACCAGCTGTTCCACTGGATTGGCTACGGCGTGCTGGCAGGCGCGCTCACTATCGCTTCGGGGCTCTGGATGATTAGCTTTTTCCAGAACCAGCGCTATCTCAGCCAGGTAGCGGAGCGCGTGCCGGTTATCGCCACCCAGAGCCAGCAGGTGATCCATCAGCCGGCGGATAATATTTTTGATCTGCTTCCCTTTTTGAACAACCTGGTTAAACTGCCGCTTTCGGACCACTTTTCTCTGGATAATCCGCCAGTTACCATGCGCGCCGGGCTTTATCGCGGCACCCAGGTGAGCGATGCCGCCTGGGCGCTTTATCAAAATGCGCTAAAGTCTTTGCTATTACCGCGCGTCGCGCAGCAGATCACCAACCTGCTGCGAAACGACAAGGGCGACGACAATGAATACAGCCGCAACGCGCTGCGCGCCTATCAGATGCTCTATCAGCCGCGCAACTACGACGGCGAATTTTTACGCGCCTGGCTGATGCAGAATTTGCAGCGCTCGCTGCCTGAGAACGTCAGCGCGCGCGATCTGCAGCAGCTTGACTGGCACCTCAGCCAGCTGCTGGATCAGCAGATTCAGTCTTCGCCCTATGCGCGCGACAATGCGCTGATGATGCGCAAGCTTGCGGAAAATCTTAAAAATGCGGGTCGCGAAGGCAGCGCGCTGGCCGTTACGCCAGCGGCGGACGCGCAGCGATTGACCACGCATAGCGAGTAATGATGAGGTGAGTATGGCTGCGATCGTCGCCCCCGGCTGGTACGGGAAGCTCCCTTCAACCGGCGATTTTCTGCGCCACCGGTTGAGCGAGAAACATATCGCGCCCTGGACCCACTGGTTTCAGCAAGGGCTGATGCACTGGCACAATCAGGAGCAGGCGGCCACCAGCTGGTTTTTACGGGCGCCGGTGTGGAACTTCGTTCTGCCGATCACGCCGGGCGTGCAGCAGGTGCAGATGGGCTGCCTGATGCCCTCTTGCGATCGCGTGGGCCGCGCCTGGCCGCTGCTGGCGCTGCGCACCTTCCCGCTCAGCCAGTGGCATCCGGCGCAGCTCGCAATTTCCGGCGACTGGTTTCAGGATTTAGGCGCCACGCTCTACCAGGCGGTGCAGGTTCAAATCCCCCCGGCGCAGCTGGAGCAGCAGATGCAGGCGCTGCCGCCGCTGCTGGTGCCGGAGAAGCAGCGTTCCGATATTATGGACGTTATCGGCTTCAGCGACCTGCCCTGTACGCTGAGCTGGCGCGAGGTGGCGGACCGCTTCGATCCCCAGCAGCATATCAGCTACTGGTGGACCAACCGCTGCGACGGCTTCGCTCATGCGACCCACAAGCACAGCGGCAACCTGACGGCGCAACTGTTTTTACTTCTTTTTAACCCGGCGGCAGGTACACAGCCGGGACGTAACGGCCTCTATCCGCCAATGTTCGAATAACGGCCTTGCGTTTGCCCATCAGACACGGGATGACTCATGCAATTTACCATTGTGCAGTGCAATACGGATGTTCCGGTAAAAACCGTGGCGTTTCAGCCGCCCGGCGGCACCATCGGCCGTAGCCAGGATAACGATCTGGTGCTGCCGGACGAATCGCGCGCCATTTCGCGTTTGCAGGCGGTGGTGCACCTTTCCGCCGACGGCGAGTGCCGCCTCACCAGCCAGGGCAGCGTAACCGCAGTGGTACACAACGGCGTCGCGCTGGAGCGGGGAATGCAGGTGCAGCTGCGCCATGGCGACGCGCTGCAGATAGGCGAATACCAGCTTGCCGTAGAGGATCCGGCGCGTGCCGACGCGGCGAAAGATGACCCGCTGGCGCTGTTTGTCAGCGAGCTGCAGCTGGAGGGGGATCCGCTGGGCATGCTTGAGGTCGAACCGGCGGGAAGCGTCCTCTCCGCGCCCCCTCCGCTGTCGCGCCACAGCGACGCACGGCTGGCGATCGATCCGCAGCAGAGCGAGTCGCCGCGTGCGACGGGCGTCGCGATGCAGGATCAGGAGAAGCTGATCGCCGCGCTGCTGGAGGGCATGGGGCTGAACAACGGGCACGCCACGCCGATTGATGAAGAGCAGATGCGCGTCACGGGACGGATGCTGAGCCTCTTCTCACAGGGCACCGTGGCGCTGCTGTCGTCGCGCCAGATCCTGAAGCGCGGCGTCAAGGCGGACATGACGATGATCCTCAACGAGGCGAACAACCCCTTTAAGATCCTCCCCTCTGGCAAAACCGTGCTGATGCAGATGTATCAGAGCCAGATGCCCGGCTTTATGCCGCCGGAGCAGGCGGTGCGCGACGCGCTGGTGGATCTGCAGGCGCATCAGCTCGGCATGATCGCCGGCATTCGCGCCATTATCGCCGCCATGCTGCAGTCGTTTAACCCGCAGCGCCTGGAAGAGCAGGCGCGCAGCGAGGGCGTACTGCCTAAACTCCCCTTCTCCGTCGCCCGAAAAGCCGCGCTCTGGGACTATTTTACGCGTAGCTATCAGCGCACCGCCGGCGAGATTGAAGATGACTTCCACACCCTGTTCGGCGAAGCCTTTTTGCACGCTTATGATGTGGAAGTGAACCAGTATAAAGATTCGCAGACCCGGACGGACGACGCATGAAGATTGTATTTGCCAGCCGCTGCCAGCAGGGGCTGCGCGATGAGAACCAGGACCGCACCGGCGCGGAGATCACCGACGAGAAGGCCTGCTTTGTGGTCTGCGACGGCGTGGCGGGCCTCGCCGGCGGCGATCGCGCCGCGCAGCTGGTGCGCGACACCCTGCTGGCCGATCTGCGCGACCAGCCGCGACTCACGCCGGAGAACACGCACGCAGCGATTGAGCGCTGCCGCGCGGCGCTGCGCGAGGCGCAGGCGCAGCAGCCCGGCTTCGCCCGCATGAGCACCACGCTGGCGGCCTTGTTTATCGATCGCCCGCAGCGGCGCGCCTGGTGGGCGCACGCCGGTGACAGCCGGGTATATCACTTTCGCCACGGCACGCTGTTCGACGTCACGCGCGATCACAGTCTGGCGCAGCAGTTGAAGGATGCGGGCTATGAAAATACCGGCATTAACAGTAATTTACTCTATAATGCGCTCGGCGCGGATCCGGCGCGTCCGGTGACCTTCTCCGCCGAGCTGGCGCTGGAAGATGGTGACGCCTTTCTGGTCTGCACCGACGGATTCTGGCTGAACCTGACGGCCAGAGAGATGGAGCAGGCGCTGCGCATGGTGAACGCCTGCGAAGAGTGGCTGGCGCTGATGGAAAAAGCGGTCAGCCGCAGCGTGAAAAAGGATAATCTCAGCGCGCTCTCTGTGTGGATCGGCGAACCTCAGGACGCCACGTTGCTTTATTCTGCGGCGGATTCGGCACGTTTTCTGCCGCCCCGCGACTGATATCAAGGATCCTTATGAAATTGTGGTTGTCCGGCATTGCGACCTTGCTTATCGCTTTCAGCGCGCAGGCCGAAGATTATCGCGTGGTTTACTCCCCCAGCCTGGCGCTGGAGGTCTTTATCGACGGCGTGAAAAGCAAAGCCCCCGACGACTGGTGCAGAGAGTCGCTGCCGCTGCGCATCGTGTCGGGCAAAAGCACCGATTCCGCCGTGCTGACCACCTTTCTGCCGCGCGTCGGCACGCTGCTGGCGAACCAGTGCGGCACGCTGGATGAGCTGCCCTGGCAGATGACCAACAAAGAGGGCGGCGTGCTGGCCAGCGGCAGCGCCAGCAAGCTGCAAAACTGGCGGCCGATTGTGATGGCTGACGCCACCGCCAGCGCCAGCGCCGCTAACGCCGCGCCGCTCGACCTGTCGCGTCCGGCCAGTAACGCGCCGCTACAGCATTTTGATCTGCCTGGCGGCTGCCGCTTCCGCACCTCGTGGGACGCCGACGGCGCGTCGCTGTTTATTCCCGACGTTGCGCAGGCGAAGTGTCCGCACGACGGCTGGCTGGAAGGTAAAAGCGAGTTAGTGCTGGCCAGCATGGGCAAAAGCACACCTCTGCCGGTGACGTTCTATCAGGGCTACCCCATTGCGAATCTGCTGATTACCGGCAACTCGCTGCAGGTGGTGGCCGCAAATAAAGAGCGCATGATCGTGACGCGCGCCGATGCCGCGGAGAGCTGGCTGGTGCTGCCTTTCGACGAGGCGACCCACGTCTGGCGCTTTAACGGCGCCCTGCTGGTGAAAATGGACAAGAATACGGCGCAGCAGGATCCGGACGCCGTGAAATCGCGGGTGGAAACGTTGCGTGGTCTTTGGGGACCGCAGTTTATGCCACAGCAAAAAGTGAATGTGTTACTGATCGACACCCTGCACGCCGATCTGGTTGATCCGGCGATAGGTGCGTGGCGTAACATCAATTAATTACAGCGCAGCCTGGCTGCCAGGCGGTGTTCAGAGAGTTCACTATGTCGGCAAATGATAATCAAAAAGCGGTGCCCAACGCGCTCCCTGCGGGATACCGTTTTAACGAGTTTGAAATCAAGGAAGTGATTGGCGGCGGCGGGTTTGGCATCGTTTATCGCGCCTGGGATCATCAGCTTGAACGCACCATCGCCATTAAAGAGTATATGCCGGTGTCGCTGGCGGTACGCGCAGAAGATCTGTCGCTGGAGCTGCGCGGCGAACGCTATCAAAAGCTGTTTAACGCCGGCCTGACCAGCTTTATGCAGGAGGCGCGTCTGCTGGCGCGCTTCAACCATCCCGGCCTGCTGCACGTGCTGCGCTTCTGGGAACAGAACGGCACCGCCTATATGGGCACGCTCTACTACCCCGGCATGACGCTGAAAGAGTGGCAGCAGACCAGCCCCGAGGCGGTGAGCGAAGCCTGGATCCGCCGCCTGCTGCCGCCGCTGTTTGGCGCCATCAACACTATCCATCAGGCGGGCTATCTGCATCGCGATATTTCGCTGGATAATATTCAGATTCAGGAAAACCAGCTGCCGGTACTGCTCGACTTCGGCTCGGCGCGCAAAGAGATCGGCAACCTGTCGGATGAAACCGAGATTATGCTCAAGCCGGGCTTCGCACCGATTGAGCAGTACAGCGAAGAGGGTGAAAACGAACAGGGGCCGTGGACCGATATTTATGCGCTCGGCGCGGTGCTGCACAGCCTGATCACCGGCAATGCGCCGCCGGTAAGCGTGGTGCGCTGCATCGAGGATAACTACCAGCCGCTGGTCGAGCGCCAGCCGCCCGGCTATTCGCTGCCGCTGCTGCACGCGGTGGACTGCGCGCTGGCAATGAAGCCCGCCGATCGTCCGCAGTCAATTGACGCCTTTGCGGCGCTGATCGACCTGCCCGTCAGCGACGTGGAGGCGGTGGTCAACAGCCTGCAGCCTGCGCCGGAGCCGCCGGTCGCAGCACCTGCGCCTGCGCCCGTGGTCGAGGAGGAGGAGACGGTAACGCCCGCGCCGGTGGTGATGGCGGTCAATCACGCCTCGGCCAGCGTTGAGCCGGTGACGCCGCGCAACGTGCGCCGCCTCTCGCCGGGGCTGATCGCCCTGGCGGCCGCGGCGCTGCTGGCGGTTGTGGTGGTGGCCTGGCTGGCTAACCGTCACGACGCCGCGCCGGAAAACGCCTCACCCGCCGTGGCGGAGAATCCTGTAGTGAACAGCGCGCCGCAGGCCACTGCGCCCGCCGCGCTGGCGACGGTCTACCTCAAGCTGGAGCGCGACGCCAGTGTGGTGCTTAACGGTCAGCCGGTAGAGGTGAAAACCGGCAGCAACGGGTTCGCCACGCTCAATCTGGCCGCGGGTCAGTATCGTATCGAAGTGCATTCAGGTACCAGCATGCGCGCGCAGTCGCTGGTGATTGACAAGCCAGGCACCTGGCTGCTGAATCCGGGGAATTAATGGGTTTTCGCGGCGTGGATCGTCACGCCGCGAGCCTTGATGTTTATCCCTGCGCGCAGCGCACGCCCGCCTGCAGCGCGCGCACCTGATGCGCCAGGCGACTCAGACTCTCCTCTTCCATCCCGCGCTTCGCCAGCTCCTGCTCAAGGGAAAAGAGATACTGCGCGTTGCTGCCCAGCGGCCCGCTCGCCGCCGCAATCAGCGGCGCGATCGCCTCGGGACAGGAGTCCGACTCATAGAGCGGATGGCGCGGATCCATAATAAAGGCCAGCGCGGTGACGCTGCGCCCATCCTCCAGCGTTAATTCGCACCAGGTTGGCAGATAGCAGCCGGTGATCATTTCGCGCTTCCACAGCAGCTCCAGCTCTTCATGCAGGCGCGTCTCCGGCAGGCGAAACGCCAGACCGCTGGTTGACCCGCCCTCTTTCAGCGCCAGCATACGGCCAGGATGGGACGAGGTGCCGCGCCCGGCGATCAGGCGCAGGCAGAAGGCGCGATGCCAGCCCTCCAGCGTGCCGGAAGCGACCTCGTCCGCCTCAAAAACCGGGTTCCACATCAGCGATCCATAGCCAAAGATCCAGACCGGACTCTGGTCGGGGCGGCAGGCCAGCGTGGCCGCCAGCGACGCGGCGCGCTGCTCGCAGCTCCAGAGCAGGGACTCCTCAATATCGCCGAATGACGTTTTGCAGTCAGCTTTTAATAAAAATTCTCGGGTTAACAATGCGACCTCCTGACTTCTTTAACGTCCTGTCCGACGGGCTCCCTTATAAAATCGGCTGGCGGGCGGCATACTTGAGCCGCAACATTCACTGACAGTATGCATTTTCCACACCGCTTTCAAGGCCGCGCTCCGCTGAGAAATTAAAAAATCGCCGCGTCAGGCCAGCCCCGCTGGCCCGTTCTGCAGGTGGCTACTTTTTCGGATGCCACTTGTCGTCATCTCCTTTTTCATACTCTTTTTTTACCGCCGACCAGGCGACTTTGTGCGCAACCTCTTCCTGAGACTCATCGCCGCGGCGCTCATCTTTGTCTTTATACTGATCCCAGGCGCTGTTAAACGCCTTCTGATAGATCTCCTGCGCGTGCGGCGGCAGCACATGTTTTACGCTATCCGGCAGCGCTTCACGATTCTTGTAAGGCATTGCATTTCCTCCATTATGGGCCTGCTTTAAGCCTGGCGTATGGATAAAAAATTACAACCTTGCTATTCAGCCTCCCCTTTTGCACAAAACCGGCAAGTTGAATGAAAACAGGAGTTTTCTCGCAATAAACTGGCGTTTAACCGCCGGATGAATGGGTAGCTGATGTGGCTAACACAATGAACAGGAAGATATAAAATTTGCTTGCTTGCACTTTTGGCGCTGTCGAGCATTAAATGATAAAAAGTAAAAACCGGTAAATTTTCCGGCGGATAAACGGTGAAAAGTTACACTGTCGGAGGTAATAAAAGTTCTACTCTTTTGTGAGGCCCCGTTGGGCTTCGCCGACGCATTTCTCTGGAGAGGATGGTGAATGACTACGCATGAAAAAACACGTCACAAAGAGTTCTCGCTGATACTTCCCCTCGCCGCCCTGGGCGTGCTGTTTTTCTTCGGCGGACAAAACTCCCTGCCGGTGGTTATCGGCATCAACCTGCTGGCGCTGGTGGCGATCCTCAGCAGCGCCTTTAGCGTGGTGCGGCACGCCGACGTGCTGGCGCACCGGCTGGGCGAACCCTACGGCTCGCTGATCCTCAGCCTGTCAGTGGTGATTCTTGAGGTGAGCCTGATCTCGGCGCTGATGGCAACCGGTGACGCGGCGCCCGCGCTGATGCGCGACACGCTCTACTCTATCATTATGATTGTCACCGGCGGTCTGGTGGGCTTTTCACTGCTGCTGGGCGGACGCAAATTCGCCACCCAGTATGTCAATCTTGCCGGGGTTAAGCAGTATCTGATCGCTATCTTTCCGCTGGCGATTCTGGTGCTGGTGTTCCCTGATGCGCTGCCGGGCGGCAATTTTACCCCCACCCAGGCGCTGCTGATCGCGGCAATTTCGGCAGCGATGTACGGCGTTTTTCTGCTGATCCAGACGCGCACCCACCAGAGCCTGTTTGTTTACGAACATGAAGATGACAGCGACGATGGCGACCCGCACCACGGCAAGCCCTCGGCGCACAGCAGCGTCTGGCACACCGTCTGGCTGCTTGTGCATCTGATTGCGGTGATCAGCGTCACCAAGATGAACGCTAACACGCTGGAGCATCTGCTGACGGAGTTTAATGCGCCTGCGCAGTTCACCGGCTTTCTGGTGGCGCTCTTGATCCTCTCGCCGGAAGGCCTGGGCGCCCTGAAGGCGGTGCTGATGAATCAGGTGCAGCGCGCCATGAATCTCTTTTTTGGCTCCGTGCTGGCGACCATCTCGCTGACCGTGCCTGCGGTGACCATTATCGCCACCCTGACCGATCAGCAGCTGGTCTTCGGCCTTGAGCCGCCGCAGATGGTGATGATGTCAGCGGCGCTGATTCTGTGTCATATCTCGTTTTCAACCGGGCGTACCAACGTGCTGAACGGCGCTGCACACCTGGCGATTTTTGCCGGCTATCTGATGACGATTATGCTGTGAATTAAAGGCTTCACACCGCATTCAAATCTAAAAGGCAAAGCGCCCCGTCACGACCTGTCCGGCAGGCGAAAAAAAAGAGCGATCGAGGTCGCTCTTTTTTATTTCGCCCGCTAAGGCACCCGTTACTTGCTGGTATCCAGCTCCGGGAAGCTCTTCACCAGATCGTCAATCGCCTTCATCTGTACCAGGAACGGCTCCAGCTTATCCAGCGGCAGCGCGGAGGGGCCGTCACACTTAGCGTGATCCGGGTCCGGATGCGCTTCAATAAACAGACCGGCAATGCCGACCGCCATACCGGCGCGCGCCAGCTCGCCCACCTGGGCGCGACGACCGCCGGAAGCGGCGCCGAACGGATCGCGCGTCTGCAGCGCATGGGTCACGTCGAAAATCACCGGGCTGTTGTTGCTGACTTTCTTCATCACGTTAAAGCCGAGCATATCAACAACCAGATTGTCATAGCCGAAGTTGCTGCCGCGATCGCACAGAATCACCTTATCGTTGCCGCCTTCAGCGAACTTATCCACGATATTGCCCATCTGGCCAGGGCTGACGAACTGCGGCTTCTTGACGTTGATCACCGCACCGGTCTTCGCCATCGCTTCCACCAGGTCGGTCTGACGCGCCAGGAAGGCGGGCAGCTGAATAACGTCGACCACGTCGGCCACCGGCTGCGCCTGTGACGCCTCGTGCACGTCGGTAATGATCTTCACGCCGAACGCCTGCTTCAGCTCCTGGAAAATCTTCATGCCCTCTTCGAGGCCGGGACCGCGATAGGATTTAATGGAAGAGCGGTTCGCCTTGTCAAAAGAGGCCTTGAACACGTACGGAATGCCGAGCTTGTCGGTGATCCTGACGTAGTGTTCGCAAATACGCATGGCGAGATCGCGCGATTCCAGCACGTTCATGCCGCCAAACAGCACGAATGGCAGATCGTTAGCGACCTTGATATCACCAATAGTGACGACTTTCTGAGTCATGCCCTTTCCTTAATGGTGTGGTGCGCTTAGTGCAGCGTCACCTGTTTCTGTTCAATTGCGTGAATTTGTACTTTGATCATCTCGCTGACCGGATCCTCAGGACACTGCTCAACGAAATAGGTTAAATCGTTTAGCGCAATATGATCGCACTCCAGCTGCGCGTAGATCAAACCGCGGTCGCGGATCTCATAAGGGTCATCTGGATCGATCTGCAGCAGCACCTGGCTTACGCCCAACGCCAGCTCCATCTGCTTCTCCTCCATCAGCGCCGCCTTCATGGTGTCGAGCATCTTGCGCATCACGCTAATGGTCTTCGCCTCTTCCAGATCGTCGTCGTAGAGCTTTGCCGTCGGGCTGATATTGCCCTTCAGCCACACTTCCAGCGTATGGGTATCCAGCGTCTCACCGTTAAACGGGTTAATCAGCCACATATCGCCATCGATCCAGTCGGCGCGCAAAATCAGCTGCGTAGGGAAAATAACCGGCATCAGCGGGATGTCGAGCGCCTGAGCGATATGCAGCAGGATCACGCCCAGCGACACCGCGGTGCCCTGACGCGTCTTGAGGACTTTATCGAGCCACAGCGCGTCGGAGAGGTTATAGACGCCGCTGGCGCCGCCGAAGCCCCACTGGCGATAGAAAAGCTCCAGCAGCTTCTCCAGCTGCATATCGGCGTCCTGTTCGCTACTCACGTAGCGGCGGGCTTCCGCCACCAGGGCCGCCAGCTGCTCCTGCACGGATGAGGCGGGAAAATCGGCGCGGATCGCGCGGGTGGCGCCAATCACCGCTTCACACAGCGGCGTCTGGCTAAAATCTAATTGTTCTGTGGAGGTCATACTATCCCCAATAACGGCATTTTGGTCACCGCCAGCTTAATCACTGTCACCAGCGCGACCAGCGCGACCAGGAAAGCGATCCAGCGGGTACGGCTGGTACGCGGGCGACGACTCAACGCCACGGAACCTAAGGCGATGTAGATAATAACGCCTAAAAGCTTCTCCGTCAGCCAGCTTCCTTGCGGCGAGAACGGGTAAAAGTGAGTGATCGTCACCAGCAGCACGCCGGTAAGCAGTAAAAAGGTGTCGTTAACGTGCGGCGCAATGCGCACCCAGCGGCGCTGCAGCAGCGCCGAGCCGCTGCGCAGCCAGTAGAAGCGCACGACGAAAAGCGCGATGCTGATAAACACCGTCAGCAGGTGCAGTTGCTTGATAAGCGGGTAGAAAGCGGCCATGGAACGTCCTTTTTAAGAGGGAATGCGACCGAGCGTGACGCGCGGATTGCCGCCGTAGTCATTTACGGTCGCGACCTGAAGAAAACCTTGCTGCTGCATTAGCGCGCGCACTGCCGCATCCTGCTGCCAGCCATGCTCCAGCAGCAGCCAGCCGCCGGGCGCGAGCCACTGCGGCGCCTGAGCGATAAGCAGGCGCAGATCCGCCAGCCCCGCCTCATCGGCCACCAGCGCGCTGCGCGGCTCAAACCGCACGTCGCCCTGCGACAGATGGTGGTCGCACGCGTCGATATAGGGAGGATTGCTGACGATAAGGTCGAAGCGCCCGGCGGGCAGCGCGTCGAACCAGTGGCTCAGGAGGAAGGCGGCATTGGCAATCGCCAGCCGTTCGGCGTTGCTTTGCGCCAGCGCCACGGCGGCCTCGATGCGGTCGACGCCCAGCACCTTGCAGTCAGGACGCTCGCTCGCCAGCGCCAGCGCGATGGCGCCGGTGCCGGTACCGAGGTCGAGAATGCGCGACGGCGCGGCCGGCAGGCGCGCCAGCGCCTGTTCCACCAGCACTTCGGTGTCGGGGCGCGGGATGAGCGTCGCGTCGGAAACGCGCAGCGGCAGCGACCAGAACTCGCGTTCGCCGATAAGATGCGCCACCGGCTCGCCGCGCACGCGCCGCGCCAGCAGCGCGTCGAGGCGCGCCTGCTGCTCGGGCAGCAGTTCAGTCTCGCCGAACGCCACCAGCCAGCTGCGCGATTTGCCGGTGACATGCCCCAGCAGGATCTCCGCGTCGCGCTTCGGGCTATCCCCGCCCTGCAGGGCGGCGACAGCCTGTTTCAGCCACTCCTGAAACTCCATTACTCCTGGCCAGCCAGCGCGGCCAGCTGATCGGCCTGATATTCCTGCACGATCGGCTCAATCAGGCTGTCCAGCTTGCCTTCCATGGTTTCGTCAAGGCGGTAGATGGTCAGGTTGATGCGGTGATCGGTGACGCGCCCCTGCGGAAAGTTGTAGGTGCGAATACGATCGGAACGGTCGCCGCTGCCCAGCAGGTTGCGGCGCGTGCTCGCCTCCGCCTCCTGGCGTTTTGCCATCTCCGCGGCGCGGATGCGCGCGCCCAGCACCGCCAGCGCTTTGGCTTTGTTTTTGTGCTGCGAACGCTCATCCTGACACTCCACCACAATGCCGGTCGGCAGGTGGGTGATGCGGATGGCGGAGTCGGTGGTGTTGACGTGCTGACCGCCCGCGCCGGAGGAGCGGAAGGTATCGATTTTCAGGTCCGACGGATTGATCTCCGGCAGCTCCGCTTCCGGCACCTCCGGCATTACCGCCACGGTACAGGCGGACGTATGGATACGCCCCTGGGATTCGGTTTCCGGCACGCGCTGCACGCGGTGGCCGCCCGATTCGAACTTCAGACGGCCATAGGCGCCCTCGCCGGTGACGCGGGCGATCACCTCTTTATAGCCGCCATGCTCGCCCTCGTTGGCGCTGACGATCTCGACGCGCCAGCGGCGGCCTTCAGCGTAGCGGCTGTACATGCGGAACAGGTCGCCGGCGAAAATCGCCGCCTCGTCGCCGCCGGTGCCGGCGCGCACTTCGATAAAGCAGGCGCGTTCGTCGTCAGGATCTTTCGGCAGCAGCAACAGCTGCAGCTGCTGCTCCAGATGCTCACTCTGCTGGCGCGCCTGCTGCAGTTCTTCCTGCGCCATATCGCGCATTTCGGCATCGTCCAGCATCATCTGGGCGGTTTCGATATCTTCCTGCGTCTGCTGCCACGCGCGGAAACATTGGGTCACGTCGGTTAACTGCGCATATTCGCGCGAGAGCGCGCGGAAGCGGTCCTGATCGGCAATAACGCTGGCGTCGCCGAGCATCGCTTCCACTTCTTCGTGGCGCTCCTGCAGCGCTTCCAGTTTGGCAACAATAGAGGTTTTCATGTCGTGATGGGATTCTCGTCACAGAGGGCAACAGCCCGGAAGTCTACTCGAGACCGAGGCTGTCGCGAAGCAATTGCAGGCGTTCAGTGTCGCCGTCGCGGGCGGCCTTCTGCAGGGATTTGGTTGGTGCGTGAATTAAACGGTTGGTCAGCTTGTGCGCCAGCTCCTGCAGTACTTTCTGCGGATCGGCGCCCTGCTGCAGCGCGGCCAGCGCGCGCGATTCAAGATCGGCGCGAACGCTTTCCGCCTGAGAGCGGTATTCGCGAATGGTCTCGACCGCGCTCTGGGCGCGCAGCCAGGACATAAATTCGCTGCTCTCCTGCATCACGATGCTTTCGGCTTCGACGGCGGCGGCTTTGCGCTGCGCCATATTCTGCTCGATGATCGCCTGCAGGTCGTCGACGCTGTAGAGATAGGCGTTAGGCAGCTTGCCCACTTCCGGCTCAACGTCGCGCGGCACGGCGATATCCACCAGCAGCACCGGCTTGTTGCGGCGCGCTTTCAGCGCGCGCTCCATCATTCCCTTGCCGATGATCGGCAGCGGGCTGGCGGTGGAGGAGATAACGATATCGGCGTCGGCCAGGCGCGCGTCGATGTCGGCCAGGCCGATCACTTCCGCGCCCACCTCTTCCGCCAGGCGCTCGGCGCGCTCGCGCGTGCGGTTGGCAATAAGCAGCTTCTGCACCTTATGCTCGCGCAGATGGCGCGCCACCAGCTCAATGGTTTCGCCCGCGCCGACCAGCAGCACATTGACCGTTGAAAGCGATTCAAAGATCTGGCGCGCCAGCGTACAGGCAGCAAAGGCGACCGACACCGCGCTGGCGCCGATTTCCGTCTCGGTGCGCACGCGTTTGGCGACCGAGAAGGTTTTCTGGAACATGCGCTCCAGTTCGCTGCTCAGCGCATGGCCGCGCTGCGAATCGGCGAAGGCTTTTTTCACCTGGCCGAGAATTTGCGGTTCGCCCAGCACCAGCGAGTCGAGACCGCTCGCGACGCGCATTAAATGGCTGACCGCTGCGTTGTCCTGATGCCAGTAAAGACTTTGACGCACGTCCTCTTCATTGAGATGGTGATAATCACACAGCCAGCGCACCAGACGCTCCTGCAGATCCGCCTGCTGTTCTACGCTAAGGTAGAGTTCAGTACGGTTACAGGTAGAGAGAACGACGCCGCTCTGCACCATTGGCTGGGAAAGCAGGCTGTCGAGCGCCTGTTCCAGCACGTCCGGCCCGAACGCAACGCGTTCGCGCAGCGCAACAGGTGCAGTTTTATGATTGATTCCGAGTGCGAGCAGCGTCATGGCGATAAAAGTTGGGATGTCCCAATAATGTCAGGGTTTTGTGATGCGCATTCTACAAGATGCGGCAGATCATGAAAAGCCATACAAAGGCTATGACAGTAATAAGATTAAACTGATCGTGCGCAATTTTGCGCTAATCAGCATTGACGGTTTATAAGCGGATCGCTAGCGTTATCCGTTACGAATTAAAAACGTGTCCGAGGAGATGACCACGTGATGACCTATTCACCACGCACTATGTTGCGCCTTTTGCCGCTGGCGAGCGTTCTGCTCACCGCCTGCGCCGTTAATCAGCCTCAGGGCCCTGGCCCGAGCACGACCGCGCCGCAGTGGCAGCAGCATCAGCAGGAAGTGGCGAAAGTCACGCACTACCAGACACGCGGCGCCTTCGCCTATCTTTCCGATAAGCAGAAAGTCTACGCGCGCTTTAACTGGCAGCAGACCGCCCCGGACCGCTATCGCCTGCTGCTGACCAATCCGCTGGGCAGCACCGAGCTGCAGCTCGACGCCCAGGGCGACACCGTGCAGCTGGTGGACAACAAAGGCAAACGCTACGTCAGCAACGACGCGGAGAAGATGATCTCTCAGCTGACCGGCATGGATATTCCGCTCGCCAACCTGCGCCAGTGGATGATGGGCCTGCCGGGGGACGCCAGCGACTACCAGCTGAACAGCCGTTACCAGCTCAAGAGCCTGAACTACAGCAGCAACGGTCAGACGTGGCAGGTCACCATCCAGGATTACGACAGCAAAACCACCCCGCCGCTGCCGGCGAATCTGGAGCTGCGCGAAGGCGACCAGCGCATCAAACTGCGTATGGATAGCTGGACCCTGCAATGATCACCACCTGGCCCGCTCCGGCAAAGCTCAACCTGTTTCTCTATATCACCGGCCGTCGCGCAGACGGCTACCATAATCTGCAGACGCTGTTTCAGTTTCTCGACTACGGCGACAGCCTGCATATCACCCCGGACAGCAGCGGTCGCGTCAGCCTGACCACGCCGGTTGAGGGGGTTGCCCATGACGACAACCTGATCGTCCGCGCGGCGACGGCGCTGCGCCATGCCGCGCAGGCGCAGAACCGACTGCCGGCCGACGCCGGCGCGCAGATCGCCATTGAGAAGCGGCTGCCGATGGGCGGCGGACTGGGCGGCGGCTCCTCCAACGCCGCCACCGTGCTGGTGGCGCTCAATCACCTGTGGGGCGTCGGTTTCTCTCTGGAAACCCTGGCGGAGCTGGGCATTAAGCTGGGTGCGGACGTGCCGGTGTTCGTCAAAGGTTTCGCCGCTTTTGCAGAGGGCGTCGGTGAGCAGCTACAGCCTGCCGATCCGGCGGAAAAGTGGTACCTGGTGGCGCATCCTGGGGTGAGCGTGCCAACGCCGCTGGTGTTTAACGATCCGCAACTTACGCGCGATACGCCGGTGCGTTCGCTGGCGGCGCTTTTATCGACACCTTTTCACAATGATTGTGAGGCAGTGGTAAGAAAACGTTTTCGCGAGGTTGATGAGCTTGTTTCCTGGCTGCTAGAATACGCGCCGTCGCGCCTGACTGGCACTGGCGCTTGCGTGTTTGCCGAATTTGACACCGAGTCAGCCGCTCGTCAGGTGCTGGAACTCGCCCCGAAATGGGTATGCGGATTTGTCGCGCGAGGCGTTAACGTCTCGCCTTTGCATCGCACCCTTTCCGGGCTGTAAGCGCATGTGTGACAGTGTCACCCCGTTCCAGACGCTGCACGCTGTGCATTAACACACCCGTATGAACATGCGTTGCGGTATGCGCCGGTTACCGTAACGCCGTTCATTCTCTGGACGCCAAGCCTGAGGTTCTTCTCGTGCCTGATATGAAGCTATTTGCTGGTAACGCCACCCCGGAACTAGCACAACGTATTGCCAACCGCCTTTACACCAGCCTCGGAGACGCCGCAGTGGGCCGTTTCAGCGATGGCGAAGTGAGTGTACAAATTAATGAAAATGTACGCGGTGGTGATATTTTCATCATCCAGTCCACCTGTGCTCCCACCAACGATAATCTGATGGAACTGGTTGTGATGGTCGACGCGCTGCGTCGAGCTTCTGCTGGTCGTATTACCGCGGTTATTCCCTATTTCGGCTATGCCCGTCAGGACCGCCGCGTGCGCTCCGCTCGCGTACCGATTACCGCTAAAGTGGTCGCGGATTTCCTTTCCAGCGTTGGCGTCGATCGCGTTCTGACGGTCGATCTTCACGCCGAGCAAATCCAGGGCTTCTTTGACGTCCCGGTTGATAACGTTTTCGGCAGCCCAATCCTGCTGGAAGATATGCTGCAAATTGGTCTGGAAAACCCGATTGTGGTTTCCCCGGACATCGGCGGCGTTGTGCGTGCCCGCGCCATCGCCAAACTGCTTAACGATACCGATATGGCTATCATCGATAAACGTCGTCCGCGCGCGAACGTTTCTCAGGTGATGCATATCATCGGCGACGTGGCAGGCCGCGACTGCGTGCTGGTCGACGATATGATCGACACCGGCGGCACGCTGTGCAAAGCGGCGGAAGCGCTGAAAGAGCGCGGCGCGAAACGCGTCTTCGCCTACGCCACTCACCCGATTTTCTCCGGCAACGCGGTTGAAAACCTGCGTAAATCGGTTATCGATCAGGTGATTGTCTGCGACACCATCCCGCTGTCTGAAGAGATGAAGTCGCTGCCGAACGTGCGTACCCTGACCCTGTCGGGCATGCTGGCTGAAGCGATCCGTCGCATCAGCAACGAAGAGTCTATCTCGGCGATGTTCGAGCACTAAGGATTCGCTAACTAAAAAACCGGGCCATGCGCCCGGTTTTTTTATGGCTGGAACAACAGGTTAGTGATGCGGCGTGCGGCGGCAGCGCTTGTCGTAGTGACGGTGCCAGAAGTAGCGGTCTTCGATCTTTTCGCGCCCGCTAACGCGCGCGCCGGCCAGCCACAACAGCGCGCCGATAAAGATACCGAGGATAGCGCCCTGCGCCAGCAGCGCCGGCATCTGAATGCTTGGCAGCTGGTTGAGCACTGAGAAGAAGATGCTGGAGACCATCACAATCAGCCCCACGATCATCAGGGCGTTTCCTGCGTGTCGACAATGTTGATGTTTCATAACTCACCTCTGTCCATATGAACAAGCCAAACAAACCGCACATAATGTTAACTTGTCATAAGTTTAGGCAATGACCTGCTTACAATTTGCGTCCAGGATCACAAACACTAATAAAGGCTGACCTAAATTTACGCGTAGCAGCTTGATTTAAAGCATAAAATAGTTAGTCACGCGACGTAATCACTCGCTTTTTGCGATGTTTGTTCTCTGCTCTGCCGCGAAGTACACTAACGCCTTTTCACCACCTGAGCAGGATAATCATCGTGAGCAGCATTAAACTGATTGTGGGCCTGGCCAATCCCGGCGCGGAGTACGCCGCTACGCGGCATAACGCGGGCGCCTGGTATCTCGATTTACTGGCGGAGCGTCATAATCAGTCGCTAAAGGAAGAGGCGAAATTCTTCGGCTATACCGCGCGTATCAGCCTGGCGGGCGAAGATGTGCGTCTGCTGGTGCCGACCACCTTTATGAACCTCAGCGGCAAGGCCGTGGCGGCGATGGCGACCTTTTTCCGCATCGCGCCGGAGGAGATTCTGGTGGCGCACGATGAGCTCGATCTGCCGCCTGGCGTCGCGAAATTTAAACAGGGCGGCGGGCATGGCGGCCATAACGGCCTGAAGGACATTATCAGCAAGCTGGGCAACAACAATAACTTTCACCGCCTGCGCATCGGCATCGGCCATCCGGGCGACCGCAATAAGGTGACGGGATTTGTGCTGGGCAAGCCGCCCACCAGCGAGCAGAAGCTGATCGACGACGCGATTGATGAAGCAGCGCGCTGTACCGAAGTGTGGCTCAAGGAGGATCGCCTGAAGGCGATGAACCGGCTGCACGCGTTCAAGGCGAGCTAAACGCCCTGCCCGCGCGATTTCTGTGTATAATGCGCCAACTTTTTTTCGTTTCCGGCAATGCCTGCAGCAGGCGTTGCACCTCAAGTTAGAAGGGTAATCAACCATGGGATTCAAATGCGGTATCGTGGGCCTGCCGAACGTCGGTAAATCCACCCTGTTCAACGCGCTGACTAAAGCGGGCATCGAAGCGGCTAACTTCCCCTTCTGCACCATTGAGCCCAACACCGGCGTGGTGCCGATGCCGGATCCGCGCCTTGATCAGCTGGCGGAGATCGTCAAACCGCAGCGCCTGGTGCCGACCACCATGGAGTTTGTCGATATCGCAGGTCTGGTGAAAGGCGCGTCGAAAGGTGAAGGCCTGGGCAACCAGTTCCTGACCAATATCCGCGAAACCGAAGCGATCGGCCACGTGGTGCGCTGCTTCGAGAACGAGAATATCATTCACGTCGCGGGCAAAGTCGATCCGGCGGAAGATATCGACGTGATCAACACCGAGCTGGCGCTCTCCGATCTGGAAACCTGCGAGCGCGCCATTCAGCGCGTGCAGAAGAAAGCTAAAGGCGGCGACAAAGATGCGAAGGTCGAGCTGGCCGCGCTGGAGAAGTGCCTGCCCCATCTGGAAAACGCCGGTATGCTGCGCGCGCTGAAGCTGGACGCCGATGAGAAAGCGGCGATCCGCTATCTGAGCTTCCTGACGCTGAAGCCGACCATGTATATCGCCAACGTCAACGAAGACGGTTTCGAGAACAACCCATACCTCGATCAGGTGCGCGCCATCGCCGAAGCGGAAGGTTCAGTGGTTGTGCCGGTCTGCGCCGCCGTTGAGTCAGATATCGCCGAGCTGGACGATGAAGATCGCGCCGAGTTTATGGCCGAGCTGGGTCTGGAAGAGCCGGGCCTGAACCGCGTGATCCGCGCTGGCTACGCCCTGCTGAACCTGCAGACCTACTTCACCGCAGGCGTGAAAGAAGTGCGCGCCTGGACTATCCCGGTTGGCGCCACCGCGCCACAGGCGGCAGGCAAGATCCATACTGACTTCGAGAAAGGCTTTATCCGCGCGCAGACCATCGCGTTTGAGGACTTTATCGCTTACAAGGGCGAGCAAGGCGCGAAAGAAGCGGGCAAGATGCGTTCAGAAGGTAAAGAGTACATTGTCAAAGATGGCGATGTGATGAACTTTTTGTTTAACGTTTAAATCGCGTTGTCTGATTCAGGCTTAAATGCGGCCTGATCAGTCTGTAAAGATAAAAATCCACGCTTTGGCGTGGATTTTTTTATTGTATTATTTAAATGCTTTTTAGGAGTATTTACGTATAAATCTACTTATAGCAAATCCATCTGGATTTTAATTAACAGCCTTACTAAGGTTATAATTAGTTTCTTTAATGGCTATCACTTTGAAGACGACTGAAAATCTTCAATTATTTTCTGATTATAATCATCTAAATACTTTTGCAGCTCATCCCTGTCTATCAGGCGTACCATGGCTGAGTCAGCTAACTCTTTTGCAGAACGAGTAAAATAGGAATTCGTAACAACTATTGCTTCATCACACCTATAAAATGCTTTAGCAGAAATAGCCTGCTGCACTGCTGAATTACCTACAGAACCAGAATAATTTTTTGCCTGAATTACCATATTTTTGCCAAATCGACTAACGAAAAGATCGGCGCCCTGATCTTGCGTTCTTTGCGTTTCTTTTACATCGTAGCCCATAGTCTGAAATATTTTCACAAGAAAGTCTTCAAACTGAAAGCCGTCCATTGAATCAACTAAATACATGGTGACAAATTTTTCAGGGTCAAAATGCTCAAGCCGGGCAGCTAGTCTATCAACCAGAATATCAAAATAGATATTTTCACACTCAGCCAAATACTTTCTTACATCATCAAAAGAAATTAATGGAATACCCGGACTAACACTAGCCCTCTGATCAAACTCAACTGATGGAAACACTGTATTAGTGCTCCAGAGATAGTATAAAAACAGAGAAAGATCTGCGCGGAAAGTAGTGCCAGCTTCATCAATCCAGGACTTTAAGGATTCACTAAACGTTGATTTAATGTGTCTTTTTACCTCTCTGGCGAAACCTGAATACAAAGCATTAAATGATGTAGTCAGTAGTAGCTTATTTAATAACTCTGGCAACTGCTCAAGTTCATTAAATCCTTTTCTGACCAGAACTTCACGAAAGAGACGCAACTCTGTGTAAGTACCGTTATTTTCAGGAATATCAATATCCGATTTGATGCTGTATGAATATTTTGATGTGTGAATAAAGTTGGTGAAATATGGATCTTTTAAACCAGAATATTTCTCGAGAACATTTGAAAGCAATTGATTAAGCTGCGATTGCTCTCTCTTTTTTCCAAAGAGATCTTTCAATATACCCTTTGATTGATATTGAAACTCTGGATAAAATGCTGGATTCAATGGGGTCATTCCTGGCATATCTGATGGAGCCGAAGCTGCTGAACCCCGAGCAAAGCCTTTTGCAAGCGAAGCTCCGCCGGAACACCAGGGGCAACTAACTTCAAATGTCGTTTTTCTACATGCATCACATTGATAAATCATGACAACCTCCCTATTCCATTCAGGTTCTGTTAAAAATTTAATTTATTATTTACACAGAATAATCATATCTCAATCATTCTCCCATCAACCTTTATAGTTTAACTAATTTATTGATTTAATTAAATTTAATACCTCATATAATTTTCATTTAAATAACCCTCTTCGCATGCAATAAATAAAATACAAGGTTGAAAGAAGGTTTTTATATAATAATACAGCTAAATATAAAAGTGTTCTAGTCTTCTAAAAATGAGATATACACCCTTTCATCATTCCATAACTTTATAATCTTTCTGTTTTTCTTAGCATTCCAGAAACAATACCCAAATAGTATTATCCCCGCTCCTTCCAGGCGTCTTTTATCATTTATCCGAAAACACTGAACAATCTTATCCCGGTAACCACCCAATGATATTCCAACATCATTACAATCAGCAGGATTTAACCACGAAATAGGATCATCACTGTGAGAAAGCGTTCCCCAATACATCTTTGGTTTAGCAGAGTTCAAATTAATTGCGGGAGAGGAATCAGAAAAATTCACAAATAAATTTTTAGCTTTGAAATGATAGCCGTCAATACTTATTATACTTTCAGAATCAGCAAGGCTACTACCTGCCATAAGGCTATCAAGTATTTTTTTTAGTCCAACCGATGGTGTGCGCGTTGTGTTAGCTTGCTGGGTATGTACATTTTTGCCTTTTGCATCGCAACGTACCGTAGCTGAGCCAACTATAGCGGTTTGTTTTTCTTTAACCACCGCTGAGCGGGAAGAAAAAGTGATATTGATCATTTCAGAAGATGCGATGATTTTCTCAACTTCTCTGGCATTCTGGATTTCAGTTTGCCGCTGAGGTGTGGGATTAGCATCTTCACAGGTGTGATAGCGAGAACCAAAACATGCAGCTTTACCATCTACACTTTTCTTACGGTAAAACGCTTTTCCGCCACACTTTGGACATTCAAGATACTGGCGAAGCCGCGCAATCTCATTGTCAGAAAGCTGCTGAAAATCTACTATAGAATACGTTCTACAGTTATCCTCAATCGTACATTTTGCATCAAACATGCATCCTCCTGAATTGCGAGACTTTACTGCTCGGATAGTCTAAGAAGCGTATCTGTCACTTTAAATCTATTTTTTATCTCTTCCATATCTGAACCTGGTATCATTAACGATGATAACGAGTCATAAACAGTTGGTAATCAGGAGAAGCCTTAAGATGTTCATGCTCGGGCTGATTTGCATGACAGGCAATACAAAGCACTAACAGATTTTCATTCCTGTTATCATTCTTTAAACCGTTGCAATGATGAACATGGAGGAATCGGGAATCATCCTTGCTAAAAGAGAGATAGCAAGATTCACATCGGTATCCTCGATTACGCCGGATCTCCTTTGACAACGCAGCCCAGCCAGGTGAATAGTTATTCACTGGTGCTGTATCGGTCGTGTATAAACTTTTTTTGCCTATCAGGTCGCGAGGATATTCTCTGAAAAATTCAGAGAGTGAAAAATTCTCAACGCGTTGTTGCCGTACCGAACGTGATTCACCCGTAATGCTGAAGCCTTTCCAGCGGATTCTGTCGAGACAATTCTGACAGACATTTAGTTTTACTTTTTTCGACTCAACTGTCCGGTTAATGATATTAACCTTAAACTCTCCGGAGATTGATTGCGCCATGACATATCGCTCGAACCGCGAGTTTTTCTGCATTTTCTCTAGAGTCTGGCAAAAAGCCAGATGGTATCTTGGCATCCTTGTTTCTCCTGAAACAGAGATGATATCTCGAATATGGAGCAGACCTCGATACCCCTGATAGATTAGCGTCCCATCATCATGGACACTAATATCCTTAAGATCAATCTCGACGCCGCCTGTATTCATTTTATCTAAAATTGATATATCAGAATAAACAGGGGTCAGCACAAAACTGTCAGTGAGGGGAGCACCCATTTGCTGCCGCAAGCTATTCAGGGCCGGCCAGTTGAGAAAATCAGGTAACGTAAAGCTCATTTTGAAGATAGTTTCTCTGCGATAAGATCCATTTTTTCGCTGGCGTTGGTGACGATGCGAAATTCCACGCGCTGATTTGCCGCCTGCGATGATTTATTCGACAGGGGACGTGAGGATGACAAACCATTCGCTGTTACATGCTGTATAAGCCATTTTTCTTCACCCTGCACCTTCGGTAATGCCATAAGAAATTCAAGCGTACTACGAGTCCTTGCCTGTGAGAGCTCCATATTTCTGAAATAAGCCTGTTTTTCATTTCCTGCTCCGCTCCAGAAAGCGCTGGTATGTCCCTCAATACGTATTTCTTTAACGGCGACCCGAAATTTTTCTGATGTAAGCAACGCTATATAGCGTGGGAAAAACTCACTGAGCACTGCTCTGAAACGAGGCCGGAGTTCTGACGAGCCCGTGGCGAAAAGCACAGAAGGATCGTTAAAACGAATAGTCATATCCCCCAAAATTTCAGCATTCCACTGCTTCAGATCTTTCGCGAACTCTTTCTGCAAAGCCAACTGCAAATCACGCTTTGTGATTTCATACTCTTTTACAACAAGCGTTGTGGTCTGCTCTACACGAAGCATAAATGCCGCAGTCAGTAGCATAAACACCATCATTAAGCCCGTCATAAGGTCAGCGAGGGGTATCCAGTATGACTGGTTACTCTGTTCTAAATCCATTTTTCTCTCACAATGCGGACGCAATCCGCACAACCTCTTTAAGGCGTTCGGTTAAAGGAGTGTAATCCGATACGAATTTCTCGGAAAGTGAGGCAAGCTGACGGCCGAGGGTTTCGAGACTTTTGGTTAATTCCTGTTGCAGTCCCGTATCCAGAGCAACCACACTCTGCTGGATCTTCTCTACCGACCTGGTGAGTCCTGCGTTAATTTCAGTCTGAGACTGGCTGAGCGTCTCGGTCAGGAAATGTTTTATCTCGCCAGAGAAAGATTGTGCATGCTGACTAAAATCCTTCACTATCCCACCGACATCATCTTGCAACTTCGTCACACTCAGCGTCATTGATTTGGTCATTTCATCAATTTTGCGGGAGAATTGAGGCGTAACCTCTTTCATTTGCAACAAGACTTCATTCATAGAACGCTGAGACTGATCTATTTCCCCATGCTGCCGGGCCAGATTAACGAGTGTCGCTTCGAGCGCATCAGCGGTGTGGGCGAAACTGGATGCCTGACCAATAAATGACGCCAGGCCCAGTGAAGCCTCTTTAAGATCGTTAGCTGATGATTTTTGCAGACCCTGCAATATGTCGAGTTCTTCTTTGTACTGCTGCTGCCATATGACGAGTTTTTCCACTCCTGCGTTTAATTGTTTAAAATTATCGCCAAACTGCTCATTGATCTGCGAATTAAAATCGCTAATGACTTCCTTCAGGGCATCAATGAGCGCCTTTGAACCGTCCACGGCCATCTTTTGAGAGAAATCATCGAAAGCCGTTCGCAATGCCTGTAGTTCGTTTGTCTGTTCTTGTCGCATTAGCTTGAGCTGGGTCAAAAGACTACCCTCCTCACTACCGGCAAGGCTTTGCTGGAGTGCATAAGTAGCAGCGACGACATCATCCAGACTTGCCGCTTTAGGGGTGCCCGCAGTCTGAGGGATTGGTTTTTTCTGGAAATAGTGCCTGGCGCGGATAACAAGCGAGCCCCCCACACCACTCAAAGATGCAATAAAGGCTGTCTTCACCCCTTCCAGCAAGTGAGGTACGCTTTCTGCCACATTGGTTGAGTCAAAATGCAGCAGCGAAGTTGCAATGCCTGCAAAGCAGCCCAGAATACCGACCGTAGTGAGTATCTCTGGGCCATGCACAATGGCAAATCTGTCAAAACGTATACAAGCAAAGAATATAGTCAGCGCCAGGTTAGCTAATACAAAAATGTTAGTAATAGGATCTGACGTAATTGTATCGAAGGTTACCGTTGCTGCGGCGTAAGTTACGCAGGGCATAAATAACAGCGAAAGCAGAAATCTTTTTTTCATTGGACTAGAGGAATCGAGTTTTGAGTTAGCTGAGATGCGACAAATGGCCCAGTATGTGCAGACCACAATTCGTAGCGCATATTACTCTTCTTTTTGAGAAGTTTTAACTTATTATGACATTTTAATGAGAAGCGCAACTCATAACAACCAGACAAATCACAGGACATATCAGGTAAGAGTAGTGGAATAGTTCGCTAAAAGACAAAGAATTAATCTATCCCCGGTCATTGCACTCAAAATATAGAATATCCTGCTAACAGTTTTCTGGCCAACGATCTTTCAGGATAATGTTTTCTGTTTATCTTAATAGCAGCCAGTCGCGATGGCTCTGTTGACTATACATGCTCAAGATGTACGTCATTTAGCCCGCAAATCCAGGCAACCTACATAATTTTTACCTTAACCTCTTCATCTTCTTTATCTAGATTCCTCGCTGGTTAATATAACCAATTCCGATATAAAACCTCCTGTTATTGAGTTATGGGATAAAAGCAACAATTGATATGCAATATTCTACCGCAGCAGCTACGTCTGTCCCCTTTAATCACCGCCTGTCCACAAGGGTGTCAGATAAAAGTAGCGGGTTAATGAATATATGTTAGTTACGCAGAACGGATGCCTCCTTACCAGCAATACCACTGCTACCGCTACTTCTGAGGATGATAACGTAACCCGCCAAACTGCTATAAATAATCTGAGAGCGATAAATCGGTACCGATAATCGTACTGATGCTTTTTACCGCGTAATTTTTATGCGGCCTCAACGCACGCTCAGGCACTCTTCTCATTAAAGCCTTTGCAAAGCCACAGAGAAAGGGATAATACCCCACCGCTTTCCGATAAAGGACCGACGATGCGCGACACACCGCAAGGCAACCTGACCCGCAAAAAACATATGAAGCTCAGCACGCTGGTCACGCTGATGATCGGCGCGGTAGTGACCTTCGTGCTGCTCAGCGTGCATCTGCTCTACTTCTTCCAGATCGGCAACGCCACGCAGAACCAGCTGGAAGACAAGGCGATGGCCGTGGCGCGCACGCTGGCGGACGTGCCCGCCATTCAGCAGGCGCTGAGCGGGCCGCCGGACGCCGGCATTATCCAGCCTATCGCCCGCGCGGCGCAGCAGCACAACAATCTGCTGTTTGTGGTGGTGACCAATATGCAGGGCATCCGTTACTCCCATCTGAATCCGGCGCTTATCGGCAAGCATTTTATCGGCGACGACATCAACCCGGCGCTGCAGGGCAAAGAGAACGTCTCGGTCAATCGCGGCTCGCTGGCAGAGGCGCTGCGCGTCTTTACGCCGGTCTATAACGCGCAGCAGCAGCAGATCGGCGTGGTGTCGATAGGTATCTCGCTGGAGGCGGTCAGCGTGCAGATCAACCAGAGCCGCTGGAGCATTATCTGGACCATCCTGATCGGCGCGCTGGCGGGCACGCTGGGCACGCTGGCGCTGGTAAAAACCCTGAAGCGCATCCTCTTTGGGCTTGAGCCCTGGGAGATCTCCTCGCTGTTCGAACAGCGCCAGGCGATCCTGCACTCGGTAAAAGAGGGGGTTATCGCCGTGGACGCCCACGCCGAGGTGTCGCTGATCAACGAGGCGGCGCAAAAGCTGCTAACGGAGGAAGGCTCCGGCAGCATGGATGACGCCAGCGTGATCCACGCGCAGCTGCGAGATACGCTGGCTACCGGCCGCGCGCGGCGCGATGAAGAGCTGAATATCAACGGCCAGGTGCTGCTGAGCAATACCGTGCCGGTCTACAGCCAGCAGCGGCTAATCGGCGCGGTCTGCACCTTCAGGGATAAAACCGAAATCACGCGGCTGCTGCAGCGCCTGAGCGGCATGGTAAACTACGTCGACGCGCTGCGTGAGCGCTCGCATGAGTTTATGAATAAGCTGCACGTTATTCTTGGCCTGCTGCATATGAAAAACTATGAGCAGGTCGAAGCCTATATTTTAAAGACGGCGAACAACTACCAGACCGAAATCGGTTCGCTGCTCGATAAGATCAAGTCGCCGGTGATTGCCGGCTTCCTGCTGAGTAAAATCAATCGCGCCTCGGACAGCGGCCATCGCCTGACGCTGAGCGACGCCAGCTTCCTGCCCGATATCGGCAACGAGCAGCAGATCGCCGTGCTGATCACCGTGCTCGGCAACCTGATCGAGAACGCCCTCGACGCGCTGGGCAGTGAACACAACGGCGATATCCACGTGATGCTGCACTACCAGAACGGCTGGCTGGCGTGCGAGGTCAGCGATGACGGACCAGGCATACCGACCGACAAGCTGGATGCTATCTTTGACAAAGGCTTTTCGACTAAAGGCGAGGATCGCGGCGTCGGGCTGTATCTGCTGAAGCAGCAGACGGAAAGCCTGGGCGGCAGCGTCAGCGTGGAGTCGGAGCCGGGCGTGTTTACCCAATTTTTTGTACAACTTCCCTGGGATGGAGGCAACAAAACCGCATGATCAATGTGTTAGTGGTCGATGATGACGCTATGGTCGCCGAGCTGAATCGCGTTTACGTCGGGCAGGTGCCGGGCTTTCACTGCGTCGGCACGGCGTCGACGCTGCAGCAGGCGAAAGAGATGATCCTCCACAGCGAGCCCGCCGTGGATCTGGTGCTGCTCGATATCTATCTGCAGCATGAGAACGGGCTGGATCTGCTGCCGGAGCTGCGCGAGGCAAAGCAGCCTGTCGAGGTGATCATTATCTCATCCGCTGCCGACGCCGCCACCATCAAAACCTCCCTGCACTACGGGGTGGTGGATTACCTGATCAAACCCTTCCAGTTCCCGCGTTTTGAAGAGGCGCTCACCAACTGGCGACAGAAGAAGTCGCTGATGGATAACCACCTCTACTATCAGCAGGCGGAAGTCGACCAGCTGATCCACGGCAACCCGCCCACCAGCAACGACAGCAAACGGCTGCCGAAGGGTCTGACGCCGCAGACGCTGCGCACCCTCTGCCAGTGGATTGATGCCAATCCCGGCAGCGAGTTCTCTACCGACGAGCTGGCGGCGGAGGTGAATATCTCGCGCGTCTCCTGCCGCAAATACCTGATCTGGCTGGCGCAGATCAATATTCTTTTCACCAGCATCCACTACGGCGCAACCGGCCGACCGGTCTATCGCTACCGCCTGCAGCCGGAATACCATTCGCTGCTCAGGCAGTACTGTCAGTAATCAGCCGGTAGCGGCGGTCATGCAGGCGAAACGCGAACTGGCGCGACGAAGAGCAGATCACCTGCTGGTCGCGGGTCACGAATATCGCCTCGATGTGCGGCGCGTCGTGCAGCGCCTCGAGGCTCTGCTCCACCCCCAGCCCGTAAAGCAGCGTGGTGTAGATATCGCCGTCTATCGAGCGGTCGGAAATCACCGTGACGCTCAGCAGCTCGTTGTCGAGCGGATAGCCGCTGCGCGCGTCGAGAATATGGTGATAGAGGCGCCCGTCCAGCTCGAAATAGCGTTCGTAGATCCCCGAGGTCACCACCGATTTACCCGCCACCTCAATCACGCCGATAAGCGCGTCGGCCGCCCCGAAGGGGGTTTTCAGCCCTACCGACCAGCCGGCAGCCTGCGGCGGCGCGCCGAGCGTCTGCACGTTGCCGCCCAGGTTAATCAGCGCCCTTTCCACGCCGTGCTGGCGCAGAAAGCTGCGTACCAGATCGGCGATATAGCCTTTCGCGATAGCGCCTAAATCGATCTCCATGCCCGGCTGGCGCAGAAACACGCTGCGCCGCGCGGGATCCAGCTCCACCTGGCGCGGATCGGTCAGCGCCATCAGCCTCTCCAGCTCGGCGTGCGGCGGCACGCTGCGGCCCTGAAAGCCTATCTTCCAGCGCTTGACCAGCGGGCCGATGGTGAAATTAAACAGGCTCTGCGGCAATAAACTCACCTGGTGCGCGCACTGGATCAGATCGAACACCTCGCGGCTGACGCAGACCGCCTCTTTGCCTGCGGCGTGGTTGATCGCCATCACTTCGGAGTGGGCGCGGTTGACGGTAAGGATATTCTCCTGATGGCGAATAAGACGGAAGACCTGCGCGGCCAGCGCCGCATTATCGTCAAAGAGTTTAAGAAGGATGGGCGAACCCATAAGCACTGCGGAATAGGCGTAAACGCCTTCGTCGGCTGACATACTCGCCTCGGCTGTCAAAGTGGATCCGGGCGCGGCGGCAACGGCGCGCCGGACGTTGCTGCCCTGCGCGCCGTGCGCCATCCCTGGCGCGGCTCTCGTAGCCGCCAGCGGCGGGCTAGCCGCGCGCCAGGGCCGCCGCGTTACGTCCGGCAAGGATACCAAAGATAATGATATCCGCTACAGCGTTACCGCCAATGCGGTTGGCGCCGTGGATGCCGCCGACCACTTCCCCCGCCGCCCAGGCACCGCGGATCACCTGTTTGTTGCTGTCGAGCACCGCAGTGTCGGTGTTGATGGTGACACCGCCCATGGTGTGATGCACCCCTGGCGCGATGCGGATGGCGTAAAACGGCCCCTGATTAAGCGGATGACGCAGCGCGGTGGTACGGCCGAAATCCTCATCCTTCTGGTCCACCACAAACTGGTTGTAGCGCGCCAGCGTCTCTTCAAGCGTGGTGTGCTCCATATTGAGCTTCACTGCCAGCTCGCCCACGGTGGGCGCGCTGATGACAAAGCCTTTGGCGATATACTCATCCGCCGCTTTGTTGTTTGCGCGAACCTGCTCATCGAAGACCACCCAGGCGCTTTTCTCCGGCAGCGCGATAATCTGCGCGGAAACTTTGTCGCGCGTCTCCATCTCGTTAAAGAAGCGTTTGCCCGCCTGTGAAACCAGGATAGCACCGCCGCCGCGAATCGACTCGGAGATCAGATAGGAGGTGGTCTGTTCCACCGTCGGGTGGATCTGGATTTCGCCCATATCCACGGTATCCGCGCCCAGCTTCTGCAGCATAGCGATGCCGCTGCCGGTAGCGCCTTTGTGGTTAGTGGTGACAAAGCCGTCCAGCTCAGGGCGGTATTTCACCACCATCTCGCGGTTGGCGCTGAAGCCACCGGTGGCGACGATAACGCTTTTCGCATAGAGGATGCGGCTGTCGTAATACTCATCCACCACCTTAACGCCGGTCACCGCGCCATTCTCGGTGAGAATTTCCGCGACCGAGGTATCGAGCAGCACTTCAATATTGCGCTTGTTGATGTTTTTCACCAGGCCGCTGATCAGGTAGCCGCCGACCGCCGAGCGGTCCGCAGGACGGTGCGTACGGTCGATACTCATACCGCCGGTGATGGTGATATCGTTCAGCTCAATGCCGTGATCCGCCAGCCAGTCGATCGCCTCCGGTGCCAGATCGACAAACTCACGCAGCAACGCCGGGTTGTTTTTGTGCTGGCCGCCCTTCAGCGTCTCCTGATAGAAAAGCTCTTTGCTGTCTTTGATGCCCTTCATCGCCTGGAAGCGGGTTTCCGCCGCATTCATGCCCACGGAGGCTTTGATGGTGTTGCCGCCGATGGTCGGCATCTTCTCGATGATCACCACGCGCGCGCCTTCGTCGTGCGCCTGAATCGCCGCCGCCAGGCCTGCGCCGCCGCTGCCGATCACCACTACGTCGTAGTTCTGCGGCGCGGAAGGATTTCCGCCCTCTTCAATCACATACTCTTTGCTGGAGGTAGAGAGCGCGCGCGATACTGCTTTTTTCAGCGCCTCGCTCTGGGTTGTGGCGCCGCTGATGGCGTCAACGTGCGGGCTGTTGGCCACCAGAATACGGCTACGCAGGCTCTCAAAGGTCTCGGTGAAATCGACGTCCAGCGTATCGTCCGGCACCAGCGAGATATCGGTGATGCGGTCGGTATCGAGGGTGACGTTGATTTTCAGCTTCAGCGCTTCCGCCTCGACTTTTTCCTGATAGACGCCCGCTTTATATTTGCGGCCCGGCGCGCTGACTTCGCGGATCATCGCGTCCACCAGCGAGAAGCGCCACAGCGGCTCCGGGATCATCAGCGCTTCGCGCTGGGTGCTGTCAATGTAGAGGTCGAGATGCTCGTTGTTGAGCACGCGATCCGCCCAGTTCGGGTAGGCGATACAGGCTTTGCCGATCGCCACCAGATCGTAGCCGTGCTCCAGCGCCATCTCGGCGTCAGCTTTATTCACCACGCCGCCCACGCCGATGACCGGCACTTTCGCCAGGCGTTCGGAGCGCTGTGCGATATATTTGTCGATCAGCGGCGTTGGGTCGCGGGTATCGACGATAGAGGGACGCAGCAGCTGGCCCACGGAGAAGTGCACGTAGTCAAGGCCGCGCTCCGCCAGTTTCTCCAGCAGATAGAGCGTGTCGTCAAAGCGAATGCCGGGTACCTCAATCTCTTCCGGCGAGAAGCGATAGCCGATAATAAAGGTGTTATCTGCGATGCGCTCCGCCATTTTATGGGCGATATCCAGCACCGCCAGCGGGAAGCGGGCGCGGTTTTCACGGCTGCCGCCCCACTTGTCGTCGCGCTGGTTAGAGTTAGGCGAATAGAACTGCTGAATCAGGTAGGTATTGGCGCCGTGCAGCTCTACGCCGTCGAAGCCCGCCTTGATGGCGCGGTTCACCGCGTCACCGAATTTAGTGATCATCACTTCAACTTCATCGGCGGTCAGCGCCTGCGGTTTGGTCGCGCCTTCGCGCGGCGCGGCGATGGCGCTCGGGCCGACCGGCGTTTTACCGCCAATCAGCTCCGGCTCTACCATACGGCCGCCGTGGTAGATCTGCAGGATAGCGGTCGAACCCTGGGATTTAATCGCGTCGGCGATGCGCGCCAGTCCCGCGATTTTGTTGTCGTTGTCGATGGCGATAGCGCCGGGAAAGGCGGGCCCTTTGGCGTCAATAAAGCAGCACTCGACGATGACGGTACCCAGCGTGCCTGCGCGCGCGCGATAGTACTCAACCAGCTCGCTGGTCACGGTGCCGTCATAAAATCCCGTACAGGTGGTCATCGGCGCCATGACCAGTCGATTTTTTAATACCGCGCCGTTAGGTAAAGTCAGCGGATTTAAAAGCGGGGTGCGAGTATTCATTTAGATTAACTCCGGAAATTAAAAGCTGAGAAATTCTGCGGACGAGGCACTCTGGTGAATTATTAAAAAGTCCGGCTTGATGCAACTAATATACCAGCAACTTTAGTTACGAAAGAAAGGAATATAGTTATAAAACTTTTAAAGCAGCGGAGTTATTTATTTTGCAAAGCCAGAGAATTTGGTTATAGTAATGTTAGCGAAAGCGCTAAAAAAATCAAATTATTGTTATAAGTAAAAATTTTTCCCATACTTTTCAATAAGGTAAAAGAGATGAAATTTACACCAAAAAGCGCCGATAACCTCATTTCCCAGCATAAAATCCTTTTATGCGTGCCGCACGCATTTTAAAGCAGCTGATTCAAATTAACGCCGCACTCACTCTTTGATCTAGATCAAAATTTACAATTATGGCAGGCGCATCATATAGGCACGGAGCAAAAGTTTATTTAATAAAGTTGTCATGTGAAGACGTTATTCAATAAGGTTTTGCTGAAGGCGTTCTACGCGCACGAATAAATAAAGGGCGCATCAACAAAGCCGACACTCTCTTCTTTATAACTTGCAGACCCTTACTATGAATATGAAAACGACGCTGAACAACGCCGCGCAACCTGCGGCTGTCCCGCCGCCGGGACAACATAAACGCTGGATCATGCTCGCTCTGCCCATCGTAGTCGCCATCCTGCTACTGCTGGTGCCGACACCCGCCGGACTGGAGCCCTACGCCTGGCACTTTTTCGCCATTTTCGTCGGCGTTATCGTCGGCCTGATTTTCGAACCGCTGCCGGGGGCAGTTATCGGCCTGACCGGGGTTGTGGTTATCGCCCTCTTCAGCCAGTTTGTGCTGTTTAGCCCCGCCGAGCTGGCGAAGCCCGGTTTTAAGGTCGCCACTGAGGCCTTTAAGTGGGGCGTTAGCGGTTTCGGCAACTCCACCGTCTGGCTGATTTTTGGCGCCTTTATGTTCGCTGCCGGCTACGATAAGACCCAGTTCGGCCGCCGCCTGGCGCTGATTCTGGTGAAATATCTCGGCCGTCGCAGCCTGACGCTCGGCTACGCCATTACCTTTGCCGATCTGCTGCTGGCTCCTTTTACGCCGTCAAATACCGCGCGCAGCGGCGGCACCATCTACCCGATTATCGCCAACCTGCCGCCGCTCTACGGCTCTAAACCCAACGACCCGAGCGCGCGCCGCATCGGCTCTTACCTGATGTGGGTGGCGATTACCGCCGCCTGTATCACCAGCTCAATGTTCCTGTCGGCGCTGGCACCGAACCTGCTGGCGCTGGCGCTGGTGAAAAGCGTCGTCGGCTTCGATATCTCCTGGGGCATGTGGTTTATCGCCTTCCTGCCGCTCGGCGTGCTGCTGATCCTGACCATGCCACTGCTGGCCTACTGGCTCTATCCGCCGGAAGTAAAGGTTAACGACGAAGTGCCGCGCTGGGCTACCGCCGAGCTGCAGAAGCTGGGCAAACTGTCACGCAATGAGATTCTGCTGCTGATTTTCGTGGTCTGTGCGCTGCTGATGTGGATTTTCGCCACCGCCTGGATTGAGCCTGCGATGGCCGCGCTGCTGATTATCATCCTGATGCTCTGGACCGGCGTGCTGAACTGGAGCGACATCACCAGCAACAAGGCGGCGTGGAACACCTTTGCCTGGTTCGCCACGCTGGTGGCGCTGGCGGATGGTCTGGCGCGCGTTGGCTTTATCGCCTGGCTGGGCAAAGAGGGCGGCCTGCTGCTGCAGGGTTATGACCCGCAGATCTCCGCGGTGGTGCTGCTTATCGCCTTCTATCTGCTGCACTACCTGTTCGCCAGCACCACGGCGCATACCACCGCGCTGCTTCCCGCGATGCTGACCATCGCCGCGGCGATCCCTGGCATCAATATGCCGGTGTTCTGCCTGATGCTCTGTACCTCCCTTGGCGTGATGGGCATTATCACCCCTTACGGCACCGGCCCCAGCCCGATTTACTACGGCAGCGGCTATCTGCCGACCAAAGACTACTGGCGTCTGGGCACCATTTTCGGCCTGCTCTTCCTGGTGCTGCTGATGCTGATCGCCTATCCGTGGATGGTAATGATGTTCTAAACCAGGCGACGAGACAGGTTAATAAAGTGTAAAATCTTTTCCCTTCAGCTTACGCCAGCCGCGTCCTGCACGGCTGGCGAAATAAAAACCAACAATATTTGCGGCTGTTTGTTTCGCCCTGAGCGAGCCGTCGCCGCATAAGTGAGCCGAGATGTCGAACAAACCTTTCTACTATCAAGATCCCTTTCCGCTGTCCCACGATGAGACCCAGTACTACCTGCTGACGCGCGAGCACGTTTCCGTCGCCAGCTTCGAGGGTCAAGAAGTGCTGAAGGTCGATCCGAAAGCGCTGACCCTGCTGGCGCAGCAGGCGTTTCACGACGCCTCTTTTATGCTGCGTCCGGCGCACCAGCAGCAGGTTGCCTCTATCCTCGCGGACGATGAGGCGAGCGAGAACGATAAATATGTCGCGCTGCAGTTCCTGCGCAACTCGGAGATTGCCGCCAAAGGCGTACTGCCCACCTGCCAGGATACCGGCACGGCGATTATCATGGGCAAGAAAGGCCAGCGCGTCTGGACCGGCGGTGGCGACGAAGCGGCGCTGTCGCAGGGCGTCTATAACACCTTTATTGAAGATAACCTGCGCTACTCGCAGAACGCCGCCCTCGATATGTATAACGAGGTGAACACCGGCACCAACCTGCCGGCGCAGATCGATATCTACAGCACTGACGGCGACGAATATAAGTTTCTCTGCATCGCCAAAGGCGGCGGCTCAGCCAATAAAACCTACCTCTATCAGGAAACCAAAGCGCTGCTTTCTCCGGGCAAGTTGAAGAACTATCTGGTGGATAAGATGATGTCGCTCGGCACCGCCGCCTGCCCGCCCTATCACATCGCCTTTGTGATTGGCGGCACCTCGGCGGAGGCCACGCTGAAGACGGTGAAGCTCGCCTCGACCCACTACTACGATAGCCTGCCCACCAGCGGTAACGAGCATGGTCAGGCGTTTCGTGACCTGGCGCTGGAGCAGGAACTGCTGGAGGCGGCGCAGCAGCTCGGCCTCGGCGCACAGTTCGGCGGCAAATATTTCGCGCACGATATCCGCGTGATCCGCCTGCCGCGCCACGGCGCCTCCTGTCCGGTGGGCATGGGCGTCTCCTGCTCGGCGGACCGCAATATCAAAGCGAAGATTAACCGCGACGGCATCTGGATCGAGAAGCTGGAGGATAACCCGGCGCAGTATATTCCAGAGGCGCTGCGTCAGCAGGGCGAAGGCGACGTCGTCAGCGTCGATCTGAACCGGCCGATGAAAGAGATTCTGGCACAGCTTTCCGCTTATCCGGTCTCTACGCGCCTGTCGCTGAGCGGCACCATTATCGTGGCGCGCGATATCGCACACGCCAAACTGAAAGAGCGCATCGACAGCGGTGAAGGTCTGCCGCAGTACGTGAAAGATCACCCGATCTACTACGCCGGTCCGGCGAAGACCCCGGCAGGCTACGCCTCCGGCTCGCTTGGCCCGACCACGGCTGGCCGCATGGATTCCTACGTCGATCTGCTGCAGTCGCACGGCGGCAGCATGATTATGCTGGCGAAGGGCAACCGCAGCCAGCAGGTTACAGATGCCTGCCACAAGCATGGCGGCTTCTACCTCGGCAGCATTGGCGGCCCGGCGGCGGTGCTGGCGCAGCAGAGCATCAAGAAGCTGGAGTGCGTGGAGTATGCCGAACTGGGGATGGAGGCAATCTGGAAGATTGAGGTTGAGAACTTCCCGGCGTTTATCCTGGTGGATGACAAAGGCAACGACTTCTTTAAGCAGATTCAGGACAGCACCTGCGCGCGCTGCGTGAAGTAAAGCTTAACTACCTCGCAGAAGGCGTGACATTTGTGCTCACGCGGCTGGCAGGGCGCTTTACGCATCCCTGCTCGCTCGACCCGCGACATCGACGTCGCGGGTCGCTTTGCTCCCCGACCCCGTTCAGCCGCGTATTAAGCCTCTGCGCTGCCTGCAACACTCTGTTTCAGGCGCATTGTGCTTGTCTGATACGCCGACAGCTTACCAGAAGCGCGGCACTTCAGCCGCCTCGCCCGCCTCTGCTGTCAGCCGCCGTGCGGCGTCGCCGCTATCGCGCAGAGAGACTGCCTGCCGGGTCGGCAGGTTAACAGCAATAATGCTGTACTCCAGCCCATCCAGCACCTCATCATGTTCGGTCAGCACATTATATAATTCGTTCATCAACATTCCTTATTCAGTTCGGCCTCAGGCCCGGCGGGAACGCCTCTCCAGACCATGCCATAGCAATCTTACGCGGTTATGACAGTTAACAATGGGTCGAAAAAACGCGAAATGCGTTGAGATGAATATGGAACAAAAACGGCGCGTTGCCCAGAGAGCAGCGCGCCGCAGGCCGCGAAATCAGAAGAAACCGAGCGGCTGTACGCTGTAGCTCACCAGCAGGTTTTTGGTCTGCTGATAGTGATCCAGCATCATCTTGTGCGTCTCGCGCCCGATGCCCGATTTTTTATAGCCGCCAAAGGCGGCGTGCGCCGGGTAGAGGTGGTAGCAGTTGGTCCAGACGCGCCCCGCTTTGATGGCGCGGCCGACGCGGTAGGCGCGGTTGATATCGCGCGTCCAGACGCCGGCGCCCAGCCCGTAAATCGAGTCGTTGGCGATAGCGATCGCTTCCGCCTCATCCTTAAAGGTGGTGATGCCGACCACCGGCCCGAAGATCTCCTCCTGGAAGACGCGCATACTGTTGTCACCCTTCAGCAGCGTCGGCTGAATGTAGTAGCCGCTGGCGAGCGAGCCTTCCAGCTTCTCTACGCCGCCGCCGGTGAGCACCTCTGCCCCCTCCTGACGAGCAATCTCCAGATAGGAGAGGATCTTGTCGAACTGCTGCTGCGACGCCTGCGCGCCGACCATGGTTTCGCTGTCCATTGGGTCGCCGCGCTTGATGGTTTTGATGCGCTTCATCACCGCCGCCATAAAGGGCTCATAGATCGACTCCTGCACCAGCGCGCGCGACGGACAGGTGCAGACCTCGCCCTGGTTAAGGAAGCCGAGTACCACCCCTTCAGCCGCCTTCTCAATAAAGCTCTCTTCCGCCTGCATGATATCTTCGAAGAAAATATTCGGTGATTTGCCGCCCAGCTCAACGGTAGAGGGGATCATGCTCTTCGCCGCCAGCTCGAGAATATGGCCGCCGGTCGCCGTCGAGCCGGTAAAGGCCACTTTAGCGATATCGGGATGGGAAGCCAGCGCCTCGCCCGCCTCTTTGCCGTAGCCGTGTACGACGTTAAGCACGCCGGGCGGCAGCAGATCTTTGATCAGCTCGACAAACAGCGTAATGCTCAGCGGCGTCTGCTCGGCCGGCTTTAGCACCACGCAGTTGCCCGCGCCCAGCGCCGGGGCCAGCTTCCACGCCGCCATCAGCAGCGGGAAGTTCCAGGGGATAATCTGCGCCACCACGCCGAGCGGCTCATGGAAATGGTAGGCGGCGGTAAACTCGTCGATCTCGGCGGCGGTGCCCTCCTGCGCCCGCACGCAGCCGGCGAAATAGCGGAAGTGATCCACCGCCAGCGGCATATCGGCGGCCAGGGTTTCGCGCACCGGCTTGCCATTATCCCAGGTCTCGTTCACCGCCATATATTCCAGATTTTGCTCCAGCCGATCGGCAATCTTAAGCAGCGCCAGCGAACGCTGCTGCGGCGAGGTTTTGCCCCAGGCCTCGGCGGCAGCCTGCGCCGCGGCGACGGCGTTATCCACATCCGCCTTGTCCGAACGCGGGAACTCCCCTGCAACCGAGCCGTTTACCGGCGAGGTATTGGTGAAATAGTTGCCGTTCACCGGCGTCACAAATTCGCCGTTGATAAAGTTGCCGTACGTTTTCTGCAGCTGAATCAGAGAACCCTGTTCCCCGGGAGAGGCGTAACGCATGGTAAATCTCCTTAACATGGCTGGGATTTAAACAACATTGAAACTTGTTGTTAACAATGGATGAACAAACCCAGCCTGTCAGATGTTGCCTTCGGAAACTGTGACCGCCGCAAAGGAAAAGCGCGCCGACCGGGCACACAGAAAATTCTGAGAATAAGCCGAAGCGGCAAAAAAAAGCGAAACCCGGGGTCGAAACAGGGTCAACAGATAAGGTTAATCACAGGAGAGAGTGACATGCTGGCTTCGGCTTTTACCCTTATGCGCGCAAAAGCAGAATTTATTCATCAGTTTATTCGCAATCCGCGCAAGATGGGCAGCATTACGCCTTCCTCGGCGGCGCTGTGCCGCACCATGAGCGACAGCGTCTGCTGGCACAGCGCGCTGCGCGTCGCCGAACTCGGCGCGGGCGACGGCGTGCTGACGCGTTATCTGCTGGCGCGCATGCAGCCGCAGGCGACGCTGGATGCGTTTGAGATTAGCGCGCCGCTGGCGGATAAACTGCTCGCGCTGGGGGATGCGCGTTTGCAGGTGCGCACCTGTTCGGCGGAGTATCTGAGCGGCGAGTATGACGCGATCTTTTCCGGCCTGCCGCTGCTGTCGTTGCCGCCCGCGCTGCGCAACAACATCCTGCGCGCGGCCTTCGAGGCGCTCGGGCCGGGGGGCGTTTTCGTGCAGTTTCAGTACACCTCGCTCACCCAGCCCGATCTGTCGCGCTACTTTATCTGGCAACGTCAGCGGGTGCTGAAAAACGTGCCGCCCGCCTGGGTTTATCGCTGCCGTCGCAGCTACGCGCCCTGAGCCTGGCTCGCCTGCGGGCGCGTCTGCTGCCAGAACGCCATCAGCAGCTGCCGCGCCCAGTCCGCGCCGTCGATATCCGCGCCGCTGTCGCTGATCCCCGCCGGCAGGCAGGCGCTCATAATCTGGCGTGAAAATTCCGGATGAAACTGCACCGACAGCGCCTGCGGCGAGTAGCGCAGGATCTGACAGGCATCTTTCTGCGATGTCGCCAGCACCTGTGCCTGCGGCGGCGGCACAATCACCGACTGGCGGTGCGACAGCCAGACGCTGAAGCGTCCCGGCAGCGCCGAGAGCAGCGCGTCGCGCTGCGCCGCCGCGTCGCACGTCAGCGGCAGCAGCCCGCGCTCCCAGCCGTTGGGGTTGTCCGCCACCTTGCCGCCCAGCGCATAGGCCATCAGCTGGTGGCCGTAGCAGACGCCCAGCAGCGGCAGCTCTGCGTCGATCGCCGCCCGCACCCACGCCGCGCTGCGCTCGCTCCACTCGGCGTGGTCGGTCACCATCGCCCAGGAGCCGCTGAGGATCGCGCCGCTGATGCGATCGAACTGCGGCAGCGACTCGCCCAGATGGGGACGCACAATAAGATAATCGTCGGGCTGCAGGCCAAGCGCATCAATAAACCAGCGCGGCTGTTCGCCGATACGCGCCGCAACCTCGGCAGGGGGAACCTCTAACTGAATCAGGGCAAGGGGCAAAGCGGAAGTGGATAGCATACCGAACCGGATCCTCTACGGGTGAGCGTCTCGGTGAATCAGTCTGACAGCAAAGCGGCGGCGTGTCTTATGATTTTCCTGCACGGGTCATAACAGAAAAATATTTGTCATCGCCTGTCGGCCTCTCCCCGCTTCGTGCCATCATTAGGGCGTAACGAAAAATAACAGCGAAGGACGGGATTGTGGCACTGCGGCATTTTTTTCTGATTTTGATGGTGGTCTCTATCTGGGCGTTCAATAACGTAGCGGTGAAGTGGGGCCTGCTGGAGCTGCCGCCGCTGTTTCTCACCTGGATGCGCTTTGTGGTGGTGGCGATTGTGCTGATCCCCTTCTGCCGCATCACGCGTCAGCAGCTTCCCTGGCTGCTGGCGCTCGCCTTTACCTTCGGCTTTATGCACTTTTCGCTGCTGTTCGTCGGCATGCGCTATACCGACGCCGGCACCGGCGCGATTGTGGTACAGCTCGGCACGCCGATCGCCATGCTGCTGGCGATGGTGGTGCTGAAAGAGCGGCTGCGCGCGATCCAGCTGGTGGGCATCGCCATCTCCCTGTGCGGCGTGGCGGTGCTCTCCGGCAGTCCAACCATCCCCGCCTGGTGGGTGCTGGCGATCCTGCTCTGCAGCGCCACCGGCTGGGCGGTGAGCAACCTGATCGTGAAAAAATCGCCGCCGATCCAGCCGCTGACCATGACCGGCTGGATCGCCTTTCTGGCGGTGCCCATCGTTGGCCTGTCGAGCTTTGTGATGGAGTCGAACCAGTTTGATGCGCTGAGCCAGGCGGGATGGCGCGGCTGGTTTGGCATTCTCTACAGCGCGATCGCCTCGTCGATTGTCGCCTATACCCTCTGGTACGGATTGCTGAAGAAGTACAACGTCAATCTGATTATGCCCTACTCGCTGCTGACGCCGGTGCTGTCGGTACTGATGGGTATTGTGGTGCTGGGCGACAGCCTCAACCGCTTTAAAATCATCGGTGCCTCGCTGGTGGTGTGCGGCACGGCGATAGCGGTGATCAATCTGCGCAGCCTGCGCATGCACGCGCGCTTCCCGCGTTTGCGCCGCCGCTGAAAAGCGGTGCTATGCTCTGGGTACCGTCTGTTTCTGGAGAACGATTATGGATCATCAGCTTGCCGCGTCCCTGTGGCAGCAGCTGTGGCAAGGATTGCGTGGCCCCGGCGACGCAACCGCCCCGCCCACCTTTCTTGATACCGCGACCTTCTCATCCGCTTTCGCCGTCAGCGAGCTGGCGGCCACCAGCATCGGGCTGGCGACCCAGGCGACGGCCGATTTTATCGGATCCCGGCAGCCGGTCAGCGTAAACGTCCGCCTCGCCTCGCGCTGGTTTCAGACCAGCTTCTTTCCCCGCAATCGCCCTTCGCCTGCGCTGTGGGACGCCTTTGCCGGTGACTACCCCTGCGCCGACGGCTGGATCCGCCTGCACACCAATGCGCCGCAGCATCGCGCGGCGATGGAGCGCGTGCTGGGCAGGCATCCCGACCGCGACGCGCTGGCGCAGCAGGTGGCGCGCTGGCAGGCTGACGCGCTGGAGCAGGCAGTGGTCGACGCCGGCGGCTGCGCCGCGCGTATGCGCAGCGAACAGCAGTGGCACCAGCATCCGCAGGGCCAGGCAGTGCGCGAGGAGCCGCTGATCGCCTGGCAACAGGGTGATGCCGCCCCCGCGCGCAGCTGGCCGATGCCCGCCGCGCGACCGCTGCTCGGCGTTCGGGTGCTCGATTTGACGCGCGTTATCGCCGGGCCGGTAGCAACTCGCTTTCTCGCCAGCCTCGGCGCGCAGGTGCTGCGTCTCGATCCGCCTGGCTGGGGCGAGCCGACGCTCGACGAAGAGATCGCCTGTGGCAAACGGCGCGCGGTGGTCGATTTCAAAACAGCGGCGGGCAGCAACAGGCTGCGCGCGCTGCTGCAGCAGGCGGACGTGCTGATACACGGCTATCGCGCCGACGCGCTGGAGCAGCTGGGATTTGACGCTGAGACGCGCGCCCGGCTGGCGCCGGGCCTGGTGGACGTGAGCCTGAACGCCTGGGGCTGGCGCGGGCCGTGGCGCAACCGGCGCGGCTTCGACAGTCTGGTACAGATGGCGAGCGGTATCGCTGACAGCGGCATGCGCTGGGCAGAAGCGAAGAAGCCGACGCCGCTGCCGGTACAGGCGCTGGATCACGCCACCGGCTATCTGATGGCCGCCGCGGCGCTGGAGGGGCTGCGCCAGCGCCACACCACCGGCTACGGCGTCAGGGCGCGGCTGTCGCTGGCCCGCACCGCCCTACTGTTGCAGCAGCATCCCTCTCGGGACGCAAGCCTGGCCGCAGGCATCAAAGCGCATGCGCACGATACGCTGCCGACCACAGAGCTGACGCCCTGGGGCATCGGCGAACGGCTGCGCGCCGCTGCCCGGCTGCCCGGCACGCCTCAGATCTGTGCAACGCCAGGCTGCGAGCCGGGTACGCACCCGGCGCGCTGGTAGAGCTGCGCGCCGGAGTGCTTCATCACGCTTCGCCGTCGTCTTCGGCGGCTTCGTTCAGCTCGTCCCACATCGCCTGGATCGCCTCACGGCTCAGCATCGCCAGCGTGCGGTAAAAGGCGGTGGTGGCGTGCGCCTCGACCTTGCCGAGAAACGCGCCGCACCAGGGCAGCAGGTAGCTGTCAAACAGGGCGCACTGCGCCGCGCTCTCATCTTCCGCCGACTGATCTTCCAGCCAGGAGGCAGCCAGCATCAGCACGCCGAAGTGGTCAGCGGGGGCGTCGCTGAGCGGCATACCGCGCGAGGCGAGAAAGGCGCGCACTTCCGGCTCCGGCTTGCCTTCCGGCCACTGCGACGCGTAAGGCGGTACCTTACAGTCGGGGCCGACGAACAGCGCATTGTAATCCGCCGCCAGCGCCTGCGGATCGCTGTTCTGCTGCAGACGCTGCAGCAGCTCGTCCTGCTCCAGCGGCCACTGTGCGCCAAGTTTGCCCTCGCGCAGCAGGGTAAACAGCGGGACCAGCAGCGGATCCTGCGGCTGACGGTTAAACAGGGAGCCGATAACGCGGCAGAGGATGGAAAACTCGTTCATGCACTATTCCAGAGGCTAAAGGGTTAGAAATCTGCCAGTTCGGCAATCTGTTTGCCGGTGCGCTGTTCAGGAAAATCGAGCAGGCGGCGCGGCGTGACATTTAACACGCGATCTTCAGGAAAATCTACTGCGCGCGTGATGCGCAGACAGTGCTCGAACTGCCCCAGCGTAAAGGCGGTGTGGGAATCGGCGCCAAACGCCAGCTTGCCGCCGGCGTCGCGCACCGCTTCATTGATGGCGCGGCAGTTCGGCGACCGCGCGGATATCCATCGAAAACTCAGGGTTAGCGAAAGTTACTGGTGAACCCATCATATTCCACTGTTAAACCCTCTGACAATCAAGCAATTAAGGTACTTACAGGTTAGTCATTAACCCTAAGATATCATGCAGATCTTTACCAACCTCCAGGTATATACACTTTCATACTGCATAAGAAAATACCATTAGATAATTAGAAAAATTATCTTGATTCAATTAAATACCAACCCTATTATCTAATCACCCCAGCGGGATATGTTCTTCAGGATTTGGAGGCATAATGGTTGAAGTGGTTTGGTCTAAGCGTGCATTGAAGCACCTGACTAAGATCGATAGCCGCTACCGGAAAGTCATTAACGAGAAGACCCAGCAGTTAGTCACCTTCCCTCTTGTGACTTTAGACATAAAGAAGTTACAGGATACCGATAATCAGTACCGGTTATGAGTTGGTGACTACCGGGTAATCTTTGAGTTGATAGAGGGTGAGCCGGTAGTACTAAGAATCGAAGAAGTGACACGCAGAACATCAAGGACTTACTGATACAAGGCGGAGCGCCCAGCCATTATGCTCCATGACATTAACCGCGACGCTAAGACACCCGGATAAACTATGTCAAAACAGTATATTTATGATGAAGCAGGTAAACCGCAATTTGTGGTACTTCCTGTAGCAGAGTATGAAAAGCTTCTCTTAGACGCTGAAGGCGAATGGGAGAGCATACCGGTTGAAGCTGGCCCAGATGATGACGAAACTGTACCTGGTGCCGTCGTAAACATCATGGTTGAACAGGATGTAAGTTTACAGGCTGCCTGGCGTATCTATCGTGGCTTAAGCCAGTATGATGTCGCTGAAAAGTTGGGTACGACTCAGAGCGCTATCTCTCAGTTAGAACGCGCAGAGAGTAAGCCACAGAAGAAGACGCGTGAACGGCTTGCGAAGCTCTATGATTGCCGTCCAGAACAGTTAGTACTTTAAAAGATACAGGCCACCTCTGCGGTGGCCTTTGTATGAATATAATTACTATTATCTAAAGACATATATTCTCCTTGCGTGATTTTTGAGAATCCCTCTTATTTAAGTACTGGCAACTTAATGCCAGTACTTTTTTATTTTATTTTGTTATTAATTCGTACATATCCTGTTTTGGATTCAGTTGTTTGTAGAGCAGATACGTGCCTAAACCTCTCATGATCTCGCCACTCCAGATTCCAAAAAACATACCATTATTCTCTACACCATTGCCGGTATCCAGACGTACAGCAGGACTCCATGAGCCATTCATTATGTGCCCAGGGATTCCGGTATCAATGAAATTCCGCTCAAGTTCCCCTACCACATCCTCAATAAACTCAGGCAGTACAGAGAGTGTTGAGCCTGCCAGTACTGCGAAGCATGAACCGGCTAACCATAAACCTGACATATGCCCTGTGAAGTCTGTGGTGTCGAATACGCTACTCCCATCAGTGTTCCAGTCAGTAGGCGTACACCCATGCTCTTTGAATTTCTGAGCTAACCAGGTAGCCCAGTTCTCAACATACTGTTGCAACTTAGGCGGCACTGGTTTGTTCTGGATCGCCAGCTCGTACCAGGCACGTGCAGCATTGCAGTAAGCACGAGGCTGATAGCCTGGCCATGCATGATCATCCCCCCAATGGTACATAGTCCAGGTATCAGGTTCGCCGTACTTAAGGTTGTCCCAACGGTTCCAGATGTATGCACTCATACCCGGCCCCAACTCACCAAAATTATCAAAATAACTTTGTTGGGAAGCCCATAAAAATTCGACCATATTATTAAGGTGAGTAGTCCATTCATTGGGTACTCGATCATGGGTATAGATGAACGGATGCATGTACCCCGGATAAGGCATCCCACGCCATCCATCGAACCGAACGTTGCCTGGTACAGAAATATTACTGAACGGAATAACGCCTGGCGTAAATGCTAAATTATTTGGCTTGTAGTCGAGAATAGTACAGTCACCGAGGCGGGCAGTATATGCAGCATCCCCTGAGATCGTTACGCTGTACTTTATGGTGTAACCATCATCCAGTGAGAACGTTGGCGGTACATCATTCACGCAGTACCAGTAGAAGTGTGTTTCAGTACTATCTACAGGCGTAATTGAGAACTCTTCTAGTACTGAGTATACCGGCGTGGACGGCCTTTCTTCAGTATCAGCATGGTTAGGTTGATAATCTCTGAGTACTAACTGGCTTGAGACCAGATTTTGAGTAACGTATGTCTCTGTTGGCTGTAATGTCCACTGCCAACGCCAGCCGTTATCATCTTCAATACCAATCTCTACCTGCCTGGTAGCTTTGTACGTAATGCTGTTCAGTACTGATGTACCTGCATCCAGTAACCAGAAACCAATACCCATACCTGCACTGTCTGATGTGAATACCGTATGGTTCACTGAACCCTGACGTGATCCAAGGATGTTGTAGTCTGTCATCATCGACGTACTTACGTCTGGCTCACCATACGTATAGACGCTTCTCAGATCAGCCATGAAGTATTCTTTCCCGTTAAGGTCAGTTACCGGTGTGAGAGAGCTAAGAGGTAGATCATACGTCTGCACAGCAGTACTGGTACTTGGCGGTAACTCGTACTGGTACTCGCGTGCTGATGGATCGTTATCTGTCTTCTGCTGTGAGAGGGTTAGTCTGATACGAGCACGGAGCGGATTACCGGCGTTGTCTACCCCGCCAAATTGAGTACGTACTTTGGAATCTTTCGAGATCCTGAACCAGACAGCCTGTTGTTCTAGTGTGGTTTGTGCGGCTGCACTTTGTTCTATAACTATGTACCCTTCTGCATCACGGCTGTAAGACGCTTCCTGTTCACCTGGATAGAAATAGTCATAGGAGATGCCATCAGTAAAAGGCGATTTGTCGTTAGTACTTTTACGGAAGAAGCGATCATACAAATCGATTTCTGAATATGACTTACAGGTTTCCAGAGAACACTGCCATGCACGGTAATAAAGATCATCACCAGTAAGCTTCCATAACAGATAAGCACCATCACAAAACCATTGTTCGGCATCAGCCGCATTACCAAAGTTGCCTTTAGTTACCGGCACATTGAGAGGTCTGTTATGCCATGCAGAGTTAGTCGGCATCAGATAACCACCAAACTCTACCGGTACTTTACCGGCAAAGTTAGTCTTATAGTCGCCAGTGATAGAAGTATCTTTCAACTGCATAGTACCCTTCTCATCTTCTGAGTGACCGGTACTCAGAACATTGCCATCCCAGTCAATTTTTTTACCTTCCCAGTTGATAATCCAGTCAATGTCATACTGTTGGCCGTCATTACTCCAGTCAATACTGCCATCTGCTTTCACTGCCTGGACTGAAGCGTTGATAGCGTCCCATGTAAGTTCACCAACATAGGCAAAAGTGGCTTTATCAAGATACTCACCAAAGTATGGTGAACCGTGAGGTACTTTTGTTAATCCATTAGTATAAGGAAGTATTACCCGCTTAAATCCTGAGTGAGTCGGTGATTCCCAATCGATAGGGTAATTCGCAAGTACCGGTTCTTTACCATTCACAAGCCAGTTGCTGATATACATTCGTGGCGTGTCTGGTACTGGCTCCTGATAGAAGTAATCAACAAACGCCTGGAATATTTTTTTTGCCATATTTAAATGCCACTCATCACGAGTTGCCATATAGACATAGCAATGACCAAGTATCTGCAAAGAACCTGATTCGCTTGGAGCATCTCCGTTTGGTTGTGCTTCTTGCATACTGGCAGCAATGAAATGGCGGTTATTGCTTAATACCATTTGCTTGTTGAAAACATAATGTTGCTTTGAAGCATCAATCGTTTCCCCGGTATTCCTTTCAAGGAAGCATTTGTGCCCACTTAAAATTTGTAATACGTTATCCGATGAGTCTTTTTCATTATCCCATGTGCTATGTATCATATAATCCTCTCTATTAATTCATGTTAAACTATCCACCATTGAAGAATCCTGAAAATGTATTTCCCCCGTCATAGCTGGCGAGAGTAAGCTCATCCATTATGTTTGCTTCCAATGACAGTTGTGGTTTTCTGTCCTGTGACCATTTCACGTTTAAAGGCCAGTTAATGGCACGATCGCCAAAAACATCTTGCACTACTAACAATATAAGCTGTCGAAATGCAGACTTACTGCCATAGGGTATTAGTACTGGCACGCTCTAACGTAATGTGAAATACGGATGCAGTACTTGCGTCAATTATGATTGAATCTGCCCCGGCCAACGTTGGTGATTTTTAGCTGGAAGCGACTGGAAACGGTTTCGCTTCTGTATAGTAACGGTACTTAATGCCAGTACTGGTTTTTGCGAAGATTACGCCCTCCTCCTGTAGCCCTAATATAGCCTTAGAGTTACCGTGCATGATCTCTAAATCTGTTGTGAGGTTGTTCATACGCATTTCATTCGTAGTTTTCTTGCGTCAGGATTTTTCCAAATCCGTTTTGAGCCTGGATACATGTTCGGATATTTTGCATTGAGGTGATGACAAACGCTCCATACTGCTGTTTCAGCAATTAACGGAAATGCTCAGTAGCCGCGCTGGCGGTTAACGCAGCCCGACGGTTGCTCGCCCGCCTCGATGAGTTGGGTACGACTCAGAGTGCTATCTCTCAGTGAGTACTTTAAAAGATACAGGCCACCTCTGTGGTGGCCCGTTTATTTAAAATTGCTTTATATTTCTTCTTTGTCAGTCAGAGTACCGGCAAGGCGTTCACTCTCCCTCAAACGCCTTGTACTGAGGCACCGCTTGTCAGGCCTGACTGGATGCTGCTGAGAACACTCACAGTAGCCCTTACCTCCTGCATTCCCATCGACCTTATGCGCGATCTTGCTTCTTCTGCGAAACGTCACGCCACTGCAGTAAGGGTCAGAAATCTGCCAGTTCGGCAATCTGTTTGCCGGTGCGCTGTTCAAGAAAATCGAGCAGGCGGCGCGGCGTGACATTTAACACGCGATCTTCGGGAAAATCCACTGCGCGCGTGATGCGCAGACAGTGCTCGAACTGCCCCAGCGTAAAGGCGGTGTGGGAATCGGAGCCAAACGCCAGCTTGCCGCCGGCGTCGCGCACCGCTTCGGCGATGGCGCGGCAGTTCGGCTCGCTGCCGGGACGCGAGGTGGTAAAAGAGGAGTTGTTGATCTCCAGCGCCACGTTGTAATGCGCGGCCGCTTCGGCGACGGCGCGGATATCGATCGGAAACTTCGGGTTGCCCGGATGGCTGATGATATGCGCCACGCCGTTCGCCATGGTGGCGATCATCGCGTCAGTGTGATGGCTCTTGTCGCGCGGCGCGTAAACCGGCTCGTGAAAACCAGCGATAATCAGATCCAGCGAGCCGAGCATCGGCCCGGTGCAGTCGATTTCGCCCTGCTGGTTTTTAATATTGGCTTCGATGCCGCGCAAAATGCCGACGCCGTCGATCACGCGCGGCCAGATTTTCATATTCACAAAGTGCCAGTAGTGTGGCGCGTCGGCCATATCGGGGCCGTGATCGGTAATGGCAAAGAGTCGGATGCCGTTGTTTTTCGCCTGTGCGACATAGTCGTGCAGCGTGCTGTAGGCGTGGGTACTGGCGACGGTATGCATATGCAAATCAACGGGGTACATTATTTTCTCCTTTCAGCCGCCCGCCCGGGCGGTCAATAAATTAACGGGAATGCTCAGTAGCCGCGCTGGCGGTCGACGCAGCCCGACGGTTGCTCGCCCGCCTCGATGGCAACGATGCCGCGCGTAATGGCGTCCATCGCCTCGTCCGTCAGCGTCAATGCCGCAATATGCGGCGTGACGGTGACGCGCGGATGATGCCACAGCGGATTCTCCTGCGGCAGCGGCTCCTGCTGGAACACATCGAGCGCGGCGGCGCGCAGCTGCCCGCTCTCCAGCGCCGCCAGCAGATCCGCCTCCACCACCTGCGCGCCGCGCGCCATATTGAGAAAACAGGCGTGCGGCGGCAGCTGGCTCAGCGTATGCGCGTTAAACAGGTTAAGGGTTTCTGGCGTGGTGGGCAGCAGGTTGATCGCCACCTGCGTGCCGCGCAGAAAGTCGTCGAGGCTCTCACGTCCGGCAAAGCTCTCGACGCCGGCGATGCGCTTCGGCGTGCGGCTCCAGACCCGCAGCGGAAAGCCCCAGGGCCTGAGCGCCTCAATGACGCTCTGCCCCAGCACGCCTGCGCCGAGCACGCCGACGCTAAACGCCTCGCGCGCCACCGGCGGCAAAGGCTGCCACTGCGCCTGCCGCTGCTGCCTGGCGTAGTCGTCGAAGCGGCGGAACCAGCCAAGCACGCAGCAGAGCGCATACTCCTGCATCTGGCGCGCCATACCGCTATCCTCCAGGCGGACCAGCGGCACCGACGGCGGCAGCATATCGGGGTAGCGCGCCAGCCGGGAGAGAATATCGTCGACGCCCGCCCCCATAACGAATACGCCGCGCAGGCCGGAACGGTGTGCCAGCATCTCGCGCGGCGGCTGCCACAGAATAGCGTAATCGGCGGGCGCGTCGTCGCCCGGCTGCCAGCGCCGCACCCGCGCCTGGGGCAACCGCCGCTGCATGCCCGTCAGCCAGACGTCGCCATCCTGCGTCGGGTGATACCAGATAATATCCATCTCGCTCCTCGTTTTTTGCCCTCAGCCTCCGGTAAAAGCGGCGTCAGGGCAAGCAAAAACCACCGCCCCGCCGCCAGCTTCTGTTCCGGTCTGCTTCACATTTCCGCAGTCTCGTTGCGCCACGTTGTCAGTTTACGACTAAAGTTGTTTGAGTGGTCAATGCGTTACGCGCGGCCGCCTTTCGGACAAGGAGAAAAACCGATGAAGAAAACTGTGGTAACCGCGCCTGTCGGGCGTCATGGAGTCGCGCCAGTGCTGCTGACTCTGCTGCTGGGGTTGCCTGCGCTGACGGCGCAGGCAGAGGACAATTCACGCATGCTCAGCAGCCAGCCGCAGCCGCCCGATGTCCGGCTGGGGCCGTTGTTTAGCGCGGTACAGCAGGCGAAATTCTATCCCGACCAGAAAACCTTCGCCGACGCGGTGCCTAAGTTCGATCCCGCGTCGATTCTGGCAGACTGGCAGATGCAGAAAAATCAGCGCAACTTCGATCTGAAGCGTTTCGTCGCCAGCAACTTTACCCTGCCCGCCGCGGGCGAAAAGTATGTGCCGCCCGCCGGACAGAGCCTGCGCGCCCATATCGACGGCCTGTGGCCGGTGCTGACGCGCACCGCCAAAAGCGCCGGCCGCTACGATTCACTGCTGCCGCTGCCGAAGCCCTACGTAGTGCCGGGCGGCCGCTTCCGCGAGGTCTACTACTGGGACAGCTATTTCACCATGCTCGGCCTGGCGGAGAGCGGCCACTGGGATCGCGTGCAGGATATGGTGGATAACTTTGCGTGGGAGCTGGACACGTACGGCCATATTCCCAACGGCAACCGCAGCTACTACCTGAGCCGCTCGCAGCCGCCTTTCTTTAGCCTGATGGTCGATCTGCTGGCGACCCACGAGGGCGACGCGGCCTACAGCAAATATCTGCCGCAGCTGCAGAAAGAGTATGACTACTGGATGGCGGACAGCGATAGCGTCGCCGCTGGCCAGGCGAGCAAGCGCGTCATCAAGCTGGCGGACGGCACCCTGCTTAATCGCTACTGGGACGCGCGCGACGTGCCGCGCACCGAATCCTGGCTGGATGACGTTAATACCGCGAAAAAAGCGCCACAGCGCGACAAAGGCGAACTTTACCGCGACCTGCGCGCCGGTGCCGCCTCCGGCTGGGACTTCAGCTCGCGCTGGTTCAGCGACGCGCACAATCTCGCCTCGATCCGCACCACCCAGCTGGCGCCGGTCGATCTCAACAGCCTGATGTTCCATCTGGAGCAGACGCTGGCCAAAGCTTATCGCCTCGACAAGCAACAGGATAAAGCGAAGCAGTTTGCCGATCTGGCAGAGAAGCGTCAGGCGGCGGTAAACCGCTATCTGTGGGATGAGAAGCAGGGCTGGTACGCTGACTACGACACGAAAACGCGTCAGGCCAGCCCGCAGCTCACCGCCGCGGCGCTCTTCCCGCTCTATATGCAGCTGGCCAGCGACCGGCAGGCGGATCGCACCGCCTCGGCGGTTGAGAAACAGCTGCTGAAAGCGGGCGGCCTGCTTACCACCACGGTAAATAATGGCCAGCAGTGGGACGCCCCCAACGGCTGGGCGCCGCTGCAGTGGGTGGCGGTGGAAGGTCTGGAGCACTACAACAAGCCGCAGCTGGCGCAGCAGGTTGGCATGCGCTTCCTGCAGAACGTACAGACCACCTACGACAAAGAGCATAAGCTGGTCGAGAAGTACGTGGTCGACGGGCCGAACCTCGGCGGCGGCGGCGGCGGTGAATATCCGCTGCAGGACGGCTTTGGCTGGACCAACGGCGTGACGCTGATGCTGCTCGACAAGTACTGTCCGAAAGAGAAAACCTGCAACAGCGTGCAGGATCTTCCCCAGGCCGCAGCGACGGCGAAGTAATCCTCTCAGGCGAAGGGCCGCTCCCGGCTCTTCGCCTCCTTTTTTTACCGCCTCCCCTCTAACAATCCTTGAAACATTTTTCACATATTGATAATAATTCTCACTCTGATTTTAAGAATCTTTATCAATCATGTGCCGCCTGCCAGGGGCGGACCGAACAAGGACAGGACATGACGCTGCCGTTTCCCCCTCATCGCTGCGCCCTGCTGTGCGCGCTGGCGATGACTCTGCCCGCCGCCAGCCTGGCGGCCGACACGCTAATGGTGACCGCCTCCTCTCAGGAGAGCGCCGACGCCCCGACCCAAGGCTATCTCGCCACCACCAGCGCGGGCGCCACCAAAAGCGATCGCCCGCTGGTGAAGACGCCGCAGTCGGTGTCGGTGATCACCCGCCAGCAGATAGACGATCAGGGCGCCATCGATCTCAACCAGGTGCTGAACTATACGCCCGGGGTGTTCACCAACTTTGGCGGCGCGGCAACGCGCTATGACACCATTTCGCTGCGCGGCTTCCACGGCGGCGACGTGGATAACACCTTCCTTGACGGCCTGCGCCTGATGAGCGACGGCGGCAGCTATAACGTTTTGCAGGTCGATCCCTGGTTTCTGGAGCGCGTCGACGTCATTAAAGGCCCCTCTTCTGCCCTTTACGGCCAGACGGTGCCGGGCGGGCTGGTGAACCAGACCACGCGCCGCCCGCAGTTCAGCGAAGCGGGCCATTTTCGGCTGACGGCGGGCACGCAGAATACGCGCGGCGCAGCCTTCGACTACACCAACGCCATCAGCAACGAGTGGGCGTTTCGCCTGACCGGGATGACGCGCAACAGCGATACCCAGTATGACCATACGCGCGAGGAGAAGTATGCGCTGATGCCGCAGCTGATGTGGCAGCCCACGGAAGATACGCAGCTGCTGCTGCGCGCTTATCTGCAAAAAGATCCGTCGGGCGGCTATCACGGCTCGGTGCCGGGCGACGGCGCGCTGAGTGCCCATAACGGCGCGAAGCTCAGCACCGGCTTTTACGACGGCGATCCGTCGCTGGACCAGTTCAAGCGCCGCGAGCAGATCTACAGCTATGACTTCCAGCATCACTTCAGCGACGTCTGGTCATTTACCTCTACCGGCAGCTACAGCCACGCTAATGTCGATCTCGACCAGGTTTATCAGATCGGCTGGCAGGCGCCCGGCAGCAACATCCTTAACCGCTACTACTCCGGCGAGCGCTCGTCGCTTTCCGCCTGGGCGACGGATAACCGCGTCACGGCGGAGTTCGACACTGGCGAGCTGTCGCATCGCCTGTCGATCGGCGCGGAGTATCACCGCTATAAAAACGATTTAAGCGAGGCGAGCGACGCAGCCAGCGCGCTCAACGCCGCCACCGGCGAGGCGCTCGGCCCGATGCCGGACTACAGCTGGACGCGCGAGACGCGCCGCTACTACCAGACCGGCCTCTATCTGCAGGATGAGATGACGTGGGATCGCTGGCATCTCGATCTCTCCGGCCGCTACGACCGCATCGTCGCCGACAACAGCGGCACGGCGCGCCGTCAGGATGACCACATCAGCGGGCGGGCGGCGCTGCTCTACGCCTTCGATAATGGCCTCTCCCCTTATCTGAGCTACAGCCAGGCCATTACGCCGACCGCGCTTACCGGATCCGACGGCAATCTGCTGCAGCCCACCACCTCTGAACAGTATGAGGCGGGCCTGAAATATCAGCCGCCGGGCACGCGCGATCTCTACAGCCTGGCGATCTACGATCTGACGCAGAAAAATGTCGCGACGCGCAATATCGTTGACTCTACCTATACGCCGACCGGCAAGGTGCATTCGCAGGGCATCGAGCTGGAGGCGCACAATCAGCTGACGCCGCGCCTGAGCACGGTGGCGGGTTATACCCTTAACCACCTGCGCTATAAAGAGACGGTGGACGGCAACGACGGCCACACGCCTTACGTGACGCCGAACAGCATGGCGTCGCTGTGGGGACACTATCAGTTCGACGCCGGCATCAGCGCAGGGGCCGGGGTGCGCTATATCGGCAAGCAGTGGGCGGATAACGGGAACAGCCGGCGCGTGCCGTCGGTAACGCTATTTGACGCCTCGGTGCGCGCCGATCTCGGCGTCTGGAACAGTGCGCTGCGCGGCGCATGGCTACAGCTTAACGCCAGCAACCTGACCGATCGCCACTATGTGGCGGCCTGTTACGGCACGGGCTACTGCTACTGGGGCGCGGAGCGTTCGCTGCTGGTGTCGGTGGGATACGATTTCTGACGGGGAAAGTAAAACGGGACGACAAAGTCGTCCCGTTGCAGTTCATACGCTAAGCGTGTCAGCTGCGGACTTTACGGTAGATAAACAGCACCACGATAGCGCCAATTACCGCAACCACAAAGCTGCCGAAGTTAAAGCCGTCTACTCGGCCGAAGCCAAACAGGGTGCTGATCCAGCCGCCGACAACCGCACCGACGATCCCCAGGATCACCGTAACGATAAAACCACCGCCATCTTTGCCCGGCATGATCCATTTAGCGAGAATACCGGCGATTAAACCAAAGATGATCCATGAAATGATACCCATCGACTACTCCTTCCTTTCTGTTTAGGTTGTGACCGCCTGATTAATCAGGAGAATTACAGAGGTAAGTATAGACAGGAAATTCTCTTGTGCAGGATAAACCGCGACAAAAATTGACTTAAGATCTAAAGCTTCCGCGCCCGTCGCCGATAACGGAGAGTGCATAAAGCCTCTGTTAACAGCAAATTTGCCCTCTTTTGGAGCCCGTAAGTGAAAGAAGCCGACAAAGAACAGTATCTCAAACGTGGCACGCTGGCCGTTCTGGGCGTGATAAAGGATTTGCTGCGTTTACAGACGCCCTTAATGGTCACTTTTTCACGCGGTCAGTTTATCAGCCGTATGCTGGACGCCGACGAAGATCGCATTATTTTCGACCTCGGCAGCAACAATCTGGACAACGAGTACGTTCTTTCCTGCGATCAGGTGAGCATCTTCGCTGAAACCTACGGCGCGAAAGTCGAGTTCAGCCTGGCGTCGCTGGAGAGAACCACCTTCGAGGGCCTGCCCGCCTTTAGCGCACCGCTGCCTGAGCTGCTGTGGCAGATCCAGCGCCGCGAGTTTTTCCGTATCTCCGTGCCGCTGGAGCCGACCTTTTACTGCCACAGCGAGTGGCCTGGCGGCAAAAAGGTGCGTTTCCGCCTGCAGGATCTGTCGCTGGGCGGCATCGGCGTGCTGGTGGACGAGCCGCTGCCGGAGGGCCTGAGCAGCGGCGACAAGTTTAAAAAACTGCACGTCGAACTGGGCGAATATGGTCAGTTCGAGGTTGGCGCGCAGCTGCTGCATATTGGCGAGCGCAGCGTGGTGACCAGCAAAAACGAAACGCGCGTTACGCCGCGTCTTAGCTTTCGCTTTACCGCTATCGAGCCGCTGCAGGAGCGTCAGCTGCAGCAGGTCATTTTCGCCCTTGAGCGCCTGGCGCGCGACAAAGCGAACCGATTTCAGTAATTATTCAGTGATTTGCGCCGCCACCCGGCGCATCCAGGCTATGCTTCTCCTTGCTCTTTTTTTTAAACCGGCTCCCAGCAAGGAGAAATTCCCCAATGGAAAACTGGCTCTCATCCGGCTATTTTCAACGCCTTTTTCTTAATCAGGCTTTCTGGATCAACAGCGCTATCGTGACGGCAGGTACGCTGGTGATCTACTGGCTGCTGCGCAGCGCTATCCGCTTTATCTCCAGCCGCATTGCCCGCTACAGCGAGCAGCGCCATGTGCGCTTCACCTCGATTCTGGTGGAGATCCTGCGCAGCACCAGCCAGCTGCTGCTGCTGATTTTTTCGCTGCTTATCGCCCTGCGCTTCGTTGACGTTCCCGCCAGCTGGGACGGCTTTATTTCCCACGGCTGGTTCCTGGCGTTCGCCGTGCAGCTGGCCATGTGGATCGACTGCGGCATCCGGCTGTGGCTGCATAACCTGCTGCGCGATCCGGTCCACGTGCGCAACCCGGTGACCACGGTGATCCTGGGCATTCTGCTGCGCATGGTGGTGTGGGTGATGATGCTGCTCGCCATTCTGTCGAATATGGGCATCAATATTACCGCGCTGGTGGCGAGCCTCGGCGTCGGCGGTATCGCTATCGCGCTGGCGATTCAGACCGTGCTGAGCGACGTTTTCGCCTCGCTGGCGATCGGCTTCGATAAGCCTTTCGAGCACGGCGATTTTATCGTGTTTGGCGATATCGCCGGCTCTATCGAGCATATCGGCCTGAAGACCACCCGCCTGCGCAGCCTGAGCGGCGAGCAGATCGTCTGTTCCAATACCATTCTGCTGCAGCAGACCATCCACAACTACAAGCGTATGGAGCAGCGACGCATCCTGTTTCGCTTCGGCCTGAGTTATGGCACGCCTTCGGCGCAGGTGCGCGAGGTGAGCGAACTGGTGAAGACGATTATTCAGGGCATTGAGCTGACCCGCTTCGACCGCGCCCATTTTTTCGCCTTTGAGGATTCGAAGCTGACCTTCGAGGTGGTCTACTTCGTGCTCGACGCCGACTACAACAAATATATGGATATTCAGCAGGAGATTAACCTGCAGCTGATGGCGGCGCTGGAGCAGCGCGATGTGCGCTTCGCCTTCCCGATCCGTCAGGTGGAGTTCAGCGGCGGCCGCATTCCGCCGGTGGAGATGCTGCGCGCGGAGAACGACGAGGAAGAGGCGCGACGGGCGTAGTCTGCCTGGCCCCGTCGCTTTGCGTTTCGCGCCGGTTCAAGGGCGTTTCGCCCTTTCCCCTTAGCATGGGTGCGGCTGTTTATAAGCCCTGGGTTAGTATTTGGTCATCCCAGGCTTTTTCAGGCGGTTAAGAAACGCATAACGTCGGTGACAAGGGGCGAAGAGCAAAGCGTCCCGCGACAAGGACAAAACGCCGGGAGCGTTTTTAAACAACGCAACGCGCTGGCGCGGTGACGGGCGCCCCTCAGGGATAAGGGGCGTAAACGCGCGGGTCGAGCCGTCCGGGATGACGCTTTTTGCGTCTTTGCCATCGGGCCTTGTCACCTACTTCTGCACCCTGCCTCTATTTCGCCAGCCTTCACGCTGGCTGAAAGCGGCAGCGCGCCACCGCCTCTGTCCATCCCTGATAACACTCCCGCATCGCCTGCGCCTGCTCGCTGCGCGGCTCCACGCGCGTGCCTCCCTGCAGCGCCTGCATCTCGTCCCCCTGCTGCCACCAGCCCAGCACCTTGCCTGCCAGCAGCGCCGCGCCGAGCGCGGAGACCTCCGCCGTGGGCGCGCGCAACAGCGGGCGCTGCAGCACATCCGCCTGCAGCTGCATCAGCCAGTCGTTGGCGGTGGCGCTGCCGTCAACGCAGAGCGCCGACAGCCGCTGGCCGCTCGCCTGCTCCATCGCCAGAAAGACGTCCGCGATCTGATAGACGATCGACTCCAGCGCTACGCGCGCCAGCACCGCAGGCGTGGCGGCGTCGGTCAGGCCACAGACCATGCCGCGCGCCCGCAGATCCCACCAGGGGGCGCCCAGCCCGGAGAGCGCGGGCACAAAATAGATCCCCTGACTGCTGTCGGTGGTGCGCGCCAGCGCGGTCAGCTCGTGCGGATCCTGGATGCCGAGCATGCTGCCCAGCCAGGCCGCGCCGGAGCCGGTATGGGTAATATTGCCCTCGAAGGCGAAGCGCAGCGCGCCGTCGTGCCAGGCGACGGTGGTGCTCAGGCCGTTGTCGGTCAGCAGCGGCGTCGCCATCGACATCATCAGCGAAGAGCCGGTGCCGTAGGTCGCCTTCACCACCTCTTCGTCGCCGCGCCGCTGCGCCTGCAGCGCCGCATGGGAATCGCCGATGCGCGCCAGAATCGGCGTGCCCGGTGTCAGGCCGGGAATATCGCTGACCGCTACCGCGCCCTGCGCGCTGGCCGACGGCACGATAGTCGGCAACGCGGCGCGCGGCAGCTGGAACAGCCGCAGCAGCTCATCGTCCCAGCCGCTGCTGTGCAGACTGTAGAGCTGGGTGCGCGCGGCGTTGGCGTGATCGGTGACGAACATCTCCCCCGCGCTGAGCTGCCAGCCGAGCCAGCTGTCTACCGTGCCGATGCAGAGCTCGCCCGCCGCCGCACGCGCCGCGCCGTCCGGGATCGCCGCCAGCATGCCGGTGAGCTTCGCCGCCGGGAACATCGGGTCCACCGCCAGCCCGGTCAGCCCGGTAATACGCGAGGCGCTGCCCGCGGCGCGCAGATCGCGGCAAAAGGCTTCCGACCGCCGGTCCTGCCAGCTCACCAGCGGCGTCAGCGGCCTGCCGTCGCGCCGCTGCCAGATTAGCACCGACTCGCGCTGATTGCTGATCGCCACCGCCGCCACCGGCGCGCCGCCGCACTGCGCCAGGCAGGCGGTCACCGCCTGTTTCACCGCCAGCCAGATCGCCAGCGCATCCTGCTCCGCCAGCCCCGGCTGCGGATGGGAGAGCGTCAGCGGCTGGCTGCCGCGCGCCACGACGCGACCCTGGCGATTGACGGCGATCGCCTTGGCATTGGTCGTGCCTTCATCTATCGCCAGAATAAGGAGGTCTTGCATGGTCAGGCTCCTGCGCAAATGCGCACTGCGCTGTTAACGACGCTCGCGGCGTCGATGCCGTGATACGCGCGCGTAGAGGCGCGATCGCCCGCGATAGCGTACTGCCCGTCCGGGATGCCCAGCCGCAGCAGCGGAATAGCGCAGCCCCCTTCCGCCAGCACCTCAGCCACCAGGCTGCCGACGCCGCCGTTGACGTTGTGCTCTTCCACGCTGATCGCGGCTGGATAGTGATTTAGCAGGTTGCGCAGCTGTTGGGTATCGCAGGGTCTGATGGATGGAACGCTGATCACACCCGCCGAGATCCCTTTCTCTGCCAGCAGCTCCGCCGCGCGTACAATCTCATGCACCGTCGACCCCATCGCCACCAGCGCGATATCAGTGCCGGCGCGCAGCTGATCGATTCTGCCCGGCTCGAAACGGTAATCGTCATCGTGCAGCTGCGGCAGATCTTTGCCGTCGAGGCGGATATAGACCGGGCCGACGTGCTCAAGCGCATAGTCGATAATCTGACGGCACTCCAGCGGACAGGCGGGCGCGTAGATTTCGATGTTGCCGAAGCCGCGCATCACCGCAATATCGTCGATGCTGTGGTGGGTGCTGGCGAGCGGGCCGTAGCTGGCACCGGCGTTGAGGCCGAACAGCTTTACGTTGGTGTTGTTGTAGCAGACGTCGACCTTGACCTGCTCGTTGGCGCGCGATACCAGAAAAGGCGCGGCGTTGCAGGTCACGGCGATCTTGCCGCCCAGCGCCAGCCCGGCGGCGGCACCGACCAGGGTCTGCTCGGCGATGCCGACGTTCACCAGCCGATCGGGAAAGGCTTTGATAAAGGGCGCGATTTTTGCGGTTGAGGTGGAGTCCGCCACCACCGGCACCAGATCCACGCCGCGATTCACCGCGTCGATAAAGGCCGTCACCATGACGCTGGCTAAATGCTGTGCATTACTCATCTTTCAGTTCCTCCAGTGCCAGTTCGATCTCTTCGCCTTTCGGCACGCGGTGATGCCACTCCGCCTTACTCTGAATAAAGGAGATGCCGTAGCCTTTTTCGGTATGCGCCACGATGACCTGCGGCTTGCCGTTCTGCGGCAGGCTTTCAAGGGTCTCGACCAGCTGCGCCATATCGTTGCCGTTGCACTCCGTCACCGCCAGCCCGAAGGCGCGCCATTTTTCCGGCAGCGGATCGGTATTCATAATGTCGCGCGTTGTGCCCGCCAGCTGCAGCTTGTTCTTGTCGTTGATAATAATCAGGTTGTCGAGGCCGTAGTGGGCCGCCACCAGCGCGGCCTCCCAGTTGCTGCCCTCCGCCAGCTCGCCGTCGCCGGTCACCACGAAGATGCGTCGCTTGCTGCCATCTTTTTTCGCCGCCAGCGCCAGCCCCACCGCCACCGGCAGGCCGTGGCCGAGCGCGCCGGTATTCAGCTCGACGCCGGGGGTCTTCTGCCGCACCGGATGGCCCGGCAAGGGCGAATCAGCGTGCTGATAGAGAGGCAGCCAGTCGACGGGGAAATAGCCCGCCTCCGCCAGCACGCAGTAGTAACCGCCAACCGCATGGCCTTTGGACTGGATATAGATGTCGCGCTGCGGATCCTCAGTGCGATCCGGCGCGCAGTCGAGAATGCGAAAGTAGAGCGCGGTCAGAATATCCGCCTGCGACAGATCCGCGCCGGTATGGCCACCGGCCGGGCTGCCCGCGTTAAGCTGGATAATGCGGCGGCGTACGGCGCGCGCCTTGCGCTGCAGTTCATCAACCGGAAGTTTGAAAGGATTCATACATCACCTCTGAATTAAAAATCACACTCGAATATATATTCACAACGGGTAAAAAAAGGGGGTGCAGCAAAGGGAGAGGCCTGTACCGCCACCGATTAACTTTTTGCCTCCTCGCCCTCCTCGATCAGCGCCTTCTGCGCCACCACCGCCGCTTTCTGCTGCATGCGGTTTTGCATCTGGTCGATGATGACGGCGATGATAATGACGATGCCCTTGATCACCATCTGCCAGAATTCGCTCACCCCCATCATGATCAGGCCGTCAGCGAGAAAGCCGATAACAAAGGCGCCAACCAGGGTGCCAAGAATGGTACCGCGCCCGCCCGCCAGCGAGGTGCCGCCCAGCACCACCGCCGCAATGGCGTTCATCTCAAACGAGGTGCCGTTGGCCGGATGGCTGGCCACCAGCTGCGACGAGACGACGATGCCCGCAATCGCCGCGCAGAAGCCGGAGAGGGTATAAACCCAGATTTTCACCTGCTTTACTTTGACGCCGGAAAGCTCCGCCGCGCGCTCGTTATCGCCGATAGCGTAGACCTGGCGGCCGAACGGCAGGCGGCGGGCGATATAGGCGATAACCAGCGCCAGCACGATCATCATCCAGATGGCGTACGGCAGCCCGAGCAGCGTTCCGGCGCCGATGCGGTCAAAGCCGGTATTGCCGAGCAGCGGATTGCCCTGCAGTCCGGGGAAGGTTTCACCGCCCGAGGTCAGCATCGCCGCACCGCGCAGGATATACATGGTGCCGAGCGTGCAGATAAAGGGAGCCACGTTGTAGCGGGTGATAATCCAGCCGTTGGCCGCGCCGATCAGGCCGCCTGTTAGCAGCACCAGCGGCACAATCACCCAGACGCTGGGAAAGATGGCGATGCCGAACATCGGCAGCACGATCCCTTTGGTGATCAGCCAGCCGGCGAGCATGCCGCACAGCCCCAGGGTGGCGCCGATAGAGAGATCGATGCCGGCGGTGATAATGACGAAGGTGATGCCCAGCGCCAGAAAGGCGTTGATGGCGATATGCTTCACCATAATCACCAGGCTGCCGGGGGCGAGAAAGTCCGGCACGGCGATCGCAAAGAAGCCAACAATCAAAAAGAGCGCGATAAAGGTGCGCAGCTTCAGCAGCAGCAGAATAATGCTCTCGCGCGAGTTAAACGCCTTCGCCGGTTGCCCTGCCATTGTCATCGCGTTATTGCCTTTCATGCTCAGAACCCCTGTGCGCTTGCCTTCACCAGCGCTGACTCTTCCGCGTCGCTGCGCGGCATATCAGCCGTAAGTTTGCCGCCCGACATCACCAGGATGCGATCGGCCACCGCCATAATCTCTTTCAGGTCGGAGGTGGAGAAGAGTACCGCGATGCCCTGCTCCGACAGCTGCACCATCATGCGAAAGACTTCCACCCGGGCGCCGACGTCGATGCCGCGGCTCGGCTCGTCCAGCAGCAGCAGGCGCGGGTTAGTCAGCAGCGAACGGCCGATCACCACCTTCTGCTGATTGCCGCCGCTCAGCGCGCTGATCGCCACCTCCGGCGAGGAGACTTTGATCGCCAGATTGCCGACGGTGCTGGCCACCGCCGCCCGCTCCTCTTGTTGGGCGATAGCAAAGCGGTGCGTCAGGCGACGCCACAGGCTGGCGATGGTGAGATTGCTCGTTACCGACGATCCCGGGAAAATGCCGGCGCGCTTGAGATCTTCCGGCACCAGGCTCATGCCCATGCGGATACGTTCGGCGGGGGCCAGCCGGGTCGGCACCGGCTTGCTGTCGAGCCAGATCTTGCCGAGGTAGTTGCGTTCGCTGCCGAGCAGGCATTCAAACAGTTCGGTGCGCCCCGCGCCCATCAGCCCGTAGATGCCGACAATCTCCCCGGCGCGCACGTTAAAGGTGACGTCGTCCACCAGGGTGTTGCCGTTGGGGCTAACGCAGGTAATGTGCTCTGCCTCCAGCACCGCCGCGCCAAAGGTGCGACCAGCCGGCAGAAAGTTGCTCATCGGCTCGCTGCCGAGCATTTCGCGCACGATCCAGGCGACGTCAATATCCCTGACCTGCGCTTCCGCCTGAAAGCGGCCGTCGCGCAGAATGGTGATCCTGTCGCCGATCGCCATCAGCTCTTCGAGGCGATGCGAGATATAGATCAGCGTGACGCCCTGTCGCGTCAGCTCGCGGATCACGCGGAACAAAATCTCTACTTCGGTTTTGCTCAGCGCCGACGTCGGCTCGTCGAGGATCAGAATATCGGCATCCTCCGCCAGCGCCCTGGCGATCTCCACCAGCTGCTGCTGCCCAACCTTGAGATTGCCGACCGGCTCGTTTGGTGAAATCGGCTGGTCAAGGCGCGCCATCAGTGCGGCGGCGCGGCGCGCCTGCTCAGCCTCGTTGATCGGCCTGATGCCGCTTTGCAGTTCGCGGCCCAGAAAGATGTTTTCCGCCACCGACAGGTTTTCAAACAGGTTCAGCTCCTGATGCACCATGCCGATGCCGAGCGCCGCGGCGGCGCGCGTGCTGCTCAGCACCACCTTTTCCCCGTTGAGGAACAGCTCGCCGCTGGTGGGCTGCTGCACCCCGGCGAGGATTTTCATCAGCGTCGATTTGCCCGCGCCGTTTTCGCCGATAATCACGTTGACCTTGCCGCGCCAGACGCGATAGTCGACGCGGTCCAGCGCCAGAGTGCCGGGAAAAAGCATGGAGATATTGCTGGCCTTCAGGATGATATCGTCGCTCATGGCGCCTCTCCCGGCTTCAGCTCCACCGCCATCACGTTGTTAACTACGTCGTGGCCCATCTCCACCGCCAGCAGCGCCTGCGCCGGTTTGCCCACCCAGCTGGCATCGACCTTCGGCAGCTGCTGCACCGCATGACGGTTAAGCGCACGGGTAAGCTGCGCGTACTGCACCTGATTAGTGAACTCCTCGAAGCGGAAACCCGCCGCATCGCGCAGGGCGTTGCTGCGGATCACCGGGCCGAGGCTCACCCTGACCGGCCTGCCGTTTAGCGTCAGCGTCAGGATGCGCTCGCGGCTGTTGCTCTCGTCCAGCGCGGCGACCGTGCCGCTGGCGCGCACAAAGACGCTTTCGCTGCTGCCCGCCTTCACCGTCTCGCTTTTGGTCTGCATATCTGCCCAGCTCATGGCGCGCTGCTGCGCGGCGTCGAGCACCCGGCTCTGCCAGCTCGCCTCGGCGATCTGCTGCGGCGTCTGGCTGCTGTAGCCTGGTTTCGCATGGGGATCTTTCGGCATGATCGGATTGCCGCTGGCGTCGAGATCCACCACGGTACAGCCGCTTATCGCCAGCGCCAGCGTCACCACCAGCATCGCTCCGCTCCGTTTCATGCCGCCTCCGGTCACTTCGCCAGGCTAAAATTTTTCAGCTTTGAGGCGTTGCTGTCGTCAATCAGCACGCAGTCCATCAGCTGCTTCTCTTCTTTCTGCGCTTTGCCGTTTTTCAGGTAGTAGTCCGCCTGCTCGACCGCCATCTGCGCCTGCGCCCAGCCCGGCTGCAGCACCGTCGCCTTGATATTGCCTTTGTTCAGAATGGAGTCGCGGGTGTAGTCGCTGCCGTCGAAGCCCACCACGATGACGTTGGTTTTGCCCGCCGCCTTCAGCGCCGCCTCCGCGCCCAGCGCCATGGTATCGTTGCCGGAAATCACGCCGACGATATCGGGGTTCTTCTGCAGGATGGTTTCCATGCGGCTGAACGCCTCGGTCTGGCTCCAGTTGGCGCTCTGCTGCGCCACCATCTTCATCTCGCCATAGTCGTCCAGCACGTCGTGGTAGCCCTGGGAACGCACCCCCGCGTTGGTGTCAGACTCTTTACCCAGCAGCTCAACGTAGTTGCCTTTGCCGTTCAGCAGCCTGGCGAACTTCTCTGCGCCGAGCTGCGCGCCCTGATAGTTGTTGGAGACGATCTGCGCCACCGCGATGCCGGTTTTATTGATTTCGCGGTCGATAAGAAAGGTGGGGATGCCGGCCTCTTTGGCTTTCTGCACCGGACCGACGGTGGCGTCCGCCCCGGCGTTATCGAGGATAATCGCCTTCGCTTTGCGCGCGATGGCGGTTTCGATCAGCTGGTTCTGCTTGCTGACGTCGTCATCATGCGACGCCACCAGCGTGGCGTAGCCGAGCGCTTTAGCCTTTTCCAGCGCGCCGTCCGCTTCCGCTTTAAAGAAGGGGTTGTCGTGGGAAGGGGTAATGATCGCCAGCAGCCCTTTATCAGCGGCGAACGCGGCGGACGAGAAGGCGATCAGTGAAGCTAGTAGGGTAATTTTGACGAGAGGTGCGTTCATCGGCCATTCTCCGCTTGAATAAATATTCAATTGCGATTTTATATGCAAGATGACTATGCACCCGCTCCTGTCGGGCGCGCAACCCCGAGTGTTTAAAAAGCGAAAAGGATCACAAAATGTCCCGCGTTGTGATTTCCCGCATCCTGGTTAACAATACCAGGCCGACACAGAGAGGAAGGATGAATGGCGAAACAGGATGAGCAACGGCTGATGGTGAAGATTGCCACGCTTTACTACAGCGAAGGGATGAAGCAGTCAGATATCGCGCAGATGCTGAAGTTGTCGCAATCTTTTGTCTCGCGCATTCTCAACCGCAGCGTGAAAGAGGGCGTGGTAAAGATCAGCGTCGTGCCGCCCGCCAATATCTTTCCGGCGCTGGAGAAGGCGATTGAGCAGAGCTACGGGCTGCCGCAGGCAATTGTGGTCGACGTGCCGGAAAACGCCTCCTCGCAGCAGATCAAGCAGGCGATTGGCTCGGCGGCGGCGCACTATCTGGAAACGCGGCTGCGCGCCGACGAGCTGATCGGCATCTCCTCCTGGAGCGGCACCATCCGCGCCATGGTGGATGCGCTGCACCCCTTTAACGCCGCCTGCAAAGGGGTGATCCAGCTGCTGGGCGGCGTCGGCGCCAACGGCAACGTGCAGGCGACGATTCTGACGCAGAACCTCGCGGCGCTGCTCAACTGCCCCTCCTGGCTGCTGCCCTCGCAGTCGATCGAGCATTCGGTGCAGGATCGCCAGCGGCTGGCGGCTAACGCTGATGTCGCAGAGGTGCTGGAGAAGTTTGATCAGGTAGATCTGGCTATCGTCGGCATCGGCGATCTGGAGCCGTCGGCGCTGCTGCGCAACTCCGGCAACTATTACGACGAAGAGATGCTGCGCACCCTGGCGCAGCGCGGCGCGGTAGGCGATATCTGTCTGCACTACTTCGACGCACAGGGCGAGCCGGTGCTGAGCGAGGAGGAGGATCCGGTGATCGGCATGGAGCTGGAACAGGTGCGCAACTGCCCGCAGGTGGTGGCGCTGGCGGGCGGCAAAGAGAAGGCGCACGCTATCCGCGGCGCGCTGCGCGGCGGCTACGTTAACGTGCTCATCGTCGATTACCCCACCGCGCGGCTGCTGGTGGAGTAAGAGGTCAGATAGTGCGGTACGCCGTGGTGACCTTCCACAGGTAGCGCGGCGCCTGCGCGGCGGGATGCTTGTTCTGGACGTGCTGGTAGAACTCGTCCGGCGACATGGCGTTGATCATGGCAATTGCCCGATCGCGGTCGCGGGAAAAGGTGCGCAGCAGCGCGCCGGCGCCGTTGGCGTAGGAGACGATAGTGGCGTAGCGCAGCGTCAGCGGGTCACGAATGCCCGAGAGCGCCGACTGCTGCAGGATTTTGATATAGGCGGCACCGATATCGATATTTTTCGCCGGATCGCGCAGTTCGGCGTTCGATGGCTGACCGCGGCGCCCCTGCACGCGATAGACCTCCCTGCCCGCCGTCGAGGCTTTAATCTGCATCAGCCCCACCGCGTTAGAGCGGCTGACGACGCCGGGATTGCCGCCCGATTCGACAGTGATAATGGCGCTGAGCAGTTTCTCATCAACGCCATAATGACTGGCAGCATCTTCGGTGAACATCGCCCAGTTCGCGTTAATTCTGGACGGCGGCGCCTGGGTTAACGGCGTATTGGGTTGCCTGACAATCTGTTTTGACGGTTCGCTGGCGCAGCCCGCCAGCAGCAGCGCGGAGAGAGCAAGGTATCGAAATTTCACCAATTTTTCATCCTGATGCAATGTGGTCGCAGGCTATCATACCTGGCGCGCGCCGCAGCAAAATTACCGTTTATCCTAATTGCGTTAAAAAGCGTGTCGCCCAGTGACTTCCGTCGCGCTTTTCGTCATCATCGGCCCGTTAATTGCCCGTTAACCGCAGGAATAGCCTTATGATTTCTCGTTCCGTCCATCTTGTTTCCCCCTCCGGATATTGTCACAACCAGCCAGCCGCCTGGCGCGGCGTCGAGCGGCTGCGCGCGGCGGGCCACCAGGTCGATAATCTGGAAACTATCGGCCGCCGCTTTCAGCGTTTCGCCGGCACCGACGCTGAACGCCTCGCCGAATTTAACCGGCTGGCGCAGCTCGACGCGCTGCCCGATATTGTGCTGGCGGTGCGCGGCGGCTACGGTGCCAGCCGTCTGCTGGCGCAGATCGATTACGTCGGGCTGCAGCGCCGCCTGCTGAATCAGCCGCTGGCGCTGTGCGGCCACAGCGACTTTACCGCCCTGCAGCTCGCCCTGCTGGCGCAGACCGGCCTGATCACCTTTAGCGCGCCGATGCTGGCCGGCAACTTCGGCGCAGAGGTTTTATCTGAATTTACCCTGGCGCACTTCTGGCAGGCGCTGACTTCGCCTACAGTCAATGTTGGCTGGCGCAGCGAGACGCCGGACGCCGGCGAGTGGCAGGGCACGCTGTGGGGCGGCAATCTGGCGATGATCTGCTCGCTGATCGGCACCCCCTGGCTGCCGCAGTTCGACGACGGGATTCTGGTGATTGAGGATGTTAATGAGCATCCGTTCCGCATCGAGCGCATGCTGATCCAGCTGCAGCAGAGCGGCATCCTCGCGCGGCAGCGCGCCATTATCACCGGCAGCTTTACCAGCAGCGCGCTCAGCGACTATGACAATGGGTTTGATTTCGCCAGCGTCTGGCAATATCTGCGCGACCTCACCGGCCTGCCGGTGATCAGCGATCTGGCCTTTGGCCACGATGCAGATACCGTGACGCTGCCGCTGGGAGCACGCGCGCGCCTGCGCGTGGCGAACCATCAGGCCGAACTGCAGGCCACTGGCCATCCCGTTTTACCCGAGCATTAAGCCGTTCTCAGGGAGATCGCCATTGAAGCCGCTGTACGACGATTTGTGGATCTCCACGCCGGAATTTCCGGAAGAAGATGCCGCCAGTGATTTGATGATGCACGGCTTTCTGCTGCGTCATCCGCGCGGCAACCTGCTGATTGGCCGCGTGACGCATCCGCTCGATCATGAGGTGCTGGCCGACGAGGGCGGCGTGATCCGCCACTATCTGACCCACTGGCACGAGGCGTCACCCGCCGCCGCCGTTATTCAGCAGCGCTTTAACAGCGCGCTCTACTGTCATAGCCGCTCGCTTGGCCCCGTCAGCCGGGTGGTGGAGCCGGACGACACCTTCAGCCAGCAGGAGACGCACTTCGGTGATTTCCACCTGCTGCCGACGCCGGGCCATACGCCGGGCAGCAGCAGCTTTCTTTACCGTTCGCCGCAGGATCGCACCTACCTGTTCGTCGGCGATACCCTGACGCGCGATCACCATCGCTGGATCACCGTACTGGTGGCGGACAGCAATCCGCACGAGCTGAAACAGTCGCTGGAGTTCTACCGCACGCTGCGGCCCGATGTGGTGCTGATGAGCACCACGCGCGGCCATCTCTCCTGGGTCGAGGTGACGCTGCAAAGCTGGCTGGCGGCGATTGATGAGGCGGAACAGCAGCCGCTGGATGTGCGCCAGCAGCCGCTTTTTTGATTAGAGCACCTTGCTGAGGTAGTGGCGCTGATGATGACGCGGGTAGTTGTCCAGGCTGAAACGCAGGCTGTAGCCTAACTTCTCATAGAACGGGCGCGCCTGAAAGCTGGCGGTATCGACCTGCGCATAGCGGCAGCCGCGCCGGCGCGCCTCCTCTTCCGCCGCTCTGATCAGCTGCGTGCCGACCCCCTGCCCGCGCAGCGCGTCGCTGACCCACAGCATATCGATACGCAGCCAGTTACCGGTGGTCGAGCCGGTCAGCCCCGCCCGCTTTTTACCCTGCTCGTCGGTGACGAACACGCCGATAGCCTTGATCTCATCGATGTTGATAAAACGGCTGTTGAAAGCATTCAGGCCGAGGCGTACCTCATCCAGATCCTGATGCGTGACCGCATCGGTAACATTCAGTTGCATAGATCCTCCAGCGTAAGCGAGTCAGGAGTGCGGATGGGCGCGATCGTCGTACGGCTCCAGCGACAGCTGATCGACATCGCGCGTTTCGCTGCGGCTACAGGGTAGCAGCCGGTTACTGTCGCGGTAAACGAAGAATGTCTCCTCGCTCGCTTTATTGACGATCAGCTGGTCGCCATTGCGGAAGCGGGTAATGGCTACGCTGTCGCCGTCCTTCAGCCGGGTGTGCTGCTGGCCAGCGGCAATCTGAAAATGGTGCTGCGGCCAGGTAAGCGTGCTCAGGCCATAGGCCGCGCGTGAAATGGTCATGGTGGGTCGGCCGGGACAGTTGATCTGAAACTGGGTTTCGCTCCAGGCGGGCGCAATGGCGCAGCTCAGCAGCCCAAGGGTGAGCAGAGTCGCTTTCATTTTCAGGTTCCCTCGCAGTTATGCTCTGATTTAGTTGACTATTTTCAGGATAACATATCTGCCAGCGCCGAAAAGCGAAACGGCCCGCGCGTGGCGGGCCGAGATGTAACAAAAGTGCGCTTTAGTTCCCAACCTGCGACATATCTTTGATGCTGTCGCGATTGATTTGCTGCTCTTTACCGTAGACGTCTTTGTAGGTGATCATACCGGTGTCGTCATCTACCTTCGGCTTGCCCTGTGCCACAATAGTGCGGCCGTCGTTGGTGTGCAGCACGTGATCGTTCGCGCAGCCGGCCAGCATCAGGCCCGCGCACAACATACCGATCGCTATAGCGGTTTTTTTCATATTTCCTCCTTCCTGGGTTCGCTTTTAGGTTTAGCACAGCCTCGCCAAAGCGAAACCAGGAAGAGGTTTAAAACGCATTGATTCCTGAGGGAGATCCTATGGACCGGCAAGATGCCCTGTTTCAGCGGCTGGCGCAGTCGCCGTTTCGCCGTCGCTTTCATCTGGGCGTTAAAGAGCGTGCCTACTGCCTGGCGAAAGGGCCTGAGGTGATCGATCAACATGCGGCGGATTTTGTCGCGCAGCGGCTGGCGCAGGCAGAGCCGAAGAATGACGGTAAGCAGACGCCGATGCGCGGCCATCCGGTGTTTATCGCCCAGCACGCCACGGCGACCTGCTGTCGCGGCTGTCTGGCGAAGTGGCACGGTATTGCAGCCCATCAGCCGCTGAGCAGCGCGCAGCAGGCGTGGATTGTCAGCGTGATCCACCGCTGGCTGGTGGGTGAGATGAACCGCTAAAAGCCCGGCGCCGCATAATGCAACGCCGGGTTAATATTTTTATTCCGCCGCAACCTCGGCGGCGACCAGCATTAACGCCAGCGAGGCGTTCTCCTCGTCGTACCCCTGCATAACATCGCGGATTGCCGCTGCGCAGGTCATCACCTGCTGCTTCTTTTCCGCTTCAAGCCTCTCGATCGCATGACGGATAATCATTAGACTGGCTTCTTCTTCTTTCATTCAATTTCCCTTAAATCGCCCAACTGGTGCGCAAAGAGGGCAAGAATACCTTTAATGTGCTACTCAAGTCACCCTTTGGCACGTTTTACGCTTAACAATTAATCGAAGTACAAATGGGATGCCGCGCCAGACCTGCTATGATCACAATAGCCGGGACGCAACGCGTCAAAATCAGCGCCACGGGTTTCCCAGGGATTGAAGCAGGTACAGGATATGTTGCGACTCACGGTTTTCACTTTAATTACGCTGCTTGCCGGCTGCGCTTCCGGCCCAAAAGGGGTGGAGTGTCCGGGCGAAGTCAGCACTATTTACGGCCAGCCAATGGGGCAGACCCAGGCGACTATTTTCGACCTGGTCAGCGCCTTCACCATCAGCCGCGACGGCGTTAACGTGCAGAGTGGGACACTGCAATCGCTGGATCGTTTCAAATATGTTCCCTCCGCCGTCACCGCCGAAGGCTACTACGCCCAGCGGCTGTCGGATAAGCAGTTCCGCCTGATTAATCCGCACGAAGACACCATGATCACCTGGACGTGCCCTTAGGCGTGCGTCCGGGGGCCAGATGGTTTATTGTCGTGGCTCGTCAGGCTGCAGGCTCACCCTCCATGGAAAAGCGACTGGACAATAACGGCTATATCGATTTCCCCTTCCCCGCCACGCGCAACGAAGACGGTTCGCTGAACCCGTGCGGCATCGATCTTACGCTGCAGACGGAGCGTATTGATGAGATTGCGGTGCTGACTCAGTCGGCCAATCTGCGTCGCCTGCTGGAGGAGGTCAATCTGCAGGAGGGGCTGTTTATGACGCTGGCCTGCGACTGGCAGCAGCGCGCCGACGCGGTGTGCGGCTTTATCGATTTTGCCTTTCGTCCCGAGCTGCCGGCCGCCAGCCAGGAGACGCTGACGCTCGATCAGGCTTTCTGGCGCTACCTGCGCGAGCAGGCGACGCAGCACGCTATGGCGCCGGACGCCTTGCTTAACTTCGCCCGCTGCGTGCTGGAGTGGGGCTGGTCGCCGCTGCGCCAGCGCGCGCGGGAATATGAAAAGGTGACGGTGATGTACTACTGCCAGCAGCGTGACGAGGCGGAGTGGTGCCTCGATCACCTGCGGCATTTTCTGGTGAGCTGGTATCCCGCCAGCCGTCCGGGGCTGCTGGCGCAGCAGGCATAGCGCTGGGCGCCTGGCGGCACGACCGAAAGCGGGTTTATGCCCGCCGCGCCTCCTCCCAGCTTAAATCAAAACGCTTTAAGTACTTGCGCAAGCGATCCGCATCGTTTGGCTGCTTTTTTTGCTGGCGGGAAATGGCGAAAAGCTCACGTCCGGCTTCGGAGAGTGAGGCTGAGCGCCGGCACACCGCAAGAACGGTTTCCAGCTGCGCGCGGTCGAACAGGTCGATCGCCTGCTTCACCGGCAGAGAGGCTTGCGGTTGCTCGGGCATCTGCCAGGTCTCCTGTAGTCGGCCAAGCTCCTCCTCCACCAGCGCGGCGGTAATGCGGCCATTTTCAGCAAGCGTGGCCATCCGCGCAACGCTCGCCCCGAGTTCGCGAAAGTTGCCGTGCCAGGCGGCGGCCTCTGAGCTGGCAAAACTCAGGTAGCGGGCGCGCGCCTCTTTGTCGAAGCGTATCTGGCTGCGATTGTCGCGAATAAAGCGCTGTAGTTCATAATCGACGTTAGGCTCGATATCCTCCCGCCGCTCAGCGAGGCCCGGCAGCCTGAACGTCCACATGTTGATACGCGCGTAAAGATCCTCCCGGAAGCGCCCTTCCCTGACCCACTGACGCATATCCCGGTGCGTACCGGCGATCAGTTGAAAATCGCTGCTCACTTCGCGGTCTGCGCCAAAGGGAAAAAAGCATTTATCTTCTATCGCACGTAGCAGCATGGCTTGTTCATCCAGACCCAGCTCGGCAATTTCGTCCAGAAACAGAATGCCGCCGTCAGCCTCGCGCAGCAGACCCACGCGCGCTGCCTGCGCGCCGGTAAAAGCCCCTTTCACATGGCCAAACAGCGTTGACATCGCGTTATCGCCGCGCAACGTCGCGCAGTTTACCGCCACAAACTTTCCCTGTACCTGATGACGTGCCTGCCGCAGCTGGAAAATGCGCTCGGCCAGAAAAGATTTACCCGCGCCCGTTGGCCCGGTTAGCAGCACCGGGGCGCTTGACCGTTGCGCGACGCGTTCAATCTGTTCGATAAGCGCGTTAAAGGTCGGGTTACGGGTTTCAATGCCCGATTTCAGAAAGGAGACCGAGCTCTGCTGCTCACGCTGAAAACGGCTGGTTAACGTCGCATAGCGGCTTAAATCGAGGTCGATAACCGAATAGACGCCCTGCGGCGTTGCTTCCCCCTGCTGTCCTGGGCCGGTCTGTAACAGGCTGGCCGGCAGATAGCGTGCTTCAGTGAGCAAAAACCAGCAAATCTGCGCCACATGCGTTCCGGTCGTAATGTGCACCAGATACTCTTCGTTTTCGGTGTCGAAAGGATAACGCTCGGCGAAATCGAGAAACGCGCTATACACCTCTTCAAAATCCCAGGGATCATTGAGGCTTACCTCATGGGGGATCACCGTCGTGTGCGGTGAGACGGCGGCAATGTCCTCCGTCAGCCGCTGCGCCAGGCTGAGGTCGCGCGGCTGGTACAGCAGCTCAAAGCGGTCGATCGGCAGGTCATGGTGCTGGCACAGCGCCACGCTGGGACGCCATTTGGTCCAGCGATGCTCGCGCTTGCCGCGTCTGTCGAGCTGTGTGCCCAGAACGCCGATAACGACGCGCTTTTTCATGCTTTATCCTTTTGTATAAAAGCCTATCCAAAAGAATAAGAATATCTCTCTCGACCTTGCCTGGCAAACTCTCCCCTTCCAAATTAAACCATTTAAATACAGATAGTTATTTCTATTTCTCGCTAATTCCCGATTCTGGCACGCTATTCGCTATGTATAACGTCATGTATAGAGCCAATGACGAAAAAATGATGAAACCTCAATTTGACCTGCTCCAGTCTGGCGCCGGCGCGCCGATAAAAATGTGGACACAAGGTGTCCCCGTCGAGCCAGAAGCCAAACAGCAGCTGCTGAATACGGCCAGCATGCCGTTTATTTTTAAACACATGGCCGTTATGCCCGATGTGCACCTGGGTAAAGGCTCCACGATTGGCAGCGTGATCCCGACGCTAGGCGCCATTATTCCGGCAGCCGTCGGCGTCGATATCGGCTGCGGCATGATTGCAGTACGCACCTCTCTGGTCGCCGCCGATTTGCCTGACAGCCTGCTGGGCCTGCGCAGCGCCATCGAGCAAGCCGTGCCGCACGGGCGCAACAGCAGCCGCGGTAAACGGGATAAGGGAGCATGGCACGAGACGCCGCCTGACGTTGATGCGCACTGGTCGCAGCTGGCTGGACGGTTTAAGCGCCTGACGGAGCGCTATCCGCAGCTGCTGAAAACCAATAACCACCAGCATCTGGGGACGCTCGGCACAGGCAACCACTTTATCGAGATCTGCCTCGACCAGGCCGATCGGGTCTGGGTGATGCTGCACAGCGGCTCGCGCGGCGTGGGCAATGCGATCGGCACGCTGTTTATTGCGCTGGCGCAGAAAGATATGCAGCAGCATATTGCCCATCTTCCCGATCGCAATCTCGCCTATTTCCGGGAAGGCAGCCGTCATTATGACGACTATCTGGAAGCGGTAGGCTGGGCGCAGGATTATGCGCACCACAACCGCGAGGTGATGATGAATCGGGTGCTGGCGGCGCTGTCCGCCACCATTACCAAACCCTTCGCCACCCATCAGGAGGCGGTGAACTGCCATCACAACTATGTGCAGAAAGAGAAGCATTTCAATCAGCAGGTATTGATTACGCGCAAGGGAGCGGTGTCGGCACAGCAGGGCGAGATGGGCATTATTCCCGGCTCGATGGGCGCCAAAAGCTTTATCGTACGCGGACTGGGCAATGAAGAGAGCTTCTGCTCATGCAGCCACGGCGCGGGACGCACCATGAGCCGCACCGCCGCTAAAAATCGTTTCACCCTCGACGATCAGATCCGCGCCACGGCCCACGTTGAGTGCCGTAAAGATCGTGACGTCATAGATGAAATACCCATGGCTTACAAAGACATTGATGCCGTTATGGCTGCGCAGTCCTCGCTGGTAGAGATCGTTCACACGCTGCGCCAGGTGGTCTGCGTTAAAGGATAAAAGGGAGAGCAGGATGAAGATAGAAACGGGATTACATGGGGTCGATGAGTCAATGCGCGCCCGCGTTCGTGCGGTTCTGGCGCAGACGGAAGCCGAGCACGATGTTCAGATAGTGTTCGCCTGCGAATCAGGCAGCCGGGGCTGGGGATTCGCCTCGCCGGACAGCGATTATGACGTGCGTTTTCTCTACGTGCATAAACCTGAGTGGTACCTGCGCGTTGAGTCGCCGCGCGACGTTATCGAAAAGCCTGTCGATGCCGAACTCGACGTATGCGGCTGGGAGTGGCGCAAGGCGCTGGGTCTGTTAAAGCGTGCCAACCCGACGCTGATCGACTGGCTCGATTCGCCTGTTATCTATCAGCAGGACGAGGAGCTTATGGCTGACTTGCGGACGATGGGCGATCGTTTCTTTTCCCCCGAGCGCGCGCGCTGGCACTACCGCTCGATGGCCCACAAGAACTTCCATCACTATTTGCAGAGCGATGAAGTCAGGCTGAAAAAGTACTTTTATGTGCTGCGTCCGCTGCTGGCGGTACGCTGGATAGAAGCGGGCAAAGGCGCGCCGCCTATGCGCTTCGATCGGCTGCTAGAGGGAACCGTGCAGGCGGGACCGCTACTCGAGGATATTGCTGAACTGCTTAGCGCCAAACAGCGCGCCGGCGAGGCGCAGTTTGGGCCACGCCGCCCGGTGCTGCATGCCTTTATCGAGCATGAGCTGACGCGTGCTGAAGTGACGCTCGCGCCGCCGCCACACAAAAATGATGATGCGCTGCTGGATGCGCTGCTGTTTAAAACCGTGATGGGCAAGGCTGCTTAAAAGGGAATACACGTCTCGAACAGACTGATGGGCAGGCACACCCCCTGCCCTGGGATAATAACCTGCTGCCATCTCAGCCTTTGGCCGAGTCGGACGCACTATTCCGGGCATCTGGTGCGCCTGAAGGCACGACGATTTATCACTTCAGAGGGCCTTTACTTAAAGCAGCACTTCGGCGTCCAGTAATAAGAAACCGGCAAATGGCGCTCAATGCTCTTGAAGCATGGCCCCTGCGAAGAAGTGCAGCAAAAACTGCAGGGCCTGCAGGATCCCCTGCGCCTGAACGGCTCACCAACAGGTAAAGCCCGCTTTCTGCGGGCTTTTATTTAAGCGTGGCGTGCAGCTGCGCAGCCCGCGTTTAAGGCTTAACCAGACGGATCGCGTGCTCCAGCATCCGCTGCTCATCGCGCTCGCTGTGGGAACGGTGCTGCCGCGCACGTTTCAGCAGCGCGGAAATCTCTTCCCGCCTGGTCTCATGGCCCGATTCGGCCAGCACCACCACCGCATCGCCAATAACCCGGCAGACTTCGTCGTAATCCTCTTCATTTAATGCATCGCGCTTCATCGTTCCTCCTGCAGCCGCTCGTGGAAAAGAGTACTCAGAAACAGTAGTCAGGATCGTTGCGCGCCGCAAACCTGCCGCTGGCGCAACAGCATCGGAGGCTCAGGGTTTTATTTGCCGCCGGCGCGGCCGCTCTGCAGAGCGCTGCGCCGGCGGTGCCTTACCGGCGGGTGGAGAGCGTTTGCAGCACCTTCAGCTCCGCCACGGCCTCCTGCATGGCGTCCATGCCGGCGGTCAGGGTGCGCAGGCTATCCAGCTGTTTCGTCATGTCTGCGCGCTCCTCGCGCGTACGATGGCTCATTGCCGCGATGGTATCGGCAGCCTGAATGCTGCGCTCCGCCATATCGGTGGCGGTTTGCACCGTGTTGGTCGCCACGTCGCGAATGCGTGAAATGGTGCTCACCGCATCGCTGATATTGCTCGCCGTCGCTTCCGCCTGCTCTTTGGATGAGTGGGCCAGACGGCGCACTTCGCCCGCCACCACGGCAAATCCCCTGCCCGCCTCGCCCGCGCGCGCCGCTTCAACCGCCGCATTAAGCGCCAGAATATTGGTCTGGAAGGCGATGTTGCTGATGCCATGGGTGATGACGTTGATGCCGTTTGAGATCTCTTCCAGATCGTCCAGCCCCTCGCCTAAACGGCCCTGCGCCCGCTGGCTCTCTTTGGCGATATCGCTGATGGCGCGGATGGTGCTTTCGGCCATGGTGAGCGCTTCGCTCTGGCTCTGGGTCGCCGCTTCCAGCACCGGCAGCGCCTGCACGATAGGCGCCAGCTCCTGCTGATAGTTCACCACGCGCGCCAGCACGCCTGACTGCACGCGGTTCAACGCCTCCCAGCGACGCAGGGCGCGCTGGGCGTAGTGTGCCGCATAGCTGGCATACTCCACGGGAAATTGCGCCATCGCATTGGCGTCGTGATGAAAGAACACCAGCGCAGAGAGGGTCTGGTTAATCGGCACGCCAAGGATCTCGCCGAAGCTGGAGAAGCCGGCAGCGGGAATGCCTTTAAAAAAGTGGGCGTCATGCAGCCGATCGGCGTTGCCTACGCGACGCAGTATGCAGTCGTTCATCAGGATCGCCGCCGGTTTGCCGTGACGCCCGGTAAATGCCTGCCAGTCGCGCAGCGTAGCCTGCTTGAAATCGGTTTCGCGCATCAGGTAGAGCCGGTCGCCAAATTCCAGGTCGCAGAAAAACTGCACGCTGCCGCTCGCTATTTTCGCGACGGAGCGAATAAAAAATGCCTCCCCCACTTTCACGGCGAAGGTCAGCCCTTTCAGCCGCTCGGTAAGCTGCTGTTCGTTGCACTCCAGATATTGCGCCAGCGCCTGCGTAAACGGCTGCTGCTGCCCCTGCTGATTAAACACCGAGGTCAGGGTGCGGGTCACCGGATCGGCTTCCGCAATAAGCCAGCTCTTATTCAGCGGCTCAAAGTTCTGGCTTTTAAAGGGCGCAAAGGATTTGCCCGCCGCCATACGGCAGAAAACGATAACCGCTTTCCCCTGCAGCACGCGACCGCCGACGCCAATCCAGGTGCCGTCGAAGGTGACTCGCCCGCCCGCAGAGCCGCCGATGGCCAGGCAGGGAAAGCGGCCGCTGTTGTACCAGGCCTGCATCAAAAATCCCTCCGACGCCGAAAGCCCGTCGCAGTAGATCATGGCGAAGGTGCGATCGGCAGAGAGCGGCATACGCAGCTTCAGCGCGGCCAGCTCCTGCTCAATCGCGCTGATGCGATCGGTCGCCGTGTGGGTGTCATTGAGGTGCAGGTCGACGATATGGGTTTCATGTTCCGCAATCAGGCTGCGGGGCAACCAGAGCCAGCTCCCTTCCTGACCATCCCCTTTGCAGTAGGTTGTCTCTCTGCCGCTGGCGCTGAGAGCGCCGTTAGAGGAGAGCGTAATGACGGTTAAATCCGCTGAGGTAAAGCGTTGCCACGCCTGACTGACTTTCTGGAAATCAGCCTCTGGCGGCACGAACGTCAGCAGTACCCCTGCCGCGCGCGGGCTGAGACCTGCCGCAGAGAGCGAGGCCGGCAGACTCTCACAGTTAAAAATGCCGTTAGCGGGCTGAGAGGCGCCGGCAAAACGTGAACCGAGTAGACTTTTACCCATTGCCTTGAAAGCAGACATATTATTATTTCCACTGTAATTAAAAAGCGTGCATAGGCTGGTGTTGTAAAAAAGAGGGCTAAAAGCAGGTCCGTTCGCAATCAGTACTCATGATCCCTGGTCAGCGTCAAAAGATGCGCTGACCAAGGGTTATCGACTCATCTAGCCAGAGCTTCAGCAATTACTGTGATTGGTCTCACTGATAAGAGGAGTTAAATGTGCTCAGGGAGAGCAGGCCGTGCGTTATTTCAGCACTAACTTCCGCATTTAATTGTCTGCGTTGCGCTTTCCCTTATATTTCGCTGCAACAAAGAGTCTTCACATCATAAGCTGACGAATTAAACAGTCTGGCTACATTTATCTTGCCGCAGCCAAATAATAAATTTATTACTATTTAATCACTTATATTCAACAGCGTTACAGGGTGTTAATAAAAACCACTGCAGGGATAAAGTATGCCGACTAAACACGCCGCTGCCGCACGGCCAGAACCCGGTCTGTTCCAGACGCTAAAATCCTTTCCAGCGGCTGTCCATGCGCTGCTTTTTTTTACGCTGGTTATACGATTTAGCTATTTTATGGCATGGCCGTTTATCGCCGTGATCATGACGCAAAATTATCACCTGTCGCCAGTCGCCATTGGCGTGGCGATGACCGGCAGCGCGCTGTTTTCGGTAGTGCTGGGCATGTATGGCGGGCAGATATCGGACCGGCTCGGCCGGCGCGTGATCCTTCTGCTGGGCTGCGCCTTTTCCGCGCTGGGATATATTATCCTGGCGCAGGCCGCCGGGCTGGGGCTGTTTATCGTCGGCCTTATGATTACGGGCGTCTCCTTTGCGTGGGTCGATCCCCCTTTGCGCGCGCTGATGAGTGATTTGCTGGGCGATCGTCGTCGCCGTGCGCTGGCGCTGCAAATGCGCTACTACCTGATCAACGTCGCGGCGGTATTTGGTCCGCTGGTGGGGATCGCCTTTGGCCTGACCTCTCAGAAGGGAACCTTTCTGCTAACCGGGCTGAGCTACCTGCCTTTTTTCGCTTACGTGCTGCTGTTTATCCCGTCCGGTAAATTGCTGAGCGAGCAGCAGGCTGGCAGCGAGCCGTCGGTTAAGCTGACCGAGATGATGGGTATTATCGCCAGGGATAAGACCTTTATTGCGGCGCTGCTGTGCAGCATTTTATGCAGCGTGGTGTTTATCCATTACGAAGCCATACTGCCCCAGTACCTGCTGCTGCTTGACGGCAACGGGGCAGTAAAACTCATCACCATGATACTGGTGACAAATGCCTGTACCGTGCTGGTGTTTCAGACATTTATCGTGCGCTTGATGGCACAGATGAACCTGCCGAAACGCATTCTTCTGGGCGGCATGATTTTTGCCCTGTCGCAGCTCTGCTTTTTTGCCCTGCGCTCAACGGAAATCTGGCTGTGGCTGACGGTCACTGGCATCTTCAGCCTGGGGGAAGCGATTCTTATGCCGAACCTGAACATTCTGCTCGATCAGCTGGCACCGGCCAGGCATCGCGGCGCTTACCTGGGCGCCTCAATGCTGACGACGCTGGGGATCGCTGCCGGCCCCTTGATCGGCGGCGTGATGCTGGCGTTGACCGGCGCGGGCGTCTTTATCTGCACCGCCTTACTCAGCCTGATGCTGTGCGCCATTATTTTCGCCTTCAGGCGCACTATTCTGAGCCGTCTGCGGGATATATAACATCCGCAGGTGAAAGAAGCGGCCCAGCATAAAACCGGTCGCCGTCACCGTCAGCGTAATAAGTGAGGCGCTGGCGGATGACGCTGACGGCTTATCTCAAGGCAGGCTGCTGTAAAGCTGAAACGATTTAATCCTACCCCCTCCTCTCCCTGCGCTTTGTCTCTTTTTCCTGCACAAACCATTAGTGCCTGAGCAAAAACCTGTGACAAAGATCTGATTTATTTCACTCCTTTAACAGAAAATTGCGCCAGGTGAAGCGCATCACGTTTTCCTGCGGCGGCTATTTATACTCTTGCGCGGCATAAGCTAAATCAATTCAGCAACAGGATGCGTAAAAATGAAATTAGCACTTTTAGCAGGTATGGTAATGGCGGCAATAAGCGGTCAGGCAGCAGCACAAACGTGGGTGCTGACCGATGCTGAAGCGGGTACCGACAAGGGAAACTGGCAGATTGACAGCAAACAGCTGAAGCTTTCTGGCGATGCCTTCAGCCTGCAGCAGAAAGTCCTGCATGGCGGCAAGCAGGAAGGCTCTAGGGTACTGACTATTACCAGCAAGAATGGCCTGACTATCGCCCTCAGCCCGACGCGCGGCATGGATCTGCTGCATGTGAACGGCGATGGCATCCGTCTGGGCTGGGATTCGCCGGTAGATGAGGTGGTTAACCCCGCCTATATCAATCTCGAAAGCCGCAATGGATTAGGCTGGCTGGAAGGATTCAACGAAATGATGGTGCGCTGCGGCTACGAGTGGACCGGGCACCCGGTGGTCAAAGACGGCAGGATTTATACCCTGCACGGCAAAGCAGGCAATACGCCAGCGTCACGCGTTGAGGTCACCATCGACGATAAGGCGCCCCATGAAATCCGCGTGCGCGGTCTGTTAAAAGAGCACACCTTTAAAAAAGCCAACCTGGAAACCTGGACCGAGCTGCGTTACGTGCCCGGTGCGAAATCCTTTACCCTGCACGACGTGCTGACCAACCGCGGCGACTATCCGCACGATTATCAGATTATTTATCACAGCAACTTCGGCACGCCGATTCTGGAAAAAGATGCGCGCTTTATCGCGCCGTTAAAATCGGTTTCGCCTTTTAACGACTATGCGAAAACCGGCCTGAAAACGTGGAACACCTACGGCGCACCTGCCAGAGATTTCGATGAGATGGTCTTTAACCTGGTGCCTAAGGCGGACAGCAGCGGCAAAACCCTGGCGGCAGTGATCAACAGCAAAGGCGACAAGGGTGCCTCGATTGAGTTTGATACCCACCAGCTGCCCCTGCTGACGATGTGGAAGAATACCGACACGCTGAAACAGGGCTATGTTACCGGCATTGAGCCAGGCACCAACTACGCCTATCCGGTGACGATTGAAAAAGAGCAGGGTCGCGTCAGACAGCTCCAGCCCGGACAAAGCACCACGTTTGAGCTGACCTATACCCTGCTGAGCAGCGCCAGCGCGGTTAACGCCACCGAGCAGCGCATCAAACAGATTCAGGGGGATGAACAACCGGCGGTGGAGGAGAAACCGATCGCCGTAGAGTAAGGCCGACGGGCGGGCCGCGATTGCCTCGGCCTGCCCTTCTCTGCTGGCCGATCTTATCCCCCAGCGTCTGGCGAATCTCCGCCTTCGCTTTAACAAATTGCGCCTGTGACTTATGGTAATTAATCCCTTATGCGATAAATTTACGCGCTCACAGGAGATGCACAATGAAAGCAGTTACGCTCAAGGCACCCGGCGGCCTGGAAAACATTACCCTGTCAGATATTGCCGATCCCGGCAGGCCCGGCAAAGGCGAGATTCGGGTGGCGATTAAAGCCAGCTCGCTAAACTTCCATGATTTGATTGTGGCCAGCGGGCAGTTCCCCACCCAGGATGGCCGCATCCTGCTGTCAGATGGCGCAGGCATTGTGGAAGAAGTGGGAGAAGGCGTTGAAGCCTTCAAGGCCGGCGATGCTGTGGTCTCCACCTTTTTCCCGAACTGGCCGGCAGGCAAGCCGGTGCCCGCAGCCGGCAGCTTTGCCCATACCCCCGGCGACGGCGTTGATGGCATGGCGAGCGAATATGTCGTTCGTTCGGAAAATGCTTTTACCCACGCGCCGCAAGGCTGGAGCCATACCGAGTCGGCGACCATCACCACCTCAGCCCTGACGGCCTGGCGCGCGCTGGTCACGGATGGCCAGCTGAAAGCGGGTGAAACGGTGCTGGTGCAGGGAACCGGCGGCGTCTCTGTCGCGGCCCTGCAGATTGCTAAAGCGATGGGCGCCAGGGTGATTGCCACCTCTTCCTCCGATGAAAAGCTCGCCGCCGTGCGGGCGCTGGGTGCCGATGAAACCATTAACTACAAAACCACGCCGCAGTGGGGCGATAAAGCGCTCGCACTGACGCAGGGATTCGGGGTCGATCACGTGGTGGAGGTAGGCGGTCCGGCCACCCTGAACGAATCCCTGAAAGCGGTCAAAGTCGGCGGCCATATTGCGCAGATAGGCATTCTTTCCGGCGACAAGGCGGACATCTCGGTGCTCGCTCTTCTGGCGAAGCAGGTGCAGCTTAAAGGCCTGATTGTGGCCAGCCGCCAGGATCAGATCGATTTTGTTAAGGCGCTGGAGATGATGGGCAAGAAGCCGGTGATTGACCGCACCTTTAACTATGCCGAGCTTAGCGAAGCCTTTCGTTACCAGCAGAGCGGCGCCCATCTGGGCAAAATCTGCGTCACCTGGTGATGAGGTGGCGATAGGGAGACTTCCGCTTATCGCCCCTCTGTAACGGCGCCAGCACGAGCCTTTTGTCGGGTCGTGCTGGCGATGATTATTCGCCTGCCCGCACGTATCTACCTTATCCCGCGCCATTAACCCGCTTCGCCGCGGGCCACGTCAGACTGACAGGTTATCTACGCAGAGAAAATCAGGAATAGTGAAAAGGAAAAGAGATGAGCGACTTCGATCTTCATAAATTTCTTATTAATGACCTGCCTTATACCTTTCTTCTTGAAGTCGTTATTCGCGTTTTTATTGCCTATAGCGTTGTGTTTATTTTTCTCAAAATTTCAGGCAGGCGAGGCGTTCAACAGCTGTCGCTTTTCGAGGTGGTGATTATATTAACGCTGGGTTCAGCTTCCGGCGACGTGACATTTTATGACGATGTGCCGGTGCTGCCAGTCATCATGGTTTTTGTCGTCCTTCTTACGCTTTATCGGCTGACTACCTGGGCTATGTCGCGCTCCACCGCGCTGTCGACATTAATTGAGGGGGAAGTGGTTACGCTTATTTCGGAAGGGAAATATGTCTCCAGCAATCTCGACAAACTTAATATTTCTGAAGATGAATTCTTAATGGAACTGCGGCATGCCGGCGCAGAACATCTTGGTCAAATCCGCCTGGGACTGGTTGAGGTCGATGGCCAGCTCAGCCTCTATTTCTTTAAGGATGAAGATGTCATTCCCGGCCTTTCCGTTCTGCCAGCCGCGCATCGCCCCTGCTTCACGTTAATTCCCCAGGACGGAATCTATGCCTGTAAGCGCTGCGGCCTGACCCAGGAGATGCGTGCCGGCGCCGCATGCAGCTGTCCCGAATGTGGCCGGAATATCTGGTCGCTGGCGCTGCATTCGCGTCGAACCTAAACAGCGTATCGTCCGTCGTCTCGTTTGCCCGCAGGCGACTCTCCCGCTACGCTTTTATCGGTCGATTTTTTGAGCAGGAGATGGGTATGAAACAGCTGGTAATGATTTTTTTACTCGGGAGTGCCGCGCTCGCCCTGACCGCCTGCGCGCCACCGCCGCCTGTCGCCCCAGCGCCGCCTCATGGGCCAGGCGGACCTCAACCGCCAGGGTCGCCATGCGGCTGCGGCCCGGTGGGTCAGCCAGCGCCATAAGATGAAAAAGCGTAACAAAAGCGTAAACATGCAGCATAACCGCCGGGCTTTGCTACGCTTTGAGTGAATGCCAACCCTAAGGAGACGAACAATGTCAGGAAAAATCGAAGATACCGTAAAAGAAGTTGCTGGCGCCGCTGAGCAGCAATGGGGCGAAGCCACCGATTCACCGCGTCATCGCGTTCGCGGTGCGGCGCGTCGTTATTCTAACCAGGCGACCTACGCTGCGCGCGACGCGGCTGACACCATTAAAGACCAGGTTCAGGCCAACCCGCTTGCCGGTCTGGCGGTCGCTGCTGGCGTCGGCGTTTTTATCGGCTTCCTGCTGGGTCGTAAATAATCCAGCGCGACTTTCCGCCTGATGCGGAAAGAACGGGAAGAGACGTCTGTCTCTTCCCGTCAGCGCCCCGCCCTGATCTCTGTCCGCACCGCCTCACTTCTCCCTCTTCCCGTCGAGCCTGAAAGCTGTCACTCTCCTGGCTGACGATCCCCTTCACCCCATTGTCGACTGGCTGCCGCTCGCCGTCAGCTTTGCGTCGGGTCAGTAACGGAAGAAATTATGCTCTGGCTTATCTCAAAATATGCGATTACCGCTTTTATGGTGGTGCTGATATCCGAAACGGCGAAACGCAGCGATCGCCTCGGCGGCCTGCTGGCCGCCCTGCCGCTGGTTACCGTGCTGGTGCTGATCTGGATGAAGCTGGAGGGACAGGCGCAGGAGAAGATCGCCGCTCACGCCTGGTACACCTTCTGGTATGTGGTGCCGACCCTGCCGATGTTTATCCTGTTTCCGTTTCTCTACCAGCGCACCGGTTTCTGGCCCACGCTGGGGATCTCCTGCATCGTCACCATCGCGCTTTTCGCTCTGTGGGCGCTGCTGTTAAAACGGTTTGGCATTGCGCTGCTCTAGCGGCCAGAGCCGCTGCTGCGCCTCGCTGTTATCCCACGTCAGCAGCTGAGGATTTTCCACAGGCCTGTCCTGGTGACGGAGCCGTTGATGGCTCACGTACAGAATTGCGCCGTGCGTTCGGCCTCAGCGCGGCGCAAAGCGGCGCGGTTTTTCCATGCGAAACCCCATCCCGAGCAGCCGCCCGAAGACAAAGCGCAGGAACGGCCATTTGCGCAGCATGCCCGGCATCGGGTTTTTCCCGCTTCCGCCCGCTCGTTTACGGCTCATCTTGATCTGCAGAAACTGGGTGGCGACGGTGGGAAACTGACGCCGCTTCTGCACCCGCGCCAGATCGCGCAGCGTGACTCTGCCGCGCTGTAGCGGCCGCGTCAGCAGATTGGCGGCGGCTACCGCGTCCTGAATCGCCAGATTGACGCCGACGCCGCCAATGGGCGACATGGCGTGCGCCGCATCGCCAATGCAGAGCAGCCCGGGCCTCATCCATTTATCCAGCCGGTCGATGCGAATCGACAGCAGCCGGATCTGCGACCAGTCGTCGATGGCCTGCAGTCGTCCGGCGTCGAACGGCGACACCGCGGCGATGCGCTGCTTCAGCGCCGCCAGCCCGTCGCGCTGCAGCGCCTCGAACTCCCCTTTCTCAATAGTGAAGCCGCACTGCCAGTAGTCGCCGCGATCGATCACGATAACGTTATTGCGCGGACCGCTGTGGCCGGTGCCCATCGCCGGATCCGTCGGCTGCTTGTCGAGCCGGAACCAGATAACGTCGCGCGGCGTACCGAACGCGCGGCTGGCCAGCCCCGCCTGCGCCCTGACCGCTGAATGCCGCCCGTCGGCGCCGATCACCAGCCGGGCGCGGATGGTCAGCGGCTGGCCGTCGCGCAGCGCGGTGACGCCGCACACCCGATCCTGTTCGATAATCAGCTCGCTGAGCCTGGTCGAGGTCAACAGCCTGAAGCCGGGAAAGGCGGCGCACTGGTCGGCAAGGAAGTTAAGAAAGTCCCACTGCGGCATAAAGGCGATAAAGCGGCAGCGCACCGGCAGGCGCGAGAAGTCGGCCATGGTGACCTCTTCCCCACCCATCTCCGCCCGCAGCTTTTCGGCGCGCTGGTGCGGCAGCGCCAGCAGCTTCTCCAGCAGGCCGAGGTGGTGCATCACCTCCAGCGTGGAGGGATGAATGGTGTCGCCGCGAAAATCGCGCAGAAAATCGGCGTGTTTTTCAATAACGACCACCTGCAGGCCCGCGCGCGCCATCAGATAGCCGGTCATCAGGCCCGCCGGGCCGCCGCCAACGATGCAGCAGTCGGCGGAAAGCGTCTGTGATGGCATGGTTACTCCTCGGTTAGTGCCTGACAGTGTAGGCCAGCTGTCAGCCATAAAGTACAGACTTATTGCAGGGATATTGCCGTCTGGCTTGAACGATCTCGTCTGGCTGCCAGGCTTAAAGGTAATGTCATTCACCCCACCATAAGGAGAGAACATGTCGAGATTTACCGGAAAAGTGGTCGTTGTCACCGGGGCGGGTTCGGGTATTGGCCAGGCTACGGCGCAACAGTTTTCCCGTGAAGGCGCCGCCGTGGTACTGGTGGGCAGAACCGAGGAGAAGCTGCAGAAGACGCTGGGGCTGCTGGCGGCGGGGGATCATCTGGTCGCGCCGTGCGACGTGGCGGAGGTTGACCAGGTTAAAGCGCTGCGCGATCGCGTGGCGGAGAAGTATGGACGCGTCGACGTGCTTATTAACAACGCGGGCAGCGTGGTGCAGGGCCGCATTCATGAGGTGCAGCCGGACGACTGGCACAAGCTGATGAAGGTCGATCTTGACGGCGTTTACTACTGCATCCACCACTTTATGCCCGACCTGCTTAAAACCCGCGGCAACGTGGTGAATATCTCTTCGGTTTCCGGCCTCGGCGGCGACTGGGGCATGAGCGTCTATAACGCGGCGAAAGGCGCAGTCACCAACTTTACCCGCTCGCTGGCGATTGACTACGGCGCCGACGGCGTGCGCGTTAACGCCATCTGCCCCGGCCTGACCTTCACCGATCTGACCGAAGAGATGAAAAACGACGAGGCGCTGATGGAGCGCTTCTACGATCGCATCGCCCTGCGTCGCGCCGGCGAGCCGGACGATATCGCCAGCGCGGTGCTGTTTATCGCCAGCGACGACGCGCGCTATATCACCGGCGTTAATCTGCCGGTCGACGGCGGCATTACCGCCTCGAACGGCCAGCCGAAACAGGCATAACGCGTCACCATCGGCATCGCGCGGTGCGATGCCGTTCACGCTCAGGAGAGACTATGAACCAGGATTATCTGATTTTCGGCGCCGGCTATCACGGCGAAGTCAAAAGCTTTGCAGCGGGTCAGGTCGAAGTTGAGGTGGAGATCAAAGCGCCTGAAGAAACCGAGAGCAGCACCTCGCCAGACCGCGACGTGCTGCAGCGCTACGTGCTGCCGGTTACGGTAATCGCGGTAGACGGCAAACGCTACAACGTGGCGACGGAAGAGAACCCCAGCGAAGATGAGGTTAAACAGGCGGTCGAACGCTGGCATCCGCAGCCGATTCAGGCCGACGAACTGCTGTAGCCGCCTGAGGCGCGGCGTAACAGGCTCCTAAACGCCCGCCTCGGCCTTTTGCATCTCCACCAGCACCAGCGGACACTTCCTCACCTTGCAGGCGTGGCTATAGGCCAGCGCACAGACCGAACAGAGATCGCCCTCCGACTCATATTCATACTCCGTGAAATAACGAACGCCGGCGCGCTGTGACTGCGCGGCGCGGAATGACGCTTCAGCCAGAATCAGATCCAGCTCCCGGAAGGTCAGCGCGGAGGGATTATGAAATCCCACTTTGATTCGATAAGTAGCCATGGTGAGATTATTCACGGGCGGGGCATCGGCCGCCAGACGGTAATAGTATTTGGTGTGATAGCTGCGGATTATCAGCGGGATAATCCGCAGCCTGCGCCTCAGGCCGCGCCGCTGGCGGCGGGATCCTCCGCTTCGCCGAAGCGCTCGCGCATCAGGGTTTCGATCTGCTCCAGCGACTTGCCGCGCGTCTCCGGCAGCATCAGGGCGACAAACGCCAGCGACGCCACGTTAATTGCCGCGAAGATAAAGAAGGTGCTGTTGCCTGCCAGCGCCAGCAGCGGTGGAAAGGCGAAGGCGACCGCCGCGTTGCAGATCCACTGGAAAGAGACGGCGGTGCCGGTCAGCACGCCGCGCACCTTCATCGGGAATAGCTCCGACATCAGCAGCCAGTAGACCGGCGAAATGCACATCTGCATAAAGAACAGGAACAGCATAATGCAGGCGAGCGCCAGCAGGCTCTGGGTCAGATTCTGCGGCATAAAGACCAGCACCGAGCCGAGCGCCAGCTGCGCGGCGATCACGACGCACAGTCCGGTTATCAGCATCGGGCGGCGGCCAAAGCGCCCTACCGCGCGGATACCGGCCATTACCGCCAGCACCGACACCACGCCGTTGCCGATGGTCGCGGCAATAGAGGCGCTGGTGCCCATGCCGGTGGTTTTCAGAATAATCGGCGTGTAGTACATAAAGGCGTTCACGCCGGTGAACTGAATGACGATGCCCATGCCCGCGCCGAGCAGCAGCAGACGCACCACCCACTTCTCGCGCAGCAGCTCGCCAGCCGACGGGCCACGCTCCGCTTCGCGTGCCTGTTTGCGCATCGCCGCCATCTCTTTACGCACCTCGCGCGGCGTTTCGCGCAGCTTCCTCATCACGCGCATCGCCTCTTTGATGCGCCCTTCTGCCACCAGCCAGTGCGGCGAGGCGGGCACAAAAAAGGTGCCGATAAACAGCAGCGCGCCGGGGATCATCGCCAGCGCCAGCATATAGCGCCACATTTTCGCATCGTGCAGCAGGTAGCTCATCAGCGCGCTGACCACATAGGCGAGCAGCTGCCCGGAGACGATCATCAGCTCGTTGCGGCTGACCAGCGGCGCGCGATGGCGCGGCCCGGCGATCTCGGCGATAAACACCGGCACGGTGGAGGAGCCGCCGCCCACCGCCACACCCAGCAGCAGGCGCATCGCCACCATCACCTCGACGTTGGGCGCAACGGCGGTGCCGATAGCGCCAGCGACAAAGATCAGCGCCAGGCTGCGCAGCGTGATGCGGCGGCCGAAGCGATCTGAGACATAGCCGCTAAGAAAGGCACCAACCGCGGCGCCGAAGATCAGGGATGAGGTCACCAGCCCTTCGGTAAAGGGGGTGAGATCGAGGCCGCCCTGCGCAGGCGGCAGCGTCATATAGGGCAGCGCGCCGGAAATAATGCCGGTGTCGTAGCCAAAGGCGAGCGCGCCCATTGTCGCCACCAGCACCACAAAAAAGAGTCGCTGGCGAACGGTATCGGCCGACGGCGCGCCGTTGTCGTTTGATTCAGGTTTATTCTGATCCACATTTACTCCATGAGTTTCAACACCCTGAATTTGCTTATAATTTCACCAAATCAGGCAAGAGTAACAAGTATAGATGCACTTTTTAATTTGTGACGACCGTCACCTGTTTTTCCCTCCCCGCGCCGCGTAAGCCCCATTCTGCGCCGTGCCCCGCTCCGGCAACTCCTCCAGCGTGGACTATGATTGATTTTCGTATGGCGTCGTAAAGAGCCGGTTGCGCCGTCACCGCGTTCCGGCGCGGCGGACGCGTCCTCTGCACCGACGGCGCGCCACATACGTTTCCGTCTTACCCTTTGCAGCCTGCATCGCCGGAAGTGAGCCGCGCGGTGTGGTTTATCGATCACATTTGATTCAGACGAGGTTATTGAATGGAGTCAGCATCATTTACCAAAAGCTGGGGCGCGGAGTATGTCGCCAACGATGCGGTCCGCTTCTCTCTCTGGGCCCCCGGTCAACACAGCGTCAACCTTCGTCTTAACGGCAAAGATACGCAAATGAGTCCTGCGGAGGATGGCTGGTTCGAACTGCTCTCGACCGGCGTCGCGCCCGGTAGCGAATATAACTTTGTGCTGGCTGACGGCACGGTGGTGCCCGATCCCGCCTCGCGCGCGCAAAAAGATGAGGTTAACGGCCCGTCGCTGGTCGTGGATCCCACGCGCTACGTCTGGCAGCATCAGGCGTGGCAGGGCCGCCCCTGGGAAGAGAGCGTGGTGTATGAGCTGCATATCGGCACCTTTACCCCGGAAGGCACCTTCCAGGCAGCAATCGAAAAACTCCCCTGTCTGGCAGAGCTGGGCATCACTATGATCGAAGTGCTGCCGGTTTCGCAGTTCGGCGGCAACCGCGGCTGGGGCTACGACGGCGTGCTGCTCTATGCGCCGCACGCCGCCTACGGCACCCCTGACGACTTCAAAGCCTTTATCGACGCCGCGCACGGTCACGGCCTGTCGGTGGTGCTGGATATCGTGCTGAACCACTTTGGCCCGGAAGGCAACTACCTGCCGCTGCTGGCGCCGGACTTTTTCCATAAAGAGCGCGTAACGCCGTGGGGCGCTGGCATCGCCTATGACGTTGACGCCGCGCGCCGCTATATCGTCGAGGCGCCGCTCTACTGGCTGCAGGAGTATCGCCTCGACGGGCTGCGCTTCGACGCCATCGATCAGATCGAAGATAGCTCAGAGAAACATGCGCTGATCGAGATCGCCGAGCGCATCCGCGCGGAGATTTCCGACCGCCCGATCCATCTCACCACCGAAGACAGCCGCAACGTGGTTTTCCTGCATCCGCGCGATGAGCAGGGCAACGCGCCGCTGTTCAGCGGCGAATGGAACGACGACTTCCACAACGCGGTACACGTCTTTGCCACCGGCGAAACCCACGCCTATTACCAGGATTTCACCCCACACCCGGAACAGCATGTCGCCCGCGTGCTGGCGGAAGGCTTCGCTTATCAGGGCGAAGTTTCGCCCCACAGCGGTGAGGCGCGCGGCGTCGACAGCCGCGGCCAGCCCCCTGCGGCCTTTGTCGACTTTATCCAGAATCATGACCAGGTGGGCAACCGCGCGCAGGGCGACAGGCTGATTAGCCTGATCGGCCCGGCGCGCAACCAGGTGCTGCTCGCCACCCTGCTGCTCTCACCGCATATTCCGCTGCTGTTTATGGGCGAAGAGTATGGCGAGAGCAACCCCTTCCTCTTTTTCACCGATTTTCACGGCGACCTCGCCAAAGCGGTGCGCGAGGGACGCGCGAAGGAGTTTGCTGGTCACGCCGGCCATGAGGGCGAAAGCGTGCCGGATCCCAACGCCGAAGAGACCTTTCTCCGCTCGAAGCTCGACTGGCGCAAGCCGCAGAGCGAAGAAGGCAAGGCCTGGCTTATGCTGTCGCGCCGCCTGCTGGCGCTGCGCCAGCAGCATATCGTGCCGCTGCTCGCCACGGCGGGCGGCCATGCCGGTCGCGTGGAGCGCAGCGAAGAGGGCTTTATTCAGGTGAGCTGGCGCTTCCCCGCCGGCACGCTGTCGCTGGCGCTGAATATCGGCGAAACAGCGCAGCCGCTGCCTGAGCAGCCCGGCGAGACGATTTTCGCCTGGCCGGAGAATAGCCGCGATCTGCCGCAGAACGCCATCGTCGTGCGCCTGGCCAAAGGAGACGCCCAATGACTATTCCCGCCTCAACCTACCGTATTCAGTTTCGCAACGGCATGACCTTCGATCGCGCGGCGGCGCTGGTGCCCTATATCAAACGGCTCGGCATCACTCACCTTTACGCGTCACCGATCTTTACCGCCACCAGCGGCTCGACCCACGGCTACGACGTGACCGACGCCAATGCGATCGATCCCGCTATCGGCGGCCGCGCCGGTTTCGACCGGCTGGTGGAGACGCTGAAGCAGGCGGGCCTTGAGCTGATTATCGATATCGTGCCAAACCATATGGCCGCCTCGCTGGAAAACGCCTGGTGGCGCGATGTGATTGAGCACGGCGAGCAGAGCCGCTATGCGCGCTACTTCGATATCGACTGGACGCGCCGCCTGACGCTGCCCTTCCTGGGCGACAGCTTCGAGGCGGTGCTGGAAAAGGGTGAAATTGCCATCAAGGCGGACCCCGCCAGCGGCAAACCGGCGTTCGCCTATTACGAAAGCTTTTATCCGCTCTCCCCGGCGAGCTGGCAGGGCCGCGAAGCGGAGGTGCTGGCGCTGACCGATAAGGCGCAGATCGCGGCGCTGCACGATCGCCAGCCCTACCGGCTAATGTCGTGGCGCGATGCGCCGCGCGACCTCTCTTACCGGCGCTTTTTCGAAATCACCGGCCTGGCGGGCGTGCGCGTGGAAGATCCGCAGGTCTTCGACGACAGCCACCGGCTGATTCTGGAGCTGGTGCATTCGGGCGCGGTCAGCGGGCTGCGCGTCGATCACGTCGACGGGCTGGCCGATCCCAGGGGCTATCTGGAGCAGCTGCGCCAGCATGCCGGCCCGGCGTGCTATATCACGGTGGAGAAAATCCTCGGCGAAGGCGAGCAGCTTCCGGCGGACTGGCCGGTTTCCGGCACCACCGGCTATGAATTTATCGCCGCGCTCTCCGACGCGCTGGTGGATGGGCGCCAGATCGCCGCGCTGCGCCAGGCCTATGACCAGACGGTGGGCGAGCCGGTCGATATGCGCGCCCAGGTGCGCGCCGCCAAGCTGCTGATGGCGGATAAGAACTTTGAAGGAGAGTTTACCACCCTGCTGAAACTGGCAGGCGCGATCGCCAGCGCTGCCGGGACGCCGCTGGCGGAGAAGGATCTGCGCGCCGCGCTGCGCGAGCTGCTGGTGGCGTTTCCGGTCTATCGCAGCTACGGCACCCCGGCCGGCATGCCGCCGGAGGGCGCGGCCCTGCTGCGACGCGTGGCTGACGCGGTGCGCCGCGACGCGCCCGGCCTTTCGCCTGCGGCGCTCGACCTGCTGCTGCACATTATGACCGGCGAACTCGACGACGCCGTCGCGCACGACGCCGCCACCTTCCGCACCCGCTTCCAGCAGCTGACCGGCCCGCTGATGGCGAAATCGGTCGAGGATACGCTCTTTTTCCGCCAGCACACGGCGCTGGCGCTTAACGAAGTGGGCGCGGAACCGCTGCCGCGCCCCTTCTCGCTGGCACGCTTTCACGACGAAATGCAGCTGCGCCGCGAACGTCAGCCCGACGGCCTTACCGGCACCTCGACGCACGACACCAAGCGCGGCGAAGATGCGCGCGCGCGCCTCTATACCCTGACGGAGTCGCCGCAGCGCTGGGCGCAGCATGTGGCGCGCTGGCGCCAGATGAACCGCAGCGCGGTGGTTGCGCTCGACGGCGGCCCCGCGCCGGAACCGGCGGTAGAGTGGATGCTCTATCAGGCGCTGGCGGGCGTCTGGCCCGCCTCTGGCGCGGCGGACGCCGCCCAGCTGGCGGCTATCGAACCGCGCTTTATCGCCTTCGTTGAAAAAGCGCTGCGCGAGGCCAAGCTGCGCACCAACTGGGCGGACGGCGACGAGGCCTACGAAAAGGCGGTGCTCGACTATGCGCGCCGTCTGCTCTCGCCGGATAACGCCGAGTTCCTCGCCGACTTCAGCCAGGGGCTGCTGCCCTTTATCGCCGCGGGCCTGATCAACTCCCTCAGCCAGACGGTGATTAAGCTTACCGCGCCCGGCGTGCCCGATATCTATCAGGGCAGCGAAGCGCTGAACTTCAGCCTGGTGGATCCCGATAACCGGCTGGAGCCTGACTTCGACGCGCTGCAGCGCATGCTGGGCGAACGCGGCGATTTCTCCACGCCCGAAGGATGGCAAAGCGGCCAGCTCAAGCAGCAGACCATCGCCACCCTGCTGCCGCTGCGCCAGCAGTATCACGCCCTGTTCCGCCACGGCGACTATCTGCCGCTGGTGGTCAACGGTACGGAAGCCTCGCATGCGGTCGCCTTCGCCCGCGCCGATGCGCAGCAGGCGCTGATTGTGGTGGTGCCGCGCCTTGCGTTCGCCCGCCAGCGCTTCAGCGACGCGACGTCGATTACCCTGAAGGAGCCGCTGGCGCAGCGCCGTTACCGCAACGTTTTCACAGATGAAACCTGTGACCTGACCGACCGGCTCAGCCTTGAGGCACTCAACAGCGGCGCGCCGCTGGTGCTGATTAGCGTCTGACAGAATGAAAAACGATGTCATTCATCGCGGTTTTTGTGGATAGCATGTTACTGAATGGAGAGGGATAAATGTCTGAGGCTACAGAGTTTACTATTACATCAGGTTCGGGACAGCAGCTGGGGGCCAACTACGACGGCGAAGGCGTGAATTTTGCCATCTTTTCCGCCCACGCCGAGCGCATTGAGCTCTGTCTGTTCGATGAGAGCGGCAAGAATGAGATCGCGCGCCTCGAGCTGCCGGAGTTTACCCATGAGGTGTGGCACGGCTACGTGCCGGGCCTGAAGCCCGGCGCGCTTTATGGCTATCGCGTTTACGGCCCTTACGACCCGGAGAACGGCCATCGCTTTAACCCCAACAAGCTGCTCATCGATCCCTACGCGCGCGAACTGGCGGGCGATATCGAGTGGAACGAGGCGCACTTCGCCTATGAGCTGCTGCATGAGGATAAAGATCTGACGTTCGACACGCGCGACAGCGCGCCTTTTATGCCCAAGTGTCGGGTCATCGATCCCAACGAGTTTGACTGGCAGGACAATAACCGTCCGAGCATTCCCTGGTCGAACACGGTGATCTACGAGACGCACGTAAAGGGGTTCACCCAGCTTAATCCGGCGCTGCCGGAGACGCTGCGCGGCACCTACGAAGGCATGGGGCATCAGGCCACGGTTGACTACATTAAAAGCCTGGGCATCACCTCGGTTGAGCTGCTGCCGGTACACTGGTTCCCGGACGATCAGCACCTGCTGGACCGGGGGCTGAAAAATTTCTGGGGCTACAACTCCATCGGCTTTTTCGCCCCCGCGCCGCGCTACTACGGCCCGCGCGGCATTCAGGGCTTCCGCGATATGGTGCGCGCCTTCCACGACGCCGGCGTCGAAGTGATCCTCGACGTGGTCTACAACCACACGGCGGAAGGCAACGAGCTTGGCCCGACGCTCTCCTTTAAGGGCATCGACAACTTCTCCTACTACCGCACCCTGCCCGATCAGCACCGCTACTACATCAACGATACCGGCACCGGCAACACGGTGAATACCTCTCATCCGCGCGTGCTGCAGATGGTGCTGGACTCCCTGCGCTACTGGGCGGAATCGATGCATATCGACGGTTTTCGTTTCGATCTCGGCACCATCCTCGGCCGCGAGCCGGAAGGCTTCGACCAGCGCGGCGGGTTCTTCGACGCCATTATGCAGGACCCGGTGCTGTCGAAGCTGAAGCTGATCGGCGAACCCTGGGATATCGGCCCCGGCGGCTATCAGGTCGGTGGCTTCCCGCCGGGCTGGGCGGAGTGGAACGATAAATACCGCGACACGGTGCGCGAATACTGGAAAGGCGACAACGTCTCCACCGACTTCGCCGCGCGCCTGCTCGGCTCCGGCGATCTCTACGATCAGCGCGGCCGTCGTCCCTGGGCAAGCGTCAACTTTATCACCGCCCATGACGGCTTTACGCTGAACGATCTGGTCTCCTACAACGAGAAGCACAACGACGACAACGGCGAGGATAACAACGACGGGCACAACGATAACCGCTCTTACAACTACGGCGCGGAGGGAGCGACCGAGGATGAAGGGATTAACGCGGTGCGCGAGCGCCAGAAGCGTAACTTCCTCGCCACCCTCTTCTTCTCCCACGGCACGCCGATGCTGCTGGCGGGCGATGAGTTCGGACGCAGCCAGCTGGGCAACAACAACGGCTACTGTCAGGACAGCGAGATCTCCTGGGTACACTGGGAGAACCTCCCTGCCAGCGCAGAGGCGCTGCGCGAGTTTACGCGCCACGTTATCCGCCTGCGCGCCGAGCAGCCGCTGCTGCGCCGCGAGAGCTGGCGTGACGGCATGGAGATCAAGTGGTTTAACGCCGGCGGCGGCTTCCAGCAGGAGGAGCAGTGGGAGGAAGGCTCGACGCTGGGCGTCTATATCGGCCGTCCTGATCTGCAAACCGAAGAGGGTATCTGGCACGACGTGCTGATGCTGATCAACCCGTTTGAGGGCACGGTGCCGTTCCGCATTCCGCAGTTTGGCGAAGGCGGCTGGGTGCTGGAGCTTACCACCTCCGACAACGACAACAAGGGGCTGGTGATTACCAAAGAGAAGGACTTTGAGCTAGAGGGGCGCAGTCTTGCGCTGTTCCGTCGGCCGTAACCCCGTGGTAGCCACCTGACCCCGCGTCCTGTGTAAACAGCGCCCCGATCCCCGGGCGCTGTTTTTTTAATCTGGCGATAAAAAAACCGCTTTTTTAATGTGATCAACATCACATTTCCGCACAATGGGACAAATTGTACAAGTCATCTCACAGTTGTACAAAATGCGAAAAAATCTCTTTCTGAGATAGATGATTAGAAACCTCACTATTAGGAAACGATTATTCACCCCCTCCTCCACCCCTTAAGTTTCATCCATTATGCTACATTGCTAAATTGCTCTTCACCTTACATAGTTAGAACGTATTGAAACTCTTTTTTAATTATTATTTTATACAGAGAGGAATTGATATGACTCAGCGACGTGGTGGAGCAGGTAACTTTGCTGAAAATCCCGACAGAGCGCGTGAAGCGGGAAAAAAAGGCGGGCAGATGAGCAGCGGTAATTTTAAATATAACCGCGAGCGCGCGGTCGAGGCGGGACGCGTCGGCGGCAAACTCAGCCGCCGTACTGCGGTGGATAAAAGCGCCAGTTAAAAATAAAAGGCCGGGCGTTATCCTCCCGGCCTTTTATTTCCGGCTGACCGCACTCAGCCGCTATTTATTTTTTTCTTACTCTCTTCTTTTATTCAGGCCGTCCATTTAATAAATAATTAGCCGCGCTCGGTCTGGCAGGCATGATTATTTTTCCGCACGCGCTCCGCAACCCGGTCCCGACCCTTATTACCCCCCAGCTGAGACGCCAGCACCCGGCGCAGCATCTGAACATAATCCATGACCAGACCCGGCGTCCACGTCATCCCCTCCGCCCGGCTGCGGATCAGGCTAAGCAGCCAGAAGTCAGGATCGAGCAGCGCCGCGTAGCCGCGCACGCCGCGCAGCCCCAGCAGGCCTTCGGTGGCGACGTCCAGCGCCTGCATTACGCTGGTGGAGCAGTTGCGCGACGTCAGGTTGTAGCGACAATCCTGGCCCTGGCTCGCCCAGTAGTTGATCAGCGCCTGCTGGTTATAGTGCGGCAGCGAGAGGCGCTTATCGGGCAGGCACCACTCTTTGATCTCCCGCTCAAGCGAGCGCTGGTGAAAGCCGGCAACGTCGTTCTCTTCACGCGCGTGCAGCATCTGTAGCACGCCGCCCAGCGTGCCGGTTATATCCTCCACCGGATAGAGGCTGACGTAGAGCCTGTCGCCCATCGCCAGCGAGGTATGGCCGGTAGAAACCTGGCCGCGGTGATCGATAGCGGCGACCCAGCGATCAAACCAGGGACGACGACCGGCGACGCTGCCCGATCCCAGCGGCGTCCAGATATAGATGGTCAGCGGCTCGCTGGCGGGCGCGCCGTCGCAGGGAACGTGGCGGTAATCGAGCCCGTGCGGATTACGCACCCCTTTACGGGTAAACAGCGGCAGCGCCGCTACGCTGGTCTCCGGCGGCAAGGCGCGGATTTGCCAGGCGATCTGCAGCAGCGAGAGCGCCCAGCCCAGCAGCACCACGGCGAATCCTGCCGGGATCAGCACGCGATGGGGCAGCGGCCAGTCCGTGACGATCATCAGGCTGAGCAGCCATTCGCCGCCGCCGATCGCCAGCTTGCAGTGCCAGCGGCGACAGCGCATCAGCGTGCAGGCGATAATGCGAAAACCGCCGTCCAGCAAAAAGGCGAGCGCAAACAGCCAGGCGCCGCAGCTCCCTTTCTCGTGCGGCGCAGCCAGCAGCGCCGCGCCCAGCAGCAGCAGCGTCAGCGCTTTGCTCTGCGCCGCCCAGCCGCGCTCAAACCCGGCGCACGCACGCCAGGCCTGGATAAGTCCTTCGGCGAGGAGAAAAAGGCTCAGCAGGCAGAGCGGTACGGAGAGGGTGGCGTGATAAAAACTCTCCAGCACAATGGCCGCGCTGGCACCGAGGCACAGCGTGCCGGCCGCCAGCAGAGCTGGCCAGCTGGCGCGCAGCACTGGCGCGCCGATTAACAAAAAAAGCAGTCGCAGCAAAAAGGTAGGCTCCGGTCAAAACAATCAGCGTCTGGTTTGACTGACAAAGTGCGCTACGGCACCAGGCGTTCCCTCTCTCCTGAGCAGGCGCCTGACCTGCCGTTATCAGCTGCTGCAGCCTACGTAATAAAGATTAGTTTTCGCTTAATTTCGCCGCGTTGCGCGCCGGTCCGCGATTGATCTGTTACCCGGCCCGGTAAAAAAAAGGCCTGAGCGGTATCCCGCGTCAGGCCGTTTTTTATCTGATGCCGCTTAGTTGCCGCGACAGGTCTTAGTTGCCGCGATAGGTAGAGTAGCCGTAAGGGCTGAGCAGCAGCGGGATATGGTAGTGCTGGCTGGTGTTTTCCAGGGTAAAGATTACCGGGATTTCCGGGAAGAAAGTCTTCTGCTTCACGCCAGCGTAGTAGTCGCCGGTTTTGAACACCACCTTATAGGTGCCCTGTTCCGCCTGCTTGCCCGCAGGATAGAGCGCGCTGATGCGGCCGTTGGCGTCGGTGACCCCCTCGGCGAGCTTAACCCAGCTGCCGTTGCGGTTTTGATCCAGCTCCACCGCCACGCCAGCGGTAGGAATACCGGTTTGCAAATTCAGCACGTGAACGCTGATCGGGTTTTTCATCGTGGCAGGTTCAGCCGCCGTGGCAGAGAAAGTGAATGCCACAAGCGCTGCGGCACCAAACGTTGAGAGAGATTTCATAAGTCATCCTTTTTTATGTTGACGTCCACAGGTTAGGCCAGCGCGCCGGCAGCGTAAAAATTATCGCTGCATATCTGAAATTTCTGAGCGCGCGCGTCCGCCATAGCGCTGCCCGCTCTGGTTAATAAAAGTAATTATTTAGCCTGCTTACTTCTCTCGCTGTCGCCTGTGACGCATTTGTTTTAACCCGCGCCCCGCACCGCCAGACTTTTATTTTTTTCCTGAGGCTTGCGATTGTGGTAATTTGGCAGCAAATACCTTTTCAAACTGAGCAATGACGACATCCCGGACATCCGCCGCGCCGGTCAGAGAGCGCGGCAGGCCCAGAGCCTTCGATACCGATACCGCCCTCGATAACGCAATGATTGTCTTCCGGCAAAAAGGCTTCCACGCCTCGTCGGTGGCCGATCTCAGCGAAGCGATGAACCTGACGGCAGGCAGTATCTATAAGGCTTTTAAAGACAAGCGTACCCTGTTCCTGCGCGTATTTGAGCGCTATATCAGCGTGCGCGGTGCCAACCTGCGCGCGCGTCTTCAGCCGCATACCACCGGCAGAGCGCGCATTGCCGAGCTGCTGCAGTTTTACCTCGACTCCGCGCGTGAAATCGAAGGTCGCCGCGGCTGCCTGGTGGTCGGCAGCACCGTCGAGCTGCAGAGCCTGGATACTGAACTCTCCGACCTGGTGCGTCAGGCGGTACTGCGCAACCGCAACTTTTTAATCTCCCTGATTCGCGAAGGGCAAGAGGATGGATCGGTCTCTGCTGCGCTGGATGCGGAGACGGCAGCGGGCCTGCTGCTGTGCGTGGCGTTCGGCATGCGCGTGGTTGGCAAAGTTCAGGATGTGACTAATGGAGCAGAAACGATTAATATGCTGCTTGGCATTCTGGATTAATTCATTTGGCCTATTAGGAAATAATTATTTCCTAAATATATTGCGCGCCGCATCTTTTTTTCACACGGCCGATTTTCGATAAAGCAGTAAAAAAGTTAATGTACCAGAGATTACCTATTTGCTATCGCCTTCCAGGAGACAGAGTGAACCACAATGAAACTGCTGACAACCAGGAAGTTTATGCTCTGCTAGGCCGCGTGGTGGCGCAACTTCTGCAACCTGGCGAAGCGCTTCCGCTACAGGAAATTATTGGCGCGCTTTACCGCGCAGGCGCGCGGGCGCAGGATGAAGAGACCAAAGCCGCCTGCGAGCGCGCCATTCGCCTGCTGGCCAGTAAATTAAACTGACGCCAGGCCGTGCCCGCTCTCAGCTAACCCGTTGTTAATATTGCTATAGCGATAAAGCACAAAAAATAAACGCCCGCCAGTGCAGGTAATTCTGTACAAGCTTGCATAAGTTGTATAACTTTAAGCATCGCTTAGCTGATTACATTTTAACCATACGGATATTTAAGGGTTGCTTATGCGCCAGACTGGAAACAGGTCAACCGCAGCCAGTGATATTGCTCACTATTTCAATCAGGCCGTGCTGCCGTGCCAGCAGGAAACCTTAGGTGAAATTGTGGTCGAGATTCTGCGCGCCGGTAAACAGCTCAACCGGAAAATGCTCTGCACAAAGCTGCTTGCGCGTCTTGAGCTGGCATCCACTCCGGAAGAAGAGCAGCACTATCAAAAACTTATTGGCCTGCTATTTAAGCGTTAATGATAAATTGCAGGCTGCCATTGCGTTCGTCCCCCGCCCGCAGCATGATTCACAGTGGAACGTGTCAGGGAGAGCATGTTGACGGACACTGGCCACAGGCGAAGTTGCACACAGCCAGCGCGCCTTCCGTCTCTCTCCCGTTAACGGGCAACACTGTAATAAGAGATGCGGCTATGCAAAGAAGTAAGATTGAAAAACTCACTGATTACCTGATTGGCGAAGCGGTCACCGCGCTGCTTGAACAAAATGCCTCAATTTCAGGCGCCTCGCTGGCGAATCGCCTGAAAGCGATGGCGATGACGGAGCGCGACAGCGACAGGAAACAGGCGCTGGCGCTGGCGCTGGCGGAGATACGCCAGGAGTTCCCCTCGGCGCGCGCCGTCACCGAACCCCCGCGCGGCTATAGCGAACCGCTCCCCTCCAGCGTGAAGAAACACTGAGACATCAGGCCGCTCGCTTATTTGACGATCGGCAAATCTGAAAAGCGCGTGGTATAAGCTGGCGACAGCATCTCTCGCTTCATGGCCCAGCTCTTTTCGATGCCCTGCCCGGCAAACCAGAGCGTTCCCCTGCCCGCCTGATTAATTCTGTCGATTACCTGCATCAGCGCCTCGCTGTTGGCTCGCGGCCCGTAAGCGTCAAACAGCTGGAGCTGCGCCACGCCCTGGCTGAAAAAATCCCCCAGCATAACGCCCGCCTTCATATAGCGGTAGCCGTCCAGCCAGATGCGATCCAGCGCCTCTGTTGCAATGCGGACGATATCGCGGGTGTCGTTTGACGGCGTCAGCAGCTGCCCCATGGCCTGATTGCCGTAGTAGGCTTCGTTTTCCGCGTGCGGGCTGGTCTTCAGAAATACCGCGATCTGCCGGCAATACTGGTTTTCCTGCCGCAGCTTTTCCGCCGCCCGCTCGGCGTACTGACAAACCGCCTGCCGCACGTCACCGTACTCGGTAAGGCGCGTGCCAAACGAACGCGAGCAGACGATTTGCTGTTTGGTCGGCACCATCTCCTCCAGGTCCAGACAGGCTTCGCCGCGCAGCTCGCGCACCGTGCGCTCCAGCACCACGTTGAAGTGCTTGCGTATGACCCAGGTAGAGCTGTCAGCCAGCTGCAGCGCGTTTTCGATGCCCATCTGCTGCAGAGCTTTTTCCCGATGCGCGCGCCGACGCCCCACACCTCTTCTACCGGCACCAGCGCCATCAGCTTACGCTGCCGCTCGGCGTGCGACAGGTCGACCACGCCTTGCGTAGCGCGATATTTTTTCGCCGCGTAGTTGGCCAGCTTCGCCAGCGTCTTGGTGGGCGCAATCCCAACGCCCACCTGAAGATGCAGCTCCCGCTTCACGCGCGCCTGCACCGCCCGGCCAAAGGCCTCCAGCGGCTGGCAAAAGCTGACGCCGCTCAGGTCGAGAAAAGCCTCATCGATGCTGTACATCTCCACCGCTGGTGCCATCTCCTCCAGCGTGGTCATGACCCGCAGGCTCATATCGGCATAGAGCGCATAGTTAGAGCTGAAAACCTGCACCCTGTGCTGGCGCAGCGCCTCTTTCAGCTTAAAAAAGGGGGCGCCCATGCTGATGCCGAGCGCTTTGGCCTCTGCGCTGCGGGCAATAACGCAGCCGTCGTTGTTGGAGAGCACCACGACGGGAACCCCCTGTAAATCGGGGCGAAAGACGGTTTCACAGCTGGCGTAAAAGCTGTTCACGTCCACCAGCGCGTACATATCAGTGCGTCGATTTAATGACGTAGGTGACGACGCCGAATACCTGCAGACCTTCGGGCGTATTGATGGGGATGGGGCTGTGTTTGCTGTTGGCGGGCATCAGCAGCACCGAGGGGTGGATGCGAAGCTGCTTGATGGTAAATTCACCGTCAATGGCGGCGACGATAATATCGCCATGTTTTGCCGTCAGGGAGGAGTCGACGACAATCATATCCCCTTCGCAGATGCCCGCGTCGATCATCGAATCGCCGCTGACGCGGAGAAAGTAGGTTGCGCTGGGGTGCTGCACCATCAGATCATTCAGGTCGATACGTTTTTCGATGTAATCCTGCGCCGGCGACGGGAAACCACAGGGCACGCGCTCAATATAAAGCGGCAAAGGCAACAGGTCGCGGACTTCCGCGGGGCGATATAACTTCATGAGAAAGACTCCTTCTGCTGGATACTGTATATAAATACAGTAATATCAAACTCATGGTTTAGGCAAGGCGCAGCGATAGCAAAAATGTTGAAGCCACTGACGCCGAAGGGATTATTTTTTGTAAGCCTGGAGCCTGCGGCGGCGTCCTGAACAAAATATCGACTTAATTCAAACTGATATGGCGATAATATGCGCGACGCCTGCTCAACTCACGCGCAGCTTTATCTGCTGGCGACGCCGCGATGCCGTCGCCTGTTCCTCTGCCGTATCGCCTTCACTCTCTTTATGTCGTTCGGTCAAAATGGATTGGGTCGTTGTTGCAGATAAAAGAGAGGTACGCTATCGCCAGAGGTATTAATCCCCCTTTCTTTACTGGAAAAGGCTAAAATCGCTATATTAATAGCAGCCATATAATAACATCACCTTGAAAGGTAGAAGCCAGATCGTTAGAGGCTAAAACAATTATTTATTTTTAAATCAATAGCGGCCTTTATTAACTGTGTTATGCTTAAAATTAATTCTGAGCCGAAGCCTCCACCAGAGATATTGCTCGACGAGTCCGTTTTATATCTGCTATGACTCCCCCCTGCTTTGCGGGGGTATTTTTTATTTTCTTTGCTCACCTCTGATGCTTTTTTATCTCTTTTTTCCACGACAGCGCGCGTCACCTCTGCTGCAGCTGCTGCTCAGCAGGAAAGCGTGGCCCATCCAGCACGCTCCAGTTATCTTGCTGTCAGAGGCGACTTGCGGAGCATTCTTAGTAATCGTTTTCAGAATTAAAAAAGCAATATATTTCAACCACTCCATTTCTACAGAAATCTAATGGTTAGACCTCTACATATATATATCGCCCTTCAGGCAGGCAATTATCCCAGGGGTTGGCTATATTTAAGCGGCTCGGTAATGAAATCCACGAACCTTACTGAGCGGCTGTTACTCCAACCCCTTGCCCCCTTTTGGGGGCTTTTTTTTACTGGCGTAAGGCGCTGACGTCGTCAGGCGTGCTGCTGTTCCTGCGGCAATAAAAAAGGCATCCCGGAGGATGCCTTACCAGGCGGATGCGCGGCTTTTTACCCTCTCTTCTGAAGAGAGCGGCGAAACCCTTAACGTTCGGAGATGCCGGCAAGGATCATAGCGCTTTTGCAAAAAATGCATGTCGCGCCATAAGGATTGCTATTGCACCGTTCGAACGCAGAGACAGGATGCTGTGAGCGCTGACAACCCGGGCACCGGAAGCGCCTGGCTGCAAGGCTAATCTTAAAGCCCCACAACGTTTACGGCTGACGGCCCTTTTGGCCCCTGCTCAACAGAAAACTCAACGCGCTGACCTTCGTCAAGCGAGCGATAATCCGTGCCCTGAATAGCAGAAAAGTGGACGAAAACATCTTTACCGCCATCTTCCGGAGAGATAAAACCAAAACCTTTTTCTGCGTTAAACCACTTCACGGTTCCGAAAATTTTATTCGACATAATATAAAACCTTTTTAGTTAGCCTTACGGCATAAGAGGCTGAATGGCAGAAATAAATCAGAACCTGAGGTAGACTCAAAAAGAAAGGCTTGTTGTGGCGCCCACTGAGATGAGAAATACAATATAAACTAACTCTGAAATTGTCTGCTAATCAGACTGACTAACGATTAACGCACGCGCGCCACAGATAAGCAAGCTAAACGTCAATCTGTCTCCCAAGGGGATATTAGCGCACCGCGGGCTGTTGGCTGCGCAGAGAGGCAGCCTCGGCCGCCTCTTTTGCGCGTCGTCTCGCCTCTGCTGCCGCTACTCCTGCTGCATCAGCGCGCTCTTCATCGCCTGTTCGCTGCTGAGGCGTTTGCGTGCAAGACTATTGAATTTCGCCAGCCATACAGAATATTGATCGACAAGCCTTTGCGCTTCCGCCTCATTTTCGGCGTAGCAGAGAAAGATGCGGCTTTTAGTATTGCTGTGTTCATCAATGGCATACACTTCAAAATCCGCGCCATACTGGCTGTATATAATGGCGGTAAAAGAGATTTTCTCCCAGGACTCTATTTTATTTTGAAACTGCTTATAGTTCACTTTATTCACCTGATAATAATTAATGCGCGCATCCGGGTATAAGCCGGGCCTGAGCATTATAATGCAGGGAGATAAAAGATAATTGTTCAAAAAAGTCATTTTCCGCTTACGCTTTCACAGGGCATGCATAGCCCAGGCTGTAAACGGAATAAAGCATCTTTCTTAAAGATATTTAGCGTTGTGCCGCTGCGTTGCGCCAGATGCAGCGGTATTTTTACCGTTTCGTTTTAAACGATCACAAGATAGACTTTTCTGCGTCAACAGAGGAGGGAGGCACCAGTCTGTCGCCAATTATTTCAAAGGCCATTTGTCGAAAATAAGTGGCAGTAATGGGAATTGCCGTTTGTGGCCGATACCAGCCGTATTGCGATAAATAGTACCAGACCTGCAAAGGCTCGCTGCCCGATCGCACCCAGTAGAAACCCTCTTTCATCAGTGACTCGCTCAGCTAACGCTGTTTTAAAGACACTCATGTATGTCTAATAGTGAGCAGCGTCTTATAGCGACGCCGCAAAGGGTTTTCCTGCGCTCATGACAACGTACCCAGAAAGCAAAGAGTAGCACTCTTTATGCTGAATCACCTACGCTATTACAAATATATATTTATAACGCAGCGCTTATTTTGCTGTTAGCTGGCGCTCAGCCGTTACGCTTAACGTCATTTCCCCATAGAAATAATAAGGCCTTTTTGATCAGATAATGCGGTTAAAAAAACCTCGCCAGATAGCGAGGTTTTTAAATGACCGGCAGTGCGCGCGATAATTAATCTTTAGATTGCAGCAGGAAGCGGTAAATAAGGCCGCCGATACAGCCGCCGACAATCGGCACCAGCCAGAAAAGCCAGAGCTGCTGCAGCGCCCAGGTTCCCTGGAAAAGCGCAACCGCCGTACTGCGCGCCGGATTGACCGAGGTATTGGTTACCGGAATGCTGATCAGGTGGATCAGGGTCAGCGCCAGACCGATCGCGACGGGTGCCAGGCCTGCCGGCGCTTTTTTGTCGGTTGCGCCATGAATAACGATCAGGAAGAACATGGTCAGCACCAGCTCGATAATAACGGCTGCCTGTAAGGAGTAGCCGCCCGGCGAATGCTCGCCAAAGCCGTTAGAGGCGAAGCCGCTGGCGGTCGCATCAAAGCCCGCTTTGCCGCTGGCGATAAGATAGAGAATGCCCGCTGCGGCGATACCGCCAGCAACCTGCGCGATAATATAAGGAACGACGCCTTTCACGCTAAAGCGACCGCCCGCCCACAGGCCCAGCGTCACGGCAGGATTGAAATGGCCGCCGGAGATATGCCCAACCGCACAGGCCATGGTCAGCACCGTCAGGCCGAAGGCGAGCGCCACCCCGACGAAGCCAATGCCTGATTGCGGAAAGGTGGCGGCGAACAGCGCGCTTCCGCAACCACCAAATACCAGCCAGAACGTGCCGAAAAATTCAGCCGCAGTTTTTTTTAACATCATATACCCCTGGTTTTTTACAACAATAATGGCGCGCGTTAACTACCCGCACGCCAGTCTGAACAAAACGGTTAATTTTTATTGGCCTTCGCGTTGAAATAACGCCTGCCGATGCTTATCACGCCTGTTTTCTGCCGGTCTGAAAATCGGCAAAAAAATACCCTGAATAAACAGGGTAAATTTAAAAAAGCCAAAAACACAAAGATTACATTTTGATGAGGTTGTGTGATTCGGGTCACATAACAACACTCGCCGCTGATTATAACTTTTCCGCCGCTCTCTTTTATGATCTTCGTCAATTCTGACTGGCGCGGATTTTCGCCGCCCTTCTCTGCAGGGCGGTGTCGCCAGCGAGCCGATAACGCGATAGCAGGAAGGAGCGAAGAAGATTCACCCGACTGTCAGTAACAACGGCGTAAGTTATTTGCGGCGCTATCGCGACTTAATTATTTATCTGCCGTTATGGCAGCTGTGCTCATCCGTCGCCACTCTTTCTATCGCAGCCTCTTCACGGTTAAACTTTATTCTTGCCCGCGAGATTATTTCCTGCCCGCTTTGCGTAAAAAGCGGCCGCGCTCAGGCGCGTGCAGAATAACGCGTGCGGCGGGATAATAAGCAGCCTGAAGCAGGCTCAGCGCAGCGGGCCTGACTTAATCACATTGCGTAAGGCAGCGTATTAATTAAGGTGCGACGCAGCAGCCTGCGCCTGGATTAGCGCGCGCTTCGCCGACGCAACCTTTACTTTTTTCTCCTCTACCTTGTGCATTTTTTCAGAAATCTTATCCAGCCGTCCGTCTGCCTGCGCCTCTTTCAGCTCCTGCCGCGCATCCTGCAGCTCGAACTCCGCCTTTTTCACCTTTCGCTGCTGCTCGCTGATAGCCTTATTAGCCCGCTGCGCCTGTCGATCGTCGGTGCAATAGGTTTTCACCTTATGCCGGGCGATATTAAGCCGGGAAAGTTCGGCACGGTTATTATATTTTTTGGCCTGCGCCATTTTTTTCTCCAGCGCAGTAATCTTATCGCTGCAGGAGCGGGTCGCAGCAAAAGAGAAGAGCGGCGCTGCAGCAAGAAAAAGCACAAGCACTTTCTTTTTCATATATAAGTTAACTCCTTGTTAAATTACCTGTCGCGGCGGGTCCGCCGTCACTATAACCTGGTCCACAGGGTAAAAAACAACCCTTATAAAAAGGAGAAAGCGCGCAGAATAAAAAAAATTAAACGATAACAGCGGCGATTATTCCTGCGGTACGCCGCAAATAAGGGTGCGCCTTTTCAGGCGGGCAGAGGCAAAGAAAAGAAATCTTAATTAAACAGCAGGGAAACAAGCGCGGAAAAAGCACGGCGGGGAAAAACTCCGATCGCCGCAAGGGCGATCGGAGCGACAGGCGTATTACATATTTTCGATGATAGCGTCGCCAAACTCTGAACATTTCAGCAGTTTAGCGCCTTCCATCAGACGCTCGAAGTCATAGGTCACGGTCTTGTTAGCGATTGCGCCTTCAACACCTTTAACAATCAGGTCAGCCGCTTCGAACCACTGCAGGTGACGCAGCATCATTTCTGCAGAAAGGATAACGGAACCGGGGTTCACTTTATCCTGACCTGCATATTTCGGTGCGGTGCCGTGGGTCGCTTCGAACAGCGCGCACTCGTCGCCGATGTTCGCGCCCGGTGCGATACCGATACCGCCAACCTGCGCCGCCAGGGCGTCAGAGATGTAGTCACCGTTCAGGTTCATACAGGCGATAACGTCATACTCTGCCGGACGCAGCAGGATCTGCTGCAGGAACGCATCGGCGATGACATCTTTAACGATGATATCTTTGCCGGTGTTCGGGTTTTTAATCTTCATCCACGGGCCGCCGTCTACCAGCTCAGCGCCAAACTCTTCTTTCGCCAGCTGATAGCCCCAGTCCTTGAACGCACCTTCGGTGAACTTCATGATGTTGCCTTTGTGCACCAGCGTCAGCGAGTCGCGGTCGTTAGTGATCGCATACTCAATCGCTGCGCGCACCAGACGTTTGGTGCCCTCTTCCGAACACGGCTTCACGCCGATGCCGCAATCCTGCGGGAAGCGGATTTTCTTCACGCCCATTTCTTCGCGCAGGAACTTGATCACTTTGTCCGCTTCGGCAGAACCGGCTTTCCACTCGATACCGGCGTAGATATCTTCGGAGTTTTCACGGAAGATCACCATATCGGTATCTTCAGGACGTTTTACCGGGCTCGGGGTGCCTTTGTAGTAACGAACCGGACGCAGGCAAACATAGAGGTCGAGCTCCTGACGCAGCGCCACGTTCAGAGAACGGATGCCGCCGCCAACCGGCGTCGTCAGCGGGCCTTTAATGGCGACGCGGTACTCTTTGATCAGGTCGAGGGTTTCCTGCGGCAGCCAGACATCCTGGCCGTAGAGTTCTACCGATTTCTCGCCGGTGTAGATCTCCATCCAGGAGATTTTGCGCTCGCCGTTGTAGGCTTTCTTCACAGCGGCATCAACCACCTTCAGCATCACCGGAGAAACGTCAACGCCAATGCCGTCACCTTCGATGTAAGGAATAATCGGGTTATTTGGTACGTTGAGCTTGCCCTGATCCAGGGTGATTTTCTGACCTTCCGCCGGAACAACTACTTTGCTTTCCATTAACCTCTCCTGGGCGTTTTGTTAATAAATTGTAAGATGTGGGGTCATGATACTTGAATATTTACGCCGCGCCAATCGTCACTGTTTCGCGTTATAATGCGCCGATTGTCACCGACTGCAAAGCTCATGCGAAAAAGTTCTCAGCAAATTCACCAGCATAAACGCCCTGACCGCGCGCCGCGCGGCGCTCAGCGCAAACCGTCACGCCCGCGCGGACCGCGACGCGTCATATTATTTAACAAACCATTCGATGTTCTGCCACAGTTTAGCGACGAAGCCGGCCGCCAGACGCTGAAGGATTTTATCCCTGTAACCGATGTCTACGCCGCAGGGCGTCTGGACCGCGACAGTGAAGGCCTGATGGTGCTCACCAACGACGGCGCGCTGCAGGCGGCGCTGACGCAGCCCGGCAAGCGCACCGGCAAAATCTACTATGTTCAGGTTGAGGGCGAGCCGCAGGAGGCGGATCTCGCGGCGCTGCGCAGTGGCGTTAATCTGAAAGATGGCCCTACGCTGCCGGCAAGCGTGGAAAAGGTCGACGAGCCGGCCTGGCTGTGGCCGCGCCAGCCGCCGATCCGCGAACGTAAAGCGATCCCTACCAGCTGGCTGAAAATTACGCTCTACGAGGGCCGTAACCGCCAGGTGCGCCGCATGACGGCGCATATCGGCTATCCAACGCTGCGCCTGATCCGCTATGCGATGGGCGACTATTGGCTCGACGCCTTAGCGCCAGGCGAGTGGCGCGAAATAACCGATTCGGCGTAAGCAGCGCCGCGTTTTTCGATAACGTCAGGTTAACAATCCCGGAGGATCGATGTTTAAACCTCATGTCACCGTCGCCTGTATCGTGCAGGCCGAGGGCGAACTGTTAGTGGTGGAGGAGCGGGTAAAAGGCCGCGCCACCTGGAACCAGCCCGCCGGTCATCTGGAAGCGGACGAAACCCTGCTGGAGGCGGCGCGGCGCGAGCTGCATGAAGAGACCGGCCTTGACTGCGCGCTCGACTATTTTCTCGGCGTCCAGCAGTGGATCGCGCCGGACAATACGCCTTTTGTGCGTTTTCTGTTTGGCGTCGACCTGGCGGAAAAGCGCCCTACCGCGCCGCAGGACAGCGATATCGATTGCTGCTGGTGGCGCACGCCTGAGCAGATTATCGCCGCAGATAACCTGCGTTCGCCGCTGGTCGCCGAAAGCGTCCGGCTGTGGCAACAGGGCGCACGCTATCCGCTGCATCTGATCGCGCCGTTCCAGTGGCCGTTTCACGAGGGTGCGCGCCACGCCGACGCGTGATAGACTATGCCGCCTGTTTTTTTATCGTAATCAAGAGTGCGTCATGTCTGACAACAGCCAGAAAAAAGTGATCGTCGGTATGTCCGGCGGCGTCGATTCTTCCGTATCCGCCTGGCTACTGCAGCAGCAGGGCTATCAGGTAGAAGGCCTGTTCATGAAGAACTGGGAGGAAGACGACGGCGAGGAGTATTGCACTGCCGCGGACGATCTGGCGGACGCGCAGGCGGTGTGCGATAAACTCGGCATCAAGCTGCATAAAATCAACTTTGCCGCAGAGTACTGGGACAACGTCTTCGAACACTTCCTCGAAGAGTACAAAGCGGGCCGCACCCCCAATCCCGATATTCTCTGCAACAAAGAGATCAAATTTAAAGCCTTCCTGGAGTTCGCGGCGGAGGATCTCGGCGCGGACTACATCGCTACCGGTCACTACGTGCGCCGCGCGGACGTCGACGGCAAAAGCCAGCTGCTGCGCGGCCTCGACGGCAACAAAGATCAGAGCTACTTCCTCTATACGCTGAGCCACGAGCAGATCGCCCAGAGCCTCTTCCCGGTAGGCGAACTGGAGAAGCCGGAAGTGCGCCGCATCGCCGAGCAGCTCGATCTCGTCACCGCGAAGAAAAAAGACTCCACCGGCATCTGCTTTATCGGCGAACGCAAGTTCCGCGACTTCCTTGGCCGCTATCTGCCGGCCCAGCCGGGCGTGATTGAAACCGTGGATGGCCAGGTGGTCGGCGAGCACCAGGGCCTGATGTATCACACCCTGGGCCAGCGCAAAGGGCTGGGCATCGGCGGGCTGAAAGAGAGCAGCGACGATCCCTGGTACGTGGTGGACAAAGACGTGGCGCGCAACCGCCTGATCGTGGCGCAGGGTGCCGACCATCCGCGCCTGATGTCGGTGGGCCTGGTGGCCCAGCAGCTGCACTGGGTCGATCGCCAGCCAGTCGTCGCTCCGCTGCGCTGTACGGTGAAAACGCGCTATCGCCAGACCGATATTCCGTGTGAAATCGTGCCGCGCGGCGAAGACCGCATTGAGGTGCGCTTCGACGCGCCGGTTGCGGCGGTGACGCCGGGCCAGTCCGCCGTGTTCTATCTCGGCGACGTCTGCCTCGGCGGCGGCATTATCGAAGAGCGCCTGCCGCTGATCGCAGACTAAGTCGGCATGGCTGACGCGTAGACAGGAGTAACCGTGGCTAAAAATTATTATGAGATCACGCTGGCGCTGGCGGGCATCTGCCAGGCGGCGCATCTGGTACAGCAGCTGGCGCATCAGGGCCAGTGCCAGCCGGAGGCGCTCAACGTCTCGCTGCGCAGCGTAATTGACCTGAACCCCGGCTCGACGCTGGCGGTGTTCGGCAATGATGAAGCCAATCTGCGCCTCGGACTGGAAACGCTGATGGCGGTGCTTAACAGCAGCAGCCGCCAGGGCATGGGCGCTGAGCTGACGCGCTATACGCTGAGCCTGATGGTGCTGGAGCGCAAGCTGAGCGGCAATAAAAGCGCGCTCGACACGCTGGCGCAGCGCATCAGCCAGCTCGATCGCCAGCTGGCGCACTACGAACTCGGTTCGGAAACCATTACCAGCGCCATGGCGGCAATCTATGTCGACGTGGTCAGCCCGCTCGGGCCGCGCATTCAGGTTACCGGCTCGCCCGCGGTGCTGCAGAATCCACTGCTGCAGAGCCGCGTGCGCGCCACGCTGCTGGCGGGCATCCGCGCCGCCGTGCTGTGGCAGCAGGTGGGCGGCGGCCGCTTTCAGCTAATGCTGTCGCGCCAGCGCCTGCTGCGCGAAGCAAAAACCATTTTATCCCGGCTCTCTCCGGCTTATTAAGCCGGCGAAGTCTATTCTGTTAAACGATTCAGGAGTTGCACTGATGGAATTATCCTCTCTGACCGCCGTCTCACCCGTCGATGGTCGTTACGGCGATAAAGTCAGCCCGCTGCGCGCTATCTTCAGCGAATTTGGTTTGCTGAAGTTCCGCGTTGAGGTTGAAGTACGCTGGTTACAGAAACTGGCGTCTACCGCAGAGATCAAGGAAGTTCCTGCATTTGACGCCGACGCAAACGCTTTCCTCGACGCAATCGTCGCTAATTTCAGCGAAGAGGATGCGGCGCGCATCAAAACCATCGAGCGCACCACCAACCACGACGTAAAAGCGGTCGAATATTTCCTCAAAGAGAAAGTGGAGAGCGTACCGGCGCTGCACGCGGTGTCAGAATTTATCCACTTCGCCTGCACCTCCGAAGATATCAACAACCTGTCACACGCGCTGATGCTGGAAAGCGCACGCCGCGACGTGATCCTGCCCTACTGGCAGCAGCTTATCGACGCGGTTAAGGGCCTGGCGCACGAATATCGCGATATCCCCCTGCTGTCGCGCACCCACGGCCAGCCGGCCACGCCTTCAACCATGGGCAAAGAGATGGCGAACGTCGCCTACCGTATGGAGCGTCAGCAGCGCCAGCTGAGCAAAATCGAGATTCTGGGCAAGATCAACGGCGCGGTCGGCAACTACAACGCCCATATCGCCGCCTATCCGGAAGTGGACTGGCACCAGCTGAGCGAGCAGTTCGTCACCTCGCTGGGCATTACCTGGAACCCCTACACCACCCAGATCGAGCCGCACGACTATATCGCCGAGCTGTTTGACTGCATTGCGCGCTTCAACACTATCCTGATCGACTTCGATCGCGATATCTGGGGCTATGTGGCGCTCAACCACTTCAAACAGAAAACCATCGCGGGCGAAATCGGCTCTTCCACCATGCCGCACAAGGTCAACCCGATCGATTTCGAAAACTCCGAAGGTAACCTGGGCCTGGCGAACGCGGTGATGCAGCACCTGGCGAGCAAGCTGCCGGTGTCGCGCTGGCAGCGTGACCTCACCGACTCAACGGTGCTGCGCAACCTCGGCGTGGGCGTCGGCTATGCGCTGATCGCCTATCAGGCAACGCTGAAAGGCATTTCCAAGCTGGAAGTGAACCGCGAGCGTCTGCTGGACGAGCTGGATCATAACTGGGAAGTGCTGGCGGAGCCGATCCAGACCGTGATGCGCCGCTACGGCATCGAGAAACCGTATGAGAAGCTGAAAGAGCTGACGCGCGGCAAGCGCGTCGACGCGGCGGGAATGCAGGCCTTTATCGACAGCCTCGCGCTGCCGGAAGAGGAAAAAGTGCGCCTGAAACAGATGACGCCAGCTAACTATCTCGGCCGCGCCGTTCAGATGGTCGACGATCTGAAATAAGCGTGGACGCAGGCGGGCCGGTCCCGCCTGCGTTGTGCTGTTGTTTAGATGTTTTTGCGTATACTTTACCTTTACTTAAATGCTCCGAGAGTAAGGAAAAGGCATGCGTGTTTTAGTTGTGGAAGATAATGCTCTGCTGCGCCATCATCTTGCAGTTCAACTGCGTGAAATGGGCCATCAGGTAGACGCCGCAGAGGACGCAAAGGAAGCCGACTATTTTTTACAGGAGCATCTGCCCGATATTGCGCTGGTCGACCTGGGGCTGCCGGATGAAGACGGCATGTCGCTGATCCGCCGCTGGCGCGGTCAGTCGGTGCGGCAGCCGATTCTGGTGCTCACCGCGCGCGAAGGCTGGCAGGCCAAAGTCGAAGCGCTGGAAGCGGGCGCCGACGACTACGTCACCAAACCTTTCCATATTGAAGAAGTGGCCGCGCGCCTGCAGGCGCTGATGCGTCGCAACAGCGGACACGCCTCGCAAATTATCGCCATGGCGCCGTTTCAGGTTGACCTCTCGCGCCGCGAGCTGACCATCCACGACCAGCCGGTCAAGCTGACCGCCTTTGAATACACCATTGTCGAAACGCTGATCCGCAACGCGGGCAGAGTGGTGAGCAAAGACTCCCTGATGCTGCAGCTCTACCCCGACGCCGAACTGCGCGAAAGTCATACCATCGACGTGCTGATGGGCCGCCTGCGCAAAAAAATTCAGGCGCTGCACGCGGATGAGGTGATCACCACCGTACGCGGTCAGGGATACCGCTTCGATCTCTGATGAGCTGGCTGCAACGTTATCGTCCCCTCTCGCTGCGCGCCCGCTTTTTGCTGGCCTGTTCCGCTATTGTGCTGTTTCTCTCGCTCTCCTACGGCATGGTGGCGGTGATCGGCTACGTGGTCAGCTTCGACAAGAACACCTATCGCGTGATGCGCGGCGAAAGCAATCTCTTCTTTACGCTGGCGCAGTGGCAAAATAATCGCCTGACCATCGCGCAGCCGGAGCGCATGACGCTCAACTTCCCGACGCTGGTGTTTATCTATGATGAACAGGGCAAGCTGCTGTGGCAGCAGCGCGACGTGCCGGAGATCCGCACCAAAATCCGCCACGAGTGGCTGCTGAAGCCCGACTTTTACGAAATCGACACCAGCAATCGCACCAGCGCCGTGGCGATAGGCAACGATCTGTCGGCGCAGAAGCGGCTGCACGCTATCGATAACGACAACAACGATACGTTCACCCACTCCGTTGCGGTCAACCGCTATGACGCCACCACCAATCTGCCCGCGCTGACCATCGTGGTGGTGGACTCGATACCGCAGGAGCTGCAGCACTCGGACGTGGTCTGGTCATGGTTCAGCTACGTGCTGGCCGCCAACCTTATTCTGGTGATCCCGCTGCTCTGGCTGGCGGCGCACTGGAGCCTGCGCCCGATTGGCCATCTCGCCACCCAGATACGCGAACTGGAAACCAGCCAGCGTGAGAATCTCGACGATGCGCCGCCGCAGGAGCTGCGCAGCCTGGTGCGCAACCTCAATCTGCTGCTGAGCAACGAGCGCCAGCGCTATACGCGCTACCGCACCACCCTCTCCGATCTGACGCACAGCCTGAAAACGCCGCTGGCGGTGCTGCAAAGCACGCTGCGCTCGCTACGCAACGGCAAGGATCTGACCATCGAGCAGGCCGAGCCGGTGATGCTGGAGCAGATCAGCCGTATCTCGCAGCAGATCGGCTACTACCTGCACCGCGCCAGCATGCAGGCGGATCACAACCCGCTGCTGCGCGACCTTCATCCGGTATCGGCGCTGCTCGATAGCCTCTGCTCGGCGCTTAACAAGGTTTATCAGCACAAAGGCGTCGAGATTACGCTGGACGTTTCGCCGGAGGTGATCTTTATCGGCGACAAAAACGACTTTATGGAGGTGCTGGGCAACGTGCTGGACAACGCCTGCAAATATTGCCTGGAGTTTATCGAGGTAAGCGCGCGTCAGACCGATCAGGCGCTGCATCTGTTTATCGACGACGACGGCCCCGGCATTCCCGAAAGCAAGCGCAACCTCGTCTTTGTGCGCGGCCAGCGCGCCGATACGCTGCGTCCCGGCCAGGGGCTGGGGCTGGCGGTCGCGCTCGATATTCTGGAGCAGTATGAGGGCCAGATTATCGCTACATCCAGCCCGCTGGGCGGCGCGCGGATGGAAGTGATCTTCCGGCGTCAGGAAGTCGAACATCGCCGCGAGTAGAAAGGTGCGCGGGCTGTTATACTTGGCTGCATTTACAGCCCTGCATGGAACCACTCTATGGACTATCAGCTCGATCTTAACTGGCCCGACTTTATTCAGCGCTACTGGCAAAAACGTCCGGTGCTGCTTAAGCGCGGTTTTAAAAACTTTATTGACCCCATTTCTCCTGACGAGCTGGCCGGACTGGCGATGGAAAACGAGGTGGACAGCCGTCTGGTCAGCCATAACGACGGCAAGTGGCAGGTGAGCCACGGTCCTTTCGAGAGCTACGATCATCTGGGCGAAAACAACTGGTCGCTGCTGGTGCAGGCGGTGAACCACTGGCATGAACCCTCGGCGGCGCTGATGCGCCCGTTCCGCTTTTTGCCCGACTGGCGCATCGACGATCTGATGATCTCTTTCGCCGTGCCGGGCGGCGGCGTTGGCCCGCACTTCGATCAGTACGACGTGTTTATTATTCAGGGCACCGGCCGTCGTCGCTGGCGCGTCGGCGAGAAAGTGCCGATGAAGCAGCACTGCCCCCATCCCGACCTGCTGCAGGTCGAGCCGTTCGACGCCATTATCGATGAAGAGATGGAGCCGGGTGATATTCTCTATATCCCGCCGGGATTCCCGCACGAAGGCTATTCGCTGGAGAACGCCATCAACTACTCTGTCGGCTTCCGCGCGCCGAACGGCCGCGAGCTGATCAGCGGCTTCGCCGACTATGTGCTGGCGCGCGAGCTGGGCAGCTACCGCTACAGCGATCCTGAGGTGCCGACGCGCGACTGCCCGTCACAGATCCTGCCGCAGGAGATCGAAGGTATTCGCCAGGTGATGCTCGACGTCATCGACCAGCCGGAGCATTTCGCCAGCTGGTTCGGGGAGTTTATCTCCCAGTCGCGTCACGAACTGGATGTGGCACCGCCGGAGCCGCCCTACCAGCCCGATGAGATCTACGATGCCCTGCAGCAGGGCGATACGCTGTCGCGCCTGGGCGGCCTGCGCGTGCTGACCATCGGCGATGCGGTGTTTGTCAACGGCGAGCGCGTCGAGTGTTCACAGCCAGAGGTGCTGAAGGCGCTGGCGCGCCGTCAGACGCTGAGCCTGGAGGATTTCGGCGACGCGCTGGACGATCCGTCGCTGCTGGCGCAGCTTGCCGCGCTGGTTAACGCCGGCTACTGGTATTTCGGCGACGCTGAGTAATACCACCAGACGACTCAAAGGCTAAAACGCGCGTGGCGTGGGGCGAAGTGCAACGCGTCCCGCGCCAGGGATAAAACGCCGGGCGGTTTCAAACAACGCAGCACGCTGGCCCGGTAACGGGCGCACCTCAGGGATGAGGTGCGTCGCTACGCGGGACGAGCGGGCCGAGATGCGTTTAGCGACTTTGCGATCGCACCACGCCACCCCCATAAGCGCTGCGCCTCCTGATGGAGAGGTTTTTACCCTTTTTTCTCCGCCGCCAGCTCTGCCAGCCGGACAATCACATCCACCGCCTGCGCCATAATATTAAGCGAGGCGAACTCGTGCTTGCCGTGGTAGTTATAGCCGCCGGTAAAGATATTCGGGCACGGCAGCCCCTTCCAGGAAAGCGCGGAACCGTCGGTGCCGCCGCGAATCGGCTTCACCTTCGGCTCAATGCCGCAGTCGCGCATCGCCTGCAGCGCCAGTTCGATAATATGCGGATGCGGCTCAACCTTCTCGCGCATATTGCGATAGCTGTTGCTGATCTCCACCGTGACGGAGCAGTCTTTATGCAGCCCGGCATTAATGCGCTCGGCAATCGCCGTCAGTACCTGCTTGCGCTGTTCAAATGCCTCTGTATCGAAATCGCGAATAATATATTGCAGCTCGGCGTGCTCTACCGTGCCTTTTATCTGGTGCAGATGATAAAAGCCTTCGTAGCCGTCGGTGAACTGCGGACGCTCTTTTGCCGGTACTTCGGCATGAAACGCCGTCGCCACGTCCAGCGCGTTCACCATCACCCCTTTCGCCGAGCCGGGATGCACATTATTGCCGACGATCTTCACCACCGCTGAGGCGGCGTTGAAGTTCTCATATTCAAACTCGCCGAGATCGCTGCCGTCGATGGTGTAGGCCCAGTCGGCGGCGAAGCCCTCTACGTCGAAATGGGAGGTGCCGCGGCCAATCTCCTCATCTGGCGTAAAGGCGACGCGAATGGCGCCGTGCGGAATATCGCTGCTGGCGAGGCGCGCCATTGCGGTCATGATCTCGGCGATGCCCGCCTTATCGTCGGCGCCGAGCAGCGTCTTGCCGTCGGTGGTGATCAGGGTATGGCCGATTAGCTTATGCAGGATCGGGAACATCACCGGCGACAGCACCTCTTCGCCCATACCGAGCGCGATATCGCCGCCGCGGTAGTTCTCAATAATCTGCGGCTTCACATTCCTGGCGGTAAAATCGGGCGAGGTATCCATATGCGAGATAAAACCGATCACCGGCGTCGGCCAGTCGACGTTGGCGGGCAGCGTGCCCATCACGCAGCAGTGATCGCTGAGCGTGACGTCGATAAAACCGAGCGCAATCAGCTCTTCCTGCAGCTTGCGCGCCAGCGTCCACTGCCCTTCGCTGCTGGGCACCTGACGCGCCTGGGGTTTTGCCTGCGTCTCTATCGCCACGTAACTTAAAAAACGTTCAAGTAACTGATCCATATGCCATCCTTCAAAAGAAGCCGACTATCATTATCAACAGCCGAGTCCGACGCATGTTGCGTCATATCATTATCTGACAGGTTAACCTGCGCTGCGCGTTTGCAGAAGGATCTTTTAACCCGGCTGTAAACATCGTTATTCAGGGTAGCGGATAACGGCCTGATCGTCTCTTTTCTCCAGCAAAACATGGCATTGCCCTCTTTTTGAGGTATCATCGCGCCCTCTCGCTGGCTGGCCGACGCAAACGGCTATGCTTAAACCTGTTCGACCCTATTACCGACTGAGTGACTAAAATGACGCAAACACGCGCGCAGCAGGCGCTGGTTACGCTTTCTGGCATCAGTAAAGCTTTTGATGGCAAGTCAATTATCAGCGACTTCAACCTGACCATCGATCACGGCGAATTTATTACCCTGCTCGGTCCGTCGGGCTGCGGCAAAACCACTATTCTGCGGCTGATCGCCGGGCTGGAAGCGGTCGACAGCGGTCGGGTGATGCTGGATGACAGCGACATCACCGATACGCCCGCCGAGCATCGCCATGTCAATACGGTGTTTCAGAGCTACGCCCTCTTCCCGCATATGTCGGTGTTTGAAAATGTCGCCTTCGGCCTGCGCATGCAAAAAACGCCCAATGCGGAGATCGCCGCGCGCGTCAGCGAGGCGCTGGCGATGGTGCAGCTGGAGCGTTTCGCCGATCGCCGCCCGCATCAGCTCTCTGGCGGCCAGCAGCAGCGCGTCGCCATTGCGCGCGCGGTGGTGAACCGCCCGAAGGTGCTGCTGCTTGATGAGTCGCTCTCGGCGCTCGACTATAAGCTGCGCAAGCAGATGCAGAACGAGCTGAAGGCGCTGCAGCGCAAGCTCGGCATTACCTTTGTTTTCGTGACGCACGATCAGGAAGAGGCGCTTACCATGTCCGACCGCATCGTGGTGATGCGCGACGGCAAGATCGAGCAGGACGGCACGCCGCGCGAAATCTACGAAGAGCCGAAGAATCTCTTTGTGGCGCGCTTTATCGGCGAAATTAACGTCTTTGACGCCGACGTCCTCGACGCCCGCGACGCGCCGCGCGTGCGCGCCCGCGTGGAGGGCCGTGAATGCGATATTCACTGCGCCTTCCCAGTCAGCGCTGGCGATCGCCTGCATGTGTTGCTGCGTCCGGAAGATCTGCGCGTCGACGAGGTGCATAGCGACCAGGCGGTAGAAGGCCTGATCGGCTACGTGCGCGAGCGTAACTACAAAGGCATGACGCTGGAATCGACCGTCGAGCTGGAGAATGGCAAGCTGGTGACGGTCAGTGAATTCTTCAACGAGGATGACCCCGACTTCGATCACTCCCTGAATCAAAAGATGGCGGTGAACTGGGTGCCGAGCTGGGAGGTGGTACTGCCCTATGAAGCTGATGCGTAACCGTTTTCAGAAAGGGGTAACGGCGCTGATCGTCGGCTGGCTGGCGCTGTTCGTGCTGCTGCCCAACCTGATAATCGTCGTCACCAGCTTTCTGACGCGCGACGACGCGCACTTCGTGCGTATGGCGTTCACCCTCAGCAACTATACGCGGCTGCTCGATCCGCTTTATGCCGACGTGCTGCTGCACTCGCTCAATATGGCGCTTATCGCCACGCTCTGCTGCCTGCTGCTGGGTTATCCCTTCGCCTGGTGCCTGACGAAACTGCCGGCGCGCCTGCGGCCGCTGATGCTGTTTCTGCTGATAGTACCCTTCTGGACCAACTCGCTGATCCGCATCTACGGGCTGAAAATCTTCCTCAGCCCGCGCGGCTGGCTAAACGACTTTCTGCTGTGGCTGGGGGTCATTGAGACGCCGTTTCGCATTATGTATACGCCGCAGGCGGTGATCCTCGGTCTGGTCTATATTCTGCTGCCCTTTATGGTGCTGCCGCTCTACTCCAGCCTGGAGAAGCTGGATCGCGCCTGTCTGGAGGCGGCGCGCGATCTCGGCGCCAGCAAAGCGCAGACCTTTTTCCGCATTATTTTGCCGCTGACCATGCCGGGCATCGTCGCGGGCTGTTTGCTGGTGCTGATCCCGGCGATGGGGCTGTTCTACGTGGCGGACCTGATGGGCGGCGCGAAGAACCTGCTGATCGGTAACGTTATCAAGAGCCAGTTTTTGAATATCCGCGACTGGCCGTTCGGCGCGGCGACCAGCATCGTAATGACGCTGCTGATGGGCCTGATGCTGCTGTTTTACTGGCGCGCCGCGCGCCTGCTGAATAAAAAGGTTAGCGAAATCGATGATTAATTATTATAAATCAAAAAGTTAAGTTGCGTTTTTAGACATAAAATCATTGCTAATAAACGATCTCAAAAAACTACCAAACTCAAGCACTTACGCTTGAGTTTTGGTGAACGATTTTCGTTGATTCTAGCCCCACCATGAATAACCCCAAAAGTATTTAACTCCCCTTTCTTTCAGGGTTATTACAACCCCATCAAGACAACTCAGAAAGCCAGAGGATGGATAGCAGGAATGCAATAGCAATGATTGAAGCTGATGGGTGGTATCTGGTGAGAGTTAAAGGCAGTCATCACCAGTTTAAGCACCCAACGAAAAAGGGGCTGGTACGGTAAAGCATCCACAGAAAGACATACCGTTACCAACACTGAAAAGCATTAAAAAACAGGCGGGGCTCTAAGCCCCCTACTGGTGGAGGTTTGCATGTTGTACCCTGTTGCTATTGATAAAGGCGCTTCATCCTTCGGCGTTCGCGTACCTGATATTCCTGGCTGCTTCCCTGGTGGTGATGATTATCAGGGCGCGATGGAAAGCGTACGTGAAGCGATCGAAGCACATATTGAGTTGCTGGCTGAAGATGGCGAGGCCGTGCCCGAAGCAACGACAGTCGAAAACTGGCTTTCCGATCCTGAATATGCCGGTGTGGTATGGGCACTGGTTGGCGTGGATATAACACGCCTGATGGGAAAAGCGGAAAAAATCAATGTGACGCTTCCCTCATTGCTGATCCGCCGTATCGATCAGTTTGTGACCGCGCATTCAGAGTATGGCAGTCGGTCTGGCTTCCTCTCCCGCGTCGCAGCAGATAAAGTAATCGGACTGCAAAAACGATAAGCCTCGAAAGAGGCTTTTGATAACAGGTTTGTTATGAACATTTTTATTGTAAATCTTAAAATTTCAGTAGAAAGACGGCAGAAAATGGAAGAACAGCTGCACGCACTGGGGCTTTCAGCTGAGTTTATCGAGGCCGTAGATGGCAGATTTATGTCTGATGATGAGAGGAAGCGTGTTACTGCAGATGTAAATTACGCATTTCTTCCTGGTGAGATCGGATGCGCGCTAAGCCATCAAAAGATATACAATAGAATCGTCGATGAAAATATCGCTCAAGCATTGATCCTTGAAGATGACGTTCTTATTGATAACATCTTACCCGAACTCCTTAAGGGAATAAAACTAAGCACTAGCACCCCTGAAATTATTTTATTAAGTAGAGTTAATAAATTTCGTAAGAAGGCTGTGCGAAGCATAACTACAATTCATAAAATACATAAAACAGAGCAAGCCACTACCGCACACGCCTATATTATCAATAATAAAGCAGCAGCATCATTTCTAAATAATTTATATCCTGTGTGGATGACATCAGACAAATGGAGTTTGTTTGAAGACTTATCCATGGCGAAAATTTACTCTGTAATTCCTTACCCTGTTCGCCTTTCCGAAGAGGCTGAAACATCAACAATAAATCAATCAAAAGGTGATTCTGAAATCAACATAAAAAAGAAACACATATGGGAGTTACTTATGCAGAAACGACCACTACGAGCAAAAATTCGCCACAGATATCGTCGAGCTATTACTCCGCTATTCCATAAAATTGTCAATCAGGGTAAGGGTTAACGCTTCAGGTTAATTATTTTATGCTCACAGGCCATTCGATCAAGGGTGCATCGAATGGTACTATTCTGGACAATAACACACGGTATTTTTTCCATTCAACAAGTAAAGCTGTTTCTTCATCAGTTGCCATATCCATATCAACGGCATCCTGTAACGTTTGAATGGTTAGCGTAGCTTCCTGTATCAGCCGCTTTTTCTCACTTTCTGCGAACGCCACCGCGGCGGCGCGCTCTGCTTTCGTGTCTTTTACCCAGCCTTCGCCATTCCAGCGCATGTAGTTTCCGTCAGGAGCGATGGTCGTTACGTCAGCAGGCAAAGCACCGGGCCTGGTGATATAAACACGTTCGCCCGTTTCTTTGCTATAGACCGTTTGGTTTCGGTAATCCTCTGCCCGCTCCCACACTGTCCCGTTAAATATGGCGACCTTTCCCTCTGGCACGTCTGGCACGTCTGGCACGTCTGGCACGTCTGGCACGTCTGGCGGTGCGATGTTGGCACAGTCAGCCGGGAGTCCAGTATTAGCCGGTATATAAGCATCATCCGCGCCAATAAACTCTCGGGTGTCTGCAAGAGGTTATAAATTCGGATAGTGCGGTCTTTACCTAAAAATTTAAAAGCTATTATGCTAGCCTCACAATGTAGTTATAAGCGATGTTTTTAACGGTGTTACCGGCAACGGTAACGGTGTGGATATGCGCCCCGGCATTAACAGCTGATAAGGAGGTATCTACATTGCCATTGGTATTAAATACGTTTCGGTCAATATAAACACCGTTACCCCCACCACCATTGCGCCATGCTCGCCGGCACTTGCCGCCGTTCCTGAAATGCTGTGCGTATGTGCGCCGGTGCTGTTTGATGACTTAGTCACGTAATCAAATGCGCTGGTATTTTTCGTCCCGAGATCGGTTGATGAAGCTGATGCCCCGTGCGTGTGCGACTTAATACCGTCCTGTTCCTGTGACAGCACCGCCCGATCGCTTGAGGGTTTCCCTTTTTAACGTCCATCCGCGCAAATCTGGGATAACACCTGAGGGATAGGCCGCAGCCAGAAGAGGATAATCTGCTTAGTCAAAGCTTTGCCCCGCCATAAGGCATACCCGGCTGGTGCCGAGTCTGACGGCCACGCAATCGGCGCGCCAACAGGAAACGCATCGTCAGACGTCCATACAGTCCATACCCCTGTCGAATACTGAAGAGAAGACATTGTCAGAATGAAATTCTCTGATGTGTGGGATGATCACTTACATCTTATCCGGGGGAAAACAGGGATGAGACTGGCGTTACCGCTCTCGCTTTACTGCTAAGCGGTCGGGATGACTCTCAAGGAGGTGCAGAAGAAAGGGCAGCCAATGAGCTAAGACAATCTTAGTGATTATTTTGCGGACGCGCGCGTAAAGCCGCCGGAGGGGAAAACACCAATCACATTCCACGAACAACGCTCTTTGTCAGCGTGTCTGTACCGGGCACAGGGGATCGACACTAAAACTCTGCTGGGTCATAAGGTACAGACAACCCCCGATAAATATAATGACACTCGTGGGCAGGAATGGATCAAGCTGGTCATTTGAATGGCCGTTTTTTCCCGATCACAAGAAAAATTATTGTAAAATGCGCGGCCTTAGTGATGGTTGCTCTGTTCTACATCGGTCATTGGTTTTGGTGAAAAGTTTTGGAGATATTTTGGAGAAGAGAAAAAATTGAATATTTTCAAGGCTCTGAAAACATCACGCCTGCTGAATAAAAAGGTGGACCTGGAATGATCGCGCGCCTGCTACGCGGCGGCTTTATGGCCGCGATTTACGCCTGGTTCTATATCCCTGTCGCCATCCTGATGGTTAACTCGTTCAACGCCTCGCGCTTCGGCATCAACTGGCAGGGGTTCAGCACCCGCTGGTACAGCCTACTGATGAATAACGACAGCCTGATCCAGGCGGCGCAGCATTCGCTGATCATGGGCGTGATCTCCGCCAGCTGCGCGACGCTAATCGGCTCGCTCACCGCCGTGGCGCTCTACCGCTACCGCTTTCGCGGCAAACCCTTTGTCAGCGGCATGCTGTTCGTGGTGATGATGTCGCCCGATATCGTGATGGCGATCTCCCTGCTGGTGCTGTTTATGCTGCTCGGCATCTCGCTCGGCTTCTGGTCGCTGCTCTTTTCGCATATCACTTTCTGTCTGCCCTTTGTGGTGATTACCGTCTATTCGCGGCTAAAGGGCTTTGACGTGCGCATGCTGGAAGCGGCGAAAGATCTGGGCGCCAGCGAAACCACCATCCTGCGTAAAATTATTCTGCCGCTGGCGATGCCGGCGGTAGCGGCGGGCTGGCTGCTGAGCTTTACCCTGTCGATGGATGACGTGGTGGTCTCCTCCTTTGTGACCGGGCCGACGTTTGAGATCCTGCCGCTGAAGATCTATTCAATGGTGAAAGTCGGCGTCTCGCCGGAGGTGAACGCGCTGGCGACAATTCTGCTGCTGCTGTCGCTGCTGCTGGTCGGCGTCAGCCAGCTGTTGCTCCGTGATAAAACCAAATAGAGGATAAATAATGAAGAGATGGTCTCACTGGCTGGCGGCTGGGGCGCTGGCGCTGGGCATGCAGAGCGCGCAGGCTGACGACGCCAGTACGCTCTACTTCTATAACTGGACCGAATATGTGCCGCCGGGGCTGCTGGAGCAGTTCACTAAAGAGACCGGCATCAAGGTGATCTACTCCACCTACGAGTCCAACGAGAGCATGTATGCCAGGCTGAAGACCTGGAAAGATGGCGCCTACGATCTGGTGGTGCCTTCCACCTATTTCGTGGCGAAGATGCGCAACGAGGGCATGCTGCAGAAGATCGACAAGGCGCAGCTGAGCAACTTTAAAAATCTCGATCCGAATCTGCTGAATAAGCCGTTCGATCCCGGTAACGACTATTCGATCCCCTATATCTGGGGCGCAACGGCGATCGGCGTTAATACCGACGCGCTGGACGCGAAGTCTGTGCAGAGCTGGGCCGATCTGTGGAAGCCGGAGTATAAGCAGAGTCTGCTGCTTACCGACGATGCGCGCGAGGTGTTCCAGATGGCGCTGCGCAAGCTGGGGCTTTCCGGCAATACCCGCGATCCAGAAGAGATTAACGCCGCTTATGAAGAGCTAAAGAAGCTGATGCCCAACGTGCTCGCCTTTAACTCCGACAACCCAGGCAATCCGTTTATGGAAGGCGAAGTGAATCTCGGCATGATCTGGAACGGCTCCGCCTACGTGGCGCGCCAGGCGGGCACGCCGCTGGAGGTGGTCTGGCCGAAAGAGGGCGGCATTTTCTGGATGGATAATCTGGCGATCCCGGCCAACGCAAAAAACAAGGCGGGGGCGCTGAAGCTGATTAACTTCCTGCTGCGTCCCGATGTGGCGGCGAAAGTGGCGGAAACCATCGGTTACCCGACGCCGAACCTGGCCGCGAAGGCGCTGCTGCCGAAGGCGGTGGCGAGCGATCCGTCGCTCTATCCCCCCGCCGAGGTGATCAACAAGGGGGAATGGCAGGATGATGTCGGCGACGCCAGCGTGCAGTATGAGACGCTGTTCCAGAAGCTAAAGGCGGGACGGTAACAAAAAGGCGGCTTTGCCGCCTTTTTGTTGAACAGGTGCCAACGCGGATAGCATTTGTGCGGCCTGACTGGTGGAAGTGAAAGTGTCACGCTCTGACTTTCTGCGGGATAAGCATAAGCCGCATCGGCAGCGCGGCAGCTTGGGCGATTACCGTTATTACCTATGCCCTTAAGGGTTTATTAATATCAGCGATCTCCCCAACCGGTGAGGGCTGCTGTGGGTAAATAAGCCCGGCCACGTCAAACTGATGGCCGGGCATATCTGCTGCCTTGTGGGTAGCAGTTGGGGCGATAATCAAGATCTGATTTACGCCTGGCAGCACGAAGCCGATAGGGATGCAGTTCGCGGGCTGCTGGCCTACATGCTGCACCGAGTCTGAGATCCGGATGCGCTATCCACACACGGCATTGAAGACCTCACCAGCAAGCGATTCCGCGACGAATCCAGTATTCTCGTTAACCTATGAAACATGCCCGCTGCGGCGGACGTAATTCCATTCACACCAGCATAGTAATCCCTGTTGCAGCCAGGCCTATTGTGCGTTACAGTGTTTACATAATGTGAACGCCTGAGCGAAATCACTTAATGCACGTCATTTCAAAAGAGCCATTTGAGCAAGCGGCGCGGTTATTTCCTAACGATGCCAGGGCCATCAAGGCGCTGTATCGTCTGGTACGCGAAACAGACTTCAAAACGCCCGAAGAACTGCGCGCTGCCGTACCGAGCCTGGACCATTTTAAATACCGTGACAAATGGTGGGTTTTAGATGTAGGGGGCAACAATTTGCGAGTAATCGCCTACATAAACTTCGTGAATAAGCGCTTCTACGTTAAGCACATCGCTACCCACGCTGAATACGATAAGCTGACTCGCTACTATCGGGAGAATAAAGAATGATCGCCGACACCATTAAAGCTATCGAAGCGACCAAACAACTGGTCGCGGCTGTTCCCCTGCTGGGGGGCAGCAACTCAGAGAAAGACTACCGTGACGCACTGGCTCTAGTGGACTACCTGATTGACCACGACGATGAAAACCCGCTGATCGACTTTCTTGCGGCAAAAATTGCACACTACGAGGACAATAGCGAGCGCTTTGCAGAGTTCAACAAAGAGGTTGACGAAATGCCAGTTGGCGTTGCGCTGCTGCGCACGTTGATTGACCAGCATAGATTGTCTTACTCCGACCTGAGCGAGGAAATCGGCTCTAAATCGCTTGTTAGCCAAATCCTGTCCGGTCAGCGCTCTCTGACGATCTCACATATCAAGGCTCTTTCCGCTCGCTTCGGGGTAAAACCTCAATGGTTCCTGTGATATAACCACTTCCAGCCCGTATAATTGCGGGCTTCGTATTGTCACCAGCAAAAGACATTGGCACGCCAGAAGCGACTTTATGCAGAATCCTCTCAGCCCGGCGCTGATGGGACTCTTTTCACTTTTCTACGGACGGCACAAGCCAGGGCGCCGGTTTGATCAACACATCATCTTTAGTAAGCCGCCTGCATGCGCCGACCGTGATAAAAAAGCGAGGAGTTCTATAACATCAACTGGCAGGAGCTTGAGACGGAACACGTTCTGACGCTGCTGTGCCACGGAATATAACAACGCCGCCACAGGCGACTTTATCAGGGCAATGACCGGCAAGCTGTACCGCCACCAGGAAAAATCATTGCTTGATCCGATGGTGAATATCATACGCGGCGTGCAGCGTCCTGGAGAAAAGCGCGTACCACACGGCAGGCTCTCCGGGAAAGGCAACATCCTCTGACTCACCCGACAAATCACCTGCCATATAATCTGACCATATTTACACAGGAAGTAGGTATGGCCAAATCAACCACCAGCACGAATAGCATCGGAGAATATCCGCTATCGCGGTACAACGATCGCAACATCACAGCCCCATCCTGCGCGCGGAGCTGCGCAAGCAAGTGATGGCTATGTGCCAGTCAAACGATCAGAAGCTGACCTCGCATGAGGTAAAAAGTTACTTATACAAACTCCGCAAGAAACCATCCACAAAGCGCGGCACTTCCTCGCTCGCCAGCCCGTAGTGACGCTCGGCGAACTCGTTGCCCACCAGGCTCGGCTCCAGATTCAGCTCCACGGTATGGGCGCCCTGCAGTTTCGCCTCATGCACAAAGCCCGCCGCCGGGTAGACATGGCCGGAAGTGCCGATGGCGATAAAGAGATCCGCCTGCTCCAGCGCCTGATAAATCTCCTCCATGCCGACAGGCATCTCGCCAAACCACACCACATGCGGACGCAGCGGCGCGGGAAACTGACAGCAGGTGCAGCGATCGTCGGTGGTCAGATCCCCGTTCCAGGCGATCACCTGGCCGCTGCTGGTGCAGCGCACCTTCAGCAGTTCGCCGTGCATATGCAGCACGCGGCTGTTGCCCGCGCGCTCGTGCAGATTGTCGATATTCTGCGTCACCAGCAAAAAGTTATCGCCCAGTACCTGCTCCAGCTCGGCCAGCGCCCTGTGCGCGGCGTTGGGCTGGATCTCGCTGGCGTGCAGGGCGCGGCGGCGCGCGTTGTAAAAACGCTGCACCAGCTCAGGATCGCGGCGGTAGCCTTCCGGCGTCGCCACATCCTCCACGCGATGCTCTTCCCAGAGGCCGTCGGCGGCGCGAAAGGTCTGAATGCCCGACTCAGCTGAAATACCCGCGCCGGTCAGCACCACCACGAACGGCTGCGGATGGGCCGCCAGCTCCGCCTGACGATCGCGCTCAAAAATACGCTGGCGAAAACGCTGATGCACCTTGCGGCGGGTCTTCTTATAGCGGGCGAGCCGCAAGCGTCGACGCGGTGTGCGCATAAAAACTCCTTGTGGGCGACGTCGGGTCGCCGCCAGAAAATCTCAAGTGTAGCGGCCGCGTATGACAGCGCAATGCCGCCGTTTTCGCCGGATTACTGACCGCTCAGCACCCGCGCCGGATCGATGCGGCTGGCGCGCCGCGCCGGATACCAGCTCGCCAGCAGGCTAAGCACAATCGCCGTCAGCAGCACCGAGCCAACGTCGAGCCAGTGCAGCTCAGAGGGCAGAAAATCGATAAAGTAGATATCGCCCGCCAGCAAATGATGGCCGGTCAGCGATTCCAGCCCGCGCACCAGCGTGGTGAGATTCAGCGCCACCAGCACGCCGATCACCACGCCGCTGACGCTGCCGAGCAGCCCGGCCAGCAGGCCGTACCAGATAAAGATGGCGCGGATCAGCCCGTCTTTAGCGCCCAGGGTGCGCAGCACCGCAATATCGCTGCTCTTGTCCTTCACCGCCATCACCAGCGTCGAGACGATATTAAAACAGGCTACGCCAATCACCAGCACCATCGCCAGATACATAATGGCGCGGATCATCTGAATATCGCGATACATATAGCCGAAGGTGCCAATCCAGCTGCGGATATAGACGTAACTGTGGGTCGCCTCGCCCGCGTCACGCACCAGCTTCACCGCCTGGAAGGGGTCCTGCATCTTCAGGGCGATACCCGTGACACTGTCACCCATATCGAGATAGCTCTGGGCATCCGCCAGCGGCACCAGCGCCAGACTGTGGTCCAGCATGCCGCTCAGCTGCAGGATGCCGCTCACCTGCAGGCGAATACGCTTCGGCTGCAGCAGTTTCGTGCCGCCGTCGTTGTTGGGGATCAGGATGGTAATCCAGCTGCCCTGCTTTACGTTCAGGGTGCGGGCGATGCCGCCGCCTAAAATAATCTGCTGTTTGCCCGCGGCGAAGGTTTTCCAGCCGTCCCCCTCCACAAACTGCGGCAGCGCGCTGAGGCGCGGCTCCTGCGCCGGATCGACCCCTTTCACCTGCAGCGCCTGCAGCTTCGCGCCGCTCTCGATCAGGCCGGTAAAGTTAACGTAGGGCGCGGCGGCGGCGATGCCGGGCACCTGCTCCACGGGGGCTATCAGCGCCTGCCAGTTGCGGAACGGCTGATTGACCGCCTCGATCTCACCGTGCGGCACCACCGCCAGAATACGGTTGTTCAGCTCGCGCTCGAAGCCGTTCATGGCGCTCAGGCCGATGATCAGCACCGCCACGCCCAGCGCGATGCCGAGGGTAGAGATAATCGAGATCAGCGACACCATGCCGCCGCCGCGGCGGCCGCGGCTAAAACGCAGCCCTAACAACAGGGATAACGACGAACCCATCAGAGCGCTCCTGCTAAGGTCACCTGCTCGCTTAGCTGACCGTCGCGCATCTCCATCTGGCGCGACAGGCGCTTCGCCAGATGCAGATCGTGCGTCACCACCAGAAAGGCGGTGCCCTGACGGACATTCAGCTCGCCCAGCAGTTCAAAAATGGCGTCGGCGTTGCGCGCGTCGAGGTTGCCTGTTGGCTCATCCGCCATCACCAGACGCGGGCGGTTCACCAGCGCGCGGGCGATAGAGACGCGCTGGCGCTCGCCGCCCGACAGCTCCGACGGTCGGTGATGCGCCCGCTTCTCCAGGCCTACCGCCGCCAGCATCTCGCGCGCGCGCTGCTGCGCCTCCGCCTTGCCGGTTTTGCCGATCAGCAGCGGCATCGCCACGTTTTCCAGCGCGTTAAAGTCGGGCAGCAGATGATGGAACTGGTAGATAAAGCCCAGCTCGCGGTTGCGCAGCGAGGCTTTGGCAGAGGATGACATGGCGTTCAGCGACTGGCCGTCAAATACCACATCGCCAGAGGTGGGCGCGTCCAGCCCGCCCAGCAGATGCAGCAGCGTACTTTTGCCGGAGCCGGAGCTGCCGACAATCGCCACCAGCTCACCGGGCTGCAGGCTAAAGGTGACGTTGCGCAGCACGTCAGTCTGCACGCTGCCTTCCTGATAGCGTTTGCACAGCTCGCGGCACTGCAACAAAGGGGTGTTACTCATAACGTAAAGCCTCAGCGGGTTGAACGGCGGCGGCGCGCCAGGAGGGATAGAGCGTCGACAGCAGCGCGACAGCCATCGCCGTTACGGCAATAGTGATCACCTGCCAGAGATTGATGTCGACCGGCAGCGCCGCGCCATCTAAAAACAGGCCGATAACCGGCATCAGATTATTGAGCTGGCTGGCCAGCAGCACGCCCAGCAGGGTGCCGAGCAGCGCGCCGATAATCCCGGCGCTGGCGCCCTGCACCATAAACACCGCGACAATCTGACGGCGCGTCAGCCCCTGCGTTTGCAGGATCGCCACCTCGCCCTGCTTCTCCATAATTAGCAGGCCGAGCGAGGTAATGATATTAAAGGCGGCGACGGCGACGATCAGGCTCAGCAGCAGCCCCATCATATTCTTCTCCATGCGCACCGCCTGGAACAGGTCGCCTTTGCGCTCCCGCCAGTCTTTCCATACCAGACCGGCCGGCAGCGGCTGCTGGCTTAGCGCATCCACCGCCAGCGGCTTATCCAGCCAGAGACGCCAGCCGGTGACGTTGCCCGCCGGATAGCGCATCAGGCGCGAGGCGTCCTGCTGGTTGACCAGGATCTGGTAGCCGTCCACCTCGCTGTTGGCCGCATAGGTGCCCGCTACGGTAAACAGACGCTGGCTCGGCACGCGGCCCATCGGGGTAAACTGGCTGACCGACGGCACCATCAGGCGCAGCTCGTCGCCGCGCTTCACGCCAAGCTGCGTCGCCAGCTGTTCGCCAAGGATGACATTGTACTGGCCCGACTGCAGCACGCTTTGCGGCGTGTTGACCAGATAAGGCGTCAGGGGATCTTTTTCGTCGGGCTGAATCCCGAGCATCACGCCAACCGACACGTTATGCGCGCTCTGCAGTACCACATCAGCGGTGGTGAGCGGCGCCATGCGGCTGACGCCCGCCAGCTTAAGGCTCGCGGCGGGCTGCTGCTGCGGGTTGATGCTGCCTTTGTCGCTGGTGACCAGCGCCTGCGGCATCAGCCCGAGAATATTGCCCTCCAGCTCGCGTTCAAAGCCGTTCATCACCGACAGTACGGTGACCAGGGCCAGCACACCGAGCGTAATGCCGATAGTGGAGAGCCAGGAAACGAAGCGACCAAAGCGATCCGATGCTCGCCCGCGCATATAGCGCAGGCCGATAAATAGCGCGACAGGTTGATACATGTATTCCGTCTTGGCAGTTGCCTGAAAGTAGACCAGTGATGATAAAGGAGGCGTCTGGTTTATGAAACCTCTAACCCTCTGAGTACGCGGCAAAGTGTGGCCGATTTTCGCTAAAAAGATATGCTGCTGGCCTCAACTGTACGTTTAATCGCCTGCCGTCCGGGTAGGCTACACTATAAGGTGAAGTCAGCAACGTGCTCCCTGGGCGCTGGAGTAAACACCATGTTCAAATATCCCAAAGGCAGTATTGTGAAACACAAATCGGGAGAGATAAAAGGCGAGATTGTTAACGTTTTTGAACAGGGAGACGCACCCACCGGCTATTACGTCAAGTGGGACGACGGCAACCACAGCTACCACCTGGAAATGGAGCTGAGCTGGGCGAATATCGATCGTCCGCGCATGCACTATACCCAACCATCCGCTAAATAACCGGCCACCGCGCAAAGGAAAAACCGCCGCAGCAGATGATCGCCAGGGCGTAATGTGGAATCATGACGCCCTGGAAAAAATGGAGAGAACCACAAGATCCCATGTCCGAACAGATTCGCTATGCCCTGCCCGTAAAATCTGGCGATCGCCGTCAGCTTGGTGAGCTAATCGGTGCCGCGCACGCGGTGGAGTGCGCCAGCATTACCGAGCGCCACGCCGGTCCGGTGCTGATGATCACCCCCGATATGCAAACCGCGCTGCGCCTGCTGGACGAAATCCGCCAGTTTACCGATCTCCCCGTCAGCCATCTCGCCGACTGGGAAACGCTGCCCTATGACAGCTTCTCACCGCATCAGGACATTATTTCGGCGCGTCTGTCGACGCTTTACCAGCTGCCGACCATGACGCGCGGCATGCTGATTATGCCGGTGAACACCCTGATGCAGCGCGTCTGTCCCCATACTTTTTTGCACGGCCACGCGCTGGTGATGAAGCAGGGACAGAAACTCTCGCGCGATCGCCTGCGCGATCAGCTGGAACAGGCGGGCTATCGCCACGTCGATCAGGTGATGGAGCACGGCGAGTACGCCACGCGCGGCGCGCTGCTCGATCTCTTTCCCATGGGCAGCGATCAGCCCTACCGCATCGACTTTTTCGACGATGAGATCGACAGCCTGCGGCTGTTCGACGTTGACAGCCAGCGCACGCTGGAAGCGGTGCCGGCGATTAACCTGCTGCCGGCCCATGAGTTTCCGACCGACAAAGCGGCGATCGAGCTGTTCCGCACCCGCTGGCGCGAGCAGTTCGACGTGCGCCGCGAGCCGGAGCATATCTACCAGCAGGTGAGCAAAGGCACCCTGCCCGCCGGCATCGAATACTGGCAGCCGCTCTTCTTCGAGCAGGCGCTGCCGACGCTGTTCAGCTATCTGCCCGACAATACGCTGGTGGTGAACTGCGGCGATCTTAACAGCAGCGCAGAGCGCTTCTGGCAGGACGTCGAGGCGCGCTATGAGAATCGCCGCGTCGACCCGATGCGCCCGCTGCTGACGCCAGCCACGCTCTGGCTGCGGCCCGACGCGCTGCTGGGCGAGCTGAACCGCTGGCCGCGCATGCAGATGACCAATGAATCACTGCCGGAGAAAGCGGGCAATACCAATCTTGGCTACCGGCCGCTGCCGGATATCGCCGTGCAGGCGCAGGCCAAAGCGCCGCTCGATCCGCTGCGCCAGTTCCTCGACGCCTTCAGCGGCCAGGTCACCTTCTCGGTGGAGAGCGAAGGCCGCCGCGAAAGCCTGCAGGAGCTGCTGGCGCGCATTAAGCTGCGTCCGCAGACGGTGCGGCGCTTCGATGAGGCACAGAGCGAACGCTATACCCTGATGATCGGTGCCAGCGAGCGCGGCTTTATCGATACGCTGCGCGACCGCGCCCTGATCTGCGAAAGCGATCTGCTGGGCGAACGCGTCAGCCGTCGCCGCCAGGATACGCGCCGCACCATCAACCCGGATATTCTGATCCGCAACCTGGCCGAGCTGACGCCCGGTCAGCCGGTGGTGCATCTGGAGCACGGCGTTGGCCGCTATATCGGCCTGACCACGCTGGAGGCGGGCGGCATTATGGCGGAGTATCTGATGCTCTCCTACGCCAACGACGCCAAACTCTATGTGCCGGTCTCGTCGCTGCATCTGATCAGCCGCTACGCCGGCGGCGCGGATGAAAACGCGCCGCTGCACAAGCTGGGCAGCGACGCCTGGTCGCGCGCGCGGCAGAAAGCGGCGGAGAAGGTGCGCGACGTTGCCGCCGAGCTGCTGGATATTTACGCCCAGCGCGCGGCGAAAGCGGGCTACGCCTTTAAGCACGACCGCGAGCAGTATCAGCTTTTCTGCGAAAGCTTCCCGTTTGAAACCACGGCGGATCAGGCGCAGGCGATCAACGCGGTGCTGAGCGATATGTGTCAGCCGCTGGCGATGGATCGACTGGTGTGCGGCGACGTTGGCTTCGGCAAGACCGAAGTGGCGATGCGCGCCGCCTTCCTGGCGGTCGAGAACCATAAACAGGTGGCGGTGCTGGTGCCGACCACGCTGCTGGCGCAGCAGCACTACGATAACTTCCGCGATCGCTTCGCCAACTGGCCGGTGCGCATTGAGATGCTGTCGCGCTTCCGCAGCGCCAAAGAGCAGACGCAGGTACTGCAGGCGGCGAGCGAGGGTAAGATCGATATTCTGATCGGTACCCATAAGCTGCTGATGAGCGATCTAAAGTGGCACGACTTAGGGCTGCTGATCGTCGATGAAGAGCACCGCTTCGGCGTGCGCCACAAAGAGCGTATCAAGGCGATGCGCGCCGACGTCGATATTCTGACGCTTACCGCGACGCCGATCCCGCGCACCCTGAATATGGCGATGAGCGGCATGCGCGATCTGTCGATTATCGCCACGCCGCCCGCGCGCCGCCTGGCGGTGAAGACCTTTGTGCGCGAGTATGACGCGCTGGTGGTGCGTGAGGCGATCCTGCGTGAAGTGCTGCGCGGCGGCCAGGTCTACTACCTCTATAACGACGTTGAGAATATTGAGAAGGCGGCGCAGCGGCTGACGGAGCTGGTGCCGGAGGCGCGTATCGCCATCGGCCACGGCCAGATGCGCGAGCGCGACCTTGAACGGGTGATGAATGACTTCCATCATCAGCGCTTCAACGTGCTGGTCTGCACCACCATTATCGAGACCGGCATCGATATCCCGACCGCCAACACCATTATTATTGAGCGCGCCGACCATTTCGGCCTGGCGCAGCTGCATCAGCTGCGCGGCCGCGTCGGACGTTCGCACCATCAGGCGTACGCCTGGCTGCTGACGCCGCCGCCTAAAGCGATGACCAGCGACGCGCAGAAGCGTCTGGAGGCGATCGCCTCGCTGGAGGATCTGGGCGCGGGCTTTGCGCTGGCAACGCACGATCTGGAGATCCGCGGCGCAGGCGAGCTGCTGGGCGAAGAGCAGAGCGGCCAGATGGAGACGCTGGGCTTCTCGCTCTATATGGAGCTGCTGGAGAACGCGGTTGAAGCGCTGAAGGCGGGCCGCGAGCCGTCGCTGGAGGATCTCACCAGCAATCAGACCGAGATTGAGCTGCGCATGCCCGCTCTGCTGCCGGAGGAGTTTATCCCCGACGTCAATACCCGCCTTTCGCTCTATAAGCGCATCGCCAGCGCCGACAGCGAAGAGGAGCTGCAGGAGCTGAAGGTTGAGATGATCGATCGCTTCGGCATCCTGCCGGACGCGGCGCGCAATCTGCTGGATATCGCTGCGCTGCGGCTGGTGGCGCGCAGCCTCGGCATCCGCAAGATCGAGGTCAGCGATAAAGGCGGCTTCTTTGATTTTGCGCCGCAGAACAGCGTCGATCCCGGCTGGCTGATTAGCCTGCTGCAGAAGGATCCGCAGCAGTGGAAGCTTGATGGCCCGACCCGACTGCGCTTTACGCGCGATCTGACCGAGCGCAAGCTGCGCATGGAGTGGGTGCAGAGCTTTATGGCACAGCTGCGCGAAAACCGCGTTTAGTGACATAGTCACGTCTCCCGCCAGCGGGAGACGTGGCTTGATTTACTTCAGCGCCATCGCGTCGCGCAGCGTAAAGAAGAGATCGGTCTGATCGGTCAGACCCACCACATTCGCCGCCCAGGGGCCGTAGGCCGCGACGCGCAGCTGGGTGCCGGTATGGCCCTGCGAATCGGTATCGGAGTTGCCGTAGCTGATGGTCATCACCGCGCCATCTTTGGTGTTCAACGCCTGCGTCAGGCCGGGCGCTTTGGTCTCATTGGCGATGATCTGGCTGCTGTGCGCATGATCCGCCGTCACCACCACCAGCGTATTCCCCTCTTCGCGCGCAAACGCGAGCGCCTGCTGCACCGCTTCGTCGAGATCCACCGTTTCGCCAATCTGGCCGCACGGATTCGCCGCGTGATCCTCTTTATCAATCGACGCGCCCTCTACCTGCAGGAAAAAGCCGTTCGGGTTGGCCTTGAGCAGATCTATCGCTTTGGCGGTCATCTGCGACAGCGTCGGGGTAGTGGCCGGACGATCTTTATTGACCTCGCAGGTTACCGCTGGCTGGTCGATATTGCCGTGATAGCTCGCCTTCGGCCCTTTCCAGCGCACCGGCATATTGCCGTCGGCAAACAGGCCGAGCAGCGGTTTGTCCTTACTGGCCGCCGTAACGGCGTTCAGCCCCTGCCAGTCGCTTACCAGCTGGAACCCCAGCGCCTGCGCCTGGTCGCGCAGGGTTTTGCCCTGATAGTCGCCCGCTTTCGCCACCTCGTTAAAAGATTTCGCGCCGCCGCCCAGTACCACGTCGGCACGGGTTTTCAGGATCTGTTCGCTGATGGAGCCTTTTCCGCCCTGCTCCAGCGCATTGCTGGCGCACAGCTCGCTGGTTTTCTCCGGGCCGTAGCATTTGCGGCTGGTGACGTGCGCCATCAGCGCGGCGGGCGTGGCATCCTGCAGCTCCGCGGTTGAGACGTTACCGGTCGCTTTGCCTGCCGCTTTGGCGATCTCCAGCAGGGTTTGCTGATCTTTGCCGTTGACGTCGACGCCGATTGCGCCGTTATAGCTTTTGGTGCCGGTAGCCCACGCGGTGGCGGACGCGGCAGAATCAGTCACGTAATCCGGCTTGTGGCTCTTTTTGTCGAGCGAGTAGTGGGTGTACTGGCCGGTAAGCGGCAGCGCGTCCAGTCCTTTAAAAAAGCCGCCTGCCCCTTCCGCCAGGTTGCGCGCGGCGGTGATTTCCGAGTCGCCCATGCCGTCGCCGATCAGCAGGATGACATTTTTCGCCGTGCTGTTGCGCAGCGACGCTTTCAGCGCCTCGGTCTGATCGCCGGTCAGGCGGCGCGCGCCGCCGTGCAGGGTAATATCACCGGTCGCGGCGCGGATATAGGCGGCGTCCGCCGGCGCGCTGCTGTTTTCGGCGTGTACGGAGAGGCTGACCAGCGAAGCGAGCAGTGAGAAGGTAAAAGTGCGCATCTGTTTCATCTTGTATTCCCTTATAAGTAAAATTTACCAGAAGTATCAGGCGTTAAGTCTGTGATGCTTTGGTGACATTTTTGTGGCTGTGGGATTTCTTTTTGATGACAATCTGGCCGGAATGCGCAGGGATAAAACGATTCGAACAGAGCTTAAGCGGATAGAAAAAAAGAGAAAAATAGTGCTTGACCCTTTTGGGCCGACTCCCTATAGTAGCGCCCCGTTGACCCAGCAAGGTCAGCGGAAAAAATGTGGTGAGGTGTCCGAGTGGCTGAAGGAGCACGCCTGGAAAGTGTGTATACGGCAACGTATCGGGGGTTCGAATCCCCCTCTCACCGCCATAATTAGTAGGACGTTGAGCGGACAAAGCCGCGTGTAGACTGAATCCAAAGACTACATCGAGACAACGGAACTACAAAAGCAGTACAAAAAAGTGCACGTGAAATGCACGCGCATCTCAGATGCAAAGAAAAAGCCTTTGGTTAACGTCAGAGGCTTTTCTGTTTGTGTCTAATTGCAACGCGATATTTCAAGGTGCTGCAATCCCATCACAACACGCTTCTCCTTTATATGTGCTTTTACTGACGCTCAGATCGTCGGCCGGTACTCGTCGTCATCTTCCAGAATCGTGGCAGTAACTTTACCCAGCACGATGATGCCCTCCAGCCCTTCCCCGTCTATCGTCTCCCCGTCTTGCGTTATCAGCCCGGAGGCGAACAGCTTGCCCACCATCGGATAGCCATCGTACTGAAACGCCACCTCATCCCCAGGCTTCATTTTTACGCTGCGGTCGACGATGACAAACCCGTCAGGCGTCTCGATGCGGAACGCGCTGCACAATGGAGGCTCGAAGCTTTCTTCTATATATGACGCGCTCATCTAACATACCCCATGTTGCGCAGGGCCCACGTCTTGTTCTCTCCGCCGTCCGTGACGAGCTCGAAAAAGAACGTCTGATACCGCTTAATCCAGCGGTTGCACTCCTCCAGAGGCCAGTGATGGTTGTACTTTACGAGCGCTAACCGAAAGTCGTTCGTTGTCACTAACCGCCGATTTTTAGCGTCCAGCTTGATCGCATCTTTGAAAGCCGCGGTGATTTCATAATCGCGTGGCATAAAACTACCCTGCAAATTTACTGTATATAAACACAGTAATGTTGAGGTGTGTTTTTGGCAAGCCGCTGCGGTTTGGATTTTTGTAAAGCTGGCTCTGGCACGGAGTTAGGTCTGGATAAGCCAGACGTGGGTGGTTAAGCTTTAGTCACCCTACCCCGTAGCCTGCTCAGATCGGCGCGGTACGCCTCTGCCCCGTCGCCGGGGCTTTTTTATGAGGTATGAGCATTTTGATATTGTCTGCGGGAAGAATTTCGATTAGCTTGCGTCGCATAAATACTAATTATGGATTTTATATGGAACGTCTTAAAGGCTTGGATGGTATGAGAGGGGGTCTGGCTTTGATTGTTGCTTCAAGCCATGCATTTTCTCACTTTACAGGATGGGGAACAGGTTTCAACATTGTAAGAAATTCAACTTTTGCTGTGGATGTTTTTTTTATTCTTTCCGGTATGGTTTTATATTATAACCATAAGGACAGTCTTACGTTTGAAGGTCGAGAAGTCTTTACATTTTTCAAGTCAAGATTCTTACGACTTTATCCCCTACATATTTTCGCCTCTGCTTTGATACCTCTTTGCCTCTACATTTCCAATGGGCTATTTTTTCCTGACTGGATAGGTAAGTTCTCACTTGGGAAAATAATTACAGATATACTTTTGCTTAGCAATTTTGGTTCGTTAACTCCATATCTTAACCCCCCAACATGGTCTATATCATCTGAACTTTACGTAGCATCAATAGTAATCATTGCATGCTGTTATCGGCCTCTCATTTCTTTTGTTATCTTTATCGTTTCTGTTTTAATGATGATAGCAGTTAGCATGAAATCAAATGAAATACATACACCGCATTATTTAATCCTCAGCGGGGGGATGTTAAGATGTATGTTATGCGTATCAATTGGCGTCATCGCCATGCTTGCACTGGAGAATAAGAAATTAAAATGCATCCTTGAGACATATTCATCATGGATTATTGGCTCCTCAGTCATTACGATGCTGTTAATCATGTCAGGCGTGATCCCATCGATTGCGACCTACACTTTAGTAATAATACTTATATCTATAGGCTTAGTTACTTTAACCCAGTCAAGTGGTCCGTTCATTTCTCTATTAGAAAACAAGCCTTTTATATATCTGGGAAGGAGCTCATATTCTATTTACTTAATGCACACTCCGATCATTTATCTCATGCTGTACTTTAAAAGTAACGACATTAATTTTAATATTCTATTCGCGGCGATGTCTGTCTTGGCTACCGTAATCGTGTCATCCCTGACGTTCAGATTTATAGAAAGACCACTTACTAAAATAGGTAAGCGTTAGGACAGAAATCAATTGTCTCCAAGGGGTGTTTGGGATGGGTCATTAACAGGATTCGTCGACAATTTAAACCCCTTATCAAAATAAAAGAGCCCATCCTTTTTATTATAAAACATTCCTATTTCGCACTGTTTATTTAAAATTGGCACAAACACAAACCCTTCCATTTTGAAATCTTCACTTTCCGCAACAATAGTATTAAGCACTTCAATGTCGCCGTCTGCAATCATGGCTAAGTTAACCGTCATTATGCATACTCCTCAATGATCATAATTCCTGAAACCCCAGAATTTCCCTGTACGGCAGACGTCGTCGCAGGAACACCAATTCCGCCTGAGCCGTAATACCCCCCCTCAATAGGAGATGGCAACGGCATCTGCCCAAGGTTAGTGCCCGGAACAACTTGAATAGTCGTGCTGGCCTTAGTGATGCCACCAGAGGAATTGATTGGCGTAATAGTTGATGTTATTGGCCTGCTGGAGAGACTAGCCCCTGCCGCGGCTGCCCCCGTTGAAATCGGCATTGATACTCCTCCCGGCCCGCCTGGAAGAGTGAAAATAGCCCCAAAAGATGTTGCTCCACCTGTCCCCCCCGTATTCTGCCCCGCAGCAGCAGGGGTTCCTCCAGAACCAATGACTATTGATACCGGTGCATTAAATGCAGAGACCGGGATTAAAACGTCAATATACTGACCGTAATATCCCCCTTGTGACATCCCTCCATTTCCTCCACTAGTTGCAGCCTCGCTTCCACTAGCTCCACCGCCAGCAACTGCCTTGACTCGGATAAAATTTGTACCAGCTCCTGGAGTGTAATTACCAGAGGCGAGGAAAGTAACGACATTTAACAGTCTACCTGGAGTGAACTTTTTCACACCTGACTTTAAATTCGAAAGAATTGTTGCTGGCGCCCCGTTATCAAGAACGTCCACATTTGCTGAGTCTGAAATGAATTGAGCCAAAACATAGGCCATTGCCGATGACTGGCGAAGAACCTTATTGATTTGCGCTGAAGACGCCTTGCCACTTTGAAAACCGCTGAGTAATGCAGCCAGCGCCTCATAATCAGCCTGGCTGGTTACGTTTGCGCTATTTGTGTTTGCAAACGCCTTAAAGTTATTTGTAGCCATTAAAGTGTCACTCCCCATGCGCCGTCATCAAAGCCGGCAATATATTCATTGTCCATATCGAAGCCGAAGAATTTCGACCCAACTGATGGTGTTAAAATAGAAGGCGTTTGAACATCGCCGGCCCATACTCCGGCAGCTTTAACTGTCAGGTAACCTTGTTTGATAGCAGCCAGAAGCTCGAGTGACACCTGGCTGATATCCTCTTCCGGAAATACCCAGACTGAGATGGTCATGTCCTGGTTGTCGACGATTTGCATCCGCAAACCGGAACCTTCAAGCGCTGTTTCCAGAATCGCCGGCAGCGAGTCGTTTTGGCCATCCCAGCTGTTGATGGCTATCTTCGCCTTCAGGACAATGCGATAAGTGTCATCACTCAGGCTAGTGAAGCCTGCGTCCGGGTCATACGGTCCTTGCCAGACGCCCTGATCCCAGCCAACCCCATCGGTATCAAATGAGAAGTAGACGCCGCTGATTGGCTGGCTGACGATTCGCGTTCGCCCAATCCACTCACCCAGAACATCAAGCTGCACGCCTATCGCGCTGTCTATATCGAAGGCAGTGAGCAAATTCTGCAGGGTTGTGGAAGTATCAGTAAGCGGACGCGTTGACAGGTCGACATGGTCGACAAACAGAGGCTTTCCCCTGTGGTAGTTGGTAATCAGGTCGGTATATTTGCTCATGACGTCACCGTGAGAGCTATATTTGCTGTACTGCAGGATGCTGATTCGTTGAAGGCTATGACGATATTTGCTGCCGCCTGAGAGCCGGCCGACTTGCCAATGGTCAGGGCGTTGATGTCGTAGTATTTCGCGTTGCCGCCGCTCACGACACCGAGGTTTGCCGGCGAATAGATGCGGCTTAAGAGGACGTCATCGCCAATTGTCAGGCTGTTGATGTAATCGGCAATCGCCTGTTTAATCTGCTCGCCGATCTGAGTGGTGTAACCGGTGAAGACCTTCAGAGTTATGGCGACATATATCGGAACATCAGTTGATCGCGAGAAGCTGATTGCGTGCGGATTATCGTATTTATCCGGCACAGTGACGGTCGTCGAGCCGAACGTGGCAACACCCTGGCCTTTTTTGCCACGGATAGTCTGTGCGATCTCCGTAACGTCCCCACCGTCCACAATCGCCGCTATTGAGTGGGCAGGAATGCCGTCACTATTCACTGCTCCGCTATCGTTCTCGTAAAGCTTATGACGGGTTACGCCTGCTACGTTGGCGATCGCGCCGTCGACAGCATCAAACGGCGTCAGCGCGGGTATTGCCACGCTCTGTGACTGTCGCACTCGAAGCTGAGCATCAGTTTCCGCGGCAGAGCCTACAGTCGCTGCGTTAGCGTTGGATACGGCCGTCCAGCCGCGTGTTGGCGTATTGATTTTGGTGATACTTCCAGCAACTGCTGCTACTGCGCCTGAATTAGCGCAAGTAGCCGTCACGGTTACAGAACCGCCCACATCGATTGTCACGCTGGCTGGCAGGTTCCAGATGATGCCATTGGCATCCTTTACCGAGCCGTTTGTGATCGTCGTTCCTGCGGTGCCGGTCAGCGTCACGTCAACCGTGGAATTGGTGGCCGCCTTACGAGCGATGCCGTTGATCTTGACGTTTCGCGTAAGGGCGTCGGTCATGCCGGAGGATGGCGAAAAGGAACTGTAAACCTGAATCGCCGTATTGTTGGCATCATGTACCGCCAGCGCTACAAGCGCGACCATCTGCCCATCTTTACTGTCAGGCTCCAGATAAGCGTCGGTGCCGTAAATCTGCTGAAAATATTCGGTGATAGTGCTCAGGATTGTCTGGTAATCAGGCGCACTTATCCCTGAGGCGGTCACCGTAGCGGAGAGCCCCAGCGTATCTAAATTGAGAGCCATTACGCCTCGCTTGTGACTGTCGTCATTCCGTAGATAGTGTCGATCGTCGCGGTAAACACTACGCGTCGGGATGATGTATTCAGCGTCGTATCGAACGACTTGATAGAGTTAACGCCTCGCGTCTCAAGGATGCGCTGGCGAATGGCGAGGTTGTAGGTTTCCGGCTTCTGCTTACCCAGTACGGACTGGATCCACGGCGTTCCCTCTGTCGTGTCGAGGAACCACTGCCCATACCACAGCAGAAAGCGCGTCTTCACCGCCTGCGCCACCGTTTCCGGTGAGTTAATCAGCCAGGTATCATCGCCCTGCCCGAAGGTGTAGTCACCATTGGCATCTTCGCGTCTGTATCGCATCAGTTCACCTTGCCAGAATTGCCAGTGCCGGTCTGCACGCCGCTGTGCGTGTGACTGTCGCTGATATCTTTGCCGTTGGACTTCAGGCTACCGATAAACTCGATGGCGCCCGTAATTTTCGCCGCGGTTCCAGTTGCAAGGCTGCCGACCATTCCGCCCATCCATGTCAGCAATCCGGTAATGGTCACCGCCTGGCTGAATTTGGCGAGAGGAGTCGTCACGTTCAGGCCGCCCGGCGCCACGATATTCACGGCATGGCTGTTTGGGTCGAGCTCAATATAAGCCGCACCGTCATCCGTTCGCATCTGCAGCGTAGAGGTGCTGATATTCCCTATAACTTCCGCCTGCGACTGCGGGCCAATGAACGCAAAGGCGTCTGACAAATCATGCTGCCGAGGGTCGACAGGCTCCTGCACGCCGCCGTTCTGCCACCAGAAGTCGATGCAGCGATCGGAAAACACCACCAGGCACTCGTCGCCAGCTTTCACAGGGAAAGTAATGGTGCAGCCACCACCGCGTGGAAATACCACCGGAACGTCGACCAGCAGTGGTAGGGGCGCAGATTTAAACGCGCCTGCCTCATCTGCAACCTGACCTGATATGGCCGGCTGAACAGTGCAGGTACATGCTATAGGGTCGAACGACTGGATGATTCCAGGCATAGAGACGCGCAGCATGGAGAAGATGGTGTCAGACAGCACCTTCATCGCCTGCAGTTCGCCGCCTGCCAGCGACTGAGGATTGACTGACATGTTTACTCCGGGCAATAAAAAACCCGCCGAAGCGGGTTGGTTGCTATTTATTCATCCATTTGCAGTCTATTTTTTCGACCATCCGAGGATGTACGCCATCAGGATAATCGTACACGTATAACCGCTGTCGCTTTGGAAGCTTCTCCCACTGCAGCATTAAATTGCGGGAGAAAGGAAGCGTCACCAGCATGGCTGAGGAATCACCTTGAGCTCCGAGGTACTTTACCGTTTGGTTTAGTGGTTGATTGCCGTTCACCTGAATAAATGATCGCTCATCTTTCGGGTAAAAGAGGACGTAATCTCCTTTCCCACAGTCCATAAAAGGCTTGCCCGCGTCGCTTGCTGCCAGCGCATAAAACGGGAACAGCAACAACAATAGAACCGCCCTCATGAAGCACCTCTGTTTATAGCTGAAGTGGATAGCAAATCTGCTGATCCGCGAGCGAAACACATCATATCCATATACCAAGGCTGCCCGCGTGTGTCGCCATTATAATCGATGGACTTGACGATATATAAGCCATCTGCCGCAATACTTGCAGGTTGTTGCAGTGTGCCGTTTACCGACAGGTTGCCATTCACATTTTCCTCTCTGGCGCGGCCAGGCAATGCCTTCACCTCGTCGGCTGACAGGCTGGCGCGATACACTGAAGCCTGATCAATCTGTACCAGACCATTTAGCCGAATATTCGGGTTTATCAGGCAGCGCAAGTTAACGCCTGCCCCCATCGTCTGCTGAGGCATTCCAATCAGGCCGGTATCGCTGTTCAATACGATAGCTTCCTGCACGTATTTATCGGTCGGCACCATCTGAGCCTGACCATCAACCAGTTGCCAGGTGGCGTCACACTGCACCGCAACGTTATCCATAACATCGCGCGTTGACTGATAAAGCACGCGACCGCGCGGGAATACCGTAGCTGGCGTGTCGCCCGTGATTCCTTTCGTCACGCCAAAAGGGTTGAAGCTGTCCATAGCTGCGGCGTGAACATCAGCAACGGTGTAGCCAGCCGCGAGCGTTGTGGTCACACTGGCGTTCATGAATGCCTGATGGCCGTCGATCGCCTGAATCAAAACCCAGGTATCGGTAGGGTTGTCGCGTCCGGTGACGGTGAAGCGTATTTCACCGCTGAAAATTTCCCCGAAGTTCGTGCCATTCGTCTGGCCGACTTGTGACGGGTCAATTTCCGTTGCTACGCCGACCTGGCTACTGTCTACAGCCGCCGGCATACCGTCATAGCCTGCGATGATTTTAATCTTCGCGAACTCTTTTCCCAGAATGCGGCTGCAGGTGTCTTTGGAGAGGTTATAAATCTTCACCATTGCAACGCGCGGCCAGCGGGTATCTGTCCACTCAATGCGGAACGTCACCTTGAAGTCACTCAGGCTAATGCCTTCACCACTTTCTGACAGGATTTGCAGCTCGAAGTGGCGCATCCAGTTCTGTGACATGTTTACTCCGTTACGGCCCAGAGGTGGCTGCTGATGCCCAGGTCGGTTTTTGTGGGGTAATCCTGCGTCGGATCATCGCAAAGCACCACGAGCCCGAAGCCGAGTTCAAGATAAGAAAATGACGCCAGCAGGTTGGCGCCCGTAACCAGAGGAATGCCGGTCACAATACCTGCACCGCTGCTGTCTAGCAGGTCTATCACCCAGCCCGCGGCGTCACGCCAAACCGTCCTTATCGAGTAATTAACCCTATTTATCGCTAAGGAAAATTGCTGGTTATCCGGTGACAGGGGTATTTCACTGGCCTGCATCGTATCTCCTTAAAACAGGTCGGACAGCTTCGATAAAATCGACTGGCTGCCGGTGGGCTTTGTCGACTTAACGCCGGAGTTTTGCACTGCTGAAGTGCTTACGCCCTGCGACATGTCGCCCTTATCCGCTACAGATATCGTCTGCGTAGAAGAGATGATCACCCCGCGCAGCGTCAGCGTCGCCATAAGCACGTTTTCCGATGTACGGTCAGTCGTTACATCCAGCACGCGGATCAGCATGTTGGTGTAGAGGCGCTTGCCGGTTACCACGTCAAACGGCACGCGGCTTTCCTGCAGGTCGATCAGCTGCTGATACACCTCTTTCGGGCTAAGGCCGAGGCTAAGCCCTATTGATGACGTATCGAGCAAGTCCAGCAACGAACCTCCGCCAGAAAAGCCTACTTCCATCACCAGTTCGGGTGGCCTTTTAAACGCATGGTCAGCAACAGGAGCATCCTTTTCTACGGGATGCTCTGTGATTTCCAGTGTGTCGCTGTGTTTTTCGGTAATCACCACGTCTGGCACTATCAGCCCGATTTTCCGGCTCTGCTGTGAAAACAACGTAGAAAGAATGTCCATCAGCGCGGCCCCGTTCCGAGTGCTTGTGAAAAGCGTGAGTTCACCGCCATTTGTTTGTCGGCGACTTCGCTGGCGGCCCTGCTGGGGTCGTTAACTCCGTGGATATGGATATTAGTTTCCTGGCTGATCTGTGCGCCGCTGGCCGGCATATTGCTGAGAACGCGCGGGATATAATTCCGGGTTTCTTGCGGCATTAGCGCCATGCCATGCTTCTGCACGTTACCGATGCCCCAGTTATAAGAAGCGAGCGCTTTAGGAAGGTCGCCGTTATTGGCCTTTAAGAGCTGGGCGAGATATTTTGCTGCAGCCTGTGCGGACTTAACCGGGTCAAATGCCTCGTTACCGCGCAGCCCCAAATCCTTAGCCGTGCCGGGCATTAGCTGAAGCAGCCCCTGCGCGCCGGCGCCAGACATCGCATTGGGGTTGCCTGCAGACTCGGTGATCGCAACGCTTTTCAGCAATCCCACAGGTAGCTGATATAGCTGCTCGAGCTTACTGAACATCGGTTGCAGCCACCCCAGCAACTGACTGCCTTCCTTACTCGCCTGAGGCCGCCTGATAGACTGCCCGTATTGTTCAACCGGGCCATCTACCGGATAGATTCGCTCTGGTCCAGGGTCTTCCGCCGCTATCGGCTGGGCAGAGCTATCACCAAACCATCTTTTCATGGCCGCCCCGATGCTGCGCGGGTCGAATCCGGTTTTATCCTTGATATAGTCTGCGGCACTGTCCGCGCTGGCGGATACGGCAGGCAATGCATCGGGGTTACCCTGCCCCTGATTTATCAGCTCGCGCCCGATCGCGTAGGCATCTTTCCATCGTCCGTCTTTAATGGCGTTGAGCAGCCGCGCTATCCCGTCCAGCATTTTGGACAGCTCGCCAAGGTTTTCCATGAGGTTGCTCATGTCCCATTTGGCTGTCCATGTCTGCGGGTCGATGCCTAGTAGTCGCATAACGGCATCTTTCAGATCGTCGACGCCTTTGATGGCGCCCTTTATCTGAGGCTCCCACTTTTTCCAGTCGATGAGTGACTGGCCGCCTTCCTTCCACGTTTTGTAATCGTCGTAGAGCGCCAGAATGGCAAGTCCAAGGGCGGTTATCATCCCTATCGGCGACATCACGAACGCACCGTTCAGGATGCGCCAGGCAATAACGAGCGCGCCGAACACCTCGATAAGGCGCTGCGTTGACTTATCCAGCGATGACCACCACTGCATGATGTCGCCGCCGGCCTGTATCAGCCGGTACACGACGCGGCCGATGACCTCAGCGAGCCACAGGATGCCTTTAACGCCGCTGATAATCGTCTGTTCAATCTTCGGGAAGTTGTCGACGATTTGCTTGCGCAGGGTATCGATAGAACCTGACAACCCCTCCGCCAGGTTAGAGCCGATCTTGTCGCGTGCCATCCCCGCCATCTGGCCGAACGCACGCAGAGACGTCATGAAGCGGTTAGAGCTGGCGGCAGCCTGGTCAGCATTAAAGCCGATAGCTTTCGCCATTTGCGTATACTGCGCGCCAAACTGGCCCATCCCGCGGCGCATTGCCATCAGGGTGTTTTCATCAATGCCCAGCATCTGCGCGTACTGATTCGCGCGGTAGTAAGGCATTTTGTTCAATTGCTGGCCGACGCCTGTGAAGATGGACGCCATATCCCGCATGTTGCCGCTGGCGTCACGCGTCTGCACACCCAGGCGATTCAGAAATCCTTCGGCGCCCGGGTTGTTACGCATGAAGCGTGAAAGGCTTTCCAGCGAACCGCGCGCAGCTTCTGCACTCGACCCGGCCTGAGCCGCAGCATAGCCGATCGCCTGAATGCCCGCGACCGTTGCGCCCGTACGCTGAGACGCCCAGTAGAGCTGGTCAAGGCCGCTGGCGATTTTGGCAGTAAAGGCAACCACGGAAATAGCTGCAGCTTCAACGGCAACACCCAGTTTCATCGCCTGCGCGGTTGTGCCGGCGATAACCGTATCAAATTTGCGAGCACCGGCCTCATCAACCTGAAAGCCGAGGCTTACCAGAAAATCCTTGATAGTCTCAGCGTTCATTTGCCTTTCTCCAGCGCTCTATGCGGTTATTGTTGTCAGCCTTCAGGTCGAGCCAGTCATTCATTCTGGCAATGTCTGCCAGATCTACCGAACCATCCTTCAGGGCTGAATAGCTGATGTACCCGGCATCAACCGGGCGCATCAGAAAATCTTCGCCATCAGGAAGTGATTCCAGCGTCAGGCCACTTACTGGGGCGCAGTCTCGCTGGCGGGGAGTGCGGGCAAAAAATTTCCCAGGCTGTCGCCTACCACCCGACCAACCATCTGCAGCATGCTCATCAGATCGATGTCATCAAACATCAGTTGCTCTTGCGACATGACCGGCGCCCAGGTTTTTCCGTTCTGGCGGGAAACCACTGACAGGCAGGGGAAGATGATGGCGTTCGTGTCTTCTTCAGACATGCCCGCCAGTGCATCGGCGATTTTCGGCAAGGCAGTTTCCATCGCCTTATACATATCGCCGCCCTGAGATGCTGCCTTGATGCCCTGAAAATCGGCCAGCACCCCGGCAAGAACCGGGAGCAGCTTGCGAGAAACTTTCAGCTGGTCGAAGACGCTGAGCTTCGCGGTGCGGTACTGGACGCCCTTGATTTCAAATTCCATGAATTAATACTCCCCTAGAACTTCGTCGATTTTACCGGCATCAAATACCCACGCTACGGTTCCGGCCACCTTTGGGTTGTTCCAGTCAGGCTGGCGCTGGAAAGCCACTGCGCGCGCGGTAACGGTGTCACCGGACTGCTTGTTCCGCAGGACAATGACGTTATTGCCCCAAAGGGAAGATGACAGGCTCTGCGCGTTGTACATCAGAGAGAGCTTTTTATTTTGCGGAGAGGTCTTTAGCAGGTTGACGGTGATCGTCCCTGACTTGCCTGCGTGCAGGCTATGCATCACTTCGCCATCGGCACCAGTTGTCATGGTGTTTTTAGCTTCCGTCATCGTGACGGTGATGCCCTCTTCCGAGTTGGCTGAACCGTATCCAAGGTCAATGATCCCGGACGGGCCTGCCAGACTGGCGCTGACATCCATGAATGAATAAGTAGACATTGATTACCCCTTAGCGCACTACAGTGATTGCAACGGAGCCATAGTGCACAGCTCCGGCCAGTTTTCCGGCAACCTGAATGGGTACGCCTTTACGCGCTTCTCGATCTGCCTGAAGCTGACTGTCAACGCTGGGAGCGTAGATGTAATAGCCCTTGGTCAGCGTGTCACCCTTAGCCAGCTGGCCTATCGGTCCACCTGACCATACGCCGGGAGCAAAGAGGCCGTTTCCAACTGCTTGCTGCAGAACAAGCTCAATGTTGGAAATGCGCATAGTGGTCCCTGAGTCGGTCTGGGGGATCTTCGTGTCACTGGTGTAGAGGGTGTTATAATCGGCTGTCTGTACCGCATTTTGCAGCCAATCGAGACCATGACGCTCATCGAAAAAGTCACCATTCGACATCACGCCCTGCTCAAGAATGGCTGTGTCATTGTCATAGAGGACATAGACGTTGCAATTTTTGGCCTCCAGAGCGTTCGCCTGAGGGGCGCTCAGGGTTTCATACGTTACGCCAGGCTCTGACTTAAACTTGAGGGTGATAGTCGTATTACTTCCCGTATAATCGACCGTGAAAGCCCGGCCAAACGCTGACAACGCTGCATAACGACTGGTAGAGGAATATTGCAGGAAGGTTCGACCATAACCTGCCGCTTTTAAGGCAGCTGCAATATCGGTTGTGGAGGACGAATCCATTACTGCAGCGTCCTGCGTGGTATAAGCAAATACACGCGAAACAGTTGCCGCTTGGATAGCCGCTGCAATACTGGTTACGTCAGCGAGCGTTGGGTCAGTTTCAACCGCCAGGTGCAGGCCGTACCAGGCGTTATAGCCCAGCAGCGTATTAACGGCCTCAGGCAAGGTTTCTGTGTTACCAGTTTCGCCAGTTGCTAATGATTCCACCCAGCGACCGACATACACCTCCGAAGGCTGGGGCGACTGGGAAAACCAGATCAGCGCCGCTTTATATTCTTCGCTGTTAATGCCGAAATCGTCACCAATATCATCAGCGCTTTCATAAATGCGCAGGCGCTCCTTGATCGGGATGACTGTCGATGCGCCAAGGATAAGCATCGAACCAAAATTTCGCCCTTGGGCTGCTTTAGCCGAAAGGGTAACCGTCACATCTGAGATGCGACTAACGGATAATCCCGCCATTTATTAATCTCCAGTAATGGTGACGTTGGGAGTGATGATGGAACGGACCCCGTACGTGCGAATGATTTTGCGGCGCAGGCGCACAGTGATGTCGTACCGGCGCACCCACTGATTGTTGATAAGCTCAGGGAAAGCAGTCAGTTCACTGTAATCAGCGAGTGACAGCTCATTCTGTTTGAGGGTTTCGTTGTTTTGCTCGATGGTCAGCCCGTCACGGAACAGCGTCGCTATAGACTGGCTCTGCGGGCCATAAAACGAGGCGAGCGTTTCGATCACCTCATGACGCCACAGCTGATTACTGTCATCGGTCTGCCGCACAAATGCGGGACCATCGTCAGCAATGAAGCCGATAATGCCGAATCCGCACCAGTCTACGTCCGCTGCAGGTATTGCCGCCTGAGTCGCTGTCCAGCGCGGGCGAACCATCCCAGCCGGCAGGCCCGATAATGCCCGCACCCACTGGCTGAGTTCACGCTCCAGCGTTTCGTCATATGCCTGCGGCGCGCTGACGGGCGTCAGATATCCGGCTGATGTGCTGCTGTTACTCACGCGGGCCTCCATCAAACGGCTGCAGCTCACAGTGCGCCTGGACGAAACCGGCGCCGTAAGCCGTGTACGGATCGACAAAGGTCACGCGATAGTCGCGGCCGCGATAAGTCACGATGTCGGCATCAATGCCGGTGTTGCCGCTGCTCAGGCGGTAGGTGGTGATAATCAGGATTGCGCCATTAATCACCTGGCCGGCCTGCATGCGCCGGGTTTCCAGTGAACGGTCAACCGTCACCACGCCACCGAAAGGGGTCTCAGTGGTGATGTTTTTGGGAAAGCCATCATCATCGACCGTCTGCTCATTGCGCTTTACCACGAGCGTCGTATCGAGAAATTCAGGCGACAGCAGAACGTCAGTTACATCAAGTGTCGGCATCTTTATCCCTCACAACGTGCGTGATTGAGCGGCGGTATTCGCCGGTGTCGATGAGTGGCTTATTACCAGTGCGGCCCCGGCGCAGACGGTTGGCGATCGTGGCGTCAGCCAGGGGAGTGAATCCAGTAATGGTGATGTACCGCTTCACCCCGTTGGCTGCCACCGTTCCGGCGCGGTCGAGGGACGTCACTGCCCCTTCCGCATTACCTTCCAGCGCCTTCTGCGCGGCCGCCTTCAGGTGAGGCATGAAATCCTGCTCGACCGACTTCACGCCGGGCTTGAGATGGGGCCGCGGCGGAATGTTCTGCGCCGGCGACCCGTTCTCGTTGATGTAGCCGATCGCCGCATTCCCGATGTCGCCATCATCGCGCTCGTCTTTCGACTCCGGGATGCCCACCAGAACATCCTTGTTAGCGAGGGTTTTAAGGGCGTCCAGAATGCTTTGCGCCGTGTCGGCGCGAATGGTCAGGCCTGATTTCATAGCTGAACACCGCCATACCCGAAGAGCATCAGCAGCTGCCAGAACTCCGCGCCGTAACGGGAGAAGTTCCAGAAGCCCGCATCAGCATTGAGCGTCGCGCTGTTGTCGTAGCTCACGCTGACTTTATCCACCGACTTGGACGCAACCACACCGCTCGTTGTGCCACCAGCACCACCCAGCGCGCCGGCCGCCGTATCTGCGGCATTCAGCACCATGTAATGCGCGACAAACAGCTCTGCCAGATAAGGGAACATGTTCCCCATGGCGGAGCCGTCAATCAGCATGTCTGCGAGGTTAAGTCGGAACTCGATTACTGCGTCGGGATATTTGGTGTCGTCACTGAACTGCGGGAAGTCGCGGCGAAAATCACTTACTGTCGGCAGATTTCGGTTTCTTGCCATCAGCATTACCTTCCGTTACCGGTTCAGTTACGGGCACCTGCAGGGCTGCCAGCTGCGCGGTCAGGTCGGCAATGATTTGGTCTTTCTCCGCTACCGACTGCTGCAGATCGCCGTGCGCTTTGGTTTTCTCTTCCAGCTGCGCGGTCAGGCTGTTGATTTGTGCCTGAAACTCTTTCGTGTCAGCGCTGGCTTTCGCCTTGCCGGTAACGTCAGAGTGCGCGGTGACAAACCAGTGATCGGCAACCTTGTCATCAACGGTATGCTCGCCGGCCTCAAAGCGCTGGCTGGTGCCATCTTCAGAGGTGAAGTTAAACGGGGTATGGACGCGAATCGTCTTCTTAGCCATTTGCTGCTCCTGTTGGCCCCTTGCGGGGCCGGATTGGTTAGATGCCGTCCAGATACGCCATGGTTTCCGGGTACGGAGACTCAACTGCGCCCAGCTTGCCGTAGTAGGTGGTCAGCTGGTAAATGCCGCGATACTGCACCGGCACGCTCAGCAGCGGAACCATCGGGAAGCGCACAAACTTTTTGTCGTTGGTGTAAGCCATCATGCGGTCAGTGCCGCCGGTGCCAGCACCTTTCAGCCATTTCACCGCGCGGATGTTCAGCGGCACGCCGTTCTGATGGAAGGCGATCGTGTTCTCGCGCAGGTAGGTCAGCAGCGACTGGTTACCGGCTGAGGATACGATGATGCTGGACAGCAGAGCGAACTGCTCAGGCGGCAGCAGCAGGTCACGCGGGACGATGGTGTAACCAGATGCAGCCCAGGCATTGGAGAGCAGCAGGTTGATTGACGCCCGGATTTCGTCAGGCGTAGATGTTGCCCACGTCTTCGGGGCGTTAGTGAATGCCACTCCGCTGTAGTTGAGGAGACCTTTCACGCCCAGCTGGCTGTCACCGCGATAAACCTGCTCGTCGGTGTCCATGTTCCATTTCAGCTGCATAGCGTCGTACTTCTGCGTGTCGATCGGGCGACCGACTTTTGCAGCGGCGGCCAGCTCGACAACGGTCCAGCCCAGTTCCATGCCCCACAGGGTCAGCGGGAAGCCGGTTTTTGCGATGTCGACGTTCGGGCCAGCAATGGCGGTGGAGTCTTTGCCGATCCAGTTTTTACCGTTCGGGTTCGGCGTGCCGGCAGCGGCAAAGGTGGAGTTGGTGAAAGAACTGATGTCATCGGCGATCGACACATCTTCGCGCAGCTGGATATCGCGCGACCACGTGTAACCGACCAGCGGCATGTTCAGTTCCTGATCGAGGCGCTCAAGTTCGCCAACCAGGAAAGCGCCAGTGCCGTCGAGAGTGGCTTGGTCAAAAGTGTACATATTTAGCGTTTCCCTTAGATGTTGTATGCGATTTCAGCGTTGCCAGCGGCATCGCCTGCGCCAGTGAAAACGGCGTTCGGCAGCACGACGGTTTCGTCTGTGACAGCCGCGCCCAGAATTGCACCCAGCGGGCTGGCGTCGGTCGGGTTGGCGTTGCGCACATAAACCGGCGCGTCTTTGGTCAGGCCAACTGCGGTGCTGCCGATGTTCACGGTCATGTAACCGCGCTTCATCACATCACCAGTGAAATTGGCATTTGCGCCAACCTGTCGCGCCATGTCAGGCGTAGAGGTGGTCGGGTAAGGACGCACGTACAGGCCGGTGATGACCGTAGCTTCGTCCGATGCCGCCAGCGGGATGAATTTGCCATCCGCACTGTATTTACCGGCGAGGCCGTACTGGCTAAAAGTGTTCGCGGCATTGAGAATCACCGGCTCGGTGGTCAGGTCTTGCGGGCGTGAGATAGCCCCGGCGATGCCGACTGGCATCCGGTACAGGTATGCAACCATGGGTTTTCCCTTATTTATTCCAGTGGGCGGCGAATGCCTTGTTCAGAGCAGCCGGAGAGTTTTTGTTCGATGAGTCGTAAAACGAAGCACGCGACGCAGAAGCTGGCGCGCTGTTACGCGCTTTGGCGATTTCGCTGGCGGATACAAATACCGCGTCCAGCGTTGCCTTAGGCATTTTGCTGAAGTCCGGTGATGCGCCAACCAGAGGAGCTAGCAGCGCCTGACCTTCCGGCGTTTTAAATGCTGCATCCATGGTGGAGCGCTTAAACGCCGCCAGCTTGCCGCCTTCCGGCAGTTTCACGCCCGGCAGGATGAGCTCTGCGCGCGCCACGATGCCCTGATGGTAAGCAGCATCGGTAGTTGCGCGAGTTTTCTCTTCCTTCTCCTCCGGATCGTCACTGTCGACGGTTGCCGTAGAGGTCGGATTGATCAGCTGCTGAACCAGAAGCGCCAGTGCATCGACTTTCGCTTCAAGCTCGCTGTTAGTCTGCGAGCCGCCTTCACCATCTTCATCAGTGGTCAGGCCGCCAAGCTCTTTATTCGGCGGCAACGGCTGCGCGGGGTTGATAGTGATGTTTACTGCCCGCGCCAAATCAAGGCTTGGCTCGACCAGTTCTGATGGCGCATTATCAACCAGATCAGCCAGGCTATCGGCATCCTTGGTTTTAATCGCCCGCTTCAGCTGGCTAAACCAGCCCTGATTTTTGGTAGTCATGAATGAGCTATCTCCAATTGAACAACGAATACCCGCACGGCCGTTAGGAACGCCCGCACAGTGGTTACCGATAATTGAGTGCTGTCGCGCCTGACCCGGCCCCTTCTGCTCGTAGTCAGCGTCGTAGCCCATAGAAATCTGCTCGAGGCCGTTCATTACCTGCTGGATGGCTTCGGCGGTTTTGATGTGAATGTCGCCCAGCATCAGATCGGACTGGTCGCCGGTGCCGCGGCGAACGTTTTGAATATGCCCGTGGGCGTAGTCTTTCCAGTTGCCCGGATTGACCATGTCTTTCGGGTGGCCCAGCGTGAAGGCCATGCCTTCGAAGGAGGCGAGCGTTTCAGGCCGGAACACTTCGTCAGCGTCGCGGGTGACGACGATCTCGCCATCCTCATCGCCGATTAGCCCTTCAAGTTCGCTTTCGTCGTAGACCTGCGCGCCGGTGCGTGCGATCGGCACGTCTTTGCACAACAGCGAGCCATCGGCCATCTCAAAACGAGTGTTGCCGAGGCGCGTAGTAAAGAAATATTGCATCGTTAGGCCTTAAATTTGACCCTCACAGATTTACCTTTAACAGATGCAATATTGAATCCATCAAGAGTCTGTCGAGAGTTAGACGCAAATACATTCGAGTGAGGGAATACAACTTCAGGGTAACAGCGGCAGTTCGGGAACTGCCCGGCATGACCGGTCATACCGTCGATTGTTGGTGGCGAATCCCAGCGAACATATTTCCCATTCATCCTGTCATGCGAATCACGAACATCTCCATCCTCAGCAGTTCGCCAGATATAACCCTCAGAACCGATTGCTACAGAGCGCGCTTGGGTGATTGCAGTTGATGCCCGGCCAACCTCAGTGCGGGCAATCGTTCGGGCCCGCGCTTCAGTCACTTCGCCGGTGCGCATGATTTCCTGCTTCAGCGTGCTGGAGCGCTTACCGGACTCCACGGCCTCAATCGCCTGATTGTGGATGTCGTAAACGCGGTCGGCAGCCTGCAGGGGAAGCGATTTGAACAGCTTAACCTGTTCGTCGATGATGCTGCGCGTTACCGCGCCGGTGCCGGAGTTCATCAGGTCACGCAGTCCGGCAGAAATACGCTGTGACCTGTCACGCCACATTGCATCGTCTGCGACTTCCAGCGTGCCTATCAGGCGGCTCGATACTGCCTCAGCCCATGGCTCAATCAGATCGGCATAGCGCTCCAGCCGGTCCATGATGTCGGTGACGCTATCGTTTGAACCATCGTACGAACCCTCGACGATTGCCCCCACCGTACGCGCTATCTGTCGTAGCTGTGTTCGCAGCTGCGTCTCGGCGCGCTTCAGGTTCGGCGGTTTCGACGTTATCGAGGTCGGCTTCCGTCGGCGCCGGGATGTCACTGGCATTATCAATATCCTCGTCGCTGATGGTGCCGCCCAGGCCGGTTACGCGGGCCGTTTCCTGCAAGTGCTGCGCGCCAGCTTTCTCGGTCATCAGGCCAGCATCGACGGCTTTCACCGTGGCGTCGACGACCTTGTTAGCCGTATCCGCACGCTCGCTGTCCGGCGTTTGCCAGAGCTCGTTAAATTCGAACGTGAAGTCATCCGGCAGCGGCTGAGCAAACAGACTCATGTGGAGCACTTCGAACAGTTTGCGGATCGGGCGCCGTAGTTTGCGCTCCTGCTGTGTCGACACGTTGTCGTAGTAGTTCGACAGGTCAGTGTCACCCGTTGAGAAACCAGCTGGAGACTGGCCGAACAGGCGGACCAGCGGGATACCAAACGCACCGGACACTTGCTGACCGAACTGCGCTAACACATCGCTTAGCCCTGCATACGAATAGGTGTGCGCCTCGAACTTGTCCTCGGCGTCCATAATCGTCATGCCTTCGTTGCTCTGGTACTGGCGGATCATATCCATGTGCGACATCAGCCCTTTGAAGGCCGGATTGTCTTTGCCCATAGCCAGCAGGGAGCGAAGCCCTTTGATGCTGTAGGTGCGCAGGTGAGCTTTGTAGATGAGCTGAGCAACGCCCTGAGTGGTGCTGTCGAATGCCAGCAGGCGATCGAAACAGCGCTCAATCACCGACATGCCCCAGTCGTTTTCGGTCAGACGCTGTTGATAAGGTAGCGGGATGCCGTCGAAGCGGATCAGCCTGGAGTGATGAATACGCCACGGCGGGATGCCGGTTGCCGAAGTTACGACACGGTAGAATTCAGGCATGCCGAAATCCGGCCCCAGCTCAGTTACGCGCCGCTCAGTGGTTGCGTTAAGCATCCAGCGGTCCATCACCATCACGCCTTTAAATGCGCCCGGTGCGATAGCGTCGATGCGAAGTGGCGTCGAGTAGTTCTGACCGTCAATCAGGATGACGCCTACAGCGCCGCCATAGAGGCGCGCCCACTTCAGCGTGTCGTTGAGCGCTTCCCAAAGCGCCATCTCATCCCAGGCGTTATCGAGCTGCTTCTTGCGGCCGTCTTCCAGCTTGGAGGTAATGGTGACGCCCTTGCGGGTCATGTCATCGGGAATGGCATCGACGCCTGCACCCACCAGCCAGGACGACCGGTAAGCCTGCTCGATCAGCAGCCGGTTACGTGACGTCCAGTTGTTGCGGTAAGTGCCAGCGCCGGACTGGTTCGATTCGTTAACGCCCATGCGGGCGACAAAGTTTTCATAGCTGTCACGCGTCGGTACAGGCTGCGACACGTTTTGTGTTTCGGACATGTTCAGCCTCTGCCAAGTTGCGCCCAAGTGCCAAGGCTGTCTGAGCTGGTGATGTAACCGTCCAGCCCGTAGCGTATGGCGTCTATGCAGTGGTTATGTGCATCGACAATGACCGGGAGAATCTCGTTGGTCTTCTTGTCGACTTTGTAGGAGTAGAGCCGGAACTCGTCGGCGGTGTGCTTGCAACGCTCGTGAATGATGATTTCCTCAAACCCTTTCAGGTAGGTGATGCCATCCTCCACATTGCCTTTCCACTTCGCCGCGGCGTCAATGCTGAAACCCTGCCGGCCGATGTGGCTGATTGTCTCCGGTCGCGCGCTGTCGGCTTTGATCGGCCAGCGGCGCGCCTCGGGGACTGAATCGTAAAACTGCGCCATTTCGTCGAGCTCTACGCCGACGCCATAGGCCTCATATTCGATGTATAGCTTTGTGCCCAGCATGAACATGCGGATCAGCGTGCTCGGGTCGTTGGCGAAACCGAAGTCAGCGCCGAAGAACAACCGATCGGCCTGCTGCCAGAGGTCATCAGGGAACGCTTCAACGCGATAACGCTGCTTGAAGATAACCGCCTCAGATATCGACTTAGGTTTGCCCAGCCAGACGTGTTCGTACGCCTCGTAATCTACCCGTTTGCAGTACTCCATCTCTTTGCGAAGCGTCTCGGGCAGATACGGGTTGTCGTAGTAGTTCACCTCAACCGTGATGCTGTCGTCAGGTGGGTTAACCACGAATCGCTGGTAGGTCGGGTCTTTCTCTTCGCCGGGGTTAAACGATACCCAGATTTCCGAACCCTCTTTACGGATGGTCGGCACCAATATATCCCACGAATCGGCGGAGACAGACTGAGCCTCTTCCACCCAGCAGATGTCCACGCCCTCAGTCGATTTGATGCCCAGTGGATCGAATCGCAGCCCCTTAAACAGGAACTCGCTGCCGCAGGCGCTGGTGATCGTCTCGTTGGTGATGCGGAACCACGGGTTTAGCCCGAGCATCTCAATCTGGTCTTTTAGCAGCTTGTGCACTGAATCCTTGATCGAGTTCTGCACCTCGCGGGTACAGAGAACACGGAGCTTTTTGGAGGCGGCCATGACGACCAGCGCGCGGGCAATCCCCCATGATTTAGCGCCGCCGCGACCACCGTGGAATACCTTGTAGCGAATGGGCTTAAAGAGAGGTTTGAATTTGGGCGCGAAGCTAAGTCTCTTCTCCGCTGTCGTCATCATCCGCTCCGAAGCTAACAACGAACGTAGGCGCAGCCAGCGGCAACCCGTTAGGGCCGACCAGTTCGTTTTTAACGTTGTCTTTGAATGCCTGCACTGTGACGTGCTTGCCAAGCAGTTCGAGGTTCTTGACCTTATCCGGCCATTTGATTTTCTTCAGCAGCCCGGCTGCGTCACCGGCCATCTCGATGACGTCCATGCCCGACAGGGTCGTGCGCCAGACTTTGGGCCATTGTGCGATCGGCTTTAGTTCGCCGTTAGCGAGGAGAATGTCGAGAACGTCCATCTCATCAATCTCGATGAGGCGACGCAGCACGTAATCTGCGTTTACCTCTATCCTTTCGTTTCGCTCGGCTTTGAGTTCAATGATGCGTTGCGCGATACTAAGTTTCGCTAAGTTTTGCGCGCCCTGTTCGTTGGCGGTCTTTTCGCTGTACCCCGCCCGAATGGCCGCTTGCGTGGCGTTCAAATCGATGAGGTACTCGCGACAGAACATCTCTTGTTTGTCGGTGAGTGCCATTGAAATCTTACCCTTTAGGTGGTGTCGATGAACTTTGAAATCTTCCAAACGTTGTTTGGCCGTCAGTCTGTTGCTAATGCGCTTATATCGTCTTCAGAGAGTAGTGACGAAATAGGCGTTGTTTTGCGTATGCACTTGGTTACGGAAAGCTTTCTTGAGGCTTTCATATCTGCAGCGGTAAACAACATCGATATGTTCTCAGCAGAACCGACTGACAAAGTGATTTTGAGGCTAAATTATCAATCAAAGTTGGGTCTAGCGCTGAAATTAGGCCTACCACTACCAGCATATAAAGCTATGGATCGGCTTAATACGATGCGCAATAAGCTAGCCCATAGAATCGATAATGAGCTAATTGACGAGTCCGTTCTTGAATCACTTTCCACTCACGTGAAAAGCATTCAATGTGGAGAGAGTCATCATTTATCTGAAGAAGGTGCGGAATTTTTTAATACCGATGGTTCAAGTCGTAGCGTTCATAAACTTAGTGATCCAGCAACACCTAACCGTATTAAGTTAATGATTATAATTTCCGCCTTAATCCGTCGAGCCACAAAGGTTAGCTTTGGCGTCTAATGACTTTGATTAACTTAAGCATCATCGGGCGCACTCGCAAATGCGCCCTGTGGTGATCACTTCAGGCATTGCTCATTAATGTACTGCTGCAAACCGGCTATTTGCTTGCCAGCGAGCTCGATTCGACTTCTGAGGGTGAAATAATCCCGTTCAGCGGAGTCAGTAAGTCCGGGGCTGGCTGCATCATCCATGCCGGCGGCGCCGGAGGTGGATTGCTTCGTACAGGTGGCGTTGAGCTGCAGCCGACGCTTGCCAGAAGCAACGTCATCATGCAGCTGATCGATAGTTGCCTGAGCATCGGCTAGCTCCTTCGTGTATTTCGCATCAAGCGCGGCTACGTCACGCTGGCGCACCTGCATGTCATCAATGGTCTGCTGACGTTCAGTCGCCAGGTTGTCTGCGGCAGCGTATTTACCGTGGTAGAAATAAGCCACCCGACAAACTGCTATCAATGCCACCAACAGCAGGCCGATAATCAGCGTTCGCCAGCTAAATGTCATTTGGACCGTCCGCAAGGCACATTGAGCGCTCCATGTCGCGCCGGTTCATCAGACCACGGAACTTCATGCCACCCGCATACACCCAGCGACGCAGCTCTTCGCATGCACCATCCTGATCGCCTGCGTTGAGTTTCTTCAGCAGCGTCGATTTAGAAAACGCACCGGAGCCAACGTTGTAGGTGAAGCTGTAAAGCGCGGCACGCTGATATTCATTCAGCGGCACTTTGACCAGGCTATCAACCGTCTTCTTTACCGGCTGCAGGTCATTCCAAAGAAGGCGATCGCATTCGCGGTCGGTGTACTTCTTGCCTTTGATGATGTCGGTGCCGGTGTGGCCATCACAGACCGTCCAGACTCCGGCAACATCTTTGTAGGGCTCGTACACCCGCCCCTCTACACCGTCCTTACCGCCAAGGAATACCGTAGCGATAAGCATGGCTCCGCCACCTGCAGCAGCGATCAGCTTGTTCCGCAGTGAGTTTGACATTGCCATGGGTTATTCCTCGGTGAGGCCAGGCGCGGTGGGCCAGCGCTGGAGCGCCTTAATCTGCGCCAGTGTGGCTTTGCGTTTGTAATACCAGTTGATGCCGAGCGTTAGCAGGGCGACCAGAATACCGGCCAGGACGCCTACAGCGCTCCACTCATCGGGACTAAGCCGGGTCAGAAGACCGTTGGCAATCGTCCCGGCTGACGCGCCATACGCTGCGCCCGAAGCCAGTTTGCTCATATCGATACTCATGTGACCCCCTCGGTTTTTGAGGGAGCTGGCTCAATTAGGAATTGTCTACTTTCTGAACTGAGCAAGCCCGGTTAGCTTTAATCTTGTCGAGAGAAAAAAGCACCGCCCTGCCGTTGCGTAGCCAACGTTGAAGAATCCGCCTGAGTGCGGATTTTTTTATGGATAAAAATCGCCCGCGAAAGCGCAGGTAAGGGTGTGGGTTATTTTTAATTAGTTACCGTGGCGGCCAGTATATCCAGCGCCTAATTTATTAAGTTCTTCAATTGCTTCACGCCGATAATTAATGGCTAGCCGCCGGGCCTCTTGATCGCCGTATTTCGAGACACCAAAATACTTAACACTTTGTACCCCGCTTAAGGTAGAAACGGCAGCCAGGTACACATCTCTAATTCGGCAGTATCTAACCCCTGATGGGAGGTCTCCGCCTGATTTATCGATTTTATATGCGCGTTTATTCCGGTTATTTACCGCACCATCTACGAGCCTAAGATTGGAGAAGGCATTGTTTAATCCATTGCCGTCAATGTGATCTACTTGCATGCCCGGTTGAATTGGGATGCCTGATACCATTTCATACACGATTCGATGTACGCGATAACCTTTACCCAAAAAACTAACTCGGTAATAGCTGGTTCGGGAATCTACCTGTATATATCCAGCCATATCTCCCGCCTTAACTCCGGCGCGCCTATCAATTTTCCATCTCAATCCGGATTTTGAGGACTCGTCGATCTCAAAATATTTACTCCAAATCAAGTTATTGGCATTCATAGCGTATTCCTTTAGAGACGAACCTGTTGCTCAGAACGCGGGCACCCGAAAGCTCGCCAGCAAGCCAGCGTTCTCAGGTTCGTTTCTGAAGGTCTCGGGGTGATTGGATGCGGGAGCAAACCGCGGGCGAAAAAAGAAAAGGCCCGCCGAAGCGAGCCTTTGTGAATTTTTTACTAAATTTAATGGGTTAGCATTTTTTGCACAAAGGCAAAAATCATGACTGCTAACTTTCACCCGTCAATCCTTGAAAGTTGACAGAGTGAAACTTGAATCTTTACCCGCTTACTGTTGCTTCCCCTTCGGTATGCGGGCTTTTTTTTGGCCCCTGACGCAAATCTCGGTAACTGCCCGCCTGGTCAGCCAGGGAGGTTATATGGCGGGCAGGGCAGGATTCGAACCTGCGACCAATCGGTTAACAGCCGAACGCACTACCGCTGTGCTTCTCACCCAAATTCAGGCCAAAAAAAAGCCCCACGGCATTAAACCGCAGGACTTTTTAGTGTCCACTCAGAAACTGCAGACTGTTTTGTTGCCGCTCAACAACAAGACGTAGCTTTCACTGTTTGGAACTATATCCCTGACTTCCGGAAAAGTAAATAGCCTGCGATAAAATAACAGGCTATTTTATTTGGCTCTACGCGGTCACCTTATTCAGTGCCGCATTTGCCCATGACTCTTCTGTCTCCAGTTTGCCAATCAGCGTTTCATAAAACTGCTTGCCGCTCTTCTCCCACGTAGCCAGGCTTATTGAATCGGTAATGCTGCTGATCGCGCGATATGCTGCAGTTGAAGGAATACGTTCAAACCCTCTTCCGCTGCACTGCTTACAGTCTCCCATCACCGGCACGCCCTGCCGTTCGGACTCCTTGCGCATTACTGCGCGCCCTCGCCCGTTACAGTCACGGCACGCCGAAGACACAACGCCTTTGCCGGCGCATGTTTTGCAGCGCACCCGGACCTGCTCACGCACTTCGCGTCGGCCTGCGCCCGACAGCATCGACTTCATCGTCACGACTTCCGCGGCGATAAAGCCGGTGGCATTGCAACACTCGCACGGCTTAACGCTGGCGGCGCTGCGGCAGTAATCGAGGTAGGCGTAAGTTGCGAGCACTTGCATCACAGCTGGTTTAATATCAGTTTCAAGCTTGCGAAGGGCGGCAACCCGATCGCAGGTCTGCAGTGCAAAATCAGTTAACAGGGATACGGCGCGTCGGGCGTCGTTCTCGCTTACTCCCACCTTACCCATAAAGGCTGCATAACCCAGCGGCGCGCGGCTTTGCGTCATGCCCATGGCAGCTACATAGTCGGTCCCGGTCATCGCGTCAGGCGATGTCTGTGGCGCCGTGCCGCTGAAGTTTTGGCCCTTCGGGAAGTGGTACTTCACGGTTGCTTCAAGGCTCATGCTGCTTCGCTCCTCTGCTTGATCAGCTCTCTGGTTTTCTGCCGGTAGTGCGCTGCCAGTTCCTGCAACTCTTCCCGCGTCCACTTCTTCACCGGGTGCGGCCCCATCAGGCGATCGAAAGCAGCCTGCCCGATTTTCTTAATCAGGTTTGGCGTGTAGTTCTCGATGTTGCCGGAGAGGTGCTGGTTACAGGGAACGCACTGCTTATGACAGTTGCTTTCGTCGTAACGGGTGGCCGGTGACGCGCCGCGGGTGCGGTAATGTCCAGCGTCATACTTTCCATCGTGGAATCGTCCGCAGCTGATGCAAGGCGCTTCTGCGTCGCGAGTGCGGATATATTCGTTGAAGGCGGACTGGGCTTGCTTATGGAAGTAACTGAGGGGCTGTACTGCTAACTTGCGGATTTTGGTGTGGCGCTTTTCCTGCTGGGTCTGTTCTCTTCGTCGTCGTTCTGCTTCCTGTTTCGCTTTCTGCCGGTCTTTCTCCCGCTTAGCAAGTGCGATTACGGTTCCACACTCTGCGCTGCACCACCACTGATTTTGAAAGGCAGGATTAAACCATTCGCGGCAGTCAGGGTTTTTGCAGCGGCGCCTGATCTTCCTCATCGCTCCCTCCGTGCATTCTCAGGTTGTCGCCTTGCATCCAGCCAGCGCAACAGCGGGCGCAGGCATATACCCAGTCCAGCGGCAATGCTGAACCGCAGCCAGCGCAGCTGATAGCAGACGTATCGCCAGATGGTGTGGACAGGGACATAGTCGAAGTGCTCGTAATACCAGGTGTCTTCTTCGCAGATTTCACAGTTGAGCCCGAAGCGGTGTTTGTCCTCACTGGTGAGAACGGTGTTGCAACTACAGCAGCGCTTACGCCCAACATTTGTGCTCATAGGTTGTGTCTCTCCGTGGTTCGCGGTTTCCCTCGGGCAGCAGCGCGCTGACCAGCCAGAGGCGTGGATCGGTAGCGAGTGTCTTTTGGGTCTGGATGTTGCGGGCGGCGTAGCGTGAAAGTAGTTCGTTGGCGGTGTCGGTATCTACCGGATCATGAGTGAACCATGTCTTTTGCATCAGACTCTCCCTTTTTCCTCGGACCACGATTCCCCTGCGCGACCATCAGAACGCCGTTGACGATCGCATGTTTTTTTCCATCAACGTCGCGTGCGTAACACTTCACCGTCTGACGGGCGATGCCTGTCATGCGGCCAACTGCTGCCATGTTCCCTCGCGTCTCAACGAGAAGTTCGGGAATGGTTTGAACAATGGCTTTACCCATTTTGTTTTTCCTTCAGATTCATGTATTCGCTGTCGGCCGGCACCGTCAGTTTGCAGCCGATGTTTAAAGCCCAACCCTCTACCTGCGTCAGGAAGAAGTGCATCTCTCCCGTATCCAGATCTGAGGTGTGGCGAAGCGAACTGATTGTGGTTTTCTCGCCGGTGATAACATCGACCATTTCCCGCTGCTCATAGCCGAGATACGTATGCTTCATGGCGTCTTTGACCCACTCTTTGGTAGCGATGGTTTTGCCGCGGCGAATGAGGTATTCGCTAAGCTGTTCGTACCAAACATGGGAAAGGGCATTTTGTGAAAGGCTTCTCTTGTCCCGCCAGGGCTTTAAGATGAGGCGGTAGCAGTCGCCGGAATCGAGCAGAGGTTGAAGCTGTTGCCCGATGGCGCTGAAGTTCGATTTATGAAGGCGTATGCCGTCTTTCGGTATCTCCATGCTTGCGGGTCTCATGTTGGGTTTCACATTCAGCAGCAACGATTACGTCATGCGCCTCTTGTGCCAGGATGCCCACGGCCTCAATCCGCGCCTGATACTGCTCCGGCGTCAGCGTGCCCTTTTGGGCGAGATTCATGATCGCCAGCGTCAGGTTCCGCGCCTGGCGAAGTTTTGGTGGCTCGATAACGAGCTGGATAACCTGCGTCATACCCTTGCTCCTTCCCGTCCGGCCAGCCAGAAGAAAAACGCGCGATCGACAGTCTCATCCTGATAGCCGAGGTGCGATCGGGTCATGCTGTGCTTGTCGCCGTGAACGCTGTGATAAAAACGCTCGAAACTGCTTCTGATGTTTTCGCTCATGATTACCTCCCTTTCCTGACGAGAGCTTTCAGCCGGGCAACGTTGTCCAGGGCCTTTTCGCTGGCTGTAGGCATGTAGAGCTTTTCCAGCTGCGCGCGCGGTGGGGGAATTTCTTCGCCAGACTTGATGCGCGACGCCATTTTGCGAAGCTCGGCGCGGCATTTTGCGCGCAGCTCAGACTCGGAGAGGTTGTTGGCGCGCATGGTGCTATACAGGCCAGTGACCATCCAGTATGCGGCGTTGCTTTCCCACGGGTACGCCTCGGGGCTGTCGATCAGACCGCGGCGGGCGGAGTATTTCATCACCATGTCATACAGGCCGTCTTCGTCCGGCAGACCAGCGGATCGAAGTTCGCCCTGCTTGCACCACTCGATAAACTGTCCAGGCGACGGCCAGAACGGCGAGGCACTGGCCCGAGCGTGCTTCATGCCGGTCGACAGCTGCTGCTTCGTGCTGATGTCGTTTTCGGCGAAGGCAGCGATCCACTGACGCTTGGCTGAGGCTTCGTCACGCGGGTCTTTCAGCGCCGTGCTGACCGATGCGGGAAACACCTGCTTGAGGCTCATGAACAGCATGTCGACCAGGCGCTCAACGGTTTCGTTAACGCCACGATCTACCGGCTGCGGGCCGTCACCAGCCATGCGGGCCAGAGCGCTGCTGTCGCGGTTGTTTATTGCGGCTACGAGATTTCTCATATGAAATTTTCCTCCCACTCTCTGCGGTCGTTCCAGTGTGGAATCTGTTGCTGTGAACTGGATGGCGCGTTGCGAGCCGGCTGGCTCATCTGCGCTTTAAGGGTCGCCCATTGCTTTCGCAGCTTCGAAGGGCTGAGGATATTGGTCTGCCAGAACTGATTGCCGTTCGCCCAGGTGAAGATTTCGCAAATTTCCCGGTGGCTGACTTTCAGGGAATCGCGCATCAGACGAATGTCGTTTGCCCAGGCAGGCCAGTTGGGTTGCTGTGCTGTCGGGGTGATCACCTGAACCCGGCTGAATATCCACTGAGCGGCCAGAAGGTCATCAGCGGTTCCCCACTTATCGCCCCTCGGTGAATGAACCGCTGCTTCAGGTCGGACGACAGGAAGACTTTTCAGACGCTCGTCAGAGGATTCGCCAGAATTCTCGGACGTTTGTTTAATGTCTTTTTTGTCTTTTGTAATAGTGTCTTTTGTGGTTACCCGATTCGGGTAAGACCCGTTACCTGATTCGGGTAAACATTTCTTACCTGATTCGGGTAAGTTTACCTTTTTCGGGTAAGGCTCGTTTTTCCACTCATTTAGCTCCTTGTTTATGCCCGTCAGCCGCCCTTCCTGAGTGAGGATATTTCGCTTCACCAGCGCGCTTTTTGCTGCTGAGCATTTGTGCGGCAACATACCTGTAAGCTGGGAGAGCTGTTCGTTGCTCACCCAGTCAACTTTCTTGTTGAAGCCGTATGTTTTGCGCATAACGGCCATGAAAACCAGAAGCTGATGCTGTGTCATTCCAGCCAGCATGACAGCCTCAAGCAGTTCATTGGCGATGCGCGTGTATCCGTCCTCCAGATCTGCCACGCGACGCTCCACGGCCCGGAGTTCGGGCCTGATTGGTGATACATTGTCATAAGCCAGATTCATCGCCGCCCCCGCCCGCCGGTATGCCAGCGCGATATTCAGCGATGATCCGCTTTATCTCTTCAGCCGTGCCGTGCGAAAGAATCAGACTGTCAAAGCCACCATCGCGATCGAACTCAGCATCAACCAGCAACTCTACCAGGCGCCGCGCTTTTCCCGCGCTGAACTGAGGAATTGCTGCGCTACGGGACAGTTTCTTTTTCCCGGCCGCTTTGGCCTTCTCCATCTGCTCACGGGCAACACTGTCAGCTTTCGGCCCGTGTTCACGAGAAAGAGCCACTGCAGTCGTCGGAGCAACTTCGCCCGCTTTCACCATCGCGATCAGCTCATCACCGCAGGCAAGCAGCTGCAGGTGATGATCAACGTCGCCAACAGAGCGTTTCACCTTGCTGGCGATTTCTGAGGTCGACCAACCCTGATTAGCCAGGCGCTGATATGCTGCAGCGCGCTCCAGCGAGGTGAGCGGTTTACCCTGACTGCTGGTAACCATGAACGCGATGCGATCGGCTTCGGTACCGGAAAAGTCTTTGCACTCCAGGCGCGCAATCTCATGGCCTGCTTCTGTCGCCAGCAGCGCGCCGTGATAGCGGTGATGACCGTCGATTACTTTGATGCCCTGCTCAGTTACCTGAACAGCCAGAGGCGGGACAAACTCGCCGGCGATGAACGCGTCGCGAAACTCTTCGACGTGCGCCTGGTCTATTTCACGGACGTTATAGCCCGGCTCGATATACAGCTCAGCCAGTGGAACCAGAAACGTTTTTTTGACCGTTGTCTCGGTGCCGTTTTTGTCCTTGGCCTTGTAATGCAGTGATAAACTACTCATAATTACTCCTGTGAATTGATCCAGTCTTTTCGCATCAGGCCTCGAAGCTGTTCGCGCAGCTCGGGGCCTTTTCTTTGGTAAGAAGCTGCTCAATGCGAAGCAGTCTTTGCGCCACTTCAGATTCCGGCGACACAACATCGAGGTAAGCCATAGCGAGGCTCATCATCTGGAAGAAGCTGTGCTTCTGCATTCCCGATCTGCGCTTCATTCGGCTTATGGTCGCTTCATCCATATCAAGCACTTTCGCCAGAGTTCCTTGTCCGCGTTCAGCCAGTTTGTTCAGTAACTGACTTTCGATTTCTCGCGCTTTTTTGCGATAACTTGCAATTTCCATGACGTAATATCTCTTTCGTTGAATAAGTTGCGTGACATTGCGGTGAGCAAGTCACTTAAGGTTTCCCCACACGGGCGGGGACGGGTTTCAGAGTGTTAAAGAGCGGTGTTGCTTAAGCTGCTTTGTCTTTGGACGGTGGGAAAACTTCATCCAGCGAGCATTTGCAGCCCAATTTTTTTAAGCCTTCAATGATTGCTCGGCAGTCATTTAGGCTTGGAGTACGGATGTTCAGCTCATAGTTGGCGATACGGGATTGACCCCAACCAATGGCTGACGCCAGGACAGCTTGCGAAACTCCGATTTTTTTTCGCTGCTGAGCAATGTTGTTCATTGCAGCCTCCATAACATTAAATGCAGAACCATTACACACAAAATGTGATTAACAGTCAACCTCAATTCGTGTACGGAGTGCAATCACGAACCGTGGTAAATTTATCGGATGAAAACAATGCATGAGTTAATCGGGGAAAGGATCAAATCCCTACGTGAAGCAAAAGGACTTAGCCAAGTACAGCTAGCCAAACTTTGCGGTTGGGCAGCTCCGTCTCGTCTGGGGAATTATGAGTTAGGCACACGTAAGGTAAGTGCTGACGACGCGGTAGTCCTTGGTTCAGCCCTTGGAGTATCACCAGCCAAAATCATGTTTGGCGATGAGGCCGATTCTGTTTTCAAACAATACGAATACCCATTGTTCGCCTACGTCCAGGCTGGACCCTTCTCAGAAGTAGGCAGCTATACCGCGAGCGATGCTAAGGCATGGGTGGCAACAACCAAGAAAGCCAGTGAGAACGCTTTCTGGCTAGAGGTGAAAGGTCATTCCATGACAGCGCCACAGGGCGTCCGCCCGAGCTTCCCGGAGGGCATGCTGATTCTGGTTGATCCGGCCGAACCGGTTGAAACGGGTGACTTCTGCGTTGCTTCGGCGAATGGCGATTCAGAGGCAACCTTCAAGAAGTACGAGCTGGATGGTGGCGTTAGTTACCTGGTGCCGCTGAACCCTGCTTACAGGATTCTGGACTGTGACCACAGCATCCGCATTATCGGCAAGGTGGTTAAGGCTCAGTGGCCGGAAGAGACGTTCGGGTAAACAAAGAGGCAAGGATGGAAAACACTAGTATTCGGGATGTTAACTTTTCGCTTAGATACGACGGCTTAGATGCTGAAAAGCATGAGATTGAACTCAACTGCCTTGGTGAGTCTTTAAAGGGTTTCTCAAAAATTCTCGCAACTGCTGGCACCTTCGCGATTACGCAAAGATATACGAAGAACTCGGCAGGTCATGAAGTTAAGGTATATGCGAAAGAAGCAAAAGCGAACTGCTTCACCCTTGATACTGTTATGAATTTCATCACTCAATCTCAATTGTTCTCGGGATCTGCCGGGGCTATACTTGGTGCATTGATACCCTATATTTTTGCTAAAAACGCTCAAAAGAAAGAGGAAATGAAATACCTTAAGGATGCGCTCGAGAAAGCCATTGAGGCTCTCGGAAACAAAGACAAAGGAACCATCGATGGACTCATCTCCGTGATAGACAAGATGGCTACTGAGTTGCGTCCGTCCGTCAGGCAAGCAGTTTCACCGATTGGCAATACCTGCAACAAAATCAGCGTCAGTTCAGGTGGTGGATTTAACCCGGCAGTGATAAACGAAGAAGATAAAGCCATTATCGATCAGTTAGATGATGATGAAGTTATCGGCCTGCGTGAGTACCGAATCTACCTCACCGAGTTCGATGCCCACAAAATGACAGCTAAGGTCATTTTGCAAGGTGATGATATGGACAGGCGTATCCCGGCCCTAATCAGCGATCCATCCGCATCTGCTTCTGACAACCCCTACCTTGCTTCGCTGGCAAAATTTCTCAATCACGGACTCAATGAGAGCGCGGCGGTCAAGATCACCGCCAAAGCATCTGTGAGGAAAGGCGCAATCAGCAAGTTCTTTATTGTAGATATTGAAATCTAGCCATAGAGAATTCCATTAAGCCCGCCACTGAGCGGGCTTTTTTCTTTTCAGTACATCAACTAACGTAATCCTGACGAGTAAAATTACTACGCTATGTTTCACAGCAACGTAGCGGCAGTAGCCTATGCTTTGAAAGCACATTATTTGCTGTGTGCGATGGCTTTCCCCATTGGAATTTGTGTCTTCTTGCCCGCCATAGAGCGGGCTTTTTTAAGCCAACTCCTCTTGCCAGAACAATCCTAACTTCATGACTTGTAGGACCATTCCCACATCGCAAGACCTCTCACACTCCTAACCTGTAAAGGCTACACGCATACAGGATGTTGCGCGTTAGCTGTACGAGATTTGCAGGTTAACCCTGTGCTGAACCACTTTGCCCGCCATTGAGCGGGCTTTTTGTGCCCATCTCTAAAGCTCACGGCTTCCATGCCGATAACATAGTGTCCAAAGAGACATGCCCCAAGGGCTAAAAAAGACTATATACAGCATCTCTGCCCGCCTCGTGCGGGCTTTTTTATAAACGCAACGCTAATTTAATCAACCGCTTACGCTTGCACATATAGCGACCACTGCTAACCTGACCATTACTGGCTCGGATGCCAGCTATGAACACATCAACAACTAAATTCCTACCACGTTGTCCGTCATCTCTCCTCGAGTGGCGGGCTTTTTTGTGCCTGCCGATCACCGCCAAAAATAAATTCACGCCAAAATCATACACATAACGTGTTAAACGCATTTTATACACAAATCGTGATTGACCATTAAATCACAATATGTGAATATTATTTCCATCAGCAGGACGCAGTAACCAACAGGATGTTGGATCGCTCTTTAACATTGATGGGGTTTATTTCTCCCGCCCTTGTGGGAGACCAAAGAGCAGTTGGCTTTGGGATTGGATGAATGCGCAGGCTGATGCGCGACCGATGTATACACAGTGCCCATGGCAAGCCGTAGCCAACCGGCGCCTCAAGACAGAGTCACTGGTAGTGCGGGCGCTCTAACCAGTATGCCGAATGAGTTAACAGCACCGGCCATCCAATCACCTAAGCCAATTACCGGAGGTAAATATGTTTGCAGCTACCAATAGCGTCAGCCGTCGCTACCTCAAGCGTGGCGAACTGATCGCAAAACGCCGTGCAGAAGCGGCTGAAGGTAAAGCCCGCGTTGACGTCAGCGCCGAGCGCGTTTCGCGCGCTGTATCAGCGCCGAGCCCTCGCGAAAAGCACGAAGATGGCGCCATGTGCCTGCCCGCCGTAGCGATTTACAGCGCCGGGCATCGCAAGGTTCGCAAAGACGCAACGCACATCATTAAGTGAGGAACCATGAATCTCTGTTACACGATTTTGGCTGGCAAATGGGATGACGGCGAAGAGAACATTAAGTTCTGCGATGACGTCGCCAGCATGGAAGAAGCTCAGCAAATCATCGCTGAAAAGCAACTGCACACCTACCCCATCTGCCGGGTTGAGGTGACAGGATTCCAAGCCGCATAAGCGGCTTTTTTTACGCCCAAATTCAGGAGATACGTGATGCAGCAGCCGATTGAAATCAACCGCCTCGACATCGTGTTCGGCGGCAAAGCTATGAAAATCCTCCCGGCCTATAACGACACGCCTGGCGAATTCAAAGAGATGGGGAATCGCTGGAACAAGTTCATCAGTCAGTGGTTCTTTAACGGACTCGATAAGAGCGAATACCCGACTGCTAAGGAAGGCGTAAACCTCAACCTGGCGCTTTTGAATATCAAGGCCTGCCTCGTTGATTACGAGCCGAAGCATGAGCACAAAATCGCGGGCGCGGCTTATCTGGCGTCCCAGTGGTTTAAGTGACACCGCAATGGCCTGTTACGACAGGTCATGACGGTGCATTTGCACCAGACGTGCAATGAGCCGCAATGCGGTATGAGAGTTTTTCGCCTTTGGCTCCTGCAGGAATGCAGGGGCCATTTTTTTAACCAAACCACCCCAACTCATTTAAGGATGTCCACGATGAATCTTGCGATCGCGGGCGGCACCATCGTGGATGCCGCTCAGCTTTATCCTTCCCAGTTAACCCGCTTAACGGAACGCCTGCGCACTATCTGCCGCTGGCTGACCGACACCATGAAACAGCCAGGGAGACCCTGATGAAGATTCGCTATTTCCAGAAAGCGCAGGAGCTTTCACGAGAGGCCCATCTGTTCGGCGACAGCGCGAAGTGGGCCATGGCAATGCTGTTGTTACGGAGAGCGCACCAGTGAAACTTTCATGGCGAGCAAAACAGGAAGTCGAAGAGATCATGAAAAACCTCTCCGAAACCGATTTAGAGCGCATCGGCGATGAAGTCGACGCGATGATGGACCAGCACAAAATTAACCCGCTGATGACGGCGCTGTGTGCGTTTCTGCCGAAGCATTTCGATTATCCCGCTGCCGAGTTGGTCGACCAAGACGACGAGCAGTACGAAGCCGCTGAAAATTTCCTGCGCGATGCGCTGGTGAAAGTTGCTAAGCGGCACATGGCGATCGCCATCTGGAAAAGCAGACACAGCTTCGATGAGGTGGCGTGATGGAGCCCGGCATCTATTACGACATCAGTAACGAGTCGTACCACAGCGGCCCCGGCATCAGCAAATCGCAGCTGGACGACATCGCGATCAACCCGGCCATCTTTCAGTGGCGCAAAGAAGCACCCGAGGACGAAGAGAAGAAATCTGCACTGGATATGGGCACAGCCCTGCACTGCCTGCTGCTGGAACCTGAAGAGTTTGATCACCGCTTCATCGTGGCTCCCGAATTTAACCGCCGGACCAATGAAGGCAAGGCGAACGAAAAAGCCTTTCTGCAGGACTGCGCCGGTCTAGGCATGACGGTGATGGATGCCGAGGAAGGCCGCAAACTGAAGCTTATGCGTGCCAGCGCCCTCGCCCACCCGGCCGCGCGCTGGCTGCTGGAAGCTGAAGGCCATCAAGAGGCGTCCATCTACTGGAACGATGAGCAGACCGGCGAGCTTTGCCGGATCCGGCCAGATAAGTTTCTCTCTGGTCAGCCCGTCATCGTCGACGTGAAGAAAGTGGCTGATATGTCCCGCTTCGCTCGCCACGTCGAAGAGTTTCGCTATCACGTTCAGGACGCCTACTACCGCGAAGGCTTCAGCAAGCACTTCGGCGAATACCCGCTTTTCGTTTTCATCGCCGTCAGCGAGTCGATCGACTGCGGCCGGTATCCGGTGCGCACTTTCCAGCTGCAGGAGGACGATGTTGCCGTGGGCTACGACCTCTTCCGCCGCGACCTGAATACCTATCACGAATGCATGCTGACCGGTAACTGGGGCGGCATTGAAGAAATCACGCGCCCGGACTGGGCCAAAAGGAAGGATTACGCATGAGCAACGAAATCACAAACGCGCCTGTCAACGAGGCCGACACCAAAGCGGCAATTTTCAGCCCTACCGGCTTGCAGAAGCTGCAGGCGTTCGCTGAAGTGATGGCGCTGGGAAAAGCCACTGTTCCGGCACATCTGGCGGGCAAGCCGGCCGACTGTCTCGCTATCGCGCTGCAGGCTGCGCAGTGGGGCATGAACCCCTATGCAGTAGCGCAGAAAACGCATCTCGTTAACGGCACGCTGGGTTACGAGGCACAACTGGTAAACGCCGTCATCACCAGCTCTACGGCCGTACAGGGTCGCTTCAAATATGAGTACGGTGGCGACTGGGAGAAGTTTAAGCCCGGCGCGGCTAACGCGGCAAATGAACGCGGTCTGTTTGTCCGGGTCGGTGCCGTGCTGCGCGGCGAGACGGAAATCACCTGGGGCGAGCCGCTGTATCTGGAGTTCGTGACCACCCGCAACTCTCCGCTCTGGAAAACGGCGCCGAAGCAGCAGCTGGCTTATCTGGCCGTCAAATACTGGGCGCGCCTCTACTGCCCTGACGTGATTCTCGGCGTTTACACCCCGGATGAGTTTGAGCCGGCGCAGCGCGCGGAACGCGACATCACCCCGGCGCGCAGCCGTGCGGATCTGAACAACCTGATTAACAGCAAGCCCGAAACGCAGCAGCCCGAGCGCGAAATTAACCCGGCGACGATTACCAGTGCACCAGCGCGCACGCCGGACGAGCTGCTTGCCGATTTCACCACCGCTGCAGCTGAAGCGGAAAACGTGGCCGGTCTGGACCGCTGCTACAAATACGCGGCACGAATGCTGGCGAAGGAGGCTGAGACACTCGAAAAAGCCACCGATGTTTACCTGCTGCGCAAGGCGGAAATTGAAGAGGCTATTGGCTAATCACAGAGGTGAATATGCAATCACCTGAATACCGGCGTCGTGGCAATCAGTTAACTTTTGGCCGCCGCTGGTCGCACGATGAGAGAGGCCTTCTGAAAGAACTTGCAGCAACTACCTCACCCAAACTGATAGCCCGACAGCTTAATCGCTCTTATGAATTGGTATGCAAAAAGGCGTTCCGTTGCGGCGTTCGATTTCGTTCTGGGCGCAGGTAGTCTGGCGTTGCATAAAAGGATGGTCAAAGGGTTTCATCGAAACCATTGACGCGTCATTTATTACATGTCATATATAGCATATACAAAACAACATGTGAGGACGGAATGGAATTTGATGCTGGAAGTTTTTCTGATATTGCCGATACCGTATTAGGAAAAGCGTTATGGAATTTTCTTATATCCCCAGAAGCGCTACTAATGATGAAAACTGCAACATATCTTTCTAAGCCAGCTCTTGAGCCACTTCAACCAAGCCTGTTAGAGGCATTTGGTGAAGAAGTAAAAAACGACCGCATTAAGCAAATGCTAGGAAAGATGGTTCGGCAGATTATGGAAAATCAAGGATATGCCCTTGACCAAGTAGGAGTAAGGTTGAAGCAGAATCCTTTATTTTTAAGCGCAGCTAGATATAAAAAATGGGGTTAAACTATGAATAATAAAATGGAAGTAAGTAAGTGGGTTTCTGGACATGTCGAAGGTATGGCTGAAGCAGCCCGTTTTCACAAAGCTGAATCAGTTAGAATTGGCATGACAGGCGAAGGCATCAGGCCGAACTATCAGCTGATAGATGATAAATCTAATGAAATTGCTATTAATGGTATTAACCACCAGCCGTTCATGAGAGTAAGTGAGTTTGAACGAGGCAGAATCTCAAAAGCTTACAAAATAGAAGAGATAATAAGAATGAGGGTTTGGGGTGGTTTCATTGAGTTAGAAGACGTGAATTAAATTTCACATAGACTTCGCCAACAAAGAAGAGCGCGACCGGATAAACGTCGAACTGGCGGCATCTGGCATTGCTTATAAAGAGCGGATAAATATGCCTGTGATCGCGTATGAAGTAGAGATGCAGCAGCCGGAGCCGTTGCGCGCTTACTTTCAAGAGCGTCTAAAGTTTTATAGGGAAGAGTCGACGAAGTTCCCGCGCGGCACTGATCCGGTTTATCAGAAGGAGTTAAAGGATTGAGTTGGCATCACGAAGATTACATAAGCCTAATCTCCTCTCTGGGAGGGCTTGGTTCAGCTATCTTTGCGGCATACGCCACTTATCAGGCGAGAAAGTCTACAGACATTTCAAAGCTGGCCCTTGAAAGAACTGAAAGACAAAATGAGATATCCAGAATAATGGATGAACTGGTTCGATTATCTGAAAGATGCAATAACTGCATAGGTGAAGACTCTCATGTTGTTGAGACGATCGAGAAAGTAAGCGAGATGGCGGCAGCTTGTTTCTATGCAGAGAAATCAATCACTTCATCCCATGTTAGTGATAGTGACAGGCAAATATTAACTGACTTTTTCATAAGGCATTTAAGGCCTGGCGTGTTAGGTGAGATTGAGAATGCTGAAGCTTTGAAAAAAGTTGGCATGAAACCCCATGATAAAGACCTCAGGGATATATACAGAGACGCTCAAATATTTTTGCAGGTAGATGACCCGTCTACGATTCATGAATCAATAATATCTTGATGATAAAGCCGCCCACTGAGGCGGTTTTTTTACGCCTGAAATCTATGAAAGAACGCATCTACGGCGACACCGAACCTGCCCACATCGTCGTCGCCAGTAAGGCACTGGAAGCGCATAAAGCCAGGTATGGCGAGGGCAACAAGCACCATCACATCACCTATTCCATCGCCTATCGCGGCAAACACTATCAGGTTGAGGTCATTACCCGTCGCACAACCATGGCTGCGACCGTAATTACCGGCACCCGCAACCTTTCTCGTTTACCGGAGTTCGCATGAGCCCTGAAGCAGAAAACGCACTTCGCTCGGTGGCGCGGAAATGCCGCGCCGACATTCTGATCGCGACCAAAGGAAAGCCGCGATCGGAGCACGACCGCATCATAACCACCCTTCTCGATAAACACGCCAAAACCGTTCAATGCCTCCCGCCAGGCACATTTCCAGCAAAACGCTGGCTGTCCTTCTATGTGCGGCAGGTTGATAAGGAGATAAGACAGTGAAATACGGCTCTGTTTGCAGTGGCATAGAGGCTGCCAGTGCTGCCTGGGAGTCACTGGGCTGGAAACCTGCATGGTTCAGTGAAATAGAACCCTTCCCTTCTGCCGTGCTGGCGCACCATTGGCCTGAAGTGAGTAACCTGGGTGACATGACAGCCATCGCAGCGCGGATTGCTACTGGCGAAGTGGAAGCCCCGGACATTCTGGTTGGGGGGACACCTTGCCAGGCCTTTTCAGTGGCCGGTCTTCGAAACGGACTCGAAGACGCACGCGGCCAGTTAACTCTTTCATTCGTGGAATTAGCCAATGCAATCGACACGCGACGAACCGACAATGAACAGCCACCTGCCATTATCGTCTGGGAAAACGTCCCAGGCGTCCTCAGCAGTAAAGACAACGCCTTCGGATGCTTTCTGGCAGGACTTGCCGGAGAAAGCAGTGAGATCCAGCCAGCAGGGGGAAAATGGACAAACGCTGGTTGTGTGTCTGGACCACAAAGGGCTATCGCCTGGCGAGTCCTTGATGCTCAATTTTTCGGAGTGGCCCAACGCCGCCGCCGTGTGTTCGTTGTCGCAAGTGCTCGAGACGGAGTTGATCCCTCAGCAGTACTTTTTGAGCTCAACAGCATGCGCCGGGATACTCCGCCGAGCAGGGAAACGGGGGCGTCAGTTGCCGCCCTTACTGCAAACGGCGTTGGAACGTGTGGCGCAGACGACAATCAAGGACAGGCGGGACACCTGCTCGCAGCATTCGGTGGAGGAAACCGCAGCGGAGCCATTGATGTCGCCGCCTGCCTGACGGCCAAAGGGCAGCGGCAAGACTTTGAAGTGGAGACGTTTGCATTGGCCTTCCCGGAGCGTATGAGCGGAACGCAAGCTGCATCAACAGGAGACCTGTCACCAGCGCTAATGTCACGCAACCCAACCGCGATCGCCTTCAGCAGTAAGGATTTTGGCGGTGATGCGGCACCTGAGATTTGCCCAACGCTTCGCGCCGGCGGGCACTGTGGGAGCCATGCGAACGCCGGAAACCCACCAGCAATATGCATATCGCTTAGAGGCCGGGAAGGCGGTGCTACTGCAGAGATGGGAGATGACCTATCCAACTGTCTGCGTGCCTCAAGTGGCGGTGGCGATAAGCCTCACGCGCTGGTGAATATGGAAGTCAGGCGCCTTACTCCGGTTGAGTGTGAGCGTCTGCAGGGCTTTCCGGATAATCACACGCAAATCCCTTGGCGCGGCAAAGAAACTGAAAACTGCCCGGACGGTCCACGATACCGGTCGATTGGTAATAGCATGGCCGTTCCGGTAATGCGATGGATAGGCGAACGCATAGCCGCTGCCCTGCCGGTAGTGAAAACTATTGGCGATTATGGCGGCAGCACAACTCCGCCCGAGCATCGCGACAGCTGGCAGACGCCGCCGGAGATATTCGCAGCGCTGAAGCGGGAGTTTCGCTTTGTGGCCGATGTGGCCGCCAGCGCAGAGAACCACCTGTTGCCGGTTTACTTCACCGAAAAGGATGATGCGCTGGCGCAGGATTGGGCCGGACAACTGCCACTGGGGATCACCTGGTGCAATCCGCCCTATAGCGACATTTCTCCTTGGGTGAAAAAAGCCGCGGAAGAGTGTCGCAAAGGGATCGGCACCGTGATGCTTGTTCCCGCTGACACTTCGGTCGGCTGGTTCAGCCTGGCACGAAACTCATGCACCGAGGTGCGCTTCATTATTGACGGCCGCCTCTCGTTTATTCGCGCTGATACCGGCAAACCAGTCAATGGCAACAACAAGGGCTCGATGCTGCTGATCTGGAACCCGTTCGCCTCAGATTTTGGAATAACCGGGTATGTCTCGCGCGACACGCTGATGGCGATCGGAAGGAAATTATTGTCCGACCGGGAGCCGGCCGACGAGCGCGCCGCATGACAGCCACCAGAAAGAAGCCGACATGGGCTGGATTATCACTAATCTGGCCCTTTTTATTTGTATCGTGCTGGCCTGGCTATGGCCGCCAAAGGAGTAGATATGAGCCTTGATGTAATGCCCATTTCAGCATACTGCCAAACCACAGGAGAATCGGAGGAAGCCATTAACAAACGGATACAAAGGAAGATCTGGAGGATGGGAGTTCACGTATTAAAAGTGGACGGCGTCCGGGAGCGCTGGATAGATACAGAAGAGGTGAACCGATGGGCAAGAAGCAGCAAGGATCCGCTTTACCGCGCGGAATAACCGTGCGGCGCCATAAGACTGGCGAAACGCTGCAGCTGACATTTACGTTTAATGGCGTTCTGTGCAGAGAGCCATTGTCGGGGATGGAGGTGAATGCGAGAAATATAAAGTATGCCGAGCGGTATCTGGGAGAGATTCAGAACCGCATCGCGTCGGGGGATTTTAACTACCTGCAGTACTTCCCCCGTTCGAAAAAGGCCGCGCTGTTCGGGCATCAGAAGAAGAAAAAAACGGTAAAGGATTACCTTGAGGAGTACCTGGTCATAAGCGAGAACCGCAACCTGTCACCCTCCACTCTGGATGGCTACAGGAAATGCCTGCGATCGCTCAGGGTGCTTCACAATATCTACGTTACGGAGCTGACGCCGGCGGCGCTAAAAAGCTGGGTATCGACGCAAAAGACGAAGCTGAAGACTATTCGAAATCGCCTGTCCTTTTTGCGTAGCGCCATTGATGAAGCGGTAACAGATGGGCTTATCAGTGATAATCCTGTCGCGCACATCAGCGCATCTCGCTACTTCTCCATCGAGTATGGAAACACTGAGGAGTACGAGGTCGACCCGTTCACGCCGGCAGAAATCAGCATCATCTATATGCACTGCCTCTACCCACAGTGGAAGGCGACATTCCAGTTTGCACTAAACACCGGCGTTCGCCCTTCCGAATTATGTGCTCTGCGATGGCGGGATATAGACTTTGAGAGGAAGACGGCGTTTGTGCAGAACGCCGTTGTTGAGGGGGTGGAGAAATCAACGAAGACGCGCGCCGGCACAAGGAAGATAGATTTGAACGAGGAGGCGATCGAGGCGCTCAGCATCATGAAGCAGTTCACGCAGCTGAAGAGCGAGTTTGTATTCGAAGATCCGCGAACCGGCGAGCCGTGGGCTGGCTCAGATGCTATTCGCCAAAAGGCGTGGCGCATCATCATGCGCGAATCAAAGCTCAGGTATCGCAACCCGTATCAGACGCGTCACACGTTCGCGACGATGCATATCAGCTCAGGGGCCAACCTGTTCTGGCTATGCAAGCAAATGGGGCATAAAGGACCGGACATGCTGTTCAGAAACTACGGCTCGTACCTGGTCGATTACGATGGGCACCTGTCGAGGCCGGGGATCAAAACCGGAAGCGAATAACGGGGCAATTTAAAGAAAAATGCACGTGTAGTGCACGTGAAAAAGGATCCTTTTATGAAGCTATTTAATATCAGAAGGTTACGAAGATATGAACGCGGGTTCGAATCCCCCTCTCACCGCCACAAATTCAAGAAAATGCCTGAACTGACGTTCAGGCATTTTTTTTTACATATTCTTCGATGAGAGGGGTATGAGAACCCCCGCCGGGGTTCGACAGCGGGCGAAGCACGCTGGACAGCGGAGCCTGCGACGCTGCCCGCAGGGCGAGCGCAGCGAGTCAATCCCCCTCTCACCGCCATAATTTCAGAGAAAAGCCTGAGCGAAAGTTCAGGCTTTTTTCGTTTATATCGCTCAATGAGAGGGGTATGAGAACCCCCGCCGGGGTTCGACAGCGGGCGAAGCACGCTGGACAGCGGAGCCTGCGACGCTGCCCGCAGGGCGAGCGCAGCGAGTCAATCCCCCTCTCACCGCCACAAATTCAAGAAAATGCCTGAACTGACGTTCAGGCATTTTTTTACCTGTCCATTAATAAGAGGGCTGGCGAACCAGTCTGTCACGCTCGAAAGAGCTACCGATGAGTACCTGCAGCGCAAGGCGAAGCTGGAGAGCGCATAAGAAGATCGACGGGATGGTTAATCTGTACCGGCAGAAGCGTGTTGGGTACGAGAAACAGGCACTGGCTGAAACGATGATGGCGTGTTAAAAAAACGCTCAACGGCTCCGCTTAAGACGCACATCATCCATTAATCAGACCAGGAGAAGTGAAGTGAAAATAATCACAACCGCAACCGCAAGCCTGTTAATGCTTATGAGCAGCGCTCACGCTGAAGGGCTGACGACCTCAGCGGATGGCAAAAAACTGACCGTCACCTTCGGTCAGCCCACCATTAAGCAGGTGCTGCACTACCGTAAAATGTACGACAAAAAACCGTTCCCCGATGCCGAGATCTACTATTACGATAACGGCGTCTATAAAATCATTTCACAGGGTGAAGACCACTATGGTGTTTACTCCATGCAGGGCAAGTTTGAAGATGAAACCTTCACCGTCCGTTTCATTTCACTCCCTTCAGGCGACTGGGGTAATAAAACGGCCTTTCATCAGTTAACCTTCGTTCGGGGAGAAAAGCAGAACGTGTTTATTCAGAACGCGATTGTTGATACTGGCGAAGCCATTGCCCAACAGAACGGCACCTATACCCAGGAAAAAAATACCGTAACAAACCCCATTTCCACCAAATGGAAAGATAATTAATCCTCATCTGACTCTCTGCCTGTCAACACATATCACTAACCGAGACAGGCAGCGCTTTGCTGAGGGTTTATAACCACAGTGGGCCGTGAAAAGATCGCTTTATCGGTCGCCAGCCCTCACACACACCGCCCTGCACCTTCAGGAAAATGCCTGAACGCAGGTTCAGGCATTTCTCTTTTATATATCCCGCTATGCCGCTTAACGGGCCGCCACTGGCGCACACGGGATCCGCTCAGTTAACTCTGCGCCAGAAAGCGTGAGTCGGTGCCCATAAAAAAACCCGGCTTGCGCCGGGTTTTGCTTGCTACACAGACTCACTCAAATCAATCAACCATACGCGTGAAGCGTTCGCTGACACAGCGCCGAGCGCACGCAGTCATCTTTGCCGAAGCGAACAATGCCCACCATCTCGTCCTCTTCGAATCGCGCCAGCGCGTCCGCAAGACCGGAAGGCACCCCAGCGGGCAAGTCGCACTGGGTAATATCGCCGTTAACAATCACCGTGACGTTTTCGCCAAGGCGCGTCAGGAACATCTTCATCTGGGCTGCGGTTACGTTTTGCGCCTCATCGAGGATCACCACCGCGTTTTCAAAGGTACGGCCGCGCATATAGGCGAAAGGCGCGATTTCCACCTTGCCGATTTCGGGTCGCAGACAGTACTGCATAAAGGAAGCGCCAAGACGTTTAACCAGAACGTCGTAGACCGGCCGGAAGTACGGGGCGAATTTTTCTGAGATATCCCCTGGCAGGAACCCCAGATCTTCATCGGCCTGTAGCACCGGACGCGTAACGATAATCCTGTCGATATCCTTATGTATCAGGGCCTCTGCCGCTTTTGCGGCGCTGATCCAGGTTTTACCGCATCCAGCTTCGCCGGTTGCAAAGATCAGCTGTTTCGATTCTATGGCCTGGAGATAGTGCGCCTGAGCGTCGTTTCTGGCGGCGATCGGCGAACGGTCGCGCACGTCGCGCGCCATACCGATAGCATCCAGCCCACCCATCTGCACCAGCGAAGTGACCGATTCTTCTTCGCGCTGACGATGACTGCGAGAGTCACCACGAAGCACCCTTCTGGCTTCACGACGCGCTTTGATCACTGCTTTCTGTCTTCCCATAGTCGCACCTTACAGTTGGTTTCATTTCCCGCGTTGGGCGCTTGCCCGCCACGATTAACTGAACGCTTTAGAGGTTTGATTGGCTTCCTTTAGAGCCATGACGTACCGTTGATAAAGATGTGTCGCCGCACCGAGGCGCAAACGCACACCGGTAAAGTTTGAGGTGAAACAGTAATCTGTTAAAGAAGGGGTGGCTGTCGAAGGCGCGCAAGCCCTCGCTGAAGAGTGTGGAACCTGAAGTAAAACCGTCTGTCCTGTAAAGGACCTTCCCATGCGCGACTCCAGTCTGCAATACAACACGCTTATCCATTAAACTGCACTAATTTTAACAGATTTGGCAACATTAATTTTACGCGCAAGCCCGGAATTCAGAAATAACAGCCGACGACGGGCGGGGAAAAAAAGAGTTTGTTATAGCGATCAAGGCATTAGATTTTCAGGCGGGAAAAAAATATTTTGCGCCGCCGCTGCGGCGGCGCAGGTGACATCAGGCTTCCAGCAGCGGCTGCGCCAGATAGTGCTTAGCGTCGGGAACGCCGGGCAAAACAAAGAAGTAGCCGCCGCCAATGGGACGCACATACTCCTCCAGCGCTTCGCCGTTAAGCCGCTTCTGTACCGTGATAAAGCCCTTTTCCAGGTCATGCTGATAGCAGACGAACAGCAGCCCCATATCCAGCTGCCCTGATGCGGTCGTGCCCGCCGAATAGCTGTAGCCACGGCGCAGCATCAGGCTGCTCTCCGTCTCGCGCGTGCGCGGGTTAGCGAGGCGAATATGGGCGTCGAGCGCAATAACCTCGCCGTCGGGATCTTTCGTATAGTCCGGCACGTCGTGCTCATGCTGCATGCCCAGCGGCGCACCGCTCAGCTTGTCGCGGCCGAAGATGGCCTGCTGTTCGCCCAGCGGCGTGCGGTCCCACATCTCAACGCGGAAGCGGATTATCCGCGCCGCCTGATAGCAGCCGCTGTGGGTCCACGCCGGCTCGTCCTGATCGGCCGTGACCCACAGCAGCTTGTCCATCAGCGGCTTATCCTGCGTATCGGGATTGGCCGTGCCGTCCTTAAAGCCCAGCAGGTTGATGGGCGTCTCTTTGCCCTGGCTGCGCGCGGCGTGATCGGCGATAAAGCCTTCGCGCCGCCAGCGTACGCCCAGCAGGTCAGGCGTATATTTCACAATATCGCGCAGCGCGTGGATCACCGTGTCCTGGGTATTGGCGCAGATCTGCAGCAGCAGATCGCCGTGGCACTGGGCGGCATCCAGCGAATCGTTGGGGAAGCGCGTCATGCTTTGCAGCTTTTTCGGCTTCAGCGCCTGCAGGCCAAAACGCTCATCAAACAGCGACGCGCCCACCGAAACCGTGATGGTCAGGTTGTCCGGCGCGATCTCCGCCCCCAGAATGCCTGAATCCATCGGCGGCAGCCTGGGATTGGTCACCGCCGGCGCCGGGCCGCCGCTGGTCAAAAAGGCGATGCGCGCGGTGAGCAGCTGAAACAGCCGCACCAGATCGGCTTTATCGCTGGCCAGCACGTCGAAGGCGACCAGCATCATCGACGCCTGCTGCGGCGTGGTGATACCCGCCTGATGCTGCCCGTAAAAGGGTTGCACCTGACGTCGCGCGTCGGGCGCAACCGTACCGGGAGAGAAGCTCTCGGCCGCCGCGTGAAACGGACAGCCGCCGCTCAGGGCGGCCGCGCCGCCAAACAGCCCCAGCCCTTTTAACAGGCGCCGCCGCGCGGGCTGCGCCTCATCCTTTTGACGACTCATATCAATCGAGGCCCAGGGTACCGCGCAGTAAAGAGAGATCTTCCGCCAGCGCGGTAATCGGTCCTTTCAGCGCATTGCGATCCGCGCTGGTGAGCTTCTCATAGGAGGCGAAGCCCGCCCCCTCGCGGTACTTGCTCAGAATAGCGTCAACTTTTTTAAAGTTGCCGTCGACTTTCGCCAGCAGCTGCGGATTCGCCTGCTGCAGCTGGGGACGCAGCAGATCGACAATCTTTTGCGCGCCGTCGATATTCGCCTGGAAATCCCACAGGTCGGTGCGGCTGTAGCGATCCTCTTCGCCGGAGATCTTGCTGGAGGCGACCTCTTCAATCAGGCCAGCCGCGCCGCCGACCACTTTTACCGGCGGGAAAGCCAGCTCGCTGATGCGGGTCTGCAAATCCTGCACGTCGCGGTTGAGCTGGGTGGCATAGCCCTCCATGCCTTTGGTGCTGTTATCGCTGAACAGCGCTTTCTCCAGGCGGTGGAAGCCGGTGAACTTCGGATCTTCCGCTTTCTTCTCATAGTCATCTTCGCGCGCGTCGATGCTGCCGTCGAGATCGGAGAAAAGCTCGGCGATAGGCTCGATACGCTCGTAGTGCTGGCGGGTCGGCGCATAGAGCGCGCGCGCTTTCTCGATATCGCCCGCCTTCACCGCATGGGTAAAGGCTTCGGTGCTCGCCGCCAGCTGCGCCACTTCCTGCGTCACGTAGGCTTTATAGGCGGTGATGGGACCGGCCAGCGCCAGCACGTCAGGTTTGTCCCCTTTCGCGGCTGGTGCCCCCTCGCCCTGCACGATCAGTTTGCCCTTCGGATTGCTCAGCAGGCCGCAGGTCATCTCATACTCGCCCGCCTCGAGGTTGGCAGTGAGTTTCTGGCTGAAGCCCGGCGCGATATTCTCACGCTCTTCCACCACCAGCACGCCTTTCAAAATCTCCCACTCCAGCGCTTTCTGACTGTTGTTCTTGATCAGAAACTGGGTTTTGCCTGGCTTGACCGTCAGCTGCATCGGTTCGCACTGGGTATCCGTCACGCTGACGGCGACCTGCGGAATATCGGCAGCCGCAGCGGTTCCCGTCAGCGCCAGCAGCGAGGCCAGCAGGGTTTTGCGGCGAAAGCGAATCATCATAGAGTTATCCCTGTTTAGTCGAGAGTTGGCGCGCCGGACGTGCCGGCAGTAAAAACAGCAGCAGCGCCGGAATAAGATAGAGAAAATAGGCCGTCACTTCGCTGACGCTCGGCGTCTCCTGATAGCCCAGTACGCCCTCAAGCAGCGTGCCCGCCAGCGAATGGGTGGAGAGCACGTTGCTCAGGTCGAAGGCGACGCCTTGAAAATGGTTCCACAGGCCCGCTTCATGGAATGCGCGGATTGCGCCCGCCGCCAGCCCGGCAGCGACAAAGAGAATAAACAGGCTGCTCCAGCGGAAAAAGTGCGCCATATTCAGCCGCACGCCGCCCCAGTAGAGCAGCACGCCCAGCACCACCGCCGTGGCCAGACCGAGCAGCGCCCCCACCGGCGGCGCATAGCCGACATCCTGAGTGAAGGCCGCCAGCAGAAAGAACACCGACTCCAGCCCTTCGCGCGCCACGGCGAGAAACACCATCAGCACCAGCGCCAGCCCGCCGCGCCCGCTCTGACTCAGCGCCTGATCTACCGCCTGCTCAAGCTGCGCGCGCATATTGCGCGCCACCTTACGCATCCAGAACACCATTGAGGTAAGGATCGCCACGGCCACCACGGCCACGATGCCCTCAAACAGCTCCTGCTGTTTCTGCGGGAATTCGCCGGTGGTCTGATTGATGATAATGCCGAGCGCCAGGCAGAGGGCCGCTGCGATAAATACGCCTGCCCACAGCGCGGGAAACCAGCGGGTGCGGCCGGTGCGCTTAAGATAGCTGGCGATCAGGCTGACGATCAGCGCCGCTTCCAGGCCTTCGCGCAGCATGATAAGAAAGGGAACAAACATCGCCGACCTCTTGAATGTTAAGCAGCGTCAATTGCAGGTAAAATTAGGTAAAATGCGAACGATACCGATTATCATTATCGCGGTGGAAAAAACAAGTAATGCTGCGAAATTATTTACGGCCCTGCAGAGATAAAAAAAGCCCGCGCCTCTTCAGGTCGCGGGCTTGTATGTTGTAATGAATTACTTCGTCTGGTACTCCGCTTCGGCCGCCTCAAAGCGCTGCTGCGCGGCGGCAGACGGCTCACGGCCCATCAGGCTGAAGAGCACAATGGCGATGCTGGAGAAGGCAAAGCCCGGAATAATTTCATACAGGCCCAGCCAGCCATACTGTTTCCAGATCAGCACCGTCGCCGCACCGATCACCATGCCAGCCAGCGCGCCGTTGCGCGTCATGCGCTTCCAGCAGACGCCGAACAGCACCACCGGACCAAAGGCGGCACCGAAACCGGCCCAGGCGTAGCTCACCAGCCCCAGCACCCGGTTATCCGGGTTAGAGGCGAGCGCGATAGCAACCAGCGCCACCAGCAGCACCATCGCGCGACCAAACCAGACCAGCTCTTTCTGGCTGGCGTTTTTGCGCAGGAAGCCTTTATAGAGATCCTCAGTGAGCGCGCTGGAGCAGACCAGCAGCTGGCAGCTAAGGGTCGACATCACCGCCGCCAGAATGGCCGAAAGCAGAATGCCGGCGATCCACGGGTTAAACAGAATGCGCGCCAGCTCGATAAAGACGCGCTCGCCGTTGCCGCTGACGTTCGCCGCCAGCTCCGGGTGATTCTGGAAGTAGGCGATGCCGAAGAAGCCGACCGCCACCGCGCCCGCCAGGCAGAGCACCATCCAGGCCATACCGATGCGGCGTGCGGTGCGGATTGAGCGATGCGAATCCGCCGCCATAAAGCGCGCCAGGATGTGCGGCTGGCCGAAGTAGCCGAGGCCCCAGCCCAGCAGCGAAATCACCGCAACGAAGTTAAGCCCCTTCAGCATATTGATGTTTTCAATGCTCTTCGCCTCGATCACCGCCAGCGAGTCGTCCAGCCCGCCTACCGCGACAATCACGATAATCGGCGTCAGCACCAGTGCGAAAATCATCAGGCTCGCCTGCACGGTATCGGTCCAGCTAACCGCCAGGAAGCCGCCCACCAGGGTATAAAGAATGGTCGCAGCGGCGCCGGCCCACAGCGCGGTTTCATAGCTCATGCCGAAGGTGCTTTCAAACAGGCGCGCGCCCGCCACCACGCCGGAGGCGCAGTAAATAGTGAAGAAAATCAGGATCACCAGCGCAGAGATAACGCGCAGCAGTTTGCTTTTATCCTCAAAGCGGCTGGTGAAAAAATCGGGCAGCGTCAGGGCGTTGTCATGGTGTTCGGTCTGCACGCGCAGACGTCCCGCCACGATTTTCCAGTTCAGCCAGGCGCCGATGGTCAGGCCGATAGCGATCCAGCTTTCCGAGATGCCGGAGAGAAAAATGGCGCCCGGCAGCCCCATCAGCAGCCAGCCGCTCATGTCGGATGCGCCCGCAGAGAGCGCGGTCACCACGCTGCCCAGGCTGCGGCCGCCCAGAATGTAATCGTCGAAGTTTTTGGTTGAACGATAGGCCACGAAGCCTATCAGCACCATCCCAAGGATATAAATTACAAAAGTCACCAGCATCGGTGTGCTTACACTCATTCATCTCTCCACTTTATAGTTGATTTCCCGAGAGAAACCGTACGCTGTGGCCTCGTCGGAACGGGACAACGCCACAGGTTTTGTCCAGCTTCAGGCGCCTGACCTTTCCCAAGGCGCGGTATCCTGCCGGAAAGGTGCGATACGCACAATGGATTTAACACAGGCATTACAGCGATTTCACCTGTTAATGGCTAAATTTTGTTAACAGGTTGCACTCGCTCACAGTTCCATAGTTGCACCTCTTTAAACCTTCATTAATGCAGTAAGTTAGCGCCATGCAATTTTGGCGAGATTCTTGCAGCAAGTTCCGTGCCGCCTTTTAAAGCGTTAACAAATTAATCATTAAAAAGGCTGTTAAGCAGGTCACACTTAACACGGTTGCACAAAGTTGCAACATCAGAGATAGTGCTGGCCACGTAGTATGAGCGTAAAGAGAGGAGCAGACAGGTCATGGGTACCACAACGATGGGGGTGAAGCTGGATGAAGCCACCCGCGAACGGATTAAACTGGCGGCGCAGAAGGTTGACCGCACGCCGCACTGGCTGATCAAGCAGGCCATTTTCAACTATCTCGGTCAGCTGGAGAGCGGCGACGCCCTGCCAGAGATCCCCATGACCGCAGGCGCGCAGGCGGAGCAAGATGAGAGCGTGCCGGACGAGACGCACCAGCCGTTCCTCGACTTCGCTGAACATATTCTGCCGCAGTCGGTCACGCGCGCCGCCATTACCGCCGCCTGGCGTCGGCCAGAGACCGACGCGGTGCCGATGCTGCTGGAGCAGGCGCGTCTGCCGGCGGCACTGGCAGAGAAGACGCACCAGCTCGCCTACAGCCTCGCGGACAAGCTGAGGCACCAGAAAGGTGCAACCGGACGAGCCGGAATGGTGCAAAGCCTGCTGCAGGAGTTCTCCCTCTCCTCACAGGAGGGCGTGGCGCTGATGTGCCTGGCGGAAGCGCTGCTGCGTATTCCCGATAAGCCGACGCGCGACGCGCTGATCCGCGACAAGATCAGCAACGGCAACTGGCAGTCGCACCTGGGCCGCAGCCCCTCGCTGTTCGTGAACGCCGCCACCTGGGGTCTGCTGTTTACCGGACGCCTGGTCTCGACCCACAACGAAGCCAACCTGTCGCGCTCGCTAAACCGTATTATCGGCAAGAGCGGCGAGCCGCTGGTGCGCAAAGGGGTGGATATGGCGATGCGCCTGATGGGCGAACAGTTCGTCACCGGCGAAACCATCGCCGAGGCGCTGGCGAACGCGCGCAAGCTGGAAGAGACAGGCTTCCGCTACTCCTACGATATGCTGGGCGAAGCGGCGCTGACCGCCAGCGACGCCAAAGCCTACCTGGTCTCCTACCAGCAGGCGATCCACGCTATCGGCAAAGCCTCCAACGGACGCGGCATTTATGAAGGGCCGGGCATCTCTATTAAGCTCTCCGCCCTGCACCCGCGCTACAGCCGCGCGCAGTACGACCGCGTGATGGAGGAGCTCTACCCTATTCTGAAATCCCTGACGCTGCTGGCGCGCTCTTACGACATCGGCATCAACATCGACGCCGAAGAGGCGGACCGTCTCGAGCTGTCCCTCGACCTGCTGGAGAAGCTCTGCTTCGAGCCGGAGCTGGAGGGCTGGAACGGCATCGGCTTCGTTATCCAGGCCTATATGAAACGCTGCCCGTTCGTGATCGACTCGCTGATCGATCTGGCGCAGCGCAGCCGTCGCCGCCTGATGATCCGCCTGGTGAAAGGCGCCTACTGGGACAGCGAAATCAAACGCGCCCAGGTAGAAGGTCTCGAAGGCTATCCGGTCTATACCCGCAAGGTCTACACCGATATCTCCTATATCGCCTGCGCGCGCAAGCTGCTGGCGGTGCCCAACCTGATCTATCCGCAGTTCGCCACGCACAACGCCCATACCCTGGCGGCGATCTATCAGCTGGCGGGCAATAACTACTATCCGGGTCAGTATGAGTTCCAGTGCCTGCACGGCATGGGCGAACCGCTCTATGAGCAGGTGGTCGGTAAAGTGGCGGACGGCAAGCTGAACCGTCCGTGCCGCATCTATGCGCCGGTCGGCACCCATGAAACCCTGCTCGCCTACCTGGTGCGTCGCCTGCTGGAAAACGGTGCCAATACCTCTTTCGTTAACCGTATCGCCGACACGTCGCTGCCGATTGACGAGCTGGTGGCCGATCCGGTGGCGGCGGTTGAAAAGCTGGGCGCGAGCGAAGGCGCAATTGGCCTGCCGCATCCGAAAATTCCGCTGCCGCGCGATCTCTACGGCGCAGGACGCAGCAACGCGGCGGGCATTGATATGGCCAACGAACATCGTCTGGCCTCGCTCTCCAGCGCCCTGCTGAGCAGCGCCGCGCAGCCCTGGCTGGCGCAGCCGATTATCGACGGCGAGCTGGGCGACGGCGAAACCCGCGCGGTGATCAACCCGGCCGCGCCGGGCGATATCGTCGGCCAGGTGCGCGAAGCAAGCGAAGCGGAAGTATCGCTGGCGCTGGATGCGGCAGTGAACGCCGGTCCTATCTGGTTCGCCACGCCGCCGGACGAGCGCGCGGCGATCCTCGATCGCGCCGCGCAGCATATGGAAGATGGGATACAGCAGCTGATTGGCATTCTGGTGCGCGAAGCGGGCAAAACCTACAACAACGCCATCGCCGAAGTGCGCGAGGCGGTCGACTTCCTGCGCTACTACGCTGGCATGGTGCGTAACGATTTCGACAATGAAACGCACCGTCCCCTTGGCCCGGTGGTCTGTATCAGCCCGTGGAACTTCCCGCTGGCGATCTTTACCGGTCAGATCGCGGCCGCGCTGGCGGCGGGCAATAGCGTGCTGGCCAAGCCTGCGGAGCAGACGCCGCTGATCGCCGCGCAGGCGGTGCGCATCCTGCTGGATGCCGGCGTGCCGGCGGGCGTGCTGCAGCTGCTGCCGGGCGACGGCGAGACCGTCGGCGCGCAGCTGACGCGCGACCCGCGCGTGCGCGGCGTGATGTTTACCGGCTCCACCGCCGTGGCGACCCTGCTGCAGCGCAACCTGGCTGGCCGCCTCGATCCGCAGGGGCGTCCAACGCCGCTGATCGCCGAAACCGGCGGTCTGAACGCGATGATCGTCGACTCTTCCGCGCTGACCGAACAGGTGGTGGTCGATATTCTCGCCTCAGCCTTCGACAGCGCCGGACAGCGCTGCTCGGCGCTGCGTCTGCTCTGCATTCAGGAGGACGTGGCGGATCACACCCTGAAGATGCTGCGCGGCGCGATGGCCGAATGCCGCATGGGCAACCCGGAGCGTCTCTCTACCGATATCGGTCCGGTGATCGACGCCGAGGCGAAGGCCAACATCGAGCGTCATATCCAGGCGATGCGCAATAAAGGCAATACCGTCTACCAGGCGGCGCAGGAGCACCCGCAGGATCGCGCAGAGTGGCAGAGCGGCACCTTTATCAAGCCGACGCTGATCGAGATCGATCAGGTCAGCGATCTCGACAAGGAGATCTTCGGCCCGGTGCTGCACGTGGTGCGCTTCGCGCGCAACGCGCTGCCGCAGCTGATCGATCAGATCAACGCTGGCGGCTACGGCCTGACGCTGGGCGTGCATACCCGCATCGATGAAACCATCGCGCAGGTCACCGCCAGTGCCAAAGTCGGCAACCTCTACGTTAACCGCAATATGGTGGGCGCAGTGGTCGGCGTGCAGCCGTTCGGCGGCGAAGGGCTGTCCGGCACCGGTCCGAAAGCGGGCGGTCCGCTCTATCTCTATCGTCTGCTGGCCAGCCGTCCGGAAACGGCGCTGAGCACCACCTTTGAGCGCCAGGACGCCGAGCGTCCGGCGGACGGCACGCTGCGCGAGGCGCTGCTGGAGCCGCATAAAGCCTTTACCGCCTGGGCGCAGCAGGACAAGCCCGAGCTGGCCGCCGTCTGCCAGCGCTACGCCACGCTGGCGCAGGCGGGCACCGTGCGGCTGCTGACCGGCCCGACCGGCGAGCGCAACACCTTCTCGCTGCTGCCGCGTGAACGCGTGCTCTGCCTCGCCGATAACGAGCAGGACGCGCTGGTGCAGCTGGCGGCGGTGACCAGCGTCGGTAGCCAGGCGCTGTGGCCGGACGATGAGCTGCATCGCAAGCTGCGCCAGGGGCTGCCGCAGGCGGTACAGGCGCGCATCGCGCTGGAGAAGGATCTCTTCGCTACGCACTTCGACGCGGTGATCTACCACGGCGACGCCGATCAGCTGCGCACCCTGTGCGAGCAGATTGCGGCGCGCGACGGCGCGATTGTGTCGGTGCAGGGCTTTGCTCGCGGCGAGACCCAGCTGCTGCTGGAACGTTTGCTGATTGAGCGTTCCCTGAGCGTCAATACCGCGGCGGCCGGCGGCAACGCCAGCCTGATGACCATCGGTTAATACCTCTCGCCAGCGGATAAGGCGCTGCGAGAAGCAAAGCGTCCGGCGTCAGCAACAAACACGCCGGGCGCGTTTTTAACAGACGCAACGCGCTGGCCTCTTCAGGGGTGCCCGCGCCACGCGGGGAGAGAGGGCGTTTTTGCCGCTTTCTTATCGGGCCCTCTTATCCGCCTCAGCACAGTGGCAAAAAAAAAGGCACATCCTTAAGATGTGCCTTTTTACTATGCGTGTGCTGTGTGGGAGTCTTTGCCCGTTAAGCCTGATTGTTGTTCAGGATAAGCTGGCCGTTACGGTCCAGCGGGATGCGGGTGCCAGGGTCGTTTTCCATTCGGATTTTGCCCTGCTGGCTGCCTATTTTATAGGTCACGTCATAACCCAGCATCTTTTCTTGTTTATCGTATACCGTTTTGCAGCGCTGCTCTGATGTCGTATAGGTATCGCGATCCTGCAAACCGCCCTGCACCTGGTTGCCGGCATAGCCGCCCGCCAGCGCGCCTGCGACCGTTGCCACATCGCGACCCCGTCCGCCGCCGAACTGATGGCCCAGCACGCCGCCCGCCACCGCGCCCAGCACCGAACCGGCGATGCGGTTCTCATCCTGTACCGCGCGACGATGGGTCAGCGTAACGTTGCGACATTCCTGACGCGGCTGCCTGATGCTCTCTTTGATTGGCGTTGCCGAAAGCACCTGCGCATACTGCGGACCACGATCAAATACATCCATGCTGGCAACGGCGGCCACGCCCAAAGCAGCTGCAACGCCGATACCGATACCCGCTAACATTGATTTATTCACAGGATTGTCCTCCTGAAGTTGTTACCGTGCATGCGTGCCGCGACGATGTCCCCTGTCGCTATGGCACAGAACGGCGTGCACGACCCGCCGTATCGTTGCAGGAAGTTTTGCAGATGGCCCGAAATTGCAACATCAGATTAATGGAGGAAAACGCACCGGAAGCGGATCAGGGCCACCTTTTCGGAGAGTTCTGAGCAGGGTATAGCGCGAGGGTTTTAATTAATTTCTGTTATGTGTCAGAAGCTTAACAAGCCTCTGCCACAAGCAAAGGCGGCTTGCGCCGCCTGGAAATCATTAGTGCAGCTTGAGGCGCGGGCGGATAACGCGGTTAAGGCTGCCCACCAGCATCATCAGGCCGGTCTTGAAGTAGCCGTGGAGCGCAATCTGATGCATGCGATAGAGAGAGATGTAGACGAAACGCGCGATGCGCCCCTCTACCATCATCGATCCGCGCATCAGGTTGCCCATCAGGCTGCCGACGGTACTGAAGCGCGACAGCGACACCAGCGAGCCGTGATCTTTATAGACGTAGGCTTTCAGCGGCTTGCCGCTACGCTGGGCGAGGATATTCTCCATGGCGCGCGACGCCATCTGGTGCGCCGACTGGGCGCGCGGCGGCACGAAGCCGCCCGACGGCAGCGCGCAGGAGGCGCAGTCGCCGATAGCGTAGATATCGTCATCCAGGGTGGTCTGCAGCGTCTCTTTCACCACCAGCTGGTTGATGCGGTTGGTCTCCAGCCCGCCAATCTCTTTCAGGAAGTCCGGCGCTTTAATGCCCGCCGCCCAAACCATCAGATCCGCCTCGATAAATTCGCCGCCTTTGGTGTGCAGGCCGTTTTTATCGGCGCTGGTCACCATGGTTTGCGTCAGCACGCGCACGCCCAGCTTGGTCAGTTCACTGTGGGCCGCGGCAGAGATGCGCGGCGGCAGCGCAGGCAGAATACGCTCGCCCGCCTCCACCAGCGTGACGTTAAGCGCCTCGCTGCTCAGCCCTTTATAGCCGTAGCTGTGCAGCTGTTTAACCGCGTTATGCAGCTCGGCCGACAGCTCAACGCCGGTCGCCCCGCCGCCGACGATGGCGATATTAACCTTCTCCAGACGGCCCTCGCTGGCGGAGAACTTCAGGAACTGGTTGAGCATTTCATTGTGGAAACGCCGCGCCTGATGCGGGTTATCGAGGAAGATGCAGTGATCTTTGACACCCGGCGTGCCGAAATCGTTTGAGGTGCTGCCGAGCGCCATCACCAGGGTGTCGTAGGCCAGCTCGCGCTGCGGCACCAGCACTTCGCCGTTGTCGTCGCGCATCTCCGCCAGCTCGATGGTTTTGCGCTCGCGGTTGATATTGGTCAGCGAGCCGAGCTGGAACTGAAAGCCGTGGTTGCGCGCGTGCGCCAGGTAGCTCAGGGCGTCGATGCCCTCGTCCATCGATCCGGTCGCCACTTCGTGCAGCAGCGGCTTCCACAGGTGGCTATGGTTACGATCCACCAGAATAATCTCGGCCTTTTTCTTACGGCCCAGCTTGTGACCGAGCTGCGTAGCCATCTCCAGCCCGCCCGCGCCGCCACCGACAATAACGATTTTTTTCATGGATGTAGTCAACAAGACCCCCTCAAAATGTGAACCAATAGTTAATTAATGGTTAAATTAAACCTTAAGAAACATAGGGTTGGCGAAGTTAAAATCGCTGCTGAAGGCAGGATAGCATGGGCAGGGAAGATGGTCATACCAAAATTGATTTACATCAATTAGTGGGCAGATAACTCAGATTATTACGCAAAAAATATGGGCGGCCGCTCGCCGCCCGCACGCTTAACCTAATGTTTTAAAAGCGTTAATGCGCTGAAGATGCGGCGAGATATTCCTGAACTTATGGCCTTCATGCTCATCCCAGACGATTTCATAGAAGGGATGCAGCGTCTCTGCGCTGCGCTGGCTCTCCAGCACCTCGTCGCGACGCGACAGAAATACCAGGCAGCGGTCGCGGTTCTTGTCGCGAAAGTCGCTGACGCACTTGGTGGCGATGTCGAGATACTCTTCCGGGCGGTCAATTTTTCCCTCCATATTTTCAAAGGGAAAGAGGTTGGGATTGAAAATAGCCTGACGAATGCCGCAGAGAAAGCCGATGCGCTCTGCCCAGTAGCCGCCCAAGCCGACGCCGCAAATCAGCGGCTGGGCGCTGCCGCCGCCCTGCGTCAGCAGCTTGTCGGTCTCTTTCAGCAGGAACTGCATATCATGTTTGGGATGGCGGGTGCTGTAGCTAATCATCCTGACGTCAGGATCGATAAACTGCAGCTGCAGCACCTTTTCATGGTTGCCCGGACTGTTGGAATCGAAACCGTGCAGATAAATAATCATGACACTCCTCAGCGTTGTGCGCGCCGGGAGCAGAGACTACTTCCCTGACGCTTTGTGTTCCAGCCAGCGCGCCTGCAGGTTGCTCAGCTGCTGCGCGTTCTGCTTCCAGCGCGTGCTCTGCTGCAGGTTCTGGCGGGTGAAGGTTCCCCGATGGTACAGCCGCGGCACGCGCTCGGCGCCGATCGCGATCAAATTATCCAGCACGCTGATCGCCCCTTCGCGATGGTTGCAGACCAGGATCATGTCGCATCCGGCCGACAGCGACTGCTGCGCGCGCTCGGCATAGCTGCCCATAATCGCGGCACCTTCCATCGACAGATCGTCAGAGAAGATGACGCCGTCAAAGCCCAGCTCTTGACGCAGTACCTTCTTCAGCCAGTAAGGCGAACCGCTGGCGGGCAGTGGATCGACTTCAGTATAGATAACGTGCGCCGGCATGACCGCATCCAGCGCGCCTTCGTCGAACAGTGCCTGGAAAATCGCCATATCGTGACGACGCAGGGTTTCCAGATCGCGCGGATCGCGCGGCGTCTCTTTGTGCGAGTCGGCGCTGACCGCGCCGTGCCCCGGGAAGTGCTTGCCGGTGGTTTTCATGCCGGCTTCATGCATGCCGGCGATAAAGCGGCGCGCCATCGCCAGCGCAATTTGCGGATCCTCATGGAACGAGCGATCGCCGATCGCCGCGCTGATATGGCCTAGATCCAGCACCGGCGCGAAGCTGATGTCGATATCCATGGCGATCATCTCCGCCGCCATCTGCCAGCCCGCCTGCTGCGCCAGCTCGCCGCCGGTTTCCGCATCGTGCAGCGCCGCGAAAGACTGCATCGCGGGCAAGGTGGTGAAGCCGTCGCGGAAGCGCTGCACGCGTCCGCCTTCCTGATCGACCGCCACCACCAGCCGCGTACGCGACGCGCTGCGGATCTGGCGCACCAGCTCGGCAAGCTGCGCCGGATCGTGGTAGTTGCGCGCAAAGAGGATCACGCCGCCGACCGTGGGATGCTGCAGCATCTCGCGCTCTTCGGCATCCAGTTCAAAACTTTCGACATCCAGCATCAGCGGGCCGGGAAGTTGTGTCGTCATAATCTGTTCCTGGCGCGGCGTTCGCCGCGCGTATTAAATGTATTGCCAGCTCTGCCGCGCCAGCTGGCGCAGTTCCGCATCCTCGCTCTGCTCGGCGCGCAGCTGATACCAGCTCGCCATCAGCAGTCGCAGCCAGGGCTGCCAGCGCGTCACCTGCCGCGCCAGCGTCGCGGGCGGCAGATGTGCCGCCAGGGCATAGGCCGCCAGCCAGCGATCCGCATGGGCGGGATCGGCGGCGCACAGCGCAGCCAGCTCTAACGCCACGTCGCCATCGGCGGCGTACTCCCAGTCGATCAGGTGCAGCCCTTCCCCGTCTGCAATCAGGTTGCCGGCGTGGACATCCATATGCAGCGGCGCCAGCCGCAGCGGGGCGGGTTCGCCCACGCGCGCCAGCCGACGCAGGGCGCGCTGCCAGCCGGGGTGCCGCTGGCGGCACAGCTGCCAGTAGCGCCACAGCAGCGGCAGCAGCAGCAGGCGATAGCCGGTAGGCGGCTGCTGATGCAGCCGCAGCAGCAGGGTCACCACCTCGTCACGCCGCTGCTGAAACGCCTGCGGCGAGAGCGGCTCACCCGCGCGCCACGGCAGCAGCAATAGCTGCGCGTCGCCTGGCAGCGGGCGCGGCGTCAGGCCGCTGGGATGCAGTTTACGCAGCAGGCGGGCTTCGCGCTGGCGATCGACAAAGGGGATCGCCGGCTGTGGCGCAGGGCGCGCAATAAACGCGCCCTGCTCGCTTTCCAGTTTGCTGCTGTGGCCGGTCAGCCCCTGCAGCGGCGTCAGCCTGCCCGCCGCGACGCCCGGCAGTCGTGCTTCGATACGCGCCAGCAGCAAGGGATCAATTCTGGGCGACACCTTTGCCTGACCAGACGATTTCGCCGGTCTGCACCAGCATCAGCTGCATTTGCAGCGTCGGGGTCTTCACATCGCCCTGCGCCGTGCTGTAGAGCACATACTGCGCGTTGAGCGTGCGGGCCAGGCCAATCGCCTTGCTGCGCGAGTTCAGGCTATCGTCCGGCGACAGGCCCAGCGTCTGCTTGGCCTGCGCCAGCTGATCGTTGGTTACCAGCGTAAACTTGCCGTTGTTGGCCAGCGCGTTCTGAATCGCATCGGTGGCTTTTTCGCCCTGCAGCGCGCCGTTGGTGCTGTTTTTAATGCGATCCACCATCAGCACGCTGCCCGGCGTGACGCCGTTGGCGGAGCGCAGCATCTGCGCCACCAGCGGCTGCACGCTGGCGTCCCAGTTAATGGTTTTCAGCTTCGGCGGCTGCGGCACCGGCTGCGTTGGCTCCGGCACAGGCTCCGGCTGCGGAACGGGCTGCGGCTGCGTCGGTTCGGCAGGCTGCGTCGGTTCAACGGGGGCGGGCTGCTGCTGCTTAATTACGCAGCCGGAAAGAATGAGCGCCATCAGAAGCGCTCCGGAACGAGGGAGTCGGCGAATCACGTAACAGTCCTCAGAGATAAAGGTAGAGACGAACCTTGCTGGCCGTCAGGTTGCCCATTTGGGAAGCGGCGACAATGCTGCCGTGTGCCGGAACGGTGACCCGCTGCGCCGGTTCGCCCGGCGTAATTTCCAGTCCTTTGTCGTCGTACCAGTAATAACGATAGTGGATCACCACCGGCGTTTCGCGCTGATTATAGAGCACGCTGCGCGCGCGCTGCTGCCCATCCTGCTCGTCGATTACCGGCTCGTCGGTAATGATGCCGGCAGAGAGCACAGAGGACTCCATTACCAGCGACTGCGACGTGTCGATCATCGGTTTATCGCTGCTGCAGCCTGCCAGAGTCAGCAGGAGCGGCAAGCCTGTCAGCCATTGACGCATAACTCGCTTCCGTATGGAAAATCAGTCGGCCAGCATTGGACCCAGCGGACGACCGCCGAGTAAATGCATATGAATGTGGTACACCTCCTGACCGCCATGACGATTGCAGTTAACGATCAGGCGGTAGCCGTCTTGATCGATGCCTTCGGCGCGCGCGACTTTGGCGGCGACGGTGAACAGGCGGCCCAGCGCCTGCTCGTGGGCGGGCAGCGCGTCGTTAGCGGTCGGGATTAATACGTTAGGGACAATCAAAATATGGGTCGGCGCTTTGGGAGAGATATCGCGAAACGCAGTGACCAGCTCATCCTGATACACCACGTCGGCGGGGATTTCGCGACGGATGATTTTACTGAAAATAGTTTCTTCAGCCATGGTGCAATTCCTTAAGCCTGATTGACAGTGAATCAGTATGCGTGAGGAATTTGTTTTCTTTCAAGCTCAGTACCACTTTTCCCCGATTAACTGCCTGCCTTTGCGCCATTTTTCACCGCTTCTTTTTCCTGTGCGCCGCTTCGCACATTCCCGCCGTGGGCCCAGTTAAAATGAAACGGTGTTTCATAAATTAGAAACACGCCGCCCTTTTCTTTGCGTTACTGCCAGCCAGAGGCGACGCCTGGCGTAATTGCGAAGGTTTGCCCCGCGCTGCGGCTCTACTTTCTATTTATTCCGAGTGTGTGGTCCGGATAACAAGGGATGTAATGACTATGGCTAAACAGGAGCATCCGTATGCGCTCACGTAAAATTGGTTTTGGCCACTATCTGGCTTACGGCTCCGGGGATTTTCTCGGCGCAGGCACCACGGCGCTTACCGCTGCCTGGCTGCTCTATTTTTATACTACCTTCTGCGGTCTGACGCCTATTGAAGCGACCTTTATCTTCGCCGCCGCGCGCGTGCTGGACGCGGTAGTCAGCCCGCTGATGGGCTTTCTCACCGATAACTTCGGCTCGACCTGGCTGGGCAAGCGCTTCGGCCGCCGCAAATTCTTTATTCTGCTCGGCATTCCCTGTGTCTTTAGCTATAGCCTGATGTGGATCGGCGATATGAGCTTCTGGTGGTATCTCGCCACCTACCTGCTGTTCGATATTGTCTACACCATGATTCTGGTGCCCTATGAAACCCTGGTGCCGGAAATGACCGACGATTTCAAACAGAAAACCCGCTTCTCCGGCGCGCGTATCGCGCTGGCGCAGCTGTCGGCGATCCTCGCCGCCTTCCTGCCGGGCATCTTGATCGGCGCGCTGGGCAAAGATAATCCGCTCTCGTTTTTCTACGCCAGCCTGGTGTTTTCCATTATCTGCGCGCTGGTGCTGACGCTGGTCTGGTTCTTTACCTGGGAGCGCGATCCCGGCGATTTCTCCGCAGAGTCGCGCCGCGCCGAAGAGGAGAAGCGGCAGCTCTCTCTGATGCAGAGCCTGAAGCGTCTCTATGTTGAGCTCGCCTCGACGCTGCGCATCCGCATTTTCCGTCAGCATCTTGGCATGTATCTGGGCGGCTATATTGCACAGGATGTCTTTAACGCCGTCTTTACCTGGTATGTGGTGTTCGTGCTGATGCAGAGCGCGCAGGTCGCCTCAAACCTGATGGGCACCATGGCGCTGCTGCAGTTTATCGCCGTGATGGGCATGATCCCGCTCTGCATCCGTATGGGGCCAGCGCCCGCCTACCGCCTGGTGGTCACGCTGTTCGGCATCGCCGCCCTCTCCTACGCCGGCCTCTGGTATGCGGGCATGAGCGACAGCTTTTCACTGCTGCTGCTGATTTCGGCGCTGGCGGGTCTGGGACGCGGCGGCATCAACTATGTGCCCTGGAATATCTACACCTACATCGCTGACGTGGATGAGGTGATTACCGGCCAGCGCCGCGAGGGGATTTTTGCCGGCATTATGACCCTGACCCGCAAAGCCTCCCAGGCGGGCGCGGTGATGCTGGTCGGCATCGTGCTGCAGCTCTCCGGCTTCGTCTCGGGTCAGGCGACCCAGGCGCCGGGCGTCAGCCATACCATTCTCGGCATCCTCAGCCTCGGCACCCTGTGCGTGCTGGTCTGCGGCTTCCTGGTTTCGCTGCGCTTTAAGCTCAATCTGCAGACCCACACCGTGCTGCGCGAAGAGACGCTGAAGATACGTGAGGCTGACCGCGTCCTGCCGGAGCGCATCACGCCTGAAGCGCGCGATATCGTCGAGACCCTGGCCGGGATGCCCTATGAGAATCTGTGGGGCAACAACAACATCGGCTTCCTTAACCGTCATAAACCGGCCGCGCCGCCGCTAACCGCCGCGCGTCCGCTCGCTTCTCCCCTGACTACCACCTTGAAACGATAGGAATGAACCATGACTGTATTTCCTGTGAAACAGAGTGCGCTTTTGTGCCAACCCGAATTTCTGCTGCCGCGCCGGGAGCTGCTGCAACTGATTCACAAGCTGACGCAAAACCTGGTGAATATTACCGACGAGACGGGAGAGTTTTTGCTGCGCCTCGACGACGGACGCGTGATTGATACCAAAGGCTGGGCGGGCTGGGAGTGGACCCACGGCATCGGTCTCTACGGTATGCTGCACTATTATCAGCAAACCGGCGATCGGCAGACGCTAAGCATTATTGACGACTGGTTCGCCGCGCGCCTTGCGGAAGGCACCCCAACCAAAAACGTAAATACCGTGGCGCCCTTCCTGACGCTCGCCTGGCGCTACGAAGAGACGGGCAACCCCGCCTGGCGGCCGGTGCTGGAGCGCTGGGCGGAGTGGGTAATGTATGAGATGCCGCGCACCGAGCAGGGTGGCCTGCAGCATATCGTCTACAACAATGAAAACCACCAGCAGCTCTGGGACGATACGCTGATGATGAGCGTTATGGCGCTGGCAAAAATCGGCCAGCTGCTCAATCGTCAAGAGTTTATCGAGGAGGCGAGCTATCAGTTCCTGCTGCATACGCAATATCTGATGGATCGCCAGACCGGCCTCTGGTTTCACGGCTGGAGCTTCGAGGGGCGCCATAATTTCGCCAGTGCGCGCTGGGCGCGCGGCAACAGCTGGCTCACTATCGCGATCCCCGACTTCCTGGAGATGATGAACTGGCCGGAACAGCATGCGACGCGGCGCTTCCTGCTGCAGGTGCTGGAGAGCCAGGTGAAAGCGCTGCGCGCCTGCCAGCATCCGAGCGGCCTGTGGCACACGCTGCTGGACGATCCCGACAGCTATCTGGAGGCGTCAGCAACCGCGGGCTTCGCCTACGGCATTATCAAGGCGGTGCGCAAGCGCTACCTTAGCGCGGACTATCTGCCCACCGGGCTGAACGCGCTGCGCGGCGTAATCGCCAATATCGACGAAGAGGGCGAGCTGAAGCAGGTTTCGTTCGGCACCGCGATGGGCAGCGATCTCGACTACTACCGCAACGTGCCGCTCACCTCGATGCCTTACGGTCAGGCGATGGCGCTGCTCTGCCTGACGGAGTACCTGCGCGTCTATCTCTGAGCGCCGCGCGCAGACAGCTAAAAAAAAGCCCCGCTTGTGCGGGGCTTTATCTTTATTACGCTTTACATGCTGCGGATGTAGTCATCCATATCGGTTTTCAGGTTATCGGACTTGGTGCCGAAAATCGCCTGAACCCCTGAGCCTGCCACCACTACGCCACGGGCGCCGAGGTTTTTCAGCTCGTTTTGGTCAACCTTGCTGACGTCCGCCACGCTGACGCGCAGACGGGTAATGCAGGCATCCAGGTTCGTGATGTTCTCTTTGCCGCCGAAAGCGGAAACCAGCTTGCCCGCCATCTCGCTGCCGGTTGCTGAAGAGGACTCGGTGGTGACATCTTCACGGCCAGGCGTTTTCAGGTTCAGCTTGACGATCAGCACGCGGAAAATGGTGTAGTAAACCAGACCGTAGATAATGCCTACAACCGGGAACAGCCAGATTTTGCTGCTGTTGCCGCTCAGCACGATAAAGTCGATCAGGCCGTGCGAGAAGCTGGTGCCGTCACGCATGCCGAGCAGGATACAGATCGGGAACGCCAGACCGGCCAGGATTGCGTGGATCACATAGAGGATCGGCGCAACGAACATAAATGAGAATTCGATCGGCTCGGTGATACCGGTCAGGAACGCGGTCAGCGCGGCGGAGATCATGATGCCGCCCACTTTGGCGCGGTTTTCAGGCTTCGCCGAATGCCAGATGGCGATTGCCGCCGCCGGCAGGCCGTACATTTTGAACAGGAAGCCGCCAGAGAGTTTGCCCGCGGTCGGGTCGCCCGCCATATAGCGCGGAATATCGCCGTGGAACACCTGACCCGCCGCATTGGTGAACTCACCAATCTGCATCTGGAAAGGTACGTTCCAGATATGGTGCAGGCCGAAAGGCACCAGCGCACGTTCAACGACGCCGTAGATACCGAACGCAACAACCGGGTTCTGGTAGGCCGCCCACTGTGAAAACTCCTGAATCGCCGAGCCAATTGGCGGCCAGATAAAGGAGAGCAGCACGCCCAGCACGATCGCCGCCAGGCCGGAGATAATCGGCACAAAGCGCTTACCGGCGAAGAAGCCCAGATATTCCGGCAGCTTGATACGGTAGAAGCGGTTAAACATATAGGCCGCTATCGCACCGGCAATAATGCCGCCCAGCACGCCGGTATCCGCCAGATGGTGCGCGGCAATCTCTTCAGCGGAGAGATGCAGCACCAGCGGCGCGACCACCGCCATGGTTTTCACCATGATGCCGTAGGCCACCACCGACGCCAGCGCCGAGACGCCGTCGTTGTTGGTAAAGCCGAGCGCCACGCCGATAGCGAAGATAAGCGGCATATTAGCAAACACCGAACCACCCGCTTCCGCCATGACGTGGGAAACGACGGCCGGTAGCCAGCTAAAGTTTGCCGAACCAACACCTAATAAAATGCCGGCGATCGGCAGAACCGATACCGGCAGCATGAGCGATTTACCGACCTTTTGCAGGTTCGCAAATGCGTTCTTGAACATAGCCTGAAGCTCCTGAGTATGAGTGCGATTTTGCGCTATGCGCTGGGTCGTGGGGGAGGATCCGCAACCCGTTTGACGGTGACCGCCTTTTAATTATTACGAAGGGTAAAATAAATCAGCTGGCGTTACTTTGATGACTATCACGTTTCCTGAATCGGCCGGGCCGGATATCAGTATATTCTGACTGACAGCGCGCCTTTTGACCCCATAAAAAGGTCGCCCTGCGGTAAAAAACAGGGCGATCCGTCGGTGTTACCGAATTATTACAGGCTTTGAAATAAAACCTTAACCGCCGAGACGGCTCATGGGTACCTTGAATAGCGTCGAAAAGTTTTGCGTAGTGGTCGCGGCCAGCGTCTCGATATCGACCCCTTTCAGCACCGCGAGATACTCCGCTACGTCGCGCGTATAGGCCGGCTGGTTCTCTTTGCCGCGGTACGGCACCGGTGCCAGATAGGGCGAGTCGGTCTCCACCAGCATGCGATCCAGCGGCACATAGCGCGCCGCTTCACGCAGCTGTTCGGCATTGCGGAAGGTGACGATGCCAGAGAAAGAGATATAAAAGCCCATATCCAGCAGCTTCGCCGCCGTCGCCTGATCTTCAGTAAAGCAGTGCAGTACACCACCGCAGCGCTCTACCTGCTCTTCGCGCAGAATCGCCAGCGTATCGTCACGCGCGTCGCGGGTATGGACGATAATCGGCTTGTTCAGCGCGATGCCGGTGCGAATATGCTCGCGGAACGACGCCTGCTGCTGCGCCATGGTTTCCTGTTGATAATAGTAGTCAAGGCCGGTTTCGCCCAGCGCCACCACGCGCGGATCGGCGGCCAGACGACGAAACTCCTCGACGTCGTACGGCTCCTCCTGGTTCAGCGGGTGTACGCCGACCGAGAGCGCGATATTTTCTCGCTCGCCCACCAGCGCCTTCAGGGTATGAAAACCGGGCAGCGTTGTGGCGATGGCCAGCATAAACTTCACGTCGCGCGCGGCGGCTTTGGCAAGCACATCGTCGAGATCGCGATGGTGCTTTTCATAGTCCAGGCCATCGAGATGGCAGTGTGAATCAACAATAAACATAAGGTGTCTCTTTAAATCGTTAAGCGACTACGCCGGGCTTGCGTTTATCCGCCCAGCTAAGAAGTCGGTCGGTTAACAGCAGTTCGCGGTTAACGGCGGCCACGTGCAGCAGCTCTTCCCGGCACTGCATCCACTCGCGTGCGCTCTCATCCAGCGCGCGAGCAGAAAAGGTCTCTGCCAGCAGCGCGACCACATCCTCACGGTCGGGGTTGCTCAGCCAGCGCGCGGCGCCCTGCTGCCACTTAATGGCGTCCACCAGCAGCGCCATCAGCCAGCTGATACGCGCGGCGACATCCTCGGCATTAAGCAGCGGCAGCAGCAGTAAAATATCCTGCCGCAGCGCGGCAGGCAGCCCGTCGCACAGGCTCTGGCGCGCCTGCCAGCGCGCTGGCTCCAGCAGCCTTAGCGCCGCCGCCGGGGCGCCGCCGCTAAGGCGCAGCGCGGTTTGCAGCGCGGCGGGCGCGTGCGACTGCTGCTTGCCCAGCCACTGCAGGCTCTGCGCCTCGTCCGGCGGCGTCAGCGAGAGCGCCATACAGCGGCTGCGCAGCGTGGCCAGCAGCCGGGACGACTCGCGACAGCCTAAAAAGAACCAGCTGTTGGCGGGCGGCTCTTCCAGGGTTTTCAACAGCGCGTTAGCCGCCGATTCGCTGAGCTGCGCGGCATCGGGCAGCCAGACCACTTTTGCGCCCCCCTGCTGGGCGAAATGGTAGAGCTTTTCGGTCACCTGGCGCACCGCGTCGATACCCAGGGTGCTTTTGCCCTTTTCCGCCTCCAGCCGGTACCAGTCGGGATGGGTCTGCGCCTGCATCAGCTGGCAGCCGTGGCACTGGCCGCAGCTTTTTAGCCCATCCTTCTGCTGACACATCAGCCAGCGGCTGACGCCCCATACCAGCGCCTCCTCGCCCATGCCGTCAATCGCCTGGATCAGCAGCGCGTGATGCGCGCGTCCCGCCTGATGCTGGCCGATGATGTAGCGGTAAGGCTGATTCAGCCAGGGATACCAGTTCATGCCTGCTGATCCAGCCAGCGCGTCAGGGTCGCTTTGATCGCCTGGGTGACGCTCTCGAGCGGCTGCGTCGCATCCACCGTCAGGATGCTCTTGTCTTCAGCCGCCAGCGCCAGATAGCGCGCACGCGTGCGCTCGAAAAAGCGCAGCGACTCCTGCTCGATGCGATCCAGCGCGCCGCGCGCGCGGGCGCGCTGCAGGCCGATTTCCGGCGTGACGTCGAGATAGAGCTGAAGATCGGGACGGAAATCCCCCAGCACCGCATCGCGCAGGGTGCGCATCAGGGCGGCGTCCAGCCCCCGTCCGCCGCCCTGATAGGCCTGCGAAGAGAGATCGTGCCGGTCGCCAATAACCCAGGCGCCGCGCGCCAGCGCGGGCTTAATCACGGTATCCACCAGCTGAACGCGGGCGGCGTAGAGCATCAGCAGCTCGGCTTTGTCCGTGACCTGCTCGCCTTCGATCCCCTGCTTCACCAGTACGCGCAGCTGCTCGGCCAGCGGCGTGCCGCCCGGCTCGCGCGTAAAGACGATATCCTGAACGCCCCGTTCGCGCAGCGCGGCGACTACCGCCTCGCGCGCGGTGGTTTTTCCGGCGCCTTCCAGGCCTTCAATGACGATAAACTTACTTTTCATCTTTTTCCTTTAGCGTTTGCCGGTAAGCCTGTACTGCCTGGTTATGACTGGCAAGATTGGTGGTAAAGGTATGGCCGCCCTTGCCGTCGGCGACAAAATAGAGGTAATCCGTTTTTTCCGGGTGCGCGGCCGCTTCCAGCGAGGCTTTGCTCGGCACGGCGATCGGGCCCGGCGGCAAGCCGTTTATGGTATAGGTATTGTAATCGGTCGGCGTCTCAAGGTCTTTACGGGTTAGCGTGCCGGTGTACCTGTCGCCCATGCCGTAAATCACTGTCGGATCGGTTTGCAGCTTCATACCGGTGCGCAGGCGATTGATAAATACCGACGCGACGCGCGCGCGCTCGGTGCTGACGGCGGTCTCTTTTTCAATGACCGACGCCATGGTCACCATCTCCAGCGGATTTTTATAGGGCAGATCCGCCATGCGCTTTTGCCAGATTTGGTCCACCAGCGCCGTCATGCGGAGGTGTGCGCGCTGCAGCAGCGCGATGTCGCTGGTGTTGGCGGTATAGAGATAAGTGTCCGGGTAGAAGCTGCCTTCCAGCGCCAGCGGATCGATGTTCAGCGTTTTCGCCAGCGTCGCGAACTGATCATCCTTTAGCGTGTGTTTGATATAGGGGGCGGCGCGCAGCTCGGCGAGCCAGTCGCGCAGGCGCTGCCCCTCAACCAGCCGCAGCGGGAACTGCGCCTCTTTGCCGCTGGCGAGCAGCTGCAGCAGCGCGCGCACCGTCATCCCCTTCTGTAGCCGATAGGTGCCCGCTTTAAAGCGCGCCAGATCCGGCTCCAGCTTCAGCAGCGGGCCGAACCAGACACTCTGTGGGATCAGGTGCTGGCTCTCCAGCTGCGCCTCCAGCGCCACCCGCCCGGTGCCCGCTGGCAAGGTATAGATCGTTTCCTGGTCAATGGTTAACGGCGACGCGGCGAAGCGCTGGATTTGCCAGTAGCTAAACGCCGCCGCAAGGGCCAGAATCGCCGCGATAACGACGAAGATTTTTTTTGTTCGACTCATTTTGCTTCCATTAAATTGCAGCGCTCCTGAAACCAGCGGTAGAGCGTGCGCTCGCTGTATTCTCTGTCGTCCAGCTGCCGCACCGGCAAAACCGGCATCAGGGCATTGCAGATCACGATTTCGTTGGCCGCCAGCAGCTGAGACGCTTCGCAGCGCACCACCTCGCAATGCAGGCCGGCGGCGGCCATCTGCGCCATCAGATAACGTCGCATCACGCCGTCGACCCCAGCGTGCGTCAGATCAGGGGTAAAAACGCGCTCGCCCTGCCGCCAGAATAAATTGGCCGCACAGCATTCCACCACGTAGCCAGCAGTGTCAAGCACCAGCGCCTCGTCGGCGTCGCTCCGCTCGAGATGCGCACGGATCATCACCTGCTCCAGACGGTTCAGGTGTTTGATGCCCGCCAGCAGCGGGTTCTGCGCCAGCCGCACCGGGCTGCTCTGCAGCCTGACGCCCTGCGTGTGCAGCGTCTGATAGTGATGCGGCCAGGGCGCAACCGAGACGATGCGCGTAGCGCCGCTGCCGCCTTTGCGGCTGTAGCCGCGGCCGCCAGAGCCGGCGCTAAGGATAACTTTTACCACCGCCTGCGCGTGCGGCTGCGCGGCTGCGCGCATCTCCGCTTCCAGCCTGCCCCAGTCGACGTCGGGTATCAGCAGACGTTCGCATCCCTCACGCAGACGGCGCAGGTGCGCCTCCAGCAGCTGGATGCGGCCGTTATGCACCGCCGCCGTGGTAAAGCAGCCGTCGCCAAATTGCGTTGCGCGATCCGTGGCGGGCAAGCTGAGCTGCTCCGCTCCGTTTATCCACATAAGGCTCTCCCGTCAAGAAAAGCGCTATGGTAGCGCGTTGTGGTGTGATAATCCGTTTCAGAGCCTTTCCAGATAGAAAAAAGGCCCGCATTTGCGAGCCTTTTGCCAGAACGTGAATCGTCAGATTTTACGGAAAATCAGCGAGCCGTTAGTGCCGCCGAAGCCGAAGGAGTTACACAGGGTGTACTCCAGACCGCTAACCTGACGCGCCGTGTGGGGCACGAAGTCAAGATCGCAGCCCTCATCCGGATTATCCAGGTTGATGGTCGGCGGGATCGCCTGGTCGCGCAGCGCCAGAATCGAGTAGATAGATTCTACCGCGCCCGCCGCGCCCAGCAGGTGGCCGGTCATCGATTTGGTCGAGCTGACCATAACCGTTTTCGCTGCAGCGCCGAAAATGGTTTTCACCGCCTGCGCTTCCGCTTTGTCACCCGCCGGCGTAGAGGTGCCGTGCGCGTTGACGTAGCCAATCTGCTCTGCCGACAGCTGCGCGTCGCGCAGCGCGTTTTCCATCGCCAGCGCGGCGCCAGCGCCGTTTTCCGGCGGTGACGTCATGTGGTAAGCATCGCTGCTCATGCCGAAACCGACGATTTCCGCATAGATTTTCGCGCCGCGTTTTTTCGCGTGCTCATACTCTTCCAGCACGATAATGCCAGCGCCGTCGCCCAGTACGAAGCCGTCACGATCTTTATCCCACGGACGGCTTGCCGCCTGCGGGTTGTCGTTGCGGGTAGAGAGCGCACGCGCCGCGCCGAAACCACCAACGCCCAGCGGGGTGCTGGCTTTCTCAGCGCCGCCCGCCAGCATCACGTCAGCATCGTTATAGGCGATGATACGCGCCGCATGACCGATGTTGTGCACGCCAGACGTACAGGCGGTAGCGATGGAGATGCTGGGACCTTTCATACCGTACATAATCGTCAAATGGCCGGCGATCATGTTTACGATGGTGGAAGGTACAAAGAACGGGCTGATTTTACGCGGGCCGCCATTGACCAGCGAGGTATGGTTCTCTTCGATCAAACCCAGTCCGCCGATGCCGGAACCAATTGCCGCACCGATGCGTCCAGCGTTTTCTTCGGTCACAACCAGACCCGAATCCTGCATAGCCTGCACGCCGGCAACAATGCCGTATTGGATGAAGTCATCCATCTTGCGCTGATCTTTGCGCGAGATGATTTCATCACAATTGAAATCTCTTACGATGCCAGCAAAACGGGTTGCGTAGGCACTCGTATCAAAATGGTCGATCAGGTTAATGCCGCTCTGACCGGCAAGGAGAGCACTCCAGGTAGACTCTACGGTTTTGCCGACAGGAGACAACATGCCAAGACCGGTCACAACTACACGACGCTTAGACACGTTCGTCCTCCAGGGAGGGGGAATAAAAACTCTAAGGAAATAATATAAAACTCAGGCGGTCGAGTGACCGCCTGAAGATATTCATTAGCCTTGGTGGCTATTGATGTAGTCGATCGCTGCCTGAACGGTAGTGATTTTCTCAGCTTCTTCGTCTGGAATTTCAGTATCAAACTCTTCTTCCAGAGCCATTACCAGCTCAACGGTGTCAAGAGAATCAGCACCCAGGTCTTCAACGAAAGATGCAGAGTTTGTTACTTCGTCCTCTTTCACACCCAGCTGCTCAGCAATGATTTTCTTAACGCGTTGTTCGATATCGCTCATACTATTTAATTTCCTATCAAAACTCGCTTTCGCGATGGTTTTCGTAGTGTATAAAATGTTGAAAAAGATGCAACAAAATCCCGGCTGGTCGAACCACGATTTTACGCTATTTTGCGGTTTTTACCGCAAATAATGCAAATGATTTCGTGAATATCAGACCATGTACATGCCGCCATTGACGTGCAGCGTCTCACCCGTGATGTAGGCTGCTTCGTCAGAGGCTAAGAATGCAACAGCATTGGCGATTTCCTGCGCGTCGCCTAAACGACCTGCAGGAACCTGCGTCAAAATGCCGGAACGTTGATCTTCGCTCAGTGCACGCGTCATGTCCGTCTCAATAAAGCCCGGAGCCACGACGTTTACGGTAATGCCACGTGACGCAACTTCGCGCGCCAGTGATTTGCTAAAGCCAATCAAACCCGCCTTGGCTGCTGCGTAGTTTGCCTGGCCCGCGTTGCCCATGGTGCCAACAACGGAACCGATGGTAATGATACGACCCACACGTTTTTTCATCATGGCGCGCAAAACCGCCTTCGACAGACGGAAGACCGACGTCAGGTTGGTATCAAGAATATCCGCCCATTCGTCATCTTTCATGCGCATCAACAGATTGTCACGCGTAATGCCTGCATTATTGACCAAAATGTCTACTTCGCCAAATTCTGCGCGAACCTTCTCCAGCACGCTGTCGATCGATGCGGGATCGGTCACATTCAGCAGCAGACCTTTGCCGTTATCGCCGAGGTAAGCGCTGATGGCGTCTGCGCCGCTTTCGCTTGTCGCGGTGCCGATAACTTTAGCGCCGCGCGCGACCAGCGTTTCAGCGATCGCACGGCCGATGCCGCGGCTCGCGCCTGTTACCAGCGCAACTTTACCTTCAAAGCTCATGTTTATCCTCTTATTCCTGTTCAAGTGCTGCAGAAAGCGACGTCGGGTCGTTAACCGCGGCGGCCGTCAGGCTGTCCACAATGCGTTTGGTCAGACCCGTCAGCACTTTGCCCGGCCCCATCTCCAGCAGTTGGGTAACGCCCTGCGACGCCATAAACTCGACGCTCTCGGTCCAGCGAACCGGGCTATAGAGCTGGCGCACCAGCGCGTGACGGATGGCCGCCGCGTCGCTTTCGCATTTTACGTCAACGTTGTTCACCACCGGAACGGACGGCGCGTTGAACGCAATCTCTTCCAGCGCCACCGCCAGCTTGTCTGCGGCAGGCTTCATCAGCGCGCAGTGCGACGGCACGCTGACCGGCAGCGGCAGCGCGCGCTTGGCACCCGCCGCTTTGCAGGCTGCGCCCGCGCGTTCAACCGCTTCTTTATTCCCGGCGATGACCACCTGGCCCGGCGAGTTAAAGTTGACCGGCGAGACCACCTGGCCCTGCGCGCTCTCTTCACATGCTTTGCGGATCGCGGCGTCGTCCAGACCGATAATCGCCTGCATTGCGCCGGTGCCTTCCGGCACCGCTTCCTGCATCAGCTTGCCGCGCAGCTCCACCAGTTTAATGGCGTCGGCGAAATCAAGCACGCCAGCGCAAACCAGCGCGGAGTATTCGCCAAGGCTATGGCCAGCCATCAGGGTCGGCTGTTTGCCGCCCTGCTGCTGCCAGACGCGATAGATAGCGACCGACGCGGCCAGCAGCGCAGGCTGCGTCTGCCAGGTTTTGTTCAGCTCGTCGGCCGGCCCGTTACTCACCAGCTGCCACAGATCGTATCCCAGCGCGTCAGACGCTTCGCGGAAGGTAGCTTCCACCTGCGGATAGGTTGCAGCCAGCTCAGCCAGCATACCAACGGTCTGTGAGCCCTGACCGGGGAAAACAAATGCAAATTGCGTCATCTTCAGTTCCTGTGAATCAAAAGCGAACCAGCGCAGAACCCCAGGTGAAACCACCACCAAAGGCTTCCAGCAGAATCAGTTGTCCGGGTTTGATACGGCCGTCGCGCACCGCTTCATCGAGCGCGCTGGGCACCGAGGCCGCCGAGGTATTGCCGTGACGGTCCAGCGTGACCACCACTTTATCCATGCCCATACCGAGTTTTTTCGCCGTGGCGCTGATGATGCGCAGGTTAGCCTGATGCGGCACCAGCCAGTCGAGCATTTCGCGATCGAGATTATTAGCCTGCAGGGTTTCGTCAACGATGTGCGCCAGTTCGGTTACGGCGACCTTGAATACTTCGTTGCCGGCCATGGTGAGATAGGCGGGTTCATCCTGCTGGGCGCGATTCTGGTAAGGCAGCGTCAGCAGCTGGCCGTAGCGGCCGTCGGCGTGCAGATGGGTAGAAATGATGCCCTGCTCTTCGCTCGCGCCCAGTACTACTGCGCCTGCGCCATCACCAAACAGGATGATGGTGCCGCGATCGTTGGGATCGAGGGTACGCGCCAGCACGTCGGAGCCAATTACCAGCGCATGTTTGACGGCGCCATTTTTGATGTACTGGTCTGCCACGCTCAGCGCGTAGGTAAAGCCAGCGCAGGCCGCAGCGAGATCGAATGCGGCACAGTCATTAATCCCCAGCATCTGCTGGATCATGCAGGCCGAGCTGGGAAACGCATGGCTGGATGAGGTGGTGGCGACGATAATCAGGCCGATTTCGCTGGCTTCTACGCCCGCCATCTCCAGCGCGCGCTGCGCGGCGGCGAACCCCATGCTGGCCACGGTTTCATCCGGCGCAGCAATGCGGCGCTCGCGGATGCCGGTGCGGGTTACGATCCACTCGTCCGAGGTCTCCACCATTTTTTCCAGATCCGCATTTGAACGCACCTGGCTAGGCAAATAGCTGCCCGTACCGATAATTTTGGTAAACATCTAGGCTTTGTCACTCCTGGCTAATACAGCATCAAGACGCGCGGCGATTCGTTCGGGAACCTGCCGTCGCACCGCCTGCTCTGCCTGTTCTATCGCCACGGTGAAGGCGCGTTGATTGGCCGCACCATGGCTTTTGATCACTGTTCCGCGCAATCCTAACAGACAAGCGCCATTATACTGGTCGGGGTTGAGATGCCCGAAGCGCTGCGCCAGACGTTTCTGAATCCAGCGCCCCAGCAGCTTCAGCCACCATGACCGTTTTTTCCCCTCCCCTGAAGACTTCAGCAGGGAAAGGAACATTCTCACCACGCCTTCCATGGTTTTCAGCGTGACGTTGCCGACGAATCCGTCACACACCAGCACATCTGTCTTGCCGGTAAGCAGGTCGTTGCCTTCCAGGTAACCAATATAGTTAATCTGCCCGGACGCCTTTAGCATGCTGGCAGCGGCGCGTATGCTCTCGAGCCCTTTGGTCTCTTCCTGACCAATATTGAGCAGCGCGACGCGCGGGTTGGCGATCGCTAATACCTCTTCCGCCATCACCGCGCCCATTACGGCAAACTGCACCAGCATATCGCTATCGGAGTCCACGTTAGCGCCTAAATCGAGCACTACCGTTTTACCGCGCTGCTGATGTGGCAGCACGGTCATCAACGCCGGGCGCTCAATGCCGTCCAGCGGTTTTATCATTAATTTCGCCAGCCCCATCAGGGCGCCGGTATTGCCGGCGCTGATACAGGCCTGTGCGCGCCCCTCTTTCACCAGTTCCAGCGCAATGCGCATCGAGCTGCCGCGACTGGCGCGGATGGCCTGAGAGGGCCGTGCATCGCTTGCAATAACTGACTCCGCAGGAATGACCTGCAAACGTCCTGTTAAGGAGGAATCCGCTTTGGCAAGCAATGGAGTGATGTCGTCGGGAATGCCGACCAGAAGAAGATTGAGATGCGAATGAGAGGCCAGTGCCTGCAAAGCTGCAGGCACTGTCACGCAGGGACCGAAATCCCCGCCCATGGCATCAATAGCCAGGGTCAAACGTGTCAAAGTATCACCTTGCTAAGCGCAAGTCTTATTTGGTGATAACCTTGCGACCGCGGTAGTAACCATCCGCAGTGATGTGGTGACGCAGATGCGTTTCGCCAGAAACTTTATCTACAGACAGAGTTGCAGTGGTCAGCGCATCGTGCGAACGACGCATGCCACGCTTAGAACGGGTGGGTTTATTCTGTTGTACGGCCATGGACCTTACTCCTATTACTTACGCTTTAAACTGGCTAATACGGCAAATGGGTTTGGTTTTTCCGCCTCTGCAGGCAATTTGCCAAAGACCATGTCCGCCTCGGACACTTCACAGTGTTCAGAATCATGCACCGGAACGACCGGCAGCGCGAGAATGATTTCATCCTCAATCACCGCCAGCAGATCGACTTCGCCAAAATCATCGACGTCGATCGGCTCGTAGGCTTCCGGCAGTGCCTCGGCCTGCTCATCGGTTGAGACAGGACTGAAGCAATAGCTTACGTGGACAGCGTGGGGGAATGTCTGGTTGCAGCGCTGGCAGCGCAATGTAACCTGCACCTCCGCTGTACCTTGCAGTACGGCGAGGCGCTGGCTGTCAACCGCAAACGACATGGTACATTCCACGTCACTGTCCACACTAACAACTGATTCGGCTACGCGCTCCACCTGTTCAGGGGTGTAAACGCCCTGATAATCCAGGCGTTTTTGAGCGGCGCGGACCGGATCCAGCGTCAGGGGTAATTTTACCTTTTGCATAGGGCGCGCATATTAACTTTGTAACGTCATAGAGTCAAAGAAAAAGGCCGTTTCACAGCATCTTTCACCAGTTATTCGCATCCAGTGCGGCGCACAGTTTAAAATGAGTGTCACCAATTCGCCATTACTATTGTGAAAAAATGCCTGTCTCTCTTCTTTTAGCCTCAACCTCGCCTTTTCGCCAGGCGCTGCTGCGTAAACTTGGCCTGCCTTTTATTACCGCTGCGCCAGACGTTGACGAAACGCCCCACGCCGGCGAAGCGGCCGATGCCCTGGTGTCGCGCCTTGCCGTTGCCAAAGCGCAGGCGCTGGCCGCTGACTATCCCGACAGCTGGATTATCGGCTCGGATCAGGTGTGCGTGCTCGACGGCGCGATTACCGGCAAGCCCCATACGCCCGAGCGCGCCTTCGCCCAGCTGCGCCAGGCGAGCGGCAACGCCATCACCTTCTATACCGGGCTGGCGCTTTACCAGCCGCGCAGCGCAACGCTGATGCAGTGCTGCGAACCCTTTGTGGTGCACTTCCGCGATCTCAGCGACCGGGAGATACGCGCCTATATAGAGAAGGAGCAGCCTTTGCAGTGCGCCGGGAGTTTTAAAAGCGAGGGACTGGGCATTTGCCTGTTTGAGCGGCTGGAGGGGCGTGACCCAAATACGCTGGTTGGACTGCCGCTGATTGCGCTCAGCGGCATGTTGCGGGCGGTCGGCATCACTCCCCTGGAGTAACGCCGACAGCGCGTCAGCCTTTTTGCTGACGCAGCGCCTGCAGGCAGCGCTTGAGTTCGTTATCGAGCGGCGCCTCTAAGCGCAGCGTTTCGCCGCTGCCGGGATGGGTAAAGGTCAGCGCGGCGGCGTGCAGGAAGAGACGACGCAGTCCTGTCGCGGCCAGCTGGCTGTCAAACTCGCGCTCGCCGTAGCGATCGTCGAAGGCGATAGGATGACCGGCATGCAGCGTATGCACGCGGATCTGATGGGTGCGCCCGGTGACCGGACTCGCCTTGACCAGGGTGGCGAAAGCGAAGCGCTCTTCTACTTTAAAGCGCGTTTCCGAGGGTTTGCCCTCGCTGCTGACGCGCACTACGCGCTCGCCGCTCTGCAGGATATTCTTCAGCAGCGGCGCCTGTACGCTCTTGAGGTGTGACGGCCAGCTGCCGCGCACCAGCGCCAGATAATCTTTCTGCATGCCCTTTTCGCGCAGCTGCTCATGCAGCGAACGCAGCGCCGACCGCTTCTTGGCAACCAGCAGCAGGCCGGAGGTGTCGCGGTCAAGGCGATGCACCAGCTCAAGGAAGCGCGCCTCGGGACGCAGCGCGCGCAGCCCTTCGATTACGCCGAAGCTCAGCCCGCTGCCGCCGTGTACCGCCGTGCCTGAAGGCTTGTTCAGCACCAGAATATGGTCATCTTCAAAGATGATCGCCTCGGCCAGCGCCGCCACCTTCTCCAGCTTCGGCGACACCGCCTGCTCTTCGCGCTCGGCGACGCGCACCGGCGGAATGCGCACTTCGTCGCCCTCTTCCAGCTTATATTCTGGCTTGATGCGTTTTTTATTCACCCGCACTTCACCTTTGCGCAGGATGCGGTAAATCATACTTTTCGGCACGCCCTTGAGCTGGGTGCGTAAAAAGTTATCGATGCGTTGTCCGGCATTTTCAGCCGAAATGGCGACAAGCTGTACGCCGGGATTCTCTGTTTTCATGGCGGCGATTCTAAATAGTGTCCTGTGATAGCGCCACCCCTTTTTCTGTGCTTAACTCTCCACTTGTCGCGCGATAAAGCGCAGCGTGCGCTGGCTTTTTCAGCAGCCTGCTCATTCGTCCGACATATTAAGGTGTTATGCATCACTAATCTTCATCTGGCGATAAAAGTCGCCTTGCTATATGAAGGTTAGCAATGGAATAATGCCTGAGTTTCTCGCCTGATGCATTTCAGGCCAGAAAAAGAGCTAATTAGTCATTTTGCCGAATGAAACGGGCACGCAGCAATGGCGTAAGACGTGATGTTAATTCAGGCACTTAGCGGGCTGCGGGTTGCAGCCTGGACGGAAGATTGAAATGCAGGAGTTATCAATTTCTCTCAGGCATTTCAGCGCAACGGCGCTGTTTTTCCTTATGAAAAACAGGCCACCGACGTTATTTGCGCCCCTCGCGCAGTCGACAACCGGGAGGTTGACGTAAGGCACTTAGTCACGGGGCCATCGGTCAGAACTCGTCCAGGGTAACTATGCCCGCAGCTTTATCACTCATGTGAGAATAACGAGTCAGAAACGATGAAAAGAATGTTAATTAATGCAACTCAGCAGGAGGAGTTGCGCGTTGCCCTGGTTGATGGACAGCGCCTGTACGATCTGGATATTGAAAGCCCCGGACACGAACAGAAAAAAGCCAACATCTACAAAGGTAAGATCACCCGCATTGAACCCAGCCTCGAAGCTGCGTTTGTCGATTACGGCGCAGAGCGCCACGGTTTTCTCCCCCTGAAAGAAATCTCCCGCGAATACTTCCCCGCCAGCTACAACTCGCAAGGCCGTCCCAATATTAAAGAGGTGCTGCGCGAAGGTCAGGAAGTGATCGTTCAGATCGATAAAGAAGAGCGCGGCAACAAAGGCGCGGCGCTGACCACCTTTATCTCTCTGGCGGGCAGCTATCTGGTGCTGATGCCGAATAATCCACGCGCAGGCGGCATCTCCCGCCGCATCGAAGGCGACGATCGCACCGAGCTGAAAGAGGCGCTCTCTTCGCTGGAGCTGCCGGACGGTATGGGCCTGATCGTACGCACCGCGGGCGTAGGCAAATCCGCCGACGCGCTGCAGTGGGATCTGAGCTTCCGCCTCAAGCACTGGGAAGCGATTAAAAAAGCCGCTGAAAACCGCCCTGCGCCTTTCCTGATCCATCAGGAAAGCAACGTCATCGTGCGCGCCTTCCGCGACTACCTGCGCCAGGACATCGGCGAAATCCTGATCGACAATCCGAAAGTGCTCGAGCTGGCGCGCCAGCATATCGCCGCGCTCGGCCGTCCCGACTTCAGCAGCAAAATCAAGCTCTATACCGGCGAGATCCCGCTGTTCAGCCATTACCAGATCGAGTCGCAGATTGAGTCCGCCTTCCAGCGCGAAGTGCGCCTGCCGTCGGGCGGCTCTATCGTTATTGACAGCACCGAAGCACTGACCGCCATCGATATCAACTCGGCGCGCGCCACGCGCGGCGGCGATATCGAAGAGACGGCGTTCAACACCAACCTGGAAGCCGCTGATGAGATCGCACGTCAGCTGCGCCTGCGCGACCTGGGCGGTCTGATCGTTATCGACTTTATCGATATGACACCGGTGCGCCACCAGCGCGCGGTGGAGAACCGCCTGCGTGAAGCGGTGCGTCAGGATCGCGCGCGCATTCAGATTAGCCATATTTCGCGCTTCGGCCTGCTGGAGATGTCGCGTCAGCGCCTCAGCCCGTCGCTGGGCGAGTCAAGCCATCACGTCTGTCCGCGCTGTAGCGGCACCGGCACCATCCGTGACAACGAATCGCTGTCGCTGTCGATTCTGCGCCTGATTGAAGAAGAAGCGCTGAAAGACAACACCAAAGAAGTTCACGCTATCGTTCCGGTTCAGATCGCCTCTTACCTGCTGAACGAAAAACGTGAAGCGGTAAATGCGATTGAGAAACGCCAGGGCGGCGTCCGCGCGATTATCGTGCCGGACGATCGCATGGAGACGCCGCACTACTCCGTGCTGCGCGTGCGTAAGGGTGAAGAGACGCAGACCCTCAGCTATCACCTGCCGAAGCTGCATGAAGCCGAAATGGCGATGCCGTCGGAAGAGGAGCACGCCGAGCGCCGTCGTCCTGAGCAGCCTGCGCTGGCCGCCTTTGTTATGCCTGACGCGCCGCCGGTGCCGACCGAAACCCCGGCCGAGCAGCCTAAAGCTGCCGAAAAGCAGCCTGACGCTAAACCGGCCGCCGCAGCGCCAGCCGCCGCCAGCGGTACCGGCTTCTTCAGCCGTCTGCTGAAAAAACTGTTCGGCAACGACCAGCCCGCTCCGGCACCAGCCGCAGAAGCGACGCCAGCGCCGCAGGCCAGCAGCGAAGCAGGCGACAGCAGCGCCAAAGAAGAGCGCGGCGAGCGTCGCAACAACCGCCGCAACAACAACAACCGTCGCGAGCGTACGCCGCGCAACGGCGACAACCGCGAGCCGCGTGAAAATCGCGAACCGCGCGAAAGCCGTGAGCCGCGTGAAAGCCGTGAGCCGCGTGAAAACCGCGAGCCGCGCGCCAGCCGCGAGCCGCGTGAAAACCGCGAGCCGCGCGACAATGATGCGCGTCGCAGCAAGCGCCAGGAGGCGTCACAGAACGAAGCGCGCGAAGAGCGTAGCCCTGTTCTGAGCGACGAAGCGCGCCAGCAGCGCGAAGAGCAGCAGCAGCAGCGCCGCGAACAGCGTGCCGAGCGCCAGCGCCGTCGTCAGGAAGAGAAACGCGCGCAGCAGGAAGCGAGCAAAGCCGTTGAGCCAGCCGTTGCTGATATCGCCGAGACCCCGGAAGCGCAGGATGATGAGCGCGTTCAGGTTATGCCGCGCCGCAAGCCGCGCCAGCTGACGCAGAAAGTGCGTATCGGCGGTGAGAGCGAGCAGCCGGCAGCGGAAGTCGTTGAGACGCAGCCAGAGGCTGTACGCAGCGCGCCGCAGAGCGAAGAGCCAGCACTGGTCGAACAGGATGAGGCGGAAAACCGCGACAACGGCAATATGCCACGCCGCTCGCGCCGTTCGCCGCGCCACCTGCGCGTCAGCGGTCAGCGTCGTCGTCGCTATCGTGATGAGCGTTACCCGAGCGAGTCCGCCATGCCGCTGGCCGCCGCCGCAGCGTCGCCAGAGATGGCCTCCGGCAAAGTCTGGGTACGCTATCCGGTTGCTCAGCCAGCAGAGATGCAGGAACCGCAGCAGGATGCGCCGCACAACAGCCAGCAGGAGACCGCAGGCGCTATCGCGCTGCCGGCCGCCGCTGCTGAAGCTGCGCCGTCTGTCGCTGAGGCTGCGCCACAGGTTAAAGTGGCTCAGGCAGAGCAGGCAGACGTTGCTAAAGCAGAGCCGGCTGAAAAGCTGCAGCAGGCAGAGGTAGCCGAAGCAGAGCCAGCTGGCGATGTGAAACAGGCTGAGGTTGCTGAAGCACAGCAGGCTGAAAACCAGCAGCAGGCAAATGTGGCTGAAGCACAGCCAGCTGACGCTGTGCAACAGGCTGAACCGCAGGCGGAAACGCCGGTCACGCTGGTGAACACCGATAACACCGCGCCGATTGAGGCGCCGGTCGATCGTCAACCAGCCGTTATCCCGGCCGCTGCCGAAGCCGTCGCGGACGCCATCGCCGGGCAGGCTGTTCCAGCCGCGCCGGTTGCTGAAGAAGCGACGCCAGCCGCCGCCACTGAGATCGCCGCTGAGTCGGCGCACGACGTGACGCCGGAAGCTGAAGCGCAGGTTGAGGAAGTGCTGAACGCGCCGGTTGCGGCGGAGAGCAAACCTGAGCCGATCAGCGAGCCGCATGCGCCCGTTCCGGCACGCGACGCCGCGCCGCAGAAGAGTGCGCCGCAGCAAGAAGCCGTCCGCTTTACGCATCACGCCTCCGCGCCGATGACTAAAGCCCCGGCTCCTGCCTGGCAGCCAGAGCCAGCGCGTCACAGCGACTGGGTGCGTTCACCTTTCGCCTTTGAAGGCAAAGGCGCCGCAGGCGGTCACAGCGCGACCCATCAGGCCACCGCTCCGGCGACCCGACCTGAAAGCGCGTAATCACCTGACGCGACTGACAAAAAACCCCGGCTTGCCGGGGTTTTTTATTTCTACGGGCAAAAAAAATCCCACGATACCGGTCAGGGTCGTGGGACAAAAATGAGCATGTCCGGTTCAGGCATGCTCGAATAGGGTCTTATCAGGCGTTGAGCTGGAACAGCGACATCTTCGACATATCGGTAAAGGTCTTATAAGAGGCCTGTAGCGCCGTCTGCTGCATGGTGTAGCTGGAGATAGCTGAGGTGTAGTCGGTGTCGACCAGGTCGCTCATTTCGCTGCTCAGGATAACGTCGCGATTGCCGCCTTGCCCATCCAGCGCGCTCAGTTCAGAGAGCTGAGTACCGATCTCGGCGCGTACGGTCAGCACGTTGTTCAGCGAGTTGCCGAGGCCGCGGTTGGTTTTATCCATCGCATCCTGGAACATCTTTTTCGCGGCGTCGTCGGCGTTCGCCTGCGGCGTTTTCAGCGCGGCGATGGCGCTGTCGAGCATATTAAAAATATTGGTTTCGCTGGCGCTGCCGTCCGGCTCCTTAGTGGCGTTGCCGGTGATGGACATAAAGATATCGTCGCCGGTGTGCCCTACGGTCATGGTGCGGCTGGTATCAACCTTCTGCGTAATGGCGTCGCTGCCGCCCGCATAGGTAACGGCACCGCTGCCGTTGTCGACAAAAGGCGCGCTGTCGGTTTTATAACCGGCAAAGATATAGCGGCCGTTGCCGTCTTTGCTGTTCGCCAGGTTCATCAGCTGCGAGCGCAGGCCCTCCAGCTGGGTGGCGATAGAGCCGCGGTCGTCGTCGCTCAGCGTGCCGGTCGAGCCGTATACGATCAGCGTCTGTGCATCCTGAATCGTGCTGGTCACGCCGCCGAGGGCGTTCTCTTCCATCGACAGGCCCTGATTGGCGAAGGTGCGCGCCAGCGCGTACTGGCTACTCTGCGCTTGGCTCTGCGCCAGCACCACCGAGCGTGACGCGGCGATAGGATCGTCTGACGGATTGTTAACGCGGCGGCCGCTGGAGAGCTGCTCGCCCACTTTCAGCCAGGAGGATTGCGAATCACTGATGCCGCGCACCTGCTGGTTAAAAATCATGTTTGTACTGAGTCGCATGGTTCTTTTCCTTAGCGGATATTAAGCAGCGCGTCGAAAATCGAGCTGGCGGTTTGCAGCACCTGCGCGTTCGCCATGTAGTACTGCTGATATTTGGTCAGGTTGGCGTACTCTTCGTCCAGGTTAACGCCAGAGACCGACTGCTGGCGATCGGTCAGCTGGGTCACGACGTTTTTCTGCGTGGTGCTGGTGGTTTCCAGGGTGCTGGTTTTGTTGCCGACGGTGCTGACGATGCTGGCATAGGCCTGCGACAGCGTAGAATTGCCGTTCACCAGCTTCGCATCCTGCAGCGCCAGCAGCTTCTGGGCGTTGCGGTTGTCGCTCGCGCCGCCCGTTGCGCCTGCGGCAGCAATTTGCGACTCGTCGGTAATGGCAACGGACATATCGCCGATGACGTTCTGTACCGGCTTCACCAGGAAGCTGTCCTGTGCGCTCGGCGTGCCGTTTACGGTCAGCTGCAGCCCGTCAAAGCTCAGCGTGGCGTTGCCGGATGCGTCGGTGCCCGCCGTGGCGGTGATTTTTACGTTGTCAGAGGCGCGCGTAACGTTCCAGCTGCTGCCGTCGTAGCTGACGGTATAGTTAGAGGCTTTCAGGGCGCTGGTATCGGTCCAGGCCGCCGTCACGGTGGTGGCGGAGCTGTTTTTGCTGTTGCTCAGCACCGTCGGGCTGCCGATGGTGAAAAAGTCGCTGCCCTGATCGCCGTTGCTGTCGTAGCCCTGCTTGTGCACCTCGTTGAAGCTGGTGGTAAAGGCGGCCGCCAGCTGACCCAGCTGGTTCTGTGCGGCATCGAGATCCTGCGAGCGGAAAGCCAGCAGGCCCCCTAACGAGCCGGTGGTAATGTTCCTGTCGGCGATCTCGACGTTGCCTGCGCTGTTATCCACATAGCCAACCGCGGTACGCGTTGGATCGCTGGCGGAAGGCATGGTCACCAGGCTGGTGGCTTTGTTGCCGTTGACCAGCGTCAGGCTGCCCATCGAGACGATATAGTTGCCGTCCTGTTTAGAGACGCTCACCCCGACGATATTATTCAGGCTGTTCACCAGCTGGTCGCGCTGATCCAGCAGATCGTTCGGCTGCGCGCCGCTTGCGGTGCTGAGCTTGCCGATCTGCTTGTTGAGGTTGGCGATCTGGCTGGTATAGGTGTTGATCTGATCGACGTTCGAGCCGATATCGGTATTAACGCTGTTCTGCATATTGGTCAGATACTGCGCGGTGGTCTGGAACTGATTCACCAGCCCCTGGGCATTGCTCAGCATCGACTGACGCGCCGACGGATCGTTAGCGTTGCTCACCACGTTCTGCAGGTTGGTAAAGAAACCCTGAATCGACGTTGAGAGGCTGGTGGTCGAGGTAGAGAGCAGATCGTCAATATTGGAGATTTGCGAATACTGAGTGTTGGCCGCGCTGTAGGTGGCGCTGGAACCGCGCAGCTGCGCCGTAATGAACTCATCATATTCGCGCTGCACGCCGGTAACGCTGGTGCCGTTGCCGTAGTAGCTGCTGCCCTGCAGGGTGCTGTTGGCCTGCGACAGCAGAATGGTCTGACGCGAGTAGCCCGCGACCGTGTAGTTGGTGATGTTGTTGCTGGTGGTGCTCAGCGCCGCCTGTGCGGCGCTCAGCCCACTCATCGCAGAGTTTATTATGCTGGACATCTCGGTTCCTTTCTTTCCCGTTAAGCGGGCTGGCAGTAATCAATGCTCGCCCGTGCGCGAAAACGCGTCTGGCATCTGCTGATATTATCGGCAAGCCTGAGTGAAACTTGAGGCTGAGCCGCTAGAAGAGGTCGTTTAAATCTTTGCTGTACGCTTTTACTACTTTCTCGCCCATGTTTTTGAATTGCTGGATCATTCCCACCAGCTTCTGCGCATATTTCGGATCGGTGGCGTAACCGGCGGCCTGCAGCGCGTGCGCGCCCTGCTCGGCGGTCTGCGCGCTGGTAACGGCGGCGTAGCGTGGGTTGTTCGAAAGCAGTTTGACGTAGTCGGTAAGCGCCTCGAAATAGGAGTGGTAGACGCGGAAGCTGGCGCGCACCTTCTTCGCCTCGCCCTGCTCATATTCCGTGGTCATAATATCGGTGCTCTCGCCTTTCCAGTTGCCGCTCGCCTTGATGCCGAACACGTTATAGCTCGGCTTGCCGTCGCGGGTCAGGATCTGGCGCTGGCCCCAGCCCGACTCCAGCGCCGCCTGCGCCAGAATCAGGTGGTGCGGAATGCCGCTCTGGGCGCTGGCAGCCTGGGCCGGCTGCGCCAGCTGGGCGATAAACTCGCTGCTGTCGGCCGGCAGGTTGGTCGGCGATACCGGCAGACGCGGCAGCGCCTTGCGTACCATCTGCTCCAGCTGGCTGGAGGGCGCCGCGCTGTAGATAAAGCTGTCGTCGAGTGGCATCGGCACGGTGCCGGCGCGCTCGTCGGGCGCCTGCGCCGGCTGCATCTGTTTTACAATCAGATCGGCCATGCCGAGGCCGCGCCTGCCGATCTCCTGCGCAATCTGCTGATCGTACATCGAAGTAAACATTTTGCTCGACTCGCTGCTGAAGATACCGTCCTGCGGCAGCGCTTCGCGCATGCTCTTCATCATCATCTGCACAAACATTCCCTCGACCTGCCTGGCCACCTGTAGCGCTTTGCCTTTCGGATCCGTGTTGGCTTCGCGCTTCAGGTCGTTTAGCGAGCGGCTGTCAAAAGCCGCCTTCGTCAGCGATTGCATATCCATCGTCAGATAATTTCCAGTTTGGCGCGCAGGCAGCCTGCGCTCTGCATCGATTGCAGAATCGACATCAGCTCGATCGGCGATGCACCCAGCGCATTGAGCGCGCGCACCACGTTGTTCAGGTTGGCGCTGGCGTTGACGCGCTGCAGTGCCCCGCCGCTCTGGCGCAGATCGATTTGCGTCTGCGGCGTCACCACCGTCTGACCGCCGCCAAACGGCGTATTCGGCTGGCTGACGTTCTGCGACTGGTTGACCGTGACCGACAGGTTGCCCTGCGCCACCGCACAGCTGTTCAGCGTCACTTCGCGGTTCATTACCACAGAGCCGGTGCGCGAGTTGATGATCACTTTGGCGTCTTCAATCGGGATCGAGACGTCGATATTCAGGATCTCCGCCAGCAGGCGGACCTGCGAGCTGTTGTTGGGCGAGACGCGTACCTGTACGGTACGGGCGTCGAGCGCCGTCGCCGCGCCGTAGCCGCCGCGACCGTTGATGGAGTCGGCGATACGCTGCGCCATGGAGAAATCTTCATTGTTCAGCTGCAGGTTCAGGGTGTTCTGGCTGCCGAAGTTGCTCTGCAGTTCACGCTCGACGGTTGCGCCGCCGGTGATGCGGCCGCCGTTAAGCTGGTTGACCTGCACGCTGCTGCCGCCCGCCGACGCGCCCGCGCCACCGACCAGGATATTGCCCTGCGCCAGCGCGTAGACCTGGTTGTCGACGCCCTTCATTGGCGTCATGACCAGGGTGCCGCCGCGCAGGCTTTTGGCGTTGCCCAGCGAGGAGACCACCACGTCGATGGTCTGTCCCTGACGGGCGAAGGCCGGCAGCTGCGCCGTCACCATGACCGCCGCAACGTTTTTCAGCTGCATGTTAGTGCCCTGCGGCACGGTAATGCCGAGCTGGGAGAGCATGTTGCTGACGGTTTGCGTGGTGAACGGCGTCTGGGTGGTCTGGTCGCCGGTGCCGTCGAGGCCCACTACCAGGCCGTAGCCGATCAGCTGGTTGTCGCGCACGCCCTGCACGCTGACCAGATCGCGGATGCGATCCGCATGGGCGTTCAGGCAGAGACCGAGCGTCAGGCTCAGGCCGAGCAGTAAACTTTTCACACTTTTCATCATGACCTCATTACATCGGCGAGATGTTCAGGAAGAAACGCTGGAACCAGCCCATGGTCTGCGCTTCATTGATATAGCCATTGCCGACATATTCGATACGGGCATCAGCCACCGCCGTCGACAGCACCGAGTTGCTGGCGCTGATGGTGCGCGGGTTCACTACGCCAGAGAAGCGAATAAATTCGGTGCCCTGGTTGATCTCGATCTGCTTCTCACCGACCACGCGCAGGTTGCCGTTCGACAGAACCTGATTCACGGTGACAGTAATGGTGCCGGTAAAGGTGTTGTTGGCGGTTGCGCCGCCTTTGCCAGCGAAATCGTTTTTGCCGTTGGCGCCGACGTTGGCTTTCGAGCCGTCTGCGCCCACCAGGCCGTTCAGGCCGGTCGGAATAGCGTCGAGACCGAAGCTGGCGCTGCCGTCGCGCGTCGCGTTGGCTGACGAGCTCTTGCTGGCGCTGACGTTCTCCTGCAATACGATAGTGAGCGTATCGCCGATATTGCGCGGACGACGGTCCTCAAACAGCGGCTGATAGCCGTAGTTGAGCGGCGCGACGCCCTGAAAAATAGAGCCGTTGACCACCGGCGGCGCTGAAGGCAGCGGCTGCGCCGTCGTTGCCCCTTCCACCAGCGGCGTGCGCGGCACTAACGCACAACCGTTAAGAGTCAGCAGCATTGCCGCCGCCAACCAATGTCCAGGCTTTATATTCAGTTGCTTCGCCACGGAGTCACGACCTTATAGATGTGTTGACTTCAGGCCAGCCAGCGCTGGCCCTGATAACCGCAATTAAATCTGCGTTAATTTCTGCAGCATTTGATCGGAGGTGCTGATCGCTTTGCTGTTGATTTCATAAGCGCGCTGCGTCTGGATCATCGTGACCAGCTCTTCCGCCACGTTGACGTTAGAGGTTTCCACAAAGCCCTGATAGAGCAGGCCTGCGCCGTTCTGGCCTGGCGTGCTCTGGGTCGGCGCGCCTGACGCCTGAGTCTCCTGGTAGAGGTTCTCACCCATGCTGTCGAGGCCGGCGTCGTTAATAAAGGTGCTGAGGGTCAGCTGTCCCACCTGCGCCGGGTTAGTCTGTCCCTGCTGCGTCACGCTCACCACGCCGTCGCGCGAGATGGTGATGCTGGTGGCGTTGGCCGGAATGGTGATCCCCGGCTGCACCGGATAGCCGGCGTTGTTAACCAGCTGACCGTTCTGGTCCACCTGGAACGAGCCGTCGCGGGTGTAGGCAGAGGTGCCGTCCGGCAGCTGCACTTCAAAGTAGCCCTGACCGTTGATCGCCACATCTTTGGAGTTGCTGGTCTGCGACAGGTTGCCCTGGGTATGCAGGCGCTCGGTGGTGACCGGGCGCACGCCGGTGCCGATCTGCAGGCCCGACGGCAGCGTAGTCTGCTCCGAGGACTGCGTGCCCGGCTGACGCAGGGTCTGGTACATCAGGTCTTCAAACACCGCGCGCGAACGTTTAAAGCCGTTGGTGCTGACGTTCGCCAGGTTGTTGGAGATAACGTCCATATTGGTTTGCTGGGCGTCAAGACCGGTTTTGGCGATCCATAAAGAACGAATCATTTTTTTTCCTCTGCCTTAGCTGCTCATATTCAGCAGCTGATTGGCTTTTTGTTCGTTTTCGTCGACGTTGGTGATGACTTTCATCTGCATCTCAAAGCGTCGGGCGTTGGCAATCATATCGACCATGGTCTCAACCGGCTTGACGTTGCTGCCCTCCAGCACGCCCGGCATCACCTGCACCGTGGCGTCGGTGGCCAGCGTCGCGCCGCGCGTCGCCTGCGTCTGCTGGGTCGGACGGAACATGCCGTCGTCGCCGCGCTGCAGCTCTTTGCCCGTGGCTTTCACCAGCTTCAGACGGCCGATCTGCACCGTGGCGTTCGGCGCATCGCCCGCGTTGCGCGAGGTGATGGTGCCGTCGGCCGCGATCGTCAGCTCGGCGCCCTGCGGCACCGCGATAGGGCCGCCATCGCCCATGACGGGATTGCCCTGCACGGTCAGAATGCCGGTCGGGCTGATCTGCATATTGCCGTTGCGGGTATAGGCTTCGCTGCCGTCAGCGGTACGCACCGCCAGCCAGCCGTCCTGCCCCATCGCCACGTCCAGCGTACGTCCGGTATTGTCCATCGCGCCCTGGCTCATATCGGCGCCGGGCGTCGAGGCGGCCACCAGCGTGCGCGTCGGCAGCGACCAGCCGCTGACCGGCACCGCGCGCAGCGCATTGAGCTGCGCGCGAAAGCCTGGCGTTGAGGCGTTGGCGAGGTTGCTGGCCGTGACGGCCTGCTGATCCAGCGTCTGGCTGGCCGCGCCCATTGCGGTATATATCGCGTGATCCATAAAGCAATCCCGTTAGTGAATTAACGCAAGTTGACCAGGGTGTTAAGGATCTGGTCCTGAGTTTTGATGGTCTGGGCGTTGGCCTGATAGTTGCGCTGCGCCACAATCATATTCACCAGCTCTTTGCTCATATCGACGTTCGACGCTTCCAGCGCGCCAGCGGTCAGTGAACCGTAGGTACCGGTACCGGCCACACCAATGGCCGCCTGCCCTGATGAGCTGGTCGCTGCCCAGACGTTGTCGCCCTGTGACTGCAGGCCTTCCGGGTTAGAGAAGCTGGCCAGCACGATCTGACCCAGCAGCTGGGTTTTCTGGTTGGAGTAGGTACCGGTGATGGTGCCGTCATCGTTAATCGCGTAGCTGGTCAGGTCGCCTGGCGCGTAGCCATCCTGCGTCGGGTTACCAAAGGTGGTGGTGCCGGTGTTCTGCTGCAGGCTGCCCAGCATGCTCAGCGAAATGGTTTGACCCGCCGCCGCGCCGTTGGAGCCGTTGATGGTCAGGTTAACCGTTGACGCCGTGCCGCCGTTGATGCCCGTCAGGTTGCCGTTGCTGTCGAACGCCGTGGTGAAATCCCCTGCGCTGGTGCCGGTGGTGGAGTCAATCGCGTGCACCGTCCAGCTGTTGTCAGCGGTTTTGACGTAGTACATGTCGAGGGTGTGGTCGTTACCCTGCGAGTCATAGACGGTCATGGTGCTTTTAGCGTTGTAGCTGTCGACATTGCTGGCGTTGAACGGCGTCACGGTCGGGATGGCGCTGGTGGAGTTCAGGTTCGCCACCTGAGTCGCGGTAGTGGTGGCGCGCGCGCCCATCTGCGTAGTCGGAATGCTCAGCGCAACCGGGTTAGCGCCGGTCTGCACGGTCGGCGGCGTGCCGTTTACCGGATAGCCGGTCACTTTCAGCCCCTGGGTGTTGACCAGGTTGCGGTTCTCATCCAGCGTGAACTGGCCGTTGCGCGAGTAGTAGACCGCGCCGCTGGCGTCAGCCATGCGGAAGAAGCCGTTGCCGCTCAGCGCGACGTCGAGGCCGCGGCTGGTGGTGGTGGTGGAGCCGTCGTTAAAGTTCTGGATCACCGCCGCCACCTTGGTGCCGAGGCCGACGTTGGAACCGGCGAACATATCGGCGAAGGCGATGGTGCTGGATTTAAAGCCGGCCGTCGCGGAGTTGGCGATGTTGTTGCCGATAACGTCCAGGTTGCTGGAGGCAGCGCCCAGGCCGCTCACCGCTTGGGAAAATGACATGTTTATTTCTCCTGTTTAGAGATGAATCAGAGAATCTGACGTACTTCATCAAGGGTTGCGGCGCCCATGGTGCCGAGATCCAGTCTGGTGGTGCTGTCTGCCGTTGATACGCCATTGACGTAGGCGTAGTTAAGCGGCTGAGCGACCAGCTGTGTGCTGCCATTGCTGGCGGCGATTGAAACCGTATATTTGCCGTCCGGCGCGGTGGAGCTGTCCGCCAGCGTGCCGTCCCACGAGAAGGTGTGAACGCCGGCAGAGAGCGCGCCCAGATCGATGGTGCGCACCACGTTGCCGCTGGCATCTTTAATCGTGGCGCTGGTGGCGGTCGAGGCGCTGGCCAGCTCAACGCCAAACGGCGTGGTGGTGCCTTTGCCAACCAGCACCTGCGAGCCGTTGACCATTACGCCGTGGCCAATCAGCGTCGAACTCTGCAGCGACTGGCTGGTGCTGATCTGCCCGGAGATCGATCCCAGCGTGGTATTGAGTTTTTCAATGCCGCTCAGGGTGTTGATCTGTGCCAGCTGGGTGGTGAGCTGGCTGTTGTCCATCGGATTAGTGGGATCCTGATTCTGTAACTGCGTCACCAGCATGGTCAGGAACTGGTTCTGCAGATCCTGCGCGCTGTTGCTGGTGCCGGTGCTGGAAGAGCTGAGGACCGTGGGGTCCAGCTTTTCATTAACGCCTACTGCAATGCCCATCTGTTATCTCCCTCAGGAACCCATCGTCAGGGTTTTCATCATCATGGATTTCACGGTGTTCAACACCTCGACGTTGGCCTGATAGCTGCGCGACGCCGACATGGTGTTAACGGTTTCCGCCACCACGTCCACGTTCGGCATCTTCACGTAGCCCTTGTCGTCCGCCAGCGGGTTGCCTGGGTCGTACACCAGCTTCGCCGGAGAGGGATCGTCCAGCACCTGCGCCACTTTGACGCCGCCGGTCGCGGCGCCGGGCGCCGCATCGGTCTGAAATACCACCTGCTTCGCCACGTACGGCTTGCCGTCGGGGCCGGTGACGCTGTCGGCGTTCGCCAGGTTACTGGCGCTGACGTTGAGACGCTGGGATTGCGCGGTCATCGCTGACCCGGCAATGTCAAAAATATTCAGCAGTGCCATGTTTATTGCCCTTGTAACACGCTCATCATGCCTTTGATCTGGCTGCTGATGAGGGTGAGGTCGGTCTGGTACTTCAGACTGTTGTCCGCGAACTGAGTACGTTCGCGATCCATATCGACGGTGTTACCGTCGGCCGCAGGCTGATCGGGAATGCGATAGAGCAGGTTCGCCGACGCCGCCGAGTTGACCTGCGCTTCGATATGGCGCGGCGAGGTCACCTTCAGCGCCATGCTGCTGCCTTCGGCGCGGCCGTTTTTCATTACCCGACTAAGCTCGCTGGCAAAGTCGATATCCCGCGCCTGATAGCCAGGGGTATCGGCGTTGGCAATATTTGACGCCAGGATCTCCTGGCGTTGAGCACGCAGGTTGAGAGCTTCAGTGCCGAACTGCAGCGCAGCATCCAGTTTGTCGAGCATGCTTCCTCCGCGAATGAGAATTTCGAGCGGACAGCTTATGTTGGGAAAAGCAATAGCCATCGTCTGAATAAAGCCAAAAACCGGGGCTATTTTTGGTCTTGATTTTGCCGCGATGCGAGTAGACTCGTCGCCATCAGCAGCAAGGAGTCATTTGATGCGTAACATTACTGCCCTGTTGGCCGGCCTGCTGGCGCTGTTCGCCCTGCCCGCCAACGCCGCCGATCTTCCCGCCCAGCTGACGGGCTTTTTTCAGGCTCGCGACGCGCAGCATGCTGCGGGCATGACGGTCGAGATTAAGACGCCGCAGGCGCAGTGGCCGACCTGCGAGGCGCCGCAGTTCTCCCTGCCCGGCAACAGCCGCCTGTGGGGACCGATGAGCGTGGCCGCCACCTGCGGCGATACGCGACGTTTTCTGCAGGTTCAGGTGCAGGTCACCGGTCAGTATCTGGTGGCGACGCGTCTGCTGGCGCGCGGCACCACCGCCAGCGCCGCCGATTTCCGCCTGCAGAGCGGCCGTCTCGACACGCTGCCGGCGCGCACGCTGCTGGACGTCAGTTCGGTGGCGGATGCGATTGTGCTGCGCGATATTCAGCCGGGTCAGCCGGTGACGCTGTCGATGATGCGTCAGCCCTGGCGGGTTAAGGCGGGTCAGAGCGTGATGGTGATCGCCAGCGGCGAGGGCTTTAACGCCAGCGGCGAAGGCAAAGCGTTAAATAATGCGATTCTGGCGCAGTCGGTGCGCGTGCGCATGGGCAACGGTCAGGTGGTAAGCGGGAAAGTCGATGCGGATGGGAATATTCTGATATCGCTATAAGGCGCTAAAGAACACTGTTTTTCTGCCGATAGAGAAATCAATTAAGCGATTACGCTATTCTGATTCAGGTGGCAGTTTCCCCTGACCGTACAGGAGCCCGAATATGAGCATCGACAGAACGCAACCTCTGAAGCCCGTCGCCACCGTGCAGACCCGCGAAAGCAATGAGTCCGCAGCCGGTAAAACGCGCCAGGCGTCGAACGCTACCGCAACCACGCCCGCCGCCGCTCAGGTGAGTCTGAGCAACGCACAGTCGCAGCTGACCCAGCCGGGCAGCCAGGACATTAACGTGGCGCGCGTTGAACAACTGAAAACCGCCATTCGTAATGGCGAACTGAAAATGGATACCGGCAAGATCGCCGACGCGCTGATTGCCGACACTAAGGCGTATTTAGAGGGTAAATAATCCCCATGAGCAACCTGTTGACCACACTAGATAAGATGCAGGAAGTGCTTTCCTCGCTTTCGAACGTTCTCGAAGAGGAGCAGCACCAACTGGCCGCGGGCAAGATTAACAGTAATCTGCTGCAGCGCATTACCGAAGATAAAGGCGCGCTGCTGGCGACGCTGAGCTATCTCGATGAGATGCGTCGCAGTACCGAGCGACAGCTCGGCACCCAGGCCCCTTATGCTGGTCACAGCGATATGACGCGTCGCTGGCAGAGTATCGGCCTGATGACGCGTCGCTTAAACGACGCCAATACCCATAATGGTCTGCTGCTTAATCAGCAGATCCGCTTTACCGAAGAGGCGCTGACCGTGCTTAAGCCGCATCAGACGCAGGCGTTTTACGGCCCGGATGGGCTGGGAAAAGGTCAGGCTACTCTCAGCCGTAAAGCATAAAAAAGTCCCGCCTGCTGGCGGGATTTTTTTGTCTGTAGCAGGGGGGCTGGCGTGGGGGATAGCGCTTTTACTTCCGCGCACTTTTTGCCTGTGGGCGGTGTGCCTGCGCGGATGATATGGCCCGATCGCAAAGCGCTCAGGGCATCCCTGCGCGCTCGGCCCGCGACTTCCTTGTGGCGGGACGCTTTGCTCTTCGCGCTTTAACTTCCGCGCACTTTTTGCCTGTGGGCGGTGTGCCTGCGCGGATGATATGGCACGATCGCAAAGTCGCTCAGGGCATCCATGCGCGCTCGGCCCGCGACATCCTTGTCGCGGGACGCTTTGCTCTTCGGTCCATATCACCCGCGTTTCAGCTTCTGCGCTGTCTGTAAAAAACCCGCCTGAAGGCGGGTTAGTGAGTTACGCATGCGCCTGGCGCACACAAGGTTAGTGAGTTACGCGTGCGCCCGGCGCGCATAGTCGCGCAGCCGGAAGCCGAGCAGCCCCAGCGTGACGAAATAGGCGCCACCGCCCACCGCGCAGACCGCCGCCAGGCGCAGCAGACGCCACACCATCGCGCCCTCTTCCCAGGCCGGCATCACTCTGAGAATAGCGAGCAGCGCCGCCGCCATCACCACGACCGCAATCAGCAGACGCAGCAGAAAGCTCGCCCAGCCCGGCTGCGGCTGAAAAATGTTCTTCTTACGCAGCTGCCAGTAGAGCAGCGCGGCGTTAAGACAGGCCGCCAGGCCGATAGAGAGCGACAGACCGGCATGCTTCAGCGGGCCGATAAAGGCCAGGTTCATCACCTGCGTCATCACCAGAGTAATCATGGCAATCTTCACCGGCGTCTTGATGTCCTGGCGCGAGTAGAATCCCGGCGCCAGCACCTTCACCACAATCAGCCCCATCAGCCCGACTGAATAGGCAATCAGCGCGCGCTGCGTCATCAGGGCATCAAAGGCGGTGAACTTGCCGTACTGAAACAGCGCCACGGTCAGCGGACCAGAGAGAATGCCCAGCGCCACCGCGCTCGGTAGCGCCAGTAGAAAGCAGAGGCGCAGGCCCCAGTCCATCAGGCGGGAATACTCGTCGTGGTTGCCGCTGGAGAAGCTCTTCGCCAGCGAGGGCAGCAGGATAGTGCCGAGCGCCACGCCCAGCACGCCCGACGGAAACTCCATCAGGCGATCGGCGTAATACATCCAGGAGACCGAGCCAGAGACGAGAAACGAGGCGAAAATAGTATTGATGATCAGCGAAATCTGGCTGACGGAGACGCCGAGGATCGCCGGCCCCATCTGGCGCATCACGCGCCAGACGCCCGCATCCTTCAGGTTAATGCGCGGCAGCACCAGCATGCCGATCTTTTTCAGGTGCGGCAGCTGATAGAAAAGCTGCAGCACGCCGCCCGCCACGACCGCCCACGCCAGCGCCATCACCGGCGGATGGAAGTGCGGCGCGGCGAAGAGCGCGAAGCCGATCATGCTGATATTCAGCAGCGTGGGGGCGAAGGCGGGAACGGAGAAGCGGTTCCAGGTGTTGAGGATGGCGCCCGCCAGCGAGGCGAGCGAAATCAGCAGAATATAGGGAAAGGTGACGCGCAGCAGCGCACTGGTAAGCGCGAACTTATCGGCGGTGTCGGCAAAGCCGGGCGCGGTGACCAGAATCACCCAAGGCGCGGCGACCATCCCCGCGATTGTCACCAGCGCCAGCGCCAGCGTCAGCAGCCCGGAGACGTAGGCGACAAACAGCCGCGTCGCCTCTTCGCCCTGCTTGCTTTTATACTCGGCAAGGATCGGCACGAAGGCCTGCGAGAAGGCACCCTCGGCGAAAATACGCCGCAGCAGATTAGGCAGCTTAAAGGCAACGAAAAAGGCGTCCGTGGCCATCCCGGCGCCGAACACCCGCGCCACAATGGCGTCACGGGCAAAACCCAATACGCGGGAAAACAGGGTCATGGAACTGACCGCTGCCAGCGATTTCAACAGATTCATAATTGGCGCGCGTCCTGAAAAGAGTCGGCAAAATGAGCTACTTAGCGCGGGCGCCCAGCGGCGCCCGGCGATAGTCTACTGCCACGGCGGGAAATGACCAGCACGGAGTGTTACAAGGCGTTATTCCTTCTCCGCCTCGCGCCACATTTTTTCCACCACGCGCTGCGCCAGCAGCGCCTGTTCGCCGCTGGTTTCAGGCATCGTCTGATTTTGCACGCACTGGATAAAATGGTGCGCCGCGCCGCTAAAGCCGCGCTGCGCCAGATGGCTTTGCCATGCGGGCGGCGGATCGATGCGCACGCCGTCGCCGCGCTCCTCCTGCCAGTCGCGCATATCCAGCACGTCGATACAGCAGCCGTCGCCTACCATGCTGGCGCGCTCGCGCTGGCTGCCAGCGCGACGATGCATGCTGGTGGCGATCTGCACCCCGTCAGCGACGAAATGGTGCTCGGCATAGCGCATTTCGCCACGCTCGTTGGTGTCGATATAGCCATGACGCTGGGCGGCGCTACCGCCCGCCAGCCACAGCGCGGTATCCACCACGTGCAGATAGTCATCAAGCAGCGTAAAGCGCAGATCGTTCGGCCCGACGCTGTCGCTGCGGTGTTTCTCCACGCGCAGGCTGGCGGCCTGCGGCATCGCCAGCCGCAGCTGCTGATAGCGCGGCGCAAAGCGGCGGTTAAAGCCCACCATCAGCCGGCGTCCGCGCTTCTCCGCCAGCGCCACCAGCGCCTCGGCCTGGCTAAAATTATCGGCCAGCGGCTTATCCACCAGCACATCTTTTCCCGCCAGCAGCAGCGCTTTGACAATCTCATAGTGGGTGGCGGTGCTGGTGTGGACAAACACCGCGTCGCAGGCGTCCGCCAGCGCGCTCAGCGAGGAGAAACAGGCCATGCGGTAGCTGTCGCAGATCCCTTGCGCCTTCTGCTGATTTGGCGAGAAGGCGCCGACCAGCGTCCAGCTCTCCGCCTGCGCCAGCACCGGCAGCCAGGCTTTCTGCGCAATCGAGCCCAGCCCGACCACACCAATTCGCAATCTCATCTCAGCCTCCTTTATGCAGCAGCGTCTGCACCAGCGTCTGGAGAGCGGCGAGCGACTGCTCCAGCACCGCGACGCGCGCGCTAAGATCGCCGTTATCCTCCAGCGGCTTTTCCGCCTGGCTGGCGACCTGCTCGTCACCGAACAGATGCATATAGCGGCTTTCGCGTTTGCCCGGTTCGCGCGGCAGGCGCGCCACCATCTCGCGCTCGGCCAGTCCGGCCAGCACGCTTTCGACCTCCGCCACCTCGGCGAATTCGTGCAGCCTGCCGCTGCGCGTGCGCAGCTCGCCCGGCGTCTGGGCGCCGCGCAAAAACAGCAGCGTCAGGATCGCCACCTCAGCGCTGCTGAGCTGCAGATTGCCGAAGGTCGAATTGCAGAACCGCTGCTCATACTTCGCCACGCGCTGGCCGAAGCCGCTGTTAGCGGTGGCAAGATGCTTTTTCGTCAGCCGATCCAGCTCCTCCTGCACTTCGCTTTCGCTCAGGTTCATCACCGGCTCGCGGTTCGACTTTTGATTGCAGGCTGTCACCACCGCATTCAGCGACAGGGGGTACTGCTCCGGCGTGGTGACCTGCTTCTCCAGCAGGCAACCAAGAACACGCAACGCCAGCGGCGAAAGCGCCATTTTCATTCCACTCTCCTTATTAGCCGCGCCGATCCGGCGTCCACTCCTGACGAGTCAACGCGGTCAGCACATGATCCTGCCAGCGGCCGTCGATTAACAGATAGTCCTTCGCATAACCCTCTTTTTCAAAGCCGAGACGCGCCAGCAGCGCGCCGCTGCGCTGATTATGCGGCATATAGTTCGCCATAATACGGTGGATATTTTGCTGGCGCTGCATATAGCGGATAGCGGCCTGCAGCGCCTCGAACATCAGTCCCTGCCCTTGCCACTTTTCGCCCAGCGAATAGCCGAGGTAGCAGGCGTGGAACGAGCCGCGCAGCACGTTGCTGAAGTTCGCAACCCCGCGCACTTCAGACTCTTCGGGATCCATCAGAATGAAATAGTAGGCGGAGCCGCTTTTATGCATATCGGTGATCAGGCCCAGCCGCGCCTGCCAGCCGGAAGGATAACAGTGGCTCTCGTCGCGCACCGGCTCCCAGGGTTTTAAAAAGGCGCGGTTTTCGGCGTAGTAATCCGCCAGTCGCCAGGCGTCGCGCTCGTGAACCAGACGCACCACCAGTCGGTCGGTGGTTAATCGCACCCTGGGGGCGGCAGAACGATAGCCAAACATCATCACTCCTGAAATCGAGGGCTTTAAGAAAGCGGTGCCTGCAACATGACTTTCACTATAACCGCCGCCCCTGCCGCGGTAAAATATTCGTTAACGCCGGGCATAAAAGGTCTTGATTTTACGTTGCAAAAGCCGCTCTGCCTGCTGCGTCGGTTTGCCCTCCCCTGGAATCTCTTCCATACTTCTGGCACGCCCTCAATCAGGGTGACGCCCGTCGCCCTGACCCGACAAAGGAGACCGGGATGAAACTCTACATCTACGACCACTGCCCCTTTTGCGTCAAAGCGCGCATGATTTTCGGCCTGAAAAATCTGCCGGTAGAGCTGATCGTCATGCTTAACGACGATGAAGCGACGCCGAAAAAGCTGGTGGGCCAGAAGGTGGCACCCATCCTGCAAAAAGATGACGGCAGCGCGATGCCGGAAAGCCTCGATATTGTGCGCTTTGTCGATAAAAGCGACCGTGAACCGCTGCTGAACGGCAAAATCAATCCGGCCATCGGCGACTGGCTGCGCAGCGTTAACGGCTACGTTAATAAGCTGCTGCTGCCGCGCATCGCGGAAGCCGCCTTCGCCGAATTCGCCACGCCGGAGGCGCGCAGCTATTTCCGCCAGAAGAAAGAGGCGGCCATTGGCGACTTCACCGAGCTGAAGAGCCATGCGCCCGGCCTGATCAAAAAGATCAGCGACGATCTGCGCCAGCTCGACAAGCTGATTGTGAAGCCCAACGCGGTTAACGGCGAGCTGTCGGAAGATGACATTCACCTCTTTCCGCTGCTGCGCTCGCTGACGCTGGTGGCTGGCATCGACTGGCCGAGCCGCGTCGCCGACTACCGCGACAATATGGCCAAGCAGACGCAGGTGAACCTGCTCTCCTCTATCGCCCTTTGACGCGTTCAGATGAGAAGCGCGCTGGCGTTTCTCATCGCCTTCTTAATGACACCTCATCCGCATTCAGGCACCCTATGCGCTGCATTAGCATCACTACGGATGAGGATAAAATGAGAAAGGCATTTCTGGGGCTGACGGCCCTGTTTTTCGCCGTGCTGGTTAGCGGCTGCAATCAGCTTACCCAGTACACCATCAGCGAGCAGGAAGTGAATCAGGCGCTGGCGAAACACAACAATTATGAGAAAGATATCGGCGTCGCCGGGCTGGTGAACGCCCATATCCTGCTGACCGATCTTAACAGCCAGATTGGCCGCGAGGAGCCAGACCGCGTCACGGTGACCGGCAAGGCAAAAATCAACGTCACGTCACTGTTTGGCCCGCAGCAAGCGGATATGCAGCTGAAGATGAAGGCGCAGCCGGTCTTTGACGCGCAGCAGGGCGCCATCTTTCTGCGCGATCTGGAGATCGTCGACGCGCAGGTGCAGCCGGAAAAGATGGCGGCGGTGATGAAAAGCCTGACGCCCTACCTGAATCAGTCGCTGAAAAGCTACTTTAACCAGAAGCCAGCTTACGTTTTGAGCGTCGATCGCAGCAAAGGCGAGGCGCTGGCGAAGAAATTTGCCAAAGGGCTAAAAGTCGAGCCGGGCCAGTTGGTGATCCCGTTTACGCAGTAGGTCGCCTGAAAGGCGGAACCTTGCTCTGACCGGGGGAAAATTTCCCCCGGTGACAGGAAAAAGAACGCAGAGAGCGCTGCGCCCTGGCCCGATAGCGGGCGCACCTCAGGGATAAGGTGCTTATCGGCGTGGGCGGCACCTTATGCCAGACTCAACCACGCCCGTGGCGTTTTGCTTTTCCTGCAAGAAAAGAAGTGCAAACGGTTGCCCGACACCTTATGCTTTGTACCCGGCCAAAACGCGCCTCTACGTTTCCTGACTAGCCGGAGCTTCACTGATGACTGCACACCCTCAGCAACTTACTATCCGCCGCCCTGACGACTGGCATATTCACCTGCGCGACGACGCGATGCTGAATACGGTTTTGCCCTATACCAGCGCGGTTAACGGACGTGCCATCGTGATGCCTAACCTGGTGCCGCCGGTCACCAGCGTCGCCGCGGCGGTCGCCTACCGCGATCGTATTCTGGCCGCGCTGCCGGCAGAACATCGCTTTACCCCGCTGATGACCTGCTACCTCACCGACTCGCTCGATCCCAGTGAGATCGAGCAGGGCTTTAACGCGGGCGTCTTTACCGCCGCCAAACTCTACCCGGCGCATGCCACCACCAACTCCAGCCACGGCGTCACCAGTATCGACGCTATCAGCGGGGTACTGGAGCGTATGCAGAAGATCGGTATGCCGCTGCTGATCCACGGCGAAGTGACCCACGCCGATATCGATATCTTCGACCGCGAGGCGCGCTTTATCGACAGCGTTATGGAGCCGCTGCGCAAAGCGTACCCGGAACTAAAGGTGGTCTTTGAGCACATTACCACGCGAGAAGCTGCCCAGTACGTTGAGTCGGGCAACGACAAGCTGGGCGCCACCATCACCCCTCAGCACCTGATGTTTAACCGCAACCATATGCTGGTGGGCGGCGTGCGTCCGCACCTCTACTGCCTGCCGATCCTCAAGCGCAACGTGCATCAGGAGGCGCTGCGCAAGGTGGTCGCCAGCGGCCATCCGCGCTTCTTCCTCGGCACCGACACCGCCCCGCACCTGCGCCACCTGAAAGAGGCCAGCTGCGGCTGCGCGGGCGTCTTCAACGCGCCAACGTCGCTGCCCGCCTACGCCACCGTTTTCGAAGAGCTGAACGCCCTGCAGCATTTCGAAGCCTTCTGCTCCGAAAACGGCCCGCGCTTTTACGGCCTGCCGCTGAACGAAGGAACCGTAACGCTGGTGCGCGAGCCCTGGAAAGTTGAAGAGAGCATCAGCATGGGCGAGCACGCCCTGGTGCCCTTCCTTGCCGGCGAAACCCTGAACTGGCGCGTGGAAATCTAATCGGCGCTTTCGCTTGCCTCCGGCCGGAACATACTGTAAATATATACAGCATCTAATCCGGAGGCTGCTATGCGTGTTGAAATTACCGTTGCCAAAACGTCCCCGCTTCCGTCCGGCGCAATGGAAGCGCTGACGGCAGAACTATCCCGCCGTATCGATGAAGAATTTCCCGACGGCCAGAACCACGTCAAGGTGCGCTATGCCACCGCAAACCAGCTCAGCGTGCTGGGCGGCGGTAAAGAGACGCGCGATCGCATCAGCGATATTCTCCAGGAAACCTGGGAAAGCGCTGACGACTGGTTTATTACCGATTAACCGCCACTGCGCAGTTTTTGCCGGGTGTCGCCATCCGGCTTTTTTATCGCTTCTCCCCCTCGCCAGAACTTTTCCCTGCATCTAGACTCTGATCGATCAATCGCCTATTCTTCCGCTCGTTATGCTTAACAGGAGGTGAGATGAAATGATGACAGACAACCCGGAAGAGGCCATGACCTTCGGTGAACTGCTGGCGCTAATTGCCGATCAACAGCGTCGTCTGACGGTGCTGGAAAGCGCCTTTTCCAGCCTTACCCTCTGCCTCGACGAACGCGCCGCTCAGCTGCTGGTGCATCACCTGACGCTTGAGGCGCAAAACCAGAACCACGACGAACCTCTGCAGCAGCACTTCGCGCGTCTGGCGCTGACGCTGCAAAAGCCTCACAGCGTACAGCCGGCTGAACCGCTGGCCTGATTGCTGGCGACAGGTGGGCGCATAATAAACTGCCTGATGCGTCAGGCATTTTATTTGTTTTAAACGCTTTTTTAACGGCGAATATTTCGCTCACTTTTTGTTCGCCGCACTTTTTAGTCGGATAGACCGCTTTTTCTGTTATAATTGTCTCGCTACTGGATAAAAAAGCCGCATTGAACCTCATCATGCACTTCGTTTAACGAGTAATAAGGAGGTTATAATGGACAGTAATCATAAAGACGTTATTCAGACTCACCCGCTGGTGGGCTGGGATATCAGTACTGTAGACAGCTACGACGCTATGATGATCCGTTTGCATTCGCTCTCCTCGCAGGATCAAAAAGAAGAAGAAGCAGACGTCGGACCGACCTACTGGCTGACAACAGACGTGGCAAGGCAATTTATTTCTATCCTTGAAGCTGGCATTGCCAAGATCGAATCGGCCGAGCAGATGGAGCGCTATCAGTCCAAACATTAGTCTCCGCCAGATGAACGGGCACCCTCAGGGGTGCCTTTTTCATTTCTGATTCTGGTATGCTGCTGGCCGTGTTACGGCTTTCAGGAGTTTCCATTCAATGATTTATGATCTGATCGTGGTGGGCAGCGGGTCCGTGGGTGCCGCCGCAGGCTTTTACGCCACCCAGGCGGGCCTGTCGGTGCTGATGATCGATTCCAGCCATCCGCCGCATACCCAGGGCGCGCATCACGGCGAAACGCGCCTGATCCGTCACGCCTATGGCGAAGGCGAACGCTATGTGCCGCTGGTGCTGCGCGCGCAGAAGCTGTGGGATGAGCTGGAAGAGCTGTCCGGCGAACGTATTATGCACCGCAGCGGCATTATCAATCTTGCGCCCATTCACTCTGCATTCATCCGCAACGTTATCGACAGCGCGCAGGCCTGGAAGCTGGACGTGCAGCTGCTGCAGGCGGATGAGGTTCGCCAGCGCTGGCCGCAGATCGGCGTACCGGACGGCTATATCGGCGTTTTTGAACCCCAGTCCGGCTATCTGAAGTGCGAGCAGGCGGTACGCAGCTGGATCGCTCTCGCCGAAAAAGCGGGCTGCGCGCAGCTGTTTAACTGCGGCGTATCGCAGATTGGCCGCGACGGCGACCTGCAGCAGGTGGTGACGGCAGACGGCACTTTCCGCGCGCGCAAGCTGCTGATCAGCGCCGGTACCTGGGTCGGTAAGCTGGTGCCGGATCTGCCGCTTAAGCCGACGCGTAAAGTGTTCGCCTGGTATCAGGCTGACGGGCGCTACAGCGAAAACAATAAGTTTCCCGGCTTTACGGTTGAGATGGAGAACGGCAGCCAATTTTACGGCTTTCCGGCGGACAACAATGCCCTGAAGGTGGGACGTCACGACGGCGGCCAGCCGATGAGCCAGCCGGAAGATCGCAAACCCTTCGGCAGCTTCGCCGAAGACGGCAGCGACGCCTTTGCGTTTCTGCGTAAATTTCTGCCTGGGGTGGGGGTCTGTCTGCACGGCGAAGCCTGCAGCTACGACATCAGTCCGGATGAAGACTTTATTATCGATACCCTGCCGGGTGAGCCGAACCGGCTGATTATCACCGGCCTGAGCGGACATGGATTTAAGTTCGCCAGCGTACTGGGGGAGCTGGCGACGGAGTTTGCGCTCGATAAACCCTTTTCGTTTGATCTCACGCCCTTCTCGCTCGCTCGCTTTACCCGCTGAAGCGATAAAAAAGCCTGACGCATCTGCGTCAGGCTCAGACCGTTACTCTTTCTCCGGCGACGGGATCGCCATTGTCAGACGGCCGCGCGACTTATTGAAAATCTTGTTGCCGTTTTCGCGACCGGCGCGGCGCGCGCGCTGCTCTTCCGGCGACAGCTGCGACTCTTCCATACAGAGCGGGCTACAGCAGTTGTGAAACTTCTCGGCGCAGCTCGGGCACTGAATAAACAGCAGATGACAGCCGTCATTGACACAGTTGGTGTGGGTATCGCACGGCGCGCCGCACTGATGGCACTGCGACAGCACATCGTCGGAGATGCGCTCGCCCATCCGCTCATCAAAGACGAAGTTTTTCCCCTTAAAGCGCACCGGCAGGCCCTGCTCGCGGGCGCGGCGCGCATACTCGATAATGCCGCCTTCGATATGGTAAACATCCTCGAAACCGTTATGCCGCATCCAGGCGCTCGCCTTCTCGCAGCGAATGCCGCCGGTGCAGTACATAACGATTTTTTTATCTTTCTGCTCCTGCAGCATCTCCACCGCCATCGGCAGCTGATCGCGGAAGGTATCGGCCGGGATCTCCATCGCCTTGTCGAAACGGCCCACTTCGTATTCGTAGTGGTTGCGCATATCGACGAATACCGCGTCGGGATCGTCCAGCATCGCGTTGACTTCCGCCGCTTTCAGATAGGTGCCGACGTCGCTGGCGTCAAAGCTCTCGTCCTCAATGCCGTCCGCTACGATGCGGTCACGCACCTTCAGGCGCAGCACCCAGAAAGATTTGCCGTCGTCGTCGAGCGCGATATTCATGCGCAGATTGTCCAGCGCCGGATCGAAGCCATAGAGAAAGGCTTTCATCTTTTCATAGAGGCTGGCCGGCACGCTGACCTGCGCGTTGATCCCCTCTTTGGCCACGTAGACGCGGCCAAAGACCTTAAGGTCGGTCAGGCCAAGATAGAGCGCGTCGCGAAAGGCTTTAGGATCGGCGATGTGGAAATATTTGTAGAACGAGACGGTCGTGCGCGGTTCGGTCTCCGCCAGCATGCGCGCCTTCAGCTCTTTATTGTTAACAAGGTTATGTAACACTGGCATGGTGTTCGTTCCTGTTCGGGATAAAAAATTGCGCGGCACATGATACAGCAATGCGCCGGGATGCAAAGAAAATTGATCTGGATCGCTTTTTAGTGCGCCTTCCGGCGAGGCTATTTCTAAATGGCCGTCTGGGCAATCGTCCCGCATTTATTTCAGCGCAGACGAAAAGCTGGCACAATAGGGGAAAATCAACGAGATATTGACGCCCTCAGGCGCATTACGCAGGATAAGCTTTTTCATATGACTCAACTGCCGCAATTTTCCCGAGAACTCCTTCATCCCCGTTACTGGCTGACCTGGCTGGGCATCGCGTTCCTCTATCTGCTGGTGCTCCTGCCCTACCCGCTGCTCTATGTGCTGGGCTGCGGATTAGGGCGTATTGCGATGCGCTTTCTGAAACGCCGCGTCGCCATCGCCCAGCGCAATCTGGAGCTCTGCTTTCCCGATATGCCCGCCAGCGAACGTGAAGCGATGGTAAAGCATAACTTCGAGTCGGTCGGCATGGGGCTGATTGAAACCGGCATGGCGTGGTTCTGGCCCGACTGGCGCGTTAAGAAGTGGTTCGATGTTTCCGGCCTTGAGCATATACAAAAAGCCAAAGATGAGCAGCGCGGCGTGCTGCTGATTGGCATGCATTTTCTGACGCTGGAGCTGGGGGCGCGTATTTTCGGCATCTACAATCCCGGTATCGGCGTCTATCGCCCCAACGACAACAAGCTGATCGACTGGCTGCAGACCTGGGGCCGGATGCGCTCCAATAAAAGCATGCTGGATCGCAAAGACCTGAAGGGCATGATCCGCGCGCTGAAAAACGGCGATATTATCTGGTACGCGCCCGATCACGACTACGGCCCGCGCAGCAGCGTATTCGTGCCTTTCTTCGCGGTAGAGAAAGCGGCCACCACCGTAGGTACCTACCTGCTGATCCGCAGCGGCAAGCCCCACGTGGTGCCCTTTGTGCCGCGCCGCCTGCCGCACGGCCGCGGCTACCAGATGCTGATCCTGCCCGACGTCAGCGAGCAGATCCCGCTCGACAGCGACGTCGCCACCGCCGCGCAGATGAACAAAGTAGTGGAAGAAGGCGTTCTGCTGGCACCCGAGCAATATATGTGGCTGCACCGCCGCTTCAAAACTCGTCCCGAAGGCGAGCCTTCGCGCTACTAACCTGCCGCGAGCGGGTGCCTCACCGCCCGCTCGCGTTAAGCATAACGGCCACTTACGCTTACCGCGCCAGCAATTTTTGCTCAACCTGCTGTTTTATAAAGATAAAATTATTAATACCTGATGGTAAGGTCCGCCCAGAACTAAAGTCGGGCTTGTGCTAATTTACCGCTGATAATTATTGTTCATGCCCGCTAAATTAATTATGGGGAAAAGTGAGCCATAGCGCTTAATATGGCTAATAAGCCGCTGGAAAATTAATGTTTGCGATTTTTCTTAACTGGATCTGATTTATATTGAATCCAGGTCTTTTCTTATTTCTTCAGTGACGATTCTTTGCTTTAGCTTATGTATCCAGAAAAATTAACTTATTTTACAAGGCATTGTCTGATTAGACCTCTGGCATATACTCAATATAACAAATATTTTGCTTCTTTATACTTTTATGGAATTTGTACATTTTGATACATCTCGGTAAGTTTCGGTCGTGACGGTTAATAATTTAACTGCCCTTCTAAAAATATAAAAAGATTACACACAGCAAACCTCTAGCAGGAACATAAAATGAATAAAGGCATTTATTACTACGTGACAATCAGTACCGATCAGGATAATTATCATTATTTACACCGCAAAGAGTGTAAACGTATGCCCGATAAAGAGGACATTGTATTTATCGGCACGTTGTATAATTTGAATCAGGCATTATCTATTGCGCGAATTAATTTTAAAAAGGTTAAACCCTGTATTAAGTGCTGTATTCGCTATGCAGCGCCCGTTATGCGCGAAACGGTGCGGCCGGTGCTTCACTTCCCACAAAAATCGCTCTAATTGGGTACGGCGGGACGACTTTCTCGCCCGCCGTCTCTTTTTCACGCTTTCTCCTGAAAATTTTCGTCTATCCTTCTCTGACATCCCGTTAATGAGGCAAGGAGAAGAGTAATGAGCATGTTCAGCACCTTAGAAGAAGCCATCGAGGCTGCGCGTGAAGAGTTTCTCGCCGATCATCCCGACATTGATGAAGAGGATGCCAGCATTAGTCAGTTTGGCCTGCAAAAGTATGTTATGCAGGATGGCGATATTATGTGGCAGGCAGAGTTCTTTGAAGAGGAAGGCGAGAGCGGCGAATGTCTGCCGATCCGCAGCGGCGAGGCGGCGCAGGCGATATTTGACGGCGATTTCGACGAGGTCGAGCTGCGCCAGGAGTGGTTAGCCGAAAATACGCTGCACGAATGGGACGAGGGCGAGTTTCAGCTTGAGCCGCCGCTCGACAGCGAAGAAGGCGAAGCAGCGGCGCAAGAGTGGGAAGATGACAACAGCGAGTCCGACCGTCTGCTCTGATTACTCATAGGGTCCGTGGTGGGCATCAACCGGCAGCAGCATGGTGTCCACCACCAGCGACAGCGGCAGATCGAGAATGGTCAGAACGCGCCATGGACCGTCGCGTACATCCCACTGCACGCCAGGATAGTATTGATTGCCGTGCCCCTGTCCGGGCACGGCGCGACTAATAATACTGCCGCAGCCGCTTAATATCAGCGCCATCAGCGCGACCATCACCATTTTCAGCAAACTTTTCACTCGCGATACTCATTTCAGCCAGCAGCTATTGTAGATAATGGCGCGGGTATTTTATCGCCGTGTTACGCCACCAAAGCGTAATAGTATCGTTAAATAGCGCGCATAAAAAAAGCGGCATTGCTGCCGCTTTACGTTTGTGCAGGTTAGCCCGCCTGAGGCGGCAGCGCCAGCGGATTGAGCGCCAGCTTCTGATAGCTCTCTACCCACTGATGATACTTGTCGCCGTTCTCCCACAGGCGCGAGTGAACGCGCGCCAGCACCACCGGGTCGCTGATCAGCTGCAGACGCTGTTCGCGGTTCAGCTTCTCAGGGAGATCGCTCAGCGCCTGATCGACGCGGCGGTCGCGCGCGTAATCGAGCAGCTGGCTCTGTCTGTGACGCGATGTCGCCAGCGCGGTCGCCAGCGCGTTAAACGCCGGATGGAACAGCGCGTGCATAAAGCCGTGCTTCAGGGCGCGCTCGCGGTTGATCTGCAGGTAGCGATCGGTATCCACCAGCTCTTTCGGCGGCTCGTACTCTTCCGGGATCAGGAACAGCTTCGCGCGCTTGCTCTTCAGACCGACCGTCGCACGGCTCGACATCACCGAAACAAACGGCGACAGGATCAGCGAGAAGACGATCGGTGCCAGCCACCACAGGAAGTTAAGGTCCAGCACGCCCATGCCCACCGCCCAGACGATGCCGAGCAGCATCTGCGAGCCGTGACGACGGAAGGCTTCGCTCCACGGCGTCGCGTCATCGTCGCGCTGCGGCGAGTTCCACACCACTTCCCAGCCTAGGAAGGCGCTGACAACAAACACGGTATGGAACAGCATACGCACCGGCGCCAGCAGCACGGAGAAAAGCATCTCCAGCAGCAGCGAAATAAACAGCCGGAACGCGCCGCCGTAAGGCTTCGCCCCTTTGAACCAGATCAGCACGACGCTGAGCAGCTTCGGCAGGAACAACAGCACCAGCGTCGTGGAGAAGAGCGCGATCGCCAGCTCAGGACGCCACTGCGGCCAGACCGGGAAAAGCTGCCTCGGCTGCAGGAAGTAGGTCGGCTCCATCAGCGTATGCACCACCTGCAGTGCGGTGGAGAGCGCCAGGAACATAAACCAGAGCGGCGCTGAGAGATAGGACATTACGCCGGTCAGGAACACCGCGCGGTGCACCGGGTGCATGCCTTTCACCAGGAACAGGCGGAAGTTCATCAGGTTACCGTGACACCAGCGGCGGTCGCGCTTCAGCTCGTCCAGCAGGTTCGGCGGCAGCTCCTCATAGGACCCCGGCAGATCGTAGGCGATCCAGACGCCCCAGCCGGCGCGACGCATCAGCGCCGCCTCGACGAAGTCGTGCGACAGGATCGATCCCGCGAAGGAGCCTTCGCCCGGCAGCGGCGCCAGCGCGCAGTGCTCGATAAAGGGCTTCACGCGGATAATGGCGTTATGGCCCCAGTAGTGCGACTCGCCAAGCTGCCAGAAGTGCAAACCGGCGGTAAAGAGCGGACCGTAAACGCGCGTGGCGAACTGCTGACAGCGCGCGTAGAGCGTGTCCATGCCTGACGCCTTCGGCGACGACTGGATAATACCGGCATTGGGGTTCGCTTCCATCATGCGCACCAGGCCGGTAAGACATTCGCCGCTCATTACGCTGTCCGCGTCCAGCACCACCATGTAGCTGTAGTTGCTGCCCCAGCGACGGCAGAAGTCGTCGATGTTGCCGCTTTTACGCTTCACGCGGCGACGGCGACGGCGGTAGAAGATTTTGCCGGCCCCGCCAACGTCGCGCACCAGCTCCATCCAGGCCTTCTGCTCCGCAATGGCGATATCGGGATCGTAGCTGTCGCTCAGCACGTAGACGTCAAAGTGCTCCGCGTTACCGGTGCGCGCGACCGATTCCCAGGTGGCGCGCAGGCCCGCGAAGACGCGTTCCACATCCTCGTTACAGATCGGCATAATCAGCGCGGTGCGATGCGCCGGATTAAGCGGCTCATCGCCCACCGTCGAGTAGGAGATGCTGTACTTGTCGCGGCCAATCAGCAGCTGCAGGAAGCCCATCAGCGCGGTCCAGAAGCCCGCCGAAACCCAGCAGAAGAGAATGGCGAACAGGAACAGAATGCCGGTCTGCAGTACATAGGGCAGGATCTGCATTACCGACTGTTGCCAGTTCTGGTTCAGCATCTCCATCGGGTCGAGCAGCGTCCAGCCCTGATAAGGCAGGATGGTTTTCATGTACCAGGTGGCGATCACCGTCTGGAACAGGGTAAGGATCAGCAGCACATAGCGGCGGATAGAGCCGACGTGACGCCACTTCTCCTCGGCGCGCTGCTCTTCCGCCGTCGCGTAGCGATGGGTCAGCTTTTCGCCGCGCAGCGAACGCCAGGCGCGCACCAGCGGGTTAGTCCGCCAGGCTTCCGGGAACATCAGCGAGCGCTTAACCTTCGGCATCGCCTTCAGCGTGGTGCGATCGAGATAATCTTTACCGAACTGCTCGCCATTAGCCAGCGAGTCCGGCCACGCCATTTTGACGCGGGCAGAGACCGACTTGAGCGGCGCATCGTCAGGACGATCGCTGGCGGCTACATCCTGGCCAAGCGTATCGTGTATGAAGTGAAACGCCTCGGCGTGTTGCAGCGAGGCGCTTAACCGGGCCTTCCCTGCCGCATCCAGCGGCAGGGCTTCCACGTAGTTTTCAGGAATAAATGTCGGATTATTCATTGGCAGGTAACTGATAGCTCCAGGTTTCCGTCAATGTCTTGTCGCCGCTAACCAGCGCGGCGCGCATTTCGGTAGGCTGTTTGTTATCTTTAACGCGCAGACGCAGCACCAGACGCCAGCCTTTGGTGACCGGGTTATAGCGTACGCTCTGCTCAACCACTTCGCCGTTATCGCCCACGCTGACCTGCGGCGCGACCTGGCTGTTAGCCGGCATCTCGCTCATCGCTTTACCAACGAAATCGATGGTAAAGGCGATCGAACCATCCGGCTGACGCACCAGATTGGACTGCTTCACGTCACCCGCCGAACGCAGCGTGTTTTTCACCCAGGCGATATCGTCAGAGTGAAGCTGGCTCTCGTCGCGCGTAAAGTGCAGGCGATAGCTGAAGTTCATCGCTTTGCCCGGATCCGGCAGATTCTCCGGCGTCCAGAAGGCGACGATATTGTCGTTGGTTTCATCCGCAGTCGGGATTTCCACCAGCTCGACGCGGCCTTTGCCCCAGTCGCCCATCGGTTCAACCCAGCCGCTCGGACGCATATCGTAACGATCGTCGAGATCCTGGTAGCGGTTAAAGTCGCGGCTGCGCTGCAGCAGGCCGAAGCCTTTCGGGCTTTCGATAGTGTAGGTGCTCACCGCCAGATGGCGCGGGTTATTGAGCGGCCGCCAGATCCATTCGCCGTTGCCGTTGTGAATCGACAGACCGTCAGAGTCATGCAGCTCCGGACGGAAGTTGGTCACCGGCGAAGGCTGGTTGGCGCCGAACAGGAACATACTGGTCAGCGGCGCGACGCCAAGCTTGCCAACTTTGTCGCGCAGATAGACTTTCGACTGCACGTCAACCGTGGTCTCTTTGCCCGGATGCACGGTAAAGCGGTAGGCGCCTGTGGCACGCGGCGAGTCGAGCAGCGCATAGATCACCAGCTGCTTGTCCTGCGGCTTAGGCCGCTGGATCCAGAACTCCTTAAAGCGCGGGAACTCTTCCCCGGACGGCAGCGCCGTGTCGATCGCCAGACCACGCGCGGAGAGGCCATAAACCTGATCCGCCCCGATAACGCGGAAATAGCTCGCTCCCAGGAAGCTGGTGATTTCATCATCTTTTTTATCGCGCGAGTTCAGCGGATAAAGCACTTTGAAACCGGCGAACCCTAAATTTTTCACCGAGTCGGCGTCGTGCTTGACGTTGCCGAAGTTGAAATAGTCAGGGCTGTATTTGATTTCGCGCACCGCGTTGGCCGCCACTTCGTTGATTTTTACCGGCGTGTCGAAATACATGCCCTGGTGGTAAAACTCAAGCCTGAACGGCGTACGCAGTTTGCCCCAGTACGCTTTATCGTGGTTAAACTGGATCTGCTGATAGTCAGCAAATTTCATTTCACGAAACTGAGAGGGTAAATTGCTCTTAGGCGCCTCAAAACTTTTCCCTGCCAGCGTTTTGGCTTCTTTTGCGACATCATCAAGGTTAAACGCCCAGCTATTATTGGCGTACATCGCCAGCAGAACTGCCGCGCCAAGCCAGCGCATCTTCATCATTCCGCCTTTTTTTTCTACATTAATCAGCACATCCCCCCCTTTCGTGTGCCAAGTACAAACCCATTTATCTTAAAGGATTATTCGCTTTTCCGACAGCATATCCAAAAGAATGTTCCACGGTTTCGTCAGGACTACGCCTGCTTTTAGGACAATTAAACGTTCCAGAATCAACTGATAGTATACGCTGTTTACAGCGGGTAAAATTTCCCTCCGGCATAAACCAGTTTCAGGGTGAAACTGGCCGCAACGTGCTAACAAACTGGAACTTTATGAGTACAGCAAAACCTGAACGTGAATATTTTCTCGATTCGATTCGGGCGTATTTAATGTTGCTGGGGGTGCCGTTTCACGTTTCCCTCATCTATTCCACACAGAAATGGGCCGTTAACAGCCAGGAAGCGTCGCTCTGGCTGACGGTGCTGAACGATTTTATTCACTCCTTCCGCATGCAGGTCTTTTTCGTTATCTCCGGCTACTTCTCCTATATGCTCTACCTGCGCTATGAAGCGAAGCGCTGGCTGAAAGTGCGTATGGAGCGCGTCGGTATTCCGCTGCTCACCGCCGTGCCGCTGATTACGCTGCCGCAGTTTTTTATGCTGCGCACGCTGTCGGACAAGATGAGCAACTGGGATGAGCTGACGCTTTACGGCAAATTTAACAACCTGATGTGGGAGCTGATTTCGCACCTCTGGTTCCTGGTGGTGCTGGTGATCCTCACCGCGCTCGGCATGCTGACCTTTAACTGGCTGCGCCGCCAGCATCGCCATATCGATTACAGCCGCATCGGCTGGGGCAAGGTAACGCTGGCGATAATGGGCTATGCGCTGCTGTGGGACATCTTCCGCCGCGCGATCTTTACCTTTTTCCCGGCGCTGCTGATGGATGGCCTGTTCAGCATTATGGTGATGCAGACGCTGCTGTTTTTGCCCTTCTTTATGCTGGGCGCGCTGGCGTGGAAGCACCCTGCCCTGAAGCAGCTGTTTGTGCGCTTCAATCCGGCGGTCTGTTTCGGCGCAATTCTGGTTTTTATCGCCTACAGCCTTAATCAGCGCTACAGCAGCGGCGAGGGCTGGCTCTATGAGCTTGACGCCTTAATTACCTCGCTAATGGGCCTCTGTATGCTGAACGTCTGCTTTAGCTTCGGCCACCGCATGCTCAACGCCCACTCGCCGCGCATTATGTATCTGGTGAACGCCTCGCTGTTTATCTACCTGGTACACCACCCGCTGACGCTGCTCTACGGCATTTTCATCACGCCGCAGATCGGCAATAACACGCTGGGCTTCTTTGTCGGGCTGGCGATGGTGTTTGGCGTCGCCTTCCTGCTCTATGAGATCCACCTGCGCATTCCGCTGCTGCGCTTTCTGTTTTCCGGCAAGCCGCAGAAAAAATAGCCGGGCACCCGCGCGGAGGTCAGGGTGACGCTAGCGTCGCGCCCTGGCGTCCGCCTCAGCCAACGCCTAGAGCAGCCATTCGATCGGCAGACGCCACACCAGCCGCACCAGCAGGCGCTGCACCCAGGTGCAGCGCGGCTCATGCTTATGCACAATCTCCTGCGCCTCTCCTGCGTACTCTACCCAGTTGACGCGCCCCCACTTATCGAGCCGCAGCGTCCATGCGCGATCGCGCATCGCCGTGTTAAAGCGCTGATGGGTCTGCTGCGCGAGCGCCTCGCTCTCAATCACCAGCCCCATTTCGGTATTCAGCACCGCCGACCGGGGATCGAAGTTAAATGAGCCGATAAACAGCGTCTCTTCATCGACGGTAAAGGTTTTGGCATGCAGGCTGGAGCCGGAGTTACCGGTCAGGCCGCGATCGTGCGGCGCGTCGGGCACGCCCGACTGCGGCTTCAGCTCATACAGCTCGATACCGCGCCGCAGCAGCTTCTTTCGCCATTTGGCGTAGCCCGCATGCACCACCGAGACGTCATTGGCGGCCAGCGAGTTGGTCAGGATAGCGATTTTCACGCCGCGCCGCTTCAGCGCCAGCAGCTGGGCGACGCCGGCGCGCGTGGGAACAAAATAGGCGGAGATAATATCGAACTGCCGCTGCGGCACGCCGATCACTTCCAGCATGCGCTGCGGCAGCATGCTGCGGCGCTTCGCCCGACCCAGCCCTTTACGCGGATCGTCGCTCAGCAGACGCGCACGCGCCCAGGTCATGCTTAGCGTTCCCTGCTCCAGATGGCTGACGAAGTGCGAGCTTTCCAGCCGCGCCAGATAGCGCTGCACCGCCTCGCTGTCGCGCCAGTCGGGCGGCAGCGCCACCTCGCCATCCTCATGCTCGCTCTCCTCCAGCACCTTTTTTAGTGGCGTCACCGGCTTGCTCTGCCAGTAGCGCTCGAAATCTTCCGAGACCTCGGCCACCACCGGGCCAATTGCCAGCACGTCGAGATCGGCGAACAGCGGTTCGCTGCCGGTGGCGAAATATTCATCGCCGACGTTACGCCCGCCGACGATGGTCGCCACGCCGTCCACGGTAAAGCTCTTATTGTGCATGCGGCGATTGAGCCGGGCGAAATCGGAGAGATAGCCCAGCGCGCGAAGGGTGCGGAACGAGAACGGATTAAACAGCTTTACCGTGATATTGGGATGGCGATCGAGGCGCGCCAGCGTATCGTCCAGGCCTGGCGTATTGTTATCGTCCAGCAGCAGTCGCACCTTAACGCCGCGCCCGGCCGCCTCCAGCAGCGCGCTGAACAGCAGACGGCCCGACATATCGTTCTGCCAGATGTAGTACTGCACGTCCAGCGTGCGCTCCGCTTTGCCCATCAACAGATAGCGCGCGGCAAAGGCGTCGAGCCCGTCCGCCAGCGGATGAATGCCGCTCAGGCCGGGATGGCGGGCGCTGCGCGGGCCGATAGTCTTCTCCAGCCAGCTGACGTCAGGCAGTTCAGTCTGCAGATTTAACGCTTCGGTCATTGGGGTTCCCTGAATAATCGACACGCTCTTATTATTTAACGCTTCACCAGATATGGCTATACGCGCAGTCTGAGAGCAGCCAGACAGCGCCGTTTTTTCAGCTAGACTTAGCCAGACTATCACGACCGGCCAGTTACAGGAGCGGACCATGACGTCAGATCCCCTGCTTCAGCGCCATCATCCCCGGCTGTTTAAAAGTTTCTTTCAGGGCAGCTTCCCCTGCTCTACCGCCTGCCGCACCGCAGGCAAGCGGCTGGATATGGTGATCAGCAGCGGCCACGATATGCTGCTGGAGAAAGATTACGCCGCGCTGGCGGCGCAGCGTCTCTATACGGCGCGCGACGGCGCGCGCTGGTATCTGATTGAAAAAGAGCCGGATAGCTACGACTGGAGCAGCTTTCTGCCGATGGTGCAGGCGGCCAGAGAGCATGAGATGGAGATTATCTGGGAGCTGGCGCACTTCGGCTATCCCGACCACCTCAATATCTGGAAGGCGTCATTTATTGAACATTTCGCCCGCTTTGCCCGCGCCATGGCGCAGGTGATGCGTGACGAAGGCATCGAGCGCCCCTTTTTTACGCCCATTAATCAGATCTCATTCTGGTCATGGGCCGGGGCCGACGTCGCCTGGTTCAATCCCCACGTCGCCAACCGCGGCCGAGAGCTGAAGCGGCAGCTGGTACGCGCCTCGCTGGCGGCGATCCACGCTATCCGTGAGGTCTATCCCGAAGCGCGCTTTGTGCTCACCGATCCGCTGGTGCAGATCGCCAGCGATCCCCATAACCCCGACAGCAAACCCTACGCCGACGTACAGCATCAGGCGCAGTTCGAAGCCTGGGATATGCTGGCGGGCCGCATCGACAGCGAACTTGGCGGCAGCGAAGATTGCCTCGATATTCTCGGCCTCAACTACTATCCCGATAATCACTGGTTCTTTCCCGGCGAGCCGATGTCGGCGACGCATCCGCTGCGCCAGCCGCTGCATCGCCTGCTGGCGCAGTGCTGGCAGCGCTACCAGCGCCCGCTGCTGCTGGCGGAAACCGGCGCGGAAGGCGAGGCGCGCGCCCCCTGGCTACAGCATATCAGCGAAGAGGTGATGCTGGCGCTCGATCAGGGGATCGGCCTGGAGGGGGTGTCGCTCTATCCGGTGGTGGAATATCCCGCCTGGGCTGACGATCGCCGTTCGCCGGGCGCGCTGTTTGGGCTGGGGGATCCCAACGGCAATCGTACGCTGCACGAGGGGTTAGCGCTGGTGCTGCGCAGCCAGCAGATTAAGTTTCAGACCCGATTTCAGGAGGTGTGAACGGGCGGCTTTTTCGGCGTGCAGCTCTGTACTTCGAGTGAAGGATCGGCGGGATGGCGGACATCGGTAAGCCAGGTCATGGTAAAGAGAAAGACCACGCCAATCAGACAGGCGGCCAGCAGACCAATAATGGCGATCAGTTTGTCATCTCGCGATTCCATACTTTCTCCTTCTGAACATCCCTGCCGCAGGCGACTCTCTCTTTAACTCATCCAGAGCGTGACCATCAGAACGACGATTATAAGCGTCACAGAGGTCACAGCAAGCACCACAATGGCGAACTGCGCATCGTCCATTGTCTGGCGAAGAGGCTCATCTTGCGGTTCGTGCGGCGACAGTGGAAGCATAGATTCTCAACAGAAATCGGTGGATCGCCACAGGCTTGCGGCGGCGACCAGTGTAATGGAAACCGGCCCGCCCGCCACGTTTTTCTTGTGCAAAAAAAAAGCGGGACGCGAAGCGCGTCCCGTTAGCGGGTCAGAAGTCGTAGCTGACGCCGGCTTTCAGCGTGCGGCCATCGCCGCGGAACAGATAGGTGCCGGTATCGTCAACGGAGGACCAGTATTTCTCATTGGTTACGTTGTCGAGGCCGACGCGCCACACCAGGTCATTCTCCCTGACCTTCATGCGGTAGCGCATCCCCAGATCCAGCGTGGTATAGCTGTCGATCTTTTTGCTGTTGGCGGCATCCGCCCACTGCGATCCGGTGCGCTGCAGCTGGGCCGTCGCCGTCAGGCCCTCAACCGGCCTGATGTCATACTCGGCGCCGAGCACCAGGTTATAGCGTGGCACGCCGATCGCATCCTTGCCGTTGTTGCTGCCATTTTCCGTTTTCGTCATTTCGGGATCGATCCAGGTCGCGCTGCCGTTAAGACGCACGCCCAGCACCGGCTCGCCGAAGACGTTCAGCTCCACGCCGCGGTTGCGCTGCTCGCCGTCCAGGCCATAGCTGCCGTCGCGGTTGAGAATGCCCGACGGCTTTTTGATCTCAAACAGCGCCAGCGATCCGCCCACGCGCTGGAAATCGACCTTCACGCCCACCTCGTTTTGCTTTGCATGGACAATGCCGGTGGTGGTGCCGTAGTTGCTGGCGTTGTTTGGCGCCACTTCCCCCGGCTGCAGCGATTCCGTGTGGTTGGCGTAGAGCGCCACCGACTCAAGCGGCTTATAGAGAATGCCGTAGGTCGGCATCCAGCGGCTGTCGGTATAGCGGCTTGAGGTATCTTCGGCGCCGGTGGCGTTGCTGTAGTTGCGCACCACCACTTTCTGATGACGCGCGCCCAGCGTCAGCTGCACGCGGTCGTTCAGCACTCCCAGCGTGTCGCTCAGCAGATAGCCCTGCGTGCGGTTGCGGCCAGTGGTGAGCGGATCGCTGTAGTTGCCGCCGCTCAGATTATTGGTCGGGTTCGGCACCTTGCTGGTGTGGTAGATATTGGTCGACTCGGTATTTGTGCCGTAGGCCATGCGCCACGCGGTATTGTTGCGCGACGTATAGGCGGCATAGCCGACGTTGACCTTGTGGCTGATAAAGCCGGTATCAAAGCGGCCGCGCAGCCCGGCCATGCCGCTGAAGTTGTTGATGATGCGGTTAGTGTCGAGGCGGCCGATTTGCGCATTGCCGTCCGCATCGGTGAGCTTCGGCGAGGCGTAGTCGCCCAGCTCGTGGGAGTGCTGCGCGCCCACCGCGCCATAGAGCGTCCAGCTGTCGGTGACGTCATACTCCGCGCGCGCCATGCCGAACTCTGATTCGATATCGCTGTAGACCCAGTCCTGGCTGTAGTTATGGCTGTTTGACGGCAGCTTCGGTATCGCATCGACGCCGCTGATGTTGACGCCGTTGTCGCCATCGTGGAAGGTTTTTTTCTGGTAGCCGAGATCCAGCGAGGTGCGCAGGCGCTCGCCACGGTAGTCCAGCCCAAGGGATGCGGCGGTGGTGCGCTTCTGCTCGCCGTCAACGCCGGTTTCCCCTTCGCGATGCACCGCATTCAGGCGCACGCCGAACTGGTTATCGTCGCCGAAACGGCGACTGATGTCGGTGGTGGTGCCGATCTGCTGCGCCGAGCTGTAGTCGACGCCAACGCGCGTCAGCGGCAGATCGTCGGCATGTTTCGGCTCAAGGTTGATCATGCCGCCCACCCCGCTGCTGGCGGCGCCGTTGAGCAGGCCGTTGGCGCCTTTAAAGATCTCGACGCGATCGATCAGCGATGTGTCCATTACCTGACGCGGCACCACGCCCGGCAGCCCGCCGAAGGTCATATCATCGCCATCCAGCGTAAAGCCACGAATGCGATAGGTTTCGGCGAAGTTGCCGTAGCCCTGCAGGCTCTGCACGCCCGCGTCGTTTTTCACCACGTCGGCGATGGTTTTCGCCTGCCGATCCTGGATCAGCTTCGAGGTGTAGCCGATAACGTTAAAGGGCACATCCATGGCGTTTTGCTCGCCCAGCATGCCGAGACGGCCGCCGTGCGCCACCTGCCCGTCGAGATAAGCGGGCACCAGCCGATCGCCGCCGGGCTGGAAATCGCTTTGCGGCGCGGCGGTCACGGTCAGGGTCTGTTCGCCGCTGCTCGCGGCAGTCACGGCCTCGCCGGTCGACGCAGCAGGCGTCGAGGCGCTGGAGGTAGCCGCCATTGCGGGCAAACTACCGGCGCTGACCAGCAGCGCCAGCAGGGTTGGTTTACATCTGAAAGAAGAAAGCGCACGGCGCATAGAGCATCCCCAATGCTAAAGTTACTGATAATCATTATTATTACGGTTTGCGATTATGCGCAGCCTTGTTGTTATTGCAAGCGAAATCTTGACAGACGCAAGGCGAAAGAGTGGTAAGGATCTAATAGAGAAGAAGTTTTTATGGAAAGCCGCGTGCTGAAAACCAGAGGGCGCGGCGGCCTGCACCGCCGCGTGGAACAGGCTTAACGCGCCTGCCAGCCGCCGCCCAGCGCGCGATAAAGGGCGATTTGTGCCAGCAGCAGATCGTTTTTTACCGCGACCAGATTGAGCTGGGTATTGTAAAGCGTACGCTGCGCGTCCAGCTCGTCCAGATAGGAGGCGTAGCCGTTTTGATAGCGATTGCGGGCGATGCGCAGCGCCTCTGAAACATACTCCTCCTGCTTCTGCAGCTCCGCCAGCTGCGCCTGCCCTTGCAAGATGGCATCCATGGCGTCATTCACTTCGGAGAAGGCGTTGCGCACCACCTTCTCATAGCCGTACAGCGCCTGGTTGCGCGCCGCCATCGACACATCCACCTGCGCCGTCAGCGCTTCGCGGTTCAGCAGCGGCGCCAGCACGCTGCCGCCGATGCTCCAGAGGCGGAACGGGTTGTCGATCAGCTGGTGCAGCTCGCTGCTTTGCAGGGTGCCGCTTGCGGTCAGGTTGAGCGACGGCAGCAGCTTCGCTTTTGACGAGGCGAGCGTCGCGTCCGCCGCCAGCAGCAGGCGCTGCGCCTCAACGATATCGGGCCGCCGGTTAAGCAGCTGCGACGGCAGCACCTGCGGCATCTGCTGCGGCATAATCTGGTTGAACCGGGGGCGACGCGCAATCTCGCGCGGGTTCATCCCCACCAGAATGCTCAGGGCGTTCTCCTGCTGAGCGATCTGATGCCTGAGCTGCGGCACCTGCGCCTTCGCCGTCTGGAACTCAGAGGCCGCCTGCATCCACTCCAGCCGCGAGCTGTAGCCGCTTTCAAACTGGCGCTGCGCCAGCCGCAGGGAATTGCCGCGCGTCGCAAGCGTCGCCTCGGTAACGCGCAGCTGCTCGTCGAGCGCCACCAGGCTCATATAACCCGACGCCACCGAGCTGGCCACGGTCAGTTCCGCCGCCGATGCCGCCGCGCGCTGCGCCTCCAGCGACGCCTGGCTGGCCGCAATGCTGCTGCTGCGCGCTCCCCAGAGGTCGACATCGTAGCTGGCCTGCAGCAGCCCCTGATAAACGGCGCTCTCGTAGGGCTGCCCGGTAACGGAAGAGAGCGCGCGCTGATGCGTTACGCCGACGCCCGCACTCAGGGTCGGGAAGTTATCCCCCTGCGCCGCGCGCAGCTCGGCGCGGTACTGCTCGACGCGCGAACGCGCCGTAAGAATATCGAGGTTGTTGCGCAGCGCCTGCGCCACCAGCCGGTTAAGGCTGTCGTCGCCGAAGGCGCGCCACCACTCCGCTTCCGGCGCGGCGGCGGGGCCGACCTGATTGCGCCACTGCGGCGGGATCGGCAGCGAGGCGGGCGCCTTATCCACCTCGGTGACGCAGCCGCTCAGCGCCAGCGCCGCCAGGGCGCTGCATAACAGCCGCCTCATTACTTCACCGCCTTGTCACGCGGCGGCGCAGCGGTATCGATGCTCACCTCTACTGACATACCGGGCCGCAGTTCGCGCATATCCTCCGCTTCGATGGCGATACGCACCGGAATACGCTGGGCGATTTTAACGAAGTTGCCGGTGGCGTTATCCGGTGAAATCGCGCTGAATTCAGAGCCCGCCGCCGGCGAGATAAACTCTACGTGGCCGTTAAAGCGCTTGCCGTTGAGCGCGTCGACCCGGAAGGTCGCCGGCAGGCCAGGCCGGATATCCGCCAGCTGCGTCTCTTTCATATTGGCGATAATCCATTTATGGTCCGGCACCACCGAGGTAAGGCGGGTGCCCGCCGTAACATAGGCGCCTTTGCGCACCGCAAGCTGGCCGAGCTGACCGGCGTCCGGCGCCACGATGCGGGTATTTGCAAGGTCGATCTCCGCCAGCTCCAGCGCCGCCTGGGCGCTGGCGACGTCACCCTCAAGTGAGGCGCGGTTGACGATAACGGTTTGCAGATTCTGCTGCGCCACCGCAACCTGCGCCTCTGCCTGACGCACCGCCGCCTGCGCCTGCGCGTTAGCGGCGCGCGCCGCGTCGCGCTCGCGTACCGAGAGCGAGCCGTCGGCGGCCAGATTTTCCACGCGCTTCAGGTCAAAGCCCCCTTTCAGCGCCTGCGCTCTGGCATTTTCCAGCGCGGCCTTGTTGCTGACGATAGTGGCTTCCGCGCTGCGGCGCTGCTGCAGGTTGTTACGCAGTGCCGCCTGCTTCATCGCCAGCTGCGCCTGCGCCTGATGTACGCGCTGCCGGTAGATGCGATCGTCGATGGTCATCAGCAGCTGCCCTTTGCGCACCGGCTGGAGATCCACCACCTCCACCGAGGTGAGATAGCCATTAACCTGCGGGCTGATAAAAGTTACCTGACCGCGCACATAGGCGTTCTCGGTGCTCTGTATCGCGCTGGTAAAGGGCCAGAGCTGCCAGGCGTATAAAATAATCAGCACGCCAATAATGACGATGCCGCTTCCCGCCGCAATCGAAAGTATGCGGCGACGGTTAGCGCGATCGCGCTCTGCCGCCTGAAGTTCATCCTGCTGACTCATCGTGACTCCATAGGTGCTTGTGACGCTGCCGCCAGGCGCTGTTCCATCAGGTTAAAGCGCGCCTGTCGCCAGGTGAGGTATCGCTGACGGGAGAGACGCCACAGCGCCCACATCAGGGTAATAAGCGCCAGCGCCGCCGTCAGTAAATAGGTATCGTTATAGGCCAGTACGTTCGCCTGCAGCGTCGCCACCGTCTGCAGCTGGCTGGTGCTTTGCGCGCTCTGCAGCACCGGGTCGCCGAGCTGGCTGTTGAAGAGCGCGCTATACTGGCTGAGGCGCTCCGTGACGTTGGGATCGAGCAGCGAGAGGCGATCGCCCAGCAGGCTGGAGTGATATTTTTCGCGCCAGACCTGAAAGGTGCCGAGAATCGCGGAGCCGATCAGCCCGCCGAGGTTCTGACTCATGCCGAACAGCACCACAAAGCTCACCAGATTCTTCGGCTGCGTCACTACGCTGCCGATGCCGATCAGCATCGCCGGCGCCATAAAAAAGGTGCTGCTGAAGCCGAGCAGAAACTGGCTGAGATACATATTGTTGGCGCGGGTCACCGGGCTGGCGTGCGCATCCATCAGCGAGGCGACGATCATCACCGCCAGCGAAGTGACGATCGGCCAGTTAAGGTGGGCCGGTCGGATGGTCAGCGCGCTGGTGGCGATGCCGAGCGTCATGCCGCCAATAATGGCCAGCGACAGGCCGCGCATCTGATCGTTAAGCAGCCCCAGCTGCTGCAGCAGGCCCACCGCGCCGGTGTTCTGCTCCGCCAGCACGATGCGTATCATGATCATTACGATGCCGAGACGCACCATCATGCCGCTGCTGAGCCAGCGGGTGTTGATCAGCGGGTTTTTGCGGTTGTGCTCAATCACGATCGCCGCGACGATCAGCACCAGCGCCATCGCCAGGCAGATGCCAAGCCAGGGGGTGCTGAACCACCATTCGATGCGTCCCAGCGACAGTACGCCGCAGAGCAGCGCCATGCCCGGCGCCAGCAGCATAAAGGTGACAAAATCGAGCTTTTCAAACGCCTTGATGCGATCGCCCGGCGGCAGCTTCACCACCAGCACGCAGCCCAGCGCGATCATCGCCAGCCCCAGCTCAAACAGATAGAGCCCGCGCCACTCCTCCAGCTGCAGCAGCTCGGTCGAAAAAAGCCGCGCCATCGGAATGGCGAACTGCGAAACGGTCAGGCCGATCACCAGCGCCTTGAGTCGGTGCTTCGCCGGCCACGCCTGCACCTGATAGTAGATACCCAGCGAGCTGAGCGCAGCGCCCGCCATACCGTGCGCGGTGCGCACAATAATTGCCGAGCTGAGGTCGTTGGCGAAGAGATGAAAAAAGGCGACCAGCACGTAGAACACCAGAAAAGCCTCGGTGAACACGCGCAGGCCAAACTGCTGGCGAAACTTCACCAGCAGCAGGTTGATAGAGATATTGCCCATCACGTAAACGGCGGGCAGCCAGGCGATTTCGTTGGAGTAGGCACCGAAGGTGCCCTGCAGGTTGGTCAGATTGGCGGTAACCAGCGCGTTGCTGAGCGCGCCGGTCAGAGAGATAAGCAGGCCTATCAGGCCAAAGGCAATCCGCTTCGGTGGCGAATGAATCGGGGTCGAAGGCGACCCCGGCAGCATCGGTTTTTCATGGGGCAACCATTCGCGCTGTGCATAGGGATTGCGTCTGGCCACTGCTACATATTTCCCATGCGCGTCAACAGCTGTTGCAGCACCTGCTCCGTTGTCGCCAGCGCCTGCGGATCGATATCGCTCAGCAGATCGGCGCGCAGCACGTCCGCCTCGTTTTTCACTAAGGCGAAAGCCTCGTTGCCTTTTTCCGTCAGCACCAGATGGCGCTTGCGGCGATCTTCCGGCGGCTGGACGCGCGTCAGCAGCTCCTGCTTCACCAGGCGATCAATAAGCGGCACCATGCTGGCGTCTTCCAGTCCGAGCATCTGCGCCAGCTCCGTCTGGGTCAGCGGCCGGGTTTCGCTGGCGATAAGGCCAATGGCCATCCAGCTGCTCATGCTCAGGCCGCTGTGTTTAAGATGGCGATCGACGGCCAGACGCCAGGCGTGCGCGGTCTGGTAGAGCAAATGGGTGAAGGTTTTATATTGCAGAGTCAAAGCGTAGCGACCTGATTATTAGAGTTCTGACTAAATGGGTGCGTTATTATACGCCGAGTAAATTGCTAATAAAAATAGCACAAGGCGTTAAATAATGACGCGTATGCCGTCGGGTTTTAAAGCCATATTACTACCCAGACGAGGCAAACCTGGAGTTACTATGCCCGATCGCAACAGCAACTGGATAGATCTGCGACGCGACGCCTTGCACGGCATTGAGACGATCCGCGCGCACTTTACCGGACACGCCTACGATCCCCACTGGCACGACAGCTACCTGATTGGCGTAACAGAGCAAGGGGTGCAGCAGTTTCACTCGCGGCGTAAACAGCATCGCAGCCGACCCGGCACGGTATTTATGCTGGAGCCGGAAGAGCTGCACGACGGCGATGCGGTGGATGCGCAGGGCTTCACCTATCGCATGCTCTATCTCTCGCCACAGCAGCTGGCACAGCAGCTGGCGCCGCTCTCTGCCGCCGACCGCGGCGGCGAACTCCACTTTGCCGCCACGCTGCGCAATGACAAGGCGCTTGCCTACGCCGTCTGGCACTGTTTTGACGCCCTGTGGCACGACCATCCGGCGCTGATCAAGGAGGCCACGCTTGAGCGCCTGTTTCTCCAGCTGAGCCAGCATCCGCTATGGCGCAGCGAACCGCGTGCGGTCAACGGCGATCGCCTGCTGGCGCAGCGGGCGCGCGACTGGCTAATCGCCTGCCATGCCCACAATCCCGGCTTACAGGCGATGGCTGAGGCGCTGCAGGTGGATCGCTTTCGACTCTCGCGCCTGTTTCAGGCGCAGTGGGGGTTACCGCCGCACGCCTGGCTGGTGCAGTGGCGACTCTCTCAGGCGCGCCGCCAGCTGGCAGCGGGCGTTGCCGCTGCCGACGTCGCGGCGGCGCTGGGCTTTGCCGATCAGAGCCACCTGGGACGCTGGTTTAAGCGCGCCTGCCATCTGACGCCGGCGCGCTATCAGCAGGCCTGCACAAATCTTCCAGACGCGGGCTGACGAGCGCGCCACAATGCGCTTTTTCTGTCTGGAGACGTGCTATGCAAGAACCCCGTTGCGTTATGATCCTGCAAAACGACCTCGCCCCTGGTAAAGCCGCTAACGCCGCGGCGGTCATTGCGCTGACTCTCGGTCAGCGCCATCCCGCCCTGGTGGGCGAAGCGCTACAGGATGCCGACGCCTGCCGCTATCCTGGTCTTATCCCCTTCGGCATTCCCGTGCTGGCGGCCACGCATGCCGAGATGGACGCGCTGCGCGCGCGCTGTGCCGGACTGGGGTGCGATCTGGTACTGTTTCCCGAACAGGGCCAGACCACCACCGACTACGCGGCCTTTAGCGCGGCGATGCGCGAAATTCCGGGCGGCGAGTGGCGTCTGTCAGGGCTGGCGCTGGTCGGCGAGAAACAGCAGGTGCGAAAACTGACCTCGAAGCTAAAGCTTTTTAGCTAAACAGCCGCGGGAGAAGCCGTGCGCTTTTCCCGCATAGCTTACAATTGCTCCATTGTACAAAAAACCTGTACAGCTTTGACTCATGATGTATACATTTATGCTGTTGATAATTAACAAATAGCACAAATTGACCAATATTGTACTTGTGTCTGTACACCTTCATTGTATAACTTTACCTCCCATGAATCGGATAACGATTCCGTAACGAATGATGCGTTTGCGTCGCCTCTGAAGGTGTCAGTGGATTTCCACCTTCAGAGGTCCTTTTTTTTGATGAGCTGTTACCCTTTACATCTGTCCATGTAAGGGGATTTTCATCGTTAATTGATCCGGTATCCGACCTGAACACCGGGGCTAATTTTTTAGGGCTGACACATGCAAAGCGCTGTTTCACAAACCGAAAAACAGATGGGTGATAACATCAACGCTGCGGCCGATAAAGGTGCCAGCGAGATGGAGATGCTGGGTTTAGCGATCGCAGAGATTCTGCAGGCGGGTAAGCCTGTGACCAATAAAGCAATTATCGCTAAGCTAATCCAGCGGCTGGAGCTGGAGTCCGATGCGGCGACGCTGGAGATCTATCGCCAGCTTCTCGAGCTGGTCGTGCATAAAACACCTGACGATTTAACGGTATAGTCCCGACTCCAGGGATGGAGTCATCCTGCTGCTTCCGCCAGCGCTGGCAAATTTCCCCCTCAGACAGTACTCTCTCCAGCTGAATTTCTGCTGCGCTCCTCGCGTCTGTTGCGAGAGCGAATAATTAAAAAGAGCCTGCAAGTTTATGAGTCAATCTACTGACGTTGCCCAAAACCTGGACAACGACCTGAGCCTGGGGCGCGTGTTGCGTTCCCCTGTCCTGCTCGCCCGTGAATCTCTTGCCGGCGTGATCACCGCGCTGGCGCTAATCCCGGAAGTGATCTCCTTTTCCGTTATCGCCGGCGTCGATCCAAAGGTCAGCCTGGTGGCGTCCGTGGTGCTCTGCCTGACGCTTTCGGTGCTGGGCGGACGCCCGGCGATGGTAACCGCCGCCGCCGGTTCGGTGGCGCTGGTCATCGGCCCAATGGTGCATGCGCACGGCGTGGCCTATATTCTGCCCGCCGTGGTGCTGGGGGGTGTCATTCAGATCCTGTTTGGCGTGGCCGGTCTGGCGCGCATGATGCGCTATATTCCGCGCTCGGTGATGCTCGGCTTTGTCAACGCGCTGGGCGTGCTGATTTTCTTCGCGCAGGTGCCGCACGTCTGGGGGCAAAGCGCGCTGGTTTGGCTGCTGTTCGCCGTAACGCTGGCAATTGTGCTGCTGCTGCCGCGCGTGCTGAAAAGCGTGCCCTCGCCGCTGGTCGCTATCCTGGTCGTTACCGCCGTCGCGCTGCTGCTCGGCTGGCGCGTGCCCAACGTGGGCGATGAAGGCCCGATGAGCGCCGGTTTACCCGGCCTCAATGCGCTACAGGTGCCGTTGAGCCTGCAGACCCTGCAGATCGTCTGGCCGACCGCGCTCAGCATCGCCTTTGTTGGCCTGATGGAGTCGCTGCTTACCGCCAAGCTGGTGGACGATCTTACCGATACGCTCTCCAGCAAGCGCCGCGAGTCCTGGGGATTAGGCGTCGCCAATATTTTCGCCGCCTTTTATGGCGGCATCGCCGGCTGCGCAATGATCGGCCAGACTATCGTCAACGTCGAGCTGGGCAAGGCGCGCACGCGCCTCTCCACCCTGGTCGCCGGGCTGGTACTGCTGCTGCTGGTGACCGGCCTGAGCGCCGTAATGGCGCAGATTCCGATGGTGGTGCTGGCGGGGATCATGATGGTGGTCGCGGTGAAGACGGTAAACTGGCACAGCCTGCAGCCCGCGACGCTCCGACGCATGCCATGGTCGGAAACGCTGGTTATGGCGCTGACGATTATCGTGACGGTATGGAGCGGCAACCTGGCGCTGGGGGTACTGGCAGGGGTGATCACCGCCGTAATGCTGTTTGCGCGCCGTATCGCACACGTGATCCACGCCGAACGCGAACTCAGCCCGGACGGTCAGTCGGTGCGCTATCGCGTGCGCGGCCCGCTCTTTTTCGCCAGCAGCAACGATCTGTTTGAGCATTTCGACTACGGCCATGACCCGAAACAGGTCACGATCGATCTTACCGATGCGCAGATCTGGGACGCCTCGTCGGTGGCCGCGCTTGACGGCATTGAATACCGCTATCAGCGCCATGGCGCGCAGGTTACCCTTGTCGGCCTGGATACGCGCAGCAGCGACTTTCATCGTCGCCTGACCGGCAAATTTGAGTAACTAGCGACAGATAACAGGATGCGGCGACGTACGCCGCATCGCCGTTAAAGCGGTTTGGCCTGACGACGGGCCTTATAGCGCCCAATCAGCGTCGTCATCGCCTGGTAGATCACGCCTGCATAGAGACTTTGCAACACCGCCATTCCCGTTTCCATTCCCTCTTTTTGCCAGAAGCAGAACCACATAAACAGGCCCCACAGCAGGGAAAACAGTAGACAGCCTTTAATAAATTTCACCACGCCCTGCATCTTATATCCTTCTTTATCCCCGCAGCCCGTGCCGCGTTACTGAGGCGTGAAAGTATCCTATAGCGCGGCGTTTTGCACTTCAGGCTGCATCAGATGAGAGGCGGGTCAAATTTTAGGGCGCGGCATAATTTAAGCGTTTCCCGCTGGTGCGCTGGCGCTGAGCTGCTACGCTTTAATTTCATTGCATTTTTATGCTTTCTTTTTCAATACCGGAGAATGAGGTGGCAACGATGAACAACGTGAAAAAAGGGATATGCATTACGCTGGCGGTACTGGCGCTGGCGGGCTGTATGCACCGCAGCGATGCGATTAAGTCCGATGGCCGTCCTCATGCGCCAAGCGGCCAGTCGTCGCCGGGCGGCACGCTGGGCTCAGGTCCGGTTGGCCAGCCGCAGTCATAATCAAACAAACCCGGCGCTGGCCGGGTTTGTTATTTTCCCCCGGCCGTCAGGGATGCAGGATGGCTGAGAAAGCGCGCGGTGGGTCACCTGTTATTGCTCGGCCTGCCTGCCAATCCTTAAACGACACAGGTGAATGGCATCGCCGGCATGTGCGTTTCCACTCTCTCCTTCCCAGCCTGTAAGGATATAAGGTCACGCCAGCAAGGAAATTTGGGCACAAAAAAACCGCCCTGAAGGCGGTCACGACATTGCTTACTACTGCTTTATTTTAATTAGGTTCTTTCAATCGATAGAGATGGTGCCCGGGGCGGGACTTGAACCCGCACGACCATAAGCCGAGGGATTTTAAATCCCTTGTGTCTACCGATTTCACCACCCGGGCAGGGTGTAAAGTGGAGGCGCGTCCCGGAGTCGAACCGAGGTGGACGGATTTGCAATCCGCTGCATGGCCACTCTGCCAACGCGCCTTTATCCGCTGTGCCGTCAGGTTAATCCTGACCTGCAAATCTGGAGCGGGAAACGAGACTCGAACTCGCGACCCCGACCTTGGCAAGGTCGTGCTCTACCAACTGAGCTATTCCCGCATTGTTCAGCAATCTAATGGAACTTGCTGATTTTGCTTATCTTCTGGCAGCTTTGCCGCCGTTCGATGCGATGCATTCTACTGACCTGACGCACTGAGTCAACAGAATTATCTTCACAGTGCGTCCGTTTGCTGCTTTTTAAATCGCTTCGATCAGCTATCGAGCAGATCGCCGCGCGCAGCGCTTAAATACTGAAACATTGACCAGAATGTCAGCACGGCGGCGATATAGAGCGCCACGACCCCTACGGCGATAACCGTAGTGTCAGGACGCCACAGCAGCGCGACCAGCGACAGCATCTGCGCCGTGGTTTTCACCTTGCCGATCCAGGAAACCGCAACGCTGCTGCGCTTGCCGATTTCCGCCATCCACTCGCGCAGCGCGGAGATAATGATTTCGCGCGCGATCATGGTTGCGGCCGGCAGGGTGATCCACCAGGCGTGAAAGTATTCCGCCACCAGGACCAGCGCAATCGCCACCATGACCTTGTCGGCCACGGGATCAAGAAAGGCGCCGAAGCGCGTGGTTTGCTTCCAGCGGCGCGCGAGAAAGCCGTCAAACCAGTCGGTGACGGCGGCGACCACGAAGATCAGCGCGGTGGCGAACGGCGCCCAGTAGAACGGCAGATAGAAAGCCAGCACGAAGAAAGGAATCAGGACGACTCGAAACAGGGTGAGACACGTCGGAATGTTAAATTGCATATGCCGGTAACTGTCTGGAATGGGTAGAATTTCCCCTATGTTCCTACATTGCCTCACCTGTTTCAATGCTAGTGTTTTAGCGAATGGTATATTTTTTCCGCCAGTGCGAACGAAATACCGGGCACATTGGCGATCTCCTCAACCGTGGCGTTCATCAAGGGTTGCAGGCCGCCCATATACTTAAGCAGCTGCTGGCGACGTTTTGGGCCGATACCTTCGATGCTCTCCAGCGCGCTGGTGTTCTTTACTTTCGCCCGTTTTTTTCGATGGCCCGAAATTGCATGATTGTGAGCGTCATCACGAATATGCTGAATCACATGCAGCGCCGCGGAGTCTGGCGGCAGCGAAACGCCCTCACCTTCCGCCTCGAAGAAGAGCGTTTCCAGGCCCGCTTTACGATCGCTGCCTTTCGCCACGCCCAGTAAAATCGGCCGCGATTTATCCCACTCCACCTCCAGCTCGGCAAAAACCTGCTTCGCCTGCGACAGCTGTCCCTTGCCGCCGTCGATCAGGATAACGTCGGGAATTTTATCCTCTTCCAGCGCTTTGCCGTAGCGGCGGCGCAACACCTGATTCATCGCCGCGTAATCATCGCCGGGCGTGATGCCTTCGATATTGTAACGACGGTAGTCGCTGCGCAGCGGCCCGTTAGCGTCGAATACCACGCAGGAGGCGATGGTCTGCTCCCCCATGGTATGGCTGATATCGAAGCACTCCATGCGGTTAATTTTGTCCAGCTCAAGGAACTGCGCCAGCGCCGCCAGCCGCTGCTGAATAGTGGAGTGCTGTGATAGCCGCGTGGTGAGCGCCGTCGCCGCGTTAGTGCGCGCCAGCTTAAGGTAGCGCGCGCGGTCGCCGCGCGGTTTGCTCTGGATGGCCACGCGGCGCCCCGCCAGCTCGCTCAGCGACGCGGAGAGCAGCTCGCGCTCCGGCAGGTCGAAATCGAGCAGGATATCGCCCGGCAGCGTGCGCGCTTCGCTGCCCTGCAGGTAAAACTGGCCGACAAAGGTCTGTACCACCTCCGCCAGCTCGGTATCGGCCGGGACTTTCGGGAAGTAGCTGCGGCTGCCCAGCACTTTGCCCTGGCGGATAAAGAGGACGTGCAGGCAGGCCATCCCGGCGTCGTAGGCGACGCCGATAACGTCGAGATCGTCGCCCTGATTAGAGACGAACTGTTTTTCAGTAATGCGGCGTACCGCCTGAATCTGGTCGCGCAGACGCGCCGCCTCTTCGAAGCGCAGCCCGATGCTCGCCTCTTCCATGCGCTTCACCAGCATATTCAGCACCTGGTCATCCTTACCGGCGAGAAACAGCCGCACATATTCTGTCTGCTGCGCATACTCCTCTTCGCTCACCAGACCGGCGACGCAGGGACCGAGGCAGCGCCCAATCTGATATTGCAGACAGGGCCGCGAGCGATTGCGGTAGACGCTGTTTTCACACTGGCGAATCGGAAACACCTTCTGCATCAGCGCCAGGGTTTCGCGCACCGCGTAGCCGTTCGGGAACGGGCCGAAATACTCCCCTTTCGCGTGTTTCGCACCGCGATGATAGGCCAGCCGCGGATGCGTATCGCCGCTGAGAAAGATAAACGGATAAGATTTATCATCGCGCATCAGCACGTTGTAACGCGGCTGATAGAGCTTGATATAGTTATGCTCAAGCAGCAGCGCTTCCGTTTCGGTGTGGGTAACGGTGACGTCTATATGATGGATGTTGCTGACCAGCACCTCAGTCTTTCGGCTGCCGACGTGGCTGCGAAAGTAGCTGCTGAGGCGCTTTTTAAGATCTTTGGCTTTTCCTACATAGATCACGGTGTCCGAGGCATCGTACATGCGATACACGCCCGGCTGACTGGTCACCGTGCTGAGAAAGGCTTTGGCGTTGAAAACTTCACTCACTACTGATTAACGGCTCCGCATTGAACAGGCCATGTCGAATGGCCAGATGCGTTAACTCTACGTCCCCGCTGATGTTTAGCTTGCTGAACATGCGATAACGGTAGCTGTTAACGGTTTTAGGACTGAGATTGAGCTGCTCGGAAATTTCCGTCACCTTTTGCCCTTTGGTGATCATCAGCATAATCTGCAATTCCCTTTCCGACAAACAGCTGAAGGGAGATTCCGCTTTTTGCGGCTCGATCTGACTCAGCGCCATCTGCTGCGCGATATCGGATGCGATATAGCGCTGACCGGCGTGGACGGAGCGGATAGCGTTCACCACTTCCTGCGGCGCGGCACCTTTGCTGAGGTAGCCTGCCGCCCCCGCCTGCATCACCCTGGCGGGCAGCGGGTTTTCGGTGTGGATGGTCAGCATGATAATTTTGATATCAGGATTAAAGCGCACAATTTTGCGCGTCGCTTCCAGCCCGCCGATGCCGGGCATATTCATATCCATCAGGATGACGTCGACCTGATTGGCCCGACACCATTTGACCGCATCCTCGCCACAACAGGCCTCTCCCGCGACCACAAGACCTTTCATATCCTCCAGTATGCGTCGAATACCGGCGCGTACCAGTTCATGGTCATCCACAAGAAGAACACTGATCAACGGGGAGCACTCCGCTAGCTAAAATGGGGAATAATTCTGATAATGAATTCAGGCATGATACCTGCTTTTCGCCGTAATGAACATCAATAGCCCAAATGTTTGACCGTATTCAATGATTTACATCAAGGCTTTCCAGCCCGTAAAAATAATATGCCCGCGCATAAAATATGATCATTTTTTCTTTTTAATATTCGTTACATTTCAATTAGTTAAATTATTAACCCATCAAATAGTTAGCCTGCGCTTAAATGCAGCACCCTCAGGCTGTGAAAATTATTCATCTGCTGCCGCAAATAAAATCCTGCTGATGAGTTAACCGCCTGCGCGCTGCGCTTTAACAGGCCAATGGCGCGTTGTGATATACTGATGCACGGCTGCGCGGAACATGCCGCACGATCGATAAACCACCAAGGAGAACACGATGAGCGATGAAGAATTTGTTACCTCGCACGACACGCTAAAGCTGGCCGACGAAGTCGCCTGCCTGAAAATGATGGTGACGCTGATTCTGAAAGGAATGGGCCAGGCGGATGCCGGTAAAGTGATTATTAATATGGAACGCTACGTGCAGACTCTGGGTGATAAGCCGCAGGCGGAAGTGTTCAGCAATACCATTAAACAGATCAAAACCGCGTATCGCCAGTGATGCGTTCGCCCCCGCCTGATGCGGGGGCGCGCTGTCAGGTGTGCGACTGCCAGTTAACGGAGACGCCCAGCGACGGCAGCACCTCTTCCGGGCTAAAGCGCCGCGTGCCGCGATACTTTTCCGCCAGCGCCGGCTGCGCCACCGGAATACGAATAGCGAACAGATTGTCCTCCGACTGGATCAACCCCGGCGTCAGCGGCTCATAGGCGACCTGGTGATCCTCAAACATCTTCTCCAGCATCGGCGTCGCCGAGCTGATCAAATATTCCATGCCGTTAAGCTCGGCGAGCTGCACGGCGTGCCATAACAGGTTGAACGGCAGTTCCGCGTCCACTTCCAGCTTTGCCGAGAAGCGCGACATCTCCCACACTTTTTCATGACTGAACGGCACCACCAGCCCTTCGCTCTGCGCCGGCTCATGCCAGGGCATCAGCCGCGCGCAGCCGCTGATGCCGTCGCGCGCGCTCCAGGCCAGCAGCCAGGTGACATCCGAACGATCGTAACGGTCATACTCCTGACCCGGCGTGCTAAGACGCGGCGGAATCGACCAGCCTTCTCCACGCGCAAATACGCTGTAACGGTAGCTGCCTAACTCGGCCAGCAGAGAGGACGGCATATCCTTTAACTGGGTTTGAATTATCTTCATCATGCGCCCCTGACATCCTCATGTTTGCACTGATTTACGCTACGCCAGCCTGGCAAAGTCCCGGCGCAGGGTAGACAACTGCTTCCGGCAACGTAACTACTAAATTTAGTAGTTGCCTTTTCTATATCAGACCTATTGCCGCCGCATAACAGGCAATTTGGGTTTTATTGGAAACATTAAATCGCTTTTGCATATTTTTTTGGTGAAAGTTCACCGTATGTTGCGAGATTGCTAAAATAAGCGAAATTTCAGCCGATGTTTTGCCTTCTGCGGTCCATTTCAAAATTTCGAGCTCGCGCTGACTAAAATCATTTTTCAGCACCATTAGCGCGTCATCAGAAAAGCGCTGAAGCGAACGCAAACTCAGCTCCGCCAGAAAGTGCAGTTTCACTTCCAGCTCGACGTGGTGATAGTGCGTCCGACTTGCCAGGTGAGATGCTATAGATAATATACCAATGGCGCGATTTGATGCCATTGCAGAGCAGGAAAATCCGCTGTTCAGCCCATGCTCCTGCGCCTCTTTCCACAAATCGCCGGCCCCGGTGAACAGCTCATGCGTCCACTCAAGGCCCCGTCCGGGCTGCTGACATAGCATTAAAACGGGATCGATGGCGTAATAGTTTTTTTCCTCATAGCGTTTAATCCAGGCTTTGGGATAGGTGCTATGCAAAAAAATACGTGGTCGGGTAAAAGGCACAGGATGCTGAATCAAAAAGGAATAGCTATCGAACCCTAATGACACGATCAGGGTTTGTATGAGCGTCTTCAATTCTGCAGTTGAAGTGATAGCCTGAAATTCTTTTTCCGTCTCACGGCGCCAGACGAAATAATTGTCGTTAGTCATATTGCCTCGGCGTTATCCTCACGCTGATGCGTCTGTTTATTGAGGTTGCACATTTAAAAAAACAAATTTATATGAGAAAAAAGTTTTATTGAGAAAAAAGCCGGTATGCCAGTAAAAATCACGCGACGTCCGGTTGTGCGTGTTTTACTTAAAGCGTGTTACCAGCGCTTCTCGAAAAGCGATCCTGTCAGCGGCATTATAGCGGCTGAAAAACAGAATAAGATTTTTCTTAAAGAGATTCAATCTGCATTGCGACAATAACTTCCTCATACTTTGGCCGCCATTCAGCATGGCTATTAAGTAAAATTAGTTTATACAGGTAATTTATTTATAAACATAGAGTTAAGCTATTCTAAAGTTAACTTACCTCTAGCGGCGAAAACCCGTGCGCGTTTTTGCCGCCTCGCTTAAGCATAGATCATTTCTATGTATTGCGATTGGGACTACGCTTAACAGCGGAACCCGTGCCTGACCATTACGCCCGGCATGCAGGCGCCTTGCCGCCTTGCGCCGTTTTTACGGATGCGCTTTTACCTTTGCAGGTGGGAAACACTATGTTGAATCAGCTGGCCTTACCCTTCCTGGTATTAGGAATCTGTACCGCTCTGATGATTTTAAAAGATATTTTCCGTCACCCTCACCCTGTCAGGATAATGAACATTATCTGGCCGCTGACCGGGCTCTACATGCCGTTCTTCGGCTGGCTGGCCTGGTGGTATCTTGGCCGAAGTCCGTCGCGTCAGCTTAAACTGGCGTTATTAGTCCCGCAAAAAATTCATCATTACGCGGGCTGGCAAACCATATTTATCACGACGTCTCTCTCTGCGGCCGCCTGCATTTTTAGCGAACTGATTACAATTCCGATTATCACTCTGCTAAACCACTACCATTTTGTTACGCCGTTCTGGATGCAGGCAATTATCTTTCTTGCTATTTCTCTGATTAGCGGCCTGTTTTTACAATTTCTGGCAATCAGACAGCGCGAAGCATTTACCCTGTGGCGCGCTTTGCTGGTCGCCTTTCGCACTGAAACTTTTCCGCTGCTGGTTTATCAGGCGGGTATTTTCCTCTTTATGAGCCTGGCCCTGAAATTTGTGCTTCATCAGCAAATCAATCCGCTGCTGGCGGCCTTCTGGTTTATGCTGCAGCTCGCGACGCTGACCGGATTTATATTTTCCTGGCCCGCCAATCATTTCCTGATTAAACGCGGGCTGAACCCGGCGGTATAACTTATCGACAATATCCGGTTCCGCGCATGCCGAAATGAAAATGACCGGCGTGCGCGGCGTTATAATCCGGTCCAAGGGCATTGCCGAAGTTATTACACCCCTCCTGCCACAGCTGATGCAGCAGCGCCGATTTGCTCTCCGGCTGCGTCCAGTTTTTCCCTACCTCCAGCCGCTGCCCGTCGGCCAGCTGAAAGCCGGTGACGTCCCAGGCGTCGGCGCTGGCATGCTCGCTTAGCCGCCCTTGCGTGCGGTGATAGATATTGCGGCAGGCGTAGCTGCCGACATGACTGATACGCGTCAGCGACGCGCCGGGTTGCACCTGCGCCAGGCGCTGCTGGCTGCGCAGAACAAACATGGTGCTGGCGACGGCCATCGGACAGCTGGCGAGAAAGCTGCTGCTCAGCCCGACCTTGCCGAAACGCTGGATACGCAGCGGATCGGGCAGAGGACAGGCGCCCGTGACGGCGGGACGCACGCTAAAGGTCACCACGCCCGCCAGCTGCGCGCGCCGCATCACGTCGAGACAGGCGGCGGGATCGCCCGCCAGCCGCTTGAGTTTATAGCGGGTCATCCAGCCTGGCGGATCGGTGACCGCCAGCGGCGTAAAGGGGTTGAACTGGGGCGGCAGATGCTGTTTCAGCCATGGCAAACTCCACCATCCCGCGGCTATCAGCACCAGTAGCAGAATAATCGCGCGCATTCTCCCTCTCGCAGCAGCTTGATTTAGAGAACAAAAGTGTAGAAGCTACGCGCCGGTTTAGCGCCGGAAACGGCGCTTTTCGCTTAAAACAGCCGCGTTGTGACGCAAGTTTGTGCCGCGTAAAGATTTTCTGACATGTTAATAAGGGGTAAAGACCGCATTTGTACAAAAAAAATAGTGGGCTTTTAACTTATTCCTCTATCTTATGCCAACTTGCCCCCGGGCAAGCGATCGCAAACAGCCAGCAGAGCTGACACAACATCCAGACAGGAATAACGATTTATGGTTGATCACGTAAAAGAAGCCGTTGCTGAGCAGGAGAATCCTGACAAGCTGCGGCGCAATCTGCATAACCGACATATTCAGCTTATCGCCATCGGCGGTGCCATCGGCACCGGCCTGTTTATGGGCTCCGGCAAAACCATTAGCCTGGCGGGCCCGTCGATCATTTTCGTCTATATGATCATCGGCTTTATGCTCTTTTTTGTTATGCGCGCCATGGGCGAGCTGCTGCTCTCCAACCTGCAATATAAATCCTTTAGCGATTTCGCGGCCGATCTGCTCGGCCCCTGGGCGGGTTACTTTACCGGCTGGACCTACTGGTTCTGCTGGGTAGTGACCGGTATCGCCGACGTCGTGGCGATATCCGCCTATTTCCAGCTCTGGTTCCCCGGCTTTTCCGTGTGGATGAGCGCCCTGCTGTGCGTTTTCGTCTTTCTGGCGCTGAATGTCGCCACGGTGAAGATGTTCGGCGAGATGGAGTTCTGGTTCGCTATCATAAAAATCGTCGCCATTGTGGCGCTGATTGTCACCGGCGTCGTGCTGGTGGCGCTTCACTATCCGTCGCCGGGCGGCGGCACCGCCTCCCTGAGTAATATCTGGGATCATGGCGGCCTGTTTCCGAAAGGGCTGAGCGGCTTTTTCGCCGGTTTCCAGATTGCGGTGTTCGCCTTTGTCGGCATCGAGCTGGTGGGCACGGCGGCGGCGGAAACGCACGATCCCCATAAGGTGCTGCCGCGCGCCATTAACGCTATCCCGCTGCGCGTCATTATGTTCTATGTGCTGGCGCTGATGGTGATCATGGCGGTAACGCCCTGGACGCAGGTGCTGGCGGATCGCAGCCCCTTTGTTGAGATGTTTGTGCTGATCGGCCTGCCTGCGGCGGCCAGCATCGTTAACTTTGTGGTGCTGACCTCGGCGGCCTCCTCCGCTAACAGCGGTATCTTCTCTACCAGCCGTATGCTCTACGGCCTGTCGCAGCAGGGCGTGGCGCACCGCGCCTTTGGCCGACTCTCCGCGCGCGCGGTGCCAACTGCCGGCCTGTTCTTCTCCTGCTTCTGCCTGCTGGCAGGCGTTGCGCTGATTTACCTGATCCCCGACGTGATGACGGTGTTCACGATGGTGACCACGGTGTCGGCGATCCTGTTTATGTTTGTCTGGACCATTATCCTGTGCAGCTATCTGGCCTACCGTAAAAAGTATCCAGAACGCCACGCGGCGTCAGGCTTTAAAATGCCGCTGGGTAAAGTGATGTGCTGGGTGGTGATGGCGTTCTTTGCCTTCGTGCTGGTGCTGCTGACGCTGCAGGAAGATACCCGCCAGGCGCTGATGGTCACGCCGCTCTGGTTTATGATGCTGACCCTGGGCTGGCTGCTGCGCCGTCGCGCCGCCCGTTAAAAGCCTTTCCCCGGAGGTTAAACCGCGACAGAGGCGGCTCAGCGTTAACGCGCGCGAGGCATGAACCGGGAAGCAGCGCGTCCCGCGTCAGGGACAAAAACGCCGGGAGCGTTGGCCCGGCAACAGGCGCACCTCAGGGATGAGGTGCGTAACCACGCGGGCTATTTCCTTCTGCTTTTACAGGCGCTCCCCGGTCTTTTTAAAACTCTCCCCCAGCGAAGGACGCGCCGAGGGCAGCCGCTCAGGATGCGCAGCAGGCAACTGCGACGTGCCCAGCCCAAAGGTAAAGGTGTAGCGCCCCTCTTCCCCCATGCGTAAATCGGCAATAACGGTCTGACCATCCTGCTCGCGCAGCGCATAGAAGCCGTGACTAAACCAAGCGACGCGTTCCGCATACCAGCTGCCCCGCAGCGGCGCGAACAGCGCCATATGGCGAGGCCGCCAGCGTATCTGCAGCGCCCGCGTCGGCGACAGCAGCGACCAGTAAGCTTCGCCGTAGCGGTCGCCATCAATAATCACCGCGCGCCACACCAGCGTATTAAACGCGGTGGGCGTCACCAGCACCTTCTGGTCGGAAACCTGCTGCCGCGCCAGCGACTCTCTTACCTGCCAGCCCGCAACGCTCTGGATCGCCACGCTCCAGACAAGATAGAGCGTACTCAGGGTTAATCCGGCGCGATTCCAGCGCAGCCCTTCGGCGCCGCCGCGCCGCACTGCCGCCACAAGGCAGATCAGCAGCGGCAGCGTATAGAGCGGATCGACGATATAGATGCTGCCAACGGCAAAGGGGTGATCGGTGAGCGGCAGGCCAAGCTGCGTGCCGTACACCGTCATCAGATCGAGCAGCGGATGGGTAATCAGCGCCAGCCAGATCGCCAGCCACCACGCCCGCCAGCTCACCCCGCGCCGAAACAGGCCAGCAATCAGCCAGGCGAGCAGCGGCGAGATGAGGGTTAGCCAGAGCAGCGCATGGCTCTCGGTGCGGTGCAGCGTCATATTGCGGATGGCGTCGCCGTGATCGATAAAAACATCGAGGTCAGGCAGGGTGCCGCACACGGCACCCACCGCTGCCGCCTGCCAGAGCGGCACGCGCCGCCCCATCGCCGCGACGCTGACTGACGCCCCCAACAGCAGTTGCGAAACAGAATCCATCGATGACTCCGGGACAGAGCGGCGGCGTCAGCCGCCAGGAAATCAGCGCACGCGGATCCCTTCGATGATCATGCGCTGTACGTTTTCGACCGTTTCATCAAAAAACTGCGGATCGCTCAGGGTCTGACCGGTAATCGCCTCAACCTGGCTGGCGAAATCCGCATAGTGCTGCGTCGCCGCCCACAGCATAAAAAAGAGATGCTGCGGCTGAACGCCCGCCAGCCGCCCTTCGTTGATCCAGCGCTCGACGATCGCCGCCTTATCGTCCACCAGCTGCTTGAGATCGCCCGCCAGCTCGCCTTTCAGCAGCGGCGCGCCCTGCAGCATCTCCAGACAGAAAAGACGCGACGCCTGAGGATGGTCGCGCGACACCTCAAGCTTAAGGCGGATATAGCGGCGGATGGCGCTGAGCGGATCCATATCGTGCTGCAGCGCGCGCAGCGGCGCCAGCCAGACGTCAAGGATCTCTTTTAGCACCGCGATATAGAGCGTTTCTTTCGAGGGATAATAGTAGAGCAGATTGGTTTTTGAGACGTCTGCCCGCTCGGCAACCTGATCCAGACGCGTGCCGTGAATACCAAACTGAGAGAAAAGCGCCAGCGCGGCTTCCAGAATGGCGGCGCGTTTCGCCGCCGTGGCGCGCGAACGTCGCGTCGGTTTTTTTTCATCGGTTTTCACAGCGTTACCTCATTCCTTAAGCGTACAGGCATCATAGCAAAGCCGCTCTCACCTGCCCAACCCGGGCGCTGCACCTTTTTTGCTCAGCCTGCCTGCTAAACGTGCAGTGATTTTTGACCAGATGGTCCAGAACGGACCAATTGCTCTACTTTTTTTACCGCCCCGCCCTCAAGTCATTGTTAAATATATATTTATATTTTGTGGCACAACCTTTGCAAATTTGTCAGCAAGCGCCGCCATCAGGGATGAAGCAGGAAGCCGCGCAGCGCACCAAACCGTTTATCACCTGGCAAAGAGGGTTTGACATGAAGATTGGCGTTTTTATTCCGATTGGTAACAACGGCTGGCTGATTTCCACCCACGCCCCGCAGTACAAACCCACGTTCGAGCTGAACAAGGCGATCGTACAGAAGGCGGAGCACTACCACTTCGACTTTGCGCTGTCGATGATCAAGCTGCGCGGCTTTGGCGGCAAAACCGAGTTCTGGGATCACAATCTTGAATCCTTCACCCTGATGGCCGGGCTTGCCGCCGTCACCTCGCGCATTGAGATCTACGCCACCGCCGCCACGCTGACGCTGCCACCCGCCATCGTGGCGCGCATGGCGTCAACCATCGACTCTATCTCGGGCGGCCGCTTCGGCGTTAACCTGGTGACCGGCTGGCAGAAGCCGGAATATGAGCAGATGGGCATCTGGCCGGGTGACGATTACTTTAGCCGCCGCTACGACTACCTGACGGAGTATGTGACGGTGCTGCGCGATCTCTGGGGCAGCGGCCAGTCCGATTTCAAAGGGGAGTTTTTCACCATGAACGACTGCCGCGTCAGTCCGCAGCCGCAAAAGCCGATGAAGGTGATCTGCGCCGGACAGAGCGACGCGGGTATGGCCTTCTCTGCACAGCATGCCGACTACAACTTCTGCTTCGGCAAGGGGGTCAATACGCCTGCCGCCTTCGCCCCGACCGCCGCGCGTATGAAGCAGGCGGCGGATAAGGCGGGCCGCGACGTCGGCTCCTACGTGCTGTTTATGATTATCGCCGCCGAAAGCGACGAGGCGGCGCGCGCCAGATGGGAGCACTACAAAGCGGGCGCTGACGAAGAGGCGCTCGCCTGGCTGACCACCCAGAGCCAGCAGGACAAGCGCTCCGGCAGCGACACCAATGTGCGCCAGATGGCTGACCCCACCTCCGCCGTCAATATCAATATGGGCACGCTGGTCGGCTCTTACGCCAGCGTTGCGCGCATGCTGGACGAGGTGGCGCAGGTGGAAGGCGCCGAGGGCGTCCTGCTCACTTTCGACGACTTCCTGCAGGGGATTGAGGCGTTCGGCCAGTTTATCCAGCCGCTGATGCAGTGCCGCAGCGAGATCAATGACAACAGAGAGGTAGCCTGATGAGTACCGTTTACTGCGCCCATACCGCTGCGCTGCCGCAGGTTGAGCTGCCCGCGCGCCCGGAAGCGATCGCCTTCCCGCCCGCGCAAAGCGCGCTGATCGTGGTCGATATGCAAAACGCCTACGCCACCCCCGGCGGCTATCTCGACCTGGCGGGCTTTGACGTCTCCGCCACCGCGCCGGTAATTGAGAAGATCGCGCAGGCGGTCAGCGCCGCGCGCGCGGCCGGCGTGCAGATTATCTGGTTCCAGAACGGCTGGGATACGCGCTATGTCGAGGCGGGCGACGCCGGTTCGCCTAATTTCCATAAGTCCAACGCGCTGAAAACCATGCGCAAACGGCCTGAGCTGGCGGGCACGCTGCTGGCCAAAGGCGGCTGGGACTACGCGCTGGTGGATGCGCTGCAGCCGCAGCCAGAGGATATCGTGCTGCCGAAACCGCGCTACAGCGGCTTTTTCAACACCCCGCTCGACAGCATGCTGCGCAGCCGCGGCATTCGTCATCTGATCTTTACCGGTATCGCCACCAACGTCTGCGTGGAGTCGACGCTGCGCGACGGCTTTTTCCTCGAATATTTCGGCGTGGTGCTGGAAGACGCCACATATCAGGCCGGCCCGCCCTTCGCCCAGCAGGCGGCAATTTTTAATATCGAAACCTTTTTTGGCTGGGTCTCCAGCGTTGATGCCTTCTGCGAAAGCCTGAAAGGCCATAAGGAGTAATGCCATGCCGAAATCTGTGATTATTCCGCCGGGCACCGCCACGCCGATCGCCCCTTTTGTACCGGGTACGCTGGCCGACGGCGTGCTCTATGTCTCCGGCACCCTGCCGTTCGACAAAGAGAACAATGTGGTGCATATCGGCGACGCCGCCGCGCAGACGCGCCACGTACTGGAAACCATTAAAACCGTGATTGAAACCGCAGGCGGCACGCTCGACGACGTAACGTTCAACTCGATTTTCCTCACCGACTGGCAGAATTACGCCGCCATCAATCAGGTGTACGCCGACTATTTCGCCGGCGATAAACCGGCGCGCTTTTGTATTCAGTGTGGCCTGGTGAAACCCGATGCGCTGGTAGAGATCGCCAGCGTCGCGCATATCGGCCAGCGGGAGGCGTAATGCATCTGGAGATAGTGGGAAGAGAGGATGCTGCGGCGCCGACGCTGGTGCTGGCGTCGGGCCTCGGCGGCGTAGCGGGGTTCTGGCAGCCGCAGCTGGCGGCACTGAGCTCGCGCTATCGCGTGGTGATGTATGACCAGCGCGGCACCGGCCGCAGCGCGCAGCCGCTGCCGGCCGACTATTCGATGCCGATGATGGCGGCCGAGCTGGCCGAGGCGCTGGCGCAGCGCGGGATTACGCGCTTCGGCGTGATTGGCCACGCGCTCGGCGGTCTGGTGGGGCTACAGCTGGCGCTCGACTACCCCGAGCGCGTCGAGCGCGTGGCGGTGATCAACGGCTGGCTGCGACTGCATCCCCACACGCGGCGCTGCTTTCAGGTACGGCAGGATCTGCTGCTCAACGCGGGCGTCGAGGCTTTTGTGCGCGCGCAGCCGCTGTTTCTCTATCCGGCCGAGTGGATGGCACAGCATCAGGCGCGTCTTCTTGAGGAAGAGGCGGCACATCTCGCCCACTTCCAGGGACGCGACAATCTGCTGCGGCGCCTGAACGCCCTGATGCGCGCCGACTTCACGCCGCTGGCTGCGCGCATTCAGCAGCCGGTGCTGGCGATCTGCAGCCAGGACGACATGCTGGTGCCCTGGAGCTGTAACGCGCAGCTGGCCGGTGCGCTGCCCAACGCGCAGCAGATAGCCATGTGCTGGGGTGGCCATGCGATGAGCGTCACCGACGCCGAAGGCTTCAATTCGCTGCTGCTGCAGTGGCTTAACCAGAGTGAAGCCGCGCCGCAGCGCGCGGCAAGTTAAGGAGATCCCTATGAGTACCCTGACCCTGACGCCTGACGACAATCTGGTTGAGAAGCAGGCATTCCGTGACGGCATGGCGCGCCTGGGCGCCGCTGTGAATATCATCACCACCGACGGCCCGGCGGGACGCGCAGGTTTCACAGCCTCAGCGGTATGCAGCGTCACCGATACGCCGCCGACCCTGCTGGTCTGCCTGAATCGCGCCGCCTCGGTATGGTCGGTTTTCGACGCTAACCGCCAGCTCTGCGTCAACACGCTTGCGGCCAGTCAGGCCTCTCTCTCAACCCTGTTTGGCGGCAAAACGCCGATGGAAGAGCGCTTTCAGGCGGCGCAGTGGCGCAAGGCAGCGACAGGCTCGCCGGTGCTGGCCGGCGCGCTGGTCTCCTTCGACTGCCGCATCAGCAACATTACCCGGGTTGGTACCCATGACGTGCTGTTTTGCGAAGTGCTGGCGCTGACCTTTAGCGATGAAACGCACGGGCTGGCCTGGTTCGATCGCGGCTATTTACCGCTGCAGCGGCAGGATGCCCGCTAATCCGCCCTGCGCGGCCTGATACCCCTCTTTCTGGAGATAACGATGGCGAGTTCCTGGTTTCCTCAATGGCGTAAAAAGTCGGCGGTATCAGACGGCGGTCTTATCGCCCCGGATGAGACGCTGCCGTTTGGACAAACGGCGATCCTTGGTCTGCAGCATGCGGTGGCGATGTTCGGTGCCACCGTGCTGATGCCGCTGCTGATGGGGCTGGATCCCAATCTGGCGATTCTGGTATCAGGCATCGGCACCCTGCTCTTTTTTGTGATTACCGGCGGCCGGGTGCCCAGCTATCTCGGCTCCAGCGCGGCCTTTGTCGGCGTGGTGATCGCCGTGACCGGCTTCAACGGCCAGGGGCTTAACCCGCACCTGAGCGTTGCGCTCGGCGGGGTTATCGCCTGCGGCGCGCTCTATATGCTGATTGGCCTGCTGGTTATGAAAGTCGGCACGCGCTGGATTGAGCGGCTGATGCCACCGGTGGTTACCGGCGCGGTGGTCATGGCGATTGGGCTTAATCTCGCGCCCATCGCGGTACACAGCGTGGCGGCCTCGGGTTTTGACAGCTGGATGGCGGTGATGACCGTGCTCGCTATCGGGCTGGTGGCGGTCTTTACCTCCGGCATGGTACAGCGCCTGCTGATTCTGGTGGGGCTGATCCTCGCCTGGGCGATTTACGCGCTGCTGACCAACGTGCTGGGCTTCGGCAAACCGGTCGACTTCAGCGGCGTGGCGCAGGCTGCCTGGTTTGGCATGCCGCAGACCACCGCGCCCAGCTTCGATCTGCAGGCGATAGTGATGATCGCGCCGGTGGCGATTATTCTGGTGGCGGAAAACCTCGGCCATCTGAAGGCGGTCGCGGGCATGACCGGACGCAATCTCGATCCCTGGATGGGACGCGCCTTTGTCGGCGACGGGCTGGCGACCATGATCTCCGGCACCATAGGCGGCAGCGGCGTCACCACCTATGCGGAGAATATCGGCGTTATGGCGGTGACTAAAGTCTACTCCACCCTCGCCTTCGTGGCAGCGGCGGTTATCGCGCTGATCCTCGGCTTTTCGCCGAAGTTCGGCGCGCTGATCCATGCCATTCCCGCGCCGGTAATCGGCGGCGCCTCCATTGTGGTCTTCGGCCTGATCGCGGTGGCGGGCGCGCGCATTTGGGTTCAGAACCATGTGGACTTCAGCCAGAACGGCAACCTGATTATGGTCGCCACCACGCTGGTGCTGGGCGCGGGCGATTTTTCGCTGAAGATCGGCGGCTTTACCCTGGGGGGCATCGGCACCGCCACCTTCGGCGCTATCCTGCTTAACGCCATCCTGCGCCGACGCGGCGCGGCGCTGACGGAGCGTCCGGCGCGCCAGCAGGGGTGACTATTCGCGCGGCGCCACCGGCGCCGCCTTTTTTCGCTTTAGCTTCAGCTCGCTGACGATAACGCCGCAGACGATCAGCGCGCCGCCGAGAATAGCCGCCGCAGGCAGCCGCTCGCCGGCAATTCGTCCGACCACGCCCGCCCAGACCGGCTCGCCCGCGTAGATAACCGTCGCGCGCGTCGGCGAAACGCTGCGCTGCGCCCAGTTCATCGTTACCTGAATCAGCGCGCTGGCCGCGCCGAGACCGAGCGCGCTCAGCAGCAGCGTCGGGCTGAGCGCCGGCATCGACTCGCCGTTCGGCACCATCAGGATAAAGGCGCACAGCGAGGCGACCGCTAACTGAATCAGAGTGACGCGGCGCACATCCACCTGACCGGCGAAACGGCTAATCAGGATAATCTCGGCGGCGATCGCCAGCGTGCTGAACAAGGTGGCGATTTCGCCCTGGTTAAGGCTGATGCGGCCATCCTGCGGCCCCGCCACCAAAAGCAGACCGAGGAACGCCAGCAGGATGCCGCACCACGCCATCAGCCCCGGTGGCCGGCGCAGAAACAGCCACTGCAGCAGCGGCACGACCGGCACATAGAGCGCGGTGAGAAAGGCGGACTGGCTGCTGGAGATGGTCTGCATACCCCAGGTTTGCAGGCCATATCCTCCGGCGATCGACAGCCCGATTAAGGCGCCGGCGATCAGCTCCTGGCGCGTGATGCCCGCCAGCACGCGGCGAAAGACGCAGGCAAGGATCAGCGCGGCGGTGGCGAAGCGCAGGCCGACAAAAAAGAAAGGGCCAGAAACGGCCATAGCGCGGTGCACCACCAGAAAGGTGCCGCCCCAGATCATCGTAATCAAAATCAGCACCAGCTCTTCGCGCGATACGCGCAGCGCCAGCGTGCGGGAACTCTCCGACATAACACACCTTCCGTGATTCAACGGGCGCCATTGTGCGCAGGTCGCCGCCTGAATGCAATGCATCAGAAAAAGCGCAAATTTTGCGATCTCGCCGCAGGGCCGGAAAGCTCTTCTATACTTCTGCTTAGGTTTTCACATGCTGAGGAGAGCGCAATGGCCAGAATTCTGGTGCTTTATTACTCAATGTATGGACATATTGAAACCATGGCGAACGCGGTCGCCGAAGGCGCGCGCCGCGTCTCCGGCGTGGAAGTCGACATCCGTCGCGTGCCGGAAACCATGGATGCCGATCGTTTCGCCGAGGTAGGCGGGAAAACTGACCAGGCGGCGCCGGAAGCAACGCCCGACATATTGCCGCAGTACGACGCCATTCTCATCGGCACGCCGACGCGCTTCGGCAATATGTCCGGTCAGATGCGCACCTTCTGGGATCGCACCGGCGGCCTATGGGCCTCCGGCGCGCTGCACGGCAAGGTCGCCAGCGTTTTTACCTCGACCGGAACCGGCGGCGGCCAGGAGCTGACCATCACCTCAGTCTGGACCACTTTAGCGCACCACGGCATGGTGATCGTGCCGATTGGTTACGGCACTAAAGAGCTGTTTGATATCTCGCAGGTGCGCGGCGGCACGCCTTACGGCGCCACCACCCTGGCGGGAGGCGACGGCTCGCGTCAGCCGACGGAAGAGGAACTGAACATCGCCCGCTATCAGGGCGAACACGTTGCCGGACTGACGGTAAAACTCAAAGGGTAAGTGTTATTAAGGAGAAAAGTATGTCGAACGATCAGGCGAAAGCCCACCACGTAGGCGAATGGGCCACGCTGCGCCACACCTCTCCGGAAATCGCAGAGGCTATTTTCGAAGTGGCCAACTATGACGAAAAGCTGGCGGAGGAGATCTGGCGTCAGCAGGGTAACGACGAAGTGCTGTTTCGCGCCTTTGACAAAACGGAAGCCGACGTGCTGACGTGGGACGATACGCCGGTAGAGCGCAAAAATATCTGATTACGAGGCGGGATTTCCCGCCTCACCTTTTTTACTGACCAAGGAGAATCTATGTCTTCCTATCAGAGCATTAACCCCGCCAATAATCAGCTGCTGAAAAGCTGGCCCTCTCACGACGCTGCTGCGGTAAGCCAGGCGCTGGAAACCGCCGATCGCCTGTTCCACTCGTCGTGGAGCAAAGGCGATATTGAGCCGCGTCTGCAGGTGCTCAGCAGGCTGGCTGATTTGATCGAGAGCCGGGTTGACGAGCTGGCCGCCATCGCCAGCAAGGAGATGGGCAAGCTGATTGGTCAGAGCCGGGGAGAAGTAAAAATTTGCGCGCAGATCGCGCGTTATTACGCCGAGAATGCGGCGGAGATCCTTAAGCCGCAGCCCTATCCCAGCGAACTGGGCGAAGCCTGGGTTGAGTACCATCCCATCGGCGTGCTGGTGGCCGTCGAGCCGTGGAACTTTCCCTACTACCAGCTGATGCGCGTGCTGGCGCCAAACCTGGCGCTGGGCAATCCGGTGCTGGCGAAACACGCCAATATCGTGCCGCACTGCGCCGACGTGTTTGAAAAGCTGGTAAGAGAAGCGGGCGCGCCGGAAGGCGCCTGGACTAACCTGTTTATCAGCAGCGAGCAGGTTGCTGAACTGATCGCCGACGATCGCGTGCAGGGCGTCGCCCTGACCGGTTCAGAGCGCGCCGGCAGCGCCGTGGCGCAGCAGGCGGGCAAATACCTGAAGAAATCGACGCTGGAACTGGGCGGCAACGATGTTTTTGTGGTGCTCGACGATGCCGATATCGACGAGGCGGTGCGTCAGGGCGCGCAGGCGCGACTCAGCAACTGCGGCCAGGTCTGTACCGCCGCCAAGCGCTTTATTCTGCACGAAAAGATTGCCAGCGCCTTTATCGATAAATTCAGTTCGGCGCTGAAGGCGGCGCGCCTCGGCGATCCGCTGGACGAGCAGACCACGCTGGGCCCGCTCTCCTCCAGAGATGCGCGCGATCGCCTGGCGAAACAGGTCGATGAAGCGGTGCGAAACGGCGCGACGCTGCTGACTGGCGGCAAGCCGGTGGATGGCGTCGGCTGCTATTTCCAGCCAACTATCCTGACCGATATCCGGCCAGACAACCCGGCCTATTACGAAGAGTTTTTTGGACCAGTGGCGCAGGTTTACGTCGTCGGCGACGACAACGCCGCGGTGGCGCTGGCGAATGACTCCCACTATGGTCTGGGCGGTTCGGTCTGGACGCAGGACAGCGCGCGTGGCCGTCGGCTCGCCTCGGCGATTGAAACCGGTATGGTATTTATCAACTCGCAGAGCGATACCTCAGCCGAGCTGCCGTTTGGCGGCGTGAAACGCTCCGGCTATGGCCGCGAGCTGTCGGATCTGGGGATCAAAGAGTTTGCCAACCAGAAGCTGGTGGTGATTGCGGGCTAACCCGCTACGTCCATAAAAAACCCCGCCGCGGCGGGGTTTTTCATCTGTGCAGACGTTACTGCGTAACGGTCTGCTTCGCGTCGCTCTTCTGCGCAGATTCCACCGGCTTCTGCACCGACGCACTGGCTTTTTCTGCGGCCGCTTTATCGGCGGCGGCTTTCTCTGCCGCTGCTTTTTGCGCCGCGGCGCGCTCTGCCTTCGCTTTCTCCTCGGCCACTTTCGCCTTCTCTTCTGCGGCTTTCGCTTCAGCGGCTTTCTGCTCGGCGGCTTTCTGCGCGGCAGCTTTTTCTGCAGCCGCTTTATCTGCGGCCGCTTTGTCAGCTGCCGCCTTGTCCGCAGCGGCTTTGTCGGCGGCGGCTTTATCGGCGGCTGGTTTACTCTCCGCCGGCTTAGCGGCGGCGTCGCTGTTAGCCGCAGCCGGCTGCGCGGCTGGCTCCATCGGCGTGCCCTGCAGCGCAACGTTCAGCGCCTGAGTGAACTGATCCCAGCTGCAGTAGCCGTTGCCGTCGGTCGGGCAGCCTTCCAGCTGCAGCGTTACGCGCTTCGGCGGATTCTTCAGGCTCAGCACCTCGCCATCACGCAGCTGATCGGCGGTCTGATAGACATACTCCAGCTTCAGCAGATCTTTATTGTTTTTCGCATCGTGCCAGCGTTCAAACACCAGCTGGCCGCCGATGGGGGTATTTTCCCAGGTGCCTGGCAGCTCATAAGGCTTAACCTGCAGCGCGCTCAGCAGCGAAGCGATATTGGAGTCGTGCCCCACCATCAGGGTGATTTTCGGCGCGTTGGCTTTATCCTGATCGACCAGCTGGCTGCGGATATAGTCCACCAGCGGCGCGGCGACTTCGCGCGCCACCTCCGGGCTGGTGAAGAGCGCATCCTGATAGCCGTTCTTGATCGCCGACAGCGCTTTCCACTGCTCAGGGGTTTTGATCTGGCCCCATGCGACCTGCTCCAGCGGGAAGCCTTCATAGTATTGCAGCGTGAAGGCGTCCATCAGAGAGTTGCCAACCTTTAGCGGGCCGCTTACGTTTGGCTCTTTGCCGTTTTCCGCGCTGAAAACGTTGTCGCCGCTGCTCAGATCGCACTGTTTTTTGTTGTTGCAGGCGGGCGCAGATTTGTAGTCGACAATTTTATCCAGCTGCTGCAGCGCAGGCTTCAGCGCCAGCTTTTCGTTTTCTGCGGTCATCGCCGCCAGCGCCTTCTTATTAAACTCTTCGCTGTCGTCGGTGATCACCGGGTTGAATACCGGATCCATGCTGCCCATGGCGTCCTGGTGCGTGACGGCGATATCACAGCCGGGGAAAGCACCGTTGACAAAGAACTGAGCCGTCGCGACGGTACGCTGCAGGCTGTTGGCGTAGACGAAGACATTGCTGCTGTCAGGACAGCTGCCGTTCTGCACCAGGCCCTGCTGCGCCAGCCACTGACGCGTGTAGTTGCCCATGTAGACTTCCAGCACGCCGCCTTTAGTGGTGAGCTGTCCGCCCGGCACGCTCCACTGCGGCCAGCTTTTTTTCGTCGACTGTTCCAGCACGCTGCCGTTATCGGCCAGCGGCGCGCGCAGGTTGTGGCGGCTAAACATCAGTACCTGTTGCAGCTGCATATCGCCTTCAGCCGCCTGGGCCGCCATGCCGATCGGCAGCGCGGCCAGCACCGACAGTGCGCAAAGACTCAGTTTCTTGATCATTGTGCCTATTCCATTTATTCAGTAGAGAAACACTCTGGCTATCAACCGATTAGCTCTGATCAGAGCATAGTGGTCCACAGTGTAACCTAAGCTGGCCGCGAAATGCGCCCGAATGTTTGCAAAATCGTGAATGGACTATAGCAGAGTGGAGCAAAAGCGGCCGGAGAAGCGCGATGCGCCGGGGGGTCGGGAAGCAGAAATGCAACAGGCCAGCACGCTGTGCTGGCCTGTCTAATGTGGCGGAGGAAGAGAGATTCGAACTCTCGGATGGTTTCCCATCGGCGGTTTTCAAGACCGCTGCCTTAAGCCGCTCGGCCATCCCTCCGGGGTGTTGCTTGTTGCTCTGGCAAAACAGCGTTGCCGTATTGCCGCTTCCTGCCTGAGCAGGAAAGTGGCGGAGGAGGAGAGATTCGAACTCTCGGATGGTTTCCCATCGGCGGTTTTCAAGACCGCTGCCTTAAGCCGCTCGGCCACCCCTCCGCAATGAGGCGCACTATAAACATCCCCCCGAAGGATGTAAAGCCTGTACGAATTCATTCGCCTGAAAAACAGCCAAAACGGCGTTATTCGTTGGCGAAATCGCCAATCCGCTCAGAGAAACAGCGATTTATCGCGTAAAGAAGGGTAAAACGCCTTTCGCGTTTTAACGTCGCTGCGTATTCTCAGCGCAAACCTCGTGTTCTGATAAAGGAGCGCATTATGGACAGAATTATTACCTCGTCCTCACGGACATCACTGCTCAGCACCCATAAGGTGCTGCGTAACACCTATTTCCTGCTCGGCCTGACGCTGGCCTTCTCCGCCGTGACCGCCACCGCCAGCACCGTGCTCGGCCTGCCCGGCCCGGGACTGATTTTAATGCTGGTCGGTTTCTACGGCCTGATGTTCCTTACTCATAAGCTGGCGGACAGCCCGATGGGCATCCTGGCGGCCTTCGCCTTTACCGGCTTTCTTGGCTACTGCCTCGGCCCGATCCTCAGTTCGTTTTTAGCCGCAGGCATGGCTGACGTAATCGCGCTGGCGTTAGGCGGCACGGCGCTGGTCTTCTTCTGCTGTTCGGCCTATGTGCTGACCACCCGTCGCGATATGTCGTTCCTCGGCGGCATGATGATGGCTGGCTTTGTGGTGCTGCTGGTGGCGGTCGTCGCTAACCTGTTCCTGCAGCTGCCGGCGCTGCACCTGGCGATTAGCGCGCTGTTTATTCTCTTTTCCGCCGGTGCCATCCTGTGGGAAACCAGCAATATCATTCACGGCGGCGAGACCAACTATATTCGCGCCACCGTCAGCCTCTACGTCTCGCTCTACAATATCTTCCTGAGCCTGCTGAGCCTGCTGGGTTTTGCCCGCAACGACTAACGCGCACGGAAGCAGGTAGCCGTAACAGAGAGCAACCTTGCCATCGCTTCAGGCTACCTCCCCTGCGCCTCCCTGACCCCGCTTCGGCGGGGTTTTGCTTTTTCTGACGGCGCAATTTGCTAGAATGCCGCCGGATAACGCAGTCAGGAGTAAACGTGGAATTTAACGGTAAAATCATCGAGGTCGACGGCGAGGGCTATCTGAAACATCGCGACGACTGGAGCGAGGCGCTCGCAGAGCAGATCGCCCATCATGAAGGCATCGCCATGAGCGACGCACACTGGGAAGTGGTGCGTTTCGTCCGCGCTTTCTATCTGGAGTACAACACCTCGCCCGCCATTCGTATGCTGGTAAAGGCGATGGCGCAAAAATATGGCGAAGAGAAAGGCAACAGCCGCTACCTGTTCCGTCTCTTTCCAGATGGCCCGGCGAAACAGGCGACCAAAATCGCCGGCCTGCCTAAACCGGCGAAGTGTCTCTAATCAGCCCGTAGTGAAGCGGCGCGGCGGCTCAGCGGGTTGATGCGGCTCCATTAATACCCGATCGACGCGCGCGCCGCGCGGCCCGCCCGCCTTCAGCCAGTCGATAAGCGCATCGACTTTGTCCGGCTCACCCCAGGCGAGCACCTCGACGCTGCCGTCATCCAGATTATGCGCGTAACCCAGCAAGCCAAGCTGCGACGCCTGTGCCTGAGTGCTGTAGCGAAACCCAACGCCCTGCACCCTGCCGTGTACCCATATTTTAAAACAGGCCGATCTCATCGCTCTCTCCTGCCGCTGCGCGTTGCAATTTAACCTCATCCACCGGACAATGGCGCCTCATTTTTTCAGGTAAGCATAGCAAACTATGACCGTTCGATTGATTCTCGCTAAGGGACGTGAAAAATCCCTGCTCCGCCGCCATCCGTGGGTGTTTTCCGGTGCCGTTGCGCGCCTTGAAGGTAAAGCGCAACTGGGTGAAACCGTTGATGTCTGCGACCATAACGGCAAATTTCTCGCACGCGCGGCCTGGTCGCCGCAGTCGCAAATTCGCGCCCGCGTCTGGAGCTGGCAGCAGGAGGAATCAATCGATATCGCCTTCTTCATAAGCCGTTTCGAACAGGCGCGCCAGTGGCGCGACTGGCTGGCGCAGAGAGACGGCCTCGATAGCTATCGACTGATCGCTGGCGAATCTGACGGGCTGCCGGGGGTGACCATCGATCGCTTCGGCAACTTCCTGGTGCTGCAGCTGCTCTCTGCCGGTGCCGAATATCAGCGCCCTGCCATCCTCTCCGCGCTGCAGCACTGTTTTCCGCAGTGCGCCATCTATGACCGTTCCGATGTGGCGGTGCGTAAAAAAGAGGGGCTGGAGCTGACGCAGGGTCCGGTAACCGGCGAAATACCGCCGCCGCTGCTGCCGATTACCGAACACGGCATGAAGCTGCTGGTCGATATCCAGGGCGGCCATAAAACCGGCTACTACCTTGACCAGCGCGACAGCCGTCTGGCAACGCGCCGCTACGCGCAGGATGCGCGCGTGCTTAACTGCTTCTCCTATACCGGCGGATTTGCCGTATCGGCCCTGATGGGCGGCTGCCGGGAAGTGATCAGCGTCGACACCTCACAGGAGGCGCTCGACGTGGCGCGCCAGAACGTCGAGCTTAACCAGCTGGATCTGTCACGCGCGCAATTCGTACGCGATGACGTGTTCAAACTGCTGCGCCGCTACCGCGACGTCGGCGAGAAGTTCGATCTGATCATCATGGATCCGCCCAAGTTCGTGGAGAACAAAAACCAGCTGGCGGGCGCCTGCCGCGGTTATAAAGATATTAATATGCTGGCGATGCAGCTGCTTAATCCGGGCGGCATTCTGATGACCTTCTCCTGTTCGGGACTGATGGCAACCGAGCTGTTCCAGAAGATTATCGCTGACGCCGCGCTGGATGCGGGCCGCGAAGCGCAGTTTATCGAGCAGTTCCGTCAGGCGGCCGATCACCCGGTTATTGCCAGCTACCCTGAGGGTCTTTACCTTAAAGGTTTTGCATGTCGTGTGGTGTGACTTGAAAAAGTGCCTTCTGACGCCATATTGATCAGGAGGCAGTTTTTCTGGAGGTCACTATGATTGCCACTAAATTTGGTATTGGTCAGCAGGTTCGGCACCGCCTTTCGGGCGTGCTGGGCGTAATAGTGGATGTCGATCCCGAGTATTCACTGGATACGCCGAAGCTGGACGAGGTGGGCGCAACTGAAACATTGCGTCGTGCGCCCTGGTATCATGTGGTAATGGAAGATGAAGAAGGCGATCAGGTTCATACCTATATCGCTGAGATTCAGCTTTCTGGTGAAACCAGTTCAGAGCATCCGGAACAGCCGGAGATGGACGAACTGGCCGCATCGATTCGTCAGCAGCTGCAGGCGCCGCGCCTGCGCCACTGATCGCAGGCGGCAGTCACATGCCGCCTGTGACATTATTGTTTCTGTCGCGTCACGCCCAGCCGCGGAATTTCCATTTTAGGACAGCGATCCATAATCACGGTCAGACCCGCATCCTGCGCCAGCACGGCGGCCTGCTCGTTGATTACCCCCAGCTGCAGCCAGAGAGTATCGGCGCCCGCCGCAATCGCTTCCTGCGCAACGCCCCACGCCGCTTCTGAATGACGAAACACATCAACCATGTCGATTTTGCCCGGTACCTCTTGCAGCGTCGCGTAGGCTTTCTGGCCTAATAGCGTCTGGCCAGCCAGTTTCGGACTTACCGGAATCACCTCGTATCCCTGATCCAGCAGATATTTCATCACGCCGTAGCTCGGTCGGTCTGGACGATCGCTGGCGCCTACCAGTGCGATGCGCTGAGTACGCGTCAGCACGTCGCGAATAGTTTGATCGTTCATCTTTCTCTCCTTATTTCAGAGCATTAAATGTAGCGTCGCCTTTTTAGCGCGCCGCTCTCCAGAAAGCAGAATTTTGCACTGGCGCACAAAAACTTATGTTCAAATGTAAATTTACTGCCATAATGTAAGAATTTGCTACACACAAAACTTTGCGCCCTCTATCTGGAGTCTACATGAAACTCTCTCTGGTCGTGACGGGGTTGACTGTTCTCCTCGTTTCGGCAACCTGTCAGGCCATTACGCTAAAGCTTGACCCGCAGATCGATCTGCTGGTGCTGGACGGGCGCAAAATTTCCGGCTCGCTGCTGAAAGGCGCCGACAGTCTTGAGCTGGAGCGCGGCCAGCATCAGTTTCTCTTTCGCGTCGAACAGCTGCGCGACGCACACAAAGACGCATCGCTGCGCTATCAGTCGGCACCGATGATCGTCACCTTCAACGCCCAGGTCAAAACCATCACTATTCGCCTGCCCGCGCTGGACAACCGCCGCGAGCGCCACCACTTCGATCGCACGCTCAATTTCCAGCTGGTGGACGAGCACGGCAAAGAGATCGATATCCGGCGAGATCGCCTGCCCGTTTCCGCAGAGAGCGATATGGAAAAGGCGATGATCCTCTACAACCGCAACGGCCAGGTCGCCTCCGTGCCCCATTTCGCCGCCGTGCGCGACGGCGCGGCAACGCGTCCCCCCGTCGAGGCGGAGTTCGTCTGGATAGATGAAGCGCAGTCGCCGGCGATTAAACGCTGGTTTCATCGCTTCGATCAGGCGACCCGTCAGCAATTTATGTCGCTGGTTAAATTGTTAAGGACAAGTTGATAGGCGGGAAAAACGCGGGGTAAACTCGTGCCATCTTCTCGGCACGTGACTCGACCAGGACGCCTTTATGGAACAGACCACCCGCACGCTTGGCCTCAGCAAACATATCGCACTCGTTGCGCACGATCACTGCAAGGCCTCGCTGCTCGACTGGGTAAAGCACAACCAGCCCATTCTTGAGCCCCATACCCTCTACGCCACCGGCACGACCGGCAATCTTATTAATCGCCATACCGGCCTGAATGTGAACGCGATGCTGAGCGGCCCGATGGGCGGCGATCAGCAGGTGGGCGCGCTGATCGCGGAAGGCAAAATCGACGTGCTGATCTTTTTCTGGGATCCGCTTAACGCGGTGCCGCACGATCCCGACGTTAAGGCGCTGCTGCGCCTCGCCACCGTCTGGAACATTCCGGTCGCCACCAACCGCGCCACGGCCAACTTTATTATCCAGTCGCCGCTGTTTGCGCAGCCGGTGGAGATCGCCATCCCCGACTATCAGCGTTATCTGCAGGATCGTCTGCGCTAATCAGGCTTTACGCAGCAGCGGCACGCCGAGCTGGCGAAACGCCTCGACAAAGGGCGATGGCTGTTCGCGATCGTAGAGCATCCACACCTGCTGGCGCGCGCGGGTTAACGCCACGTAGGCCAGACGCCGCTCCTCCGCATCCGGGAAATCTTCCGGCTGCGGCAGCAGTCCCTGCTCAATCACCGACTCACGCGCCGCGGCGGGAAATCCCTCTTTGCCCGCCTGTAGCCCCAGCAAAATAACGAAGTCCGCCTCCTGTCCTTTGCTGGCGTGAATGGTCATAAAGTCGAGATTGAGCTTTGGCCAGCGGGTTTTTGCTTTATCCAGCACATCCGGGCGCAGATGGTGGTAGCGCGCCAGCAGCAGCACCCGCTCTTCAGGCCTGACATACCCGCTCAGCTTATTCAGCAGCGGCTCCAGCTGCTCCTGCGGCAGCAGCACTGCTGCTTTCTTATTGCCTTTGGTCAGGCTGTTGAGCGGCTTGCGCAGCTGGTGCGGATTCTGCTGCACAAAGCGGTTGGCGATATCGCCGATGCGATCGTTAAAGCGGTAGGTCGTATCCAGTACGCAGCGATCGCCGTCGCCGAAATAGTGATGGAAGGCGGTGGTCAAGGACATCTCCGCGCCGGTAAAGCGATAGATCGCCTGCCAGTCATCGCCTACGGCGAACAGGGTGGCGCGTTTGTTCTGCTGGCGCAGCGCCGCAAGCAAGGCGGCGCGCTGCGGCGAGATATCCTGAAACTCATCGACCAGAATATGCTTCCACGGGCTGATAAAACGCCCTTTCTCCAGAATCGCCACGGCCTGCTGGATCAGCCCGGAGAAATCGACCGCGCCCTCCTCTTTCAGCGCGCTCTTCCAGGCTTTCAGCATCGGCGCCATTAGCTTCACTCGCTTGCCGAACAGCTCGCGCACCTCTTCCGGCGCCTCGGCGATCATCGCCGCCTGCGCGCCGCCGTGCATGCGCATCAGCCCCAGCCAGCGTTCAAGTCGCGACGCCAGCCGTTTCGCCAGCCGATCGTCCTGCCAGAAGTGCCCTTCGGGCAGCTCCCACTCCAGCTCGTCGCGCAGCCACTGACGCCAGCCGTTCGCCTGCGCTTTTTTCTCCTCGCACTGCTGACGCCAGATGTCAATCAGCAGCGCATGACGCGCCGCGACGTCGCTTTCCAGCTTGCTGATCACCGGCTGCTTATTGCTGCCTTCGCGGATAATATGCAGCGCCAGCGCGTGAAAAGTACGCGCCTGAATGTCGGCGACGCCCAGCCGTGACCGAATGCGATCGTTCATCTCTTCCGCCGCCTGACGACCAAATGCCAGCAGCAGAATCTGCTCGGGCGCAGCCAGCCTGCGCCGCAGCAGCCAGCCCGCCCGCGCCACCAGCACCGAGGTTTTACCGCTGCCTGCCCCGGCGAGCACCAGCACCGACTCTTCGCCGTTGACCACCGCTTCGCTCTGCGAGGCGTTGAGCGGCGAGGATTCCACCGTTGCAAAAAAGTCGCGATGGGCGCTAAGCATGCGCGCCGTCCAGTCGCGGTTGCGCTGACGCAGCGCCGCGTCGCCCTGCTCCAGCCAGCGCTGGCAGATCAGGTAAGGCTCGCGACAGTCGCTAAACTCCTCCAGGCGCGCCAGCGGCAGCGGCAGCGCGGCGAACTGTTTTTCGATGGTGGCGCGCAGCGCCTGCAGCTCGCTGCGTTTGATCCAGCGATCCTGTTCGCCGAAGCGGTCGATCTCCTGCTGAAGTTCACCTAACACCCCGGCGCAAATTGCGCTCATCTCGGCGCTCCACGCCTGCCAGGCCTGCAGCAGATAGTGATGGAAGCGCTGCGTCTCCTGCCATTCGGTGCCGTGCAGCCGCACCACCTTATCGTCAGGCAGCAGAAACTCCAGCTCGCCCCAGACCATGCCGCGCTTGCAGCTAATGCTGAGCAGCTCGTTGAAAGGAATCAGGTATTCGTGCCGATCGCCGCTTACTTCCACCCCAGCCGCCAGCAGGCGAACCCGGTTATAGGGATGCTGGGCAAGCCGTTTGCCCATCGATGTCGCTTTGAGTTCCATATCCACACCGTCGAACCTGGGAAAAGAATATCGGGAGTTTACCTGTCAGACTCTTGGCGCTCCAGCCTTAAAACAGGCTAAACTTGGCGGCACATCTTGCGGAAAGCAAAAGGAAAAAAACGCCATGCGCACAGTGTTGAACATTCTCAATTTTATCCTCGGCGGGTTTATCACCACCCTTTGCTGGCTGTTTGCCACGCTGGTGAGTATCGTCCTGATCTTCACTCTGCCGCTGACCCGCTCCTGCTGGGAGATCACCAAACTCTCGCTGGTGCCTTACGGCAACGAGGCGGTGCACGTGGACGTGCTGCGCCCGGAGAGCAAAAGCGCGCTGCTGAATACCGGCGGTACCTTTCTCAATATCTTCTGGCTGATCTTCTTCGGCTGGTGGCTCTGCCTGACCCATATCTCTACCGGCATCGTACAGTGCATCAGCATCATCGGCATTCCGGTGGGCCTCGCCAATTTTAAAATCGCCGCTATCGCGCTCTGGCCGGTCGGTCGCCGCGTGGTCTCGGTTGAAGAAGCGCGCGCCGCGCGCGACGCCAACGCCCGTCGGCGCTACTGAGGCCACGATATGATGTCGAAAGCCTTGCCGGGCTGGCGCAACTATCTCTTTAACAGCAGCTGGCGCTATCTGTTTCGCATCTTTCTGGCGCTGACCGGCTGCGCAGCGGTGCCCTGGTGGCTGCATCAGATCGACTGGACCATCCCGCTGACGCTCGGCGTGGTGGCCGCGGCACTGGCCGATCTCGACGATCGCCTCAGCGGCCGGCTGCGCAATCTGCTGATTACCCTGCTCTGCTTTTGTATCGCATCGGTCTCGGTAGAGCTGCTGTTTCCCCATCCGCTGGCGTTTATGGCCGGGCTCGCCCTCTCCACCTGGGGGTTTATTCTGCTGGGCGCGCTCGGCCAGCGCTACGCCACTATCGCCTTTGGCGCGCTGCTGATCGCCGTTTACACCATGCTGGGCATCGGGCTGTTTTCCCAGTGGTATATGCAGCCTATCCTGCTGCTGGTCGGCGCGCTCTGGTACAACATGCTGACGTTGCTCGGCCATCTGATGTTCCCGGTACGGCCGGTGCAGGAACAGCTGGCGGGCAGCTATGCGCAGCTGGCGCAATATCTTGAAGCCAAAGCGAATCTGTTCGATCCCGACGGCGACGCCCAGGATGACGTCACGCTTATTCGCACCGCGATGGTTAACAGCCAGCTGGTGGCGCAGCTGAATCTGACCAAAAGCACGCTGCAGAGCCGCCTGCGCGGCGATCGCGGATCGCGCAGCACCCGTCGCAGTCTGCATTACTACTTTGTGGCGCAGGATATCCACGAGCGCGCCAGCTCTTCCCACCTGCAGTATCATCTGCTGCGCGACGACTGGCGCTACAACGAGATCCTGTTCCGTTTTCAGCGGCTGCTGAATATGCAGGCGCAGGCGTGTCGTCAGCTGTCGCAGTGCATCCTGCTGCGTGAGCGCTGGGAGCACGACGCTCGCTTTGAGCGCGCCTTCGAGCGCCTGCAGACCGCACTGGAGCGCCTGCAGCAAAACGAGCCGGACGCGCCCCATCTGCGCCCGCTGTTCTGGCTGTTGCGCAATTTGCGCGCCATCGACGCGCAGCTGGGATCGATTGAGTCTGAGCAGTCTTTAGCCAGCGAAAATCTGGCGGGCGATAACCGGCTGTCGCGCGAAGGGCTGAGCGGCTGGAGCGATATTCGCCTGCGCCTCAGCCGTCATATGACACCCGCTTCCGCGCTCTTCCGTCACGCGGTGCGCATGACCGTGGTGCTCTGCATCGGCTACGCCTTTATCCAGATTACCGGTCTCGATCGCGGCTACTGGATCCTGCTCACCAGCCTGTTTGTCTGCCAGCCTAACTATAACGCCACGCGGCGCAGGCTGGCGCTGCGTATCGGCGGCACCCTGGCGGGTATCGCCATCGGTCTGCCAGTGCTGTGGCTGGTGCCCTCGACCGAAGGGCAGCTGGTGCTGATTGTGGTCAGCGGGGTGCTGTTTTTCGCCTTTCGCCAGGTGCAGTACGCGCAGGCGACGCTGTTTATCACCCTGCTGGTGCTGCTCTGTTTTAACCTGCTGGGCGAAGGCTTCGAGGTGGCGCTGCCGCGCATTGTGGACACGCTGCTGGGATGTGCGCTCGCCTGGCTGGCGGTGGCCTTTATCTGGCCTGACTGGCGTTTTCGTCAGCTGCCTGCGGTGGCGGCGCGCACCCTGAACGCCAACTGCCGCTATCTGGACGCCATTATGGAGCAGTATCATCAGGGTAAGGATAATCGTCTCGCCTATCGCATCGCGCGCCGCGACGCCCATAACGCCGATGCGGAGCTGGCCTCCGTGGTCTCCAATATGAGCGGGGAGTCGCGGACGCAGCAGAAACATAAAGAGTCCGCTTTCCAGCTGCTCTGCCTTAACCACTCTTTTCTGAGCTATATCTCTGCCCTCGGCGCGCACCGCGATAAGCTGACTGACGGCGCGCTGCTGACGCTGCTCGACGATACGGTCTGCTATGTCGAAGATGTGCTGCAAACCGAGGTGGTGAGCGACGCTGAAGCGGAAACGATGCAGAGCGCGCTAACGCAGCGCATCAGCGATATGGCCGCTAATCAGGAGACGCGCGCGCCGCTGGTGTTGCAGCAGCTGGGCTTACTGGTAGCCCTGCTGCCGGAAATCGCCCGTCTGAGCCGGACGCTGGCGCAGCCTCAGGTGAGGCCACCTTTTAAAGCCTCCTGATACCATGCATTCAGCTCCGCCCTGACCGTTAGCGGCAGGGCGGCTTCATGCCGTCCCTTTATCGCTCCCTCCAGCGCCAGCAGCGTTTTAAAGCCGATATGCTGGTTTATCGCTCTGAGCCTGAGCCAGCAGCGTTTCGATCCCAGCTCCATCAAATGCTGCACGCTTCTCACCCCCGCCTCGTGCAGCAGAAGCTCCATGCGCAGGCTGAGATTGGGCAGATCCTTCAGCCGCAGCGGCCTCTGTCTGGCCTGTGACGCCTGGCGTGCGGTGCGCAACGAAGCGGCGGAAAGAGACAGCAGCTGCTCGGGGTCACTCCATAGCACGTCGTCGACGCGATAGTAGTCGAGGCAGACCGCGGTACCGCGCTTGCGAAACAGCAGCGGCTGCATAGGCTGGCGCGTCGCATATTGCCGCAACGCTTCGCTGGCGCGCAGATAGAGTGCGTCATCGCTAATCAGCGCGAAAACCACTTTTTCGACGGCCAGCGCATAGCCGCCGAACTGGGTGCGCGCCTCGATATGGCCTAGCGCGGCCAGGCGATTACGAGACTGTTCTACAATGGGGTGCTTTTTTTTCATAACACGCTCTCCTTGTGCAGAAAATTACTAAAAATCCATGGGTATCAGTTCGTTAGAGATATAGAAAAAATCAGTTAAGGGTTCAATTAATTCTTTTCCTTAAGCCTGACCTTCTGCCTTTTTTGCGAGCCGTTTTCCAAATTTGAGGTTGATCTTTATCCAGGAAGTCATTACTGTATATCCATACAGTCCAATGCTGAGTGGTTAACTTATGCGCACCCAACACTTTAATAATGCAGGCTTTGCTCACCGTCACGTTTCCGCTTCTAAGCCGTCGCAGCACAGCGGCTGGATTACGGAATTGCGCTACAGCGAACAGCCCGGCATGATGCAAATGTTGCTGCTGCCGTTACTGCAACAGCTCAGCAAGGAGTCCCGCTGGCAGCTCTGGCTGACGCCCGCGCACAAGCTGAATCGCGCCTGGCTGCAACAGTCGGGTCTGCCGCTGGAAAAAAGCATGCACGTTGCGGATTCTGAGCGTTGCACCTCTGTTGAGGCGATGATTAAAGCGTTGCGTACCGGGAATTACAGCGTCGTGCTGGCGTGGATACCGTACGATCTGGACGAGGAAGAACGGCGCGAATTAGAACTGGCGGCGGCGGAAGGTAAAGCGCTGGGGTTGATAATGCGTCCCAATGGGACGGCAGAACCCTCGCTGCGACCAACTAAAGGGCGAAAAATTCAGTCCGATTTGTTTCATTAAGTAAAAATAAGATTTATCTCGGGTCAATTGGCTTTTTTGTTTCAGCTAAACCACTGATTCTTTTCCCTCCAGCTTTGACAATGGTTTAGCTGCATTTTGCCTTTAAGCGCGACGGTATTAAGACCGCGCCAAATGTTAGAATATGTGTATAAAGCCCTGTTTTTTTGCAGCATCCCCTCACATCATACTTGTAACTTTCCAATCTCGTTGTAGACTTTACCTCGCCAGGGTGCTCAATAATCTCCGTTTTTTAATCGGTAGAGTCATAAGCGAGCGTATTAACCCGGCGAAGGATTACAACCAAGAGCATCCCTTTTTGCTCATTGCCTATTTGGATGATAACGAGGCGCAAAATGAAAAAGACAGCTATCGCAATTGCAGTGGCACTGGCTGGCTTCGCTACCGTAGCGCAGGCCGCTCCGAAAGATGACACCTGGTACACCGGTGCTAAACTGGGCTGGTCTCAGTATCACGATACTGGTTACTACGGTAACGGTTATGGCAACAACAATGGCCCGACTCACGAATCTCAGCTTGGCGCTGGCGCATTCGTAGGTTACCAGGCTAACCCGTACCTGGGCTTCGAGCTGGGCTACGACTGGCTTGGCCGTATGCCGAACAAAGGCACCGTAAACAACGGCGCATTCAAAGCACAGGGCGTTCAGCTGGCTGCTAAACTGAGCTATCCGATCACTGACGATCTGGATGTCTACACCCGCCTGGGTGGTATGGTATGGCGTGCTGACGCAACTCAGAACAACGTTGTCAACGGCCGCATCAGCGACCACGACACCGGCGTTTCTCCGCTGGCAGCAGTGGGTGTTGAATACGCTCTGACTCAGAACTGGGCAACTCGTCTGGACTACCAGTGGGTTAACAACATCGGTGACGCACAGACCGTTGGCGCACGTCCTGACAACGGCATGCTGAGCGTAGGCGTTTCATACCGCTTCGGTCAGGATGAAGTTGCACCGGTTGTTGCTCCGGCTCCGGCTCCGGCTCCAGTTGTTGAAACCAAGCGTTTCACCCTGAAGTCTGACGTCCTGTTCACCTTCAACAAGTCTACCCTGAAGCCGGAAGGCCAGCAGGCTCTGGATCAGCTGTACAGCCAGCTGAGCTCAATGGATCCGAAAGACGGTTCAGTCGTCGTTCTGGGCTTCACTGACCGCATCGGCTCTGACCAGTACAACCAGAAACTGTCTGAGAAACGCGCTCAGTCTGTGGTTGACTACCTGGTTTCTAAAGGTATCCCGTCTAACAAGATCTCTGCACGTGGCATGGGCGAATCTAACCCAGTTACCGGCAACACCTGTGACAGCGTGAAAGGCCGTCAGGCTCTGATCGACTGCCTGGGTCCGGACCGTCGCGTAGAAATCGACGTGAAAGGTATCAAAGACGTTGTAACTCAGCCGCAGGCTTAAGTTACCTCGTAAGAAAAAACCCCGCAAAGCGGGGTTTTTTTATGTCTGCTGTTTAGCTTAACGCGCTGCGCTATTCGCTGCCCGTTTCTGATTTGCCGAGGATAGCCTGCAGATCCTGTTTCAGGCTCGACATCTGCGTGGCATATTTCTCTTTACGTTCTGCATCTTCAATCAGCTGAACGATGGTTTCCGACAGCGTACAGCCGCGGCGCTGCGCCAGCCCCGCCAGGCGTTGCCACACCAGATACTCCAGATCGATCGACTTCTTACGGGTATGCTGATGTTCTGCGTTGAAGTGCCGCTTGCGGCGCGCGCGAATGGTCTGTTTCAGCCGATTATCCAGATCCGGGTGAATATGTTGCGCGATCCATTCAGCCACATCAACCGGACGGTTTTCCATTGAGAGCAGTTCATCCACCGCTGCCTGCGCGGCGCTAAGCTCAAGATAACGCGTGATCGGCTCGCCTTCCCGGTGCTTTTTCACCAGGTATTTCCATTTCCATCCACTTTCAAGATTTTCGAGTTGTTGGTATTTCATCGGAATCTCATCGTGACCGCGTAACAAACTAAGAATAACAGCTTTTATGCTCGATGCAGTAAGGAAAAAGGCGCGGCAGGTCTCAGGGTTAATCCGAACCATGCAGTGCTTAACAAAGGGCTTTCCTGTATAATCCCGCTTTTCTTTAATTAACCAAATGCGATTATTTTGACCAGCTCCCAACTTTCCTGGCAAGACCTGCAGCCGAATATTACCGGATACGCGTCCGTTTTCTCCCGTATTACCGAAGAAGAGACCGATAGCCTGGCGACGGTACAGCCGCGTTTGCTGAATGCGCTGGCCTGTCTCGATCAGCAGGCCGAGGGCTTTCCCCTTCTGCTGGTATGTAGTCAGGAGAACCTGGACTACCTGGAGCTTATCGCGCGCCAGATGGAGCGTATCGCCACCGAACCCGCAGCACTGTTCGGCGGACATTATCATATTATCGCGGATAACGTGACCCTCCAGCCGCCCGGCGATGCCTCGCATCCTTTTACCGGCAGCGGTCAGGTTCATTTCGCGGAGTGGATTGAGAACGACCAGCTGTTTGGCTGCGTGCGCCTGCACCGCGATCGCCTCCAGCTTGAGCCGGGCCTGATTCACCGCGCCAACGGCGGAACCCTGGTGCTGTCGCTGCGCACCCTGCAGGCGCAGCCGCTGCTGTGGCTGCGCCTGAAGCGCGCTATCCAGCTCGGTCGCCTTGAGTGGCAGTCGCCCGATGAGCGTCATCCCCTGCCGGTTTCCATTCCCGCGCTTCCGCTAAGCCTGAAGCTGGTGCTCTGCGGCGACCGCGATGCGCTGGCGGCATTTCAGGAGAGCGATCCTGAACTGCACGAGATGGCGATCTATACTGAATTCGAAGAGAACATGCAGATCGTCGACGAAGACGATATGCTCGCCTGGTGCCGCTGGGCGCAGGATGTCGCGCTGCAGGCGGGCCTGCCCGCTCCGCAGGTCGACTTCTGGCCGCCGCTGATCCGCGAAGCGGTGCGTTACACCGGCGATCAGGAAGTGCTGCCCCTCTGCCCGCGCTGGCTGCTGCGTCAGATGCGCGAAGCCTTCGCGCAGGAGAACGCCCTCAGCGAGGCGGCGCTGGTCAGCGCCCTTGACGTGCGCACCTGGCGCGAAGCGTTCCTCGCCGAGCGCATGCGCGACGAAATTCTGCTGAAGCAGATCCTGATTGAAACTGAAGGCAACGTCGTTGGCCAAATCAACGGCCTCTCCGTGGTGGAGTTCCCGGGCCATCCGCGCCCGTGGGGCGAGCCCTCGCGCATTACCTGCGTCGTCCATCCGGGCGACGGCGAGTTTACCGACGTCGAACGCAAAGCTGAGCTGGGCGGCAATATCCATGCTAAAGGCATGATGATTATGCAGGCGTATCTTATCGCCGAGCTGGAGCTGGATCAGCAGCTGCCCTTCTCCGCATCGCTGGTGTTTGAACAATCCTACTCGGAGGTTGACGGCGACAGCGCCTCGCTGGCCGAACTGTGCGCCCTTATCAGCGCGCTGGCTAATCAGCCGATTAACCAGCAAATTGCGGTAACAGGATCGGTGGATCAGTTCGGCAACGTGCAGCCGGTGGGCGGCCTGAACGAGAAAATTGAAGGCTTCTTCGCGATTTGCAACGAGCGTGAACTTACCGGCCAGCAGGGCGTAATTATTCCGGCGTGCAATGTGCGTCACCTCTGCCTGAGCCAGGATGTGGTCGACGCCGTTGAGCAGGGCCGTTTTCATATCTGGGCGATCGATCGCGCCGATGAGGCGCTGCCGCTGCTGACCGGTATTGTCTGGCACAGCGAAGAGGAGAACGGCGACGCGCTGCTGCGCCGCATCCAGGATCGTATTACCCAACTCAATCAGCAGGAAGCGAGCCATCGCCCCTGGCCGCTTCGCTGGCTAAACTGGTTCAACCAGAACTGATTGAATTGCCCGGCGTACAGCTGTTCGCTAAACTTCGTGCTTCACTAAAACAAGGCTTATTGAAAACATGGTTGATAAACGCGAATCCTATAGCAAAGAGGACCTGATTGCGTCAGGTCGCGGTGAACTGTTTGGCGAGAACGGTCCGCCGCTTCCGTCAGGCAACATGTTGATGATGGACCGCGTGGTCAAGATGACCGAAGATGGCGGTAAGTTCGACAAAGGCTTCGTTGAAGCCGAGCTGGATATCAATCCGGACTTATGGTTTTTCGCCTGCCACTTTATTGGCGATCCGGTGATGCCGGGCTGTCTCGGCCTGGATGCGATGTGGCAGCTGGTTGGGTTCTATCTGGGCTGGCTGGGTGGCGAAGGCAAAGGCCGCGCGCTGGGCGTAGGCGAAGTGAAATTCACCGGCCAGGTGCTGCCGACCGCGAAAAAAGTGACCTACCGCATTCACTTCAAGCGCGTCATTAATCGTAAGCTGGTGATGGGCGTCGCCGATGGCGAAGTCTTCGTAGATGGTAACCTGATTTACTCTGCCAGCGATTTGAAAGTCGGTCTGTTTAAAGACACTAACGCTTTCTGATGGCACAAATGAAAACCTCCGCCTGCGCGGAGGTTTCTTCCTTTTCCTGACGGTCGATTACGCCGTAACCGCCCTGTCCTCCATGGCTTGTCGCCAACCTCCCAACCAGTGAGACTTAGCCTCAATCATCTGATACGGACACATCTCTTTTGAGCGTCCTGTAATACCGGCCTGGTAGCCACGTGAGTGAGCGCGTTCAAGGCGGTCTCGTTTCTGTCTCTTCATACTCCGTATCCCTCATATCAGGTCTGTGGAATCTGGTGGAAAGAAATAGAGTGGCGAATAATTACTCAGCCACTATTAAGTTCTACCCGCCCCGCCTCGAAAGGTCAATGCGCAAATTTCACGCCAGTGTCATCATTTTGACGCGAAATCGCCATGTTTTCGCCTGCGCCCAGGACCAGGCTTTCGCTTATCGTCCTGAAGCGGCAATAAAAAAAGCTCCCGATCGCCGCCGCTTTTCGCTGACGGCAACCGGGAGCTGAACACCATCTTTAGCAAATTTTATTCTGTGGTTATCGCCGCGTTGGCAATCTGCTGCGCAGTTTGCTGCCAGCCGATAGCCAGAGTGCGCACCAGCGCGTCATAGCCATCTTCGTTCTGCGGCAGCGCCAGGTCGAATCCCTGCTTCACCACACGTCCGTTATGCTGCAGCACCCATTCGCCGCTCACCACGGCGCGCCCGTCATAGCGGCCCTGGAATCCGGTCACCGTGACGCTCAGCGTGTCATGCTTTTCGCCCAGCGGCGCGGCGGAAACCAGCCGCCCCGGCAGCGCCTTGCTCAGGTTCGCCACCAGCGTTTGCTGCAGCTGCTGATCCAGCGGGCTGGCCCAGAGATTATTGGCGGCGATAACGTATTTCACGTCGCTGGTCTGGTAAACCAGCCCGTTACCCGCCAGATAATCAGGCACCGCCACCTGCTGAACCCATAGCGCTGGCGGCTGCGCGTCGCCGCCGCTGCGTACCTGCATCGCTGCCGGCTTCGACGGCAGCTGGTAATAGGTGTTATCGATGGTGCTGCTGCATGCGCTCAGCAGCAGCGCGGCGCATAAAACGGCTCCTTTTCTCACTGTTTCGCCCTCTTTGGCTGTGGATCCTGACCCGGTTTGGCCTCGAAGACCAGCGCGTTGCTCTTGGTATTAAGGGTTTTCAACACCGGCTGCAGTTCGCGCAGCACCTGATCGAGTCGCTGCATATCGCCCACCAGCTTGTTGTACGCCGGCGAGCCTGGCTGCAGCCCCTTCATGCTGCGATTCAGTTCACGCAGCGTTTGCTGCATATCTTCCGGCAGCGTTTTCATCGCCGGGCTGGCGGTGATCTGGTTGAGGTTTTTCAGCGTGCCCTGCATTTCACGCAGCGTGCGCTGGCTCTCTTTCAGCGTGCCGGTCGCCTCGGTCACCACGTTGTTAAGCGGCAAGGCGTTGATCTTGTCGAGCGCCGCCACCAGCTTCTGCTGGATCTGGCTCAGGCCGCCGCTGGTGGTCGGAATAATCTCGTAGCCTGCGATTTTGTTCGGGCCTTTATAGGCCGGGACGTTATCGTAGAAGTCGAGATCGATATAGAGCGAGCCAGAGAGCAGGTTGCCGGTTTTCAACGAGGCGCGCAGGCCGCGTTTTTTGCCATCCTGCAGATGTTGCTCCAGATTAAAGTCCTGACCCAGTCTGGCGGTAAAGCGGTCAGGCTCAATGCGGATCAGCACCGGCACGCGATAGTCGTTATTCAGCGCCTGATTCACCCCATCGGTCATAAAGGGCGCCTGTGCGACCGTTCCCAGACGAATGCCGCGGAACTCAACCGGCGCGCCCACCTGCAGGCCGCGAATCGAATCGCTAAAGAACATCAGGAAATCGACGTGATTGGTGTAGAGCGAATCCTGAATGCTGCGCTGGTCGTCGAACAGATGGTAGTCGGCGTTGTTCGCCGCGGCCTGGCCTAAATCCCAGCCGTCCGGCACGTCGAAGCTGACGCCGCCGCTGAAGAGCGTGGTCAGCGATCCCATCTCCACGCGCATTCCCGACGCCGACATATCCACCGCGATGCCGCTGTCTTTCCAGAAACGCACATTGGTGGTCACCAGCCGATCGTAGGGCGCGGCGATAAACAGCTGATAGGTCATCATGCGCTTATCGGTATCGAAGGTGCTGGTCTCCACGGTGCCGACGCGATAGCCGCGGAACAATACCGGATCGCCGGCGTTAAGCTGCCCCGCTTTTTTGCTGTCGAGGGTAATGCGGATGCCTTTTGCATCAGGCGGCGCCAGAGGCGGTGCGTCGAGCAGCTGATAGCGCTCTTTCGGCTCCTCTTTTTTGCCGGGCTGCAGCTCGATATAGGCGCCGGAGAGCAGCGTATTGAGGCCGGTCACCCCTTCGCGGCCAATCTGCGGCTTCACCACCCAGAACACGCTGTCGCCATACAGCAGCTTTTCCATGCCGGAGTTAAGCCGCGCGGTAATCTCAACGTGATGCAGATCGTCGGTCAGCTCCGCTTTTTCCACTACGCCGACGTCGACGCTGCGGCTTTTGATGGTGGTTTTACCCGCTTCGATGCCTTCCGCGTTTTCCGTAATCAGGGTCACTTCCGGGCCGAGGTGGCTGAAGTGGTAAAACAGAATCCATCCGCCGATCAACAGCGTCACGATGGGGACAATCCAGACCGGCGACCAGCGTTTAATCTGGTCGACTTTGGCATGGCCGTGGTTACTTTCCGTCAAGGCGCGGCTCCTTTGTAGTGTGTTCCCGTACGCGATCCCAGGTCAGGCGCGGGTCAAACGTCATAGCGGCGATCATGGTCAGGATCACCACCAGCGCAAACAGCAGCGCCCCGGTTGCGGGATAAACATTCATCAGTTGCCCCATGCGCACCAGCGCAGAGAGCACGGCGATAACAAACACGTCGATCATCGACCAGCGGCCGACAAATTCGACGACTTCATAAATCAGGTGCATCCTTTCGCTGTCGCGCTGGCCGCGTCCGCTGGCGTTCCAGCAGAGCCAGCCAATCGCCAGCATCTTCAGCGACGGCACCATAATGCTGGCGATAAAAATCACCAGCGCCACCGGGTAGGATCCGTCGCTCCAGAGCAAAATTACGCCCGCCATAATGTTAGACGGATAAGGCGTCCCCAGGGTTTCGGTCACCATAATCGGCAGCAGGTTGGCGGGAATATAGATCATCAGCGAGGTAAACAGCAGCGCCAGCGTCCACTGCAGGCTGTGCCTGCGGCGCGCTGCTGCAACCACGCCACAGCGCGGGCAGTCGGGGTGATCCGCAGCAAGAATCGCGGTGCAGCACGGACAGGAGCGCATGCCCTGCTCCAGCCCGCTGACGCCTTTTTCCGGCGCATGCGGCAGCGGCGGCATCGGCGCGATCTGGTTCCACAGCCAGCGGCGGTCTACGCACTGAAAGGCGCGCAGCTGCAGCAGGCAGAACAGGCACCAGGGCCAGAAGCTGGTCTCAAGGCCAATATCGCCGTAGGCCATCAGCTTAACAAAGCTCACCAGTACGCCGGCCATAAAGATCTCCGCCATCCCCCAGCTGCGCAGCTGAAACAGAATGCGCGCCAGCCCCAGGCGCAGGCTGGGCGGCATCGGGATGCGGTTCACCAGCAGAATAATGGTCAGCATGCAGAGCGCAGGGATCGCCTGAACAAACACCAGGAACAGCGTGGCCAGACTGCTGTAATCCTCTGACACCATCACCTGCGGGATCTGCAGCAGCGAAATCTGGCTGCTGAACCCCGCCACCTTCATGGTGATAAAGGGGAACAGGTTGGCCAGCAGCAGCATAAACAGCGCCGCCAGCGCGTAGCCGGTTGGCCGTTTGCGCGGCTCCGGCCAGTTAGCAGTCAGCACCGTATGGCAGCGCGGGCAGGACGCGCGGCTGCCCTGCGGCACGTCCGGCAGTTTTACCATTAAATCGCACTGTGGACAGAGCATCCACGGCTGGCTTTCAGCGGCTGAACACATCCCGATACCCTTATGGTTAGGCGCCGTTTTTCAGCGCTTCCAGCTCTTCCCAGCGCGCAAACGCTGTTTCCAGCTCCTGCTCGGCCTGCGCCAGCGCATCCAGCACCGGCTGAGTCTGATCGTGCGGCTGGCTGAAGAAGTCAGGATGGCTCATTTTCGCCTGCAGCTCGCCGATGCGCGCCTCCAGCGTCTCCAGCTTCTGCGGCAGCTGTTCCAGCTCGCGCGTCAGGTTATAGCTTAGCTTGTTGCCGCCGCGTTTCGCGCCATCATTTTTCTCCGCTGCGGGTTTCGCTGCGGCAACGGGCTTCGACGCCTGAGCACTTTTCTGCTGTTTGTAGGCTGCGCGCTGCTGCTGCGCGTCGTGATAGCCGCCGACAAAGCTGCCGATTTCGCCGTTGCCTTCAAAGATCCAGCATTCGGTCACGGTGTTATCGACGAACTGACGGTCGTGGCTCACCAGCAGCACGGTGCCCTGATAGCCGTCGATCAGCTCTTCCAGCAGCTCCAGCGTTTCGACGTCGAGGTCGTTGGTGGGTTCATCGAGGATCATCAGGTTGCTGGGGCGCAGAAAGAGGCGCGCCAGCAGCAGGCGGTTGCGCTCGCCGCCGGAAAGCGCGCGCACCGGCGTCATGGCGCGTTTCGGATGGAACAGGAAGTCCTGCAGGTAGCCGAGCACATGACGCGGCTTGCCGTTGACCATGACCTCCTGCTTGCCTTCCGCCAGGTTATCCATCACGGTGCGATCGGGATCGAGCTCGGCGCGGTGCTGGTCGAAGTAGGCAACTTCCAGCTTGGTTCCGCTATGTACGCGGCCGCTGTCCGCCTTCAGCTGCTGCAGCATCAGGCGCAGCAGCGTGGTTTTGCCGCAGCCGTTCGGGCCAATAAGGGCGATCTTGTCGCCGCGCTGCACCTGGGCGGAGAAGTCATGCACCAGCGTTTTGCCGCCCACGCCATAGTTGACGTGCTCCAGCTCGAAAACAATCTTGCCGGAACGTGAGGCCTCGCCGACCTGCATATTGGCTTTGCCCATCACCTCACGGCGCTCGGAGCGCTCGCGACGCAGCGCTTTTAGCGCCCGCACGCGGCCTTCATTACGGGTACGACGCGCCTTGATGCCCTGGCGGATCCAGACCTCTTCCTGCGCCAGCTTGCGGTCAAATTCGGCGTTCTGCATCTCTTCAACGCGCAGCGCCTCCTCTTTCCCTTCCAGGTAGAGATCGTAATTTCCCGGCCAGGAGACCAGCTTGCCGCGATCGAGGTCGACGATACGCGTCGCCATATTGCGGATAAACGAACGGTCATGGGAAATAAAGACGATGCTGCCGCTGAAGGTTTTCAGGAAGGTTTCCAGCCAGTCGATGGTTTCGATATCGAGGTGGTTAGTCGGCTCGTCCAGCAGCAGCACGCGCGGGTTGCTCACCAGCGCACGGCCCAGCGCCGCTTTACGCAGCCAGCCGCCCGACAGCGACGACAGCTCGGTATCGGGCTGCAGGCCGATCTGCTGCAGCACGTCGTTGATGCGGCTCTCCAGTTGCCACAGATTATGGTGGTCGAGGATGCTCTGCAGGCGCCCCATCTCGTTGAGGTTCTTCTCGCTGGGATCGAGCATCACCGCATGGGAAATCGCGTGGTAGGCCTTGAGGTGTTCGGCCTGCTCTTCCACCCCTTCAGCGACAAAGTCATAGACCGAACCGGTAATATTGCGCGGCGGATCCTGCTGCAGACGCGCCACCACCAGGTCTTGCTCAAAAATAATGCGGCCATCATCCAGCGGCTGTTCGCCGTTGATGATCTTCATCAGGGTCGATTTGCCCGCGCCATTGCGGCCGACCAGACAGACGCGCTCGTTCTCTTCGATATGCAGCTCGGTGTTGTCGAGCAGCGGCGCGTCGCTGAAAGAGAGGTAAGCGCCATGAATACTGATTAATGACATCTGAACTTATTCCTTACCGGCGTGAGTAATCAGCCAGCAGTTGTGAATTTGACGGTTGCGGGCAAAATCCTGCGACAGGGTTTTCTGGGTAATGTCCTGCGCCTTCAGGCCCAGCGACGCCAGCCCGTCGAGATCCATTTTAAAGCCGCGTTTATTGTTGGAGAACATGACGGTGCCGCCCGGGCGCAGCAGGCGTTTCAGGTTGCGCATCAGCATAATATGATCGCGCTGCACGTCGAAATCCTCTTCCATACGTTTGGAGTTAGAGAAGGTCGGCGGATCGATAAAGATCAGGTCGAAGGTCTCGTCGCTTTCGCGCAGCCAGCTCAGGCAGTCGGCCTGCATCAGGCGATGCTGACGCCCGGTCAGCCCGTTCAGGCGCAGGTTGCGCTCCGCCCACTCCAGATAGGTGCGCGACATATCGACCGTGGTGGTGCTGCGCGCGCCGCCCAGCCCGGCGTGCACGCTGGCGCTGCCGGTATAGGAGAAGAGGTTAAGAAAATCTTTATCCTTGCTCATTTTACCGAGCATATGGCGCGCGATGCGGTGATCGAGGAACAGGCCGGTATCGAGATAGTCCGTCAGGTTGACCAGCAGGCGCGCGTTATACTCCTGCACCTCGAAGAAATCGCCCTTCTCGCCGAGCTTCTGATACTGATTTTTGCCTTTCTGGCGCTCGCGCGTTTTCAGCACCAGCCGGTTGGCGGGCAGCTCCAGCACGCTAAGCGTCGCACCGATAACGTCGAACAGGCGCTGGCGCGCTTTCGCGGCGTCGATGGTTTTCGGCGGCGCATACTCCTGCACCACCACCCACTCGCCGTAGCGATCCACCGCTACGTTATATTCCGGCAGGTCGGCGTCATAGAGGCGATAGCATTCAATGCCCTCCTGACGGGCCCATTTTTCCAGCTTCTTCAGGTTTTTGCGCAGGCGGTTAGCGTAATCTTCCGCAATCTGTGCGCCGCCTTCGCTGCTGTTTGCCGCCAGCTGATAGTTTTTCTGCACGCACTCGATCGGGCCGTTTTTCGCCTTGAACTGGCGCTCAGCGCGCAGCTGCAGGCAGCTCAACAGCTCAGGGGAGCCGCTGAACAGCGACAGCGTCCAGCCGCCAAAGTGCTGTTTCATAATGCGGCCGAGCTGGCTGTGCAGGGCAATAAGCGCCGGCTCGCTCTCCAGACGCTCGCCGTAAGGCGGGTTGCTTAACACGGTGCCGTGCTGCTCGCCCGGCAGCGGGTTTTTCAGCTGCAGCACATCCTGACGCGCGAAGGTAAAGAGATCGGCGACGCCGGCGCGGCGCGCGTTAGCCTGCGCCCATTCCAGCACGCGGCCGTCGCTGTCGTAGCCGAAGAAACGCGCCTGCGCGGCGGCGGTGCCGGCGCGCGCGCGCTGCTGCGCCTCGCTTTTCACTTCGCGCCACAGCGCATCGTTATGCTGACGCCAGTGGGTAAAGCCCCAGCGGCTGCGCAGCAGGCCTGGCGCGCGGTCGCAGGCGATCAGCGCTGCCTCAATCAGCAGCGTGCCGGAGCCGCACATGGGATCGAGCAGCGGCGTGGTCGGCTGCCAGCCGGAGCGCAGCACGATGGCCGCCGCCAGGTTCTCCTTAAGCGGCGCCTGGCCGGTCTGCTGGCGATAGCCGCGCTGATGCAGCGCGTCGCCGCTCAGATCGAGCGCGATGCTGGCGCGATCTTTATTCAGCCAGACGTTAATGCGGATATCGGGCTGCTCGCGATCCACGTTGGGACGCGGCAGCTTCTGACGGGTAAAGGAGTCGACAATGGCGTCCTTGACCTTTAATGCGCCAAACTGGCTGTTGCGAATCGACTCGTTGGTGCCGCTGAAGTGCACCACAAAGGTATGCTGGCTGCCGAACAGTTCGGTCCAGTCAATACTTTGTACGCCGACGTAGAGATCGAGATCGCTGTAGACGCCGAACTCGCCGAGCGGCAGCAGAATGCGGGACGCCAGCCGGCTCCACAGCAGACTCTGATACATCGTACGGTCATCGGCTTCAAAGTGAACGCCTCCCTGTACCACCTGCAGATCCTGCGCGCCCAGCGCGTCCAGCTCACTTTTTAACAGCTCTTCGAGCCCACGCGCCGTACTGGCAAAGAGAGAATTCATATCGTCACTATTACTCTTGAGAAAATTGCTGCGCATTATACCCTAAATAAGCGGCATTGTTGGAAGGCTACGCGCGCGGCTCTGGCCCGGCCGCTAACGAGGCTATAGCGTCCCGACGCCATGTATCATAAAGTTAGCTTCTTTTGCCGCCCACGCCCGCTTATCTGGAGATCGCCATGCTCACGCTGTCCCGTCTGTTTATTCATCCGGTCAAATCAATGCGGGGTGTACAACTTTCCCACGCGCAGGCGCTGGAGAGCGGGCTGGCGTTCGACCGCATTTTTATGGTGACAGAGCTGGACGGCACCTTTATTACCGCACGCCAGTATCCCGAGATGGTGCGCTTTACCCCGGCGCTGCTGGCTGATGGCCTCTCTCTTCAGGCGCCCGACGGCAGTCAGGCAATGATCCGCTTCAGCGATTTCGCCGCGCAGGAGGCGCCAACGGAAGTATGGGGCAACCAGTTTACCGCACGCATCGCGCCTGACGTCATTAACGCCTGGCTCAGCGCCTTTTTTCCTCGCCCGGTGCAGCTGCGCTGGGTTGGACCGCAGCCGTCGCGCCGGGTAAAACGCTTTGAGGACGTGCCGCTCGGCTTCGCCGACGGCTTTCCCTTTTTACTGATCAACCAGGCCTCGCTGCAGGATTTACAGCAGCGCTGCCCGGCCAGCGTGCGCGCCGAACAATTTCGCGCCAACCTGATTGTCAGCGGCGCGCCAGCCTGGGATGAAGACAGCTGGGCAACGGTGCAGATCGGCGGCGTGATCTTCGACGTGCCCAAACCCTGCAGCCGCTGCGTCTTTACCACCGTCGGCACCGAAAGCGGCCGCAAACATCCAGAGGGCGAGCCGTTAAAAACCCTGCAGGGCTTCCGCAGCGCGCAGGACGGCAGCGGCGATATCGACTTTGGTCTGAATTTGATTGCGCGCGGCAGCGGCATCGTGCGCGTCGGGGACGAGGTGCAGGTGCTGGCACGCCATACGCCGCGCGCCTACGGGCCTGGCGCGGTGGTAGAAACCCTTAAGCCGCAGCAGCAATCGGCGGCGACGGTGTCGGTCACCTGGCAGGGGGAACAGTTTCAGGGCGATAACCAGCAGGTGCTGCTGGAGCAGCTGGAGCAGCAGGGCTTTAAAATCCCCTACTCCTGCCGAGCGGGCCTGTGCGGCAGCTGTAAAGTGACGCTGGTGTCAGGAGAGGTAAAAGCGCTGAAGAAAAGCGCCATTCGCGACGACGGCACCATTCTGAGCTGCAGCTGTATTCCAGCCGGTGATATTGAACTGGCGTAAGGATTAGACCGCGTAAGCGAAGCGCGGCGCGCTCTCCGCATGGTGCGGCAGCAGGCGATCGTTCATGATTTTAATGGCGTCGCCCAGCACCATCTGCTTGCCCGCCAGGGTAAGCCCAGGCTGCGCCAGTAAACAGAGGGTGGCGTTGCCGCCGCTTTCTATTGCCAGCAGCCGCGCCTGTTCGCCGTTTTCCGCCAGCGTGACCTCAACCATATCTCCCGCCTCAGGCTGCAGCACGCAGGTCCAGGCGGTGAAATGCCAGCTTTTTGGCATCAGCGGCTTCAGGAAACGGCTCGCCACCAGCGCGTTAAGCGTCAGCTCGGCGCGCTGATTAGCGCTAAGCGAACTCTGCCGGCAGCGTTCTTCAAAGGTGTAGTAGAGGGCGGCGTCGTCAACGCTAAATCCAGTCTGGCGGAAGGCGTCGGGGGTCAGCATTTTACGGGGAAAGCGAGAGCGGAACAGCATACCGTCAGCCAGGTCCAGCATCATCCGGTCATGGTCGGCATCAAAATACCAGCGCCAGTTATCGTCAGGTTTCATCTTCATAATTTGCCTCGTCATTAACCGCCGCGTTTCTCTGCACAGACTCAGCGAAGCCCTGTTTATGGGGAAAAAGCTGAAAATAGGTACAACAGGGAAAAAATATAAACGAGCCGAAGTCAGAAATAAACCCCCCGGCGTCGTTTTATTAGAATTGTCTTAGAGATGGGTCACGATATCTTTTATTAATCCTGGCCCCTTATAAATAAAGCCGGAGTAAATCTGTACCAGCGTCGCGCCTGCGGCCATTTTTTCTCGCGCCGCGGTTAATGAATCAATGCCGCCGACGCCGATAATCGGCAGCGCGCCATCCAGCTCCTGCGCCAGCCGCTTGATGACCGCCGTGCTGCGCGACTGCACCGGACGACCGCTCAGGCCGCCTGACTCCGTGCTGTATCGCAGGCCGCTGACCAGCGAGCGATCCAGCGTGGTATTGGTGGCGATCACGCCATCGATATTATGGCGCACCAGGCTATCGGCAATTTGTATTAATTCTTCTTCAGAAAGATCGGGCGCAATTTTTACTGCGACCGGCACATATTTCAAATGCTGCTGCTCCAGCGCTTTCTGTTTCGCTTTAATGGACGCCAGCAGATCGTCGAGCGCTTCGCCATATTGCAGCGTGCGCAATCCTGGCGTATTAGGCGAGGAGATATTTATCGCGATATAGCCCGCATGGGCATACACCTTCTCCATGCAGATCAGGTAATCCTCTTTGCCCTTTTCCACCGGCGTGTCTTTATTTTTGCCGATATTAATACCGAGGATCCCCTTGAAGCGCGCTTTTTTGACGTTCTCCACCAGGTGATCGACGCCGAGATTATTAAATCCCATGCGGTTGATAATGCCTTCAGCCTCTACCAGCCGGAACATACGCGGCTTGTCGTTGCCCGCCTGAGCGCGCGGCGTCACGGTGCCGACCTCGACGAAGCCGAACCCCATCGCGCCGAAGGCGTCGATGCACTCCGCGTTTTTATCCAGTCCGGCCGCCAGCCCCAGCGCATTGTCAAAGCGTAAGCCCATGCAGGTCACCGGACGGGAAGGAAGACGCTGACGGATCAGGGCCTCCAGCGGGGTGCCGCTGATAAAACGCAGTTGCTGAAAAGTGAGTTCGTGAGCGCGCTCGGGATCGAGCTTAAACAGCGCAGGTCGGACGATAGGATAAAGCATGCACTCTCCTGGAGGTCGGAAGCGATGAGTTGTCGGGGTGCACGGGAAAAGGTGCGCCAGAATGGTAAAGGCCTCTGGCGCAAAAGTAAATTACTGACGGGACAAGATTATTGATCGAGATCAGCGCCTGCTGGCATAGCGCGCCAGGCGACGGCAAGCCTGCAGACCGCTGTAGATCGTCGGATAGTACCAGAGCAGTTTAAGGCGTTTGCTTTCGCCCGTGACCTTGCGCACCAGCTGATCGATAGTGGTATGCCAGGAGGCGGGCACCGAAATATTGTTTTTGCGGATCTCGATCAGGCAGCCGTACATCACCGGCTGATAGTAGATATCCAGCAGCTTCTCTTCCGGCGGCAACCCCTGCTCGCGCAGAAAGCTTTCGCTGCTGCGCCGGGCAATGTAGTAGTTCTCTACCCAGGAGAAGGTCGCCTTGCTCTGCGACAGCGAGGTCGGCATAAAGCGCTTGTTGTAGTAGCTTTTACGCGTAAAGCCGATCTGCCGCGCCGACATATAGAGCGCAAACATATAGGGCGCGTCCTCATGATTCTGGATCGGCAGAAACTGTATGCCGGTGCGCAGAATGAGATCGCGGGAGAGAATACTGCTCCAGAGCACGCGGTGCGCCGAGCGGTGCGGGATCATGCTGCGCAGCGTGTCGGCGCCGCCGGGCCAGACGCCGTCGACGTGGCGCTGATGGAACTGCTCATACTGACGCTCGGCAACCGGTTTGTCGGTAAACATACGCGCGCCAAAGCAGAACATCTCCATCTCGGGATGCTGCGCCAGCGTACGGCGGAAGTCGGCAAAGAGATCCCGGGAGACAAAATCGTCGGCGTCCATAAAGTAGATAAAGTCGCCGGTGGCAATCTCCAGCCCCTTAGTGCGCGCCGCGCTGACGCCGCCGCGCTCGCCGCGCAGCAGCGTCAGCTGCGGATGACGGGCGGCCAGCGCTTCCAGCAAGGCGATGCTGTCGTCGGTGGAGCCGTCGTCGATAACAATCACCTGCTCCGGCGGAGAAGACTGGCCCAGCAGCGACTCGATCGCTTCCGGCAGCCAGGGCGCGCAGTTCCAGTTTGGCACGATAACAGAGATCGTCGCTGCGCGGCTGTCAGGGTTCCGTGTGCTCATTCTCGCTCCTCAATAGTAAAACGTTTGGCTCGGGCAGGCAGCAGACGCTTAATCACCAGGCTGTGCAGCAGACAGCAAACTGAAAGGTTCACCAGGCCAATCAGCCCAAGCCACAGCAGGTTAAGCCAGCGGTTCTGGTTCCACTCCACGGGCAGGAAGGTGCAAAGCCAGGCGATCAGCCCCGCCACCGCCCAGATCAGCAGCACGTCGCGCGTCAGCCAGGTAAAGTGAATGCCCGGCGCGAAGCGGCGGTGCACCAGCCAGGCCCAGCCGGCCAGATAGAAGACGTTCTGCCCCAGCCACAGCCAGCCGGTGCCCTCTGCGCCATAGTGAATCGCTGCCCAGATGTTCAGCGGAACCAGGATGACGGCGAAGCAGGAGAAGCCTTTCAGATGCAGCTTGAGGTTGCCGTTGACATACTGCAGATGGTAAAGCAGGCCGCAAATAGCCTGCACGCCGCTACCCAGCGCGTAGAGGCTGAGCACAAACGACATATCGGTCACTACCTGGGCGTTCTGCGTCCAGGCCCAGAGCAGCGGCGTGGCGAACATCGCGATAGTAATGCTGAGCGGCGCCATAAAGATCGCCACCGCCTGGGTGGTATAGCGGTAGAGCGTCAGGGATTCGGCATCCCCCTCCTTGCGCGTTTTAATACCGGTCATGCGCGGCACAATCGCCTGCATAATCGGGCTGCTGAGCAGGATAATGCCGGTAGCAGCCGTGGCGACCACGGTAAAGGAGCCGTAGGCGCTCAGCGGCAGCGTTTTAGAAAGCACCAGACGGTCAATTTGTGAAATAAAGGTCCAGATGGCGCTGGCGAACGCTGCACTCAGCGCAAAGCGAATAAAGGGCTTTAACACCGCCTTTAAATTTTCATGCTTCTGCTTACGCGCGGCGGCAGGCACCAGCTGATAGGATTTAGCGATCAGGCAGACCGCTTCCGCTATCGACACCGCCAGCTGCCAGATAAAGAAGCTCAGCACCGGGTTGGAGAAGAGCTGAATCACCAGCACCGCGCCGAAGGTACGCAGCGTTACGATGACCAGGTTGACGCCGTTAAGCCAGACCTGATGCTCAAAGCCGACAATCACGCTGCGGTAAGGGCTGGTGCGCCAGCGGATCGCCGCCGTGATCACCATAATGGCGACGGCAATGGTGACGTCAGCCGACGGCAGATGCCGCGCATCGAGCCAGTTATGGGCGATCCAGGGCGTGGCAAGCCAGCCGATGACCACCAGAATCAGCGTGGAGATAAGGAAGAACTTCGACAGCGCGGAGAAGAGCGCCGGGAACCAGATAAATTCCGCCTGGTTAGCGCGATAGCGCGCCGCTTCACGCATCAGCGTGGTCGATACGCCGGCGTCGAGCAGCTGGAGCCAGGTTAACAGAATCGAGAAAAAACCCACTAGCCCGTAAGCTTCCATCCCGAGATGTTGAATATAAAGCGGCACGACCAGAATACCTGACAGCGTCAGGTAAATCTGACCGACATAATTGGCGATCGCGTTACGTTTTATTGACATATGTATGATTGTATCTGGGCAGTTTTCTCGGAGGTCACAAGCGTGGCACACATCATCGGAGCTGCCTACCAGACATAGTCTTAAATTTATCTCTGGCGCTACGCGCCAGATTAAATCTGAGCTGGCGCGAAATAAGCCAGAAAGTGAAATAACATTTATTCGCGTTGAATAAGGTCCGGCAGGCAGGCATTCCAGCAGCAGCGAAAAAGTCAGGCCGCTTTTTTCAGCTCTTTTGTAACCTTATATTTTTGCAGCTGGATAAACAGGCGCGGGCGATTAATAAGCAGCCACTCTTTGAAGTTAACCGGCTTAAACTTGCCGCCCATATAACGAATCGCGTTAATGACATATTCCGGCACCGGCGTGCCGTTGTAGAGCGACAGATAAATCATCAGGCGGAACGAGTGCATTAAATAGGCTTTTTCCAGCTGCTTCTTCAGCGGCGAATGATCTAAATTCTGCTTAAGTATGCCGTAGGTCTGCATAAAGGCGTTGTAGCGCTGCAGAAAATAGTCATCATTTTTACGGCTGTTAGTCAGCGAGCCGCTGCGGACGCGCTGAAGATAGTAAACGTGCTGGCTCACCCAGGCGCGCGTCGCCTGAACGAAGACCGACAGCGTGAATTTATGATCCTCATGCACGCGATCGACAAAACGCAGGCCGTGCTGCACGATAAGGCTTCTTTTCACCGCGTAATTCCAGGCTGCGGAGGTATAGGAGCCGTTATTGAGCAGACGCGACAGCACCTGCTGCGGCGACTGCAGGCCGAACTGGTCGTGGCGCACTTTCGGACGGGTCTGGTTTTCACGGCCATCCTCAAACATCTGCGAACTAAAGCAAAACAGGTCAACGTCAGGGTGCGCGGCAGTGACCTGCTGCAGTTCGGCCACAAAGCCTTCCGGTACGATATCGTCTGGATCGCAGAAGAAAACAAACTCCCCCTGCGCGGCGTCGATGCCGGTATCACGCGCTTTACCCGCGCCGCCGTTGGGGGTGGTGATAATGCGAACCTGTGGCTGGTGGCCATATTTCTGCTCTACCAGCGCCAGGGTTCCGTCAGTGGAGCTGTCGTTAACAATGATAATTTCCGTGGTCGCGTCAGCCTGACGCAACAGGGAGTCGACACATTCGACAATATATTTTTCCACGTTATAAGTGGGAATGATGACTGATAGCAGCGTCTTTGCCATACATCTTTCTCTGGTTCGATTAAAAGAAAAAGCACGAGCATTACACAAATATTAAATTTGTGTTAAAGCATGGCGCAGAAAGAATTAAACGAGACGCAATCAGCGAATCTCTTCTCATGGTGAAATAGTATAAGCAGAAGATTTTTTCTATTAACAGGGCCAGCCTTTTATTAAGAGGCGCGTCCGGCGCTGAATCTATCACGGCAGGTAAAGTATCGAAGGAGATGCGCAGCGGTTACTTTACTTCGCTTAACTTTTCTGGCGAAACAGGCAACATTTTTAAACGTAAAAAAGGTCACAAAGCGTTTCAGTCTGGTTACTTTATTATCACTGAACGGAATTTATCTCTCCTTAACTGCCGCCGCCTGCATGGCGATATTCTGATAATAGCGATAGCGGCCCCCCAGCCCATCAGGCATAGTGACATTTGTCACATTTTTGCGCTTAACAGCGCGCCAAAAAGTTTGCCGGTTACATATTGCGCGGTTTAGCTAACCTGATTACTTCCCCTGTTCCCCCAGTATGCAAATACTTTTGCTGCTATTTGTTTAGCCGGAGTAAAGAATCCGTCTGGACCTGCTTTAGTCTTTTAGGATTTTTCTAAAGCCCGCACCGTCCGCTGCGGCAACCCTTTCATTAATAAAGCAGCGCGTTTTGCACTTTTCACCTTTAGATTGCCGGATAAATCATTTAAGCCCTCCTCCCCGCTCTGTCAGGATGTGAGCATCAGTTCTCAACAATAGCTAATCAATAACTTTCAGTTATAAGGAGTAACGATGCGAGTTATTACGCTAGCTGGCAGCCCGCGTTTCCCGTCACGTTCAACCTCGCTGCTTACCCTTTGCCAGCGCGCGCTGGAAGCGCGTGGCGTTGAGGTTATCCCCTGGAATATCCAGAACTTTCAGCCAGACGATCTGATTAATGCGCGTTTCGATGCCCCGGCGCTGCTGGCGCTGCGCGACGATCTGCTCGCCGCCGACGGCGTTATCGTCGCCACGCCGGTTTATAAAGCCTCTTTCTCCGGCGCGCTGAAAACCCTGCTCGATCTGCTGCCCGAACGCGCCCTGGAGCACAAAGTCGTGCTGCCGCTGGCCAGCGGCGGCAGCGTGGCGCATATGCTCGCGGTCGATTACGCCCTGAAGCCAGTGCTGAACGCGCTGAAGGCGCAGGAGATCCTGCACGGCGTATTTGCCGAAGATCATCAGATTACCCATTACGATCGCCAGCCGGAGCTGCAGGCAGCGCTGGCGCGCCGGCTCGATGAGGCGGTGGAGGCGTTCTGGCTGGCGTTGACCCGCCATCATAAGCCGCTGGCTCAGGCTGTTTAAAGGAAGAAACCGATATGAAAAGCATCACTGGCTGGCTACTCGCCGCACTTGCCGTACTGAGCCTGCAGGCGCAGGCGGCGGACGCCCCCGCGCAGATTCGCATCGGCTATCAGAAAGGTTCCGTCAGCATGGTGCTGGCGAAATCGCACCGGCTGCTGGAGCAGCGTTTCCCCGATACCAAAATCCAGTGGATCGAATTTCCCGCGGGTCCGCAGATGCTGGAGGCGCTGAACGTCGACAGTATCGACCTGGGCAGCACCGGCGATATACCGCCGCTGTTTGCTCAGGCGGCGGGTGCCGATCTGCTTTACGTCGGCTCGGAGCCGCCTAAGCCGAAAGCGGAGGTGATCCTGGTAGCGAAGAACAGTCCGCTCAACAGCGTCGCCGATCTGAAAGGGAAAAAGGTCGCGTTTCAAAAAGGCTCCAGCTCCCACAATCTGCTGCTGCGCGCGCTGCAGCGTGAAGGGCTGAGCTTTAAGGATATTCAGCCGGTTTATCTGACGCCCGCCGATGCCCGCGCCGCCTTTCAGCAGGGCGACGTAGACGCCTGGGCGATCTGGGATCCCTACTACTCCGCCGCGCTGCAGCAGGGCAACGTGCGCGTGCTGGCCGACGGCAGCCAGCTTAATCTGACCGGATCGTTCTATCTGGCGACGCGCAAGTTTACCGAGCAGAACGGCGCTTTCGTGCAGCAGGTGCTGGATACCTTTAGCCAGGCTGACGCGCTGACGCAGAGCCAGCGTGAGCAGAGTATCGATCTGCTTGCCGCCGCGATGGGCCTGCCGAAGCCGGTTATCGCCAGCTACCTCGATCACCGTCCGCCGACCCATATTTCGCCGGTCAGCGCGCAAACCGCCGCTGCGCAGCAGCATACCGCCGACCTGTTTTATTCCAGCCACCTGGTGCCGGTAAAACTGACGATCGCCGATCGCATCTGGCATCCCAGCAACCCTCTTCAGTAAGGAGCGAATAATGAGCTTATCCGTATTCTGGTTTCTCCCGACGCACGGCGACGGACACTATCTTGGCACCTCAGAAGGGGCGCGCCCGGTCGACCACGGCTATTTGCAACAGATCGCGCAGGCCGCTGACCGTCTGGGCTTCGGCGGCGTGCTAATCCCTACCGGTCGCTCGTGCGAAGACGCCTGGCTGGTGGCCGCCTCGCTGATCCCGGTGACGCAGCGCCTGCGCTTTCTGGTGGCGCTGCGCCCCGGTGTGATTTCGCCGACCCAGGCGGCGCGCCAGGCCGCGACGCTGGATCGCCTCTCTAACGGCCGCGCGCTGTTCAATCTGGTGACCGGCGGCGATCCGGAAGAGCTGGCGGGCGACGGCGTCTTTCTCGACCACCATGAGCGCTATGTCGAGTCGGCGGAGTTTACCCGCGTCTGGCGTCGCGTGCTGGAGGGCGAAACGGTCGATTACGCCGGCAAGTATGTGAAGGTGCGCGGCGCGCGCCTGCTGTTCGACCCGGTGCAGCAGCCACGTCCGCCGCTCTGGTTCGGCGGCTCCTCCGAACCGGCGCAGGAGCTCGCCGCTGAACAGGTCGACGTCTACCTCACCTGGGGCGAACCGCCGGCGCTGGTAAAAGAGAAGATTGAACAGGTGCGCGCCAAAGCGGCGGCGCAAGGACGCAAGGTACGCTTCGGCATCCGTCTGCACGTTATCGTTCGTGAAACCAGCGATGAAGCCTGGCGCGCCGCCGATCGTCTGATTGCCCATCTCGACGACGCCACTATTGCGAAGGCGCAGGCCGCCTTCGCCCGCACCGATTCCGTCGGCCAGCAGCGTATGGCGGCGCTGCACAGCGGCCGCCGCGACCAGCTGGAAATCAGTCCGAACCTGTGGGCGGGCGTTGGCCTGGTGCGCGGCGGTGCAGGCACTGCGCTGGTGGGCGATGGCCCAACGGTTGCCGCGCGCATGCAGGAGTACGCCGACCTCGGCATCGAGACCTTTATTCTTTCCGGCTATCCGCATCTGGAAGAGGCGTATCGCGTCGGCGAGCTGCTCTTCCCGCATCTCGACCTTGAGGTGCCGCAGATCCCGCAACCGCGCAACGTGCAGGCGTTTGGCGAAACCGTCGCCAACGATTTCCGCCCGCAGAAAGTGTCGCAGAGCTGAGAGAGAGATCATGGCGAAAACCACTAAACGCATTACCAACCAGCTGGTGCCCTGGGTGTTCCCGGCGCTGCTGGTGGTGGTCTGGCAAATTGCCTCGCAGACCGGGCTGCTTTCGACGCGCATTCTGCCGTCGCCGGAAAATATCGTTATCACCTTCTGGCATCTGGCCGCCAGCGGCGAGCTGTGGCAGCACCTTGCCATTAGCGGCTGGCGTGCGCTGATCGGCTTTAGCATCGGCGGCTCCATTGGGCTGCTGCTGGGGCTGATCACCGGCACCTCGCGTCTGGGCGAGCGGCTGCTCGACACCTCAGTGCAGATGCTGCGCAACGTGCCGCATCTGGCGCTGATCCCGCTGGTGATCCTCTGGTTCGGCATCGACGAGGCGGCGAAGATTTTTCTGGTGGCGCTCGGCACGCTGTTTCCGATCTACCTCAATACCTACCACGGCATTCGCAATATCGATCGCGGCCTGGTAGAGATGGCGCGCAGCTACGGCCTTTCGGGCTGGAGCCTGTTTCTTCAGGTTATCCTGCCCGGCGCCCTGCCCTCGATTATGGTCGGCGTACGTTTCGCGCTCGGCCTGATGTGGCTGACGCTGATTGTCGCCGAGACGATTTCCGCTAACTCGGGCATCGGCTATCTGGCGATGAACGCGCGTGAATTCCTGCAAACCGACGTGGTGGTGGTCGCCATTATTCTTTACGCCCTGCTCGGCAAGCTGGCGGATGTCGCCGCCCTGCTGCTGGAGCGCATCTGGCTGCGCTGGCATCCGGCTTATCAACTGAAGGAGGAGAACGCATGAGCACTTCACTCTCTCCGGCGCGACTAAATGCCGGTACGCCGGTCGGCGTCAACGGCGTCAGCAAGCAGTATGGCAGCCGCACTATCCTGAATAATATCGATCTGCATATTCCCTCCGGCCAGTTTGTCGCGGTGGTGGGACGCAGCGGCTGCGGCAAGAGTACGCTGCTGCGCCTGCTGGCGGGGCTGGAGCAGACCACGCGGGGCGAGCTGCTGGCGGGCAACGCGCCGCTGCACACCGCGCGTGAAGATACCCGCCTGATGTTTCAGGATGCGCGCCTGCTGCCGTGGAAACGGGTGATCGATAATGTCGGTCTCGGCCTGAAGGGGCGCGAATGGCGCAGCGCGGCGCTGGAAGCGCTGGAGGCGGTCGGGCTGGCAGAGCGCGCTAATGAGTGGCCCGCCGCACTCTCCGGCGGCCAGAAGCAGCGTGTGGCGCTGGCGCGTGCGCTGATCCACCGTCCGGGGCTGCTGCTGCTCGACGAGCCGCTCGGCGCCCTTGACGCGCTGACGCGTATTGAAATGCAGGGGCTGATTGAGTCGCTATGGCAGCAGCACCATTTTACCGTGCTGCTGGTGACCCATGACGTCAGCGAAGCCGTCGCGATGGCGGATCGCGTGCTGCTGATCGAAGAGGGACAGATTGGGCTTGATTTGCTGGTGGACCTGCCACGTCCGCGTCGTCGCGGATCGGTCAGGCTGGCGGAGCTGGAGGCGGAGGTGCTGGATCGCGTGATGCGCCGCAGCGAAAGCGAGCAGCCGGTGCGCTACGCCCACCAGCGTTAAAGCAAACGGCACCCTGGCATAATACGCGAATGGCAGGGTCCGAAGAGCAAAGCGTCCCGCGACAGGGATGTCGCGGGTCGAGCGCGCATGGATGCCTTGAGCGACTTTGCGATCGGACCCTGCCATCCGCGTCAGCACCGTTGTTGGCTAACCAAAAGGCGGGATTTACCCGCCTTTGCCGCTTAAGCGTTCAGCGCGCGGGTGATCTTCTCATAGAGATCGCCCGACAGCTTATCCAGCCCCTGCAGCGTCACCAGCGCCTGACGCATCATCGCCTGACGATCGGCATCGTAGCGCTTCAGACGGATCAGCGGCTCGATCATCCGTGCCGCTACCTGCGGATTGCGGGTATTAAGATCGGTCAGCATCTCCACCAGGAACTGATAGCCGCTGCCGTCTTTAGCGTGGAACGCTGACGGGTTGCCGGAAACGAACGCGCCGATCAGCGCGCGGATGCGGTTGGGATTGCTCATGGTGAACGAGCGATGATGCAGCAGCTCGCGCACCTTCTGCAAGGCGTCCGGCGACGGGCTGGTCGCCTGCAGCATCAGCCACTTGTCCATCACCAGGCCATCCCGATGCCAGCGCTCGTCGTAGTGCGCCAGCAGCGCGCCGCGGCACGGCAGCTGCGCCGCAACCGACGCCGCCAGCGCCGCCAGCGCATCCGTCATATTGTTCGCCTGCTGATACTGCGTCTGTACCAGCCTGTCCGCCAGCGCGGTTTCGCCGAACGCCAGATAGTACAGGCAGACATTCTTCAGGGCGCGCTGCCCCATCGCGTCGTGCTCAATGCGGTACTCGCCCTGCTGATTAGCGTTGTAGACGGCATAGAACTCATCCGCCAGCTCGGCGGCCAGCGTGCGCACCAGCGCTTCACGCACCACCGCAATGGCCTGGGGATCGATCACCTCGAACAGCTCGGCGATCTCATTCTCTCCCGGCAGCGTCAGGATCTGTGCGGTCAGTGCCGGATCGCGCCCCTCATCCAGCAGAACCGCGCGGAAGGCGTCGGCAACGTGCAGCGGCAGCGAGAGCGGCTGGCCCTGCTGATGGCGCGCCACGTTAAGGCGGATATAGGTAGCCAGCAGGCTCTGCGCCGCATCCCAGCGCGCAAAGTCGTTGCGCGCGTGGCGCATCAGGAAGGTAAGCTGAGCGTCGCTCCACTTATAGTCGAGCTTCACCGGCGCGGAGAATTCGCGCAGCAGCGACGGCACCGGCTGGAAGTAGACGTTATCGAAGATAAAGGTCTGGAACTCCTCGGTCACGTTCAGCACGTGGTGCACCGGATGGCCATTGTGCTGCAGCGGGATCACCTTGCCTTCGCCGTCATAGAGCTCGATATCGAGCGGGATATGCAGCGGCAGCTTCTCTTTCTGATCGGCAGTGGGCGGCGTGTGCTGCGTGACGTGCAGCGTATACTGCTCCAGCTCGGGGTTATAGTCGTCGCGCACCGTCAGCACCGGTGTGCCGCTCTGGCTGTACCAGCGGCGGAACTGCGACAGATCGACATTGGAGGCATCTTCCATCGCCTGCACAAAGTCGTCGCAGGTCGCCGCGCTGCCGTCGTGGCGCTCAAAATAGAGCTGCATTCCTTTCTGGAAGTTCTCTTCGCCAAGCAGCGTGTGCATCATGCGGATCACTTCCGATCCCTTCTCGTAGACGGTCAGGGTATAGAAGTTGTTCATCTCCATCACCTGATCCGGGCGGATCGGGTGCGCCATCGGGCTGGCATCCTCGGCGAACTGCGCGCCGCGCATTACGCGTACGTTATCGATGCGGTTAACCGCGCGCGAGCCAAGATCGGAGCTGAACTCCTGGTCGCGGAACACCGTCAGCCCCTCTTTCAGGCTGAGCTGGAACCAGTCGCGGCAGGTAACGCGGTTGCCGGTCCAGTTGTGGAAATATTCGTGGCCGATCACCGCTTCGATACCGAGATAGTCTTTATCGGTGGCCGTTTCCGCCTTCGCCAGCACATATTTAGAGTTAAAGACGTTCAGCCCTTTATTCTCCATCGCCCCCATATTGAAGAAGTCGACGGCAACAATCATAAAGATGTCGAGGTCATACTCGAGGCCGAAGCGCTCCTCGTCCCACTTCATGCTGTTTTTCAGCGAAGTCATCGCCCAGTCGGCGCGATCCAGATTGCCGCGGTCAACGAAGATCTCCAGCGCCACGTCGCGGCCAGAACGGGTTGTAAAGCTGTCGCGCAGCACGTCGAAATCGCCCGCGACCAGCGCAAAGAGATAGCAGGGCTTCGGGAAGGGATCCTGCCATTTCACCCAGTGTTTGCCCTGCTCCGCTTTGCCGCCGTCGATGCGGTTGCCGTTGGAGAGCAGGTAGGGATAGCGCGCTTCGTCAGCGATAATCGTGGTGGTAAAGCGCGCCAGCACATCCGGGCGATCCAGATACCAGGTAATATGGCGGAAGCCTTCCGCTTCGCACTGGGTGCAGAGCGCTTCGCCAGACTGATAGAGCCCTTCCAGCGCGGTATTTTTATCGGGATGGATATCGTTGACGATCCTGAGCTGAAACTGCTCCGGCAGCTGGCTCAGCACCAGCGCGCCCTCTTCCTGACGGTACGCGCTCCAGGGCGCGCCATCCACTTCAATGGCGATCAGGGTTAACGCTTCGCCATCGAGACGCAGCTCAGCCTGCGCATCGCCGAGACGTTTAACCTGGCTGATGGCGGTGACGCGCGTTGTCGCGGCGTCGAGCGCAAAGGTCAGGTCGATGTCGGTGATGGTGTAATCCGGCGCACGATAGTCGTGGCGATATTTAATTTGGGGCTGTTGCGTCATATTCCGTCTCGCATTGTTATAGGTTTACCGCCAAAGTCTAAGCGCGTTGCCTTTAGCTTGCCATGCACAATGCGCATCGCGGCATAAATAGCTACAATTCATTAACAACGGCACGTTTTACCCTCGACCCACAGGCGTGAAATATGCTGTGATCGGTCGCAGTTACTGATTTATACTCCTGCGTCTTTATGACTTTCACACACCGGGCTCTGCGCCGCCGAACAGGATGCTGAAACGCACCATGACAGGACATGCTTCCCCGATACTAACTTCCCTGCTGGATACTGACGCCTACAAGCTTCATATGCAGCAAGCCGTCTTCCACCGTTATCATGACGTCACGGTGGCGGCTGAGTTTCGTTGCCGCGGCGACGATCTGCTCGGTCTCTATGCGAACGAGATTCGCGAGGCCATTAACGCCATGCAGACGCTAGCGCTGACCGATGACGAATATACGTATCTCTCCAGCCTGCCCTTCTTCCACGCCGACTACCTTAACTGGCTGCGCGATTTTCGTTATAACCCCGACCAGGTGCAGGTGCGCAATCGCGACGGCCATCTCGCTATCCGCATCACCGGGCCCTGGCGCGAGGTCATTCTCTGGGAGGTGCCGCTGCTGGCGCTGATCAGCGAGGTAGTGCATCGCCACCGTTCACCGCTGGTGGGCGCGCAGCAGGCGGTTGACCATCTGCAGCAGAAGCTGAGCGCTTTTCGGCGCGAGGTTGCCGACATCGATATGTCGCGCTTTCGCCTGATGGACTTCGGCACCCGCCGTCGTTTTTCGCAGGAGGTGCAGCAGGCCATCGTCGCCACCCTGAAGCAGGAGTTCCCCTGGCTGATTGGCACCAGCAACTACGATCTGGCGCGCCGCCTGGCGCTGACGCCGGTCGGCACCCAGGCGCACGAGTGGTTTCAGGCCTTTCAGCAAATCAGCCCGGTGCTGGCCAACAGCCAGCGCGCGGCGCTGCAGGCGTGGCTCGACGAGTATGACGGCGAGCTGGGCATCGCGCTGACCGACTGCATCGCGATGGACGCTTTTCTGCGCGACTTCGGCGTCAACTTCGCCAGCCGCTATCAGGGGCTGCGCCACGATTCAGGCGATCCCGTCGAATGGGGCGAAAAGGCGCTGGCCCACTATGAGAAGCTGGGCATCGATCCGCACAGCAAAACCCTGGTCTTTTCCGACAATCTCGATCTGGATAAGGCGCTGGCGCTCTATCGCCACTTCGGCCAGCGCGCCGGCGTAGTGTTTGGCATCGGCACGCGCCTGACCTGCGATATTCCCGGCGTCAGGCCGCTCAATATCGTGATTAAACTGGTGGAGTGCAACGGCAAGCCGGTGGCGAAGCTCTCTGACAGTCCGGGCAAAACCATCTGTCAGGATCAGGCCTTCGTTCGCGCCCTGCGCAAAGCCTTCGATTTGCCGCTGGTGAAAAAAGCCAGCTAACCCTCGCTTTATCGGGGCGTTGACGCGCCCCGCTTCTGCTGTAATAAATCTCCCCTCCCGCCGGATTTTGCTTGTTTCCTTGCGACTCGCAAGTAACATAGCAACACCCCGGTCTGGGGAGATTGTTTAAACTCACTTCTTCTATATAGAGAGATATTTATGAGCGTAGTGCCTGTAGCGGACGTACTGCACGGTCGCGTCGCGGTTGACAGTGAAGTCACCGTACGTGGTTGGGTGCGTACCCGCAGAGATTCAAAAGCCGGTCTTTCCTTCGTCGCCGTTTATGACGGTTCCTGCTTTAATCCCGTTCAGGCCGTTGTGAATAATTCTCTGAATAATTATCAGGATGAGGTTCTGCACCTGACCACCGGCTGCTCCGTGATCGTGACCGGCACCGTGGTGGCCTCACCGGGCCAGGGCCAGGCGTTTGAGATTCAGGCGACCCGCGTGGAAGTGACCGGCTGGGTGGACGATCCCGACACCTATCCGATGGCGGCGAAGCGTCACAGCATCGAATACCTGCGTGAAGTGGCGCACCTGCGTCCGCGCACCAACCTGATCGGCGCCGTGGCGCGCGTACGCCATACCCTGGCGCAGGCGCTGCATCGCTTCTTCCACGAAAACGGCTACTTCTGGGTGTCGACGCCGCTGATCACCGCTTCAGACACCGAAGGTGCTGGCGAGATGTTCCGCGTCTCAACGCTGGATCTGGAAAACCTGCCGCGCACGCCGCAGGGCGCCGTGGACTTTAACGAAGATTTCTTCGGTAAAGAGGCCTTCCTGACCGTTTCCGGCCAGCTGAACGGTGAAACCTACGCCTGTGCCCTGTCGAAAATCTACACCTTCGGCCCCACCTTCCGCGCGGAAAACTCCAACACCAGCCGCCACCTGGCGGAGTTCTGGATGCTGGAGCCGGAAATTGCCTTCGCCACGCTGGATGACGCCGCCGCGCTCGCCGAAGCGATGCTGAAATATGTGTTCAAAGCGGTACTGGACGAGCGCGCTGACGATATGGCGTTCTTTGCCGAGCGCGTGGATAAAGAGGCGGTTGAGCGTCTGCAGCGCTTTATCTCCACCGACTTTGCGCAGGTTGACTACACCGACGCCATTAGCATTCTGGAAAACTGCGGGCAGACCTTTGAGAACCCGGTCTCCTGGGGCATCGATCTCTCTTCCGAGCATGAGCGCTATCTGGCCGAGCAGCACTTTAAAGCGCCGGTGGTGGTGAAAAACTACCCGAAAGATATCAAAGCGTTCTATATGCGCCTTAACGAAGACAATAAAACCGTGGCGGCGATGGACGTGCTCGCGCCGGGCATCGGCGAAATTATTGGCGGTTCGCAGCGTGAAGAGCGTCTCGACGTGCTGGACGCGCGTATGGAAGAGATGGGCCTGAACAAAGAAGATTACTGGTGGTATCGCGATCTGCGCCGCTACGGCACCGTGCCCCATTCCGGCTTTGGTTTAGGCTTTGAACGTTTAATCGCCTATGTCACCGGCGTACAAAATGTAAGGGACGTTATCCCTTTCCCACGTACCCCGCGTAATGCAAATTTCTAAAATTATCTATTAATTATAAGAAATTCATATATATAACGAGGTCGGCACTGCCGGCCTTTTTTTATTTTTGTAAATTTTGAGTTCTCTCACAAAGTTCCCCGATATTTACATTTTGTAATACAAATTTTCTTTTAGAAACCAGATTACGAGTTTAGTAGCATTTTCAGTGTGGCATATCCCGCTTCGGGATGGAAAGATGCGTGCAGACACAGGAAGACACCAAACTTCTTTCAGGGTTCCGTAACGGTTTCTTGACGGCAGTGGCAGGTGTCCGAATAAACTCCAATGAGGGTAATAAATAATGATGAAGCGCAACATTCTTGCAGTGGTTATCCCTGCTCTGTTAGCTGCAGGTGCAGCAAACGCAGCAGAAATTTATAATAAAGACGGCAACAAGCTGGACCTGTATGGCAAGGCTGTTGGTCTGCACTATTTCTCTGATAATACTGATAACGATGGCGATAAAACTTATGTTCGCTTCGGCTTCAAGGGTGAAACTCAGATTAACGACCAGCTGACCGGTTACGGCCAGTGGGAATACAACGTTCAGGCTAACAACTCTGAAGGCTCTTCTGACGCTCAGGACGGCAACCGCACCCGTCTGGGCTTTGCCGGTCTGAAATTCGGCGACGCTGGTTCAATCGACTACGGTCGTAACTACGGCGTTGTCTACGACGCCATCGGCTGGACCGATATGCTGCCAGAATTCGGCGGCGACTCTGGCTATTCAGACAACTTTATGAACGGTCGTAGCACCGGCCTGCTGACCTACCGCAACAAAAACTTCTTCGGCCTGGTAGATGGCTGGGACTTCGCGGCACAGTATCAGGGTAAAAACGAGCGCTCCGACATCCGTCGTGCGAACGGCGACGGCTGGGGCCTGTCAACCTCCTACACCTCGCCGATCGGCCTGGGCATCGTAGGCGCATACAGCAGCAGCGATCGTACCGACAGCCAGGCGGCTGGCGTAGTCGCTCCGGATGGCTCAGTTGTTGGTCAGGGCAAACGCGCTGAAAACTGGGCAACTGCAATCAAATATGACGCCAACAACGTCTACCTGGCGGCTTACTACGGTGAAACCCGTAATTCTACGCCGTTCGATCTGGCAACCGGTCCGACCACCACTACCACTGCTTACGCTAACAAAGCACAGAACATCGAGCTGGTTGCACAGTATCAGTTCGACTTCGGTCTGCGTCCGTCTATCGCCTACGTGCAGTCTAAAGGCAAAGACATCGAAGGCGTGGGCGATGCTGACCTGGTTAAATACATCGACGTGGGCGCAACCTACTACTTCAACAAAAACATGTCGACCTATGTTGACTATCAGATCAACCAGCTGGATGACAACAACCGCCTGGGTCTGAACACCGACGACACCGTAGCAGTAGGCCTGGTTTACCAGTTCTAAGTTACCTGTCCCAGAAAAAACGGAGCTTCGGCTCCGTTTTTTTATGCCTGCTATTCGCCCCTTAGCGACGCCCTTGTTATGTTTTTCCTGCGCCCGCGTCATCTTCGACGCCCGGCAACGATTTTTTGCGTAAACGGTTGGCAATGCGCAGCGCTGACGTTAACCTGAAGGCTCATTTCGTTAAAGTTCACGCTACTGGACACGACTCATGTTTGAATCTATCTCTGCGGCACCCGCCGATCCTATTCTTGGGCTGGCCGATCTGTTTCGCGCTGATGACCGCCCGCACAAAATCAACCTTGGCATCGGCGTTTATAAAGATGAAACCGGCAATACGCCGGTGCTCACCAGCGTAAAAAAAGCCGAGCAGTATCTGCTGGAAAACGAGACCACAAAAAATTACCTCAGCATTGATGGCCTGGCCGATTTTGCGCGCTGTACTCAGGAGCTGCTGTTTGGCGCAGAGAACCCGCTGATTGTCGCTGGCCGCGCGCGCACCGCGCAGACCCCCGGCGGCACCGGCGCACTGCGCGTTGCGGCAGATTTTCTCGCCACGCAGACGACGGTTAAGCGCGTCTGGGTGAGCAATCCAAGCTGGCCGAACCATAAAAATGTGTTTAACGCAGCGGGTCTGGAGGTGTGCGAATACGCTTACTACGATGCGGAAAACCACCAGCTCGACTTTGACGGCATGCTGGCCGCGCTGCAGGAAGCCAAAGCAGGCGATGTGGTTCTGTTCCACGGCTGCTGCCATAACCCGACCGGCATCGATCCCACGGCAGAGCAGTGGAGCCAGCTGGCGCAGCTCTCTCAGGCAAAAGGCTGGCTGCCGCTATTCGATTTCGCCTATCAGGGCTTTGCGCGCGGCCTGAATGAAGATGCGGAAGGCTTGCGTATTTTCGCCGCCTCGCATCAGGAGCTGATTGTCGCCAGCTCTTACTCTAAAAACTTCGGCTTATACAATGAGCGTGTAGGCGCCATCACCCTGGTGGCGGCCGATGCAGCGACCGCTGACACCGCCTTTAGCCAGGTGAAGTACACCATTCGCGCCAACTACTCCAACCCGCCGGCGCACGGCGCCGCGGTAGTGGCAACCATACTCAGCAATCAGGCGCTGCGTACCATCTGGGAGCAGGAGCTGACCGATATGCGTCAGCGCATCCAGCGTATGCGTCAGCTGTTTGTGAATACCCTGGCGGAGAAAGGCGCAACGCGCGATTTCAGCTTTATTATCCAGCAGAACGGCATGTTCTCTTTTAGCGGCCTGACCAAAGATCAGGTTATCCGTCTGCGTGACGAGTTTGCCGTCTATGCGGTCAATTCCGGCCGGGTGAACGTGGCGGGTATGACGCCAGATAATATGTCGGCGCTGTGCGAGGCGATTGTCGCAGTGCTGTAAAACAGCCGCACATCCCGCGCCCGCGCGGGATGCTTTGCGCTGAGACGCCTGCGTCAGGAGAGAGAATGGGCCGCTACGGCCCATTTTTTATTGCAGAAAAGGATTGCTGATACGTTCGCGCCCCAGCGTCGAGATGCTGCCGTGGCCGGGAACAAAGGTAATATCGTCACCCAGCGGCAGCAGCTTCTCTTTAATTGAGGCGATCAAATCCTGATGGCTGCCCTGCGGGAAATCGATTCGCCCTACGCCGCCGTGGAAAATCACATCGCCGGAAATCAGCAGACGGCCTGCGCGGTCGAAAAAGACGATATGGCCGGGCGTATGCCCCGGCGTATGCAGGATCGCCAGCTCCACCTCACCGACCTGCACGCTGTCGCCCTCCTCCAGCCAGCGATCTGGCGTAAGGGGCGCACACTCAGCCAGACCAAACATGCGGCTCTGCGTCGGCAGCGCGTCCAGCCAGAAGGCATCCAGCCGGTGCGGGCCAACAACTGGCACCTGATAGTGCGCCGCCAGCTCCGCCGCCGCGCCGACGTGATCCAGATGGCCGTGCGTCAGTAAAATCTGGCGAGGGGTAAGATCGAGCTGCTGGAGCGTTGCGATAATGGTCGCCGCATCGCCGCCGGGATCGACCAGGGCGGCGTCGCGCGTCGCCTCACACCAGATAACCGAACAGTTCTGCGCAAAGGCGGTAACGGGAATAATGTGGTAGTTCATAACGCTCCATGGCCGGCGCACGCAGCGTTGCCGGCGTCATTACCAGTGCCGTACCGGCCCGGTATCAATATGAACGAAGTTGCTGCGAGGATAATATCCTACACCACCCGCGCGCATTGTTAAGGCCGCTTTGCGGATGTTATTCAGCGCAATGCCTTCGATATGAAAATCCATCGCCTGCCCTTTGGTGTGATAGCTGTGCTTCGCTACGCCCGGGCCGCTTTCGCGCAGCATATTGTTGGTCGCCAGCGAGCGATAGCCGGAGACCAGCTGGATCGGCTTGCGGGTTCCCAGCAGCGTCTGCAGTCGATAGATCTGATCGAAGAGATGGGGATCGATGCTTTTCGTCAGATTGGCGCGATAATCGCGGAAAAAGTGGTTCAGGCGAGCCAGCTCGCTCTTATCGTAACTTTTCCCATTAAAAAACTCAGTTTTAAGGGTTTCACCGGTGTGAAGATTGCTCAGCGTCAGCACGCGAGGACGCGACGTTGAAAGCGAGGCGATAGCGGCGTCAGGCAGCAGCGCCATGCCGGCCACAGCCGTTCCGCCAAGAAGCAATTTGCGACGTGTTAAGTTAAAACTGGACATGAAAAACGGTTACCTGAGATTGAAGCCAACGAAATGTGCAAAAACCGCACAAGGCCGAACCATAACCGGCTGGCCGGGTCACGTCAACCGACCTTACTCAGGTTTGTGCGGCGACCCTCATCAGGGTCGCCAGAGTAAAACAGAGCAAAAAAGAGGTGGGTAGAACAACAGCGGTTAAAAATCAAGGATTAGAGCAGTAGCTGCCCTGCGCGCGTGAGCACCTGGCTACCCGAACGCGCCGGATTATCATAATTGTAAATATCTGTGCGGAATTGCGGCTTGCCGTCATCAGCGACCCAGGCGGTCAGATAGTACAAATTAACCGGAATGCGATGGCGGATCGGAACATAACGCGTATCCCCCTGTTTTAGCTGATCGGAGATGCGAGAGTCATTCCAGCCAGCATCCTGCAGCAGCAGTCCCGCCAGCTCTGACGCTTTATTGACGCGTACGCAGCCTGAGCTGAGCGCGCGGATATCGCGCTGGAACAAGGCGTGGTTGGGCGTGTCGTGCAGGTAGATCGCGTCCGAACTCGGCATGTTGAACTTATAGCGGCCCAGCGAGTTGGTGTTGCCCGGCGCCTGGCGCAGGCGATAGGGGAACGACGAGGCGGAGACCATGCTCCAGTCAATCATGCTGGGATCGATAACCTCCGCGTCCGCGCTCCAGCCGGAGAGCAGCGTATAGCCGTGCTTGTAGAGATAGCTCGGATCCTGCTTCACCCTGGGAATGATGTCCTGACGCACCAGCGTCGTCGGCACGTTCCACGGCGGGTTAAGCACCACGTTATTCAGCGCGCTGCGCATCAGCGGCGTTTTACGGTCGGGACGCCCGACAATCACGCGCGACGACAGGATCTTGTTGCCGTTGTTGTAGTAGGTCAGCGAGAAGTTAGGGATATTGACCATGATGCCGTTGTGCATATCGTCTGGCAGCAGACGCAAACGCTGGATATTTAGCGCCAGCAGCGCGGCGCGCATCTGCGGCGTCACGTTAAGCCATTCACGGGTACGCGGCCCGATAGCGCCGTCGCTGCCGAGCCCTTGCCACTGCTGGAAGCGTTTAACGCCCTCTACCAGCGCGGCGTCATAGACGTTATCGCTGACCGCATCAGCGGTGCCGTTCTGCACGCTGCCCGCCTGCTGCGGCGTCTGCGCAGCGAGATCGCCAACGCTGGCGGCCGATGGGCTGACCGCCACAGGCTGACCGCTCTGGCTCACTGGAACCGGCGCGGTCGGCACCGCATCGTCCGCAGGACCCGGCGCGACCGGCTGCGCGGCGAGCATGCCGGTGCGCCGTAAGATTTCGCGCAGCGCCGGAACGTCATCGCTCACCTGACCCGGCCGCAGCGTTTCACGATTCTTCAGCTGGGGCCAGGGGCGCGAGTCGCTCAGCAACTGCTTCAGCGCGGCGTGCATCGGCGCATATTGCGGATGCTGCGGCACCAGCGAAGCGACAAAGGCAGCGGATCCGCCAGCCAGCACCGCATTTTGCCACTGATTAACTACCGATACCGACGGCTGCGCCAGCTTGTAGGGCACATTGCTGTAGAGCCAGCTTTCGCCCTGCGTCGGTACGCTGGAGACGAACTGCAGATAGCCCAGCATGGCGTCGCTCAGCACCACGTCGCGCGCAAAGCCGGTGATGCCGGGATCGGTCAGACGATCGACCCAGCGCGTAAACTGCGGCTGCACGCCTGACATGGCCACTTCCGCCAGCTGCTGCTGAAACTGCTGCACCGCCGCGCGATCTTGCCACATCGGCTGCATATTGTGCGCCGCGTAGAGGGTTGCCAGCGAGGCCAGATAAAACGGTGGCTCTTTGCCGGCAAAGGCCTGGCGCAGGCGCTGCTGGCTGTCGCTAACTGAAATGGACGCGTGCGTAGTGCCGGGTAACGCGGCAATAACGGCCGCGTGCGTCAGATGCAGCGGCGTAAAGGCCAGCGCTAGTGCCAGAAGCGAAAAAATATAATTGTTGGTTTTATTGGTCAGCAACATCCCTGCCCCCTCATTTGTTTACCACGCAGCGTTTCCTGGATCCGCTGCAACCGGGCTGCTACTCATATGCTGAGTATACAAATAAAAAACGGCATTTGCCTCACAGGACAAATGCCGTTTACAGATTACTGAAAGCGGTAATTTTTGACCAGATTAAACCTGCGAGTTTTCAGCCTCCAGCCCCGCCTGCTCTTCACTGTCGCGGCGCGTCGCTGGCGCGTCGGCAGAGAAGCCGCGCAGGCCGACCACGTGCACATGCTCCGTGTTATTGAACACTTTACGGACCAGCTTATAGGTGGTGCCTTTTTCCGGGCTGATGTTTTCCGGTGCCGCAATCACCAGCTGCATCTCCAGGCGTTCGCAGAGTTCAAACAGCGTGGCGATAGATCGCGCATCGAGACGCGCCGCTTCGTCGAGGAACAGCAGGCGGCAGGGAGAGATATCCTTGCCGCGCAGGCGGCGCGACTCCTCTTCCCAGCTCTGCACCACCATCACCAGAATCGACATGCCGGTGCCGATCGCCTCGCCGGTCGACAGCGCCCCGCTCTCGGCGCGCAGCCAGCCGTCAGAGCCGCGGTTAACTTCCACTTCCATCTCCAGATAGTTGCGGTAGTCCAGCAGCTCTTCGCCGATGGTCTGCGGCGTGCGCTGCCCCATATCAATCTGCGGATTAAGGCGCTGATAGAGCTTCGCCAGCGCTTCAGAGAAGGTCAGGCGGCTGCTGTTAAAGAGATCCTGATGCTGCTCATGCTCTTCCGACAGGGTATCGAGCAGCGTGGCGTGGGCCTCGCGCACGTTCACGTTAAGCCGCACGCTGCGCACCTGACCGAAGCTCACCATCTGCAGCCCCTGGTTCAGCTGGCGAATGCGGTTCTGCTCGCGCTGAATGGTTTTGCGGATAATATTCGACACGCTGCGCGAGCTGATCGCCAGCGTCTGCTCGCGCGCCGTCAGCTCTTCGGTCAGACGGTTCAGTTCGATCTCCATCTGCTCGATCGCCTCGACCGGATCGTCGGTGCGGATAATATCCTGACGGATGCGTTCGCGCAGATGCTGATAGACGGCGATAAAGAACTGGATCTTGCGCTCTGGCCGCTTCGGATCTTCCGACAGGCGCAGCACGTCGCGCAGATGCTCGTTATCCGCCACCGCCAGGCGCAGCGCACCCAGCGCCTTATCCGACATTGAGCGCAGCTCATCGCCGCTCAGGTAGGCCAGCTCGCGGCGGTGCAGACGTCGCTCAACGCCGTTCTCTTTCACCAGACGCAGCACGCTGCACCAGCCCGCTTTGGCGCTGACCACCTGCTCGCGAATGCGGTGATAGTCGCGCTCCAGCACGCGCAGCCGTTTCTGCAGGTTCTCCATCTCCGCTTCGCAGAAGGTGAGCTGCTTTTCCAGCTGGTTGCGGCGAGCGCGGTTGTGGCTCAGCGCGGCGTAAAGCTCGTCGCGGCGAATGCGCGCGCGCTCTTCCGCACTGGCGTCGGCCTGTACGCCGATATCCTGCATCTCCTGCAGCAGCTCTTTCAGCATATCGCGTTTGGTGTCGTGCGAGCTTTTCAGAGAGGCCAGCACCTGGCTGTACTGCGCCATTTGGGTTCGCTGCTCGCGCAGGCGTTCGCGCGCGCGGCTGCGCTCGCCTTCAGCCTGTTCCAGCTGGCGACGCAGCTTATCGCTGAGATCGTTGTTGCCGTTGAGCATGCCGGCAGAGTCGCCGTAGCTGAAGTGGGCGCGGCGCTGCACCACTTCTGTCAGGGCAAACGCCTGCTGACGCGCGACGCGCTGCTGCTGCTGCGCCTGCTGATAGTCCGCCTGCAGCTGCTCATGCTGCTCGGGATCGCTCTGCAAAACGCCGATCACCGACTCGAGCTTCGCCAGCTTCGCGCCGTGCTGATGCAGGAAGCGCGCCGCCTCCTGCGCCTCTTCGACCTGCTCGCGGATCTCGTCGCAGCGATCGGCCAGCGTCTCGTCCAGCAGCAGATTAACGCGCGGCAGCAGGCGGTTAAGCTGCGCCACGCCCTCTTTCGCCTGCTCATACTGCTGGCGCTGCTGCTGGTTGTCGCTTTCATGCTGATTCAGCGCGCGCTCCAGCTCGCTGCGGCGCGCGTTGTACTGGCGAATCTGCGCTTCGGGATCTTCTTCAAAGGCGACCGCCAGATGGCTGCCGATAAAACGGCTGAAAGACTGATGCAGACGCTGCGTTTTCTGCACGTCGAACGAGAGCGTAGCGTAGCGCTCCGCGAGGCGATCGCGCTCGTTGTGCAGCAGCTCCAGCTGATTCTCACGCGCGGCGCGGCCGAACAGCGGGATTTTCGGGAAGCGCGAATAGCGCCACTGGCGCTCCGCCACTTTCACGACCACGGCGTTTTGCAGCTCTTCGACGGCGAAAACGCTGTCGTCAAACGACTGCGGATCGCCCTCGATCAGATAGAGATCTTCCGGGCACTCCTCCAGCCCCTCGAGCTGCTCGCGCACCAGCGACAGATCCGGCACCACGATAGCGTGGCGCGACGGACCATAGAGCGCCGAGAAGTAAGGCGCGTCGTCCAGCGTTACGTCGTCGTAGATTTCAGAGAGCAGCACGCCGCCAAAGCGTTCCGCCAGCTGCGTCAGGCGCGCATCTTCCGCGCCGCCGGGCTGGCTCAGACGTTCGATCTGGCGCTCCACGTCGCGTTTGCGCGCGGCGATTTCGTCGCGCTCTACCGTGGTTTCACGCTCGCGCTCCAGCAGCTGCTGCATATATTCGGTAATCTGCTGGCTGTTTTCCAGCGCCTGACCGGTCTGCTCGCTGAGCTGCGTCAGGATCTCCTGCGCCGCCAGCCAGTGTGGCGCGCGCGCGGTCAGGGTGGCGATACGTTCGCGCAGCGACTCCAGCTCCTGACGCATCACCATGCGGCGTTCGCCCGCGTCGGAAACGCTGGCGCTGAGCTGCTCGATCTGCGCTTCCAGCTCGCTATGCAGCCCTTCCAGCGCGTCGGCGTCATAGTGCGCGCCCTGACGCTTGCAGAACTCCGCCAGCAGCCGCTCCGCCTCATGCTGTTCGCGCAGGCGCTGCTCCAGCTCGTTAAGGCGCAGGCGCAGCGACGAGAGCTGCTCGGCGTAGTGACGCTGATTGGCGGCGTCGCGCAGCAGCTCGCGGCCGGTTTGCCAGGCCTCCTGACGCGGCACGTTGCCTGCGATGCTGGTTACCAGCGCCAGCGCCTGTTCAAACTGGCTGTGCGCCGCTTCCGCCACGCTCAGCTTCTGCTCCAGACGCAGCAGGGTATCGGTCGCCTCCTCTTCGGTCGCCTGGAACCGCTGCTGCCACTCGCTGGCGTTGTCGATGGTGAGATCGGGCAGCTGGCAGAGCGTCCTGGCGCGCTCCAGCGCCTGCAGCGCCTGCTGATACTGAATCGCCCGCGTCTGCTGCACGTCGAGCGCCTGCTGGAAATCGGCCAGCTGGTTTTTCAGCTCGTCCACCTCCAGCTCCGCCGCTTCGACGCGCGCCTCGTTCTCTTCCTGCGCTTCGCGCGCTTCCGCCACCACTTCGTTCTGCTCTTCAAGACGATGGGTCAGCTCGTCGAGATCGGCCTCGTAGCGCTCAATTTTTTCCTGCTGGCGCATAGCGGTCTGCACCAGATTCAGATGATCGCTGGCGGCCTGATAGTCCGCTTCCAGATCGTTCTCCGCCCCGCCGTGCTCGGCCAGCTCGCGCGCCATCTCAATATGGCGATACTGCTCCGTAGCCAGCTGTTTGCGGCTGGAGAGGAGATCGCGGCGTAGCTGCAGCGCGCCATCGAGATGGATGCGCCGCTCGTTGGCGTGACGCATATAGTCTGCCGAAACATAGCTGGTGGCTTCGGAGATCAGATGTTTAAACAGGTCGCGATCGGACTGCGTGACGCGAATCGCCTCCAGCGTCATGCGGTTCTCGCGCAGCGCCGCTTCCATATCCTGAAACGCTTTGCGCACGCCGCTGTTTTCCGGCAGCAAATAGTCGCGCAGCGAGCGGGTAATGGCGCTGGAGATACCGCCGTAGAGCGAGGCTTCAATTAGCCGGTAGAATTTGCTGCGATCGCCGGCGGAGCGCAGGCGGCGCGGCACGATACCGTGCTCGAACATCATCGCGTGATAGTCGGTGACCGAGCTGAACTGGCGGAACTGCACCTCTTCCTGCGCTTCAACGCGCTCTTTGACCTCGCTCAGCGGCAGCACGCGCGCCTGACGGCTGTTCATAATCTCGGTCAGCATATCGGTCGGCTGACTATCCATCGGCAGCCCGTGAATGCTGAACGGCTTGATGTCGACCTTTTTATCGCGCCCGGCTACCTGCTGCAGACGAACGCCGGCGATGACGCGCTGGTGACGCGAGTTGATAACGTCGAGCACCGCGTAGCAGACGCCGGCGCGCAGCTTGCCGTGCAGGCCCTTATCGCGCGAGCCGCTGGTCGCGCCCGCTTCCGTGGTGTTACGGAAGTGCAGCAGCGTCAGATCCGGGATGAGCGCCGTTACAAAGGCGGCCATGGTGGTGGATTTGCCTGCGCCGTTACCGCCCGACAGGGTGGTGACCAGTTCGTCGAGATCAAAGGTGCGGGCAAAAAAGCCGTTCCAGTTGATCAGGGTAAGCGAACGAAATTTGCCGCGTTCAATCATGCCTGTTCTTCCTCCGCGCTATCACTCGCGTCGCTGTCAATATCATCCTGCTCGCTGGTCGCGTTCACGCTGTCGAGCGCCATGGCTTCGCCGTCGCGGATCAGACGCAGCTGCGCCTCGCGCGGATCGTCGCCGCTGCGCACGTCGGCACCAAAGCGGAACACCGATTCGGTAATGCGGAATTTACTGCTGTCGTTGCCCATAAACCACACCATGCCGAGTCGGCGCAGTCGGCTCAGCGAGGCGCGCATTTTCTCCTGCAGCCTGGCCCGATCGAGATCGGAGCCGGTTGAGCGCTGGTTCACCAGCTTGAGCAGCTTATTCTCGTCGGCGAGCGTCAGCAGTTCGTCATAGAGCTCCTGCTGGGTAAAGATGCCCTCGTTCGCCAGACGCTCCGGGCTGAGGTAGAGATAGCAGAGCAGCTTGCCCACCATCATATCCAGCTCGGAGAGCACCGAGCGCGGGATCAGGGTGGTAGAGCGAGGACGCAGATAGAAAAAGCCCTCTGGCGCGCGAATAAGCTCGACGTTGTAGCGGGCGTAAAACTCTTCCAGGAAGGTCTGGTAGTCCATCAGAAAAGCGTGCTGGTCCAGCTCTTCAATGCCGATATGGCGACCGGCGCGCAGCTGGCTGTCGAGCGCGGGAAAAATCGGGTTCGCCAGTGCCTGCGCCAGCTTAAGCGGCATCACTTGTTCAATATTTGTCGATGACATGTGCCTGCACCTTGGCTCCGTAATCATTAATGGCCTGCCACTGCGCGGGCAGGCCGGCTAAATCGGCTTCCGCCACGCCGAGACGCACCGCCTGATCGACCACGATACGCGCCAGATCAAAGTGGCGCGCGCGCGGATACTGGGCAAGATAGTCGCGCATCACCGTGGCGAGGTTGAGCGGTTTCTGTTCGGATTTGTAGCTCAGCAGCGCCTCTTCAATCATCGCCGCCAGCTGTTCGCGGATTTCGTTGAACTCTTCATATTCCAGCTCGGCGGGCAGTTCGCCCATTACCTCGTCGTTGCGCAGCGTCAGATCCTCGTCGCGCATATCGAACAGGCGATCGGCGCTGGCGTAGGTGAGCACCCACGGCTGGTCGAAGTAGTTCTGCACCGACTGGCGCAAGCGCTGCGCGAATACGCGGTTCTTGTCCATGTCGATGGCGGTTCGAATAAATTTATGGACGTGGCGGTCATAGCCGATCCACAGGTCAATCGCCTGCTGGCCCCAGCTGATAATGCGATCCAGCTTGTTTTGCAGGTCAAATACCAGCTTATCGACGAAGCCGAGGTCGGGGCTGCTGAGGGTGGCGTCCTGAATGCGCAGCAGATTGGCCTGCAGCTTGTCACCCGCCGCCTCCAGCGTATCCTGCAGCTCGCGCAGCGTGCCGGAGGTTTCCGACAGCAGCATTTCACAGCTGGAGATCGCCGCGCGCCAGTCTTTGTTCAGCAGATCGGCGATATCGTTCTTCACCGCCTGCTGCTGTTCATCCATCAGGCGCTGCGTCATGTCGATACTGTCGAAAATCTCCGCCACGGAATATTTCAGCGGCGCGAAGACGTTGCGGTGCCAGTGGAATTCATCACCATCCTCTTCCGCCGCATCGGCGGCGCGCTTCAGCTCGCCCGCCACGATCGACAACTGCATCGACAGGCGCAGCGTCGAAAACTCGCGCTGGCGGATATAGTAGTCAGTGATGCCGATCGCCAGCGGCGTCAGACGATAAATGGCGTGGCCTTCCGTCATCTCGCTGGTAAAGCGGTTGATCAGGCGCTGCCGCACCATATCGTTGATGGCGTTATTGGCGCGCACCATCACGGTTTCATGGGTTTGCTCAAAGGCTTTGCTGACGTGCTGGAAAGCGTCGATCAGCTCTCCCTCACTCATTTCGCCATCCATACGCTCGCCGTTCAGGGTGGCGATGGCCAGCAAAAAGGCCAGACGATCGACCGGCAGCGCAAGGGAAAAGTCGTTCTTGCGCGCCCAGCTGACCAGCTCGGGTACCGTCTGGGAAAATTCACTCATAGTTCGTCCTTCTGCCCTGGTTTACGCGCAGTCACGTGGATATAACGTCCCAGGCTTAAAAAGGGTTCCTGGCGACAGTAGCGTCGCTCCATCTCAAGAATGCTCGCATCGCCTCCGCCGTCCGCCGGCGGGGCTTTCATATAGTCGCTGAAGACGCGCACTCCCGTACGCTGTTCGATATCGAAGCCGCAGGCGGTGAGCCAGCGGTAGACATCGTCCGGATCGCGCGGGTAGTCGGGCGACAGGGAGCGCTTCTTCTGCTTCGCCATATTGACGCGCAGATAGCCGAAGTTTCCCAGCGTCAGATTGCGAAACACCAGACTGTGGCGGTTAAAAAACATCAGCGACATCACGCCGCCGGGACGCAGCGCGTCAAACAGCGCCTGCAGCGCTTTTTCAGGCTCGGCGACCCACTCAAGCACAGCGTGAAACAATACCAGATCCACCGGCGTATCCAAATGCTCGCCCACCTGCTGCACGGCGATTTGTCTGAATTGCATGTTGTGGCTCACATCCTGCGCTTCGGCATGCTGCTGCGCCCGGCGCAGCATCTCCGCCGAGAGATCGCAGAGCAGGATCTGGTGGCCGCGCTGCGCCAGCCCGCTGGAGATTTGCCCCAGTCCGCCGCCAGCATCCAGCACGCGCAGCGGCGGCGCGCCGAGCGTCGGCAGAATCGTCTCCAGCTCGTCCCAGAGGATCGCCTGACGCACCATCCCCTTGGTGGTGCCGTAAATATTTTGCGAAAATTTTTCCGCGAGATCGTCGAAGTTACGATCCTGCATGGCGTGGGCTCCGGTATGCTGCGCTCAGACTTGTGCTATTTTGTCACAGGCTCATGAAGAATGAACCTTTCATCCCCTTCTTCCTTTCCAGCTGCTGTTTTTTCGGACAACAAGGAGTTTTTTTGATGTTTTTTGGACTGAAAAAACTGGTGGGTGGGCTGTTGATGCCTTTACCCATGCTGCTGCTGTTGATGGCAGCGGGTATTTTACTGCTTTGGTTTAGCCGCTGGCATAAAAGCGGCAAAATTTTAGTCTCCCTGAGCTGGGCGCTGCTGCTACTGCTGAGCCTGCAGCCCGTCGCCGATCGCCTGCTGCTGCCGCTGGAATCGCGCTACGCGACCTGGAACGGCGACCAGAAGGTCGATTTTATCGTGGTACTGGGCGGCGGCTATACCTTCAATCCCGACTGGGCACCGAGTTCGAACCTGATCGGCAACAGTCTGCCGCGCGTCGCTGAAGGCGTCCGCCAGTGGCGACGCAACCCGCAGGCGACGATGATCTTCACCGGCGCCGCCGCCGGACAGAATCCCGTCAGCAACGGTCAGGTCGCCGCCTCGGTGGCGCTGAGCCTGGGCGTGCCGCCGGATCATATTCTGGTGCTGGACCAGCCGAAAGATACCGAACAGGAGGCGCGCGCGGTGCGCGGCGTCGTCAGCCAGCGGCCCTTTCTGCTGGTCACCTCCGCCAATCATATGGCACGCGCCCTGAATTTCTTTCACGCCGCCGGCTTAACGCCGCTTGCCGCGCCGGCTAATCAGCTGGCAATTACCTCGCCGCTCAACTGGTGGGAGCGCGCGATGCCTTCCCCGCTCTGGCTGAGCCACAGCGAGCGCGTCGTCTATGAGGCGCTGGGACAGGCGTGGCAGTGGCTTAAAGGCGGCGCGCCTTCAGCCCAGCCAGGGCAGTAGCTGCGCCCGGGCGTAATCAAAGCGTGCGCGATCAAACTCGCCATACTGCACCAGCCCCTCAATGCAGTCCCACAGCTGATAAAGCCAGCGCCGCCAGAGAAAGCCTTCAGAAACCGGCGCGCACTGTAAATAGCGCGCCATCAGCGCCTGTTCCGCCGGGCTTTCGCCCAGCTGCCTCAGCTCATATTCGCGCGGCCCCCATAAGATAGCGCCGGGCTGGGTCATCGCCAGCAGCTGATCGCTGCGCGCATTTTTGACGATGCTGGTCAGACGCAGATTGCCATGCAGCATGACGCAGGGATCGTCGAAGTCGCGAAAGAGGTGCGCCAGCTGCTCGCGGCTGCGGAAAAGTACCTGGCGGTCGGCAAAAGTGAAGGCGGGTGGCTGCAGATAGCTGAGCGTGGACCAGAGCACTTCCACGCGCTGGTGAAACCAGGCAGGCCAGCTGTTCTGCTGGGTGCTGTCGACGGTGCCCACCAGACCGTGGCTGCTGATGCGATGCCAGGCGAGCAGCCCCTCCACCACCTCTTCGCACAGCTGCTGCCAGCGAGCGGCGTCGCGGGTCGGCGCCTCGGCGGAGACGCCGTTGAGGCGCGCCATCAGCAGCATTTCATGCACCGGCGGCTGCTGGCTCAGCACCAGGCCATAGACCGCCGGCACGGCGATTAGCCCTTCATGGCCGAGCAGCGCCAGCTTTTTCGCCTCCAGCGCAGCGCGTCCCTGATGACGGAAATATTTCGCCACCAGCGGCATCGGTTTGTCCTGGCGATCGTAGAGCGCATAAAGCCGCGTCGGCGGCTGTTCGCTGATGGTTTCGAGCCGGCCAACCGTCTCGCCTAACACCAGCGACAGTTCAGATTTGAGACTTTCCATGCATCCTCCTCAAGGAAAACATCACACCATCCTGGAGGCCTCAGCGGGCAAAAATATGGAAACAGATCAATAAAAGCGTCGGGGATGGCTCCCCGACGCCGTTAGCCCTGCAGCGCGGCGCGCACGCGCGCCAGATCTTCTGGCGTATCCACGCCTGTTCCCGGCACGGTTTCCGCAACGGCAACATGGATCTTTTCGCCATACCAGAGCACGCGAAGCTGCTCCAGCAGTTCGATACGCTCCAGCGGGCAAGGTGCCCAGGCGACGTAGCGACGAATAAAACCGGCACGATAGGCGTAGATGCCGATGTGGCGCAGCAGCGTATCGCCGATCGCCTCGCGGGAGGCGGCGTAGCGCTCGCGATCCCAGGGAATGGTGGCGCGTGAGAAATAGAGCGCATAGCCCTGCGCGTCCATCACCACCTTCACCGCGTTGGGGTTAAACGCCTCTTCCGCATCATGAATCGGCACCGCCAGCGTTGCCATGCCCGCCTGCGCGCCCGCCAGGTTCGCCGCCACCTGGCGTACGATTTCCGGTGGGATCAGCGGCTCGTCGCCCTGCACGTTGACGATAATCTCATCGTCGGCGAATCCGCAGGTTTCGATCACCTCAGCCAGCCGCTCGGTGCCCGACTGATGGTCAGCGCGCGTCATGCAGACTTCACCGCCCGCCGCTTCAACCGCCGTTTTCACATCCGGATGGTCGGTGGCGACAATCACGCGGCTGGCGCCGGAGGCGCGCGCGCGCTCCATCACATGAACGATCATCGGCTTACCGGCGATATCGACCAGCGGTTTGCCGGGCAGGCGCGTTGAGGCGTAGCGCGCGGGAATAATCGCCGTGAAATTCATGGGTGGATCTCTTCCACGGCGAGGGTGCGCGCTTCGTTTTCCAGCAGCACTGGAATACCGTCGCGTACCGGAAAGGCCAGCGCGTCAGGTTTGCAGATCAGCTCCTGCTGGGCATTGTTGTAGTAAAGCTTGCCGTTGCACACCGGGCAGGCAACAATTTCGAGTAAACGGTGATCCATATGTCCTCCATTGCGGACCGATTGCATAAGGCGCTAAGGATACCATAGCGCAGTGTCTCAGCGTGCGCGGAAAGCAGCCGCGAAACTGCGGCGCAGACCGCAAAGCTCAGGAATCGAGCGCCCAGGCGGCAGGCCAGTGCGGCCGCAGCGCGGCGGGCATCTGTTCGAACAGCACACTCTGCGCCTCCTGCCAGGCCGCAAAGCGCTCAATCGCCTGGCGGATATCCCTGACGAATGCGGCGGTAACGCGCACCTCTGGCTCCAGCCAGAAATTCTTAATCACCAGCTGCCGCGCCTGACGCTGCATGCGGGCGTCCAGCCTGGCCTTGATCGCGCCGCGATGCAGCACCGGCAGGACGAAATAGCCGTACTTGCGCTTCGCCTCCGGCGTATAGCATTCGATGCGGTAGTCGAACTGGAACAGCTCCCGCGCGCGCCGCCGATCCCAGACCACAGGATCGAACGGCGACAGAATGGCGCTGTGCGTGGCGTTAAGCGGCGCGTCGAGCAGCGGCAGCAGATCGCAATGCAGCCACATTTCGCCCAGTCCGGCTACCTCGACCGGTACAATCTCGCCCCCCTGGCGCGCCCTCTCCAGGTAAGGCTTCAGCGCCACCCGTTTGAGACGGTAGTAATCGGGCAGCCAGGCGGCGCGGAAAATACCGAGACTGCGCGCGCTGTTGCGCAGCATTTCCCACTGCGCGTCCGCTTCGCTGAGCGCGTGCAGCGCATCCTGCCACTCCGGCAGCACGCGCGAACGCAGATCGTAGACCCGCTGAAAATTGCGCCGCTCGCTGACCATCAGCTCGCCGGCGCTGAAGAGATTTTCCAGATGACGCTTGTGTGGCTTCCAGGCCCACCAGCCGGGTTTGTGATCGGCGCCGCTGGTGAAGTCGGCGGCGCGAACCGGCCCCCGCTCGGCAATATGACGCAGCAGCTCGTCGATCTCCTGCTGATGCTCCTGCATCCACCGGGCGTTATATTTCCAGCCGAGGCGCTCAGGTTCGAGCATGCGGTGGCGCAGCAGCCGGAAATCTTCACGCGGGATAAAGCAGGCTTCGTGCGCCCAGTACTCAAACAGTTCGCCCTGCGCCAGCGCCTCTTCCAGCCAGCGCGGCGGGTAGCTGCCGAGGCGGCTGAACAGCACCAGCCAGGGGCTACGGGCGACGACGTGAATAGTATCGATTTGCAGCAGCGACATGCGCCGCACCGTGGCGAGCAGATCCGGGTAGCGCGCGCGTTTCAATGGCGTGCGCAGCAGACCCTGCGCCGCCAGATGAAGATTTCTTGCCTGTTGAAGCGAAAGCGAAAGCGTGGTGTTCATTCCCTTCCTGCGTTCGGCGTGAGGTTAGCTGACGGCCCTGCCTGCGCGCTGCCGCGCCAGGCGCTCGATCTCATCCAGCAGCGGCGCGACGGCGCTGCCGCTTAGCTCGGCTTCCACCGGCAGATACCACCAGTTGGGCTGGGCGAAGCCGCGACACTTAACCGCGTCTTTTTCGGTCATCAACAGTATCTGGCCCTCGGCCACCAGGGCGGCGAGTTCCTGCTGGCTGTAGGCGTGGTGGTCGGCGAAGGCGATTTCAGCGACCGGCGTGACGCCATGCTGTTTAAGGGTAGTGAAAAAGCGCGGCGGATGCCCTATGCCCGCCATGGCCACCACATTGTCCAGCGCGGACAGCGGCGCGCGCTGGTGGGTATGCAGATTAACCGCATCGCCGGGCCGCAGCGACATCGCGATTTCGTCCGCCTCGGCGTGGCCGCCGTTAATAATCACGGCATCAACCTGGCGCAGACGCGAAGCGCGCTCGCGCATCGGTCCGGCCGGCAGCCACCAGCCGTTGCCGAAGCGGCGAACGCCGTCGACCACGACAATTTCGCGATCGCGCTGCAGCGCGTAGTGCTGCAGGCCATCGTCGGTAATGATGAGATCGATATGCTGACTGAGGAGCAGCGCCTCCACCGCGGCGCGGCGCACCGGCGCGACCGCAACCGGCGCACCGGTGCGCTGAGCAATCAGCACCGGCTCGTCACCCGCCTGGGCGGTCGGCGTGTCGCCGTCGACCAGCAGCGGATAGCGTTCCGCTTTGCCGCCGTAGCCGCGCGAGACCACGCCTACGCTGAGGCCGCGACGCTGTAATGCCTGCACCAGCCAGATTGCGACCGGGGTCTTTCCATTGCCGCCGGCGGTGAGATTGCCGACCACCACTACCGGTACCGGCGCGCGCCAGCTTTTACGCCAGCCGCGCTGATAGCTGAGGCGGATCAGAGAGGAGATGGCGCCGTAGATCAGGCTAAGCGGCCACAGCAGCAGCCACAGCGGCGAGCGTCCACTCCAGATGCGCTCGATCATTGCCCAAACTGCATCTTATGCAGCTGAGCATAGGCGCCCCGCTGAGCAAGCAGCTCGGCATGGGTGCCGCGCTCAACGATACGGCCATCTTCCACCACCACGATCTCATCAGCTTTTTCGATGGTCGACAGGCGGTGAGCGATAACCAGCGAGGTGCGGTTTTTCTGCAGCTCGTCCAGCGCCGACTGGATCGCGCGCTCCGACTCGGTATCGAGCGCAGAGGTCGCTTCGTCCAGAATCAGAATCGGACAGTCGCGCAGCAGCGCGCGCGCAATGGCGATACGCTGACGCTGGCCACCGGAGAGCAGCACGCCGTTTTCACCGATTACCGTATCCAGCCCGTTATCCATCTTGTTGATGAAATCCATCGCGTGCGCCATAGTCGCGGCGCGCTCGATCTCGGCGCGGCTGTACTGCTCGCTGCGCGCATAGGCGATGTTGTTGGCGATGGTGTCGTTGAACAGATGAACATTCTGCGACACCAGCGCGACCTGATTACGCAGCGAACGCAGCGTGTATTCGCGCAGGTCGTGACCATCCAGCAGAATCTCCCCCTGCTGGATATCGTAAAAGCGCGTCAGCAGGCTGGCCAGCGTCGACTTGCCGGATCCGGAGCGCCCAACCAGCGCCACAGTTTTGCCTTCCGGCAGCGCCAGGTTGATGTCGCGCAGCGCCGGAATATCGCGGCCAGGATAGCTAAAGGTAACGTTGCGGAATTCGACGTCGCCTTTGGCGCGCTCAATTTCGCGCGTGCCGGTGTCAACTTCCTGCTCGCTGTCGAGAATAGAGAAGAGCGTCTGACAGGCTGCCATACCGCGCTGGAACTGCGCGTTGACGTTGGTCAGGGATTTCAGCGGGCGCATCAGCGCAATCATCGACGAGAAGACCACGGTAATGGTGCCTGCGGTCAGCGTATCCATCACGCTGGGGAAGCTGGCGGCATAGAGCACGAACGCCAGCGCCAGCGAGGCGATCAGCTGGATCACCGGATCGGAGATAGATGAGGCCGATACCAGCTTCATGCCCTGCTGACGCATGCGGTTGCTGACGCGGGCGAAACGCTCCGACTCCACTTCCTGACCGCCGAAAATCAGCACTTCTTTGTGCCCTTTCAGCATCTGCTCGGCGCTGGTTGTGACCTGCCCCATGGTGTTCTGCATGGTTTTGCTGATGCTGCGAAAACGCTTCGAGACCGAGCGAATCGCCAGAGAGACGATCGGCGCCAGAACAATCAGGATCAGCGACAGCTGCCAGCTGTAGTAGAACATCATAATAAACAGGCCGATAATCGACGCGCCCTCACGCACGACGGTAACCAGCGCGCTGGATGAGGAAGAGGCGACCTGCTCAGAGTCGTAGGTAATGCGCGACAGCAGCGTGCCTGTTGACTGCTGATCGAAGAACGAGACCGGCATGCCCATCATATGGCTGAAGAGGCGACGACGCATATTCATCACGACGTTGCCGGAAACCCAGGAGATGCAGTAGCTGGAAACATAGCTGGTGACGCCGCGGATCAGCATCAGGCCGATGACGGCCAGCGGCATCCAGATCAGTACCGATTTATCCGCTTTGCCGAACCCATCATCCAGTAAAGGCTTCAACAGGGAGAGCATAAGCGTGTCGCCCGCGGCATTAATTATCAGGGCCACAGCGGCCACGCATAAACCCGCTTTATGGGGCGCGATCATCGGCCAGAGTCGACGAAATGTCTGCCACGTTGAGAGATCTTTATCTTGATGCATTATTTATTCACGCTGTTTGAAATAGCCGCTCATTCTACCTGGATTACCGTTTGACGCCAAACCACTGATGGTACCATCGGGGCAAAATTTGCTCTCTTAGCCCAGAAACCGCTATTTTACGCCCGTTGATAGAAAGGGTTAGCTGCCCCGAGCGGGCGGTGTCGTACCAGGCGAAGCCCGCGCGGCGATAGTTTTCCAGCACGCTGCTGACCGGCATTCGCCAGGCGTTGTAGCGCGCCATGGAGGCGATGGCGACACGTCCAGCGACGGTGCGCAGCAGCAGCGGCGTCGACGAGGTGCGGCTGCCATGATGCGGTACCTGAATGATATCGGCCCTGAGCCGGCCTTTTTCCAGCGCCACCAGCTGCCGCTCCGCCGACGCCTCCAGATCGCCCATCAGCAGCAGGCGCGTGACGCCGTCATCCACGCTCAGCACGCAGGAGTCGTTATTGTTGCTGATTTCCGAGCGCGCTGGCGGCCACAGCGCTTCAATATTTAACGCCTTCCAGCGCCAGCGCACGCCGCGTACGCAGGGCAGATGATCGGCCTCGAGCGTGGCGCTGCGTACCGGCACCGCGGGCCAGCGTTGCTTTATCGCGCTGAGCCCGCCGCTGTGATCGAGATGGCGATGGCTGAGCACTACCGTCTGAAGGCGCAGCCGCTTTCGCGCCAGCCAGGGAATAACGTGGCGCGTACCGGCGTTGCCGTTTTCCCAGGCGGGGCCGGTATCATAAAGCATCGCCTCCCTCCCCTGACGGATCACCACGCTTAGCCCCTGCCCGATATCCAGCATATCAATGCGCCAGCCCGGTTCGTCGCGCGGCCAGCGCCAGACCAGCAGGGCCAGCACCACAGCCGCACAGCTGACCGGCGCGGCGTAAAACAGCGCGCAGCGCCAGACAATCAGCCCGCCCCACAGCAGCAGCGCCAGCGTGGCGGCGTCATGAAACGCCCACCAGCCATCAGGTAAAGCCTTGAGCGCCGCCATTAGCCAGACGACAGAGAGATCGGCCAGCCGCCAGAGCGCGGCGCAGATCGCGCTGACCGGCGTCAGCATCGCCAGCAGGATAAGCGGCACGCTGATAAAAGTGATAACCGGGATCGCCAGCATATTCGCTGCCAGCCCCGAAAGGCTGATGCCCTCGAACAGCATGACCTGAAGCGGCGCCATCAGCAGCATCATGCCGAGCTGCAGGTGCAGCAGCTGAACCGGCAGCCAGCGCCAGCCGCGGCGGCAGCGCGCCGGTAAGGGAAACCAGTGAGACCAGGTCAGTAAAATGGCGACCGCCAGCGCCGATAGCCAGAAGCTTTCTGAGAGTACGCTGAGAGGATCGAGCAGCAGCAGTCCACCGACGCACAGGCTCCAGACCTGCCAGCCGCTGAGCTGCACTCCCCTGATGCGGAAAGCGACCCACAGCGTCAGGGCGAACAGGGTTCGCTGAGCGGGCGCATCGCTGCCGGAGAGCCAGGTATAGAGTGCCGCTGCCAGCCAGTTCATCAGCAAGGGAAACCGGTAGCCGATAAGGCGCGCCGGCAGCGCCAGCTGAACCGCACGCGCCAGCAACCAGCCGCTGCTGGCGGCCAGCGCGATATGCATGCCTGAAATCGCCATCAGATGCGCCGTGCCCGTTTCCCGCAGCAGCCGTCGCAGCGCGTCGCTCATCTCTGCCCGCTCGCCAAAAGCGAGCGCGAGGATAACGGCGCGCTGCTCCAGCCCATTAATCATCGGCAGATCGCGCAGGATTAGCCGCCAGCGCCAGCTGCAGCTCAGGGATTCGGGCCGCTGCTGCTGAATACGGCCTCGCAGCCCCATATGATTCGCCAGCGCAAAACGCTGTGCATCAAACTCGCCTTCATTGAGCCTGGCGTGTACGGGTCGCAGGCTAAGCTGCATCGTCCATCGCTGCCCCGGGCACCAGTTCTGCTGGTCCTCTGCGAACGACAGCCAGGCGAAACGCGGTGGAAACAGGTAGCGCCCTTCTCGCGCTATCAGCTGTACCTTAACCTGACGCCTCTCCTGCCGGACTTCATCAATGCGCACGCTGTAGATCGCAGGGGCGGCGCTGGCAGTTTCAATCGTGGTAACCGCTGAACGCGCGGCGCACAGCATCCAGGCGCACAACAGCAGCGCTACCGCTGCGATACGCAGCCAGGCCGCCTGCCTCCACAGCATTAAGCTGCCCGCGCAGGCGATCGCCGCGATGACGATTGCCGACGGAAGCTGGTGCAGAAACAGCAGCGGCAGCGCGGCGAAAATAGCGGTTCTGGCAAATAGCGTCGCTGTCATTATGCTCTCGTCCCGGATTAACAGGCTGAGAGTATGCGGATAACAGGGCGCGCGGTCAGGCGGAGAGTGACGCGCTTCAGCGCCGCTTCGCAATAAAAAAGGATAATTTCAGCGAGGATACAGAGGATGTCGCGCTGGCTCGCACAGAAACAGTAGGCAAAAAAAAACGACATCCTGGGATGTCGTTTCTGCGTTCGGTTACGGCTTAACCGTAGATGTTTGCACGGTCTCGCAGCTCTTTGCCCGGCTTAAAGTGGGGAACGTATTTACCTTCCAGTTCCACTTTGTCGCCCGTTTTCGGGTTACGCCCCGTACGCGGTGCGCGGTAATGCAAAGAAAAGCTGCCGAATCCCCGGATTTCAATGCGTTCGCCCTGAGCCAGCGTAGTGGCCATGTGCTCCAGCATCTCTTTTACAGCATCCTCAACGACTTTCGCCGGAATATGAGTCTGCTGGCCAGCAAGTCTTTCAATCAGTTCTGACTTGGTCATGTAACCTCCGGTTAATCCTTGTGGGAAAGGTATGACAGCTTGCTACCGTAACCGGGCAGATTTCCCTGCCCGGTTGCTTCAGGTCGATTACTCGCCTTTAGCTGCTTTGAACGCTTCAGCCATAGCATTGGAGAAATTGCTTTCTTCCTGCTTGTTGTTCACAGTTGCGATGGCATCTTTCTCGTCAGCTTCGTCTTTCGCACGGACAGACAGGCTAACAACGCGGTTTTTACGATCAACGCCGGTGAATTTAGCTTCAACATCGTCGCCAACATTCAGAACCAGGGTTGCGTCTTCAACGCGGTCACGTGAAGCTTCAGAAGCGCGCAGGTAGCCTTCAACGCCGTCTGCCAGTTCAACTGTAGCACCTTTAGCGTCAACTGCAGTTACTTTACCAGTAACGATGGCGCCTTTCTTGTTCAGGGTGATGTAGTTGTTGAACGGATCTTCAGCCAGCTGTTTCACGCCCAGAGAGATGCGCTCACGCTCTGCGTCAACCTGCAGTACAACGGCAGCGATTTCGTCGCCTTTTTTGTACTCACGAACGGCTTCTTCGCCAGTCGCGTTCCAGGAGATGTCAGACAGGTGAACCAGGCCGTCGATGCCGCCGTCCAGGCCGATGAAGATACCGAAGTCAGTGATTGACTTGATTTTACCTTCAACGCGGTCGCCCTTGTTGTGAGTCTCAGCGAACTGCTGCCATGGGTTAGATTTGCACTGCTTCAGACCCAGGGAGATACGACGACGCTCTTCGTCGATGTCCAGAACCATAACTTCAACCACGTCGCCCACGTTAACAACTTTAGACGGGTGGATGTTTTTGTTGGTCCAGTCCATTTCAGAAACGTGTACCAGACCTTCAACGCCTTCTTCGATTTCTACGAAGCAGCCGTAATCAGTCAGGTTGGTTACACGACCGGTCAGGCGGGTGCCTTCCGGGTAGCGCTTAGCGATAGCCACCCACGGATCTTCGCCCAGCTGTTTCAGGCCCAGAGATACACGGGTACGCTCGCGGTCGAACTTCAGCACTTTAACAGTGATTTCGTCGCCCACGTTGACGATTTCGCTCGGATGCTTAACGCGTTTCCAGGCCATATCGGTGATGTGCAGCAGGCCGTCGACGCCGCCCAGATCCACGAATGCGCCGTAGTCAGTGAGGTTCTTAACGATACCTTTGACTTCCATGCCTTCCTGCAGGTTTTCCAGCAGCTGATCGCGCTCAGCGCTGTTCTCAGATTCGATAACTGCACGGCGTGAAACCACGACGTTGTTACGTTTCTGATCAAGCTTGATTACTTTGAATTCAAGCTCTTTGCCTTCCAGGTGCAGGGTGTCGCGTACCGGACGCACGTCAACCAGTGAACCTGGCAGGAACGCACGAATACCGTTCAGCTCAACTGTGAAGCCACCTTTAACTTTGCCGTTGATAACACCGGTAACAGTTTCAGCGTCTTCGTAAGCTTTTTCCAGCGTGATCCAGGCTTCATGACGTTTAGCTTTCTCACGGGACAGCAGGGTTTCACCGAAGCCGTCTTCCACTGCATCCAGGGCAACGTCAACTTCGTCACCAACCTGGATTTCCAGTTCGCCGGCTGCGTTCTTGAACTGCTCTGCCGGAATGGCAGACTCAGATTTCAGACCCGCATCAACCAGAACGACGTCTTTGTCGATAGAGACAACAACGCCACGAACGATGGAACCCGGGCGGGTTTCGATTTCTTTCAGGGACTCTTCAAAGAGTTGAGCAAAAGATTCAGTCATATTGATAATCTTAGGATTCTTCAATTTAACGTCCACCTGACGTCACTGTCGGATGGGGTTGTTTCACATGCCCTGCGCGCTTTCCGTGGCACAGGGTTACAGCAATTCTGTTCGGCCGAAAAGATTAAACGCCCAGCTTTTTGCGGGCATATTCCAGCGCCTGATCAATGACTTGCTCGATGGATAACTGCGTAGAATCCAGAACCAGCGCATCGGCGGCGGGGACTAAAGGCGCAATGGCGCGGTTGCGATCGCGGTCATCACGTTCTTTTATCTCGGCTAAAAGGCGATCAAAGTTAACACTAAAGCCGCTTTCCTGCAACTGTAGCATACGGCGCTGGGCGCGCTCTTCCGGGCTGGCGTCGAGGAAAATTTTTACCGGCGCGTCGGGGAAAACGACCGTGCCCATATCGCGGCCGTCGGCGATTAAACCCGGCTCGTCGCGAAAGGCGCGCTGACGACGCAGCAGCGCTTCGCGCACGCGAGGAAAGGCGGCAATACGCGACGCAGTGTTGCTGACTTCCTGGGTGCGGATTTCACCGGTAACCTCTTCGCCCTCAAGGATTACCTGCAGTTCGCCCTCCTGCGAGACGAAACGCACGTCCAGATGGGCCGCCAGCGGCACCAGCGCCTCTTCGGCTTCAATATCTACCTGATGATGCAGCGCAGCCAGCGCCAGAACGCGATAGATGGCGCCAGAGTCGAGCAGATGCCACTGCATCGCTTCCGCCATCGCTTTGCACAACGTGCCTTTGCCAGCACCGCTAGGTCCGTCGACAGTTATAACCGGGGCAGTTGCCGTCATTATTCTCTCCTGTTGCTGCGCAAAATAGTCCAGCCTTCAGGCTGTTCAGAACTGGATGCATTATACGCGGACAAGGGGAATGACGTTACCTTTTAGCGGAGACATCGCTAAAAATTGCAGCAGATTCAGAACATATCTTGGTCAATGAGGCCAGAGGCAGTGAGAATGCCGGAAAGCGTCGCTCTCCGGCACGGTGAAAATCAGGCGATCTGGCTGATCTTAGCCAGCTGCTCGAAATAGTCGGGGAAGGTTTTCGCGGTACAGCCGGGATCGAGGATGGTCACGGGCGTATCGGAGAGCGCCACCAGCGAGAAGCACATCGCCATGCGGTGGTCGTTATAGGTACCAATCTCCGCATGACGCAGTTTTTCCGGCGGCGTAATGCGAATAAAATCATGTCCCTCTTCCACTTCCGCGCCGACTTTACGCAGCTCGGTGGCCATCGCCGCCAGGCGATCGGTCTCTTTCACGCGCCAGTTGTAGATGTTGCGCAGCTGCGTCGGACCTTTAGCGAACAGAGCCGTCGTGGCGATGGTCATCGCGGCGTCGGGAATATGGTTCATATCCATATCGATGCCGTTCAGTTCGCCGGCGGTGCAGGCGATATAGTCGCTGCCCCACTCCACGGTCGCGCCCATTTTTTCCAGCACGTCAGCAAAGCGGATATCGCCCTGCACGCTGTCGCGGCCAATGCCGGTAACGCGCACGGTTCCACCTTTAATGGCGGCGGCGGCCAGAAAATAGGAGGCGGAAGAGGCATCGCCCTCGACCAGATAGTCCCCTGGCGACTGATACTGCTGTTGGCCCTTGATGATAAAGCGCTGGTACTGCTGGTTCTCGACCTCGACGCCGAAGCAGCGCATCAGATGCAGCGTAATATCGATATAGGGTTTGGAAACCAGCTCGCCTTTGATCGCGATCTGCGTATCGCGCGCCGCCAGCGGCGCGGTCATCAGCAGCGCAGTCAGAAACTGGCTGGAGACGCTGCCGTCAACGCTGACGTCGCCGCCGGTGAAGCCGCCTTTCAGGCGCAGCGGCGGATAGTCGCTGTTCTCCAGATACTCAATCTGCGCGCCGCCCTGACGGAGCGCGTCGACCAGATGCCCGATTGGACGCTCTTTCATACGCGGCTCGCCGGTCAGAACGATATCCTGCTCGCCGAGACAGAGCGCCGCCGCCAGCGGTCGCATCGCCGTGCCGGCGTTGCCGAGAAACAGCTCCAGCGGCTGAGAAGCGCGCAGCGCGCCTGCCTGCCCCACCACCTCGCAGCGGGTGCGGTCGGCGGACAGGGTAAAATCGACGCCCAACGCCTTCAGGGCGTTCAGCATATGTTTAACGTCATCGCTGTCCAGCAGGTTCGTCAGACGCGTGGTGCCTTGCGCCAGCGCCGCCAGCAGCAGCGCGCGGTTAGAAACACTTTTTGAACCCGGCAGGTTAACGGTGCCGTCAACGCGTGCAATCGGTTGTAAGGTCAGGGAGTCCTGCATGTGAAACCAAATCTCCAGAAAAGGACAAAACCCCGCCGCGAGGCGGGGTCTGAAGTCGGCGCAAGCGCCGACGCTACTGCTCAGGCTTAACCGTGGCGACGCGCGAAGTCCGCCATAAAATCGGTCAGCGCTTTAACGCCTTCCAGCGGCATCGCATTGTAGATCGATGCGCGCATGCCGCCTACTACGCGGTGGCCTTTCAGAGCGTGAAGCCCCGCGTTGAACGACTCCTCTAAAAAGAGGCTGTCCAGCGCGGCGTCCGCCAGCTGAAAAGGCACGTTCATACGCGAACGGTTTTCCGTCGCGACGTCGTTGCGGTAGAACGGGTTGCTGTCGATCAGGCCGTAAAGCAGGTCGGCTTTCGCCTGATTGATCTTGTCGATTTCGCCTACGCCGCCCTTTTCTTTCAGCCATTTAAACACCAGGCCAGAGAGATACCAGGCAAAGGTCGGCGGGGTATTAAACATTGAGTCGTTCTCCGCCAGTACCTGATAGTCGAGAATAGAAGGAACCGACTGGCGGGCTTTGCCCAGCAGATCGTCGCGTACGATAACGATGGTCAGCCCGGCCGGGCCGATGTTCTTTTGCGCGCCGGCATAGATCACACCATAACGATTGATGTCCAGCGGACGCGACAGAATGGTGGAGGAGAGATCGGCGACGACGATTTTGTCACCGAAGTCAGGCTGCTCGTCGATCGCGATGCCGTCGATGGTCTCGTTCGGGCAGTAGTGTACGTATGCGGCGTCGCTGCTGAGCGCCCACTGGCTCATCGGCAGGATAGCGCGCTTGCCGTCACGGGTGGTTTTGACATCCATGGTGCGCGGCGTGCAATACTTTTCCGCTTCTTTGATGGCGCTGTGCGCCCAGTAGCCGCCGTCGACGTAATCCGCCGTGGTCGCCTCGCCCAGCAGATTGCCCGGCACCGCAGCGAACTGCGCGCGCGCGCCGCCGTGGCAGAATAAAACTTTGTAATTAGCCGGGATTTTCAGAAGATCGCGTAAGTCCTGCTCCGCCTCTTCCGCTACCTTGAGAAACTCTTTGCTGCGATGGCTGATCTCCATAACGGAGGTCCCCAGACCGTGCCAGTTTGTCAGTTCTTGTTCTGCACGACGGAGCACTTCAACCGGCAGCATCGCTGGACCGGAACTAAAATTATAAATCTGCGTCATTTCCCCTCACCACGGTTATCCCAAACGGTTATGAATTGCTTACCGGTTTTATCACTGCCTTATGACGCCTGCAATGATAAATCGGGAAGGGATCACATTTTCTGAATCTGCCGCGCCGCAGCTTATGTTACAAATGTAATACAGCGCGAAATTTTGTGAGGCGACTCGTCAGGGGGAGAAAAAAGAGCGCTACTGCGACGTCTCTTGCGGGAAAATAGCGGGCAGAAATTTATCTCGTCTTCATAGCGCCACGACGGCAAAGTCCGTATCATTGCGCGCTTTACGCCCACTATATATGAGAGAGCGGCTCCATGACGCAAACGTTCATTCCCGGTAAAGACGCAGCACTGGAAGATTCCATCGCGCGCTTCCAGCAAAAGCTGGCCGACCTTGGCTTTAACATTGAAGAAGCCTCCTGGCTTAATCCGGTTCCTCACGTCTGGTCCGTGCATATTCGCGACCGCGATTGTCCGCTCTGCTTCACCAACGGCAAAGGCGCCAGTAAGAAAGCTGCGCTGGCCTCAGCGCTGGGCGAATATTTCGAGCGTCTCTCGACCAACTACTTCTTCGCCGATTTCTGGCTGGGTAAGTCGATCGCTAACGGCGACTTCGTTCATTACCCGGACGAGAAATGGTTCCCTCTGCCTGCTGACGGATCGCTGCCGGAGGGCATCCTGGATGCTCGCCTGCGCGCCTTTTACGATCCTGACAATGCGCTGACCGCGCCAGAGCTGGTGGATCTGCAGTCCGGCAACGCCGAGCGCGGCATCTGCGCCCTGCCCTTTACCCGCCAGTCCGATCAGCAGACCGTCTATATTCCGATGAATATCATCGGTAACCTCTACGTCTCTAACGGCATGTCGGCGGGCAATACGGCCAACGAAGCGCGCGTGCAGGGTCTTTCCGAGGTGTTTGAGCGCTATATCAAAAACCGCATTATCGCCGAAGCGATCAGCCTGCCGACCATCCCCGAGAGCGTGATGCAGCGCTATCCTGGCGTGGTGGAGGCGATTGCGCGCCTTGAAGCGGAAGGCTTCCCGATCTTCGCCTACGACGCTTCGCTGGGCGGCCACTATCCGGTGATCTGCGTGGTGCTGTTCAACCCGCAAAACGGCACCTGTTTCGCCTCGTTTGGCGCACATCCCGACTTCGGCGTCGCGCTTGAGCGTACCGTTACCGAGCTGCTGCAGGGCCGCAGCCTGAAAGATCTTGATGTCTTTACGCCGCCGACCTTCGACGATGAAGAAGTCGCCGAGCACGCCAACCTTGAGACGCACTTTATCGACTCCAGCGGCCTGATCTCCTGGGATCTGTTTAAAGAGAAAGCGGATTACCCGTTCGTCGACTGGTCGTTCAGCGGCACGACGCAGGAAGAGTTCGCTACCCTGATGGCGATCTTCCGCCAGGAAGGACAGGAAGTCTATATCGCGGATTACGATCATCTGGGCGTCTACGCCTGCCGCATTATCGTGCCGGGCATGTCCGATATCTATCCGGCAGAAGATCTGGTGCTGGCGAACAACAATATGGGCGCGAGCCTGCGCGAAACGCTGCTGGCGCTGCCCGCCAGCAACTGGAATCCGGAAGAGTATCTCGACTTGATCGCCCAGCTGGATGAAGAAGGCCATGACGACTTCACCCGCGTGCGCGAACTGCTGGGCCTGGCGAGCGGCAAGGACAACGGCTGGTACACGCTGCGTATCGGCGAGCTGAAGGCGATGCTGGCGCTGGCCGGCGGTGACCTCGACCAGGCGCTGATCTGGACCGAATGGACGATGGAGTTCAATGGTTCGATCTTTTCGCCGGAACGCGCCAACTACTACCGCTGCCTGCAGACGCTGCTGCTGCTGGCGATGGAGGATGAACGCGACCCGCTGCAGTATCACCACGCCTTTACGCGCATGTATGGCGCGGACGCGCTGGAAGCGGCATCAGCGGCCATCAGCGGCGAAGCGCCCTTCTACGGGCTGCAGGCCGTCGACGACGATCTCAACGCCTTCCCGGCGCACCAGGCGCTGCTGCAGGCCTATGAAAAACTTCAGGCGGCAAAGCGTCGTTACTGGAAAAAGTAATAATGGACTCAGCCGTGCAAGGCTGAGTTAAACAGTTATGGCGCCAATATTATTGGCGCCATTTTTTTGTCATAAAATCCTTTTATTATTTCTGGTCGCTTGTCCGCTTATTTTTTTAACACTATAGATTAGTCTGATAACATTTATTAACAATCAACACCCTGGCTGACCGCCCACATTTCAAATAACTTTATAAAAATTAAAAAATATTTATTATAATATATTCAATTACTTACATTATTTTTGCCGCTTACCGCCCTGCGCCGCGCCGCTCTCTTCTGGGCATATATGATCCAGATCAAATCCTGTCCTATACTCCTTTGTTAGTATTTTTCCAGACATCTTTTGGAGAGCGTTAGTGTGAAAGCTGACAACCCTTTTAATCTGTTATTACCGGCCGCAATGGCTAAAGTGGCGGAAGATGCTGGAGTTTATAAAGCCACTAAACATCCCCTGACCACGTTTTTCCTTGCCATCACCGCCGGCGTTTTTATTTCCATCGCCTTTGTTTTCTATATCACTGCCACCACCGGCACCGCAGGCATGCCCTACGGCGTGGCGAAGCTTATCGGTGGTATCTGCTTCTCGCTGGGGCTGATTCTGGTGGTGGTGTGCGGCGCCGATCTCTTTACCTCTACCGTGCTGATTGTCGTCGCGAAAGCGAGCGGTCGCATCACCTGGGGACAGCTGGCGCGCAACTGGATTAACGTCTATTTCGGCAACCTCGTGGGCGCGCTGTTTTTTGTCGCGCTGATCTGGTTCGCTGGCGAGCATATGACGGCCAACGGCGCATGGGGCCTCAATGTATTGCAAACCGCCGATCACAAAATGCACCACAGCTTTATTGAAGCCGTCTGCCTGGGCACGCTGGCGAACCTGATGGTCTGTCTGGCGGTCTGGATGAGCTATTCCGGCCATAGCCTGACGGATAAAACGCTGGCGATGATTCTGCCAGTCGCCATGTTCGTTGCCAGCGGCTTCGAACACAGCATCGCCAATATGTTTCTTATCCCGTTAGCTATCGTCATTCGCGACTTTTCCGGCCCGGCGTTCTGGCAAGCCGTCGGCACCAGCGCCGACCAGTTCCAGGCGCTTACGCCCGTCAACTTTATTCTCGACAACCTGATTCCGGTCACGCTCGGCAACATCATCGGCGGCGGCCTGCTGGTTGGGTTGACCTACTGGGTGATCTATTTACGCAACGGTTCTACCGCACATTAATGATTCTGACCGACGCCGCGTAGCTGGCGGCGCCAACGTAACGTCTTCTTAGATAAGGCAGGTATATCATGACCGATCTGAATACAAAACAGGCTGCGGCCTGGGAAGGATTCGCTCAGGGCGAATGGCAGAACAGCGTCAACGTTCGCGATTTTATTCAAAAGAACTATACGCCGTATGAGGGCGATGAGTCCTTCCTGGCTGGCGCCACCGAAGCGACCACTAAGCTATGGAACGACGTGCTGGAAGGCATTAAGATTGAGAACCGCACGCATGCGCCCGTCGATTTCGACACCGATCTCGCCTCAACCATTACCGCGCACGACGCGGGCTATATTAATAAATCGCTGGAAAAAATCGTCGGCCTGCAAACTGAAGCCCCGCTGAAACGCGCCATTATCCCGTTCGGCGGTATCAAAATGGTGGAAGGTTCCTGTAAGGTTTATGGCCGCGAGCTGGACCCTAACCTGAAAAAAATCTTCACCGAATACCGTAAAACCCATAACCAGGGCGTGTTCGACGTCTATACCCAGGATATCCTGCGCTGCCGCAAATCGGGCGTGCTGACCGGTCTGCCGGACGCCTACGGCCGTGGCCGCATCATCGGTGACTATCGCCGCGTCGCCCTCTACGGCATCGACTTCCTGATGCAGGACAAGCTGGCACAGTTCCACTCACTGCAGAACGATCTGGAAAACGGTGTAAATCTGGAAGCGACCATCCGTCTGCGTGAAGAGATTGCCGAACAGCATCGTGCGCTGGCCCAGATCAAAGAGATGGCGGCCAAATATGGCTGCGATATTTCCGGTCCGGCAACCAACGCGCAGGAAGCGGTACAGTGGACCTACTTCGGCTACCTCGCCGCGGTGAAATCGCAGAACGGTGCAGCTATGTCCTTTGGCCGCGTTTCTACCTTCCTCGATATCTATATCGAACGCGATATGAAGGCGGGCAAACTTACCGAAGAGCAGGCGCAGGAGCTGATTGACCATCTGGTAATGAAGCTGCGTATGGTGCGCTTCCTGCGTACGCCGGAATATGATGAACTCTTCTCCGGCGACCCTATCTGGGCAACAGAATCGCTGGCGGGCATGGGCGTCGACGGCCGTACGCTGGTGACGAAAAACACCTTCCGTTTCCTGAATACCCTCTACACCATGGGTCCATCGCCGGAGCCGAACATGACCATTCTGTGGTCAGAAAAACTGCCGGTGAACTTCAAGAAATATGCCGCCAAGGTCTCCATCGATACGTCATCGCTGCAGTATGAGAATGACGATCTGATGCGTCCAGACTTCAACAACGACGACTACGCCATCGCCTGCTGCGTCAGCCCGATGATTGTCGGTAAACAGATGCAGTTCTTCGGCGCGCGCGCCAACCTGGCGAAAACCCTGCTGTACGCAATCAACGGCGGCATGGATGAAAAAATGAAAATGCAGGTCGGCCCGAAAGAGGCACCTGTAATGGACGACGTGCTCGATTTCGATACCGTTATGGCGCGTCTGGACCACTTTATGGACTGGCTGGCGAAACAGTATGTAACCGCGCTGAACATCATCCACTACATGCATGATAAGTACAGCTACGAAGCTTCGCTGATGGCGCTGCACGATCGCGATGTCTATCGCACCATGGCCTGCGGTATCGCCGGTCTGTCAGTGGCTGCCGACTCGCTTTCCGCGATTAAATACGCCAAAGTAAAACCGGTCCGCGACGAAGATGGCCTGGCTATCGACTTCGAAATCGAAGGCGAATATCCGCAGTTTGGTAATAACGATCCGCGCGTCGATGACCTGGCCTGCGACCTGGTTGAACGTTTCATGAAGAAAATTCAGAAACTCGCCACCTACCGCAACGCCGTACCGACGCAGTCAGTGCTGACCATTACCTCTAACGTGGTTTACGGTAAGAAAACAGGTAACACCCCGGATGGTCGTCGCGCTGGCGCGCCGTTCGGACCAGGTGCTAACCCAATGCACGGCCGCGATCAGAAAGGCGCAGTCGCTTCGCTGACCTCTGTCGCTAAGCTTCCCTTCGCCTATGCGAAAGATGGTATTTCCTATACTTTCTCTATCGTGCCGAACGCGCTGGGTAAAGACGACAATGTACGTAAAGCTAACCTTGCCGGCCTGATGGATGGTTACTTCCATCACGAAGCGAATATCGAAGGTGGCCAGCATCTTAACGTTAACGTGATGAACCGCGAGATGCTGCTGGATGCGATGGAACACCCGGAAAACTATCCGCAGCTGACCATCCGCGTGTCCGGCTATGCCGTCCGCTTCAACTCGCTGACAAAAGAGCAGCAGCAGGATGTGATAACTCGTACCTTCACAAACTCGCTGTAAGCCTGACGCATTAAGCTGTAAAAAGGCTCCTTCGGGAGCCTTTTCTCCAAGGCCCGTTTTGTCTGCGATCTCACGGCAGAAATCAGTCAAAACCGACTTTATCATCAAGCACAACAGAGATTGTGCGCCTGCTGACAGGCTAACCTGGAGAAACATCGCAATGTCTTGCAAAGGTCGTATCCACTCATTCGAATCCTGCGGGACGGTTGACGGTCCCGGCATCCGTTTTATCACCTTCTTTCAGGGCTGCCTGATGCGCTGCCTCTACTGCCATAACCGCGATACCTGGGATACGCACGGCGGAAAAGAGATTACCGTCGAAGAGCTGATGAAGGATGTGCTTTCCTATCGCCATTTTATGAACGCGTCCGGCGGCGGCGTGACCGCGTCCGGCGGCGAGGCGATCTTACAGGCTGAGTTCGTACGCGACTGGTTCCGCGCCTGCAAAGCGGAGGGCATTCATACCTGTCTGGACACCAACGGCTTTGTGCGCCGCTACGATCCGGTGATAGACGAGCTGCTGGAAGTCACCGATCTGGTGATGCTCGATCTGAAACAGATCAACGACGACGTTCACCAGATTCTGGTCGGCGTCTCTAATCATCGCACCCTCGATTTCGCCCGCTACCTGCAGAAGAAAGGCAAGCGCACCTGGATTCGCTACGTAGTCGTGCCAGGCTACTCCGACGACGACGACTCGGCCCACCGGCTTGGGGAATTCACGCGGGATATGGATAACGTCGAGAAAATTGAGCTGCTGCCCTACCACGAGCTCGGCAAGCATAAATGGATTGCAATGGGCGAGGAGTATAAGCTCGACGGCGTGAAGCCGCCAACGAAAGAGACCATGGAGCGCGTGAAAAACATTCTCGCCAGCTACGGCCATCATGTGATGTATTAACAAAAAGGGAGCCCTGGGCTCCCTTTTCTTCGCCGTGCTTCAGACGGCTGTGCGGCAAAATCAGGCGTGCGCCACCGGCGTTGCCTGCTGATCGGTCTTACGCAGCAACATCATCAAATAGACCAGCGCCACTCCGGCGATCATCACAAACAGAATACGATCGGAATAGCTCTGCATCAGCACCGCCGTCATGCTGGGCCCCGCCAGGCTGCCGATGGTGTAGCTCAACAGCAGCGCCTGGTTCATCGCCACCAGCTCATGATGCGCCACGGTTTCACAGGCCCATGACATTGCTACCGGATAGAGGGTAAAACCCGCCAGCCCCAGCACAAAGAGCGCCGGTGCCATCGCGGCATTGGTGAGCATCGCTATCGCGCCGAGGATCACCACAAAGACCTGAACGCGCAGCACCAGCAGGCGGCCGAAGCGATCGGCCAGACGGCCTACCGGCCACTGTCCGACGATACCGGCGCTGACCAGCAGCGCCATCCAGTAGCCGACGTTGGCGTCGCTCATGCCCTGATGCGAGAGATAGAGCGGCATCAGGCCATAGAGCGATCCCAGCACGATGCCGGAAATAATACAGCCGTTGATCCCGAGCCGTGAGCTACGACGACGCAGCATCGGCCAGATCTTGCCCGGCGCGGCTTCGGTCGCCTCGCCGGCGGCGGTGACTTTAACGAACACCAGCGGCAGAATAGCGCAGATCATCAGCGCGGTAAGCCAGGGAATCACGCTAAACAGCTCGGTCGAAACTTTACTTACCAGCAGCTGGCCTGCCACGGTGCCCAGATAGTAGATAATCATATAGGCGGCCAGCAGCTGGCCCCGGTTGCGTACCGTGCCGCTGCAGAGCAGCGCGCTCTCGACCACCACCCAAATCAGCGCGCAGCCGATGCCGGCGCCGAAACGCAGAAGCGACCAGGCCCAGAAGCCATCCATCATCAATAAACCGGCGGTCGCCGCGGCAAACAGCGTGGTGGCCAGGTAGTAGCTGCGGTTAAAGCCGTAATGCTTGATCAGCCAGCCGGCCACCAGCGTGCCCGCCAGATTGCCGGTATAGAAAGAGGAACTCACTACGCCTACCTGCCAGGTCGCCAGCGCATCGTGAGTCAGCCACAGCGGAACCAGCGTATTGAGCACAGCAATTGCAACCGTCAGCAAAAGCAGGCCGCAAAGCAGCAGCACCACGGGACGTGACCATGTGGACATAGGGATAAAACCAAAGAAAAGAGAGGAAGTTGCGCGCAGTTTGCCACTGGCTAATTTAAAGGAAAAGCACAAAAAAATAGCGCAGCACATTTTGCTGCAAGATAATTTAATTTATTAATCTTCAGTAGGTTATAGAAGTGTCAAACCAGACGGGATTTAACGCTATCTCAATGAAAAACAGGCTTTTTAAGCGCGACGCTGCTGCACATGTCGATAACGTTTATTTCTGATAACTTTTCGCTGCAGGCGGGCTCTGGATATAAAAAAACCCGGACGGGTCCGGGCTTATTTATCACGCGCGTATCAGCCGATAAACTCTACGCCGTTCATATAGGGGCGTAACACTTCCGGCACCTGAATACGGCCGTCAGCCTGCTGATAGTTCTCCAGCACCGCTACCAGCGTACGGCCGACCGCAAGGCCAGAACCGTTGAGGGTATGCACCAGACGCGGTTTCTTGTCGGTTTTGCTGCGGCAGCGTGCCTGCATGCGGCGCGCCTGGAAATCCCACATATTGGAGCAGGAGGAGATCTCACGATAGGTATTCTGCGCCGGCAGCCAGACTTCCAGATCGTAGGTCTTGGCGGAGCCAAAGCCCATATCGCCGGTGCAGAGCAGCACTTTGCGGTACGGCAGGTTAAGCAGCTGCAGCACTTTCTCTGCGTGACCGACCAGCTCTTCCAGCGCATCCATTGACGTCTCAGGCGTGACGATCTGCACCATCTCCACCTTGTCGAACTGATGCATACGGATCAAGCCGCGCGTATCGCGACCGTAGGAGCCAGCCTCAGAGCGGAAGCAAGGCGTATGCGCGGTCAGTTTGATCGGCAGGCTTTCCTCTTCCACAATCTCGTCGCGCACCAGGTTGGTCAGCGGCACTTCCGCCGTCGGGATCAGCGCATAGTTGCTGCTCTCTGACTCCTCTTCCAGCGGTCGGGTATGGAACAGATCTTCGCCAAACTTCGGCAGCTGACCGGTGCCGTACAGAGTCGCGTGGTTAACCAGATAGGGCACGCTGGTTTCCAGATAGCCGTGCTGCTCAGTATGCAGATCGATCATAAACTGGCTCAGCGCGCGATGCAGACGGGCAATCTGTCCCTGCATTACCACAAAGCGCGAGCCGGTCAGCTTCACCCCGGAGGCGAAGTCGAGGCCTTTTGCCATCTCGCCCAGCTCGACGTGATCTTTGGCCGGGAAATCAAACTGGCGCGGCTCGCCCCAGCGGCTGACTTCCTGGTTCTCGCTGTCATCTTTGCCCAGCGGCACTTCATCCGCCGGCAGGTTTGGCAGTGCCAGCGTGAAATCACGAATTTCGTTTTGCAGGGCGTCCAGTTCCGCTTTAGCCGCGTCCAGGCGTTCGCCCAGCGCGTTCACTTCCTGACGCAGCGGCTCGATATCTTCCCCACGTGCTTTGGCCTGACCGATGGATTTGGATCGGGAGTTACGCTCAGCCTGCAGATTTTCCGTTTCGACCTGCAAGACTTTACGACGCTCTTCCAGGGAGCGCAGCGTTTCCACATCCAGTTTAAATCCTCGGCGTGCCAGTTTTTCTGCGACTGCGTCTGGCTCATTACGCAGCAGATTGGGATCGAGCATGCTTATCCTGTGTAATAAAAGGTTGAATAAAGGGACGCACTCCCGCTGGAATGCATTGAAATCCTTGCCCACCTTACCGTAACGTCTGTTTTAGCGGTAGCGTTTTGTCGGGCTATTTTGATCCTGTTCGGCCAGCCAGGCGAGCTTTTCGCCAATTTTACCTTCAAGCCCGCGCTGGGTCGGCTGGTAGTAGCGCGTCTGTGCCATTTCCGGCGGAAAATAGACCTCGCCAGCCGCATAGGCGTGCGCTTCGTCATGGGCGTAGCGGTACTCTTTGCCCAGCCCCATCTCTTTCATCAGCCGGGTTGGCGCATTACGCAGATGCTCCGGCACATCATAGTCGGGGTGCTCGCGCGCATCGCGCATCGCCGCCTTAAAGGCGTTGTAGACGGCGTTGCTTTTCGGGGCGCAGGCGAGGTAGACGATCGCCTGTGCGATAGCGCGTTCCCCTTCCGCAGGCCCAACGCGGGTAAAGCAGTCCCAGGCGGCGATCGCCACCTGCATTCCGCGCGGATCGGCGTTGCCGACATCTTCCGAGGCGATTGCCAGCAGCCGCCGCGCGACATAGAGCGGATCGCCGCCGGCGGTGATAATACGCGCATACCAGTAAAGCGCCGCATCCGGCGCGGAGCCGCGCACCGATTTATGCAGCGCGGAGATCAGGTCGTAAAAGCGGTCGCCTTTGTTGTCGAACCGCGCGGCGCGCTCGCCGGAGACCTCGGTCAGCAGCTGCGGCGTCAGCTCGCGTTTGCCCTGCGCGTTGATCTCCGCCATATCCGCCATCATTTCCAGCGTATTTAGGGCGCGGCGTGCATCGCCGTTCACCAGCTCGGCGATCATGCGTCGCGTATTGTCGGGCAGAAGAATATCGCTGTCGCCATAGCCGCGGGTTTTATCCTGCATCGCCTGATCGAGCACCTGCTCAATATCCTCTGTGGTCAGCGACTTCAGCAGATAAACGCGCGCGCGCGAGAGCAGCGCGGAGTTAAGCTCAAACGAGGGATTTTCGGTCGTAGCGCCAATAAAGGTGATGGTGCCGTCTTCAATATGCGGCAAAAACGCATCCTGCTGGCTTTTGTTGAAGCGATGCACTTCATCGACAAACAGAATAGTGCGGCGGCCAACCTGACGGCTGTGGCGCGCCCGCTCGATCGCTTCACGGATCTCCTTGACGCCCGAGGTGACGGCGGAGATACGCTCGACGTCGGCATTGCCGTAGCGCGCGATAATCTCCGCCAGCGTGGTTTTACCTGTACCCGGCGGCCCCCAAAGAATCATCGAGTGCAGATGGCCAGCCTCGATTGCGCGCGGCAAGGGCTTGCCGGGCGCCAGCAGATGCTGCTGCCCGATATACTGCTTAAGCGTTTCGGGGCGCATACGCGCCGCCAGCGGCTTAAAATCTTCAGAGGAAAAATCCAGAGACAGATTACCCACGCTCACCTCACTGACGCTGGTCGTCTACCGTCACCCCTTTAGGCGGCGTGAAGGTAAATTTATCTGGACTGATGGCGCCGTTTTTCTGACTTTTCAGCTGGTAGCTGCTGCGCTGACCGTCCTGCTCAATGGCGCTGAACTGATTGATGGTGCCCGACGGCGTGACCGACAGGGTAAACTGCTTGAGATTGCCATCGCTGTTTTTCGGCGTCAGCTCGAAGGTATCGCCCTGCTGCTTGATGTTGTACTGCTGCCAGTCGCTCGGCTGATTGCGCGCAATCAGCATAAAAGGCGTATTGCTGGTGGCATTTTTCAGCAGGCTGACGCTGGCCTGTTCAACAAAGGGGTTATAGAACCACAAATTTTTGCCGTCAGAGATAATCACGCTCTCGTCCGGCGCGGTCATGTGCCAGTTAAACAGGCTGGGACGCTTCACCCAGAGCTCGCCCTCGCCTTCCTGCACGCTGGCGCCGCTGCTGTCGGTCACTTTTTGGCTGAAGCTGGCGTGGAAGCTGTTCACTTTGTTCAGACGCTGCTGCAGATCGCTGGAAGCATCCGCCATTACGCTGGCAGAGGCAAAAACGGCCAACAGGCCAGGCACGATTACGCTTAATTTCATCCGCTTCAATTCCTTATTTATCTCTATCCAGTGAATACCGTTTTAATTCTGGTCGCCGTTTTGGCATTGGGCCAGGAGAAAAACCCGAAAGCTTTCTCTGATATAAGGGGTAAATGTCGCCTGAACAATGGGCCAGTAAAAACTGGCCCATGATTGTTTGTTGCAAAGCGTTTCGCGTTACATGTCGTGCGACGGCGGCGAGAGCACCTCTCGGTTGCCGTTGTGGCCTGGCTCCGAGACGATGCCCTGCGCTTCCATCTGTTCGATAATGCGCGCGGCGCGGTTATAGCCGATACGGAACTGACGCTGTACGCCAGAGATAGAGGCGCGACGCTTGTCGACCACAAAGGCCACCGCCTGATCGAACAGCGGATCCAGCTCCTCATCGCCTTCCAGGCCGCCAGCACCGCCCTCGCTCTCTTCGCCCGCGGTAATGCTTTCAATGTATTGCGGACGTCCGCGCGCCTTCCAGTCCTGCACCACGGCGTGCACTTCCTGATCGCGCACGAATGCGCCGTGCACGCGCACCGGCATGGAGGAGTTAGGCGGCATATAGAGCATGTCGCCCATGCCCAGCAGCGATTCGGCACCGCCCTGGTCGAGGATGGTACGGGAGTCGATCTTGCTTGAAACGGTAAAAGCGATACGCGTTGGAATGTTGGCCTTGATCAGACCGGTAATCACGTCCACTGACGGGCGCTGCGTCGCCAGCACCAGGTGAATGCCCGCTGCACGCGCTTTCTGCGCCAGACGCGCGATCAGCTCTTCAACCTTTTTACCGACCGCCATCATCAGGTCAGCGAACTCATCCACCAGCACCACGATATAAGGCAGTTTTTCCAGCACCGGCGGCGTCATATCCATGCTGTCGCCCGGCTTCCAGAACGGATCGGGAATCGGACGGCCCATCGCTTCCGCCTGTTCCACTTTTTCGTTGTAACCTGCGAGGTTACGCACGCCAAGCGCCGACATCAGCTTATAGCGCCGCTCCATCTCGCCGACGCTCCAGCGCAGCGCGTTAGCTGCGTCTTTCATGTCGGTGACAACTTCGGTCAGGAGATGCGGAATGCCTTCATAGACCGACAGCTCGAGCATTTTCGGGTCGATCATGATAAAGCGCACCTCTTCCGGCGTCGCCTTGTAGAGCATGCTGATGATCATGGTGTTAACGCCCACCGACTTACCGGAACCGGTGGTACCGGCGACCAGCAAGTGCGGCATTTTCGCCAGATCGGCAACCACCGGCTGACCGGCAATATCTTTACCCAGCACCACTGAGAGCGGCGACGGGTTATCACGGAATTTGGCGCAGTCGAGCACTTCGCGCAGATAGACCGTCTGGCGATGTTTGTTAGGCAGCTCCAGGCCAACATAAGGCTTGCCTGGGATCACCTCAACCACGCGCACGGCAACTGCCGAGAGCGAACGCGCCAGATCGCGCGACAGGTTAGAGATGCGCGCGGCCTTCACGCCCGGCGCCAGATCGAGTTCAAACCGGGTAATCACCGGACCCGGTGAAATACCCACCACCTCAGCCTTCACGCGATAGTCGCCCAGGCGCGCTTCGACCAGGCGCGCCGTTTGCTCCAGCGCAAACATATCGACCGGCTCCTCTTCCGCTGGCGGCGAGGTCAGCAGATCGAGCGTCGGCAGCGGCGTAGAGGGTTTCTCCAGCGGCTGGTTATGACGCATCAGGAAAGGATGGATCAGGCTGTTATCCAGCGAGCCGGGCTGCGTCGCCGACGGCTGCGCAGCGGCAGGTGCAGGCGTCTGAGGCGCAGGCTCTGCGGCGGCCGGCGCGTAAGCAGCAGCCGCAGGTTCAAAGGCGGCGGCAGGTTCAAACGCGGCAGCCGGTTCGAAGGCGGCGGAAACCGTTGGCGCGGCCACGGAGACCGCTGGCTGAGCAGCCGGCGCTTCCACGGGCTGCTGCCACGGTGTATGGGTCGCCGCAGGCGCTTCCGGCTCCGGCGTGCTGGCGATGGTGAAGAGCGGTTCATTCGGCCCCTCATCCACCAGATCTTTCATCGGCGAGAAGTCGAACGCGGCGGAGGTATCCAGGCTAAAGGCAGGCGTCTTCTCTTCCTGCTCTTCAGTGCCATAACGCTGCTGCTGCTGAGCGGCGAACTGCTGCGCCAGCGCAGCCTGCTCCATCGCCGCTTCTGCGTCGGGCTCCTCTTCCTGCTGCCAGCTCTCACCGTAGCGCTGCTGCTGCTGGCTGGCAAAGGCGTCACGCAGCTGCGCCTGCTCTTCAGCCTGCTGCTGCTGTTCAGTCCATTCGGCATGCGCCTCTGCAGGCCGATCGGCCTCGGCGCGCTGCTGCTCCTGCGCTTTGGCTTTTTCTTCCGCCATACGCTGAGAAGGCAGCTTGATGCCGTAAGAGGCAAGCTCGCGGCGCGTGGGCAGTTTTACCGGATTAGGACGCGGCAGGGCCGGCCCAATGCCCTGCTTCACCTGAGGATTGTGAGTAGCTTCAGGGACAACATCGAACAGCGGCGCTGATGCGGCCTGGCCGGCGGCGGCCGTTGTGCCTGCCGCAGCGGTCATATCGGCATCGCGCCAGTTGCCCATCTGCGGACCATCATCCTCTTCCCAGCCGGTAAAGGCGGGCGCAGCGGGCTCCTGAGGCAGATCGAAATGATAGCGAGGCGGCTCGGCGGGCTGAGCCGGCGCCGGGGTAAAGGCGCTGGTGGTCTGCTGAGGTGCGGTGAACGGGCTGGCCGCCGCAGAAGATGTGGCCGCGGCCGACGTGGCGGCAGGCATGACGCTACCTGGAGTCGATATCGCAGCGCCGAAAGCCGGGGCTGCCGCAGGAGTCGCGGTTGCGGCAGTAGCAGAAGCCAGAGTTGCTGCGGTAGCCGGGGCTGCTGCGGGAGCCGGGGTTGCGGCAGCAGCGGGAATGGTGGTTGCAGCTGCAGCGGGAGCCTGCGCCGCCGCAGGTTCAGCTGACAAAGCCGCACCGGCGGCCGCTGTAGCGGCAGTCGAGACGGGCGACGCCACAGCAGATACGCCCGCAGCCTGGGCGGCTGACGTCAGCGCGGCGTCCGTCGCCGCAGCGGCTTTCGCCAGCAGCGGATCAGCCGTCTGCGGGGCGGCGTGGCCAGCCTGCGCGCGCGGCGCGGCGAGCAGCACGTCTTCTTCATCCTGCGCGGTCGCCTCAAAGCGCGGCGCGACGTCAGCGTCGAAGTCATCCTCCTCTTCCTGCCACGGCTCGTCGCGACGCGAACGGTTGCTGGCGAACGTCAGCACGCCCATCACTACGCCGCCGATGCGCTCGGCGATAGTCAGCCATGACCAGCCGGTATAAAGCGTAATGCCTGCCGCCCAGACGCACAGCAGCGCCAGCGTACCGGTAGCCGGCGTGAACCACGGCGCGATGGCGTTGCTCACCAGGCTGCCAATAACGCCGCCGGAGGCGAAATACCAGATATCGTCGGCGTTGAGCGCGGCCAGGCCGCAGGTGGTCACCACCAGCGCCAGAACGCCGATCAGGCGCAGGCCGATAGCGAAATAGTCGATGTAATCCTGCTGATCGCGCTGGCGGAAGGCGATCCAGCACAGACCCACAATCACTGGCGGAATAGCGTAGGCCATCACGCCGAAGATAAACAGCAGCGTATCCGCCAGCCAGGCCCCCACGCCGCCGCCGAGGTTATGAATCGGCTCATGCCAGGCAGTTTGCGACCAGCTCGGATCGGAAGGATTGAAGCTGACGAGCGAGACCATCAGATAGACGGCGAAAAGCGAGACGAGAATAAGCAACGCTTCCAGCAGACGGCGTCCGCTGCTCAGCGGTTTTAACGAAACTTCTTTGTCTTCTGTGTATTCCTGGCTCAAGAGAACTCTCCAGGTGCCTGTAAATTATGAAGGCAACAGCGTCGGGCAAGCCCGACGCTGGTCCTGTATGAATTCACAGGAGTGTATCGAAATATCGCAGGTTTTGCACCTGCGCTGCGTTATCGGGTTTTAATCACCAGCCGATTACTCTGTTTGACCTCTTCCATCACCACGTAAGTGCGGGTGTCGTTGACCCCCGGCAGGCGCAGCAGGGTTTCGCCAAGCAGCTTACGGTAGGCGGACATATCCGGCACGCGCGTTTTCAGCAGGTAGTCGAAGTCGCCGGAAACCAGGTGACACTCTTGAGTTTCCTCAAGTTTTTGCACAGCGGCGTTAAACTGTTCAAACACATCCGGCGCACCACGATTCAGAGTAATCTCAACGAAAACCAGCAGTGATGCATCAAGATAGTGCGGGTTAAGTTGCGCGGTATAGCCAAGAATAAAACCCTGACGTTCCAGACGACGCACACGCTCAAGACATGGCGTAGGCGATAATCCTACGCGTTTGGAAAGCTCTACGTTGGAAATACGACCATCTTTCTGAAGCTCATTCAGAATGTTTCTGTCGATTCTGTCGAGATCTTTTCCGGGGCGTTTCTTATTGTCTACCATTATTATTGTCTCTCTTAATTCCTTCCCTTTACCTGCCGCGCCCTGGAAACGTTCACTGTTCAAGGCATTAGTGAAGCGACGAATCAGAGCCTGTGCGCTGTCGCGCATCCATCCGCATGACGCATGTTGTCTGTCCACATCATGCGTCATTACCCATGTCAGGCTGTAATTTATCGGGAACAAAGGGCAAAACGAGGAACGAAATCCTGTTTTGACTCTCTCCTTCTTCTTCGCTTCTGCCATTGTTTTCGCAAAAGCGCAGGCGATTGTCAAAGTAAAAAGACCAAATTCAGTACAAGATGCCAGACAGACCGCTGGGTAACTGTTTTTAAATGAGAATTTTTATACTTTTGCACCAGTAAAAGCCGATTATTGCCCCTTTTTAGCGCAGCCGGCGTGCAGAACCCGCCGTTATCGTCTACGCCGCTTGCAGCTATCGGTAACAAAATTCCCCAGCCCTTTTTTTGCCACGGTAAATTCCCTACAATTCCAGGTCATGTTGTCAGCCGAATGAAACTGAGGATCATATGAGTACGGCCAAACACAGTAAATTGCTCATTCTGGGCTCAGGCCCGGCGGGTTATACCGCAGCGGTCTATGCTGCTCGCGCTAACCTGAATCCGGTGCTGATCACCGGCCTCGAAAAAGGCGGTCAGCTGACCACCACGACCGAGGTAGAGAACTGGCCCGGCGACCCGCACGATCTCACTGGTCCCTCGCTGATGGAGCGCATGCATGAGCATGCCGAGAAATTCAATACCGAAATCATTTTCGACCATATTCACACCGTCGATCTGCAGAACCGTCCGTTCCGTCTTACTGGCGACAGCGCGGAATATACTGCCGACGCGCTGATTATCGCCACCGGCGCATCGGCGCGCTATCTGGGCCTGCCTTCCGAAGAGGCGTTTAAAGGCAAAGGCGTTTCCGCCTGCGCCACCTGCGACGGCTTCTTTTACCGCAACCAGAAAGTAGCGGTAATCGGCGGCGGTAACACCGCCGTGGAAGAGGCGCTCTATCTGGCGAACATCGCGGCGGAAGTGCATCTGATCCACCGTCGCGACAGCTTCCGCGCGGAAAAAATCTTGATCGATCGCCTGATGGAAAAAGTGAACAGCGGCAATATCGTGCTGCATACCCATCGCACGCTGGAAGAGGTAGTCGGCGACCAGATGGGCGTGACCGGCCTGACGCTGCGCTCGACGCTGAACGAAGCGGAAACCGAGTCGCTTGAGGTGGCGGGCCTGTTCGTCGCCATCGGGCACAGCCCGAACACGGCCATCTTCGAAGGTCAGCTGGCACTGGAAAACGGCTACATCAAGGTGCAGTCGGGCCTGCACGGCAACGCTACCCAGACCAGTATTCCCGGCGTATTTGCCGCGGGCGACGTCATGGACCATATCTATCGCCAGGCGATCACCTCTGCCGGGACCGGCTGTATGGCCGCGCTGGACGCCGAGCGTTATCTCGACGGTCTGGTTAAAAACGATCGGTAAGTTGTTAATTAGCTGATCTAACTTATGCGGGGCGACTGTTTTTCAGTCGCCTTTTTTTATGCCTCCGTGCTAGATTCAGGCGCCTGAAGAGCTACCTTCTTATCCTTTTTTGGGTATCGACAACGCTACGGTCTCGCATGAACAAAACCCGGCAACAGGAACTGACCCGCTGGCTGCGCCAGCAACGCGCTTACGGCGGCCGCTGGCTGCGGCTGACGTCGCTGTTTGGACTGGCGAGCGCGCTGGCGATTATCGCCCAGGCCTGGCTGCTCGCCTTTTTGCTGCAGGCGCTGATTGTCGAACAGCGGCCGCGCGGCGATCTGCTGCTCCCCTTCGCGCTTTTGCTGCTCTGCTTTGCGTTGCGCGCGCTGCTTAACTATGCGCGCGAGGCTGCAGGCTTTCGCGCCGGCCAGGCAATTCGCCAGGCGCTGCGCCAGCAAGTGCTGGATCGCCTCTCCGCGCTCGGGCCGGCGTGGATCCGCGGCAAACCGGCAGGCAGCTGGGCGACGCTGCTGCTGGAGCAAATTGAAGAGATGCAGGAGTATTACGCGCGCTATCTGCCGCAGATGACGCTGGCGGCGCTGATCCCCTTATGCATTCTGCTGACCGTTTTCCCACTCAACTGGGCCGCTGGCCTGATCCTGCTGGTGACCGCACCGCTGATCCCGCTGTTTATGGCGCTGGTCGGCATGGGCGCGGCTGACGCCAACCGCCGCAACTTCGTTGCGCTGGCGCGCCTTAGCGGCGATTTCCTCGACCGCCTGCGCGGACGTGAAACCCTGCGCCTGTTCCATCGCGCCGAAGCGGAAACCGCCGCCATCGCCGCCTCCACCAGCGATTTTCGCCAGCGCACCATGGAAGTGCTGCGGCTCGCCTTCCTCTCCTCCGCCGTGCTGGAGTTTTTCGCCTCGCTGGCGATTGCGGTGGTCGCGGTTTACTTCGGCTTCTCCTATCTCGGCGAGCTTCATTTTGGTACCTGGGGTAGCGGCGTAACGCTGTTTGCCGGTTTCGTCGCCCTGATTCTCGCGCCGGAGTTCTTTCAGCCGCTGCGCGATCTCGGCGTGTTTTATCATGCGAAAGCGCAGGCGGTGGGCGGTGCGGATGCCCTGGAGCGCTTTATGCGCGAGAGCCCGCAGCCTGCTGCGGCCGACGAGGGTGCAGCGGAGTTGCCTGACGACGCGACTCTGACTCTTGTCGCTCAGGATTTAATTCCCCTGAGCGCGGAGGGCAAAAAGCTGTGCGGCCCGTTCGACTTTACCCTTGCGGCCGGGGAGCGCGTGGCGCTGGTCGGCCAGAGCGGCGCAGGCAAAACCGTGCTGATGAATGTGCTGCTCGGCTTCCTGCCCTATCAGGGATCGCTGCGCGTCAACGGCGTCGAGCTGCGCGAGATGAGCCGCGCCTACTGGCAGCGGCAGATTGCCTGGCTCGGGCAAAACCCGCAGCTGCCCGCCGGGACGCTGCAGGAGAATATTGTGATGGGAAGCAGGCGAGACGAGATCGATCTGCATGCCCTGCTCTCTGACTGCGGCGTCAGCGAATTCTTGCCGCGCCTCTCGGCAGGCTTACAGACGCCGGTCGGCGACGACGGCGCGGGGCTTTCCGTTGGCCAGGCGCAGCGCATCGCGCTGGCGCGCACCCTCTACAAGCCTGCGCGTCTGCTGCTGCTGGACGAGCCCGCCGCCAGCCTCGACAGCCGCAGCGAGCAGCATGTAATGCGTGCGCTTGACAGCGCGTCGCGCCGCCAGACGACCCTGATGATTACTCACCAGCTCGATGCGCTGCAGCAGTGGGACGCGGTCTGGGTGATGCAGGATGGCAGGCTGGTGCAGCAGGGCTGCTGGCGCGAGCTGGCCGCCGAGCCGGGCCCGTTTCGCCAGATGGTCTCGCATCGTCAGAAGGAGATTTGCTGATGTCCGCTCTGCGTCCTTTCCTGCGCCTGTTTTTGCGTCATCCGTGGCGGCTGTCGCTGGGCGTGCTGCTCGCTATCGTAACGCTGCTCGCCAGCATCGGCCTGCTGGCGCTGTCGGGCTGGTTCCTTGCCGCCTCCTCGCTGGCGGGCCTCGCCGGACTCTACAGTTTTAACTATATGCTGCCGGCTGCGGGCGTTCGCGGCGCGGCGATCACACGCACCGCCGCGCGCTATTTCGAACGGCTGATCAGCCATGACGCCACTTTTCGCGTGCTGCAACACCTGCGCGTCTTTACCTTCAGCCGGCTTATCGCGCTGGCGCCGGGTCAGCTGGCGGCGTTTCGCCAGGGCGATCTGCTGAACCGTTTTGTTGGCGATGTCGACACGCTCGACCACCTTTATCTGCGGGTCATTGCGCCGCTGGCTGGCGCGTTCGTGGTAATTGTGGTGGTCACGCTGGGTATCAGCCTGCTGGACGTGCGGCTGGCGCTGACGCTGGGCGGCGTCATGCTGACCACGCTGCTGCTGTTGCCGCCGCTGTTTTATCAGCTGGGCGCGCCGGCCGGGCGTGCCATTGCGCAGCAGCGCGCGCAGTGGCGCCTGCGGCTGATGCACTGGCTGAGCGGACAGGCTGAACTGGCGATTTACGGGCTCTCCGATCGCTGGCGTGAGCAGCTCGACCGCGACGAAGCGCGCTGGCAAAAAGCGCAGCAGCAGCAGCAGCGCCTGCAGGCGCTGTCGCAAAGCCTGCTGCTGCTGATAAGCGGTGCCACCGTGACGCTGCTGCTGTGGATGAGCGCGGGTAGCCCCTCATCCGGCGCGCTTATCGCACTGGTGGTCTTTTGCGCGCTGGCCGCCTTCGAAGCGCTGGGCCCGGTCGCAGGCGCCTTTTTGCCGCTGGCACAGGTGATCGCCGCAGCAGAGCGCGTCACCGGCATTATCGAGCAGACGCCCGCCATTCGCTTTCCGGCCAGCGCGCGCTGCGCAGCGGGCAGCCTCTCGGTGGCGATCGACAACGTTACTTTCCGCTATCCGCACCGCCCCGAAGCGGTGCTGGATCGGTTTTCGCTGCAGGTGCGAGCGGGCGAACGCGTAGCGCTGCTCGGCCCCACCGGCTGCGGCAAATCCACCCTGCTGTCGCTACTGACGCGCGCCTGGGACACAGAGGCGGGATCGATCGCGCTGCAGGGGATTGCGCTGCACAGCTGGGACGAAAAATCGCTTCGTCAGCGCATCAGCGTGGTCACCCAGCGTGTGCATCTGTTTAACCAGACGCTGCGCGAGAACCTGCGCGTCGCGCGTCCCGATGCCAGCGATGCGCAGCTCAGCGACGTGCTGCGCCAGACCGGCCTGACGCGGCTGCTGGAGAACGAAGAGGGACTTAACGCCTGGCTTGGCGAAGGCGGCCGTCCGCTGTCAGGCGGCGAACTGCGTCGCCTGGCGATTGCCCGTGCGCTGCTGCACAACGGCGATCTCTGGCTGCTGGACGAGCCCACCGAAGGACTCGACGCCGCTACCGAACATCAGATTCTGGCGCTGCTGCAGCAGGTCACCGCTGGCAAAACCCTGATCCTGGTGACGCACCGGCTGACCGGGCTGGAAGCGATGGATCGCATCTGCGTAATGGAAAACGGCCTGATTGTTGAACAGGGCACGCATAACGAATTAATCTCAAAAGAGGGGCGCTACTGGCTTTTCCAGCAGCGCTTTGCGCTATAGTCTTAGCGAAAAAGCGACGAGTAGAGATGCGATGAGACTGGTGCAACTGTCACGGGAATCCCTTCATTTTCCACCGCCGGAGATGGCGCTGCGCGAGCCGAACGGCCTGCTGGCGATGGGCGGCGATCTCTCCCCTGCCCGCCTGCTCAGCGCCTACCAGCACGGCATCTTCCCCTGGTTTTCGCCGGGCGATCCGATTTTGTGGTGGTCGCCCGATCCGCGCGCGGTATTGCTGCCGGAATCTTTTCACCTCAGCCGCAGCATGGCGCGCTTTCATCGCCGCTCACCGTTCCGCGTAACGATGAATCAGGCCTTTTTCGAGGTGGTAGAAGGCTGCGCCGCCGGCCGCCAGGAAGGCACCTGGATCACCTTCGAGGTGAAGCGTGCCTGGCAGCGTCTCTACGAGCTGGGCCATGCCCACTCCGTCGAAGTCTGGCAGGATCAGCAGCTGGTAGGGGGCATGTACGGCCTCGCGCTGGGGCAGATATTCTGCGGCGAATCGATGTTCAGCCGCGCCGAGAACGCCTCGAAAACCGCTCTCTGGGTATTTTGCCAGCATTTTATTAAACATCAGGGCAGGCTGGTGGATTGCCAGGTTTTAAATCCACACACCGCCTCGCTGGGCGCGCGCGAGATCCCGCGTGTCGACTATTTGCAGTATGTTCAGACCCTTGCCTGGCAGCCTGTCAGTGCCGGTTGCTGGCGTACTCAGACCCTTTTTTAAGCCCGCGCAGATGTTTTGCACACAATCAGGCGTAAAAGTGGTATAATAGTCGCGTTTGGTATGTCGTCCGCGCTTCGCAACGGCGAGCCGGAATTGCCAGGCTGGGAATCACAACGCACTCCCGGAACTGTTTCAGATGAGCGCGTGTTACCGCCTACTGATGCAGATTCTTAGCCCGTTAATCCCCCGCAGACGTCACATAAACACCCGAATTTAACCGAGATGCTCGTGCCCTCGCGCGAAGCACGGCGAAGCGTTGGCCTTACCGCCAACGTTTCTTTACATAAATCGTGGAATTCGGCATTATCTTGCCGGTTCACTGAAAGCTAGTCCACCCAGAGGATTCGATGGCCAAAGAAGACAATATTGAAATGCAAGGTACCGTACTTGATACGTTACCTAACACCATGTTCCGTGTAGAACTCGAAAACGGTCACGTGGTTACCGCTCATATCTCCGGTAAAATGCGCAAAAACTATATCCGCATCCTGACGGGCGACAAAGTGACTGTTGAGCTGACCCCGTACGACCTGAGCAAAGGCCGCATTGTCTTCCGTAGTCGCTAAGCGGCTTCGTTTCGCTTTCGCCGCCTGAACGGCGGTGAAAAAAAAGGCCAGATTCGCATCTGGCCTTTTCTATTTCTACCGTACGGCGTTTAGTGAACCGTGCCTTCCGTTTTGCGTTTTTCCGCGCTGAGGAAGTGGTAGGTCAGCTGATTCTTCTCTTTGTCGAGCGCCACAGAGACCGATCCGCCATCCACCAGCGAGCCGAACAGCAATTCGTTGGCCAGCGGTTTCTTGAGGTTTTCCTGCACCGTACGCGCCATCGGACGCGCGCCCATCGCCTTGTCGTAGCCCTTCTCCGCCAGCCAGTCGCGCGCTTCGTCGCTGACCTCCAGAGAAACGCCCTTCGCATCCAGCTGCGCCTGCAGTTCAACAATAAACTTGTCCACGACCTGATGGATAACTTCCGGTGACAGGTGGCGGAACCAGATAATGTTGTCGAGACGGTTGCGGAACTCCGGCGTAAAGATCTTTTTGATCTCTTCCATGGCGTCGGTGCTGTTGTCCTGATGGATCAGACCAATCGACTTACGCTCGGTTTCACGTACGCCCGCGTTTGTGGTCATCACCAGCACCACGTTGCGGAAGTCCGCTTTACGCCCGTTGTTATCCGTCAGCATGCCGTTATCCATCACCTGCAGCAGCAGGTTAAAGACATCCGGATGCGCTTTCTCGATTTCGTCGAGCAGCACCACCGCATGCGGATGTTTGATCACCGCATCGGTCAGCAGACCGCCCTGATCGAAGCCGACATAGCCCGGAGGCGCACCAATCAGGCGGCTCACCGTATGACGTTCCATATATTCGGACATATCGAAGCGCAGCAGCTCAATGCCGAGCGCCTTCGCCAGCTGAACCGTAACCTCGGTTTTTCCGACGCCGGTCGGACCGGCAAACAGGAAGGAGCCGACAGGTTTGCGATCCTGGCCCAGTCCGGCGCGGCTCATTTTGATCGCTTCAGTCAGGGCTTCAATGGCGTTATCCTGGCCGAACACCAGCATCTTCAGGCGGTCGCCGAGATTTTTCAGGGTGTCACGGTCGGTAGCTGAAACGCTCTTCTCAGGGATACGCGCAATACGCGCCACCACGGTCTCAATATCAGAGACGTTAATGGTCTTCTTACGCTTGCTGGCCGGCATCAGACGCGCACGCGCGCCCGCCTCATCGATCACGTCGATCGCCTTGTCCGGCAGATGACGGTCGTTGATATATTTCACCGCCAGCTCAACCGCAGCGCGTACCGCTTTCGCGGTGTAACGCACGTCGTGATGCGCTTCATACTTCGGCTTGAGACCGTTCAGGATCTGCACGGTTTCGTCCAGCGTCGGCTCCGTGATATCGATCTTCTGGAAGCGACGCGCCAGCGCGCGATCTTTTTCGAAGATATTGCTGAACTCCTGATAAGTGGTAGAGCCCATCACGCGGATTTTCCCGCTGGAGAGCAGCGGCTTGATCAGGTTAGCCGCATCGACCTGGCCGCCGGACGCCGCGCCTGCACCGATGATGGTATGGATTTCATCGATAAACAGGATGCTGCTGTTGTCCTGCTCCAGCTGCTTCAGCAAGGCTTTGAAGCGCTTCTCGAAGTCGCCGCGATATTTTGTGCCCGCCAGCAGCGAACCGATATCGAGCGAGTAGATGGTGCAATCCTTCATCACTTCCGGCACGTCGCCCTGCACGATGCGCCAGGCCAGGCCTTCCGCGATGGCGGTTTTACCGACGCCCGATTCACCCACCAGCAGCGGGTTGTTTTTACGACGGCGGCACAGCACCTGAATGGTACGCTCCAGCTCTTTGTCGCGACCAATCAGCGGATCGATTCCGCCGACGCGAGCAAGCTGATTAAGATTGGTGGTGAAGTTTTCCATACGATCCTCCCCGCCTGCTTGCTCTTCGTTAACCGGATTCTCACTGTGCGGCGCCTGACCAGGTTCGTCTTTACGCGTACCGTGAGAGATGAAGTTCACCACGTCAAGGCGGCTCACTTCATGCTTACGCAGCAGATAGGCCGCCTGCGACTCCTGCTCGCTGAAGATGGCGACCAGCACATTGGCGCCAGCGACTTCGCTGCGGCCCGATGACTGGACATGGAATACCGCGCGCTGCAGTACGCGCTGGAAGCTGAGCGTAGGTTGGGTATCGCGCTCCGCTTCACTGGCGGGCAGCACCGGTGTGGTTTGTTCGATGAACGCTTCGAGTTCTTGCCGCAGGGCGACAATATCGACGGTACAGGCTTCCAGTGCCTCTCTGGCCGACGGGTTGCTGAGCAGTGCCAGCAACAAATGCTCGACGGTCATAAACTCATGACGGTGCTCACGCGCTCTGGCGAAAGCCATGTTTAAACTGAGTTCCAGTTCTTGATTGAGCATAGGCACCTCCCCCAATTATCGCTCTGACAACCTCACCTTAACTATATGAGGGCGAGTTCAGGCTTTTTCCAGCGTACACAGCAATGGATGCTGATTCTCCCGTGCGTACTTGTTCACCATCGCGACTTTGGTCTCCGCCACTTCGGCGGTAAAAACACCGCAGATCGCCTTTCCATGGTAGTGAACTTTCAGCATCAGTTGCGTTGCACGTTCAACATCATAAGAAAAGAACTTTTGCAGAACGTCAATAACAAATTCCATAGGTGTATAATCGTCATTATTCAGGATGACTTTATACATAGAGGGCGGCTGCAGTCCCTCTTTCGCTTTGTCTTCGGCCAGGTGTTCAAAGTTAAGCCAGTCGTTAGTATTTGCCATAATGTTCCGTTGAAATTCTGCGCATCGATACGGACGATTAACTGTCCATACGTAGAGTTTAACACGCCTGTCAAGCACCCTTCTGCCGCATCGATTTTTTGCGAAAAAACCTGCGCGCGACCTGTATCACAAAATTCGCAATAGCGTTAACTGCCTCAAATTTTGATGATTTTGTCCCTACGCTCTCCGGTGGTTTGCTTGACGCCAGGGGCCCTTTCTCTACATTCTACAGACACAAGCTGATTGAGTTTTAAACAAACTCGACCCCAGCTTTAATTTACTCACCTGGTTATCAAAATGTCTTGCGAGGGAAGTAAAAGCATGGAGACGGGTACTGTTAAATGGTTCAACAACGCCAAGGGCTTCGGCTTTATCTGTCCGATCGGCGGCGGAGAAGATATCTTCGCGCACTACTCTACGATTCAGATGGATGGCTACAGAACATTAAAAGCCGGCCAACAAGTTCAGTTTGATGTTCATCAGGGCCCGAAAGGCAATCACGCCAGTCTGATCGTGCCGGTGGACGCTGTACAGCACGCCTGAACTGCTATCACCCCATTCTGAACGCTCTCCCAAAAAATGCCAGCCGTGTCGCTGGCATTTTATTTTATTGCGCACGTGCGGTTAATCCGCCTTGCCGCGCGCCAGCCACATCACGCGGGAAAACATCTGGCGCATCAGCGGCGGCATCGCCTGCTCTCCGCGCTCGGCGGCGGCCGTTGCCACGGCGATCGCCAGCTCCGGCTTGGAGGCGTGCTGAAGCGCTTTGGTAATAATACGCCTTGGGCTTAGCGCCGCATTTAACGGCAGATGCGCCATCTGCAGATAGACATTTTTAAAGCCCGAGCTGAACAAGAAATGCTCCATATCGAGGGCGGGCAGCTGCGTAAGATGGTGGTCGCTCTCATCATGGGCCTTCATCTGGCTGCGCGCCGTGGCGGCGTATTTATTGCCGGCGTCGTCGCCGTCGGTCAGCACGTGCCAGGCGATGCCCATGCGCGCGGCGAACTTCAGCAGCGGCTTCAGGCCCGCCTGCGCGAACTCGATCACCTTAACGCCCTCCGCCGCAAAGTGGAAGCCGCACTGGCGCGCCAGCTCGTTGATAATCCATACCTCGGTTTCGCCCTCCACCAGCAGCCAGCAGCGGGCAAAGAGCGCCGACGGCCGGTTGACGCGAATATGGAAGCCGATACGGCGGCTCTCTTCGGCGCTCAGCCCCTGCGGGCCGATACGCCAGGCGGCGACGCGCGTCGGCTCACGCACCAGCCGGCAGACATTTTCCACCGGCGTCAGCGACAGCAGTTCGCCGGAGTTGGTGGTGGCGATTTTCTGTAGCGGGATAAGATCGAGCAGATTCCAGGCCACCGACAGCATAATGGGATGCAGCCGGGTTTCCGGATCTTCAATCAGCAGCAGCGGACGCGCCTCGGGCGAGATCGCCGCCGCGCCGCGCGCCTGCGCCAGCAGCACAAACATGCGTAGCAGCACGATCTGCTGGCTACGCGAATCGGTTTCGCCGATCAGCTGATTAAGCCGATCGAGCGCGCGCCAGCCGTGTGCGCCGTTGCGCGTTTGCGGATCGCTGCGCCGCGCGCCGCCGTCAGCGGGCTGCAGCACCAGAAAATAGTGCTCCATCAGCTGCTGCAGGGTGGCGACGCCCTGCCGCAGCGTTTCATCGCTGATCTGATGGGGCTGCGACGCCAGCTGCCGCGTCAGGCTGCTGATATCCGCCGCCAGTGCGCTGGCCTGGGTGCTTTGTGCCTGCGCATCCCCTGCGTCATGGCGTGACCGCCGACTAAAACGCGCATCGCGCAGACGCAGCACCGGATGCAGCCGCGCCAGCTGGCGTATCGCCTCCTCGCTGCCCGCCAGCGGCAGTACCTCGCCGTCGGCGCGTAGAAAGCGACGCGAGGCGGTAACCTCTCTCTCGCGCAGCCGGGCGCGAGTGCTGAAGTAGAGCCAGCGCGTGCCCTGGGCGTCGCGCTGCCAGAACGGCGAGAAAGCCGCCGCCTGCTCGCTGCCGTCATCGCGAAAATGAAACTGGATCTGTAACCGCCGCACCGGGCTCTCTTGATTGCCGGGCGTAAAGTGAAAATCGTGCCGGGAAAACTGATAGGGCGTCTCCTGGGGCGCAAGCAGCAGGCTGAGAGCGTCCAGCAGACTCGATTTCCCCCAGGTATTTTCGCCAATCAGCAGGGTAGTCTGGGTGAGCGGCAGCGATAAATGATTAATGCCGCGAAAGCCGCTAATCTCGATATGTTCCAGAATCATGAAACTCTCCTCAGGTCCAGCCATGCCGCTGTAATACAAAGGTTTACTCTATCAGGCTTTTTCGCTAGCGTGTCCGCACTCTCTGCAAGGAAACGCATCCGTTATGTACTCTGGGCTTCTTATTATTCTGCTGCCGCTGGTGGCGGGCTGGCTGCTGCCGCTGCATCAGCCCGCATTTTTACGTCTTGTGAATCGTCTGCTGGGCTGGATGGTTTATATCATTCTCTTTTTTATGGGCATCAGCCTCGCCTTTCTCGATAATCTCAGCCGCAATCTGCTTAGCGTCTTTCATATCGCGCTGGTGAGCGCGCTGGCGATCCTGCTGTGTAACCTGCTGGCGCTGCGTCTGCTGGAAAAAAAGCGCCCCTGGCAGCACAAGCATAGACAGGAAGCGCTGCCGTCGCGGCTGCGTATGGCGCTCGACTCGCTGACGCTGTGCGGCGTGGTGGTGGTGGGCTTTCTGACCGGGCTGACGCAGCTCGCCTTTCTGCGCCACGCCTCGACCGCCAGCGAATATGCGCTGATCCTGCTGCTGTTCCTCGTCGGGGTGCAGCTGCGCGGCAGCGGCATGACCCTGCGCCAGATTCTGCTGAATAAACGCGGCATGCTGGTGTCAGCTGTGGTGCTGCTGAGCGCGCTGCTGGGCGGCGCGATTGCCGCCGCGCTGCTGGGTCTGCCGCTGAAAACCGGCCTGGCGCTGGCCAGCGGTTTCGGCTGGTATTCCCTTTCCGGCATCCTGATGACCGAGGCGTTCGGGCCGGTGATCGGCAGCGCCGCCTTTTTTAACGATCTGCTGCGCGAGCTGACCGCTATTATGCTGATCCCGGCGCTGATTGCCCGCCACCGCTCCAGCGCGCTGGGGCTGTGCGGCGCGACGGCGATGGATTTTACCCTGCCGGTGCTGCAGCGCGCGGGCGGTAACGAAATTGTGCCGGCCGCTATTGTGCATGGCTTTGTGATGAGTCTGCTGGCACCGCTGCTGATCGCTTTTTTCTCTGCGTAACGTACAGCGCACTTTTTCACGGCTGCGCTGGCGAAACCTCGTCTAGTCTTCTCTTTTTGTCCGCCATCGGGAAGATGGCTTGCAGCCAGAGGAGAGTACGATGAAACAGACCGTTGCGGCGCTGATCGCAAAAACGCTGGAAAACGCCGGCGTTAAACGTATCTGGGGGGTGACCGGAGACTCCCTGAACGGGCTGAGCGACAGCCTGAACCGCATGGGCACCATTGAGTGGATGCCGACGCGTCATGAAGAGGTCGCCGCCTTCGCTGCGGGCGCGGAAGCGCACGTCAGCGGCGAGCTGGCGGTCTGCGCCGGCTCCTGCGGGCCGGGCAACCTGCATCTGATTAACGGCCTGTTCGACTGCCACCGCAACCGCGTGCCGGTGCTGGCGATCGCCGCCCATATTCCCTCCAGCGAGATCGGCAGCGGCTATTTTCAGGAGACGCATCCGCAGGAGCTGTTCCGCGAATGCAGCCACTACTGCGAGCTGGTCTCAAGCCCGGAGCAGCTGCCGCAGGTGCTGGGCGTTGCGATGCGCGAGGCGATCCTTAACCGCGGCGTATCGGTGGTGGTGCTACCGGGCGACGTGGCGCTGAAGCCTGCGCCTGAAGGCGCCTCGCCCGCCTGGTATCCGCCGCTGCTGCCGCAGGTTCTGCCGCAGGAGAGCGAGCTGGCGCTGCTGGCACAAACGCTGAACGAGGCCAGCAATATTACGCTGCTGTGCGGCAGCGGCTGCGCCGGCGCTCATGACGAAGTCGTGCGGCTGGCGGAGACGCTGAAGGCGCCGATCGTCCATGCGCTGCGCGGCAAAGAGCACCTTGAGTACGATAACCCTTATGATGTCGGCATGACCGGGCTGATCGGCTTCTCATCGGGCTATCACGCGATGATGAACGCCGACACGCTGCTGCTGCTCGGCACCAAATTCCCCTATCGCGCCTTCTATCCCGAACACGCCAGAATTATCCAGCTCGATATCAACCCCGGCAGCCTCGGCGCGCACTGCCATCTCGATCAGGCCTACGTCGGCGCGGTGAAGCCGACGCTGCAGGCGCTGCTGCCGCGGCTGGAGAAAAAAACCGATCGCCACCATCTCGACAGCGCGCTGGAGCATTACGCCGACGCGCGCAAAGGCCTGGACGAGCTGGCGAACGCCAATGATAAGCAGGCGATCCATCCGCAGTATCTGGCGCAGCAGATTAGCCACTACGCCAGCGATGACGCGATTTTTACCTGCGACGTCGGCACGCCCACCGTCTGGGCCGCGCGCTATCTGAAGATGAACGGCCGTCGCCGTCTGCTCGGCTCCTTCAACCACGGTTCGATGGCGAACGCCATGCCGCAGGCGCTCGGTGCCCAGGCGCTGAACCGCGATCGTCAGGTGGTGGCGCTGTGCGGCGACGGCGGCTTCAGCATGCTAATGGGCGACTTTATTACCCTGGCGCAGCTTAAGCTGCCGGTGAAGCTGGTGATCTTTAATAACAGCGTGCTGGGCTTTGTTGCAATGGAGATGAAGGCGGGCGGCTATCTTACCGACGGCACCGAGCTGGACAATCCCGACTTCGCCGCCATTGCTGAGGCGTGCGGCATCAAAGGGCTGCGCGTAGAGAAGGCGTCCGAGCTTAACGGCGCGCTGGAGCAGGCGTTCGCGCACCCCGGTCCGGTGCTGGTGGACGTTATCACCGCTAAAGAGGAGCTGGCGATGCCGCCGCAGATCAAGATGGAGCAGGCGAAAGGCTTCAGCCTTTATATGCTGCGCGCGATCCTGAACGGCCGCGGCGATGAGGTGGTGGAGCTGGCGAAAACCAACTGGCTGCGGTAAAAGAGAGAGAAGACGCTGAGCGTTGATGTCTCTTTCAGCGTGCTCAAAGCCTGGATAGCGGGTGGCATCGGCACCTGCTGGTATTCTTAACGGGCGTTTACGCCCGCTTTTCTTTTCTCAGGAGAGCAACGTGATCGATTTACGCAGTGATACCGTAACCCGGCCGAGCGCCGCAATGTTGCAGGCGATGATGGCCGCCGAAACCGGCGATGACGTCTATCGCGACGATCCCACCGTCAACGCGCTGGAGGCGGAGGCTGCCCGGCTCAGCGGCAAAGCGGCCGCGCTGTTCTTCCCCACCGGCACCCAGGCCAATCTGGTGGCGCTGCTGAGCCACTGCGAGCGCGGCGACGAATATATCGTTGGCCAGCAGGCGCATAACTACAAGTATGAAGCGGGCGGCGCCGCGGTGCTGGGCAGCATCCAGCCGCAGCCGATCCTTGCCGCCGAAGATGGCACGCTGCCTCTCGATCTCGTGGCGGCGGCCATCAAGCCGGACGATATCCACTTTGCTCGCACCCGCCTGCTCAGCCTGGAGAACACCCACCACGGCAAGGTGCTGCCGCTCGACTATCTCGCCCGCGCCTGGGCGTTTAGCCGCGAGCGCAAGCTGGCGCTGCATATCGACGGCGCGCGCATCTTTAACGCGGTGGTGGCGCAAAAGGTGACTCTGGAAGCGATCGCGCGCTACTGCGACACGTTGACGATCTGCCTGTCAAAAGGGCTGGGAACGCCGGTGGGATCGCTGCTGTGCGGCGATGAAGCCTATATCGAGCCCGCCCGCCGCTGGCGCAAAATGGTGGGCGGCGGCATGCGCCAGGCCGGCATTCTGGCGGCGGCGGGCCTCTATGCGCTGCAGCACAACGTGGCGCGCCTGCAGGAGGATCACGATAACGCCGCATGGCTGAGCCAGCAGCTGCAGCAGGCGGGCGTCGAGGTGGTGGATCAGCAGACCAATATGGTATTCGTGCGCGTGCCCGCCGAGCAGATTGCGCCGCTGAAAAGCTGGTTCGCCGAGCGCGAGGTGCTGCTCAGCGTCGGGCCGGTAACGCGTATCGTCACCCATCTCGATGTCGACCGCCATGCGCTGGAGCAGCTGGTCGCCTGGTGGAAAGCGTTCCTGCAGCGCTAATCGCCATATCTCTCCAGCAGCGCCTCGGCAATTGCCAGGGTCTCCGCGTCCGGCAAACCGCGATAGTCCGCCGGACGAAAATGCATCTGGAACGCCGCGATGAGCCGCTGCTGCTGACGCGGCGTAGCGGCACCGCTGACCTCATAGCCGTAGCGCGACAGCGCCGCCAGCAGCCTCTCCATCGCCACCGGCGACTCCGCCGCCCTGCCCGCTAAATAGTGCTGCACGCGCGACGCCTCCGGCCAGGCGCCGATGCCCTGCTGCGCCAGCGTCCGCCACGGAAACAGCGGGCCGGGATCCTGCTTGCGCTGCGGCGCGACGTCGCTGTGGCCGACGATATTCTGCGGCGCGATGGCGTAGCGCCGCGCGATATCCTTTAGCAGCAGCGTCAGGGCAGCGATCTGCGCCTCGGTAAAGGGCTGCCAGTCGCGCCCGGTCAGGGTGCGCCTGTAGCCGCGGTTCACCAGTTCAATACCGATCGAGGTGTCGTTAAGGCGCGTCGCGCCGCGCCAGAAGCTGGGGCCGGCATGCCAGGCGAGCTGCGCCTCCGGCACCAGCTGCCAGATTACCTGCTTTCCGGCGCGCTGCGGCGGCTGACGGGGAATAAGATAGTGGGCGCTGACGTCGCGATCGGTCAGGGTCGCCAGCGAAGAGGGAAAATCTTCGGCGGTATAGTGAATAACGATCGCTTTAATACGCGGCCTGGCGCCGTAGGCCGGATGCCGGGTGTCAACCCAGTAGCCCTGCCGCGATTCCAGCCCGCTCTGGCAGCCCGCCAGCAATAGCGCCAGCGCGACCAGCAGCAGCCTCAACGGAGTTTCACCGCCGTACCGCTGACGCTGACCATCAGCATGCTGCCATCTTTGCCAACGGTTTCATAATCGATATCGATGCCGACCACCGCGCTGGCGCCCAGCGCCTTCGCCTGTGCTTCCAGCTCTTCAAAGGCGATTTCGCGCGCCTTGCGCAGCTCTTTCTCGTAGGCGCCGGAGCGGCCGCCGACCACGTCGCGAATACCGGCGAAAAAGTCGCGGAAAATGTTAGCACCGAGGATCGCTTCACCGGTGACGACGCCGCAGTAGTCACTGATGCTGTGTCCTTCCAGCGTGGGCGTGGTGGAAAATTTCATCGCTCTCTCCTGATATGAAATAGGGGCCAGGGCTCTTTCAACTAAAAAGCACGGCTATACTCTATGCTAAAAATAGCGCTTTGCCAGAGAACAATAAGGAAATCGAGATGAGAAACAAAGCCTTTGCGCTGCTGCTTCCCGCCGCGCTGCTGCTCTCCGCCTGTAGCACGGTAGAGCCGGTGATTAAGGACAACGGCCCTCGCACCGCGCCCTGCGTTGAGGGCGGCCCCGACAGCGTCGCGCAGCAGTTTTACGATCTGCGCGTTCAGCAGCCGACGCCAGGCCTGCCGGGCAGCGATCGGCTGGCGAAATATCGTCCCTACCTGAGCGAGCGCCTCTATCAGGCGCTGCAGCAGGCGAACGCGCAGAGCGGCAACGCCACTGCCCCGTGGCGCAGCGGCGATCTCTTCTCCAGTCTGGCGCAGGGGCCGACCGCCGCCAGCGTGGCGGACAGCTCTACCATCCCGAACCGCGACGCGCGCAATATTCCGCTGCGCGTCGAGCTGAGCCGCGACGGCAAAAGCTGGCAGGATGAGGTGCTGATGATCCGTGAAGGCACCTGCTGGGTGGTGGATGACGTACGCTACGTCGCCGACTGGGCGCATCCGGGTGGCGGCACCCTGAGCCAGACGCTGGAGCAGGCGAAAAAATAATCTCTTCCCCGGCGCGCCGCTCTCCTGCGGCGCGTCTCTTTTGCGGCTGCGCCGCCCGGTTACGCAGCCTGCCGCTAAGTGGCGCGATTTTGTGCTACGCTTTACCTGCTTCGCTGCAGTTTAATAAATTTTAACCCACTCCATTTGCATAACTATTCTGGTGCGGTTAAGATTCGCGGCACTAATGGCTATTCAAAATTTGCGCATGAGTATTCAACTAAACGGGATTAACTGCTTTTACGGCGCCCATCAGGCGCTGTTTGACATCAATCTGGATTGCCCGCAAGGCGAAACGCTGGTGCTGCTCGGCCCAAGCGGCGCGGGGAAAAGCTCACTCCTGCGCGTGCTTAACCTGCTGGAGCAGCCACGCTCGGGCAGCCTGAAAATCGCCGGTAATCATTTCGACTTCAGCAAGACGCCGTCCGACGCTGCCATCCGCGAGCTGCGTCAGAATGTCGGCATGGTTTTCCAGCAATATCATCTCTGGCCGCATCTCACCGTGGTGCAGAACCTGATCGAAGCGCCGTGCCGCGTGCTGGGCCTCAGCAAAGCGGAGGCGCGTGCGCGCGCCGATAAGCTGCTGGATCGCCTGCGCCTGACGCCCTATGCCGACCGTTTCCCGCTGCACCTTTCTGGCGGCCAGCAGCAGCGCGTCGCCATTGCGCGCGCCCTGATGATGGAGCCGCAGGTGCTGCTGTTTGACGAGCCGACCGCCGCGCTCGATCCGGAAATCACCGCGCAGATCGTCAGCATTATTCGCGAACTCGCCCAGACGCACATTACTCAGGTCATCGTGACGCACGAAGTGGAAGTGGCCCGTAAAACCGCCAGCCGCGTGGTTTATATGGAGAACGGTCATATCGTGGAACAGGGCGATGCCAGTCGATTTACACAGCCGCAAACCGAGGCGTTTGCACATTATCTTTCGCATTAAGTCAGGAAGCTCCCAATGAAAAAAATCGTACTTGCTGCACTGCTTGCTGGTCTGAGCCTGAGCGCGTCGGCGGCCCAGACTATTCGCTTCGCCACCGAGGCCTCCTATCCGCCGTTTGAGTTCGTCGACGCCAGCAACAAGATCCAGGGCTTCGACGTTGATCTCGCCAATGCGCTCTGCAAAGAGATGAACGCCACCTGCACCTTTACCAACCAGGCGTTTGACAGCCTGATCCCGAGCCTGAAGTTCCGCCGTTTCGACGCGGTGATGGCCGGTATGGACATCACCCCCGAGCGTGAAAAACAGGTGCTGTTCAGCAAGCCCTACTATGACAACTCCGCGCTGTTTATTGCGCAGAAAGGCAAAGTGGCCGACGTGGCCGCGCTGAAAGGCAAGCGCGTCGGCGTGCAGAACGGCACCACGCACCAGAAATACCTGAACGACCAGCATGCCGATATCACCACCGTGCCTTACGACAGCTACCAGAACGCGGTGCTGGATCTGAAAAACGGCCGTATCGATGCGGTGTTCGGCGACACGGCGGTGGTTAACGAATGGCTGAAGCAGAACGCCAGCCTGGCGGCGGTCGGCGATAAGGTTACCGACAAAGCCTACTTCGGCACCGGCCTCGGCATTGCCGTGCGTCAGGGCAACACCGATCTGCAGGCGAAGTTCAACGCCGCGCTGGAGAAGGTAAAGGCCGACGGCACCTATAAAACCATCTACAGCAAATGGTTCCAGCAGTAATTAACCATGAGTGAGTTCTATCCTCTCGCCAGCGCCGCCGGCATGACCGTCGGCCTCGCTGTTTGCGCCCTGATCGCCGGCCTTGCGCTGGCGATGATTTTCGCCGGCTGGGAGTCGCTGCGCATCAAGCCGCTGGCGTGGATCGGCACGGCGCTGGTGACCTTAATTCGCGGCCTGCCGGAAATTCTGGTGGTGCTGTTTATCTATTTCGGCGCCTCGCAGCTGCTGCTGGTGCTCTCCGACGGCTTTACCCTCAATTTCGGCCTGTTTCAGCTGCCGGTGCAGGTTGAGATCGAGAACTTCGACGTCAGCCCGTTTCTGTGCGGCGTTATTGCGCTGGCGATCCTCTACTCCGCCTACGCTTCGCAAACGCTGCGCGGTGCGCTGAAGGCGGTACCGCAGGGTCAGTGGGAGTCGGGTCAGGCGCTGGGCATGAAAAAGTCCGCCATCTTCCTGCGTCTGATTATGCCGCAGATGTGGCGTCACGCGCTGCCCGGACTGGGCAACCAGTGGCTGGTGCTGTTAAAGGATACCGCGCTGGTGTCGCTGATTAGCGTTAACGATTTGATGCTGCAGACCAAAAGTATCGCAACCCGTACCCAGGAGCCCTTTACCTGGTTTTTGATTGCCGCAGCCATTTATCTGGTGATTACGCTGCTGAGCCAGGCGGTGCTGCGCCGTATTGAGCTGCGCACGACGCGGTTTGAGCGGGGGAACGGCTGATGCTGAGCTACTTACCTGAGATTCTGAAAGGGCTGCATACCAGCCTGACGCTGACCGTCGCGTCGCTGCTGGTGGCGCTGGTGCTGGCGCTGCTGTTTACGGTGGTGCTGTCGCTGAAAACGCCGCTGCTTAACCCGCTGGTAAAAATCTATATCACCCTGTTTACCGGTACGCCGCTGCTGGTGCAGATCTTCCTGATTTACTACGGTCCCGGCCAGTTTCCCAGCCTGCAGAGCATTCCCTGGCTCTGGCACCTGCTGTCGCAGCCGTGGCTGTGCGCCATGCTGGCGCTGTCGCTAAACAGCGCCGCCTATACCACGCAGCTCTTTTATGGCGCGATGCGCGCTATCCCGTCAGGCCAGTGGCAATCCTGCGCCGCGCTGGGGATGAACCGCAAGGATACGCTGCGTATTCTGCTGCCCTATGCGTTTAAGCGCGCCCTCTCCTCCTATTCCAACGAGGTGGTGCTGGTGTTCAAAGGGACCTCGCTCGCCTACACCATTACGCTGATGGAGGTGATGGGTCATGGCCAGCTGCTTTACGGCCGCACCTACGACGTGATGGTGTTCGCCGCCGCCGGACTGGTCTATCTGGTGGTGAACGGCCTGCTGACGCTGATGATGCGGCTGATAGAGCGACGCGCGCTGGCTTTTGAGCGCAGAAGTTAATATCCAGGCGAGCAATGCTCGCCTTTTTAATTTTTTAATCACAAATATTGCATAAAGATTCATTTACTGGCATCGTGTCAACCATTCCGCCTCTGGTATGGTTTTCAGGAGTTATACAGTGAAAAAATGGATCCTTGCCGCCGCGCTGGCGACGCTGACTCTAAGCGCCCACGCGGCGGATACCCTCCGTTTCGCCTCTTCCGCGACCTATCCCCCGTTTGAATCGCTGGATCGCGACAATCAGATTGTGGGATACGATATCGATCTGGCCAAAGCGATCTGCCAGCAGCTGCAGACAGAGTGTACCTTTACCAACAACGCCTTCGACAGCCTGATCCCTTCGCTGAAGTTCCGTCGCTTTGACGCGGTGATCTCCGGTATGGATATCACCGAGGATCGCAGCAAGCAGGTCGATTTTACCCAGCCCTACTACGCCAACTCCGCTATCGTTATCGCGCGTAAAGGCAAGTTTAGCGATTTTGCCTCGCTCAAGGGCAAGCGTATCGGCGTTGAGAACGGCACGACGCACCAGAAATATCTTCAGGAGAAGCATCCTGAGATCGTCACCGTCGCCTATGACAGCTATCAGAACGCGATTCTCGATATGAAAAATGGCCGTCTTGACGGTGTGTTCGGTGATACGGCGGTGGTGAACCAGTGGCTGAAAACCAACGCAGATTTAGCGCCGGTAGGCGAACACGTGACGGATAAGGCTTACTTCGGCACCGGCCTGGGCATCGCGGTGCGCAAAGGCAACGACGCGCTGCGCGACAGGCTGAACGGCGCGCTGGCGGCGCTGAAGAGCAACGGCACCCTGCAGCAGCTGAATCAGAAGTGGTTCCCTGAGTAACCCGCAGCTATGGGCCAGCGGACAGGCGTCCGATCGGTTCTGCATCGTTCCTGGATCTGATGCTCAGGACGCTGGCCCACCCTCCTCTTCCGCGCGGCGGCGCGTCAGCAGGCACAGCACTTCGAAGTGCGCGGTATGTGGAAACATGTCGAACAGTTGCACGCGCGTCACGCGATAATCTGCCAGCCGGGCGATATCCTGCGCCATGCTCTCGGCATTACAGCTTGAATAGAGAATGGTCTCCGGCGCCATGCGGCTGAGATAGTCGCAGAGCGCCGCGCCAATGCCGCGCCGCGGCGGATTAACCAGCACCAGGTCGGGCACCGCGTCGCGCCCGGTAGCGAAGGCGGTCGAGTCCAGCGCGGCGAAGTTGACCTTTTCCAGCCCCAGCATCTCTGCCGAACGCTGCGCGCAGGCGATCGCCTCGGCGCTAATCTCAATGCCGGTCAGCTGCATCTGCGGTGTGGCGCAGTGCAGGCCGAAGCCGCCGACGCCGCAAAAGAGATCCCACATGCTGCTGATGCGCAGCTCGCTGACCCAGTCGCGCGCGGTGGCGTAAAGCGCAGCAGCGACCTGCGGGTTGGTCTGGAAAAAGCTTTGCGGACGGATCCAGAGCGGCACCTGATTGAAATTCTCCGCCAGCGACTGCGACGGCGTCAGGGCTATTTCCTCATCCCCTTCCAGAATTGCCATATGCACCGGCTGAATATTCGCCGAGATGACCTTTAGCTGCGGCAGCTGCTGCTGCAGCCAGGGCAGCGCGGCGCGCAGCTGCTCCAGCTTTTCACGGGAGCGCAGCACAAAGCGCAGCATCATGCCGCCCTGCGTGCTCTCGGTGAGCAGCAGAAACTTCAGCTCGCCGCGCCTGCGCGCCACGTTATAGGGGGTAAGGCCCGCCCGGGCGATAAAGGGCTTTAGCGCGGCGAAAACCGGCGCGAAGCTGGCGGGATAAAGCGGGCAGGCGCAGAGATCCACCGCGCTGCCGTCGCGCTGCACCATGCCCAGCACCGGCCGCTCGACGCTGCCGCTGACCACCATCTTCGCCTTGTTGCGAAACGCCTGCTGCGCCGAGGTGACCGGCGGCAGCCACTGCCCGACCGGCTGCTGCGCCAGCAGCGCCTTCAGCCGCGACTGCTTGTCGCTGAGCTGCTGTGAATAGGGTTTTTCCAGCCACTGGCATGAGCGGCAGCGGTCGGCGTCATAGAGCGCGCATTGCATGGGGTAAGGCCTGTGTCATTCAAGGGGGTCGGGCGGAGCGCGATTGTATCACCGCTTGCGGAAAAATGCGCGGCTGGCGGTCGGCACAAACAGCAGCCCAAGCACCAGCAGATCGGGCAGCTTTTGCATCAGGGTATGGTGAATGATCTGCGCATTGCTGGCGCCGCTGATGCTGAAAATCTCGGGATAGATAGTGCCGGTCGACGCCAGCAGCATATAGAACAGCACTACCGCCTGAGTGATGGCGAAGCCCCAGCGGCCGCGGTTGCTGCCGCGCAGCAGCAGAAAGGCGCAGCGCAGCTCATAGAAAAAGATCAGCTGGCTGGCGATAAAGATAAGGGTAGAGTCCCAGGCCTGCGCGCTGCGATGCACAAAATTGACGATCTCCTCAACACCCAGCTCGTTCGCCAGCATCAGCACGCTCAGACAGCGCGTGGCGATAATGGCGATGCCCGCTACCGTGACCGGCACGGGGGCAAGAGAGAGAAAATCGCCTTTTTTCAGGGTTTCGGACATGGCCAGGCTCCATCACTGCACGTAGACGGGCGGAAAAATCCGCCCGCCTTTATAGTGGCAAAGATCAGTGATTTCAGCCACGTCTGGCCTTCTGAATATCGCGAATCCGCTGCTTTTCTTCATGCGCCATCCAGCGCCAGGCGATAAAGCCCACCAGCCCGACGACGAACAGGATCAGCGACGCCAGCGCGTTGATCTCCGGGTTAACGCCGCGCCGCACGGTGGCGAAGATCGCCATCGGTAAGGTGGTCGCGCCCGGCCCGGTGACAAAGCTGGCGATCACCAGATCGTCCAGCGACAGGGTAAAGGCGAGCAGCCAGCCGGTGACGATCGCCGGAGCGATCATCGGTACGGTAATCACAAAGAAGACCTTGAGCGGCGTCGCGCCCAGATCCATCGCCGCCTCTTCAATCGAGCGATCCAGCTCGCGCAGGCGCGAGTTGATCACCACCGCCACATAGGCGGTACAGAAGGTAACGTGCGCCAGCCAGATGGTCAGCATGCCGCGATCGCTCGGCCAGCCAAAGGCGTTACCCATGGCGACGAACAGCAGCAGCAGCGACAGGCCGGTGATCACGTCGGGCATTACCAGCGGCGCGGTCAGCATAAAGGCGAAGCCGGTGTGCCCGCGGAAGCGGCCAAAGCGCACCACCACCACCGCGGCCATCGTGCCGAGCACCACCGCCATGGTAGCGCTCAGCGCGGCGATGGTCAGGCTTAACCCGACCGCATCCAGCATCGCTTCATCCTGGAACAGCACGCGATACCAGTGGAATGAGAAGCTCTCCCACACCGTTACCAGCTGCGAACTGTTAAAGGAGTAAACCACCAGCAGCAGCATCGGCGCATAGAGAAACAGGAAGCCGCAAAGCAGAATGGCGGTGCGCCACGGCGAGCGAATCGCAGGCAGCTGATTCATTCCTTCTCTCCCATTTCACGGTTTTGATGCTTATGGAACCAGACGATCGGCAGGATCAAAATCAGCAGGATAATCACCGCCAGCGCCGAGGCGACCGGCCAGTCGCGGTTGTTGAAAAACTCCTGCCACAGGATGCGGCCAATCATAATGCTGTCCGGTCCACCAAGCAGTTCCGGGATCACGTACTCGCCCACCGCCGGGATAAACACCAGCATTGAGCCGGCGATAATGCCCCCTTTGGTCAGCGGCACGATAACGCTGAAAAAGGTTTTGAGCGGCTTCGCGCCGAGATCGAGCGAGGCCTCTACCAGCGAATAGTCGATGCGCGTCAGCGCGGTATAGATCGGCAGCACCATAAACGGCAGATAGCAGTAAACGATGCCGATATAGACCGCCGTGTTGGTATAGAGGATCACCAGCGGATGGTCGATAACCCCCAGCCACATCAGAAAGCGGTTCAGGATGCCGTTGTTATTCAGCAGCCCCATCCAGGCGTAGACGCGCACCAGAAACGAGGTCCAGGAGGGCAGGATCACCAGCAGCAGCAGGATGGTGCGCATCGAGGGCTTGCTGTGCGCCACCGCCCAGGCGAGCGGGTAGCCGACCAGCAGGCAGATCAGGGTCGAGATCGCCGCCACCTTTAGCGACTGCAGGTAGGCGTCCACGTAGAGCGGATCGTCGGTCAGCGTCAGGTAGTTGCCGAGATTAAGCACCAGGTTGAGCTGATCGTCAGCCCAGCTGATCAGCTCGGTATAGGGCGGGATGGCGCGCGCGATATCGGCAAAGCTGATTTTCAGTACGATTAAAAACGGCAGCAGGAAAAAGAGCACCAGCCAGAGGTAAGGCAGCGCGATCGCCAGCTTGCGGCCGTGGCGCATTTTCATGCGCGTCGCCCAGCGCTGCAGCGGCGTACCCGCCAGCCGTGCGCCCGGCGGTTTGCTGGGGTGAAAGAGTTGACTCATTGCGTCTCCTTAGGCCGTCAGAACCACACAGCTGTCAACATCCCAGCAGAGGCGGACTTCATCGCCCCAGGTTGGCTGCCCTTTGCGGAAGCGGTGGGCGTTCTGCAGCTGGGCGCTGATCATCTGTCCGCTTTTCAGCCGGACGTGGTAGATAGAGAGATCGCCAAGGTAGGCGATATGCACCACTTCCCCCACGGCAAAGTTGTAGCCATCCGCCGGAACCTCCTCGCACAGCATCACTTTTTCCGGGCGCAGCGCGACGTGAACCGGCACGTTATCCGGCACTGACACATCGGAATCGACCTTCAGCGGATGCACCAGCCCCGGGCTGTCGATCACCAGACCATTTTCCTGACGCTCGCGCAGCATGCCGCTAAAGACATTCACCGAGCCGATAAATTCGGCGCTGTAAACGGTGGTCGGATGCTCGTAAATCTCTTCCGGCTCGCCGATCTGCACAAACTTGCCGCGGTTCATAATGGCGATGCGGCCCGCCATGGTCATCGCCTCTTCCTGATCGTGCGTCACCATGACGCAGGTCGCGCCGACGCGCTCCAGAATATCGACCACCTCAAGCTGCATGCGGTCGCGCAGCTTTTTATCCAGCGCGCCCATCGGCTCGTCGAGCAGCAGCAGCTTGGGGCGTTTCGCCAGGCTGCGCGCCAGCGCCACGCGCTGACGCTGACCGCCGGAAAGCTGATGCGGCTTGCGCTTCGCATACTCCTGCATATGCACCAGCGCCAGCATCTCCTGCACGCGCGCGTTGATTTCGCCCTTCGGCAGTTTGTCCTGCTTCAGGCCGAAGGCGATATTCTGCTCCACCGTCATATGGGGAAAGAGCGCGTAGGACTGAAACATCATATTGACCGGGCGCTGGTAAGGCGGCACGTGGGAGAGATCCTGGCCGTCCAGGACGATCTGGCCGCTGGTCGGCGGCTCAAAACCCGCCAGCATGCGCAGCAGCGTCGATTTGCCGCAGCCCGAGGCGCCGAGCAGCGCGAAAATTTCGCCTTTATAGATGGTCAGGCTGACATCGTCCACGGCGTGCTGGCCGTCGAACGATTTGGTCAGGTTGCGGATCTCCAGCAAGGGCGTTAACGCCTTTGCGGTTTTAGGTTGGGGACGAGGGATCGCGTCGTTCACTAACAGTCACTCCGGTCTACGCGGAACGGCTAAGCCAGCCGCAAAAAAAGGAAAACAGAGGCCAGCGCAGCGCCTCTGTTCCAGGTTGTAAGCTTACGAAATAAAGAGCCGCTTATTTTCCGCTTTTCACTCGAGTCCATGCGCGAGTGCGCGCGCGATCCAGCTTCGGATCCTGCACCTTCAGCACGAACAGCTTCGACATCGCTTCCGGCGTCGGGAAGATGCCCGGATTGTTGCGGATATCGGCATTGATCAGCGGCAGCGACGCCTTGTTACCGTTAGCGTAGGACATCTTGTTGGAAACGTCGGCAATCACTTTCGGATCCATGATGTAGTTCAGCCATTGATAGGCGGCGTCGACGTTTTTCGCATCTTTCGGGATCGCCATCATATCGAAGAAGGCGAGTGCGCCCTCTTTTGGCACGCTATAGGCGAGATGCACGCCGTTTTTCGCCTGCTCAGCGCGGTTTTTCGCCTGCAGAATATCGCCAGACCAGCCAATAGCAACGCAGGTGTTGCCGTTCGCCAGGTCGTTGATGTACTGCGAGGAGTGGAAGTAGCGGATGCTGGGACGCAGCTTCAGCAGCAGATCGGTCGCCGCGCCAGAGTAATCTTTGGCGTCTGAGCTGTTGGGATCTTTACCCAGATAGTTGAGCACGGTGGCAAAAATCTCTTCCGGCGCGTCGAGGAAGGAAACGCCGCAGCTCTTCAGCTTTTCAAGGTTTTCCGGCTTCAGCACCAGATCCCAGCTGTTAACCGGCGCGTCGGCGCCCAGCGCAGCTTTCACCTTCTCGACGTTATAGCCGATGCCGGTGGTGCCCCACAGATAGGGAATCGCATATTTGTTGTCTGGATCGTGCTGAGCAACCTTTTTCATCAGCTCAGGATCGAGATTTTTGTAGTTCGGCAGCTTGCTCTTATCCAGCGGCTGGAAGACGCCGGACTGCAGCTGGCGCGCGAGGAAGCTGGAGGATGGCACCACCACATCGTAGCCGGTGCTGCCCGCCATCAGTTTGCCTTCCAGCACTTCATTGGAGTCGAAGACGTCGTAGACCACCTTAATACCAGACGCCTTTTCAAAATTCGGCACCGTGTCCGCCGAGATATAATCTGACCAGTTATAGACATGCAGCGTTTTATCTTCCGCCATCGATCCTGCAGAGGCGACCATCAGTACGCCGGTAACCGCAGCTGACAACCATTTTTTTTGATTGAACATCTTTTTATTTCCTCCTGAGCGGATCGTTACAGGCTGGCTAAAGCGGAACCCAGCGCTGCGAGCTGTGCGTCAATTCACAGACACAATGAATCAATATTCATTGAGAGTTTAATAGTAAAAACTGATACCTGCGCTGCGAATCCACGTCTTATGCAGCCCCGCAAGAATAGCCTCGCTACCCTGTCGCTACCATACCCCAGCGTAAAAAACGCCTTTTAGCGACAGGTTATGCATGTTTGTGCTATGTGGTCTGGCAGGAACGGCACAAACCACGAGAAATATCTGGCAGTAAAGGGCAAAATGCAGAATAAAAAATGGTGGGCCGGAAATGAAAACTGCCGCATAAAGCGGCAGTTAAAACGGGTCGGAAAAGGGGCTGTTCTAGTGCAGCAGCGAGTGGCTGAAGCTCACCGGCGCGCGCTCTTCTTCTTCGCCCATCATCAGCAGATTATTGGCGAAGGCTTCCATAATCACCATGGAGACCTGCTCTTCGCTCTGCTTCATAAAGCTGGCGAACTGGCCAAAGGTCAACCCGGCGCTGGTCGCAAGGGATTGGCAGACAATTAGCTTCGGCAGATTGTCGTCCTGAATGTCGACAAAGGCTTTTACCGTTAGCGAACTGGCGTTGATCTGCGACAGATCGCCGACCAGCGGGATCAGCGCTGTTGGCTTTACCTCCGCCAGCGCGGAGAAGAGAATAACGTTGTCGACCAGATCGATTTTGGCGTCGAATACCCCATCGAAATTTTGCATGTGCGGCAGATGAAGTGCCTGACAGGCATCACATTCGAACCAGGTGATATTTTGCTGATCCAGCCAGCGACGCAACAGGTCGATATCCGGAACGACAAGAGAATCCATCGTAGTGTCCCAAGGGGTGAATAAACAGGCGACTAAGCTTACGGAAAAAATGCGCATGACGCTACGAAAACCGCTGAAAAGCGCGCGTCAGCCGCCGGTTTTAAGACTGAAACCGGGCAAAGCGTTGCGCTCTATCCAGTCGATCATCCGCCCGGCGATATCGATGCCGGTACGGGTTTCGATCCCTTCCAGGCCAGGCGAGGCGTTAACCTCCATGACCAGCGGCCCGCGCCGCGCGCGCAAAATATCGACGCCCGCTACGTCCAGCCCCAGCGTCGCAGCCGCTTTAACCGCGATGGCGCGCTCCTGCGGCGTAATCTCTACCGGATGCGCTTTGCCGCCGCGATGCAGGTTAGAGCGAAAATCGCCCTCTTTCGCCTCGCGTTCAATCGCCGCGACCACTTCGTCGCCGATCACCAGACAGCGCACGTCCCGTCCCTGCGCTTCCTGAATAAACTCCTGCACCAGAATATTCGCGTTAAGGCCGCGGAAGGCGTCGATAACGCTCTCCGCCGCCTGCCGCGTCTCCGCCAGCACCACGCCGATACCCTGCGTGCCTTCCACCAGCTTCACCACCAGCGGCGCGCCTCCCACCATGGCGATCAGATCCTGCGTATCGTCCGGCGACGAGGCGAAGCCGGTTACTGGCATATCGATGCCCTGACGCGCCAGCAGCTGCAGCGAGCGCAGCTTGTCGCGCGCGCGGGCGATCGCCAGCGACTCGTTGAGCGGGTAGCTGCCGCACATCTCGAACTGGCGCAGCACCGCCGTGCCGTAAAAGGTGGCGGCGGAGCCGATGCGCGGAATAACCGCGTCGAAATGGCCGAGCGCCTCGCCGCGGTAGTGCACCGCCGGCGACGCCGGGTTGATATTCATGTAGCAGGAGAGCGGATCGATAATTTGAATCTCATGCCCGCGCTGCTCGGCAACCTCACGCAAGCGTCGGCAGGAGTAAAGTTGCCCGTCGCGCGACAGGATAGCGATTTTCATTATCGATCCTCTTCAGCGTTAGCGCGTCGCCCAGCCCTGCTGGTGCAGGTAGTCGAGCATAAAGGGGCGCGTCTCTTTTACGATCAGACGCTGAATCAGTTCGCTCCAGGTCTCGCTGCGCTGATTGCTGTCGCGCTGCTCGTAATAGATCTCTGTGCGGCTGTCGTAATCGGCCAGCACCTGCGGATCGATCGGCTGATAGCGGTTTTCATGCACCAGCATCGCGTGGGGCAGGCGCGGCTTAAGGTCGGGCACAGCAGCGGGATAGCCGATGCAGAAGCCGAACAGCGGCAGCACGAATTTCGGCAGGCCGAGCAGCTCGGTAACCTGCGCGATATTGTTGCGGATACCGCCGATAAAGACGCCGCCCAGGCCGAGAGATTCGGCGGCGACCATGGCGTTCTGCCCCATCAGCGCGGTATCGACGCAGCCGAGCAACAGCTGCTCGGCGCGGCCCAGCTGCGCATCGGGACAAATCTGCAGATGGCGGTTAAAGTCGGCGCAGAATACCCAGAACTCCGCGGCGTCCGCCACCCACTGCTGACCGCCAGTCAGCGTAACCAGCTGCTGACGCAGCGCAGGATCGGTGATGCGAATAATCGAAGAGCACTGCAGAAAGCTGGAGGTGGACGCCGATTGCGCCGCGGCGATAATCGCCTCACGCTGTTCTGCACCGATCGCCTGGTCGGTAAAGGCGCGAATTGAACGGTGGCTGCACAATAGATCGATAGTCGGTGTCATTAAGGTCTCCGGCGAGTCTCATTTTTATTAACGGTGCGACCAAACAGCTGCGGCGCCATCGCTTGCGCGGTGCGCCATATCATCAGCCAGGCGGCGGGCAGCATCAGCAGAATACCGATAATCAGCAGCGCAGTCGCCAGCGTCTTGCCGTCAGCATTCGCGGGCAGCGGCAGCCAGCGGTTGGCCAGCAGCAGCGCGCACAGCGTCAGCAGGCCGCCGAGCGCTTCCATGATCAGCAAGGCTTTGGGTAAACGCGCCACATTGATCATCAACATTCTCCTGGGTCGCACCGGGCTTAGGTCGTCAATTATGGTCAAGGTTCAAAAACTTGCATAGACGACGCGCATCAGACTAACAGGCATTTCCTGCTTTCTTTAAGCGGTTTGAGCGGGCATCATAATGACCATCCATCCTGAGCTTATGTGACATGGGTCACATTAAATAGCCCGAATTAAGGAGCTTTTCATGGTTACTGTGATTTTTGGTCGTCCTGGCTGCCCCTATTGCGTACGTGCGAAAGAGCTGGCCGACAAGCTCAGCGCCGAGCGCGACGACTTTAGCTACCAGTATGTAGATATCCAGGCGGAAGGCATTACCAAAGCGGATCTGGAGAAAAGCGCGGGCAAACCGGTCAGCACCGTACCGCAGATTTTTGTTGATGAGCAGCATATCGGCGGCTACACCGACTTCGCGGCCTGGACGAAAGAAAACCTGAGCGCATAAGTTTTTTTGCCAGCGCAACGGGCCGACTCGGCCCGTTTTTTCGTTCTGGCGTCAGCGCCAGACGATGCGCGCCAGGCGAACCAGCAGCGCGCCGCTGCCTGCCCAGAAGAGCGCGCTCAGGCTCCAGACCAGCAGGGTAAGCCAGCTGGTGTGGGCCAGCAGCGTATTATGCAGCAGCACGACGCCCAGCAGCGTACCCCAGAGCGCCATCAGCAGCGTGCTTTTTAGCGGGCTCTCCGCATGCAGCAGCGCCATTACCGCGCCCGGCAGCAGAAAAAGCAGCAGCTCTGGCTGTCCGCCCAGCGGCACATTGCCCACCAGCCAGTAACGATGCGCATAAATAAACACCAGACTGTAGAGCACAATGCCAGGCATCGCACTGGTCCAGCGTAAGGAACGCCGTGGCATATCACCCCCATTTATTGAAAATCATCACAATGACAACAACCTGCCGCGCTCTCTGGTGGAAATAAAATGAAACAGGCCGTTAGCGGTATGAAATTATAAGCTAATGGCTGAGGGTGATTTTTATGATTAGAATACCTGCCGTCTAAGAGTGACCTGTTTAAATCAAACAGCAGGCTCACTGCGCGGCCTGCACAAGATAGCGAAAAACAGGTCTCTCATCAACAGCTTACAAGTAAACAAGAAGTTAAACAGTGAACATAAACGTCGCAGATTTGTTAAGCGGAAATGACGTTCTGTTATTATTTGTCGTTTTAGCACTCGGCCTTTGCCTGGGTAAATTGCGCCTCGGCTCAGTGCAGCTAGGAAATTCCATTGGCGTATTAGTCGTTTCTTTATTACTCGGGCAGCAACACTTTGCGATAAATACCGCCGCATTGAGCCTCGGCTTTATGCTGTTTATTTTTTGCGTTGGCGTTGAAGCAGGCCCTAACTTTTTCTCTATTTTCTTCCGCGACGGTAAAAACTATTTTCTGCTGGCGATCGTGATGGTGCTCAGCGCCCTGCTGCTGGCGCTCGGCTTCGGCAAACTCTTTGGCTGGGATATCGGGTTGACGGCGGGGATGCTGGCGGGATCGATGACCTCGACGCCGGTGCTGGTCGGCGCGGGCGATACGCTGCGGCAGAGCATCAGCAACCGCGATCAGCTGGCGCTGATGCAGGATCACCTCTCTCTCGGCTACGCCCTGACCTATCTCATCGGTCTGGTGAGCCTGATTTTCGGCGCGCGCTATCTGCCGCGCCTGCAGCATCAGGATCTGCCTACCTGCGCGCAGCAAATCGCACGCGAGCGCGGCCTGGATGCCGACAGCCAGCGCAAAGTCTTTCTGCCGGTTATTCGCGCCTACCGCGTCGGCCCGGAGCTGGTGGCGTGGAGCGACGGCAAGAATCTGCGCGAGCTGGGTATCTATCGCCAGACCGGCTGCTATATCGAGCGCATCCGCCGCAACGGCATTCTGGCCAGCCCGGACGGCGATGCGGTGCTGCAGCTCGGCGACGAAATATCGCTGGTGGGCTATCCCGACGCGCACGCGCGCCTCGACGCCAGCTTCCGCAACGGCAAAGAGGTGTTCGACCGCGATCTGCTCGATATGCGCATCGTGACGGAAGAGATTGTGGTGAAGAACCATAATGCGGTGAATAAACGCCTCAGCAAACTCAATCTCACCGATCACGGCTGCTTCCTCAACCGCGTTATTCGCAGTCAGATCGAGATGCCGATCGATGACAGCATTATGTTGCACAAAGGCGATATTTTGCAGGTCAGCGGCGAGGCGAAGCGCGTGAAAAACGTGGCGGATCGCATCGGCTTTATCGCGATCCACAGCCAGGTGACCGATCTGCTGGCGTTCTGCGCCTTTTTTATCGTCGGGCTGATGATCGGCCTGATCACCTTTCAGTTCAGCAACTTTAGCTTCGGCATCGGCAACGCCGCCGGGCTGCTGTTCGCCGGCATTATGCTCGGCTTTCTGCGCGCCAACCATCCCACCTTCGGCTATATCCCGCAGGGTGCGCTGACTATGGTGAAAGAGTTCGGGCTGATGGTGTTTATGGCGGGCGTGGGCCTGAGCGCCGGCAGCGGTATTAATCACGGTCTCGGCAGCGAAGGCGCGCTGATGCTGCTGTGCGGCCTGCTGGTGAGCCTGCTGCCGGTGGTGATCTGCTACCTGTTTGGCGCCTACGTGCTGCGCATGAACCGCGCGCTGCTGTTCGGCGCGATTATGGGCGCGCGCACCTGCGCGCCAGCGATGGAGATTATCTGCGACACGGCGCGCAGCAATATTCCGGCGCTGGGCTATGCCGGTACCTACGCCATCGCCAACGTGCTGCTGACGCTGGCCGGCACGCTGATTGTGATTATCTGGCCGATTTTGCCCTTATAAAATTTTTTTGACTCCGTCCAGAACTTTTTTGTTAAGGGTGAGTCTGAATAAGTGCCACTGCTTTTCTTTGAAATCCCCAAATTGTGGAGCCCGCCAGCTTTTTGCTGACGGGTTTTTTTATGCCTGCGATGAAGCCGGTCGCGACAGGCAGAGCGGGCAAAGGATGCGCGCACCGTCACCGAACCTAAACCGTTCTGCAACCTGCGTGTCATTTAGGAGCTGGCGCTATATCTCCCGCCCTGCCGCATCGCCAGAATAGGCCTTTTCTTTGGCATTTTGTGCGCAGCGGCGAACGGGTGCAGTTATAAGATGAGGATTTCTTACCATTATGGAAGCGCTAAACCACTCTCTGTTTTTATTTATTAACGCGACGCCCGCTTCGCCAGGCTGGCTGCTGGCGCTGGCGACCTTTATCGCCAAAGATCTTATCGCCATCGTGCCGCTGCTGATTGTCGCGCTCTGGCTGTGGGGCCCGCGCGACCAGCTGAAATCGCAGCGCGTGCTGGTGTTGAAAACCGGCATGGCGCTGATCTATGCGCTCTCTATCTCCTGGTGCGTCGGCCAGCTTTTTCCGCATCCACGTCCGTTCGCTATCGGGCTGGGCTATCAGTTTCTGCATCATGCGCCTGACGACTCCTACCCGAGCGATCACGGCACGACCATTTTCACCTTCGCGCTGGCGTTTATCTTCTGGCACCGCCTCTGGTCGGGCGTAATGCTGATGGCGCTCGGCAGCGCCATCGCCTGGTCGCGCGTCTATCTCGGCGTACACTGGCCGATGGATATGCTGGGCGGATTTCTGGTGGGACTGCTTGGCTGTCTGGCGTCGCATCTCGCCTGGCAGGGATATGGCGCGCGCATGCTGGCGGCCATTAACGCCCTCTACCGCGCGCTGTTCGCCCTGCCGATACGCAAGGGCTGGATTCAGGATTAAGAAAGCTGGTCTGAAAGCGGATGGCGTGGGCAGAGTAGCAAAGCGGCCCGCGACAGGGATGTCGCGGGCCGAGCGCGCAGAGATGCCTTGAGCAACGTTGCGATCGGCCTATGACCTCCGCATCTGCTCAGCACTTACAGCGCGCCGGTGTTAGCTAAACCACTTGCCGAACAGCGAGTGGAACTGCATCAGCACGAAATCGACGATGCGGCTGAAGAAATTGCCCTCTGGCACCTCCTCCATCACCACCAGCGGCCGCTGCTCAATGGTCTTGCCGTCAAGCTGGAAATCGATCGTACCCACCACCTGATTTTTCTTTAATGGCGCCTCAAGCTGCGGCGTGGTCAGGGTATAGCTCGCCTTCAGATTCTTCATCTGCCCTTTCGGCAGCGTCAGCGCTGCATCTTTCTCAACGCCGAGGTTAACCTCTTTACGATCGCCGAACCAGACGCGCTGCTGGGCGAAAGGCTTATCTGCCTTAATTGGCGTCACGGTCTCAAAAAAGCGGAAACCCCAGGTCAGGAGCTTCTCGCTCTCGCGAAAGCGCGCGGCGTCGCTGGCGGTGCCCAGCACCACCGAGATCAGCCGCATATCGTTTTCGGTGGCAGAGGCCACCAGATTATTGCCCGCCCCCGAGGTATGGCCGGTTTTGATACCGTCCACCTGGAGATTGGTGCTCCAGAGCAGACGGTTGCGGTTCATCTGGCGAATATGGTTAAAGGTAAACTCTTTCTCTTTATTCAGCGCGTACTCTTCCGGCACGTCGCGGATCAGCGCCTGGCCAATCAGCGCCATATCGCGCGCGGTGCTGTACTGCCCTTCCGCATCCAGCCCGTGCACCGTCATAAAGTGGGTGTTCTTCAGCCCGAACGCTTTGACATAGTTATTCATCAGCCCGATAAAGGCGTCCTGGCTGCCGGCAACATAGTCCGCCAGCGCAATGCAGGCGTCGTTGCCCGACTGAATAACAATGCCTTTATTCAGCTCCGAAACAGGAATGCGATCGCCGGGCTTGAGGAACATCAGCGACGAGCCTTTGAGTTTGGGATTGCCGGTGGCCCAGGCGTCCTGGCCGATAGTGACCATATCGTCGCGCTTGATTTTGCCCGACTTCAGCGCCTGGCCGACCACATAGCTGGTCATCATCTTGGTCAGGCTGGCGGGATCGAGCCGGTCGTCCGCGTTGCCCTCTGCCAGCACCTTACCGCTGGCATAATCCATTAATATCCAGGCTTTGGCTTCGACCTGAGGCGGCGCCGGCGCGTCTACGGCGAGAGCGACGGGGGCGATAAACAGCAGTAACGAGGCGGCAGCAGCGTGCCGCAGGCGGCGTGAGGAGCGAGTAGTTGTCATGTGCGAGGAAATTCCATGTTAAATCGCGGTTTTAAGGCAAAAACCTACAGAGTGAAACGCTACCCTCTGCAGCGCATGAAAAAAACCGCCCAACCGTAAAGTTTTATAGAGTTTAGTAGAGTAACCCTGGCATGCGCCGGGCGCGCCTACCAGTTTCGCGCGGGTGAAGCGCACGGAAAAGCCGGTGAAATTCCGATTTTTCGCAGAAGGGTTAAGACCGTCACAAAATTCTGCCAGGCTGTTGTGAGTCTACAGAGGAGACCCACCATGGACTTAGCCGTATTCGATCTCGACGAAACCGTTATCTGCGCAGACAGTACCGGCCTGTGGCTGCGCTGGCTGGTGTCGCAGGGCTTTGCCCGTGAAGAACTGCTGGCGAAAGAGCAGGCGCTGATGGCGCAATACTATGCCGGCACGCTGGCGATGGAAGATTATATGGCGCTGACGCTCTCGCCGCTGGCCGGTCTGGCGGCGCCGACCGTCGCGGGCTGGGTGCGCCGCTGGATCCAGCGCGACATCCTGCCGCGCGTCTATCCAGAAGCGCGCGACCGCATCAGCTGGCACCAGCAGCGCGGCGACAAAGTGGTGATCTGCTCCGCCAGCGGCGAACATCTGGTGACGCCGATCGCTGAACGGCTGGGGGCGCACGGCGCGCTGGCGATTGGCGTAGAGGTGGTGGATGACCGCTACAGCGGCCAGACCTACGGCACCATGACGTATAAAGAGGGCAAGGTCGCCCGGCTGAGCGACTGGCGCGCCCTGCAGCAGGAGCAGGCTTTCGCGCGCACCTGGGCCTACAGCGACTCGATGAACGACCTGCCGCTGCTGGCACAGGCCGATCACGCGCTGGTCATCAACCCGGATGCGCTGCTGCATCAGGAAGCGCTGAAGCGCGGCTGGGAAGTCTGCCGCTGGGCGCGCTAATTAGCCGCGAGGCGCACCGGCCTGCTGCGCAAGTCCCACCTTCAGCAGCTTGCCGTTATCGCTGTCGGTGAGCACGTAGAGATAGCCGTCCGGCCCCTGCCGGACGTCGCGGATGCGCTCGTCGCGATCCCTCAGCAGGCGCTGCGTCTCCACCACCTTCTCGCCGTTAACGCTGAGCCGTATCAGGCTCTTATCTTTGAGCGCGCCGATAAACAATGAATTTTTCCACTGCGGAAAGCGCGCGCTGTTATAAAACGCCATGCCGCTCAGCGCGGGCGACTGTTTCCAGTAAAACACCGGCTGCTCGGTGCCCTCAACGTGCGATCCTTTTGACTCCGGCACCTTGCTGCCGCTGTAGTCGATGCCCCAGGTCGCCAGCGGCCAGCCGTAGTTTTTGCCTTTTTGCGGAATATTGACCTCATCGCCGCCGCGCGGGCCGTGCTCACTTTCCCATATCTGCTGCGTCCAGGGATTGAAGGCCAGCCCCTGCGGATTGCGCAGGCCCGAGGCCCAGATTTCCGGGCGCGCACCGCTGCGGCCGACGAAGGGGTTATCCTTTGGCACGCTGCCATCCTGGTTTAGCCGCAGGATTTTGCCGGTCAGCTTGTCGAGATCCTGCGCGCTGCTGCTGTGAAAGTTATCGCCGAAAACGACATAGAGATAGCCGTCGCGATCGAAGGCCATGCGCGTGCCGAGGTTATTGCCCGCCGAGAGCTGCGGGGTCTGACGGATAACCGGTTTAAAGCCGGTCAGACGCCGGTTATCTGCGCTGAGCTGGCCGTAGCCGACCACCGCCCCCAGCTCGCCGCTGTCGCTCGCTTCGGTATAGCTGAGCCATACGCGACGACTCTGAGCAAAGTCCGGCGCCAGCACCACGTCGAGCAGCCCCGCCTGCCGGCGCACCGCCGCTTTCGGCACCCCGTCGATGGGCGGCGACAGGCCGCTGTCGGGTCGCCAGCTGCGCAGCTCTCCGCTCCGTTCGGTAATCAGCAGCGTCTGGTTATCCGGCAGAAACGCCACCGCCCAGGGATGATTAAGCCTGTCCTGTAAAACCTGAACCTCTACCTCCTCCGCCAGCGCGGGAAGAGTAAACAGCGCGCCGCCGAGTAGCAGCGCGGCAGTGAGTCGGGCCATAGTGTGCTCCAGTCGTCAGGGGATGAGCTTAAGGGTAGCCAGCACGACCAGATAATGTTCAGGCTTTACAAAAGATTAAAGAAGGCGTCCCTGCCCAGCGTGCGGGACTCAGGGCGCGCTGAAGTGCACGGCGTCGCTGACCGTATCGTCAATGGCGCTTTTTACGTCGCCGTAGGTAATGGGCGCGCTGCTGTTGTTAAGCGGCTTGCCGAACGCCTTGCGTACCACCTTAATCAGCGGTTTGCCGGTCTGGGCGTCGCGTGCCTCAATCTCCAGAAACAGCGCGCTGTTTTGGGTGCGGTGACCGGTCGCCGCCATAGTGCTGGCGATCACCGCCGCCACCGGCACCACCTCATAGAACTGCACACCCTCGTTTTCCGCCGTCACGCCGGTAATGGCGCTGCGAACGATCAGCGTATGTGGGCCAGGCTTAGTCACCAGCTGTTTACGTTCCCCTATCGCCGCTTTCAGGCGGGAGTCGGCATAGCTGCGGATGTGATCCAGCGTCTGCTGGCTGACGCGCGGCGTCGGCTTAGCCGCCGGATAGTAAACCACCGGCGTATAGACTACCGAGGTATAGTCACCGTCGCGGTAATCGGGCGAGATCCAGCGCAGCGTGGGGCGATCGCTAGCTGAGGTGGCGGGTTTAAGCTGGCTGTAATCAGTGATAAAACCGGAATATTGCTGTTTACTGGTAACGTGTGAGGTGCATCCCGCCAACAGCATGGCGCTCGCCAGTAGGGTCAACAGGGAAATTTTGCGCATAGTCAGTTCTCAAATGGAAACAGGACCTTAATAGCTTAGATAATCCGTTGAGAACGCGCCGGGGGAAACAGAAAGAAAACGCCCGCTGCACAGGCAGCGGGCGAAAGGCTTACTCGAAACAGGTTTCCGGGTTATCGGAGAGCGAAATAAAGCTCTTGCCGCCTTCTGTCAGGGCGATGATTTTGCCTGACTCGATATCGTAAACCCAGCCGTGCAGACGCACTTTGCCTTTACGCAGCGCCAGCGCCACCGACGGATGCGTCTTGATGTTGTTCAGCTGGGCGATAACGTTCTCTTTCACCATCTCGTTCAGCTTCGCTTCCGGCGTATCATACTGGCGCTCTTCCACCACGGTTTTCGCCGCATCGGCGTAGTGCAGCCAGTGATCTACTGCCGGCATGTTGTCCATGCACTGACAGGAAGCGATAGCGTTCATCGCGCCGCAGTTGGAGTGGCCGCAGATGATAATTTCGCTTACGCCCAGCACCATAACCGCATATTCGATGGTAGCCGATACGCCGCCTGGCTCCGGCCCGAACGGCGGCACGATATTGCCCGCGTTGCGGATCACGAAGAGCTGACCCGGCTCCTGTTGGGTCACCAGCTCCGGTACTAAACGGCTGTCAGAACAGGAGATAAACAGCGCTTTCGGATTTTGGTTCGACGCCAGGCTTTTGAAAAGATCCTTCCTTTCAGGAAACACATTCTGTTGAAAACTCAGAAATCCGTTAACGATCTCTTTCATCATTGCGCTCTCACATTATCCACATAGTCGACTGCGGCGACAGGTGTCCGCAGCTGCCTTGTTATCTGCTTATTATTGAATTCACAGTAAATTTGAATTTCGGATTTAAGCACCAGGTCGCGCTAAACTCAACCCTGTTATGATTATTGACAAAAGATGCGGCGCTGGCAGATAAGAATTTTAGCTGAAATTCCCAGAGGTTAGCCGCTAAAGGTCTGGACGCGACGTTTGCACTTATTTACGAAGTCAGCGGTAAATGACCACCTTTTCAGCAGGCGAAATCGATGCGTATCTTACTGAAAAGACGCCATAATCTCCCTACAAAAAGCGCGGTATTTCAGATGGGACAGGACGAAATGGCGCGCCCAGCGCTGGCGACGTGCCGAATAGGGCCAGCGTCAGGTGGAGGTGGGTTGCGACATTCTGCTGGTAGCGGACGAGGCGGATTTAGCCATAGAGCTGTTGATGCGCCTGCTTACGCCTCAGGTAGTCCTCATCTTCGCGCAGGCGATCCCAGTACGCTTTGAAAACGGCCGCCGCAGCGGCCTTTTCTTCATCGACGCCGCGCGGCAGTTCATTGCCCTCCGCGTCATACTTGCGACCGCCCTTATGATTGCTGTAGCGGCGCGCGCGGGTATAGCCCATCTGAATGAACTTGCGTGCCATATCCATACCGACAAAATCATCCTGCGCGCGATACTCCTCAAACAGCGCCATAATCTTCGCCGCCGAGGCCTCAGCTATCGGCACGGTGCGGAAGCGCCAGTGCGGCAAGATCTCGCTTTTATACGGCTCGACCATCAGCACGCCCTGCTCGCCGCGCCCGACCTGATAGCGCTCCGGGTGCTTGCGGAAGTCGATAGTTTTAAAGTCCTGCTCGTAATCGAATTTTTTCATGTCTTGAGTTTAGGATCGAGTGCGTCGCGAAGCCCGTCGCCAAGCAAATTAAATGCTAAAACCGTGAGAAAAATCGCGAGGCTGGGGAAAATCGCTACGTGCGGCGCCAGCACCATATCGGCGCGCGCCTCGTTGAGCATCGCCCCCCACTCCGGCGTCGGCGGCTGCGCTCCCAGCCCGAGAAACGACAGGCTGGCGGCGGTAATGATCGAGGTGCCGATGCGCATGGTGAAGTAGACCACGATAGACGACACCGTGCCGGGCAGAATATGGCGCAGCAGGATGGTGGCGTCCGAGGCGCCGATGCTGCGCGCCGACTCAATATAGGTCTGATGTTTCAGCACCAGCGTATTGCCGCGTACCAGACGGGCGAATGCCGGAATGCTGAAAATCGCCACTGCGATAATTACATTGCTCATGCCGCTGCCCATAATCGCCACCACCGCAATCGCCAGCAGAATGCCGGGAAAAGCGAACAGCACGTCGCAGATACGCATGGTGATACGATCCCAGGCCCCCTCGTAATAGCCCGCCAGCAGACCGAAAAAGGTGCCGATGGCCGCGCCGATCGCCACCGAAAAGAAGCCGGCAATCAGCGAAATGCGCGTGCCGACCAGCACGCGGCTGAAGATATCGCGGCCCAGCGAATCGACGCCAAACCAGTGCACCAGCGAAGGGCCCTGGTTGAGCCGGTCGTAATCGAAATAGTTTTCGGCGTCGAACGGCGCGATCAGCGGCGCGATAAACGCCAGCACGATCAGCAGCAGCACGAACAGCCCGGAGGTCATCGCCACCGGCTGGCGGCGGAAGCGCCGCCAGAACTCGCTCCAGGGCGTACGAACCCGATTTTCCGTCGTCAGCGGCAGGCTTTTCAGCACCGCTTCGCGTCGCCAGTTTTTCATTGCGACTCCTTACCTGTAGCGAATAGCGGGATTGATTGCCGCATAGAGCAGATCGACAATCAGGTTAATCAGGATGAACTCCAGCGAGAAGAGCAGCACTTCGGCCTGGATCACCGGGTAGTCGCGCATCTCCACTGAATCCACCAGCAGGCGGCCAAGGCCGGGCCAGTTAAAGACCACCTCCACCACGATTGAGCCGCCGAGCAGAAAGCCAAACTGCAGGCCCATCATGGTAACCACCGGGATCATGGCGTTGCGCAGGCCGTGCTTGACCACCACCAGCGATTCGCGCACCCCTTTAGCGCGCGCGGTGCGCATATAGTCTTCCTGCATGACTTCCACGAAGGAGGCACGGGTAAAGCGCGCCATCACCGCCGCTACCGCGGCGCCCAGCGTGATGGATGGCAAAATATAGTGGCGCCAGCTGTCAGCACCGACGGTCGGCAGCCAGCCCAGCTCGACGGAGAAGATCTGCATCAGCAGCATGCCGAGCGCGAAAGCAGGAAAAGAGATGCCCGAGACCGCCAGCGTCATGCCGAGGCGATCGGGCCAGCGGTTGCGCCACACGGCGGAGACGATGCCGATCGCCATACCAAAAATCACCGCCCAGATCATGCTGGCCAGCGTCAGCCACAGCGTCGGCATAAAGCGGGTGGCGATCTCTTCCGCCACCGGCCGCTTCGAGACCAGCGAATGGCCAAAGTCGCCCTGCAGCGCATTGAGAATAAAGTGCCAGAACTGCTGCGGCAGCGGCTGATCCAGTCCCAGCTCCTGGCGAACCAGCGCCACTACCGTGGCGTCGGCGTCCTGACCGGCAATAAGGCGCGCCGGATCGCCCGGCAGCAGGTGAACGAACAGGAACACCAGCACCGCGACAATCAGCAGCGTCGGGATAAGCCCGAGCAGACGTTTAATAAAATAGTTAAGCATGCGAAATCCTGCGCAGCGGCGGCCAGCCCGCGCGGGCTGGCCGGTCGGGTTACTTCAGGTCGGCCTCGTCAAAGCTAAATGAGGTGTCGGGCATCACGTAGAACCCGGTCAGCGACGCCGTATTGGCGGAAACCAGCTGCTCCACCACCAGTGGGATCCACGGATGGTCGTTCCAGATTTTATCCTGCGCGTCTTTATAGAGGCTGGCTTTGCGCTCGCGATCGGTGGTCTTCAGCGCGTCGGCCAGATCTTTATCCACCTGCGGATTGCTGTAGAAAGCGGTGTTAAAGATGGCAGGCGGCCAGGAGGTGGTGGCGAACAGCGGCGTCAGCGCCCAGTCGGCTTCGCCGGTGGAGGCGGACCAGCCGGTATAGAACATGCGTACGCCGCTCTCTTTCTGCCCTTTACTCTCTACCTCCGCGGCGCGCTGGCCCGCGTCCATCGCCGTTACCTTGACCTTCACACCCACCTGCGCCAGTTGCTGCTGGGTAAACTGCAGCACTTTTTGCGCGGTGCTGTGGTTGTGCGACGACCAGAGCGTGGTTTCAAAACCGTTGGGGTAGCCCGCTTCCTTCAGCAGCTCGCGCGCTTTGGCCGGGTTATATTGTATCGCCGGGTAGGTCTGCGCAAAGTCGATCGACGGCGGCACGATGCCGGTCGCTGGCTTCGCGTAGCCGGCAAAGGCGACTTTGGTCAGCGCCTCGCGGTTAATGGCGTACGCCAGCGCCTCGCGTACTTTCGGGTTGTCGAACGGCTTCTGGGTGACGTTCAGGCTGATATAGCGCTGCATGATCGACGGCGACGTCACTACCTTCAGCTTCGCGTTCTTCTCCAGAAGTTTGGCCTGCTCAAAGGGGATCGGGAAGGCGAAGTTCGCTTCGCCGGTCTGCAGCATCGCCGCGCGGGTGTTGTTGTCCACCACCGGACGCCAGGTGATGCTGTCGAGCTTTGGATAGCCCTTCTTCCAGTAGCCGTCCCACTTTTTCACCTTCACGTAGTCGGTCTGGTTCCAGGTCACCAGCTCATAGGGGCCGGTGCCGACCGGGTGAAAACCGATCTCTTTGCCATACTTTTTCAGCGCGGTCGGTGAAATCATCGCCGCGGCCGGATGCGCCAGGTTGTTGATAAAGGCGGAAAAAGGCTGTTTCAGCGTGATCTTCACCGTGGTGGGATCGACCGCCTCGGTAGTGGCGATATATTTAAACAGGTTGTAGCGCTTAAGGTGATTATCGGGATTGCTGGCGCGCTCCAGGTTGACCTTAACCGCTTCGGCGTTAAAGTCAGTGCCGTCCTGGAATTTAATTCCCGGACGCAGCTTAATGGTGTAGGTGAGACCGTCCGGGCTGGCCTGATAGCTTTCCGCCAGCACGTTGGTCAGCTTCATCTCTTTATCGAAGCCGAACAGTCCCTGATAGAACGATTTCGCCACCGCCTGCGACAGCGTGTCGTTAGCGTCGTAGGGATCGAGCGTGGTGAAGTTGGACCCGACGGCGATAACCGCGTCTTTTGCCGCCCAGGCGGGCAGCGCCGCCATGGCGCTCATTACGCCTGCAGCCAGTAACCCTTTACGCATTGCGTTGTGCATCATGTTCTCCTGTATCCCTGCTTAGTGTGATTGTGATGTCAGGTGCTGCTGATCGCGTGGCGCGCAACGAAATGGCCCGGTGCCACCTCCATCAGCGGCGCCACTTCAGGCTCATCACCCAGCGCGCGCACGGCGCTGGGTATTTCATCCACCATCAGCGCGCGTTCGCGCCGACGATGCGCCGGATCCGCCACCGGAACGGCGGCCATCAGCTTGCGGGTGTAGGGGTGGCGCGGCTGCTCAAACACCGCCTGGCGCGGCCCTATTTCAACGATCTGTCCCAGATACATAACCGCCACGCGATGGCTGATGCGCTCGACAACGGCCATATCGTGGGAAATAAACAGGAAAGCGATGCCGAACTCGCGCTGCAGGTCGAGCATCAGATTGACGATCTGCGCCTGGATTGAGACGTCAAGCGCCGACACCGACTCGTCGGCGATGACCACTTTGGGATTGAGCGCCAGCGCGCGCGCGATACAGATGCGCTGGCGCTGGCCGCCCGAGAACTCATGGGGATAGCGCTGCGCGTGCTCTGGCAGTAGCCCCACTTTTTCCAGCAGCCAGGCGACGCGCTGTTCCGCCTCGCGGCGCGGCATCACCTTGTGTACCAGCAGCGGCTCCATAACAGAGAAGCCCACCGTCAGACGCGGATCGAGCGAGGCGTAGGGATCCTGAAAGATAAACTGGATATCGCGCCGCAGGTGCGCCAGCGCCGGGCCGCTCAGGGTGTCGATGCGCTGGCCGTTGAAGGTGATGGTGCCGCCCTGGCTCGCCACCAGCCGCAGCAGCGAGCGCCCGGTGGTGGATTTGCCGCAGCCGGATTCGCCTACCAGCGCCAGCGTCTCGCCGGCGTAGAGATCGAAACTCACCTTCTCTACTGCGTGAACGCGGCGCTTAACGCGGTTAAACAGGCCGCCGCGAATATCAAAGCGCGTCACCAGATCGCGCACCTGTAAAATCGGATCGAGATCGCGCCGCGCCGTATCCTGCGGCGTCTCCGGCTCCGCCTGTCCGCCCGGATGCAGCAGCGGAAAACGCGCGGGCAGCGGCTGGCCGCTCATCGCGCCGAGTTTTGGCACCGCGGCGAGCAGCGCCTGGGTATAGGGCTGCTGCGGCGCGTCGAACAGCTGCTGCACCGGCGCGCGCTCCACCACGTCGCCGCGGTACATCACCTGCACGCGATCCGCCATTTCCGCCACGACGCCCATATCGTGGGTGATAAAAATCACCCCCATCTGCATCTCTTTTTGCAGCACGCGGATCAGCTGCAGGATTTGCGCCTGAATCGTCACGTCGAGCGCCGTGGTCGGCTCATCGGCGATCAGCAGCGCGGGACGGCACGACAGCGCCATGGCGATCACCACGCGCTGACGCATACCGCCGGAGAGCTGATGCGGATAGCGCGACAGCACACCCTGGGCTTCAGGAATGCGCACCAGATCGAGCATGCGGCGCGCTTCCGCCAGCGCCTGCTGGTGGCTTTTGCCCTGATGCAGACGAATCGATTCGGCGATCTGCTCACCAACGGTGAAAACCGGGTTAAGGGAGGTCATCGGCTCCTGAAAGATCATCGCCATATCGGCGCCGCGTACGCGACGCATCACGCCCGGCGTTGCGCGCGCCACGTCCAGCAGCTCGCCGCTGCGGCGGCGCAGCAGAATATCGCCGCTGACCTCGCCGCCCGCCTGCTCAATCAGCCGCATCAGCGCCAGCGAGGTGACCGATTTGCCGGATCCAGACTCGCCCACGATCGCCAGGGTTTCGCCGCGCTGCACCTCCAGCGAAAGGTCGCGCACCGCGTGCGTGATGCGCCCTTCATGGCTGAAGCGCACGTTGAGATTGCGTACCGCCAGAACCTGCTCCGGCGCCATTTGCTGCGTCATGCCTGCTCCTTAGCCTTCGCGGTAGATGCCGACCTCAATCTCTTCGCCCACGCGCGCCACGCCGCGGTACATGCCTTCGCTGTTAAACGGCAGCGCCACGTTGCCAAAGCGGTCGATAGCGATCAGCCCGCCGCTGCCGCCCAGTTCGGGGATGGCGTCGTGGATCACGTTAACGCAGGCCTGCTGCAGCGAGTGGCCGCCGTAGCGCATCTGCGCGGCGATATCATAGGCCGCCAGGGTACGGATAAAGACCTCGCCCGTGCCGGTGCAGGAGACCGCCACCGTATCGTTGCTGGCATAGCAGCCCGCGCCCGGCAGCGGCGAGTCGCCGACGCGGCCCGCCTGCTTGTTGGTCATGCCCCCGGTCGACGTGGCGGCGGCGAGATTGCCCTCCGCGTCGATCGCTACCGCGCCCACGGTGCCAAATTTACGGTCGGGATCGAGCGGGTCGTCAGACTTCGCCGCGCCGTCGTGGTCGAGCACCATCTCGTCGCTCGCCAGCGCGCGCTGCAGCTGCTCCCGGCGTTCCGGCGTCGAAAAAAAGGTGGGGTCGACCTCCTCCAGCCCGTGCTCCCGCGCGAACTGCTCCGCGCCCGCGCCGATAAAGAGTACGTGCGGGCTCGCCTCCAGCACCTTGCGCGCCGCCAGCACCGGGTTGCGCAGGCGCGACACGCCCGCCACTGCGCCCACCGCCAGCGTGCGGCCGTCCATTACGCAGGCATCCAGCTCGTGCGTGCCCTGATGGGTAAAGACCGCGCCCCTCCCGGCGTTGAACAGCGGGCACTCTTCCAGCAGCCGCACCGCCTCGGTCACGACGTCCAGCGCGCTGGCGCCCTGCGCCAGCATCTGCTGCCCCACGCTGAGGATATCGCTCAGCGCCTGACGGTACGCCTGCTCTTTTTCTGCGCTCATTGCCGAGCGCGTAATGGCGCCTGCCCCACCGTGAATGGCGATGACTGCTTTAACCATAACGCTTGCCCTGTCCTTTTACCGGCGTGAAAACACTGATTTAAAATGGTTTTCAGCCAAATTAAATGATTTTTGACTATAGAAAGCCTGCCTGAGCTTGTAAAGCGGAAACTGGCGCGTCGGCCATAACCTTTTATTGTGGCTTATGCCGCGGCGGAAATGTGACTCCGCTGGCAATTAGCACCATAATAGTCAGCAACTGTCTTTACTCAGGTTACCAATACGATGGAAAGCTTTACCGCAGGATTAATTTCTCTGGAAGAGGCGCAGGCGAAAATGCTGGCGCAGCTTCAGCCTCTCCGCGATCGCGTCAGCGTGCCGCTGGCCGACGCGGTTGGCCGCATTACCGCCGTACCGGTGGCGTCGCCGATTGACGTTCCGCCGTTCGATAACTCGGCAATGGACGGCTACGCTGTACGGCTGGCCGATATCGCCTCCGATCGACCGCTGAAGATCGCCGGCAAAGCCTTTGCCGGCGCGCCTTTTAACGGCGACTGGCCGGCGGGAAGCGTGGTGCGCATTATGACCGGCGCGCCGGTGCCGCCGGGCTGCGAAGCGGTGGTGATGCAGGAAGAGACGCGCGAGGTCGAAGAGGGCATTGTCATTAACGCGCCGGTGCGGGCGGGACAAAATATCCGGCTGATCGGCGAAGATATCCGCCGCGACCAGCCGGTGCTGGCGGCGGGCGTGCGCCTCGGCGCGGCGGAGCTGCCGCTCCTCGCCTCGCTCGGCCTTGCCGAGGTCAGCGTATTGCGCAAGCTGCGCGTTGCGGTTTTCTCCACCGGCGACGAGCTGCAGCCGGTCGGCCAGCCGCTGGCACCCGGCCAGATTTACGACACCAACCGCTTTACCGTCTCGCTGATGCTGCACAAGCTCGGCTGCGAAGTGATCGACCTGGGCATCATCAAAGATGATCCGCAGGCGCTGCGTCACGCCTTTGCCGAGGCGGATCGCCAGGCGGATGTGGTGATCAGCACCGGCGGCGTGTCGGTGGGCGAAGCGGATTTCACTAAAGCCATGCTGGACGAGCTGGGCGTTATCACCTTCTGGAAGCTGGCCATCAAGCCGGGTAAGCCTTTCGCCTTTGGCCGCCTCGCCAGCAGCTGGTTCTGCGGACTGCCGGGCAATCCGGTATCGGCCGCCGTAACTTTTTATCAGCTGGTGCAGCCGCTGCTCGCCGCCCTGACCGGCCAGAGCGAATCGCCGCTGCCGCCGCGCCTGCGCGCGCGCGCCGCCTCACGCCTGAAAAAATCCCCTGGCCGTCTCGATTTCCAGCGCGGCGTTATGAGCCGCGGCGCGGACGGCGAGCTGGAGGTGCGCAGCACCGGCCATCAGGGCTCGCACGTCTTTAGCTCGTTTGCTGCCGCCAACTGCTTTATCGTGCTGGAGCGCGATCGCGGCGCGGTCGAGCCGGGCGAATGGGTTGAGGTTGAACCTTTTAACGCGCTGCTGGAGGGGTGATGCTACCCGAACTCAGCGATGAAGAGATGCTGCGCTATAACCGCCAGATTGTGCTGCGCGGCTTCGACTTCGACGGCCAGGAAAAACTCAAGGCGAGCCGCGCGCTGATCGTCGGTCTCGGCGGGCTGGGCTGCGCGGCGTCGCCTTATCTGGCTGCCGCGGGCGTTGGCGCGCTGACCCTGCTCGACTTCGATACCGTCGCGCTGTCGAATCTGCAGCGTCAGATCCTGCATCACGACGCGGATATCGGCCGCGCCAAGGTCGACTCGGCGGCGGAGAGTCTGGCCGCCATCAACCCGCATCTGCATATCGATACCCTTAACGGCGTACTGGAGGAAGCGGCGCTTGAGGCGCTGATCGCCGGGCATCAGGTGGTGCTCGACTGCACCGACAACGTGCAGATCCGCGAACAGCTCAACCGGCTTTGCCGGGCGCGCGGCGTGCCGCTGGTGTCCGGGGCGGCCATCCGTATGGAAGGTCAGATTAGCGTCTTTACCTGGCAGCCAGGTACCCCCTGCTATCGCTGTATCAGCCGCCTGTTCGGCGAACAGACGCTAAGCTGCGTTGAGGCTGGCGTGATGGCGCCGCTGGTCGGCGTGATTGGTGCCATGCAGGCGATGGAGGCGATTAAAGTGCTGAGCGCCTTTGGCACCCCCGCTGCGTCGCGGCTGCTGATGTATGATGCGATGAGCGCGGAGTTCCGCAGCATGAAGGTGGCGCAGGATGCGCACTGCGAAGTGTGTGGTAAATAAGTAAGGGGATAGCCTGAGCTATCCCCTTTATAAAGCCGTCTGCCTGTTTTGCGCTAACGCAAGTGGCGTTGTTATTCGCCTGCGGTAACTGACCCGGCCCTGCTTATCTTGCTGCCAGCAATCAGTAAATACCCTGGCTGCGCAGATAATCTTCGTAGGTGCCGGTAAAGTCCACTACGCGGTCCTCTTTGATCTCCAGCACGCGGGTCGCCAGCGAGCTGACGAATTCGCGGTCGTGCGAAACGAAGATCAGCGTGCCTTCATACATCTCCAGCGCCATATTCAGCGACTCGATCGACTCCATATCCAGGTGGTTGGTCGGTTCATCCATAATCAGGATATTGGGTTTCTGCATCATCAGCTTGCCGAAGAGCATGCGCCCTTTTTCACCGCCCGACAGCACCTTCGCCGGTTTTTTGATGTCGTCATGGCTGAAGAGCAGACGCCCCAGAATGCTGCGCACCGCCTGCTCATCATCCCCTTCCTGCTTCCACTGGCTCATCCAGTCGAAGACGCTAAGGTCATCGGCGAAATCGGTGGCGTGATCCTGCGCATAATAGCCAATGCGCGCATTTTCCGACCATTTAACGCTGCCGCTGTCTGGCGCAAGTTCGCCCACCAGCGTTTTCAGCAGCGTGGATTTACCAATACCGTTGGCGCCGATAACCGCCAGCTTCTCGCCAACTTCAAGCAGCAGATTGAGATTTTTAAACAGCGGGCCGTTATCAAAACCTTTGGTAAGCGCTTCGACTTCCAGCGCATTACGGAACAGTTTCTTGTCCTGTTCAAAACGAATAAAGGGGTTCTGACGGCTGGACGCTTTAACTTCATCCAGCTTGATTTTATCAATTTGTTTCGCGCGCGACGTTGCCTGACGCGATTTAGAGGCGTTAGCGCTAAAGCGGCTAACGAAAGACTGCAGCTCGGCAATCTGCGCTTTTTTCTTGGCGTTGTCCGCTAATAAACGTTCGCGCGACTGGGTGGCCGCCGTCATATACTCGTCATAATTGCCTGGATATACGCGTAATTCGCCGTAATCGAGATCCGCCATATGAGTACAAACCATATTCAGAAAATGACGGTCGTGCGAAATGATGATCATGGTGCTTTCACGCTCGTTCAGCACCTGCTCCAGCCAGCGGATGGTATCAATATCCAGGTTGTTGGTTGGTTCGTCCAGTAACAAAATATCGGGATTTGAAAATAACGCCTGCGCCAGCAGCACGCGTAATTTCCAGCCCGGTGCAATTTCGCTCATCGGGCCATAATGCTGCTCGACCGGAATGCCTACACCGAGTAATAACTCGCCAGCGCGCGATTCGGCGCTGTAGCCATCCATCTCGCCATAAAGCGCTTCCAGGTCCGCAACTTTATAGCCTTCCTCTTCGCTCATTTCCGGCAAAGCGTAAATGCGGTCGCGCTCCTGCTTTACTTCCCACAATTCATGGTGACCCATGATGACGGTGTCCAGCACGCTATATTGCTCAAACGCAAACTGATCCTGTCTTAACTTACCGATGCGTTCATTGGGATCGTAAGAGACATTACCGCCGGTAGGCACAAGGTCGCCGCCGAGGATTTTCATAAAGGTGGATTTACCGCTGCCGTTTGCACCGATTAAACCGTAACGATTACCGCCGCCAAATTTTACGGAGATATTTTCGAACAGTGGCTTGCTGCCAAACTGCATGGTGATATTGCTGCTTACTAACACGGCATTGACCTTTATGGCTGAGTGAGGGGAAAAACGGCGGCCATTATGCCAGACATCGCCTTACGCATGCCAGCGCCAGGCGTGCGCCCTGAGGCAAGCCGCTGGCAGTGGGGGAAAAATAAAAAGCCGGTGGCTGTTCAGGCCACCGGCTCCCACTTGCAAGGATTGGGTAAATTTAGCCGATCAGGAAATCGTCAAGGCTTTTGCCGGAATCCAGCGCCTTTTTAATTGCCGCTGGGGTACGGCCCTGGCCAGTCCAGGATTTTACTTCGCCGTTCTCGTCAGTATATGAATACTTGGCGGGACGCGGCGCGCGCTTGGCGCGTTTTTTACCGGTTTCCAGCGCACCCAGTAATTCGTTCGGGTCGATACCGTCAGCCAGCAGCATTTCACGATATTTAGACAGCTTTTCTTCTTTTTCGCGGTTTTGTGCTTCTTCAGCTTCCACTTCTTCACGACGTTCCGTAACGACGACGGTTAATTTCTCCAGAATTTCTTCCAGATCGCTCAATGGCAGTTCACGTGCCTGAGCACGTAATGTGCGAATGTTGTTCAGAACTTTAAATGCGTCACTCATTACAATGTCCTTGACTAGGGGTTTAATAAAACTGTAGCGACAAGATTACCCAATTCAAATAAAAAAATAAATTAATTTTCTACAACAGAAAATTCCGAAGTGTGAAGATGAAATTTGTTAGCGGAAACTTAAGCGAATTCTTACAGTGTTATTAATGATGAATTAACACTACACCTCTGGATAAAAGCGGCGGCTGAAATCGTTTTCATTCAAGGCTGATGGGTTAAATAGTGCCGCGGCCTGGGATAAAAAACGATATAAGGTGCTTCAAAAATAATATTTTACAAATAGTGTCAGGCCAGCTGTCACAGGGTGCCGACCTCCCGTTTAACCAGAGGCTGGCACAAATGGATAAAAAAAAGCCGGCGCGTGCGCCGGCTCCTGCCTGAATTGATAACCTTTAATTATGATGTTTTATTTGCGGGCTGTCCCAGGGGTTCGCGCACAAACTCATCATCGCGCGAGAGCGTTTCATGCAGATAGTGTTCAATCTGCTCAAGGCTACGATTACGCGTTTCCGGTACGCACTTAATGACAAATATCGCGCCTGCAATGCCTACCAGCGCAAAGATAAAGAAAGCGCCCGCCAGACCGACGCTTGCCAGCAGTACCGGAAACATAAGCGAAATAAGGAAATTGGCGATCCACATGGCGAATACCGCGCCGCCCATAAAAATACCGCGCAGGCGCGTCGGGAATATTTCAGACAGTAGCAGCCAGGTGACCGGTGATAACGCGCCCTGCTGAAAGCTTAAAAACAGCAGCATGCCCAGCAGCACCATATAGCTGCGCCACATATCAGGCTGGCCGTTAACGGTTTCCGGCATAAAAAGCGTTACCGCGCCGATAAAAATCAGACAGGCGGTGCAGCCAAACTGGCCGATCATCGTCAGCGTCCGGCGCCCCATTTTTCCCAGCAGCCAGATGCCGACAAAGGTCATGACCACCGAGATGGCACCGTTGGCGATGGTGGCAAAGAGTGCCGCGCTGTCATCCATGCCGACCGCTTTCAGCATGGTCGGCGCGTAATACATAATGGTATTGACGCCCGTCAACTGCTGAATAACCGCAATGCCCATGCCGATCAAAAACAGCCTGAACAGCCAGGGTTTGCGCAGCTCACTCAGGCGCGGGCGCTGCTGCTGCTCTTCCGTCAGGGTCTCTTCAATCTCCGTCAGCTCCCATTCCACATCCTGCCGGGCGCGGGTTCGCTCCAGTACCCTGCGCGCCTCCGCCAGACGCCCTTTCATCGCGTACCAGCGCGGCGTGTCCGGCATAAACATCATACCGAAGAAGAGCAGCACCGCCGGCAGCGTCGCCACCGCCAGCATCCAGCGCCAGGTCGTTTCCCCACCCCAGGCGGCATTAAAGCCGGCGTTGGAGATATAGGCCAGCATCTGGCCGGAGACGATCATCAGCTCCTGCAGCGTCACCAGCTGGCCACGTCGGTTGGCCGGGGCGATCTCCGCAATATAAACCGGTACGGTGGCCGCCGCGCCGCCGACGGCGACCCCCAGCACCAGACGGAAGAAAATCATCCAGGCCACATCCGGCGCCATGGAGGTGCCCAGGGCGCCCACAGCGAAGACAACGGCTAATACCAGAATAATTTTTTTCCGTCCGGCCGCTGCCGCGAAATGGCCGGAGAGCAGCGCGCCGAAGGCCGCACCGAATAGCAGGCTGCTGGTCACCAGACCGGTAGTGAACGGCGTCAGATGGAGTTCCGGGCCCATAAACAGCAGCGCCCCCGAGATAACGCCGGTATCGTAGCCAAACAGCAGGCCGCCAAGCGTAGCGACCACGGCGATAACTTTGACAAAGGGTTCGGTGCGGGCGTTGCTGTTCGGCCCTGAGGCTTTATTTAGCGTAAGGTAGGATTCTCTGGACATGTCTTCTCCCGATGTTGTGCAGGTGTCCAGTGAAAATAGATTATTTCTATCGCAAATAGAAAATATGAAATATTGGTTTTGCGTGGTGAATCATGTGCACCGCTTATTTTTGCCTGACCGATCACATTTATGCCCTGTAAGGCTTTACCTTATCGCCTGAATCGCGGCGTGGATAAATAGCGCTGAAGGGTTAAAAAGAAATTTTTATTTCATTGCTGGCGGCGCGGCAGCGCGCCTGGTGAGGGTCGGCTGCGGCCGGATGCCGCAGCCGAAAGCAGAGAAAAAAGCTAACTGGCGCTGGCGGCCGGGCCGAAAACGTCGAACTGCGGCAGCGTGACCTTTTGATAGGTCTCCCAGCCGCCGCCCAGTGCCTTATAGAGCGCTACCAGGTCGAGCGCGCTCTGCATGCGTGCCTGGGTCGCCTGCTCCTGCGCCTGCGCCAGCTGTCGCTGCGCGTCCAGCACGTCGATAAAGGTCGAAATGCCCTGACGATAGCTGTCGCTGGCCAGATCGAAAGCGCGCTGCAGCGAACCGGTGGTTTCATCCAGTGCCGTAACGCGCGCCTGATCGGCGCGATAACTCACCAGCGCGTTTTCCACATCCTGCAGCGCGGTAAGCACCGTCTGGCGATAGTCGAGCGCCGCGCTCGCCTGCTGGGCGCGCGCCAGCTTCACGCTGGAGACCAGACGACCACCCTGAAACAGGGGGATCGACAGCGAGGGGCCGACGGAATAGAAGTGGCTGCTCCAGTTATCGAGATAGCTGACGTCGGTATTGCGTACCCCGAGCTGGCCGGTAAGCGACAGGCTGGGGAAGAGCTGCGCCACTGATACACCGATGTTCGCCGTCTGCGCATGCAGCGTCGCCTCCGCCTGCCGAATATCGGGGCGGCGACGCGCCAGCGTGGCGGGAATGCCAACCGGCACAATCTGCGGCAAGGCAGGCATCGCTTTCGGCGTAAAGAGCTCATTATCCAGCGCGCCGGGCGTTTTGCCCAACAGCACCGCCAGCCCGTTCATCGCCTGACGCGCCTGCGACTGATACTGCGGCAGCTGCGCCTGTAGCGAACTGAGCTGCGCGCGCGCATTCTCCACGTCGGTAAGGGGCGCCAGTCCGTTGCGCTGCTGGCTCTGCGTCAGCTCCCAGCTCTGCTGCGCCACCGCAATCTGCTGCTCCAGCGTGGCGACCGTCGCCTGCGCGCCGCGTAGCTGCAGGTAGGCGCGCGCCACTTCAGCCTCCAGCGAGACCAGCGCATCGTTGCGCTGCTCAATGGCCGCCTGGGTTTGCGCATCCGCCAGCTCGACCTGGCGGCGGACTTTGCCCCACAGATCCAGCTCCCAGCTGGCGTCGAAGCTACCCTGATAGAGCGTTACCGGCTGGTCCAGGCTGCTGAGCTGGCTGGCAGTCTCGCTATCCAGCTGGTCGGTGGCGCCGTTGGCTTTCAGCAGCCCTTCCAGGCCCAGCTGCTGACGCGTCACTTTCGCGCTGCCGTTCAGGCTGGGAAAGAGGCCGCCGCGCGCCTGCGCCAGCTCCTGTCGCGCGCCGGCAATGCGCAGCACCGCCTGCTGCAGCGTCAGGTTGCCCTCGACCGCCCGGTCGATCAGGCTGTTGAGCTGCGGATCGTTAAAGCTTTGCCACCAGCGCGTATTAACGGCGCCGGGCGCGGTTTTCGACGCCTGCTGCGCGTCCAGCAGATGATAGCCGCCGGGCATCTGCGGCTTCGGCGCCTCATAATCGGGGCCGACGGCGCAGCCCGCCAGCCAGAATGCCAGCGTCAGCAGGCTAAGCGGTCTTGCCAGCGCGCGCGTAGAGTTAACCTTCATGTCAGTGTGCTCCTGCACTGCCTTCGCTCTTAATCGGCGACAGCAGCCAACAAAATGGAATCAAGATCAGGGCGACGATGCTCAGGCCCGTAAAGACGTCGATGTAGGCCAGAATGCGCGACTGCGCCACCATCTCCTGATAGAGCTGACCGGCCGCCAGCGTGGCGGGATCGCCTACCGCCGAGGTAAAGTCGCGGATCGCCTGCGCCCAGTGCTGCACGGTGATATTGAACTGCTCGTTGAGCGGCGTCATGTTATGCACCATATGCGCCGATCGCACCTGCTCGCGCTCGGTGATCGCCGCGGTGGAGAGCGAAATACCGATCGAGCCCGCGACGTTGCGGAACATGGTAAAGAGCGCTGAGGCGTCGGCGTTGAGGCGCTGCGGAATGGTAATAAAGGCGATGGTGGTCAGCGGCACAAACAGGAACCCTAACCCAATCGACTGCGCGCTGCGCATCAGCACCAGGGTTTTAAAATCGACATCCGGCGTCAGGGTCGAGGAGTACATAAACGCCAGCGCCAGGCAGGTGAAGCCAAAGGCGATGATATAGCGTGTCTGCACCCGCGGCATCAGAGCGATAACCAGCGGAATGGTGAGCACGATCAGGATCGCGCCCGGCGACAGCACCAGTCCCGACCAGGTCGCGGTATAGCCGAGATCCTGCTGCGCCAGCTGCGGCAGCACCACGGAGCTGCCGTAAAGGATCATCGCCATGCCCGCCATCAGCAGCCCCGACACCCAGAAGTTGCGATCCTTCATCACCAGAATATCTACCACCGGCTTGCGGGCATACATCAGCCAGTAAACCGCGCCGACGATGCCAACCAGCGCCAGCGTAGCGAACAGCACGATAAAGTGCGAGGCGAACCAGTCTTCATCTTCGCCGCGGTCGAGAAACACCTGCAGGCAGCCCAGCCCAAGGGTGATCAGCCCGATGCCGATATAGTCAATTTTCAGCCGCCCTTTCGCCCACTTGCGCTCCCAGGGCGGATCTTCCAGCAGTTGATAGATCGCCAGCACCGTCAGGATGCCAACCGGGATGTTAATAAAGAAGACCCAGCGCCAGCTGTAGTTATCGGTGATCCAGCCGCCAAGCGTCGGCCCGATAACGGGCGCCACGATAATAGCGATAGAAGAGAGGCCGAACGCCTTGCCGCGATCTTCCGGCTTAAAGTAGTCGAGCAGCACCGACTGCTGCACCGGCTGCAGGCCCCCGCCGAAAAATCCCTGCAGCACGCGGAACAGGATGATCTGCCACAGCTCGGTGGCGATGCCGCACAGAAACGAGCATATGGTGAACATCACGATGCAGATCAGGAAGAACTGCTTACGGCCGAAGAGTCGGCTGAAAAAGGCGGAGATGGGCAGGACGATACCGTTCGCCACCAGATAAGAGGTCAGCACCCATGTGGATTCGTCATAGCTGGAGGAGAGCGAACCGGCAATATGGGGCAGCGCCACGTTAACGATGGTGGTGTCCAGGATCTCCATAAACACCGCCAGCGTGACGGTCACCGCCACCAGCCAGGGGTTGCTGGAGGGTTGCCAGCTCTGCGCCTGGCTCATTCCACGGTAACCTTAGGCTCTACCGACAGACCGAGCGGCAGCGGATGGTTTGGATCCAGCCCTTTGTCGATAACGATTTTCACCGGTACGCGCTGGACAATCTTCACATAGTTACCGGTGGCGTTCTCCGCCGGGAAGGTTGAGAAGCGCGAACCAGAACCCATCTGAATGCTGTCGACGTGCCCTTCCAGCTCCATATCGGGCCAGGCGTCGACGCTAATCGCCACTTTATCGCCGGGATTCATGCGCGCCAGCTGCGACTCTTTAAAGTTAGCGGTAATCCAGATATCGGGCGACACCAGCGAAAACAGCGAGCTGCCCGCCTGTACCAGCGTGCCGAGCTGCACGTTACGCTTAGTGACGAAGCCGTCATAGGGCGCGCGCACCTGGGTATAGGAGAGATTCAGCTCGGCGGTATTTAACTGCGCCTGCGCCTGCGCGACCTGCTGCTGTCGCGCCTCTACGTTGGTTTCCTGCTGGCGGATCTGCAGCGCGACCTGCGAGGCGACTTCCACCTGCGCTTTGGCGCTCTGCAGCTGCGCCTGGGCCGAACGCAGCTGTGCGGCGGCGGTATCGATATTTCGCTGGCTGGTGGCGCGCGGGTCGACGCCGCGCTGACGGCGGTAGTCCGCCTCGGCGTTCAGCAGGTTAGCCTGCGCTTTTGCCTGATCGGCCAGCGCCTGGTCGCGCTGCGCCGGATACTGCACCTTCGAAAGCGCCAGCTGCGCCTGCGCCTGATGCAGCTGTGCCTGCGCCAGACCGAGCTGCGCTTTGGCCTGGTCACGCTGAGCCAGGGTGTCGCGCGGATCGATCTCTACCAGCAAATCGCCTTTTTTCACCCGCTGGTTATCTTTTACCAGCAGCTTTACCACGTAGCCGGACGCTTTAGGCGCGATGGTAACCGCATCGCCTTCGGTAAAGGCGTCGTCGGTGGTCTCTTCGTTGCGCGTGCTAAACCAGAACCAAAAGCCGACAATGACCATGATCACCACCACAATGCCTAGAATGATCAGTGGTTTTTTGCCGGGTCTTTTGCGTTCGGGCTCATCGTTATTCTGGTCAGACTGCTCACTGGATGGATCCTGCTTTTTCTTCGCATCATCCTGATGAGATTCGCCTTTTTCATTCTCGCTCATAGTCAGTTCCGCATAGCTAACGCCCTAATTCCAGGGCATAAAAGGTCAGATAAACAGTAGATGGTAAACTGACATTTTCCAGCGTTTCTTGACCTTTCCAGACAAAAGAGGCACAACCTGCAACATTTTAGTAAGCGCAGCGGACGTTAGTGCAGTAAGCGCAGCAGCAGCCAGCCGCTCAGCATCGACCAGGCGAGCATCGGAATGGAAAAAAGATGAAACTGCCACCAGACCGCGCGGTCTTTCGCCATGCGCAGCGCGATCAGGTTGGCAAGGGAGCCAGGCAGCAGGCCAAAGCCGCCGATATTTACCGCCCAGGCGAGCACCTCGGAAGGCGGGATCTTCTGCAGCAGCAGAATAGTGGCGGGCACGTTGCTGATAACCTGCGACAGGCCGATGGCCAGCAGATAGATTGCGCCGTCGCCGAAGTGGGACACCGCGTCGAAGTGGCGCTGCACCACCGGCAGATGGGTAAGCAGGTAGACGTCGATAAACATGGCGATAAACACCACCAGCAGGCTCCAGTCGATAGCGAGCAATACCCTGCGCGCCATTAACAGATAGCAGCCCATAATCAGCAGCAGCGCCAAGCCGGTCATCTGCCACTCGAGCGCGGCGACAAACACCAGATAGAGCAGCACGCTGACGGCAAACAGCGGCTTCTGCCACGCGCGCGACTCGTCGTTGTCCTGTTTTTGAATATCGCGCGGCTTAAAGCTGAACCACGTCAGCGCCAGCAGCGTCACCAGCAGCAAGACCGCCAGCGGCGTCATTTGTAAGATAAATCCCGCCACGCTGAGTTTGCCGTGGCTCCACAACAGGATATTTTGCGGATTGCCTACCGGCGTCAGCAGCGATCCGGCATTGACCGCCAGCGCTTCAAAGATAATCAGCCGGGAGAGAGGCAGGCGCGAATATTTGCGCAGCGTCAGGGTCAGCGGGACCAGAATAAACAGCGCCACGTCGTTGGTAAGAAAGGTAGAGAGCAGCGCGGCGGCCAGCACCATAAACAGCGCCAGCGCGCGTTCATGGCGAAAACGGCCAATCAGCCGTGCCCCCAGCACGTCGAAATAGCCGCTGGTTTCCAGCCCTTTGGTTAGCAGCAGCAACCCCGTCAGCGTGACGATAGTGTGCCAGTCGACTGCGCCAGGCAGATCCCTCCAGTGAAAATTCGCCAGCAGCAACAACACCGCGCCGAGCGCTAACAGTAAATGCAGAATACGATCATGCAAAAAAGGGCGTAGCACGGTGAGCATGGTAGCGAGTCCGGTGATTAGTGACGGCTTTCGTAAAACTTCTGGAAGACAGCGAGGGTTTCATCGCTGACGTGATGCTCGATGCCTTCGGAATCGCGACGCGCGGTTTCCGGGCTGATGCCCAGCGCGAGCAGGAAGGTTTCCACGATATGATGGCGGGCGCGGCTTTCCGCCGCCAGCTTCTCGCCCTCGCCGGTGAGAAAGACGCCGCGATAGGGAACCTGTTCCACCAGGCCAGCGCTACTGAGACGTTTCAACATTTTGGCGACGGTGGGCTGGGAGACGCCCAGACGGGCCGCCATATCAACCTGACGCGCTTCGCCGAATTCACCGATTAAATCTGAGATCAACTCAACGTAGTCATCGATCAGTTCGCGACGATGCGCTTCGCGAACCTGTCGAAATCCTTCGACATGCTCTTCGATATCTTTCAGGGGTCCAGGCGGGACAGAGACCCCAGTTTTGGCACGACGACTCATTCAGCTTCCTCTTTATTATTCTCCGCGCCCGCGCAGCGAGACGGGTTTGCTGCGCTCATTGTAAACCAGGCACAAAGAAGCTCAAATTTTTCGTAAATAGCATTGGCTACAGGGTATAGCCAGTGCTATATTTGTCGATATTGTAGGCAAACGCGCAGGCAATGGAGTGACGATCGTGCAGGATCCTTATCTGTTACTACTGCTGTTTCTCCTGTTTATCGCCGGGCTTTGCCTGCTATTACGACGTTACTGATTGGGAGGTCGATATGAGCACCCTGAAATGCTGCCTTGACTGCGGCAAATGCTTCCAGACTGAGAAACCGGCTTCATCCGCAGCGCTGAAATCCTGGCTTTGCCTGCTGAGCCGCTCCCCGTTTTCGCTCCGCCTGATGCTGGTTGAAAAACTGCTGGGCACAAAACAGAACGCTCGCCACTGCCCGAATCTTATCTGGCGCGGCTGACGCGCACCCGCTTACAGGCAGCCTCAGCGTTTTGCCTGGGCTGCTCCGCTATTCGCCTTTCCCCTCTTTCTTAACCTCGTCGCGCTGCTGCGCTGCAACCTTGCTCACTCCAGCGGACGCGCTTAAAAAAGAGATAAAAAAAACGGCCGCAAAGGGCCGTTTTTTCTGCAACTGGTCTAAGCAAAACTTAGAAGCTGTAACCTACGCCAGCAATCCAGGTGCCAACGTCGACGTTACGGATGCGGCTCTGCTCGTAACCAACGTCGATAGCGAACTGCTGGTACGGGTTGAACTGCAGACCGGCACCGTAGGAGAAGCCTACGTCGCTGGAGTCGCCTTTGTCGCGAACGACGGTGTCGTTCTGCTGGAATTTACCGTAGCCGATACCAACCACGCCGTAGATGCTCGCCCAGTCGTTCAGACGGTAAGCAGGACCTGCGGTGAAGCCGTAGTACTGGCCTTTGTTGTACACGCCAGATTCAGTGCGATCTTTTTCGGTGTAGGTGAAAGAACCGATCCAACCCAGCGGGTTAGAGCCGTCTTCATAACGGTATTTCAGGTTGAAACCGTTCGCTTTGTTAGCCACGCCCTGATAGTCGGACTGAGCGTAACCGCCGGTGACTGTGCTCTGCGCCATTGCGGAACCCGCAGAAACTGCCAGAACACAAGCCAGTGCTGAAAGACATGCAATTTTTTTCATAACCACCTCAAATGTGATAATACTTCTCTCCTGACAACGCTAAAAATATAACAAAACTCAGCCAGAAACTCTGCCCGCAAATTATTGTCTAACAGAATGTTTGGTGTAACAGAAAGTTAATGAAGCTTCCTATGCTATTCATTTTCCTTATATTTTCCGTCATTAAACTGCAATGAATTTCTCGCAAGAAAAATTGTCGTTTAAGTTAAATCCTAAAAAAACCTGACATTTCTTTACGCTACTGGCCCTGAAGGCGGTTAAAATTCGCGCGATCGTCCAGGAATTTACCTGATAGTTCCCTCTGCTTTTACCCGCCATTCGATTAAACTGAGCCTCTTCTTGCCTCTCTGCTGACCATCAGGATGCGTTCACAGGATGTCACTTTCTCTTTCGGGTAAAACCTCTGCTCCGGCTTTGTCGGTCGCCGTACTACTGATCGCGATGCTGTCGCTACAGGGCGGCGCGTCTCTGGCTAAATCACTCTTTCCTGCGGTAGGTGCTACCGGTATCACCGCGCTGCGTCTCGGGCTTGGCACCCTGATGCTGTGCGTTATCTTCAAACCCTGGCGGCTGCGCTTTACGCGCGAGCAGCGCCTGCCGCTGCTGATGTACGGGCTGGCGCTGGGCTGCATGAACTTTCTCTTTTACCTGTCGCTACGCACCGTGCCGCTCGGCGTCGCGGTGGCGCTGGAGTTTACCGGCCCGCTGACGCTGGCGCTGCTGGGCACGCGCCGCCTGCTCGATTTCATCTGGGTGGTGCTGGCGGTTGCCGGACTCTGGTTTCTGCTGCCGTTCGGCGACAGCATGAAAACTATCGATCCGCTGGGCGCGGCGCTGGCGGTGGGCGCGGGCGCCTGCTGGGCGCTCTATATTCTGGCGGGACCGCGCGCTGGGGCGGAGCACGGCCCGGCGACCGTGGCGATGGGCTCGCTGATCGCCTCCGTTATCTTCGTGCCGCTCGGGCTGACGTTCGCCGAACCGGGCATCTGGCACTGGAGCGTGATCCCTGTCGCGCTACTGGTCGCCCTGCTCTCAAGCGCTATCCCCTACTCGCTGGAAATGGTGGCGCTGACGCGCCTGCCGGCACGCATTTTCGGCACGCTGATGAGCCTGGAGCCTGCGGTAGCGGCGCTGTCGGGCATTTTGTTTCTGGGCGAAACGCTGTCGCTGAAGCAGAGCCTCGGCCTGCTGGCGATTATTCTGGCGTCAGCCGGCGCAACGCTGACCCTTAAGCCCCGAAATAACCAGCTAAAAGAAGTTGAAATAACCCCACCGCCGACGCAATAAGTTATTCCGCCTGCGTATAACGCGGGCTAAATAATATTCAGCCGCTTCAGGCGGCTTTATTTTAACCAATGATAAACATTATTATTATCATTCTGAAACATACTGTATAATCTCGGCGGAAATAAAAAATTAACTTTTTGATAATTAATGGTTTTACTGTGAGCGAGTCATCTTTGGCAGGCAGACGCGCGGTTATTGCCGCTTGCTCTTTATCTGTAAATGCCAGCTATTTCAGCCATCGATAAGCTCAATCCTGCAAAGACGCAAAGCGCTGCTATACTTATTCCCGTGCTTGATTAGGACAACCCATCAAAGAGAGGATTCATACGATGAGTACCGCAAAACTGGTTAAAACGAAGGCTTCCGATCTGCTTTACACCCGTAACGATGTGGCTGACGACGAGAAAAAAGCCACCATTGAAGTGCTCAATCGTCTGGTAGTGGAATTTATCGATCTGTCGCTGATCACCAAGCAGGCGCACTGGAACATGCGCGGCGCTAACTTTATCGGCGTACATGAAATGCTGGACGGTTTCCGCACCACTATTACCGATCACCAGGATACCATTGCTGAACGCGTGGTGCAGTTAGGCGGCGTGGCGCTGGGCACTACCCAGGTCGTAAACGACAGAACCCCGCTGCAGAGCTATCCGCTGAACATTCACAGCGTGCAGGACCACCTGAAAGCGCTGGCTGACCGCTACGCCATCGTGGCCAACGATACCCGTAAAGCGATTTCTGAAGTGAAAGATGAAGACACCGCAGATATCTTTACCGCGGCATCGCGCGACCTGGATAAATTCCTGTGGTTTATCGAGTCGAACATCGAATAAAAGTGAATGCAGTTATCAGGCGGGGAAACCCGCCTTTTTTATGCCTGCTTAACCTCATGATCACTATTTTTTGACCTTCATTACATTTCTGAACGCCTCTCCTTCCCACGCCTGACGGCGCATGCAAAGGTGCATTGCACCAGAATAATCCTATGCACCATTATGGTGCTCAGTTTTGGTGCAAAAGTTTTTGCCCTTGCAAAATCGTGTCAGCTTTCAGGTTTAAGCCATTGATTGTGATTAAAATGAAAAGTTGGCATAATTTTTTCATATGGTAAGCCGTAAACACCGCTCTCGGGTCGGGAAGTAATAAGGAAAAATGATGAAGTCACTGTTTAAAGTCTCTGTGGCCGCGCTGGCGCTGGCCTTCTCTCTCTCCTCCACCGCAGCAGAAAAAAAACTGATCGTCGCCACTGACACCGCTTTCGTTCCTTTTGAGTTCAAGCAGGGCGACAAGTATGTTGGCTTTGACGTCGATCTGTGGGCCGCCATCGCCAAAGAGCTGAAGCTGGACTATACCCTGAAGCCAATGGACTTCAGCGGCATTATCCCTGCCCTGCAAACGCGCAATATCGACCTGGCGCTGGCGGGCATCACCATTACTGACGAGCGTAAAAAAGCGATCGAATTCTCTGACGGCTACTACAAAAGCGGTCTGCTGGTGATGGTTCGCAACAACGAGAACAACATCAAAGGCATCGACGACCTGAACGGCAAAGTGGTCGCGGTGAAGAGCGGCACCGGCTCCGTGGATTACGCGAAAGCGCATATTAAAACCAAAGATCTGCGTCAGTTCCCGAATATCGACAACGCCTATATGGAGCTGGGCACTAACCGCGCCGACGCGGTGCTGCACGACACGCCAAACATCCTTTACTTTATCAACACCGCAGGCAAGGGCCGCTTTAAAGCAGTAGGCGACTCTATCGAAGCGCAGCAGTATGGCGTCGCGTTCCCGAAAGGCAGCGACGAGCTGCGTGAAAAAGTAAACGGCGCGCTGAAGACCCTGAAAGAGAACGGCACCTATAACCAGATCTACAAAAAATGGTTCGGCAGCGAACCTAAATAATAAATTTTTGCTTTTATTTTAGGCAGGGCCGCGCGCCCTGCTTTTTTCCACCGCAACACAACTGGAGTCACACCATGGAGTTTGACTGGAGCGTCATCTGGCCCGCCATGCCGGCGCTGATTGAAGGCGCGAAAATGACCCTGCTGATCTCGGTGCTCGGCCTGGTCGGCGGGCTGATTATCGGCCTGGTCGCCGGCTTCGCCCGCGCCTACGGCGGCTGGATCGCTAACAACCTCGCGCTGGTCTTTATTGAGATCATTCGCGGTACCCCTATCGTCGTGCAGGTGATGTTTATCTACTTTGCGCTGCCGATGGCTTTCCCCGATCTGCGCATCGATCCGTTCACCGCCGCGGTGGTGACCATTATGATCAACTCAGGCGCCTATATCGCCGAAATCACGCGCGGCGCGGTGCTGTCGATAAACAAAGGCTTTCGCGAAGCGGGCCTGGCGCTGGGTCTGTCGCGTCGCGAAACCCTGCGCTACGTTATTATGCCGCTGGCGCTGCGCCGTATGCTGCCGCCGCTTGGCAACCAGTGGATCGTCAGTATTAAAGACACCTCGCTGTTTATCGTTATCGGCGTGGCGGAACTGACGCGTCAGGGCCAGGAAATCATCGCCGGTAACTTCCGCGCGCTGGAGATCTGGAGCGCCGTGGCGATTATCTACCTTGTGATTACGCTGGTGTTGAGCTTTGTGCTGCGCCGCATCGAGAAAAGGATGAAAATCCTGTGATTGAATTTAAAAACGTTTCAAAGAGCTTTGGCACAACTCAGGTGCTGCACGATATCAACCTGAAGATTAACCAGGGTGAAGTGGTAGTGATTATCGGGCCGTCCGGCTCGGGCAAATCGACGCTGCTGCGCTGCATCAACAAGCTGGAAGAGATCTCCAGCGGGGAGCTGGTCGTCGACGGCCTGAAAGTCAACGATCCCAACGTTGACGAGCGCCTGATCCGTCAGGAAGCGGGCATGGTGTTCCAGCAGTTTCACCTGTTCCCGCAGATGAGCGCGCTGGATAACGTGGCGTTCGGCCCCATCCGCGTGCGCGGCGCGAATAAGCAGGATGCGCATAAGCTGGCGCGCGAGCTGCTGGCGAAGGTCGGTCTGGCCGAGCGCGCGCACCACTTCCCTTCTGAACTCTCTGGCGGCCAGCAGCAGCGCGTCGCTATCGCCCGTGCGCTGGCGGTGAAGCCGAAGCTGATGCTGTTCGACGAGCCGACCTCTGCGCTGGATCCCGAACTGCGCCACGAGGTGCTGAAGGTGATGCAGGATCTGGCGGAGGAAGGTATGACGATGGTGATCGTCACCCATGAGGTGGGCTTCGCACAGAAAGTTGCGTCGCGCCTGATCTTTATTGATAAAGGCACCATCGCAGAAGATGGCGATCCCGATGCGCTGATCACCCAGCCGCCGAGCGATCGCCTGCGCGAGTTCCTGCAGCACGTTTCCTGATTTTCCGGGCCGACATGCGTCGGCCCGTCGCCTTTTCCCCCGAGTAAGGCTATTTTGCCAGCCGCTGCGCCCGCGTCGCGGCTGGCATAAAGCTCCAGGCGAGGAAACGGCTCTGCTTCTGACCCTGCGCCATATTCACCACGCGCACCTCCGCCGCATCGAGCGCCTGCAGCTGTTTTTCCAGCGCCGGCAGGTTCTCACGGCGCGACACCAGTGAGGTGAACCAGATGCACTGGCGCGCCAGAGCCACGCTCTCGGCGATCATCTTGCCGACAAAGGCTTTTTCGCCCCCTTCGCACCACAGCTCGTTATGCTGCCCGCCGAAGTTGAGCGGCGTCGCGCTCTCCAGCCTGAGATTGCGCGCTTTACGCTGCGAGATGGCCGCAGCTTCCGCCGCCGAGGCGTGGAACGGCGGATTGCAGATTACGGCGTGGAAAAATTCATTTTTATTCACCACCCCCGCCAGTACCGCCTGCGGATTTTTCTGCCGACGCAGGCGAATCGCCCGCTGTAAGCCGGGATTGGCCGCCACGATACCATTAGCCGCCTTGAGCGCCCCCTCGTCGATATCCGTGCCGGTAAAGCGCCAGCCATACTCCGCCTGGCCGATCAGCGGGTAGATGCAGTTCGCGCCGCAGCCGATATCGAGAATATCCGCCTGCGGGATCACGCCGCGATTGTCCAGCGCCAGCAGATCGGCCAGATAGTGCAGATAATCGGCGCGGCCCGGCACCGGCGGACAGAGCGCGCCGGGCGCCAGCTGCCACTCGATGCCGTAAAACAGCTTCAGCAGCGCCTGGTTGAGCAGCATAACCGCCTCCGCGTCGGCAAAATCGATCGACTGCGCGCCGTAGCCGTTGGGCCGCACTTTAGCCGCCAGCGGCGGATGCGCAGCGGTCAAGGCGGCAAAGTCATATTCGCCCTGATGGCGGTTGCGAGCGTGGAATAAATGAGTGGCTGGCTTGTTCATGGCGTCTCCCGTTTTGCAGGCGCGTACAATACGCCGCAGCGCCGGGAAAATAAAGCCGCACAATCCGCTTACACATTTCTTCCCGATGCAGCCGATGCTGTAGCGCTAAGATATTGTTAACACTTCGCTACGGGATAAAAGATGACGCATAAACGCTACTCCTACCAGCCGCGCGCTGGCCACGGCCTGCCGCACGACCCGCTGAACGCTATTATCGGGCCGCGCCCGATTGGCTGGATCAGCTCCATTTCCGCGGCGGGCCAGCGCAACCTGGCACCCTACAGCTTTTTTAACTGCTTCAACTACCATCCGCCCATTATCGGCTTCGCCAGCAGCGGCTGGAAAGACAGCGTGCGCAATATCAGCGAAAGCAAAGAGTTCGTCTGGAACCTGGCGACGCGCTCGCTGGCGGAAGCGATGAACGAGAGCTCGGCGTCGGTGCCGCCGGAGCAGGATGAGTTCGCGCTGGCGGGCGTCACGCCGCTGGCCGCCTCGCAGGTGAAGGCGAGCCTGGTGGCGGAAAGCCCGGTGAACTTCGAATGCCGCCTGACGCAGCTGATCCAGCTGCAGGATGCGCAGGGCAACCCGCTCGACAGCTGGCTGGTGCTGGGCGAGGCGATCGCCATTCATATCGACGAGTCGCTGCTGGATGAGGGGATTTACCAGACGGCGCGCGCGCAGCCTATTCTGCGCGCCGGCGGGCCGAGCGCCTATTACGGCATCAGCGAAAACGAACGCTTCGACCTGACGCGTCCGGACGCGCGCCGCAGCTAAGCGCGGCGCGGCCTCTGCTACAGAACGTTGCCGCGCGCGATAAAGCGCTGCATCAGCGGCTTCAGCACCTTTTGCAGTGCTGAAGCCCGCTCCTGCCGCCAGGCGAACGGCGGCGTCTCATCCATATAGTTGCGCTGTGCCAGCTCCAGCTGCACCGCCTCTACCTGCTCTTCCGGCTGACCATAGGCGCGCGTAATATAGCCGCCCTTAAAGCGTCCGTTGACCACCCAGCTGTAGTCGCTCTGCGCCGCGCAGACCGCTTCCAGACCCTGCGCAATCGCAGGCCGGCAGCTTTTGCCGTCGTTGGTGCCGATATTGAGATCCGGCAGACGCCCCTCAAACAGGCGCGGAATGACGCTGGCGATTGAGTGGGCGTCAAACAGCAGCGCGTAGCCGTGCTCCGCCTTCAGACGCGCCAGCTCCTGCTGGATCTGCTGGTGATAGGGCTGCCAGATATCGCGGAGATAGCCTTCACGCTGCGCCGCAGAGGGGGTCTGGCCCGGCGCAAAGGTCGGCGAGCCGTCAAACAGGGTTTCCGGAAAGAGACCGGTGGTGGCCGTGGCGTAAAGCGGCTGGTTATCCGGCGGGCGATTCAGGTCGATGACAAAGCGTGAATAGCGGCCGATAAGCACGCTGGCCCCCAGATCGCGCACAAAATCGAACAGCAGCGGAATATGCCAGTCGGTGTCGGGCAGGCCGCGCGCCGCCTCGCTCAGTCCCGCTTCCACCTCCGGCGTGAGCAGCGTGCCGGCGTGAGGAATGCTGACCAGCAGCGGCAGGCTGCCCGGCGTAAAGTCAAAAGGTGTCATTGCGCTTCTCCGCGATAGATAACGGTACAGGGCAGCTCGCCGCCCAGCCAGTAAACCAGCTCCGCCGGACGCGCCAGCGGCCAGTGGACGAAGTTCGCCACTTTGCCCGCCTCCAGCGAACCGTGCGTCTGCTGCAGCCCCAGCGCCTTCGCGCCCCAGAGCGTCACCCCCGCCAGCGCCTCTTCCGGCGTCATGCCGAACAGCGTACAGCCCATATTGAGCATCAGACGCAGCGAGAGCGCGGGCGAGGTGCCGGGATTGGCGTCGCTGGCCAGCGCCATGGGCACGCCGTGCTGGCGGAACAGCGCCACCGGCGGACGCTGGGTTTCGCGCAGCAGATAGAAGGCGCCGGGCAGCAGCACCGCCACCGTTCCTCGCTCGCCCATCGCCCGGGCGTCCTCTTCGGTAGCATATTCCAGATGGTCGGCGGAGAGCGCGCCGTAGCCCGCCGCCAGTCGCGCGCCGCCCAGCGAAGAGAGCTGCTCGGCGTGCAGCTTCATCGGCAGGCCAAGCTCGACGGCCTTATCGAACACGCGCGCCACCTGCGCCGGGGAAAAGGCGAGATGCTCGCAGAAGGCGTCGACCGCATCCGCCAGCCCGTTGGCTTTTACCTGCGGCAGGATGCGCTGGCAGATCAGATCGACCCAGCCGTCGGGATCCTGTTTAAACTCCGGCGGAAAGGCGTGCGCCGCCAGGCAGGTCGCCAGCACGTCAACGGGCGCGCTTTCGCCCAGCTGGCGAATGGCGCTCAGCATGCGCAGCTCGCTCGCCTCATCCAGCCCGTAGCCCGATTTAATCTCTACCGTGGTGACGCCTTCCGCCAGCAGCCGGTCGAGCCGCCAGCGCGCCGATGCCACCAGCGACGCCTCGCTGGCTTCGCGCGTGGCACGCACCGTCGAAAGAATGCCGCCGCCCTGCGCGGCGATTTCGGCATAGCTGGCGCCGTTAAGGCGCTGCTCAAACTCCGCGCTGCGGTCGCCGCCAAACACCAGATGGGTATGGCAGTCGATCAGCCCCGGCGTCAGAATGCCGCCGTCGAAGCGGTGCTGCTGACGCGGCGTAAAATCGGGCATCTCTGCGCGCGGCCCTACCCACACCAGCCTGTCGCCTGCTACCGCCAGCGCACCATCTTCGATGATGTGGTATTTGCCTTCGCGCATGGTGACCAGATCGGCCCCCAGCCACAGGCTGTCGATCGCTTTGCTTTCCGCCATTGCGCTTTCTCCCGTTGCGGACGATTTACTCCGCCTTTTAAAGTATGTATATGTATATACAACTACAGCCGGTGAGGATCAACTATGGCAACCTTTTTTGCTCCACGCGCGCTGCTGGCCGACGGCTGGCGACATCAGGTGCGCATTACCGTTAACGATGCCGGGGTGATTGAGCGCGTGACGCCCGACAGTAACGCGCAGGACGCTATCCGCCTGCCCGGCGCGACCCTTCCCTCTGTCGCCAACCTGCACTCGCACGCCTTTCAACGCGCCATGGCCGGGCTGGCGGAGGTCGCGGGCGATCCCCAGGACAGCTTCTGGACCTGGCGCGACCTGATGTATCGCATGGTGCAGCGCCTGACGCCGGAGCAGGTTGGCGCTATCGCCGCATACCTCTATATCGACATGCTGAAAGGCGGCTATACCCAGGTAGCGGAGTTTCACTATCTCCATCACGACCCCAGCGGTGCCCCCTATGCGCAGGACGCGATGCTGCAGCAGCTGATGCTGGCCGCCGAAACCGCCGGCATCGGCCAGACGCTGCTGCCGGTGCTCTACAGCCACAGCGGCTTCGGCGCGCAGCCGCCGCTGCCAGGCCAGAGACGCTTTATTCAGCAGACCGACGCCTGGCTGCGGCAGCAGGAGCGGCTGGCGGCGAGCGTGCGCGATAAGCCGCTGCTCAATCGCGGCCTCTGCTTTCACTCGCTGCGCGCGGTGAGCGAAGCGCAGATGCGCGAGGCGCTGGCAGCCAGCGACAGCAGGCTGCCGGTGCATATTCATATCGCCGAACAGGAGAAAGAGGTCAACGACTGCCTCGCCTGGAGCGGCGAGCGCCCGGTAGAGTGGCTGCTTAACCGCTTTGAGGTTGATGCGCGCTGGTGCCTGATCCACGCCACGCATCTCGACAAGCGCGAAATCACGCAGCTCGCCGCCAGCCGCGCGGTGGCCGGCCTCTGCCCCACCACCGAGGCCAATCTTGGCGACGGGATCTTCCCGGCGGCGGAGTTTATCGCCCAGCGCGGGCGCTGGGGCATCGGCTCCGACAGCCACGTCTCCCTTAGCGCGCTGGAAGAGCTGCGCTGGCTCGAATATGGCCAGCGGCTGCGCGATCGCCGCCGCAACCGCATCACCACGGCGGAGCAGCCTTCAGTGGGCGATCTGCTGTGGCACGGCGCGGCGCGCGGCGGCGCGCAGGCGTGCGGTGTCGCGCTCGGCGAACTCTCGCCGGGCAAACGCGCCGACTGGCTGGTGCTGGCGGAGGATGAATGGCTCGACAGCGTGGACGACCAGGCGCTGCTCAACCGCTGGCTGTTTGCCGGACGCCGCGAACAGATCCGCGAGGTGTGGGTCGCGGGCCGTATAGTAATCGAGGCGGGACGCCACGCCGCAGAAGAAAGCTGCGCGGCGGCGTTTCGCCAGGCGATGGCGGCGCTGCGATGAGAACGCGCTTCTGTTACGCCGATCTTCCGGTCAGCCGCTGGCGCAACGGCGGCGGCGAGACGCGCGAAATTGTCAGCTATCCGCCGGGCGACGCGGATTTTGCCTGGCGCGCCAGCATCGCTACCCTCGCCGGTGACGGCGACTTTTCGCGCTTTCCCGGCATCGATCGGGTGATTACGCTGCTGCGCGGCGGCGAGGTGTGGCTCAGCGCGCCCGACGCTTCCCACCGGCTGCAGCCGCTTCAGCCGTGGCGCTTCCCCGGTGAATGGGCGATTCATGCCGCGCTGCAGGGTGAAAGCGAAGATTTTAATATCATGACGCGGCGCGACAGCTGGACGGCGCAGGTGGCCGTAACCGCGCAGGCGGAGGCCAGCCTGCACGGCGTCGCCTGGGTTATCGCTGGCGAGTGGCGGCTGGCGAGCGGCGAACAGTTAAGCGCCGCGCAAGGGGTCTGGTGGCTGGATGAGGAGACGCAGCTGACGCCGGTTACGCCGGACGCGCAGCTGCTGCTGACGCGTCTTAGCCGTGTCCCTTAAAGCGGCCGAGCAGCTTATAGCGCGATCCCGGATAGAGCAGGCGCGCGTAGGTGACGATTTTGGTGTCGCTCCAGGTCTGGCGTCGAATCAGCAGGCAGGGCTCATGCTCATCCAGCGAAAGGTATTTACGCTGGCGCGCATCCGGCAGCACCGCCTCGACGATATGCTCGCCCGCGGTCAGCGGCGCCACCTGCATCAGATAGGTATAGGGGGTAAGCCGATGGTAATCCTGGCTCAGATAGTCAGGAGCCACCAGCGGGTTGACCAGGCGATCCTCCAGCTGCACCGGCAGATCGTCCTCGTAGTGCACGATCAGCGAATGGAAAATGGTCTGGCCGGTGCTTAAGCCGAGCACCGCCGCCTGCTCGGGATCGGCTTTATTCTGGCCGATCGCCAGAATCTGACAGCGGTGCTGATGGCCGCGCTGGGCGATCTCATCCGCGATGTTATGCACCTCAAGCATCGCGGTGTAGCCTTTCATCTCGGCGACGAAGGTGCCAACGCCCTGCATCCGCACCAGAAAACCCTCGCTGGTCAGTTCGCGCAGCGCACGGTTAATGGTCATGCGGCTGACGCCCAGTTCGTTGACCAGCTCGCTTTCGGACGGCACGCGCTGGTTCGCCTTCCAGCTGCCCGCGCGGATCTGGCTGACGATCGCCTGCTTGACGCGCTGGTAGATTGGGGCTGGCTCATCGCTCATCGCGGCTGCCAGCTGTGCGATTGCCGTATGCTCGACCATATTCATTTCCTTATTACGGTAGTGCCTGAAGTTTACTGTCTCGCGGCGTAAATGTATATACATCTTCCGCCGCGCCCGCCCTGCTTATGCCCGTTAGCGGGCAGGTGAATTTGTGATCGCGCTGGCATAGCAAATGCTTATAGCTTGCCAGTTGTATAGACAAGAATAGACACTTGTGTTTCACTCGATTTCATTCGCTGCGCAGAGAAAAAACGGTTTGGTTTTTTGCTCAACGCGCTTACTTGTATAGACAGGAGTAGACTATGTCAGGTTCGGCTCAGGCGATTCGCCTGGTTCCCGGTGAAGTGGATCTTGCCGCGCTGCGCAGGATTTATCAGGGCGGCGTGACGCTCGCGCTCGATGAGCAGGCCCATGAGGCTATTCTGCGCGCGCAGCAGACCGTGGATGAGATCGTCGCCTCTGGCAAGGTGGTGTACGGCATCAATACCGGTTTCGGCAAGCTGGCCCAGACGCAGATCCCCGCCGCCCGCCTCGCGGAGCTGCAGCGTAATCTGGTGCTGTCGCACAGCGTCGGCCTGGGGGATCTGCTGCCCGACAACGTGACGCGCCTGGTGATGGCGACCAAAATTATCAGCCTGGCGCGCGGCCATTCCGGCGTGCGTATCGCACTGATCGACGCGCTGCTGGCGTTGTTTAATGCAGGCGTGATGCCCTGCATTCCCGAAAAAGGCTCGGTCGGCGCCTCCGGCGATCTGGCCCCCCTCGCCCATCTCTCGCTGATGCTGCTGGGCGAAGGCCAGGTGCGCGTCGACGGCGCGCTGATCCCCGCACGCGAAGGCCTCGCCGCCGTCGGGCTGGAGCCTTTCGTGCTCGGCCCGAAAGAGGGTCTGGCGCTGCTTAACGGCACTCAGGTGTCGACCGCGCTGGCGCTGCGCGGCCTGTTCGAGGCGGAAAACCTGATGGCCGCCGGGCTGGTGGCGGGCGCGCTGTCGCTGGAGGCGATCAAAGGCTCGCTGAAACCCTTCGATGCGCGCATTCACCAGGCGCGCGGCCAGCGCGGGCAAATCGTGGTTGCCGCCGCCGTAGAGAAGCTGGTTAACGGCAGTGAGATTCTCGGCTCGCACGTCAACTGCGGCCGGGTGCAGGATCCCTACTCGGTGCGCTGCGTGCCGCAGGTGATGGGCGCCTGCCTCGACAACCTCACCCACGCCGCGCGCGTGCTACAGATCGAATCCAACGCCGCCTCGGATAACCCGCTGGTGTTCAGCGACAGCGGCGACGTCATCTCCGGCGGCAATTTCCACGCCGAGCCGGTGGCCTTCGCCGCCGATATTATCGCGCTGGCGGTGGCGGAGATTGGCGCTATTTCCGAGCGCCGCATGGCGCTGCTGCTCGACACCGGCCTTTCTGGTCTGCCTCCTTTTCTGGTGCGCGACGGCGGCGTCAACTCCGGCTTTATGATTGCCCAGGTCACCGCCGCCGCGCTGGCCTCAGAGAATAAGTCGCTGGCGCATCCGGGCAGCGTCGACAGCCTGCCGACCTCCGCCAATCAGGAAGATCACGTTTCGATGGCGACCTATGCAGCGCGCCGCCTCGGCAGCATGTGCTTTAACACCGCCGCGGTGGTCGGCATTGAAGCGATGGCGGCGGCACAGGGCATTGAGTTCCACCGCCCGCTGCAAAGCTCCACGCTGCTTGAGCGCGAGATAGGTCGTATTCGTCAGCAGGTCGCCTTCCTTGAGGAAGACCGTCTGCTGGCACCCGATATCGACGCCATGCGTCAGTGGGCCAGCCGCTGCGACTGGCCCGATTTTCTCACGGCGCTGCTGCCCAGCCGGCAGACCGTCTCTTCTGGTGAATAAGGAATCTGCTATGAGCGAAACTCTCTCCCAGGCCGTGGCGCGCGAAGTACGTGCGCCGCACGGCACTACGCTGCACTGCGCCAACTGGCTGATCGAAGCCGCCTGGCGCATGATCCAGAATAACCTCGATCCCGACGTCGCCGAGCGGCCTGAAGATCTGGTGGTTTACGGCGGCATCGGTAAAGCGGCGCGCAACTGGGAATGCTTTGAACAGATCCTGCGCTCGCTGGAGCTGTTGCAGCCTGATGAAACCCTGCTGATCCAGTCGGGCAAGCCCGTCGGCGTCTTCCGCACCCACGCCGACGCGCCGCGCGTGCTGCTGGCGAACTCCAACCTGGTGCCGCACTGGGCCAACTGGGATCATTTTCACGAGCTGGATAAGGCCGGGCTGATGATGTACGGCCAGATGACCGCCGGCTCCTGGATCTATATCGGCGCGCAGGGCATTGTGCAGGGCACCTATGAAACCTTCATTGAAGCGGGTCGTCAGCACTATAACGGCGATCTGGCCGGACGCTGGATCCTGACCGCCGGTCTGGGCGGCATGGGCGGCGCGCAGCCGCTGGCGGGGGTGCTGGCGGGCGCCTGCGTGCTGGCCATCGAGTGTCAGGAGTCGCGCATCGATTTTCGTCTGCGCACCCGCTATGTCGATCACAAAGCCTATACGCTGGACGAGGCGCTGACGCTGATCGGCGAGGCGACGCAGGCGAAACAGGCGATCTCTGTCGCCCTGCTGGGCAACGCCGCCGAGATCCTGCCGGAGATGGTAAAACGCGCCCGTGCAGGCGGCCTCAAGCCCGATATCGTTACCGATCAGACCTCCGCGCACGATCCGGTGAACGGCTATCTGCCGATCGGCTGGGACGTGGCGCGCTGGCAGTCTGAACGTACCAGCGCACCGAAGACGGTAGAAAAAGCGGCGCGCGCCTCGATGGCGGTGCACGTGCAGGCGATGCTCGACTTCTGCCATATGGGTATCCCGACGGTGGACTACGGCAATAATATTCGCCAGGTGGCGCTGGATGAGGGCGTTGAGAATGCCTTTGATTTCCCGGGCTTCGTGCCGGCCTATATTCGCCCGCTGTTCTGCGAGGGCAAAGGGCCGTTCCGCTGGGTGGCGCTGTCTGGCGACCCGGAAGATATCTACAAAACGGACGCGAAGCTCAAGGAGCTGTTTCCGCAGCATAAAAGCCTGCATCGCTGGCTCGATATGGCGCAGGAGCGTATCGCCTTCCAGGGGCTGCCGGCACGTATCTGCTGGCTGGGGCTGGGCGAGCGTCACCTGGCCGGGCTGGCGTTCAACGAGATGGTACGCAACGGCGAGCTGAAAGCGCCGATTGTGATTGGCCGCGATCATCTTGACTGCGGTTCTGTCGCGTCGCCGAACCGTGAAACCGAGTCGATGAAGGATGGCTCCGACGCGGTCTCTGACTGGCCGCTGCTTAACGCTCTGCTGAACACCGCAGGCGGTGCGACCTGGGTAAGCCTGCATCACGGCGGCGGCGTCGGTATGGGCTTTTCGCAGCATGCGGGCGTGGTGATCGTCTGCGACGGCAGCGAGGAGGCCGATCGGCGTCTGGGCCGCGTGCTGTGGAACGACCCCGCCACCGGCGTGATGCGCCATGCGGACGCCGGGTATGAGCGCGCGCAGGCCTGCGCGGCCGAGCATGGGCTTAATTTGCCGATGGTGAAGTAAGGGGTGCCGGGGCGGGCGGCGGGTTTTGTCCCGCCAGGCGGGAGGGCTCAGGTTCGCTGTGCGAACGGGGCTGAGCGGGGTCCGCCTGCTGGCGGTTTGACTGCGCGGCAGGTGGCTTGTGTTCGCTGCGCGAACGAGCGCTGAGCGGGTTCCGCCTGCTGGGGGTTTGACTGCGCAGCAGGTGGCTTGTGTTCGCTGCGCGAACGGGGCGCTGAGCGGGTTCCCGCCCAATGGGGGTTTGACTGAGCGGCAGGTGAGGCTCTGAGCGGGTTCCGCCCGCTGGGGGTTTGACTGCGCTGCAGGCGAGGCTCTGAGCGGGTTCCGCCCGCTGGGCGTTTGACTGCGCGGCAGGCGGCTTGTGTTCGCTGCACGAACGGGCGCTAAGCGGGGGCCGCCCGCTGGGGGTTTGACTGCGCGACAGGTGAGGCTCTGAGCGGGTTCCGCCCGCCAGGCGGCAGGGAGTTTCAGCAGCTCCGCTGCCGGCGTGCGTGTTAAGGGGCTCGCCAGCCCCTTAACAATCCCGGCTTCCGGCAGCCTCCACGCCGCGCTTCGCGCGGTCCCTTCGTTGCTTACGTCGGCCGCACGGACCGGTCGGGACAGGCCGTCCTGGCCTGGCCCTCCCTCTCGCCGACGTCCTGTCGGCTCGCCCTGGCCGCCGTGCGCGCCTCAGCGTGTCGGATGCCTCTGATACTGCCCCGCCTGTAATTTCCTTGTTTTTTTATTAACGGCTGCGTTGTCTGTATGCAGGGTTTGCACTTGCAGCGATAAGGTTGCGCCTTTAGAAATCAGGACGTGCAGCGGGGGGTGTGGGGGCCATCGCAGCCGCTGAGCGGAGGAAGGATTTCAGGACGAGCGGCAGGGATGCCGCGAAGAGGCTGGCATGAGCCAGGGATGGCGAATCCAGCCGGTCCGTCAGAAATCCTGACAGAGCGAAGGGACCCGCGCAGCGAGCGGGTGAGCTGGCCCGGGGCGCGGGTGCAGGGCCGGCGCCTACCGGCCCTGCTCGGTCGCCCGCAGAGGGCGAAATGAAACTGCCCGGCTGCCGGGCGAACGAAACCTGCTCAGAGCCACCTGCGCAGCAGACACCCCACCCAACAAACGAAACCCGCTCAGAGCCGCCTGCGCAGCAAGCACACCGCCCAACAAACGAAACCCGCTCAGAGCCACCTGCACAGCAGGCACCCCACCCAACAAACGAAACCCGCTCAGAGCCACCTGCACAGCAGGCACCCCACCCAACAAACGAAACCCGCTCAAAGCCACCTGCGCAGCAGGCTACCACGCAAACAAAACCTGCTGCCCGCCTTAGCGCCAGCTACCCTCATCGTAACAGCCCCACACGCGCTACACGCTAAAGAGAGGCAAGAAAGCCACCCCATACCGCCCCCAGCCGGTCTGCCGCGCCTTATTCCCTTTGGTTCTGACCTATAGCCAAATTCCCAGCCGGGAAGATAGACGCGCCTGCGCCTTGCCACTAAAGTGGAGATTCATCACTACAGGAGCGCGATTCCGCATGACCTTATCCCCTGCCCTGCTCGACAAAGCCCAACACTGGCGTCATCAGCTGCACCGCGAACCGGAACTCGGTTATCAGGAGCATAAAACCAGCGATCTGGTCGCGCGGGAGCTGGAACTGGCGGGACTACAGGTGCATCGCGGGCTGGCAGGTACGGGCGTGGTCGGCACGCTGCGCAACGGCGATGGCCCGGTTATCGGGCTGCGCGCCGATATGGACGCCCTGCCCATTACCGAAAAAGGTGCCCCGCAATGGCGCTCAGCAAATCAGGGCGTGATGCACGCCTGCGGCCACGACGGCCATACCTCGATACTGCTGGCAGCGGCGCTGCAGCTGGCGGCCACGCGTCGCTTCCGCGGCACGGTACACTTTATCTTTCAGCCCGCCGAAGAGAATCTTGGGGGGGCGCGCAAAATGGTGGAAGAGGGTTTATTTCAACGCTTTCCCATGGATGCGATCTATGCGCTGCATAACTGGCCGGGCATGCCGGTGGGGTCGCTGGCGGTCAATCCCGGCGCGATGATGGCGTCGCTCGATTCGTTTGAAATTACTCTGACCGGCAAGAGCTGCCACGCGGCGATGCCGGAAAGCGGCGCCGATCCGATGGTCGTGGCCGCTGAACTGATCCTGGCGCTGCAAACCATTCCGTCGCGTCGCCTCTCGCCGCTCGCCTCGGCGGTGGTAAGCGTCACGCAGATCCACGGCGGCGAAGCGATTAACGTTATTCCGGAAACGCTGGTGCTGCGCGGTACGGTGCGATGTTTGCAGACCGACGTACGCAACAGGGTACGCGGTCTGATCGAAGAGTTTGTCACTACCCTGCCGCGCCCGTTCGGCGTCAGCGGGGCTATTCACTGGTATCCTGGCTATCCGGTGACCGCCAACCATGCCGAACCGGCTGAGCAGGTGCGCAGGGCGGCGCAGCAGATGTTAGGCGAAGAGCAGGTTCGCTGGCAGGTGAATCCCTCAATGGCGTCGGAAGATTTCGCCTGCATGCTGGATGTCTGTCCCGGCGCCTATTTCTGGCTGGGCGCCGATGGCGCAACGCCTTCTGCGCCGCTGCACAATGCCGAATATGACTTTAACGACGCGCTGATCCCGCTGGGCGTGACGTTCTGGCAGCGCCTGGTCGAACAGGCGCTGCCGCAAAGCTAACCTAAAATCCGGCGTCGCTCAGCCGCATCAGGCCCGCTTCCAGCGACGCGCTCTCGCCGCTGGCGCGCAGGCAGCAGGCGATTTGCAGACGCAGCGACTGCGGCACCGGACACTCTCCCTTCAGCACCCTTTCCGTCCAGCGCGCGGTCGCCTCGGCCGACTTATCCGCCGGCAGCTCCGGCGCCGCTTCCGGCTGGCGCTCTGTCCAGACTTCCGCTTCGCCTCCTGCACCGGGAATAAAGCTGATTGCCGGACAGCGCAGCGGGCTGGCATAGACCTCTCCTTCCGTGCCGTTCAGCAGAATGGCGGGCGCGTCGATATCGCTAAAGAACTTCGCGACGCGCGGCACATATTCAGGATGCGATACGCTGGAGAGACGCAGCGCTTCGCGCTCGCCGAACGGCGTCGCCAGCTTCACCAGCGTATGGGCGCTGCTGCGCACTCCCATGCGCCAGCGCAGCGAGAGCTGCTGCGCCATTGGCGGGCAGAGATGGTCAATGGTGATAAAGGCGAGATCGCCCCGATCAAGCGCCGCCTGCGCCTGCTGCTGCGTCGTCACCGCCGCGATGCCGAGGGCGGCGAACACCGCCTCGCTGGTGACGCGCGTCGGATCGTCGCTGACGCCGTGCACCAGCACCGGAAAGCCCAGACGGTTAAGCAACAGCGCCAGCAGCGGCGTCAGATTGCCCTGACGACGCGCGCCGTTGTAGCTGGGGATCACAACTGGCTGCGGACGCTGCGCCGGCGCCTGCAGCGCCATCATGCGCGCCTGCATCGCCTGATAGAAACCGCGCATCTCCTCTTCGCCTTCACCCTTGATGCGCAGCGCGATCAAAATGCCGCCCAGCTCCAGCTCCGGCACTTCGCCCGCCAGCATCGCCGTATAAAGCGCCTGCGCGGTGGCGAGGTCGAGATCGCGTGCGTGATTTTTGCCGCGCCCGATCTCTTTAATCACTTTGTTCAGTTCCATTCTTCGCTTCCGGTCAGGGGCCGCGCCAGGCGGCGGCCAAAAGTTAGTCAGTGGTTAACGCTTCGCCGCCGGACGCCGGGTGGGACGCCGTTTATTACCGGTCAGCGCCGGCGCGCGTTTCACCTTCAGCGCGGCGGGTGCCTCCGGCTGCTCAATAGGAAACACCGGCAGCGCGGCCAGCAGGCGGCTGCCGTAGGCTTTGCTCAGCAGCCGACGGTCATAGATTACGATTTCGCCGTAGCACTGATGACTGCGGATCAGGCGTCCTACCTGCTGTATTAGCGTAAAGGAGGCGCTCGGCAGGCTTTGCACCTCAAAGGGGTAGCGATTCAGGCTCTTGAGCCATTCGCCCTCGGTCAAAATTACCGGACTGTCCACCGGCGGAAAAGCGATTTTATGAATATGTACCTGGCTCAGCAGCTCGCCTTTTAAATCCAGCCCTTCGGCGAACGACTGCAGGCCGACCAGAATGCTGGTCTCGCCCTGCGCCACCCGTTTGCGGTGCAGCTCCACCAGACGCGAGCGCGGCTGATCGCCCTGCACCAGCATGGTCAGGCGCAGCTCCGGCAGCTGCGCAACGAACTGCTGCATGGCGCGCCCGCTGGCGAACAGCACCAGCACCCCTTTATGGGTCTCTTTTTTCATCTGCTGGCGGAAAAAGGCCGCCATTTCGGCGATATGTTCCGCCTCGTTAGCCAGCAGCGGCTCATAGCGCATCTGCGGGATCACCAGCTTGCCCTGCTCGACATGGTTAAAAGGCGAGTCGAGCGCCACGAAACGGTCACCGGCTTTCTCGCTCAGGCCGGACATCTCCTGCAGGCGGCCGAAGCTGTTGAGCGAGCGCAGCGTGGCGGAGGTCACCACCACATGGGGGATTTTGCGCCACAGCAGTTTCTCCAGCTGATCGCTGACGCGAATACCGGCGCAGTGAAACAGCAGATGCGGCTGCCCGTCGCGCAGCTCACGCGTGATCCACTTCGACACCGGCGCGCCCGACGCTTTCGGCATCGCCGCCAGCCGCCACAGCTTGCTGACCGATTCGAACCAGCCGAACTGGCGGTTAAGCTGCAGCAAATTGCGGTGCAGGCGCATCAGATCGACGCTGCCGGTCTGTTCGCTGAGGGCGTTAATTAATCCTTCTGCCAGCCCGCGCAGCGCGTCACTTAGCTTAAACAGGCGCGCGCAGAGCGCCAGCAGCTCTTCAGGCAGCTCGCCCAGCACGAAGCGAAACTCGCCCGGCTGATTGTCGGCGGGCAGCAGCGGATTGAGCGCCTGGCTCAGCGTGGTCAGCAGCTCGCGCAGTTCCTCGCAGTGCGCCTTGAGGCGCTCTGGATTGCTGAGCGGCGGCGGCGATTTCGGGCGCATCTGCGTCATAATACCCTCGACCAGCCGCACGAAGAGATCGAGCTGCAAACTGCTCCAGCCAGGCGTGACGTCGGCGCTCATCTCCAGCGCGTCGCGCGCTACCTCCGGCAGATGGTGACCTTCATCCAGCACCAGCATCAGGTGTTTCGGCGGCGGCAGCACCGACTCATTCTCCATCGCCGCCATTACCAGCGCGTGGTTAGCCACCACCACATCTGCCTGCTCGATTTCACGGCGGGCGACGAAGAAGGGGCATTCGCGATACCAGCGGCAGTGCGAGCCGAGACAGCTCGCCTTGTCGGTAGAGAGACGCTGCCACAGGCTGTCGCTGATGTTCTCTTCGCTGTGATCGCGCAGTCCGTCCCAGGCGTAGCTGGCGAGCGACTTCTCCAGCCTGCCGCACTGCGTCTGCTCCTCCTGAGTGCCGCTCACCGCCTCGTCGTCGAGATAGAGCAGCAGATCGCCCTGCTGATCGTCGCTGGCGGCCAGCGCCGCCAGATTGCGAGGGCAAACGTAGCGCCCGCGCCCGAAGGCGGCGGTAAAGGTGAGATCGGGAATGATCTTTTTTAACAGGGGCAGATCTTTAGTAAAGATCTGATCCTGCAGCGCCACGTTGGCGGTGCTGACGATCAGCGTCTTCTCTTCGGCGCGGCTTGCCGCAATGCCGGGGATCAGATACGAGAGGGTTTTGCCGACGCCGGTCGGCGCCTCAATCGCCAGATGGCGCGCGTCGTCGCCCGCCAGGCACTTCGCCACTTCGGCGATCATCTGGCGCTGCGGCGCGCGCGGAATAAAGTCCGGCACCTGCTGCTGTAGCGCCTTATACCACTGCGCTATCTGGCTTTTAATTGCTGCTGTCAGGGCCATAGTCGTTTTACCGCCGGGTGAAAATGGCCTGTATTTTTACACAGTAATCCGCCAGCGTCAGCTTTGGGGCGCATTTTTTCGCGCCGTCTCGAAGAATTACGCAGCGGAAAAATCTTGTCGTAGCCAGCAGCCGGGCTTCAGCGCTATGGTGTCGCATCACCACCGTTCTCATAAGGAAGAAGAGATGAGAGTTTCCCGCCGCGCCGTTACGGCTGTCTGCGCCCTGCTGCTCTGGTCGGCGCAGGCCGCCGCGCAGCCAACATATCAGCTGGAAAAGGTGGTGGAACTGAGCCGCCACGGCGTGCGCCCGCCGACGCCGGGCAATCGCAAAGAGATCGAGGCCGCCACCCAGCGTCCCTGGACGCTATGGAGTACGCGCGACGGCGAGCTGACCGGCCACGGCTATGCGGCGGTGGTGAATAAGGGGCGCTGGGAGGGCGAACATTATCGCCAGCTCGGCCTGCTGCCCGCGGGCTGCCCGCAGCCGCAGGATATTTACCTGCGCGCCAGCCCGCTGCAGCGCACCCGCGCCACCGCCGAGGCGCTGGCAGACGGCGCCTTTCCCGGCTGCGGCGTGCCGGTGCATCGCGTGGCGGGCGAAGCCGATCCGCTGTTCCAGACCGACGCCTTCGCCGCGACGGCGATCGATCCCGCGCAGCAGCTGGCGGCGGTCACGGCAAAGGCGGGCGACCTGGCCGCGCGTCAGCAGGCGCTGCAGCCCGCTATTCAGGCGCTGAAGCAGGCGGTATGCCTCTCCGACGGCCGCTGCGCCCTGTTCGATCAGCCCTGGCAGATCCGCCAGAGCAAAAGCGGCCACGCCTACATCGCTGGCCTGAGCGTGATGGCGAGCATGGCGGAGACGCTGCGCCTCGCCTGGAGTGAGAACCTGCCGCTCAGCCAGATCGCCTGGGGTCATATCACCCGCGCCGCGCAGATTACCGCTATCCTGCCGCTGCTAACGGCGAACTATGATCTCAGCAACGACGTGCTCTACAGCGCGCGAAAGCGCGGCTCAATCCTGCTGGATACCATGCTTAACCAAATTGCGCGGGATGACGCTGAACCAAACGCGCGCTGGCTGCTGCTGGTCGCTCACGACACCAATATCGCTATGGTGCGCACCCTGATGGGCTTTAGCTGGACGCTGCCCGGCTACGCACGCGGCAATATTCCGCCCGGCGGCAGCCTGGTTTTTGAGCGCTGGCGCGACAGCGTCAGCAACCAGCGCTTCCTGCGCGTCTATTTTCAGGCGCAAAGCCTGGATGATCTGCGCCATCTGCAGCCGATTGACGTCGCGCATCCGCTGCTGCGCCAGGAGTGGCAGCAGGCGGGGTGCCGCGCGACGGCGGAGGGAACCCTCTGCCCGCTGGCGAGCGCCGTGCGCACCCTGAGTCGGCAGATTGACCAGCAGGCGGTGACGCCTGTCAGCTATGCGCTGCCCTGATCATCCAGCCGCTTGCCCAGGCACTGTGATTGCGGCATCGCGGTATAAGGTCCGTACGCGGCAATGGGCTGATAGCCGTGGCGCGCGTAAAAAGCCAGCGCGTGCGCGTTGACGCGCCGCGTTTCCAGCCACAGCTGCCGATATCCCTCCCGCCGCGCCTGTTGCTCAAGAAAGTGCAGCAGCGCCGCGCCAGCGCCCTGGCTTCCGGGCAGCGCGAACATGCGTTTAAGCTCAGCCACGCCGGGCTGTAACGGGCGAAAGGCGCCGCAACCGATCGGCTGCCGCAGCCCATTGCGGGCCACGGCGAAGCAGCGTCCCGGCATCATCATCTCCGCCGCATTAAAACGGGCGCGCCCGCTGCTGCCGGTTAGCTGCGTCAGGGTGTCAGAAAGCTGATCCAGCAGCCAGCGAGCGTCGGGGTGGTCCACCTCTTCACGCGCTACCAGAATCATGGCAGACGCGTCAGCGGTTTAAACATCACCGTTGTCGCCTCCAGCTCGCCCGCGATCGATTCGGCGTAGTCTGGAATCGAGCCGGCGATCTGCCAGCCGAGCGACAGATAGAGCTGCGTGGCGACATCGTCGCTGCGGGTGTCCAGCACCAGCAGCGTTTTCCCCAGCGCCTGCGCTCGCTGCTCGGCCAGCTGCATCAGCTGGCGCGCAATGCCCTGCCGTCGGGCGGCGGGATGCACCAGCAGCTTGCTTATCTCCGCGCGATGGCGGCCGTTGGGCATCCCGGCCGCGCTCAGGGTTAGCGTGCCGACCACCCGCTGGTGCTGGCGCGCGATGATAAGTTCATTCTCGCCCTCGGCGAGGCTGGCTGCGCGCTGCTGCCAGAAACGCGCCATCACCGTGCGGTCCTGCGGATCGGTAAAGCCGATGCTGGCACCGTCCGCCACGCACGCCTGCAGCAGATCGCTGAGGTGGCCCTGCTCAATGCGCGCCTGCTCTGCATTAATCCATTCATAAGTCGTCATGGTTTGCACACCGCCAGCACATAGCGCGCGCCGTCGGTGAGATGCGCCTCAAACGCCGAGCGGCCGGTCAGGTGAAAACGCAGGCAATCGCCGCTCTGTAAGGTCCAGCTCTGGCTCTCCATGGTGACGGTCAGACCGCCCTGCTGCAGCCAGATATGCTGCTCCAGCCCCTGAACAGGGGGCGCATCGTAATCGATACGCGCGCCCGGCCGCAGCTGGCCTTCCACCAGCTCAGCCCGGAAGTGCGCGGCGGGCGGCGAGACGTTGCGGCGCACGAAGCCGCTTGCGTCGTCGCGCCATACCGGCTGCTGTTCCGGCGTCAGCAGCAGATTGACGCGCTCTTCTACTTCACTTAGCAGCCGCGACATGGTAAGACCATAGGCGACGCACAGGCGATTCAATAAGGCAGCCGTTGGGCTGGTTTCGCCGCGCTCAATACGCGACAATGACGCCCGGCTGATGCCGGTCGCGGTGGCAAGTTCATCCAGCGACCAGCCGCGCTGAACGCGGAGTTCCGCCAGGCGAGCCGCAAGGCGTTGTTCAGTCTCTTCAGTCAGCATGATTCTTATCTCATATTTGGGAATAAAATCTCATATGTGAGATTAAGCGTGAAACTGGCGTCAGGGTCAACTTGTACATTTAAAAAACATTTGTACAAGTTGATCCTGTTGGTTAAGGTTATTAGATCGCAGTCAGGAAGTTTGGGGAAGTTATGGCCTTTTACAGTATCGGTGACGTCGCCGAACGCTGTGGAATAAACCCAGTCACGCTGCGCGCGTGGCAACGACGCTATGGGCTGTTAAAGCCGCAGCGATCGGAGGGTGGACATCGTCAGTTTGATGACGAGGATGTACAGCGCATCGAAGAAATTAAACGCTGGATCGAAAGCGGCGTGCCGGTAGGTAAAGTCAAAGCGCTGCTCGAAGGCGAAAGCGTCAACGTCCACGACGGCTGGGGCAATCTGCAGGAAGAGTTGATGAGCGTGCTGCGCCACGTCAAGCCCTCAAAGCTGCGCGCCAAAATCGCTACGCTCGGGCGGGAAAACCCGGTGGATGCCCTTATCGATCACGTCATTATGCCGGTCCGGCAGAAACTTGGTCTGGATCAGAACACCGCGCGCGTTATGAGCAGCCTGCTGGACGGCGCGCTGATTGACTATGTCGCCTTCTGTCTGGCCGGCAGCCGTAAAAAAGCAGGTAAAGACGCGCTGATCCTCGGCTGGGCGGTCGAGGACCGCACCCGCATCTGGCTAGAGGCCTGGCGGCTCTCGCAGGAGGGCTGGCGGCTTGACGTGCTGGCAGAGCCGCTCGATCTGCCGCGACCCGAGCTTTTTCCCGGTCAGACTATCTTTGTCTGGACCGGCAAAAAGCTTACGCGTCGCCAGCAGGAACAGCTGACGCACTGGCAGGAGCAGGGATATACCATTCGCGCCCACGAAACGCGCTTTCAGTAAAACGCACGCAGGGCCCTTTTCGCCTCGCCCTGCCCGCGTTATTATCCCCGCCTTTCCGGCTTTAATCAGGTTTCCGCATGAACTGGCAAAAAATCTTCTTCGCAACGCTGTTTTTCATTATGGCCGTCGGCGGCACCGGCGGGCTGATGCTGGTCGGCTACACCCTTATTCTCCACTCACGCTAAGCCAGCGCTGCAGGCGCTCAAACAGGCGGTCACTGACAATCGCCAGCAGCGCCACCAGCAGCGCGCCCTGAATAACGTAGGCGGTGTTGAAGCCGCTCAGGCCGATGATCACCGGCGAACCGAGACTCTCCGCGCCGACGGTCGAGGCGATGGCCGCCGTGCCGATGTTGACAATCACCGAGGTGCGCACCCCCGCCAGTATCACCGGCGCAGCCAGCGCCAGCTCTACCTGCCATAAACGCTGCCATGCGCTCATGCCGACGCCGTCGGCGATCTCCCGACTGCTGGCGGGCACGCTATCGAGTCCGGCCAGCGTGCCCTGTAAAATCGGCAGCAGGCCGTAAAGCAGCAGCGCCACCACCGCCGGCCAGGCGCCAAACCCCATTACCGGCACGGCGATCGCCAGCACCGCGACCGGCGGAACCGTCTGTCCGGCCGTGACGATAGTCTCTACCATCGGCCGGAAGCGGCGTCCTGCGCGTCGCGTCACCAGTACGCCGCCGCCGACGCCCACCAGCAGCGCCAGCGCGCTGGCGGTCACCACCAGAAAAAGATGCGCCAGCGCCAGCTGTAAAAAGCTCTCCTGCTGATAGAGCGGACGCGCCTGCTCGGGGAACCACCAGGCGAAAAGCGGTCCGCTGTAGGGCAGGCCAAGCAGCAGCGCCATAAATAAAACAATCAGCCAGAGCAGCGGGTCTTTTAGCCAGCGCATTATTGTCCCTCGCGCAGGGTCAGCAGATCGCTGAAGTAAAGCACGCCCAGCGGCTGCTGCCGCTCATCCACCACCGGCAGTTTATCGGCGCGCCGGGCGATAAACTGCGACAGCGCTTCGCGCAGCGACTGCGCGGCCGCCAGCGGCTCCCCCTCCAGCCACTCGCCGCGCCGCGCCGCGTTGCCTACCTGCCCCAGCGACAGCAGACGCACCCCCAGCTCGCTTCTGCCGAAGAAGTCCTGCACAAAGTCGTTTTTCGGCTGCGTCAGCAGCGTGGCGGGCTTGCCCTGCTGCACAATCTCCCCTTGATCCATCAGCACGATGTTATCCGCCAGCGTCAGCGCCTCGTCGATATCGTGCGTCACCAGCACAATGGTGCGACCCGACAGGCGATGGATGCGCAGCATCTCCTGCTGCAGCGCGCCGCGCGTAACCGGATCGAGCGCGCCGAAGGGTTCATCCATCAGCAACACCTCCGGGTCCGCCGCCAGCGCGCGCGCCACGCCTACGCGCTGCTGCTGTCCGCCGGAAAGCTGATGCGGCAGACGCCGTCCCAGGTGCGCATCCAGGCTGAGCAGCGCCAGCAGCTCCTCAACCCGCGCGCGGATGCGGGCTTTCGGCCAGCCGAGCAGCGCAGGCACGGTGGCGATATTTTTTTCCACCGTCCAGTGAGGAAACAGACCGATCGACTGAATGGCGTAGCCCATGCGGCGGCGCAGGTCGCGCGCGTCGAGCTGGCGGATCGACTCGCCGGCGAACAGGATATCCCCCTCGTCGAACTCCACCAGCCGGTTAATCATTTTCAGGGTGGTCGATTTGCCGGAGCCCGAAGTGCCGAGCAGCACGCTGAACTCTCCCTCGCCGATCTGCAGCGTCAGATCTTTTACCGCCGCTTTGCCGGCAAAGTGCTTACTGACGCCGTTAAAGTGAATCATGGGTTTTCTCCAGCAGGGAAATCAGCAGGCGGAACAGCGCATCAATCGCCACCGCCAGCGCAATCACCGGGATAACGCCGAGCAGCACCAGATCGAGCGCGCTGCTGAGCAGTCCCTGAAAAATAATGGCGCCGAAGCCGCCTGCGCCGATTAGCGCGGCGATCACCGCCATGCCCAGCGTTTGCACCACCACCACGCGCAGCCCGGCGAGCCAGACCGGCAGCGCCAGCGGCACGTCAACGGCGAAAAAGCGCTGCAGCTGGCCCATACCCATGCCGCGCGCGCTTTCGCGCACGTCGCGCGGCACCTGCTGCAGCCCGGCCACCACGCTGCGCACCAGCGGCAGCAGCGCATAGAGCGTTAGCGCGATCAGCGCCGGCGCCATGCCGATGCCGCTGACGCCCCAGCTCTTCAGCCCGGGGAAGGTGGTCGCCAGCCCGGCCAGCGGCGCGATCAGCAGACCGAACAGCGCCACCGAGGGCACGGTCTGGATGACGTTTAGCACGCTGAAGACGCCGCTCTGCCACGCCGGACGTCGGTGCAGCAAAATGCCGAGCGGCAGGCCGATCAGCAGCGCAGACAGCAGCGTGCCGCTGAGCAGCGTCAGGTGCCGCGCCAGCGCCGCGTCGAACACCGCGTGACGGTTGGCGTACTCTTTCAGCAGCGACAGCGCGTTCAGCTCGCCGCTAAACAGCATCAGCAGCGGCAGCAGCCAGATCTGCAGATTAAGCAGCAGCTGCCAGAACCTGTTGCGCGTCAGGGTGCGCGCCAGCTCCGCGCACAGCAGCAGCGTGACGCCGCACGCCAGCCACAGGCCGCCGCCGAAGCTGGTGCGCGCCAGCGCGCTACCCTGCGCCGCCAGCCTCGCCGCCTCGTGCCCGCTCAGCCACACCATACCGGTCAGCAGCGCGTCGCAGGCGAGCAGCATCAGCGCAAGCGCCGCGCGCGTCGGACGCGCCCACAGCAGCAGCCAGAGCGCCGCCAGCGGCAGCGCCAGCCATCCGGCATCGCTGACCTGCCCCAGCATCAGCGGCTGGCCGGAGACCAGCCGGTTCGGCGCGTAGCTGAGAAACGGCAGCCAGTAGAGCGCCAGGCTTAACAGCAGCAACAGCAGCAGCGCGACCGGCTGACGCCGCGCCGCCAGCATCGCATCCCGCGATAGCGCCATGGGTTACAGCAGCTTCTGCTGCTGCAGCCATTCACGCGCCACGCTGCTGGCGTCCTGGCCCTCAACGGCGATCTTCGCGTTCAGCTGCTGCAGGGTTTTCTCATCCAGCCGACTGAAAACCGGCTTCAGCCAGCTGTCGATATCGGGCCAGGCTTTCAGCACCGAGGCACGGATGACCGGCGTCGGCGCATAGATTGGCTGCACCCCTTTAGGATCGCTCAGGGTTTGCAGACCCAGCGCCGCCACCGGGCCGTCGGTGCCGTAGGCCATCGCCGCGTTGACGCCGGAGGTCTGCTGCGCCGCCGCCTTGATGGTCACTGCCGTATCGCCGCCCGCCAGCGAGAGCAACTGGCTCTGCGTCAGCTTAAAGTCATAGGCTTTTTCAAAGGCCGGCAGGGCGTCGCCGCGCTCGATAAATTCCGCCGAAGCCGCCAGCTTGAAGGTGCCGCCTTTTTTCAGGTAGCCGCTGAGATCCTCAAGCGAGCTGAGTTTGTTCTGCTGGGCGACATCCTGGCGCACCGCGATGGTCCAGGTATTGTTCGCTGGCGCAGGCGTCAGCCACACCAGCTGATTTTTATCGGCGTCGAGCTTTTTCACCTTCTCATAGCCCTGGCGCGCGTTTTTCCAGGCGGGATCTTTTTCGTCATTGAAGAAGAACGCGCCGTTGCCGGTATATTCGGGATAGATGTCCAGTTCACCGGCGGTGATAGCGCCGCGCACCACCTGCGTGGTGCCGAGCTGGATTTTATTCACCGTTTTGACGCCGTGCTTCTCCAGTACCTGCAGGATCACATTGCCCAGCAGCGAACCTTCCGTATCGATTTTCGAACCCACACGCACGGGATCGGCAGCCTGCGCCGCCCCTGTCGCCAGCAGCAGCGCGGCTGCCGTCAATGCCAGAAAACCAGACCTTGCCATAAGGTGTTCCTTTAATTTGGTTATATGTGAGGTGCTTATAGAGAATAGTCGTTTCGTCATGCATCGCGTAACACATTGCCTGAAGCGTGAAGCGTCGCGCCTCAACTTTTTCATATCGTTATCGGTGCGGTTATAACTGAAATGAATTTACGTCCAGACGTCTGGACGCTAAGCTGTCCATCACTTCACCTTAACCACAGATAACATTATGACCGACCTGACTTCTTCTTCTGCCCACGTGGCGCTAACAGGGAACCGACCCGAAGGCGAAACCCAGTGGATCCGCAGCGCAGCGGACGTATCGCGCCTGATTAACAGCGGCGACGGGGCGCGCAGCAACGCGCGCATCGTGGTGGCGATCGCGCTGGGCGGCGTGTTTCTCGACGCTTACGATCTCGGCGCGCTGGCGTTTGGCATTAAGGATGTGGCGCGCGAGTTCAACCTGACGCCGACCGGCACCGGCATGGTCGCCTCCGCCATTACCTTCGGTGCCATTGTCGGCGCGCTGATCGGCGGCTACCTCACCGATAAGATTGGCCGCTATCGCGTTTTTATGGCGGATATGTTCTTTTTCGTGGTGGCGGCGCTCGCCTGCGCCTTCGCCCCCAATGAGTATGTACTGGGCGGCGCGCGCTTTGTGATGGGGCTGGGGGTCGGCATCGATCTGCCGGTGGCGATGGCTTTCCTTGCCGAGTTTTCTCGCCTGCGCGGCAAGGGCAATAAGGCCGCCAGCGTGGCGATGTGGTGTCCTACCTGGTATGCGGCAATCAGCATCTCTTATCTGCTGGTGCTGCTGCTCTATGGGGTGCTGCCGGAGAGCCATACCGGCTGGCTGTGGCGCCTGATCCTCGGCTTCGGCGCGGTGCCGGCGCTGATCATTATCGCGATTCGCAGCCGCTATATGAGCGAGTCGCCGGTCTGGGCGGCCAGTCAGGGCGATCTGCAAGGCGCGGCCGCCATTTTACGCAGCGGCTGGAATATCAACGCGCAGGTGGCGCAAGAGGCGTCCGCGACGCCCGTCCAGCCTGCGCGCCGGGCCAGCTGGCGCAACTACGGCGCGCTGCTGCGCGGCGTCTACCTGCGGCGCACCCTGCTGGCGACCATCACGTCGGTCGCCTCCTCCTTTGCCTATAACGCGGTGGCGTTTGGCCTGCCGGTCATTATCAGCAGCTTTTTCGCCCAGTCGATGCTGACCACCATTCTGGTGTCGCTGGCGCTTAATCTGCTGTTCGCCTTTGTCGGCGGCGTGCTGGCGGTGCGGCTGGTGCCGCGCCTGGGCGCGTGGAAGATGTCGGTGGCGGGCTACGCCTGTCAGTGTGTGGCACTGCTGGGGCTGGCGCTAGTCGGGCGTCCTGAAGGCGGTCAGGAAGCGGCTATCGCCATTGCGATGCTGGCGCTGTTTCTGTTTGGCCAGGGCTTTGGGCCCGGTTCGCATACCATGACCTTCGCTTCGCTCAGCTATCCGACTTCGCTGCGCGGCGTCGGGGTCGGTTTTAACCAGACGCTGATGCGCGGTAGCTCGACCCTTTCGCTGTTTCTGTTTCCGGTGCTGGTCGCCGCGCTGGGCACCGGCGTTTTCTGGGTGATTTTCCTTGCGCCGCTGGCGGGTCTGCTGGCGCTGCTGGCAATCCGCTGGGAGCCGTCGGGCTACGATGTGGACGCGGAAGATTTTGCCGGGCGTTAACGGGTTGCGTGCTAACGCTGAAGAGAGGGCCGATCGCAAAGATGCAAAACCAGCCCGGCCCCTCTCTCCTGCTTGCAGGCAGTCCGCAGCGGGTGCCGCTTTACGCCGGCATACTCAACGCATTTAAGTAGGCGGGTATGCGCGGAAAGGTGTAGAGAAACCAGGGCGTGAACTGCTGCGGCTCATCAAGCATGGCGCGCTGAATGTCGCCGACGGAGCGGTAGCACCAGTCGTCCGCCTCCTGAGGATTGGGCGTCGGCAGATCGTCGCTGACGGCAAAGTAGACATGGCCATACTCATGCTCAATCAGGCCGTTGCTCAACGGCAGGTTGTAGCTCAGCTCAAATACCGGCGTCAGCGACAGCTCCAGCCCCATCTCTTCCAGCAGGCGGCGCTCCGCTGCCTGCTGCGTCGGCTCCGCCGGATAGGGGTGGCCGCAGGTGGTATTACTCCAGAGGCCGCCGCAGTGATATTTGCCGCTGGCGCGGCGCTGCAGCAGCAGCTCCCCGGACGAATTAAATACGTAAACCGTTACCGCGCGGTGCAGCAATCCCTTCTCATGCACTTCCAGCTTTTCCATTTTACCGGTAGGACGATCGAGATGGTCGACGAGAATAACTTCGATAGCAGACATGAGGATTCCTTAAGATAACTCCTACTATTCTGGCATATCCCTGCCGCTTCATGGCGCGTGAATTCGTGCGGTTCGCTGCAAAACAAGCACGGGCTCGCCTGCGCGAACCCGTGGATAAAAGACATGATGGTGAGGTGAGCCACAGGCTGCGATCGCTGGCAGGCAAAACGGGCGGTTTCTGGCAGCCGCATTTTGCCTTTGCCGACGAGCCGGTGAATCACGCCTACAGGCGGAAGCTTTGCACCACCTGCTCCAGCTGAACGCTCTGCTCTTCCATCGCCTGCGCGGCGGCGGAGACCTGCTCCACCAGCGCGGCGTTCTGCTGCGTGGTACCGTCGAGCTGGGTGATCGCCACGTTGACCTGCTCGATGCCCATGCTCTGCTCGCGGCTGGCGGACATGATTTCGCTCATCAGCGTGGTGACGCTGCTGACGCCCTGCATCAGCTCGTCCATGGTCTCGCCCGCCTGCTCCACCAGCTGGCTGCCGGCGTCGATATTGGCCACCGACTCTTCGATCAGCTTTTTGATTTCGCGCGCCGAGTTGGCGGAACGCTGCGCCAGGTTGCGTACTTCAGAGGCAACCACCGCGAAGCCGCGGCCCTGCTCCCCTGCTCGCGCCGCTTCCACCGCGGCGTTAAGCGCCAGGATATTGGTCTGGAAAGCGATGCTGTCGATAACGCTGATAATATCGACCACCTTGCGCGACGAGTGATGGATCTCGCCCATGGTGCTTACCACCTGACGCACCACTTCCGTGCCGCGCGCCGCCACCTGCGAGGCGTTGCCCGCCAGCTGGTTAGCGTGGGTGGCGTTGTCGGCGTTCTGACGTACGGTGCCGGTCAGCTGCTCCATCGAGGCGGCGGTTTCGACGATTGAGCTGGCCTGATCTTCGGTGCGTGACGAGAGATTGGCGTTGCCGCTGGCGATTTCACGCGACGCGGCGGTGATCGCCAGCGCGCTGTCGCCTACCTGCCGCATCAGCCCCTGCAGATAGCTGATAAAGTTGTTAAAGCTCTGCGCCACGGCGTTGAACTCCGGGCTGTTGCTGGTCGGCAAGCGCTGGGTCAGATCGGCCCCGCCCTGCGCCAGCGCGTCGATGTTGCGATGCAGCAGGTTAAGACGCTGCATCATCGCGCGGATAAAGCCCAGCAGCACCAGCAGCAGCACGATCGCCAGCGGGATCTGCACCAGGCCGAGACGCGTCAGCATGCTGTGCGTCTGCACGGTCAGCAGGCTGGTCGGCACATCGCTGGCCAGATACCACGGGCTGCCCGGAATAGCCTGCAGAAACAGCGTATGTTCGCCATCCTCGCCGTCAAAGGTCGCCTCTGTCGGCTGCGTGCCCGCGCCGCTCAGCAGCCCTTTCAGCGCCGCCGCCATCGGCAGCTGCAGATCGCTCAGGTTCTCCAGCTTCGGCGTGCCGTCCACCAGCGCGGCGTTGCCCACAACTTTGCCGTCGGCCTCAACGATCAGCACGCGCCCCTGAATGGCGTCGCCCATCTCTTTTGCCAGATGGTTGAAAAAGCCGAGGGTAACGTCGATGGTGGCGACGCCCCAGACGGTGCCGTCACGATAGATTGCCATGGCGCAGTTGGTACGCGGCTGCGGACTGGCGGCATCCTGGTAGGCTTTCGCCCAGGCGCACTGCCCTTTCGGCGCGGCCATGCCATCTTTGTACCAGGGTTGCTCCCAGTATTTGTCGGCGGCGTCGGAGTTCCAGTAGGTATTGACCTGCAGCTGGTTGCTGGCGTTGCGCGCAAAGAAGCTGCTGTCTTTCTCTTTCGCCGGATCGCGGCGGTTTGGCAGCGGCCAGATGCCGCCGCCGAAGACGTTGCTGTCCTGATACTGGTTCACCAGCGCAGGCAGCATCTGATCGATGGCGGCACTCTCCATCACGCCTGCGGCTTCGGTGATAGCGCGCTGCTGCGCCTGTACGCGGTTCATCTGTTCCACAATCCCGGTCGCCAGCGCGTCAACCTGGTAGCGCACCAGCTGGCTCTGGTTAGCGGTCAGCTGCGGCGCGATAAACTGCTTAATCACCACCACCGTGATAAGCATCAGAACGAGAAAAAAGAGTACAAGAACCGCAGTGATGCGGGACTGAGTTGTTTTTAGCATCTGCTTTCCCCTGGCAGAAACGGCGCGATTGCCTGATCAGGGTTAACGGCGCAGCAGTAGCTAACTTGAGATGCGCGAGATCACAAATTTAACAATTCGTTGATAAAGGTGATTATTTAGACAGTAACGACCTGACAGCGCGCCGGGGAAACAGCGCGCTGACGTTAGATTTCGCTGTCTACCACCTGCTGGCGCGGGCGGAAGATATGGTTATTACCCGCCGCCATTAGTCGCTCTACCAGCTGCTGGCCGCCCAGCTCATCCGCCTGCGCGAACTGGCGCTCCGCTTCGGTAATGGGGGTCGCCCACAGCAGATTAGGCCGATCGCCGTCGCGCTTGGGCAGGGAGAACTGCGCGCTGTCGTCCGCCAGCGCGTTGGCGAGCAGAAAACTTTCAAAGCCGACCGGCGCCACTTCCGACGCCAGCGTATGGCCCTCGCCCAGCCAGGTAAGGCGCGCCCAAGGCAGATGGGCAAACTCCGCCAGCGCGCTCGCCATCTGCACCGCGTTGCCTTCGGTCATCACCTCGCCATCCACCGCCATCGCCAGCTCAACGCGGCGATACTGCGGCGCCAGCTCGTCAAACAGATAGTCGACCTGCGGCATCGGACGAATGCTCATGCCGAGCGTAAGGAAATACCATACGCCCTGATGCCAGTGCTGAGAGATGGCCATCGGCGGCCAGCTGCCCTGGTCGATGGCGTAATATTTCACCGACTCGCCGAACTGCGTCTGATAGCGCTGCATCAGCGCCTGCTGCACCCGATCCCACTCGTTGCCGTCGTGCCAGTCGCGCCAGAACTGGCGCTGATGTTCCGCACGCGCGTAATAATCGTTGGTGGAGGCCGATCCCAGCGGCGCGGTGAGCCGGTTTTTTTTGATGCAGCCAGCGGAGAAGCTGACCTGCTTATCCTGGTAGAGGCTCCAGCCGGGGATCACCGCCAGCAGCTGGCCGTAGTACCATAACGCCGCGCCGTCATCGCTCGGCTCCCACAGCACCTGCAGGCCCGCGGGATCGAGCGGCGGCTCCGCCTCCAGCGTGCGGCAATACTCCGCGCTGAGCAGCGGCGCAATGCCCTGCTCCATCGCCGCGCGATCTTCCTGCGCCGGCGCAGGCAGCAGATTGCGCAGCCAGCAGCCGCGCACCGCATACTGGCTGCGGAACAGATCTGTCGGCCAGATATAGAAGTAAGCGGTGCGCTCATCCTGTTCGACAATCGCCGTCAGTGTATGTTGCTGATTGTGGACCTCAGCAATCAGAGGTTGGTAAGTCATAGCGCCTCGACAAAGCTTAGGGATCCATTTCCCCGAGATTAGAGCAGGATCCCGGCTGCCGCCACGTTAGACAAGGGTAAAACTCTCAAAGTCGGCGCCATACGCCAGCGCAAGGGTAAGCAAAGGTAAAGCGAGGAACGCTACGAGGCGCATAAAGGCGCAACGCCGCTAAAGAGTTGGCGGCCCGGAGAGTGAAACGCTATTCGCGTTTCTCGGGCGCGGCCGCATGCTATGGTCGATCTACCTTTGTTATCGGAGGCGCATGATGCAGCCCGTTACCGATTTCGCATGGCGCGAGCTGGCGGTTCTCGCGCTTTTTCTCTGGCTTCTTTATCGCTACACCTGGCTGACGCTGTCGGTGACGCTGATGGCGATCGGCATCGCGGCGCTTATCGTGCTGCCGGTCGAGTTGACCTTTAGCCTGGGTTCGCTCGCCGCTATCGGCACCGGGCTGGGCCTGCTGGCGCACCAGCTGCAGCAGCAGCGGGCTGCGCGCCAGCGCCAGACGCGCGCGCCGCGCAGCTATACCCGGCCGCACGACGAATTCCATACTTAACCGGCGATGACCTTTCCCGGCGCGGCGCTGTTAAGCGGCAGCGCTGTTCCGGCAGGATAATGCTCAGAAAAGGTTAAGAAGGCGTTAAGGCTGGCGCCCCATGCGCAGCATGGCGCGATGGTATGCGCCGCGCGTAATTGACCAGCGCAGGGTTTTCGCCAGCAGCCGCATTTCGGCGTCGAGCAGCGCGCGCGACAGCGGGCTGAAGCGATAGCCCGAGAGCTGCTGCGCCCAGTCGGGTAGCAGCGCCATGCCCGATCTCAGCATCACGTTCATCGCCGGCTTCGCCTGCCACCCTGGCGCAGGCGCCTCGCGCAGCAGCCGCGTCACCTCAGCGGTGCGCTCATCGTAGCGCAGCTCGCCGCGCATCGCCTGCAGGTAGCGCTCCACCGCCTCGACGCTTTTCGGCACGTCGGCGGCGCCCAGCGCTTCGGCGATCAGCGCCGCTTCCTGATAGTAGCGATCCTGATCCCCCAGGCTGAGCTGCGGATTTTTAAAGCGCAGATGCGCGGCGAGAAAGGCGCTGGTTTCCGCGACGTGTACCCAGGTGAGCAGGCGCGGATCGCTGGCGGCGTAGGGCTGGCCGTAGTTATCGACGCCGCTGACGCGCAGGTGGATATTTTTCACCCGCTCAATCAGCAGGCTGGCGTCGTGGCGGTTGCCGAAGGTGGTAACGGCGATAAACTGACTGGTGCGCCGCAGCCGCCCCAGCATATCCTGGCGAAAGTTAGAGTGATCCCAGACGCCCGCCAGCGCGGAAGGATGCAGCATCTGTAACAGCAAGGCGCTGATGCCGCCGCACAGCATGGCGGGAAAGTCGCCGTGTACGCGCCAGATTACGCTGTCGGGGCCGAACAGGCCGGGATCGCCGGGCGGCTGCGAGATATCAAACTCGTTGAGCGCCAGGCCGTTAACGCGAAAGACCTGATTCTGGATGCGGTTGCGGATGCTGTTCATAGCGGCGTGGCTGGATAAGTGTGCCCTCTTCTCCCGGCGGCAAAGCCGGGAGAAGCCTGTGGTACCTGTTTACAGATAGTCGAACTGCGCATTCTGGGTGCGCACCGAGTCGAGTCCAATCATCACGTTGAACTTGCCTGGCTCCGCCACCTGCTGCATCTGCTGGTTCCAGAACTTCAGCGCGTCGACGTCGATCTTAAAGCTGACCCGCTGCGATTCGCCCGCTTTCAGCATAATCCGCTTAAAGCCGCGCAGCTCGCGCACCGGACGGCTGATCGAGGCGACCGGGTCGTTCAGGTACATCTGCACCACCGTCGCGCCGTCGCGATCGCCGGTGTTGGTTACCGTGACGCTCGCCTCGACGGTGCCGTTACGCGGCATGGTGGTCGCCGACATTTTCACCGGCGACACGCTGAAGCGGGTGTAGCTCAGCCCGTAGCCAAACGGATAGAGCGGGCCGTTCACCGAATCATAGTAGTGCGAGGTGTATTTGTTCGGTTTAGCGAAGTTATAGGGACGACCGGTCGGCAGATGGTTGTAGTAAAGCGGGATCTGCCCCACCGAGCGCGGGAAGGTGATCGGCAGCTTGCCGGACGGGTTGTAGTCGCCAAACAGCACGTCAGCGATGGCGTTGCCGCCTTCGGTGCCGCTAAACCAGGTTTCCAGCAGCGCGTCCGCCATGCGATCTTCGTTGACCAGCGTCAGCGGTCGGCCGTTCATCAGCACGATGACCAGCGGTTTGCCGGTGGCCTTCAGCGCCGCCAGCAGCTTCTGCTGGCTGGCGGGAATAGAGAGTTCGCTGCGGCTGGAGGCCTCATGCGCCATGCCCTGCGCTTCGCCAACCGCCGCGACCACCACGTCCGCCTGCTTCGCCTTCTCGACCGCTTCGTCAATCAGCGCCTGCGGCGAGCGCGCGTCGACCGACACCGCCTGCTCGTAGAGGTTAAGGAAGTCCTGAACGCCCTTGTTGTCGCTGATGTTGGCGCCTTTCGCATAGAGCAGCGTCGCTTTACCCGCGGTGGCGTTGCGCATCCCCTGCAGCAAACTCACCGACTGCTTCGCCACGCCCGCCGCCGACCAGCTGCCCATGATATCGCGCTGGCTGTCCGCCAGCGGCCCAATCAGCGCAATGGTGCCGGCGCGCTTCAGCGGCAGCGTATCGAGCCGGTTTTTCAGCAGCACCATGCTCTTACGCGCCACGTCGCGCGCTTCGGCGCGGTGCAGGCGGCTTTCGGCGTTGGTGTCCTGCGGATCGCTCTCTTTAGGGCCGAGATGGCTGTAGGGATCGTTAAACAGCCCCATATCATATTTCACGTTAAGTACGTGGCGCGCCGCGTCGTCAATCTCCGCCATGCTCACCGCACCGCTTTTCACCAGGCCCGGCAGATATTTGCTGTAGTACTCGTCGCTCATGCTCATGTCGATGCCCGACTTCAGGGCAACGCGCACCGCATCCTCGGGATCGGTCGCTACGCCGTGCTTGAGCAGCTCTTTGATCGCGCCGTGGTCGCTGATGGTGATGCCTTTGAATTTCCACTGGTCGCGCAGCACCGTTTTCAGCAGCCAGCCGTCGGCGGTGGCGGGCACCCCATTAAGGGAGTTAAGCGCCACCATCACGCCGCCGCTGCCGGCGTCGAGGGAGGCTTTATAGGGCGGCAGATAGTCCTGGAACAGGCGCTGCGAGCTCATATCCACCGTGTTGTAGTCGCGGCCGCCTTCGATGCCGCCATAGGCGGCGAAGTGCTTAACGCTGGTCATAAACGCGTAGCGATCGGCGGCGCTTTTGCCCTGCATCGCCTTCACCATGGTGCTGCCCATCTGCGAGGAGAGCCAGGTATCTTCGCCGAACCCTTCGGAGATGCGGCCCCAGCGCGGTTCGCGGCTGACGTCCACCATCGGCGCCCAGGTCATATTCAGACCGTCGTCGGCTGCTTCATAGGCTGAGACGCGCCCGACCTGACTGACGGCGTCGAGATCCCAGCTGGCGGCCAGCCCAAGCGGAATAGGGAAAATAGTGCGCTGGCCATGTACCACGTCATAGGCGAAAAAGAGCGGAATTTTCAGGCGGCTGAGCTGCATCACCTGATCCTGCATGGCGCGAATATCCTGACGCGTCACGGTATTGAAAATCGCGCCGACCTGCCCTTTATGGATCATGTCGCGGATCATCTCTTTCGGGTTGTCTGGTCCCACGCTGATGAGCCTGAGCTGGCCGATCTTCTCGTCCAGCGTCATTTTGGTCAGGAGTTGATTAACAAAAGCGTCGCGCGCCTGCGCGTTCATGGGGTGCGGCCCCGTCAGCTCTTCGGCCAGCGCGGGTTGCAGAGCGAGTGAGACAGCGAGACTAACAGAGTAAATCCATTTCATCAGGTCGGGTTCTCTTAAGTAACTGCGCAATATCGAATAAACAGGCGGCAGTGTGCCACAAGTTGAGGATAGCAGGTAGCCGTCAGCGTCACACTGCCTCGCGCTTTTCGCTGACGTGCTACAGTAAGTGCGCCATGTCATGACAAGGGAGTTGCACATGAACCATCCAGCGTCTCATTCCGCTTTACTCGCCGATCTGCGCCGCCAGGTTGGCGCTTCCCACCTGCTGACCGACCCGGAGCAGACCGCACGCTACCGCAAAGGCTTTCGCTCCGGCGAAGGCGAGGCGCTGGCGGTAGTCTTCCCCGGCACCCTGCTGGAGCTGTGGCGCGTGCTGCAAACGCTGGTTGCCGCCGACGCCATTATCCTGATGCAGGCGGCCAATACCGGCCTGACAGAGGGCTCTACCCCCAACGGCAGCGACTACGACCGGCCGGTGGTGATTATCAGCACGCGGCGGCTCGATAAGCTGCAGCTGATTGACGAAGGTAAGCAGGTGCTGGCGTTTCCTGGTAGTACCCTTTATCAGCTGGAGAAAACCCTGAAGCCGCTGAACCGCGAGCCCCATTCGGTGATCGGCTCCTCCTGCATCGGCGCCTCGGTGCTGGGCGGCGTCTGCAATAACTCCGGCGGCTCGCTGATTAAACGCGGCCCGGCCTACAGCGAAATGGCGCTGTTTGCCCAGGTGGATGAGCAGGGCAAGCTGAAGCTGGTGAACCATCTCGGCATCGATCTCGGCGCGACGCCGGAAGAGATACTGGGACGGCTGGACGACGAACGCTGGCGACCAGCGGATGTGCAGCACGACGGACGCCACGCCTCCGATCCCGACTATGCCGACCGCGTGCGGCACGTTGACGCCGATACCCCGGCCCGCTTCAACGCCGATGCGCGTCGGCTGTTTGAGGCCTCCGGCTGTGCGGGCAAGCTGGCGGTGTTCGCGGTGCGGCTGGATACCTTCCCCTGCGAGCCGCAGCAGCAGGTGTTCTATATCGGCACCAACGATCCGGCGGTACTGAGCGATATTCGCCGCCATATTCTCGCCCACTTCACCCATCTGCCGGTGGCGGGCGAATATATGCATCGCGATATTTACGACATTGCCGAAGTCTACGGCAAAGATACCTTTCTGATGATCGACAAGCTGGGCACCGACAAGATGCCGCTGTTTTTCACGCTGAAGGGGCGCGTCGACGCCTGGCTGGCGAAGCTGAGCTTCGTGAAGCCCCACTTTACCGATCGCCTGCTGCAGCGCATCAGCGCCCTGTTCCCGGCGCATCTGCCAAAGCGTATGAAGCAGTATCGCGATAAATATGCGCATCACCTGCTGCTGAAGATGTCCGGCGCGGGCATCGAGGAGGCGCGCGACTATCTGAACGCGTTTTTCCGCGAAGGCGGCGGCGCGTTTTTCGAATGCGAAGGCAAAGAGGGGGCGCACGCCTTTCTGCATCGTTATGCCGCGGCGGGCGCGGCGGTGCGCTATCACGCGGTACACGCCGACGAGGTGGAAGATATTCTTGCGCTCGATATCGCGCTGCGCCGCAACGATCGCGACTGGTTTGAAACCCTGCCGCCGGAAATTACCCAGTCCCTGAGCCATCGCCTCTATTACGGTCACTTCTTCTGCCACGTGTTTCATCAGGATTACATCGTGAAAAAAGGGGTGGATGCGCATGCGCTGAAGGAGCAGATGCTGGCGCTGCTGGAGGCGCGCGGCGCGGAGTATCCGGCGGAGCATAATGTCGGCCACCTCTATCGGGCAAAGCCGCAGCTGGCCGATTTCTATCGTCAGCTCGATCCCACTAACACCTTTAATCCGGGAATTGGCAAAACCAGCAAGCAGAAAGGCTGGGCGGTGAAGCAGCCCTGAAAACGGGGCGTTCTCTGACAGGGGGAGGTTTGCTGACGGCTCAGGGTGGGAAACGCGGGTGACCATCGAATCTGTCACCCGCGCAGGTGCCCCTTGCTGGCTTAAGGCTGCGGATCGGCCGCCTGCTCCGCCATCTGCTGGCGGCGCTCGATAATCATGGTCTGCGGCGTCGACAGCACAATGCCCTCTTTGCGCAGGCGCGTCAGAATATCGAACAGCAGGTCGCTTTTCGCGCCCGCAATCTGGCGCTGGCTGGCGACGTTGCCGGTAACGCTCAGCACGATGCCCTGCGCCGTCAGATCTTTAAACGAGACCGACGGCTCCGGCGCCTCGAGAATACGTTCGTTCTCGTTATAGACCTCCAGCAACAGCTCGCGCACCCGAACCGGATCGATATTGAGCGGGAAGGTCAGCGTAATGGTCACGACGCCCTGCGCGTTGCCCATGGTGGCGTTGCGCACGTTCTGCGAGATAAACTGCGAGTTCGGCACGATTACCGTCGACTTGTCGCCCAGCTGGATCTCGGTGGCGCGCACGTTGATGCGGCGGATATCGCCCTCGATGCCGCTGATGGTCACCAGATCGCCAACCTTAACCGGCCGCTCGGTCAGCAGGATCAGGCCGGAGATAAAGTTCTTCACAATCTCCTGCAAGCCAAAACCGATACCGACCGACAGCGCGCTGACGATCCACGCCAGCTTGTTCCACTGCAGACCCATAATCGACAGCGTCAGCAGGATCACCAGCACGTAGCCAATATTGCTGAACAGCGTGATCAGCGACACGCGCATGCCGGCGTCCATGGTGGTCTTCGGCAGGAAATCGCTGTCGAGCCAGCGGCGCACGCTGCGCAGCACATAGATGCCCACCACCAGACAGATAATGGCGTTGACCATGTGCGCCGGCACGATGTTCAGCGACTCCAGTCCTTTGCCGCCCCAGAACTCAATCGCCTTTTGCAGCAGCTCGATCGGCGTTGAGGACGCGAAGGTGCCGTTAAGCAGCGCCAGCGCGACAAAGCCAATCAGCAGGGTTTTGCCCAGCGCGGCCAGCAGCGTTGCCGCCTGCTGCAGATGGCGTTCGTCGATATTCAGCGAGGTTTGCAGTCGTCGGCCGGTAAGGCTGTTGACGGAAAAGAGGCTTTCGCAGCCGTCGTTAACCAGGTGGCTAAGGAAGTAGAAGGAGCCGAACAGAATGCCGCACCACACCACCTCGTAACTCAGGAAGCGCGCCAGGGTGACGTAGCCGATAATCAGCGACAGCAGAATGGCGACCGCCGTCAGCGTCAGCGCCATCTGAATCAGCCCCACCAGCGTCGAGCGCACTTCCGGCGCATTACCCTCTTGCACCATGCGGCGGCGCACGCGGTTGGTGCGCATGCTGATCGCCAGCGCGGTGCTGCCGATCAGCAGCGCCGTCAGGCCGTTGGCAAAAATGGTGGTGTTGAGGCTGGTGCCAACGGTGTAGTTAAAGTTCTCTACCGTCTGGAAAATAAACACCAGCGCGGCGGTAATCGGCGGGAACGGCTTCAGCGCCATCGCCACTTCGTTAGAGATAGCGGGCAGACGCCAGCTCGGCCGACGCGTAGAGAGAAAGGCGCGTCCCAGGCCGGCGATCAGGCCGCAGAAGACGCTGAGCTTCACCAGACTGACAACGAAGTCCTGCACGTCGCCGGAGACCTCATCGCGGCGCGCGAACGCCAGCGCGGTGAAGTTAAAGGTCAGCACCACCGCCGCCAGCGTGGTCAGGGCAATCGCCGCGGCGAGGAAGCTGCGGCGCAGCCGCCCTTCCGGCATTTTGTGAATGCTGATCCAGGCGAGAAACTCTTCGCTGTAGCGACGTCCCAGCGTCATTACCAGTATTGCCGCCAGCAGCCAGGCGATGGTGCCGAAGCGGTAGCCTGGCTCCCACGACAGCGCGGCGGTATCCTGTAAATCCTGCAGGAAGCCGTCGATCTTCTCGTTGTCCAGATCCTGCTTCACAAACAGCGGCGCCCAGAAGCGCGGGCCGAGAATACTGCCGGAGTTGAGCGCCAGCTGGGTTTTCATCAGATCGCGGCGCAGGTTGGTGATCTGCGACGAGAGCATCAGGGCGCTGTTTTTAATCCCGTCCGCCTGCTTGATCTGATCGTCCAGCTTGCTCTTTTGCGACTCCAGCGAGCTGCGCTTGCGGGTCACTTCCGGCGTCTCTTTTACGCCGCTGTCCGCTTTGGGCGCGGGGCCGAGCACCGCCAGCTGCGCGTCAAGCTGCTGACGCTGCGGCTGCAGCGCCTGCGCGAGCGTATCGGCATTGCCCGACAGCTCCAGCGCCAGCTCGTTAAGCTGCGTCAGCTGGTTTTCGTTGGTCTGTCCCGACACCTGACCTTTAATCTTGTCGAGGACCTTCTGCATTTTCGGCAGTTCAACCGCCGCGTTCACTTTGGGCGCGGCGTCGGTTTGCTGTGCGGCATCGGCCACATCGTCGTCTGCCATGCTCCAGGCGGGGAACAGCGCCGCCGTCAGCAGCATCAAAAGCGGTAAAAAGAGGCGTAACGTAAACATTATAGAGGTTCCAGCACAAATTCAGGCGAACGACCATCGCATTGGCGCGTAGTTTAGGGCCAGGCGCATCGGGAAACTATAGGAATGCTGGCCGTTCTCGTCGAACAGGTTGCGGCGTCCGCGCGGGCGGACGCCGGTAAAGGGTTATTCCACTACCGCCGCGCCGTGAACGTTGTTCACCACCAGCCCCGCCTTCTGCTTTTTATAGGCCAGTGCCGCCGCCGGGACCGGCGCCGCCTTGCCGGTTTCCAGCCAGTCGCGCAGACGGTTGGCGTCAGCGAAGTGGGTATATTTGCCGAAGGCATCCAGCACCACCAGCGCCACCGGCCGGTTATTGATCATGGTGCGCATCGCCAGGCAGTGGCCCGCTTCGTCGGTATAGCCGGTTTTGGTGAGCTGAATGCGCCAGTCGTTTTTGTAGACCAGATGGTTGGTGTTGCGAAACGGCAGCGCGTAGCTCGGATGGGTGAAGACCGCGGTCTGTTCTTTCGTGGTGCTCAGCTCGCCCAGCAGCGGATAGTTGCGCGTCGCGCGCAGCAGTTTAACCAGATCTTCCGCGCTGGAGACGTTTTGAGTCGACAGGCCGGTCGGCTCGACGTAGCGCGTATGGGTCATGCCCAGCGCGCGCGCTTTGGCGTTCATGGCGCGGATAAAGGCGTCGTAGCCGCCGGGATAGTGATGCGCCAGGCTGGCCGCGGCGCGGTTCTCCGACGACATCAGCGCCAGCAGCATCATATTGCGGCGGCTGATTTCGCTGTTGAGCTTGACGCGGGAAAAGACGCCGCGCATCTCCGGCGTGTGGCTGATATCCACCGAAATTCGCTCATCAAGGGGCTGCTTCGCATCCAGCGCCACCATCACCGTCATCAGCTTGGTGATAGAGGCGATAGGACGTACGCGATTGGGATGGCTGGAGAAGAGCACTTTCCCGGTGTTGAGATCGACGATCATCGCGCTGCCCGAGGCGATTTGCGGTTCGCCGACCGGGGCAAGCTGAGAAAGTGAGGTAGCCGCCTGCGCGGGCGCGATAGCCGCCTGGCCGCCGAACAGCAGCGCCAGCGAAAGCAGTGAATAGCGAATGGTTACAGGCATCTTATAAAAAGACCGATTAGGATAGTACGCCGTGTTTTACACAGGCCGCCCGCCGCAGAGCCGACTACGCGGAGGCTGGCAGCAGCATAATACGCGGAAGCGTAAGAAATTTCCTGGCGAGAATGTTTCCGGGCGTTAAAAAAAACGTCCTGGACATCGCTGTCACAGGACGCTTTGCGCGGCGGCGCACCTTATCCGCCGTCGGCACGGCTGGCCGGCGGGTCAGAACAGCCGCGGCCCGTAGCCCCACAGCACCACGGTCAGCGCCAGCAGCACTTCGAACACCAGCACGCCTATCGCCAGCGTCGAGCCGGAAAAGCGCAGGCTCTCGTCACGGTCGATATTCAGGAACAGCGGAATGCCGATATAGAGCAGGTAGCCGGTATAGACCAGCGCCAGCGCGCCCGCCAGCACGCAGAGCCAGACCAGCGGATAGAGCGCCACAATGCCGCTCAGAAACAGCGGCGTGGCGACATAGCCGGCGAACACCGTACAGCGCTGGACGCTGGGCCGCTGCGGGTAGTCGCGCGCCATCCAGTGAATGACGCGGCCCATCACCGCCACGCCGCCTAAGATAATCAGATAAAAGAGCACGCCGAGCGCAATGCCGGTTAACAGGTTGAGCTGGACAAACTGACCGTCGCCCAGATTCCACCCCAGCTGCGTCGTGCCGATAAAGGCGCAGATCACCGGGATCGCCGCCATCAGCAGAACGTGGTGGGTGTAATGGTGCGAAACGCTTTCATTCTCTTGCTTGATATCGCGCATTTCCCGATCGGGATGCGCCATAAGACCCCAGACATGATTCATATCATCACCTCGCAGATGCGACAGGCCGCCCCGAATCCACGTCGCCGATCCCTCAGGCAGCATCACCTCAAGTATAAACGGCGTTGCTGCTTTTGTAGCCAGCGCGGCGGCAATCGGTAAAAAATAGTTATCGGCAGAGCCGCCTGCCTGAAGGATTGGCCGAAGCGGTATAGAATGTAGAGATCGCTGACTGAACAGGGAGTTTACTTTTGCATTTCGATATCAACGGATTAATCACGCAATATGGCTATCTGGCGCTGCTGATCGGCTGTATCGCCGAAGGAGAAACCTTTACGCTGCTGGGCGGCGTGGCGGCCCATGAAGGACTGCTGAACTTTGCTGGCGTGGTGCTGGCGGCGATGGCCGGCGGCGTGATCGGCGATGAGTTGCTCTACTGGATCGGCCGTCGCTACGGCACGAAAATTCTGCGCAAGCTGAAGAAACATCAGGATAAGGTGGGCAAGGCTAACCGGCTGATCCAGCGTCATCCCAGCCTGTTTGTGATCGGCGTGCGCTTTATGTACGGCTTTCGCATTATCGGCCCGATTATTATCGGTGCCAGCCACCTGAAACCGCTGAAGTTCCTGCTGCTGAATATTATCGGCGCGGCAATCTGGGCGACAATTTTTGTCGCCCTGGGTTACTTCGCCGGCGGTATTATCGCCCCCTGGCTGCACAAACTCGACCAGCACCTGAAGCATATTCTCTGGCTGGTCGCCGCGGTGCTCTTCGCCTTCGCGCTGCGCTGGGTGATCCGTCGCTGGAACACCCGCCGCGCCGGTTAGATATCTTTCCCGCCGTAGAACTGCGGATTGGCCAGCATAAAACCGCCATCGACGACAAAGGATTGTCCGGTGGTGTAGCTGGCCCACTCTGAGCAGAGCCAGGCCACCAGGCTGGCAATCTCCCGCACGTCGCCCGGCCGTCCAATGGGAATCTCCGGCGTCTTAATCTTCTGCGCGTCGCCGTCGCCCATATTGTTCATCGGCGTGGCGATCGCGCCGGGTGCCACCGAGTTCACCAGAATATTATGGTTGATCAGGCTGATGGCCATCGACTTGGTCAGGCCGCCCATGGCGTGCTTCGCCGCCGTATAGGCGACGGCGTCGGGCAGCGGCGTATGCTCATGCACCGAGGTGATGTTGATAATCCGTCCGCCATCGCCCTGCTCCACCATTTTGCGCGCGGCGATCTGCCCGCAGACAAAGGCGCCATCAACGTCGACGCTAAAGACCTTACGCCACTCCTCAAACGGCGTGTCGAGGAATGGCGACTTAGCGTTGGCGCCCGCGTTGTTGACCAGCGCGTCGATGCGGCCCAGCTTGTCGATCAGCGCCGAGAGCGAGCGGCCGCCCTCCTGGGGATCGGCGAGATCGAGATGAATGATTTCCGCGCGGCGGCCTTTGTCGCGCACCAGCCGCGCCGTCTCCTGCGCGCCCTCTTCATCGGAACGCCAGGTGATGCCGAGATCGTAGCCCTGCTCCGCCAGCATCAGCGCGCTGGCGCGGCCGATGCCGGAATCAGATGCGGTAACGACGGCGACTTTGTTCTGTGGTGTGGTCATGATTGCCTCCTCAGGATATCGGGTAAGCTGAAGTATAGAAGCAATCCCGGTATGTCCAGCGACGGCCGCTTTTGCCGGTTTGGCTATAGTTAACAGATTGCCCGCTATGGAGATAAGGATGAGCACGATAAAACGCCCGATCGAAGATCACGGCATTATTGGCGATCTGCGCACCTGCGCGCTGGTGGCCAACGACGGCACCATTGACTATCTCTGCTGGCCGGCGCTCGACAGCCCCTCGGTGTTCGCTGCCCTGCTCGACAGCGACGACGCCGGGCTTTTTTCGCTGGCGCCGGAGTGGGAAAACGTGCGTCGCCAGCAGCTCTACCTGCCGGATACCAATATTCTGCAGACGCGCTGGCTGGGTGCAGAGGGGGTCGCGGAGATCACCGACTATATGCCGATCTGCGACGACGAGAAAAAGCAGCCGCGCCTGGTGCGCCGGATCAAAATGGTGCGCGGCAGCGCCTGGTTCAGGATGCGCTGCGCGCCGCGTCACGACTACGCGCGCGCCGAAACCCGCGCGCAGGCCGCCGGCGACTGCATCGATTTTTACGCGGAGAACCAGCCGACGCTGCGGCTCGCCGCCACCGTGCCGCTGACCTGCGAAGCGGACGCCGCCACCGCGCATTTTGAACTGAAGTCAGGGGAGCACGTCGAGTTTGAATTTGGCAATCAGGAGGACGCGCGCATCGGCGCCGTCGCCACGGAAACCTGCTTCGAGGAGACCATTAACTACTGGCGACGCTGGAGCAGAAAAAGCACCTACAGCGGACGCTGGCAGGAGATGGTGCAGCGCTCGGCGCTGGCGCTGAAGCTGCTGACCTCCAGCCAGCACGGCTCTATCGCTGCCGCCGCTACCTTTGGCCTGCCGGAAGAACTGGGCGGCGAGCGCAACTGGGACTATCGCGCCTCCTGGATACGTGACGCCTCATTCAGCATGTATGCGCTGATGCGCCTCGGCTACGTCGACGAAGCGAAACACTTTACCCGCTGGGTCGGCCGCTGCGTCGAGAACAGCCACCACGACGAGATGCGCCTGCAGGTGATGTATCGCCTCGACAGCGGCGTTGAGCTGCATGAGATAGAGCTGCTTAATCTCTCTGGCTACGCCAACTCGCGCCCGGTGCGCATCGGCAATGACGCCTGGCAGCAGACGCAGCTCGATATCTACGGCGAGCTGATGGACGCGGTCTATCTGTCGAACAAGTATGGCGAGGCGATCTCCGAACGCGGCTGGCAACATGTGGCGCAAATGATCGATATGGTATGCGAAAGCTGGAACCAGCCCGATGCCGGTATCTGGGAGATGCGCGGCGAGCCCGAGCACTTTCTTCATTCGCGCCTGATGTGCTGGGTGGCGCTGGATCGCGCGCTGCGCCTCGGTATGAAGCGGTCGCTGCCGATGCCCTACGCCCGCTGGGACAGCGCGCGCAGCGAGATCCGCGCCGATATCTGGCAAAACTTCTGGAACGCCGAGCGCGGCCATTTCGTCTCGACCCGCCACGGCGATCATCTTGACGCCTCGATGCTGCTGATGCCGCTGGTGCGCTTCGTCGGCGCAACCGATCCCGAGTGGCTGTCGACGCTTGACGCCATCAAGCGCGAGCTGGTGAGCGACGGCATGGTGCGCCGCTATAACATCGACGAGACGCCCGCCGACGGCCTGAGCGGCTCGGAAGGCTCTTTTGGCGCCTGTTCGTTCTGGTACGTGGAGTGTCTGGCGCGCGCCGGGCGCATCCACGAGGCGCACTTTGAGTTTGAAAAGCTGCTGAGCTACGCCAATCCGCTGGGGCTGTACGCCGAGGAGTTCGACAATCACGGCCGTGCGCTGGGCAATATGCCGCAGGCGCTGACCCATCTGGCCCTGATCAGCGCCGCCTTTTTTCTCAACCGCAAGCTGAGCGGCGAAGTGACCTTATGGCAGCCCTGAGCGGCTTCGTTATTGCGGCAGGGAGGCCCGATAACACAGTCGGTTACCTAAAGTCTGCGATGGCTGCTAAAATCCTGATTCACAACATCGAAACAATGCCCATATAATGTGCAGCCGGCCACGCTGACCGGTACGGGTTCGATAAACTGACAAGCCTGCTAACAGGCCATAACGACTTGTAAAATATGAAAATGATTCGCGCGTTTGCTTCAATGGCTCTGGCGCTGGCTGCATTCAGTCAGTCCGCCTTCGCTGTGGTTTACCCCTTACCAGCCGCCAACAGCCGTCTGGTTGGGCAAAATATTGAGATTACCGTCCCTCAGGACAACAAACTGCCGCTGGAAGCCTTTGCGGCGCAGTACCAGATGGGCCTCAGCAATATGCTGGAAGCCAACCCGGGCATGGACGTCTACCTGCCGCAGGCGGGCAAAAAAATGATCATTCCGCAGCAGTTGATTCTGCCTGACGCCCCGCGCGAAGGCATCGTGATCAACAGCGCGGAGATGCGCCTTTACTACTATCCGAAAGGCACCAAAACCGTTGTGGTTCTGCCGATCGGTATTGGTGAGTTAGGCAAAGATACGCCGATTAACTGGACGACTAGCGTACAGCGCAAGAAAGCGGGTCCGACCTGGACGCCGACCAAAGCGATGCACGCAGAGTACGCTGCGCGCGGTGAGAACCTGCCGGAAGTCTTCCCGGCCGGCCCGGACAACCCGATGGGCCTCTACGCGCTCTACATCGGTCGCCTGTACGCCATCCACGGCACCAACGCTAACTTCGGTATCGGCCTGCGCGTCAGCCACGGCTGCGTGCGTCTGCGCGCCGACGATATCAAATGGCTGTTTGAGAATGTGCCGGTCGGCACGCGCGTGCAGTTTATCGACCAGCCGGTTAAAGCAACGGTGGAGCCGGACGGTTCGCGCTACGTAGAGGTGCATAACCCGCTCTCAACGACCGAAGAGCAGTTTAACTCGCGCGAAGTGGTGCCGATTACCCTGACCTCTGCGGTCACGAAAGTGATCACCGACGCCAGCGTCAGCCAGGATCAGGTCAACGCGGCGATTCAGAACCGCACCGGTATCCCGACCAAAGTCAACGGCGTTGCCGACAGCGTGCCGACCGCGCCGACCGAAGTACCGGAAGCGCCAGACGCACAGCCAAAAGAAGAGCCGATGATGCCGGTTACGCCGCAGGGCGCGAACGTTGTCGATCCGAATGCTGCACCGCAGGCACAGCCTGCTGCGCCTGCGCCGGCTCCGGTTAATAACCCTTCTTAAGGGTTGCTGGTTTATCGCTGTTATCAAAGCCCGCTTCTGCGGGCTTTTTTATTCTGAGGATCGCGCCATGACCGCTTTTCATCAACTTACCGCCACCAGCCTGCGTGGCGAGCTTATTCCGATGGCTGACTACGCTGGCAAGCTGGTTCTCGTGGTCAATACTGCCAGCCATTGTGGCTTTACGCCGCAGTACGCAGGTCTTGAAAGGCTTTACAAGAAGTACGCCGACCAGGGGCTGGTGGTGCTGGGTTTTCCCTGTAACCAGTTCGGTAAGCAGGAGCCCGGCGGGGCCGACGAGATCGCGCAGACCTGCCACGTCAACTATGGCGTGAGCTTTCCGATGTTTGAGAAAGTGGCGGTCAATGGCGCCTTAACGCACCCGGTGTTTGGTTATCTGAAAGAGGCGCTGCCCGGCGTGCTGGGTGGGCGCATTAAATGGAACTTTACCAAGTTCCTGATTGGACGCGACGGCAAGCCGCTGAAGCGTTTTGCGCCGATGACGACACCAGAGAAAATGGAAGCGGCAATTCTTGCGGCGCTTTAAAGCCTGGCGGCTCGCAGGTGCCGCGCAGCTCTCAGAGCGGATCGGCCAGCGCAGCATCTAAAAAAGCCGGCATCTGCCGGCTTATATTTTTACGTTAATCCTGTTACTGACAGCAGGCTGGAAAATCAGCGACCGACGCGGTTCCCATCTTGATCAATGACCTGTTCGCCATCCTCTTTGGTAAAAGGGGCCTGCTGCGGGTTTGGCAGAATATCCAGAACCCCCTCAGACGGCCGACAAAGCTTTGTGCCGAGAGGGGTCACAACCACCGGACGGTTGATGAGGATGGGATATGTCAGCATGGCATCCAGCAGTTCGTCATCGCTGAATCTCTCCTCTGCCAGTCCGAGCTGCTCATACGGCTCCGTATTCTTACGCAGCAGCGCGCGCACGCTGATCCCCATATCCGCAATCAGCTTTTGCAGCTCGTTGCGCGCTGGCGGCGTTTCCAGATACAAAATTACCACGGGTTCCGTGCCGCTGTTGCGGATAAGCGCCAGGGTATTACGCGACGTCCCGCAGTCCGGGTTGTGGTAAATGGTAATGTCAGACATAAGCGGTGCTCCGTTAAGGCGCTGCCCGCACGCAGCGCCCGATTAAGGTTAAACAGTCAGGCGCAGGGCCAGCGCGGCCAGCGTCACAAAAAGCACAGGCAGGGTCATCACGATGCCCACGCGAAAGTAATAGCCCCAGCTGACGGTGATATTTTTCTGTGCCAGTACGTGCAGCCATAGCAGGGTCGCCAGGCTGCCGACAGGGGTAATTTTCGGACCAAGATCGCAGCCGATAATGTTGGCGTAAATCATCGCCTCCTTCACCACGCCCTGAGCGCTACTGCCATCAATGGAGAGCGCACCAATCAGCACGGTGGGCATGTTGTTCATCACCGAAGAGAGAAAGGCCGTCAGAAAGCCGGTGCCCAGCGTGGCGCCCCATACGCCGTGCTCCGCAAAGCGGTTCAGGGCGGCAGAGAGATAATCCGTCAGGCCGGCGTTGCGCAGGCCATACACAACGAGGTACATGCCCAGCGAGAAGATGACTATCTGCCAGGGCGCACCTTTCAGCACCTTACGGGTATCGATCGCGCCCCCTTGCCGGGCCACCAGCCAGAGAATAGATGCTGCCACCGCGGCTACCAGACTGACCGGGACGCCGAGCGGCTCCAGGGCAAAAAACCCGGCCAGCAGCAGAAACAGCACCAGCCATCCGGCGATAAAGGTTTGCTTGTCACGAATGGCATCCCGTGGCGCCTTCAGCTTTGCCAGGTCATAGGTGACCGGGATCTCTTTACGGAAAAAGAGGTGAAGCATAACCAGCGTAGCCGTGACGGAGGCGATATTGACCGGCACCATGACGGCTGCATATGCGCCAAACCCCAGCTTAAAAAAGTCCGCCGTAACGATATTGACCAGGTTGGATACGATAAGCGGCAGGCTTGACGTGTCGGCGATAAAGCCTGCTGCCATCACAAACGCCAGCGTGGCGCCGGGGCTAAAGCCCAGCGCCAGCAGCATAGCAATAACGATTGGCGTCAGGATAAGCGCCGCCCCATCATTGGCGAACAGTGCCGCTACCGTTGCGCCCAGCAGAACAATCCAGGTAAAAAGCAGCCTGCCTCTGCCGCCTCCCCAGCGTGAGACGTGCAGTGCAGCCCACTCAAAAAAGCCGGACTCATCAAGCAGCAGGCTGATGATGATAACCGCAATAAACGTGGCCGTGGCGTTCCAGACAATCTGCCACACGGCCGGAATATCCCCGATATGCACCACGCCGGTCAGCAGCGCCAGAGTGGCCCCGATAACCGCACTCCATCCAATACTGAGTCCCTTTGGTTGCCAGATAACCAGTACCAGCGTCAAAACGAATATCGTGCCCGCCAGAAACATACGTTCTCCTTTAATAAACCGCCCGCCTGGACCATTAAATGCCCTCAGCGCGTATAGATACGAAAAAACAGATATGTATAGTTAAATTTTTAAATGCAGACAGGCTTGCCGTTAGTGGTCGCATTTTCCCGCTCAGCCTGCTGGCTGAGATGCAGAATGCGATCCCGCTGGCACAGGTAAGCCTGTTCAATGACCGCTGCCGCCCAGGCAGGCATATGCGGCGACAGCCGGTAATAGATCCATTTGCCATCGCGCCTGTCGATAAGCAGACCGCTCTCTCTGAGCAGCGCCAGGTGGCGGGAAATTTTTGGCTGAGCTGCCTTGAGAATAGAGGTAAGCTCACAGACGCAAAGCTCCCCTTTTTCGCGCAGCAGCAGCACCACGCTGAGTCGGGTTTCGTCAGATAACGTTTTGAAGAGCTGAAGAGGATTAAGCTGAAGCATGACGACTCCTGTCGCTGAAACAGGAGTAGTATCGCTGCGTGCGGATTGACGATCAACTACACATTCGAAAAAACATATATTTGACCAGCCAGGATTTTCTCTTTTCCAGGCCGGCTTTGCCCTTCGCCTCCCCTCACTTCCCCGGCCTTCTCAGCGCCAGCCAGCCCGCGACAAAGGTAAACGCCAGCACCACCAGCACCAGAATCAAAAAGCCGTGCGGATTACCCGCCAGCGGGATGCCGCCGACGTTCATGCCGAAGAAGCCAGCCACGATATTGATCGGCAGCGCCAGTACGGTAATGACGGTTAACAGAAACAGCGTGCGGTTGCTCTGCTCCATCAGGCGCGCGGCAATCTCCTCCTGCAGCAGCCGGATGCGCTCCATCAGGCTGGCGAGGTCGTTAAGCACCACGCTGAACTCCTCGGTAAAGGCGCGCAGTTCGCGCAGCGTATCGCGATTCAGCCACGCAGGCGGACGATTCAGCAGGCGAAACAGCGCGGCCGGCTCCGGCGCCAGCAGACGCTGAATGCGCAGCAGCATGCGGCGCAGCTGCCCCAGCTCGCTGCGGTTCGCCTTGATCGCCGGGCTAAGCAGCCGCTCCTCAATCGCGTCCACCGCAAGGCTGCTGCGCCGCACCACCTGCTCCAGCTGGCGCTCCTGCTCGCCCAGCAGGCTGAGCAGCATCTCTTCGGCGTTGCGAAAGGCGCACGACTGCAGGCGCTGATGCATACGTTCAATCATCGCCACCTGACGATAGCGCGCGCTGACCAGCAGCTGGCGCCGACACCAGATCCAGAGCGTGGCGTTCTGCGCGCTGTGCTCTTCCTGGCTAAAGGTGACGTCATTAAGGATCGCCATCAGCGCTTCCCCCTGCTCCGCCAGCCGGGTGCGCGACGAGGCGGAGTGGATCTCTTCAAAGAAATCTTCATCAACCTGAAAATGGCTCTGAACCCAGTGCTGGGCGCGGGCGTGATTGAGATTGATATGCAGCCAGAGAAACTCGCCGTCGCGGCGCGGCCGCTCGCCTGCCTGCACCGCCTCGCGCGCGTTGAGGCGGCGCGGCGGCGCGTCTGGCGAGATCAGGTAGCCGTAAATTAAGCCGGCGACCTCGTCGTCGAAACTGGATTTATCAGGGGCAAGCAGTAGCTCAGCAACCATGGATGGAGTAGATGTCAGGGCGGACCAGATCCACAGCCTGATGCAGAGTGATGACAGAATAATGACAGCGGCCCGGCAACATCATTGTTCTGTCATATAAAGCGCGTATCCCTGCCAGTAATGGGTGCGATCAGGGCGCACCCGCCACTCTCCACCGAGGTGTTTATGAGCGAAAACAGCCTGTCGTCATCCCCATCGGTTGCCGGACGTCCTAATCTTACCGGCAAGCGCAGCCGCTTTTCAAAACCGCTGTTTGTGATTCTGCTGGTCGCCGGACTCTCCTTTGCCGGGTTTAATCTCTTTAGCGACGTGCAGGAGACCGACACGCCGGTCACCAGCTACGTTCCCTTCTTTTTGCTGGGCCTGGCGCTGGTGATCGCGCTGGGGTTTGAGTTCGTCAACGGCTTCCACGACACCGCTAACGCAGTGGCGACGGTGATCTACACCCATTCGCTGACGCCCGGCGTCGCGGTGGTCTGGTCAGGCCTGTGCAACTTTCTCGGCGTACTGCTCTCCAGCGGCGTGGTGGCGTTCGGTATTATCTCGCTGCTGCCGGTAGAGCTGATTTTACAGGCGAGCAGCGGCGGCGGCTTCGCCATGGTCTATGCGCTGCTCTTCTCCGCCATTATCTGGAACCTGGGCACCTGGTATCTCGGCCTGCCCTCCTCCTCTTCCCATACGCTGATCGGTTCGATTATCGGCGTCGGCGTCGCCAATGCGCTGCTGCACGGCCGCAGCGGCATGAGCGGCGTGGACTGGGATCAGGCGATTAAGATCGGTTATTCGCTGATCCTCTCGCCGCTGGTGGGCTTTATCTGCGCCGCGCTGCTGCTGCTGGCGATGAAGGCCTTTATCCGCAACCGCGAGCTGTATGAAGCGCCGCAGAGCAACGAGCCGCCGCCAGCCTGGATCCGCGGCCTGCTGATCCTGACCTGTACCGGCGTCTCCTTCGCGCACGGCTCCAACGACGGCCAGAAAGGCATGGGGCTGATTATGCTGATTCTGGTGGGCACCATGCCGATCGCCTATGCGCTGAACCGCTCGCTGCCGCCGGATCAGATCCCGCGCGTGGCGGCGCTGGCGCAGGTAACGGAAAACCAGCTGCTGCAGCTACAGCCCGCCAGCGCCCGTCCGCCGGTCTCGCGCGACGTGCTTACCGACTACGTGCGCACCGGTCAGATGAACCCCAACGTGCTGCCCGCGTTGGCGCTGACGCTGGGCGATATCAGCGAGCAGATCCGCCGCTACGGCTCAATGGAGAATATTCCGGCGCAGGCGGTGTCAAACACCCGTAACCAGATGTACCTGACCTCGGAGTCGATCAAGCATATTCAGGCCAGTAAAGTCGCGATGCCGGAAGAGACGCAGCGCAATCTGACGGCGATCAAGCATGAGCTGGACAGCGCCACACGCTTTATTCCAATGTGGGTGAAAGTGGTGGTGGCGATTGCGCTGGGCCTCGGCACCATGGTGGGCTGGCGTCGCATCGTGGTTACCGTGGGTGAGCGCATCGGCAAAACCCATCTCAACTACGCGCAGGGTGCCAGCGCTGAGCTGGTGGCGATGGCGACCATCGGCGCGGCGGACAGTTTCGGCCTGCCGGTTTCCACCACCCATGTGCTCTCGTCCGGCGTGGCGGGCAGCATGGCGGCCAACCGCTCCGGCCTGCAGCTCGCCACGCTGCGCAATCTGGCGATGGCGTGGATCCTGACGCTGCCGGTCTCTGTTCTGCTGGCCGCCGGGCTCTACGCCCTTTTCTCGCAGTTCTGATGGCTGACGGCGCGGCGTTACGCCGCGCCGCTATAGCGCTGCATCAGGCGCAGCGTAATGGCGAAGGCGCCCAGCACCATTATCGCCGCCGCCAGATAGACCGACTGCATGCCCCAGTAGCCAATCAGCAATCCCGCCACCGGGCCGGTCAGGCCGAGTCCCAGATCGAGAAACGCCGAGTAGACCCCGAGCGCCGAGCCCTGATCCTGCCGCTCTACCTGCTTTACCGCCTCCACGCCCAGCGCGGGGAAAATCAGCGAAAAGCCGCAGCCGGTCAGCAGCGCGCCGAAATCCACCAGCAGGCTGCTCTCTGCCTGCCAGATAATCAGCAGCCCGGCGCACTCCAGCAGCAAGGAGACGATAGCGACGCGCAGCCCGCCGAAACGCGTAATGGCGCGGCTGAAGAGCAGGCGAAACAGCACAAAGCCGAGGCTAAACAGCGACAGCGCGAAGGCGGCGCCGCTCCAGTCGCGGCTGGCGAAATAGAGGGTAATAAAGGTCGAGATAACGCCGAAGCCGATGGTGCCGAAGCCGAGCGCCAGGCCAAACAGCCAGACGCGCGAAAAGACGCGATGAAACGGAATGCGCTGCCCCTGGCTCACCTCGACCGCCGGTTTGCGGCTCGCCAGCAGGTAACCCACGACGCCCATCAGCGCCACCAGACCCGCAAAGCCGCTGATGCCCAGCCCCTGGTTCAGCATCACCCCGAGCGGCGCGCCAATCGCCATCGCCAGGTAGGTGGCGACGCCGTTCCAGGAGATGACGCGTGCGGTCTGCAGCGGCCCAACGATGTTCATGCCCCACAGCGTGGAGCCGGTGCTGCTGAAGCTTTCGCCGACGCCGAGGAACAGGCGTCCGACTGCCAGCAGCAGCAGGCTGATCGACGGCCAGTCGCGGCACAGCGCGGCGATAATGGTCATCACGCCGCTCATACCGCAGAGCAGCGTGCCGAGCATAACTACCCGCTTTGGCCCCAGGCGATCCGCCAGCCGGCCCGACTGCGGACGGCTCAGCAGCGTGGCGAAATATTGCAGGCTGATGATCAGCCCCGCCATAAACGAGCTGAAGCCGAGCTGGTTATGCACGAATCCCGGCAGCACCGCCAGCGGCAGCCCGACAGAGAGATAGCAGAAGAAGGTGAAGATCAGAACAGAGAGAATGCGTTTGTTGAGTTGACCGTTAGTCAGTACCGCGACATCAGACATAGCAGGCTGGCTTGTTGTGAAAAATGGCTTTCACTATACGCTTAGCCTGCTAATGGGTCGCCTGAATTTTTGTCACAGGGCCAGAGCAACGGCCTGCTGGTCGATCGCCTCGGCGATAGCGGAGGAGTGTTTCAGCACGCGAATATTGGTAAACAGACCGTCGGCCTGCGGATAGGCTTTGCGCAGGTAGCCGAGCCACTGCTTAATGCGCGCGACGTGGTAGAGGCCGGTATCGCCCTGCTTCTCCAGCCGCGTGTACTTCTGCAGCAGCGCCACCACCTCTGGCCAGGCCATCGGCGCCTCGTTGTACTTCACGACACGACTGAGGTTCGGCACGTTGAGCGCGCCGCGACCGATCATTACCGCATCGCAGCCGGTCGCTTTCAGACACGCCTGCGCGCTCTGCCAGTCCCAGATCTCGCCGTTCGCCACTACCGGGATGCGCAGCCGCTGGCGGATCTCGCCAATCGCCTGCCAGTTGATCGCCTCAGCGCGGTAGCCATCCTCTTTGGTGCGGCCATGTACCACCAGCTCGCTGGCGCCCGCCTGCTGCACCGCGTCGGCGATTTCAAAGCGCCGCTCGCCGGAATCCCAGCCGAGCCGCACTTTTACCGTGACCGGCAGATGCGACGGCACCGCCTCGCGCATCGCTTTCGCGCCGCGATAGATCAGCTCGGGATCTTTCAGCAGCGTGGCGCCGCCGCCGCTGCCGTTTACCAGCTTCGAGGGGCAGCCGCAGTTGAGATCGACGCCCCAGGATCCCAGCTCGGCGGCGCGCGCCGCGTTTTCCGCCAGCCACTCAGGATGCTGACCGAGCAGCTGCAAACGCACCCGCGTGCCCGAAGGCGTGCGGCTGCTGTTGCGCAGCTCGGGACAGAGCCGGTAAAACGATTTTACCGGCAGCAGCTGATCCACCACGCGCAAAAACTCGGTGACGCAGAGGTCATAATCGTTGACCTCGCTCAGCAGCTCGCGCACCAGCGAATCCAGTACGCCCTCCATCGGGGCAAGCAACACCCGCATGGCGTTACGCGGTTCCGGTTTTCTTCGCAGCCGGACGACGCGACGGACGCGCAGGCTTAGCGCCCTGCTCCGACTGGCTCTGACGGCGCGGCTGCGGCGCACGTTTGTCGCCCTGCGGACGTGAAGATGACGGCGCGCCGCCCTGTCCACGACCGCGACCGCGCGGCTGCTGTTGCTGGCCGCGACCGTTCTGAATCGGCTCCGCCTTGATGCTCGGATCCGGCTCGTAGCCCGGTACCGCCATGCGCGGGATCTCGCGCTTCAGCAGTCGCTCGATATCGCGCAGCAGCTTGTGCTCATCCACGCAGACTAACGAGAGCGCGGCGCCGGTTGCGGCGGCGCGGCCGGTACGGCCGATGCGGTGTACATAATCTTCCGCCACGTTCGGCAGCTCATAGTTCACCACGTGCGGCAGCTCTTCGATATCGAGACCGCGCGCGGCGATATCGGTCGCCACCAGCACGCGGATGGCACCGGTTTTAAAGTCGGCCAGCGCGCGGGTACGGGCGCCCTGGCTTTTATTGCCGTGGATCGCCGCGGCGGTGATGCCGTCTTTATTCAGCTGTTCTGCCAGGTGGTTGGCGCCGTGCTTGGTGCGGGTAAAGACCAGCACCTGCTGCCAGTTACCTTCGCCGATCAGCTGCGAGAGCAGCTCCCGCTTGCGCTTTTTGTCGACGAAATGCACCAGCTGCGATACCTGCTCAGAAGCGGTATTGCGGCGCGCCACTTCGACCTGCTCCGGGTTATGCAGCAGTTTTTCCGCCAGCGTTTTAATGTCGTCGGAGAAGGTTGCGGAGAAGAGCAGGTTCTGACGCTTCGCCGGCAGTTTGGCCAGCACGCGACGGATATCGTGGATAAAGCCCATGTCCAGCATGCGATCCGCTTCGTCCAGCACCAGCACTTCGATCTGCGACAGATCGACCGCGTTCTGGTGCTCCAGGTCGAGCAGGCGGCCCGGCGTGGCGACCAGAATGTCGACGCCGCCGCGCAGTTTCATCATCTGCGGGTTAATGCTGACGCCGCCGAATACCACCAGCGAACGCAGTTCAAGATATTTGCTGTAGTCGCGCACGTTTTCGCCGATCTGGGCGGCCAGCTCGCGCGTCGGCGTCAGGATCAGGGCGCGTACCGGACGGCGGCCGCGGCCCGATGCAGCCGTCGTTGAGAGTTTTTGCAGCAGCGGCAGCGTAAAGCCGGCGGTTTTGCCGGTACCGGTCTGCGCGCTGGCCAGCAGATCGCGCCCGGACAGCACCACAGGGATCGCCTGGCGCTGGATAGGCGTAGGTTCACGGTAGCCCTGTTCAGCGACCGCACGCAAAATATCGGCGCTCAGGCCGAGAGAGTCAAAAGACATTAAGTGTTTTACTCCGGTCCGCCCTGACCGCGATTCACGGTGTAGTTTTCAGGGGGGAAAGTGACGCCAGCCGAGGGCTAACGTGTGAAAAGGGCACAAACTACGATGCGTAAGCCAGGCAGTGTAGCAGCTTTCGTCGCGGGGTGCGAGAAAGGCGAAAATAACAGGGGCCGCCTTGCGGCAGCCCCCGGATAGCGAACCCAGAAGGTTAGCTGCGCTTCTTCTGGATGCGCCCTGCCGGCTCCTTCGCCAGCAGCGAGACCAGCGCCGGCCCTACCAGCATCACCACGCCCAGCATGCCAATCAGCAGGGCGTTGTGTATGTAGCGCGAGACGATAAACAGCGTCATCATCGCCGCGCCAAAATAGTAGGTGGTGGTCGCTTCTTCAAGATAATCACCGATGCTACGCAAACGAACACTACGCTGCAGGACCAACATGGCGATAAACACCACGGCATAGGCGGCTACCAGCGTGCTGCACACTTCGATCAGAGCTTTGTGTTTCCAGCCCCAGATCAGCGCGGCGATCACCAGCGCATGCATAGCAATATGCACGCAGGTTTGTCCGGTGATGATTTGAACACGATTAGACCATTTCATTCTTTTCTCCTGGCAGACCCAACAGATCGCCCAAGTGCAACCGGCACAGGCCGGTAACGGTTTCCTCAATGTAAAGCAATTTTCGGATAACGCCCTAAATTTCCATCCTTATCCGCACCCGTTTGTGACAAAGACTACACTTTACTTTTGTTGCTGATGAAAAGGAGTGCGTCGAGAGTATGCCACAAACTAAGCAAGGATTTTCCTTTAAAGTCCTGACGATCAATACCCACAAAGGATTTACCACCTTTAACCGTCGCTTCATCCTGCCGGAACTGCGCGAAGCGGTACGCGCCACCTCAGCAGATATCGTCTTTTTGCAGGAGGTGATGGGCACCCATGCCGTCCACCCTCTGCATCACGAGAACTGGCCGGGGACGCCGCACTACGAGTTTCTGGCTGACACCATGTGGAACGATTTCGCCTATGGCCGCAACGCCGTCTATCCAGAAGGGCACCACGGGAACGCGATTTTGTCACGGTTTCCCATTCAGGAGTATGAAAATCGCGATATTTCTGTTGCAGGAAGTGAAAACCGCGGCATGTTGCACTGCAAAATCAGCCTGCCGGAGCCGCACGGCACGCTACACGTTATTTGCGTGCATCTGGGCCTGAAAGAGGCGCACCGCCACGCCCAGATGAAGATGATGTGCGACATGGTGGCCTCGCTGCCGCACGACGCGCCGCTGGTAGTGGCGGGTGATTTCAACGACTGGCAGCTGCGCGCCAATCACATTCTGAAGCATGGCGCAGGATTAAAAGAGGTTTTCAGCATGAAACACGGTCGCCCGGCGCGCACCTTCCCTGCGCGCTTTCCGCTGCTGCGGCTCGATCGTATTTACGTACGCAACGCCACCGTCAGCCAACCCTGGGCGCTGCCGCGTAAGCCCTGGTCGCACCTGTCCGATCACGCCCCGCTCGCCGTGGAGATCCACCTATGAATTTTGAATGGCGAGAAGGCAACAGTCTGCGCCTGCTGGAAAACGGCGAAGAATTTTTCCCGCGCGTATTCGGCGCGATTCAGCGCGCCGAGCGCAGCGTGATGCTGGAGACCTTTATCCTGTTTGAGGATGAGGTCGGCAACGCGCTGCACCGCGAGCTGCTGACTGCCGCGCAGCGCGGCGTAAAGATAGAGGTGATGGTGGACGGCTACGGCTCGCCGGATCTCTCCGACAAATTTGTTAACAGCCTGACGGCTGAGGGCGTGCGCTTTATCTATTACGATCCGCGTCCGCTGGTGATGGGGATGCGCACCAACGTCTTCCGCCGCCTGCACCGGAAAATCGTGGTGGTGGATGAGGTTATTGCCTTTGTTGGCGGCATTAACTTCTCCGCCGAGCACAACACCAGCTACGGCCCGGAGGCGAAGCAGGACTACGCCGTCGAGGTCAAAGGCCCCATCGTTGACGATATCACCCGCTACGTGCGTGAGGCGATGGGCAGCGAAGCGGTAACGCGCCGCTGGTGGGGCGGCCGCTCCCATCGTCCGGCGGTTAACGCCACCCCCGGCAACGCCCAGGTGCTGTTCGTCTATCGCGACAACGACGACCACCGCGACGATATTGAAAAGCACTACCTCGATATGCTGCGCACCGCGAAAGAGGATGTGATTATCGCCAACGCCTACTTTTTCCCCGGCTATCGTCTGCTGCGCGAGATGCGCAACGCGGCGCAGCGCGGCGTGCGGGTCAGGCTAATCGTGCAGGGCGAACCCGATATGCCGATTGTTAAAGTCGGCGCGGAGCTGCTCTATAACTACCTGGTCGATGCGGGCGTTGAAGTCTATGAATATATTCGCCGCCCGCTGCACGGCAAGGTGGCGGTGCAGGATCGCCAGTGGTCGACCGTCGGCTCCAGCAACCTCGATCCGCTGAGCCTGTCGCTTAACCTTGAAGCCAATCTGATCGTCTACGATCGCGACTTCAACCAGACGCTGCGCGATAACCTGGAGCAGCTGCTGGCGAAAGATTGCCAGCGCGTGCAGGAAGATCGGCTGCCGCCGCGCAACTGGTGGCAGCTGACCAAAAGCGTGGTGGTGTTTCACTTCTTACGCCATTTCCCGGCCATCGCAGGCTGGCTTCCCGCGCACACACCGCTGATTGCGCAGGTCGACCCGCCGGTTCAGCCGGAGATGGAGACGCAAGACCGTGTCGAAACAGACAATGAAGGGGCTAAATCCTGATGGCGGAAAAACATCCAAAGTGGAAGCTGGCGAAGAAGGTGCTGACCTGGCTCTTTTTCATTGCGGTGATTGTGCTGCTGGTGGTCTACGCGCGCAAAGTGAACTGGGAAGATGTCTATAACGTCATCGTCAACTATAACCGCCTCGCGGTGCTGAGCGCCGTCGCGCTGGTTATCGTCAGCTACCTGACCTACGGCTGTTATGATCTGATCGGCCGCGCCTACTGCGGCCACAAGCTGGCGAAGCGGCAAGTGATGCTGGTCTCCTTTATCTGCTACGCCTTTAACCTGACGCTAAGCACCTGGGTTGGCGGCGTGGCGATGCGCTACCGGCTCTATTCGCGGCTGGGGCTGGACAGCGCCACCATCACGCGCATCTTCTCGCTCAGCATCGCCACTAACTGGCTCGGCTATATCCTGCTGGCGGGGGTGGTGTTCAGCGCCGGCATGGTGCCGATCCCCGGCGGCTGGTTTATCGGCGAGACGACGCTGCGCATTATTGGCGTCGTACTGCTGGCGGTGGTGGCGATCTTTCTCTGGGCCTGCGCCTTTTCAAAGCGCCGCAAGTGGACTATCCGGCGTCAGACGCTGCAGCTGCCGTCGCTGCGCATGGCGCTGTTTCAGTTCGCTGTCTCTTCCGCTAACTGGCTGGTGATGGGCGCGATTATCTGGCTGCTGCTGGCGCGTCAGGTGGATTACCCTGTTGTGCTCGGCGTGCTGCTGATCAGCAGTATCGCCGGGGTGATTATTCATATTCCGGCCGGGATTGGCGTACTGGAGGCGGTGTTCCTGGCGCTGCTGAGCGGACAGCATGCGTCGCACGGCACCATTATCGCCGCGCTGCTCGCCTATCGCGTGCTCTATTTTATCCTTCCGCTGCTGCTGGCGCTGGTGCTCTATCTGATGCTGGAGAGTCGCGCGAAGCATCTGCGCGCGAAGAATGAACAGAAACTGCAGAAGAGTGCCTAGTGCGGCACTGCTCCATCCCGCCAGCCCGGCCGGGATGGAGCACTTTACCGGTTAACGACGGTTGCCGAAGATACGCAGCAGCATCAGGAACAGGTTGATAAAGTCGAGATAGAGCCTCAGCGCGCCCATAATTGAATAGCGGCGCAGCGACTCGCGGTCGCGCACGTCGATCTGCTCGCCAATCTGGCGCAGCTGCTGGGTATCCCAGGCGGTCAGTCCCACAAACAGCACCACGCCGATATAGGTAATTGCCCACATCAGCGCCGGGCTTTTCAGCCAGTAGTTCACCAGCGACGCCAGCAGAATACCAATCAGCCCCATAAACAGCAGGCTGCCGAAGCGGCTGAGGTCGCGTTTCGTGGTATAGCCGTAAAAGCTCATCGCGCCAAACATCCCCGCCGTGATAAAGAAGGTGCTGGCGATAGAGGTATAGGTATAGGCGATAAAGATGCTGGCCATTGTCAGCCCGGTCAGGGCGGAATAGAGCATAAACAACCCGGTAGCAACCGCACCGCTCAGGCGATTCACCATGCCGGAGAGCACAAAGACCACCGCCAGCTGGGCGATAATCAAACCGAAGAAGGTCATACGGCTGGAAAAGATAAAGAACATAATGCGTTCGTTGCCCGCCGCATACCAGGCGACAAAGGCGGTGAGCAGTAACCCGCAGGTCATCCAGCCGTAGACCTGCGCCATATAGGTTTGCAGGCCGCTGGTCGCGGGCTGCACCAGAGAATCATTGCGTGGATATCGATCCATGATGCACCTCATGTAAGTGAAAAGGCGCCGGCAAGCCGACGGATATGCCTAATTGTGGCACAGCATAGCTTAACTGACCCACAACGCGCGCTTCAGCGGCGCGATAAACACTGTTGGTAACGGCTGTCGACGCGCTGCGCGAACCAGGCCGTGGTGAGATTGCGGGTGATTTTCGGGCTCTCCAGCCTGATGCCCGGCAGCATCTCACGCGGCAGCGGGCGACCGGCCATCTTGTCCGCCAGCGCGAAAACCTGCTTCCAGAGCGTGCTGTCGCTGAAGCTCGCCTGCTCCCCTTTCTCCAGGTCGCGGCGAATGGCGCTGTCGCTCATATCAATCTGCTTCGCCAGGGTGCGCACCGCCAGCTCCGTCGCGCCCGCCTTGTCCGAACCGTAAAGGATCAGATCGCCATCCAGCGCCAGCTTCATTCCGGTGGCGCGCGCCACCGCCGCCTGGAAGGCCGCGTTGCGGCTGGCGTACCAGCCGGCGTTAAAGTCGGCGAAGCGGTAGAGCGGCTTGCTGTAGTCCGCCGGATAGCCAAGCAGATGCATAATGCCAAAGTACATGCCGCCGTGGCGGGTAAAGACCTCGCGACGAATCGACCCGTCTACCGGCCACGGATAGCCTTTGGCATGGGCTTCAGCAAAGCTGATACTCACCTGCATCGGGCCGCCGGTGTGGATCGGGTTCAGGTTACCGAACAGCGTCTGCCCCATCGGCACCATATCAATAAAGTCGTCGAAGATGGCGCTCAGCTCTTTTTCGCTGCGCACTTTGTCGAGCCGCGCCGCATAGCTCTCGCCGTTAGAGGATTTGATCAGCAGCGCGGTGCGCACCAGGAAGGCCGGCACATGCACTTTCGCCGCGTGGCGCTCAATTTCACCCCAGGCGATTTTCGACAGGCCGGGCACCGCCGCCTCGGCGCTGAAGTTCGACTCCTGATCGGCCACGGCGATGGCGGCGCACAGATTGCTGACGCTGGGGTCGATCTGCTGGGTGCGGAACGCGGTGTAGATATCTGTAGCCCAGCCGGGCTTATCGCTGACGTGGGCGGGCAGCAGGCGCTGAATTTGCGCCTTGACGTCGGCTGGCTGACGCACCGGCGCCTCGGGCGTTTTTTTGCTGCTACAGCCCACCAGCACCAGCGCGGCGAGCAGTGAGAAACGTTTGAGGGATGCGGAAACTGACATAGCTGTCCTTGCAGGAAAACAAACCCTTACCTTAGCACCGAAGCGCGGACAAACCATCAGACAGGGCGTAAATTCCCATGCTGCCGTCGCGCTTGCGTATCGCCGTTTCTCAGCCAGGCTGAGGTTTTCTCGCGTAAAAGGAAATAGTTATGCAAAAACTCTGGCTCGGTGCCGCCATTGCCCTGCTGCTCAGCGGCTGTGGCGCAAATAATACGCCCGCTCAGGTCGCCTCGCCCGGTGCGCCCACCTCGGCAAAAATGAAAGCGCTCGCCACCGGCGCAGACCTGCTGCAGTCGCGTCCGCCCATTGAGGCGATCAACACCTATCTCGACGGCTTTCACTTCTATAACGGCGACCAGAATGGCCAGATGGAGGCGCACCACTACGTGACGGTGCTGAACGACGACGTGATGCAGGCGGTAATCTACGACGGCAACACCAAAGACGCGCGGCTGATGGGGGTGGAATACATTATCAGCGCGCGGCTCTATCAGAGCCTGCCGCCGGAAGAGAAAAAGCTGTGGCACAGCCATGAATATGAGGTGAAATCGGGCACGCTGATTGCGCCGGGCCTGCCGCAGGCGGCGGACCACGCGCTGATGGCGCGCATCGCCAACACCTACGGTAAAACCTGGCACACCTGGCATACCGATCGCGATAAAACCCTGCCGATCGGCATACCGGCGCTGATGATGGGCTTTACCGCCGACGGCCAGCTCGATAACCGCCTGCTGGCGGATCGCGACAAACGTTTTGCTATCGACAGCCGCAAGCTGCGGGCGTCGCGCGCCGATATTGTCACCCAGCCGGTAGTGCCGGGCGCCAACGCGTGGCAGCGCGGCGAGGTTATCCAGCTAAAACGCGTCTCCGGCGGCGGCGAACACGCTCACGGCAAGACCCATTTCGGTCCGGCGGAGCAGCTCAGCAAGCCTTAATCCCAGCGCTGCGCGGCCTGATGGTCGCTGTCGCGGGCGTCGACCCAGCGATCGCCCTGGGCGGTGGCTTCACGCTTCCAGAAAGGGGCGCGGGTTTTCAGGTAGTCCATAATAAATTCCGCGGCGGCGAAGGCGCTGCCGCGGTGCGCGCTGGTGACGCCGACAAACACAATCTCATCGCCAGGGAACAGCTCGCCGATGCGGTGGATAACGCTGACGCGCTGGAGCGGCCAGCGGCTGCGCGCCTCCTCGACAATTTCGTGCAGCGCTTTTTCCGTCATCCCCGGATAGTGCTCAAGGGTAAGCGCGGCGACGCTGTCGCCCAGATTGTGGTTGCGCACCTTGCCGGTAAAGGTCACCACCGCCCCATCTTCACTGGAGGTTGAAAGCCAGGCGTACTCGTCAGCCATGCTGAAAGGCGCCGCGCCGACGCGAATTTGCGTTGCCATCCTAACCTCCCGTGACCGGCGGGAAAAACGCCACTTCGTCACCGGCCTTCAGCGGATGTGACATCGGCACCAGGGTCTGATTTACGGCGGCCAGCAGTTTGCCCGGCTCCAGCGCCAGCGCCCAGCGATCGCCTTTTTGCGCCAGCGCAGCGCGCAGCGTCGCCACGTCGGGAAAGTCGGCGGGCATCTCCAGCGCGCTGGTGCCTGCCAGCTCGCGCACCTGGGCAAAAAACAGCACCTTAATCATGGGCCACCGCCTGGAAATCGCCGGACTTGCCGCCGCTTTTGCTCAGCAGGCGCAGCTGATCAATAACGATATCTTTCTGCACCGCTTTACACATGTCGTAAATGGTCAGCGCCGCAACCGACGCGGCGGTGAGCGCTTCCATTTCGACGCCGGTTTTGCCGCTCAGGCGGCAGAGAGAGGTAATGCGCACGCGCTGATGTTCCGGCTCGGCGACCAGGTTAACTTCAACTTTGCTCAGCATCAGCGGATGACAGAGCGGGATCAGCTCCCAGGTGCGCTTGGCGGCCTGAATGCCGGCGATGCGCGCCGTGGCGAAGACATCGCCTTTATGGTGGCTGCCGTCGACGATCATCTGCAGCGTCTCGGCGGCCATCAGCACCAGCGCCTCCGCGCGCGCCTCGCGCACCGTTTCCGCCTTGGCGGAGACGTCGACCATATGGGCTTCGCCCGCGGCATTAATATGTGTCAGTTGCATGGCTTACAGCTTCTTTAGGTGTGAAACGAAATTACAGGGGCCGGTGCGGGCGTCGATCTGGTCGGCAATAATGCGCTCCCAGGCGCTCTCGCAGGCGCTGGTGGAGCCCGGCACGGCGAAAATCAGCGTGCCGTTAGCCATACCGGCGACGGCGCGCGACTGCAGCGTCGAGCCGCCGATATCCTCCCAGGAGAACATGCGGAACAGCTCGCCGAAACCCTCAATTTTGCGATCGAACAGCGGCTCAATCGCCTCTGGCGTATTGTTCTTCGCGTTAAATCCCGTGCCGCCGTTGATCACCACCACCTGCACATCCAGGCTGGCGATCCAGCGCGACACGATGGCGCGAATGCGGTAGCGATCTTCAGCGACGATGGCGTGATCGACCACCACGTGACCCGCTTCGTGCGCGGCAGCGCGCAGATAGTCGCCGGAGGTGTCGCTGCTGGCGTCGCGTCGATCGGAAACGGTCAGCACCGCCAGGTTGACCGGAATAAATTCACCCGTAGATTTGCCCATTGGCTCGCTCCTGAGATTAACCGCCGATAAAGGAAAGGTTCTGCGTGATGCCGGTATTCCCCTGATGCAGGAAGTGCGTCTGCTTCTTCGCGCCCAGGCTGTGCGCGATACGCGCCTGCAGCTCCCCCTGCTGCGCGTCAGAAACCAGCAGATCGCGCAGCGGCACGCCGCTGTCGCCAAACAGGCAAAGGTGCAGATTGCCGTGCGCCGAGACGCGCAGACGGTTGCAGCTGGCGCAGAAATCACGCGAATAGGGCATAATCAGGCCGATCTCGCCAACGTAGTCAGGGTGATAAAAGACCTGAGCCGGACCGTCGCTGCGGCCGCGTTCGCGTCGCTGCCAGCCCTGCGCCACCAGCTGGTCGCGGATCACCGCGCCAGAGACGTGCTGCTGGCGGAACAGCGCGCCGCCCTCGCCCGTCTCCATCAGCTCGATAAACCGCAGCTGAATCGGGCGCGTGCGGATCCAGTCGAGAAAGGTTTGCAGACTGCGGCTGTTGAGGTCGCGCATCAGCACGCTGTTGACTTTGACCTGCTGGAAGCCCGCGTCGAAGGCGGCGTCGATGCCCGCCATTACCTGATGGAACTTATCCTGTCCGGTAATGGCGTGGAACTGGCGCGCGTCGAGACTGTCTACGCTGACGTTCAGCGCCGTCAGCCCGGCATCGCGCCAGGCGGCGACGTCGCGCGCCAGCCGATAGCCGTTGGTGGTAACGGCGATCTGACGAATGGCGCGGTTTTCCCGCACGGCGGCGATAATATCGGTAAAATCGCGACGCAACGACGGCTCGCCGCCGGTCAGACGCACCTTTTCAGTGCCGGCCGCGGCGAAAGCGCGCGTGACGCGTCGAATTTCATCGAGTGAAAGAAAGCTTTTGTTGCGCACGCCCTGCGGCTTGTAGCCGTCGGGCAGGCAGTAGGTGCAGCGGAAGTTACAGACATCCGTCACCGAGAGACGCAGGTAATAAAACCGACGTGCAAATGCATCAGTAAATTGTGACACCAGAACACCTTTTCCAAATACGGGAGATGCAGGCATTTCTTTCTGCACCCTGGCAGCGCGTCGGCTGCGGCCTGCACCCCCTATCATTTGACTTAGGCGTACAGGCTTTGAGTGTATGTCGCCCACATGGACGACATGGTTGGCAAATGGTAGCGCGAATTTGGCTGCTCTGCCATCCACTAATTTCGCTGTATATATTGATACACAACGTTTTTTCGCCGCATTTTCGCGGCAGTAGCGTTAATATGGCCCGCTAAAAAAGATGCCGTTACGGTTAGTCGGCAGCGGGTGTAAAGAGGAAATATGAACCGAACTTTGTCAGACCTCGATCGCGTGGTGGCGCTGGGCGGCGGACACGGGCTGGGACGCGTGATGTCCGCCCTGTCGCCGCTGGGCTCGCGCCTGACCGGCATTGTCACCACCACCGATAACGGCGGCTCTACCGGGCGCATTCGCCGTTCAGAAGGCGGTATCGCCTGGGGCGACATGCGCAACTGCATCAATCAGCTCATCACCGAGCCGAGCGTCGCCTCGGCGATGTTTGAGTATCGCTTTACCGGCAACGGCGAGCTGTCCGGGCATAACCTGGGCAACCTGATGCTGAAAGCGCTGGACCACCTTAGCGTCAGGCCGCTGGAGGCGATCAATATTATTCGCAACCTGCTCAAGGTTGACGCCTTTCTTATCCCGATGTCGGAGCAGCCGGTCGACCTGGTGGCGTTAGACAGCGAAGGCAATATGGTTTACGGCGAAACCGACATTGACGCCATGCAACAGCCGCCGCAGGAGCTTATGCTGCACCCGAACGTCACGCCGACGCGCGAAGCGCTGGAGGCGATCGCCGAAGCGGATCTGATTCTGATCGGACCGGGCAGCTTTTATACCAGCCTGATGCCGAGCCTGCTGATGGAGGAGATGGCGCGCGCGCTGCGCCGTACGCCCGCCACCATGGTGTTTATCGGCAACCTGGGGCGCGAGCTGAGTCCTGCCGCCGCCAGCCTGACGGTGGCGGATAAGCTGGCAATGATGGAGAAATATATCGGCAAGCGGGTCATTGACGCGGTTGTGGTCAGCCCGGCCGCCGATACCGCCGGCGTGGAAGATCGCCTGATCGTCCGCGAGCCGCTGGAGGCCGCCGATATCCCCTATCGTCACGACCGCCAGCTGCTGCGCGTGGCGCTGGAACACGCCATCCAGCGATTTAGCTAAGCCGCTACGAGGCGGCGATAAAGAGTTCGCGCAGCTGATGCAGCTTGTCGCGCACGTTCGCCGCCTCTTCGAACTCCAGGTTTTGCGCATGCTGCTGCATCTGCGTCTCCAGCTCGTGGATCTTCTTCTGCAGCGCCTGGGGCGTCAGCGCCAGATAGCTGGCATCCGCCTCGGCGGCGCCGCGGCTGCTGGCTTTGGCTTTGCCGCGCGTCTTGATGACGTTCTGACCCAGCTCGAGGATATCGGTGATCTTCTTGTTGAGCCCCTGCGGCACAATGCCTCTTTCCTCGTTGTACTTCTGCTGCTTCTCGCGACGGCGTTCAGTCTCTTCAATGGCGCGCGCCATGGAGTTAGTGATCTTGTCGGCGTAGAGGATCGCCTTGCCGTTAACGTTACGCGCGGCGCGTCCGATGGTCTGGATCAGCGAGCGTTCGGAACGCAGGAAGCCCTCTTTGTCCGCATCGAGGATCGCCACCAGCGACACTTCTGGCATATCCAGCCCTTCGCGCAGCAGGTTGATCCCCACCAGCACGTCGAACTCGCCGAGACGCAGATCGCGGATGATCTCCATACGCTCGACGGTATCGATATCTGAGTGCAGATAGCGCACCTTCTCGCCGTGCTCTTCAAGGTATTCGGTAAGATCTTCCGCCATACGCTTGGTCAGCGTCGTCACCAGCACGCGCTCGTTGAGGGTAACGCGCTTGCGGATCTCCGACAGCAGATCGTCCACCTGGGTCGCCACCGGACGCACCTCCAGCAGCGGATCGAGCAGGCCGGTAGGACGCACCACCTGATCGATCACCTCGCCGCCCGACTTCTCCAGCTCGTAGTTGCCCGGCGTCGCCGAGACGTAGATAGTCTGCGGCGCCAGCGCCTCAAACTCTTCGAACTTCATCGGGCGGTTATCGAGCGCGGAAGGCAGGCGGAAGCCATACTCCACCAGCGTCTCTTTACGCGCGCGGTCGCCTTTATACATGCCGCCGATTTGCGGAATGGTAACGTGCGATTCATCGACGATCAGCAGCCCGTCCGCGGGCAGATAGTCGAACAGGGTCGGCGGCGGCTGGCCCGGCCCGCGCCCGGAGAGGTAGCGCGAGTAGTTTTCGATGCCCGAGCAGTAGCCAAGCTCGTTCATCATCTCCAGATCGAACTGGGTGCGCTGCGTCAGGCGCTGCTCTTCCAGCAGCTTATTGTTCTCCAGCAGCACCCGACGGCGATCCGCCAGTTCAACTTTGATATCTTCCATCGCCTGCAGGATACGTTCGCGCGGCGTAACGTAGTGCGTTTTGGGATAGATCGTAAAGCGCGGCACGGTGGAGAGAATCTGTCCGGTAAGCGGATCGAACAGCGACAGCCGCTCGACCTCTTCATCGAACAGCTCGACGCGCAGCGCGGTATCTTCCGACTCCGCCGGGAAGATATCGATCACTTCGCCGCGCACGCGGAAGGTGCCGCGCTGAAACGCCTGGTCGTTGCGCGCATACTGCAGCTCCGCCAGACGGCGCAGAATGCTGCGCTGATCGATAATCATGCCGCGCGTCAGGTGCAGCATCATTTTCAGATAGAGATCGGGATCGCCGAGGCCGTAAATAGCGGAAACTGACGCCACCACGATCACGTCGCGACGCTCCAGCAGCGCCTTGGTCGCCGACAGACGCATCTGCTCAATATGTTCGTTTACCGAGGCGTCTTTTTCGATAAAGGTGTCGGAGCTCGGCACATAGGCTTCAGGCTGGTAGTAGTCGTAGTAGGAGACGAAGAACTCCACCGCGTTATCGGGGAAGAACTCTTTCATCTCACCATAGAGCTGCGCCGCCAGGGTTTTGTTGGGTGCCAGCACCATCGCCGGCCGGTTGAGATCGGCAATAACGTTGGCGACGGTAAAGGTCTTGCCGGAGCCGGTTACGCCGAGCAGCGTCTGATGGGCAAGACCATCCTCCAGCCCCTCTTTGAGGCGACGAATCGCCTCTGGCTGGTCGCCGGAGGGCTGAAAGGCGGAATTTAGTTTAAAGACTTTACTCATGAGATGCGGTTCCTGCTGAAGAATGCGGCGGCTAGCCGAGTCATTTTACTCTGCCGTGGCGATTTTGCCAGAAAATAATACTGGATAAATCACCAGTAACACGGCACATTAGCAGGCTGGCGCCGCGCTGCGTCTCTTTCGCTGTAACAGTGCGACAACATTTTTGCCGTTGCGCAAGGTTATCCCCAGCCGGAGCGGATTTATAACATTTGTCAAGAGACCGTCATTAAATTTCAGCCGTAATACGCAGCGGAGAATTCTCAGGCTTGTTTTTTATTAACTATCTGTTTTATATATAAATAATCCAAAAGCCCAGTTTCTCAGCATTATGTAACCAGGCCGCGTATTTCCTCGCTTGCGCTCTGTTTTCACTGTCTAATGCACAAGGTTATCCACAGGAATGGTGGATAACTAAAGGCAGCCCTTTCGCCATCGGCTGTGCATAATTTTTTGTTGTTAAGCCGCCCGCGTGAAAAAAAATTTTTTCCGCTTAAATTCCCGCCGAAAACTTGGCGGTTAGCTATGCTTTTTCAGCCTGGCGCTGAATTTTCAATCAGCCACGACCCACTTTAAGACCAGCTAAATTCAACAGGCTGCCTTGTCACAGCCCTGTTGCACCAGAAACGTTAACGCATCAGCACCGTGAAAGTGCAGCACCCTGATTACCTGAAGCAATTGTTAAGCATTTTTCATCTTTTCCCGGCTAATTGTGCCCCGCTGAAGCTTTAACTGCCTCAGGACGATTCTGGCCCGGTAATTGCAATGTTTATCGGGAGAGTTGAGGGAAGTAGGGCAAGGCGACATTCGCGATAGCGCCACCGTTGAAGACTTGTTTGCCAGACGTCAAAGAGCGGAAGCATTCAGGCAAAATCTGCAAGAGGAGAGTCAGATGCTGAGTTTACGTTCGGTGAATCAGTTTTATGGGCAGAACCATATTCTGTGGGATGTGGATCTCGACCTGCCGCCCGGCACCTGCACCGGCGTGCTGGGGCGTTCGGGCATGGGAAAAACCACGCTGGTAAACTGCATTATGGGTCGCCTGCCAGTTAACAGCGGCTCGATGACCTGGCAGGAGGATGGCTTTCCGCCGCGCGATCTGCTGCTACAGCCGGCCGAGCAGCGCGCGCGCATGGGCATCGGCTATGTGCCGCAGGGACGCCATATCTTCTCGCAGATGAGCGTGGAGGATAATCTGCTGATCGCCCTGCTGGCGGGCAGCGGTCAGAGCGAAAAACCGCACGTGATCCCCGAGATGGTGTTCGACCTGTTTCCGGCGCTCTATTCGCTGCGACAGCAGCGCAGCGGCGAATTGCCGGTTGACCAGCAGCAGCAGCTGGCGCTGGCGCGTGCGCTGGTGCTGCGTCCCAGACTGCTGATTCTTGACGAGCCCACCGACGGCATGTCGCCCTGGCTGGAAGAGGAGATGGGCAATCTGATCCGCCGCCTGAATCTGGATTACGGCCTGACCGTGCTGCTGCTGGAGCAACGCGTCTCGCTGATCCGCCGCGTCGCCGACTACTTTCTGCTGCTGCACCGCGGCCGCAACGTCGCGCAGGGGCGCGTGGCGCAGCTGGACGATCTCACCGTCAACAAGTGGCTGACGGTGAGCTGAACGCTAGCGGGGCAGCGTTACGAAGCGGCCGCAGTCCGCCTGCGCCGCCGCGTCGGGCAGCCAGGGGATTTCGCCGAGAAACGGGGCGGGAATACGCTGTTTCAGCGTCGCCATATAGGCCTGATGCCGCTTGCCCGGCGGTTCGATATCGTTGGCGATCCAGCCCGCCAGCCGCAGGCCGCGCGCCTGCACCGCATCGGCGGTGAGCATGGCGTGATTGATGCAGCCCAGTTTGACCCCGACGACCAGAATGACCGGCAGCTGCTCCTGCGCAACCCAGTCGGCGTAGGTTTGCGTCTCTGACAGCGGCGTATACCAGCCGCCTGCCCCCTCGACCAGCACCCACTCCGCCTGCGCCTCCAGCGCGCGCAGCCCGCTTGAGAGCGTGTCAAAGGCGATAGGCCTGCCCTCTTCCGCGCTGACGATATGGGGCGCTGTCGGCTCGATAAATGTCAGCGGATTGACCTGCTCATAGCGCAGCGCCAGGCTGCTGTAGCGCTGCAGTGCCAGAGCGTCGCTGTTGCGCGCCCCCTCCGGCGTGACGTCGCAGCCGGACGCTACCGGCTTATAGCCGGCGGTGCGGTAGCCCGCCGCGCTCGCCGCCTGCAGCAGCGCGCCGCTGGCAACGGTTTTGCCGACCTCGGTGTCGGTACCGGTAATAAACCATTTCATCGTTGCGTGACTCCAAAAAGCAGTTGATAGGTCAGACGGTAGCCCTGCGCATCGCGCGGCCACAGCGCTTCGAGCCGCGCCAGCCGCTGCCGCGTCAGCGGCGCGCCGTCCCGGCCCTGGTGCAGATGCGTGGCGCCGATGCCCTTCAGCGATCGCATCGCGCTCAGCGCGCTGGGAAAATGCATCACCTGCGTCTGACGGATAAAGCAGAGATTGAGACCGGCACCTGCCGCGCGCACCCGATCTTCAGTTAAAAAGCGATTGGCGTGCTCGCCGACGCCCAGCGGGCGCCAGGCGTCGTGCACCTCCTGCAGCGAACCGGCCAGCAGCGTTGAGAAGAGCATGACGCCGTCGGGACGCAGCACGCGAGCGAACTGCTGCAGCGCGGTGCGCAAATCGCTGCTCCACTGCACCGCCAGATTACTCCAGACGCAATCGACGCTCTGGCTCGCCAGCGGCAAGGCGTCGATATCGCCCGCCAGATAGCTGCTCGCCGCGTCGAGGCTGCGCGCCTGCCGCAGCATCTGCGGCGAGAGATCGAGCGCCACGACGCGCTGCCCGCGCTGTTGCCACAGGCGGCTGTACCAGCCGGTGCCGCAGCCCGCGTCGAGCAGATCGCCCTCGACCAGGGGCGGTGCCAGCGCCAGCAGGGCGTCGCCGCAGCGGCGCTGCAGCTCGGCGTGCTGTTCGTAATGGCCCGCCGCGCGGCCAAACGCGCGCGCTACCGCCTCTTTATTCACCCGCAGCGTCATGCAGCGCCTCCAGCAGTACGTCAATATCCTCTGCCCGATGGGCAGCGGTCAGGGTAATGCGCAGCCGCGCGGTGCCGGGCGGCACGGTCGGGGGGCGAATGGCGCTGACCCAGCAGCCCGCCTGCGCCAGCCGCTGCGACAGCGCCAGCGCGGCGCCGTTGTCGCCGACGATCAGCGGCTGTATCGCGCTGTCGGACGGCATCAGCGACCAGGGCAAGCCCGCCGCGCCGCGGCGAAAGCGCTGAATATTGTCGCTGAGCCGCTGACGCAGGGCGTCGCCGCGCTGCACCTCGCCCAGCGCCGCCAGCAGCGCGCTCGCCTGAGCGGGCGGCATCGCCGTGGAGTAGATAAGGTGACGGGAGAACTGCAGAAAATAGTCGGCGGTGGCGTCATCGCACAACAGCGCCGCGCCGCTGACGCCGAAGGCCTTGCCAAAGGTGACCACCAGCAGCTCCGGCTTAACACCCTGCCGCCAGCAGCTGCCGCGCCCCTGCTCACCCACCACGCCGACGCCGTGGGCGTCATCCACCAGCAGCCAGCCGTCGGCGCGGCGGGCAGCGGCGGCGATCTCCGCCAGTGGCGCGCTGTCGCCGTCCATGCTAAAGATCCCCTCGGTAATCACCAGGGTTTCGCCGTTGCACGGCGACGCCAGCCGCTGCGTCAGGCTTGCGACATCGTTATGGTGAAAGCGGCGCAGCGTCGCAGGCGTATGGCCCGCCGCATCAAGCAGCGAGGCGTGCGCCAGCCTGTCGGCGATAATGCGGTCCTGTTTCTGCGCCAGCAGATGCACAATCGCCTGATTGGCGGCGAAGCCGGAGATAAACAGCAGCGCGCGCGAATAGCCGAGCCAGTCGGCGAGCTGCGCCTCCAGTTCGCCGTGGCGTTCGCTGTAGCCGGTGACGTGGCTCGACGCGCCAGCCCCCGGCGCCCCCTGACGCCAGCCGGCGATCACTGCCGGATGCTGGCTCAGGCCGAGATAGTCGTTGCTGGAAAAGTGGCGGTACAGGTTGCCCTCAATCTGCAGCGTGCGGGTATCGTTGCGCGCTACCAGACGGCGCTGCCGCCAGCCATCAGCGGCGCGGCGCATCGCCAGCGCCTGCGCCATACGCGTGGAGAAGCTCATTACAGCGCCGCGTTATAGAACTGTTCTGTGTCGGCGTGGAACAGCTGCTCGCTCAGCTGCTGCTGCTGTTCGTTATCGCCGTGTGCGGTGTGGGTATGTTCCGGGTTAAGGCCCAGCTTGCGGAACAGCAGCAGGTCTTTATCCTCTTCCGGGTTCGGCGTGGTGAGCAGCTTGCAGCCGTAGAAAATAGAGTTGGCACCCGCCATAAAGCACATCGCCTGGGTCTGCTCGTTCATCTGCTCGCGGCCCGCTGAGAGGCGTACGTGCGAGGTCGGCATCATGATGCGCGCCACGGCGATGGTGCGAATAAAGTCGAACGGCTCGACGTCGTCATTGTCCGCCAGCGGCGTGCCTTTGACCTTTACCAGCATATTAATGGGCACGCTCTCCGGCGGCGTCGGCAGGTTCGCCAGCTGCACCAGCAGTCCGGCGCGGTCGCTTACGGTCTCACCCAGCCCGACGATGCCGCCCGAGCAGACTTTGATCCCGGCGTCGCGCACTTTGCCGAGCGTATCCAGCCGCTCCTGATAGCTGCGCGTGGTGATGATGCTGCCGTAAAATTCCGGCGAGGTGTCGAGATTGTGGTTATAAAAATCGAGCCCGGCGCCCGCCAGCCGCTGCGCCTGACTGTCGCTTAGCGTGCCAAGCGTCATGCAGGTTTCCATTCCCAGCGCTTTTACGCCCTGCACCATCTGCTCCAGATAGGGCATGTCGCGGTCGTTAGGGTTTTTCCACGCCGCGCCCATGCAGAAGCGGCTCGATCCCGCCGCTTTTGCTTTGCGCGCCGACGCCAGCACCTCCTGCACCTCCATCAGCCGCTCGGACTCAAGGCCGGTTTTATAGCGGGCGCTCTGCGGACAATATTTGCAGTCTTCCGGGCAGGCGCCGGTTTTAATCGACAGCAGCGTGCTGACCTGAACCTGACGCGGGTCGAAATGCTGGCGGTGCACCTGCTGCGCCTCAAACATCAGCTCAAGAAAAGGTTTATCAAACAGCGCCTGCGCCTGCGCCAGAGTCCAGTGTTGTGCCATTGCCTACTCCAAAAAAAGGGTGTCATCCCGACAGTTAACGTGGTTATACTTGTAAACTAAATCTTTTTATTTTGGTTTACAACTACCATGTTCACCTCTCAGGACGCCGAATTTGACCGCCAGCACATCTGGCATCCCTATACCTCAATGCGCGATCCCTTGCCCTGCTACCCGGTGGTTGCAGCGCAGGGCACGCAACTGCAGCTGGCTGACGGCCGCGAGCTGGTGGACGGCATGTCCTCCTGGTGGGCGGCGATCCACGGCTATAACCACCCGCGCCTGAACAAGGCGATGCAGGATCAGATGGCGCAGATGTCGCATGTGATGTTCGGCGGCATTACGCATCCTGCGGCGGTGAAACTCTGCCGCCAGCTGGTGGCGATGACGCCCGCCGCGCTGGAGTGCGTATTTCTCGCCGATTCTGGTTCGGTCGCGGTGGAAGTGGCGATGAAGATGGCGATGCAGTACTGGCTGGGCCGCGGCGAAACGCGCCAGCAGTTTCTTACGCTGCAGCGCGGCTACCACGGCGACACCTTTGCGGCGATGTCGGTGTGCGATCCCGATAACTCGATGCACAGCCTGTGGCGCGGCTATCTGCCGATGCACCACTTCGCCGCCGCGCCGCAGTGCCGCTTTGACGATCCCTGGGACGAGCGCGACGCGGATGACTTTGTCCGCCTGATTGAGCAGCACCATGCGCAGCTTGCCGCGGTGATCCTTGAGCCCATCGTGCAGGGCGCGGGAGGAATGCGCTTCTATCATCCGCGCTATCTGCAGCGGGTGCGCGCCTGCTGCGATCGCTATGATGTGCTGCTGATCGCCGACGAAATCGCCACCGGCTTCGGCCGCAGCGGCAAACTTTTCGCCTGCGAACATGCAGAGGTGACGCCCGATATTCTCTGCGTCGGCAAGGCGCTGACCGGCGGCATGATGACGCTGGCAGCGACCCTGACCACGCGCCGCGTCGCCGAGGCTATCAGCGACAGCCCGGCGGGCTGTTTTATGCACGGGCCGACCTTTATGGGCAATCCGCTGGCGTGCGCCGTCGCCGCAGAGAGCCTCGCGCTGCTTAACGAAGGCCACTGGCCGCAGCAGGTGGCGCGCATTGAGCAGCAGCTGCGCGACGAGCTGATGCCGCTGCGCGCTGCGCCGCAGGTGGCGGACGTGCGCGTGCTGGGGGCGACTGGCGTTGTTGAGACGCGTCGTCCGGTGAATATGGCCGCGCTGCAGCGCTTTTTCGTCGAGCGCGGCGTCTGGATCCGTCCCTTTGGCCGCCTGATCTATCTGATGCCGCCCTATATCATCACGCCGCAGGCGCTGCGCCAGCTCACCCAGGCGATTGCCGAGGCGCTGACGCAGGAGGCGCATTTCAGCGCGTAAACGTCGCTAACTGCTGGAACCGCCTCTGTTTTTCGCTAAGATGGAAAGCGTTCATACTGAAGGTTCATGATAACCGAGGAGAGAAGATGCGCGTTTTCAGCAATGACTTTAACGACGGCGACAAAATGCCGGAGCGCCAGGTGTTTAACGGCATGGGCTACCAGGGGGATAACATCTCTCCGCACCTGGCGTGGGACGATGCGCCGGAAGGCACCAAAAGTTTCGTTGTGACCTGTTTCGATCCCGATGCGCCGACCGGTTCCGGCTGGTGGCACTGGGTGGTGGTAAATATTCCCGCCAGCACCCAGCTGCTGGAGCAAGGCGCCGGTTCCGGCCAGGCGATGCTGCCGCAGGGGGCGCTGCAGACGCGCACCGATTTTGGCAAAGCGGGCTACGGCGGCGCGGCGCCGCCGCAGGGCGAAAGCCATCGCTATATTTTTACCGTGCATGCGCTGGATGTAGAGACGATTGAGGTAGACGCCGAAGCGAGCGGTGCCATGGTCGGCTTTAACGTGCACTTCCATGCGCTGGCGAGCGCCAGCATTACGGTGAACTATTCGTAACGGATTTGAAGGCGGCGCGCGATAAGCGGCGCCGCTACGCCAGCGATTAGTGACGGATTTGCGCCAGCTCCGCCTCGCTCAGGCCGGTCGCTTGCTGGACCGACTCGCTGGCCATGCCCATCTCCAGCAGGCGTCGCGCGACTTCAAGCTTGCCCTCGTTGCGGCCCGCCTGACGGCCAAGCTGGATGCCTTTTTCCATCCCTTTTTCCATCCCTTTTTCGATACCTTTCTGTTCAAGCTGTTCTGCAATAGTCATCAATTCCTCCTCCTGCTGCGGCATCCGCTGTGCCAGCTCACGAACAAAAGCTTTGGCGTCTGAGGTTTCGCCAGCCTGAAGAATGTAGTGTATCAGCGATATTAACTGCGATGAAGAGAGATAACCGGCCAGAAGGATGGACGCCAGCTTGTCCAGAATCTCGATTAAATCGCGTTGATGAATATGCTTTTGCAGCAGCGTCAGCGCGGCCATCGTGCGATGACCGGCAATCTCTTCATCAGGTATCACGGTGACGTCTACCAGCGGAAAAGCGCTGCCGTAGAGCCCCGCTGCCAGCGCCGGATCGCTGAACTCATCCAGCCAGCAGGTTGACCAGGGATAGGGGCGGCGCTTGCCCACGTAGAACAGCACCGGTATCACCAGCGGCAATTTTTTATGACCGGCATCGAGATGGCGCTGCATAGCGGCTACCGCATAGCGCAGCAGCCTGAATGCCATATGTTTATCCGGCGTGGACTGGTGCTCAATCAGCACATAAACATAGCTGTCATCGCCGGCGGTGGTTTTCAGGCTATAGAGCACGTCGCTGATATAGTGTCGCAGATCGTCCTCAATAAACGAGCCGGACTCCAGCTTTAGCGTGCTGAGATCGCAGACGGCGCGCAGTTCAGGCGGAAGGTGGATTAACATAAAATCGCGGGCGATTTCCGGCTGGGCGAGAAACTGCCGGAACGCAGCGTCGTGCGGGGTGGGCGTGCGGTTTTTCTTCTTCATCGTTCCTGACTCCGAAAAAAACAATCCGCCTATCCTGTCACAGCCTGAAGGGGTCGATATTGATCCTGCCGCGGCCTCCTGCCATTTAGCTAAAGGCGCGCGGGGCCGCACCCCGCTGCACCTGAGTTATCTGCTTAGTCGAGCTGGTGGATCACCACCCACATCGGGCCCTGGCCTACCGCGTAGCGCGCCAGCGGAGTCAGCAACCCTTGTGGCTCGCTGATGCGGTACACTTCGATATGGTGCGATTTCTGGCCTGCCGCCACCAGATAGCGCCCGCTGTTATCGATATTAAAGCCGCGCGGCTGGGTTTCGGTCGGCTGGTAGCCCTCGATAGAAAGCAAGCCGCCATCTTCGCTGACGCTGAACACCGTAATGGTGCTGCTGGTGCGATCGCAGGCGTAAAGGAAGCGGCCATTGGGCGTCAGATGGATATCCGCCGCCCAGCGCGTTTCGTTAAAGCCAGGCGGCATCATGTCCAGCGACTGTACGCGCTCAACTTCCCCGCGCGCGTTGCTCAGCGCCCAGACGTCGACGGTGCTGTCGAGCTCGTTGACGCAGTAGGCGTAGTTGCCATTGGGATGAAACGCCATATGGCGCGGGCCCGCACCCTCTACCGTGGTGACCTGCGCCTGCGTGCGCGGTGCCAGCGTGCCGTCAGCGCTCAGCGAATAGAGGCAGATGCGATCCTGCTTCAGCGCCGGGACGAACAGCGTCTGATTGACGTTGTCGATATTGGCGGAGTGGCAGCCGTCCAGCTCGCGGATCACCTGCGTCGGCGCCTGCGGCAGGCCATCTGCGCCAATCGGGCTGACGCTGACGCAGGCGTCGTTATAGGAGCCGCAAAACAGGTAGCTGCCGGTGCGATCGGTGGAAATATGGGTCGGACTGCCCGGCAGCGGCGCTTCGCCCGCTTCGCTCAGGGTGCCGTCAGCGGCAATGCGGAACGCCAGCACGCGGAAGTTCGGGCGCACGCCGACGTAGAGAAAATCTTTTTTCGGGCTGACCACCATCGGCTGAACCTGGCCGGAGACGTCAGTTACCTGCAACAGCGAAAGCGCGCCCTCTTCATCTAACCGCCACGCGTGGATCTGCTGGCTCTCGGGACTGGCGGTATAAACGACTTGTTTCATGCATTCTCCTTGTTCGCAGCCTGTCAGTTTATGTCTGTGGCTCACTGTAGCCTGTTTTGCCACGGTGCGCCGGAATCATTTGTGCCCTGCTTTTTGTCTCAGGCCCGCGCCCGGGTGTAGACTCGATGCCTCTTTAATCCTTCAGACGGAATAAGCCATGAGCTATCGCGTAATCGCCCTCGATCTTGACGGCACACTGCTGACGCCCGCAAAAACCATCCTGCCCCAGTCAATCGAGGCGCTGAAGCGCGCTCGCCAGGCTGGCGTAAAAGTGGCTATCGTGACCGGCCGTCACCACTGCGCCATCCATCCTTTTTATCAGGCGCTGGAGCTTGATACACCCGCAATCTGCTGCAACGGCACCTATTTGTATGATTATCAGGCAAAAAAGGTGCTGACTGCCGATCCGCTGGATAAGGATCAGGCGCTGCGCGTCATTGAGATGCTGGATGCGCACCAGATTCACGGCCTGCTCTACGTCGACGATGCGATGCTCTATCAGACGCCAACCGGCCACGTAACGCGCACCCTGAAATGGGCTGAATCACTGCCGCCGCATCAGCGTCCGCTGTTTGTTCAGGTGCCGAACCTGGCGCAGGCGGCGCGCGACGCACAGGCGATCTGGAAGTTCGCGCTTTCCCATGAAAACACCGCCGAACTGCAGCAGTTCGCGACGCACGTGGAAGCGGAGCTGGGACTGGCGTGCGAATGGTCGTGGCACGATCAGGTGGATATTGCACAGCGCGGCAACAGCAAAGGCAAGCGGCTGGCGGAGTGGGTCGCCTCACTGGGCCTGACCATGCAGGACGTTATCGCCTTCGGTGACAACTACAACGATCTCAGCATGCTGGAAGCGGTCGGGCTGGGCGTGGCGATGGGCAATGCCGACGAGGCGATCAAGGCGCGCGCGAAGCTGGTGATCGGCACCAACCTTGAGCCGGGCATCGCCGCGGTGATCGAGCAGCAGCTGCTCTAGTCAGGCGGCGACCGACACGCTTTTTATCTGGGCATAGAGCCACTGATCCGGCCGAATGCCCAGCTCATCTCGCGCCCAGGGCGAAATGCGCGCCCAGAGTTCGCTGACGCCGATGCGCAAGCGAACCTCGACCTGATCGCCCACCTCAAGCAGCTCCACCACCTGCGCCGGCAGTATATTGCGTATTGAACTGTGCTGCGGCTGCTGCAGCGCCAGCGAGACGTCCGCCGAGGCGATGCGGATGCGCAGCACCGTTTTTACCGGATAGTTAACCCGGCTTACCCAGATATGCTGGTCGCCAAGCGACAGCGCGCTCATGGGATAGTCGGGATGATGCTCCAGCACCTGCACGCGCAGCACGCTGGTCAGCTCGCTTACCGGCAGCCAGGGCCGCATCGCGCTGCTGCTCCAGACCTTCTCCAGCGGGCCGAAAGCCTTAACGCCGCCGCGATCAAGCACCAGCACGTTCTCCGCCAGCTGTAAAATTTCATCCAGACTGTGGGTAACGTAGAGCACCGGAATATCGACCTGCTTCGCCAGCTTCTGCAGATAGGGCATCAGCTCGCGCTTGCGCGGCAGATCGAGCGAGGCGAGCGGCTCGTCCATCAGCAGAATATCGGGCGCGCTCAGCAGCGCGCGGCCAATGGCGACGCGCTGCTTTTCACCGCCCGACAGCGACAGCGGAAAGCGATCCAGCAGCGTTTCCAGCCCCAGCAGCGCCACCAGCGCGTCGAACTGCCCTTTCATCGCGGGCGACATGCCGTAGTGCAGATTGCCGCGCACGCGATAGTGTGGAAAGAGCCGTGCATCCTGAAATACATAACCGACGCGGCGTTTTTCCGGCGGCAGCATTACGCCCTTTTCTACGTCGAGCAGCACGCGGCCGTTCAGCGCAATCGTGCCGCGCTGCGGCTGCGTCAGACCGCTGATGGCGTTAATCAATGAGGTCTTGCCGGCGCCGGAGACGCCAAATAGCGCAGTAATCCCCTTTGCCGGGATCTGCGCGTCGATATCGAGCTGGTGATCCCCCAGCCGCTGTGAAAAATTCAGCGTCAGCATCAGGCACCCATCCTTTTACGGCCCCAGCGCGCCAGCCATTCTGAAATCAGCAGCGACAGCAGCGCCAGCGCGATGGCGATAACGCAGAGCCGCGCCGCCGCCCCCTCAGCGCCAGGGGTTTCAATCAGGGTAAACATCGCCAGCGGCAGCGTGCGCGTCTCCTGTGGAATATTAGAGACAAAGGTAATGGTAGCGCCGAACTCACCCAGCGAGCGGGCAAAGGCCAGCACGGTGCCGACGATAATGCCGGGCAGGGTCAGCGGCAGCGTGATGGTGAAGAACACGCGCCAGCGCCCGGCACCGAGGGTACGCGCCGCCTGCTCCAGCCGCAGATCCACCGCCTCCAGCGCCAGCCGGATGGCGCGCACCATCAGCGGAAAGGCGATCACCGCTGAGGCGAGCGCCGCGCCGCGCCAGCTAAAGGCGAAGCTAAAGCCGAACCAGTCATAGAGATACTGGCCAATCACGCCGCGCCGGCCCAGGCCTATCAGCAGCAGATAGCCCACCACCACCGGCGGCAAGACCAGCGGCAGATGAATAATGCTGTCGAGCAGCGATTTGCCTGGAAACTGGCAGCGCACCAGAATCCAGGCCGTAAGGATGCCAAACGGCAGGCTGAACAGCACCGCGATGCTGGAGACTTTCAGGCTAAGCACCACTGCCTGCCATTCGGGATCGCTGAGTATCATGCTTTTGGGGAGAATCCGTACTGTTTGAATACCGCGGCCGCCTGCGGCCCTTTCAGATAGTCATAAAACGCCTTTACCGCGGCGTTGCTATGCCCTTTTACCATTGCCATCGGGTATTCCACCGGCTTATGGCTGTCAGCCGGGAACGTGCCGACCACCTGAACTTTCTCGCTGGCCACCGCGTCCGAACCATAGACGATGCCGTAGGGCGTCTCATTGCGCTCAACCAGCGCCAGCGCGGCGCGCACATTATTGGCGCGCGCCAGCGACGGCGAGAGCTGCTCCCAGGCGCCCAGCTTCTGCAGCGCTTCCTGCGCGTAGATGCCGGCAGGCACATGGTCTGGATCGCCGACCGCCAGCCGCTCGCCTTTCAGCAGGTTTTTCCAGTCGGTCTGCTGATTCAGCGTCACCGACTGCGCGCCGGCGCTGCGCGGCGCCACCAGCACCAGCTCGTTGCCGAGCAGGGTCACGCGCGTGGTCTCCTCCATGCTCTTTTTCGCCACGGCGTCATCCATCCACTGCTGGTCCGCTGAGATAAAGAGATCGGCGGGTGCGCCCTGCTCAATCTGGCGCGCCAGGGTAGAAGAGGAGGCGAACGACGAGACCACCTCAACGCCGGTTTTCTTTTTATACTGCGTCGCAATCTCCTGCAGCGCGTTAGTCAGCGACGCGGCGGCGAAGACGGTAATTTTTTCAGCGGCAACCGCCTGACCGGCCAGCGTGACGCTCAGCGCGGCGGTAAGGCCCCAGCAACAGGATCGGAATGACATGGTGTTCTCCAGTTATGCGTTGTGTAAGTGATGATACAACGCGCGCCAGAACAGCGTGAAAAAATTATCGGCAGGAAAAGAAGAAGGTTGAGCAGGCACAATAAAAAACGCCCGCTCAGGCGGGCGTCAGGGAATTAACGGGCAGAGCGTGAAGCGTGTTCGCGGCGGCCAAATTTCGAGATGACGTTGAACACCTCGCCCAGACCATAAATCAGGCCCAGCATAATTGCCATCACCACCGGCACCATAATCACCGCCACAGCAAGGCTTTTTAACAGTTCCAGCATGGAAGTCTCACTCAGCAAAGCAAAAAAGTGATTGTAACGTCTGAGGAAAAAAACGCACTGCCCTTTTCGTGCTTTTACTTTTTGCGCCGCTCCCCGCTATGATCGTTGCATTTACCCGTTCTGGAGACGCCACTATGCAGGCTGAACTATCCCTGTCCATCCGGCTGCAGCAGAAGCTGTTCGCCGATCCGCGCCGCATGATGTTACTCAAGCGCATCCGCGAAACCGGCTCTATCAGCCAGGGCGCAAAGCTGGCGGGCATTAGCTACAAAAGCGCCTGGGATGCGATCAACGAGATGAACCAGCTGGCTGACGACGTGCTGGTGGAGCGCGCCACCGGCGGCAAAGGCGGCGGCGGCGCGCGGCTGACGCGCTACGGCGAACGGCTTATCCAGCTGTTTCAGCTGCTGGAACAGATTCAGCAAAAGGCGTTTGACGCGCTGCAAAACGACGCGGTGCCGCTCGACAGCCTGCTGGCGACCATCGCACGTTTCTCTCTACAGACCAGCGCGCGCAACCAGCTGTTCGGCACGGTCGTGGCCCATGACCAGCAGCATGTGGTACGGCATCTTCAGGTGCAGCTGGCCGACGGCGTCACCCAGCTAAAGGTGGCGCTGACCGAGCGCAGCGTGGCGCGCCTGCAGCTTGAGGCGGGCAAAGAGGTGCTGGTGCTGATCAAAGCGCCGTGGATTCAGATCAGCCGTGAAGCCTCTCAGGGGGATAATCAGCTGAGCGCGCAGGTAAGCCAGATTGAACCCGGCGAGCAGATGAGCGAAGTGCTGATGACCCTGCCGAGCGGCGAAACGCTCTGCGCCACGCTCACGAACCAACAGGTGCAGCAGCAGGATCTGCAGCCGGGCGCGCGCGTCACGGCGAGTTTTAATGCCGAACACGCGATTATCGCTACGCTGCTCTGACCTGCGCGCCATGATTTGACTTCCCTGGCGGCACTGGGTACAACCCGGTATTACAGTGCATAAAATGGGACACAACATGGCATTATTGCAAATTTCGCAAGGCACGTTTCGTCTTAGCGACACCCGATTACTTAACCTGAACGATCTCCGCCTGGCGGGCGGACAGAGCTGGGCCTTCGTCGGCGCCAACGGCAGCGGTAAGTCATCGCTGGCGCGCGCGCTGGCGGGCGAGCTGACGCCGGAAAAAGGCGACTTCACCAGCCAGTTCGCACGCCCAACGCGCCTGTCGCTGGAACAGCTGCAAAAGCTGGTCGCCGACGAATGGGAACGCAACAACACCGATCTGCTGAGCGAAGGCGAAACCGATACCGGCCGCACCGCGCTGGAGATTATTCAGGATGACGTGCAGGACGAGGTGCGCGCGCTGGCGCTGGCGGAGCGGTTCGCCATTGGCTACCTGCTCGACCGGCGCTTTAAATATCTCTCAACCGGCGAGACGCGCAAGGTGCTGCTCTGCCAGGCGCTGATGAAACAGCCCGATCTGCTGATCCTCGATGAGCCCTTCGACGGCCTGGACGTTGCCTCGCGCGCCAGCCTGACGGAGACGCTGGCGAACCTGCAGCAGCCCGATGTCGCGCTGGTGCTGGTGCTCAATCGCTTTGACGACATTCCCGGTTTTGTTCAGCAGGTCGGCGTGCTGGCGGAGTGTACCCTGACCCACGTCGGCGCGCGCGAGGCGATCCTCGCAGAAGCGCTGGTGGCGCAGCTGGCGCACAGCGAACGGCTGGAGGGCATGGCCCTGCCGGAGCCGGATCATCTCGATCGGCTTCCGCCGCTGGCAGAGGATACGCCGCGCGTTATCCTGCGCAACGGCGTGGTTCGCTACAACGATAAGGCGATCATTAACGGGCTGAGCTGGCAGGTCAACGCCGGTGAACACTGGCAGATTGTCGGACCAAACGGCGCCGGAAAATCGACGCTGCTGAGCCTGGTGACCGGCGATCACCCGCAGGGCTACAGCAACGATCTCTGGCTGTTCGGCATCAAACGCGGCAGCGGCGAAACCATCTGGGATATTAAACAGCATATCGGCTACGTCAGCAGCAGCCTGCACCTGGAGTATCGCGTCAGCGTCAACGTACGCACCGTGATCCTCTCCGGCTTCTTCGACTCCATCGGCCTCTATCAGGCCGCGTCGGAGCGGCAGAAGGCGCTGGCGCGGCAGTGGCTGGCGCTGCTCGGTATGGATAACGCGCTGGCGGACGCGCCGTTCCATAGCCTCTCCTGGGGCCAGCAGCGCCTGGTGCTGATCGCCCGCGCGCTGGTGAAGCATCCGGCGCTGCTGATCCTCGACGAACCGCTGCAGGGGCTGGATCCCATTAATCGCCAGCTGGTGCGCCGCTTCGTCGATATTCTTATCGGCGAGGGCCGCACCCAGCTGCTGTTCGTTTCGCACCACGCCGAAGACGCGCCGCGCTGCATTACCCATCGACTCAGCTTTGTGCCTGCCACCGAAGGCTACACCTGTCAGCAGGAGCGCCTGGCTTAACCCCGCGACGCCGCCTGGCGGCGTTTGCCTGTTCCCCCCGCGCAAGTGATGTAACCGCTACCATTGCTCCGCGCTTTTCTCCTGTTTATCCACCAGCAAAACGCTTTGAATAAGAATTTTCAGCTTGTGTAAACGATTCCATTTATCCAGACTTGATCACGCTTTACCGGGCGCTGATGTGCTACTTTTTAACCCTGCCTGTCTGGCTTTTTGACGTTAACCAGGACTCAACATGGAAAAATTTAACCCGGTCGATCATCCGCATCGCCGTTACAATCCGCTGATCGATCAGTGGATCCTCGTTTCGCCCCATCGTGCCAAACGTCCCTGGCAGGGCGCGCAGGAAACCCCTTCGCAAGAGAAGCTGCCGGCGCACGATCCCGACTGCTTTCTCTGCGCGGGCAATACGCGCGTCACCGGCGATAAAAACCCTGACTATAAAGGCACTTACGTTTTCACCAACGATTTTGCCGCGCTGATGACCGATACGCCGGAAGCGCCGGAGAGCAGCGACCTGCTGATGCGCTGCGAGAGCGCGCGCGGCACCAGCCGGGTTATCTGCTTCTCACCCGACCACAGCAAAACCCTGCCGGAGATGTCGCTGCCCGCGCTGGAAGAGGTGGTAAAAACCTGGCAGGCGCAGACCGCCGATCTCGGCCAGCACTATCCCTGGGTACAGGTTTTTGAAAACAAAGGCGCGGCGATGGGCTGCTCTAACCCCCATCCGCACGGCCAGGTATGGGCCAACAGCTTCCTGCCTAACGAAGCGCAGCGCGAAGATACGCATCAGCGTGCCTACTACGCCGCGCACCGTTCGCCGATGCTGGTGGACTACGCCGCGCGCGAACAAGCCGACGGCAGCCGTACCGTGGTTGAGACCGAACACTGGCTGGCGGTGGTGCCCTGGTGGGCGGCCTGGCCATTCGAAACGCTGCTGCTGCCGAAAGCCCATATCAAACGCCTCAACGACCTCTCGCCGGAACAGAGCGCGGATCTGGCGAAGGCGCTCAAGCAGCTCACCAGCCGCTACGACAACCTTTTCCAGTGCTCTTTCCCCTACTCCATGGGCTGGCACGGCGCGCCGTTCAACGGCGAAGAGAACGATCACTGGCAGCTGCACGCGCACTTCTACCCGCCGCTGCTGCGCTCGGCGACGGTTCGCAAATTTATGGTCGGCTACGAAATGCTGGCTGAAACCCAACGCGATTTAACGGCGGAACAGGCGGCGGAACGCCTGCGCGCCGTAAGCGATATTCATTTCCGCGAGGCACAATAATGTTGAAAACCACCACGCAGCAGATTTTCACCGATACCTTCGGCTATGCGCCGACCCACACCATTCAGGCACCGGGCCGCGTAAACCTGATTGGCGAACATACTGACTACAACGACGGCTTTGTGCTGCCGTGCGCCATCGACTATCAGACCGTTATCGCCTGCGCGAAGCGCGACGATCGTCAGGTGCGCGTCGTGGCGGTGGATTACGATAATCAGCAGGACAGCTTCTCGCTCGACGCGCCGATCCTCAGCGTAAAAGAGCCGATGTGGGCCAACTACGTGCGCGGCGTGGTGAAACACCTGCAGAAGCGCGACGCCAGCTTTGGCGGCGTTGATATGGTGATCGCCGGCAACGTACCTCAGGGCGCAGGCCTCAGCTCGTCGGCGTCGCTGGAAGTGGCGGTCGGCACCGTTTTCCAGCAGCTCTATCACCTGAAGCTTGACGGCGCGGCTATCGCCGTTAACGGTCAGGAGGCGGAGAACCAGTTCGTCGGCTGCAACTGCGGCATTATGGACCAGCTGATCTCCGCGCTGGGCAAGAAAGATCACGCCATGCTGCTCGACTGCCGCACCCTCGGCACTCGCCCGGTCTCAATGCCGAAAGATATCGCGGTGGTGATCATCAACTCTAACTTCCGTCGCAATCTGGTAGGCAGCGAGTACAACACGCGCCGCGAGCAGTGCGAAACCGGCGCGCGCTTCTTCGCCCAGCCGGCGCTGCGCGACGTGGATATCAATCAGTTCAAAGCGGTGGAGCATGAGCTGGATCCGCAGGTCGCGAAGCGGGTGCGTCACGTGCTGACAGAGAACGCCCGTACGCTGGAAGCCGCCGACGCGCTGAGCAGAGGCGATCTGAAACGCATGGGCGAGCTGATGGCGGAATCACACGCCTCGATGCGCGACGACTTCGAAATTACCGTTCCGCCTATCGACACCCTGGTTGAGATTGTTAAGGCGGAGATTGGCGAGCGCGGCGGCGTGCGTATGACCGGCGGTGGCTTCGGCGGCTGCGTGGTGGCGCTGATGCCGTTCGATCTGGTCGATAGCGTGAAGGCGGCCGTAGCGGAACAGTACGAGGCGAAAACCGGCATCAAAGAGACTTTTTACGTCTGCACCGCTTCAGAAGGAGCCGGCCAATGCTAAGCGACGTCAATTCACACGCGCCAGACGGTCAGCCGTGGCGCATTACCGTGCTGCGCAACGCCAGCGGCATGGTCGCAACCTTTATGGACTGGGGTGCCACCTGGCTGTCGGCGCGCGTGCCGATGCGTGACGGCAGCGTGCGCGAAGCGCTGCTCGGCTGCGCCACGCCGTCCGACTATCTGCATCAGGATGCCTATCTCGGCGCCACTATTGGGCGCTACGCCAACCGCATCAGGAAGGCGACGCTGGTGCAGCAGGGGATTCAGCTGACGGCGAACCAGGGCGAGCACCAGCTGCACGGCGGACCGCAGGGCTTTGACAAGCGCCGCTGGCAGATCGTCAGCCAGAGCGAGAACAGCGTGGTTTACCGTCTGGACTCGCCGGACGGTGACCAGGGCTATCCCGGCAACCTGCTGGCGCAGGTAAGCTATACGCTGGACGATGACAACTGCCTGTCGATCAGCTATCAGGCAGAGGTCGATCGCCCCTGCCCGGTCAACCTGACCAACCACGCCTACTTTAATCTTGATGCGCATCATGGCGACGCGCGCCAGCATCGCTTACAACTGCTGGCCGAACAGTATCTGCCTGTGGACAGCGACGGTATTCCCAACGCGCCGCTGAAAGCGGTGGCGGGCACCAGCTTCGATTTTCGCGCGGGCAAGAGCGTGGCGCAGGATTTTCTCGCCGATGCCGATCAGCAGGCCGTGAAGGGGTACGATCACGCCTTTCTGCTTAACAGCGCCGGCGACGCCAGCCAGCCTGCCGCGCATCTCTGGTCCGCCGATGGCGAACTGCAGCTGACCGTGACCACCGCCGCGCCCGCGCTGCAGTTCTATACCGGCAACTACCTGGCGGGAACGCGCGCGCGCGAACAGGAAAGCTATACTGCTTTTCAGGGCATTGCGCTGGAGAGCGAATTTTTACCCGATTCGCCGAACCATCCTGAATGGCCCCAGCCGTCATGCTGGCTGCAGCCGGGCGAGCGCTGGGAGTCGGTAACGCGCTATCGCTTCACGCCGCGCTGAGCCGCCGGCTGAAAAACGCGCAGTGCGTCGCCGACAGGCTTACACCCTGCGCCGTTTTCCGCTATGGTATGGCGCTATCCATGTGCCGCCGGGCGCGCGCGCCGGGTTGGTTGCAGCAAAGTTTCCATTATCAAAGAAACATTAAAGAGTTAAGGAGTTAACTATGGCCGTAACTAAGCTGGTTCTGGTCCGCCACGGCGAAAGTCAGTGGAACCAGGAAAACCGCTTTACCGGATGGTATGACGTGGATCTTTCTGATAAAGGTCGCACCGAAGCCAAAGCAGCCGGTCAGCTGCTGAAAAAAGAAGGTTTCGTCTTTGATTTCGCTTACACCTCCGTGCTGAAACGCGCCATTCACACCCTGTGGAATGTTCTCGATGAGCTGGATCAGGCCTGGCTGCCGGTTGAAAAATCCTGGCGTCTGAACGAGCGTCACTACGGTGCGCTGCAGGGCCTGGATAAAGCGGAAACCGCAGCCAAATATGGCGACGATCAGGTAAAACAGTGGCGTCGCGGCTTTGCGGTAACGCCGCCGGAGCTGGATCGCAGCGATGAGCGTTTCCCTGGCCACGACCCGCGCTATGCGAAGCTGAGCGCTGAGCAGCTGCCGACCACCGAGAGCCTGGCGCTGACTATCGATCGCGTTATCCCTTACTGGAACGAGAGCATTCTGCCGCGCATCAAGAGCGGTGAGAAAGTGATCATCGCGGCGCACGGCAACTCCCTGCGCGCGCTGGTGAAATACCTCGACAACATGAGCGAAGATGAGATCCTTGAGCTGAACATCCCGACCGGCGTGCCGCTGGTGTATGAGTTCGACGAGAATTTCAAACCGATCAAACACTACTATCTGGGCGATGCCGACGAGATCGCAGCTAAAGCTGCTGCCGTCGCTAACCAGGGTAAAGCAAAGTAAGCATTAGCTGAAATGTAAAAAGGCCAGACAATGTCTGGCCTTTTTTATGGCTGCGAATTGAATGTTGAAAACTATAAAGGCGCACGGCATTCAAAACGCGGTAAGCATGGACCGAAGAGCAAAGCGTCCCGCGCCAGGGATGGCGCGGGCCGAGCGAGCATGGATGCCTTGAGCGACTTTGCGATCGGTCCATGTTTGCCACGTCAGCACCTTGCTGTCCTTCGCTGTTAATCAGCCGCGGCGCTGCTTCACCGCTGCGGCCAGCTGGCGCAGCACCTTGTCGGTGTCACTCCAGCCGATGCAGGCGTCGGTAATGCTTTTGCCGTAGACCAGCGGCTCGCCGCTCTCCAGGCTCTGGTTGCCCTCAACCAGATGACTCTCAATCATTACGCCGATAATGCCGCGCTCACCGCCCGAAATCTGCGCTGACACATCATCCGCCACTTCCATCTGCTTCTGATACTGCTTGCTGCTGTTGGCGTGGCTAAAGTCGATCATCACCTGCTGCGGCAGACCGGCTTTCTCCAGCCCGGTTTTCACCGCGCTGACGTGCTGCGCGCTGTAGTTCGGCTCTTTGCCGCCGCGCAGAATAATATGGCAGTCGGCGTTGCCGCTGGTTTCGACAATCGCCGAGTGGCCATATTTGGTCACTGAGAGGAAACAGTGCGGCGAACCGGCGGCGTTGATAGCGTCGATCGCCACCTTGATGGTGCCGTCGGTGCCGTTTTTAAAGCCGACCGGACAGGAGAGCCCTGACGCCAGCTCGCGATGCACCTGCGATTCGGTGGTGCGCGCGCCGATAGCGCCCCAGCTCATCAGATCCGCCACATACTGCGGGGTAATCATATCGAGAAACTCGCCCGCCGCCGGCAGGCCGCTGTCATTGATCTCCAGCAGCAGCTGACGCGCCAGGCGCAGACCGTCGTTCAGCTGGAAGCTGCCGTCCATATAGGGATCGTTAATCAGTCCTTTCCAGCCAACGGTGGTGCGCGGCTTTTCAAAATAGACGCGCATGACCACTTCCAGCTCACCCTTCAGCTCGTCGCGCAGCTTCAGCAGGCGCGAGGCGTACTCTTTCGCCGCCTGCGGATCGTGAATGGAACAGGGGCCAATGACCACCAGCAGACGATCGTCTTCGCCCTGCAAAATCTGGTGGATCGACTCGCGCGCGCGGGCAACGGTGCGTGCGGCATTATCGGTTGCGGGAAACTTTTCCAGCAGCGCGACGGGAGGCAACAGCTCTTTAATATCGCGAATACGTAAATCATCATTCTGGTAATTCATAAATCATTCCATTTATTTCTGGCCCAACGCGCGTCGGGCACAACCCGTCCAATTTATCCCGTCGCGCCCGGAGTGTAAATTCAGGGCGCATCTTAAATACACGCGTGAAATTTGCATTTATAGGGTTCTCAGCTAGGCTTTTACATGTAAGCACTGAGGAATGCTTCGCTTACATTATTTATCCCTTCCGGACGACCTTTGGGTGAAATTAAATTTCGCCGGAATCTCTTTGCGTCAAACTGCACCATCGGGTTCAAAACAGCAGCTATCATTGATTACAGGAGCATAATGATGAATAAGTTTGCAATTATCTTTCTGACGGCAGCAATGACTTTAGGCAGCGGCGCGGCAATGGCCGACAATAACGGTACGGCTAACCAGGCGGCTGAAGCAGGCGCAGCAGCGGGCGGCGCGAAACAGAATCTTCCGCCGAATAATGTCGACAACAGCAAAATTAATAATACCGGCACCAATACCAATCCAGCGGCCAACGGCGGCACCACCAGCGGCAGCAACATGTCCGCCAGTGAAATGGATCAGAATAGCCAGTGTAAAGATGGCAAGTGCCCGGATATTAACAGCAAGGTGCAAACCAAAGAGGGCGGCGGCACGGTCGACCGCAAAACTGACGGCACCTCGCAGTAATATCTTCTGGAGAGCTTCGGCTCTCCATTATTTTTCTCTGCGTTAACTTCCGCTATGCTGGGGCAATGAATTCTGTCAGGAAATGTTCATGGCCTCGCTGTTGTTAATAGACGATCACCCGCTGGTCGAAGTGGCGCTGGAAGCCGCGCTCGACCGGGCACCCTTTCCCATCCATTTACGCTCCGCCGCCAGCGAACAGCAGGCGCGCCAGCTGCTGACGCAGCCCACTGATATTATCGTGCTGGATATCGGCCTGCCGGACGGTGACGGACTGGAGATCCTGCGTCGTCTCAAAATTCACTTCCCGCAGATTCCGGTGCTGATCTATTCGGCGCAGCAGAGCAGCCACTATGTGCGCAGCGCGCAGGCGCTGGGGGCGGCGGGCTACGTGGTCAAAAGCCAGCGGATGGAGCAGCTGCTGAGCGCAATTATCGCCGTGCTGGGGGGACAGCTCGCCTTTCCCCCCGAGGTAACCGCCCCTGCCCTGCCGCTTACCAGCAAAGAGCAGCAGGTGCTGGCGCTGCTGGCAAGCGGCCTCTCAAATCTGCAGATCGCCGAGCAGCTGCATATCAGCAATAAAACCGTCAGCACCCATAAAAAGAACATTCTGGAAAAAACCGGCGCGCGCTCCGTAGTGGAGCTGGCCGACCTGTGGAAAGCGCAGCAGTGAAACGATTTCTGCTGCTGCTGTTGCTTGCTCTGACGACTACGCTGGCCTGGGCCGAGCTCCGGCCGGTCAGCAGCCTGGATCTGCCGATGATGATGCCGGTCAGTGGCGCCGACGCGATGCAGGGAAAAACCCTGCAGGTCGGCCTGCTGGAGGAGAGCAACGCCCCCTGGACGATGCGCGTCGGTGACGAGCTTTATGGCCTGGACGCCGATGCGCTGGCCGCGCTGCATCAGCTCACCGGCGCCCGGTTTACGCTCAGGCTGTTCGCCGATCGCACGCAGCTGATGGCGGCACTGCAGAGCGGCCAGATCGATTTTGCGCTGGGCGCGCTGGCGAACCCGCTTCCGCCGGGCGTGTTGCACAGCGAAAGCTGGTTCAGCAGCCCGCTGCGCATCTATCGCAGCCAGCGCAACGCCCGCGCCGTGATGTTTAACAGCGAGAATGCGCAGCTTGCCATCAGCGAAGTCACGCTGGCGCAGCTGCCCGCGGCGGTGGCGCAGAAGCACCGCTGGCGCACCTACAGTAATGACCTGCAGGCGATCTCGACGCTGCTTAACCAGCAGAACGACTATGTGGTGGCGGATGAGATCAGCGCCAGCTTTCTGCTCAGCCAGCTGCAGCAGGGTGAAATCTATCAGATCGCTTCGCAGCTGGATGTTGGCCAGCTGACGCTGCGCGCGTTTGCGCGCGATGCAGCGCTTATCGACTGGCTGAATCAGAGCCTGCGCCAGCTGCCCGCCGAGCTGGCGACCACCCTGCAGTCGCGCTGGGGCGCGCCGCTGCCGCGCTATCAGGATACGCAGACTCTGATGCTGAGCGCGGCGGAGCGCGCATGGCTCAGCGCCCATCCGGTGATCTATTACGCGGCGGAGAGCGACAACGCCCCCTGGAGCTACCGTGACGGCAACGGCGCGGCGCGCGGCTACAGCGTCGATCTGCTCAACGCCATCGCGCAGAGCAGCGGCGTGCGCTTCGCGCCGCGCTGGGTCGCCGGTCCGCAGCAGGCTGACGAACTGCTGGCGCAGCGTCAGGTGATGCTGCGGCTGACGCAGCCGCTCAACGGCGACGCCTCGCAAAACGCCACGCTGCCGGTCTGGCGCGCCCTGTGGGGCATCTACAGCCGCCGCGACGCCAGCTTCAGCCGCTGGCACGATCTGGCGGGCAAGGGGGTCGGTATCCTGCGTGACGATGTCGCGACGCGGCTGCTGCCGCCGGAGGTGACACCGCAGGTGTTTGCCGATCGCGCCAGCCTGTATGAGGCGCTGGCAAACGGGCAGATCGACGCGCTGGCTGATAATGTGCTGTCGGCGCGCTGGCGCATCGCCGCGCGCTACGGCGATCGGCTGCGTCTCGCCTTTGCCGCCAGCGATATCGCCTGGCCAGTGGCGCTGGGCGTTGCCGCCGACCAGCCGCTGCTGCGTCCGCTGATCAACCGCGCGCTGCAGCAAATTCCCGTCGATACGCAGCGGCAGATGCGCGACGGCTGGCTGACGCCGCCGCAGCCGACCAATGCGATGACGATGCGTGCGCTACCCCAGCTGGTGCTGGCCGCGGCGGGCGTGGCCATCGTCGTGCTGCTGCTGCTGCTGGCGCGCCGTTACTGGCAGCAGCGGCGCGAACGTCTTCAGCGCCAGCAGGCCGAGCGCGCCAACGCGATGAAAAGCCAGTTTCTCGCCACCGTCAGCCATGAGCTGCGCACGCCGATGCAGGCGATCCTCGGTTTGCTGGAGCTGGAAAAAACGCGCTCCACCAACCTCTCGCTGGTCTACAGCAGCGCCCGCTCGCTGCTGACGCTGCTGAACGATCTGCAGGATCACGCGCGCATTGAGAGCAACAGCTTTACCCTTGCGCCGCGTCCGCTGGCGCTTAGGGCGTGGCTGGCACAGCAGCAGCGTTTTTATCACCCGCTGATGCGCGTGGGCGGCCCGACGCTGATCGTCGAGGCGCTGACGCCGCTGCCGGAATGCGTGCTGATCGATGCGGATCGGCTGCAGCAGGTGATCAATAACCTGATGACCAACGCGCTGAAATTTACCGCCCAGGGCGAAATTCGCCTGACGCTCGCCGCCGGCGAGCAGCTGATATTTAACCTGCGCGACAGCGGCAGCGGCATTCCGCCGGAAGAGCAGCCGAAGCTGTTCGACCCCTGGTATCAGGCGCCGTCGGGCAAAAAGGTGTCGGTGCAGGGCAGCGGTCTGGGCCTGTTTATCTGCCGCGAGATCGTGCAGCGCATGGGCGGCGATATCGCGCTGCGCTCACAGCCAGGCCAGGGTACCGACGTCACGGTGACGCTGCCGCTGGCGCGCTGCGAGGCCGCGCTGCAGGAGAGCGCCGCGCTGCCCCGCTACGCCGCGCTGCGCTGCGCCATCGTTGACGATCACCCCGCCAATCTGATGGTGCTGCAGCAGCAGCTGGCGCGCTTCGCCGTGGAGGCGGACTGCTTCGCCGACGGGCGCGCCCTGCTGCGCGCCGATGCAGAGCGCCCCTACGATCTGCTGTTTATCGATCAGATGATGCCGCGGCCGGATGGCCAGCTGCTGTTGAGGCTGCTGCGCCGCCGCGATGGTCAGCGCCAGCGCACCGCGCTGCGGGTGCTCTGCTCCGCCGACGCGCAGCTGCTGAGCCTGCCGCTGCAGGCAAACGAGCGCGTACTGATTAAGCCGGTGCAGCTCAGCGATCTCGCCGCGCTGCTGGCGCATTTCGACCAGGATCCGCTGGCGGCGCTGGATGACAATCTGCGCCAGCTGGCGCAGCAGAGCGAAAAATTTCTGGCCCGGCTCAGCCAGACGCTGCGCGACGCGCTGAACAACGACGTGGCGCGCCTCACGGCGGCGCGCGCGGCGGGCGACTGGTCGCAGCTGGCGGAGGCGGCGCACCGCATGAAGGGGAGCTGGCTGCTTATCGGTCTGGAGCAAGGTGCCGAACTCAGCCAGCGGCTGGCAGATCGCGCCAGAGAGCAGCAGGACGCGCCGGATGAATGGGATTTGCTACTATTACTCACCAACAGGTTACTGATAAAACTGGACTCTTATGGCTCATAACCACACTCACAGCGCGCCGGCGGGCAATCGCAAACGCCTCGCGGCCGCTTTCGCCGTCACGGCAATTTTTATGCTGGCGGAGGCGGTCGGCGGCTGGATCTCCGGCTCGCTGGCGCTGCTGGCCGACGCCGGGCATATGCTTACCGACGCCGCCGCGCTGCTGATGGCGCTGCTGGCGGTGCAGTTCGCCCAGCGCAAGCCTAACGCGCGTCATACCTTTGGGCTGCTGCGTCTCACCACGCTGGCCGCCTTCGTCAACGCTATCGCCCTGCTGGTAATCACCGCCCTGATCGTCTGGGAGGCGCTGCGCCGCTTTTATCAGCCGCAGCCGGTGACCGGCGGGCTGATGCTCGGCATCGCGGTCGCGGGCCTGCTGGCCAACCTGCTCTCATTCTGGCTGCTGCATCACGGCAGCGAAGAGAAGAACCTGAACGTGCGCGCCGCCGCGCTGCACGTTATGGGCGACCTGCTCGGCTCGGTTGGGGCAATTGTCGCAGCGCTGATTATCCTCTATACCGGCTGGACGCCCATCGACCCGATTCTGTCGCTGCTGGTGTCACTGCTGGTGCTGCGCAGCGCCTGGGCGCTGCTGCGCGAGAGCCTGCATGAGCTGCTGGAAGGTGCGCCAGAGGTGATTAACGTTGAGAAGCTGGCGCGCGACCTGACGCTGAATATTCCGGAAGTGCGCAACGTGCACCATGTGCACGTCTGGCAGGTCGGCGAGAAGCCGGTGGTGACGCTGCATGTGCATGTGATCCCGCCTTACGATCACGATGCGCTGCTGCAGCGCATCCACCGCTATCTGCACCAGAAGTATCAGATTGGACACGCCACGGTGCAGATGGAGTATCAGCCGTGCGCCACGCCCGACTGCGAGCTGGGCTTTGACGACGACGGCTCAGACGCGGCGCACCACCATCATCATCATCACGGCGAACAGGCGCATCATCACTGACGCGCCAGCGCGCGCGAGCCATGCTGGCGCGCGCTCGCTATCCACATCCGCGATCCGTTCAGGGCGATCAGCGTCAGGATGGCGTACTCCAGCGACATGGCGTATACACCCTGACGCGCAAAGATCATCACGCTGATAACGTTGATCACCACCCAGAGCAGCCAGTTTTCGACATATTTGCGCGTCATCAGGATCATCGCCACGATTGAGAGCACCATCATGCAGGCGTCCCAGAACGGGAAGGCGTCGGGCTGCAGCGTCGGCATCGCCACCTGCAGGCCGAGCGCGTTCATCAGCGACACGGCGATCTGCGTCAGAAAGGCGAAAACCGGATCGATATAGCGCGTCATCAGCGCAATGGCGATAACGCAGACCGCGCCCCACCCTAGCGCCTTCGGCAGCGGCAGCCAGCGGATTTTCAGCGCCGCCTGGCGATCGTCGGTCTGCCGGCTCCAGGCGTACCACCCATAGACGTTGGCGACGAAAAAGAAAAGCTGCAGCAGCAGGCTGGCGTAGAGCTGGATCTGAAAGAAGATGGCGGCAAACAGCGTGACGTTAATCAGGCCGAACGGATAGTTGATCACTTTCTCCAGGCTGGCGAGCCAGATGCAGAGCAGACCCGCCAGCGTGCCGATGGCTTCAATCCAGGAGAGATCGTAGCCGCCCGCGCCAAGCGGGATATGGACCAGGATATTGCTTGTGCTGAAAAAATCCATCATGCGTTCCTCAGGCGTTCCCTTTTACCTTCAGTTTAAGTGCCGCAGCAAAAGAGAGCATGCGGTTGAGCGGCAATAATGCCGCCTCGCGCAGCGCGGCATCAACCTCTATTTCATGCTGCGCGCCGCCCTGCTCCAGCCCGTCGGCGATCGCTTTCAGGCCGTTCATCGCCATCCACGGGCAGTGGGCGCAGCTGCGGCAGGTCGCCCCTTCGCCCGCGGTCGGCGCTTCCAGCAGGGTTTTTTCCGGCACCGCCTGCTGCATTTTGTAGAAGATACCGCGATCGGTCGCCACGATCATTTGCGGATGCGGCAGCCGCTGCGCCGCCTGAATCAGCTGGCTGGTCGATCCCACCGCGTCGGCGAGATCGACCACCGCCTGCGGCGATTCCGGATGCACTAGCACCGCCGCGTCGGGATAGAGCGCCTTCATACGCAGCAGCGCCTGGGTTTTGAACTCGTCATGCACAATGCAGGCGCCCTGCCAGCAGAGCACGTCCGCGCCGGTTTTCTGCGTGACGTAGCGGCCGAGGTGGCGATCCGGCGCCCAGATGATTTTTTCGCCCAGGCTGTCGAGATGGTCGATCAGTTCAACCGCGATGCTGGAGGTGACCACCCAGTCGGCGCGCGCCTTGACCGCCGCCGAGGTGTTGGCGTAGACCACCACGGTGCGGTCGGGATGGGCGTCGCAGAAGGCGGTGAACTCGTCGATGGGACAGCCCAGATCGAGCGAACACTCCGCCTGCAGCGTTGGCATCAGCACGGTTTTTTCCGGGCTGAGGATTTTGGCGGTTTCGCCCATAAAACGCACCCCCGCCACCAGCAGCGTCGACGCCGGATGCGCGCTACCGAAGCGCGCCATCTCCAGCGAGTCCGCCACGCAGCCGCCGGTCGCTTCCGCCAGCGCCTGAATTTCCGGGTCGGTGTAGTAGTGAGCCACCATCACCGCGTCGCGCTCTTTAAGCAGGCGTTTGATTTTGCTCAGGTAAAATTCTTTTTCGTCGCCGCTGAGGCGCGCGGGTTTTGCTGGAAAGGGCCAGGCTGCGTTTTCTGTATCGAATAAAGCACTCATCACACCGCTCTCGTTTTATCAAATGAACGAAAATCGCTGAAAATGGCGAAAACCTGCGTTCAGCCCGCCATCATGTTTTATATGCTAAACAAGATAGCGGAAACGCGCAGCGGTGTCGTGCTCTTTTTATACGCGCGGCGGTGAAGGCTCCTCGGCAAACAGCGGCAGCACCGCCGCCTTTTGCGGCATTTCCAGATCCAGCAGAAAGGCTTTTACCTCCAGGCCGCCGGCAAAACCGGTCAGCTTGCCGTTGGCGCCGATGACGCGATGGCAAGGCGCGACGATCGAGATCGGGTTTCTGCCGTTGGCCGCGCCGACCGCGCGCACCGCCTGCGGATGGCCGATCTGGCGGGCGATTTCGCTGTAGCTGCGCGTTTCGCCAAAGGGGATCGCCACCAGCGCGCTCCACACTTTTTTCTGAAACTCGGTGCCGACAAAGTCGAGCGGCAGCGTGAAGGCGCGGCGCTCGCCGGCAAAGTACTCCCGCAGCTGGCGTTCCGCCTCCATCAGAATCGGATGCGCCTCGTCGCGCGTTTGCGGCAGAAAGCGCGCGCCGTGCGGGTCGTCATTTTTCCAGAGGATGCCTGCAAGCCCGCGTTCGCTCGCCACCAGCTTCAGCTCGCCCACCGGCGTGGAGACAAGTTTGTAGTGATACATAATGCTGTTCTCCCTGTTTAAGACATCCGCTATTGTCGCATTTTAGCCATACTGCGCTGGCCGTTTTCGGCCACCAGACTAAACTGCTTTGCTGTCCGAAAACAGCGAGTCTGCATCAGAAAGCGGGTATAGGCTCTGTTTATTTGCAGGAGTCACTATGTTCGATCCTGAGATTGCTTATCAGGCGCTTACCTCGCGCGATACCCGTTTCGACGGCGTGTTTTTCGTCGGCGTTACCTCGACCGGCATCTACTGCCGCCCCATCTGCCCGGTTAAAGCGCCGCAGCAGAAGAACTGCCTGTTTTTCGCCAGCGCCGAAGCGGCGGAGAAGGCCCATTTCCGCCCCTGCCTGCGCTGCCGCCCCGAGCTTGCGCCGGGCAATGCGCCGGTCGATCAGCCTCACCGCGTGGCGGACAGGCTGATTCAGCGCATCGAAGAGGGCATGCTGGAGGAGAGCGAAGGGCTGGAGGCGATCGCCGCCGAGTTTGGCGTCAGCCTGCGCCAGCTGCGCCGCATCGTGCAGCAGGAGCTGGGCGTGTCGCCGCTGGAGCTGAAGCAGACGCGGCGCATGCTGCTGGCGAAGCAGCTGCTGACGGAGACGCAGCTGCCGGTGACGGAGGTTGCCTATGCCAGCGGCTTTAGCAGCCTGCGCCGCTTTAACGATGTGTTTCGGGCGCGCTATCGCCTGACGCCGAGCGCGCTGCGCAAAGGCGTCAGCGCCTCGACGCGCGCGCAGCCGGGCGACAGCACCACCCTGCTGATGGTCTACCGGCCGCCCTACGACTGGCAGGCGATGCTGGCCTTTTTGCAGACCCATGTGATGAAAGAGGTCGAGGCGGTGCAGGAGGACGCGTACCGCCGCACCGTGGCGCTGGGCCGCTGCCGCGGCTGGATCAGCGTGTCGCATCTGCCGCAGAAGAGCGCGCTGCAGCTGACGTTTTCTACCTCGCTGACGCCGGTGCTGCCGCTGCTGCTGCGCCGCCTGCGCGATCTGTTCGACCTTAACGCGCAGCCGCAGCTGATTGCTGCCCGACTGGCGCAGGATGCGCTGCTGGCACCAGGCCTGGCGCGCCAACCCGGCCTGCGCGTGCCGGGCGCATTCGACGCCTTTGAGCTTGGCGTGCGCGCCATTATCGGTCAGCAGGTGACGGTGAAGGCCGCGACCACCGTGAGCAGCCGTTTTGCCGCCGCCTTTGGCGAGCCCTGCGTGACCCCCTTTGCCGATTTGACGCGCTACGCCGCGCTGCCGGAGCGCGTCGCCAGCCTGACGGTGGACGACGTCGCGCCGCTCGGTATCGTCAGCGCGCGTTCACGCGCCATTATCGCCTTTGCGCAGGCGTGCGCCGGGGGATCGCTGCGCTTTAACGCCACGCAGTCGCCGGAGGCGGTGATGAAGCAGCTGGTGGCACTGCCGGGCATCGGCCCCTGGACGGCGCACTATATTGCAATGCGCGCCCTGCGCTGGCCGGACGCGTTTCCCAAGGAGGATATCGCTATTCGTAATAATCTGGGCGGCCTGAAGCCCGCCGAGGCGGAGGCGCGTTCGCAGCAGTGGCGTCCGTGGCGCAGCTATGCGGTGATGCATATCTGGGAGAATCTCACCGCAGCAAAGGCGAAGAAAGAATCTTAACGAGGCGCAGGATAGCCATAGCTGCAGGTATAGTGCGCGGCGCAGAGGTAGCGAGCGCGATCGCAAAGGAATCCCACATCCCTGTGGGTCGTGCAGGATTTGCCTCGGCCCGTCCAGGGCCTCGCCCTGCGGGTGATGCTGCGCATCAGCCTGAATCGCCTCGGCGATTCAGTCGAACCTGCGCAGCTTCTCATCCTGCACGCTAGCCTGCGTGCGCACAGAAACGAAAAAAGCGCCCAGTGGGCGCTTCTTTCTGAATTGGTGGGTCGTGCAGGATTCGAACCTGCGACCAATTGATTAAAAGTCAACTGCTCTACCAACTGAGCTAACGACCCGCTCGGGGCTTACAACCCGCAAACCTGAAGCCTGCGTAAAGATGGTGGGTCGTGCAGGATTCGAACCTGCGACCAATTGATTAAAAGTCAACTGCTCTACCAACTGAGCTAACGACCCATCTTTAGGTTGTGAAGCAATGCTGAAGTTTCGCAGCAACAGAGAAGAAAACCTGTTCGCTGAGAAGATGGTGGGTCGTGCAGGATTCGAACCTGCGACCAATTGATTAAAAGTCAACTGCTCTACCAACTGAGCTAACGACCCATCTTCAGGCTTGCCAGACACATTTGCAATCTGTCCCGGCAACGGCGGCATATATTACTGATTTACCGAGGTAGCGCAACCCTTATTTTCCACCAGCAGCGTCAACTGCTTACCTTTCATGCTGCCAGACCAGAAATCAGGCAAATTCCGGTGCTGGCTGCACAAATTACAGCCCGTCGAGACGTTTTTGCGCCTGCTTTGCCGAATCGGTATTGGGGTAAAGTTTTATCACCTGCTGGAAAACGGCCTTAGCTTTCGCCGTGTCCTTTTTCTCCTGCATGATAACGCCAACCTTTAACAACGCTTCAGCCGCCTTCGGCGACTTCGGGTAATTTTTAACCACGGTGGCGTAATAGTACGCCGCGTCGTCTTTTTTACCCTTGTTGTAGTTCAACTGACCCAGCCAGTAATTGGCGTTCGGCTGGTAGGTCGAGTCAGGATAGCGCTTGACCCACGCCTGCAGCGCGGTAATCGCCTGGTCATACTGTTTTTTTTCCAGAATCAGCGCCACTGCGGCGTTATAGTCGCTGTTGGCGTCGCCGCTCTGCACCGGCGCGCCTGATGAGGCTGCTGCCGCGCCGCCTGCGTCTGCCGCTGCGCCGGTATCGGCGCTCGCCGCTGGCGCATCCGTGCCGCTTTGCGCCGCGCTGTTCGAGCCGCTGCTGCTCAGGCTGTCGATCTGCTGATAGAGCTGCTTCTGCCGCTCGATAACCTGATTAAGCTGGTAGCTGTTTTGCTGGATTTGCCCGCGCAGCGAATCGATATCGCTTTGGTTGTCACTCATCTGCTGCTGCAGTTGCTGCAGAAGCTGAGCCTGGGCGTTGGAAATGCGTTCAAGAGTGGTGACGCGGTCTTCGACCGAGCCAGAGCCGACGTTACTGATTGATGCCTGGGCATTAGCGGCCCAGGGGGCCGCTACGCCAACCAGTAACGACAGACCCAACAGGTGAAGTCTGAAGTTACTAATCATGTGATTCTCTTAGTAGACCAGAACGGCACGACGGTTTTTAGAGTAAGCCGCTTCGTCATGACCCAGAACAGCCGGTTTCTCTTTACCGTAAGAGACGATAGACATCTGGTCAGCCGACACGCCTTTGCCCTGCAGGTACATCTTCACGGCGTTAGCACGACGCTCGCCCAGTGCGATGTTGTATTCCGGCGTACCGCGCTCATCCGCGTGACCTTCGATGGTCACTTTGTATGACGGGTTGCTGCGCAGGAAGGCTGCGTGCTGATCCAGCATCTGAGCGTAGTCAGACTGCACGTCATACTTGTCCAGACCGAAGTAGACGATGTTGTTCTGCTGCAGCTGCTGCATCTGCAGACGCGCCTGCTCGTCAGAAGACATGTTGCCGTTGCCGCTGCCGTTCATGCCAGCACCGTTGCCGTAAGCGCCGTCAGCGCCCATGCCAGTCTGGTCATTGTTGTTGTTTTTGTGTGAGCTACAAGCGGCTACAGCCAGAACCGGCAGAGCCAGCATCAACCCTTTCAGCACTTTGTTCAGTTGCATTTTTTTATCCTGTTATATTGTTTATCATACATTTAACCCCCTGCTGCGCAGGGGACCTATGCATTACAGATACGGCGACCAGGCAGGTGATTTTACCTGTCCATCAGTTGCCGGAAGACGCGCTTTGAAACGCCCATCTGTTGATACCAACTGCAACACGGAACCCATCCCCTGAGTAGAGCTATAGATTACCATCGTGCCGTTAGGAGCCAGACTTGGCGATTCATCCAGGAACGTGCTCGTTAACGTTTGAACGGCTCCCGTTACCAGATCCTGTTTGGCGACATGCTGAGCGCCACCGGCGCTGCTGATCATCACCATGGTTTTACCATCGGCAGAGACATCCGCATCCTGGTTTTGTGAACCTTCCCAGGTAATACGTTGTGGCGCACCGCCGTTGATACCAATTTTATAAATTTGAGGCGCTCCAGCCTGATCCGAGGTGTACGCCAGCGTCTGGCTATCCGGGAACCAGCTCGGTTCTGTGCTGTTGTAGCGACCGTCGGTGATTTGACGCGTCTGGCCGGAGGCCAGGTCCATCACATAGAGGTTCAGGCTGCCTGTTTTTGACAGCGCGAAAGCGAGTTTCGTCCCATCCGGCGAGAAGGCCGGCGCGCCGTTATGACGCGGGAATGAGGCAACCTGGCGAATAGCGCCGTTTGACAGCGTCTGCACCACCAGCGCCGATTTACCGCTTTCAAAGGTCACGTAGGCCACTTTGCTGCCGTCTGGCGACCAGGCCGGAGACATCAGTGGCTGAGGCGAGCGGTGCACCACAAACTGGTTAAAGCCATCGTAGTCAGAGACGCGCAGCTCATACGGGAACTGGCCGCCGTTGGTCTGCACCACGTAGGCGATACGGGTACGGAACGCGCCCTTAACGCCGGTCAGCTTTTCGAACACTTCGTCGCTGGCGGTGTGCGCAGCATAGCGCAGCCACTGTTTAGTAACTTTGTAAGAGTTCTGCGCCAGAACGGTTCCCGGCGCGCCGCCGGTGTCCACCAGCTGATAGGCAACCTGATAGCTGCCATCTGGATTCGGCGTGACCTGACCAACGACCACCGCATCGATACCCAGCGCGCTCCAGGCGGCAGGCTGAACTTCCTGCGCGCTGGTCGGCTGCTGCGGCAGACGTGAACGATCGATGGGATTGAATTTACCGCTGTTGCGTAAGTCAGCAGAGACGATGCCGCCAACATCCTCAGGCGCGGCGCCTGAGCCAGCCCATTTAAACGGCACCACACCAATTGGGCGCGCGGTGTTTACGCCCTGCGTAATTTCAATGCGTACTTCTGCGTGGAGCATTGCCGCCCACAGCAGAACAAAAAAACCTAAGGTTACACGAAGTGCCTGCTTCATCTTTTCTCCCTTACCTGAACCTGAGTTCACGATAATTCGCACAGTTCCTGAAAAACACGAGTATTCATTAAGTACGGCAAGCTAACCTTAGTCCAACCTGCCGTGGGTTACTGCATTATTCCGGTTTGAAACGCATCGGCGCGTTTTTAAACACTTCATAGACTGCTTGCGATGGCGGCTTAGGAATACGAGCCTGCTTCGCGGCAGCAATCGCCGCCTGGCATAACGCCGGGTCGCCACCTTCAGATTTAACGTCAATCAGCAAACCATCGGGCGCCAGCTTGATACGCAGGTTACACTCTTTCCCCTTATAAGTATCAGCATCGTAGAAGCGGCTCTGAATCGCGCCCACAACCTGCCCCAGATAAGAGTTGATCTCTGCGCCTGACGCGCCGGCTTTCTTCTGATTGCCCTGCCCTGCCGCGCCGCCGCCAGCGGTGCCACTTTTCGGCGCATTCTTACCAGAGGTCAGGCCGCCAAGCAGATCGTCGACGTCGCTGCTGTTTTTCGCCGCTTCCGCCGCCGCTTTTTTCTTCGCGTCGGCGGCAGCCTTCGCTTTCGCGGCCGCATCGGCTTTGGCTTTCGCCTCGGCCGCCGCTTTCTCTTTAGCGGCTTCCGCTTTTTCTTTTGCTTCCTGCGCCGCCTTCTCTTTGGCCGCTTCAGCTTTCTCTTTCGCTTCCTGCGCCGCCTTCTCTTCGGCCGCTTCAGCTTTCTCTTTCGCTTCCTGCGCCGCCTTCTCTTTGGCCGCTTCAGCTTTCTCTTTCGCTTCCTCGGCCGCTTTGGCCTTCGCCTCCTGCGCCGCTTTGGCTTTCGCCTCCGCTGCGGCTTTCGCCTTCGCATCGGCTGCTGCTTTTGCCTCGGCTACCGCTTTCTCTTTGGCGGCGGATGCGGCGGCGGCTTTCGCCTGCTCTTCCGCTTTTTTCTTCGCGTCGGCAGCAGCCTGTTTCGCCTGCTCTTCCGCCTTCTGCGCCGCCTCGGCAGCCGCCTTGGCCTGCGCCTGCGCTTCCGCTTTCGCATCAGCTTTCGCCTGCGCCGCGGCCGCCTCAGCCGCTTTCTGCTGCTCCTGCGCTGCTTTGGCTGCGGCTTCCGCCTGTTTCTGCTGCTCAGCCTGCGCTTTCGCCGCTTCCTGCGCCTGCAGGCGCTCTTTTTCCAGCGCTTTCAGACGCTGCTGTTCCGCGGCCTGCTTCTGCTGCAGCTCTTCAGCCTGCTGCTGCGCCTGTTTCTCACGCTGCTTCTCGGCGCGCTGGCTGTCGCTTTTCTGGTTCTGCTGACGATTGTACTGCTCGACCACGGCGCCGGGATCGACCATTACCGCGTCGATGTCGCTGCCGCCGCCGCCGCCGCTCGCCTCAATCTTCTCGTTGAACGAGCTCCAGATCAGCAGGGCGATCAGCACCACGTGCAGAGCCACCGATATAATTATCGCGCGCTTTAACTTCTCGTTTTGCTCGGTTGCCTTCGACACACTCGGTTCCCAAAAAACGGTTCGACTTTAAATCGGCTGCGTCATCAAACCGACAGATTTAACGCCTGCCTGGTGCAGCAGGTTGAGCGCTTTAATAATTTCGTCATAGGGCACATCCTTCGCGCCGCCGATTAAAAAGACGGTTTTCGGATTCGCCTCGATGCGACGCTGCGCCTCGCTTACCACCTGCTCCGGCGGCAGCTGCTCCATACGATCGTGATCCACCACCAGGCTGTACTGGCCAACGCCCGAGACCTCAACGATGACCGGCGGATTATCGTCGCTGGAGACCGTTTTCGAATCGGTGGCGTCCGGCAGATCCACTTCTACGCTCTGGGTAATGATCGGCGCTGTCGCCATAAAGATCAGCAGCAGCACCAGCAGGACGTCGAGCAGCGGAACGATATTGATTTCCGATTTCAGGTCGCGGCGGCCGCGACCACGTACTCTGGCCATGGGTTACCTCCGCTTACTTCGCGCTGTCGCTGGAGAAGGCCTGACGGTGCAGGATGGCCGTAAACTCTTCCATAAAGTTGTCATAGCCCTGCTCCAGCTTGTTAACGCGCTGGTTCAGTCGGTTGTAGGCCATTACCGCCGGAATTGCCGCAAAGAGGCCGATCGCGGTGGCGATCAGGGCTTCAGCGATGCCGGGTGCAACCATCTGCAGCGTCGCCTGTTTCACCGCGCCCAGCGCGATAAAGGCGTGCATAATGCCCCATACGGTGCCGAACAGGCCGATATAGGGACTGATAGAGCCGACGGTGCCGAGGAAAGGAATATGGTTTTCCAGCGTTTCCAGCTCGCGGTTCATCGAGATGCGCATTGCGCGGCTGGCCCCCTCCACCACCGCTTCAGGCGCGTGGCTGTTGGCGCGGTGCAGACGGGCGAACTCTTTAAAACCGGCGTAGAAGATCTGCTCTGAACCGCTCAGCTCTTCGCGGCGCCCCTGACTCTCCTGATAGAGACGCGACAGCTCGATGCCGGACCAGAATTTATCTTCAAAGGCTTCCGCCTCGCGTCCCGCCGCGTTCAAAATTCGGGTGCGCTGAATAATGATGGCCCATGAGGCAATGGAAAAGCCGATCAAAATCAACATGATAAGTTTGACCAGAAGGCTCGCCTTCAGGAACAAATCAAGAACGTTCATGTCAGTCACTGCTTGAACTCCGCGACAATAGACTTGGGAAGCGCAATCGGCTTCATAAGATGTGGGTTAATGCAGGCAATCAGGACTTCTGCTTCATTCAGGACTCTGCCTTCTGCATTCACGATACGCTGGGAAAATGTCATGGTTGCGCGCGTCATCGCGGTCACTTCGCTCTGGATCTCCAGAAGGTCGTCAAGACGCGCCGCCGCAACATAGTCCACCGTCATGCGCCGCACCACAAAAGCCACCTGCTGTTCCAGCAGCCTTTGCTGATTGAAATGGCGCTGACGCAGCATTTCGGTACGTGCTCGTTCATAAAAAGCGATATAGCTGGCATGGTAAACCACGCCACCAGCATCGGTGTCTTCGTAATAGACCCGAACCGGCCAGCGAAACAGCGTTGTACTCACTCTACATCCCGGTCTCGTTTTTAAACGTTGCTACTATACGCAAGAGATTTGGGGTTGGGAATGGGATGCCAGAGCCAGGAGAAAATAATTATCGGAAGGTAACAATCAGAAGGATTTTCAGTAGATTTCTTGACCTGCCGCTGACAATACCCCACGACCAGCGGCGGAAATTGCTCGTCAGCGCCAGAACCAGTAGAGCGCAAACAGCAGAACGATCAGGGCCACCAGCGGCGAGAAGAGCGCCTGCCAGCGCGTGCGACGCGGATGAAAGCCTGTGCCGTGGATCACGCCAGCGCAGACCGCCCAGATAACCAGAATGCCCTGCCAGACCGACAGCGTGCTGGTGTGCGCGGCGTAGCGCGAGGGATCCCAGAATAAGCAGCCCGCAACAATCAGCGCCAGGATGAGCGAAAGGGCCCGCAAGGGCCCTTTGTTCATCAGACGGTATGACGTCCGAATCAGTTTGCGCATCAGGCGCGCTCGTCCTGCGCGGCGCTATCTTCAACGTGCTCCAGCGCCAGCGCGGTGATGATGCCGAAAGCGCAGGCCAGCAAGGTGCCGAGAATCCAGGCAAAGTACCACATGCGTCGTCTCCTTAATCAGTAGAGAGAGTGCGTATTGCGCTCAATATGTTCTTTAGTAATACGCCCGTACATCTTGTAGTAGCACCAGCTGGTGTAGGCCAGAATAATCGGGACGAAGATAATGGCGGCAAAGGTCATCACCGTCAGGGTGCGCTGGCTCGAGGTGGAGTCCCACATTGTCAGGCTCATGCCGGGTTCAATGCTCGACGGCATGATAAAGGGAAACAGCGCGATGCCGGCGGTCATAATCACGCACGCCAGCGTCAGCGACGAGCTGATGAACGCCCAGCCCCCCTTCTCGCAGCGCGAGAAGATCACCGTCAGCAGCGGCAGCACCACGCCGAGCAGCGGGAAGAGCCATAGCACCGGCATATGGTTAAAGTTCGCCAGCCAGGCGCCCGCCTCGCGCACCACGGTTTTACCCAGCGGGTTCGACGCCGCGTGGTGATCGATGGCGCTGGTAATGACGTAACCGTCGATGCCATATTTCACCCAGACGCCCGCCAGCGCGAAGCAGACCAGCATCACCAGCGCCGCCACCTGCGCCACCGCGCGCGACCGCAGGTGCAGCTCGCCCTCGGTACGCATCTGCAAATAGGTCGCGCCCTGCGTCAGGATCATCGTCACGCTGACCACGCCCGCCAGCAGCCCGAACGGATTGAGCAGCTGGAAGAAGTTGCCGGTATAGTCGAGGCGCAAAAATTCATCCGCATGGAACGGCACGCCCTGCAGCAGATTGCCGAACGCCACGCCAATAACCAGCGGCGGCACAAAGCTGCCGATGAAAACGCCCCAGTCCCACATGCCGCGCCAGCGCATATCTTCAATTTTAGAACGATAATCGAAACCCACTGGACGAAAAAAGAGTGACGCCAGTACCAGAATCATCGCCACATAGAAGCCGGAGAAGGCGGCGGCATAGACCATCGGCCAGGCGGCAAACAGCGCGCCGCCGGCGGTGATCAGCCAGACCTGGTTGCCGTCCCAGTGCGGCGCGATGCTGTTGATCATAATGCGGCGTTCGGTGTCGTTGCGCCCCATCAGACGCGTCAGCATGCCGACGCCCATATCAAAGCCGTCCGCCACGGCGAAGCCCACCAGCAAGATGCCGATCAGCAGCCACCAGACAAAGCGCAGAACTTCATAATCAAACATGGTTGCTCTCCTTAACCGCGTGCCGGCTCAGCCGCCGTTGCGACCTGCTCATGGTGATAGCGTCCGGTTTTCAGGCTGCTCGGCCCGAGGCGCGCGAATTTAAACATCAGGTACATCTCCGCCACGAGGAAGAGCGTGTAGAGACCGCAGATCAGCAGCATGGAAAAGAGCAGATCGCCTACGGTCAGCGAGGAGTTGGCCACCGAGGTCGGCAGCACTTCGCCAATCGCCCACGGCTGACGGCCATATTCGGCGACGAACCAGCCCGCCTCGACCGCAATCCACGGCAGCGGCATACCGTAGAGCGCCGCCTTCAGCAGCCAGCGAGACTTGCCGACGCGGTTGCGGATCACGCTCCAGAAGGAGAAGGTAATAATGCCCAGCAGCAGCACTCCCGCCAGCACCATGATACGGAAGGCGAAATAGAGCGGCGCCACGCGCGGAATAGAGTCTTTCACCGCCTGTTTGATTTGCGCCTCGGTGGCATCCGCCACGTTCGGGGTATAGCGTTTCAGCAGCAGCCCATAGCCCAGATCCTCTTTGCTCTGGTCGAAGGCCGCGCGCACCGCCGGATCCTCGCTGCCGCCGCGCAGCTGATTCAGCAGCGCGTAGGCTTTCATGCCGTTGCGGATGCGCACCTCATGCTGCGCCATCAGATCTTTCAGGCCGGTGACCGGCGTATCGATAGATCGCGTGGCGATCAGGCCAAGCAGGCCAGGGATCTGCACCGCTGCGGCGTTTTCCTGTTTCTCCTGATTCGGCAGGCCAAACAGCGTAAAGGCTGCCGGCGCAGGCTGGGTTTCCCATTCGGCTTCGATGGCGGCGAGCTTGGTTTTCTGCACGTCGCCCATTTCGTAGCCCGACTCATCGCCCAGCACGATAACCGACAGCACGGCCGCCATGCCGAAGCTGGCCGCAATGGCGAACGAACGCTTCGCAAAGGCAACGTCGCGGCCCTTCAGCAGATACCAGGCGCTGATGCCGAGGATAAACATCGCGCCGGTGGTGTAGCCCGCCGCCACGGTATGCACAAACTTCACCTGCGCTACCGGGTTAAGCACCAGCTCAGAGAAGCTCAGCATCTCCATACGCATGGTTTCGTAGTTAAACGCCGAGGCGATGGGATTCTGCATCCAGCCGTTCGCCACCAGGATCCAGAGCGCCGACAGGTTAGAACCGAGCGCCACCAGCCAGGTGACCGCCAGATGCTGCGTTTTGCTCAGGCGATCCCAGCCGAAGAAAAACAGGCCGACAAAGGTGGATTCCAGGAAGAACGCCATCAGCCCTTCAATGGCGAGCGGCGCACCGAAGATGTCGCCGACGTAGTGAGAGTAATAAGACCAGTTAGTCCCGAACTGAAACTCCATGGTCAGGCCGGTAGCTACCCCCAGCGCAAAGTTAATGCCGAATAACTTGCCCCAGAATTTAGTCATATCTTTATAGATTTGTTTGCCGCTCAGGACGTAAACCGTTTCCATAATGGCCAGCAAAAACGCCATACCCAGCGTAAGCGGGACAAACAGGAAATGGTACATCGCCGTTAAGGCAAACTGTAAACGCGACAGCTCGACGATATCTAGCATAATGACTCCTTGCTCCTCGCATGACCTTACTTTGCGAATAACAACGACGAACAGCTGGCATTAACGCAGTGAATAAGATCAGGAACGACTGTTTATTAATTCCAGTTTTTTATTACTGATAGATCTCACTCATTCGCGGCCCGAGGTGAGCGAGTAACAGTGGTGAAACTTCCCCGAAAAACACCATTCAGTTCAATTTCAGGCTGGCGAGAGAAAAGCGGCCGGCATTGATTTACCGCTAATTAGCGCAATCTCCTGAGTCTATTTGGAAGCGACTGAATTGATGCAGCGCAATTAAAACCGGTTGGCTTACGCTTTGCCAGCGGTAAAGTTTGTTAAATAGCGGGGTTTGTTGATCTGGATTAAAGCTTTTAATATCGCGATATGTAGCAATAAGAATATTGTTAATTAGTTGTCACTGATAAATAGCGTAATTAAGAAAAGCATTACCTTTCATCTCACTTTTTAACTTTCCTTCTTAAAAGAAACTTTTTGGCTTCTCCCCGCCAGAATAACGGATCGCACCGCCCTGCTCTCGCCGCAGGCAAAAAAAAAGCCACCCCGAAGGGTGGCCTGATAGCTGATGCATCCGCGCTTATTTCGCCGGCAGCACCGCTTTTACCGCGTCGCCGATATCTGCGAGGCTGCGCACGGTTTTCACGCCCGCCGCTTCCAGCGCCGCGAACTTCTCGTCCGCCGTGCCTTTACCGCCGGCGATGATTGCGCCCGCATGGCCCATACGCTTGCCTTTCGGCGCGGTCACGCCGGCGATATAGCCAACAACCGGCTTGGTAACGTGCTCTTTAATGAACGCCGCCGCCTCTTCTTCCGCGCTGCCGCCGATCTCACCGATCATCACGATCGCTTCGGTCTGCGGGTCATCCTGGAACATTTTCAGGATGTCGATGAAGTTAGAGCCTGGGATCGGGTCGCCGCCGATGCCGACGCAGGTCGACTGGCCGTAGCCGATGTCCGTGGTCTGCTTCACCGCTTCATAGGTCAGGGTGCCTGAACGCGACACGATGCCGACGCGGCCCGGCTGGTGAATGTGGCCCGGCATGATGCCGATTTTGCATTCGCCTGGGGTGATCACGCCCGGACAGTTCGGGCCGATCATACGCACGCCCGCTTCGTCCAGCTTCATTTTCACCGTCAGCATATCCAGCGTCGGGATACCTTCGGTGATGGTGATGATCAGTTTGATACCGGCATCAATCGCTTCCAGGATACCGTCTTTGCAGAACGGTGCCGGAACGTAGATTACGGTTGCGGTCGCGCCAGTGGCTTCTACCGCTTCGCGCACGGTGTTGAACACCGGCAGGCCGAGATGGGTGGTGCCGCCTTTACCTGGCGTCACGCCGCCAACCAGCTGCGTGCCGTAGGCCAGCGCCTGTTCAGAGTGGAACGTACCCTGACCGCCAGTGAAACCCTGGCAAATCACTTTAGTGTTTTTGTCGATCAGAATAGACATTATTTCCCCTCCGCAGCCGCAACAACGCGCTGTGCCGCGTCTGTCAGGCTGGTTGCTGCAATGATGTTCAGGCCGCTGTCCGCCAGTTTCTGTGCGCCCAGCTCAGCGTTGTTTCCTTCCAGACGTACCACAACCGGTACGTTAACGCCCACTTCGGCTACCGCGCCGATGATGCCGTCAGCAATCAGGTCGCAGCGTACGATGCCGCCGAAGATGTTGACGAATACCGCTTTTACCGCGTCGTCGGAGAGGATGATTTTAAAGGCTTCGGTAACGCGCTCTTTGGTGGCGCCGCCGCCTACGTCGAGGAAGTTAGCCGGCTGGCCGCCGTGGTGCTTAACGATGTCCATGGTGCCCATCGCCAGGCCTGCGCCGTTAACCATACAGCCGATGTTGCCTTCCAGCGCCACGTAGTTCAGTTCCCACTGCGTAGCGTGTGCTTCACGCGGGTCTTCCTGGCTCGGATCGCGCATTTCACGCAGCTCCGGCTGGCGGAACAGCGCATTGCCGTCCACGCCCAGTTTGCCGTCGAGGCAGACCAGGTCGCCCTGCTTAGTGATCACCAGCGGGTTGATCTCTACCAGCGCCAGGTCGCGCTCGAGGAACATGGTCGCCAGGCCCATAAAGATTTTGGTGAACTGGCTGACCTGCTTACCGGTCAGGCCGAGTTTGAACGCCAGTTCGCGGCCCTGATAAGGCTGCGGGCCCGCCAGCGGATCGAGCGCCATTTTGTGGATCAGGTGCGGGGTCTCTTCCGCCACTTTCTCAATCTCAACGCCGCCTTCGGTAGAGGCCATAAAGACCACGCGACGGGTAGCACGGTCAACCACCGCGCCCAGGTAGAGTTCCTGATCGATGTCGGTCGCCGCTTCAACCAGGATCTGGTTTACCGGCTGCCCTTCGGCGTCAGTTTGATAGGTCACCAGGCGTTTGCCCAGCCAGTGTTCAGCGAAAGCACGGATATCTTCCTTGCTGTTAACCACTTTCACGCCGCCCGCTTTACCGCGTCCACCGGCATGAACCTGACATTTTACTACCCACGGGCCTGCACCAATTTTAGAGGCCGCTTCTTCTGCTTCGCGTGGCGTAGTACAGGCGTAGCCAGTGGGTGCCGGCATACCATACCGTGCAAACAGCTGTTTCGCCTGGTATTCGTGTAAGTTCATGATGTTCTATCCATTCAGGTCTGAAAAGATTAATAAGGTTGGGCGCGCCGGATTCTGGCGCGCCCGGCAAAAATCAGACGTCCAGCAGCAGACGTGCCGGATCTTCCAGCAGCTCTTTCACCGCCACCAGATAGCCGACCGATTCACGGCCGTCGATCAGACGGTGATCGTAGGAGAGCGCCAGATACATCATCGGCAGCACCACAACCTGACCATTCACCGCCATCGGACGATCTTTAATGGCGTGCATACCCAGGATGGCACTCTGCGGTGGGTTGATGATCGGGGTTGACATCAGCGAGCCGAACACCCCGCCGTTGGTGATGGTGAAGTTACCGCCGGTCAGCTCCTCGACCGTCAGCTTGCCGTCACGGCCTTTGATCGCCAGCTCTTTAATTTTCTTCTCGATGTCTGCCATGCTCAGCGCATCAACATCTTTCAGCACCGGCGTCACCAGGCCGCGCGGCGTAGAGACCGCGATGCTGACGTCGAAGTAGTTGTGGTAAACCACATCTTCGCCGTCGATAGAGGCGTTCACTTCCGGGAAACGCTTCAGCGCTTCAACCACCGCCTTGAGATAGAAGGACATAAAGCCCAGGCGCACGCCGTGACGCTTCTCGAAGGATTCGCCGTACTGCTTACGCAGATCCATAATCGGCTTCATGTTCACTTCGTTGAAGGTGGTCAGCATCGCCGTGCTGTTTTTCGCTTCCAGCAGACGCTCGGCCACGCGCTTGCGCAGACGGGTCATCGGCACGCGTTTTTCGCTGCGGTTGGCGACCGCTGGCTGCGGTGCAGCTTCAGCGGCGGCCGGGGCAGCTTTCGCCGCGGCAGGTTTGTTCGCCAGATGTTTTTCCACATCTTCGCGGGTGATACGACCGCCAACGCCGCTGCCTTTAATCTGCGACGCGTCGAGATCGTGTTCGGCGATCAGACGACGAATCGCCGGGCTCAGCGCATCGTTGCTCTCTTCTTCCAGCGACGCGGTCTGGCGCTGCGCCGGCGTGGACTCGTTGGCCTCAGCTTTTGCGCTGGTCTCTTTGCCTGCGCTGTTGCCCTCTTTCAGGCGGCCGAGAATCTGGCGTGAGGTCACCGTTGCGCCCTCATCTTCCAGCACGGCTTCCAGCACGCCGTCAGCCTGGGCTGGCACTTCCAGTACCACTTTGTCTGTTTCGATCTCTACCAGCACTTCGTCGCGGCTTACCGCATCGCCTGGTTTTTTGTGCCAGGTTGCCACGGTGGCATCGGCAACGGATTCAGGCAGGTCGGGAACGAGAATATCTACGCTACTCATTATCTTTCCTTTTAAATTAACCAAGGTTCAGCGCGTCATTAACCAGGTCTTGCTGCTGTTGTTGATGTACGGACATATAGCCCACGGCCGGCGAAGCGGAGGCCGGACGGCCCGCATAGCGCAGTGAAGCACCAAACGGAACCACTTCGCGGAAGTGATGCTGGCTGCAATACCATGCGCCCTGATTCAGCGGCTCTTCCTGACACCAGACAAAATCCTGCACATGGGCATAATCTTTTAACGCTTCCTGCACCGCTTTATGCGGGAACGGATAGAGCTGCTCGATACGCACGATGGCGACATCGGTCTGCTCATTTTTGCGGCGCTGCTCAAGCAGGTCGTAGTAAACCTTACCGGAACAGAGCACCACGCGTTTCACCTGCTGCGGATCGAGCGCGTCGATTTCGCCGATGGCGGGCTGGAAGCTGCCGTTGGCCAGTTCATCCAGCGAGGAGATCGCCAGCGGATGACGCAGCAGCGATTTCGGCGACATCACGATCAGCGGACGGCGCATACCGCGCAGCGCCTGACGACGCAGCATGTGGTAAACCTGCGCCGGCGTTGAAGGCACGCACACCTGCATATTCTGCTCGGCGCAGAGCTGCAGATAGCGTTCCAGACGCGCGGAAGAGTGCTCTGGACCCTGGCCTTCATAGCCGTGCGGCAGCAGCATCACCAGGCCACACATCCGGCCCCACTTCTGCTCGCCAGAGCTGATGAACTGGTCAATTACCACCTGTGCGCCGTTGGCAAAGTCGCCGAACTGCGCTTCCCAGATGGTCAGGGTACGCGGCTCTGCAGTGGCATAGCCATATTCGAACGCCAGCACCGCCTCTTCCGACAGCACGGAGTCCCACACCTTGAACTGCCCCTGGCCATTATGGATATGGTGCAGCGGCGTATAGGTTGAGCCGTTGGACTGATTGTGGATCACCGCATGGCGATGGAAGAAGGTGCCGCGACCGGAGTCTTCGCCAGAGAGACGCACCGGAATGCCCTCATCCACCAGCGTGGCGTAGGCCAGGTTCTCGGCGCCGCCCCAGTCGAAAGGTTTGTTGCCTTCCGCCATCTCTTTACGGTCGTTGTAGATCTTCGCCACGCGCGCCTGCACCTCAACCGCTTCCGGGATCTGGCTGATACGACGCGCCAGCTCCTGCAGACGTTTGGGTTCGACGGTAGCAGGGTAGCTCTCATCCCACTCATGGTTGAGATAAGGCGACCAGGTAAAGGAGTGCAGGCTCATCGGGCGCCATTCGGCCACCACGCATTCACCCGCATCCAGCGCGTCGCGGTAGAGATTGACCATCTCGGTCGCATCTTCCGGGCTGGCGGAGCCTTCCGCCGCCAGGCGATCGGCATAGAGCTTACGCGGCGTCGGATGCTTTTTGATTTTCTGGTACATCAGCGGCTGGGTCGCGCTCGGCTCGTCGGCTTCGTTATGGCCGTGACGGCGGTAGCACACCAGGTCGATAAAGACGTCGCGCTTAAAGGTGTTGCGATAGTCGAGCGCCAGGCGGGTAACAAACGCCACCGCTTCCGGGTCGTCCGCGTTGACGTGGAAGATCGGCGCCAGCACCATTTTACCGATATCGGTACAGTACGGCGTCGAGCGTGCGTCGCGCGGGTTAGAGGTGGTGAAGCCCACCTGGTTGTTGATCACGATACGGACGGTGCCGCCGACTTCGTAGCCGCGCGCCTGAGACATGTTCAGGGTTTCCTGCACCACGCCCTGACCGATAACCGCGGCGTCGCCGTGGATAGTGATCGGCAGAACCTGGTTGCTGCCCGGCGAATCGAGACGATCGAGACGCGCGCGCACCGAGCCCATCACTACCGGGCTAACGATCTCCAGATGCGACGGGTTAAACGCCAGCGCCAGATGCACCAGGCCGCCTTCGGTCTCGACGTCGGACGAGAAGCCCATATGGTATTTCACGTCGCCGGTGCCGAGGTGATCCTTATGCTTGCCGGAGAACTCGTCGAAGAGATCCTGCGGCTTTTTGCCCAGCACGTTGATCAGCACGTTAAGACGACCGCGGTGCGCCATACCCAGCACCACTTCGCGCGTGCCGCTTTTACCCGCGTGGCGGATCATCTCGCGCAGCATCGGGATCAGCGCATCGCCGCCCTCCAGCGAGAAGCGTTTCGCGCCGGGGAATTTTGCGCCGAGGTATTTTTCCAGCCCTTCTGCCGCGGTCAGCTCTTTCAGGAAACCTTTTTTCTCTTCGCTGCTAAAGGCTGCACGGCCCGCCGCCGATTCGAGACGCTGCTGGATCCAGCGCTTTTCTTCGGTGTTGTTAATGTGCATGTACTCTGCGCCGATAGAGCCGCAATAGGTCTGCTGCAGCGCGTCGAAGAGGTCGGCCAGCTTCATGGTCTCTTTGCCGATGGCGAAAGAGCCTACGTTAAAGCTTTCCTGAAAATCGTCCTCGGTCAGATCGTGAAAGGCGGGATCGAGGTCAGCGACACGATCCTGCTTCCACAGGCCAAGCGGGTCGAGATTCGCATGCTGATGGCCGCGAAAACGGAAGGCGTTAATCAGCTGCAGGACTTTAACCTGCTTTGAATTGGCGGCCGGATCGGAGACGGTGGAGGTGTAACGAGATGCATCTTTCGCCAGGCGACGAAAGTATTCGCGCGTGGTGGAGTGAAACTGTTCAGGCTTCACGCCGGTGCCCGGCAGCTGTTGGAACATCGTGCGCCACACTGCATCGACAGAGTCCGGATCGGTCAGGAAATCCTCATAGAGTTGCTCTATGTAAGACTGGTTCGCGCCGGCCAGCCAGGAGGAGTCCAGCCAGGGCTTCATCGCGCTGTTCTGCATTGTGATCCCTTAAGCATTACTATGCTTTTTTGAGGTTTCATTTGTTGCCGCTTTCGCGGTTTGCCGTAGTGAGTTCAGCGATACGAGCCTGTGCGCTCACACGCGCCCTGCCCGTAAGGGAACCTTGCTAAGCGTGGCTCCGCCGCGCTTAGCAAGGCTTCCGTAAAACGCCGGGAACCTGAGGTTCCCGGACGAATTAAGGTGTTACGCCCCCCGCTGCAGCAGCATCGACTTGATATGGCCGATGGCGCGCGTTGGGTTCAGCCCTTTCGGACAGACGCTCACACAGTTCATAATGCTGTGACAGCGGAAAACGCTGAAAGCGTCGTTCAGATTGTCCAGGCGCGCTTCGGTTTCAGTGTCGCGGCTGTCAATCAGGAAGCGGTACGCGGCCAGCAGGCCCGCCGGGCCAACAAACTTGTCTGGATTCCACCAGAACGACGGACAGGAGGTGGAGCAGCAGGCGCAGAGGATACACTCATACAGACCATCCAGATGCTCGCGCTCGCTCGGCGACTGCAGATGTTCGCGCGCCGGCGGATTCTCTCCGTTATTCAACAGGTAAGGCTTAATCTTCTCATACTGCGCGTAGAATTGCCCCATATCTACGACCAGGTCGCGGACCACCGGCAGGCCCGGCAGCGGACGGATAACGATTTTCTTCGTGCCGTTGCCCAGCGCGGAGATCGGCGTGATACAGGCCAGGCCATTTTTGCCGTTCATATTCAGGCCGTCGGAGCCGCACACGCCTTCGCGGCAGGAGCGACGAAACGCCAGCGTCGGATCTTTCTCTTTCAGCCGGATAAGCGCGTCCAGCAGCATCATGTCGCGGCCGTCTTCCGATTCCAGCGTGTAATCCTGCATGCGCGGCGCGGCGTCAACCTCAGGATTGTAGCGATAAATTGAAAACTCGAGTTTCATGATCGTCTCCGCTATTAGTAGGTACGCACTTTCGGCGGGAAGGCCGCGCGCAGTTTCGGCTGCATGTTCACCTCGCGGCGCGTCATGCTCTCGGTTTCGGGGACGTAGAGACTGTGGCACAACCAGTTTTCATCATCGCGATCCGGGAAGTCGAATCGACTGTGCGCGCCGCGGCTTTCGGTGCGGAAGTTAGCCGCAACCGCCGTGGCGTAAGCCGTTTCCATCAGGTTATCCAGCTCCAGGCACTCAATACGCTGGGTATTGAAGTCCGGTGAACGGTCATCCAGACGGGCTAATTTCAGACGCTCGCGAATCTGTTTCAGCTCTTCCAGACCCTGCTTCATCGCATCGCCTTCGCGGAATACTGAGAAGTTGTTCTGCATGCAGCGCTGCAGCGCCTTACGGATTTCTACCGGATCTTCACCGGTGGTGTTGCTTTCCCAGCGGTTGAAACGCGCCATCGCGGCGTCGATTTCGTCCTGGGTGGCGTCGCGCAGCGGGCCCTGTTGTTCGATGCACTCCATCAGATGGACGCCGGCCGCGCGGCCGAACACCACCAGGTCCAGCAGCGAGTTGCCGCCGAGACGGTTGGCGCCGTGCACCGATACGCAGGCGATTTCGCCGACGGCGAACAGGCCAGGGATCACTTCATCTTCGCCCTGCGCGTTGACGCGCAGCGCCTGACCGGTCACTTTGGTCGGAATGCCGCCCATCATATAGTGACAGGTTGGAATAACCGGAATCGGCTCTTTGATCGGATCGGCGTGCGCGAAGGTGCGCGACAGCTCGAGGATGCCCGGCAGACGCGACTCCAGCACTTCGGCACCCAGGTGATCAAGCTTCAGCTTGATATGCGGGCCCCAGGGGCCATCGCAGCCGCGGCCTTCGCGGATTTCAATCATCATGGAGCGCGCGACCACGTCACGGCCCGCCAGATCTTTGGCGTTCGGCGCGTAACGCTCCATAAAGCGTTCGCCATGTTTATTCAGCAGGTAACCGCCTTCGCCGCGGCAACCTTCGGTCACCAGCACGCCCGCGCCGGCGATGCCGGTCGGGTGGAACTGCCACATCTCCATATCCTGCACCGGCACGCCTGCGCGCAGCGCCATGCCGACGCCGTCGCCGGTATTGATATGCGCGTTGGTGGTGGACTGATAGATACGGCCTGCGCCGCCGGTCGCCAGAATGGTCGCTTTGGCTTTGAAGTAGACGGTTTCGCCGGTTTCAATGCAGATCGCCGTACAGCCGACGATGGCGCCATCCTGATTTTTTACCAGGTCGAGCGCATACCATTCGGAGAAGATGGTGGTTTTGTTCTTCAGGTTCTGCTGATAGAGGGTGTGCAGCAGCGCGTGGCCGGTACGGTCCGCCGCCGCCGCGGTGCGTGCCGCCTGCTCGCCGCCGAAGTTTTTCGACTGGCCGCCGAACGGACGCTGATAGACGCGGCCATCTTCCAGACGGGAGAATGGCAGACCCATATGCTCCAGCTCCAGAATCGCTTCCGGGCCGGTTTTACACATATATTCGATCGCGTCCTGGTCGCCGATATAGTCGGAACCTTTGACGGTATCGTACATGTGCCATTCCCAGTTATCTTCATGGGTGTTACCGAGCGCAACGGTAATACCGCCCTGCGCAGACACGGTGTGGGAACGGGTTGGAAAGACTTTCGACAGCAGGGCGCAGCTCTGGCCCGACTGGGAGATTTGCAGTGCGGCGCGCATTCCCGCGCCGCCTGCGCCGATCACCACGGCATCAAATTCTCTGACTGGCAAATTCATTTACACACCCCACACCACAACAGTTCCATAAATTGCATACGACAACAGCGCGACCACAATCACCAGCTGCAGAATCAGACGAACAGCGAGACCTTTTACGTAGTCGGTCAGCACTTGCCACATACCAATCCAGCCGTGGATCAGAATGGAGAACAGCGTCAGCAGGGTGAACACTTTGGTGAATGACGAGGCGAAGAAGCCGCGCCAGACATCATAGGTCAGCGTGTCGGTCAGGGCGATAAAGCCCACGATGTAGAGGATGTAGAGCGTTATGAGGATTGCCGAAGCGCGCAGCAGCAGCCAGTCCTGAATGCCGCTGCGGCCCAACGCGGATGCATTGCTTACCATACGAGAACTCCTGCCAGGATTGAAAGCACGACAGTAATACCGAAGGTGACCCAGGCAGATTGGCGGCCGATAGCCAGCGTCTCAGCAAGGTAACCAAAGTCCATCAACATATGACGAATCCCGCCCACCGTATGGAACGCCAGCGCGGTAAGAATGCCCCACAGAATAAACTTCACGAAGAAGCTATCCATAATGGCGGCAGCGTGCTGGAAACCTTCCGGGGAAGAGAGAGAGGTGCCCAGCAACCAGAGCAGGATACCGAGAGCCACAAAGGTTATGACGCCGGAAACGCGATGGAGAATGGACGATATTGCAGTAACGGGAAACCGGATCGTCGAGAGATCCAAGTTGACAGGTCTTTGTTTTTTCACGGTTTTGCCCACACAGCTCTTTTTTATTTTGCTTCCTCCGGTCCCTGAGGCGGAGTCGAATCACAGGTGTGTTCAGACTTTAACCGTCACCAAATCAGCAACATCCAGTGTTAATTGACGCGGTAGAAACGCTGGGTGGCTCCTGGTGTCAGGGGGTTTCCGGAGACCTGGCGGCAGTATAGGACGATCACATTCTTATTACAATTACCCTACAATCTCTTTGGGTACATTTGCGTGAAACAGTGATCCGACTCACGAATTTCACATTTAATACAAATTTAATTATCTGATTTGACAAAAGTTCAACAATTCAGTTACAAACTAGGGCATCAAACCCCAGTGATGCATAAAAGTTATGGGGATACACTTTCCCCTAAGCACAAGTTATGTAACATTCTGATCATGAACACCCTAAAACAACAGGTTGTTGATTACCAGAAAGTTATGTCCAGACCGGATCTTTAACAACCGCGATATGCAGAATTTCATGACTGCCTCGTTCCCTGCCGGGACACGCCTCTCACTCTGTACCCTGCACCCGTGTTGTTACCGCAGAGTGTTATTGTGAAGTTAATGGCGACCGCAACATGACCGCTTTTCAGGTGTCTAAGATCCATACTTACATAAGGCGCTATGGAGACGAAAATGACAGATAAAAAAGTGACGCTAACCCTACAAGATGAAACGGCTCTTGAGCTGGACGTGCTGAAAGGCACCCTTGGGCAGGATGTGGTTGATGTCCGCGCCTTAGGCTCCAGCGGCCTTTTCACCTTTGACCCGGGTTTCACCTCTACAGCGTCCTGCGAATCCAAAATCACCTTTATCGACGGCGATGAAGGCATTCTGCTGCATCGCGGCTTCCCTATCGATCAGCTGGCGACCCACTCTAACTATCTCGAAGTGTGCTATATCCTGCTGAACGGCGAAGCGCCGACCCAGGAGCAGTTTGAAGAGTTCCGCGAGACGGTAACCCGCCACACCATGATCCATGAGCAGATTACCCGTCTGTTCCACGGCTTCCGTCGCGACTCGCATCCGATGGCGGTCATGTGCGGCGTGACCGGCGCGCTGGCTGCCTTCTATCACGACTCGCTGGATGTGAATAATGAGCGTCACCGTGAAATCGCCGCGTTCCGCCTGCTGTCGAAAATGCCGACCATGGCGGCGATGTGTTACAAATATTCTATCGGCCAGCCTTTCGTTTATCCGCGCAACGACCTCTCCTACGCCGGCAACTTCCTGCATATGATGTTTGCGACGCCTTGCGAAGAGTACAAGGTGAACCCTGTGCTGGAGCGCGCGATGGACCGTATTCTGATCCTGCACGCCGACCATGAGCAGAACGCCTCAACCTCTACCGTGCGTACCGCTGGCTCCTCCGGTGCCAACCCGTTCGCCTGTATCGCTGCGGGTATCGCCTCGCTGTGGGGACCGGCGCACGGCGGTGCGAACGAAGCGACCCTGCGTATGCTGGAAGAGATCAGCACCGTTGAGCATATTCCGGAATTTGTGCGTCGCGCGAAAGATAAAAACGACTCTTTCCGCCTGATGGGCTTCGGTCACCGCGTCTACAAAAACTACGATCCGCGCGCCACCGTAATGCGTGAGACCTGCCACGAAGTGCTGAACGAGCTGGGCATGAAAGATGACCTGCTGGAAGTGGCGATGGAGCTGGAACATATTGCGCTGAACGACCCCTACTTTATCGAGCGCAAACTTTATCCGAACGTCGATTTCTACTCCGGCATTATTCTGAAAGCGATGGGCATTCCGTCCTCGATGTTTACCGTGATCTTCGCCATGGCGCGTACCGTCGGCTGGATCGCGCACTGGAAAGAGATGCATGACGAAGGGATGAAGATTGCCCGTCCGCGTCAGCTCTATACCGGCTATACCGAGCGCGAATTTACCTCTGCGCTGAAGAAATAACCGCAGCGGCCTCTGTTTCAGGCCGCACAGAAGCCTGGAGAGCGGGTCTGGCTACCCGCTCCTCAGGCTTTTAATCCGTCTGTAAGGCTAAATTGTGCGCGCTTTTATCTTAGTGCTGGCAGCCCGGACACCAGTAAAAGGGCCGCGACGACAGCGTCCCCTTCTGAATAATCTCGCCGCAGCGCCGGCACTTCTTGCCCTGCCGATGAAACACCTCAAAGCGAAACGCCGCGCCGTGATGGTACTTCTTCATGGTGCCGCGCATGCGGTAAGAGTGACGCGGAATCGCCAGCAGCGCCTCGCTGAGCCGGTCAAGCTGCTCATCCGTTAAATCTTGTGCGCGATGATGCGCCAGCAGGCCCGCCTGCCAGAGGATCTCCACGCGCAAATAGTTGCCCAGCCCCGCCAGAAACGCCTGATCGAGCAGCAGCCCGCTAAACTGACGGCGGCGAAAGCGCGGCGAGAGCAGCCGCTCGCGCACCGTCGCAACCTCAAGCTGCGCATCGAGTACGTCGGGACCCACGCGATTTAAAAAGGGATGCGCCGCCAGCGACTCGGCATTCAGCAGTTCGATATCGGAGGCGCTGTAAAGCAGAATAGCGCGATCGGCGACCGCCAGCCGCACACGCAGCTGGCGTTTGGTTTCCGGCACCGTGCCGCTCTCCACCACGCGCCAGACGCCGTAGAGCTGGTTATGGCTGTAGAGCGTCAGGCCGTTGGAAAAGTGCGTCAGCAGCGCTTTGCCGCGCGTCTCAATGGCGTTGACCTGCTCGCCCACCAGCGCGGGCTCATAGGTTTTGAGTTCAGGAAAGGCAAACCAGACCTCCGTCAACGGTTTGCCGACAATGGCTTCCTCAAGCTGATCCGCCGCGCGGCGGATCTCCGGTCCTTCTGGCATTTTCGTCCTCTCAGTGCGTTGCGCCGCCGACAACTTTCAGATCAGTTTCCGTCTCCAGCGAGACGCGGATCGCAATCTCCAGCGCCTGCATAACATGGTCGCGCGCCATGCTCGGCGCGCCAGGGTGCTGCGCCGCCTGCTCCGGCAAATAGGGAATATGCACAAAGCCGCCGCGCACGCGGTTGCCCTGGCTATGCAGCCGGTGCAGCAGGCCGTACATCACCCGGTTGCAGGTAAAGGTACCGGCAGTCTGCGACACCGAGGCAGGAATGCCAGCCGCGCGCACCGCCGCGACAATCGCCTTAATCGGCAGCGTGGAGAAATAGCCCGCCGGGCCGTCCGCCACGATCGGCTCATCCACCGGCTGCTGCCCTGCGTTATCGGCGATGCGCGCGTCGTCGACGTTGATGCCGATGCGCTCGACGGTGATGTCGCTGCGCCCGCCCGCCTGGCCGACCGACAGAATCAAATCGGGCTCGACCTCATCCATAGCGGCGTAGAGCACGCCCAGCACGTCGCTGAAGACCACCGGCAGCTGACGCGCCACGATGCGCGCGCCGCCAGTCTCCTTGCCCTCAAGCGCCCGTACCGCTTCCCACGAGGGATTAATGCTCTCGCCGCCAAATGGTTCGAACGCCGTCACTAATACCGTCTTCATACTGACCTCACAGGAACATCAGGAAATAGAGCAGAAATACGTTAACGATTAACAGTAGCACACCGGTTGGCACCTGGGCCTTGATCACCGCGTTGCGATCCGGCAGCTCCAGCAGCGCGGCCGGCACGATATTGAAGTTGGCCGCCATTGGCGTCATCAGCGTGCCGCAGTAGCCCGAGAACATGCCAATCGCCGCCATCACGGCGGGATCGCCATGGTGCTGCAGCACCAGAATCGGAATGCCGACGCCGGCGGTAATAATCGGGAACGCGGCGAAGGCGTTGCCCATTACCATGGTCAGCAGCGCCATGCCGACGGCGTAGACCGTGACGGCGACAAAGCGGTTGTCGACGGCCAGATAGTTCGCCGTCAGATGGGAAATGGCGCTGCCAACGCCGGCGCTGGTGAAGAGCAGGCCGAGGGTGGCGAGAATTTGCGGCAGAATAAAGGCCCAGCCGATGGCATCCAGCAGACGGCGCGTCTCCTGCATCGACTGCACCGGCTTCTCGTGCGTCATCTTCAGCGCAATCAGCCAGCCCAGCAGACAGCCGATCATCATGGAGAACAGCGTGACCAGCGTCGCATGATTCCCTGCGCCAAATACCGCTTCCTGCAGGCCGGGGATATGGTTAAAGGCCAGCACGCCAATGACCGTTACCACCGGGATCGCCAGCGCGGGCAGGAAGAGCCGGTTGCCGAGGCGGCGGGCGCTGACCTGCTTCTCCTCGTCGCTGCGCTGATGGTAGCGGCCAAGGCGGACGCCGCCGCAGCCGGCGATCAGCGCCATCGCCACGACCAACACGCCGACACCAATATGCAGATAGCGCACGCCCAGTTCCGGCGTGCCGCTCAGCGCGCTTACCAGCTGCGTTGTCCAGTCGCCGACCAGAAATATCAGGCCGTAGAGCGCCCAGAACAGGCCGGTGGTGAAGCGGCGCGGGTTATGGCTGTCGCGCCAGGAGAGCACGGCGACCACCAGCAGAATCACGCCCGCCAGCCACATCAGATATTGTTGCTGGAACATTAGCGGCCCCCTTTCGCTTTCAGCGCGGCGCCGTTCAGCGCCTGCAGCTCGCGCGCCAGCTGGCGGTCAAGCCGCACCATACGCGCCGAATGGATAAGAAAGGCGGCCACGGCGGTGGGAATGCCCCAGACGGCGATATGCAGCGGCTCGGTCTGAATATTGGCCGACTCCAGCATAAAGTTGTGCATAAAGATAATCGCGCCAAAGGCGACGAAAATATCCTCGCCGAAGAAGAGCCCGACGTTATCCGTCGCCGCCGACATGGCGCGCAGACGATGCCGCACCTCCAGCGGCACCTCGCCGTAGCGGTTCTCGGTCGCCCCTTCCGCCATCGGGGCCAGCAGCGGACGCACCATCTGCGGATGACCGCCAAGGCTGGTCAGGCCAAGCGCCGCCGTCACCTCACGCACAAAGAGATAGACGATCAGCAGACGTCCGGCGGTAGCGGTTTTGATCTGCGCGATCCAGGCCTGCGCGCGCTCTTTCAGACCGTGCCGCTCCAGCAGGCCGATAACCGCCAGCGGCAGCAGCAGGATCAGCGGCAGGTTGCGCGTATTGAGAAAGCCCGCGCCCAGTTTTTCCAGAATATCGCCCAGCGGCATCAGCGCGGCGAAGCCGGTGACAAAGCCAGCGACAATCACCACCAGCACCGGATTGAAGCGCAGCAAAAAGCCGATGACGATTGCCGCAATGCCCAGAAGCGGCCAGAGGTTGATCACGTTATCCATGTTTACCCTTATGTTGAAAAAGCCCGGCTGCGAGGCCGGGCAAAGAAGGAAAAATTACGCGCTGGTGACGGCAATCTGCTCGGCGGCGAAGAGATCGCGCAGACGCTGCGCAAACAGCAAGGCGTGCGCGCCGTCGCCGTGCAGACAGACGGTCTGCGCGTTTACAGCGACCCACTCGCCGCTGACGCTCTCGACCCTTCTCTCTTTAACCATGGTCAGCGTCTGCTGGATAGCGCGCGCTTCGTCTTCAATCATCGCGCCCGGCTGGCTGCGCGGCACCAGCGCCCCGCTGCTGAGGTAGCCGCGATCGGCGAACACCTCTTCGCGCGTGCGCAGCCCGTGGTGCGCCGCGGCGCGTATCGACTCGCTGCCCGCCAGACCGACCAGAATCAGATCCGCGTCGATCGCCTTTACCGCGCGCGCGATGGCGTCCGCCAGCGTCGCGTCGGCGGCGGCCTGGTTATAGAGCATGCCGTGCGGCTTAACGTGTACCAGCCGTTCGCCTTCGCTCTCCGCCAGACTTTTCAGCGCGCCGATCTGATAGATCATCTGCGCATAAACCGTTTCCGGCGGCAGCTGCATCGCGGTGCGCCCGAAGTTTTCGCGATCCGGGAAGCTGGGATGCGCGCCAATTGCCACGCCGAACTCTTTTGCCCAGCGCACCGACTGCAGCATGGTCTGCGCGTCGCCAGCGTGAAAACCGCAGGCGATATTGGCGGAGCTGACCAGCTGCAGCAGCGCGCGATCGCTGTCGCCGCCTTCCCCGAGATCGGCGTTCAGATCAATCTTCATCAGCAAGTCCCCATGCCATATGATCCAGCGCGCGCCGCTGATGCATGCGGGCCTGCATGGCCACCGGCAGCGAACACTGAAGAAAGTGAATCGGCTCGCCCAGACGGATCTGCGCCAGCTGATAGAGATCGGCGTCGATCACGCAGGCGATACGCGGATAACCGCCGGTGGTCTGCGCATCGGCCATCAGTACGATCGGCTGCCCGTTCGGCGGCACCTGCACCACGCCGGGCACCAGCCCGTGCGACAGCAGCTCGCGGGTGGTTTCGCGTTTCAGCTCCGGCCCCTGCAGGCGATAGCCCATGCGGTTGCTCTGCGGGCTTAGCGTCCAGGGCGTGCGCCAGAAGGCCTGCTGCGCCTCGCGGCTGAACTCATGATATTCCGGGCCCGGCAGCGCGCGAATGCGGTTGCTCCACAGCAGCTGACGCACGCCCGCCTTGCGCGTAAAGACCCGCGTCGGCTTGCCGAGCGGCAAACGGTCGCCATCTTCCAGCTTGCGCCCTTCCCAGCCGCCGAAGCCGGCTTTCAGATCGGTGCTGAGCGAGCCGAGCACCGGCGCGACGTCGAAGCCGCCGTGGATCGCCAGATAGCTGCGCATGCCGTGCAGCGGCATGGAGAGCGTCAGTACCTGCCCTTTCTTCACCGGCAGCCGCCAGCCGGTCCAGACCGGTTTGTCGTCCAGCTCGGCATTGCAGGCGGCGCCAGTTAAGGCGAACCAGCCGTCGCGCATAAATTCCGCCTTGAACTGGCCCAGCACGATTTCCAGCACCGCGCTGTCCGGCGCGTTGCCGACCAGCAGATTGGCGGTGCGCATCGCCGGCAGGTCGAGCACCCCACCGACGCTGATGCCGGACTGACGCCAGCCGGCGCGGCCGCTGTCCTGAAGGGTTGTCGCCAGTCCGGCGCGCAGGATCCTTAACATATGCCCTCCTTTTGCGGCACAAAGCGCACGCTGTCGCCGGGACGCAGCAGCGTCGGCGGCTGCTGTTGCGGATCAAACAGCGCGACGGGCGTCCGCCCCAGCAGCTGCCAGCCGCCGGGCGTAGCGAGCGGATAGATGCCGGTCTGGCTGCCGCCGATGCCCACGGAACCGGCCGGTACGCTCAGGCGCGGTTCGGCGCGGCGCGGCGTGTGAAGACGGCTGTCAAGGCCGCCCAGATAGGGGAATCCCGGCTGAAAGCCGATAAAATAGACCACGTAGTCGATGCTGCTGTGCAGCTCCACTACCTGCTGCGGCGTCAGGCCAGCGCAGTCGGCCACCAGCTGTAGATCCGGCCCGCCGTCGCCGCCGTATATTACCGGGATCTCCACCAGCCGCGACGTCGCCTCCAGCACCTCGCTCTCTTCCCACCAGCGCTGCAGACGTTCAATGGCGTCCGGCGCGCTCTGCTGCGGATCGCGCAGCAGCAGCGTGATGTTGTTCATGCCTGGAATCACATCCACCACCTGCTCATGCTGCTGCAGATGCTGCGTTAATCCCCAAATGCGCTGCTGGCTTTGCAGCGATACCGGCGGCTCAAGCTCCAGCACCACCGCCTGTTCGCCAAGCAGATAACATCGTGCTCGTTGCAAATTCCACCTCCACTTTTCCGCTGCGCGAGGCGCGACGGCTGACGATTATCAGAATAAAGCGAATAGTTATGCGAAAGTGTCAGAACAGTGTCAACAGATTTGCGCCCGAAAGCGGGCGCATCGGAGGAGAATAATCAGGCGGGATTGGCGATATCGATAAAGGTGACGTCCAGGCCATGCTCGCTGGCCAGCCACTCGCCCAGCGCTTTAATACCGCCGCGCTCGGTGGCGTGGTGGCCAGCGGCGAAGAAGTGAAGCCCCTGCTCGCGGGCACTGTGAATCGTCTGCTCGGAGACTTCGCCGGTGATATAGGCGTCAACGCCGAAGCTGGCCGCGCTGTCGATAAAGCCCTGGCCGCCGCCGCTGCACCAGGCGATGCGACGGATCTGCGCCGGGGCGTTGTCGCCGCAGTGCAGCGGCGCACGCCCCAGTTTTTCTTCGATGCGGCGCGCCAGCGCCTCGCCGCTCAGCGGCGTTGCCAGCTCGCCCCAGAAGACCAGCGGCTGGATCTCGCCTTTGACTTCGATATCCAGCAGCTTCGCCAGCTGGGCGTTGTTGCCCAGCGTCGCATGAGCGTCAAGCGGCAGGTGCCAGCCGTAGAGATTGATGTCGTTCGCCAGCAGCGCGCGCAGGCGATTGCGCTTCATGCCTTTAATGACCGCCGGCTCGCTTTTCCAGAAGTAGCCGTGATGCACCAGTATCGCGTCGGCGTTGCGCGCCACGGCTTCATCCACCAGCGCCTGGCAGGCGGTTACGCCGGTGATCACGGTTTTCACTTCGGTTCGTCCCTCAACCTGCAGGCCGTTCGGCGCATAGTCGCTGAAGGCGCCGCTGTTCAGCTGCTGGTTGACGATATTTTCAAGTTCGTAATGGTTCATAACGGCTCCATGCCGCCTCAGGCTGCGTTTTTCGCGCGCACAAAGGCGTCTAATGTCTTTTTACGTGCCTGCTTATGTTCCACGATTGGCGCCGGATAATCGAGTCTCTTGTGGTTTTTCTCTGCCCAGCGCTGCGGCTGATGGATATCGCTGTCCGGTACCTCCTTCAGCTCCGGCAGCCACTGACGGATAAACGCGCCCTGACTGTCGAAGCGCTCGCCCTGGGTGGTCGGGTTAAAGATGCGGAAATAGGGTACCGGATCGGTGCCGGTCGACGCCGCCCACTGCCAGCCACCGTTGTTCGCCGCCAGATCGCCGTCGATCAGGTTTTGCATAAAGTAGCGCTCGCCTTCGCGCCAGTCGATGAGCAGATCTTTTACCAGAAAGCTGGCGGTGATCATGCGCAGGCGGTTATGCATCCAGCCCAGCGCGTTCATCTGCCGCATCGCCGCATCTACAATTGGGTAGCCGGTTTTGCCCGCCTGCCAGGCAGCAAAGTGCGCGTCGTTGCGCTGCCAGTCTACGTGGCGCGTCCAGTCAACAAAGGGCTGATGCCGACAGAGCGCCGGAAACGCTACCATCAGGTGACGGTAAAACTCGCGCCAGATCAGCTCGTTGAGCCAGGTAAAGAGTTCGCTCTGCTCCAGCGCGCGCGGATGCTCATGCAGCACGCGATGCAGGCACTGACGCGGCGACAGCACGCCGGTGGTGAGATAAACCGAGAGTCGGCTGGTGCCATCTACCGCGGGCGCGTCGCGCGTGGTGCAATAGTCGACGATCGGCTGACGGGCGAAATGGCGCAGCCGCTCCAGCGCCGCGCGCTCCCCTGGGGGAAAGCGCTCGCGGTCGTACTCTTGCAGGGGATAGTCGAAGCGCGCTGGCGCGGCCCCCGCCTTAATGGCGCCGCCGTGGCGCGGTTTCGGCGCGGCGACACACTCCGGCAGCTGCTGCTGCAGCCGCCGCACAAAAGCCTTGCTGAACGGGGTATAGACTTTGTACATCTTGCCGTCGCCGGTCTGCACGCTCCCTGGCGCCAGCAGCACGCTGTCGTCAAATCCCTGACAAACCACGCCCGCTTGATCGAGGCGCTTTTCCGCCTCGGCGTCGCGCCTGCGTTCGTTCAGCTCATACTGATAGTTATAAAACAGCGCGTCGACGCGATGCTTTTCGCAGAAGGCGCTCAGCAATTCCAGCGAAGCAGCGAAGTCGTCGCACGTCTGGGTGTAGAGCGCAATGCCACGATCGGCCAGCGCCTGCTGCAGTTCAAGCAAGCTGTCGTAGATAAAAGCCGCCTGTTTCGGCGCCATATCGTGCTGACGCCACTGCTGCGGAGTGGCGATAAACAGCGCGATCACCTTTGCCTCGGGGTCGCGACAGGCGGCGCTCAGCGCCAGATTATCGTTTACGCGCAGATCGTTACGCAGCCAGACCAGATGCGTGCGCATATTACTGGCCGTAGCGCAGGCGCAGCGCCTCCGGGTAGGGATCGAAGTAGCGCTGCTGCGTCAGCCAGGGGTGCGGATATTGCGTCATATAGTGCTTCAGCATGGTAATGGGCGCCAGCAGCGGCTGTACGCCGCAGCGGTAGCGATCGATCAGCTCCGCCAGCTCCTGGCGCTGCGGCGAGCTGAGCTGACGGCGGAAGTAGCCCTGCGCGTGCATCAGCACGTTGGTGTGGTTACGACGCGACGCCGGCTGCGACAGCAGCGCCATCATGCGGTTGCGGTATTCAAAGGCGAACGCCTCCAGTGAATCCCACTGGCTCATCGAGGCGACAAACGGCCCAAGCTCGCGATATTTCTCCTGCGAGTGCGCCAGCATCAGCAGCTTATAGCGGCTGTGGAACGCGATCAGCTGCGCGCGCGTTAAGCCGCGCTGCCACATCTGGTTAAATTCGTGCAGCGCGCAGATGCGTCCTACAAAGTTCTCGCGCAGCACCGGATCGTGCAAGCGACCATCCTCTTCCACCGGCAGCCAGGGCAGTTCCGCCTTGAGCTTTTCGGCGAACAGTCCCATGCCCGCTTTACGGTTGTTGTTGGTGTCGGGCTCATAGACGCGTACGCGCTCCATACCGCAGCTGGGCGATTTAGCGCACAGGATGTAGCCGCACAGATGATGCAGCGATTTAACCCGTTCGGCAGACCAGTCGTTCATCTGCTGGGTCATCTCTTCGCCGCCCTCTTTGCTGAAGCAGAGATGAATTTCTTCATCGCGCTGTTTTACCAGCCGCAGCGCCGGACGCGGCGTCGGCAGGCCTATCGCCATTTCGGGGCAGATCGGTTCAAAGCGTACAAAGGGCGCAAGATCGTTGACGGCAAAGGCCAGACGTTTATGACCGCCGTCGAAACGGACTTGTTCCCCCAGCAAACAGGCACTGATACCCAGCGGAATTTTTACGCTCATACTTGTACAACCTCCGAAATCTTGTAGAGGTTTAAGTGTAGCTGAAAATTGCGTGAATAACAGCCTCCAGCCAGCGCTGGAGAGGCTTTTCTCTGTGACGAGGCTTCAGAAACAACAAAGCCCGACGGTTAAATCGGGCTCTGTTTCGCTATACAGACGGCTTACCAGAAGACGCCGCCTGCAGCTTCGCTTTGTGCCAGCCAGACCGGCTTGGCGCTGGTTTTGCACCACATGCGATGAAGATAGCTGTAAAAACGCGCGCGATCCTGGCGAAACAGCATCACCGGCAGCGCCACAACGCCCAGCAGGATAACCAGCGCACGACGCAACAGGATTTTAGAAAAGGGATATTTTTGATACATCGTTGGCCTCCTTTAAAGCTGTGACTGAAATGTGATCTTGCTCAGATATTACGCTTCCCTGTGTAATTTTGCTACTCATCCGACCACTATTTTTTCCTTTTTAAGACTCATCTTCAGATGATAATGAAAGTAAGTTACAAAATGGTTAAAGTCTTGATCACGTTATGATCAATTCGCAGCCGGATATTTTGCTGCTACAGTAGCGCCAGGTTTTCAGGCATGGAGCACCGCTGCGTGGCCACCGTATTAATCGTTGAAGATGAAAAAGAGATCCGGCGCTTTGTGCGCCTGGCACTGGAAGGGGAAGCGCTGAAGGTATTTGACGCCGATACGCTGCAGCGTGGGCTGATTGAGGCGGCAACGCGCAAACCTGACCTGGTGATCCTCGACCTGGGCCTGCCCGACGGCGACGGACGCGATTTTATCCGCGAGCTGCGCCAGTGGAGCGCCGTCCCGGTGATTATCCTGTCGGCGCGCGTAGACGAGCAGGATAAGATCGACGCGCTCGACGTCGGCGCGGACGACTATCTTACCAAGCCTTTCGGCATCGGCGAGCTGCTGGCGCGCGTGCGCGTGGCGCTGCGCCGCCATCCCGGCCAGCAGCCGGAGCCGGTGATTCGTTTCGCCGACGTCAGCGTCGATCTGGCCGCGCGCCGCGTGGTGCGCGCCGATAAAGAGGTTCACCTGACGCCTATTGAGTTTCGTCTGCTGGCCGTTCTGCTGAACAATATCGGCAAAGTGCTGACGCAGCGCCAGCTGTTAAGCCAGGTGTGGGGGCCGAATGCAGTTGAGCACAGTCACTACCTGCGCATCTATATGGCGCATCTGCGGCAGAAGCTGGAGGCGGATCCGGCACAGCCGAAACACCTGCTGACTGAAACCGGCATTGGCTACCGCTTTGTGCCATAAAAAAAAGCGCCCGACGGGCGCTTGATGCGGAGTATTGAGCCGCCTGAAAACCTTCTGGTCTGTCGGTCGGCTCAATTTTATCAGGCGTTTTTCAGCACTTCGCTGACGATCTCTACCGCTTCTTTCTCGATCTGCGCGCGATGTTCCGCGCCCAGGAAGCTTTCGCAGTAGATCTTGTAGGCGTCTTCGGTACCTGACGGACGGGCAGCGAACCAGCCGTTTTCCGTCATAACCTTCAGGCCGCCGATAGAGGCACCGTTGCCCGGCGCCGCCGTCAGACGCGCGGTGATCGGATCGCCCGCCAGGGTATCGGCGCTGACCATCTCCGGCGACAGCTTAGAGAGCGCCGCTTTCTGTGCAGAGGTGGCAGGCGCCTGCAGACGGTTGTAGCTCGGCGCGCCGAAGCGTGCAGCCAGCTCGTCGTAGTGCTGCTGCGGGTTCTTGCCGGTGACCGCGGTGATTTCCGCCGCCAGCAGGCAAAGAATGATGCCGTCTTTATCGGTCGACCAGGCAGAGCCGTCGAAGCGCAGGAAAGAGGCGCCCGCGCTCTCTTCGCCGCCGAAGCCGAAGCTGCCGTCGAACAGGCCGTCAACGAACCACTTAAAGCCCACCGGCACTTCCACCAGCTTGCGGCCAATGTCGTTAACCACGCGGTCAATCATCGCGCTGGAGACCAGCGTTTTGCCAACGGCGACCTCTTTGCCCCACTGCGGACGATGCTGGAACAGGTAGTTGATCGCAACGGCCAGATAGTGGTTCGGGTTCATCAGGCCCGCCGGCGTGACGATGCCGTGACGGTCATAGTCCGGGTCGTTGCCGAACGCCAGATCGAACTTGTCTTTATAGGCGAGCAGGCCCGCCATGGCGCACTCAGAGGAGCAGTCCATGCGCACCACGCCATCTTTATCCAGATGCATAAAGCGGAAAGTCTGGTCGATGGCGTCGTTCACGATGGTCAGATCGAGCTGGTAGTGCTCAGCGATGCGCTTCCAGTACTCCATCCCGGAGCCGCCGAGCGGATCGACGCCCAGCTTCAGGCCCGCTTTCTGGATAGCGGCGAAGTCGATAACCTGCGCCAGCCCTTCAACGTAAGGCTGGATCAGATCTTTCTCGACGATGCGGCCGCTCGCCCACGCCTGATCCAGCGGCAGACGTTTGACTTCCTGCAGGCCCGCTTTGATCAGCTGGTTGGCGCGATCCTCGACCACTTTAGTGACGTTGGTATCGGCCGGGCCGCCGTTCGGCGGGTTGTACTTGATGCCGCCATCTTCCGGCGGGTTGTGCGACGGCGTAATGACGATACCGTCCGCCTGTGCGCCGCCCTGCTTGTTGTGCTCAAGGATAGCGTTGGAGATAGCGGGCGTCGGCGTGTAGCCGTTGTCCTGCTGCACAATGACGTCTACGCCGTTTGCGGCCAGCACTTCCAGCACCGACAGAATCGCCGGCTCGGAGAGCGCGTGCGTATCTTTACCGACGTAGCAGGGTCCGGTGATGCCGTTTTTCTTGCGCTCTTCTGCGATGGCCTGCGCGATCGCCAGAATATGGTGCTCGTTAAAGCTCTGACGTCCTGCGCTACCGCGATGCCCTGAGGTGCCAAATTTCACCGCATGGTCCGGGTTCGCCACGTCGGGCTGCAGGACATAATACTGTGATGTTAACTGTGCAACGTTAATCAAATCGCTCTGCTGGGCGGGTTGCCCGGCACGGGGGTGACTGGCCATTGGCGCTTCTCCCTGACGCTTCAGTTTAAATGGTGCCGCAAACTTTCTCAGCCAGCTCCTGCGGGAACTGCATTGAGACCATGATGTGTTCCACCATGCTGCATTTACGGCCGGTATTGGTATTGGTGATCACCCAGTACGGCGTGCCGGGCACATGCTTCGGCTTAGTATGGGTGCCATTCTGCAACAGCGTTTGCTCGTCGCCCGCAAAATAGACGCGCGTACGGCCCTGCAGCGACGCAGTGGCTTCAGCAAAGGCCGAGGGATCAAGACGATAGAGCGTTGAGAGAACCATCATAAAGCGATTAACCGCTTTCTTCTGTTCGGCATATTCATCCGACAGCAGCAGTTCACGCACGGCGCGCACGCGATCCTGCGGGCGGTTTTCCGCACGCACGGGCTGGATCGCTTTTTGCGTCGCGTCGCCGGCGGCTAACGGCGCCGCCGCCGCAGGTGCGCTTTGACCGGCGTTAAATTTAAGCATCCGCCGCAAAATGTCAGAGGCGCTCTCGCCGATATGTTGCGTGTGGCTGGCGATATAGCGGTAGAGGTCTTCGTCAACTTCGATCGTTTTCATCTTTTTCCGTACGGTTTCGACTCGTGACAGAACCACGCCAGCCTGAAAAACGCCGCTGCAACGCAGAGTTGCTGGCGAGACGGGCGGGTTCTAACATAAGGATTATAAAGTTAAATCCAGGCGGGCTGATAGCATTCGCACGCTCAGACGGCAAAAGTCGGAATATGCCCTAAAGCCTGCTGTGTCGTCGCGCCTGGAAAGGTGAAAGCATGATAACCTAACCCAAGGTCCCCATCTTAAGAACTTTGCCATGATTTTAAATGCTCGTCTGCAAACTGACCAATCAATCGCTGATTCCTTGCCCATCCTGCTTATTCACGGCCTGTTCGGCAGCCTGGATAACCTTGGCGTGCTGGCGCGCGGCCTGAAAGACGCGGGTCCGCTGATACAGGTTGATGTGCGCAACCACGGTCTCTCGCCGCGCGCCGACGAGATGAGCTATCGCGCCATGGCGCAGGATATGTTCGATACCCTGGACGCGCACGGTATCGATCGCGTCGCCGTTATTGGCCACTCAATGGGCGGCAAAATCGCCATGGCGATGAGCGCGCTGGCGCCGCAGCGCCTGGCGCGTCTGGTGATGATCGACATCGCGCCGGTGGATTATCAGACGCGTCGCCACGACGAGATTTTTGCCGCTATCCGCGCCGTCAGCGACGCAGGCGTCCGCCAGCGCAGTGAGGCTGCGCAGGTGATGCGCAGCCATATTAAAGAGGAAGGCGTTATCCAGTTTATTCTCAAGTCGTTCCAGGAGGGCGAATGGCGCTTTAACGTTCCGGCGCTATGGGAAAACTACGCTACACTCACTGGCTGGGAAGCGGTGCCCGCCTGGCCGCATCCCGCGCTCTTTATTCGCGGCGGCGACTCGCCCTATCTCGACAATCAGCATCGCGACGCGCTGCTGCGTCAGTTTCCCGCCGCCCATGCGCACGTGATCAGCGGTGCCGGCCACTGGGTACACGCCGAGAAACCTGATGCCGTATTGCGCAGCGTTCGTCGCTTTTTTGCGCTTTAAAAGCAAAAGCTTGCCGTTCGCGGTTTAGCATTGGCGTCATCACTTCCGCTGGAGTATGATGGCGCGCTAAATTTTGCCGCTGTGCGTTTTTTGCGGCGGCAATGGCCCATTTCTCGTTATAAGCGCGCCTGTTCGCGCCCCTAGTTTTACTAACCCATGGCAAAAGAAAACACTGATCGCACCACGCTGGATCTGTTTGCAAACGAGCGTCGGCCCGGCCGACCGAAAACCAGTCCGCTTTCGCGTGATGAACAGCTGCGCATCAATAAGCGCAATCAACTGAAACGTGACAAAGTGCGCGGGCTGCGTCGTGTCGAACTCAAAATGACCAGCGAAGCCGTGGACGCGCTAAACACCCTGGCTGAGCAGCGCAACATCAGCCGCAGCGAACTGATTGAACAGATGCTGCTGGCGCAACTCAAACTGGGCTGACGCGCGCAAAGCGCACGCAGAAGCAAATGGAGCGGCTTTTCGAGTTCCGCCCTTTTGCCCGCTCTGCTATCATTCGCTTAATTGTGCGCTCCGCGCATGCACTCATTATCAGGATTTAAGAGGTTATTTACCCCATGGCAATCGTAGGCATCTTCTTTGGCAGCGATACCGGCAACACCGAAAACATTGCAAAAATGATCCAGAAACAACTGGGCAAAGAGGTTGCGGAAGTACACGACATTGCCAAGAGCACGAAAGAAGATCTCGAGGCGTTCGATATCCTGCTGCTGGGCATTCCGACCTGGTACTACGGCGAAGCGCAGTGTGACTGGGACGACTTTTTCCCGACGCTGGAAGAGATCGATTTCAACGGCAAGCTGGTGGCGCTGTTTGGCTGCGGCGACCAGGAAGACTACGCAGAATATTTCTGCGACGCGATGGGCACCATTCGCGACATTATCGAGCCGAACGGCGCGGTGATCGTCGGCCACTGGCCAACCGAAGGCTACCACTTTGAAGCGTCTAAAGGCCTGGCAGACGACAAGCACTTCCTTGGCCTGGCTATCGATGAAGATCGTCAGCCGGAACTGACCAGCCAGCGCGTCGAAGCATGGGTGAAGCAGATTTACGATGAGCTGCAGCTGCAGGCGATCATCGAAGCCTGATTACCCACATACTCAATGTGGGCGCTGGCTCACATTGAGTTAATGGTTTTTCCTATAGAAATAATAGCTACAGTTTTTTAACTTTTATCTTCGATTCTGTACAATACCCACATCGGTTATCTGCTTATTTCTCCCGCGAGGTCAGGAAGTTAGCGAAATGATAACTAACCTCCTGCATTTCTCCGCCCGGCGCCGTTACGCATCTTCTTACAGCCCGTGTTGATTTCAGGCGTTTACCTCGGTTTTCATTTTAAAACTTCACCTCTATAATGAGACGCAAATGAGAATAGATAACGAACGACATTCAAGGCAAGGCGCCTCAAGTAACCAGCAAAGTAACAGGACAATATCCGCATGACTGACAACAACACCGCATTAAAGAAGGCTGGCCTGAAAGTCACGCTGCCCAGACTTAAAATTCTGGAAGTGCTTCAGGAACCTCAGTGCCATCACGTCAGCGCGGAAGATCTTTATAAACGCCTGATTGATATGGGCGAAGAGATTGGTCTGGCTACCGTTTATCGCGTACTGAACCAGTTTGACGATGCGGGCATCGTGACGCGTCACAACTTCGAAGGCGGGAAATCGGTTTTCGAACTAACCCAGCAGCATCATCACGATCACCTGATCTGTCTGGACTGCGGCAAAGTCATCGAATTCAGCGACGAATCAATCGAAGCGCGCCAGCGGGATATCGCAACTCGCCACGGCATCAAGCTGACGAACCACAGTCTCTATCTCTACGGACACTGCGCGCTGGGCGATTGCCGCGAAGACGACACGCTCCACGATCAGTAAAGATGTGCTATGCAGTGATTTTAAAAGCCGGTATGCGTACCGGCTTTTTTTATGGCCGTCAGGCGACCAGCGTTTCGTGCAGGTAGCGCCAGCGGGGAATGGAGGTGGTGCAGTCGAGGATCGCCAGTGAGATGCGCGCCTGATCGCTGCCGTTCATCATCTGTAGCTCGCGGTACTGAATAGTGACTTCATCTTTACGCTGCGAGATCACCGCGTGCTCGCTGGTGGCAATGCGCATACCTTCACGGCGCCCCTGCAGCTGACGGAACAGATCTTCGGTCTGATTTAAATCGAGCAGCCTGCCCTGCGTCGTGACCATGCGGAAATCGGGATGGAAGTGCGAAAGCAGCAGATGGAAGGTATCATCCTCGCCGGATGGCTGGTTGAATATACGTTCGATTAACTGATGTAAAACCACCACGCTGTGTTTTGCTTCCTGACCAAGAGCTGTCATCTTTTTTCCTTTTTATGCCCGCATAGCCTCTTTAAAGAGCGAATAGCCTACCTGAAAAAAAGAAATTCACATCTGTAAATTGATTAATTTTCGTTAACTCAGATAATTGCCAGAGTGGTCCGACAAGCTTTAATCGTTTGTTACAGAACAATAAAACGCCCTTGCGCCGATTGCAGGTATAAAAAAGGGCGATTGCTCGCCCTGTAATGATTTTATCACGCCGTTAATGCAAAACCTTAATCGCCGATTTTTGCCCAGGTATCGCGCAGGCCAACGGTGCGGTTAAACACCAGCTGGTTTGGACGCGAATAGTGGCTGTCGGCGCAAAAGTAGCCTTCTCGCTCAAACTGATAAGGCGCTTCCGGGCTGGCGTTCTGCAGGCCAGGCTCAACAAATCCCTGACGGATCTCCAGCGACTTCGGATTGATGGTGGTCAGGAAATCCTCTTCCGCGCCCGGATTCGGCACGCTAAACAGGCGATCGTAGAGGCGGAACTCTGCTGGCAGCGCATGGTCCGCGGAGACCCAGTGAATGACGCCCTTCACCTTGCGGCCATCTGCCGGATCTTTGCTCAGGGTATCTACGTCGCAGGTGCAGTAGATGCAGGTAATATTCCCCTCTTCATCTTTCGCGACGCGCTCGGCGCGGATCACGTAAGCGTTGCGCAGACGCACCTCTTTGCCCAGCACCAGTCGCTTGTACTGCTTGTTGGCTTCTTCGCGGAAGTCGGCGCGATCGATCCACACCTCACGGCCAAACGGCACTTCACGCGTGCCCATCTCCGGCTTGTTGGGATGATTTGGCATAGTGATGACTTCGTTATGGCCCGCCGGCAGGTTTTCAATGACCACTTTCAGCGGATCGAGCACCGCCATGGCGCGCGGTGCGTTTTCGTTCAGATCGTCACGAATGCAGGACTCCAGCGACGCCATCTCAACCACGTTGTCCTGTTTGGTGACGCCGATACGGCGGCAGAACTCGCGGATCGAGGCGGCGGTGTAGCCGCGACGGCGCAGACCCGATACGGTCAGCATGCGCGGATCGTCCCAGCCCTCTACCACCTTTTCACTGACCAGCTGCGTCAGCTTACGCTTCGACATCACCGCATATTCAAGGTTAAGGCGGGAGAACTCATACTGGCGCGGATGCACCGGAATAGAGATGTTATCCAGCACCCAGTCATAGAGGCGACGGTTGTCCTGGAACTCCAGCGTACAGAGCGAATGGGTGATATTTTCCAGCGCATCGGAGATGCAGTGGGTAAAGTCGTACATCGGATAGATGCACCACTTTTTGCCGGTCTGGTGATGTTCGGCGAACTTAATGCGGTAGAGCACCGGATCGCGCATTACGATAAAGCTGGAGGCCATATCGATTTTGGCGCGCAGGCAGGCTTTGCCCTCGGCGAATTCGCCGTTGCGCATTTTTTCAAACAGCGCCAGGTTCTCTTCCACGCTGCGATCGCGATAGGGGCTGTTTTTGCCCGGCGCGGTCAGGGTGCCGCGGTATTCACGGATCTCTTCCGGCGTCAGCTCGTCGACATAGGCCAGACCTTTGGTGATCAGTTCAACCGCGTAGTGATAAAGCTGATCGAAGTAATCTGAGGAATAACGAACGTCACCACTCCACTCAAAGCCCAGCCACTGTACGTCGCGCTTGATGGATTCGACGAACTCCATATCCTCTTTAACCGGGTTGGTATCGTCGAAACGCAGGTTGCACTGCCCCTGATAGTCCTGAGCGATGCCGAAGTTCAGGCAGATCGATTTAGCATGGCCGATATGCAGATAGCCATTAGGCTCAGGCGGAAAACGGGTATGCACGCTGTTGTGCTTACCGCTCGCCAAATCTTCGTCAATGATCTGACGAATAAAGTTAGTTGGGCGGGCTTCAGCCTCACTCATCTCTCAATCCTCAATACGTATAGCGGATGGTTTGTACCACGAAGTAACGGAGTATGATCCACAAAGCGTCGAAGGGAAACAACCGGTTTGTTAAGGCGATAAAACGAAAAAGGCAGGAATCGCTTCCTGCCTGCTTTTTTTTACAGCGATGCGGTTAAGGGCTTAGCTTTTAACCTCGTAAAGCGGGGTTTCACCAGCCACCACATGCCCGGTCGCCAGCAGCGTCAGCCCGGCGAAATCTTCGCTGTTGCTGATCACCACGGGGCTGATCATCGAACGGGCACTGGCGTTGAGGAAATCGAGATCCATCTCCAGTACCGGCTGACCCGCCGCAACCGTCGCGCCCTCTTCCACCAGCCGGGTAAAGCCTTTACCACCCAGCGCCACAGTGTCGAGACCCATATGCACCACAATTTCAACGCCGCTGCTGGTTTCCAGGCAGAAGGCATGATTGGTGTCGAAGATTTTCACTACGGTGCCGGCAGCGGGTGCCACCACGGTTTTTCCGGTCGGCCTGATCGCCAGCCCTTCGCCTACCGCCTGGCTGGCGAAGGCTTCGTCAGGCACCGCCTCCAGCGCGACGACTTCACCGCTGACCGGCGCCATCAGCGTCACAATGGTTTTGGTCTCGCGGTTCAACACCGCCTGCGGTTTTGCCGCGGGTGCCGCTGGCGCGCTCGAAGCGCCGCCCGCAGAGGCGACCGGCCCTTTCGTCAGGACTTTTTTCATTGCGGACGCGATGCTTTCCGCCTGGGTGCCGACAATCACCTGCACGCTCTGCTTGTTCAGGCGAATAACGCCTGACGCGCCCAGATTTTTGGCCACCGACTCGTTGACCTGCGACGAGTCTTTAACGTTCAAACGCAGACGCGTGATACAGGCGTCGATGCCGGTCAGGTTGTCTGAGCCGCCCACCGCGCCGATATAGCGACGCGCCAGCGATTCAGTCGCGCTTTCGCCGTTGCCGGAGTGGTCAACGTTCACGTCGTAGCCGTCCGTTTCGTCGCCCGCCACCGCCAGCTCGCGGCCCGGCGTCATCAGGTTAAATTTCTTAATGGTAAAGCGGAATACCACATAGTAGAGCACAAAGAAGACGATGCCCTGCGGGATCAGCATCCACCAGTGGGTCGCCAGCGGGTTGCGGCTCGACAGCACCATATCCACCAGACCGGCGCTAAAGCCGAAGCCGGCGATCCACTGCATGCTGGCGGCGATAAACACCGAGATACCGGTCAGCACGGCGTGGATAACATAGAGCACCGGCGCGACGAACATAAAGGAGAACTCCAGCGGCTCGGTAATGCCGGTGAAGAAGGCGGCAAAGGCCGCGGCCAGCATAATACTGCCGACTTTGACGCGGTTTTCGGGACGCGCGCAGTGATAGATCGCCAGCGCCGCGCCAGGCAGACCGAACATCATGATCGGGAAGAAGCCCGCCTGATAGCGCCCGGTGATGCCGACAATGCCGGTGCCGTTAGCGATCGACTGTGCGCCGCCGAGGAATTTCGGAATATCGTTGATGCCCGCGACGTCGAACCAGAATACCGAGTTCAGCGCGTGGTGCAGACCAACCGGGATCAGCAGACGGTTAAAGAAGGCGTAGATACCTGCACCGACCGAGCCCAGCTTCTGAATATGTTCACCAAAGTTCACCAGGCCGTTGAAGATCACCGGCCAGATGTACATCAGAATAAAGGCCACCAGGATCATCAGAAAAGAGACCAGAATAGGCACCAGGCGACGGCCGCTAAAGAAAGAGAGCGCCTTCGGCAGTTCCACATGGCTGAAGCGGTTATAGACCTCCGCCGACAGGATACCCACCATAATGCCGACAAACTGGTTTTGAATTTTGCCAAAGGCCGCGGGCACCTGATCGGCCGGGATCTTCTGGATCATCGCCACTGCCGCTGGTGAACAGAGCGTGGTCACCACCAGAAAACCGACAAACCCGGTCAGCGCCGCCGCGCCATCTTTATCTTTTGAGAGGCCATACGCCACGCCAATTGCGAACAGCACCGACATATTATCAATAATCGCCGAGCCCGATTTTATCAGCAGCGCGGCGAGAGCGTTGCTTGCGCCCCATGCGTCCGGGTCAAGCCAGTAGCCGACCCCCATGAGTATTGCGGCGGCTGGCAGGACCGCTACCGGTACCATCAGCGCGCGGCCGACTTTTTGTAAGTAACCTAACATTTGTCCTTTCCCCCTATGAGACTGACTTGTCGCCCTGCGCCGCTTGCTTTTTATTGTCAGCCGCAGGGGTTGAATGACACTACACTTCACGGTGCGCAGTGTAATGACAAATTAATTCGCCTCGCAAATTATACGCGTCTCTTCTGTGATAATTATCACCAAAAGGCACCATTAACTGCCGAGACGTCTGGCGAACCACCCCAACTTATTTTATGATGAAAAATATCAAGACGCAGCGATCGCGCGCTGAATCCGGTTTACGGCTTTACCACCAGGCTAACTGCGTCGTCCCCTTTTCTTTTCTCAGAATGAGGTGAAACATGCGACTTATTCCTTTGGCTACCCCTACGCAGGTCGGTAAATGGGCAGCCCGTCATATCGTTAATCGTATCAATGCCTTTAACCCCACCGCAGACCGTCCCTTTGTGCTGGGACTGCCGACGGGCGGCACGCCGCTGGAAGCTTATAAGCATCTTATCGAGATGCACAAAGCGGGCCAGGTCAGCTTCAGGCATGTGGTAACCTTCAATATGGATGAATATGTCGGCCTGCCGAAAGAGCACCCGGAAAGCTATCACAGCTTTATGTACCGCAACTTTTTCGATCACGTTGATATTCAACCAGAAAATATCAATCTTCTGAATGGCAATGCGCCAGATATTGACGCAGAATGTCGCCAGTATGAAGAGAAGATCCGCGCGCTGGGCAAAATTCATCTGTTTATGGGCGGCGTTGGTAACGATGGCCATATCGCCTTTAACGAACCCGCTTCTTCGCTCGCCTCGCGCACCCGCATTAAAACGCTGACGCACGACACCCGCCTGGCGAACTCGCGCTTCTTCAACGGCGATGTGGATCAGGTGCCGAAATATGCCCTGACCGTCGGCGTCGGCACGCTGCTGGATGCGGAAGAGGTGATGATTCTGGTGACCGGCCATGTCAAAGCGCAGGCGCTGCAGGCCGCCGTGGAAGGCAACGTCAACCATATGTGGACCATCAGCTGCCTGCAGCTGCATGCAAAATCGGTGGTGGTATGCGACGAACCCGCCACCATGGAACTGAAAGTGAAAACCGTTAAATATTTCCGCGAGATGGAAGCGGAAAATATGAAAGGCGTGTAAGACGATGTAGTAATGCCCGCCGCGAAGCTCTGGCGGGCTCAGCCGGGAGAACCACGATGTACGCATTAGTAAACGGCCGAATTTATACCGGTCATGAAATTCTGGATAACCACGCGGTGGTTATCGCCGATGGGCTGATCGAACGCGTCTGTCCGCGCGACGCGCTGCCAGCCGATATCGCCCTGCGCGACGTCGCAGGCGCGCTGATCGCTCCCGGCTTTATCGATTTGCAGCTGAACGGCTGCGGCGGCGTGCAGTTCAACGACGACATCGACGCCCTGAGCGTTGAGACGCTGGAAATCATGCAGCGTGCCAACGAAAAGTCGGGCTGCACCAGCTTTCTGCCTACCCTGATTACCAGCAGCGACGAGCTGATGAAGCGCGCCATCGACACCATGCGCGCCTATAAAAACAAACATCAGCATCAGGCGCTCGGCCTGCATCTGGAAGGCCCCTGGCTGAATAAAGCCAAAAAAGGCACCCATAATCCCGATCTAATCCGCCTGCCCGATCCGGCGCTGGTGCGCTACCTGTGCGATAACGCCGACGTCATTACCAAGGTGACGCTGGCGCCGGAAAACGCCGGCGACGCGGTGATCCGTCAGCTGACGCAGGCGGGCATTATCGTCTCCGCCGGCCACTCCAGCGCCACCTATGAGGAGGCCAAAGCGGGCTTCCGCGCGGGCGTGACCTTTGCCACCCACCTCTATAACGCGATGCCCGCCTTTGCCGGACGCGAGCCGGGCCTGATCGGCGCGCTGTTCGATTCCCCGGATGTTTATTGCGGCATTATTGCAGACGGGTTGCACGTCCATTACGCTAACGTACGCAACGCGAAGCGTATTAAAGGCAACAAGCTGGTGCTGGTCACCGACGCCACCGCGCCCGCAGGCGCTGAAATTGATAAATTCATTTTCGCTGGCAAAACAATATACTATCGCAATGGCCTGTGCGTGGACGAGAACGGCACCCTGAGCGGCTCTGCGATTACTATGATTGAATCGGTACGCAACGCCGTCGAACATGTCGGCATCGCGCTGGATGAAGCGCTGCGCATGGCAACGCTCTACCCGGCGCAGGCAATGGGCGTGGAAAAACAGCTGGGCACGGTCGAAGCGGGAAAAGTCGCCAACCTCACTGTTTTTACGCGTGATTTCAACATCACTAAGACGTTTGTCAACGGAGACGACGTCCTGAGCGAGTAAGCACTGAATGACCACTGGCGGCCAGACACAAATAGGAAATGTCGATCTTGTCAAGCAACTCAACAGCGCGGCCGTTTACCGGCTAATCGACCAGCAAGGCCCTATTTCGCGCATTCAGATTGCCGAACTTAGTCAGCTTGCGCCCGCCAGCGTCACCAAAATTACCCGCCAGCTGATTGAGCGCGGACTGATCAAAGAGGTGGATCAACAGGCCTCCACCGGCGGTCGCCGCGCGATCTCCATCGTGACTGAAACGCGCAATTTCCATGCTATCGGCGTGCGGCTCGGCCGCTACGACGCCACCCTGACGCTGTTCGACCTCAGCGGCAAGTCACTGGCGCAGGAAGATTACGCCCTGCCGGAACGCACCCAGGAGACGCTGGAGCATGCGCTGTTCGCCGCTATCGACAGCTTTATTGAGGCGCACCAGCGTAAAATCCGCGAGCTGATCGCTATCTCGGTGATCCTGCCCGGCCTGGTTGACCCGATAAACGGCGTGATTCGCTATATGCCGCATATTGCCGTCAGCCACTGGCCGCTGGTGGCCGGACTGCAAAATCGCTTTAAGGTCACCAGCTTTGTCGGTCACGATATCCGCAGTCTGGCGCTGGCGGAGCACTACTTTGGTGCAAGCCGCGACTGCGCCGACTCGATTCTGGTGCGGCTCCATCGCGGCACCGGGGCCGGCATTATCGCCAACGGCCATATTTTCCTTGGCAGCAACGGCAACGTAGGGGAAATCGGTCATATTCAGGTCGATCCGCTCGGCGAGCGCTGCCACTGCGGCAACTTCGGCTGCCTGGAGACCATCGCCGCTAACGGCGCGATTGAAAACCGCGTACGCCATCTGCTCAGCCAGGGCTACCCCAGCGTGCTGACGCAGGAGGCCTGCCAGATGGCACAGATTTGCAAAGCCGCCAACCAGGGCGATGCGCTGGCGTGCGAAGTCGTTGAGTATGTCGGCCGCTACCTGGGCAAAGCGATCGCCATTGCTATCAACCTGTTCAACCCGCAGAAAGTAGTGCTGGCGGGGGAGATCACCGACGCTGAGAAAGTGCTGTTCCCGGCCATTGAGGGCTGTATCAACACGCAGGCGCTCAACGCCTTCCGCAAAAATCTGCCGGTGGTGCGTTCCGAACTCGATCATCGCTCCGCAATAGGCGCCTTTGCGCTGGCAAAACGCGCTATGCTCAACGGCATTCTGCTGCAACATTTACTGGAAGAGTAAACGCGACCCGGACTGAAACTATGACGATAAAAAGCGTAATTTGCGATATTGACGGCGTGTTAATGCATGACAACACCGCCGTTCCCGGCGCGCAGGAATTTCTCCAGCGCATTCTGCAAAAAGAGATGCCGCTGGTGGTGCTGACCAACTATCCTTCGCAGACCGCGCAGGATCTGGCGAACCGCTTCGCCAACGCCGGCGTCGAAGTGCCTGACTCGGTGTTCTATACCTCCGCGATGGCCACCGCCGATTTCCTGCGTCGCCAGGAGGGCAAAAAGGCCTACGTCATTGGTGAGGGCGCGCTGATCCATGAACTCTATAAAGCGGGCTTTACCATCACCGACGTCAATCCCGATTTTGTGATTGTCGGCGAGACGCGCTCCTTTAACTGGGAGATGATGCATAAAGCCGCCTTCTTCGTCGCCAGCGGCGCGCGCTTTATTGCCACTAACCCCGATACCCACGCGCGCGGCTTCGTGCCCGCCTGCGGTGCGCTCTGCGCCGGTATTGAAAAAATCTCCGGCCGCCGCCCGTTTTACGTCGGCAAGCCCAGCCCCTATATCATGCGCGCCGCGCTGAATAAGATGCAGGCCCACTCAGAAGAAACGGTTATCGTTGGCGATAACCTGCGTACCGATATCCTGGCCGGTTTTCAGGCGGGACTGGAAACCATTCTGGTGCTCTCCGGCGTCTCGACGCTAAGCGATATCGACGCGATGCCTTTCCGTCCCGACTGGATCTACCCTTCTGTCGCCGATATCGACCTGTTTTAATCGCTCGCTTCGCGCCGCCTGACGCCAGGCGGCCGCTTCCCCCTGCGCTCCCGTCGCCTGCCTGACGCTTTTTTCGCCACATTTAGCCATTCATTGCCGATCCATCAAAGAAATGGCATTTAAATTGAATAATCTTCAAATAAATTGACCTGGCAACAATCTTTTTATCAGTAAAAGGCGAATATGCTTGCATTGATTGCATGAAATAGCGCATTTTCTTATACATCACGCAGCCGCTGGCTGCCGGACAGGCAACGATAACATCGCCGACAGGCGAGCTCAGGAGTCAGAATATGTGTTCTATTTTTGGTGTGCTGGATCTGAAAAGCGATCCGATTGAACTGCGTAAAAAAGCGCTGGAGAGTTCTCGCCTGATGCGTCACCGCGGGCCGGACTGGTCTGGCGTATACGCAGATGATAAGGCGATTCTCGCGCATGAGCGCCTGTCGATTGTCGACGTCAACAACGGCGCACAGCCGCTGTATAACGCCGACCACACCCATGTTCTGGCGGTTAACGGCGAAATTTATAACCACCAGGCGCTGCGCGCCGAGCTGAGCGACCGCTATCAGTTCCAGACCGGCTCCGACTGTGAAGTTATCCTCGCGCTCTATCAGGAGAAAGGCGTTGATTTTCTCGATGACCTCGAAGGGATGTTTGCCTTTATTCTGTGGGACAGCGTGAAGCAGCAGTATCTGATTGGCCGCGACCATATCGGCATTATTCCGCTCTATATGGGCAACGACGAACACGGCAACCTGTTTGTCGCGTCGGAAATGAAAGCGCTGGTGCCGGTGTGCCGCTCAATTAAAGAGTTCCCGCCGGGAAGCTATCTCTCCAGCACCGACGGCGAAATTCGTCGCTACTGGCAGCGCGACTGGATGGAGTACGCCGCGGTAGAACACAACGTCACCGATGCGGCGGGCCTGAAGCATGCGCTGGAAGAGTCGGTGAAAAGCCACCTGATGTCAGACGTGCCGTACGGCGTGCTGCTCTCCGGCGGTCTGGACTCCTCTATTATTTCAGCGGTAACCAAACGCTTCGCCGCGAAACGCGTCGAAGATCAGGACAAAAGCGACGCCTGGTGGCCGCAGCTGCACTCTTTCGCGGTCGGCCTGGAAGGCTCGCCGGATCTGAAAGCGGCGAAAGCGGTGGCGGAGCACCTGGGCACGGTGCATCACGAGATCCACTTTACCGTGCAGGAAGGGCTGGATGCGATTCGTGATGTGATCTATCACATTGAAACCTACGACGTCACCACCATTCGCGCCTCAACGCCGATGTACCTGATGTCGCGTAAAATCAAGGCGATGGGCATCAAAATGGTGCTGTCGGGCGAAGGCGCAGATGAAGTATTCGGCGGCTACCTCTACTTCCACAAGGCGCCGAACGCCAAAGAGTTTCATGAAGAGAACGTGCGTAAACTGCTGGCGCTGCATATGTATGACTGCGCGCGCGCCAACAAAGCGATGTCCGCCTGGGGCGTGGAGGCACGCGTGCCTTTCCTCGACAAGAAATTCCTCGACGTAGCGATGCGCATTAACCCGCAGGACAAGATGTGCGGCAGCAACGGCAAAATGGAAAAACACATTCTGCGCGAATGTTTCTCTTCCTATCTGCCGGAAAGCGTCGCATGGCGTCAGAAAGAGCAGTTCTCTGACGGCGTCGGCTACAGCTGGATCGACACGCTGAAAGAGGTAGCGGCGAAGCAGGTAAGCGATCAGCAGCTGGCGACCGCGCACTTCCGCTTCCCGTACAACACGCCAGCGTCGAAAGAGGCCTACCTCTATCGCGAAATCTTCGAAGAGCTGTTCCCGCTACCGAGCGCGGCGGAGTGTGTGCCGGGCGGTCCGTCGGTCGCCTGCTCCTCTGCGAAAGCGATTGAGTGGGACGAAGCCTTTAAGTCGATGGACGATCCTTCAGGTCGCGCGGTGGGGGTGCACCAGTCCGCTTATAAGTAAGTAAAATAAGCCATAACCAAATGGGCCTTGCGGGGCCCCTTTTTTTTAGCTTTGATGTGGTTACGATCAAAATTTGCCGAATAATTCATCAGCCTGGTTACAAGCCAGACAAACAGGCGTCAGGAGACGAAAATCGGCAAAAAATGTGTTGACGCTCCACAGCTCAATACGCATAATGCGCCCCGCAACGCCGATGAAGGTAACGCGAAAAAAGATGGCTACGTAGCTCAGCTGGTTAGAGCACATCACTCATAATGATGGGGTCACAGGTTCAAATCCCGTCGTAGCCACCATCTTTTTTGCGGGAGTGGCGAAATTGGTAGACGCACCAGATTTAGGTTCTGGCGCCGCAAGGTGTGCGAGTTCAAGTCTCGCCTCCCGCACCATTTCAGTCTTCGGCAGCCGGATGGGGTATCGCCAAGCGGTAAGGCACCGGTTTTTGATACCGGCATTCCCTGGTTCGAATCCAGGTACCCCAGCCAATCCGATACGCTCTCGTGGATACGAGTCGACGAATGGGATATCGCCAAGCGGTAAGGCACCGGTTTTTGATACCGGCATTCCCTGGTTCGAATCCAGGTATCCCAGCCACATCGGGTGCAGTAAGCAGTACATTTGGCTACGTAGCTCAGCTGGTTAGAGCACATCACTCATAATGATGGGGTCACAGGTTCAAATCCCGTCGTAGCCACCAAATTATTGGGGTATCGCCAAGCGGTAAGGCACCGGATTCTGATTCCGGCATTCCGAGGTTCGAATCCTCGTACCCCAGCCATACAAGACAATTTGACAAGACACTATTGGGGTGTCGCCAAGCGGTAAGGCACCGGATTCTGATTCCGGCATTCCGGGGTTCGAATCCCTGCACCCCAGCCAAATTGACAACAAGGCCCGCTTTTGCGGGCTTTGTTGTTTTTGTCGTCTGCTGATTTTTTTCACCCTGAGCGTTTTCAAACAGCAACGCAGCGGTTAAATCTGCCCGCGGTGGAGCTTCCCGACGAGCCAGGCGTCCCGCGACGGGAAAAAAGGCCGGGAACGTTTTGAACAACGCAGCGCGCTGGCCCGTTTACGGACGCTTCCCAGGGATGAGGTGCGTAACCGCGCGGGCCGAGCGGTCATGAATAACGAACAGCGACGTTGCGATCGGGGAGCCTCTCCGTGGCCGCGCACGAAGGCAACAGCCGCTCCCGCTTTCGCTCATGGAAGCAGCCTGCGACTAAAGCCCCAGCGCATACCGCAGCACCTTGCGCTTCAGCGCGCCCGAACGCTCGGCCGCCATCAGCCCCAGGTTGCGGGCGAACTTCAGCGGCGGCAGCCGGTTGCTGAAGGTGAAATAGAACAGATCCATCCCGCTCTGCATCAGCAGGTTATCGCGGCGACGCTGCGACTGATAACGACGCAGCACATTTTCAGACGCCCACTCCTGCGCGTTGGCGCGCGCCTCCACCAGCACATCCACCAGCGCGTCCACGTCGCGATAGCCCAGGTTGACGCCCTGCCCCGCCAGCGGATTAATGGTATGCGCCGCATCGCCGATCAACGCCAGTCCGGGCAGCACATAGCGCTGCGCATGACGTCGCACCAGCGGGAAGCTCGCCGCCGTCTGCGCTTTAAAACGCCCCAGCCGCGCCGGGAAAGCGGCGGCAATCTCCTTCTCCAGCTGCGGCAGCGGCATCCCCTGCAGCTGACGGATACGCGCCGGCGCGTCATACCACACCAGCGAGGCGCGATTGTCATACAGCGGCAGAAAAGCGCGCGGTCCCTGCGGGGTAAACTGCTGCCAGGTCGCGTCGCCCGCCGGATGCTCACAGGTGACACCGATCAGCAGACAGGATTGCGCGTAGCTCCAGCCGTCGATGCCGATGCCCGCCATCTGTCGCACCTGTGAGTTTGCTCCGTCGGCGCCAACCACCAGCCGGGTATGCAGCGCCTCGCCGTCGCTGAGATCGAGTCGCCAGCCGCCGTTCTCCTGCTGCAGACCCGCGAGCGTTGCAGGCGCGCGCAGCGTGATATCGAGCTGCACCATTCTTTCCCACAGCGCGCGCTGCAGCACGCTGTTCTCGACCATAAAGCCCAGCTCCGGCAGGCCGAGCGACGCGGCGTCGAAGCTGACGTGAGCCGTCTGCCACTCCCAGGTTTCCAGCTTGCGATAGGGCGCAAAGCGCATCGCCTGCACGCGCGGCCAGACCTCCAGCTGTTTCAGCAGCCCCGCCGAGGCGCTGCCGATGGCGGAGATACGCACGTCGGGATCGCTGTCGGGGTCAAAAGGCGCAGGCTCCGCGCGCTCCACCACCGCGACGCGAAACTGCTGAAGCGCCAGACCGCACGCCAGCGCAGCGCCGACCATGCCGCCGCCCACCACCACCACATCAAAGCGGTTATCCTGCATTGCTCATCTCCTTCTGATCTCTACCCGCCGCAAAAAAAGCGGGATAACTGGCGCAAAGTGTACCGGAAAAACGTCCCGGCGGCAGAAATGGCCGGCCAGGGGCGCGACGGACTGGCGCTTGCGCCGTGGATATGCGAAGTATGGCGGCTATGCGCTGGTCACAACAGCGTCAAAGCATTACAATACGCGCCCTGCACCTCACTGCACTGAATCAATGGCTAGTTCGACAATGAAAAAACTGCATATCAAAACCTGGGGCTGTCAGATGAATGAGTACGATTCATCCAAGATGGCTGACCTGCTGAACAGCACCCACGGCTACACGCTGACCGAGGAAGCTGACGAGGCGGACGTGCTGCTGCTCAACACCTGCTCTATTCGTGAGAAGGCGCAGGAGAAAGTTTTCCATCAGCTGGGCCGCTGGAAAACCTTAAAAGAGCGCAACCCTGATTTGATTATCGGTGTCGGCGGCTGCGTGGCGTCGCAGGAGGGGGATCATATTCGCCAGCGCGCCAGCTATGTGGATATCGTGTTCGGTCCGCAAACCCTGCATCGCCTGCCGGAAATGATCAACAGCGTACGCGGCAGCAAAAGCCCGATCGTCGATATCAGCTTCCCGGAAATCGAAAAATTTGACCGTCTGCCGGAACCGCGCGCGGAAGGTCCCACCGCCTTCGTCTCCATCATGGAAGGCTGTAACAAATACTGCACCTTCTGCGTCGTGCCCTATACGCGCGGCGAAGAGGTCAGCCGTCCCTGCGACGATATCCTGCTGGAGATCGCGCAGCTGGCGGCGCAGGGCGTGCGTGAAGTTAACCTGCTGGGCCAGAACGTCAACGCCTATCGCGGCGCAACCTTCGACGGCGAAATCTGCACCTTCGCGGAGCTGCTGCGCCTGGTGGCCGCCATTGACGGCATCGACCGCATTCGCTTCACCACCAGCCACCCGATAGAGTTCACCGACGATATTATCGAGGTCTACCGCGATACGCCGGAGCTGGTGAGCTTCCTGCACCTGCCGGTTCAGAGCGGCGCAGACCGCATCCTGACGCTGATGAAGCGCGCCCATACCGCGCTGGAGTACAAAGCGATTATCCGCAAGCTGCGCGCCGCGCGTCCGGATATTCAGATCAGCTCTGACTTTATCATCGGCTTCCCGGGTGAAACCCAGCAGGACTTCGAACAGACCATGAAGCTGATTGCCGACGTTAACTTCGACATGAGCTTCAGCTTTATCTACTCTGCGCGTCCCGGCACGCCGGCGGCAGATCTGCCGGACGACGTCTCGGAAGAGGAGAAAAAGCAGCGCCTCTATATCCTGCAGGATCGCATCAACCAGCAGGCGATGGCATGGAGTCGCCGTATGCTCGGCACGGTGCAGCGCATTCTGGTGGAAGGCACCTCGCGTAAAAACGTGATGGAGCTGTCGGGCCGTACGGAAACCAACCGCGTGGTGAACTTTGAAGGTTCACCGGAGATGATCGGCAAGTTTGTCGATGTCGAGATTGTCGACGTCTATACTAACTCCCTGCGCGGCAAAGTGGTGCGCACCGAAGATGAGATGGGCCTGCGCATCGTAGAAAGCCCGGCATCGGTTATCGCGCGCACGCGCAAAGAGAACGAAATCGGCGTCGGCACCTTCCAGCCTTGATACGCTTTTCACTTAGCGGCGACGCTTCTCGCGCCGCCGCTCTTTTCTTCTGCACGCCCTTGGTTTCTGGACGCGCTGCCCAAATATCATTAGCTACGCTTGCGCCCCGGCGACATGCCATAAATAATTTCTTAAAGTGCCGAGGTTAATCGATCCGGCATCAGCACCCATTCTAACTGGCCCTGAGTGACCCAAAGGATTCGTTTGAATATCGAAACTCGTGAAATCGCCCTTGAACCGGCAGATAACCGCCGACTGATGAGCCTGTGCGGTCCGTTCGACGACAACGTCAAACAGCTTGAGCGTCGTCTGGGCATTGAGATCAACCGTCGCGACAACAGCTTTAAGCTGGTTGGCCGCGCACTCTGCGTTAACGCCGCGGAAGATATTCTGCGCACGCTTTACGTCGATACCGCGCCGGTGCGCGGCGTCATCCCGGATATCGATCCCGAGCAGATCCATCTGGCGATTAAAGAGAGCCGCGTGCTGGAGCAGACCGCCGACAGCGTGCCGGACTTCGGCAAAGCCGTGCATATTCAGACGAAACGCGGCGTTATCAAGCCGCGCACGCCGAATCAGGCGCAGTATATTGCCAATATCCTTGACCACGACATCACCTTCGGCATCGGCCCGGCCGGTACGGGTAAAACCTACCTCGCGGTCGCCGCGGCGGTGGATGCGCTGGAGCGTCAGGAGATTCGCCGTATTCTGCTAACGCGCCCGGCTGTGGAAGCGGGCGAAAAGCTCGGCTTCCTGCCCGGCGATCTGAGCCAGAAAGTCGATCCCTACCTGCGTCCGCTCTATGACGCCCTGTTCGAAATGCTCGGCTTCGAGCGCGTCGAAAAGCTGATGGAGCGCAACGTGATTGAGGTCGCCCCGCTCGCCTATATGCGCGGCCGTACGCTGAACGACGCCTTTATTATCCTGGATGAGAGCCAGAACACGACCATCGAGCAGATGAAGATGTTCCTGACGCGTATCGGCTTTAATTCCAAAGCGGTGATCACCGGCGACGTCACGCAGATTGACCTGCCGCGCAGCACCAAATCGGGCCTGCGCCACGCCATTGAAGTGCTCTCCGAGGTTGAAGAGCTGAGCTTTAACTTCTTCCAGAGCGAAGACGTGGTGCGTCACCCGGTGGTGGCGCGTATCGTAACCGCCTATGAAGCCTGGGAAGAGGCGGATCAGAAGCGCCGCGACAAGCTGGCGGAAGAGCGCAAGCGCGAAGCGCTGGCGGCGCAGAGTGAGGCGCAGGAGAGTAAATGAGTCAGGTAATTCTTGATCTGCAGCTCGCCTGCGAACAGACCGGCGGCCTGCCTGACGAGGCCGCGTTCCAGCGCTGGCTGGAAGCGGCGGTTACCCCTTTTCAGCCGGAAAGCGAAGTCACCATTCGCCTGGTGGACGAGGCGGAGAGCCATGAGCTAAATCTGACTTATCGCGGTAAAGACAAGCCGACCAACGTGCTCTCTTTTCCCTTCGAGGCGCCACCGGGCATTGAGCTGCCGCTGCTGGGCGACCTGATTATTTGTCGTCAGGTGGTGGAGCAAGAGGCGGAAGAGCAAGGGAAAAGCCTTGAAGCGCACTGGGCCCATATGGTGGTACACGGCACGCTGCATCTGCTGGGCTACGACCATATCGACGATGACGAAGCCGAAGAGATGGAAGGGATCGAGACAGAGATAATGCTTGCTCTTGGTTATCCCGATCCGTACATTTCGGAAAAAGAAGACGCCTGAGCCGCTGGCTCAGTTTATCCCGCTGTCGGCGAGGACGCCGACAGCGACCACCCTCACCAGAGAGATCTCTAAAAAAACGCCATGAGCGACGACCATTCTCAAAACAGCGACGCACCCAGTAGTAAAAAGGGATTTTTTTCCCTGCTTATCAACCAACTGTTTCACGGCGAACCGCAAAACCGTGATGAACTACTGGAGCTGATCCGCGACTCCGAGCAAAAAGAGCTGATTGACGAAGATACCCGCGACATGCTCGAAGGGGTGCTGGATATTGCAGAGCAGCGCGTGCGCGACATTATGATCCCGCGTTCGCAAATGATTACCCTGAAGCGCAACCAGTCGCTGGATGAGTGCCTGGACGTGATTATCGAATCCGCGCATTCACGTTTCCCGGTAATCAGCGAAGATAAAGACCATGTCGAAGGCATTTTGATGGCGAAAGATCTGCTGCCGTTTATGAGCAGCGAATCTGAGCCGTTCAGCATGGAAAAAGTGCTGCGCCCGGCGGTTGTGGTGCCGGAAAGCAAGCGCGTCGACCGCATGCTGAAAGAGTTCCGTTCTCAGCGCTATCATATGGCGATCGTTATCGATGAGTTTGGCGGCGTGTCCGGCCTGGTCACTATCGAGGATATCCTTGAGCTGATCGTCGGCGAAATCGAAGATGAATATGACGATGAAGAAGATCGTGATATCCGCCAGTTAAACCGCCAGACCTATACGGTGCGCGCCCTGACCCCGATTGAAGATTTCAACGAGGTGTTCGGCACGCAGTTCAGCGACGAAGAAGTGGACACCATTGGCGGACTGGTGATGCAGGGATTCGGCCATCTTCCCGCCCGGGGAGAGAGCATTGACATCGACGGTTATCATTTCAAGGTCGCCATGTCCGACAGCCGTCGTATCATCCAGGTACATGTAAAAATTCCGGAAAACTCGCCGTTACCCCAACTGGATGACGAATAACTCTATGTCTCTGGCCCTGCTTTACCCGCGCCAGCGGGTACGTTTGTTGCTGGCATTGTTAACGGGTGCCCTTGGCACCCTCGCCTTCTCGCCCTATGATTTTTGGCCCGCCGCGCTGCTGTCGCTGTGCGGCCTGCAGCTGCTGACGCTGGATCGACGCAGCGGCCAGGCCACCGCCATCGGCTTCGCCTGGGGCTTTGGCCTGTTCGGCAGCGGCATAAACTGGGTCTACGTCAGTATCGCCACCTTCGGCGGCATGCCCGGCCCGGTCAACGTCTTCCTGGTGATTCTGCTGGCCGCCTATTTATCGCTCTACCCCGCGCTGTTTGCCGGCGTGCTGAACCGCATCTGGCCGCGCGCCACGCTGTGGCGTCTGGCGCTGGCGGCCCCGGCGCTGTGGCAGCTGAGCGAGTTTCTGCGCGGCTGGGTGCTGACCGGCTTCCCTTGGCTGCAGTTCGGCTACAGCCAGATTGACGGCCCGCTGAAAGGCCTGGCACCGCTGGCGGGGGTGGAAACCCTCACCTTTATTTTGATGATAGTCGCGGGTCTGCTGGCCTACGCGCTTCACCAGCGCAGCGTGAAAAGCGCTATCGCCGCGCTGCTGCTGCTGGCGCTGCCCTGGCCGCTGCGTTATATCCACTGGACCCAGCCGCAGCCGGCGCGCAGCGTCGACGTCGCGCTGGTGCAGGGCAACATTCCGCAGTCAATGAAGTGGGATCCGCAGCAGCTGCTCAGCACGCTGCGCGCCTATAACGGCCTGAGCCAGCCGCTGATGGGCCGCGCACCGCTGATTATCTGGCCAGAGTCGGCAATCACCGACCTGGAGAGCAATCAGCAGCCTTTCCTGCGCGCACTCGACGACGAGCTGCGCCAGCGCGGCAGTGCGCTGATTACCGGCATCGTCGATTCCCGACTGGAGCAGAACCGCTATCACGACTACAACTCGGTGATCGTACTGGGCGGCGCGACGCCCTACAGCTACCAGAGCACAAACCGCTATCAGAAAAATCATCTGGTGCCTTTCGGTGAGTTCGTGCCGCTGGAAAACCTGCTGCGGCCGCTGGCGCCCTTCTTCGATCTGCCGATGTCATCCTTTAGCCGCGGCGACTATCTGCAGCCGCAGCTGCGGGCGGCGGGCTACCACCTCACCAGCGCCATCTGCTATGAGATTGTGCTGGGGGAGCAGGTACGCGCCAATTTCCATCCCGACACCGATTTTCTGCTTACCGTCTCCAACGATGCCTGGTTCGGCCACTCTATCGGCCCGTGGCAGCATTTCCAGATGGCGCGCATGCGCGCGCTGGAGCTGGGCCGACCGCTGCTGCGCGGCACCAATAACGGCGTAACCGCCGTGGTAAATGCGCAGGGCGAAGTTGAGAAGATCCTGCCGCAGTTTACCCGCGGCGTGCTGCTGGATAAGGTGACGCCGACCACCGGCGAAACGCCATACGCCCATGCCGGTCTCTGGCCGGTCTGGCTGCTGACGCTCTGCGCCGCGCTGCTGGCGCTGTGGCGTCGCAAAGCCTGATCTGCCCTACGGCGGCGAGCGCGCTGCTCGCCGCCTTCTCCCCATATTCCGCTCGCCTTCTCCCCTTCTTCCACGATTTTCTGCTGCGCCATTGATCTGGCACGATGCTTGCTATCAGTAACACGGTTTCCTGTAAACCGGGCGGAGTGACGCGTTAATGCGGGCTGGACTGCACCGTTAAAAGGCACAGGGGCGCACCTTTAGCGCGCAACCCGGTAAATACGCCTCAATTTGGTGCGGAACACCTCGCAAATTAAGAAACTTTTTCGTTTCATAACGTTAACAATCCGCTATGTTAGTAAATATTCTTAGCGCGCCGACGCGATGAGATAACAAAAAAAGCAGCAGGAAATACACACAACATCACACATCTGCGCAGTTTATATTCTGCGCGACATATCTCGAAGGAGTTGGACCATGCAGATTCGCAAAGTGGCATTATCGCTTTTGCTGGCAGGCGTAGCGGCAGCGGGCGCAGCCCAGGCGGAAGACCTCAGCGGCACCCTGAAAAAAATCAGCGATAATGGCGTTATCGTTGTAGGACATCGCGAGTCATCTGTTCCTTTTTCTTATTACGACAACCAGCAAAAAGTCGTGGGCTATTCGCAGGCTTACTCCAGCGCCATCGTTGAGGCGATTAAAGCGAAGCTGAACAAGCCGGATCTGCAGGTCAAAATGATCCCGATTACCTCACAGAACCGTATTCCGCTGCTGCAGAACGGCACCTATGACTTCGAGTGCGGCTCCACCACCAATAACCTCGAGCGCCAGAAACAGGCTGCGTTCTCCGACACCATTTTTGTTATCGGCACGCGTCTGCTGGTGAAAAAAGGCGGCGACATCAAAGATTTCGCTGACCTGAAAGGCAAAACCGTGGTCGTTACCTCCGGCACCACCTCGGAAGTGCTGCTGCATAAGCTGAACGACGAGCAGAAAATGGATATGCGTATCATCAGCGCAAAAGATCATGGCGACTCGTTCCGCACGCTGGAAACCGGCCGCGCCGTCGCCTTTATGATGGATGACGCGCTGCTGGCTGGCGAACGCGCCAAGGCGAAGAAGCCGGACAACTGGGAGATCGTCGGCACGCCGCAGTCGAAAGAGGCCTATGGCTGTATGCTGCGTAAAGACGATGCACAGTTCAAAACCCTGGTCGACGATACCATCGCTAAAGCCCAGACGTCGGGCGAAGCCGCGAAGTGGTTCGATACCTGGTTCAAGCAGCCGATTCCGCCGAAGAACCTGAACCTCAACTTCGATCTCTCAACGGATATGCAGGCGCTGTTTAAAACGCCAAACGACAAAGCACTTAACTAACAACGACAACAAGGGCGGCCTCGCTGCCCTCTCGATTGCTGAAAACCCGGCGCGGACAGACAAGCTGCTCAGGTCGTTCCCCTGAAGCAGGCCATACAGACGCCGTTCATCAATCTTCAGGGTAGCTTAGCTACCCTTTTTTACCGGAGCTCGTTATGGGTATCGACTGGAACTGGGGCATCTTTCTCGAACAGGCCCCGTTCGGCAACACGACCTACCTTGGCTGGCTGTGGTCCGGATTTCAGGTGACCATTGCGGTCTCCTGCTGCGCCTGGATTATCGCCTTTCTTGTAGGATCTTTATTCGGCATTCTGCGCACCGTGCCTAACCGCCTGCTTTCGGCGATCGGCACCTGCTATGTCGAGCTGTTCCGCAACATCCCGCTGATCGTGCAGTTCTTCTTTTGGTATCTGGTGGCACCGGAGCTGGTTGGCGAGAAGCTCGGCATGTGGTTCAAAGCGGAGCTGGATCCCAATATCCAGTTTTTCACCGCGTCGGTGATCTGTCTCGGCCTGTTTACCGCCGCTCGCGTCTGCGAGCAGGTGCGCGCCGCGATTAACTCGCTGCCGCGCGGGCAAAAGAACGCCGGGCTGGCAATGGGCCTGACGCTGCCGCAGACCTACCGCTACGTGCTGCTGCCCAACGCCTACCGCGTGATTGTGCCGCCGATGACATCGGAAATGCTTAACCTGGTGAAAAACTCCGCTATCGCCTCCACCATCGGGCTGGTGGATATGGCGGCGCAGGCGGGCAAGCTGCTCGACTACTCGGCGCACGCCTATGAGTCGTTTACGGCGATTACGCTGGCCTATATCGCCATCAACCTGGTGATTATGCTGATTATGAGTCTGGTGGAGCGCAAGGTGCGCCTGCCGGGTAATCTGGGAGGAAAATAATGTACGAGTTTGACTGGAGTTCGATTCCTCCCAGCCTGCCCTACCTGCTTAACGGCATGGTGATTACGCTGAAGATCACCGTAACCGCCGTGGTATTCGGCATTCTCTGGGGCACGCTGCTGGCGGTAATGCGGCTGTCGACCTTTAAGCCGATCAGCTGGTTCGCCCGGCTCTACGTAAACCTGTTCCGCTCTGTCCCGCTGGTGATGGTGCTGCTGTGGTTTTATCTGGTGGTGCCGAGCTTTCTGCAGCAGGTGCTGGGGCTGTCGCCCAAAACCGATATCCGCCTGATTTCGGCGATGATCGCCTTTTCGCTGTTTGAGGCGGCCTACTACTCCGAGATTATTCGCGCCGGTATTCAGAGCATTTCGCGCGGCCAGTCTAACGCCGCGCTGGCGCTCGGCATGACGCACTGGCAGTCGATGCAGCTGATTATTCTGCCGCAGGCCTTTCGCGCCATGGTGCCGCTGCTGCTGACGCAGGGCATCGTGCTGTTTCAGGATACCTCGCTGGTTTACGTGCTGAGCCTGGCCGACTTTTTCCGCACCGCGTCGACAATCGGCGAGCGTGACGGCACCCAGGTGGAAATGGTTCTCTTCGCCGGTCTGGTCTATTTCGCGATCAGCCTGAGCGCTTCGCTGTTGGTCAGCTATCTAAAAAGAAAAAGGACGGTTTAAATGATTAACCTGAAAAACGTTTCTAAGTGGTATGGTCACTTTCAGGTGCTGACCGACTGCACGACCGAAGTCCAGAAAGGGGAAGTGGTCGTGGTATGCGGCCCATCGGGCTCGGGCAAATCGACCCTGATCAAAACCGTGAACGGCCTGGAGCCAATTCAGCAGGGCAATATTCTGGTGAACGGCATCGAAGTGAACAACAAGAAAACGAACCTGGCGCAGCTGCGCAGCAAGGTCGGCATGGTGTTCCAGCACTTCGAGCTGTTTCCCCATCTCAGCATTATCGATAACCTGGTGCTGGCGCAGGTAAAAGTGCTGAAGCGCGACAAGGCCGCCGCGCGGGAAAAGGGATTAAAACTGCTGAATCGCGTCGGGCTTTCCGCCCATGCGCAGAAGTTTCCCGGCCAGCTGTCGGGCGGCCAGCAGCAGCGCGTAGCGATTGCGCGCGCGCTCTGCATGGATCCTATCGCCATGCTGTTCGACGAGCCGACCTCGGCGCTCGATCCGGAAATGATCAATGAAGTGCTCGACGTGATGGTGGAGCTGGCGCAGGAAGGCATGACGATGATGGTGGTCACGCACGAAATGGGCTTCGCCCGTAAAGTAGCGAACCGCGTCATTTTTATGGATGAAGGCAAGATTATTGAAGATACGCGTAAAGATGACTTCTTTAATAATCCGCAGTCTGATCGCGCGAAAGATTTTCTGGCGAAAATTCTGCACTAGCGGGTAGGCCTGGCGCTTGCGCGCCAGAACCCTCTCGCTGCCAGCCGGCCTGCGACACGCTTGTCGCGGGCCGTTTTACTCTTCGGACGCGCTCATCCGCAGCACACTCGCCCTTCTTACGGCTCAAAGGGCTGACGCTGAAACTGATCGTGTCCGCACTCCGGGCAGCGCGTTAAGATCTCAGGCGTATAAATCGCGCGCGTAAAGTGACACTTCTCGCACACCAGATTGCCCAGCCCCACCACCTCGCCGCTCTGATAAACCCCGTGATGATGCAGATCCTGGAACACCTCGCGCCACTCCAGCTGGCTCTTGTCGGTAATATCCGCCAGCTCTTTCCACAGGCTCTCGCGCATGATGCGCATAAAGAGCGAATCGTTCACCTTCTCTGGCTGATGGACCTCCTGATAGCTGCGTGCAAACTCTTGTAAATCTCGTCGAACCGCCGCCAGCGCCCGATCGATTTCGTCGGGCGTCGCGGCGTCGCTGGCCATCAGCTGCTGACGTCGCAACGTCACCAGTGCGTCAATATCCCGATCGCCCTGGCGCAGGCGCTCGGTCAGCGCGGCCAGGGATTCACGGTAAATCTGCGCTACTTTGTTCATTTTATTCTCCTTTCTGCGCGGGTATGCCAGCTTTAAGTTTAGCCGCTTTGCGCCGTTTGCCGCGCTGTCTGGCAAAGCGAATCGGAATATGCGAGCGGGATACGCCCTTCTGCGAGAAATCGCCGCAACAGGGCGGTGAAGTGTTGTTGACCGGCAGCCATATGGGTATGCTATGCGGATCTTAAAGTAAGCTAAGCGTTATTCATTAAGGACCACAGGCTGCCATGCAAGAGCAATACCGCCCGGAAGAGATAGAATCCCGCGTCCAGCAACACTGGGACGAAAACCAAACGTTCAAAGTGACCGAAGATGAGAGCAAAGAGAAATATTACTGCCTCTCCATGCTGCCCTATCCTTCTGGCCGCCTACATATGGGCCACGTGCGTAACTACACCATCGGCGACGTGATCGCCCGTTACCAGCGTATGCTCGGCAAAAACGTGCTGCAGCCCATCGGCTGGGATGCGTTCGGCCTGCCGGCGGAAGGCGCGGCGGTAAAAAACAACACCGCGCCCGCCCCCTGGACCTACGACAATATCGAATATATGAAGAACCAGCTCAAACTGCTGGGTTTTGGCTATGACTGGAGCCGCGAGCTGGCGACCTGCAAGCCGGAATACTACCGCTGGGAGCAGTGGTTCTTCACGAAGCTCTATGAAAAAGGCCTGGTTTATAAAAAAACCTCGGCGGTGAACTGGTGCCCGAACGATCAGACGGTGCTGGCGAACGAACAGGTTATTGATGGCTGCTGCTGGCGCTGCGACACCAAAGTCGAGCGCAAAGAGATCCCGCAGTGGTTCGTTAAAATCACCGACTATGCCGATGAGCTGCTTAACGACCTCGATACGCTGGAAGACTGGCCGGAGCAGGTCAAAACCATGCAGCGTAACTGGATCGGCCGTTCCGAAGGGGTGGAAATCACCTTCGACGTCGCCGACAGCGAAGAGAAAGTCACCGTCTACACCACCCGTCCGGACACCTTCTTCGGCGCCACCTACGTCGCGGTCGCCGCGGGTCATCCGCTGGCGCTGCAGGCCTCAATGGGCAACCCGGTGCTGGCTGACTTTATCGCCGAATGCCGCAATACCAAAGTCGCCGAGGCAGAGATGGCGACGATGGAGAAAAAAGGCATGGCCACCGGCCTGTTTGCCATCCATCCGCTGACCGGCGACAACGTGCCGGTCTGGGTAGCTAACTTCGTTCTGATGGAGTACGGCACCGGCGCCGTTATGGCGGTTCCGGCGCACGACCAGCGCGACTGGGAGTTTGCCACCAAATACGATCTGCCGATCAGGCCGGTTGTGCTGAACCAGGACGGCAGCGAGCCGGACGTCAGCGCCGCCGCCATGACGGAGAAAGGCACCCTGTTCAACTCCGGCGAGTTCGACGGTCTGAGCCATGAAGCGGGCTTCAACGCTATCGCTGACCTGCTGGCTGCGAAAGGCGTCGGCGTGCGCAAGGTCAACTACCGCCTGCGCGACTGGGGCGTCTCCCGTCAGCGCTACTGGGGCGCACCGATTCCGATGGTGACGCTGGAAGACGGCACCGTGATGCCAACGCCAGAAGATCAGCTGCCGGTGATCCTGCCGGAAGATGTGGTGATGGACGGTATTACCAGCCCGATTAAAGCGGACCCGGAGTGGGCGAAAACCACGGTAAACGGCCAGCCGGCGCTGCGTGAAACCGACACCTTCGACACCTTTATGGAGTCCTCGTGGTACTACGCGCGCTACACCTGCGCCAACTACGATGAAGGCATGCTGGATCCGGCAGCAGCCAACTACTGGCTGCCGGTCGATCAGTATGTGGGCGGTATCGAACACGCCATCATGCACCTGATGTACTTCCGCTTCTATCACAAGCTGCTGCGCGATGCGGGCCTGGTTACTTCAAATGAACCCGCTAAGCGTCTGCTCTGTCAGGGCATGGTGCTGGCGGACGCCTTCTACTACCTCGGCGCGAACGGCGAGCGCAACTGGGTCTCTCCCATCGACGTCACCGTCGAGCGCGACGAGAAAGGCCGCATTGTGAAAGCGACCGACAGCCAGGGCCGCGACGTGATTTACGCCGGCATGAGCAAAATGTCGAAGTCGAAAAACAACGGCATCGACCCGCAGCTGATGGTTGAGCGTTACGGTGCGGACACGGTTCGCCTGTTTATGATGTTCGCCTCACCGGCGGAGATGACGCTGGAGTGGCAGGAGTCAGGCGTAGAAGGGGCGAACCGCTTCCTGAAGCGCGTCTGGAAACTGGCTTACGAGCATACCGCGAAAGGGGCGACGACGGCGCTGGATATCAGCAGCCTCAACGACGATCAGAAAGCGCTGCGTCGCGATCTGCATAAAACCATCGCCAAAGTTTCCGACGATATCGGCCGTCGTCAGACCTTTAATACCGCTATCGCGGCGATTATGGAGCTGATGAACAAGCTGGCGCGTGCGCCGCAGGAAAGCGAGCAGGATCGCGCGCTGATGCAGGAAGCGCTGCTGGCCGTGGTTCGCATGCTCTATCCGTTCACCCCGCACGCCAGCTATGTGCTGTGGCAGGCGCTGGGCGGCGAAGGCAGCGTGGACGACGCCAGCTGGCCGGTAGCGGACGAGGCGGCAATGGTGGAAGATTCGCTGCTGGTGGTTGTGCAGGTAAATGGTAAAGTCCGTGGTAAAATTACCGTGGCCGCCGATGCAACGCAGGAGCAGGTTCAGGCTCGCGCCGCCCAGGAACATCTGGTGGCGAAGTACCTTGACGGCGTCACCATCCGTAAAGTGATTTATGTACCCGGCAAACTGCTTAACCTGGTCGTAGGTTAAGTTCAGGAGGAACTGTGCGACATCTGATTATCAGGCTGTTTGTCCTGCTGGCGGTGATGGTTACCGCCGGCTGTGGTTTTCACCCGCGCGGCACCACGCAGGTGCCGAGCGAGCTGAAAACGCTGATCTTGAACAGCGGCGATCCGTACGGTCCGCTGGCGCGCACGGTGCGTCAGCAGCTGCGTATCAACAACGTCACTATCGTTGAGGATACCAAACAGAACCGTACCGATATCCCTACGCTGCGCCTTGGTGGTGAAACGCAGGGCCGCGATACCGCCTCGGTGTTTATCAGCGGTACAACGGCGGAATACTCGCTGATGATGAACGTGACGGCGCAGGTTCTGCTGCCGGGCAAAGGCATCTATCCGATCAGCACCACGGTTTATCGTTCATTCTTCGATAACCCGAACGCGGCGCTGGCGAAAGATGCCGAGCAGGAGATGATCGTGCAGGAGATGCGCCAGCGCGCCGCCGAGCAGCTGGTGCGTAAACTGCTGACCGTGCACGCCGCGCAGATGAACCAGAAAGAGACGCTGCCGGCGTCGGCCAGCGAACCTGCGGTGCCCGCGCCAGCCTCCTCCTCTTCCGCTACCCGTACGCAATGATCAGGATCTATCCTGAGCAATTAGGCGCGCAGCTCCGTGAGGGGCTGCGCGCCTGCTATTTGTTAGCCGGAAACGAGCCGCTGCTGCTGCAGGAGAGCGCCGACGCGATACGCGCCGCCGCCGTTGCGCAGGGGTTCGAAGAACATCTGAGTTTTACGCTCGACGCCCAGACCGACTGGGAAAGTCTCTTTGCCAGCTGTCAGGCGCTCAGCCTGTTTGCACAGCGTCAGACAATGACGCTGCTCTTCCCGGAAAATGGCCCCAACGCCGCGATGGCCGAACAGCTGAATAAGCTGGCGGGCCTGCTGCACGGCGATATTTTACTTATTTGCCGCCTGGCGAAGCTGACCAAAGCCCAGGAGAACAGCGCCTGGTTTAAGGCGCTCTCTGCCCATGGCGTGCTGGTACCGTGCCAGACGCCGGAGCAGGCGCAGCTGCCGCGGTGGGTAGCGACGCGCGCTAAAAGCATGAAGCTCTCGGTAGACGACGCGGCGATCCAGCTGCTCTGCTACTGCTACGAGGGCAACCTGCTGGCGCTGGCGCAGGCGCTGGAGCGTCTGTCGCTGCTCTGGCCCGACGGCAAGCTGACGCTGCCGCGCGTCGAAGAGGCGGTCAGCGATGCGGCGCACTTTACGCCGTTTCACTGGGTGGACGCCCTGCTGGCGGGCAAAAGCAAGCGCGCGCTGCATATTCTGCATCAGCTGGAAAAAGAAGAGAGCGAGCCGGTTATCCTGCTGCGCACGCTGCAGCGCGATTTAATGACGCTGCTGCACCTGCAGCGCCATCAGGCGCAGCAGCCGCTGCGCACGTTAATGGATCAGCAGCGCATCTGGCAGAACCGCCGCGCGCTGTTTACCGAGGCGCTGCAGCGCCTGGACGGCGCGCGCCTGCAGCGCGCAATTCACCTGCTGACGCAGATTGAATTAACCCTGAAGCAGGACTACGGGCAGCGTATCTGGCCGCAGCTGGAGACGCTCTCGCTGCTGCTCTGTCATCGCCATTTTCCTGCGAGCTTCGCCAGTGTCTGAACTCCACGCCCTGTTCGGCGGCACCTTCGACCCTATCCACTTCGGCCATTTGCGGCCGGTAGAGGCGCTGGCGCAGCAAACCGGCCTGGCGCGCGTGCTGCTGCTGCCCAACAACGTGCCGCCGCATCGCCCGCAGCCGGAAGCGAGCGCGACGCAGCGCGTCGATATGCTGCGCTGCGCCATTCGCGACCGGCCGCTGTTCGATATCGATACCCGCGAACTGCTGCGCGAAACGCCGTCGTGGACGGTGGCGACGCTGGAGGCGCTGCGCGCTGAACGCGGGCCGGCGCAGCCGCTGGGATTTATTATTGGCCAGGATTCGCTGCTCAATCTGTCAGGCTGGCACCGCTGGCAGGATTTGCTGTCGCTCTGTCATCTGCTGGTGTGCAAGCGTCCGGGCTATCCGGCCCAGATGGCGACGCCGGAGATGCAGCGCTGGCTGGATAGCCATCTGGCGAGCGAGACCTCGCAGCTGCATCAGCAGCCTGCGGGCTTTATCTGGCTGGCCGATACGCCGCTGGTGGATATCTCCGCCACGGAAATTCGTCAGCGCCGCCGCCAGGGGCTCTCCTGCGATCGGCTGCTGCCGCCGGCCGTTATCGACTATATCGACCGCGCAGGCCTCTATCTGAAATAAGCGCCAGTCGGACGTATATCACACAGGCAAAGGCGTGCTATACTGCGCGGCTTAATTTTTTGGCTGCCTTATCGGGGCCAGCAGCCGGCCCGCTACAATCCGTATTAAAGGGGAACCTTTTGCAAGGTAAAGCACTCCAAGAGTTCGTTATTGATAAGATTGATGATCTTAAAGGTCAGGATATCGTCGCGCTCAACGTTCAGGGTAAATCCAGCATCACCGACTGCATGATCATCTGTACCGGCACCTCGACGCGTCACGTCTCGTCTATCGCCGATCACGTGGTGCAGGAGTCGCGCGCCGCCGGTTTGATCCCGCTTGGCGTAGATGGCAAAAACACCGCTGACTGGGTAGTGGTCGATCTGGGCGACGTCATCGTACACGTCATGCAGGAAGAGAGCCGCCAGCTTTATGAGCTGGAAAAACTCTGGAGCTGACGCGTGAAACTGCAGCTTGTAGCCGTAGGCACGAAGATGCCCGACTGGGTGCAAACCGGTTTTACTGAGTATCTGCGTCGTTTTCCCAAAGATATGCCGCTGGAGCTGGTAGAAGTCCCTGCCGGAAAACGCGGCAAAAACGCCGATATCAAGCGTATCCTGGAAAAAGAGGGCGAAGCGATGCTGGCCGCAACCGGCAAGGGCAACCGCATCGTCACGCTTGATATTCCCGGCCAGCCGTGGGAAACGCCTCAGCTTGCTCAGCAGCTGGAGCGCTGGAAACAGGACGGCCGCGACGTCAGCCTGTTGATTGGCGGTCCGGAAGGATTATCGCCCGCCTGCAAAGCCGCCGCCGAGCAGAGCTGGTCGCTTTCCGCGTTGACGCTGCCTCATCCGCTGGTGCGCGTGCTGGTCGCTGAAAGCCTCTATCGCGCCTGGAGCATCACCGCCAATCATCCTTATCATCGTGAATAACCGGTAAGGCTAACCCCGACATTTTAAGTAGCGGATGAAATTACAAAGCAACGCCTTTCGCGATTACAGTGCCGAACAGAAACTCTTTGTCCGTCGGGCGCTTATTGCGTTCTTCGGAATTCTGGTGCTCTCCAGCGTGCTGGTGGTCAATCTTTACCACCTGCAAATCCTGCGCTTTGAAGATTACAGTACCCGCTCTAACGAAAACCGCATCAAGCTGGTGCCGGTGGCGCCGAGCCGCGGCATTATCTACGACCGCAACGGCACCGCGCTGGCCCTCAACCGCACCATCTATCAGGCGGAGCTGGTGCCGGAAAAAGTCGACAACCTCAAGCAAACGCTGGAAGATCTGCGTCCGGTGCTCGATATCACCGACGAGGATCTCGACGCCTTCGATAAAGAGCGCAAGCGCTCACGTCGCTTTACCTCTATCCCGGTCAAGGTCGGCCTCAACGATGTGCAGGTGGCGCGCTTCGCCGTTAACCAGTACCGCTTTCCCGGCGTTGAGGTAAAAGGCTATCAGCGTCGCTACTACCCGTACGGCCCGACGCTGACGCACGTGGTCGGCTACGTCTCTAAAATCAACGACCGCGACGTGGCGCGCCTCGATAAAGAGGGCAAGTGGCCAAACTACGCCGCAACGCACGATATCGGCAAGCTGGGCATTGAAAGCTATTACGAAGATGTGCTGCACGGCATTACCGGCTATGAAGAGGTCGAGGTCAATAACCGCGGCCGCGTAATCCGCCAGCTGCACGAGCAGTCGCCACAGGCGGGACGCGATATCTGGCTGACTATCGATCTCAAGCTTCAGCAATATATCGAAACCCTGCTGGCCGGCAGTCGCGCGGCGGTGGTGGTAAGCGATCCGCGCACCGGCGAAATCCTGGCGATGGTCTCCACACCCAGTTACGATCCCAATCTTTTTGTCGACGGCATTTCGAGTAAAGATTATCGCGGCCTGCTCAACGACGAGAATCGCCCGCTCTATAACCGTGCCATTCAGGCCTCTTATCCCCCCGCCTCGACGGTGAAGCCCTACGTGGCGGTCTCTGCGCTCAGCGCCGGGGTTATCAACCGCAACACCAGCCTGTTCGATCCCGGCTGGTGGCAGCTGCCCGGCTCGGAAAAGCGCTACCGCGACTGGAAAAAATGGGGCCACGGCCGCCTTAACGTTACCAAATCGCTGGAGGAGTCGGCGGATACCTTCTTCTATCAGGTGGCGTATGACATGGGCATCGATCGCCTCTCTGAGTGGATGAACAAATTCGGCTACGGCCACCGCACCGGCATCGATCTGCCGCAGGAGAGCGCCGGTAATATGCCGACGCGCGACTGGAAGATGAAGCGCTTTAAAAAGCCGTGGTATCAGGGCGATACCATTCCGGTGGGCATCGGCCAGGGCTACTGGACCGCGACGCCGCTGCAGATGAACAAGGCGCTGATGATCCTGATTAACGACGGCGTGGTAAAAGTGCCGCACCTGCTGCGCGCCACCCGCGAGGGACGCACCATGGTGCCCTGGCGTCAGCCGCCGGGCGAGCCGATCGGCGACATTCACTCCGGCTACTGGGAGATCGCCAAAGACGGCATGTATGGCGTGGCGAACCGCGCAAACGGCACGGCGCATAAAAGCTTTGCCGACGCGCCCTATAAGATCGCCGCTAAATCGGGTACCGCGCAGGTCTTCGGCCTGAAAGAGAACGAAACCTATAACGCGCATAAAATTGCCGAGCGGCTGCGCGACCATAAGCTGATGACCGCGTTTGCTCCCTATGACAAACCGCGCGTCGCCGTCACCATGATCCTGGAGAACGGCGGCGCAGGCCCGGCGGTCGGCACGGTGATGAGACAGATTCTCGACCACATTATGCTGGGCGATAACAATACGGCTCTGCCGGACGCGGTCCCTACCCCGCCCGGCTATGAAGGTGAATAACGATGTCGATGAACGATAGCCCGCAGAAAAGATCGATCTGGATGCGTATCCACATCGATCCGCTGTTTATGCTGGTGATTCTGGCGCTGCTCACCTATAGCGCCATTGTGATCTGGAGCGCCAGCGGACAGGATCCGGGCATGATGGAGCGAAAAATCGGCCAGATTGCGATGGGCCTGGTGATGATGCTGGTGCTGGCGCAGGTGCCGCCGCGCGTCTATGAGGGCTGGGCGCCCTATCTCTATATTGTTTGCGTGATATTGCTGATCGCGGTGGACGCTTTCGGCCATATCAGTAAAGGGGCGCAGCGCTGGCTCGACCTCGGCGTGGTGCGCTTTCAGCCCTCGGAGATCGCCAAAATCGCCGTGCCGCTGATGGTGGCGCGCTTTATCAACCGCGACGTCTGTCCGCCGACCCTGAAGAATACCGGCATTGCGCTGATCCTGATCTTTATGCCGACGCTGCTGGTGGCGGCGCAGCCTGACCTCGGCACCGCAATCCTGATTGCCGCCTCGGGGCTGTTCGTGCTGTTTCTCTCTGGCATGAGCTGGAAGCTGATCGGCGTGGCGGTGGTGCTGGTCGCGGCCTTTATTCCGGTACTCTGGTTCTTCCTGATGCACGACTATCAGCGCGATCGCGTCATGATGCTGCTCGACCCGGAAAGCGATCCCCTTGGCGCGGGCTACCACATTATTCAGTCAAAAATCGCCATCGGCTCCGGCGGCCTGCGCGGCAAAGGCTGGCTGCACGGCACCCAGTCGCAGCTGGAGTTTTTGCCGGAGCGCCATACCGACTTTATTTTCGCCGTGCTCGCCGAAGAGCTGGGCCTGGTGGGCGTGCTGATCCTGCTGGTGCTCTATCTGCTGCTGATCCTGCGCGGTCTGGTGATCGCCGCGCGCGCCCAGACCACCTTTGGCCGCGTCATGGCGGGCGGATTAATGCTGATTTTGTTCGTTTATGTTTTCGTTAATATTGGCATGGTAAGTGGTATCTTACCGGTGGTTGGCGTCCCTCTGCCGCTGGTCAGCTATGGCGGCTCGGCGCTCATCGTGCTTATGGCGGGATTCGGCATCGTGATGTCGATCCATACTCACAGAAAAATGTTATCTAAAAGCGTTTAAGAGGCTGCACATGCGTAAGGAATGGCCTGCTGTTGCTCTGGCACTACTGGTTTTGACCGCCTGTACCACCACCGAGGAACCGCAAAACACCGCGCCGCCGCAACCGGCTTATAACGGCCCGGTGGTGGAAATACCGGGCGTCGAGCCGAAATATGAGCCCATTAATCCTGGCACCAGCCAGGATTACAGCGCGAACGGCAAGTCTTACCGTATCGTCAAGGATCCGTCGAACTTCAGCGAAGTGGGATTAGCAGCCTGGTACGGCGACGAAGCGCAGGGCAAACGCACCGCCACCGGCGAAAGCTACGATCCCGATGCGCTGAGCGCGGCGCACCCTACGCTGCCGCTGCCCAGCTACGTGCGCGTCACCAACCTCGCTAACGGTCGCCAGATCGTGGTGCGCGTCAACGATCGCGGCCCCTATACGCCGGGACGCATTATCGACCTGTCGCGTGCGGCGGGCGATCGCCTCAATATCTCTAACAACACCCGCGTACGGGTGGACTATATCAAGGTCGCACCGGACGGCACCCTCTCTGGTCCCGGCACCATCGGCACCGTGGTGGCGAAGCAGAGCTACGCCCTGCCCGCGCGGCCCGATCTCGGCGGCAACGGCGTGATGAACGGCAGCAGCGAGCCTGCCGCCGCGCCGGTACCGGCGCAGGACATTCGCGCCGTCGACAACAGCAGCCTGCAGAGCAACGGCGAAATGGGCGCACCGGTCAGCAGCAGCGGTTTCCTCGGCGCACCTCAGCCGCTGGCCAGCGGCGTGCTGGAGGGCAGCGAGCCTGCGCCGCAGCCTGTCGCCGCGCCTGTGCCTGCTGCCGAACCCGCAGCAGCGGCGGCGCCAGCCGCCCAGCTGACGCCGACCGGCGCTTTCGTGGTGCAGGTAGGCGCCATCAATGATGCTGCGCGCGCGCAGCAGATGGCACAGAGTCTGGGCCAGAAATATGGCGTGCCCGGCTCGGTGGAGAATGCCGGCAATAACGTCTATCGCATTCAGCTTGGCGGTTTTAAAAACCGCGCCGACGCCGCTGCGCTGCAGCAGCGCCTGAATGCCAACGGCCAGGCGTCATTTATCACCAGCGCGCGTCGTTGAACCCCGGCTCGCCGCGCCGGACATCTCTGCTAACAACAGAATGACAAAGCCAGATGCCTGTAAAACAGGCATTTGCTATGATAAGCCACTTTTTTTTAACCTTAACTCACGGATGTTGTAGTCCATAACATGAACACGCTGAAACCCTCTCGTTTTCTGAAACGCCTGACAGTGGGATCACTGGTCGCTTTCTCACTCAGCCACGTAGCATTTGCTGATGACGTCAACCTCAAAACGATGATCCCGGGCGTGCCGGATATCGATGCCGAAGCCTATGTACTGATCGACTACAACTCGGGCAAAGTACTGGCCGAGAAAAACGCCGACGCCCGTCGCGATCCTGCCAGCCTGACCAAAATGATGACCAGCTATGTTATTGGTCAGGCGGTCAAAGCGGGCAAGATCCATCAGGAAGATGTGGTTACCGTGGGCAAAGATGCCTGGGCAACCGGCAACCCGGTGTTCAAAGGCTCGTCGCTGATGTTCCTTAAGCCTGGCGATCGCGTGCCGGTCTCTCAGCTGACGCGCGGCATCGTGCTGCAGTCGGGCAACGACGCCTGCGTGGCGATGGCGGACTATGTCGCTGGCAGCCAGGACGCCTTTGTCGGCCTGATGAATAACTACGTGAAGGCGCTGGGCCTGCAGAATACCCACTTCCAGACGGTACACGGACTGGATGCGGACGGCCAGTACAGCTCGGCGCGCGATATGGCGCTGATTGGCCAGGCGCTGATCCGCGACGTGCCGGAAGAATATTCGGTTTATAAAGAGAAAGAGTTCACCTTTAACAATATTCGCCAGACCAACCGTAACGGTCTGCTGTGGGATACCAGCCTCAACGTCGACGGCATCAAAACCGGCCACACTGAATCGGCTGGCTACAATATCGTCTCTTCCGCCACCGAAGGCCAGATGCGTCTGATCTCGGCGGTGCTGGGCGGTCGTACCTTCAAAGGACGCGAAGTCGAGAGCAAAAAGCTGCTGATCTGGGGCTTCCGCTTCTTTGAAACCGTGGCACCACTCAAGGCGGGCAAAGAGTTCGCTTCTGAGCCGGTCTGGTTCGGCAACAGCGATCGCGTCCAGCTGGGCGTAGAGAAAGACGCCTACCTGACCATTCCGCGCGGCCGCATGAAAGATTTGAAAGCCAGCTATGTGCTGAACAACAGCGAACTGCACGCCCCGCTGCAGAAAAATCAGGTCGTGGGCAGCATCAACTTCCAGCTCGACGGCAAAACCGTGGAACAGCGTCCGCTGGTGGTGCTGAACGAAGTGCAGGAAGGCGGATTCTTCAGCCGCATTATCGATTACATCAAGCTGATGTTTCACCACTGGTTCGGCTAAGCGGCCTGGCGGTTGAAAAGTCGCCACGTCGTCGCCATAACTACGCTATGATAATGCTCCCGCTTCGGCGGGAGCCTGTTTTTTATGCACCGGAGTCAATATGAAAACCAAACTGAATGAACTGCTCGAATTCCCTACCCCTTTTACCTATAAAGTGATGGGTCTGGCGCAGCCGGAGCTGGTTGATCAAGTGGTTGAAGTGGTGCAGCGCCATGCGCCCGGCGACTACTCGCCCGACGTTAAGCCAAGCAGCAAAGGCAACTACCACTCGGTGTCGATCACCATTAACGCCACGCATATCGAACAGGTGGAAACCCTGTATGAAGAGCTGGGCAATATTGATATCGTGCGCATGGTGCTGTAAGTGCCGCCGTCGGCGAAGGGTCTTGGTCTTGCCCTTTGCCGACGTTATACTCAGCCTTTCCTCCTTAACCGGACCGCCGTTTTGTCAGCAGATACGCTTCTTATCCGCCAGCTCGGCCAGCGCGACTGGCAACCCGTCTCCGATGCCATGCATCAGTTCACCGATCGCCGTAACGGCGACAGCCGCGACGAAGTCTGGCTGGTAGAGCATCACGCCGTTTTTACCCAGGGCCAGGCCGGCAAAGCTGAGCATCTGCTGATGCCGGGCGATATTCCAGTGGTCCAGAGCGATCGCGGCGGCCAGGTGACCTATCACGGCCCAGGCCAGCAGGTCATGTACGTGCTGATTGACGTTAAGCGCCGCAAGATCGGCGTGCGCCAGCTGGTGACCGCGCTGGAAGAGACGGTTATCAGCACGCTGGCGCACTTCGGCGTCGAGGCGCGCGCCCGTCCCGATGCGCCGGGCGTCTATGTGGGCGACGAGAAGATCTGCTCGCTCGGCCTGCGCATCCGCAAAGGCTGCTCGTTTCACGGCCTGGCGCTTAACGTGGCGATGGATTTAACGCCCTTCCTGCGCATCAATCCCTGCGGCTACGCCGGGATGCGCATGACGCAGCTCAGCGCCTTTCAGCCTGGCGTCAGCCTGGCGGACGTGCAGCCGCTGCTGGTGGCGGCCTTTGCGCACCAGCTGGGCTTTACCCAGGTTGAGTGGCTGGCGGCTGAAACCGCGCCGCTGCCTTAACCGCGCATGCGAATTTACAAAATTGTAACTTTTACCGCCGCCGGACGGCTGCTTCTGCCAGGCGGAACTGATATAATTTTTGAAATTTTATCAAATAAAGTTGAAAGCTTTATCGCTGGCCTGAAGGCGAAAGCTCTCATCACGCAATCCGACCGGAACCTGCAGACTTATGAGTAAACCAATTCAGATGGAACGCGGCGTCAAATATCGCGACGCAGATAAAATGGCGCTGATCCCGGTAAAAACCGTGGTGACGGAACGCCAGGAGCTGTTACGCAAGCCCGAATGGATGAAAATCAAGCTGCCTGCGGATTCCAGCCGAATCCAGGGCATCAAGGCGGCGATGCGCAAAAACGGCCTGCACTCGGTGTGCGAAGAGGCCTCCTGCCCTAACCTGGCCGAATGCTTTAACCACGGCACCGCGACCTTTATGATCCTCGGCGCCATCTGCACCCGCCGCTGCCCGTTCTGCGACGTGGCGCACGGCCGCCCTAACGCGCCGGACGCCGGCGAGCCGCTGAAGCTGGCGCAGACAATCGCCGATATGGCGCTGCGCTATGTGGTTATCACCTCGGTAGACCGTGACGACCTGCGAGACGGCGGCGCGCAGCACTTCGCCGACTGCATCAGCGCGATTCGCGAAAAGAGCCCGAACATCAAAATCGAAACGCTGGTGCCCGATTTCCGCGGCCGTATGGATCGCGCGCTGGAGATTCTCACCGCTACGCCGCCCGACGTCTTTAACCACAACCTGGAGAACGTGCCGCGCGTCTATCGCCAGGTGCGTCCGGGCGCGAACTACGACTGGTCGCTGAAGCTGCTGGAGCGCTTTAAAGAAGCGCATCCCTCAATACCGACGAAATCGGGTCTGATGGTGGGCCTGGGCGAAACCAATGCGGAGATTATCGAAGTGATGCGCGACCTGCGCCGTCACGGCGTTACTATGCTGACGCTGGGCCAGTATCTGCAGCCGAGCCGTCACCACCTGCCGGTTCAGCGCTACGTCAGCCCGGCCGAGTTTGACGAGATGAAAGAGGAAGCGCTGGCGATGGGCTTTACCCATGCCGCATGCGGTCCCTTTGTACGATCTTCCTACCATGCGGATATGCAGGCGAAAGGTCTGGAAGTGAAATAGACCTGGCGCCCTGTCTCAGGCAATAAAAAACCAGACGCAAAGGGTCTGGTTTTTTTATGTCCGTGAGAAATAAATAGTTACATCTATTCTCTGACGGTCACGAATCACTCTTTATGGGTGACGCGTTCCGCCGGAACATCTTCAGCCGTTGTTTTGGTCGCGGTGGGTTCTTCGTCTTTCATGGCTTTTTTGAAGCCTTTGATTGCGGAGCCCAGATCGCCACCCAGTGAACGTAACTTGTTGGTGCCAAAAAGCAGTACGATAAGCGCACCGATGATCAGCAGTTTGGCAATACTGATACCTTCCATACTTTACCTTTTCAACCTAAGCGAAAACGAACGCTGCTATTTACGCGCAGATCGCCGCCAACCTCAACTAGATTCTGTAACAGAGTAAGATCGGTGACGCCGCGTTAAATAAAGCGGCTTAAAAACGCCTGGGTACGCGGATGCTGCGGCTGCGCGATAACCTGCTCGGGTGGCCCCTGCTCTACCACCACGCCGCCATCCATAAACACCACCCTGTCGGCCGCTTCGCGCGCAAAACCAATTTCATGGGTCACCACAATCATGGTCAGCCCCTGATCCGCCAGGGTGCGCATGGTGGCCAGCACCTCGCCCACCAGCTCCGGGTCAAGCGCCGAGGTTGGCTCGTCGAACAGCATCAGCGTCGGCTTAATCGCCAGCGCGCGAGCGATCGCCACGCGCTGCTGCTGCCCGCCAGAAAGATGCCGTGGCCAGGCGTCTGCTTTGTCGCTGAGCCCCACCGTGGCCAGCAGCGAACGCGCATAGGCGATCGCCTCGTGACGCGGAAACTTATGCACGCCGATCGGCGCCTCGATAATGTTCTGCAGCACCGTCAGATGGGGATAAAGATTAAACTGCTGAAACACCATACCGATCTTCTGGCGCTGAAGGGCGATCTTACGCGGCGAGAGGCGATGCAGAACACCCTTTTTCAGCTCATAGCCAATCTGCTCATCTCCCACCATGATCGAGCCGCCGTTCATATCTTCCAGATGATTGATGCAGCGCAGAAAGGTCGATTTCCCCGAGCCGGAGGGCCCCAGGATCACCACCACCTCACCTGGAAATACGTCGAGATCGATCCCTTTTAATACCGGGTTATGGCCGTAACTTTTATGAACGTTACGCGCGCTGACCAACGGCGCGACAGCACTCATATATCCTCCTTCTGCAGCAGGCGCGCGCCGGAGAGCGGCCTGGCTGGACGCGGTTTCGCCGCCTCTACCGTGCGGCGCGTGCCGCGCGCGTAGTAGCGCTCTATTGCCGACTGGCCGACGTTAAGGATCGAGGTAATCAGCAGATACCAGATCACCGCCACCATCAGCATCGGGATAATTTCAAAGGTGCGGTTGTAGATCGCCTGCACCGAATAGAGCAGATCGCCCATGGCGATGACGCTCACCAGCGAGGTCGCCTTGATCATGCTGATAAGCTGGTTGCCGCTAGGCGGAATAATGGCGCGCATCGCCTGCGGAATAATGATGCGTCGCAGCGCACGGCTGCGGCTCATGCCAAAGGCCTGAGTGGTTTCAACCTGGCCATTATCTACCGACAGCAGCCCGGCGCGGATAATCTCCGCCATATAGGCCGCCTCATTCAGCGCCAGCCCGGCGATGGCCGCCGTCAGCGGGGTGATCAGATCGTTGGTGTTCCAGCTGGCCCAGGTCACGGATGTCCAGGGCAGCGTCAGCGAGAGAACAGGAAACAGGGTCGAAAGGTTGTACCAGAATATCAGCTGCACCAGCAGCGGCGTGCCGCGAAAAAACCAGATATAGAGGCTGGCGAGGCCGCTCAGCAGCCGGTTCTCCGACAGACGCCATACCGCCAGCAGCAGGCCCAGCCCGGTGCCGAGGATCATTGAGACAAGGGTCAGGCCGAGCGTGACCTCCAGCCCTTTCAGCACCGACGCCTCGGTAAACCACTGCAGCACCACTTTCCACTCAAAGTTAGGGTTGGTCGCCACCAGCCAGAGAAAGTTGGAGGCGACGATCAGCGCCACAATCCAGGAGACCCAGCGTCCCCAGGCGGGTGCGCTGCGGGCGAAGGCCACGTCGCGCTGCTGCACGTCGGCCTTATCCCTGGCTCGTGTATTATGGGCGTTCAGACTCATTTTGCCGCCCCTTTCGCCAGGTTAAGACCCGGCGCGCTAATCATATTGCCATCCAGCTTCCACTTTTTCATGATGGCAGCGTAGGTGCCGTTCTGGTAAAGCGCTTTATAGCCGTCCAGCACCACCTGGCCGAGCGGCGATCCTTTCGGCACCACCGTACCCTGGAAAATATCGCCAAAGCCGTTTTTCTGTCCCTTGCCCGCCAGCTCAAGCTGGCCGCTCGCCTGCTCGATAAAGTAGGTCAGGGGCGCCTGCGAAGAGAAGAAGGCGTCAGAGCGCTTCGAGCGTACCGCAAGAATAGAGGAGGGCTGATCGGTAAAGGATTGCACCACCACGGCCGGTTTGCCCGCCGCCACGCACGCCTCAGACTGCTTGCGGATCACCTGCTCTGCCGAGCCCGCCGCCATGACCGCGATGCGTTTGCCACAGGTATCCTCCAGCCCGTTGATCTGCTGCGGATTGCCCTTCTGCACCCCGAACACCACAAACTCCTGCACGAAATCGATAAAGTCCACTTTCTGCTGGCGATCCGGGTAGTCGCCTATCGGGCCGATCGCCAGCTGGTAGCGCCCCGAGTTAATGCCGGAGAGCACCCCCGACAGGCCGCTGACCGTGGCGTGCTCGATTTTCACGCCCAGCAGCTGGCTCAGCGCGGTGCTGAGGTCGGCGGAGGCACCGTCCATGGCGTGCGGCCCGCTGACAATTTCATAAGGGGGAAAGGAGCCGTTATTAACGGAGATCATTTTGCCCGCCTGTTTAATGGCCTCGGGCAGGCGGTCATGCAGCGCCTGGTCGACCTGCTGCGTCGGTATGGCGTCGGCGGCGTAGGCCAGCGAGGCGTTCAGCCCCAGCGCCAGCAAAATGGCGGTTGCACTCTTTTTCACGGTGGTTTCTCCCTGGCATTTTATTCTGTTTTGAGTTCCGGACGGGCGAAGCGACGATTCTCCAGCACCGGCAGCACGCTGCGCGCCCAGGCGATGCGCTGCGGATCGATATCCGCAAAGACCAGCGCGGTCGACTCAGGCGCTTTGGCGATGGCAACGCCAAGCGGATCGATCACCAGGCTGTTGCCGATATTGCGCGGGCCGCACTCGCCTACCGCCACCATATAGCAGGTGTTCTCCAGCGCGCGCGCCGTGGTCAGCAGCTCCCAGTGCATCTCTTTTAGCGGTCCTTTCACCCAGGCGGCGGGCAGCACCAGCACCTCGGCACCGTCCAGCGCCAGACGCCGCGCCAGTTCGGGAAAGCGTACGTCGTAGCAGGTCATCAGCCCCACTTTCATGCCGGCGACCTCAACCAGCGGCGGGATAACGGCGCCGGGATTGACGCGCTGCGACTCCTGCATGGCAAAGGCGTCGTAGAGGTGCAGTTTTTCATAGGCAGCGATAATCTCACCGTTGCGCAGGGCAACCAGCACGTTCAGCGCCTTGTCGCCCTCCGTTGGCACATGCACGCTCATCATGGTGGTTAAGGCGCTGCCCTGGCTTTTCGCCAGCAGCTGCGTCAGAAAAGGGCCGTCCAGCGGCTGGGCCGCCTTCAGCACCAGATCGGGATCGGCGATATCGCGCGCCAGCACCCCTTCCGGCAGCACCAGCAGATCGGCGCCGCCCGCGTCGGCGCGCGTCATCAGATCGAGGCAAATTGCCGCGTTTTCCTGCCATTCGCGGCTGACCGCGAACTGCCCCATCGCTACTTTCATCATCACTCCCCCTTGCTGGCCGCCGGGAAGATCGCTTCCGGCGTCAGGCGCGTTTTTGTCAGTCCCTGCTGATAAAGCTCATCGGCAAAGTCGGCAATCATCTTCTTGTTAACCGCAAATCCGTTCTGATTCCAGCTGGCGGGCAATTCCTGCGCGGTGCGTCGCAAATCATCCAGCAGCCAGGGCGTGGTGTCGGCGTACTTCTCCCGCTTCTGCATCCACAGCCGCCATGAGCGGTCGATAATCTCGCTGAGCGCCTGCGGCAGCCAGGGATGCGCCTCGGCCAGTGCCGGCTTGAGCGCCAGTATGTGGATGCCCGGCACGTAGCCGACGCGGTGGAAATAGTCGCGCTCCGCCTGCTGGAAATCGGGCTGAAGCTGACGCAGCCCCGATCCCGGCAGGAAAAAGCCTTCCGGCATAAAGGGGGTAAACACCGCGTCCAGCTCCCCTGCCCGCAGCAGGTCGAGCAGCGGGCGCTCGCCTGGCGCGGCCTCAATGCGCCCCGGACGGCCAAAGCCCGCCAGGCGATCGACCACGGGATGTGCCGCGGTCAGGCGACCGGCGAACCAGTAGGCATCGTCGATCTCTACGCCCGCCTCGCGCAGTACGGTGCGCGTCCAGGTGTTGCCCGAGTCCTGCCAGCCGGTGACGCCGATACGCTTGCCTTTAAGCTGCGCCGGCGCGGTGAGCGGACTGTCGGCGGTGGTGATAATGCAGCGCTGACGAAAGCCGCGCATCAGAAAGTGCGGTATGCCCAGCAGGCCGGATTCGCCGCGGGCGCGCCCCTGGGCATAGCGGCTAAAGGAGACTTCGCCCCCCTCATAGTCAGGGTTGTCAGCCAGGTTATCCACCAGCGTGCCGACGCGATCGATAACCAGCTCAAATCCCTCTGGCTGGAGGTCCCCCAGCGCCAGCGGCGTAAAGTAGTCCCAGTCGCGCACGGCCAGTCTGACGATTAATTTGCTCATGTATGCCCCGTTGACAGGTTGCGCCCTGCCGCGCCGATGATTTATTCATCAAATAGTGCTTGAATTTGATACTAGTTCGGGAATACTTATCTGAACAATCATTAATTCGTTACTGAACAAAGTATTTTCTTATGACGCAAACGGTGGATATCGACTGGCTGAGCGAGCAGATAAGCGACGCCTCAGTAAAGGGTATCGCGCTGGCGGCCTCAACGCTGATCCGCGAGGGCAAAATTGCGGTGGGTATGCAGATGCCCGCGGTGCGCGAGCTGGCGGAGAAGCTGGGGGTCAGTCCGGCGACGGTGTCGGCAGCCTGGGGGCAGCTTAAAAAGCATAAGGTGCTGGCGGGCAAAGGGCGCAGCGGCGTCTGGGTATCAGGCAACACCGTGATGCCGCGCCCGATTCGCTTTGAGAAAATCGGCAACTACGGCGATAACATCCGCGCCGATCTGGCGATGGCCTCGCCCGATCCCGCGCTGCTGCCTGACCTGCAGCCTGCCCTGCTGGCCGCGCTGCAGTCACCGCACCTCAACAGCTATCACCGCGAGGCGATTTCACCGCTGCTGCTGTCGGCCATCACGCCGCGCTGGCCCTACGCGGCCGAAGCCTTTCTGGCGACGGATGGCGGCTTCGACGCGATGAATCTGGTGGTGCAGACGCTGATAGCGCCGGGCGATCGCGTGGTGATTGAAGATCCCACCGCAACGCGACTGCTCGATATGCTCGATAACGTCGGCGCGGAGATCCTGCCGTTAGCCTGCGACGATGAGGGGCCGCTGCCGGAGATGCTCGCCGCGCTGCTGCAGAAGTCGCCAGCGATGGTGATCTACCAGCCGCGCACCCATTCCGCGACCGGCAACAGCGTCAGCCAGGCGCGTCAGGCCGCACTGGCGCAAACGCTGGCGCAAAGCACGACCCTGATCGTTGAAGATGACGGTCTGGGCGATCTCTCCGCCACCCCCGCCTGGAGCCTCGGCACGATTTTTCCTGACCGCACCCTCCACGTGCGCTCGTTTTCCAAAGCCTACGGCCCCGATCTGCGGCTGGCCGTTCTGTCCGCCACTGCGGAAATGGTGAGGCGCATTCAGGCCTGGCGCAACTTTGGCGTCAGCTGGACCAGCCGGATTTTGCAGGACAGCGTCGCCTGGCTGCTGCAGGATGCCGCGACCCAGGAGAGGATCGCCGCCGCGCGCGCGACCTACCGCCAGCGGCGCGAGCGCATGCTGACGGCGCTGGCGGCGCACGGGCTGAAGCTGCCGATGCGCGACGGACTCAGCATCTGCATACCGGTGGCGTCCGAGCAATATGCGATGATCACCCTGGCGGCGCGCGGCATCGCCGTGCTGCCCGGCGAACGCTGCCGGCTGGGGCCGACGCAGTTTATCCGCGTCAGCATCGCCTGTTTGCAGGCGACGCAGCTGGAGATGCTGGCCAGCGCGCTGGCCATCGCCGCCGGACGCGAGGCGCGGCTCAGTTCAGACCTTTGATATGGTAGCGCGGCGACTCTTCATAGCCTTCGCGCAGGTAAAACTGATTCGCCTTCAGCCGCGACGCGTGGCAGTGCACTTCCATACGGTCACAGCCGCGCTGCGCCGCCATCGCTTCAGCATGCTGCAACAGCTGCTGGCCAACGCCCTTGCTGCGCTCTCCTTCGGCGATGCAAAAGTAGCTGATGCGCGCAAAGTCACCCGCCAGCGCCAGCTGGGGAATAAAGTGCATCGACAGGAATCCCAGCACCTGCGTGCCATGCTCGGCGACCAGCAGCATCTCGTCGGGATCGCTGCTGAGCTGGGCAAGGCGTTTATCGATAAAACTCTCGGTGCCGCCGTAGCCTAATTCGGCCAGCAGCGCGCTGAGCGCAAAGCTGTCTTTCGCCTGTGCCTGACGTATATTCATCCTGCCTCCTGAAGAAGATAATGGTGCCGCTCTTTTATATAGCGTCGGCAGGAAAAAAGCTGCAGGCAAGGGTTGTTATAATAATGTTACGCGGATTTTATGTGACTGACGCCGCAAATCCAGCAGCGTCACCCCTTTGTCACCGGAGGGTCAGGTCAGGTTAATCTTCGCCTGCGAAGCTGGCGCTGACAGCCCGAGGAGAAGAGGATAATGAGAAGCGTGATGCCGCGTAGTCTGGAGGAGGCCGTAACGCTAATGCTCGCGCTGAGCAGCGTAGCCGGTGGGTTCTGCGCCTTCTTTCAGCCATAAAAAAACCCGCCATGCGGCGGGTTTTTGAAATTCTGACTGTTAACTTACAGGCTGATAACGTTAGCAGCAGATGGGCCTTTGGCGCCTTCGGTGATTTCAAACTCTACGCGCTGACCTTCAGCCAGAGTTTTGAAGCCGTTGCTCTGGATAGCAGAGAAGTGAACGAACACGTCTTTGCTGCCATCTTCAGGAGTAATGAAACCGAATCCTTTGGATTCATTAAACCACTTAACGTTACCTTTAATCTTGGACATCTATATTACCTTTACATGAAAAATGGACACTAAACTGTGTCGGCGTCTAGTACAGCAATTGCAGTGACATTTGTCCAGTGAGAATTGATGAAAAAGTGATAAATATCGCCTTTTTTTCACTTCGATCCCCTTTACCGCCGCGCCTGAAAAGCTAAAACTGCAGCCGCAGCCAGGCAAAATAGACGTTACCGTTATTGTAAGTGCCTGGAACATAAGTCATCTGAAAATTCAGCGGACCCAATCCTGTCGACGCCAGCGGCAGCAGCGCCGGAACGGGAATATAGCGCCAGTTATCGCGCGCCGTCACGCCGGCGGTATAGCCCGCGCCGAGATGAAAATCGCTACCGTCAACGGGATGCCAGGTCGCCTCCCAGCCGTAGCCAGCGAACGGCTCCCACTTGTTAAAGGAGTCTTTAAAAGCCATCAGGTAGAGACCGTGCCAGTTGCCCTTTTCGTCATAGCGCGAAATGCCGCCCCCTGCCCCCCAGGGGCGCTCGTTATAGCGACTGATATGTTCGTCGTCGTAGTTCCAGCGGTTATGCCAGGTGATGGCGGGCAGATAAAAATCGCTGTTTTGCGGCTGCGCCCAGGTCTGCTGCACGTTATTGCTGAAGCTGTGCCAGCCGTTCTCGACAGATTGCGTAAGGGGGAAGCTCACAACTTTTTCCTGTAACTCGACGGCGCGTCGGCCAGCGTGCCGCCTGCGCCCGGGTGAATAAAATTCTGCATCAGAAGCGCGATTATACCCAAGTGAAATCAAACCGCGGCAAAACAGGCCGGGCACCGCGTTTCTGGCAGCTGGAGCAACGCTGCCTGCGCAGCTTCCTGTACCGGGTCGGCCGCTAACGTGTCGCGCTCCGGAAGATAACTCACAGGTATAGTATCCCTATGTAATAGTTAAAAAATCAACTACTGCGGCTACAAGGTAACTCACATTAATTGTTTAGAAGTTTTGATAAATAAAGCGGAGGAATTTGTTAGAATGGCGCCTGTTTGTTTCAGGCATGGAGAGCATTAGTATGGTAATGAAAATTCGCTGCACCACCTGCGGCAGTGCGAAGTTTACTTTTACCCACGATCCTTCAGCAGATCCGGCGCTTCACGGCGCGCGCTGCGCCAGCTGCAACAAGGGCCTGACCGTGCAGGATCTGTTGCCGAATACGCTTGTCGATCCTATTGCGCGCTGTCTGGTGGCGCAGACGTCAAAGAAAGCGAGAAGCAAGGGCACCTGAGCGGTGCCCGCGTTAATTCAGAAAATTAACTTAAATACGCCGGTCAGCGTCAGTAACCCAACAATGAAAATGATGGCGATAATCCACAAAATTATTTTCATATCCATGTTCCTTTGCCAGTAAAAAAACCTTTTCACAGAAGAGTATAGCCTGTCGTTGCGTTTTTGCTGGGGCGGCTCCTTGCTGGGCTGGCGTCTGGCTTTCCAGATAAACCCGAACTATTTCTGCGACGCCGGTCGCAGCAGCTGTTTTTTTAACCTGCTTACGCTTCGTTTGCTTCTTTGCGACCCGCTAAACTTTTTGCGGCAAAGGCAGGCCTCTGCGACGACTACCGTAATACGAGTAACAAGGAGACGCTATGAGCACGATAAATACCAGTATGGGTCGCTACAGCCTCAAGGCGAAAAATGCCGGCGATCACATCAAAGGGTCTTTCGCTATTAACGATGAAGGCGGCACGCAGCTCACCATGCAAGAGTTTGATGAGCATTACCTTGATGATGTGGTTAACAACGTGATTTACCCCGTTACCGGCGGTAATCGCGAGATTACGCGCGCGCTGCGCGAGCAAATGGTCAAAGCCGGCTTTGAACAGCCGCATTAACCCCTGCTCTGGGCCACGCCTCGTGGCCCTTCGCCCCGGCTGAAACCATCACTTGCCGTTGCTTTTTTTTGGTCGCAGGATGCGCTGTACCCATAAAAAGGAGAAGAGCAAGGTGAGTGAACTCTATCGTATTGATGCCGCGCGGCTGCACGCGTTCGTACAGGCGATATGGCTGCACGCGGGCAGCGAAGCCGACGAGGCGCGCCTGGTGGCGGATCATCTGGTGGCGGCAAATCTGGCCGGACACGACTCCCACGGCGTTGGCATGATCCCCAGCTATATGCGCTCGTTCAGCCAGGGCCATCTGCAGCTTAATCAGCACCCGGTGCTGGAGAAGGACGCCGGCGCGGTGCTGACCTTTCACGCCCATGGCGGGTTCGGCCAGGTCGCCGCCTTTGAGGCGATGCAGCAGGGTATCGCGCGCGCTAAACAGCTGGGGCTCGCCGCGGTCGGCCTGCACCACTCGCACCATATTGGTCGCATCGGCCACTGGGCGGAACAGTGCGCGGCGGCAGGCCTGGTCTCTTTTCATTTCGTCAACATTATGGGCGACCCGATGGTAGCGCCGTTCGGCGGCAGCGACCGCCGCTTCGGCACTAACCCCTTCTGCGCCATTTTTCCGCGCCGTGACGCCAGCCCCCTTTTGCTCGATTTCGCCACCAGCGGCATCGCCTTTGGTAAAACGCGCGTCGCCTGTAATAAAGGCGTCGACGTGCCGCCCGGCTATCTGATCGACCATCAGGGCAAGCCCACCGAACACCCTTCCGTTATGCACGAGGCGCCCTGGGGCTCGCTGCTGCCGTTTGGCCTGCATAAGGGCTATGCGCTGGCGACCCTGTGCGAAATCCTTGGCGGCGCACTCTCCGGCGGGCGCACCACCCATGATGAAACGGTGCTCACCAGCCATGATGCGATCTACAACTGCATGACCACAATTATCCTTAATCCGGACGCGTTCAACGCGCCGGCGATGCAGCAGGAAGCGGAGGCCTTTCTGGAGTGGGTGAAGCGCTCGCCGCAGAGCGGCAGCGAGCCGATTCAGGTACCGGGTGAATGGGAAGAGGCGAATCGCGCACAGCGCGAGCGTGAGGGGATCCCGCTGGACGCTAACAGCTGGCAGCAAATCTGCCAGGCGGCGACGCAGGCGGGCATGCCTGACGAGGAGCTGGCCGCGTTTCGCGCGCTGGCCAGCTAGCAACGCCGCCGGGCAGCGCCCGGCGGTAACGCTTAAATCACCATCGACAGCAGCATACAGCCCACCAGACCGCACACCGAAATAATGGTTTCCAGCGCTGACCAGGAGCGAATGGTCTCGCCAATCGTCAGGTTGAAATACTCCTTGAACAGCCAGAAGCCAGGATCGTTAACGTGAGAGAAGATAACGCTGCCTGAGCCGACCGCAATCACCATCAGCTCCGGGCTGGCACCGCTGCTGGCGATCAGCGGCGCGACGATGCCGCCGGCGGTAATCGCCGCGACGGTCGCGGAGCCAAGCGCAATACGCAGCACGGCAGCAATTGACCAGGCCATAAAGATTGGCGAAACGTTGCTCTCCTGCATCATGGCGGCGATATATTTATCGACGCCGCTGTCCACCAGCACCTGCTTGAACGCCCCGCCGCCGCCGATAATCAGCAGCATCATGGCGATGATTTTAATTGAGTCGGTAATGGTGCCCATTACCTCATCCATACTGCGCCCGCGATTGAGGCCGAAGGTGAAGATAGCGATCAGCACCGCAATCAGCGTCGCCATCACCGGGTCGCCGAAGAACTCCGCGTAGGGCAGCAGCGCATGCCCTTTCGGCAGCACCATTTCCGCCAGCGCGCGCAGCGCCATCAGCACCACCGGCACCAGCGCGGTCCAGACGCTGACGCCAAAGCCCGGCATCTCTTCTTCGCTAAAGGTTTTCGGGTTGTAGAGCCCTTCCGGAATCGGTTTATCGATGCTTTTCAGGAAACGGGCGTACACCGGGCCGGCGAGGATCACCGTCGGGATGCCGAGCAGCGTGCCCCACAGCAGGGTTTTGCCCATATCGGCGTTAAACAGCGTGGCGATCGCCGTCGGGCCAGGATGTGGCGGCAAAAAGCCGTGCGTCACCGACAGCGCGGCCGCCATCGGCACGCCGACGTAGAGCAGCGGCACGCGCGCCGAGGCGGCGATGCTGAACACCAGCGGCAGCATCAGCACAAAGCCGACTTCATAAAAAAGCGCGAAGCCAACGGTAAAACCGGTCAGCACCAGCGCCCACTGAATATACTGCTTGCCGAATTTCTCAATCAGCGTGGTGGCGATACGCTGCGCGCCGCCGCAGTCGGCCAGCAGTTTGCCGAGCATGGCGCCGAAGCCCATGATCAGCGCCAGGCTGCCGAGCGTGCCGCCGACGCCGTTTTTGATAGAAAGAATCACTTTATTGACCGGCATGCCCTGCATCATGCCGACCACCAGCGCCACCAGAATCAGCGCGATGAATCCATTGAGTTTGAAGCGAATCATCAGCAGCAGCAGTAACGCCACGCCGATCGCCACAATAAGTAAGGGCATAGATTTTCTCCACCTTTCTGACCGGCCAGCGCCAGCAGCATATTGTTATCCTGGGTCCGAAACGGACATTGGGTACGGCATCGGAAAAACGAACTCACAGTCGGACACAACCTGTTACCAGTAACATGTTAAGGGTAACATCCTGATGAAAGCACCTCCCTGCGCAGGCTGAATATCTGTTTTGCGAAGGTGATCAACTTTTCATCGCAGCGTTATCAGAAAGTTTGCCGCTGCCGCCGTTCGGCTTTTGGTTACACTCTCTCTTTCCCTGATGACATAAGGATGTTGCGGTGAGTGAGAACCTGATCGAGCTGTACAGCAATCAACGAACCCTCTCTGGGCGCGGAAGCATCAATAAGCTGGTGCCGCTGCTGCGCGCCGATCCTCAGCCAACTCTGCTGTTCTGCGGCCGCTCCTTTCTTAACGGCCCGATCTATGCGCGTCTGAAAAGCGAATTAAACGATCTCATTATTGGTTATGAAATCGTGACGCATGAAGCGTCGCCGGCTGAGATTGACGCCTGGGTCACACGCTGGCGCGGTCATGTGGATCGGGTGGTGGCAATAGGCGGCGGCAGCGTGCTTGACGGCGCCAAAGCGTTCAGCGCCATGATGCAGCATCCGCTCCCTACCGCGCGCTATCTGGAAAAGGTCGGCGATACGCCGGTGCAGGCGGTGACGCTGCCGCTGATCGCCGTGCCGACCACCGCCGGCACCGGCAGCGAGGCGACGCAAAACGCCGTCGTGACCGATCAGCATGAGATCAAGGTCAAGGCTTCGCTGCGCCATCCGGTGTTTGTGCCGCAGGTGGCGATTCTGGATGCGGATTTGCTGAAAGGCGCGCCCGATAAGGTGCTGGCAACCTGCGGCATTGACGCCTTTACCCATCTGTTCGAGGCCTACCTCTCCAGCAAGGGCAACCTGTTTACCCGTCAGCTAGCGCTAACCGGGCTGCGCCAGTTCGTTCAGGCCTGGCCCGCGCTGAACCGCGACGATGCAGAGGGCGACGCAGCGCGCGAAGCGATGATGCTCGCCTCCTGGCTGGGGGGCGTTTGCCTCAGCAGCGCCGGTCTGGGCGTGATCCACGGCATCGCCGGCGAGCTGGGCGCCATCAAGCCCTGGCACCACGGCGAAGTGTGCGGTCGGCTGCTCTTTCCGTTTCTCGATCTGCTGGCGGAAAGCGAGGATGACCAGCAGCAGCGGCTGATGCAGGATTTGCAGCAGCAGCTATTCGCCGTGCCGGAGGCACAGCCGGCGCGCTTTTTGAAAAACTGGCTGCAGCAGCAGGCCATTACGCCCTTCTGGCAGGAGGCGGAGACGCTGAGTGGCGAAGAGGCTGAGTGGATTCTGGCGCGCGCCAACAGCAAAAACGCGCGGGTGAACTACAGCCAGCAGGCGATGCGCAGGATGCTGACGCAGGCCTGGCACGTAACGCCAGCGCAGGGATAACGGACAGCAACGCCGCTGTCCGTCAGCGCCAGATTCAGGCGAACGGCGGCGCGCCCGCCAGCATCTGCTCAATCACCTGCAGCACGCCCGCCTCGTTGTTGGCGGGGGCGGCGTAGCGCGCCGCCTCTTTAACCCGCTGCGGCGCGTTGGCCATGGCGAAGCTAAAGCCGGACTGTTTCAGCATCTCCAGATCGTTACCGCCGTCGCCGAACGCCAGCACCTGCTGATGCCCGATGCCCCAGCGCTGCGCCAGAATATTGAGTCCGTTAGCCTTGTGATGGCCCGGAACGATAAGGTCCACCGAGCCGTGGCCGCTTGAGGTCGCCGCCACCGCTCCCGCGTGCAGCCGCTGAATATCCGCCATCAGCGGCTCAACGCTCTCGTCGGAGAGATTCAGCGCAAACTTAAACAGCCGATCGTCGCCGGTCTCCTCCAGCGAATCAATTCCCTTTAGCCGATGGCAGTAGTGGCGCATTTTCACCAGCCACTGCTCTTCCACGCCGTTAAAGTAGTAGGCGCTTTCCCGTCCGCACAGGATATAGCGCAGCCCCGGATAGCTGCCTTTTTGCAGCGTCTCGAGTACCGCTCGCACATCCGGACGGGAAAAGGCGCCGCAGAACAGCTCTTCTTCGCCATCCAGCACCCAGGCGCCGTTCTCCGCCACAAAGGCGATTTCGCTGGCGACAGCGGGAAAGAAAGATTTCAGCTGGTAGTACTGATTGCCGCTGGCGACGACAAACTTAATGCCGCGCGCTTTCATCTCTTCATAGCAGCGCATAAAGCGCGGACGATCGTACTGCTTCTGGTTATCGAGAAAGGTGCCGTCCATATCGACCGCCACCATTTTTACCGCTGTCATCGCGACTCCTTAATCAGGCGAAAGGAAACAGTATGGAAGCAAAGCATAGCCTGGCGAGCGTAAAAAAAGAGGTGCCGGCGCGTGCGCGGAGGCGGGTTTACAGCAGAGCGAGGCGGAGAGCAAAGAGAACGGGCGGCCGGGGCCGCCCGGGAGAGAAGCTTAGTTAAAGGCGTTGCCGAGGATCAGCGAGGTGATAATGCCCGTTGCGGCGGCAATCAGTACGTAGTTGCCGTCAATGTAGGACCAGTACTCGCCGCGCGGCGGCTCTGGCAGGCGGCGCTCGCGCCAGTCGTCAACCCGATAGTGGGGGCCGCGATACTCGTGCGGCATCGGATGGCCACGGCGGAAATCGTGTCCGTTCCAGGCGAAATGATCCCGGTCGCGATCGTCATGGCGGTCGCGGTGCGGATTGCCGGCGAAGCGATCGCGGTCCGGGCCGCGGTCCGGGCCGTGACCGTGCGGGCCACGATCGCGATCGTCGTGACGGTCGCCATCGTGACGGTCGCCGTCATGCTGCTGCCAGGGCTGGCCGTGGTGGTCGCCCGGGCCATCAGCCCAGGAAACCGTGGAAATCAGTGAGCTGCATGCAATAAAAGTCGCGATAACGCGTAATGTTGTTTTTTTCATTGTCTACCTCCAGTGGCAACAGCGAGAGTCGCGCTGTTAAGCCTTACTATCGGCGATATCGGCTCGAGACTTCATCTCCAAAAGTCTTAAAAATCGGTAACTTACACACTATTACGCCCTTTAGCGCTTCCTTAACACTCGGCAGAAATTGTGGAGACGGCTGGACCTGCGTCCGCACAGCGGACGGCGCGGTGAAGAGAACGGCTTTTCGCCTGCAACAGCGCGGCCTGCGCGGCGGGAAAATTGAACCGGGGGCAAAAATGAAAAACCCGATCGAAAGCGATCGGGGGAATCAAAATTCCTTATTACCGAATACCGGCGAATCCTTGCCAAATCAAGGAAAAACTAGAAGTAACAACACCACATCACGAGTGTTGAAGAAAGAGAATAACATCATCGCTATTATTTTGTCAGCGCCAGCCAGCCGAATTAAGATATTTCCTGATTTATATAACGCCTGCCCCGCTTATTTTACGCTTCGAACAAGCGGCTTCGATAAATATCCCCGCCGCGCCTTTTCAGTGCGCGTTAAACAGGTATGGGGTCTGACCAGATTGCACTATTAATTATTTTGACTATTAATTTGCCTGCTAAATATTACTGTCTGAAAAGGCTGGCGCACCGCCCTGCCCCAGGGTCGCACGCCGCTGCGGCTCAGGCGTTGTGAACCGTGGCGCGCAATAAAAAAATGACAACTTTATTTTCACTTTATTTACGCTTTGCGTATTAATCAGCAGCGCGCAAAAAGATCGATATATCTGTCGGCCAGTCAGCACCACACAAAAAGCGCGCCTGTCTGCCAGTAAAATAGCCTCAGCCTAAATATTGTGGCAAATCCTCTATCTCCAGGGCGCTAAAATAGTAGCCCTGCAAGCCGTAAAGCGGGATATGCTCCAGCGCCGCCAGATCGTCTTTATTTTCGACGCCTTCTACAATTATCTGCGGACAATAGCGCTGAATATTGGCCATCAATATCGGAAAAATCGATTTATCTTTCTGTTCCCAGAAAAAGCGCTTGTCGATTTTTACCGCGTCAAATAAACCGGTATAGAGCGCTTCCAGATTAGCGAAGCCGGTGCCGAGGTCGTCAAGGAAGAAACGTATGCCGCGCGCCTTAAGCCGCTGCAGCGCGTCGCGCGCGTCGCGATCCTGCTGAAAATCGATCGCCTCGGAGACCTCCAGCCGGATCACGCTTGCGGTGCTGAAGAGCCAGCCCAGCCGCGCATCCGCCTCCAGCATGGTCACCATATCGCGATCGATATTGACGCTGACAAACAGGTGGTGCTCCTCAAGCAGCGCCACGATCGGCGACAGCTCGCTGAGCTGCGCATAGAGCAGGTCGCGCTTCTCACTCTGCGGCATATTCTCAATCACCATAAAGGGATTGCGCGATTTGCCCGCCAGCGAGGTATAGCGCGTCAGCAGTTCAAAGCCTATCGCAGCGCCGCTCTGCGACATAACCGGCTCAAGGATAAATTTTTTGCTCAGCGTAGAGGCCAGGGTGTGTGGAGTCATAAAAACCTCGGGCAAAGCCCAAACGGCAGCGATTGCACGCATAAAGCCCGCGAAGGCCGACTGCATGCCAGGCGCTGCCCAATGAATAGTCTGTTTTTGCACTCCCTGTTGCACGGTTTATTACGTCCGCGCGAAATAAACGCGCGCATTTCACCATGTTTTTTTATTTTGGCAATCTTTTTCGACGGGTGACGTAGCGCCGCCTGACAATAGCGGAAACAAAAGTAAATAGCGCTTTGCTTAAGAGTAGCGGAAGATGGCGTGGCAGAAAGGTAAATTAACCGCGCGTTTTGTCAACGCGCGGCCGGTGGCTCAGGGTGCGCTGAGGGTGATGGGCGCATCCGGCAGACGGGTAAAGTGGGTCACGATGTAGTGGTAATCCGCGGTGGGATCGAGCTGCGCAAACGGCTGCGGATAGAGATCTTTCGCCAGAATCTCCATGCCGATAATGTTGTAGGGGTGATTATAGAAGTGGTGATAAACCCCATAGACGCGGCCGTTCTCGACGGGCGCAATTTGCTTCAACCCGCTGCGGTTCAGCAAACCGCTAAAGGTGGCTGAGATCTGCTGCGGCGTGGTGTTATAGCCAAACGGCAGCACGCTCTGATTAGGGCGCTTCGAGCCGGTCATAATATAGACGTCCGGCTTCATGGCGATAATCTTCTCCAGCGAGACGAAGCCAGCGTTGCCCGGCAGCAGCGCGGAGCCGATATTCTTACCGCCGACCGCCTCCACCAGCCCGCCCCAGCCGTTATGGCCGTGGGTGAAACAGCAGTTGTCGCTGTTGCCAGCAATCGGCTCGATAAACACCGTCGGCTTCTGCGGCACCCGGGCGATAGCCGCATCGAGCTGCTGTAAGCGCTGCTGATAAAAGGCGGTATAGTCCGCCGCCTCTTGCTCGCGGTTGAGCACCTTGCCGAGCAGCGCCACGCTGCGCGCGGTGTTCTCTTTCGGGTGCAGCTCATAGTCGATAAACAGCACCGGAATATTAAGCCCTTTCAGCGTATCCAGCACGCCCGACTGCTGCAGCGCCGATTTCGCCCGCAGCTGGGCGATCATCAGGTCCGGCTTCTGCGCCAGCACGCTTTCGAGGTTAACCTGTCCCTGATCGTTAAAGCCCATATCGACGATGCTGCTCGCCTGCGGCCAGCGCTGCTTCAGCAGATCCCAGGTCTGGGTATCCTGCTTTTTCGGCAGGTTATTCCACGCCACCACGCGCTTAAAGGGGTTGTCGCGGTCAAGCAGCGCCAGCGCCAGCACGTCGCGGCCATCCTGCAGGATCAGATGCTGCGGCTCATGGTCGAGCCGAATGGCGTTGCCGTCGAGATCGGTGATCTGCAGCGGATAGGTGGTAGCGCCGCACGCCGCCGATGTCAGCAGCCCTGCCAGCAGAACGCCCTTTTTCATCGCTTACTTCCTTAGTAACTAATAATTATTCTCAATTAAGTTAGCATGTTGCGGAGCGTAAAAGCTATACCGCGGCTAAACGGCCCGCGCTTAGCGGGCCACGGCTTTTTAGCTGAGCAGAGAGTAGAAGATAGCGGAGATCGCCACCAGGCCGACCAGCACCACAAACAGATTGCTGAGATGGCCGCTGTATTTGCGCATCGCGGGAACGTGGCGGATGGCGTACATCGGCATCAGGAACAGGATGATCGCGATCACCGGTCCGCCGAGGGTTTCGATCATATCGAGAATACTCGGGTTCCAGCTCGCCACCAGCCAGGTGCTGAGCAGCATAAACAGCGCGGTGGCCCGGTTCAGCTTCGCAGGCGCCAGGCTTTTGCCGCGGCTGTGCAGCATTTTGTTTACCAGCCCGTTAAAGCCTTCACGCGCGCCGAGATAGTGGCCGAGGAAAGATTTGGTAATGGCAACGATGGCGATCAGCGGGCCGAGCCAGGCGATGACCGGAACGTTAAAGTGGTTGGCGAGATAGGAGAGTATGGAGATGTTCTGCGCCTTCGCTGCGGCGAGATCCTGCGGCGACAGGCTGAGCACGCAGCTAAAGACGAAAAACATCACCGTCGCCACCATCAGCAGATGGGAACAGGCGAGAATTCGCGAGCACTTGCGCTCAGCGCCCTCGCCGTACTCTGCGCGCTTGGCCACCGCGAACGAAGAGATGATTGGCGAGTGGTTAAAGGAGAAGACCATCACCGGAATCGCCAGCCACAGCGTCATGGCGATCCCTTTGCCGCCGTCGCTATTATGCAGCGACAGAGTCTGCAGCGCCGCGCCGTGCCAGTGCGGGATCAGATAGACCGCCAGCAGCATCAGCACCGCGACAAAGGGAAAGACCAGAATGCTCATCGCCCTGACGATCATCTGCTCGCCGAAGCGCACCACCGTCATCAGGCCGATAATCAGTATCAGCGACAGCAGCACGCGCGGCGGCGAAACCAGCCCCAGCTGGTGTTCGATAAAGCTCTCTACCGTATTGGTGATCGCCACGCTGTACATCAGCAAAATGGGAAAGATGGCGAAAAAGTAGAGCAGCGTAATGATTTTGCCCGCGCTGGCGCCGAAGTGCTCTTCCACCACGTCCGTAATATCCTCTCCCGCGTTTTTACCGGAGAGCACAAAGCGGGTCAGCGCGCGGTGAGCGTAAAAGGTCAGAGGAAAGGCGAGGATCGCCATAATAATCAGCGGCAGGAGACCGCCAACGCCCGCATTGATCGGCAAAAAGAGAACGCCTGCGCCGATAGCGGTGCCGTAAAGCCCCAGCATCCAGGTGGTGTCGGTTTTGCGCCAGCCGCGTTCAGCGGGCGCCTCTGCGGCTGCGTTCAGCGCGCCGGTTTGCGTGGTTTTCATCTGCCTGTCCTGTCTTCATGACGTCAACGCCGTCGAGGGTGAGTAGGCATCGACGGCCGCATGGCCGCGCCGCCCTGCGCTGCCGCGGGGCGGCAGCGCGAGAGATCGCGGCAAAAAAAATCGCTTCTCCGCAGCGGGAGTAAACGATTGCGCAGGATTTTTACACACCTTAACGACAGGCTTCAACCGCGATGCGCTAATCGTGCATATTTCGGCCGGATATCGGCGATCGCAGCGGCCAGCCGCGTGGTTGCAGGCCGCCGACGCACCTGGCTTAAATTTTTAAACGAAACCACAGATTGGCGTTACAAATGGCGGCCGTGCGTTCTATAGTTCACCCGCAACACTTAACCCTGAGGTTTATGCATGCGTGTTAAAGGACTAAATATCGGTTTCTTCATCGTCATCCTGGCGATAGTGACCGTTGCGTTTTTTGATGTACTGGCGCCCTACTTTTCCCCGATTCTCTGGGCCGCTATCCTGGCGGTGATCTTCGCTCCGCTGAAAACCTGGCTGCGCCACAAAATGGGCGATCGCAACGGCGTGGCGTCGCTGGTTACGCTGCTGATCATCTGCCTGATTGTGTTTACGCCGCTGGCGATTATCGCCTCTTCGCTGGTGGTAGAGATCAACACCCTCTACCTTAAGCTGCAGACCAATTCGGCGCAGTTCCCGGCGGTATTCGCCGATCTGCTCCACCACCTGCCGCGCTGGCTGCGCAACTTCCTCTCTGAGCATGAGATGAATAACGCGACGCAGATCCAGCAGAAGCTGTCGACCTTCGCCCTGAAGGGCGGGCAGTATATGGCGGGCAGCGTTTTCCTGATCGGCAAAGGCACCTTTACCTTTACCGTCGGCTTCGGCGTAATGCTATATCTGCTCTTCTTCCTGCTGAAGGATGGCTCCTATCTGGTGCATCTGATTCTGGAGGCGCTGCCGCTTTCGACCTACGTGAAGCATCACCTGTTTATGAAGTTCGCCGCCGTTTCGCGCGCCACGGTTAAGGGCACGGTGGTGGTGGGTATTGTGCAGGGGATTCTGGGCGGCCTGGCCTTCTGGTTTGTCGATATCGACGGCAGCCTGCTGTGGGGCGCACTGATGGCCTTCCTGTCGCTGATCCCCGCCGTGGGCTCGGCGATTATCTGGGTGCCCGCCGCGATCTTCTTTTTCGCCACCGGCGCGCTGTGGAAAGGGCTGTTCCTGGTCGGTTTCTTTGTGGTGATCGTCGGGCTGGTGGACAATATCCTGCGCCCGCTGCTGGTGGGCAAAGATACCAAAATGCCTGATTACCTGATTCTGATCGCCACCTTAGGCGGCATGGAGATCTACGGCATTAACGGCTTTGTGATTGGTCCGCTAATCGCCGCGCTGTTTATCGCCTGCTGGAACCTGCTGTCGGGCAAAGATAACCGCGATAACGTCGAAGAGATTGACGAAGAGTTTATCGAGGAAGGGAAAAAGCATTCTGACGAGGCGGCTATCGTCAATGACCGCGGGTAGTCGAACGTTTTTTTAAGCTGCATCCTCTCTGCGCGCGGCAGAGAGGGCGAAGCGCAGTCGGGTTATCTCTCCCGCGCTGGCAGTACACTGAGGGCCGCTTACGCGGCCCTGCTTTTAGTGAATCGCGTCGGTTTTGCCACGCCAGTGGTTATAGAGACGCAGCGCCGCAGGCTGAATCGCGTCGGTGCTCTGCAGATAGGCAATCTCATCCATTCCGTCGAGTTTCTCAACTTCGTTGATATCGCCATGCAGCGCAATGGCCTGCAGCGACGGCTGTAGTTCCGCCGGCAGCGCGGGCCACGCCGCCAGCGCGACGCCGGTCATATAGCCGAAGCACCACTCCTCCACCACCAGCAGTTCACGGCCGTCCATTTCCCGGTAGCCAAACAGCGGCTCAAACTGCTCCGGGTAGAGGCTGAGGCGCTCGGCGATATCATTCATCATCCGCGCCGCCAGCGTATTAAAGCGCTGCTCATCCGCCGGATCGTCCCACGCCGGCGCGCTTTCGCCCCAGATAACCGGCTTCATTGCATCCAGCGCCAGCGGCGACGGGCTGGAGAGCGCGGCGGTGAAAAGACCGTCCAGCTCGCTGATATCAATCAGGCCGTCTTCGCTGTCGTGCTCCATCAACACATCTTCCATCCACTCGATTTCGTCTGCGTTCAGTGGGCCTGTAGCCATGGTAATTCCTCTTGTGGTGTGTCGAAGGTGGGGGCGGCGCGCGCTGGCAGGCAGCCCTGTGAAAAGTTGGGTGAGAGAACGGCGTCTCAGCAGGGAATCCGTTTTACTGCGGCTAGTGTGCCTGAGAGCAGGCGCGAAGCCAACCAGAGAGTCCGGCTGCGGGCCGACGCCCTCTCTACGCCTGGTATGAAGCGGGTCACGAATTTGATAAAGGAAAACCGGGCCGTCAGAGGCGCCTCGCGGCCGCTTTATACGCGCTATCGCCAGTGGCTGCCGTGCCTCGCCCGCTTCAGCAAATATATTAATGTGCAGCACGCATCAATCGATACATAAAATGCACTTATTAACTCTCCTTTCCTGTTCCAGTCTTTAGTCACAACAAAGTAATGATTCATTAACATTACGTAAACGCTGGAGCATTTAATGGAAACCACCTCTGCACCAATCAACACGGTTCGCGCCCGGGCTGGCGCGATCTTTCGCGTCACCTCGGGAAACTTTCTCGAGCAGTTCGACTTTTTTCTGTTCGGCTTTTACGCCACCTATATCGCGCACACCTTTTTTCCGGCGAGCAGCGAGTTTGCCTCGCTGATGATGACCTTCGCCGTTTTCGGCGCAGGCTTCCTGATGCGTCCCATCGGGGCGGTGGTGCTGGGCGCCTATATCGATAAGGTGGGCAGACGCAAAGGGCTGATCTTTACCCTCTCGATTATGGCGACCGGCACCTTCCTCATCGTGCTGATCCCTTCCTATGCGGCGATCGGCTACTGGGCGCCGCTGATTGTGCTGGTGGGCCGGTTGCTGCAGGGCTTCTCCGCCGGCGCGGAGCTGGGCGGCGTCTCGGTTTATCTCTCTGAAATCGCCACGCCCGGCAAAAAAGGCTTCTATACCAGCTGGCAATCCGGTAGCCAGCAGGTGGCCATTATGGTGGCGGCGGCGATGGGTTTCGCCCTTAACGCCCTGATGGATGAGAGCGCGATTCGCGAATGGGGATGGCGCATTCCTTTCCTGTTCGGCTGCCTGATCGTGCCCTTTATCTTCTTCCTGCGCCGCAATCTGGAAGAGACGGCGGAGTTCAGCGCGCGCCGTCAGCATCCTGAGATGCGCCAGGTATTCAGGACGCTGCTCGGCAACTGGAAAACCGTGATAGCGGGCATGCTGATGGTGGCGATGACCACCACCGCCTTCTATCTGATCACCGTCTATGCGCCGACCTTCGGCAAAAAAGTGTTGATGCTCAGCGCCTCGGACAGCCTGCTGGTCACGCTGCTGGTGGCGGTATCCAACTTTATCTGGCTGCCGATTGGCGGGGCGATCTCCGATCGCTACGGGCGTAAGCCGGTGCTGGTCACCATGGCGCTGATCGCCATCGCCACCTCCTACCCTGCCCTTAAGTATCTGGCGGCCGATCCGAGCTTCTACTCGATGCTGGGCGTGCTGCTGTGGCTCTCGTTTATTTACGGGCTCTATAACGGCGCCATGATCCCGGCGTTAACGGAAATCATGCCGGTCTCCGTACGCGTTGCGGGCTTCTCGCTCGCCTACAGCCTTGCCACCGCGCTGTTTGGCGGCTTTACGCCCGCCATCTCCACCGCGCTGATTGAAGTGACCGGCGATAAAGCCGCGCCCGGTTTATGGATGAGCTTTGCCGCCGTCTGCGCGCTGCTGGCGACCCTGTTTCTCTATAAGCAAGAGGCGGTCCATCATCACGCCGCTAAAAAAACCTTTGGTTAAGGAAAAACAGATGAAAAGAGTGTTACCCCGCCTGCTGCTGATCGCGCCGCTCTGCGTGATGAGCTGGGATGCATCGGCAAAAGAGATCACGGTGATGATCTCAGGCGGCTTCAAGGCCGCATGGGAGAAGCTAAACCCCGCCTTCGCCGCCGATAAAGGTTATACCATCAGAACGGTGCCCGGCCCGTCGATGGGCCAGTCGCCGGAGGCGATCCCTAACCGGTTAGCCGCCGGCGAAAAAGCGGACGTTATTATTATGGTCGGCTACGCGCTGGACAAGCTCGACAAAGAGGGGCGCCTGCTGCCCGGCTCGCGCACCGAGCTTGCCGATTCAAAAATCGGCGCGGTAGTGAAAAAAGGCGACGCCGTGCCCGATATCAGCACGGTAAACGCGCTCAGGGCGACGCTGCTGAAGGCGCACTCTGTTGCCTATTCTGACAGCGCCAGCGGAAAATATGTTGAGTCGACGCTGTTTAATAAACTGGGCATCGCTGAGCAGCTGAAGCCGAAAGCGAAGATGATTGAGAAAACCCCGGTGGCGCAAAGCGTCGCCAGCGGCCGTTACCAGATCGGTTTCCAGCAGGTCAGCGAACTGCTGCCGGTGGCCGGCGTAACCTTTATCGGCAAGCTCCCGGAGGAGATGCAGTATGTGACCCGCTTTGCCGGCGCGGTCTCCAGCCGCTCTACCCAGCCGGAAGAGGCGAAAGCGCTGCTGGCCTATCTCTCTTCGCCAGAGGTGCAGCAGCAGATTCAGGCAACCGGCCTGGATTCCGTTAGCGGCCGTTAGCCTGCCCCTCAGCCGCGTTTATCGCAATAATCATCGCCTCCAGCTCACCGGCAAGATGCGGCAGCTCTTGTCCGGTGCGCTTCACAATGCCAACCGTGCGGCGCACGGTTGGCTCATTCAGGGGAATGGTGGCTAAAAACGGATGTGCTGTTTTCGGCATCGCCATTCCCGGCACAGCGGCGATCCCCAGCCCGGCCTCTACCATGCCCAACAGCGTCGTGACGTGACGCGTTTCGCAGACGCTCGGCTTTTCCGGCTCGATGCCGCTCAGCGCCTGATCGAGCAGGTTGCGGTTGCCCGAGGATTTATCCAGCCAGACATAGGGCCAGCGATAAAACTCCCGCCAGCTCAGGCTCTTCCTGTCGGCGAGCGGATGGTTGCGCGGGCAGACGGCGACATAGGCCTCATCCACCAGCGGCAAAAATCTGACATCCGGCTGCGGCGCGCCGGTAAAGCTCAGGCCGAAATCGGCCTGGCCTGAGATTACCGCGTCGTAGACGTCGCCCGCGCTGGAATCGATCAGCCTGATACGCACGCGCGGGTAGTGCAGCTGAAACTGCGCGATAACTTTGGGCATAAAATAGTAGGCGGCCGACGGCACGCAGGCGACGGTCACCAGGCCGGTTCGGTGCGGATTGAGATCCCCGACGTCGGCAATGGCGCTCTCGAGATCCTTCAGCACCTGCTGCGCGCGAGGCGCGAAACTTCGGCCCGCCATGGTCAGGCTCACCCGCCGCGTGGTTCTTTCGAATAGCCTGACGCCAAGCGACGTCTCTAACTTATCGATACGGCGGCTCAGTGCCGGTTGAGAGAGATGAATCGCCTCCGCGGCGGCTTTAAAGCTCCTGAAGGTTACCAGAGCCTGAAAAGCGTAGAGATCGTTAAGGTCGACGTTTAACGTCATCGGCTTCATATCGCAGTAGGTTCCAGATTGACGGCGGTAAGCGCCTTATTCTACAGGGATATGCCGCCGTTGCGGGGATCTTTGCTGCAGCGTCGCCGCTATTCCGCCACGTTAATCCTCCCCGCAGGCGACCAGGCCCGCCAAAAAACGCCGGCGGCCGGTCAGGTCTCGCGCTGGCTGGTGCAGAACGAGACCCCAACCGGACGATTACTGGCGTAGCCGCAACAGCCGGTGCGTCGCCGCCCGCCCTGGGGTATAAAGGAGGCAGGCACATTTCTGCATACTGAGGCGGTGACGTGATGACGGATGAAAAAAGAGGCATTACCAGCGAAGCGGAACTGGAAGCGATCTATGGCGCGGTCGCCAGACCTTCGCTAACCAAGGAGACCGACCATCTCCATCCCGCCTACCGCCCTTTTATCGAGGCCTCGCCTTTTGTGGCGCTGGCGACCTCGGGGCCGGGCGGGCTTGACGTCTCGCCACGGGGCGATCCGGCTGGCTTTATCACCATCGAAGATGCGAAGACGCTACTGCTGCCTGACCGACGCGGCAACAACCGCATCGATAGCCTGCGCAATATTCTGCACGATAACCGCGTGGCGCTGCTTTTTCTGATCCCCGGCATTGGCGAAACCCTGCGGGTGAACGGCACGGCGGAGATCTGCACCGATCCCGCGCTCCTCAGCCGCTTCGCCGTCAATCGCCAGCTGCCGAAAACGGTACTGCGCATCGCGGTGGAGCGCGTCTTTTTTCAGTGCAGCCGGGCGATTATTCGCGCAAAACTCTGGGACCCCGCCGCTCAGATCGCGCGTGACCGGCTGCCCACTCCGGGCACGATTCTGCATCAGCTTTCCCAGGCGGAAATTGACGGCGACGCCTATGACCAGGCGCTGCCCGATCGCTTAAAGAGCACCCTTTACTGAGCCTGGGCGGCGCGCCGGGCTTTGCATCTTCTGTGGCGTCAGGATTACCATTTACGCTTCGGTTAAGGAGACCCGCGAGGATAACAATGCGCAACGATATCAATCAGGAGATTACCTTCCGCAAGCTCAGCGTGTTTATGATGTTTATGAGCAAAGGCAATATTGCGCGCACGGCGGAGGCGCTCGATCTGAGCAGCGTCAGCGTGCATCGTGCGCTGCACACGCTGGAAGAGGGAATCAACTGCCCGCTGTTTATCCATAAGGGACGCAATCTGGTGCCGCTGCCCGCCGCCTGGACGCTGCTGGAGTATTGTCAGGATGTCACCGCGCTGATGAGCAAAGGCATCGAAGAGGCAAGGCAGGTAGCGGGCGTCGGCTGTGGCCGCCTGCGCATCGGCACGCTCTACTCGCTTACGCTGGAGACCATTCCCCGCCTGATTATGGGCATGAAGCTGCGGCGGCCCGCGCTTGAGCTCGATCTCACCATGGGCTCCAACCAGATGCTGCTGAATATGCTTGAGGATGACGCGCTCGATGCGATTCTCATCGCCACCGACAGCGGCCAGCTCAGCGGCGCGAATTTCGATGTGATCCCGCTGTTTCACGATGATATTTTTCTCGCCGCGCCGGCGGGTGAAAAGCTCGATACCACGCAGGAGGCGGATCTGCGCGACTACGCCGATCGCGATTTCGTCTCGCTGGCGGAAGGCTTCGCCACCTACGCCGGATTTCAGGAGGCGTTTCAGGTGGCGGGATTCGAACCGCGCATCGTCACCAAAGTGAATGATATCTTCTCGCTGATAAGCCTGGTGCAGGCGGGCATGGGCTTCTCGCTGATCCCCGGCCGCATGAGAAAGGCCTATGAGAGCAGCGTGCAGCTGGTCAGGCTGGCAGAGCCTTACCAGATGCACCAGCTGGTTTCCATCGTCTACTCACACCATCGCGAGCGCGATCAGGATCTGCTGGCGCTGGCCGCGGAAGGCCGCATGTACGCGCGCAGCCTTAGCGGCTCAGCCGCGTAGCCAGGTGACGCGCAACCTCAACGCTGTTACGCGCCATGCAGATCGCCTCGCCCTGCCAGCCCGCCTGAAGCGTCAGCCCGGTCAGCACATTGCCCGGCGGCATCTCAATCGCCAGCCTGGCGTCGCGCTGATTGGCGGCGATAACCGCGTCGTTCCACTGCACGGTGCGCGCCATATTGTACGCCAGATCGTCGGCGATTCTGGCCGGCTCCCAGATCACGCGCCCGCTGGAGCCGCTCAGGTAGGCGCACGCGGGCCGCGACAGCGAGACCGAGGCGAAGGCGCTGGCCAGCTCGGCGGCGGGCTTATCCAGCAGCGCGCAGTGGGACGGCACGCTGACCGCCAGCCGCGTCGCCTTGCTGGCGCCTGCGTCGAGCGCCTTTTGCGCCACCGCCGCCATATCCTCGTCGCGTCCGGCGATCACCGTCTGGGTCTCCGCATTGATATTGGCGATATAGGTATTGCTGCCCACCATCAGCTTTTCCAGCCGGGTTAGCGTCAGGCCGACGATAGCGGTCAGGCCGTAGCCGTGGGGATAAGCGCGCTCCATCAGATCGCCGCGCAGCGCCACCAGCCGCAGCGCGTCGGCGAAATCGAGCGCCCCTGCCACCACGGCGGCGGGATAGGCACCGATCGACAAGCCGCTGACAATATCCGGCTTCACGCCGTTTCTGATCAGCTCGCGCGCCCAGGCGACGCCGACGATCAGCAAGCAGAGCTGCACCGCGCGGGTGTGACGCAGCGACTCGGCGCTGTCGAGCGCGTCGGTCTCCTCCCCCAGCACCGCGCGCACGCTGCTCAGCAGCGCGTCGCCATCGGGCAGATTGCCCAGCATGCCGGGACGCTGCGTGCCCTGGCCGGGAAAGGTAAAGAGTATTTTCATAAAGTCTCCCTGCTCCAGGGTGAAGTGGTCAGCAGCGGGCCAGCGGCGGTTTTTACCAGCGCGCGCCCGTCGCGCAGCCACTCGCTGAGCGCGAAGGCGCCTGACGGCGTTTCAACCTGGGTATCAACGCGGCACGGCAGCCTCTCCGTCTGCGCCTGCCACTGCTGTAAAAGGTCGCGCGCCAGCGGCTGCGGCGCGCGGATGGTTAAGTCGAGATCGCTGCCGGAATGCAGCACCGGGATAGCCGTCGCCAGCGCGTAGCCGACGCTGCCGGTAATGCCCCAGCGCCAGGGCCAGCTCAGCTCGCTGAGGGCGAGCGCCGCCTGCACCGGGGGAAAAGCCACAAACGGCGACGCCAGCAGGCAGGCGCGCTCGGCGACCCTTTCCGGCGTGGTGACGCGCAGGATATCCGCCGCCTGCACCCAGGCGGCGGCCCGCTGCTCCCGCCGCGCGCCGCGCACGCCGACCGGAATGCGATCCGCCCTAACGACATCGCGCCGCACCACCACCGGCAATCCGGCGTGCCACTGCTCGCTGACCCACCCCTCGTTTACCGACAGCAGTGCGCTATCGGCGCTAAGCCAGAGGAGATCGTGAGGGCGTGGCGTCAGCGTCATATCAAATACCTGAAGTCAGAGTAATAAACAGCGGCAGGGAAAGAATACACAGGATCGAGCTGAGCAGCAGCACCGCCTCCGCATCGGGCGACTGCACGCCAAAGCGGTTGCCGAAAACCACGCCGAAGAAACCGGCAGAGAGCGCGATCATCAGGATGGCGGTAATGGCAACCGGGCCGCTCAGGCCGAGCGCGAGCACAACTCCCCAGGCGATAAAGGGCTGAACCAGCAGTTTGACGACGGTGCCGACGCCAACCACCGCGTTGAGTTTCAGCTTACGCGCCGAGAGGATCACACCGGTCAGGAACAGCGCAGCCGCCGTGGCCGCCAGTCCCAGCGGTTTAATCGCCGACAGCACCAGATCCGGCATGGTAATACCGATGGCCGACAGCACCACACCCACCAGCGGGCCAAGCACGATCGGTTTTTTCACCGAACGCCACATCAGCACCGGCAACATGGCAAGCGTTGATCCCTGGTTCTCGCCCGCGGTGCGCGCCTTTTCGCGCTCCAGAATCAGCAGGCAAAGCGGCGTCAGCAGAACGGAACCGCAGGCGATGGATATCGCCACAGAGAGCGAGGTGGTGGCGTTTTCACCCAGTACGCTGCCAAGGATCGGCAGGCCCAGCGCGGCATAGTTTGGCAGCGCTACGGTCAGGGTCAGCACGGCAGCATCCTGGGGCGATTTTTTAAAGACTTTGGTCGCCATAAAATAGATAAACGCATAGGTAATCCACATGGCGCCGGTAATAACCACAATCAGCGGCCACTGCGCCACTATTCCCGGCCAGGAGGTCTGTACCGTGGCGCTGAACAGCGCGGCAGGCAGCGCAAAGTCCATAACGAAGATATTAAGCAGCGAGACATTTTTATTGTCGACCATTCCCGCTTTACCGGCCCAGAAGCCGAGCAGCATGATGACAAATATTGGCGCAAGGGCATGAACAATTGTGTAAATCATAAATCACCTGTATTTAAGAAATAAGATTTCAGTCACGCGATGTTTATAATTTCTAAAAGCGGCCCCTGCGCCGGGGTGCAATGACGCACCCCGAACGAACCGTTTCCGGCAGGTCTTTTTTTTATTTATTTAGTTACGGCTATTACCAGGCTGCGCGCATTCGCTCGCGCACCAAAGATGAGCTGCGGCGGTTTTCCGCGCCGAGCCGGGTTTTCAGGGAGGGATCCTGACGCGCATCGGCAATCGCCTTTTGCAGCGCAATCTCTACCTGCGCCAGATCGGCGTCGGACGGGGCGTCAGGATTGCCCACCGTCAGCAGATCGGCCAGCAGGCCCAGCGTGGCAAAGTTGCTGACGTCATAGGCCATCGGCGGTATGGTCGCCGCCAGTTTCTCCAGCGCGTCAACCGTACGCAGCGTAATACGCGCGGCGGACTCTTTCCCCATCGCATGGACCAGTACGCCCCGATCGTTAATGGCGATCAGGCGGTTCGCCTGGTAGCCGTGCGCCAGAAACGCCCCCGACATCGCCTTGCCAACGATCAGACCGATCACCGGATGGCCGGCGAGGCGCGCTTTGGCATAGGCACCGGCGGCACCCGCCAGCGCCTGATGAATGCCGAACGCCTCTTCGCGTCGGCCATAGGCCTGGCTCGGCACGTCAATCACCGCGATAATCGGGCGCTTCACGCTGCTGTTTTGATCCGCGTCGATGGTTTCATTCACCACCTTCGCCAGCGTCCAGCCCTCCAGCAGGCCCACTTCGCCTTTGGCGGCGCGGGGATAGTGGTTGTTTGCATCGGGTACGACAGCGATCAGACGGACCGGCTCGCCGTTGAGTTCGCCATCGGCTACCTGAACCGAGTCGCACAGGCCGCTGAGGCGCTGCGCATTAGGTGCCAGTTTTTCCAGCCAGGTCGCACCGCGGCTGATAGTCTGGGTCATTATTTATCCTCCCGGGCAAAAAGCTGTTTAATCTGCGCCGTATCCGCCTGCTGACGCGTATCGAAACCGGTCAGACGCGGCAGAAAGTCGGCATAGTTGTCGCTGCGATGCTGCGTCGGCACGCCCTTCTCGATAAAGCTGTTCATCGCGCTTTTCACGGCGTTGACGCCGTCATCGACCAGCGCATCGACCAGGCCGCTCGCATAGCGGATTTCACCGCCGGTCATGCTCCAGATAAAGGGGCGGTCGCGCGAGTCATACTCGTCAATGCCCGCTTCCTGCTCGATAACCTGCGGGCCGTTCAGCCCCAGCCGCGCCTCGCGCGTCACAATCAGGTAGCTGCAGAGCGCGGCAGCAATCGACATGCCGCCGAAGCAGCCAACGGTGCCGGCGATAATGCCGATAACCGGCGTATAGCGGCGCAGATCGACAATCGCGGCGTGGATATCAGCAATCGCCGCCAGCCCCAGATTCGCCTCCTGCAGGCGCACGCCGCCGGTCTCCAGACAGAGCACCGCCTGGGTCGGAATGCCGTTGCGGTTGTCTTCCGCCGCCAGCTCCAGCGCCGCCGCCATTTTCGCGCCGGACACTTCGCCCATACTGCCGCCCTGGAAGGTGCCTTCGATGGCGATCACCACGGCGGACTGGCCGTTAATGGTGCCGCGCGCCACCACCATGCCGTCGTCGGACTGCGGCACGACGCCCTGCGGCGCCAGCCAGGGGGACATGATCCCCTCAAAGGGATCGAGCAGTTCGCGGTAGCTGCCTTCATCCAGCAGCGCATGGGCGCGCTCGCGGGCGCGCAGTTCGATAAAGCTGGGATCGTTACGCATGGCTCACCTCTTCAAAAACCTGTTCGATACGGATGCGCGCAACGCCCGGCGTCGCGCCGAAATCGTGGATCACCAGCTGCCCGGCAGGCAGGCCGTTGATCAGGCTGAGGCGGTCAAACAGCGCCTTCCAGCGAGCGTCGCTGTTGTCGAGAGAGGTGGTGATATCAATACTCAGCGTTTGCCCTTCGGCGGCGGTGAACAGCACTTCCATATCACCGGAGCCAACAACCCCTGCAAGCGCTCTGCCGCTGAAGGTGCGGTTAGCAGGGAAAGATAATGTGATGTGTTCCATAACGTCCTCTAAAGAAAAGAGTGATGGGCAGTAACGGCTACCCTGTCAATGAACAGCGTGGCGGCCAGCAGATCGGCGGCACCGCCCGGCGAGGCGTTCAGCGCCAGCATTCCGGCGTCGAGGCGCGCCAGCGCCTGCTGGCCCTGCGTCGTCATACAGCCTCCGGCCAGCAGCACCGCGCGGGCGCCCGCCTGCATCGTCTGCAGGCCTTCAAGGCCGGCGCGGGAGAGCACGCAGGTGTCGCTCAGCGAGGTCATGATCGCCATCAGCGCGTCGAGTCGGGCCTCGCTTTCGCTCGCGCCCGCCGCGCGGCTGCGCAGCAGCTGCGGCAGCGCCAGCCTGACGACGTGAGGAAAGCCCTGCTGCGCCTCTTCCCGCGCCCCGGGTACGCGATAGCGATGCGTCGCCTTTAGCCCTTTGCTGAACAGCTTCGGCGCGGCGCGGTCAGGCAGGCTGGCGAGCGACGCCGCAGTACGGGCAAGGTGCGCCGGGTCGGCGCTGCCGCCGTTCATCGCCGCGGCGCTGACCAGCAGGCCCAGCGCCCAGATCGCGCCCCGATGGGTGTTGACCCCGCCGGTGGCCGCCATCATCTGCCGCTCCCCTTCCCGCCCGAGGCGGCCAACCGCTTCGCGCAGGGCGATATCCGCCGGACGCTGCCAGCACTGACGCGCCAGCTGCAGAAAGGTCGGCTGCAGGCTGCGGGCCGAGCGCTCCATTAGCGCCAGCGTTAAATCGTGATGCGCGCCGTTGCCGCGGCTGTCCACCAGACCCGGCTTCGGACTGAGTCGCGCCTCATCGATCAAACAGTCGCGCGCGATGGCGGCCAGCTGGCTGACCTGCGCCTCGGCTTGAGTCTGTGACAGGACTTTCATTACCAGCTCCGGAATTTTGCCGGTGGGTTGTAGAGCCCGCCTGACCATTCAACCAGGTCCGCGACGCTGCCTGCGGCAAGCAGTGAGCGCGTCGCCTCTGAGCGGCGGATGCCCATATCTTCCGGATAGACGACCTTGCCGCTTTTACGCAGCGCGGCCACGCGCGCAGCGTCAACGCCCAGACCGATATCGGTGATGCCCGCTACCGCCGCCACCATAGCGCGGCGCTCTTCAAGGCTGTCGGCGCGGTAGAGATAGGCGATGCCCTCTTCGGTCAGCACGTGGGTCACGTCGTCGCCGTAAATCATCACCGGCGCCAGCGGCATACCGGACGATTTGGCCACCTCAACGGCGTCAAGCTGCTCAACGAAGGTCGGCTTCGCGCCCGCCTGGAAAGTTTCCACCATCTGCACCACCAGTTTTTTACCGCGCTGCATCGGGTCTGGCTCGGTGATCATATTGAGCCAGGCAGGGGTTGCATGGCGGCGGCCGTGCGGATCGTGGCCCATATTGGGCGCGCCGCCGAAGCCGGAGAGGCGTCCGCGCGTAACGGTTGAGGAGTTTGCCAGTCCATCCACCTGTAGCGTGGCGCCGATAAACATATCGACCGCGTACTGACCCGCTAACTGGCAGAAGGCGCGGTTCGAGCGCATTGAGCCATCAGAACCGGTAAAGAAGATATCGGGACGGGCGCGGATATACTCTTCCATCCCCAGCTCGCCGCCGAAGCAGTGCACGCTCTCTACCCAGCCGCTCTCAATGGCCGGGATTAGCGTCGGATGGGGATTCAGCGTCCAGTGTTTACAGATTTTGCCCTTCAGCCCGAGCTGTTCGCCGTAGGTGGGCAGCAGCAGCTCAATCGCCGCGGTGTTAAAGCCGATACCGTGGTTAAGCGACTGCACCTGATGTTCGGCGTAGATGCCTTTAATCGCCATCATCGCCATCAGGATATGCTCCTGTTTGATCAGGCGCGGATCGCGGGTAAAGAGCGGTTCGATAAAGAATGGCTTGTCAGCCACCACAATGTAATCGACCCAGGAGGCGGGTATATCGACGCGCGGCAGGTCGCTCTCGTCATCCACCAGTTCGTTAACCTGTGCGATAACGATACCGTCGCGGAAGGCGGCGGCCTCTACCAGCGCCGGGGTATCTTCGGTGCTGGGGCCGGTGTAGAGATTGCCTTTACGGTCAGCTTTATAGCCGGCAATCAGCGCCACGTTGGGGCTAAGGTCGACATAGAGTCGGGAGTAGAGTTCGATATAGGTGTGAATGGCCCCAATTTCCAGCTGGCCATCCTGCAAAAGCTGAGAAATACGTAAGCTCTGTGGGCCGGAAAAGGAGAAATCGAGTTTACGAGCGATGCCCTTTTCAAAAATATCGAGGTGTTCACTGCGGCCCACGCTGGGCATAATCATATGCAGGTCATGTATTTTTGCTGGATCAACATTTGCCAGCGTACGCGATAAAAAGTCTGCCTGCTTCTGGTTATTTCCTTCGAGGACAACGCGGTCGCCTGGCGCTATTAAACGCTCCAGTGCTTCAACCGCTCTTTCAGTCGGGATCACTTTACCGTCTACAGGAAAGGAGGCCAGACGACGCGCTTTTTCACTGCGGCGTGTGTTCCATTCCCGAACCGGCGCTTGACCAGTGTGCATTATAACCTCCTGATTCAGATAAGCATTCTTTCGTTTATGCTGAGGTAAGTCTGCGCTTTCTGTGCAAGTGGTTCAATTAAGGCAAGCGGGCGATCGTTAGTCTTAGAGTAATGATTAAGGATGTGCAGGTTGAGATAAACGAAGCATGAGAATTGAGTGTAGACCTCATCCTGAACAGGAAAAGGTCAGAAGAGAATATTTCTTCAGTATGAAAATAATATTACCGTCCGCGCGCTGGCTATTATCCGCCGGGAAAGTTTCCCGGCCAGGATAATGCGTGGATTATGCAGGTTATTTTATCTCGTCAGAGAGCCCCATAAATAAAGAGCGGGTATTTTTAATAAAGTGTTGCATATCGTAAGTTTGTCTTCCCGCTTTCCAGCAAAGATAGAGCGACGTCGTAATATCGGTACCGGTAATATCCAGAGCGGCCACGTCCTGGCGCAGAAAGTTGCGCTGTGAGGAGGGAATACAGGTGATCCCGATGCCCATCGCCGCCAGGTTAATGGCGGTATTGACATCCCGCGCCCGCACAATTTTCACCGGCACCAGATCCGCCTCGGTACAGAGACGCAGCATGGTGCCGCCCAGCCCGATCCCCTCGGGATCCTGCTGCAGGATCAGCGTCTCGTTCGCCAGATCCTGCAGGGCGATCGCTCCGTCGCCCGCGCGTGGATGATTATCTGGCACCACCACGCTTAGCGCCGACTGGTGAATTTCACATCGGGCGATACAGCGAAAATCGGGAATCGGCCCGCGCAGGATGCCAACATCCAGTTCTCCGCTCTGTAACAGCGCAATCTGCTGATTGACGTTATATTCCGCTGGCTCCAGCCGCGTCTGGGGAAACTGGCTGCGAAAGCTACGCAGCGCGCTGACCAGCAGCGGCTCCAGCACCGCGGTGCCCACATAGCCGAGCCGCAGCACGCCCCGGCTGCCGGCAGCCACCTCTTTGACGGTCGCGCGTAAATTTTCCAGCCGCTGCACCGTGCGCTCGGCTTCATCAAGCAGCAGCTGCCCCTGCTGGGTCAGGCTGACCTGGCGCTTGTTACGCTCAAAAAGTTTTACCCCCCAGTTCTGCTCCAGCGACTGAATATGCTGGCTCAGCGCAGGCTGTGTCAGGCTGACCTCGGCCGCCGCGCGGGCAAAGTGGAGCGTGCGCGCCAGGGTAATAAAAGATCGCAGCTTGGCATAGTCCATAATCTACCTGATAACGAATGCTTATTAATAAACCGATAATACCAATTAGATCGTTATCAGTCTCGCCATTATCCTCTTCTCTGTCAGGCATCCTGCCCCGCCGGGCAAGCAAGCTTTCACAGAGTCAGGAGGTTTCATGAGAATTATTGTCGGTATCACGGGCGCAACGGGCGCGCCGCTCGCCGTCACGCTGCTGCGCAAACTGGCTGAAATCCCCCATGTTGAGACGCATCTTATCGTCTCCCGCTGGGGCAAAACGACAATTGAGCATGAAACCGGTTTGCACCTTAACGAGGTTAAAGCGCTGGCGGATGTCTGTCACAGCTCGGGCGATCAGGCCGCAACCCTCTCCTCTGGCTCTTTTGTCACCGACGGCATGATCATTATTCCCTGTAGCATGAAAACCCTCGCCGGGATCCGCAGCGGCTATGCCGAAGGGTTGATTGGCCGTGCAGCCGATGTCGTGCTGAAAGAGCAGCGCAAGCTGGTGCTGGTGGCGCGTGAAACGCCGCTCAACACCATTCACCTGGAAAACATGCTCGCGCTGTCGCGCATGGGCGTCAGCATTATTCCCCCGGTTCCCGCCTGGTATAACCATCCCAAAACGCTGGCGGATGTTGAGAACCATATTGCCGGTCGTGTACTCGACCAGTTCGGACTGGATACCCCGCAGTCAACCCGCTGGCAGGGCCTTATCCGCTAACCCTTTGGCTGCGCTTTACTTTTCTTAAGGAGAGAACGATGACAGATAAATCGCTTCAGGCGACGGACGGCAAAAGTTTCGACCTCCGTGCCGCTATCGACATCTTAAAGCAGTATGACGGTGAATATATCGAAACCAGCGAGCCGGTCGATCCCGCCGCCGAACTTTCTGGCGTCTATCGCTATATCGGCGCTGGTGGCACGGTGATGCGCCCCACCCGCACCGGCCCTGCGATGGTATTTAACAAAGTAAAAGGCTATGACGATTTCCGCGTTCTGATCGGCCTGCTCGCTTCACGTCAGCGCGTGGCGCGTCTGCTGGGAGTGCCGAAAGAGAACCTGGCGCAGCTGCTGCGCGAATCGGTGCATCACGCCATTGCGCCGGTGGTGATTGCTAACGAACAAGCCGCCTGTCAGGAGGTGGTGCATCTGGCCACGGACGAGGGATTTGATATTCGTACCCTGCTGCCCGCGCCGACCAATACCCCTGAAGACGCTGGCCCCTACTTCACGCTGGGCATGTGCTACGCGGCGGATCCAGAAACGGGAGAGCATGATGTAACTATTCACCGCCTCTGCGTCCAGGGCAAAGATGAAATCTCAATGTATTTTGTGCCGGGGCGTCACCTCGATCAGTTCCGTATCAAAGCGGAGCAGGCGGGCAAAGCGCTGCCGATCACCATCAGCATCGGCGTCGATCCGGCGATTGAGATTGGGGCCTGTTTTGAGCCGCCGACAACGCCGCTGGGCTTTGATGAGCTGGCTATCGCTGGCGGGCTGCGGGGACGCGCCGTCGAGCTGGTTCAGGGCGTTGCGGTTGACGCGCGCGCCATCGCCAACGCGGAGATCGTGATCGAAGGCGAGCTGATCCCCAACTATCGCGTGCAGGAAGATCAGCACACCCACAGCGGCAAAGCGATGCCGGAGTTCCCCGGCTATACCGGCGAAGCGCAGGCGGCCGTGCCGGTTATCAAGGTGAAAGCCGTTACCCATCGTAAAAACCCGATTCTGCAAACCTGCATCGGCCCAAGCGACGAGCATACCAACCTGGCCGGTATTCCGACCGAGGCGAGCATTCTCGATATGGTGGAGCGCGCGCTGCCGGGCCTGGTGAAAAACGTCCACTGCCCGTCGCCGGGCACCGGCAAATATATGGCGGTGCTGCAGATCAACAAACGCAGCGCGCAGGATGAGGGGCGTCAGCGTCAGGCCGCTCTGCTGGCTTTCTCCGCCTTCTCCGAGCTTAAGCACGTTTTCCTGGTGGATGACGACGTCGATATTTTCGATTTAAGCGATGTGATTTGGGCAATGACCACCCGCTACCAGGCCGATGTGGATACGGTGTTTATTCCCGGCGTGCGCTGCCATCCGCTTGACCCGTCGCAGGATCCGGCGTTCAGCCCCTCAATCCGGGGGCACGGTATCACCTGCAAAACCATTTATGACTGCACCGTGCCTTACGATCTGAAGGCTAACTTCCAGCGTTCGCAGTTTATGGAAGTGGATGTCGATCGTTTTGTGCCGGGCTTTATGGATGGTCTGAAATAACGCCCCGCGGTCGTTGCCGAGCGTGACCCGTCAGGCAACGACCCCGGCTCTGTTATGCGCTGCCGAACAGGCCAGCAGTGGCTGTCCGGCAGCGGCGTCTGATTAACCCGGCATCACTTAAGCTGACTTTCCTCTCTCTTTACCGGCTCTGCTTCTGAGCCGGGCGTTTAACAAGCACCCGAAGCGTAGACGGCCGCCCTCTTTTCCCCCTTTTTCGCCTGAAATCAGCGCCAGCTATTTGTTGCCAGCGAGAGCAGAACGCGGCGCGGGCTGGCGCCCCCGGCGTAGTTTTTAAAGCGCCTGATGGCGCTGCAATCCAGCGTATTCCTCTGCCGTAATGGCTATGAAAGATATTTCATTTTGTTACTGACTTGACCGAAGCGGGGTTTAGTGACCAGGCTTAAAGCGTCTTGCAACAGAACGCGCAAGGCATTTCAAAAACCTTAACCAGGATGGAGGCAATATGGTAAGCAAATCAGAAATCTTAGATCACGCTCAGGTTGTAGACGTTAACGGCGAACATGTCGGTATCGTCGACCATTTTGAGGGCGAAGATAAAATTAAGCTGGCCAAAAGCGATCCTGAAGCTGGCGGCAAACACCACATCATCCCGTTAAGCTGGGTGAAAGAGGTCGATGACAACAAGGTTATCCTCTCTAAATCGAAAACCGATGTGGAAAGTGAATGGCAGTCTGCCTGATTTTCCGCGCCGCGGCCTGCGCCGCGGCGTCTGTTTTCCCGCACCTCAACCCCACCGTTTCCAGCCCCTCTTTTTTTATCCGCCGTTAACGCATCTGTTGCTGTCTACGCAATCAGCCTGCGCGGGACGCCCGCTGTGCCGCAGTCTGACAATGGGGCGGAAAGGCGCGACTTGTCTTACTGTCCGGCTTCAGAGTCGGCGGGATGACAGAGAGCAGCTGATGCCCTGCATAGAGCCAGACGCCATCGCGAACTCCCCTTTTGGCGGCTATCGGACATTAACTGAGCAAATTGTGATTCACATCTTATTTACATCACAAATAAAATCTTAACAGTAGCGGGGCACAAATTAACATCGCTATAGTAGTTTTATATTGTACAACCTAGTTGTACAAAGTAAAACAAAGCGAGGATCCTCTATGCCAAACGCAGACAACACCTTTATCAAACGCGATATCACTCGCGTTTCGCCAGAGCTGGTTAAACAGGCCGCGGAATTTCAGGCCGCTATCCTGACGGATGTCGCGGGCCGTCGCGGCACGCTGCACGGTCGCGTTAAGCCGCTTGCCGCCACAATGAAAGTGGCAGGCCCCGCCATCACCGTTGAGGTTCGCCCCGGTGACAACCTGGCGATCCACGCGGCGCTGGCTATCGCTCAGCCTGGCGATGTGATTGTGGTGGATGGCAAAGGCGATATCAGCTGCGCGCTGATTGGCGAAATTATGTCGACCCAGGCCCACGCCTCCGGTATTGCCGGCATCATCATTGATGGTGCGGTGCGCGATGCGGATGCGCTGCGCGAAAATGGCTTTCCGGTTTTCTCGGCGGGTCTGAACCCCTGCGGCCCGACAAAGTCTATTGCCGGCCGCGTTAATTATCCGACTTCGGTTGCCGGTGCGTCGATAGAGCCGGGTGACCTGATTATTGGCGATGCCGACGGTGTGGTGGTGTTACCGCGCGAGGCCGTCCCTGCCCTGCTTGACCTGGCGCAGAAAAAGCTGGATGCCGAGAATAAACGTATTGCAGGCATTCGTGATGGCGATATTCGCGCGCCCTGGCTGGAAAAAGCGCTGCGTAATGCCGGTATGCTGGCTGACGGGGAGGCGCTGTAATGGCTCACTCTAAACCGGTTATTCTGATCACCGGCAGCGATATTGCGCCAGAGGCGCTGGCGCTGCTGACCAACTTTGAGCTGGTCTTTGCGGGCAGGCAGCCGAACGAAGATGACTTATGCCAGCTGTGTAAGCAGCACGATCCCGTTGCCTTTATCGTGCGCTACGGCAAGATCACGGCGCGCATTATGGATGCGGCCCCGAATCTGCGGGTGATCTCCAAGCACGGCAGCGGCATCGACGTGATCGATCAGAAAGCGGCGGCGGAACGGCACATCAGCGTTCAGTCAGCGCCGGGGGCAAATGCCGCGGCGGTGGCCGAACACGCCTGGACCATGATTCTGGCCTGCGCAAAATCGGTGCTGCCGCTGGATCGCCGTATGCGCGAGGGACACTGGGATAAGTCCACCCACAAGTCGGTAGAGCTGGAAGGCAGAACGCTGGGTCTGGTTGGGCTGGGCGCCATCGGCGCACGGGTGGCCCGTATCGGCAATGCGTTCGGCATGAAGGTGTTGGCTTACGACCCCTTCGCCAAAACCTTTCCCGACGGCTGCCAGTCCGTCTCGCTGGAGACGCTGCTGCAAAGCGCGGATGTGATCTCCCTGCACTGCCCGCTGACCGACGACACGCGCCATATGATCAACCGCGACACCCTGGCCCTGTGCAAAAAAGGGGCGATACTGGTCAACACCGCCCGCGGCGGCCTGATTAACGATGAGGATCTGCTGCGCGCGCTTAACGATGGCACCCTGAGCTGGGCAGCGCTCGACAGCTTTACCGTTGAACCCTTAACGGCTCCCCATATCTGGCAGGCGGTCGGGAACGTTATCCTGTCACCGCACATTGGCGGCGTAAGCGATAACTCGTTCGTCAAAATGGGCACGGCTGCGGCCAGTAACGTCCTGAAAGTGCTGGCAGAGCCGCTGAAAAGCGAAGGTGCGCTGCCATGATGTTCCTGTCCCCGCCAGAGATACGCACCACGACGCTGTTTACGCGTCTGCCTGATGCGTTCCGCCAGCCAGACCCCGGCAATGCCTGGGCGCAGGCCAACCGGGGCGGCCAGCCGGTCGACTCGTTTCTGGAGGGACCGGTATGGCATCCATCAGGATGCCTTTACCTGACCGACATCCCTTACGGCCGCATTTTTAAAGTGGATATGCAGGGCAACTGGGAGCTGATCGTACAGTACGACGGTGAGCCGAACGGCATGAAACTGATTTCGGCGGATACGCTGCTTATCACCGATTACCGCCACGGTTTAATGAAGCTGTCGCTGAACGATCGCAGCGTGACGCCCTGGCTGGCCCGACGCAACAGCGAAAGCTTTCGCGGCGTCAACGATCTGACGCCAGACAGCCAGGGGAATCTCTATTTCACCGACCAGGGGCAGACCGGACTGCACGATCCCACCGGCCGCGTCTACCGCCTGTCGCCGCAGGGAAAGCTGGATTTGCTGCTCGATAACTGCCCCAGCCCGAACGGGCTGGTGTTATCGCCAGATGAAAAAGTCCTCTATGTGGCGATGACGCGCGGCAACGCCATCTGGCGCTGTCCGCTACAGCCAGACGGTTCCGTCAGTAAAGTGGGTCTGTTCTTTACCTCCTGGGGCCCCAGCGGGCCTGACGGGCTGGCGATCAATGCCGATGGCGAGCTGCTGATTGCCAATCCAGGGCTGGGACGCGTCTGGCATTTAAATGAGCTGGCTGAGCCGGTAGAGATCCTCACCAGCCCGCTGGGCCGGTCGACCACTAATCTCTGCTACGGCGGTGATGATTTACGCCAGCTGTACATCACCGAATCCGTTTCAGGCTCGATACTGACCTGCTCAATGGCCACGCCCGGCAAGCCTGTTCCCGTCCCGTCCCTCGTTCCTGCCAGATAAAAAGGTGTGCGCGCCACGCGCACAGGAGATCGCTATGGCCCTGCTTACCTCAACTGAAGAGAATAACAGGACTTCATCGCCGGGCGCGCCCGGCGTGCAGAGTCCCCTCAACGAGCACGATTTTACCCTCAGCGAAACGGCGGCAAGAAAAGCCTTCAGACGCATGCTGCCGTTTATTTTTATTTGCTATGTCGTCAGCTACCTGGACAGAACCAACGTGAGCTTTGCCGCGCTGGGGATGAACAGTGATTTAGGGATCACCGCCGAGCAGTTCGGTTTTGGCGCCGGAATGTTCTTTATTGGCTACTTCCTGTTTGAAATTCCCAGCAACCTGATTATGCAAAAGGTGGGCGCGCGCGTCTGGATTGCGCGCATTATGATCTCATGGGGGCTGATCTCCATGCTCACCGCCTTTGTAACCGGCCCGACGAGCTTTGCCGCTGCGCGTTTCCTGCTGGGCGTGGCGGAAGCGGGCTTTACCCCAGGCATCTATCTGTTTTTCACCTACTGGTTCCCCGGCAGCTGGCGCGCCAGAATCACGGCGGCCTTTCTGGTGGGGATACCTGTCGCCAATATCATTGGCGCGCCGGTTTCAGGTGCGCTGATGCAAATCACCCATCACGAGCATATTCGCAACTGGCAGTGGCTGCTGCTGATTGAGGGCGCGCCGGCGGTGGTTTTAGGCATTGTCTGTCTGTTCTTCCTGAGCGATAAGCCAGCGAAAGCGAAATGGCTCAGCGATGCGGAAAAAAGCGTGCTGACCCGGCGCCTGGAGTCGGAACAGCAAAAGATCGCCGCCTCCCACGGCTCGAGCCTGAAGGATGCGTTGAAAAATCCCCTGCTCTACCTGCTGGCCTTTATCAACTTTTGCGGCATTGTCGGCTCCATTGGGGTTGGCCTGTGGATGCCTCAGATTATTAAACAACTCGGCGTCAGCCATACGCAGACGGGCTTTCTGACCGCCGTGCCCTATCTGTGCGGCGCGGTAGCGATGCTGCTGTGGGCGCAGCGCGCCAACCGGGCAAAAAACCGCATCGTCTGGATTAGCGGGGCGCTATTTATCGCTGCGGTTGCCCTGGCCACCAGTGCGCTGGTGGATGAGCCGGTGCTGAAAATGATCGCCCTCTGCTTTACCGTCAGCGGCATCCTCTCTTTTCAGGCCTCGTTCTGGGCGCTGCCTTCCGGCTTTCTGACCGGCAGCGCGGCCGCAGGCGGGCTGGCGATGATCGTCTCCGTTGGTAACCTGGGCGGTTTCTTTGGGCCTTCGCTGATCGGCTATATCAAACAGATGACTGACGGGTTTATGTGGCCGCTGCTGGCGGTCTCTGCTGTGCTGCTGCTGGGCTCGCTGGCTGTCGCGCTGGTGAAAGATCCCTATCGTCATATCTGACCCTGCCCTGTCAGTGCAACCCGGTTGTACTGACAGCCCTGAGGCGTGCAGCGTGCGCCGGCACGGAAGCCGGTGCCTGTTACTGGTAGGTCATAGTAAAGGAGGCCGTTGCGTTGACCGTGCCTGGCTGAAGCGCTGTTTCGGTTTGATAGTAGGCGGCACGAAACGGAATTTTCACGTTTTCCCCCTGCGTTGCCACCGTGCCGTAATGAATAGCGGTGCCGAATTGCACGGGCGCATTGTTATAGAGTAACTGGATACCTACCCCTTTTGCCGTTGATTCACTGCTTAATCCCAGCACGCCATTGACCGCGTCGGCGAGGGGGGAGACGTTATCCAGCGTTACGTTAACGGAGGTCTGGGCGTCGCAGTTAAGCGAAAGATTAAAATCAACCGGATTTTGCGTGCTCCCCACCCCGCTGAATTTGGTGGCAAATGTATATCCCATATCAATATTCAAATGGGTATCCAGCACCTCACAGGCGACGGTGCGGGTATTCACCGCCGAGATATTATATTTAAACAGTGAAGCCCGCTTAACACTGGCGCTCACCGGCGTGCTGTACTGCATAGCAATGGTGAGCGGGCCAACAATATCGGTTTTCGGCGTCATCGCCGTTTTAACCAACTCAAACGTGTCATTGAAAGTGGCACCTGTTTGAGAAATCCCTCGGTTCCACGTATCCAGATTAAGGCTGCCGTTGGTTACCGTACTGGTTGTGCCGGTGGTGCTGGAGTAGTTTTTCCACCTCAGGCCGATCCCCTCCACGTTGGTGTTGCGGACGCCCTCCAGCACCGAGGGGCCATTATCACTATTGGAGGGTGCCAGCTGAATGAGCCAGGATCCCTCCGCCGTCGTCTGGCCTTTCGCATCGCATTTGACAGGATGACTAATTGTCACCGTGCCAAGCACCGCTCCCACCGGCTCGTCACGCTGAATAAGAATATTGTTATCGAAATTAACCGTCACATCGGATGCGCTACATAAGGCATAAGCCTGGGTCGACAGGAGACTGGTCGCAGCCAGGGCCAGAATGACAAAAAACCTGTTCATACCTGATTCCTTAATTATGCAAAAGTAGAGAAGGCGAGGCTCTGCGCACATTGCAGCGGGTTGCCGTTGTGTTATCTAACGGCAGGTTGCCGTTGCGTGTTGAATCACATCGGGACGGGGCGAAAAGGTGATTTTGGCCTGACAGGATGTTTGCCCCCAGCTGACGGAAATGGCATCGCTGCTATTCAGTCCGCTAAGAAAAACCTCGCCCTCGTTGCCCACGATGCTCATCAGGTCGCTATTTTTCACCCTGACCATCGCGCCAAAGGGCACAGGTTTATGCTTGAAAAGCAGTTTCACCAGCGCGCGATAGCCGGTGGCGACCTTGTATGACGCGCGCACCACGGCACCGCGAGTCGGCACCACGGTGACTACCGATTCTGCAATATCGGTTTCAGTACCCAGCGAGCGGGTATCAATCCCGACGGCGTTTTCCTGATAGGCACTGACGTAGGGCACGACCGCGTATCCGCGCCAGTCGGTTTTTACCCCCGGATTGTTGCGAACCTTCAGGCCGGACGCGCCCGGCGCTTCGACCAGCGCCACGGTGTCGCCCAGTGGCTGTGAGAAAGTCACCCCATGCTTATGGGCGATAACGCCCCCCTGTAAGCCAAAATTAAACTGGCGGTTATCGCGGCCAGCGTTATAGCCAGCGCTCAGGGTGCCATAACCTCCTTTGTAGGTACCGCTCACCGAGCTTCGCGCTTCGCCGCCCGATGAGGCATAGCCCTGCTGAAGGGAGTAGCTCAGGTTGTTATCCGCCAGCGCCGTTCCGCTCAGCCCCACCTGATGCGTTTCCGGGCCATTTTTTTGCGCGTTTACGCTGTAGCTGACCCAGCTTTGCGGCAGCCATTTGCTAAGCGGCACCTGCATACTGAACGCGAGTATCTGATCTTTTTTTTCATAGCCCGGCGTTTCGCTGTAGGTGTAGCCCAGCGAATAGCTGATATCGCTAATGCTGGTATTGATACCGGTGCTGATGCTGCGCTCATATCCCGTGCGTCGCCAGTAGTCCTGCTGGTAGGCACTGATATAAAAACTGCCCCAGCTCGACAGCGACTGACTCAAATTAAGCTGGAGACGGCTACGTTTGTTGTAACGCTGCGAGGAGTAGTCGTTAACCTCCTGAAAGGTATAGAACCCCTGCGTTGAGTAACGGTAGCTGGCAAGCGTAACGGTGGTATCGGTGGTGGTCACCGTTTTTGAGTACTGTAGTCGGTAGGATTGCCCCTGTTGCCGGGTGGTTTTCCCGTCCTGCAGCTTACTCTCCGCCAGCGTCGCATCCGCCGAGATTGAGCCCAGTTCGCCAAAGCTGACGCCAGCCCCGACGACGCCAGAAAGGTAGTTCTCTGCGCCAAGGGCGCCTGCGTAAAGCGTCAGGCGGCTGGAAACGCCATAGGCCAGCGTTCCCATGCCAAATGCGGGCGTTTGCGCACCCTTTTTACTGGTGCGGTATTCGCCGCCGCTCAGGGCATATTTAAGGCGCCCTTCGCGCAGCATCACGGGCACCGCTGAAAAGGGCTGAACGAAACGCTGCTCGCTGCCGTCCGCCTCCTTCACGGTCACCTCAAGGTCACCACTTGACGAGGTGGGATAGAGATCGCGGATCGCAAAGCTGCCCGGCGCAACGTAGGTTTGATAGACCGAATAGCCATTCTGCTTCACGGTGACCATGGCATTGGTGCGGGCAATACCCCGAATAATCGGTGCAAAACCGCGCATACTCTCCGGCAGCATGGTGTCGTCAGAATAGAGCTGCATACCGCGAAACAGAAAGCTGTCAAAGATCTCGCCGGGTGTGCTGCTCTCTCCAACCTGGAACTGCCCTTTTAAAAACTGAATATCGCGGCTCAGCACGGTACTGACCGAGGAGACGTTATGCTTTCCGCCGCTTTTGATCGCGGTGCTGTAGTTACGCAGACGCCAGGGGCCCAGATTGACCCCGCTTTGCAGGTTCAGGTAGAACTGATCGTTGGTGCCGCCCTGTTTTGTCCAGTTGCGCGACCCATTGAAACTGTAATTTAACAACAGCGCGGAAATGCCCTGATCCCAGCGCGCAGGATCGACCTGGCCCCGCGCGTGGTTTTCCAGCGCAGACTGCGGAATAGAGATATCCAGCCGCTGCCTGTCAAAATCCAGGCTGGCCTTCGCATCTGGAATAAAATCGCCCGGGTTGGTAATAATAGTGCTGTCGGGAAGCTCAGCTAGTTTAGAAAAGGCGCTTACGCGCACGCCCAGCTGCGCTAATATCGTTCTGTTCAGCTCAGGCGCCAGGCCCAGCCCGTTAATGGCGACGAAAGAGATATTGTCAGTACGAACATATTCATGGTTAAGCCATATTTGAACCCGATAGGTTCCAGGCAATTGCTCTCCCCGTTCAAAACGGCTTAAGTCAATACTTTTTGCCGCTGCGCTCGTTTTTTCAAGCGCATCCGCCATAAAATAGAGTTCACCAGCCCTGGCTGGCGTGACAGCGGAAATAAACAACGCGATTGCTGACAAACGAACAACCCTATACGGCCGCGTGGCTGAGGAAAATAAATATCGGGTGCCAAAAACAGTCTTCACTTTGCTTTCCTGCCTGGGTGAGTAGCTGATTCTGTTCAGGAATTACGGCAGCGTCTGGCGCGCCTCTTTTGTAATGCCGCCGAAGTCATTAATGGCTTTCCAGACCACATCCTGCCCGCTGCCTGCGACTGTCGCTGAGGCAAAGGGTGAAACCATCGGCGGCTGCTTAATCGTCTTTCCTCCCACCGTCAGGGAGTAGAGCGAAATAAAATAGGGCGTCGGATTAGTAATAACGATCTGGTTTCCATTTTGCTTAAATACCAGGCTGCGCCAGGCCTCGTTCGCTTGATCATTTTTTAAGGCAGCAGGACGGTAAAAAAGCTTAATTCGGGTTTTAACCGCAATCAGCAACCGGTTCTCATCTGACTTTTCCATACCGGGAATAGACTTAACGTTTAGCCAGAAAACCGATTCACGATCGTCGGGCAGCGTTTTTTCACCGGTATAAATAACGCGCAGCGTGTTCTCATGTCCGCCGTCGAGGCGAAATAACGGCGGCGTAACAATAAAAGGGGCTTTTTCAGCGGCGTGTTCATTCAGCTCTACCCATGACTGAATAAGGTAGGGTATGGAACCTTTACTGTTGGTAACTGAAATATCCGCCTCTTTATCAGCGGCGTTATAAACTAAACGTGTGCCGCCAACGGTTACGCTGGCCTGTGCAATGGCCGTGAAAAAACACGCGGCAAGTAAAAAAATTGCGCGGATGCAAAAGCTCATTGATTCGCTCCAAAGTGCCGTCGGGCGTTAAACGGGCGTGCGCAAGGCACGCCCGGGGTATTACTGATAGCTGATGGTGAAATCTGACGTGGCGTTGGCGGTACCGGCAACGATCGTCTGCTGCGTGGCTTTATACTTCGCAACGAACGTCAGGGTGTTGCTGTTTGCGGCGACAGCAGGCGACCCTGTAGAAGTGGTATCCAGCGTGATGCTTTTTGACTGCGTAGCCAGCGGGATGGGCGTTACACCATCTTCCTCATAGAGCGCAACACCGACGCCCTGCGCCGTCTGATCGCTGTTTAGCGCCAGAATGTCGGAATCGTTCGCGTTCGCGGTCCCGTCAAATTTCACCGTAACAGTGGGCAACGATGAGGGACAGTTGTTCAGCACAATGTTAAAGCGCGTCGCCGCGGCAACCTGGCCCACGCCGGTGAAGGCGCTTTTAAGCACTTTGCCCAGATTAACGGTCTGGCTGGCAGTGCTGGTATCAACAGTACAGGCCGAATCTACAACCTCTCCGGTGAAGTTAATGGTTCCGTCGGCCGCATGCGCGGCGAATGAGCTGCCCGTCACGACAGCCGCCGCCAGCACATTGCGAATTGCACAGGTTAGTTTCTTTTGCATCGGTTTATCCTCAGTGTACAATAAGCTGCGTCGAGACCATTTCGACGCAGGAAAAACACCCTTCCAGAAATTAAAATTATTGAGAGCATCTTTAAAAGATAAAATAAAAAACCCTGGCTTTTTTACTAAATAGCGCTTCACGCTGCGCTTTGAAAAATATAAAAATTATCTTCCGGCAATTTTCTACACCAGAAGGGAAATTAACTGCTTCATCTCAAGGCTATTACCAAGAGAAAGCCGATTTCTTAAATAAACCATTTTGTTAATATCGCTTTTATCCTCACAAACATAGCGACAAGTTACAGGATCATAAACCGCATCGAGAAATGCCATATGCTCAGGCGACAACATTAAAGAGAGCCGGTAGCGCAATGCATCTTTTAATCTGCAAGGCCGGTAGCCCAGGGGAGTCCTGACCGCCTGATCGCACAATTTTTTGAGCTCGTTAATTGTTGTTACCAGGCCAAAAAGCTTCAGGTAATTGTTTTCAGCTATCTCCTCAGGCGCAATAAAATAAATATTTTTTATTCCCTTACGCGCGCTCAGGCAGGCATAAATCCAGCGCACATCCTCACCACACTCGTGTAAGGTATCAATAAGCACGCAGGGCTTTTCAAAAATCGAAGCACAGACTACAAACTCAAGCCGATTATCGAAGAAATATATCTTTCTCTCTTGAGAGGAGAGAGACATTATCGCCTGCCGAATAGCAAAGTTGCGAGTAAATACCAGTAATGTCGTCAACATCTATTCCTTTTGTAAAACAGATAACACTTAGCTAAGGCGAGGTTTTGACAACATATACGCGTTCCAGCGCGTCTCTATCTATTTTATACGCTTTCCCATCCAGCCTTGAAAAAGGGTATCTTTCAAATCCGACGCTATTAAAAGCAAACTGGATTTTCTTTATCATCGACAGTAAATAGGATTTTGAACAGCGCAGACCATAATCTTCAAAGACATGCACAATAATGTCATTATCGTATACGACTTCGGTATCCATTCCGGCAAGTAAATACTCAAACAGCCTGGCCTTTGTTGCTCCAAATCTTTTTATTCGACCATTTTTAATATTGATCAGCGTTCTGGTAGAAAGCCTGTACTCCAGGCTCTGGAATATATTGAATCCATAAAGAACCTTGTCAGAGACAGAAGGCATAATAACTCCTTAGGGGGGTAACTATCCCATATCTATGACACCTTTGACGTATGTCAGTGACAATTGACCGGCCACCGGATACGTTAAAAATATTATTTCAATGAAGAAAGCGTGACAATGAGACTGTTTTATAAAAAATAAAAACTAAAAACCAACATAAAAACAACACAACAAACTGTTTTTAAAATTGAGGTAGTTTTAAATACTAAATGAAAGCAGAATGTTACACCTTGATGGCTATTTTTAACACAAAAGCAACCCTAGATAATTTATCTAAAAATTTTAATATTTTAGCCATAAAAACCACAATAAAGAAATTAACCAGCTTAATCATGTGGTTAGGAAGATTCTAAATGGCGCGTAAATACTATCTTAACGGATGTAATTTAGGAATAGTCAGGACAATACTTTAATCCCCGCTAATAACCCGAATACACAAATAGATTTAATTTTACAAATGACCTCTTCTTCCTGCTGCGCAAAGGCCAGATCCCCATTAAAAACCAGTAAAATCAAACCATTAAAAAAACAGTAATCCAGATCAAATTATGCAGAAACTTGCCTGATTGCTTTAATTAACCTGCATCAAACTGTGTAATTTTCTTATCAGCAAGGGGCAAATCAGGCGTATGGCAAAATCCTGTTTGCAGCTCGGTCGACCCGATCGTTTAAGACAATGCTGATATTTAGTCACGCAGGTAAATTAATAATAGAGTAAGGAAAAGGCTGGCGGAAAGGAAATAAAGGAAGCGATCGGTTAACCAGCAGAGGATAAGAAGGAGACAGGAAAGGCCAGCCGCAGAAAGCACAGGCGCCGCACAATCTATGCGGCGCCGATCGCTCAGTAACCCACGCCTGAACAGTTAACCCCCTGACTATTATTGAGCCAGTCAATAACGCACTGGTTATTTCCTTTATTCAGATAGTCAAATTTCACGCTAAAGCTGTTGGTGGCAAGTATCGATTCCACGGTCGGCACCCAGCTGCCATACTGGCCTGCGACAGCATACTGCGAGTCATTTTTCCACGGGTGCGTGAACCAGTTATCCGTCACGATAATCGGCCCACGCTCAGGCTGTCCTCGTACGCCGATTGAGGAGCGATTACTGGTGCCCTGCTCGCCGTAGTCGAACCAGTTATGCGTCACCTCCATAAACTCGCCGGCAATGTCTCCATAGCGGTGCATATCAAACTGATGATAAGCGCCCTCTTTGCCGCCGTTAAGCACCAGATTATGGTGCGCCGCATAGCCCTCGCCCGATCGTCCGTTGCCGGCAATGGAATGTCGGTTGCTGTTAAAGACGTTACAGGCGATCTCCGCCGTTGCGTTGCCATTCTGGGTCACCACGCCATAGCCGAGTTCAGATTTGATATTGTTGTGAATATAGCTGTGGTGAACGCGCACGTTGGTGGCGGTTTTTACGCTAACCGCCGCCCATGGCCAGCCCCACAGCTCCATATTGTCCACTTCAATATCGTGGCTGCCCGGAACGGTCTGTATGCCGATAGTAGAGCTGTCGGTATCGGTTCCTTTATAGGGCCCTTCATAGCGAATACCCGATATGCGCGAGCGGCTGTCCATCGCGATAATCGGGAAAGCATTTTTCTGCTCACCGAGATAGGGAATACTGAGGCGTGCCCCATCGCTGCCGTTCAGGCCACGATCGCTGAAGATGGTGGTGCCGGTTTTAATAAACAGCGCATTTTGCTTCACCGGAAGCTCGATTTCGACATCGCCGGGGATATAGATATAGTCGGTGCCCGCGTCGACCAGCTTCTTCAGCGTGGCATAATCCCGGGCTTCCTTGTAGTTAACGCTCGCTTTATCAACGCGCGCGGCGTAACCGCTACCGCCTCCCACCACCGCGCATTGTCCGCTGGCATCCAGCAGACGGGTAGTGACGACGACATTGAGCGCCAGCGGCGCTGAAAGGTTGCCTTTCTTATCCACCGCGCGAAGGGTTACGGGGTAGCGGTTTTCACCGCCGACCTCAAAGCCCGGCAGCGTCAGATGAAAGACCCCCTCTTTCTCCTCAATCGCGCCGCCTGCCGCCTGAAACGCTGAGGCGTCAGTCTCATAGCGAGCCACGCCGTACAGGCTCTGCACGTCCGGCGAGACCACCAGGGTTGCGCGCTCGGTACCGGTTAGCGCGGTATCAGCCGTCAGGGTGAAGGGAGCCTGGCTGACGGAAACGTCCATGGTCACAGGTTCGCTGCTGTTCCCGAGGGCATCTTTAGCCGTGACGACAATGGCGTAGTGGTTACTCGCGCCCGCCTGCCATTCCGGCAGGGTGAAATGGAAATTCGGCATGGTTCCGGCAATTTTCCCCTCGGCAGCGATAAACTCCTCAGCGCTGAACTGAACTTCACCGGCCGCTGTCCCCTCCGTAACGACGCTGACAGCGGCGTCCACCCTCTGTTGTTCAGTGCCCGTCAGGGTGTCCGGCGCGGTTACGGTAATATTCACCGGCTGCACTTCCAGCGTGACGCTGACGGGTCGGGATGAACGTCCCTGTTTATCCCAGGCTACCGCGGTCAGGGTATAGCGATTATCGCCCGCTTTTTTCCACAGCGGCAGGGTGAAGCGATAGCCATTTGCGCCATCCTGGCTAATGCTGCCTCCCGCGTTGAAAAAGGCTTCGCCCTGCCATTCGATGCGATCGATGCCGCCCTGAGCGCTGACCTGCGGTGCCACCACAAGCTGATCGCCCGACTTTCCTGACAGCTTGTCGTCAAGCACCAGACTGATGCTTGCCGAGGCCACCGAAATGCGGGTGGTGACCGGCAGCGAACGGCGGTTCTGGTCGTCCGCCGCGGTCAGCGAAAGGGTATACTGGTTGGCGGTGCCATCCGACCACGCCGGTAGCGTCAGCCACACCCTCTCTTTTTCCACCTCAACTTTCCCCCCGCTGGCGATAAACTCCGGTGCCTCCCACTCCAGCCGGGTGATCGCTGTTTTCGCCGCGATCTTGAGCGGTAGCGCGACACGGGTACCCTCGGTGCCTGACAGCGTTTGCGGCAGCGTCAGGACGATAGAGCGAGGTTCAACCACAATTTTTGCCGAAGCGGTGTTAGAGACATTGCCCTCGCTGTCGGTGACCGTGACTTCCACCGGGTAACTGTTTTCACCGTCAGCGCGGTAAGGCGGCAGGACGACGTAATAGTTCAGGCTCAGGCTCTCCTCTGTTGCCCGCTGCGTCTGAATAAACTTGCCACCGGCAGCGAGAAACGCAGGCGCCTTCCACTCTACTTTACTGACCGCGCCTCCCAGGCTGCGCGCATTCAACCCCGTCGCCAGCCTCTGCCCCTCTTCTCCTTTAAGATCCCCGGCCAGCGAGATTTTGACATTCAGCGGCAGCACCTCCACCTCAACGCGGAAGGGGTCTGACTGATTGCCCTTTTCATCCAGCGCTCGCCCGACCAGCTGATAGCGATTGGCTCCAGCAGGACGCCATTCGGGCAGAGAGAGCTGATAGCCGCCGTTTGCATAGTAAACGCTGCCGCCAGCGGCAAAAAAGTCATCCCCCTGCCAGCCAATACCGGTCACGGTATAGCGTGAAGTGATATTGAGATTGAGCATCAGCTTGCTGCTTTCGATGCCCGATACGCTCTGACTGGCCGTAATAGAAAAGAGCCGATCCTTTTTATACTCAAGGACGATAACGTTGTTTCGATCCACCAGATCGTACCGCGATCCCGCCAGCGTTCGGTTAAAGCGAACGCGGTCGGGATCGAGCTGGGTTTTAAGCGGCGTGCCGAACTGCCACGAGAGGTTAAGGCCGACAGAGAATTCGTCGCGCCCGCCGCGGGCATTAAGCGTTTTTTGCATCGAGATGCCCACCAGCGGCACGGGCGTATAGCTGACGCCCAGGGTAAACAGCTCTGGATTTTTTTGCAGATCGTCCGGCCCGAATACGCCGACCCGATCGCCATAATAGCGTGCCCAGGAGAGCTTGCCGCCCAGCTGAGGTAACGAGGGCAGCCACGCCTCGGTGCGTACATCAAAGCCGTTCGCCGCGCGTTCGTGATAATCACTAAAGTCGCGCGAGCGTTTCCAGTCGCTCAGGCGAAAATAGCCGTTGGCAGAGAGGCGAAAAAAATCGCGACCATATTCCAGACCGGTGCCCAGTCGCTTATGTTTACGGCTAATGTCGTAGTCATAAAAAAGATTGCTGCCGAGCATGGTCTGCTCTGAGGGCCAGTAGCGATAACCGAAGCCGATATTGGTCATGGTTCTGCCATCGATGCGCCTTATTCCCGTCTGAGAAAAAAACAGGTGGCTGCGGGTATCGCTAACGGGAAGTAAAAAATCGAATTCGCTTCCGTCGAAATGTGCGCTGCTTAAATTGAGCCGGGCACGAGCGGTGCCGAAGGGAGCCAGACCTTGCTGAACGGCAGAGCTAAACAGCCCGGAAGCCAGGGTGCCCCCGACGGCGCCGAGACGGTCGGCTGACGCATCCTGACCGAGCGCCTGCGCCAGTTTCGCGCCCGCGCCCGCTCGGGTCTGCAGGGCCGCTTCTTCGCTGCGCTGCTGCTGCGTCTGGAACGCCCGATAAACATTCTCTCTGACCGTAAGCGCGTCGTGGCGGGCGTCACTGACGCTTGCGACAGCCAGTCCCGGCTGAATAAATAAGGCAAAATAAAATCCGCGTTTACACTCAGGACGACGTGGATAGCAGGCCACCATGCAGATAATCACTCCATTGATTCAAATGGCGTTCTCCGGCTGAAAAAGCGGGATGCCGGAAAGCCATTAGGATTATTTTAAATAAATCGAATGACAAAAAATAAGCGAGCATTATACCTTCTCTTATTCCAGTCGTTCAGGTAACCCTTAAAAATCAGAAAATAGATCCTGAAAAATCTTATACCAGGCAAGCAGATAAGATCAGGCACACCTGAACCTTTGGCTATATATCCGGCTCAGGGGGTGTACATCCAGGATTATTTTAAAATGAGTGGATTTTCAAACTGAAATGATATGTCTGGTGGGCAAAGGACATCTATTGATAAATAATTTTCTTTTCTCGTCGGAACGCTGATAAGGGTAGCTGGCGCCTGTTTCTTTTTGCCCGAGCGTCTGTTTCCAGAGGCAGGATATCAATCGGGTGGTCAGCGCGAGGGATCGCTGTCTGAAAAGCGACAGGGCTGAATAAATCTTCTGCTCCCCTTAATCCGTAAGCCGCGTTTCCGGCTATGTCGATCCGCCTGGAGCCTGATGGAGAGTGAACCAGGCGGAATTGCCGTTCTGCGCCCCTCTTCCCGAGGGGCTTTGTTAAATTAAAAAGTGACCCAGTTGTTCTCAGCAGATGAAGCGATTACCGGCCTTTTAAGGCTGGCTCTGCTATCTGGCACGCTATGCCCGGCGGATGTGGAGGGGGGCAGACGGAAGACGGAGACGGTTTTTTCCAGCCCAAGCGCCTGCTCTTCAAGACTGCTGGCCGCCGCTGAAGACTCTTCAACCAGCGCCGCGTTCTGCTGTGTGGTGGTATCCATTTCCGTCATCGCCTGAGCAATCTGGGTAATGCCCCGATTCTGCTCATCCGACGCAGCGGCGATTTCGCCCATGATATCCCTGACCTGAGAAACAGATCGGACGATATCCTGCATCGTATCCCCGGCGCGATTAACCAGTTCAGTTCCGCCGTTTACCCGATCCAGCGACTCCCGGATTAACGTTTCAATCTCTTTTGCAGCCAGAGAACTCCGCTGTGCCAGATTCCTCACCTCGCCGGCAACCACTGCGAACCCACGCCCCTGCTCACCCGCACGGGCCGCTTCAACCGCCGCGTTTAGTGCCAGAATATTTGTCTGGAAGGCGATGCCGTTTATCACGGTAATTATCTCGCCGATTTTCCCGGAGCTCTGGCTGATGCCGCCCATAGTGGCAATGACGTCCCTGATGATTTCCCCGCCCCGCCCCGCATTATGCGAAGCCTCAGTTGCCAGCTGGCTGGCATGATGCGCGTTTTCGGCGTTCTGTTTTACCGTTGAGGTCAGCTCTTCCATACTTGCAGCGGTTTCAACGACGGCTGCCGATTGCTGCTCGGTTCGGGATGACAAATCGATATTGCCTGCGGCAATTTCCGAGGAGGCACGCGCCACCCCATTTACCCCGTCACGAACGCGCGAAATGATGGTTCGAAGGCTCAGGTTCATGGTGTTGACGGCTGTCATCAGCTGACCCAGCTCGTCAGCGCGCGTGCTGGCGATTTCCGACGTCAAATCGCCTTCCGCAATACGCTGCGCGGAAGAGAGGGTTTCTTTAAGGGGACGGGTAATGCTGCGCGTCATCTGCCAGGCAATCAGAAGGCTGAGCACAATGCAGGCGATAGTGGTAAAACCAATCTGCCAGAGCGCCGTCTGAATATATCTGCCAGCCATTTGTGACTGATAAAGCGCCAAATCTGTCATCGTTTTATTCAGAATCACTGCGGCCCCGGTCATCTCATCTGAGGCCACTTTTTCTGCAAGGGCTTGCTGTGAATATTTTTGCAACAGAGCAGGCATGGCTGCGCTTTTCTGCAGCATAGCGGTTAATAATCCACTGAGTTGAGTGTCATCAGAGGCGCCCGCTGTCACCATAAGCGGCTGAATTTCATCGAGCTGCCTGATGAGGGTATTCAGCAAGGGTTCATCTGGCTTTCTCAGATAGTCGCTTAATTTCAAAGAGAGAGAGTCAAGTTTCGATATCAAGGAAAAAAGCGTCGTCGCTGTTTCAGATGTTGCAACAGGCACGCGCGTACTGAGCTGCCCGGCAAATAGAGGAAAAGCTATCGCTGTTATGTCCGCTAATGCGCCGTCGGTGCTGTTGGTCGCGGCAAGAAAGCTCTCCCGTTTATCCCGGTACGCTTTCAGCGTTTGCTCGAGCCGAACGACTTTCGCCTCCCCTTCAGCAGACCATGCGTGTTCCTCCAGGTTATCCTTCGCTACGGTCAGCTTATTCATCGCCATCCCGTTAAGCTCAAAGTACTTTTTATCCCTTGTATATTGAAACAGCGTGCGATTGAGTCTGGCGTCACTGAGCGTATTGGCCATATCAACGATAATGTCACGCTTGGCTGAGTTTTCCTGAATGCTGAAAAAACAGCGAAACGCAAGCACCGCAATAATAACAGACGCAAGAATAACTAACGTGAAGCCGAGCGTTAGCTTGCCGCCTATCTTTAGATTTTTGAGAATATTCATAAATTTCATTGATGCTGCCCCCTGTTTAACAGTTTTCTCAGTGGCGAAAAGCCTGCTGGATATCTGCTTTATCGGAACAAAATCCATAAAATTTATATCTGTTTTCAGGCGCAGCGCATCTGCCTCAAATAAAATTGACGAGAATCAATCTTTGCCAGAAAAGAATTAGAGGCACGACATTAAGAGCTCTAACTATTCACCGAGAAACAGTAAATATCAAAAGGAAAATAAATGTTGCCCCTGGCAGTCAACCTGAAGGTTTATGGCATCCCTGGTAGTTATCATTAACAGGCTAAGCCATCAACTAATGCCGAAACCCCCTTCAATGAATTGAAAAGATTAGCTTTTTCAAAAACATGTCGGGATAGGCTGACGCCATTTGGTCTTCCCCTACGCTAAAGAGTGACGGCAATAAATGATTTTAATCCTGCTCTGCATTTATGCGGCTCGCTTCGTGGGAAAAGTTGAGATCGCTTCTGTCCGCGAACAAGGATTTATTTTTTGCAAAGTATGATAAATATCGAACTGCCTTTGCAAAAGTAAGGGCATGCGCATCGAAAGATGCGTTGCAGCATAAGCCAGATGCAAAAAACCTCTTCGCCAGCCCTAAAGTAAACAGTAAAAATGACGTTAACTGTAATTGCCTCACCAGGGTAATTATTAAAAAGTAAAACACCTTTCCCCCCCCTTAAATGGGGGGTTCTTTGTTACAGACGCAGCAAGCCCACCCCCGCACCTGCAAGAGGGAATAGCGGGGATGCGATCGTTTTTATACAAAATGCGACTCGCCCGGTTCAACAGCCGATAATAAACTCTGGCTACTATGCTACGGCGCCTGTCACTGACCGATAATAAGTCGGCAAAATGGCAGCAGATTTAAACCTGTTTTATCGCTTTTGACGCAATGAGATAAGGATATTAAGAAGAGAAAATGGCACGCCCTACAGGATTCGAACCTGTGACCTACGGCTTAGAAGGCCGGTGCTCTATCCAGCTGAGCTAAGGGCGCACGGGGATGGCGAGGATTATACGGCGAGACCTCAACGAGTCAACGATTTTGGCCGCTGTCGCAATGCATATGCCGAAGAATCAGACAACGGGCGGCGATTCAGAACCTGACAGCGCGCCGCGCTTCTGACAGAATAGGCGCCTTTCCCCGAATCAACACAACACAGTGGATTTCCTCTCTGATGGCAGCAAAAATTATTGACGGTAAAACGATTGCGCAGCAGGTGCGCCTTGAGGTTGCGGAAAAAGTAAAGCAGCGTCTGGCAGCCGGTAAACGCGCGCCTGGTCTCGCGGTCGTTCTGGTAGGCGAAAACCCCGCATCGCAAATCTATGTCGGCAGCAAACGCCGCGCCTGCGAAGAGGTCGGCTTTGTGTCGCGCTCTTACGATCTGCCCGCGACCACCAGCGAAGCTGAACTGCTGCAGCTGATTGACGCTCTCAATGACGATCGGGAGATTGACGGCATTCTGGTGCAGCTGCCGCTGCCGGCCGGCATCGACAACGTCAAAGTGCTGGAACGCATTACGCCTGATAAAGACGTTGACGGCTTCCACCCCTACAACGTCGGCCGTCTCTGCCAGCGCGCGCCGACGCTGCGTCCCTGTACGCCGCGCGGCATCGTGACGCTGCTGGAGCGCTACAATATCGATACCTACGGCCTGAATGCCGTGGTGGTTGGCGCCTCCAATATCGTGGGCCGTCCGATGAGCATGGAGCTGCTGCTGGCGGGCTGCACCACCACCGTCACCCACCGCTTCACCAAAGATTTGCGTCATCACGTCGAGCATGCCGATCTGCTGGTGGTCGCCGTTGGCAAGCCGGGCTTTATTCCCGGCGACTGGATTAAGCCGGGCGCGGTGGTGATCGATGTCGGCATCAACCGACTGGAGAGCGGCAAAGTGGTGGGCGACGTCGATTTCGACACCGCCTCGGCGCGCGCCTCATATATCACGCCGGTGCCGGGCGGCGTAGGGCCGATGACCGTCGCCACGCTGATCGAAAACACGCTGCACGCGTGCGAAACTTATCACGACAGAGAGGAAGCATAATGGCGACTTTTAGCCTGGGTAAACACCCACACGTCGACCTGTGCGATCTGCTGAAGCTGGAAGGCTGGGTAGAGAGTGGCGCACAGGCGAAGATCGTCATCGCCGACGGCGAAGTGACCGTTGACGGCGCGGTAGAAACCCGCAAGCGCTGCAAAATTGTTGCCGGACAGACCGTCGCGTTCGCCGGACAGCGCATCACCGTTACCGCATAAACAGCCTGCAGGCGGGTGAGCTGGCCGCAGGCGCCAGCCCCCGCTACGCCTCTCGCCTCTGCTACGCTCTGAACACCGCCCTCTTCCACCAGCGCCGCCGCATACTCTGGTTGCCGCAGGCTCAGGCTATGCGCCTGGCATAAAAAAGGGCGCCTGAGCGCCCTTTTTGCGGTTACTTACGACGCCAGGTCGAGCCCTGCGGCCCGTCTTCCACAATCACGCCCAGCTCGTTGAGCTTGTCGCGCGCGATATCGGCCTGCGCCCAGTTTTTCTCTCTGCGCGCGTCGGCGCGCGCCTGCACCCAGCGCTCAATCTCCGCCACTTCGTCGGCGTTGCTCTGCGCGCCGCTCTGCAGGAACTGCTCGGGATCCTGCTGCAGAATGCCCAGCACGTTGGCAATCTCGCGCAGCTTCGCCGCCAGCGCGTTCGCCGCGTCGCCGTTCTCCCCTTTCAGGCGGTTGACCTCGCGCGCCATATCGAACAGCACCGAATAGGCTTCCGGGGTGTTGAAGTCGTCATCCATCGCCGCGCGGAAGCGCGCGTCAAACGCTTCGCCGCCCGCCGGCTCGGCGTTAGGGTCGGTGTGGCGCAGCGCGGTGTAGAGGCGCTCCAGCGCGGCGCGCGCCTGGTTAAGGTTCTCTTCGCCGTAGTTAAGCTGGCTGCGGTAGTGGCCCGACATCAGGAAGTAGCGCACCGTTTCGGCGTCATAGTGCTCCAGCACGTCGCGCACGGTGAAGAAGTTGCCGAGGGATTTCGACATCTTCTCGCGATCGACCATTACCATGCCGGAGTGCATCCAGTAGTTAACATAGGGGCCGTCGTGGGCGCAGGTTGACTGAGCGATCTCGTTCTCATGATGCGGGAACATCAGATCGGAGCCACCACCGTGAATGTCGAAGTGTTCGCCGAGCTGCTTGCAGTTCATCGCTGAGCACTCGATATGCCAGCCCGGACGGCCGTTGCCCCACGGCGAAGGCCAGGCGGGCTCGTCCGCTTTCGACATCTTCCACAGCACGAAGTCCATTGGGTTGCGCTTCGCTTCGGCCACTTCCACGCGCGCGCCAGCCTGTAGCTGCTCCAGATCCTGACGCGACAGCGCGCCGTAATCGGCATCGCTCGGCACATCGAACATCACGTCGCCGTTGTCGGCAACGTAGGCGTGGCCGCGTTCAATTAAACGCTCCACCAGCTCAATAATCTCAGCGATATGGCGCGTGGCGCGCGGCTCCTGATCCGGCGGCAGAATGCCGAGCGCGGCGAAATCTTTGTGCATCTCGCCAATCATACGGTTGGTGAGGGTTTCGATGCTTTCGCCGTTCTCGTTGGCGCGTCGAATGATTTTGTCGTCGATATCGGTGATGTTGCGCACGTAGTTCAGACGATAGCCGCAGTAGCGCAGGTAGCGCGACACCACGTCAAACGCCACGAAGGTGCGTCCATGTCCGATATGACAGAGGTCGTACACCGTGATACCGCACACGTACATACCGATTTCACCGGCATGGATAGGTTTGAATTCCTCTTTCTGTCGACTCAGGGTGTTATAAATCTTTAGCATTGAACAGTTCCGTTTAGACGAGTGCGGTAAACACTTTTATCAGGTTATTCAGTTATTGTGCCGTATTTTTCGCGCTTGCGCGACGGCAGCGTGCCGAGAGCGCCGCGGGCGTGCTGACGCGTCATCAGAATTTATGATATAAGGGGCGTCGACAAAAATGGCCAGCGCACTTTGCGGCGGCCAGAGAGCTGACGACAACCTTTACAGGACGAGAATGATGGTTACTTTCCAGACCAACCACGGCGACATCGTAATTAAAACCTTCGACGATAAAGCGCCTGCTACCGTGCAAAACTTCCTCGAATACTGCCGTGAAGGTTTCTACGACAACACTATTTTCCACCGTGTTATCAACGGCTTTATGATCCAGGGCGGCGGTTTTGAGCCAGGCATGAAGCAGAAAGAGACCAAAGCTGAAATTCGTAACGAAGCGAACAACGGCCTGAAAAACACCCGCGGCACCCTGGCGATGGCGCGTACCTCTGCTCCGCATTCCGCTACCGCGCAGTTCTTCATCAACGTTGCCGACAACGACTTCCTGAACTTCCGCGACGAAAGCCTGCAGGGCTGGGGTTATTGCGTGTTCGCAGAAGTTGTAGAAGGTATGGACGTGGTCGACAAAATCAAAGCGGTTTCTACCGGCCGCAGCGGCATGCATCAGGACGTACCGAAAGATGACGTCGTCATCCAGAAAGTAACCGTCAGCGAGTAATGTCGCGCACCCTGTTTATCGCAGATTTGCATCTGTGCCAGGAAGAACCGGCGATCACCGCCGGTTTTCTGCGTTTTCTGGCGCGTGAAGCGCCGCGCTGCGACGCGCTCTATATCCTCGGCGATCTGTTTGAAGCCTGGATCGGCGATGACGATCCCAATCCGCTGCACCAGCAGGTTGCCGCTGCGCTGCGCGCGCTGCCGGTACCGGTCTACTTTATTCATGGCAACCGCGACTTTCTGCTTGGCAAGGCCTACGGCCGCGCCAGCGGCATGACGCTGCTGCCGGAAGAGCAGGTGCTGGAGCGCTACGGTCACCGCGTGCTGATCCTGCACGGCGATACCCTCTGCACCGACGACGCGGGCTATCAGCGCTTTCGCGCTAAGGTGCATCAGCGCTGGCTGCAGCGCCTTTTTCTCGCCCTGCCGCTGTTTATCCGCCAGCGTATCGCCGCGCGCATGCGCGACGGCAGCAAACAGGCGAACCAGCATAAGTCGCTTACCATTATGGACGTCAACGCCGACGCCGTTGAGGCGGCGATGCTGCGCCAGCAGACCCGGCTGATGATCCACGGTCACACCCATCGTCCGGCCATTCACCGCTTTACGCTGCAGGGAGCGCCTGCCGAGCGCGCGGTATTAGGGGCGTGGCACGAGCGCGGCTCAATGATCCAGCTCGACGCCAGCGGCATCAGCCTTATCGAATTCGACTTCTAAAACGCGGCTAAACATGCCAGAACGGCCGCGACGCAACCGTTTTCCTTACGCCTTTCTCATGTTATTCTCTGTGCCCTTCTTTACCTGCCCGACCGGCCAGGTTCGTTTGTTTATTCACAGGAGTTGACCGCATGTCATCCAACGCCGCCCCGGCCCGCATTGCTATTGTAATGGGCTCCAGAAGTGACTGGTCCACCATGCAGTTCGCTGCGGAAATCCTTACCAGCCTGGACGTGCCCTTCCACGTTGAAGTGGTCTCCGCACACCGCACCCCGGACAAACTGTTCAGCTTCGCCGAAACAGCCGCCGATAACGGCTATCAGGTGATTATCGCGGGCGCGGGCGGCGCGGCGCATCTGCCGGGCATGCTGGCGGCGAAAACCCTGGTGCCGGTGCTGGGCGTGCCGGTGCAGAGCGCAGCGCTGAGCGGCGTCGACAGCCTCTACTCTATCGTACAGATGCCGCGCGGCATTCCGGTCGGCACCCTGGCCATCGGCAAAGCGGGTGCGGCCAATGCGGGCCTGCTGGCGGCGCAGATCCTGGCAATCCACGATGCGGCGCTTGCCGCGCGCCTCGGCGAGTGGCGACAGGCGCAGACCGACGAGGTGCTGAATAACCCGGACCCGCGGGAGGAAGCATGAAGCCGGTTTGCGTACTGGGCAACGGCCAGCTGGGCCGTATGCTGCGCCAGGCGGGCGAACCGCTGGGCATCGCCGTCTATCCGGTCGGCCTTGACGCCGAACCCGACGCGCTGCCGATTGCGCAGAGCGTCATCACCGCCGAAATCGAACGCTGGCCAGAAACCGCGCTGACCCGCGAGCTGGCGGTGCATCCGGCATTTGTAAATCGCGATATTTTCCCGCGCCTGGCGGATCGCCTGACGCAAAAGCAGCTGCTCGACCAGCTGAATCTCGCTACCGCCCCCTGGCAATTACTGGCTGACAAGAGCGAGTGGCCGCAGGTGTTCGCCTCGCTGGGGGAGCTGGCGATCGTTAAGCGCCGCACCGGCGGCTATGACGGCCGCGGTCAGTGGCGACTGCGCGCGGGTGAGACCGATGCGCTGCCGGATGAGTGCTACGGCGAATGCATCGTCGAACAGGGCATTAACTTTTCCGGTGAGGTGTCGCTGGTGGGCGCGCGCGGTCAGGATGGTAGCACCGTCTTCTACCCGCTGACCCATAACCTGCATCAGGATGGCATTCTGCGCACCAGCGTCGCCTTCCCGCAGGCGGACCCGGCGCAGCAGGCACAGGCGGAAGCGATGCTCGGCGCCATTATGCAGGCGCTGAACTATGTCGGCGTGATGGCGATGGAGTGTTTCGTTACGCCGCAAGGCCTGCTGATCAACGAGCTGGCGCCGCGCGTACACAACAGCGGGCACTGGACGCAGAACGGCGCCTCAATCAGCCAGTTTGAGCTGCACCTGCGCGCGGTGCTGGGCCTGGCGCTGCCGCAGCCGGTGGTGTTCGCGCCGTCGGTGATGGTGAACCTGATCGGTACCGCGCTGAACAGCAGCTGGCTGCAGCAGCCGCTGGTGCATCTGCACTGGTATGACAAAGAGGTGCGGCCGGGCCGCAAGGTCGGACACCTCAACCTGACCGACAGCAACAGCGCGCGGCTGACCGCAGCGCTGGAGGCGCTGGTGCCAATGCTGCCGCCGGAGTACGCCAGCGGCATCGCCTGGGCCGTAGAGAAGTTCTGATCCGCCGGCACGCCAGCGAACAAAGCGGGCCTGGCCCGCTTTTTTTTATGCTGACTCCATGCGCCGGAACAGCCCCTTGCCGCGCAGCAGCCGCACGCCGAGCCAGCCACCGCACAGCGAGAGCAGCAGCGCGCCGCCCAGCGGCAGCGTCAGCCACAGCGTCCAGTCGGGCTGCCACGGGAAGTCGAAAATCTTACGCTGCAGCGCCCAGAGCGCCGCTTCCGCGCCCAGCGCCGCCGCCACGCCAGAGACCACGCCGAGCAGCGCGAACTCCCACCACAGCGTCGCGCGCAGCAGTTTCTTGCTGGCGCCCAGCGTGCGGCAGACCACCAGCTCCTGACGCCGCTGACGCATCCCGACCTGAATCTGCGCCAGCAGCAGCAGTACACCGCAGAGGGTTACCAGCACCACCATAATCTCCAGCGCCTGGCTCACCTGCGCCAGCACCTGGCCGATCTGCCGCATAATGCTGCCGATATCGAGCAGGCTCAGGGTCGGAAAGGCGCGGTTCAGCTGCGCCAGCAGCGCCGGATCGCTATCCAGCCTGAAGCTGGTAAGCCAGGTTTGCGGCTGCGCATCCAGCGCGCCGGGGGGGAAAATAAAGAAAAAGTTAGGCCGCAGGCTCTCCCAGTCAACCTTGCGCAGGCTGGTAATCTTCGCGCTAAAGGTCTGGGTATCGCCGCTAAAGGTCAGCGTATCGCCCAGCTTCACGCCCAGGCGACCGGCCAGCTCCTTCTCCATCGACACCTCGCCCGGCTGCGGCGGCCAGCGGCCCGCCGTCAGCGGATTGTGATCGGGTTGTTCGCTCATCCACGTCAGGTTCAGCTCGCGGTTCAGGGCGTTATCCAGCGTCGGATCGGCCGCTTTACCGTTCAGGTCGGTGAGACGTGCCCGCGCCACGGGATAGAAGGTCTCCGGCTTCACCTGATGCGAGGCGAGGAAAGCGCGCACCTGCGGCACCTGATCCTGGGTCATATTGAGCAGGAAATAGTTCGGGCTGTCCGCCGGCAGCTGCTGCTGCCAGCGGTCGAGCAGATCGCCGCGCATCACCAGCAGCAGCGCCAGCAGCATAAAGGAGAGCGAAAAGGCCGCCAGCTGGCTCAGCGTCACGCCGGGCTGACGCAGCAGGCGGTTGATCGCCAGCCGCAGCGCCAGGCGGCGTACGACCAGGCGCCGCAGCAGCAACAGCGTGCCCCACCCCAGCAGCGCCAGCACGCCTGCCAGTGCCGCCACGCCCGCCAGCAGCGCCCATAGCATCTTGCTGCCGCCGACCAGCAACGCCAGCAGCGCAATCACCACCACGCCCATCGCCGGGATATAGCGCTTCAGCGGCCAGATATCGGCCACCGCGTCACGGCGCAGCACGCGCAGCGGCTGGGTCGCCAGCAGCAGCCGATAGGGGCGCAGCCCCACCAGCAGCGAAATCACGAACAGCGAGCCGATCGCCCAGAGCCAGGGCCAGCCGCTGGCGGGCGGCAGGGTCGCGGGCAGCACCGGCTTCAGCATCTGCATCAGCAGCGCCTCAACGCCCAGCCCGAGCGCCCCGCCGCACACCGCCGCCAGCAGCAGCACCGCCAGCCACTGGCCGATAATAAGCCGCCGCAGCGCCCGCCGCGTCGCGCCCAGCGTTTTCAGCACCGCTACCAGATCGTAGCGGCTGCGGCAGTAGTGACTCATCGCCACCGCAACGGCGGCGATCGCCAGCATCAGGGTCAGCAAGGCGGAGAGCAGCAGAAACTGCTGGGCGCGCTGCATCGATCGCCCCAGCGCGTCTTCAGAATTCTCTACGCTGATCCAGCGCTGATCCGCCTTCAGCTGCGGCTGGATCCAGCGGTCGTAGCGCGCCAGCGGCTGCGGCTCGCCGGCGAACTTATAGCGCCATGTGAGCCGGCTGCCCGGCTGGATCGCGCCGGTCTTCTGCGCGTCGTCGAGGTTGATGAGCAGGCGCGGCGCCATCTGAAAGGGATTAAAGCCGCCGTCCGGCTCCTGGATCACCTCGCCCGCGATGCGCAGGCTGGCGTCGCCCACCTCCAGCCTGTCGCCAACCTTGAGGTTAAGCAGCGCCATCAGCCGCGGCGCGGCCAGCGCCGTGCCGGGCGCCGGTTTCAGGCCAGGGGGATCGGTCTGCAGCTCGCCGAACATCGGATAGCGGTTGTCCACCGCCTTCACTGCCGCCAGCTGTGGCGTGTCGCCAGCGAAAGTCATGGTCATAAAGCTGAGCTGACCGCTGACGCTTAACCCCTCCTCCCGCGCTTTGGCCAGCCAGGCCTCCGGCACCGCGGCGCTGCTGCGCAGCGTGCGGTCGCCCGCCATAAAATCGCGGCTCTGCTGGCTAAGCCCTTTTTCCATGCGATCGCCGATAGCGCCGAGCGCCAGTACGCAGGCCACCGACAGCGTCAGCGCCACCCACACGATCAGCAGCGAGGGCGAGCGCCACTCGCGCCAGAACCAGCGCCAGATCATCGCTCCTCCCATACTTTGCCGTCGCGCAGCCGCAGGCAGCGGTCGCAGCGCGCCGCCAGCTGTTCGTCATGGGTGACCAGAATCAGCGTGGTGGCGTAATCGCGGTTGAGGGAGAAAAGCAGATCGGCGATGCGGTCGCCGGTTTTGCGGTCCAGGTTGCCGGTTGGCTCATCGGCAAACAGCAGACCGGGCTGGCCGTTAAAGGCGCGCGCCAGCGCCACGCGCTGCTGTTCACCGCCGGAAAGCTGGGCGGGCAGATGCATCAGACGCTCCCCCAGCCCCAACTGGGTTAATAATTCGCGCGCCTGCTCGCGGCTGCGGCGATCGCTCTCGCCGCGCAGCAGCGCAGGCAGCTGCACGTTCTCCAGCGCGTTTAGCGTCGGCACCAGCATAAAAGACTGAAAGACAAAGCCGACCTGCGTCGCCCGCAGCGCGGCGCGCTGCTCTTCGTCCAGCCGATGCAGAGGCTGGCCCAGCAGCGTCACCTCGCCGCTGCTGCCGTCGTCGAGCCCCGCCAGAATCCCCAGCAGCGTCGACTTGCCGGAGCCAGATTCACCCGTTAGCGCGATGGTTTCGGCCCGTTTGACAATGAAGTCAACTCCGGTAAGGATGGACAACTGGTGTTCCCCCTGACCGACGGACTTTGTAAGATGATGAACTTCAAGAATGTTTTCCGCTGGCATTATCCTTTCCTGTTTTTCGTTCTTCTGCTGGTATCGCATCTGGCCGCTGCGAACACCCTGTTAGTTTTAGGCGATAGCCTGAGCGCCGGCTATCGCATGTCAGCCAGCGCCGCCTGGCCGAGCCTGCTGAACAGCAGCTGGCAGCAGCAGCCCAGAGTGGTCAACGCTAGCATCAGCGGGGATACCGCCGCGCAGGGCCTGGCGCGCCTACCGGCGCTATTAAAACAGCATCAGCCGCAGTGGGTGTTAATCGAACTGGGCGGTAACGACGGCCTGCGCGGCTTTCCACCGCAGGCTATCGAGCAGGATCTGCGTAAAATCATCGACGACGTAAAGGCGGCGAACGCCAGGCCGCTCTTGATGCAGGTGCGTCTGCCCGCTAATTACGGGCGGCGTTATACGGAAGCGTTCAGCGGGATCTATCCCAGACTGGCACAGCAGTACAACATTCCTCTGGTGCCCTTTTTTATGGAGCAGGTCTACCTGAAACCTGAATGGATGCAGCAGGACGGCATCCACCCGAACCCCGAAGCGCAGCCCTTTATCGCCGAGCTGATGGCGAAAGAACTGGCCCCTTTAGTTAAGCATGAGTAACCTGCAGCGACGCGCTTTTTATGGGTAAAGATATGCAAAAAACCGTTGTAATTACCGGCTGTTCCAGCGGTATTGGCCTGGTAGCGGCGCAGGATCTGCTGGCGCGCGGCTACCGCGTTATCGCCGCCTGCCGCAAGCCGGAGGATGTCGAGCGGATGCGCGCGCAGGGCTTTGTCGCCGTCACGCTCGATCTTGACGACGCGGCGAGCGTCGATCGCGCCGCCGATGAGATACTGGCGCTAACGGACCATCGTCTGTTTGCGCTGTTCAACAATGGCGGCTTCGGCCTCTACGGCCCGCTGCGTACGCTGTCGCGCCAGCAGCTGGAGCAGCAGTTTTCCACCAACTTTTTCGGCGCTCATCAGCTGACGATGCGGCTGCTGCCCGCGCTGGAGGCGAGCGGCGACGCGCGCATCGTCAACACCAGCTCCGTGCTGGGGCTGATCTCCACTCCGGGGCGCGGCGCCTATGCCGCCAGCAAATATGCGCTGGAGGCCTGGAGCGACGCGCTGCGCCTTGAGGTGCGCCGCAGCGGCGTGCGCGTCAGCCTGATCGAGCCGGGCCCGATTCATACCCGCTTTACCGACAACGTAACCCAGGGCGAGCCGGAGCGGCCGGTGCGCAATCCCGGTATCGCCGCGCGCTTCACCCTGCCGCCGGAGGCGATTCTCCCCAGCCTGCGCCACGCACTGGAGAGCCAGCGCCCGCGCCTGCGCTATCCGGTGACGCTGGTCGCACACGCAATGAGCATCCTGAAAAGAGTGCTGCCGGGCTGGATGCTGGATCGCATTTTAAGCAGACGCTGAGAATTCATCTTGAAGCGGGGCTGTCCGGCCCCATATTCTTTAAACACTTTCTGCCAAGAGACTTAGTCATGTCACCACAAGCTTCGATTATCGACGTTAACGAATCCAACCTGCATCAGACGCTGGAACAGTCCATGCAGATCCCGGTGCTGTTCTATTTCTGGTCGGATCGCAGCCAACATTGCCAGCAGCTGACGCCGCTGCTGGAACGTCTGGCGCAGGAGTATGCCGGCCAGTTTATTCTGGCGAAGCTCGACTGCGACAAAGAGCAAATGGTGGCGTCGCAGTTTGGCCTGCGCTCCATCCCGACGGTCTATCTGTTCCAGAACGGCCAGCCGGTCGACGGCTTCCAGGGACCGCAGCCGGAAGAGGCGGTGCGCGCGCTGCTGGAAAAAGTGCTGCCGCGAGAAGAGGAGCTCAAGGCGCAGCAGGCGCTGGCGCTGATGGACGAGGGCAAACCGCTGGAGGCGCTGCCGCTGCTCAAAGAGGCCTGGCAGCTCAGCCGTCAGGCGAGCGAAATCGGCTTTTTGCTGGCGGAAGCGTTGATCGGCCTGAACCGCAGCGACGAAGCAGAAGAGGTACTGGCGAAGGTGCCGCTGCAGGATCAGGATACCCGTTATCAGAGCCTGATGGCGCAGATCGATCTGCTTAAACAGGCGGCGGATACCCCGGAAATCCAGCAGCTGCAGGCGCAGCTGGAGAGCGATCCCACCAATGCGGAGCTGGCTGCTAAGCTCTCGTTACAGCTGCATCAGGTTGGGCGCAACGAAGAGGCGCTGGAGCTGCTGCTCGGCTTCCTTAAGCGCGATATGAACGCGGCTGACGGCCAGGTGCGCAAAATGCTGCAGGAGATCCTTGCGGCGCTCGGCACCGGCGATGCGCTGGCGGCCCGCTACCGTCGCCAGCTCTACTCACTGCTCTACTGAGTCGGCGTCGCGACACCGGGCCGAAGCGACTCGGCCCGTAAATTAACAATCGGGAGGTTATATGTTAACAGTCATTCCTGCGCTGATCGTGCTGGCGCTGGTAACGGTATGGGCAGGGGTAAAAATCGTCCCGCAGGGCTATCAGTGGACCGTGGAGCGCTTCGGACGCTACACCCGCACGCTGCAGCCCGGCCTGAGTCTGGTCGTGCCCTTTATGGATCGTATTGGTCATAAGATCAATATGATGGAGCGCGTGCTGGATATCCCCTCGCAGGAGGTCATCTCCAAAGACAACGCCAACGTCACCATTGACGCCGTCTGCTTTATTCAGGCGGTGGATCCGGCGCGCGCGGCCTATGAGGTCAGCAATCTCGAACTGGCGATCATCAATCTCACCATGACCAACATCCGCACCGTGCTCGGCGGCATGGAGCTGGATGAGATGCTGTCGCAGCGCGATAACATCAACACTCGCCTGCTACATATCGTCGATGAGGCGACCAATCCCTGGGGCGTGAAAATTACCCGTATCGAGATCCGCGACGTGCGTCCGCCGCAGGAGCTGATCGCCGCCATGAATGCGCAGATGAAGGCGGAGCGCACCAAGCGCGCCGATATCCTTGCGGCGGAAGGCGTGCGCCAGGCGGCGATTCTGCGCGCCGAGGGCGACAAGCAGTCGCGCATCCTGAAGGCCGAAGGGGAACGAACCTCAGCGTTCCTTCAGGCGGAGGCGCGCGAACGCCAGGCAGAAGCGGAAGCGGCCGCCACTAAAATGGTCTCTGAAGCGATCGCAGCGGGCGACATCCAGGCGATAAACTACTTTGTCGCGCAGAAATATACCGACGCGCTGCAGAAAATTGGCGAAGCCAGCAACAGCAAGGTCGTGATGATGCCGCTCGACGCCAGCAGCCTGCTCGGCTCGGTGGCGGGCATCAGCGAGCTGCTTAAGGGCGCATCCTCAGAGTCGAAACGCTGATGTTAATGGAGATCGTCGCCCATCCGCACTGGTTCTGGCTAACCCTGGGTGGCCTCTTGCTGGCGGCGGAGATGCTCGGCACCAGCGGCTATCTACTGTGGAGCGGCATCGCGGCGGTGCTGGTGGGCATAATAGAGTGGCTCACACCCTTTAGCTGGACGGCGCAGGGCACGCTGTTTGCCGTATTGACCCTGGTTTGCGTCTATCTCTGGTATCGCTGGATGCGCCAGCGCGAGCGCCATCAGCAGCCCAACTCCCTTAACCAGCGCGGCAATCAGCTGATCGGCACCCATCTGACGCTGGAGGCGCCGCTGGTCAACGGCATCGGCCACGTGCGGCTGGGCGACAGCAGCTGGCGCGTGCAGGCCGAACGGGATCTGCCCGCAGGCACGCAGGTTGTCGTGACGGGCATCGAGGGCATTACGCTGCACATTACGCCGCGTTAGTCGGGCTGGCTATGGTCGCAGCAGCCCGCCAGATTATTGATAATCGGACACTCGGCGCTGTCGTCGCCGGGGCAGGCGTCGGCCAGCGCCAGCAGCCGCAGGCGCATCGCCTGTAACGCCTCGATATGGGCGGCGATCTCCGCCGCTTTCTGCAGGGTGCGCGCCTTAACGTCAGCGCTGTGGCGCGCCGGATCGTTAAACAGCGTCACCAGCTCGCGGCATTCGTCGAGCGTAAAGCCCACCTGACGCGCCTGACGCAGCAGGTTAAGCTCATCGAGATGATGCGCGCTGTAGCGACGGTAGCCGTTATCGCTGCGCAACGGCGGCGTTACCACGCCCTTCTCTTCGTAGAAACGGATCGCCTTGCTGGTCAACCCGGTTTTTTTCGCGACATCGCTGATATTCACCCTGCTCTCCTCTTATAAATCGATTGCGGCCACGCTGTAAAAATAGTTTGACCTTCCCCTTGATGGAAGGTTTAGCCTGTATCACGAGTGATAAAAAGCTCGCATGGTTAACGGCAACACAACAGGAGAACGCTATGTCTCACACTATCTCACTGGCGCTGGAAGGTCTTTCCTGCGGCCACTGCGTCAAACGCGTTAAAGAGGCGCTCGAACAGCGCGACGATGTCGAACAGGCCAGCGTCACGCAGCAGGAAGCGCAGGTAACCGGCAGCGCCGATGCCGCCGCGCTGATCGCCACCGTAGAAGAAGCGGGCTATCACGCCACCCTCAGCGGCGACAGCCACCCAAAGCCTGAGCCGTTGACAGCTTCAGAGCCGCCGCCGGAGGCGCTGACAACGGTGGCGGACACCCAACCGGCACAGGAGCATGAAAGCGCGCAGTTCCTGCTTATTGAAGGCATGAGCTGCGCCAGCTGCGTCAGCCGGGTGGAGAAGGCGCTGGAAAAAGTGCCTGGCGTGACGCAGGCGCGCGTCAACCTTGGCGAGCGCAGCGCGCTGGTCATGGGCGACGCTGCCGCGCAGCAGCTGGTCGAGGCGGTCGAGGCGGCGGGCTACCACGCTCAGCCGGTGCAGGATGAACAGGAGCGGCGTGATAAACAGCAGAGCAGCGCGCGCAAGGCGATGCGCCGCTTTAGCTGGCAGGCGGCGCTGGCGCTGGCGTTTGGCGCGCCCCTGATGATCTGGGGCATGCTCGGCGACAATATGATGCTTACCGACGCCAACCGCAGCCTGTGGCTTGCTATCGGCGTCATTACCCTGCTGGTGATGGTGGTCGCAGGCGGCCACTTCTACCGCAGCGCCTGGCGCAGCCTGCGCAACGGCAGCGCCACCATGGACACGCTGGTGGCGCTCGGTACCGCCGCCGCATGGCTCTACTCCATCAGCGTCGCGCTCTGGCCTGACTTTTTCCCCGCGCAGGCGCGCCATCTCTATTTTGAAGCCAGCGTCATGATTATCGGCCTGATTAATCTTGGCCACGCGCTGGAGCAGCGTGCGCGCCAGCGATCCTCTAAAGCCCTTGAGCGTCTGCTCGATTTGACGCCCGCGCAGGCGCGCCTCGTCAGCGAACAGGGCGACACGCTGGTGCCGATCGGCGCGGTGCAGCCGGGCATGACGCTGCGTCTCACCACCGGCGATCGCGTGCCGGTAGATGGTGAGATCAGCGACGGCGAAGCCTGGCTGGACGAGGCGATGCTGACCGGCGAGGCGGTGCCGCAGGGCAAGCGCGCCGGCGACAGGATCTACGCCGGCACGCTGGTGCAGGACGGCGCGGTGCGCTTCGTGGCGCGCGCCACCGGCCAGCACACCGCGCTGTCGCGCATTATTCATCTGGTGCGTCAGGCGCAAAGCAGCAAGCCAGACGTGGGCCGCCTCGCCGACCGCATCTCAGCGGTTTTTGTGCCCGTTGTGGTGGCTATCGCCCTGATCAGCGCCGCCATCTGGTATCTCTTCGGCCCGCAGCCGCAAATCGCCTACACGCTGGTGATCGCCACCACGGTGCTGATTATCGCCTGCCCCTGCGCGCTGGGGCTTGCGACGCCGATGTCGATTATCGCCGGCGTCGGGCGCGCCGCCGAGCTGGGCGTACTGGTGCGCGACGCCGACGCGCTGCAGCGCGCCAGCCGCATCGATACGCTGGTGTTTGATAAAACCGGTACGCTGACGGCGGGCACGCCGCGGCTCGACGCGGTGCTGACGTGGCACGGCTGGTCGCGCGAAGCGGTGGTGCAGGCCGCCGCCGCGCTGGAGCAAAACGCCAGCCATCCGCTGGCGCAGGCGATTACCGCGGCAGCGGGCGCGACCCGCGCCGGTGAGATTGCGCAATTTCGTACAATACGCGGCCAGGGCGTGAGCGGCATACTTAACGGCAAGCCGCTGCTGCTGGGTAATGCGGCGCTGATGCAGGATAACGGCGTCGCGCTGCAGCAGGCGCAGCCCGATATCGAGCGGCTGTCACGTCAGGGCGCAACGCCGGTGCTGCTGGCGCAAGACGGCGAGCTTGTCGGCCTGATTGCCCTGCGCGACCAGCTGCGTCCGGAGAGTAAAGCGGCGCTGGCGCGGCTGCGCCAGGCTGGCTACCGCCTGATGATGCTTACCGGCGACCGGGAAGAGACCGCGCGCGCTATTGCGCAGGAGGCGGGCATCGACGAGGTCATTGCCGGGGTGCTGCCGGAAGCGAAGGCGCAGACTATCGCCGCGCTGCAGCAGCAGGGACGCCGCGTCGCCATGGTCGGCGACGGCATCAATGACGCTCCGGCGCTGGCACAGGCGGATGTCGGTATCGCCATGGGCGGCGGCAGCGACGTGGCGCTGGAAACGGCACCCATTACGCTGATGCGCGCCGATCTGAACAGCGTCGCCGATGCGCTGGCGCTCTCCAGCGCGACGCTGCGCAATATTCGTCAGAATTTGCTCGGGGCCTTTATCTATAACAGCCTTGGCATTCCGCTGGCGGCGGGCGTGCTCTATCCGCTGACCGGCGCGCTGCTCAGTCCGGTGGTGGCAGGCGCGGCGATGGCGCTCTCGTCGATTACCGTTGTCGGCAACGCCAACCGGCTGCTGCGCTTTCGCCCAGCGAAGCGACAATAGCCGCTAATGCTCTGTTTTTCAGCGACGGGAATCGCTAGCATGGCGTTTTGACTCAGTAAGGACCGGGAATGAAAGGCAGCATTTGGCGCAGTGTGCAGGGGCTGGCAAGCCGACTCTTTCCCGCCAGCTATCGCTGGCCCGCTCAGGATATCCGGCTGGACGATCGCCTGCTGCACCTGGTCGGCAGCATTCATATGGGCACGCGCGATATGCAGCCCTTGCCCGCGCGTCTTCTGCGGCAGCTGCACAAGGCGGACGCCTTGATTGTCGAGGCGGATATCACTCAGGGCGGCTCGCCGTTCGACGATACCGACCCGCGCGACCCGCTGGAGACGCGGCTGGCACCCGACGACCAGGCGCGGCTGGCGGCGCTGTGCGGCGAGCTGCACCTGTCGCCGACGATGTTTGACGCCCTGCCCGCCTGGCAAATCGCGCTGATGCTGCAGGCACAGCAGGCGCAGCGGCTGGGTCTGCGTCCCGACTACGGCATCGACCTCCAGCTGCTGCAGGCGGCGAAAGCGCTGAACAAGCCGGTTATTGAGCTGGAAGGCGCAGAGACGCAAATCGCGCTGCTGAAGTCTCTGCCGGATGACGGGATGGCGCTGCTGAAGGATACGCTGACACACTGGCACACCAATGCGCGGCTGCTGCAGATGATGGTGAGCTGGTGGCTGGATACGCCGCCGCGTGAGCCGCAAATCACCCTGCCCTCGACGTTCAGCAGTGCGCTTAACGACGCGCTGATCTCCCGGCGCAACGCGCAGTGGTGTGAGCGGTTACGGGCGCTGCCGTCCGGGCATTATGTGGTGGCGGTAGGCGCGCTGCACCTCTATGGCGACGAGAATCTGCCTGAGCTGTTACGGCGCTAGAAAAAAAAGCAGGCCGGTATTGCTATCGGCCCGTCAAAGAGGAATTTGTTTATGATTTTGGTTATCGCTCAGCCTTTCGGCCGGCGCGGAAACCATTTTCACGCAAAGCACAAACTTTCGCCACTATTAATTTATTTAATTTAGGAATGAGATTTTTCCTATAAGGATAAGTTTATGACGCCTGCCGTAAAATTACTGGAAAAACAGAAAGTTGCCTTTACCCTTCATCCCTACGAGCATGACAGCCAGGAAACCAGCTTTGGCGACGAAGCGGTGCGTAAACTTAACCTGGACGCGCGGCAGGTGTACAAAACGCTGCTGGTAGCGCTTAACGGCGACGCGAAACATCTGGCGGTGGCGGTCACGCCGGTCGCCAGCCAGCTTGATTTGAAAAAGGTGGCAAAAGCGTTAGGCGCAAAAAAAGCGGATATGGCCGATCCGCAGCTGGCGCAGCGCGTGACCGGCTATCTGGTGGGCGGTATCAGCCCGCTGGGGCAGAAAAAGCGGCTGCCGACGGTTATCGACCGCTCCGCCGCCGACTTCGCCACGATTTTCGTCTCCGGCGGCAAGCGCGGCCTGGATCTGGAGCTGGCGGCGCAGGATCTGGCGCGCCTGCTCGACGCGCCGCTGGCGGATATCGCCCGGCGCGACTAGCTGCGCGGCTGGGCGCAGAGCTGGTCAATCATCCAGCGCCCCGCCGGGCCAGGGGGATTGCGGCGCGACCAGATCGCCTCCACAGCAATCAGCTGCGGCCAGCCCGGCAGCGCAAGCTCCTGCAGTAGCCCATGACCAAACTGCGTCACCAGCCAGCGCGGCAGAATGCTCCAGCCAAATCCCTGCTCCGCCATCTCCAGCAGCAGTAGATAGGTCGGTGCCGACCAGATGCGCCCCGGCGGCGCAATCGCGTGTGGCTCGACCCAGGTGTTAAGCCGCAGCTGACGCACCTGCTCCAGCGCGCTTTCCGAAACGCCGGATTGCTGCGCCAGCGGATGATCGCGGTGGATATAGATCGCCATTTCCGCATTGACCTGCAGCCGCGCAACGGCGATATCGGGCGGCAGCGCAGGCTGGGCGCGCACCACGCCCAGATGTATCCGTCCCGCCTGTAGCAGATCCAGCACATCCTCATCCTCGGCGATCATGCACTCCAGCTCGATCTCGGGAAAGCGCGCGTCGAACTGTTTCAGCAGCTGCTCATGGTGTTGGGTTTGCCAGAAATCTGATACGGCGAAGCTGAGGCGCGGTTCGACGCCCTGCGCCAGCCGGATAGCCAGCGCGTCCAGCCGCTCGCTGGCGGCCAGAATCTGCTGCACCTGCGCCAGCGCGCCCCTCCCCTGATCGGTCAGGATCGGCTGACGCCCGCTGCGATCAAACAGCTTAAAGCCGAGATCGTCCTCCAGCCCGGCGACCGCCATGCTGATGGTTGACTGGCTTTTACCCAGCGCACGCGCCGCTGCGGAAAAGGAGCCGCTGCTGACGGTCTGCACAAAGGCCTCTAAGGATTCAGGTGAGTAACGCATTTTTATCCATCGGTTTTATCGATAGGTCATCATTTTATCTTATCACCATGAAGTGCCAGAATGCGCGCCTTACTGTTGGAGGTTGATCATGCGTACCCGTTCGTTAAAAGAACGCTTTTTACATGCGCTGGGGTTTGAAACCCTGGCGATCCTCACCGTGTCGCCGCTGGCTGCCTGGGCGATGGATAAGCCGCTGTTTGAGATGGGCGCGCTGGCGCTGATACTCTCAACCGTCGCGATGCTGTGGAATATGATTTACAACGCCCTGTTCGATCGTATCTGCCCCCCAGGCCGGGTTCATCGCGGCGTGCTGATCCGCACCCTGCACGCGCTGCTGTTCGAAGGCGGCTTTATTTTGATCGGTTTGCCGATTGCCGCGTGGATGCTCGGCATTTCGCTATGGCAGGCGTTGCTGCTGGAAGTGGCTTTTTTCCTGTTTTTCCTGCCCTACACCATGGCCTATAACTGGGTGTGGGACAGACTGCGTCCGCGCTGGTTCAAACGTAACGCCTGCGAGGCCTGATCTCTCAGACGGTCAGGATATCCAGCAGCGGGTGCTTTTGCACAACGCAGCGCGTTGGCCCGGCAGCGGGCACACCTCATGCAGAGGCGCGCATCTGCGCGGGCCGAGCGAGCATAGATGCCGTGGACGTTGCGATCGGGCTTTACTACCTGCGCCATTATCCCGTTGGGATTTACGGCGCGTTATGCGCCGTCTCCCGTCCCCATGGCCAGAGCCACGCCAGAATCATCTGCGGGTAGCTGCGCTTGTGCGGCTTTTCGCGCGCCTTTTTCTCCGCTTCCGTTAGCCTGTGGATCGCGTCCGTCGGCGCATAGTCAGCTGCGTTTAGCGGCGAATGGGCGTTGACATAGTCGCGCAGCACCTCAGCATCGATAGTTCCCGTATTCTGATAGCCCGGATGGGTATCAATGCGCGGATAGCCGTCGCCGCCCGCGGCGTTAAAGCTGTTGGTCGCCATACGGTAGGTCTTGTTCTCCTGCAGCGGCTGCCCGTTAATGCGCACGTCGCTCACCGTGCTGCCGTCCGCCACCAGGCTGACATGCGCGAACTGCGCGAAGCCGCCGGTGTCCGGCTTCATGTTCGCAACGACATCAAGATATTTTTTCACCTCGGCGCCGGTTAGCGTCACCGACACCACCTGATTGCCGAACGGCTGCACCTGCAGCAGATCGCGCCAGCTCAGTTTGCCCGTCGGCAGCGAGGCGCGAATGCCGCCGCCGCTCATCACCGCGAAGTCCGCCTGCGTTTTCGCCATCTGCGCGCGCAGGATCAGCTGCCCGAGACTGGTCTGGGTAAACCGCACCTGCTCGCGCTCACCGTCAAACTGCCCCGTTGCACTGCCGACAGCGACGTTCAGACGCGACTCGGCTCGCTTCTGATAGGGCATCAGCAGCTTCATCATGGCGGTGTTTTTTGGGATCTCCTGCTGATAGGTCAGCCAGGTCTCGCTGCCATCGGCATTTTTGATCTTATGCTTCAGGTTGACCGGCACCAGCGCGTAGGACTCCAGCGCCACCTCGCCGTTGCGCCAGGTAAAATCGCCGCGCCCCACATATTCACCCCACTGCCCGGCCTGCATAATCCAGACGCCGTTCTGCTTGTCCGGCTGGCAGGCTGCCCCAGGCTGATAGCTTTTGACCCGCTCGTTCTCTTTTGCCATGCAAAGCGCATAGTGCGAATGGCCGCCGACGATCATCGCGACGGTGCCGGGCGGCAGGCTGCGCGCCAGCGTTACGTCGCCGGGAGCGCTGCTGCCGTGCTCGCCGTTATCGTCATAGCCGAGATGGCTCAGCACCACGATAACGTCAGGCTTTTCGCCGGCGCGCAGCTCCGCTACCGCCTTTTCCGTTTCGCTGACTGGATCGCGAAACTCCATATCGCGCAGATGCGCCGGATTCGCCAGCTTAACGGTATCGGGCGTCGCCAGGCCCAGCACGGCGATCTTCAGCCCCATACGATTGAAAATCGCCCAGGGTTTGAAGAGTCGCTGACCGGTGCTTTTCTGGTAGAGGTTGGCGGCAAGAAAAGGAAAGCGCGCCCAGCCCTCCTGCTTGCGCAGCACCTCGAGCGGATGGTCGAACTCATGATTGCCGAGCGCCATGGCGTCATAGCCGATCAGGTTCATGCCGCGAATATCGGGCTCTGCCTGTAGCGCGTCTGACTCCGGCACGCCGGTATTGACGTCGCCTGCTGAGAGGATCAGCGCGCCGCCGCCTTTAGCCTGTACGTCGTAGCGCAAGGTATCCATTAAGGTTTTCTGCGCCGCGAGGCCATATTCGCCCTGCGCGCTGTACCAGAAATGGCCGTGCTCGTCGTTGGTATGGAGAATGCTAAAGCGGTAAGTGCGATCAGGCTCGGCGGCCTGAGAAAGCAGGGGGGTCAGCGCCAGCAGCGCAAGGCCGGTGGCAGCCCATCGTGATAACAGCAAAGCCTGTCTCCTTATTTTACGCAGTCCCGTTCCGGGTGGTATCAGCATGCTGACCCACTGTGTCGCATATTCCACTGTTTAACTCAAGATGAAACAGGGCTACCGCTGGCACTAACTGGTTTTAACACTGATTCCCAAAAAAGAAGCGAAGCGTTAAATCTGGCGCAAAGTTGCCGCTCAGGTCGCTTACCGTCATTCTTCGCGCATTCCAGCGTGATAGTGGTCATCAGCGCGCCCTTTTCCAGCCAGATATTGTTATGACGTGCCTCGCAAACTTGCTTTACTGCGGCCCGGATTAGCGAAAACAGAGAAAAACAGCCGTTCGACTCTGCTTTCCTCTTATTTTCAAACTTTTTTCTTATTATCCCGCAAATAGCACAGCGAAAAATGGTTAATTGCCTTAAACTTAATTGTTACAGGCAGATACATTTGCACACAAGGAGACAGGCATGCATCACACCACACCGTTGATCACTACCATCGTCGGGGGACTGGTCCTGGCGTTTCTCCTTGGCATGCTCGCCCACCGGCTGCGTATTTCGCCGCTGGTTGGCTATTTGCTGGCGGGCGTGCTGGCCGGGCCTTTTACGCCGGGCTTTGTCGCCGATACCAATCTTGCGCCCGAGCTGGCGGAGCTGGGCGTTATCCTGCTGATGTTCGGCGTCGGACTTCACTTCTCCCTAAAGGATTTGATGGCGGTAAAGAGTATCGCCATTCCCGGTGCCGTGGCGCAGATCGCCGTCGCCACGCTGCTGGGAATGGGCCTCTCCGCCTGGCTGGGCTGGTCGCTGATGACGGGCCTGGTGTTTGGCCTCTGTCTCTCTACCGCCAGCACCGTGGTGCTGCTGCGCGCGCTGGAAGAGCGTCAGCTGATTGACAGCCAGCGCGGCCAAATCGCCATCGGCTGGCTGATTGTGGAGGATCTGGTGATGGTGCTGACGCTGGTGCTGCTGCCCGCCATTGCCGGTATGCTGGAACAGGGCAACGCCAGCCCGCAGCTGCTGGCGTGGGATCTGCTGCTGACTATCGGCAAGGTCGCCGCCTTTATGGTGCTGATGATGGTGGTCGGGCGTCGCGTGGTGCCCTGGATCCTGGCGAAAAGCGCCGCCACCGGCTCGCGCGAGCTCTTTACCCTGTCGGTGCTGGCGCTGGCGCTCGGCATCGCCTTTGGCGCAGTGGAGTTTTTCGACGTCTCTTTCGCGCTCGGCGCCTTCTTCGCCGGCATGGTGCTGAATGAATCTGAGCTGAGCCACCGCGCCGCTCACGACACCCTGCCGCTGCGCGACGCCTTCGCGGTGCTCTTTTTTGTGTCGGTCGGCATGCTGTTCGATCCGATGATCCTGGTGGAGCAGCCGCTGGCGGTGCTGGGGGCGCTGGTGATTGTGGTGCTGGGTAAATCTGTCGCCGCCTGGCTGCTGGTGACGCTGCTGGGCCATTCGCGCCGTACCGCACTGACCATCTCCGTCAGCCTGGCGCAGATCGGCGAGTTCGCCTTTATTCTGGCCGGCCTCGGCATCTCCCTTAATCTGCTCACCAGCGAAGGGCGTAACCTGGTACTGGCGGCGGCGATCCTCTCTATTATGCTCAACCCTATCCTGTTCAGCCTGCTGGAGCGTTTCCTGGCGAAGAGCGAAAGCCGTCAGGAGCAGTCGCAGGAAGAGACGATCGAGGAAGAGAAGCAGAGCCCGGTGGATATCTGCCATCACGCGGTGGTCGTCGGCTATGGCCGGGTTGGCAGCCTGCTGAGCCAGAAGCTGCTGGAGGCGGACGTGCCTTTCGTGGTGGTGGAGAACTCCCGCGCGCGCGTTGAGGCGCTGCGTGAACAGGGCATTCGGGCGGTGCTGGGCAATGCGGTGCGCGCCGAAACCATGGAGCTGGCGCGGCTCGACTGCGCGCGCTGGCTGCTGCTGACCATTCCCAACGGCTTCGAATCAGGCGAAATCGTCACCACCGCGCGCGAGAAGTTTAACGACATCGAGATTATTGCGCGCGCACACTATGACGATGAGGTGGAATACATTATGACGCGCGGCGCAACGCGCGTTGTGATGGGCGAGCGCGAGATCGCCAGCAGCATGCTGCATATGCTGGAGGCGGAGATTGCCGAGCGCCCTATCGTGCGCGAGTGCCCGATTTAAGCTGCGCGGCGTTTTACCCCCGCGCAAGAGAAAGGGGCATCCGGCTCGCGTCCGCCCTTTCTCCCCTGTGGCTTAGCGATCCCAGTAGGACTCTTCCAGGCTGTCCTCACGCTCCGGCAGGCCACGCGTCAGGCGCGGCGAATGCTGGTTAAGCACCTGATAGCTGACGCGGTTGGCATATTTGCACACCTGCGCCAGCGATGAATAGGTCAGGTATTCGCGCGCGTGCTTGCTGGAGTTCGGCACGTTCTGGCGATGGTAATTATTCGCCGTGATGTCGTGCAGCAGCGCTGCCAGCGCGCCGTCGCCTGCGCCGTTGGTGTTCATGATCTTCTCCGGCCCGCCCATATAGGGCGCGATATGCGAGAAGATGCGCAGCGGCTGCTCGCACGCCTGCCGGCGCATGGCGCGGCTGAACTCATACTGGTTGAACTCCGCAATGGCGCCTGGCAGCAGCGGATGATTGGTTTTGCGCTTAAACGCCTCCTCGGTGTAGCCCGCCATATAGAGCCCGGTCGGGCCAGCGGTGCAGAGCACCAGATCGACCCACTCCAGCGCCATATCGGCCGCGCGCAGCGGATCGGACTCGCCGGTCAGCGCCAGCGCTTCCTCTTCATTCATCGCCACGATAGTAACGTGATCGCGCAGAAAGTCGCGCCAGTACTGCGGGTTGTCGCCGATCACATACTTTGTGCCCAGCGTCAGCACTACCGGCACGTTGTGGCGTTTCGCGTACTCAATCGCCTGCAGCGTGGCCTGCGGCATCGGCTCACCTTCGGCGCAGCGCACCAGATAGGAGGTGAGCACCAGCGCCGACGCGCCGGCGATAACCGCTTCGGGAATGCTTTCGGCATGTAGCTGGTTCATCTGCCCAGGACTAATGGCGAAGGTGCGCTCGCCCTGCTCGCCGATCAGGGTAAAGCAGCGGCCAATAGCGCCGTCGACACCCTGCAGATAGTTAAGATCGACCCGACTCGAGGTGTTGCAGAGATAGCGGTAGGCGTAACCGCCGATCTGAATATTGCTGCACATCACGCCGAGCAGCACCGAACGGTCATCGGCCAGCACCGAGTAGTTGTGCAGCGTATTGCCGATAGTGCCGCCGGCGAATTGATGGCTAATCAGGTTATCGCGCAGCAGCTCGTGATAGAGCGCCTCAGCAACGTCGTCGTCGATCACTAAGGAGTGCCCGGCGCTCAGACCGTAGCGAACCAGAAAGGCGTCATCGACTTTGGCTTCGATATCCACCAGCGTCTGATCGATTCCCACGACCCAGCTGCCCTCTTCCACCTCCTGCGAGGCGGCGTGCAGCAAGGGATCGCGAGCGCTAACGGGAAAATAGTGTTTGGATTTACGTTTGCCGGGAAATTTCATGATGGGCGCCGTCAGAAAAACAGGCGGAGGATGATAGCACATTCTCCGCCGCGGCTTTAACGACGCGCGTTGACCAGCTGCACCATCATCTCAATATGGGCGTCATCCGCGTTCAGCGCCGGGATATATTCGAACTTTTCGCCGCCGCCGTGCAGGAAGAACTCACGGTTCTGCTCGTTGATCTCCTCCAGCGTCTCCAGGCAGTCAGAGGCAAAGCCAGGGCTCATCACCTGCACATGCTTAATGCCCTTTTTCGCCAGCCCCTGCATGGTTTCATCCGTGTAGGGCTGCAGCCAGGGTTCGCGGCCAAAGCGCGACTGGAAGGTCATCATGATTTGATCGTCGCGCAGGCCCAGCGCCTGCTGCAGCAGTGCCGTGGTATCGCCGCAGCGCAGCGGATAATCATCCCCCTCTCTGGCGAAGCGCTGTGGAATGCCGTGATAGGAGAGCACCAGCAGATCCGGCTGGCCATGCGCCGCAAAGGCGCGCTCAACCGAGGCTTTCAGCGCGGCGATATAGGCGGGATGTTCGGCATAGTCGCGAATAAAGTTGATATCCGGCAGGGTGCGCGCGGTTTTAAAGGCGCTGTATAAACCATCCCAGACCGCCGCGACGGTAGAGCAGGAGAACTGCGGGTAGAGCGGCAGCACGATCAGGCGCGTTACGCCCTGCGCCATCAGGCTGTCCACCGCGCTCTGCAGGCTGGGATTGCCGTAGCTCATGCCCAGCTCGACCGGCATATCGACGCGCGCCGCCAGCGCTTCGCGCTGCTGCTTGCTATAAACCATCAGCGGCGAGCCACCCTCCATCCAGACGGAGGCGTAGAGCTTTGAGACGCGGGGCGAGCGAAACGGCAAAATAACGCCATTAAGAATCGGCCACCAGAGCCAGCGCGGCGTATCGACCACGCGAGGATCGCTAAGAAACTGTTTCAGATAGCGCTTTACAGCGGCAGTTGTGGGGGCGTCTGGCGTACCGAGATTAACCAGTAACACGCCGGGCTTGTCTTGCCTCATTGTTATTCCTTGATAGCGGAGATGCGTGAAAACAGGAGAAATTGTAGCGGAAAGCGGGAGAGGGAAAAGCAATTACTGCAAAAGGGGCTGGCACTGCCAGCCCCAACGGCGTTAGCCGAGAATGCTCGCCAGCTGCTTGCTGACGTCGGCGACCGGCTGGGTGCCGTCGATTTTGTGGTAAGCGGTGTTGCCCGCTTCCGCTTCTTTGCTGTAGTAGGCGATCAGCGGCGCGGTCAGCTGATGGTACTCCACCAGACGCTTGCGCACGGTCTCTTCCTGATCGTCTTTACGCGTGGTCAGCGCTTCGCCGGTGACGTCGTCCTGACCTTCCACCTTCGGCGGATTGTACTTAACGTGATAAACGCGGCCTGACGGCGCATGAACGCGGCGGCCGACGATGCGATCGACGATCAGCTCGTCCGGCACCGCGAACTCCAGCACGCAGTCAATTTTGATGTTGGCCTGTTTCATCGCATCCGCCTGTGGGATGGTGCGAGGAAAACCGTCCAGCAGAAAACCGTTTTTGCAGTCTTCCTGCGCGATACGCTCTTTTACCAGCGCGATAACCAGCTCGTCAGTGACCAGTTTACCGGCGTCCATGATGGCTTTCGCCTGGTTGCCGAGCTCGGTGCCGGCTTTAACCGCCGCACGCAACATATCGCCCGTGGAGATTTGCGGAATGCCATATTTCTCCATGATGAACTGAGCCTGAGTGCCCTTACCTGCGCCCGGAGCACCGAGCAGAATAATACGCATTGCGTAAATCCCCTTGCGAATCGCATTGATCAATCTAGAAGGCGAAGACCATACCATTATGACCCGCTCACCACAAGAAAGGCGCGGCTTCCTTGCCGGCGGCAGCAGCCCGTTTCTCCATAAACGGCGGCCGGCAGGTGCGACTACTCTCTTTTTTCAGATTTGCCGCCGGGGCTGAACAGCGCCTGAACCCGACTGAGGATCTGCGGCGTCAGGTTGGTTTGCCTGCGCGCGCCGCCGCGCTGGCTGGCACGCACCAGCAGATAGCCCTGCTGCAGCCATATCTCCAGATCGCTGGCGGGGCTCAGCGTAGCCAACAGCGTCTGCGGCAGCGAAAAGCTGGCGAACGGCATGCCAGGCGTATGGCTGGAGGCGAGCAGCACCGGCGCGTTTAGCGCGATCGCCTCGACGCGGGCGTGATTATAAGGACGCCAGTCCGGCTCCCGCACGCGGCCCAGCGCGGCCAGCACCGGCGCGTTTAGCGGCAGGCCCTGCTCGAACAGGCGCAGCTCGCTGCGCACCAGCGTGCTGAAGTCGGCGGTGCGCAGCGCCACCAGCACCAGATCGCCCGGCAGATCGGCATGATGGTCGAGGCGCGCAACGAAGAGGCCAGCCTGAGCGATCACCTCTTCATGCAGCACGCTGGCGAAGCTCTCGCTGACGTCGACCACGCCCTGCTGCTGGCAGGTGAGCAGCGACCGCACGCGACCATGGGGCAGCTCCACGTGCGTGATGAAATTGATATTTCCGGCCATCAGCGGCACGGCAGGCAAGACGTGCAGCTCCGTCACCGGATAGTGCGTGGCGTAGCGCGTCTGATTGCGCATCTGCTCCTGGCGCAGGAACAGCTGGGAAAGCAGAATGCGCGCCACATGCAGCGAAGGAGCAAAGAACAAATCAAACTGCTCCAGCCGGTAATGCCGTGATAACAGGGTGCGTAAGCGGTCTCGCGCCTCGAAAGGTCGGTCGGCCCATGAGTGAAATGCCATCGCGTCGTGGTTCTCTTCTCTTTGTCGGGTGATGGCGGGCGTGGCGGCAAGACCAGACCACGCATAGCTTTGCCTGGCAGTCAACCCGCTATAATCAGCGGGCCAGGTTAACGGAATGCGGCTGGACTTTAAAATGATATAAACTGACAATCCCTGTTAGGTTTTTACACAGGGGATGAGTATGACCCGGCTACCTCCGCTAAGGGCGCTGCACCATTTTCACCAGGCGGCGCTGCACTGCAGCTTTAGCGTGGCGGCCGAGCATCTGCACGTCACTCACAGCGCCGTCAGCCATCAGATTCGCCAGCTGGAGAGCTGGATGGGTAAGCCGCTTTTCGTGCGCACCAACGGACGCGTAAAGTTAACCTCACACGGCGAGCGGCTGCTGCTGAGCTGCCAGAAAGCGTTTAGCGAGCTTTCCACCACCTGCGCCAGTATTCGTACCGGTATGCGTCACCACCTGACCGTCTCATGCGCCCCCAGCTTTTTGTCGCAGTGGCTGATCCCGCGTATCAGCACCTTTTATCAGCGCTATCCCGATATTGAGATCCACTTTCAGGGGCAGATGGCGCTAAGCCAGCTGCGCAGCGAGCATATTGACGTGCTGATCCTTAGCTACGAACAGCCGCCCGAAGGGGATATCGACGCGACGCTGATCGGCGACGACTATACCGGGCCGCTCTGCGCGCCGCTGTTCGCCTCGCGTTTTCGCAGCGCGCAGGATCTCGCCGCCCTTCCCCTGCTGCACGTCGATACGCGCCTGCACGCCTGGGCGGAGTGGGCGAAAAACGCTGAGGTACAGGGTAATTTCTGGTCGGGAAAGCATTTCGACAACCTGACGCTCGGCATTCAGGCGGCGAAAAACGGGCTGGGCGTGATTGTGGCGCCGCGGCTGCTGGTGCGCCACGAGCTTGAAGACGGAACGCTGATCGCCCCGCTCGGCTTTGTGCGCGTCGATCGCGCCACCTGGATGATGACGAAGGCGTCGCGGCGCCACGACGGGGAGATTACGCTGTTTCGCGACTGGCTGCGCGAGGCGGCGCAGCAGTAAGGTCTGTTTAGAACCTGAACCATTGGCGCAGGGGCCCAAAAAGCGCACGGCCATGTGTAACTTAAAGGCAGGCACCCAACTCAAGGCGCGGGTGGCATGGCCCGAGGAGCAAAGCGTCCTGCGCCAGGGAAGGCGCAGGCCGAGCCGGCATGGATGCCGCTTTTTGCGTCTTTGCGATCGGGCCATGCCACCCGCGACAGCACCGCTGTAAAAAAAGCCGGTGCATAAGCACCGGCCTTTATCTCTGTCGCTGCGAGCTTACGCCGTCAGCAGCTGATTCATTCGACGGATAAACTGGTTAGGATCGTCCAGCGTGCCGCGCTCGGCCAGCAGCGCCTGATCCAGCAGCAGCTCGACCCATTCGCCGAAGCGTGCATCGTCCTGGGTATCCGCTACGCGTTTCACCAGCTGATGGTCGGGATTGATCTCGAAGATATACTTCACTTCCGGCACCGCCTGGCCCGCCGCGGCGAACAGCTTCGCCATCTGGGTGCTCATTTCGTTAGCGTCGGTGGTGACGATAGCTGGCGTATCGGTCAGACGATGCGTCAGACGCACCTCTTTCACGCGGTCGCCCAGCAGCGTTTTCACGCGATCCACGAACGGCTCCAGCGCCTTCTCCGCCTCTTTCTGCTCTTCGCTCTCTTCGTCTGCCAGCTTGCTCAGCGACTCATCCGCCTTGCTCACCGACTGGAACGGCTTGCCGTCGAACTCGGTCAGGTAGCTCATCATCCACTCGTCGATGCGATCGGAGAGCAGCAGCACCTCGATACCTTTTTTGCGGAACAGCTCCAGATGCGGGCTGCTCTTCGCAGCGGCGTAGCTGTCGGCGGTGATGTAGTAGATCTTCTCCTGACCTTCCACCATGCGGCTGACGTACGCGTCCAGCGATACCGTCTGCTCGGCGCTGTCGTTATGGGTAGAGGCGAAGCGCAGCAGTTTAGCGATCGCTTCCTGGTTAGCGCTGTCTTCCGCCGGTCCCTCTTTCAGCACCAGGCCAAACTCTTTCCAGAAGGTCTGGTATTTTTCGGCGTCATCCTTCGCCAGCTTCTCCAGCATCTGCAAGGTACGTTTGGTCAGCGCGCCGCGCAGGGTCTGGGTAACGCGGCTGTCCTGGAGGATCTCGCGCGAGACGTTCAGCGGCAGATCGCTGGAGTCAATCAGGCCACGCACGAAGCGCAAGTAGTTCGGCATAAACTGTTCGGCGTCATCCATGATGAAGACGCGCTGCACATAGAGCTTCAGCCCGTGCTTGTGGTCGCGGTTCCACATATCAAACGGCGCGCGCGACGGGATATAGAGCAGGCTGGTGTACTCCTGCTTCCCTTCTACGCGGTTATGGCTCCAGGTGGCCGGATCGCTGAAGTCGTGGGCGATATGCTTATAGAACTCGTTGTACTCTTCGTCGCTGATATCCGCTTTATTGCGCGTCCACAGCGCCTGGGCTTTGTTGATCTTCTCCCAGGTGGTGGTGTCGTTTTCAGCGTCTTTGGTTTCAATCTCTACCGGCAGCGCAATGTGATCGGAATATTTGCCGATGATGCTGCGCACGCGCCAGGCGTCGAGGAATTCATCCTCGCCTTCGCGCAGATGCAGGGTGATCTCGGTGCCGCGATCGGCTTTGGTGATATCGGCGATAGTGTACTCACCTTCCCCAGCCGACTCCCAGAACACCCCCTCGTCTGCTGCGGCACCGGCCGCGCGGGTGCGCACCGATACTTTGTCCGCCACGATAAACGCCGAGTAGAAGCCGACGCCGAACTGGCCGATCAGCTGGCTGTCTTTCGCCTGGTCTGAGCCCAGCGATTCGAGGAAAGATTTGGTGCCGGATTTGGCGATGGTGCCCAGGTTCTCAATCACCTCGTCGCGACGCATGCCGATACCGTTGTCCGACAGCGTCAGGGTGCGTTTGTCCTTATCCACAGAGAGACGCACGCGCAGCTCGCCGTCGCCTTCATAGAGGCTGGCGTCCGACAGCGCGCGGAAGCGCAGCTTGTCAGCGGCGTCCGAGGCGTTGGAAATTAGCTCGCGCAGGAAAATCTCTTTGTTTGAATAGAGGGAATGGATCATCAGGTGCAGAAGCTGTTTTACCTCTGACTGAAAGCCACGCGTCTCTTGTCCTTTCATGGTCATTGTTACCTCAACGGAATCAGGTTGAACGAACGTTGAGGTTGATGTGGGGATGGTGCAGAAAATTTCAAGCCGACGTCGTTAACGACGTCGGCAAGCGTTCAGAAAGTAATCTTGTGGCGCCCGGCCAGCGAGTGGGAGAGCGTGGTGCCATCCACCATCTCCAGCTCGCCGCCAACCGGCACGCCGTGAGCGATACGGCTGGCTTCGACGCCATACTGGCCGCACAGCTCGGCGATATAGTTGGCGGTCGCTTCGCCCTCAACCGTGGGGTTGGTGGCGAGGATGACCTCTTTGATGGTTTCGCTCTCCAGCCGCTGCTCAAGCCGATCCAGCCCGATATCCTGCGGGCCGATGCCGTCCAGCGGAGAGAGATGCCCCATCAGGACGAAATAGCGGCCGGCAAACTGACCGGTCTGCTCGATGGCGTGAATATCCGCCGGGCTCTCCACCACGCAGATAAGCCCATTCTGCTGACGCCGCGGATTGGCGCAGATGGTGCAAATTTCCTGCTCGGTGAAGGTGCGGCAGTCGGCGCAGTGGCCGATTTCGGACATGGCGCGCGTCAGCGCCTGCGCCAGCCGCATGCCACCGCTGCGATCGCGCTGCAGCAGCTGAAACGCCATGCGCTGCGCCGACTTCGGCCCAACGCCGGGCAGGCAGCGCAGCGCCTCCATCAGAGCTTCAAGCAGTGGACTGGTTTGCATCAGAACGGCATCTTGAAGCCGGGCGGCAGCTGCATGCCCGCGGAAACAGAGGCCATTTTCTCTTTCTGCGTTTCGTCGATACGACGAGCGGCGTCATTGAATGCGGCGGCAACCAGATCTTCCAGCATCTCTTTGTCATCTTCCAGCAGGCTGGGATCGATCTCCACGCGGCGGCAGTTGTGCGCGCCGTTAATGGTGACTTTCACCAGGCCCGCGCCCGATTCGCCGGTCACTTCCAGCGCGGCGATCTCTTCCTGAACTTTGGCCATTTTGTCTTGCATCTGCTGGGCCTGCTTCATCAGGTTGCCCAGTCCGCCTTTACCAAACATAGTTTTCTCTCTCAGCTAAGGCCGCATCGCTATCCATGAGACAGCGGCAGCGTGGTCAAACGGGTCGGATACTCTCTTCATCCAGATCGGCGTCGAAGAAACGGCGCAGCGTCTGGATGTGCGTATCGCTAATGATAGACTGGCGCGCCTGCGCCAGCTTCTCTTCGTAAATGGCCTGCCGCCACTCAAGTGGCGTCAATACCGCAGGATTATCATCTTCAATGATAGTCAATTCAACCGGCTGACCGGCGGCGTTGCTCAGCGCGGCGGCAAGCACCTGCTGCGCCGACGCGGAGTTCAGATGACGCTGCGCGGCGCGCAGATGCAGGCAAACGCCCTGCTCCGTCGTCTCTTTCCAGGCATTGAGCGCCAGCTGCTGCACCAGCTTCGGCAGGGGCAGCGCGGCGATTTCCGCCGCCCAGGGATCGCGCTGCTGCGCTTCTTCCATCAGGCGCGCCGCCAGCTCAGGGGTTTTCTCATGCTCAAGCGCCGAACGCAAGGCTTTTGGCGTCGCCACCGGCTCGGGCGCCGCCTCGACCGGCGACTGCGCTTTCCAGCGGTACGCCTCTTTTTTCGTCGGCGCCGCCTCGCGCGGACGCGCTGCCTGCGCGCGTTCGGTAACTGAGGCCAGGCGCTCCAGCGCGGAGGTAGCCGGCCGCGTCAGGGACGCTGCCGGCTCACTCTTTTTTGGTTTGCTGGCCCCCTGGCGCAGCAGCTGAGTGCGCGCCTGCAGGAGCTGGCTGGTGGTATCGGAGAATGAGCCGTCCGGCGCGGCGGCCGGTGGCGCTTCGACCGGCGCGGCAACCCGTTCCGGCGGCGGCGCGGGCGGTGCCATCTGCGGCTGCGCGGCGGCACTATGCGGCTGCGGCGCAACGGCGCTCGGCTCCGCCTGCGGCGTCATAGCTGGACGCGCCGCCGGTTCGGCGATCGCCGTCTGCGGATGAAACGCCAGCGCGCGCAGCAGCGTCATTTCAACGCCCATGCGGCGATCGGGCGCCAGCGGCAGATCCTTGCGCCCCATCAGCAACGTTTGATAGTAAAGCTGAACGTCGGCGGGCGGCACAACGCGCGCCAGTTCGCGCAGACGCGGCGCGTGGCTCTCTTCTTCGTCGCTAAGCGAGCCGGGCAGCAGCTGCACCATCGCAATGCGGTGCAGCAGACGCAGCATCTCCACCAGCAGCGCCTCCCACTCCACGCCGCGCGACGCGGCCTGGTTAAGCAGGGTCATCACCTGTTCGCCGCTGCCGTCCACCAGCGCCTCGATCAGCCCCAGCGGCTGCTCGTCGTCCAGGGTGCCGAGCATCTGGCTGACAACAAGGCTGCTGACCACGCCCTGCCCCATGGCGATCGCCTGATCGGCGAGGCTGAGCGCGTCGCGCATGCTGCCGTCGGCGGCGCGCGCCAGCAGCTGCAGCGCGCGCGGTTCGTTTTCGATCTGCTCCTGCTGCAGCACATAGTCGAGCTGTTTGCGGATCAGCTCAACGTCGAGCGCCTTAAGATGAAACTGCAGACAGCGGGAGAGGATAGTTACCGGCAGCTTTTGCGGATCGGTGGTGGCAAGCAGGAATTTAACGTGCGACGGCGGCTCTTCAAGCGTTTTCAACAGCGCGTTAAAGCTGTGGCGCGACAGCATATGCACTTCATCGATCAGGTAGACCTTAAAGCGGCCGCGCGCGGGCGCATACTGCACGTTGTCCAGCAGATCGCGCGTATCTTCCACCTTGGTGCGCGACGCGGCGTCGATCTCGATCAGATCGACAAAGCGGCCCTGTTCGATCTCGCGACAGTTGTCGCACTTGCCGCACGGCGTGGCGGTGATGCCGGTTTCGCAGTTGAGTCCCTTCGCCAGCAGGCGCGCGATGGTGGTTTTGCCCACGCCGCGCGTGCCGGAAAAGAGATAGGCATGATGGAGACGTCCCAGTGACAGTCCATTCGCCAGCGCGGTCAGGACATGTTCCTGACCGACAACGTCAGCAAATGCCTGGGGACGCCATTTTCGCGCAAGTACCTGATAGCTCATGTGGATTCGATCACTGGATGTGGTTGGAAAGATGAGCGCAGACGCGCTGCAACCCCTGTATATCGTTGCAGTAGTTTAACAGCGACGGCGGGCAATGCCTATCACTTGCTGGCCTCGCGCGCGGCGAGGCCATCATCACTTAGTGACCGGGGAAGTTGACCAGGCTGTAGCAGTTGACGCCCAGCGCTTTCAGGCGAGATTCGCCGGTCAGATCGAAGAGGTTAATGACAAACGCGGCGTCTTTCACTTCGCCGCCTGCGCGGCGGATCAGCTTGACCGTCGCTTCGATCGTGCCGCCGGTCGCCAGCAGATCGTCCACCACCAGCACGACGTCGCCAGGCTTAATCGCGTCTTTATGCAGCTCGAGCGCATCGGTGCCATATTCCAGCTCGTAGGATTCGCTGAAGGTAGCGCGCGGCAGTTTGCCCGGCTTGCGCACCGGCACGAAGCCGACGCCTAATCCCAGCGCGACCGGCGCGCCGAACAGGAAACCGCGCGCTTCGGTGCCGACCACTTTAGTAATGCCCCGATCGCGATAGCGCTCGACGAGCAGCGCGATGGTCGCGGCGTAGGCTTGCGGATCTTCCAGCAGGCTGGTGACGTCGCGGAAGAGGATCCCGGGTTTCGGGTAATCCTGAATGCTTTTAATGCTCTCTTTAATGAATTCAAGCTGCTGCGCAGTTGCGGTCATAATGTTACGCCTGGTAAAAACTTTATATCGCGCAGCTTCCATAGCGTCAGATTCCAAAATGAATCAGACGCAGAGAGTAAAAAAAGGGAAGCCACGCACGAAGATGCCCAAATCTAAGCAAATGGCCAGCTAAATGCAACCTTATCGCGGCGGCGCGCGATCGTCGGGCGATTCGGCCACCACAGGAATACGCCACATCATCAGCAGCAAAAAGCAGAGCATTACGCCAAGGAACAGGCGTACCCACAGAATTTTCACCAGCCAGATCGAAACGCAAAAAGTCACCAGCGTCAGCGCCATAGCGCGACCTTTCGCGCCCGGCGGCATCGCGCGATGGCGCTGCCAGTGGCGCAGATAGCGCCCGAACGGCGAACGCCACAGCAGCCAGTGATGAAAGCGCGGCGACGATCGGGCGAAGCACCAGGCCGCCAGCAGCACAAATGGCGTGGTCGGCAATAATGGTAATACAATGCCCAGCGCGCCGAGTATGATGGCCAGCCAGCCGAGAGTCAGAAGTAAAATACGTTGCATAGCCTTGCCTGGATCTTTTGCATGCGCGCTACGTTAGCACAGATAAGGAAAAGATAATGGCGTCCGCCACCACTCAACAGCGCCTGGCCGCCTGCCTGACGGCGCTCAAGACGCAGATCGCCCAGCATCCCGACGGACGCTGCCGCACCCCGCGCTTCGACAAACAGCTATTTACCACCAGCGGCACGCGGCTGGCCGACTACCTGCAGGAGATAGAGCGTAATCTGCAGCTGCTGTGCGATTCGGCAAACGAGTCAGAGCGCGTCTGGCTGGCGGAGAAGCTGGTGAATCAGATTATCGCCCTGCAGCGCGAAGCGAATACGCAGCAGCTGCGCCCGCGCCGCGAACGGCCCGCGACGCCGCCGCGTCAGCAGAAGCTGGCGGAATACCGCGAGTATGAGCGGCGGCTGCAGGCGATGATTGACCAGCGCGAACAGCGGCTCGCGCTGGCGGAGAGCCTGGCGGCGCAGCAGCAGTTAAAGCAGGATCTTGAGGTGCTGGAAGGCCGCATGGCGCGCTGCCGTCAGGCGATTCACGCGGTGAACTGGGCGCTTTCTCTGCGCGACGATGCCCACTGACGCCTATACTTAGGCCATCTGATCAGGAGCCTGAAATGGGAATCATCGCCTGGATTATTACTGGAGCGGTCGCTGGCTGGCTGAAGCGGCGCTTTTTTCCCGGTCGGCCCGGCGGCCTTGCCGCCACCCTGGTGCTGGGGGTGATCGGCGCGCTGGTCGGCGGCTATATCGCCAGCTATTACAATCTCGGATCGCTGGCGACGCTCCATCCCGCTGCGCTCGGCATTGCGCTGGGCGGCGCGCTACTCATGCTGCTGGTCGCAGCGAAACTGCGTATATAAGGAACGAAAATGTCACTGGAAACCGCGCCCGACGAGATAAAACTGGCGGTAGACTTAATTCAGCTTCTGGAAGAGAACCGCTTGCCTGCCGAAACCGTGCTGGCGGCGCTGGCGATCGTGCAGCGCGACTTTGAGAAAAAGCGCGACGCAGAACGTCAGGGCTGATGCGACGCGCTTAACGTCGGGCTCAGACGTAGCATATCGATACAGGCTTCGACAATTTGCGGCGCGCTCGTCGCCAGGTCAAAGCTCTCCGGCGCAAACAGCCAGCTCTCCATCATGCCGTTGACGTAGCCCCGCATCAGCAGCGCCGCCTGGCGGGTGTTCAGTCTCACGGGTAATTGCCCTGCCTCAATGCACTCTTTCAAAACATCTTCTATTTTGTCATAGCACTCTGAAAGCAGGCTTTGCTGCATGATTTTCAGCGCCGCCATTTCGCCGACGAATTCGCACTTATGGAAAATAATCTCCATCAGCGCGCGTCGCTGCGGATCCTTTGCTGTTGCTTCAAAGATATAGATCAGCATTGCGCGCAATACAGAGAGTGGATCGCCAGGGTATTTTGACTGATACTCAAGTTCCACATCATCAAGCCCAGCGTCGGTGCGCAGCCAGATTTCATGTAACACATCGGCTTTATTTTTAAAGTGCCAGTAAATTGCGCCCCGCGTTACGCCGGCCGCTGCTGCGATATCCGCAAGCGAGGTGGTGGAGACGCCCTGGCAGGAAAATAACGCAAGGGCGGCATCAAGAATTTGATGACGCGTTTCAAGTGCTTGGGCTTTGGTTTTTCGTGCCATAGGGAGTTTTTTTTACGAACTGGCAAGTTTACATACATTTGTGAATGTATGTACCATAGCATGACCCGGGTTTTAGCGCAGCAATGGGTTTATCGGTTTGTGATCCATTGATCAATTGATATCGGACACTAGAGGTTTATTTATGAATAAAAACAGAGGATTATCGCCTCTGGCGGCCGTCCTGATGCTTTCAGGCAGCTTTGTGTTAACAGGATGTGATGATAATAAATCCCAGCAAGCCGCCCAGCAGCACCCGCCGGAAGTGGGGGTTGTCACCCTTAAAAGCGAACCCCTGAAGATCACCACGGAGCTGCCGGGCCGCACCTCCGCCTATCGCGTGGCTGAAGTGCGTCCTCAGGTTTCCGGTATCATTCTGAAGCGTAATTTTGTGGAAGGCAGCGATATTAAAGCGGGCGAATCGCTTTATCAGATCGATCCTGCTACCTACCAGGCAAGCTACGACAGCGCGAAAGGCGATCTGGCGCAGGCAGAAGCCAACGCCCGCATCGCGCAGCTGACGGTTAACCGTTACAAGCCGCTGCTCGGCACCAAATATATCAGCCAGCAGGATTACGATAACGCCGTCGCCACCGCCGCGCAGAACGCGGCTGCCGTGCAGGTAGCGAAAGCAAACGTCGAAACCGCCCGCATCAATCTGGCCTATACCAAAGTGACCTCGCCTATCAGCGGTCGTATCGGCAAATCGTCCGTGACCGAAGGGGCGCTGGTGCAGAGTGCGCAGACCACCGCGCTGGCCACTGTGCAGCAGCTCGACCCAATGTATGTTGACGTTACCCAGTCCAGCGACGAGTTTATGCGCCTGCGCGCTGAGCTGGAGTCTGGCCAGCTGAAGCAGGTCGATGGCAAAGCAACCGTTACCCTGCTGATGCAGGACGGCAGCGAATCGCCGCAGAAAGGCACGCTGGAGTTCTCCGACGTCACGGTTGACGAAACCACCGGCTCGATCACCCTGCGTGCTATCGTGCCGAACCCGGATCACCGTTTGCTGCCGGGCATGTTCGTCCGCGCGCGTCTGGAAGAAGGCACCAACCCGAATGCGCTGCTGGTTCCGCAGCAGGCCGTGGCCCGCACGCCGACCGGTCAGGCGACCGTGATGGTGGTTGGCGCGGACAACAAGGTTGAAGTACGCAGCGTCAACGCCTCGCAGGCGATCGGCGACAAATGGCTGGTGACCTCTGGTCTGAAAGAGGGTGAACGCGTAATCAGCGTCGGCACGCAGCGCGCGAAGCCAGGCGCTCAGGTGACGCCGCAGGAAGTCGCTGCCGAGCAGAAATCTGACGCCGGTGCGCAATCTCAGACCCAGTCTGAAAAAACTTCGTCTTAACAGGAGCCGTTGATACATGGCTAAGTTCTTTATCGATCGCCCCATCTTTGCGTGGGTAATCGCCATCATCGTGATGCTGGCGGGTGCGCTATCGATTCTTAAGCTGCCGATCGAGCAATATCCCAACGTTGCTCCGCCGGCCGTGCAGATTCGTGCCGCCTATCCGGGCGCCGATGCGAAAACGCTGCAGGACTCCGTAACGCAGGTTATCGAACAGAATATGAACGGTATTGATGGGCTGATGTACTTCTCATCAAACAGTGACTCTTCCGGTAACCTGCAGCTGACCCTGAGCTTTGAATCCGGCACCGATCCCGATATCGCGCAGGTCCAGGTGCAGAACAAACTGCAGCTGGCGATGCCGCTGCTGCCGCAGGAAGTGCAGCAGCAGGGTATTCAGGTGCAGAAATCCTCCAGCAGCTTCCTGATGGTGGCGGGTTTCGTCAGCGATGACGGTTCAATGACCCAGAACGATATCTCCGATTTCGTTGCGTCAACCATTAAAGACCCCATCAGCCGTACCGCGGGCGTCGGCGATACCCAGATCTTCGGTGCGCAGTATGCGATGCGTATCTGGATGGATCCGGCAAAGCTGAATAACTATCAGCTGACGCCGGTCGACGTCATCAGCGCCATTAACACCCAGAACGCCCAGGTCGCAGCGGGTCAGCTGGGTGGGGCACCTGCCGCGCCGAACCAGCAGCTCAACGCCTCAATCATTGCGCAGACGCGTCTGACCTCGACCGATGAGTTCGGCAAAATTCTGCTGAAGGTGAACACCGACGGTTCGCAGGTTCGCCTGCGCGACGTGGCGAAAATCGAGCTGGGCGGCGAGAACTACGAGGTTATCGCGCGCTATAACGGTAAACCGGCTTCCGGTATCGGTATCAAGCTGGCGACCGGCGCGAACGCGCTCGATACCGCCAACGCGGTGAAGGCGGAGCTGGGCAAACTGCAGTCGACCTTCCCGGCCGGCCTGAAAGTGGTTTATCCCTATGACACCACGCCGTTCGTTAAGATCTCTATCTTTGAAGTGGTCAAAACCCTGTTTGAAGCGATCGTGCTGGTGTTCCTGGTCATGTATCTCTTCCTGCAGAACTTCCGCGCCACCCTGATCCCAACCATCGCGGTACCGGTTGTGCTGCTCGGTACGTTTGCCATCATCAGCGCCTTCGGCTACTCGATAAACACGCTGACGATGTTCGGTATGGTGCTCGCCATCGGCCTGCTGGTGGATGACGCCATCGTGGTAGTTGAGAACGTTGAGCGCGTGATGGCCGAAGAGGGGCTGCCGCCTAAAGAGGCGACGAAGCGTTCGATGGAGCAGATTCAGGGCGCGCTGGTCGGTATTGCGCTGGTGCTCTCGGCGGTCTTTATCCCGATGGCCTTCTTCGGCGGCTCCACCGGGGTTATCTATCGCCAGTTCTCCATCACCATCGTTTCTGCAATGGCGCTATCGGTGCTGGTGGCGTTAATCCTGACGCCGGCGCTCTGCGCCACGATGCTGAAGCCGATCAAAAAAGGCGATCACGGCAAAACCACCGGTTTCTTCGGCTGGTTTAACCGCCTGTTTGACAAGAGCACCAACCACTACGTCGACAGCGTTGGCCATATCGTGCGCAGCACCGGCCGCTATCTGGTGATCTATCTGGTAATCGTGGTGGGTATGGCCTATCTGTTCCTGCGCCTCCCCTCCTCGTTCCTGCCGGAAGAGGATCAGGGCCTGCTGCTCGCTCAGGCGCAGCTGCCTGCGGGCGCGACGCAAGAGCGTACGCAGAAGGTCATGGATCAGATTACTGATTACTTCCTTAATAAAGAGAAGGACAGCGTCAAGTCGGTGTTTACCGTTAACGGCTTCGGCTTCTCCGGCCGTGGTCAGAACACCGGTATCGCCTTCGTCAGCCTGAAACCCTGGGATGAACGCAGCAACAGCGATCTGAAGGTGCCGGCTATCGCCGGTCGCGCTATGGTCGCGCTAGGCCAGATCAAAGATGCGTCAGTGTTCCCGTTCAACCTGCCGGCGATTATCGAGCTGGGGAACGCGACCGGCTTCGACTTTGAGCTGATCGACCAGAACAACCTTGGTCATGAAAAACTGACCGAAGCGCGTAACCAGCTGCTGGGCATGGTGGCGCAGCACTCCGATACGCTGGTGGGCGTGCGTCCCAACGGCCTGGAAGATACGCCGCAGTACAAGCTGACTATCGATCAGGAAAAAGCGCAGGCGCTGGGAGTATCGATCTCCGATATCAACACCACGCTCGGCGCAGCCTGGGGCGGCTCTTACGTCAATGACTTTATCGATCGCGGTCGCGTGAAGAAGGTCTACGTAATGGGCGAAGCGAAAGACCGTATGCTGCCGGACGACATCAGCAAATGGTATGTGCGCAACAGCAGCGGCAATATGGTGCCCTTCTCCGCCTTCTCATCGGCGAAGTGGCAGTACGGCTCGCCGCGTCTGGAGCGCTATAACGGCCTGCCGTCAATGGAGATTCTGGGCCAGGCTGCGCCAGGCAAAAGCTCCGGCGACGCGATGAACCTGATGGAAGAGCTGGCGTCGAAACTGCCTGCGGGCATCGGCTATGACTGGACAGGCATGTCCTATCAGGAACGCCTCTCCGGCAACCAGGCGCCTGCGCTCTACGCCATCTCGCTGATTGTGGTCTTCCTCTGTCTGGCAGCGCTCTATGAGAGCTGGTCGATTCCGTTCTCGGTTATGCTGGTGGTGCCGCTCGGGGTTATCGGCGCGCTGATCTTTACCACGCTGCGCGGACTGAGTAACGACGTTTACTTCGTGGTAGGTCTGTTGACCACCGTCGGGCTGTCGGCCAAGAACGCCATTCTGATCGTCGAATTCGCCAAGGATTTGATGGAGAAAGAGGGCAAAGGCCTGGTGGAAGCGACGCTGGAAGCCTGTCGTATGCGTCTGCGTCCGATTCTGATGACCTCGCTGGCCTTTATTCTCGGCGTGTTGCCGCTGGCGATCAGCACCGGCGCAGGTTCCGGCGCGCAGAACGCCGTCGGTACCGGCGTAATGGGCGGGATGGTCACGGCGACCGCGCTGGCGATATTCTTCGTTCCGGTGTTCTTCGTGGTGGTGCGCCGCCGCTTCGGCAAGAACAAATCGGAGCTGGAAAAAGGTCATCCGACCGAACAGAACCATCAGCATTAATCTTTGCTGAATGACAAAAGGCCGCGCAAGCGGCCTTTTTTATGGGTGTTGCGCCAGCACGGACAGCAGCCCCAGTGACAAAAATACTCAAGCCGCCTCCCCTTCTTCACCAGCCAGCCTGGATTTCCACCAAAAGAGTGGGCAAGGGCTCCGATCCCCCTGACCAGCATGGATTGCATTTCGCGTCGCCGCGCGCCATAATAACGTTACTTTATAACATAACATTTGCGAGGCGTTATGAAACCGAATATCCATCCTGATTACCGTCCGGTGGTGTTCCACGACACGACCGTCGATAAATATTTCAAAATCGGCTCCACCATTAAAACGGAGCGCACTATCGAGTTTGAAGGCGAGACCCTGCCCTATATGACGCTGGACGTCTCGTCCGCTTCTCACCCCTATTACACCGGCAAGCAGAAAGAGTTTGCTAAAGAGGGCAGCGCCGCGCGCTTCAACCAGCGCTTTGGTCGCTTTCTTAAAAAATAAGGTCACTGAAGATGCAGGTATTAAATTCGCTGGCGTCGGCCAGAAAACGTCATAAGGATTGCAAAGTCGTGCGCCGTCACGGACGCGTTTTCGTCATTTGCAAATCGAATCCGCGCTTTAAGGCGGTACAGGGAAGAAAGAAAAAACGTTAGAAGGTGTCGTGATAACTGGCCGGGGAATTCCCCGGCCTTTTTTATTTCATGCTGCGGATCATGGCGTCGACGTTGTGGCGGAAAGCCGCGACATAGGTGGGCGCCGGGCCAGAAGGCTGCGACAGCGCCTCTGGATAAAGCTCGCCGCCGGGCTGGGCGCCGGTTGCGCTGGCGATCTGTTTCACTAGCCGCGGATCGGTCTGGTTTTCAATAAAGTAGCTGTGAATATGCTCGGCCTTGAGCTGCCTGATCAGCCCGCCGACCTCGCTGGCGCTCGCCTCCGATTCGGTAGAGAAGCCGACCGGTGCCAGGAAGGTCACGCCGTAGCGCTGCCCGAAATAGCCGAACGCATCGTGACTGGTGAGCACCTTGCGCTTCGCCACCGGTATCGCCGCAAAGGCGGTTTTTGCCCAGCCGTCCAGCGTCTGCAGCTGTTCGATATAATGTTCACCGCTGCGGCGAATAGCCTCGGCGTCTTGCGGATCGGCCTTGATCAGCGCGTTCATCACATTGGTGGCGTAGATAACCCCGTTGCGCATGCTATTCCACGCGTGGGGATCGGTAACGCTCTTGCCATCCTCTTCCATACTGCGCGTCGCCACTCCGCGCGAGGCGACCACCGCGTCGCCTTTATAGCCCGAAGCGCTCACCAGCCGATCCATCCAGCCCTCAAGCCCCAGGCCGCTTACGAATACCAGATCCGCACCAGCCAGCGCCTGGCTGTCCTGCGGCGTCGGCTCGAAGGTATGGGGATCGCCATTCGGCCCGACCAGCGACTTCACGTTAACGTGCTCGCCCCCCACCTGCTTTACGATATCCGCCAGTACGGTAAAGCTGGCGACAACGTTCACGGTTTTCGCCATGGATAACGGGCTGATCAGCAGCGCGCCGATCGCCATGCTCAATGATAACGTCTTCATAAATACCCCTGTTTAATGGCGGCGCAAAATGCCGCCGCATGGTCCTGCCAGAATGGAAAGAAAAAAGAGCAGCGCGGCGCTCAGCACCACCGCCGGCCCCGCCGGCAGCGAGAAGCGCCAGGAGAGCATCAGCCCGATCGCGGCGGCGGCGATCGCCAGCGCCATCGCAGTGGCCAGCATCCATGCCAGATGTCGGCTCCAGAAACGGGCGCTGGCGGCAGGCAGCATCATCAGCCCGACCGACATCAGGGTGCCGAGCACCTGAAAGCCCGCTACCAGGTTGAGCACCACCAGCATCAGAAACAGCCCATGCACCAGCGGTGCGCTCCATTTGCCCTGCGCGCGCAGAAAATCGGGATCGAAAGCGTCAATTACCAGCGGACGATAGATAATTGCCAGCATCAGCAGAGTAAAGGCGGCGATGGCGCCGACCAGCAGCAGCGCCGGGTTATCTACCGCCAGCAGCGAACCGAACAGCACGTGCAGCAGATCGACGCTTGATCCGCGCAGCGATACCAGCGTGACGCCCAGCGCCAGCGAGCCCAGATAGAAGCCGGCAAAGCTGGCATCCTCTTTTAACGGCGTGTAGCGGCTTACCGCCCCTGAGAGCAGCGCCACAGCCAGCCCGGCGATAAGCCCGCCGATGCCCATCGCCACCAGCGACAGGCCCGAAATCAGGTAGCCGATGGCCGCTCCCGGCAAGACCGCGTGCGACAGCGCATCGCCAATCAGGCTCATGCGGCGCAGCGATAAAAAGACGCCGAGCGGCGTAGCGCTGACCGCCAGCGCCACGCAGGCGACAAGGGCGCGCCGCATAAAGCCAAATTCAATAAAAGGCTGAATCAGCGTCATGAGGCCAGGCTCCGCGGCGCGACCGGCACTTCGCTGACCGCCTCGTCCAGCGACAGCACCTCGCTGAAATAGCGCGCCACCAGCGGTCGGTCGTGCAGCACCACCAGCAGCGTGGTACCTGCCTGCTGCTGCTGTTGCAGGATCGACATCAGCAGCGTCACCGTTTTGCTGTCGATACCGTTAAAAGGTTCATCCAGCAGCCACAGCGGGCTACGCTGCAGCAGCAGGCGGGCGAAAAGCACGCGCTGCAGCTGGCCTCCTGATAGCGTGGCGGGCTGCGCGCTGGCGAAATCGCGCATCTGAACCGCATCCAGCGCCTGATCGATCTCCTGCCGCATGCTGCGGCTGATGCCGCCGAACCAGCCGCAGCGCGGCCAGCAGCCTATCGATACCAGCTCAAATACGGTTAACGGAAAGCGCGTCTCCAGTTCGCTGCGCTGCGGCATCCAGCCGATAGCCTTCTGAGGAAGCTGCAGATCGCACCTTCCTGCCACCGGTTTTATCAGTCCGGCAATGGTTTTCAGCAGCGTCGATTTACCGCTGCCGTTGGCGCCAGTCAGCGCCGTCATACTTCCGGAGGTTAATTCGGCATCAATAACCGGCGTCACCGCTCTGTTTTGATAGCCCGCCTGCAGCCGGGTAAAACGCATCATGATGCGACTCCCCACGCTATCGCCAGCGCCAGCAGAGCGATAATAAACAAGGCAACCGCGACTCTTCCGCCCAGCGAAAGCAGCATTCCACTTTGACTCATGATTAACTCATTATGTTATAACATAACAACAATCTACCGCATATTGAGATTAGGACGTGCAGGTAATATGTTTCAAAAGGTATCAGCAGCGCGTTTTCGCTCAGCAAATCGGCATGCCATTTATCTGATTCATTGAGGAAAAAGCCTTTATGAATAACAACAATAGAATTTGTCGTTAAAAGAGGCGTTGCAAAGTGGTTGCACAAGTCTAATGATCGGTTTAACAATCTACTGAAGCGGTAAATGAAATGTCTCTGCAGCTTGAAAGCAATATCAACCCGGAAAACCCGACCGTCCCAGAATTAACGGCGTTTATCCAACGGAATATTCCCAAAATAGCACAACCTCTGGCAGGTGATTTGCACTGGTATTCACCACATGCACAGTTAGTTCCAGAGAGTTTTAAAATAAAGTCTGTTGAAAAGTTAGCCAGTAATCGTTTTAAAATGCTTTATCAATTTGACGGGCATATATTTAGTCCTTGTCTGGATTTAAATGAAGTTTTTACCCGTGAAGAGCAGGTTCTGTTTCAGGTTCTGCCCGGCAGGCTTGAGTTTGAGCTGATAGCCAACCAGCAACCCTCACCCGCCGACGAATTGTAATATTTGGTAATTGAGGTGAGCAAATCTAATGATTGTGTTTTATATTTAATGTATCCCAAGCTTTGACCGCAATTCGTAATCACTTCCTGGCCGCTTAACCTTAACTCGCCGCGCAGCGGTATCCGTGCAAGCTATGGAGGGGAAAAAGATGGACGAGTACTCACCGAAACGGCATGATATTGCCCAGCTTAAATTCCTGTGTGAGAACCTGTTTGACGAAAGTATGGCGACGCTGACCGATAGCCATCACGGCTGGGTTAACGACCCGACTTCTGAGAACAATTTACAGCTTAATGATTTGATTGAGCACATTGCTTCTTTCACGATGAATTACAAAATAAAGCATGCTGAAGATGAAGATTTGATAACGCAGATCGACGACTATCTTGACGATACCTTTATGCTATTCACTAATTATGGTATCAACGCGCAGGATCTGAATCGGTGGCAGCGTTCCGCTCGACGCTTATTTAATCTGTTTAGCGAAGAGTGCGCTTTTCTTCAGCAACCCAGCCACTCCATTTAGGTAAACATGAGACCGGTTTATTTATGAACGATAAAAATCTGACGAAAACTGATTATTTGATGCGGCTGAGACGCTGCCGATCGATCGATACGCTTGAGCGCGTAATTGAAAAGAATAAGTATGAGTTATCTGATGATGAACTGGCGGTATTCTACTCTGCCGCCGACCATCGTCTTGCTGAACTGACGATGAATAAGCTTTACGACAAAGTCCCTGGTTCAGTATGGAAGTTTGTGCGTTAACACACTGTTTTTCCTTCCCGTTTGCTGCAACCCACCCGCTTTATTCTAAATAAATCTTTAACGCGCCATGGAGTGGCGGTTATGGGAGACGTCTGGGGATTTTTCGAGGGGAGAAAGTGGTGGAGGCCCTGCCAGCCACATCCCGGCACACGCGTCGCCTGCTGCGGCTGCTTCCTTCCGGACCTGACCGAGTTCACAAGTTAGCATTGCGGGAGGACCAACAGAGCCTCCATTGACAAGCCCTCATTCGAAGGCGGGGGCATTATCAGGGAAGCCCCCGCCAATTGCAAGCGCCGCCCGGATGACCGTTGTTTTCTTGAACAATGCGTCTCACCAGACGGCCACCTCGCTGTGCTACAGTAGCGTTTTTGCTTCTATGGAAGGCCAGTATGGATCCCCAGGAGAGTTTTCAGCAGCGCATATGGCATATTGTTGCCGCTATTCCCCCAGGTAAAGTCGCCACCTACGGCGATATCGCCCGCCTGGCGGGGTCGCCGCGCGCGGCGCGTCAGGTGGGCGGCGTTCTGCGTCGGCTGCCGCCCGGCAGCCAGCTCCCCTGGCATCGCGTCATTAACCGCCACGGCGCAATCTCCCTGCAGGGTGACGATCTGCTCAGACAGCGCGACGCGCTGGCGGCGGAAGGCGTTGAAATCAGCGACGATGGCCGCATCGCGCTGGACGCTTATCGCTGGCAGCCCTGACAGCGGGGCGAGAGCGCCCCGCTTCTCTCAGGTTACAGGCTGGTTGGCGCAGGAACGGAAGAAGATGGCGTAACCTGCGTTGGCGAGGTTGACGGCACCGTGGTGACCGCGCCGGGCTGGGTGGGCAGCGCAGTTTGCGGCACCGGCACCAGCAGCAGTTCCGCTTTGGTGCCGCCCTGGTTGATAACCGGCTTCACCGTATCGGTAATAAACGCCAGCTTGCCGTCGATAGTGATCGCCGCGCTCAGCAGAATACGCGCGTTGGGCTGGATATCGGCCGGATTAAACGGCAGCACGAACTGGAACGGCGCCTGCTTACCCTGCGTATGTACAGCGCGCTGCGACAGCACTTTCGACGGCGCGTTCGCCATCGTCGCGTCGGAGAGCGTAACCGTCAGCACCGCGTCAGGCGGCAGTGCTATCCGCTGACGGATATAGACCGAACCGCTCACGTTAGGCTGCGCAATGGCCGCCTGTTGCCCTGCCGCGCTGGCCCCCAGCGTCGGCACCGGCACCGGTTTGCTGTGATCGGCGCAGCCTGCAGCGGCTGCAATCAAGGTAATACCACTTACCACTTGCCAGAGTTTCATTGATGTCGTCTCCATCTGATCACTATGATTATCGGCTGCGAATTCTTCGCCTGGGGTTTCATTCGCCTTATGTGGTTAATCCTGGCATAAAATCCAGATATTTCCTCTCTGCTCCGCGCGGCCTCTGCTGCACTCTTTGATTGACGGAAACTGGTCGGATCTTTCACACTGAGCGGGTTAACTTTGTGAGGATTGCACTATGAGCCAGGCGCTGCAGAATCTGCTTAATTTATTAAATCTGGAAAAGCTGGAAGAGGGTCTCTTTCGCGGCCAGAGCGAAGATTTAGGACTGCGTCAGGTATTTGGCGGCCAGGTGGTCGGCCAGGCGCTCTACGCGGCGAAACAGACCGTGCCGGAAGAGCGTATTATCCACTCTTTCCACAGCTACTTTTTGCGGCCGGGCGACAGCAAGAAAGGCATTATTTACGATGTGGAAACCCTGCGCGACGGCAAAAGCTTTAGCGCGCGCCGCGTCAGCGCGGTGCAAAACGGACAGCCTATTTTCTATATGACCGCCTCTTTCCAGGCGCCTGAGAGCGGCTTTGAGCATCAGAACGCCATGCCCGAGGTGCCTGGCCCGGAAACGCTGGCATCGGAGCAGGATTTGGCGCAAAAGATGGCGCATCTGCTGCCGGAAAAGGTGCGCGAGAAATTTATCGCCGAGCGGCCGCTGGAGATACGTCCGGTTCAGATTCACAATCCGCTGAAAGGCCGCGTCGACGAGCCGGTGCGCCAGGTGTGGATCCGCGCCAACGGCGGGCTGCCCGCCGATCTGCGCATTCACCAGTATCTGCTTGGCTACGCCTCCGACCTCAACTTCCTGCCGGTGGCGCTACAGCCCCACGGCAAAGGTTTTCTTGAGGCGGATATGCAGGTCGCCACCATCGACCATTCGATGTGGTTTCACCGCCCCTTTAACTTCAGCGACTGGCTGCTCTACAGCGTGGTAAGCACCTCCGCCTCAGGGGCGCGCGGTTTTGTGCGCGGCGAGTTCTATAACCAGCAGGGCGTGCTGGTCGCCTCAACCGTGCAGGAAGGGGTGATGCGTCAGCGCAGCGAATAAGCTGCCAGAGGCAAAGAGGCAAAAATAAGGGGCGAATAGTCGCCCCTTTTTGCTTTTTATTTTTAGCGCACTGCTTCTCTCTGCCCGACGGCTTACTGGTTGTAAGCGTTCTCGCCGTGGCTGTTGACGTCCAGACCTTCGCGCTCCTGCTCTTCCGGCACGCGCAGACCCACAATCATATCCGCCAGCTTAAAGCCGATAAAGGCGACCACTGCCGACCAGACGATAGTCACGCCGACGCTGAACAGCTGCACCCACACCTGATGGCCCATGGTGACGCCTTCCGCATAGCCGACGCCGCCCAGCGAAGAGGAGGCAAACACGCCGGTCAGGATACAGCCAACGATGCCGCACACGCCGTGCACGCCGAAAACGTCGCACGGGTCATCCACGCGCAGCATTCTCTTCAGGGAGGTTACGCCCCACAGTCCTGCCAGACCGCCCACCAGGCCGATAATCAGCGCGCCGCCGACGCCTACATAGCCGCAGGCTGGGGTAATGGCCACCAGACCGGCGATAAAGCCCGAACAGGCACCCAGCAGCGACGGTTTGCCGCGCACCGCCCACTCGCCGAAGGTCCAGGAGAGCACGGCGCCTGCGGTAGCGACCACGGTGTTCAGGAAGGCCAGCGCAGCGATTTCGTTGGCGGCTGAGGCTGAACCGGCGTTAAAGCCAAACCAGCCGACATAGAGGATTGCCGTGCCGGTGAAAACCATCGGAAGGTTGTGCGGCTTAAACGCCTCTTTGCCGAAGCCGGCGCGTTTGCCCACCAGATAGGCACCCACCAGGCCCGCGATCGCGGCGTTGATATGCACAACGGTACCGCCGGCGAAGTCCAGCGCGCCATCCTGGGCGAGGAAGCCGCCTGCCCAGACCATGTGTGCAATCGGCAGGTAGGCCAGCGTCACCCATACGCCAACAAAAATCAGCACGGCGGAGAAGCGAATACGTTCAGCGATGGCGCCGACAATCAGCCCCACGGTGATACAGGCGAACGACGCCTGGAACGCAACGTGGATATATTGATAGAAGCTGCCCATCACCGCTTTCAGCTCGATATTTTTCAGCATTGCCCACTGGAAGCTGCCGAAGAAGGCGTTGCCTTCGCTGAAGGCCAGCGAATAGCCATACACAATCCACAGCACGCAGACCAGCGCAAAGGTCACCGCCACCTGCGTCAGCATAGAGAGCACGTTTTTGCCGCGGATTAAGCCGCCGTAAAACAGCGCGATCCCTGGAATCGTCATAAACAGCACCAGCGCGGTGCAAATCATCATAAAGGCGTTGTCGGCCTTATCCGCTACGGCCGGCGCAGCCATCGCCAGCGACGGTAACAGCGACAGGCTGATGAGGCCCAACAAGGTGAGTGCTTTATTCATTTTTTTCCATCCCATCAGATTACGTAGCCGAAATTAGAGCGCTGCTTCGTCGGTTTCACCGGTACGAATACGGATGACGCGCTGCAGCTCGGCGACAAAAATTTTGCCGTCACCGATCTTGCCGGTGTAGGCCGCTTTGCTGATCACATCCACCACTTCGTCGAGCTGGTCGTCGGCGATAGCGACGTCGATCTTGACCTTGGGCAGAAAGTTCACGCTGTATTCGGCGCCGCGATAGAGCTCTGCATGGCCTTTCTGGCGGCCGAACCCTTTGACTTCAGAGACGGTCAGCCCCTGAATGCCGATAGAGGAGAGAGCTTCGCGCACATCCTCCAGTTTGAACGGTTTGATGACCACGGTAACCAGCTTCATTGCATCCCCTCCGGGTAGTAGACAAGTGAGTCGCCTCAGACACGCAGAGACAGAAGCAAAGGCTGTGCCAGGAATGAAAAAGCGCAGGCGACGCGGCATAAATGCAGCCCGCCACGGCTTAGCATGGCGTAAGAAGCAGGTGGGAAAAGAAAAGCGAAACGGGATAGTCACGCAGCTGCACTTCTTTGGTGCTGATGGCCTCAAAGAAGTGCAGCGATAGGGAACATTCTGATAAATGCGCGCAAAAAAGGTGCAAATTACTCTACGGCGGCGACGGTTTTGCCCGACGCGAGTTCATCGCCCGCCTGCTGCAGCTGATACATCTGCCAGTAGCGCCCCTGCCGCGCCAGCAGCGCGGCGTGATCGCCCTGCTCCACAACCTGACCGCGATGCAGCACCAGAATGGTATCAGCCTCGGTAATGGTCGACAGACGATGGGCGATAACGACCAGCGTGGTGTGCTGGCGCAGCCTGCGCAGCGTCTGCTGAATCGCCTGCTCAGTGCCGGAGTCAATATTGGCGGTCGCCTCGTCGAGGATCAGAATCTGCGGCATCTCCACCAGCACGCGCGCCAGCGCCAGCAGCTGCTTCTGCCCGACCGACAGGTTATTGCCCTGCTCCCCCAGTCGCGTATGAATGCCCTCGGGCAGCGCGCGCGCCAGCGAGGCGAGCTGCACCTGCTCCAGCGCCTGCCAGACCGCCTCTTCGCTGATATCGCGGCCAAGGCGTACGTTAGCCAGCAGGCTGTCCGCCAGCACCACCGGATCCTGCTGCACCATGGCGATACCGCGGCGCAGCGTCTGATGACTGAGCTGGCCGATGGGACGATCGTCCAGCCATATTTCGCCGCGCGTCGCCGGGTAGTAGCCCATCAGCAAACTGGCCAGCGTGCTTTTGCCGCTGCCGGTGTGGCCGACCAGCGCCACAAAACTGCGCGCTGGTACCTCCAGGTTGATATCGCTCAGCACGTCGCGATCGGCGCGATAGGCGAAGCTCAGCTGACGCAGCGAGATGCGTCCCGACGCCAGCGGGCTATCGTCGCTGCCGTAGCGCTGCTGCGTCGCATCCATCAGCTCGAAAATACGTTCCCCCGACACCACCGCCTGCTGCAGCATCGACTGCTGCGTCGTGAGTTCAATCAGCGGTTCATTGAGGCGGCCAAGATAGGTGATAAACGCATAGAGCACGCCGACTTCAAAAACGCCCGGCGAGGTGAAGCTGAACAGCATCAGCAGCCCGCAGAGGATCATCGCCGAAAAGAGGCTGAGCAGCGGACGCAGCAGAAAACCGTCGAGCCGTAGCGTCTGCATGCGCGCCAGATAGTGCGAACGGCTGGCCTGGCTCATACGCTCGCCGAAGCGCGCCTGCTGCCGAAACTGCTGGATCACGCTCATGCCGTTGATCACTTCGTTAAAGCCGTTGTTGATATCCGCCAGATAGCTGCGCACCCGGCGCGCGATGGGCGTGCTGTAGCGCTGGTAAATCAGCATCACTGCCAGCACCAGCGGGAAGATCGCCATCGCCACCAGCGCCATGCGCCAGTCGAGGCTGAACATCGCCACCATCATCGCGCCGATCAGCGCCGCGCTGCGCAGCACCGTCGCCACCACCGTCACGTAGAGATCCCTGATTACTTCGGTGTCGTTAGTGACGCGCGAGATAATCTGTCCGACCGGCTGCGTGTCGAAGGCGCTGAGCGGCTGACGCAGCGCCGCGTCCATAACGTCGCTGCGCAGCTGCTGCACCACGCCAATCGCCGCGCGGTTAAACAGCAGCGCCTGGAAATAGTGCAGCCCCGCCGCCAGCAGCTGAAGGAGAATAAAGCCCGTTACCAGCCCGGCGACAATGCCCCAGGGCATCTGATGCTTCGCCACCAGGTTATCGATAAAGTAGCTGACCAGCACCGGACCGGTCACCTCGGCCGCGGCGGCGATCCAGAGCAGGCTGACCGCCAGGCTCAGCGATTTGCGCCACGGCTTGCCGTAGGCGAGCAGCCGCTTCAGCGTCGGCCATAAGCGTTTAGAGGTCGCCATCGCGCGCTCCTTTTGCCGATTCGTCTTCATCCAGCGCCGCCTCAAGCTGCTGATAGCGATACATATCGCGATACCAGCCCGGCTGCGCCGCCAGCGCGTCGTGATCGCCGCGCTGAGCGACCGCGCCCTGCTGCAGCACCAGAATTTCGTTCGCCTCCGACAGCGCCGAGAGGCGATGCGCGCTGATGATCAGCGTGCGCCCTTTGCCCCACAAACGCAGGTTGTGCAGAATATCGTGTTCGGTGCGGCCGTCGACCGCTGACAAGGCATCGTCGAGAATCAGGATCTCTGCATCAAGCAGCAGGGCGCGCGCAATAGAGAGCCGCTGCTTCTGGCCGCCGGAAAGCATCACGCCGCGCTCGCCGACTTCGGTTTCGTAACCCCGCGGCAGCCGCAGAATATCTTCATGCACGCAGGCCAGCTTCGCCGCGCGCTCAATCTCTTGCTGGCTGGCGTCAGGCTTGCCCAGCGCAATATTGCTCGCCACGCTGTCAGAGAAAAGAAACGGCGTCTGGCTAACCACCGCCAGCCGACTGCGCCAGCTGTCGATACGCAGCTGCGTCAGCGGGATATCGTGGTAGCGAATATCTCCCTGCTCAAGGTCGAAATGGCGCTGCAGCAGGCTAAGCAGCGTGCTTTTTCCGCTGCCGGTCGGGCCGCAAAGGCCAAGCATCTGCCCGGGTTTCAGCACAAAGCTGAGGTTGCTCAGCACCGGCGCCGCGCTGGCGGGGTAGCGAAACTCATGGATTGCCGCCCGCAGCACGCCCGCTTCCGCAGGGGGTTCCCGATCGCCATCCTCAACTGCGGGCGCTTCCGCCAGCAGCGCGCCAATGCGGCTCCAGGCGGCGCTGCCGCGCTCGACGATATTAAACATCCACGCCAGCGCCAGCATTGGCCAGATCATCAGCCCGAGGTACATCACAAAGCTGGTAAGCTGGCCAAGCGTCAGTTGGTTATGCCAGACCATCCAGCTGCCGCCGCCGATCGCCAGCAGGTTTGAGAAGCCGATGGCGATGTAGATAGTGGGGTCGAAACGGGCGTCGACGCGCGCCACGCGCAGGTTTTTCGCGCCGGTATCGCGCGCAATGGCGGAAAACTGCTCCGACTGATGTGACTCCAGGCCGAACGCCTTGATCATGCGGATGCTGGTAAGGCTCTCCTGCGTCTGGTCATTCAGGCTGGAGAACGCCGCCTGCGCCAGCTTAAAGCGGTCATGCAGCTGGTTGCCGTAGCGGTGGATAAACAGCGCCATGATCGGCATCGGCACCAGCGACAGCAGCGTCAGCTGCCAGCTGATCTGCAGGCTCATCACCAGCAGCACCACGCAGCCCATCACCAGCGAATCCACCAGCGTCAGCACCCCTTCGCCGGCGGCGAACACCACGCGATCCACGTCGTTGGTGGCGCGCGCAATAAGATCCCCGGTGCGATGACGCAGGTAAAAAGCGGGATGCTGGCGGCTCAGCTGCCGATAAAAATCTTCACGCAGTTCAACGGCCAGCTGATAAGAGGCGCCGAACAGCAGCACGCGCCAGACGTAGCGCAGCAGATAGGTCGCCAGCGCGGTAGCCAGCATCACGCCAATCCACATCATAATGGTGCGGCCGCTCATGGTGTGGTGCGTGACGCCATCGACAATCACCCCCACCAGATGCGGCGGCAGCAGCTGCAGGATAGCGATAATGATTAAGAGAGTGATCGCGCCCAGATAGCGTCGCCACTCGCGGATAAAATACCAACTTAACTGGCTGAATAATCGCACTACGCTCTTCTCTTTCTTTTGCCTCAGGGGGCAACGGGTAACGCCGTGGTGTATTTAATCTCCTCCATAGCGAAGCTGGAGGTGACGTCGATCAGGCCCGGCACGCTGTTGACCAGACGCTTATAAAAGTCGTCGTAACGCTTCATATCCGCAACCTGAATGCGCAGCAGATAGTCGAACTCGCCCGCCGTACGGTAGAACGCCAGCACCTCGGGCATCTCCTGCACCGCCGTAACGAAGCGCTGATACCATTCGCGACTGTGCTGCTGCGTTTTTACGAACATAAAGGCGGTGAGCGACAGGCCGAGCTTTTCCGCATCCAGCAGCGCGACGCGAGCGCGGATAATACCGTCATCCTCCAGCTTTTTCAGTCGCTTCCAGCAGGGCGTGGTGGTGAGGTTAACGGCGTCCGCCAGCGCCTGCAGCGACAGCGTGCAGTCCCGCTGCAGTAAATCGAGTAGATGACGGTCAGTTTTATCTAACATTTGCCTCTCCGAGAGAATATTTTTCTCCAGACGCGCCATTATAGCTGGAATAAAGCCAACTCTTTTTCCTGCCCGTGCCTTACAATCAGCACAACTTTTCAGCCGGAATAGCATCATGAGTAACTGGACTCGCCACGCCATTAATGAGATCAACGCGGACTTTCAGCGCTCCGCCGAAACCCACCTGATTCGTTTTCGCCTGGCGGATTATCCCGGCATCGAATTTTATCTGAAAGATGAGAGCACCCATCCCAGCGGCAGCCTGAAGCATCGGCTGGCGCGCTCGCTGTTTCTTTACGGGCTGGCGAACGGCTGGATCAAAGAGAACAGGCCGGTGATCGAAGCCTCTTCCGGCAGCACCGCGGTCTCGGAGGCCTACTTCGCACAGCTGCTCGGCCTGCCCTTTATCGCCGTGATGCCGGCAAGCACCGCGAAGCGCAAAATTGAGCAGATCGCGTTCTATGGCGGTCAGTGCCATTTCGTCACCGATCCCTGCGAGCTTTATAGCGCCTCAACGCAGCTGGCGCGCGAGCTGGACGGCCATTTTATGGATCAGTTTACCTATGCCGAGCGCGCCACCGACTGGCGCGGCAATAATAACATCGCCGAGAGTATTTTCCGTCAGATGGCGCTCGAGCCCTGCCCCGTGCCGCACACCCTTATTATGGGGGCCGGCACCGGTGGCACCTCGGCGACGCTGGGCCGCTATATTCGCTATCAGGGCTTCGCTACGCAGCTGCTGGTGGTCGATCCAGAGCATTCGGTGTTTTACGATTACTGGCACAGCCGCGACGCGACGCTGCGTAGCCCGCGCGGCAGCCAGATTGAAGGCATCGGCCGACCGCGCGTCGAGCCCTCTTTTATGCCCGACGTGATTGATGAAGTGATGAAGGTGCCGGACGGTGCCACGCTGGCGGCGATGCTGAAGCTGGCGCGCATTATCGGTCGTAAGCCTGGCGCCTCAACCGGCACCAATTTCTGGGGCATGATGCAGGTGGCGAAGCGGATGCGCGCAAAAGGTGAAAGGGGCGCGCTGGTGACGCTGATGTGCGACAGCGGCGAACGCTATCCCGACAGCTACTACGATGAGAAGTGGGTGGCTCGGCAGATTGGCGACATCAGCGGCTGGCAGCGCGAACTGGAATAAAATCGCGGACTCCCTGTCCGCTTCACTGTAATCCTCAGCATTCGGGGGAATACGCGAGGTGCGGCGTCGCCATCCAGTGATTTAAATAGTGAGACACCGCCTGTGTCTCGCAATGGCCGATAACCGGCAAATGGGGCAGCGCGGACTTGAGCTGGCTCATGGCGTTGCCCATTACAAACCCCTTCCCTACCAGCGACAGCATTTCGCGATCGTTCATCGCGTCGCCGAAGGCCATGCACTCCGCCAGCGGCAGCGAAAGATGCTGACAGAGCATGGCGAGCGCGCTGCCTTTGTTGCAGTTCAGCGGCAGCACTTCCAGACAGTCCAGCGCCGAGAAACAGATATGGGCGCGGTCGCCAAGCGCCGCGTCCAGCTGCGTTTTTAGCTGGCACAGCGCGTCATGGCCGTCGACAAAGCAGATCTTGGTGACCTCATGCGCGGGAAAGCTTTTCAGGTCGCGCAGCTGATAGCTAAAGCCGCTCAGCGCGTGCGCCTGCAGCATCTGCGGCACCGGCACGTCGGTAAACCAGCCGTCGTCATTGAAGACGTGTACCGTCGCGGTGCTCTCCCAGCGGCTGTGCAGCACCTCTTCCGCCACCGAGGGGGAGAGGTCGCTGGCGAACAGCAGATTGCCGTCCAGATCGTGCACGCGCGTGCCGTTACCGGTGATCAGCCAGGCGGGCAGCGTGATGCGCTGCCGCAGGATCTGCATCTCCAGCAGATGACGGCCGGTGGCGAAGGCCAGCAGCACGTCGCGCTGATGCAGCGCCAGCAGGCTGCTTAACGTCTGCTGACCCAGCTGGTGGCTGGGCAGCAGCAGCGTGCCGTCCATATCGAATGCGGCAAGTCGCGCCATTGCTCTCTCCCGTTGATTAACCCGGGTTCACTATCGCCTGGTAATCCCGGAACTAATAGTGAATACTTTGAGAAAACTGTTCCGGGTTTCCTGTGCGCCAGCTTAATCGCCTTAACCAGTTCCAGCGCCTGTGGCAGCACAGCCAGGGCGCGCCCCAGCAGACCTGCGTCACCGAGATGGCCAGCCGCTGCTTTTGCAGCGACCGCCACCTGCGCACTCTGCTGTCGCAGTGGCAGCAGGCGGGCTGGCTGCGCTGGCAGGGCGAGCCGGGACGCGGCAAGCTGGGATTGCTGACCTTTCTCCGCACCCCCGAGCAGCTGCGGCAACAGCTGTTGCAGACGCAGCTGCAGGCGGGCAACGCCGCCGAAGCGCTGCAGGTGCTGGATATGGCGCCGGAGCGGCTGGTGAATGTGCTGCGTCCGCTGATGGGGGGACAGTGGCAAAACGACGCGCCGGTGCTGCGCATCCCCTACTATCGTCCGCTCGACTCCGTCGCGCCGCTGCAGATTGTTGGTCGTGCCGAGCAGCATCTGGCGCGCCAGCTCTTTTCTGGACTGACGCGTTTTGAAGCAGACGAGCCGGTCGGCGATCTGGCGCATCACTGGCAGCACGACGACGAGGGCCGCGTCTGGCTGTTCTGGCTGCGCCCGCAGCTTTTCTGGCATAACGACGAGCCGCTGCAGGCCGCGCAGCTGGTCGAGCAGTTTCAGCGCATTTTGCAGGACGCCCGCGCGCGACGCCTGCTGGCGGAGGTTGAAAGCGTAGAGGCGCCGCATCCGCTGGCGCTGCGTTTTCAGCTCAGCCGTAGCGACTACTGGCTGCCCTGGCGACTGGCGCATCAGCTCTGTTTGTTACCGCATCCGCAGCAGCCACACCTCGGCAGCGGCCCGTGGAAGCTGGCGCACTTTACCCCCGAGCTGGTACGTATCGAGAGCCATGGGCGCTGGCACCTGCAGCTGCCGCTAATGCAGGCGGTTGAGTACTGGATTACGCCGACGCTGTTCGATCGCGCGCTTGGCACCAGCTGCCGCCATCCGGTGCATATCGCCATCGGCGATGCGGCGGATCTGACATCGCTGCGTCCGGTCAGCCGCAGCATCAGCCTCGGCTTTTGCTACCTCGCCTGCCGGCCGCGCGCTGGCTTTAGCCCGGCGCAGGCGCGTCGCCTGATCCACCTGCTGCAGCAAAGCGGCATTGTGGCGCAGCTGCCGCTGGAAGAGGGCCTGATTACGCCAGGCAAAGAGCTGCTGCCGGGCTGGCCGGTGCCAGCGATTGAGGATGAGGCGGCGGATCTGCCGCCGCGCCTGACGCTACACTACCAGCTTCCGGTTGAGCTGCATGAAATGGCGCAGGCGCTGCGTCAGCTGCTGCTGGCGGAGGGCTGCGAGCTTACCCTGATCTTTCACGACGTAAAAAGCTGGCAACGTATTGAGGATCTGGCGCAGGCCGATCTGGTGATGGGCGACCGGCTGATTGGCGACGCGCCGCTCTTTACCCTGGCGAGCTGGCTGGAGATCGACCAGCTGTGGCCGACGGAAACCAGCCATCGTCTGCGCCAGCAGCTGTCGGCGATACAGCAGCTGGCTGAGCCCGAGGCACGCCGCACCGCGCTGCATCAGCTCTACCACGGCCTGATGTGCGACGGCCTGCTGCTACCGCTGTTCAACTATCGCTATCAAATCTTCGCGCCGCCAGGCGTAGAGGGCATTCAGCTCAATACCCTGGGCTGGTTTGACTTCAGCCACGCCTGGGTTCCACCGCCGCTGACGGCGTGAAGCCGCGCTTCAGGCTGTTCAGCGGCCCGCAGAGTGATTACCATAGGCGCAAAATTTTCGACCAGGACAATATGATGAAACGAGCCGTTGTGGTATTTAGCGGTGGCCAGGACTCCACCACCTGCCTGATTCAGGCGTTACAGCAGTATGACGAAGTACACTGCGTTACCTTCGACTACGGTCAGCGCCATCGCGAAGAGATCGACGTTGCGCGCGCGCTGGCGCTGAAGCTGGGCGCGCGCGCCCATAAGGTGCTCGACGTTACCCTGCTGAACGAGCTGGCGGTGAGCAGCCTGACCCGCGACAATATTCCGGTCCCCTCTTACGATCCCGCCGCCAGCGGCCTGCCGAGCACCTTTGTGCCGGGACGCAATATTCTGTTTCTGACGCTGGCGTCGGTTTACGCCTGGCAGGTCGAAGCGGAGGCGGTGATTACCGGGGTGTGTGAAACCGATTTTTCCGGCTATCCCGACTGCCGCGACGAGTTCGTCAAGGCGCTCAACCATGCGGTCAGCCTCGGCATGGCGCGCGAGGTGCGTTTCGAAACCCCGCTGATGTGGCTCAACAAAGCAGAGACCTGGGCGCTGGCCGACTACTGGCAGAGCCTGACGCTGATGCGCGAAGAGACGCTGACCTGCTATAACGGCGTCAAGGGTGACGGCTGCGGCGAATGCGCCGCCTGCCATCTGCGCGCGCGCGGCCTGAACGACTATCTTGCCGATCGCGACGCCGTGATGGCGGCGATGAAGCGCAAAAGCGGCCTGGCCTGAGGCCGGCGCGGCACTGCCCGGTAGTGCCGCGCAGCCCGCTCAGCCAGAGAAGGCTTCCAGCCGCGCGCGCAGCTCGCTCTCCAGCGCGACCGCTTTCTGCGTGCGCAGATCGATGCAGACAAAGGTTAGCGCGGCATCCGCCACCAGGGTTTCGCTTCCCTCAAGCGTTACCCGCTGGGTAATCACGCCGCTTTTTCCGTTAAGCTGCGTGATTTCGCTGTGGATCACCAGAACGTCGCCCAGCACGGCCGGACGACGGTAGTTGATATTGATATTCACCACCACGAACGCCAGCTGCTGCTGCTGCAACCAGTTAAACGCGTCCGCCTCTTCAAGCCACTGCCAGCGCGCCTCTTCGAGAAATTCCAGATAGCGCGCGTTATTGACGTGCTGATACACATCGAGGTGGTAGCCGCGAACTTTAATGGTGGTCTGCATGCCTGACATCTCCTGTCGTAAAAGAGGACCTAACTGGTATGACCTCTTTAGCGTAGCAAAAGCCTTTTTGCCGCGCGGCAAAAGCGTCAGGGTTGCGTCTCAGCTCACAGTTTCAGCCGCTCAGCGTTACGCTCGATAAGCGAATTGCCGATGCCCGGCACCTCCTTCAACTGTTCGACAGCGGTAAAGGGGCCGTACTGCTCGCGGTAGTTGACGATCGCCTGCGCCTTTTTCAGCCCGACGCCGTTCATCGCCGCCGAGAGCTGCTCGGCGCTGGCGTCATTGATGCTGATCTTCTCGTGTTGCGTCTGCGGCGTCTGAAGGGCTGGCGTCACCTCCGCCTCTTCCGCCGCCGAAAGGCTGGAGTAGCCGAGTGCGCCGCCAAGCGCGAGGGTAAAGCAAAGTGCTGACAATAGTGATTTAGACATGCTCTGTTTCTCCTTATGTTTAACAGCCAGGAGAGCGTGACAGAGAAGAGTGAAGGCCTCAAAAGGCAAAATCCATGAATGGAAAAGGCCGCGCAAGCGGCCTTTTCTTTTTTCACTGCAAAACAATTTTTTGCGAGCGTTACTGCATTTTTGCTGCAGCGCCATATTTGATTTTGGCGTCTTTGCGCAGGTTAGCGAGCAGCGCTTCAAACGCCAGCTGCGCGTTGTTCTGCGTCACGCCTTTAATCATTTCGTCTACCTGCTCCTGCGGCAGCGTACCGCTGCTGACCTTGTCCAGCGCCACCAGCACCACATTGCCCTGCATATCTTCGCTTACGCCCCACGACGTTTTACCGTCGACGGGCTGCGGCAGATTGAAGGCAGTCTGCGCCACCGGATCCTGGCTGTTGCGGTCGACGGTTTTGCTGGCGCTCAGCGTCAGGCCGGCCGCGCTCAGCGCCTCCTGCTTACCAGCTTTAAGATCGGCCAGCAGCTTATCCGCCTGCGCCTTCGCCTGCTGTTCCGCTTTATCATGCTTCAGCGTGTCGGCGATCTGCGCTTTTACCTCATCCAGCGGTTTGACCGCCTCAGGCTTATGCTCGCTGATGCGCAGCACGAATGCGCGGTCGCCGTCTACGGTGATGACGTCAGAGTTGTTGCCCGACGCGCCGTTCTGGCCGGTCAGACCGCCGTTGAACACCGCGTTTTTCACCGCGTCGAAGTTCAGCTCCTGCGGCACGCTGTCGCGGCTGAACCAGCCGGTCTCAACCACTTTCAGGCCGGAAGCCTGCGCGGCACCGGCCAGCGACTCATTGTCGTTGCTCGCTGCTTCGCTTACTTTCTGCTGCTGCTGGTAGAAGGCGTCAACGGCTTTCTCCTGCTTCGCTTTATCAGCCACCGCGTCGCGCACCTCGGCCAGCGGTTTGATCTGCTCCGGCTGGATATCGTCGAGGCGCACCACCAGGAAACCGACTGACGATTTAATCACGCCCGAAAGCTGGCCTTTCTGCGTCAGTCCGGCGTTTTTCAGCTCGTCCGGCGTGGTGCCCGGCTCGAGCCAGCCCATATCGCCGCCCTTACGCGCGGAGATAGGATCGATCGATTTGCTTTTCGCCAGCGCGGCGAAGTCCGCCCCACCCTTCAGCTGCGCCAGGATAGCGCTGGCGTCCGCTTCGGTTTTGGTCTGGATAATGCTGTAGCGGTTGCGCTGCGGCTGGGTGTAGTCCGCTTTATGCTGGTCGTACCAATTCTGAATATCCGCATCGCTGACGTTAGCCTGCATGCTGGCGGCATCCATTTTGATATAGCTGACGCGGAACTGCTCCGGCGCCATAAAGCTGTTTTTATGCTGCTGATAGTACTGCGCGATTTCGTCGTCGGTAGCGGTTTGTTTCGTCGCCAGTGCATTCACGTCGATGGTCGCCTGACGAATGTCGCGCTTCTGCGACACCAGATCCACCAGCTTGCTGGTTTCGCCTTTCAGCATAAAGTCGGTATTGGCAACGGCGTTGATCAGCTGCTGGGTAGCCAGCTGCTTACGCAGTGCTTCCGCGTAGCGATCGGCGGTAAAGCCCATGCTGCTCAGCAAACCGTTATATTTAGCGTTGTCGAATTTGCCGTTGGTCTGGAACGCCTGCTGCGCGAAAATCGCCTGCTTAACCTGATCGTCGCTGATAACAATGTGCAGCTCGTTGATGTACTGATCGAGCAGCGCCTGGTCTACCAGCTGAGACAGCGCCTGCTGACGCATCTGCTGCATAAAGCCGTCGTTGCCGGCCAGCTGAGAGAACTGGTCGCCCAGCATCTGCTGCTGGCGGCTGCGCTCGTTGTTGAACGCCTGATCGAGCTGCGCGCGGCTGATCTCCTGTCCGTTGACTTTAGCGGCGTAATCGCTGCCGCCGCCGATAAGGTAGTTGCCAACGCCGGTCAGCACGAAGGAGAGAATAATCAACCCCAAAATAACCTTGAGCACGACATGATTCGACGCCGCGCGTAAATTGTCCATCATGGTATGACAACGCTCCGCTGTAGTGTGGATATCAATCTCGGGCGCAACGCCTGTCGGATAAAGGTCGTTACGCAACTGCCGTTTAGCCTGGCAGCTTCACCCCTGTTGAGACAAGTCTTAGCGCGATTTATCCCCGGATCCGAATAAAAAAGGCACATCAAATTTGATGTGCCCGTATGTTACATGAGAACGCTTGAACCGTCCTCTAGTCCACGGAAGAAAATGCCGCCGCGGACGGGTGCGTTGTCAGGCGTTGACAGCGTCTTTCAGCGCTTTACCGGCGCGGAAGCCCGGCACTTTACCTGCGGCAATGGTGATCTCTTTGCCAGTCTGCGGGTTGCGGCCGGTACGTGCGGCACGCTCGCGTACGGAGAAAGTGCCAAAGCCCACCAGAGCCACTTCGTCGCCGCCTTTCAGCGCGTCGGAAACAGAACTGGTGAATGCGTCCAAAACACGTCCCGCTGCTGCTTTAGAAATGTCAGCGTCTGCAGCAATTTTGTCGATCAACTGTGACTTATTCACTCTCTTCATCCCCTCTTTTATTATTCACTTCATATCCGCGCGTCCCGGCGGATACGAATGCGCAGCACGTTATATCAAGCCTGTTGAGCCGAAACAACGGAATTCATCTTAATCGCTGAATCCGCAGCCCCCTAAATTAACGGCACTAAAAAAAGCTGGCAAGCGCTCATTGGCCTGCCAGCTTCGCTTTTTAATGCTTTATGTCACTAATCACTATTTTGCGGTAGCAACCTGCATGCCGTAAGGGGCGTTTTCCAGCGCAAGGCCTAATACTTCTTCAATGCGTTTCACCGGATGGATCTCCAGATCGGCGATAACGTTAGCCGGAATCTCTTCCAGATCGCGTTTATTATCGTCCGGGATCAGCACCACTTTAATACCACCGCGATGGGCCGCCAGCAGCTTCTCTTTCAGGCCGCCGATCGGCAGTACCTGACCACGCAGCGTGATCTCACCGGTCATCGCCACGTCGGAGCGCACCGGGTTGCCGGTCAGGCAGGAGACCAGCGCGGTACACATCGCGATACCGGCGCTCGGGCCATCCTTCGGTGTCGCACCTTCCGGTACGTGAACGTGGATGTCGCGCTTCTCGTAGAAATCGCCGTTGATACCCAGCTTCTCGGCGCGCGCGCGCACTACCGTCAGCGCCGCCTGGATCGACTCCTGCATCACTTCGCCCAGCGAGCCCGTGTAGGTTAGCTTGCCCTTGCCCGGTACGCAGGCGGTTTCGATGGTCAGCAGATCGCCGCCAACTTCGGTCCACGCAAGACCGGTGACCTGGCCGACGCGGTTTTCGCTTTCGGCACGGCCATAGTCGAAGCGCTGTACCCCCAGGTAATCCTTGAGGTTATCGCCGTTGATGGTGATGTGCTTCTGCTCTTTATTCAGCAGCAGCGCTTTCACCGCCTTACGGCACAGCTTCGACAGTTCGCGCTCCAGGCTACGCACGCCCGCTTCGCGGGTGTAGTAGCGAATGATGCCGACGATGGCGCTGTCTTCAACCACGATTTCGCTCTGCTTCAGGGCGTTACGCTCAATCTGCTTCGGCAGCAGATGCTGTCTGGCGATATTAAGCTTCTCATCCTCGGTGTAACCAGAGAGGCGAATCACTTCCATACGGTCCAGCAGCGGTGCCGGAATGTTCATGGAGTTAGAGGTAGCAACGAACATCACGTCGGAGAGATCGTAATCCACTTCGAGGTAGTGATCGTTAAAGGCGATGTTCTGCTCGGGATCGAGCACTTCCAGCAGCGCGGAAGCGGGATCGCCACGCATGTCGGATGACATTTTGTCGATCTCGTCCAGCAGGAACAGCGGGTTTTTCACCCCGACCTTCGCCATTTTCTGGATCAGTTTACCAGGCATAGAACCGATGTAGGTACGACGGTGACCACGGATTTCCGCTTCATCACGCACGCCGCCCAGCGCCATACGCACATACTTACGGCCGGTTGCTTTGGCGATAGACTGACCCAGCGAGGTTTTACCCACGCCCGGCGGTCCCACCAGACAGAGGATCGGGCCTTTGATTTTGCTGACGCGACTCTGTACGGCGAGATATTCCAGGATACGGTCTTTGACGCGCTCCAGGCCGTAGTGGTCAGTGTCCAGCGTCTCCTGGGCTTTGCGCAGGTCTTTCTTCACCTTGCTGCGCGCGTTCCACGGCACCTGAACCATCCAGTCGATATAGCCGCGCACCACCGTTGCTTCGGCGGACATCGGCGACATCATTTTTAACTTTTGCAGCTCAGCTTCGGCTTTTTCACGCGCTTCGGTCGGCATTTTCGCCGCGTCGATTTTGCGCTTCAGGGCTTCGTACTCATCCGGCACGTCGTCCATTTCGCCCAGCTCTTTCTGAATGGCCTTCATCTGCTCATTCAGGTAATACTCGCGCTGGCTCTTCTCCATCTGCTTTTTCACGCGGTTGCGAATGCGCTTCTCAACCTGCAGCAGATCGATTTCCGATTCCATCATTGCCATAAGATATTCCAGACGTTCGTTCACGTCTGACATCTCCAGCACTGACTGTTTATCGGCTAATTTCAGCGGCATATGCGCCGCAACGGTGTCGGCAAGACGCGCCGCATCGTCGATATTGTTCAGCGAGGTGAGCACTTCCGGCGGGATCTTTTTGTTCAGCTTGATATAGCCTTCAAACTGATTGATCGCCGTACGTACCAGCACTTCCTGCTCGCGCTCTTCGATTTCCGGCGAGATCAGGTACTCCGCCTGCGCGGTAAAATGGTCGCCATTATCCGCGAGGGTGGTGATATGTGCGCGCTGCAGGCCTTCGACTAAAACTTTTACGGTGCCGTCAGGCAGTTTTAGCATCTGCAGCACAGAGGCTACGGTCCCTACAGAGAAGAGATCGTTAATGCCAGGTTCATCCGTTGAAGCCTCTTTCTGGGCAACCAGCATGATCTTCTTGTCATGATCCATCGCCGCTTCAAGGCAACGAATCGATTTTTCCCGACCAACAAACAACGGAATTACCATGTGCGGATAAACCACCACGTCGCGCAGAGGCAACACGGGGATTTCAATGCGTTCAGAACGCTCAGGATTCATAGAGCTCTCTCTTA